>Ga0233431_1000002_pt1 | contig 1047336 bp, 1025 predicted proteins | sample SI_118_April2016_FD_179867 | JGI IMG/M metagenome (GOLD analysis project Ga0233431, IMG submission 179867) | Seawater microbial communities from Saanich Inlet, British Columbia, Canada - SI_118_April2016_200_MG | ecosystem: Environmental > Aquatic > Marine > Inlet | place: Canada: British... | reverse complement strand
CTAAATACTAGATAAGACCGATAGTGAACGAGTACCGTGAGGGAAAGGTGAAAAGACGGGTTGAAGACCCCATGAAATAGCTTCTGAAACTATTTGCTAACAATCAGACAAAGCACATTTATTGTGTGATGTCGTGCCTATTGAAGAATGAGCCGGCGAGTTATGTCAACATGCGAGCATAAGCGATTGTAATCGTGGATGCGTAGTGAAAGCGAGCTTGAATAGAGCGTTTAGTATGTTGTCATAGACCCGAAACCGGGTGAGCTAACCATGGCCAGGTTGAAGCTGAGGTAATACTCAGTGGAGGACCGAACCGGTGTATGCTGCAAGATGCTCGGATGAGCTGTGGTTAGGGGTAATATGCCAATCGAACCCGGAGATAGCTGGTTCTCCCCGAAATATATTTAGGTATAGGGTCATGTTAAGCAACAAGGGGGTAGAGCACTGATCGGGTGTTTAGGAATTTATTTCTAGCATCTAGTCAAACTCCGAATACCTTGTTTGTGTTTCATGGCACTCAGTACGGCGAAGCTAAGTTCGTCGGGCGAAAGGGAAACATCCCAGACTTACAACTAAGGTCTCAAAATGTACATTAAGTGGGAAAGGAAGTACTTTTCCTAAAACACCTAGGAGGTCGGCTCAGAAGCAGCCATCCTTTAAAGAAAGCGTAACAGCTCACTAGCCTAGGACGAGTGCGCCGAAAATTTAACGAGGCTAAATGTACTACCGAAGTTTAAGATTTTTAAATTTATTTAGAAGTGGTAGGGGAGCGTTCTGTGTACTTTGAAGCAGGCCCGTAAGGAGCTTGTGGAGTGATCAGAAGTGAGAATGCCGGCATGAGTAACGAAATTGAGGTGAGAATCCTCAACCCCGAATATCCAAGGTTTCCGCACCCACGTTCGTCGTGTGCGGGTTAGGCGACCCTAAGGTGAGCCTCGTCTTTAAGGCGGGGGTAGCCGATGGATTACTGGTTAATATTCCAGTCCTTGGTTATCATCATTTGACTTGGGGAAGGACGGTTATGGATACCGTATATCAAGAAGTGAATTTTTGATTTAAGCACAAAAACAGTTTGTATAGGCAAATCCGTACAAGCGTTTATTTGATGTGTGATGAGACTTGAACTCTTCGGAGAGATAGTTATACGCGATTTCATGATCCAGGAAAAGTTTCGCAAGAAGATGATAATCAAATCGTACCGATAACCGACACAGGTGGATAGGTCGAGAAGACCAAGGGGAGCGAGAGAAAGTAGTTTAAGGAACTCGGCAAAACAGCTGGGCGTAATCTAGAAAGATGCCCTTCTCCCATTTTATGGGAGGCGCAGTGAATGTTGTGGGATCGACTGTTTACCAAAAACACAGGTCTGTGCAAACTCGTAAGAGGAAGTATACGGGCTGAAACCTGCCCGGTGCCGGAAGGTTAATTGAGAGGGTGATTGTAGAATTTATTCTGCTTTTGCTTTCAATCGAAGCCCCGGTGAACGGCAGCAGTAACTATAACTGTTCTAAGGTAGCGAAGTTCCTTGTCGCTTAATTGGTGACGTGCACGAAAGGTCCAACGAGTCCCACACTGTCTTGAACTACTACTCGGTGAAATTGAAATGGCCGTGAAGATGCGGCCTACTGGCGGCAGGACAAAAAGACCCCGTGAAGCTTTACTACTTCTTGGCACTGATTTTTTAATTTGAATTGTCTAGAATAGGTGGGAGAATTGCAATTTATTGCAGTTCATCAGTGTAATACCACTCGTTCGACTTAGAAAATCTAACCTGACCATACTGCATCGTATGGAGGGACACTGTCTGGTAGGTAGTTTAACTGGGGAGGTTGCTTGCTAAAGAGTAACGCAAGCGCGCAATGGTACCCTTAGCCTGGATGGAAATCAGGCTGTATGTGCAATAGCATATGGGTGCTTTACTGTGAGGCATACAAGCCGAGCAGTTGCGAAAGCAGGTTATAGTGATCCTCGTGTGTTTTATGGAAGACACCGGGCTTATCGGATAAAAGCTACTCCGGGGATAACAGAGTCATCACGCCTAAGCGTCCCTAGCGTCGGCGTGGTTTGCTACCTTTATTAAAAAATTGGGGTCCCATGCAAGAAATTGTATGGTGCTGTTTTAGGAAATCTTCTCAAAGATTTCACTAAATAAACATTGAGCTCATAACGGTGAACCCTTCTGGTTCTCACATCTGTGGGAAGCATGGTAATACCGTGGGAAGTCTAACTAAGTACTACAAACGACTCAAATTGTGTTGTAGAAAAAAATATTTAGTTATGACCCCGTATCGACTTGAGAGAATAGGACGTTACAGTCTCTCAGATAGAGTTGAAGAAAAACGCTACAGATTAGTTTTTCTAAGTATGGAAACATACACTTTATAACACGCTCGTTCCGTAGCTGATGAGTCAGCCGGAAAAGGTATAGTCAGGCATATATGAAAATATATGATTTTACGCGATGTCGGCTCATCGCATCCTGGGGCTGTAGAAGGTCCCAAGGGTTAGTCTGTTCGCCTATTAAAGCGGTACGCGAGCTGGGTTCAGACCGTCGTGAGACAGGTCGGCCTCTATCCGCCGTCAGCGTTAGATATTTGAGGGAATTTGCTCCTAGTACGAGAGGACCGGAGTGAGGAAACCCCTAGTGTTCCTATTGTTGCTGTCAAGCGCATTGTAGGGTAGCTACGTTTTTTATGGATAACCGCTGAAAGCATCTAAGCGGGAAGCCAGACCCAAGATGAAATATCTCAATCAGACACCTGGGAGACTACCAGGTTGATAGGCAGAAAGTGTAAGTTTGGCGACAAACTAAGCTTATCTGTACTAATCGTCGATCGAACATAAATAACAATTCAATGAAATTGTATTAAACGCAACCAGTTAATGGCATTTATCTCTTCACCTTTTAGTGAGTAATAGTTATAAAATTATTTTTATAACTTGCACATACTAAAATAATATAAAAAGAACCTTTTATTCTGGTCTCTAGAGCGAGGTGGAACCAACTCTCCCCATCCCGAACAGAGTCTTGAAACGCCTTAGCGCTGACAATAATGCACGGGAAACTGTGTGTGAAGATAAGTCGAGGCCAGAATAAAGGGTTTTTTTGTACCTATTTTTAATTTTTCTCTTTCATTTTTAAAATATTTTTTATTTTTTTTAATTAACTTATCAATCTAAAACCATTGATCAATCCCATAGTAAGTGGTATAATAAAGTTCTATATCTGTTCGTATACATAGGAGTTGTCGCAAGATGACAACCTTCGTGGAAATGTCACTGTTGTGGATAGTTCGCATTGTAATCATATTGGCGATTCTTTTTGGTTTCTTCAATATGGTTCTAGAAATTCCTGTTTTTGACCATATTGCTGATGTTGTGTATGAGTTTGGAGGGCCTGTCCCACCAATCGTGCTACAACACACTACACTTGGTTGGAGACAAGAACATAGTTGTCAAATTGGCTACCAATGTAAAGGAGTCCCAGCCTGGGAACGATAAAAACGATAAAACAGATTCAAAAACAATAATGCCCTTAGTTAACGACTGTGGGTGTTTTTTATGCTTTAGGCTTGAGTAAATATCCTAGATACGATAAAGTGAGGATATGATAACCCCAGGAGAAGGTGGAGGAGAGTCTTTTGAAAGAGCTCCTCAACCACAAAAACTACAAAATCCAGAACAACAAACTAGTTTTCAAGGAGTAGATTTTCAAGAATCTGAAGCTGTTCCTGGTTTAGTTGTTCCTAAAAAAACAACTGAGTTTGAAGGTACAACTTTCAATCAAGCTGAGTCTGGTCTGGTTTATCCTGAAGGTACAAATGTTCCAGAACAAATTCCTACAGCTCAAGAAACACCAGAAGAAAGAAAAGCTAAAATTGATGCAAAGTTACCGGAGGAAAAGAGAGAATCAATTAATACAGGATTAGCTGAACTTCAAAACTTAGACTTATTAAAAGTTGATACCCCTGAAGATTTTATAGATGGAGTTGGAGCTGATGCAGCAAAAACAGCAAGTGATGAAGTAATTAATGAAGCCAAATCAAAGGCAAGAGCTGAAGCAGAAGCAAGAGGAGTTACAGACGAAGATCAATTGGCTGCCGCAGAGTCTATAGCTGTTCAAAAAGCAGAGGCAGAAGCACAGGCAGCAGGAGCAGCTGCTGGTGAAGCAGAAAAGACAAGAGCTGAAAAGTTGATGGATAGAGTTAAGGGAGCTGTGGGAATGACTTTTGCAGAATTCAAGAAAGCTAATGAGGGAACAAGCTCTGAGTTACTTATTGAATTCCTTTTTAATATTTATTCAAACCCAGATGGAAGAATTGGAACAGGTGGTTTAACTGAATTAAAAGGAGGATTAGAAGAATCAGATGCCTATTTAGTTCAAGAATTAGAAGGAGGAGGAAAAGATACTCTAAAGAAGTTCTTTACTATTGTTCTTGGTAGAGATACTGATAACTTAGATAATATTGATGAGTTAATGAATCAAGTTTATTCTGATGTAAAAGACAAAGAGTGGGATTCAATGGAGAAAAAACTAAGTGAGTTTCTTTTGACTCAAAGGAGTGCTAGTGAAGACTATTCTTTTAATAAAGATAATATTAAGCGAGTATTTAAAATTTTGTCTGAGAAAAATGCTGACGAATTAAGAGGTATGTTTAATTTAGAAACAAATGAGACCTCTGGTGAAGCTGATGATGGAACAGATGATTCTGATGCTAGTAAAAATGATCCAGGTCAAGCTAAAGTTATTCCAATAAACCAAGGACAACCTTCAAACGAAAATTTAGCAGCAGCGGCTTAATTTATTTATCTTCTAGATTAATTAATCCAGGCAATTTATTACCCGAAAGAAACTCTAATGATGCTCCGCCTGCTGTGGATATATATGTGAAGTCTTCGTTATCAAATTTAAACTTTTTTATTGCTGAAATAGTATCTCCACCACCTAAAATACTTTCTCCATGAGCTAAGGCAACTGCATGAGCTATTTTCTTTGTACCACGGGAGAAAGTTTTGTTTTCGAAAACACCCATTGGTCCATTCCAAAAAATAGTTTTCGCGTTTTCTATGACTTTTGAAAAGAGTTTAACCGTTCTTGGTCCAATGTCCAAAAACATATCATCGTTGGTATAACAGCTACCTTCAACACAATCTAATAGATTAACTTCTTTAGCATCATCATCATCAAGACTTTTTCCAGTAATTACATCAATTGGATAGATAATTTTTGGTAAAGGAATAAAGTTATCTATAAGAGTATGTTCTTGTTGGTTTTCGTCTAACAATTTATCAGCAAATTCTACAAAGTTTTTTCCTTGTTTTTTCATATCTGCAGGAACATCCTGAAGGTATGACTTTGCAATATTAAAGCCATCGGCTTTAAGGAAGTTATTTGCTACGCCACCACCAACAAGAACGGTATCAGCTATTTTAGCTAAGTTTTCTATGGCTGATACTTTATCTGAGATCTTAGCCCCACCAATGATCATTACAAATGGTTTTTTAGGGTCTTTAGTAAGTTTAGATAGCATTTCTACTTCATGTTTTAATGAGAATCCAGCATACGAAGGGAGAAGCTGGCTAATAGCACTAAAACTAGCATGAGCTCTATGAGAAGTAGAGAAAGCATCATTGATATAAATATCAGCTAGCTTAGCTAAGTTTTTTGCAAGATGTTTGTCATTTTTCTTTTCTCCCTCCCAAAAACGAAGGTTTTCTAGCATTACTATTTTTTCTTCACCTATCTCTAATGATTGGTAGAAGCCAACCTCTTCTTTTGTTTCTTTTTCTAATACAGGCACAACTATTTTTAATGAAAGGTCTTTGTTTTTTCTAACAGTGTCTTCATATTTATCTGCAGTTTTTGGTCTACCCAAATGAGACATCAAAATGATTTGTTTAGCTTCATTTTTTAAAAGAAAACGAATTGTCTCAAGAGAAATGTCTATTCTTCTTGTAGATTGAATTTCACCGTTTTTAATAGGAACATTATAATCAACCCTGACGATAATCTTTTTATTTTTTACGTCTTGTGGTTTTAGTGTTTTTAGATTCATATTAAACACACAGTAACATATTTTTGGTATGCTTTACATAGAATGAAAAAACTTGTACTTGGTTTAATTTTAGCTATTTGTATATCTGTGTTTTTGGTTGAAGGATCAGAAATACGAGCTCTTGATCCTGTGGAGGAGTTACAACAACAAATTAATGAGCTAGAAAAAATGAGGACTCAAAGTAAGAATGCTACTAAACCTCTCGAGGAACAGTTGTCTAGTTTAGAAACAAGAATTAGGAATGCTCGTAATGGAATTGCAGACGCAAAAAACCAAATAGAGGAGTTAGCAGATGATATAGATGGTAGAGAGGAAGATTTGGCGGTTTCTTACATCATTCTTTCTAAAAGAATCGCAGCTAGTTATAAAAGGGCAAGACTAACTTCTCCTTTAATGACTTTTTTATCTACAAGTAATGCTTCAAAGATGACTAGAGATTTGATGTATAGAAGTTCTATTGAAGCTCAAGACAACCGTTTAATTTCTGACATTGGTGATGAGATAGATTTGTTGGAATTAGATTCTATTAAGCTTGAGGAAGATCAGGTTAAATTAGCTGCTTTAGAAAAACAACTTAATGAGCAGGCAAGTTTCTTCAAGGTGGAGATTGCTAGTGCAAAGGACTATCAAAATGTCTTGGGTTCTAAGATATCTGCATTATCTGCTCAGCAACAATCAATCATTAACTCTAGATCTGGTACTTATACTACTTCAGTAGGAGATGTTCCCTTAGCTGATGATTTTAATGCTTCAATTGGATATAAAGCGCAAGCTCCTGGTAATAGTTTTGCTGTGTTTTCCTTTGGAGGATATACACACCGTAATGGGATGAGCCAGTATGGAGCTAAAGCTAGAGCTGATGCTGGTCAGAATGCAGAAGAAATTCTTAAGGCCTATTATCCCGACGCTAGCTTGAAGAAAGATTATTCTGTAATGGGTAGTATTAGTGTCCAAGGAGTGGGTACTATTCCTTTTGAAGAGCAGTATTTACAAGGTATTTATGAAGTTCCTGCCTCTTGGCCGATTGAAACACTTAAAGCTCAAGCAATCGCTGCTAGAACCTATGCTGTTAAATATACAGGTAATGGAAGTAGGAGTATCTGTACTACTGAAGCCTGTCAGGTATTTAAAAATTCAAAAAAAGGTGGAGAGTGGGAGAAGGCTGTTAATGAAACTAGAGGTTGGGTACTTGTAGACGGAGGAGGAAACCCTGTTTCAACTCAATATGCTTCTACTCATGGTGGGTATGCTAGAACAAGTGGTTGGGATACAACAGATAAATCAAATAGCGGGGATTGGGCTTCTAGAGCCTGGGAAGCTAAAGCAAATAGTCCTTGGTTTTATAAATCTTGGTATAGATCAGGATATTCTAAATCTGGAGCTAATTGTGGAAGAAATCATCCATGGCTTTCTCAAGAAGAGTTTAGTGATATTGTAAATGCTTGGTTAGTGAGAAGAGATCCTCAAGGAGCTGATACTAGTAGAATTCAACCAGTGACAATTAATGATTGTAATATTGGTGGTGGAGGAGGAAATCCATATTCAATGTCAGAGCTTAGAGATTTTGCTGGAAAGTCAGGAAGTGCAGTAACAAATATAAGCAGTGTATCTGTTTCTCATAATGGATCAGGAGAAACAGCAACTGTAAAACTTCAGACAAATAGAGGGGAAATTAACATCCCTGGCAGTGAGTTTAAGACAAGTTTTAACTTGAGGGCCCCAGGGTATTTAAGAATTCCTCAAAGTAGTTTTGCCTTTTTTAATATTGAGCATAAGAATTAAATTGCTCTTATCCTTTTACCTATAAATTTATTGTGTAGAATGCAATTAAGATGAAGATAAAAAGAGTTGTTCTGAGCAACTTTCGTAACTATAAGCTTTCAGCCTATGATTTTGGGGCAGAGGCTACTTTAATTTTTGGCCCTAATGCTGTTGGTAAGACTAGTATTGTAGAAGCTATTCACCTTCTTTCTACTGGAGATAGTTTTAGGTCTGGAAAAATTGATGAGATGGTTAGTATTGATACAGAAGTTTCTCGTGTTAGTTGTAAGCTGGTTGAAGCAAATGATGAAAGTGAAGATAGTGAGGAATTAGAAATATTGCTTAATAGAGGAAATGTAGGAGGAAGAAGAACTCAAAAGCGTTTGTATACTCTTAATGGAGCAAAGAAAAGAAAAAAAGATTTTATAGGAAAGTTTTATAGTGTAGTTTTTAGACCAGAAGATATGAGGCTTATTGAGGGATCTAAAACTAGGCGTAGAAAATTTATGGATGAGGCTTTGATTATTTTGGATTGGCAATATGCTAGATCTCTCAAGATGTATGAAGAAGCTTTAGTTAAAAGAAATAAGTTATTGTGGCAGATTAAAGAAAAGTTAGTTCCAAAAACAACTTTGAAGTATTGGAATATGACAGTTCTGAAGCATGGTCAATATTTACAAAAGAAAAGAAAAGAATTATTGGATTTTTTCTCTCAAGTAGATTTCCCTTTACCATTTAGAGTTTCATACCGTCCTTCAATTATTTCCCAGGAGAGACAAGCAGAATATGAATTTAAAGAGATTGCCTCAGGGCATAGTTTAATAGGTCCTCATAAAGATGATTTCTTAGTGTTTTTGGATGATAAAAATAAAATTAAAGGTAAGTCTGAGGAAAAAACTGAATTTGATTTAGCAACATATGGTTCAAGAGGTCAACAGAGAATGAGCGTTTTGTGGCTTAAAATTTGTCAGCTTAGTTATATTGAAGTACAAAGTAATCAAAAAGCTTTATTACTTTTAGATGATATTTTATCTGAGTTAGATGAAATGATGATAGAAAAGGTACTTGGACTTTTGGCTGATCGACAAAGTATAATTACTAGCGCTGACAGTGATGCTGTCGAGCAACTAAGTAAGTACATTAATTCTTTTAATTCAATTAATTTGAGTGAAGAAATGAACAATGGAACAAAGTTTTGATTTAAAACCATTTTTTAATAACATAAATTTACCACAAGATGATTCTCACAAAGGACAAAATGGTAAGCTTCTTATTATTGGAGGTAGTGATCTTTTTCATGCAGCTAGCAGGTGGAGCTTAGACGTGGCCAGTAAGTTTGTAGACATGCTTTTTTATTCTAGTACTCCAGAAAACAATCAATTAATTAAAGAAGCAAAACAAAACTTTTGGAATGGAATCGTTGTAGAAGAAAAAGATAGAAATAGTTATGTAGCTGAGGCTGATGTAGTTTTAATTGGTCCCGGAATGATGAGAACAGAAGAGACTCAAACCGTAGTTAACGAGTTAATTAGAAAGTTTCCTGATAAGAAGATGGTAATTGATGCGGGAGCTTTGCAAATGGTTGATCCAATGCTACTCAATAAAAATCATATAATTACTCCTCATAAAAAAGAAATATTAACATTGGTAAAGAAAATACCAGAGAAAGCCATTGATTATTTATTGATGAATGGTGTAACAATTTTATTAAAGTCAAAAGTAGATGAAGTAGTTGTTAAAGATCATCATTATGCAATTAAAGGAGGGAATCCGGGAATGACAAAGGGAGGAACAGGAGACGTTTTATCTGGATTAATCTCAGCAATTTATTGTAAAACAGATGCAGTCACAAGTGCTGTAGTTGGAAGTTACATAAATAAAAAGGCTGGAGATTCTTTACATGAGTTTGTTGGTCCATTTTTTAACTCAACAGATTTAGTTAATGCTGTTCCAGAAGTTTTTTGGGGAGAGTATCAAAAAATTATTAGTTCTTAAATTGGTAAATAGATTTCATTATTGACCATCAAAAATGTTATTATTAAGTAGTGAGTAAAACTACTACAAAAGCCTCTGGTTTGATAAGTGGATTAAGGTCTGGTTTCTCTAGTGGAGCCGGTTTTAATTTAAGTGGAAAGAAAAAGAAGGGTCCAGTAACTGACGATCAGACTCAAACTACTCAAGTAGTTTCAGATAATGCTCTCGTTCAACCTTTACCTAGTCAGACACAACAAACTCAAATACCTCAGTCAGAACAATTAGCAGCACTGGATCAAGTTATTAATCAAGTAGAAGCAGAAAGAGAAACTACTTCAACTGATCCTTTGGAGGCTGTTGCACAAGCTGTGCCTCAGGTTGTCAGTTCAGTTCAAGATCCACTTAATCCTCCTAACCCTTCTCCTGTTGGGTCAATAAAGAAAGAAGCCATGGTTGTTGGATCTGGGGTTGCTGTTGAAGTCCCTGCTCAAAATGTAGAACAAGTGGGAGGGGTCCAGACAGTAGAACAAGAAAGAACTCCAGAAATATCTCCAGAAGTTGAAAGTTTCTTAGAACATGCAAAGGAACAATCTGATCACTTACCTCAAGAAATCGTGGTAGCAGATAACCAAGAGGTTTCGGCAGTGACTCATCACCCCAAAAAACCAGTGATTGTTTTGCCTATTACTCCAGAAGAGCAGAAAAAAGGTGGAAAAAAGAGCCCTAAGTTAAGTATTAGATGGTTAGTAGAGTGGAGTGTTAAAATGATGAAGAAATTTTCAGGAGAAGTTATCTATAGAGAAGAGTAATGAATACAAATACAGATTTATTTTTAGATCAAATAGTTACCATGATGGTTGGTGTAGTTACTTTTGCGTTGTTTATTGTTTTACTTGGCCTATTTATCTATATGGTTTTACAGTGGGTAAAAAATAGAAGAAGAGAGGATTATGCTCTAGATTTTGTAACACTATTAATCAGATTACCTAAAGATAATGAGGTTAAAATTGATGCAGCTGAACAAATGTTTGCAGGTCTTTACTCTATAAAAAAGTCTGGTCCTTTGTCGTTTTTAAAGCCAGAAGATTCTATTTCTTTTGAGATTGTAGCTTTAAAAGATGATATTGCTTTTTATGTTACCTGTTCAACAAAAATAAGGGATTTAGTTGAAAAGCAAATTAATGGAGCTTACCCCTTTGCTGTTTTAAAAGAAGTTGATGAAGTAAATGTCTTTAGTGAGAAAGGTCATGTAGCTTTTACTTCATTAGTTCAAGCAAAATCAAGATATCTACCTATTAAAACATACAAAGATTTACCAACTGATGGTTTATCTTTAATTACCTCAGCGTTGTCTAAGTTAGGAGATGGTGAGGGGGCTATTATTCAAATTCTTTTAGAGCCAGCCGGAAGTGGCTGGCAAAAGGGTGGAAAAAGCTATGTATCTTCATCAAAGAAGAGGGAGTCAGATCCTGATAAAGCTACCTATAATCATGACCCTAAAGAAGTAGAGAGTATTACTAACAAGGTAGAAAAACCTGGTTTTAATGTTGCCATTAGGCTTGTTGTATCCTCTCCAAATGAGCAAACGGCTCAGTCACATTTAAATAATGTTAAAGCTGCTTTTGCTCAGTTTGCCAGTGCTTACAATAAATTTAAAAAACCTCTGTTCCTTTTTAAACATCTTTTTATGATTGATTTCATTTATAGATATATGCCCTTGATTAGAAAAAATACAATTTTACTTAATACAGAAGAGTTGGCTACAATTTTTCATTTACCAAATAAGACTGTAGAGACTCATCATATCCGTTGGCTCATTGCCAAGAATGCTCCAGCCCCATCTAATATTCCAAGTGAAGGACTCTACCTTGGTAAATCTGTGTACCGAGGGCAAGAAAAAGAGATTTATTTAGGTATGAAAGATAGACGTCGTCATATGTATATCATTGGTAAGACTGGTACTGGTAAGTCAGAGTTTCTTAAAGAGATGATCCTTCAAGATATTGAAGATGGACATGGTGTTTGTGCGGTTGATCCGCATGGTGAGTTTGTAGAAGATATTTTGCAACTAATGCCACCAGAAAGGGCTGAAGATGTTATTTATTTTAATCCGTCAGATTTAGAAAGACCAATGGGTCTTAATATGATGGAAGCAGATACAGAGGAGCAACGTCACTTTGTTGTCGGATCAATTATTGGATTAATGTATAAGCTTTATGACCCTCATAGGACAGGTATTATTGGTCCTCGTTTTGAGCATGCTATTCGTAATGCGATGCTTACGATTATGTATCAAAAAGGAACTACCTTTATCGAGCTAGTTAGAATTTTAACTGATGAGAAGTATGTAAAACAAATGCTTCCTCTTGTTAAAGACCCTGTGGTTAAGCGTTATTGGACTGATCAGATGGCTCAAACATCAGATTTTCATAAGTCTGAGGTTCTTGACTATATTGTTTCTAAGTTTGGTCGTTTTGTTACAAATAAGACGATGAGAAATATTATTGGGCAAACAGAGAGTTCTTTTAATTTCCGTAAAGCAATGGATGAAAAGAAAGTTATTCTTTGTAATCTTTCTAAAGGTATTCTTGGTGAAGAAGACGCTAAATTTCTTGGTCTGATTTTAGTTCCTAAAGTTTTGACAGCTGCGATGAGCAGGCAAGATATTCCAATGGAACAGCGTGAAGATTTCTTCCTTTATGTTGACGAGTTCCAGAACTATGCCACTGATGATTTTGCTGTGATTCTTTCTGAAGCTAGAAAATATCGTCTTAACCTTGTTGTTGCTAATCAGTATGTAGGGCAGATTGATGAAGAGATTAAGAACGCTATTTTTGGTAATGTAGGCACAATGGTTTCCTTCAGAGTTGGTGTGACTGATGCTAACTTCTTACAGCATGAGTTTGCTCCGGTTTTTAATGATAATGATTTGGCTAATGTTGAGAAGTTCCATGTATATATAAAAACTATTGTAGGTAATGAGCCTGTTCCAGCATTTAGTATGTCTTTGATGAAAGATATGGATGCAATTGAGGCAAGAATGAGTGTAAAGATGGCAGATATGATAAAAGAACTTTCTAGGCTTAAATATGGTAAAGATAAAGCCTTAATAGAAGAAGAAATGGGTACCAGAGTTAAATCTGCGGCAGGTTAGTTTTACTCTACTTCATATTCTTTAACTACTTCCTGACAATAGACGTATTGACCATATTCAAAAGCTTTTTCGTGAATGGGAGAGCTATCACTAGCTTCTTTTATTTCTTGGGTCAAATTAACTAGGTGATCTTTAACTTCTTTGCTTTTTTCAGTTAATGTCTCTATCTGTTTTTGAGTCATTTCTAATGACTCCTTTAAAAATGTGTTTTCAGCTTCTAAATCTTTTTTAGAAGCTTCTTCAGAGTCGGATATGGACTCTTCGCCTAAGACTTCCCCAGTATCTTCTTTGGGAGAAATTTTATCTAATATGTTTTTTGACTGAGGAATTTTTTCTTCTATAAGGTCTTTGACTTTGTCTGTAGTTCCTAAAATTAGACCTGGATTTGTTTTACTTATATAAAAGTAAGTGCCTATAGAAGCTCCTCCCACAAGAATAGTTGTTAATAGAATTTTTTTGAGAATAGGTGAGTATTTCATAAGATAATTACTATTCTAACAAAGTTTTTAAAGAAAAAACAAAATCCCCCGTGTTGAAAGTGGGGGATTGTCGTCATGGTTGAATGTTTCACGGTTATTTTTTAGTTGTCAGCAATGAAACTTGCTAATAGGAAGAGAACAAATTCAATCCCAATCAGCATTAAAGATGTTCCAAACCACCACCAAAAAACTGCTCCGGTTGAGTTTGCTATTAACACGAAGAATAGGGCAATTATTACTGATATCAATACCCAGAATCCAATCACCCAATTCTTAAGGGTGTGGTAATCGTGTTTTCGAGCAAAGCGTGCAACCATGAAAAACAACGCGTTTTGCCCTAAAATAATAGCACTTATTGCTACTGCAACAGCTATCATTCCCCATAGCAGCCCAAAAATTAGGAGTGCTCCTATTACTGCTGAGATTGCAATACCAGTTAAATAACCAGCATACCAGTTCCAGTTCCATCTCATTGCGTATTACTCCTTCTATAGTTGTGATCCAATAGGTTAACCGCAGGGGAATTATACAACACCATCCTATATAAATAAAGAAAATATGGTAAATAGGGGAGATAAATTTGTTATAGATGTAACAAATCCCCTGTAAGAGTACAGAGGATGAGTTGTAGTCGGTCTGTCAAAAGCAGCTTAGATGATGACTAGAGTCTTAGTTGACTGGAGATCAAAGTCCAACCAGAAGCTTGTGCGGATGGTTATTGCTCCGAACGGAGTAAAGAGGACTTCATCAACCACAGTGTCTGGTGGAAAGGTAGCCATGATTAAAAGAGCTAGTTTTTCATCCAATGTTACACCTTCTTTCGTGAAGTATACAAACCAATGTGAGGCAACATGATATCAAAAAATAACTAAATCATCAATAGTGTTTAGTATGGGATGTGAAAAGAGAGGAGTGAAATAAATTTATTCGTACCTTAATGCTTCAATTGGAGAAAGGTTTGCAGCTTTCTTTGCCGGAGCTGCCCCAAAGAATAAGCCAACTCCAGTAGAAACACTAAAGGCCATAATAACTGCATTCATAGTAACCTTTGCTGGGAAGTAGGGCTGAAGAGCTAAAGAACCAAGGTAAGCAATAATAAGACCAATTAAACCACCGATAAAACTAAGAAGAGCTGCCTCTGTTAAGAATTGAATTAAAATAGTGTTTGGGGTAGCTCCAAGAGCTTTTCTAAGACCAATTTCCCTAGTTCTTTCTGTAACAGAAACTAGCATGATATTCATAATTCCAATTCCACCTACAACAAGTGAGATAGCTGAGATTCCTCCTAGACCAATGGTAAACATACCTAGAATACCAGTAATAGTTTCTAAGATTTGAGTTTGATCAATAACAGTGAATTCATCTTCATCAAGATCTTCTAACATTGTATTTTTAACTGCTTTTATTGCAATTTGGATATCAACTTCTTCATTGGCCTTAAGAGTAAAATTATCAATGTATTGAACATCTAAATCGTCATACATGGTTTCTAGAGGTAGATAGACATAACTATCAAAACTAGGCCCACCACCAAATCCTCCACCTTTTTTTTCTGTTACTCCTACAACTTTGTATGATTTAGAACCAATTTTAATTTTCTTCCCAATGGGGTCAATGCTTCCAAAGAACTCATCAGCTACTGTTGGTCCTAAGACAACAACAGATGATTTCTTCTCATTATCTATTTTTGTAAACCAATCACCTTTTTGAGTTTTTGTACTATAAACAGTTTCAAAGTTGGAAGTTGTTCCAAGTAAGGATACTTTTTGTTCAATATCTTGGTACTTTGCTTTATTAATGGCCACACCCATTAAGAGTCCATCATTAATTACATCACGGTTATTTCTAAGTATTTCTTTAAGATATTGCTTCTTAAGGACAGGTTTAGTTCCTTCAATGATAGATTGAGCTCCACCAAAACCACCACCTTCAGCAAAAGGAGTACCAGGAACAACATATAAGGTGTTAGTGCCAAGAGCAGCAAATTGATCTTCTACATATGATTGAAGACCTGTTCCAATGCTAGTAAGAAGAACAACAGAGCCAACTCCAATAATGACACCAAGCATAGTTAACAAAGATCTGACTTTATTAATGACAATAGCTTTGATAGCAACTACAAATATATCTCTCATTTTTTCTTTTTTGTCTTATTAGATTTATTAACTATTTCATTCTTTTTTGCAATTTCTTTTTGACCTTTTATTTTAGAGTCATTAACAACCTCTCCATCTTTAAAAATAATTAATCTTTTTGCAATAGAGGCATCATCTGGTTCATGTGTAACCATAATAATTGTTTTTCCTTCTTTATTAAGGTCAATGAGAAGTTTTTTTATTTCATCACCACTTTTTGAATCTAAGTTACCAGCTGGTTCATCAGCAAAGATAATGCTTGGATCATTGACCAGAGCTCTGGCAATAGCAACTCTTTGTTGCTGACCTCCTGATAATTGTGCGGGGGTATTGTTAAGTCTATCTCCAAGTCCAACCTTTTGTAGCATTTCTATGGCTCTTCTATCTCGTTCACCATTTTTTACTTTTGCATAAACAAGTGGGAGTGCAACATTATCGATAGCTGAAGTTCTAGGAAGTAGATTAAATTGTTGGAAGATAAAACCAATTTCTTTATTTCTTAATTTAGATCTCTCTACTTCATCATATTCTGTAACATCTTTACCTTTAAGACTGATCTTTCCTGACGTGAGAAGGGCAAGCATACTTGCAACTTGTAAAAATGTGGATTTACCTGATCCTGAAGGTCCCATGATAGCGATGAATTCTCCTTCTTCAATTTTTAAACTAACATTATTTAATGCTTTAATAACATTGTCACCCATTTGGTAATGTTTGGAGACCTTATCTATATTAAGTATCATATTTATTCTGGAATAAGGATAAATTCACCTTCTTCTAGACCACTAGTTACTTCAGCATAATCATCTGTTTCTAAGCCTAAAGTAATTTCTCTTTCTTCAGCCTCACCCCTATCATTTTTGATATTAATGTAATCTTTACCGTCTCTGCTAATAGTAGCTTCAAAAGGGACGATTAGAACATTATCCTTAGACTCTAGAATTATCTTTGCATCTCCATTCATACCAATTCTATATTTATCGATATCTTCAGAATCAATTGGGAATTCGACTATAAAAACAGTGCCTGTACTATTTATAGAACTAGAGTAAGCAATATAATTAAGATATGTATCAATAATTTCTTCATCATAGGCATCTAGTTCAACTTTTGCTTGTTGATTCATTGAGAGTAGCCCAATATCAGATTCATCAACTTCTGCTTTAAAAATAAGAGTTTTGGGGTTAACTATTTCATAATAGTCTGTGGCAAGGAGTTGTACTCCAGTAACAGGAGATGGTGATTTAACTAATACACCAGCAAAAGGAGCATATAAAGAAGAGTTTTTTATAGCAATATCTTTAATTTCTACAGTGAGAACAGTGTTTTCTAAGTCCCATTGTTCTTGGTCTAGAGTTTTTCTTACCGGTTTTGTTTCTAAATTATAATTATATGAATCTTGGCCATCTTCAAAATCCCATCTTTCTGACATATAGGCATTAAGATTCTGGTTTAATTGTTTTTGGAGAGTTGATTTATCTATAGAAGCGATAGTTTGCCATTTTTTTATCCATTCACCTTCTTGGGCACCTAGGTAAACAAGTTTTCCTCCAGCTAAAAATCTCATCCTAGCTTTTTCTTTGGCATCAACGATTCCGGAGATATCAAGAGTTTTGGTTAGGGAAGTTCTTTCAACTGGTTCAAACGTAAGTTCAATTTTATTGGCGTTAGCACTTTTAATTTGCCAGCCAATAATAAGAATAACAACTATAATTATAGTGAGAGATGTTTTCCATCTCTTTCTAATTAACTTGACTAGAGATTTAAATTTATTCATTAATAGATTCATTTAATCATTTTATCATGAACTGATACAAATGATTATAATGAACAGGAAGTAGAGTGGTACAATATACCTCTAAGAGCCGATAGCTCAGTTGGTAGAGCGGCAAGCTTATACCTTGCTGGTCGGGGGTTCAAGTCCCTCTCGGCTCACTTAGATTAAAACAGCCTCCTTTTGGAGGCTGTTTGATTTCTATTATTATCTTTTCAGATTATAGGAAGAGGAAGATTAGTCCTAGTCCGAGTGCTCCAAGTCCAACCTTGAGCCAGTTTAAGATATCTTCAGATCCTGATTCTGGTAAAGCTTGAGGTAACTCAGGCTGTTCATAGAATTCTCCAGGTGTTTGTACAACTTGTTTAGGTTGACATGAAGTATCAGCAGGGTTAGTAGAGAGTCTACAAAGGTTGTCATAACAGACAGCACTTTCATTAGAACAATCTGCGCTTGCAAAACATTCTTCGTTACAACCAGGTGCTGGTGTAGCAACTACCGTAGCAGGAGCACAATTTTCATCACCAGGGTTCTCTGTTAATCTACAAGTATCTGTATCAGCGTTACATGAGTGATCTGTGTCAGAACAGTCTGCACTGGTTACACAAGCGTCATTACATCCTACTGTTGGAGTAGGTGAAGGATCTGGAGTAGGTTCAACACATGTCTCACTAGTTGGGTTAGCAATTAATCTACAGACACCTCCATCTGGATTACCATCGTCAGCTGATTCTAAACAGGCATGGTTTGCTTCAGTACAATCTGTACTAACTTGGCAAGGGTCTCCACATCCGGCAACTACAGCGGCATCACAAGTTTCACTAAGTGGGTTTGTAGTTAGTCTACAAACATTAGCAATACAAGAGTGATTAGATTCAGCACAATCTGTATCTGCACTACAAGTCTCATTACAAATAGCTAAAGGAGTACAGGTTTCACTAGTTGGATTTGTAGTTAGTCTACAGACGTTACCAACACAAGAGTGACTAGATTCTGAACAGTCAGTATCTGCGCTACAAGCCTCATTACAGACAGCCAAAGGAGTTGTTGTTGGATTTGTAGTGGGGTTAGTTGTTGGGTTTGAAGTAGGATTACTTGTTGGGTTGCTAGTTGCTGCTGGAGCTCCACCGCTACCACATCCAGAGGTATCCATAACAAATCCTAGTAATTCTCCTCCAGGTCCTATCATATCAACTTGTCCACAGCCTCCAGTACCACCACTGGTATCTGTTCCACCATAAACATTACAATTTAAAAATTCTCCAGTTCTATCTCCACTTTTTTGTTGTTCTCCAGTACAAGTTTGAATTTTACATTCACCACTGTTTTGACACCAAGAAATACATTCAGATTCTGTCATGCCATTACAAGATCCAGAATTATAAACTGTGGAAGTTGTGGCTAAACATTCTCTGACTGCGGCATTATCTCCGGCATTAGCACAATTTCCACTAGCTCCAGAGCCAGGAGTAGTAGTTGCTACAGCAGTCGGAGTTGGAGTGGTAGTAGTTCCAGTGCCAGGGGTAGTGTTCCCATCAGTAGGAGTATCCCATAATCCATTTCTACATTCTTGTCTGATGCCCCCTCTATTATCGGTAGCTCCTTCTGGAGCAGCACCACTACCATCGTAGTATGAACAACCACTAGCTTGTTGTCTGACATCTTGACTTATCTGAGTTAAGTAAAATCCAGCGCCAGCACCAATAAGAAGTAATACTAATAGTATTCCACTAATAATATATTTTATTGGAAGTTTTTTATTTGGTTTTTTAAGTTTAGATTCTTTATTGTCTTCTTTGTTATCTTTAGGAGGGGAGACTTGTGGGCCTGGAGCACCTGGGCTATCACCCATTGAACCAGCAACATTTTCTTGTGCTTTCTTCATACCGATTGGTACTGCTGGAACTGTTTGGGTTTGTTGTGCGTTAAGCATATTTAATTAGATATTGAATATAAAAAATAACTCGATAATTAATAATAACACTTTTTATACGCAAATAACAAATAGGTATTTCTTCAAGTAAAACTTACTCAAAACAACTAATTATAGTTATTATAAATGATACGTTTTAAAGTTGGGGAAATTTTAAAGTAGTAGGAGTAAAGCTCCGGCTCCTAATATTCCAATTCCTGCTTTAATCCAGTTGATTAAGTCATCAGATCCTGATTTAGGAAGTTCCTCAGGCATCTTTGGCTGATCAGGGGAAACTGGAGCTGCTGGAATTGTACAACTAGTGCTAGCTGGGTAAGTACTGAGTCTACAAGAGCCTTCATAGCAGATATGATCATTATTAGAACAATCTCTATTACTCAAACAATCTTGGTTACAACCTACTGTTGGGGTTGGCTCAACATATTGGTTTGTAGTAACGATTTGTTGTGTAGGAGCTGTACAGTCTTGTCTGTCTGGGTACTCTGCTAATCTACATTGGTTGAAGTAACAGATATGATCTCCTTGAATACAATCAGAATTTGTTGCACAGTATTCTCCACAGTAAGCAGCTGTTTCTGGTGTTGGAGTAGGATCTTCTACAGGTGGGTTACAACTGACATTGGTTGGGTTAGTAGCTAGTCTACATTCGTTGTTATAGCAAGTATGGTCTGCTTCAATGCAGTCTCCATTAGTTGCACAGTATTCTCCACAGTAAGCGGTAATTTGAGGTTCGCAAGTCTCGCTACTTGGATTCTCAGTTAATCTACAAACGTCTCCAATACAAGAATGGTTACTTTCTACACAGTCACTATTTTCAGAACAACCTTCGTTACAGTAAGCTGGTTCTTCAGGGACTTCACAAGTTTCGCTATTTGGGTACTCAGTAAGTCTACAAACATCTTCAATACAAGAATGGTTACTTTCTACACAGTCATTATCTGTAGAGCAAGTCTCGTTACAATAGGCTTCAATAGGTGTACTGATACTAACATCAACAGAACATTCATTATTTATAGTTCCATCTGTAATTTGAACCATATTGCTGAGAGTCATATCTGTGTCAATTTGATCGCTAAGTTGTATTCTGAACGTAAATGTTTCTGATCCTCCAGCAGGAAGATCTTCTGCAGTGCAGGTAATAGTTCTATCTTGATATGCATTAGCACCACAATTGCTATCTAGGAAGTCATAATTGAAATAGACATCATCAGCAATGTTAATACTAAGTGAATCAGTGGCTGTAACAGTCGCAATTTGATCACCTGTATTGCTGATAACAAAGCTGTAAACTATTGTGTCTCCGGGAGCAAAAGCTGTTTGAACTTGAGTTAATTCATAATCACCAGGTGTATTAGATAGCTCATCTCTATAAGCTTGTTTAACACAGTTTATTCCTGATTCTGGTGGGGCAACGTCAAAACTTACAGAACAGTCTTGAACTTTATCAATACTTGCTTGAGATCTATCTGGAGCAGTTGGAGCAACAGTGTCTCTGATCAGGTATTGTCTTAAAGATATACCGATACCAGCAAAAGCAACTGTTACAACTAAGACTAAAAGTAGATACATAGGGATTCTACTTTTTTTCTTTGGCAATTCCTTGTTCATAGTAGGAATTGGAGTTTGAGTTTGGCTAGTGTTGTTTTCGTTTTGATTTAACATGGTTCTAATTTAGTGCCTCGTAGGAATTACAACTATCGTCACTACTTGTAGTACAGATTTGACACTGAGCATAGAATTTACCAGATTTGCTGATTGTGTAAGCGCTTGAAGTTCTTCCAGTTGCTTGTACATCTACAATATTACTGTCTGGTTCAATAACTCTGAATATATAGTGGTCAACTCCTGCTACTTCAGCACAAGTGAACTTAACTGAGTCTCCAAAGGAAGGATCTTGGGTTAAAGGAACTCCAGTTTGAGAATCAACTAAGTCAACATCAAGACACATTGGTCCGATAGCTGGCTGACATTCTGGAGAAGTTGGGTTTGCAGTAAGTCTACAGACACCTCCAGTACAGGAGTGATTACTTTCATAACAGTCACTGTCAACACTACAAGCTTCATTACAAAGAGCTAACGTTGGGCTTGGAGAAGGTTGATTAGTAGGTGGTGTAGTAGGCGGATTTGTTGGTGGCGTAGTTGGTGGGTTAGTAGGTGGATTTGTTGGCGGTGTAGTTGGTGGATTAGTAGGTGGGTTTGTTGGGGTAGGAGTACTACATCCATTATTAGGACAGACAACTACAGCTCCAATTAATCTTGAATGGTCTCCTTCAATATGGCCAGTTGAACAAGAAGTTCCTTGATCTTTTACAACGTCAACTTGCACACATTTACAGGAAGAATTTGCTTCTGCTTGAGCGTTTACGCTACTTCCTTTTGGTTTTACATCAGGGTGAAGTACTGTGCATTCTCCGTTGCTAGCAATTTCATCACAATGATGGACGGAAATACAACTATTTGAGTCAGAAGTACACTTCACTCCATCACATTGTCCAAAACTACTTAAAACATCTGAAGTTGGTTCTGGAGTATTATCTGAACATCCTCCTGCTGGAACACCACAATCAGCTGTACATTGGCAAGGACTACCGGGGTTTTGGCAAATGCCATCTCCGCAGTAAGGTTGCCCTTCACTTGCTTGTTGTCTGACATCTTGGTTTATTTGAGTTAAATAAAGAGCAGATGCAGATCCAACTACTAATAGTAAAAGTATTAATCCTCCAAAGATGAACTTCAGGGGTGTTTTTTTCTTAATTGTATTAGGTGTTTTATTTACAAAATTAGATATAGAAGGCTTTGACAAAGCAGCTTCTTTAAGGGTAGAGGGTTTTGCTTGATTTTCGTTATTTAACATGTTTTAAAAAATGAACAAAGACGAGTCCAAATTTAGTGCACACTACTAGAATACAGACTTTTTTTATCAAGCGTCAATAGGGATTTTTTTTTGATATAAAAAATGATAGAGTGACTAACATGGTCAAATTAGGTAAAAGAGATCGTTTTTGGTTAGACTTTCTTTATGCAATGACAGAGAAAGAAATAAAAGCTCGTTATAAACATGCGGTGCTAGGGTTTTTATGGGTTATTTTAAATCCTCTGATTCAAATGATGGTTATTGGCTTTGTTTTTCAATTTTTTGTACCAGTTAAAGTTGATAATTACTTTTTATATTTATTTTCTGGATTACTGCCTTGGAATTTCTTTTCTTATTCCATTTCAAAAAATACCCCGATGATAATAAATGAGAGATCTTTAATTCAAAAAGCTAATTTTCCTAGAGAATCAATTGTTTTATCTATAGTACTTTCAAATTTATTTCATTTTTTAATTTCACTTTTTATCTTAATTATTCTATTAATAGCTGACAAAATATTTATAGAACATTATATGTTCCTTGATTTAATTAGATATATATTAAGAATGAGTAATGTTCTCCCCTTTGTTGCTTGGTTAACTTTGTTAGTAAGTGGTTTTTCATTACTGTTTAGTGCTTTGAATGTTAAGTACAGAGATGTTAATTTTATTGTTCAGGCAATTCTTCCAGTTTGGTTTTATGGCACCCCAATTATTTATTCACTAGATTTTTTACCAGAGGTTTTGAGACCACTTTTTTATCTCAATCCTATGACAGCGATTGTTGACGGTTTTCATTATTCTTTGCTAAATATGGATTTCTATTCTATAGATTTAGTTCTTCTTAGTCTCTCAATTTCGTTGTTTATTTTCTTTATTGGTTGGAAAGTTTTTGAACAAGAGAGCAAATTCTTCGATGATTGGGTATAATACCCATCTATGAGTTTAAAAATTCCAGAAATATTAGCTCCAGCAGGATCATTTGCTTCACTCAGAGCTGCTATAAAAGCAGGTTGTGATAGTGTTTTCTTTGGTATTAGTGATTTTAATATGAGGGCGACGGCTAGTAATAACTTTACTCAGGAAGATTTACCTAAGTTAACTTCTCTTTGTAAAGAGAACAAAGTTAAAACATATTTGACTTTAAATACTGTTATGTATGACAGTGACCTAGATCGAATGAGAATGGTTGTAGATTTAGCTAAAAAACATCATGTAACAGCTATTATTGCTGCAGACATGGCTACTATTGCTTATGCTAGAGAACAAGGCGTAGAGGTTCATATTTCTACTCAAATTTCTATCTCTAATATAGAAGGGGTTAAATTCTACTCTCAGTTTTCAGATAGGCTAGTTTTGGCTAGAGAGCTTAGATTAGAACAAGTTGCAGCGATTATTGAGCAAATTAAGGAAAGAAAAATTAAAGGACCATCTGGAAGATTAGTTGAAATTGAAGTTTTTGCTCACGGGGCATTATGTGTCAGTGTATCTGGAAGGTGTGGTTTGAGTCTTCATGCTTATGACAGATCTGCAAACAAAGGTATGTGCACTCAGATCTGTCGTAAAAAATATAAAGTTACTGATGAAGCTACTGGTAAAGAGTTAGTTGTGGATAATAATTTTATTATGAGTAGTGCTGATCTTTGTACTATTGGATTTTTACAAGAATTAGTTAAAGCAGGTGTAGATGTTCTTAAATTTGAAGGAAGAGGTAGGCCTCCAGAGTATGTTTTTACAGTAATTAGGACATATAGAGAAGCATTAACTGCTATAGAAGATGGCACATACTCAAAACAACTGGTTAATAAATGGAATAAAAGACTAAAAACAGTCTTTAATAGAGGTCTTTCTGATGGCTTTTATATGGGAAGAAAGATGAATGAATGGGCAAAAGGAGATGGTAGCCAGGCTACACATACTAAAGTTCAGATAGGAACAGTAGAAAGATACTATCCAAAGATTAATGTGGCACAGGTTATAGTCCAGGCAGATCAAGTTTTAGAGATAAATGAACAATTACTTATAACAAGTGATAAAACAGGCTTAGTTAAAACTTCTCTTGGAGAGTTTTTACTTGATGAAAAAAGGGTTGAAAAGGCCGTTCAAGGGGACTCTATTACCTTTAAAATCGATGAAAAAGTCAGAAAAGGTGATGGAGTATATGTTTTTAGAAAAAAATAACCCCTGCTAGGAATTAAAAAGTTTAAAATTAGTTTCAAACATGAAAAAATGCGTAGCTTACTTGGTTAACAACGGATTGTTCGCCTAGTGGGCTACGCATTTTAAGTTTGTTTATCTAACGTTTTGATCATAGGCATTCTATGACCAACGTCAAATGCACTGCATATCTCCCGATATACAAAATACTTAAGTAGTATATAACAAACAACATCAATTGTCAAGCCTATAGTTAGTAAGGAATAGTATTTGACATATTGTAAAGTTTTCTTTATACTCAAAAAACTCTCGGAAATGGGAACCTTGAGTTGCGCTCTTGTCACACGCTCTGTATATCGCATATTGTGAAGTAACTGGCAAAAGACCAATCAATCGGGGGCTGAAACAAGCCCGTCTCGAAGTAAATCGAACTAACACGACGTATACCGCTGATAACGAACGAAGACAATCGAAGAACAACTGGAAACTACCGAATCTGATTAAGAGCGTACATATAGCCCGATTCAGCCAGGTGCACATTGCCTGGCTGTTTTCATTCTTATACAAGAAAAATAAATAAAATAACCGTTTAAAATAGGTGTTTTAGGGTTGTTATTACCCCTAAATTGGCCTATAATCCACTTTTTCGACTAATAGAACACTAAAAACAAGGAAAAGACCCTATGAACATCAAGAATATTGCTATTATTGCTCACGTTGATCACGGTAAAACTACTTTAATTGACGGACTACTCAAACAAACAAACTCTTTCAGAGATAATCAGGCAGAAATGAGCCAAGAGAGAATTATGGACTCTAATGACCAAGAATCAGAGAGAGGTATTACTATTTTAGCTAAAACTACTGCTATTAACTACAAAGACACAAAGATTAATATCATTGATACTCCAGGTCATGCTGATTTTGGTGGTGAGGTAGAACGTGTTATTAATATGGCTGATGGAGCTATCTTACTTGTAGATGCTGCAGAAGGCCCACTTCCACAGACTAGGTTTGTTTTAGAGATGGCTCTTGAGAGAAAGCTTAAAGTTATTCTTGTAATTAATAAGATTGACAGAGGTGATGCCATTCCTGGTAGAGTTCTTGCTGATACAGAAGAATTATTTCTTAACTTAGTAGACGATGAATCTCAATTAGATTTTCCTGTTATTTTTGCTGTTGCCAGAGATGGTAAAGCCTGGGATCAATTACCAGCTGATCATAATGTAGATGGTGATTTAAACCCTCTACTTGAAGAAATTCTTAAGACAATCCCTAGCCCAGAAGTAGATGCAAACAAGCCATTCAAAATGCTTGTTTCAAATGTCGATTTTGATAGCTATAAAGGTGTACATGCTGTAGGTAAAATTACTCAAGGTACTGTTAAGCCTGGTGATCAACTAAGTATTGTAGAAGAAGATGATTTTATTAAAAACTGTAAAGTTCAATATGTTTTGGCTAGTGATGGTTTAGATAGAGTTGAAGTAGAACAGGGTCAACCTGGAGACATAGTTGCTATTACAGGTGTTGAAGGCGTCTCTATTGGACAAACACTAACTGATCCAAGTGATCCCCATGGTTATCCTAAAATTAAGATTACTGATCCTACTTTAAGTATTCAAATTGGGCCTAATTCTTCTCCATTTAAAGGAAAAGAAGGAGAGTTTTGTACTGCAAGACAGCTTGAGGACAGATTGCAAAAAGAAAAGAAAATCAATCTAGGTTTAAGAATTGAAAGTAATCCTAATGGAACTGGATATTTGGTATCTGGTAGAGGTGAATTACACTTATCTGTTTTAATTGAAAACATGAGAAGAGAAGGTTATGAAATGGAAGTTGGTAAACCTCAAGTTATCTTAAAAGAAATTGATGGGGTAAAGACTGAACCTATGGAAGAGCTTACTGTAGAAATTGATAAAGACTTTGTCGGTATCATTACAGAAGAAATGGGTAAGAGAAGAGCAGAGTTACTCGATAGTATGACTAACTCTAAGGGTACTGCCAGAATGGTCTATAAAGTTTCAAGCAGAAACTTACTTGGGTTTAGAAGTGAAATTCTCACAAAAACCAGAGGTAATGGTATTTTTGCTAGCAGATTACTGGGTTATTTCCCAGTTGTGGCTGTTATTCCAAAACTTCGTAATGGAGTGCTAATTGCTACTGAGCAAGGTACTTCTACTGGTTACAGTATTGAATCAATTCAAAAAAGAGGTGCTACCTTTGTAGGGCCTGGTGTTTCTGTTTATAACGGTATGATCATCGGTCAAAACATGCGTCAAGAAGATATGGAGATGAATATTTGTAAAGGTAAACAGTTAACTAATGTTCGTGCTGCTAGTGCAGACCAAATGTTAAAGATTGCTCCACCTATAGAGTTAAGTTTAGAACAGTCATTAGATTTCATTGAAGATGATGAGCTTCTTGAGGTAACTCCTCAGAGTCTTAGACTAAGAAAAAAGATTTTAGATAAGAACTTAAGACATAAAGCAAGAAAAAATAAGTAATTACTACTTAATTTCACTTAGATTTTAGATATCAGTTTTTGACCACAGTTTATATGTGTTACAATTGCTATTCTCAATATTAAGTATTTCATAGGGATGGGAACAAGCACAGGCTTGTGATTTTTGCGTATACTTAAGTAATAAAGAAAAATGTTTAAAGTTTATAAAACTTACTACCAGTTTCTATTTGCATACAAAAGACAATTTGTCTTATTTGTATTCTTTTTATTGGGTTTAGGTTTATTTGAGAGTATTCAGCCTTATTTTTATAAGCTATTTATTGATGCTATTCCTGGTGGAGATTTTTCGGTACTACTTAATATTCTCTTTGCTTATGTTGGGGTTAGAGTTTTAAAATTAATTTTTGATGTTTTAACCTACTTTATTGGAGACTCTGTTTTACTTAGATCAGCTCGTGACGCTAGGCTTAAAGTTTTTAGAAAGATTCAAGATTTAGATTTTGCATTTCATTTAACAAAGAGCACTGGCTCTATGATTAGCTCAATTAAGCGTGGTGATGGAGCATTTTTTGGAACATTTCATATTCTTAATATTCATTTGATGAGGGTTTTAATTAACTTTGTGGTAGTCTTTTTCTTTTTAGTTAGAGCAGATATTAACATTGGTTTAATTATGTTTGGTGCTTTTGGAACTAACTTCTTGATTGCAATGTTCTTAATTAGAAACAATATTGGAGCTAGAAAAGCCTTTAACAAAGCTGAAGACAATACTTCTGCTGTTATTGTTGATAATCTTCTCAATTTTGAGACAGTTAAGTTATTTGCTAAAGAAGATAAAGAACTCTCTAGACTACAGAATATTTTTAAACCTTGGCTTAATAGGTTATGGGAATATGCTAATTCATTTAGAATGATTGATATTGTTGTGGGAGGAATTGGTAACATTGGTATTTTTGCAGTTCTTATTTATGGTCTCAACATCTTTTCTCAGGGCAAAATAACCGGTGGTGAGTTTATCATGATTATTGGTTTTATTAGTACTTTTTATTACCGTTTCTTTGAGCTTGTTTTTGAGCTTAGAAATTTAGCAAAGAATCAAACAGATCTACAAAAATATTTTGAACCTTTAAATCATGAAACTTTAGTTAAAGACCCCGTTATGCCAATTATGCCAGAGGATATGAAAGGACAAATTGATTTTAATAGTCTTAGTTTTTCATACCCAGAGGGTAAACAAGATGCTCTTGTTGACGTTGATTTAACCATTAACCCTGGAGAGTCTATAGCTTTTGTTGGCCATTCTGGTGCGGGTAAAACTACTATTATGAAGTTACTTATGAGGTTCTTTGACGCTACAGGCGGTCAAATCTTACTTGATGGGATTGATATTAAGGATATGACTAAAGATACTCTAAGATCTTTTATGGGAGTTGTTCCTCAAGAACCATTGTTATTTAACAATACTATTGAATACAACATTGCATATGGTGCTGACAAAGTAACAAAAAAAGAAATTGAGTCAGCAGTAAAGATGGCTAATTTAGATGAATTTATTGATTCTATGCCTGATGGTCTTAAGACAAATGTAGGGGAAAGAGGAATTAAATTATCTGGTGGTCAAAAGCAAAGACTAGCGATTGCTAGAATGATTTTAGCTGATCCAAGGATTATTATTTTTGATGAAGCGACTTCACAACTTGACTCACAATCTGAAAAGAAGATTCAAGATGCTTTCTGGAAGTCATCTAAAGATAAGACAACCTTAATTGTGGCTCATAGGCTTTCTACTGTCGTCAAGGCAGATAAGATTGTAGTGATGGAAGGTGGAAGTATTGTTGAAGTAGGAACTCACAAGGAGTTATTACAGAATAAAAAAGGCTTATATTCACATTTCTGGAAATTACAGACAATGGAGGAAGAAAAGTAAAGAATTATTAAATTCTTTATGATGGTTCTAATGTACCAAGAGTGAGACTTGAACTCACGACCTTCGGTTTATGAATCCGATGCTCTAACCAGCTGAGCTACCTTGGCTTGTTTCAAGGGTATAATTATATCAGACCTTGAGAGAAATATCATATGACGATAATTCTTTTATTAAATCTGAATAATCAATTTTATTAATTTTCTTTAAATCTACTTTAACACTTTTATCTATTTCTAATTCATTTTCTCTTCTAGTTTTTGTACTACTGTCACCTTTGTCCAATCTATACCTTTTGATAAGGTCCTCCATTCTTTTATCAAAACCAACTATTCCATGAGGTGAGACACACATATCAGCATAATCACAAATTCTTGTTTCTATAGAAGAATAGCCATTTTGGCTAATGGCTCTAAAATCACTGCTTTTTATCAAGTGGAGGATAGGTTGATGATTAATTAGATTCATCTCTTTAATTATCTCTATAGTTGCTTGGTGAGCATCAGACCCATACTTTTCTATTAGTTTTTTTTGTACTTTTCTCCAGTAGTCTTCTCCAAGTTTCATATGAGGGGAAATAAAATCTTTGAATTTAACTAAGTTACCCATGTCATGTAATAAGGCCCATTCAACAATATGTTTTTTGTTTATCTCAACTTTTTTTACATTATCTGCAAGATGAGAAGCAACGGCTGCTACTTCAATCATATGTCTTTGTAGGTTTTTAGGGATCTGGTATCTATGGTAGATTTGAGAGATTAACACCTCTTTATTCTAAACTATGAAATTAACAAATCTATTACCAGAGCAACATGTGAAGTCTATTTTCCTTGGTAGAGATGAACATCTAGATGAAACAATAGAGAAAGAATACCCAGATTATCAAATATTAAGGATGGTGCAAACTCATACAGATAATTTCCTTTTTTATGATAAGGAGTTAAAGGAGAATAACCAGGGAGAAATAGTCTATTTTGAAGACTTAGATGCAGTGTTTACAGACCAAAAAGGAGTTGTCTTGGTAGTTAAGGCTGCAGACTGTTTCCCTATCCTTTTCTACCACCCTAGTGGCATCATTGGAGTAGTTCATGCAGGGAGGAAGGGGACAGAAAACAAGATAATAGAGAAGGTGATTAAGTACTTTAAAGAAGAGAAGGAGTTAGATAAAGGTTGGATAGTTTGGTTAGGGCCTAGGATATGTGTAGATTGTTATCAAATAAATAAAGAAACAGATGAACATTATGATTTAAGAGCTAAGACTGTAGAGCAATTTCAGGAAGTACTTGACGGGGAGTCTAATTTTGCCCTCGATAGTGATATGTGTACGGCTCATCAAAATGACTGGTTTTATTCATATCGTAAAGAAGGAAGTGGAGTGGAGATGAATTATGGTTTGGTGGCATTAAGGTAAGACAATAAAAAAAGTTCAGGTAAATACCCGAACTCTTTTTATTTAATAACTTATTTTTCAATAAACTACATCATCCCCGGCATACCCCCACCCATTGGAGGCATAGCTGGTTTTTCAGCTTCAGGAGAGTCTGTAATAAGACATTCTGTAGTAAGAATCATAGAAGCTACACTAGCCGCATTTTTAAGTGCTTCAATGGCTACTTTAGCTGGTTCTATAATCCCTGCCTTTAATAAATCTTCATTCTTGTTAGTCAAAGCATTGAAACCATAGTTAGCATTCTTTTGTTCTCTAATTTGGCCAACTATCCACCCACCATCTTCACCAGAGTTCTCTGCTAGTTTTCTAAGTGGTTTGTCTAAAATTGACTTAATTAAATCAATACCAGCTTGTTCATCTCTATTCTTACTCTTTAGTTTATCCAAAGCTTTTTCTGCTCTAAGTAGAGTAATTCCACCACCTGGGATAACACCAACATATTCTTCATCAAGAGCTGACTTTGTTGCAGCAACAGCGTCAATGACTCTTTCTTTGAGGTTTTTCATTTCTACTTCTGTAGAAGCTCCGACTTGGATAACAGCTACCCCACCAGTGAGTTTAGCTTTTCTTTCATTGAATTTTTCAATATCAAAGTCTGATTGTGAATCTTTGATCATGGCATCAATTTGAGAAACTCTTCCAGCAACATCTGCTTTCTTACCTTTTCCACCGACAATTCTAGTGAAGTCTTTTCCAGATTTGATCATGTCTGCTCTACCGAGGTCTTCCATAGTAGCTTCTTTGAGATCCATGCCTTTATCTGAAGAAATAAGGTTTGCACCGGTTAAGATAGCAATATCTTCAAGCATTTCTTTTCTTCTGTCACCAAAACCTGGGGCTTTGACAATTAATGCTTTGAAAGCACCTCGCAGGGAGTTAACAACAAGGCCAGTAAGGGCATCACCATCAACATCATCAGCAATAATAACGAATTTTTTAGAAACAGCCATTATTTTTTCTAGGATAGGGAGAAGATCTTGCATGTTTGAGATCTTTTGGTCTGTAATTAAGATGTGAGCATCTTCAACAACAGATTCCATCTTTTCACTGTCAGTAACTAAGTATGGAGAAGCATAGCCTTTATCAAATTCCATTCCATCTTTATGATTGATGGTAATTTCCATGGTTTTACCTTCTTCAACTTCCACCACCCCATCTTTTCCTACAAGGTTTAGTGCCTCAGCTACTTTTTCTCCAACCTGTTCATTTTGAGCAGAGATTGTAGCGACTTTTTTCCAGTCTGATTTTTTAACTGGTTTTGCCAGGCTTTTGACTTCTTTAATTACTTCTAAGACAGCTCTATCAATGCCTCTCTTCATCATCATTGGGTTAGAACCTGCTGTAACCATTCTCATACCTTCAACACTGATTTGTTGAGCTAAGAGAGTAGCGGTGGTAGTACCGTCTCCAGTAGAGTCATTAGTTCTAGAAGCAGCTTCTTTTACAAGTTGTGCCCCCATATTTTCAAATTTATCTTCTAGAGTAATTTCTTTTGCTACTGATACACCATCGTGAAGAACACTTGGGGCTCCCCAAGCTCTATCTATAGCGACATTACGACCCTTTGGTCCTAATGTAGTTGTTACTGCTTCTGCTAATTGGTTGATACCTGAGAGCATCTTTTGTCTGGCTTCGTCTGAAAAGACTAATTGTTTTGCTGGCATATTATGTAAGTTTATTTATTTGTTTCTATTTTATGAATTTATATTTGTAATTATTTTACTTGTGCAAGTAAGTCTTCAAATTTGATGAACATGTATTCTTTGTCACCAACCTTGAATTCATTGCCACCCCATTTTTTGAAGATAACATTATCACCTTTTTTAACTGGGCTACTGATTTCTTTAACACCAGATTCCCAGATTGATTCTCCAATAGAGATAACTACCCCATGTTGAGGTTTTTCTGCATCATTACCTGGAATATATATTCCAGATTTTGTTTTAGTAATATTTTCGGCTGGCTCTACTAGAACGTATCCAGCAAGAGGGGAAATCTTTTTGATTGAAAGGTCAGACATTTTACTCCTTAGTTAAATAATTTAAAATAATATGCTTTTTAGATATAAACTAATTGTTTATAGGAGATATCCTATCATATTTTCTCAAGTATATTAATGAAATGTTTTGAGGGTAGTTTTGATTTATGTTACGAACTAGTTTAAGAAATTAGGACACCAGATATATATCCTATTAATGGCTTATATTTTTCTTGATGATTTTTCACTAAGTTTAGAAATTTTTTTAACTCTATCTTCCCCGTAGTTTTATCTCCAAATCTGTAATTAAGAATTCCAGAACCAAACAAATAGCTAGGTTCTTTAGTTTTCTCAAAATATGAGTATAAAAAAGTTGTTGTATCAAAAACGTTTGATCCGTTAGGTATTTTTTTAATTTTCTTATATGCTGATACAGCTAGTTTATATTTCTTTTCTTTTAAAGCAAAGAATGCTTTATTTAATCTCACCAAATTATTTCCTGGCTCTTTTTTATTTGCTAATTGATTAAATTTTTTAGCAACATCTGTTTTTCCTTCTGATTCAGACAAACTAGCCATATTAATTAAAGCCGGAAAATAATCATTAATATAGGTTAGTGCTTTACTAGCATAATGCTTTGCCTTATGAAAATCTTCTTTTCTACTTATAAAGTAGTAACTAATAGAATTAGATAAATCAGCTGATGTTGTTTTAACAATAGATTGAAAAATATTAAATTTTGGAAAGGCATTTCGGTTGGGGATGTTTTTAAGCATTTGGAGAAGTTCATCACAAAAACCTAAAGCTAATTTCCAATAACTTAAACTTATGAGAACTTTTATTACTATAAAAAGAGTTACTTCAGAAATATTCTCTGAAACGATTGAGAGTTCAGGTAAATTATTAGGTTTAGATATTTTCCATAAACGCTTCTCTAAAGCATTACTTATGTTTCTTGAAAAATTTTCTCGACTTTTTAAAAACTCTTCTTGAGATTTTCCGAAAGAAGCAAAGCAATAGGAAAACTTTAGATTGAAAATTGTAGTTTCTATTCCTTCAATATTTCCATGATCTGTATAACCCCAAATTAATAAAGTTATGCCTTCTTTTTTTGCATATATCTCAGCCTCCTTGTCATTTAAAAAAGATACTGATTTATGAATATCAAAGATATTGAAGTGGTTATGAGTCTTAATTTCTCTGAATTTTTTTTTAAATTTTTCAATTGTTTTTAGAGAAATTTCTTTACCTTTTTCATCATATTTTATTGAAAGAGCGATGTTTATTTTGTTTTTTTTAATAGGAAGGATTTTTTTTATAAAAAAATAAACAAACCAAGAAAGTATATGAATCAACAATAATATAACCAAGGAAACCGTTGCTTGTTCTAAATTTAAGGCGTTTTTAGAAAAAGTACTATTGAAAAGACCAACTAACGTTAACCAAAAACAAAAAGTAAAAACTAAGTAAAAAATAAAGCCTTCTTTAGTAGGCCAATTATTTTTAAATTCTTTTGGATTTAAAAATGAAAATATCTCATCCATATTATTCAGAGCTATAACTAAAGATTTTTATTCTTTGGTTAAATAATTTAAAAATACTAATAAACAATTGTTTATAGGAGATAATATATCATAGTTTCTCAAGTATATTAATGAAATAAAAAAGACCCCTTTTGGAGTCTTTAAGTTTTTTATTTTAAATACTATTTATTCTTTATCCTCTTTAGGAAAAGAATGAGACTTACTTTGTCCACCTACTTCTTTTACACCAGCAAGTAAGAACCCTTCACAGTCAAGACCACGGTCTTTGAAGTAATGGTTAATGTCTTCTTTGACAATCTTTTCTACTTCGCTACGATTCTTCTTTATTTGGTCTAGAGTTAGTTCTGAAAAGACTGCACTGATTCTACTTCTTGAGAATGGTCTGACAACTTTAGAGATCATGTCTTCACCAATGTTTTCCCATAACTCTGGGGCATTTTTCTTATCAATTCTAAACAAAACTGAACCTTCTACATCGATGTCATGATTATCTTTGGTAGTTACTTCGATAGGAGAGTCACCTAATGCTTCTTTATTTTTAGAGATATCAAAGCCTTTTTTGATTGAATATTCAATAACTTGAGCATTAAAAAGTTTAGCAACTTGCCAGAAAGGTATTTTAAGATGAAGACCTGGTCCCCAAACTTGAGGTAAGACTCCACGGCCACGATCAAAGACACAAGCAACGTGTCCTGGAGGTACAGAAATAAAGAAGCCACCTACGACTTCATCTACTAGAAAAGAAACTACGAGTCTATCAAATTCCATAATAATATATTATACAAAGCCTTGACGAAAACATAAAGCGGACTTTATTTATGCGTCAATTGGTTGATTAGTAATAATGACACCATGAACTTGTCTGGTAACATTTTTTAAGTTTTGAGTAAACTCAGCAAAAAGTCCCATCAGCTCTCTGTCTAGGGTTGCTCCATCAAAAACTAGAGCTGCATCATCTAGCATATCATCTAACATGTCTGAAATTTCTGGAGAGAATTTCTTTGCCCACTTATCTACATTTTTTTGTGGCCATAGTAAAACTTCATCCATAATTTTGGATATTTCTACTACCTTACGGTTTTTTAAGTATAGGGAAAACTTTAATTGCTCAGCTTCCTGCCTACTTAAAGGATTAGAATTGGTGGCCTTGATGATTGGTTTAATCATAAGTTGTTTTCCTCTCTCTGGGGTTAAATTATAACAAATTAAGCTATAATAACGACTCATGAAAGTTATCTCTATAAAAACTACTAAAAAAGAAAAAATAATTGATACAGTAGTCCAAACTCTGTCAAATGGTGGATTAGTCATTTTTCCAACAGAAACTACTTATGGTGCAGGGGTGGATGCAACTAACCAAAAAGCAGTAGATAAACTTCTTAGCTATAAGACCAGAAGAGAAGGAAAACCTCTCTCAATCGCTGTTAAAGATAAGAAAATGGCGGAGGATTATGTGTTTCTTAATAGGTCTGCAAGTCAGATGTATGATACTTTTCTTCCCGGTCCTTTTACTATTATTTCAAAATCAAAGGGAAGAACAGTGAACGGAGTTGAGTCAGAGTTTGGAACTTTGGGAGTCAGAATTCCTGATTATCAATTAGTTTTAGATTTTTTAACTAAATTTGCTAAGCCGATGACAGCAACGTCTGCTAATGCTTCAGGAAAGAGAAGACCTTATAAAATTGATGATTTATTAAATAACCTTTCTCAGAAACAAAAAGATTTAATTGATTTAATAGTAGATGTAGGTGAGCTTGATCACAATAAGCCTTCTACAATTATAGACACAACTATGTCTGCTCCAATGACTTTAAGACAAGGTGATAGTGATGTAGAAGGTTCTGTAAAGATTGAACAAGAAGAAGCTGATTTTGTCTCAAAGAGTGAAAAAGAAACAAAGGACATTGCTAAAAGGTTAATTCTTAAGAACTGGAATCAGGTAAAAGAGACAGGCTTGGTGATTGGTTTAGATGGAGATCTTGGTGTAGGAAAAACAATATTTACCAAGGGCATAGCAGAGTTTTTACAAATAGATGACGTTATTACTTCTCCTACTTACTCATATGTTAACGAGTATGATTTTGTTAGGCATAACTTTAAAGGGCGTTTTTATCACTTAGACGTTTGGAAGATTAACTCAAAAGAGGAGTTAGATCGGTTAGATTTCTTTAATATTATTAAGCCAGGTAATGTTATTGTCGTAGAATGGTGGAATCAAATTGATGACTTTATCAAAGAGCAGTTAAAAGCAAAGTTAATTAAAATAGTGATTAGTGAAAATAAAGATAGTGATAGAGAATTAAGAGTTAGAGAAATATGAAGAAAAAAATTACTTCAAAGAAAGTAAATAAAAAATCAGCAACTATTTTAGCTATTGATACTTCTTGTGATGATACTTCAGTAGCAATCGTGCAGGGAGAAATTATTCTAGTAAATGTTGTAGCCTCACAGGTAGAGTTACATAAACAGTATGGAGGAGTTTTTCCTACTGTAGCAAAGCAAGCCCATAGGGAGAATATTGATCCTACAGTTAAATTATCTCTCAAGAGAGCTGGACTTAAAATTAAAGATATTGATGCTGTTGCTGTTACAGTTGGTCCTGGGTTAGCTCCTTCTTTGGAGGTAGGGATAAATAAAGCAAAAGACTTGGCTATAGAGTTTAAGAAACCTTTTATTAGTGTTAATCATATTGAAGGCCATTTACTATCACCTCTTGCTAAGAGAAATAGCGTGTCTAAAGAAAAAGTAACAAAAAAAGATCCAAAAGTTCAATTTCCTATCTTAGGAGTTGTTGTCTCCGGAGGTCATACAGATTTTGTTTTGATTAAGCAGTACGGTAAATATGAAAGAATTGGTTTTAGTATTGATGATGCAGCTGGAGAATGCCTGGATAAGATTGGGAGAATGGTTTATCTTGGTTACCCTGCTGGTCCAGTTATTGAAGAATTTGCTAAAAAAGGTGATGAAAATAGGTTTAAATTTCCTTTACCTATGACGCAAAGTAAGGACTATAACATGAGTTTTTCTGGGCTTAAGACATTTGCTAGAAATTTGGTAATAAAGCTAAAACAGGAAGCAATAATTGAAGGAAAAAAAGGTTTAGATAAGCAAACCATTTATGATGTTTGTGCGAGTGCACAAAAAGGAGTCTTTAGACATATTTTGCATAAATTAGAGAAAGTTTTAGAGAAAGAAGATATTAAGGAAATATGGTTGGGTGGTGGAGTGGCTGCTAATGTAACTCTTAGAAAGATATTAAGATTTAAGGCAAATCAGTATGGTATTAAATTTAGAGCTCCATATACAAATAAACTTTGTAGTGATAATGCTGCCATGATAGGGCTTGTTGCAGCAAAGAAGTTTGAACGAGGAGAAGTAATAATAAAACCTGGTAAATTAGCTCAAGTAGATCGTATTCCAAGATGGAAAATTGGAGAGAAATCATAAATGGTAAGTCTAGATTTTTCTTTTGAAGAACAATACTGGTCTCAAAATAAAAAGTTAGTGGTAGGAATAGATGAAGTAGGCAGAGGTCCTCTAGCTGGTCCGGTAGTGATTGGAGCTGTAGTAACTTCTCCAGAAGTAGCTCTAATTCCTGGTGTCAGAGATTCAAAAAAAGTATTAAAGAAAAAACATCCTGAGCTTGCACAGTTAATTAAAGATAATTGTGTGAAGTGGGCTATTGGCACTGGAAGTGTAGAACAAATAAATACTTTAGGAATAGTTGGGGCAATTAGGTTTGCTATTCATCAAGCCTTGGAAGAGATTAGTGATTTTGATCAAGTTTTAATGGATGGTTTACCATTTAAGGAGCCACTTAATATTTCAGAAGATATAGACTTTATTACAAAAGGAGATGCCAAAGTTTACTCTATTGCCGCAGCTAGTATTATTGCTAAAGATCATCGTGATAGTTTAATGAAGAAGATTGGAGAAGAGTTTCCTCAGTATGGTTGGGAAAAGAATTCAGGTTATGGAACAAAGATTCATACTCAAGCCATATTAGAACATGGGATAAATAAGCATCATCGACAGTTGTTTGTGAGGAAGATTGTTAAGGATATCTAGTTGCAGTTCACTTTTGAAAGGCCAGCATCGTCTAAAAAGTTTACAATCTGAGCCTTAAATGGGTCATCCATATTTTGCTCCCCCTCTGTCCCAATTTCAATTACTCCAAAAGGAGTATTAATCAAGGCTGGTTCTGTGGTACAGGTTTTAGCTCTATCGTTTTGATATTCATGAGCCATGACAGTATATCCACCGTATAGGAGTGAAGAAATAATAAGGAAACATAGGGTTGAATAAAATAATACTTGAGGGGCTTTTTTTATAACTTCATTAAAACGTTTGGGTTGTTTTTCCATTAACTGGAAGTATACATCTTATTCTGTCATTTGTAAAAAACCTTTAACAATCATATTCTCTGCAGTTTTTTTTGAAATCCCTCTACTGGTTAAGTAAAAGATTTGTTCTTCAGGAATTTGGGTAACACTAGCAGCATGAGAACACTTGACGTCATCTGTAAGAATTTCTAGATCAGGTATAGCAAGTGCATGAGCATCTTTAGATAAAAGAAGAACTCTTTCGGTTAAAAATGATTCTGTCTCCTGGCAGCCTGGATCGATTAAAATCTTTGCTTTCATTATCAAAGTAGATTTATCAAAGCCAACTGCTTTGAGAGTAGTTTGAGCTGTAGTTTTTGGAGCTTTGTGATGGATGACAACATTTAGTTCTTTTTCTTCATTACCTTTGGCTTTAATAGCAGAGAAAATATCAATTTTTATATTTGGTTTAATAATTTCAAAGATGTAGTAGCCAGGTTTTTTAATAATGTGACTTGTGTCTTTATCAATTTTAATAATTTTGGGTTTGAGGAGAGATTTTTTCATTAGCCTACACTCCCTTCCATCTCATGATCTATCAGCCTATTCATCTCAATAGCGTATTCCATGGGTAATTTCTTTACTAAGTCAGCAATAAAACCATTGACAATCATTTTTTTTGCTTTTTCCTCATTGATCCCACGAGACATTAAGTAAAACAGTTGATCATCTCCAACTTTACTTACGGTTGCTTCATGTTGCATCTCAACCTGATTATTCTCTATGATATTTGTTGGGTAAGTGTCAGTTCTAGATTCTGGGTCTAAGATCAATGCGTCACAGATAACTGAAGATTTACAGTGATGAGCTTCTGGGGCAATTTTGACTAGTCCTCTGTAGCTACTTCTACCACCGCTTTTTGAGATAGATTTTGAGACAATATTAGAACTTGTGTATGGAGCAAGGTGGACTGCTTTAGATCCAGTATCTTGATGTTGACCTTCTCCAGCTAGAGCCATGCTAAGTGTTTCTCCCACAGCTCCTTTCCCAGCCAAGATGAATCCAGGGTATTTCATAGTGACTTTGCTGCCCATATTAAAGTCAGTCCAAATCATTTTGCCTTCTTCTTCAACATAAGCACGTTTTGTCACTAAGTTATAAATATTTTTGTACCAGTTTTGGATGGTTGTATATTGGCAAGTTGCTCCGGGTTTTACAAAAACTTCCACTACAGCAGAGTGGAGGGAGGTTGATGAGAAGTTTGGAGCAGTACAACCTTCGACATAATGAACTTTTGCACCTTCTTCTACGATGATGAGGGATCTTTCAAATTGACCAGATAGTTCTGCATTAATTCTGAAGTATGTTTGAAGAGGCATTTTCACATCTACGCCTTTGGGAATATAGACAAATGATCCTCCAGACCAAACAGCTGTATTAAGAGCAGCATATTTATTATCATTACTGGCAATGACTTTTCCAAAATATTCTTTAACTAAATCAGGATATTTTTCTAATCCTTCATCCATAGAAAGAAAGATGACTCCATCTTTCTCCCAGACAGATTTTAATGATCCATAGACAACTTCACTATCATATTGTGCTTTAACTCCAGCAAGAACATCTCTTTCAGCTTCTGGAATACCCAGTCTATCAAAAGTTTCTTTAACCTCAGGTGGGACATCATCCCAGCTTGGTTTTTCATCAGAGGCTCTAAGGAAATATCGTAAGTTATCAAAGTTTATTTCAGAAAGATCAGCTCCCCATGGAGGTGTATTTAAAAGCTGGTATTGTCTAAACGCTCTTAATCTAATATCAAGCATCCACTTTGGTTCATTCTTGAGAGAAGATATTTCTCTAACAGTTCCTTCAGTTAGCCCAGGCTTTGTAATATGTTTATAGTCAGACGTAGAAAAAGAAAACTCTGTTGAGCTTTGATTTGATGGCCGGAAGTTTTGAGGATCTACTGCTGTGTTGTTCATTATTAATTTTTTTATTTATCTTGGATAAAATAGTTTATGATTGTGTTAAAAAATACTTGGTATTTTTCTAAGTCTATGTGTTGTTCTCTGGCTAGCGTTTCTAAGATTGTTTTAAGTTGTAGCCAACGTTCTTTTTCTGCAAAGCTGCCTTCGCCATAAATAGTATCAGACTCATCTCCAGATTCTAGTGCTAATTGAGCAGCACTATTTATTTGAGTTATGGCTGTATTAATGATGTGTAAAGCTTTAATTCTTTTGTCACTGACACTTCCAAATTCATATCCTTCTTCAGGGTCTTGAACTCTTTCAAGGTGATCTAGTACTCGTGATTCTAGATATGACATATTAATGGTCTTTTTTATTAAGCAGGTGGTAGTTCCACTGTCTTTATTTGTTCTTCAATTTCTCTTACTTTTTTTTTAATGATATTAGCTTGTTCTTCAGATATTTGTTCTTTGTTTAATCTTAGTTCTATCGTTTCTAATAGAAGGTTTATTGTTGATAATTTTGTGTTTCTTTCCTGTTCCCAACCATCAGGCTTATGACTTTCAGTTAAGGTTGGGTTTGAAACCCAATTTTCTACATTCTTTATGTATCCTGATATTTTTTCTCCTATAGCCTCTAGTGCTGCTTGAAGTTCAAGGGAGGTTTTCTTTTCTGTCATAAAAATCCTTTTTTAGTAATATCTTTTACAAACTCGCCTTTATTTCCTCCAAAATCAATATGATCTAGTTCTTTTAGTTTAATCCATTTAGCTTTACTATGTTCATTGCTAATCTTTACTTGGCTACGATCAAAATCATCTGGAAAGGTATATTTCCAACCACACATAATTGTGAAGATTTGTTTTTGTGAGTCAAAGAAAGTATCAAAAAAAGTTAGAGTAGAGAAGTTAAAAGTGTCAGTTGGAATTTCAATTCCAGTTTCCTCTATGATTTCTCTAACAACATCTTCTTTGTGAATTCCATGACCATGTTTATCATCACTTGGCCATTCTGAATTTCCTCCAGCTAGGTCCCATTTATCAGGGCGAGAGTTAGAATTAGAATCTCTTTTGAGGATGAGGATTTCACCATTGTGGTTAAGAGCTATCTTATGAAGTAATTTAGCATTTTCTGTTAGCTGATGAGGGGTTTTAGTCATTTTGTTGTTTTATTAACTACTTTCTTTGAAGTTTCTTTTGTATTAAGTTTTTTACCATTTACTTTAACCATTTCGTTAATCTGAGTTAACCTTCTTTCAATTTGTGAAAGTTGCATTGTGACAATCACAGCTAGGATGGTCATGATTAGGGCATAGATAGCCAGAGAAATTATTCCACCACCTTCTCCAAGGTATGGGCTGATAAATTCTTTTACTGCTCCTTTAATAGCTTCGTTCCAAGCTAGAGCAACGACTACACCAAAGCCACTGGTGGCTAGGGTGATCATATTTCTCACAATTGCTAATGGTAGGTCCTGTAAGGACTCTGGGGTTTCAATATTTGCCATAGCTCTATTGTACCAAGTTTTATCAATGCAATATCTGCAAAAATAATCTATACTTTGTGATGTACTTAATAACAAAGAGATCGTGTATAAGCCTAACTTTCAAATCACCAACAATCTTTTAACCTATGTTACAAGAATAGAGTCTGCAAAGGCTGTGATAGATAATTCTCCGTTGGTTCCAGCCTGGGAAGCAAAGTTTAGAAATGATGCTAGTTTAAGAACTATTCATTATGGAACAAAGATAGAAGGTAATGAGCTAACAAAAGAACAAGCTCAGAAAGTGGTCAGGCTTGAAGGATATGTAGATAGCAAGGAGGCAGCGTTAAAAGCTGGGGTGTTGGCTAGGGATAGAGATATTCAAGAAGTGCTTAACTACCGTAATGTGATGATGTGGATAGACCAGCAAGATGCTCTAAACTCCCAGGGATTATTCTCAGAAAAAACTTTAAAATCTCTTCATTCTTTGACAATGCAAAGATTAATTGAGGAAAAGGATATTGGTAACTTTAGAAGTAAACAAGTAGTTGTAAAGTCTGCTACTGACGGACAAGTTGTTTTTAGGCCACCAGTTTCTTTTGAGATTCCATTTTTAGTTGAAGAGTTTATTGGTTGGTTAAATAGTCCTACTTCTGCCAGTGTGCACCCAATTTTTAGAGCAGCAATTACACATTATCAATTTGTCTACATTCATCCATTTATTGAAGGTAATGGTCGTACTTCTAGAGCTATGGCAACTTTATCTTTATATAATTCTGGCTATGACTTTAAACGATTCTTTTCTTTAGAACAATATTTTGATAGTGATGTAGAAAGATATTATCAAGCTTTACTTTCTGTCCAACAAAATGAAGGAGCTGATCTTACATATTGGTTAGAATATTTTACTTATGGTTTGGCTTTGGAGATTGATAAAGTGAAACATCAGGTGATGAAATTGTCCAAAGATTTAAAAATGAAAAAAGAACTAGGCGCTCAGGTAGCTCTATCAGAGAGACAAATATTACTTTTAGAACTATTACAAAACCAAGGACAAATGACATCTTCAGATGCTCAAAGAGTTTTGCCTAATATTTCAGTAGATACAATTCTTAGAGATCTTAAGGATTTGATAAACAAGAATGTGATTAAGAAAAAAGGTGTGACCAAAGGTGTCAGATATGAGTTAGTTGAATAGTGGTAAACTCAAGATATGACTTTTTTTGAATTTTCTAAGACCTTACAAAAATTAGAGCAAACTCCATCCCGTTTAGAGATGACTTATCAGCTGGCTGATTTATTTAGTGATCTTTCTGGTGAAGAAACTATTCTTGCTAGTTATATTATGCAAGGAAAATTAGTTCCGCCATATGAATCACAGGAGTTTAATTTGTCTGTAAAAATGATCCAAAGAGTACTGGCTAAGTTTGTTAATGGAGAATATTCTGATAGTCAAATGACTGATCTATTTGGAGATGTAAAAGATGATACGACCAAGTTAGAGAAGGTTGTTAAAAAGTATAAAAAACTTGGTGACTTAGGTTTAGTAACTCAGGAAATATTAAGGGAAAATAAGGTAAAAAAACATTTATCTATAAATGAAATTTATAATAAGTTATTTCAAATTTCTCAAGACGGAGGGTCTGGTTCACAAGAAAGAAAAGTTGATTCTTTAGTGAGTTTACTTAAAGAAACAGAAGCTATAAGTGCTAAGTTTATTGTCAGGTTAATTATTGGAAAACTGAGGTTGGGATTCTCTACCATGACAATGATAGATGCTCTTAGTTGGGCAAAAAATAAAGATAAGAGTGAGAGTAAAGCTTTGGAACTTGCCTATCAAAAGAAAGCTGACTTAGGGAAGTTAGCTGAGGTGTATTTAGCTTACGATACTAAAGAGGAACGATTAGCTCATTTGGAAAAGCTTAGTGTCGAAGCTGGTATTCCAGTCGTTCCAGCTTTGTGTCAAAGACTTAATTCTAGTGAAGAAATCATTGAAAAAATGGGTGAAGTATATGCTGAGCCAAAGTTTGATGGGTTAAGAGTTCAAATTCATTTTATAAGAGGAAGAGATGGAGTAAAGATAAAAGCCTTTACTAGAAATTTAGAAGAGGTTTCTCATATGTTCCCAGAGTTAGAGAAAGCTGCAAATATTCTAAAATGTGATTCTTGTGTTTTGGATAGTGAGGCAATTGGTTTTGATCCAAAGACTGGTCAGCTTGTAGAGTTCCAAAAAACGATGAAGAGAAAAAGAAAACATAATATTGGAGAAACAGCCAAAGAAGTTCCGATGAGATTTTATGTCTTTGATGTTTTAGAGATAGATAAACAGTCAAAAATAGACAAGCCACTGCGAGAAAGAAAAGATTTACTGGGGGGTCTATTTAATAAAAATGAGGTATTTTTTAAAACAGATTACATCGTTACTACAGATCCAGTTGTTCTCCGAAGCTTTCACGAACAACAATTGAAAGATGGGCTTGAAGGGGCAGTGATGAAAAAGTCAGATTCTATTTATATTGGAGGTCGAAAAGGTTGGAGTTGGGTCAAAATAAAAGAAGAAGAAGGTAGTCAGGGTAAGCTTTCAGATACTCTGGACTTAGTAGTGATGGGTTATTACGCAGGCCGTGGTAAGAGAAGTCAATTTGGAATTGGAGCAGTTTTAGTGGGTGTTTCTGATGATCAAGAAAATATAAAAACTATTGCAAAAATTGGGACAGGTTTAACTGAAGACCAATTGGTAACTATGAAAAAAGTTTGTGATGAGAATAAATCAGAACAACAACCTAGTAATTACCAGGTTCATAAAAATCTTTTCCCTGATGTTTGGGTAAAGCCAGTAGTTATCATAGAAGCTGCTGCAGATGAAATTACTAAGTCTCCAACTCACTCTGTAGGGGTAGCTTTGAGGTTTCCCAGGATGATAGGGTTTAGAGATGACAAAAGTTTAGAGCAGATAACAAAAGAGAATGAATTATCTGGTATTAGTCATTTAAAATAAAGATAAATAGTATACTTAATTTATGAAAACAAATATCTTATCTTGGAAAGTATATAAGTTTCTTTTTCTAGATATTTGGCATCATCAATTTTTTCATTCTAAAATAAAACCTCAGGATGTGGATTTAGATAGGGATAAATTGGATAGTTATTTAAAACAGTTAAATTTGTCAGTTATTGGAACTGATACTGATGATGGGAAAGAAGTTATTTTTACTGATGAACATCCTGCAACTCTTTTTTATGCAGATCATCCCTCATCATTAGATGCTTTGTATTTTTTTACTTTACTAAGACATGTTAATATTTTTTTTGTTTCTTTTTTACACAACAAATTACATTTTAAGTTTTTAGACAAAAGAATGATTCCTGTTGCTTCCTATTTTAAATCACAACAGTTAAATCCTCTTGGAATGAAGTTGCGGTTTGCTAGAAGAATTGAAGACATGGATGAAGTTCAAGCAAAAGAAATGAATTTTCAAGTTGTTCCCAGCGCTGTAGAGCAGTTATCAAAAGGAAACTCTGTTATTATTTTTCCTTCAGGTGGATGGGGGGAATGGCAGGATGGGATTGGTTTTATTATTAGTAAGTTTCATAAAAAATATCCTAACAAAGAGTTGATTATTCAACCATTAAAAATGAAATCATTTGGAGAGTTACAGTCTGTATTTCATGGAGTATTACATATGTTTAAAATCAGGGTGAAGGCAATTGTAAGAATAGAAGTTGGACGTAAGTTTTCACTATCTAAACTTTCAAAAGAAGCTATATTCAATACTGAAAATGAGAAGCAGCAGGCTAAGTCTATAAGAGCATTTTTAGAAAAATCTTATAAGCTTTTATAGGTTAATAATTCTTTGTAGTTCTTTTTTAGAATTCTTGTTGTATAGCGCAAGTTTTTTTAAAGATTCTTTAAATGATTCTAGTTGGATAGGGTTTTCAATAATTTCTAATAAAATTGGGCTAGCCTTTTTTACATCTTCTTCTACATAACCTAGATTTAACTCTCTAATGATGTCCAAGTTACCATCTTCTTGACCTGCTATGTGTGTTGTGGCAAAAAACGGTGTGTGAGTAGCAACGGCTTCAAAGACACTATTTGGTCCTGCTTTTCCAATAACTAAGTCAGCAGCTTGCATATAAAGATGAAGTTCTTTGGTAAATGGAATAGCATGCAGAGTAATGTTCTTTTTGAGGTTATCTTTAAGGGTATTTACTTTGTTTAGCATACTCTTGTTATTTCCACAGGCAACAATAAGCTGAATTGGTTTTTTAGTTTTTATCACATCTTTAATAATAGGTAGGACTTTTTCAGTCCCTTCTGAACCTGTAGTGAAAAGAAATGTTAATTTATCATTATCAAGTTTTAATTTTTGTCTAACTTCTTTTTTATTAAATTTTTCTTCAAACGCATGTCTAACAAACCAGCCGACTGGGGTAACTTTAGCTTCTTCAACTTGTTGTTTAATGACTTTGAGGGTGGTGTGATCAAAGGCCAGATTATCTTGGGCTACTTTTGAGGCTACAAAAGGGTGAACAGTCCATGGGTCAGTTACAATACTGAGATATTTAATCTCTGAGTTTTTGAGAACAATGTCTAGTGATGGTCTAAACATCCAGAAAACATTGATAACGATATCTGGATTTGTTTTTTTGAGGAATTTATTTACTTTAGCTCTATACTGCATATCTAAAGAAATTGAAGAAAGCATTCTTAAGATTGAGTTATGAAAGAGGATAAAAGGAAGCTTAGTACTTGAGGGAAAGAATCTATAAATAAAGATATAGTAAGCAAACATGAAATTATCGTCAGAATAAATGTGAACGTTAAAATCTTTTTCTAATGTTTTGGCAATAGTATTAGAAATACTAGTGTGCCCTTGGTCAGTTGTAAAAATTGCAACTGTTTTTTTTGACTGCATTAAACTCCTAGTTCTTCATTAATAGTTTTGAGTATTTCTCTAAATTGTAGTATTTGATTTTTTGAAGACTTTTTAAGGAAACCAAACGTATCTTTAAAGAAAGATGAGGTATCTTCCTCATAGTATTTACCACCTTTCATTACGTATCCATAATCTGTATCTGCAAAGTCTTTTCCTTGAATGAACTTAAGTCCTAGTGTAGAAACAATTCTCACCATTTTTAAAGAACCTTCTTTGCGAAGTCTTCTTAAGCTATATGTATAAGTTGGCTGTTTAAAAAGCTGATAGTGAAAACCTTTTTTTATAGCTTCAACTACATAATATCCATCTTCAGCAACTTTATGTTTTTCATCAAAACCTATTTCTTTGTGTACGTTTTGTTTAACACCTATTAAAGCTCCAAAGACAGCTGGTTTACCAAGTGATTTATATATTTCCATTCCAATATTTGCAGTTTTTGCCACGGAGACATCTTTTGGTGAGTCTCCGTCAGGATTTATCCAACAACTAAAAACATCAGTTTTTTTATTTTTTGCTAATTGGTACTTAATACCATCTAGAAAATAGTCAGGAAGCTCATTATCTGCGTCCATGAAAATAATCCATTTTCCAGTAGCATTATCTGCCCCAGTATTTCTTTGAAAGGCAACGTTTCTTTTTTTAACAACAATTGATTTTATATTTATTTTTTTATTAAATTTAGTAGCTTCCTCAACAGTTTTATCTTCACTATTACCATCTACATGCACAACCTCAAAAAGCTCTTTAGGAAAAGATTGTTTTTCAAGATCTTCTAAAAGGCGAGGTAAGTATTTTTCTTCATTGAGGGTGGGGATTACTATTGAGAATATTTTTTTGATCATGAGTTATATGTGTTTTATAATATTTTTTGCTAATATTTTATGATTTGTAATAGGGATGATATGCCCTGAGTTTATTTCAATTTTATTGATTCTATTTAAGTTTCTTAGTCTATAAAGTTGTTTAATCTTTGGGATGATTATATCGTTTTTACCTAAAATATAGTAATAATGTTTTTCATCTAACTTTTTTAGGTCTTTATTCCTCCAACCATGGATAGAAAAAAAGTGTAAAAACCAAATGAATAATCCTCCAATAACACTTGTATCATAAATAAACCGTTTAAAGTCAATGTCCCATGTATTTTTGAATTTATCGTAGAAAGATTTACTCTTAGTGTGGAATTCCTTATGGTTAGGAGTTTTGGTCAAAATTTTATATGAAAATTTTCTAAATATATCTATTCCTAGTGTCTGAGTAGAGGCACAAATAAAGAATATTTTTTTTGCTTTAGGTAATAAATCTTGATTCAAATAAGATTGGATAATAATTCCTCCCAAACTATGGCCAATGAGAATGGGACTTTTTAAATTAAGGTAAATTAATAACTCCCTTAGATCTTTTGCATGTACTTCTTCTAGATAATGGTCACTTTTAGGAAATATTTTTGAAGAAAATGAATGTCCCCTTAAGGCCAATGAAATAATTTCTAGATCATCTTTTTCTTCTATTAATTCTTGGATAAAGTTTTCTAAAAGGGCAATATCTCCACCTAATCCATGAACGATAACAATTGAATTTTTGCTGTTTGATGGTTGATGATTGATTTTATAAGCAATCTTCTCTCCATCAAAACTCTTAAAGTACTGCATAAGTGTTATTATAAGCATATGAAATATATCATTGGGTTGGGTAATCCTGGGAGTGAATATGAGAAGAGCCGTCATAATGTTGGTTTTATGGTTTTAGACCAACTAGTTAATTTGCTTAAAATCAGTGGTCAATTTTCTTACAATAAGAAGTTTAAAGCTGATGTTTTAAAGTCAGGTGATTTAGTTTTTATTAAGCCATTAGGCTATATGAATAATTCAGGGCAGGTTGTGAGATCTATAATTGATTTCTATGAAAAAAATGTAGACTTAGATAATGTCATTGTTGTTCATGATGATTTGGATATTGAAGTTGGGCAGTATAAATTTCAGCAGGGTAAAGGGCCTAAAGTACATAACGGTTTATTAGATTTGAATAGGCATCTCGGTGAGGATCACTATTGGCATGCCAGAATTGGTGTAGACGGTAGAGAAGGAAGTAGGTCAATGTCTGGCTCAAATTATGTTTTAGCTAATTTTAAGAATTCAGAATTAGAATTGCTTAGAAATATCCTTCCAGATTTATTTAATGACATAAAAGCTGTGATTGTAAAGTAAGGTCAATATCGATCATAATGTAGCCAATGCCCAGACATATTTTGCCGCATCTCCATTTTCCTCATTTTAATTTTAAATTTGATAATAGTCACAATTTACGAATGCTTTATGGAATTAGAGTTTTAAGAGAATTGACTAATAATTTGGTTTTTTTCTTTTTGCCACTTTTTTTGTTTCAGACTGGGCCAAAGTTAGCAATTTTTTCACAATTTGATTTAAGTGATTTTCAAAAAGGAATGATTCTGGTTGGGACTCATTTTGTAATATATAGAATTGCAATGGGTTTATCCGTCCTTCCAGTAGGAAAAATAATTGTTAGAGTTATTGGGTTTAAGAATGCTTTTATTACTTCTAGATTATTAGCTGTTCTAGTTTTTCTTTTACTTAAAGAAAGTACTATTATTTATCCTTTGATTTTTTTGGCAGCATTTGTAGATGGAATTGAGGGGTCATTTTTTTGGCCTAATTTTTATAGTATCTTTGGAAATAATGCTAAGAAAAAAAGAGTTGGAGAAGACCTGGGATTGCTTCAGTTTATGTTACAGTTTGTGGCCATGGCAGCGCCAGCCATCGGTGGTTTAATTACAGTTTTCTTAGGGTTTGAAAAGTTGTTTTTAATGGGGGTTTTACTGTCAATGTTAGGGGTTATTTTTGCTGTTTCAATGCATCCAGAAAAAATGACTGTAGAACCAAAATTAACTGAGTTCCTTTCTTGGCTTAAAGAAAGAAGATTTAGACGTTTAGCTTTAAGTTATATTGGAACATATACTCATCAGTCTGCTTTAGCTCTTTGGCCTCTGTATGTTTTTTTAATTGTACAAGGGGCTGATAAAGTTGGTTATTTATATTCATTCTCTCTTTTTATCTCAATGATTTTATCTTTCTTTATTGGTTTTTATATTGATCACAATAAGAGTAAAAAACCATTTATGATTTCTGGTAGCTTGTTGTCTTTACTATGGTTTATTAGGATGCAAGTTATTGATATTTGGGGGATTGCTTTTGTAGATATTACAAATCGCTTAATTGGTAGTTTTCATTGGCTTTTCTATGATTCTATCTTGATTAAGAGAGGTAGTGGGAAAAGTGTTTTTCCATTCTTTGTTTATAGAGAGATAATGGTAAGTATTGGGGGAGTTATAACATGGCTTTCTTTTACAGCTATTTTTGTGTTTTTTGGAGATTGGAAGATTCTATTTTTAATTGCTGCTATTGGGACAATGACGAGCATGGCTATCAGTGAAAAGGTTAAAGAAAAGTAACCCCAAAATTATCCAAACTAAGATAAAATGTAGGCATGAGTAAAAAAGGAATGCAGTCTGTTGGTGATTTATTTGCCAAGTATAAGCTTGATGATAAAGGCGGGTATATAACTAAAGAATTTCAAGATTTTGGCTATCGTTTGGCTGTTGAGCTTGACGACATGAAGCATAAGAGTTTGTATATGAGAATGGCTAAAAAGGAAAGCAGGGGAATGTTAGAAAGGGCACTAGGGTTTGTTAAAGATGCTGCTAACGCGAAAAGCAAAGCAAGGCTTTTTATGTGGAAAGTAAAACAACTAAAGAAGGATAAGAAAGATCTTGAAGAAAAAAAGGATTCCTCAAAACTACAACAGCCTCTTTGGGGAGAAAGTAAATAATGAATAAAAACACTTTAGTTTTACTAGGATTATTATCTTTTATGATGGTTATCTTAGGTTTTAATTATTTTTTTGAACCATTTAGAACAGCTGTAGCAGAGCAATTTATTAAAAAAGAAGAAGTTGTCACTGAGAAAGAAACTGATAAAAATAAAGATGCTGTAGAAACTATTTTTGATAGATTTGATGACAAAGATAAAGTTGGTCAGCTGTTATCATGGCCAGTTTTAATAGAGGATGGAGAAATTGATGATAATGATTTAACTAAAGAAGTATACTTAAGCGTTTTAAGTAAAAAAAATGCAGGTTTTTTCACTCTGTTTGGTGATAAGATTTCCTCTTCTTCGGCAAAATTAGTTATAGAAGAGCTTAAAGATTATAATGGTTCTGTTTTACTACCTTGGATAGCAGTTGATCATGAAGGAGGAAGAGTTCAAAGATTGGATGGGAGTGGTTTTACTTCTCTAGCTTCTTGGAATTCTATCTGTAATCTTGATGAGCAAAATGCTCAAAGAGCTTTAGGAAAATCAGCTAGAGAATTAAAATCAGTGGGTATTGATATTGTTTTAGCTCCGATGGTTGATATTGGTCCTCCGAGAGGTGTTTTAAACAATAGATTGTGTGCTTCAGATCCAAATATTGTAGTGAGTAATGCCAGTCTATTTATAAATATTTTCAAAGAACAAGGGATTCTATCTGTTCTAAAGCACTTTCCAGGCATTGGTAAAGTACAAGTAGATTTGCATTCAGAATACGCTGTGGGGAGAGTTGGTGTTGAAGATGTTTTTGTTTATAGAAGATTACTTAGTTTGAACCCAGAGATCGGGGTGATGACGTCTCATATTGGAGTTGATAATCAATATGCTCAATTACCTTGTTCTCTAAGTGAAGATTGTGTAGGAGAGTTAACTAAAAATTATTCTACAGCATTAGTTTTTTCTGATGCACTTAATATGAAATCTGCTTTTTATGTTCCAGAAGCTAGTGATGGGGCTGAGAGAGAAGAACTTACTTTAAGCCAGGTGAGTAAGAGAGCAATTTTGGCTGGAAATGATGTTTTAATTTATGGTCCTGTGGTTGATACAGAACAGCTAAGCGTTGTTTATGATATGCTAATAAGAGAGTACAACTCAGACGGTGAATTCAGGCAAAAAGTCGATCAAAGTGTCAAGAAAATTATTTCATATAAGTTAGGTGTTCCTATCAAAGAAAATGAAATTCAATATAAAAAACTTAACTAAAGTAGACTATTTCAAAATAGGAATTCCTTTTGCATTTGGTGTATTACATTATCTTGTAAGAAATAATGCTGTGGGAAGTTCTTTATATGTTTTGGGATGGTTTTTAGGCATGATTTTATTGATTTTAGATAAAAATTACCTTTATAAATACTATTATGAAAGTATTCACCTTAAAGAGGATAAATTTGCTCGGTTAGTCACTAGGTCTTTGCTTTTTATTTTTTCTTATTTTTTATTGTCCTTATTCTTAGTTACTTCAAGTGGGAGTAGTCTTGGGATGGGTATAATTTTAGGAATAGGCTTAAGTCTTTCTTTTGAGATGTGGCATTCTCGTACTTATGTGGACTTTTTTAATCAATATTTTATTCAATCTAAAAAAGTGTGGACTGGTAAAGAGATAGATAATCTTGTGAAAGTATTTATAGCTTTTTATTTATTTATCAGTGCTTTAAGTGTCATTTAATTTATACGGATTACTGGTGGGTTTAGCTATAGTGATATCTCTTCTTTTGGTTGAGAAAAAAAGTAATCAGATTAAGTTTGAGTTAAAACATTACTATTTAAACATTTCTGTAGTTTTATTTAGCAGTCTTTTTTTTGCTAGAGCTTGGCATGTTATTACAGACTGGCAGTTATACCAAAATAATTGGCTTGAGGCTTTCAAGATTTGGAATGGTGGTATTAGTATTCTTGGAGCAATTTTGGGAGGGGTTATAGCTTTTTATTTTATTTCTTATTTTGAAAAATATAAATTTACTAAGTTATTAGATTTAGTGGTTTTTGGTTTACCCTTTGCGCAGAGTATTGGCCGGTGGGGAAATTACTTTAATAAGGAGCTTTACGGCTGGGAGACAAATTTTCCATGGGGGATTATGATCAATGGGTCAAAACATCATCCTCTTTTTTTATATGAATCAATTTTGACTTTATTGTTTGGGATTTATGCTTGGATGAAGTTTAAAAATGAAGAGATTGGTCAGGGTAGGTTTTTCTTACTTTATGTATCATTTTATTCCTTAGTTAGGTTTGCTTTAGATTTCTTGAGGGTAGAGAAATCTATGGTTAATAGTTGGTTAGGTGTTAATCAATTAGTTTTAGTTTTTGTTTTGATTATTAGTCTTAGTTTTTTAATGAAAAAAGAAGAAAAATTTGGGTAATGTTTAAAAACTATTTTTTTATTTTATTACTATTTTTGGGAGGATTCCTTTTGCTAAGTACTTTGAGTGGAAAACAAATGAACAGTCTCTTATCTAGTGAGCCCAAAATAGTAACAAAGAATACCCAGATGATTAAAGTAGGTGATAAGAAACTAGAAGTTGAGGTTGTAAGTGATGATATTGGATTGAGAAACGGCTTAAGTAATCGTGAAGAAATTGGTAGTGATGGGATGTTATTTATTTTTCCTGTAGAGCAAACAACTTCTTTTTGGATGAAAGATATGAAGTTTGATCTTGATATTATTTGGATCAAATCAGGTATAGTAACCGAGATTACTAAGAATGTGCCTCGCCCTATTAATAAAAGTGATAAATTGATTTTATATTCACCAAAAAGCTCTATAGATATGGTTCTTGAAGTGAAGTCTGGAGATAGTGACGAGCTTGGTATCTCAGTTGGAGATCAAATTACTCTTGTGGAGTAGCTTCACTCTCTGTAGATGTTGTTTCAATTTCACCTAGAATACTAGTTAACATGGTAAAGAATTCGTCAATAAGTTTTTGAGTTTCTACTGGTAGGTCAACCTGATTTTTATCTTGTATCAATTTATCAAGGATAGATTTAATGATAACTTTAGCTTCAGCAGAATCTTTGGCTGACTTTCTGATGACTTCAAAAGGAGAAAAGTTATTATTTTCTGTATCTTCTTTGGCAAAAAGAATAGAATCCAGCAAGTCATTTACTTGATAGACCAGGTTAATTAAGTAATGGATAGCTAGGTCGTGCTCAGGCTTATTTATTAAGCTAGAAACAAAGCTAGAGTAAGCAATTGAATCCATTGCTCTTAAATTGAGTGTACTGATAATATCTGTAGGAGAAAAAACCTTATCTTGACTCTGAGCTTGGTTAACAATATTAAATAAAAGTATTTCTTGTGAGGGCAAAGAGTCGGAGAACAAATGAGTAAAAGTTTGTCTGTGTTTTGGAGAATTTATTATCTGCTCCAATTGATTTAAGTCTTCTGTTATTAATTCCCATTCTTTATTTATATTTTGTTGTTCTCCGGAGAGCCTGAGGTTGGTTCTTTTTTCTAATAGTTTTCCAATAATTGGAATAGCTTCGAGCATTTTGTTTGCGACATCTTGAGGATTATTATCAACAAGAGAGTAAATGAAGATGAGATAAAAGAGACGAATAGTGTTAACAGGAAAGTTAGTTTTATCTTTGTTTATATTGTGGCTGGCAATAATTTGGTCAATGGTAATCATATATATAAAAGAGTACTACTATTTATCCAAAACTGCAAAGGATTACTCGGTATTATAAATATTGTGATAAAGTAGATAATATGAGTAATATTTTCCGCATTTTTTCAACATTTATTGCAAAGCAGTCAGGTAAACCCAGAGCTTTTATTTCTGCCATTTTGTTAATTGTAGTTTGGGCTTCTTCTGGAAGTTTTTTTAATTATTCTGATACATGGCAATTAATTATTAATACAACTACAACAGTAGTAACTTTCTTAATGGTGTTTTTGATTCAAAATACTCAAAATCGTGATTCAAAAGCTGTTCATCTTAAATTAGATGAGCTAGTTAAAGCAAATAGAATGGCCAGAAATATGCTTCTTGATATTGAGACACAGTCAGATGAAGAACTAGATCAGTTAATTGAAGAGTTTAGAGTTATGAATGTTAAGTATCAGAAGGCTGTTGATAGAAGAGCTGCAAAGAAAAGAAGCAGTAGTAACCACTCCAATGGAAAGAGTGGTAGTGGAAAAGCTCATAAGAATGGTAGCCATGGTCACTAATTATAGAGATTGAAGCTGATTTAAAATTTCTTCTTTGTTTTTTTCTGCTTGATATCCAATAAAAATAAGTTTTGTTTTATTTTCTTTAATATTATTTTCTAAGTCACTAAAATCAAACCGGTTAAATACTCCATTAATGATTTGTGGTTTGCTTTCTGTTTGAAAGATCCCTTTTATTCTGAAGATGTTTTTAGGTAGGTTCTCAAAAAAGCTTTCTAAAGACTCCTTAGTAAATTTTTTATCTGAGGTATATGAAAAAGCAGTAATTTGATCAGCTTCTTCTTGATGATGATCTTCTGGGTGGTTATTCTCAAAGTCTCCAAGATCAGTTTCTCCAAGGCCAAAGACTAAGTCAGGATTAATTTTACCTTTAGGAGCTTCAACTATAGGAGACTTTTCATTTAAGATTCTGACATAACCAACTACCTGGCTTTTTCTTTTATTATCTACTTCTTCAACCTTATTAAAAATAATTAAATCAGTAAATTCTGTTTGTCTTTTACTTACTTCGTCTATTTTTTCATAGCCGTTGAAGTTAAGGACATCTATAACAACCACAACACCATCTCTTTTGAGTAAGGGGTGGTTTTCTATCATCAGGGCTAAACTAGCTGGGTCAGCGCTTCCAGCTGATTCAATGATAATTCTATCTGGATTATATGTTTGGGATATTTCATCAATAGAGGCAATAAAAGGCCCAACAAGGGTACAGCAGATACAACCATTAAGTAATTCTTGAGAAACAATGTTTTTACCACGCATTAATTTAGCATCTAGGTCCATCTCTCCAATTTCATTTTTTACATAGACCACTTTTTTGTCTTTTGCAGTTAAATGATCTATCAAACCAGAGATAATTGTAGTTTTACCAGATCCTAAAAAGCCGTTTATAACAGTTGTAGGGATTTGTTTATTTAAGTTCATACCTATAAAATAACACTATCATCTTCATCTTTTTTTAATTTTTCTCTATCAACGATATATAAATCTTGTCTATATGAGTTTTCTCCCACAAATTCAGCATCACCTCTAATGATAGCTTCCAGAGGGTTACAAGCAAAACAACCTTTTGGTCCCTGAGGACACTTGAAGCTTTCTAGTTTTCTTGCTGTTTTTATTTTTTTTGCAATTGAGAGTATCTTTTCATGAGATTCATCAAGATCTGGCAATTCTTTTTCTAGAAATTCATTTCCTTCAGCCAGATACCAATATTTTGCCTTAGTAGCTTTTCTTTTTTGGCAGTTATGGACTAAGAGGGAATAAATAGGTAATTGGAGTGATTTCTCATCTTCTCTGTTTTTACCTGTCTTAAAGTCAAGAATCCCTACTGTATCAGTGTCGGGATAATATTCTAACCAATCTAATTTTCCACAAAGAATAATGTTATCTTCTGGTGAAATCCAGTAGTGAGGGAGGTCTTGGTTTATTTTGACAGAGAGTCTTTTCAAAGGGCCAGGGTCTTTCATGACATTTTTTATCATTTCTTCCCCACGTTTTTTATATTCACTTTCTTGCTCTTTAGAGGTAAAACCACCTTTTTTACCTGAGATATCTTTCCAAACTTTATCAAACTTAGTGATTAATGAATCTTTGAATCTGATCGGGGTGGGAACTGTAGAAAGAGATTCTAAAACAGTGTGGATAGCACTACCAAGTGACATGGCAGGGCTAGTGATGGAGATTTTATGACCTGTTTTGGGGTCTTTATAGACATTATTTAAGTAATAGGCGCGTGGGCACTTGAGAAAATCACCAATTGAAGAGTGAGATACCCAAGTAGCTGTGAATTTATCATGAGGCATGAAAGTAGTGTAACAGGAGAGGGATTTATTGGCTAGGGAAGTCGCTTATTTGGTATTTCACCAGATCTGGGGTATAATATGGATCTCTTGATAATTAATATCAAGTATGTGCGGGATAGTGTACGGTGCACGTGGGGCTCATAATCCCACAGGCTAGGTTCGACTCCTAGTCCCGCGACAATGAGTGAAAAAAGACCAATTATGGTCTTTTTTTAATATCTTAATAAATGCACTATTAATTTAAAAAATATAAAATAAAATATAACCAAATAATATTTATTTAGATAATAGTGTTATGAAAAGTTTGCGTATTTTTTCTACAAAGACAGATGAATATCTCAGCCAATTTCACCTTGAGGCAAAAAAAAATAATATTAAAGTCAGTATTTACCGGTATGAAAACTTTTCTTTTGAAGATGACAAGCTTATTTATAGTGGTAGAAAGGGCTTTCCTAGTTTTACCAGTGAAGATGTTGTTTTATTTAGGCGTTGTGCCTATGAGAAGAAAAGACAGCATTTTTGGTTAAGATTATTAGCTACTTTAGCTAGAGATTCTGGAGCAGAAGTTATTAATGAAGATTTTATGGTTAATTTTCCACTTCACAGTGGAAAGCTTTTTCAGGCTGCTTATTTTTCTGCATATAAAATTCCTCATATTTCAACTTACAGGCTTAGCAGGAAGGTAAAAACAAGTGAATATCCTCTCTTAACAAAAAAGAGATATACAGCTTTTGGAAAAGATTCATACTTACTCGAGAATCATCAAGATTTAATTAATATAAAAAAGCAAATTAAGTGTTTGGATGACTTTGTTGTACAACCATTTCTTGAGTTAGAAAGAGATACTAGAGTTTTGATTTTGGATAAGAAAATTGTAGGGGCTGTTAAAAGGGTTGTACAAGCAAAGAAGAACGGGGAAATCATTGTCAAAGTTATTGGAACAGAAGAGCTCACCCACGCAGAAAAAGATATTATGGATAAATTTTTAGATGTTTTTAGTTTAGATTTGGCTGGAGTTGATTTATTTACCAGTAAGACTGGAAAGACTTGGCTGGGGGAAATTAACTTTTTTCCCAACTTTGCGGGATATATTAGAGTTACAGAAAAAAACTTATTTAAAGATATTTTAGAAATGATGGCAAAAAGATAATTATTAATTAAATAGTACTTTTTTCCATTTATTTAGATTAGATTCTTCTTTATTATCTTTATTATCCTCACTTTCAGTTGGTAAAGACGGAACTTTGACAACATATTCACCATTTTTTTGCATTAGAAATTCATTCCTAATCATTTCTTCTGTGTTTGTATTTTGTAGTTTATCCTCTAGGATCTTAGTTTCTCGTGTTAATTGCTCTTTTTCTTCCTGAATAGATTCTATTTTTTGAGTGGTAGATAGGGTTTTTTGTTGTGTTTTTGACAAAGAGATATAGAAAACAATAGTTATAATAGTAAATAAAAAAACTATTAATGGGTTTTGAAGTAGTTTAATCATTGCTTTATATCTGAAAATATGTTATTATAAGACGTCTTAAATCAAAGAAATGAATCAGACGATAGTTGATTGTTGCAGGAATTGTAACAAATCATAGAAACAAAAGTAATATTATGACTTTAATTGACGCACACACAAAATTTATTGATAGTCTCCGCGCAAGTGGAAAGGCTAATGCTACTGTTATTGCTTATGGTAAAGACATTGAGCAGTTAGTCGATTTTGTCAGCAAAAAAGGAAAACTCCAATCTGAAGAAGTTGCTTCTGAAGATATTAATGAGTTCAAAGAAGTTTTATCTAAACAAAGATATACTGGTAAATCTATTTCAAGAAAAATTAACTCAATTAAATCTTTCTTTAGATTTTTAATTGCTGAAGGTGACCTTACTGGTAACCCAGCTGAAGTAGTTACTCATCCTAAATTTGAACAAGCTCCTCCAAGAATTCTTTCTAGAATTGAATACAGAGCTTTAAGAGATGCATGTAGAGGTGATGCAAGAATCGCTGCTATTGTGGAACTTTTACTTCAAACAGGTATGAGAATCTCTGAGTTAGCTGCACTTGCACTTGGTGATGTCGATTTTGATCGTAATATTATCTTTATCAGAGCTCAAGACTCAAGAGGTAGTAGAAAAGTTCCTATGAACAAATCTGCTAAAACTTCTTTATCTTCTTACATTCAGGTAAGGCCTAGAGCTAGAGAAAAGACAATCTTCTTAACAAAGACATGTAGACCATTCTTAGTTAGAAATATTAGAACTGCTATTGATAGATACTTCAGATTAGCTGGTATTAAAGGTGCTAAGGTTAATGATCTTAGACATACTTTTATAGTTGAACAACTTAAAGCTGGAACACCACTTGTTTATGTTTCACAACTTGTTGGTCACAAAAGAATTACTACTACTGAAAAATATCTTAAATTAATCGAAGCTCCTGATACTAGTGCTAACGTACAAATTGAAGAGCTTTAATTAGATAAATAGGTTAAAATAAAAATAATGAAATTAAATACACAACTTACCATCTCTTGGTGGAACTCTCTAAAATAAGGGAGTTGTTGTTGTAGTTAAATTAGCAAGGCTCCCGCAGGGGAGTTTTTTGTTATCTAAAAATAAAATAATAATTAGATAAAATAACAAAAAGTATCAGCTCCCTGAGAATGGGGGCTTTTTTGTAGCCTAAATATAAAAATAGATTAATAAATAAACATATGAAAAGAAAATATAACCTGAATTGGAATTGCAGTCGTTATCTATGGCAAGGTTTCAATGAAACTAAAATATATAAATATCCCCTAGGGGAATAAATTAAAAAAGAAAATAAATAAAATGAAAAATAATAAATACCCTCAGGGGCACAAGCAAAATAAAAAATACAACTTACCAGATAAGCAAGGTAACTTTGGTCAATTTGGAGGACAGTATGTCCCTCCACAGTTAGTAGAAATCTTAAATGAGATTGAGAAGGTTTATATAGAACTAAAGGATGATCTTGGCTTTAAAAAAGAGTTAGTAGATTTATATAAAAACTATATTGGACGACCAAGTCTTCTCTACTTTGCTCAGAAGTTAACCAAGAAGTACGGAGGAGCTGAGATTTACCTTAAAAGGGAAGATCTTAATCATACGGGCGCACATAAAATAAATAACTGTGTGGGACAAGCTTTATTGGCTAAGCATATGGGTAAAAAGAAACTTATTGCAGAGACTGGGGCTGGGCAACATGGTGTAGCTGTGGCTACTGTAGCTGCTCTCTTTAATATGGAATGTGATATTTATATGGGAGCTCGTGATATTAAAAACCAGAAGATGAATGTCTACCGTATTAAAATGCTGGGTGCTAATGTAATTCCTGTGACTCAAGGTAGAGCAACTCTAAAGGATGCAGTTGATGTTGCTCTTGGTGCTTTTATTAGTAATCCTGAAGCTTTTTACCTAATTGGTTCAGTAGTAGGTCCTCATCCATTGCCAATGATTGTTAGAGATTTTCAAAAAGTAATTGGGGAGGAAGTTAGAAAGCAAATCATGAAAGCTGAAGGTAAACTGCCAGAACATTTAGTGGCTTGCGTCGGGGGAGGATCCAATGCTTTGGGTCTTTTCTATGACTTTATTGATGATTCTAAGGTCAATTTAGTTGCTGTAGAACCAGCTGGAAAAGGTGAAAAGACTGATAAGCATGGTTTAGCTCTAAAGAAAGGAAAACCAGGAGTTATTCATGGTTTTAAGTGCAATGTTTTGCAAGATGATCAGGGAGAAATTCTTGAGTCATATAGTGCTGCTTCTGGCCTTGATTACCCTGGAGTTGGTCCTGAGTTAAGTTCCTTACAAGAATCAGGTAGACTTGAAGTAGTGGGAGCTACTGATGAGGAGGCTGTAAAAGCAATGCTTGAGTTATCTGAGTTGGAAGGTGTAATTCCGGCTTTAGAGTCTTCTCATGCTCTTGCTTATGGAACTAAGTTAGCTGCAAAACTTCCAAAGGAGGAGATAATAGTTATTAATTTATCTGGTAGAGGAGATAAAGACGTTGAAAATGTCTATGATAATCTCATGAAGGTGAAGTAATAGGAGTTAATTTTGGGGTGTGAGGAAAACCTTCACACCCCAAGTTAAATAATATTGGTAGAATAACCAAAAGAAAGAAAATATGACAAATAATAAAACAAAAAAACGAGTTTTTTCAGGAACTAGAGCCACAGGAAGATTACACCTGGGGAACTATCTTGGTGCTGTAAAGGGGTATATAGAACTACAAAACAGAGAAGATTTAGAGTGTGTCTATATGGCAGTTGATCTCCACACTATTACTACTCCATATGATCATAAGAATTTAAAGAGTGCGACTAGAGATATCATTATGGATTATCTTGCAGCTGGTTTAGATCCTAAAAAGTCTATTATCACCATTCAATCCATGGTGCCAGAGCATACGTATTTAGCCTTTATCTTTTCTAGTATGGTTTCTGTAGCTCAGATGAATCACTTGCCTACCTTTAAAGATAAGGTGAGACAACATCCTGATGAAGTCACTATGGCTCTTCTTAACTACCCTATCTTAATGGCAGCTGATATTTTGTTATATAAGTCTGATTTAGTTCCAGCAGGGTTAGATCAAGAACCACATATAGAGGTTGCAAGAGAAATTGCTCGTAAATTCAATAATAGATTTGGAACTAATTTTCCTCAGACAAAGCGTTTTGAGACAAAAGGCTCATATGTTCCTTCTCTACTTGGACAAGGAAAAATGAGCAAGAGTATTGAAGGTAGTGGAATTGAATTAATGGATAGTTTTGAAGTAATTAAAAAGAAATTATCTAAGACTCCAACTGATTCTGGTCAAGGAGAAAGTATTCCTAGTGAAGGTGGAGTAGCAAACCTTCTAACATTTGTCAGTCTTTTCCAAGGAGAAGAAAAAAGAAAAGAGTATGAAACCTTATATACCTCTAGTGGGATCCGTTATGGTGATTTAAAGAAGTCATTAGCAGAGGCTATCTATGAAGAGTTAAAGCCAATTCAAGCTAAGAGAGCTGAGCTAGAAGCTAATCCAGAATACGTTGAGAAGGTTATTGAAGATGGAGCTGAGAGAGCTCGAGAAATTGCTAGAGAGACAATAAAAGAAGTAAAAGAGAAAATGGGGCTTATTTAAGCCCTGTCTTCTCTGGTTTGTGTTATAATCTTGTTATTAAAAATTAAACTTAGGAAAAGTTGATTTTATCTAAGTTTTATATTTAAGTTCTATTTAATGCCTGCCGCGATTAAGGACTTAAAAATTAAGATTTAGATTTCAATTTTTCTCAAAGTTACATATGAAAGACCCTATAAAGGGTAAATTATGTCATATCCAAAATACCCAAACACGTATAAAAAAGTGTTTAATGTCGGTGACAAAGAAGTCACCATTGAAATTGGAAAGTTTACACAGCAAGCTAGCGCAGCTGTCTTGGTTACATGTGGTGAAACTGTTGTTCACACCACTGTTGCTCTAGGTAGAAAAGTTAACTTGGGTTACTTCCCACTTTCTGTAGAATTCGCTGAAAAATTATATTCAGCCGGAGTTATCAAAGGTTCAAGATGGGTTAAGAGAGACGGTCGTCCATTAGACGAAGTCGTTCTTAAAGCTCGTGTTATTGACCGTTCACTTCGTCCAATGTTCCCTGATGGAGTTACTCACGAAGTTCAAGTTATCAATACTGTATTCTCATACGATGGTCAAAATGATCCAGATATGCTCGGAATGCTTGGTAGCACTATCGGTTTAGCAGTTTCTGATATTCCATTTGATGGTCCAATTGCTGGTCTTAGAGTTGGTTTCAACAAAGAGAACAGTAAATTCATGCTTAATCCAACTCATGAAGAGAGAGATGCTAGTGATTTAGATCTAGTCGTTTCTGGTTCTGGTGACGCTATCGTTATGGTTGAAGCTGGTGCAAATGAAATTAAAGAAGACACAATGGTTGACGCTTTAGTTTTAGCTCAAGAAAATCTTGGTAAAGTCTGTACTGTTATTGACGAAATCGTTAATGAAGTCGGAAAAGAAAAGGTTGAATTAATCTCAGAAGAACAAAGAATTGAGACTCAAGCAATTGAAGAATTAGCTGAAAAAATTTATTCTACTCACCAAGCAGAAATTAGAGCAATTACTGAGAAAAAGGGTAGACTTGAAGAATCAGGTTTAGATGCTTTCAAAGAAACTGTATCTGATGAATTAAATTCTGCTTTAGAAGAAGATGAATCAATTGATGGTAAGTACCTAAGCAAAGCAATCGATAAACTTCTCAAAAATGAGACTCGTAAGATGATCATTGATGAAGAGATTAGACCGGATGGTCGTAAGACTGATGAAATCAGAGAGATTTGGTCTGAGATAGATGTTTTCCCAAGAACACACGGAAGTGCCATGTTTAAGAGAGGTGCTACTCAAGCTGCTACTATTACTACCTTAAGCGATCCTTCCAGAGGGCAACTTATCGAAAGTATTACCGGAGAGAGAACTGATTATTATATTCATCACTATGCAATGCCTCCCTATGCTTCAGGTGAAGCTGGTAGATTTGGTTTTGCTAAGAGAAGAGAAATCGGTCATGGTGCTTTAGCTCAAAGAGCTTTAATGCCAATGATCCCTTCACAAGAAGAGTTCCCTTATACAATTCACGTTGTCAGTGAAATTATGAGTTCAAATGGTTCTACCTCACAAGCAAGTGTCTGTGGTTCTACCCTTTCACTTATGGCGGCAGGTGTTCCAATCAAACGTCCAGTTGCAGGTATTGCGATGGGACTCATGAGTGATGGTAAGAAGTATGTTGTTCTGTCTGATATCCAAGGATTAGAAGATCATGTCGGTGATATGGACTTTAAAGTTTCTGGAACAGAAGAAGGAATTACAGCTATCCAAATGGATATTAAGCTCAAAGGAATTCCAAGAAAGATCTTAGAACAAGCTTTAGAACAGGCACGAACAGGCAGATTACATATCATGACTGAAATGCTTAAAGCTATTGATGCTCCTAGAACTGGAATTTCTCAATATGCTCCAAAAATTCTTCAGATCTCAATCCCAGCAGACAGAATCGGTGAACTTATCGGTCCAGGTGGAAAGATGATTAAAAGTATCATTGAAGAATCTGGTGCAGATATCAATGTTGATGAAGATGAAGAAAAGGGTGTTGGCTTAGTCAATATTTCTTCTCCAGATCAAGACAAGATTGACGCAGCAGCAGAAATTGTCAATGGAATGATGAGAACTGTCGAACTTGACGAAGAATTCAATGGAAGTGTTACCAGAGTTGAAAGCTATGGTGCGTTTGTAGAATTCCTCCCAGGTAAAGAAGGTTTAGTCCATGTCTCAAAGATGTCTACAGAATTTGTTAAAGACGCTAGTGACTTAGTTAAATTTGGTGACAGAGTTAACGTCAGAATTAGTGAACTTAAAGATGACGGTAAGATTGGTCTTTCAATGCTCACAAAGGAGCAAGAAGCAGAAGCTGCAAGCAAACGTGGTGGAGACAGACCAAGAGGTGAGAGACCTTCTTTTAGAGGTGGTAGAAACGACCGCAGTGGTAACAGAGGTGGAGATAGAAGAGGTGGCTCTGATAGATCTAGATCTGACCGCTCTGGAGGTTTCAGAAAAAGAGAAGATAGAGACTCAAATAAAAAAGATGAGTAATCTTCTTTTCTAGTTATCCATTCTGGTTAATTAATAGAAATAAAAAGAACCCTGGCATATTGTCAGGGTTCTTTAGTTTACTCAATATTAGTAGTTTTGAAAGTTTGTTCTTTTATAATGTTAGCTATTTCAAAAGCAGCAAAGTCTTGTCCGATATCATTATAATGAACAGGGTCAACATATATGTTTTCTTTTTTATCTTTAAAGAAGTCGATTCCATCAAAGTATTGTATTTTATTTTCATCTAGTCTGGTTTTAATTTGTTTGTAAGCTTCTTTAAAATATACTATTGCCTCAGGATAATCTTGATCAAAGTTTTCAATGATATCTTTTTCTTGACCTGTGATATTTTTTTGTTCATCAAATATCATTGGTTGGATGATTATAAGTAAGGGGATATTATTAGAAATAGCTAATTGGTTTGATAGAGAAATATTATCAGAGAATAAATTAGCTACTTTATCGGTATCGGTATATTTTTTACTTTCATTGTGATCACTATTATCTACAAGGATAGTCTTGTGATTAATTGAGGTAAATAATCTTGATTTATTTAATAATTTTTTTCCTTCAATTTTTAATAATTCTTTGATGGTGTTTAAATTATCTTCAATGAGAATATCTTCCTTGATAAAGGGATGATTCCAACCAGCTTTTTGTTTTAAAAATCCTGTGTATACATCGTTATATCCTGTGAATTGTATGATTAAATCTGGATGATATTCTAAAATCTCTCTCCAGAGTATTAGCTCTTGTGTGCTGTTATATCCATTTTCAGAAAAATTATATATTTCAATTTTTTTTCTTAAGTCTTTTTCTTCTGTTTTAAGGTATTTTTCAACTTTGTAACTTAAGCTTGTTTCATTTGAACTAGATCCATAACCCCAAGCAGCAGACCCTCCTAGCAATATTATTCTATAGGTTTGGTCCTTTTTTTCTTTTGAGAATTTTTCTCCCCGGAGTCCGTTAGAATTTGTGGCAAAGGTTTCAGCATTTTGATTAGGAGTTCCTCTCCATAGTAAGTAAGGTTGGTATTCATATTTAATTTTATAATTTTCTTTTGTAGTCTTTGATATTTGTTGAGTAGAAGTTTCTAAGACAAAATCTTTTATTCGAAGAGTAATCTCCAAGATGGTGATTGCTAAAAAAAATGAAAGTAGAGAAAGAAACAACTTTTTCATAATATTGCCCATAGTATAACCTAGTATATTTACAGATTTTGAGGTAATAAAAAAGAACTATGGCATATTGCCAGGGTTTTTTAGTACACTAGGTGTATGAAGATATCTTCTCTTGTTTCTAGTGATGGCATGTTTAACTTAATTGAGTTTGATGATGAAGCGAAATTCATTGAAGCCTTAGGTTTAAATTTAAATGATCTAGGTGGTCAAGAAGTTGTACAAGATATCCTTGAAGCTCAATTTAATGCTTATGCCGGAGTTGATTCAAAGAGTTTTAATGGAATGAGTGGTTTTATTTTAGACCCAGAACTTAGTTTAAAAGTATTTGCTAAGCAAAAGATAGATATTGGTATTGGTTTGAATTTGGATGAACCTCAGGCGGAGCATGACCCTTTAGCTTTACCTTATTTAATTCCAGAGTGGGGGGTAGAACAGATTAGAAATAATTATGGAGTAACTGTTTTAACTTTTTACTATCATCCTGAAGAGGCGGGGGCTTTAAAGAAAAAGCAATTTCTGGCAGAGATTCAAGATTATTGCCGTTATGAAAAGATTGATTTGGTAGTAAAGTTGATTGTGTATACACCAGGAGACCGTAAGTTTACTTGGGAAGAATTTAGGAAAGATCAATTACAAGCTGTGGAAGAGCTGAGGAATTTAGCTGATTTATTTGTTCTCCAATACCCTAATGATTCTCTAGCTTGCGCTACTCTTACGACCCAATTAGATGTTCCATGGTTAATTAGTGATGATAATATTGACTACAGTGAGTTTAAAGAAAGACTGAGAGATGCTCTGGAGAATGGTGCTAAAGGTTTTATGGTAGGAGAGACCTTGTTTAAAGAGATTGAAGGAATGCGCAAAAAAGATCATTCTCCTGATGTAGAAAAGATTTTAAAATTTATTAATGGTCAAGCTCGTGATCGAGCTATAGAATTGGTTAGAATTAGCAAAGAGTTTAGTTAGAACATAATAAGCTATTTAAATTATCAGGTATTTAAGAAGAAGAAAGTGTGTCTAAAAAGTTTTTTTTATTTTCAATTGTTTCTATTGAGATTTTATTTGGATCAGGTTTTCTTTATAAGTATTATCAAAATAAAGTATTAGAAAATAAAGTTTTAGGTGTAGAAACAATTGCAGTAATAGATAAGTCAAAAACAGTATTTGTTGAGAATGAAGAAGCTCAATACTATTGGGAATTTATTCCTAATGGAATAGAGGAAGATGATCAAAGTTGGTTACCTCATAAGGTTACTTATAATATAAATGGTGATGGTCTTAATGATTTATATGATTATTCTATAGAAAAGAAATCGAATACTTATAGAATAATAACTCTAGGAGATTCTTTTACTTATGGTCACTTTGTTAATACTCAGGATAATTGGACAGAGCAATTAGAGGATTTATTAAATAAAGATACACTCGGTTGTCAGTATGATAATTTTGAAGTTATCAACCTTGGTATGCCTGGGTTTGATGTTCAATATATTGTTCAGAGATATAAAGAAATTGGTCAGAAGTATAACCCTGATCTAATTTTATGGTTTGAGAGTGGGTCAGGTTTTTATAGATTAAATGAGTTTATGCAACCAATTATTGAAGAGTGTCTTGGCACTGAGGTTGCCCAAAAGAAAAATTCATATCGTCCTTGTTGGGATAAGGCTGGAGATATGATTAATGAAAAGTATTCAATTTGGGATCGCAGTGAAGTAACTAAAAAATACTATGATGTTTTTTCAAGTTTAGATAATACAGAAAAGACATCTATGATTTACTATAATTCTTTATCTAATGATGAAAAAGAAATTATTGATATGTGGCGAAATAGGTATAAAAATATAAGTTTTCTGCCATTAGTTCCTAGGCCTAGCCAGGAAGAGAAGTTATTAGATGGTCATCCCAATGCTGAAGGTCATAAGAGTATGGCTCAACATTTCTTTAAATACTTAGTGGAAGAAAAAAATATTTGTGAAAAATAAAATAGAAAGCAGTTATGTTGCAGTTAATTCTTGATGTTGAAACAAAAAAATCATTTGATGATGTAGGAGGGTTTTTCCCAGATAGATTAGGAATTTCTTTTGTAGGAGTTTGTAAAAGAGAAAGCTCTAATGATAAAGGAGAAATGCTTAGTTATTTTGAGCAGGATCTTCCTGACTTATTTCCTTTACTAGAGCAAGCTGATGTTGTAATTGGATTTAATATTGACGGATTTGATATGCCTACTTTTATTCCTTACTATAATGGGGATATAACGAAGATTCCTACTTTAGATGTTTTGACAAAAATAAAAGAGAGTGCTGGCCATAGAATAAAATTGGATTCAGTTGCTCAAGAAACCCTTGGTATAGGGAAGAGTGGAGATGGATTAGATGCGATCAAGTATTATAAGAATCAACAATGGAAAGAGTTAGAAAAGTATTGTATTCAAGATGTTGCTGTGACAAGGGATGTTTATGATTATGGTTTAAATAAAGGGCATGTAAAATTCCGCAATAGATGGAATAGATTAATTGAATGCCCAGTTGACTTTAGTCATAAGCCAAATATAGATGCAGGTGTTCAGATGAGTTTGATTTAATCAAATACTTCTTTAATATAATCAGAGACGACTTCTCTATCTAAGTCTTTATGATAACCGTTAGTGATATTACAACGGTTTTCAAAGCGGTTTCTTAACTCAGTGGGCCAATTACTTTCAGGACTCATTAGTTCTTCAAAAGATTCTTGCTGAGTTTCAGAAAGATTTTTATTTTGGTTCATACTTCTCACCACCTTTCAATTTTAAATAGCTATTTTTATAAATATACATGAAGATTAATACATATTTCAAACACAAACTTACTTATTAATTGAATAATACAAAGTAGATCTTTGGTGATACAATTTTCGAGGTATAAGACAGAAAGTATACTTTCATTTTCAACTTAATGTTTGTAAATAATTATGATTAGTAATTTACCTACAAAGAAACGAGCTTCAATTAATCGTCTTTTGAAACAAAAGAAACACGAAGATTATGAAATGCTGGTGAAAATAGAAAAAAATATTCTATTTAAGAAAAAAAGTATTTTTAAGTTACCTAAACCATTTTCTCCGGTTATAGTTCCATTCTCTGGAGGGACTGATTCTACCGTTTTATTATATATTTTAATCAAAGTTTTCAAGCTGATTGTATATCCTTATTATGTGGCAGATCAAAAAAGATCTAAAATAGAAATTAGGACAGCAAAGAAAGTTATAAAAGAAATAAAGCGTAGTCATCCAAGGCATATTCACGATCTAAAAGTTTATATAAATAACAATACAAGCTGGTCACAAAAGAATGGAGAATTAAATAAAAACAATCGTTCTCTTGTAAATACGATTATTGATTTTAGACAACACTTTGGACTTATCCATGCACATTATTTACAACAAAAAAGCATCATCAGTAAAACAATAATATGTGGTATAAATGCAGATGATGGAGATTACAATCCAAGTCAAACATTAACAAATATGCGTCTCCACCAGCTGGAAATGATTGTAAAAACTGGTGATAAGAATTGGCAGTTTTCTTCATTGTTTATTGAGAGAGAGTTAGGTTTTTATTTTAGTAAACCAGAGCTAATGATAATTGGAAAGAAGTTGGGAGCTCCTTTATCTCAAACATGGTCGTGTTTTAAAGCTTATCCTATTCACTGTGGTATCTGTGGTAATTGTCAGATAAGAAAGATGGACTTTGAAAAGGCTAGGATTAAAGATAGGACTCTGTATTTAGATCAGATACCTCAATTAATAAATATTCCAAAAAAAATTATAAAGAAAGTTATAAAAAAAATTATAAGGAAAACATATGCTACGTTTAGAAAATGACCCAAAAACTTTATTAAAATTAACTATAGATACAACTGACAAATGCAATCTTAGATGTGCCTATTGTCTTCAAGGGGATAAAGGTAAAACCTCTCTTCCTGGAGGAAAAATTTCAGAAACATTGAGAGCTGTAGAGGAGAGAGGTCTCTTAGAGGCTTATCTTGTTGGTCAAGAAATGACCTTGCACCCAGATCTTGAAGAGATTTTGGAGGCTACTCATCTTTTGGACAAGACAGGCTCTGTTATGCTTACCAATGGTACCTTACTAACTCCTCAGATGATTGAATGGATTGCAAAATCAAATCTTTCTAGAGTTTGTATTAGCATTGATGGTCCAACTCCAGAGACACATAATTTTCATAGAGGCAATAACTTTGAGAGAGTTATCAAGGGTTTACATCAGCTTCAAGAAACAGGAAAACCTATTATTGTGGTATCAGTTGCTGCACAATCTAATGTTGAAGAGATACATAAGTTAAGTGAATTCCTTGCAGAAGAGAAACTTGCTCAGCAACATCATATTATAGCTGTCACAAAATCAGGTTTAGCAAAAGATGATTTTGATGGAATGAAACTTTCTATGGATGAGATAGTTGGATTACAAGGACGAGTTGAGGAGAGACATCAAGATTTAAGAGATATGGGATTATTTACAGCCTTTAGTTCTCACTGGCCAACAACAGGTAACTTGCCTCAAACTAGAGATCCCAGATTACTTACTACTTTTGAACTAAGTGAACAATTAAAAAGTAGCAATGTTGTTCTAAGAGCAAATGGAGCAATGAATCCTGCAGTCAATGCTTGGGCTAGAGAATTTTCTGAAGGGAGTGCTGCAATAGGAAATGTGTTTACTAAGAACCCAGGAATGTTACTTGATATGGTAGCGGATTTATATGAGTCAAAACCTCTTCAAGCTACTAGAGAAGCAGAGGCAGTTTCAAAGTATGGTTTGGATCTTCCTGAGCAAGATTATGCAGTTGAGTCAATTCCTCTTGTTCAAATAGATGATATGCCAGTTATGGCTGTTCCATTATTAGATGGTCAGTTAGCAACGTTGGCTCAGGAATTTATTGGTAATGAGAGTGATTATAGAGCTATTACGACAAATGGAGATACAATTATTGTTTACCACAAGCCTTCTAGTCATGCTTTATTACTTAAACCAAATGAGTTTCAAAAATTATCTGATATTATAGATGAACAAAAATAGTATATATATTGGTACACATAATCAAGAAAAATATAAAAAGATATGTAGCTTAATATCTTTGGTTAATAGTGACATTACCTGTGTTTCTTTACCATTAGAGACCTCTAAGGCTCAAGAAAGAGGGAGTAATGAAAAAGAAAATGCGCTTATAAAGGCAGAATACTATTTTAAAAAAGTAAAACATCTGGTAATAGCTGAAGATACTGGGATCTATTTAGATAATATTCCTAAAGAAGTAACTTTGGGTTGTTATGTGCAAAGGTCAATGCAAAAGATAAGGGAAAGATATAATGGTGATAGTAAGAAGATTCAATTGCATTGGAATAAATTAATTACTGACAATAATATTACAACTGGGTTTTTAAAGCATGCTTTTTGCATTAAGACTGATAAGGGAATATTTACATCATTAGTAAAGGTAGATCTTGGGGTAGTTACTTCATCTAGTAAGGAGTATGATCCATTTAACTTAAACTCACATTTAAAGCCTTTTGGGTTTGATACTACTTATCAAGATATAAGTAATAAAGAAAGAAAAAAGTATTATCAAGAATATTTTTTACCAAAGTTAAAAGTATTATTTAAAGAAATAGCATAAAATATTATGACAATGCCAGTAGAAAAAATAAGAAACTCTAGTGATACTTTAGTTTTTAGTGAGGCTGCTGCAGCATTAATTTTTGCTGAGTTAAAGTTGGCGACAACTAAGCTTATGGAACTTGACCCTGTAGATTGTGCTCCAGGGGATGTTCTTATAGCAGAATGTGGAGAAGAAAATCGTTTTCCAGTTACAATTATTGACGTTACAGATCTTAAATTAGCAGAATTATCTTTGCCTAGATTGTCTCTTGGCAGTTTTATTTCTCATGATGAAGCCATGGATAAATTGGGAGCATTTTTTCAAAAAGATGTAGGGCCAGATACCTTAGTAAGACATTATGTTTTTATACCTCAAGAAAAGTTTGATTTACTTCCAGAAGATGTTCAAACTTTACTGATTGAGAATTCTATAGAAGATTTAATGAAGATGCAGCAATTAAGAGGTCTTTTTTATCCCAGTATGGTTCATTGGTTAGCAGAGAAGCTCGATTATAATGTTGGAGAATGGATTGATTTTCTTAGGTTATTCTCTTTGATTGAGGCTACAGCAATAGATGATCTTAGTGCCTTATTAGATTCAAATACTCAACTAGTAGACGTTGCAGATGATAAGAAAGAATCTCTATACGAATAGCTAAGGATTAGTCTTCTAGACTCAAAGTTGCTTCTCTACTATTTCTAGCTTTTTTTAGTAAGCGTTTAATCATAATACTTCCGGTGTTATTTTTGCTTTTACCCATCTTCTTCTTATCTGCAGCCATGACTACGGGAGTATACAGAGTTTTAAAAGGTCGTACTTTAGCCCCAAAAAAAGAAATTAATTCTTGCCTAATTTTATAGTCATTCTCTTTTTTATGATCAGAACCAGTAATACAGAGATCAATATTAAATGCTTCTAATCTAGGTATAGCCAATGGTTTGTGGTAAAACCAGTAGTCAAAATCTTCGTAATGTTTTGTAGTTTTAGTTTTGCAGTGTTTACATTTATGAGTCACTAAGTCCTTTTTCTTTGAAACAAGAGTTTTTCCTTTAGAGAGACAGCATTCTGGACAGACTGCTAAAGCATATTGTCTATTTCCCTTTTTAACACTAAATCCGGAGTGTTGATCAAAAATATCTCCTATCTCTTTGTCTGAGCTTAAAGTTTTAAGCAAGTGTTTTTTCATGATATCGCTATTTTTCATTTCAGAATTTTTAATAGGGACAATTTTTACTGAGGGAAAATATTTACTAATTAATCTAACTTGGCTTTTAATAAAGCTAAGCCAGAAATAAATGGAAGGGTTTCTAGAATTTATTTTATCTATATGTTGCAGAGTTGTATTTTTAGGATAAACATTAAAAGGGAAGGCTTTAGTATCTTTTCCTTCTAGATCGTCTTGTTCCCAATCATTAAGAAATAAGTAAAATGTAAATTCAGGTTTTATTTTTCTTTTTTTGGATAGCAGCTGGCACATTAAGATAGGGTATACAACTAGAGTCAAAGCATTCCCTGAGTGAAAACCACTAGGACGAATTCCTAGGTAAATATTTTCATCACCTTTGAGTTCTTTTACTAGTTCTTTTAATCCATCTAAATAATGAAATTGCATTATGAATACTTTCTAAATGAAAAGATTTAAAATTAACTTACAAGCTTCTTTAAGAGAAGGTAATCTTGAATGGCTATGATACTCTAGAAAGTAATCACCTTTGTGAGCTTCCCCAAAAACTAAAACAACTTTATTTAGCTGGTGGGCATAAAAAACTTCCATAGATGTTCCAATCATAGAAGCGTTTTTATAAGTATCATTTACAACTAGAATATCAGCTCTTTCAATATTTCTTAAATCTCTTATAACAGCTCCTCTAGAATCTAAAAATGCTTCTTTTTTTTCTCTACCTTGGTAGGGACTAATAATATCACAAGTAGGGGAAAGCAATTTTTGTGCTTGTTTACGCCAAGCCACACCACTTTCTCTTGGGATATTCCTCATTGGTCCACTTAAAAAAACTACTGGTTTTTTCTTTTTCATATTTTATTATTTCTGAATGATACCTAATCCTGATTCGGTATAGGTTATCTTAATTATATTATTTTTTTTCTCAAGTTTATTCCACAATTTCCAAACTCCATATTCTCCTTCTGGTTTAGTGCCTTTTACACAGACATCATGGAAAACCATATAACCGCCTTTTCTGAGCTTTGACCAATAGGTATCATAGTCAAACTTGACTCCTTGGTATGAATGGTCTCCATCTATATAAATATAATCATAAAAGACGTCAGGGTAATCTTTAGCAAACTTCTTTGTTGTTGTAACATGAAGTGAAATAAAATTGTCTAAGCCTATTTTTTGAAAAGTTTGTTTGCCTTTTTTTGTTCTCCAAAAACCTTCTCCTGTCCAGTTTTGTTTATCATCTAAACCAAATCCAGCATCAATAAAATCTACTCGTCCTTGGTTATTATCATAACAAGCTTGAGCTAGGACACCAGGAATATATCCATGACGAGAGCCAATACAAAGTACTCTTTTTGGTCTTAGTTGTCGTATCAAACCATAATGTACCCACCCATATCCTAAGTCAGCTGTTTTGATATTTGCTTCATGGCCATATTCATCTTCTTGAAAATGCTTCATTAGTTCAAAAATACGGGACTCATTGGCTATTTTTTTACTAGGTTTTTTTTGTAAAAGAGAAAAAATTTTTGTTTTTAATCCAAACATAATTATAAGTGGGGCAGTTACTAATTAGAGTTCTAAATTACTTCTGATTTTGAGGTACTGAGATATATTTAACTCGAAGTTAAGCCATTCTAGTATAACTTAGTTTCAATTACAACTGTTTGTTGGGGGTTGAGTAAACAGAGGGTTTAGTTTTTACCTATTTTATAAAACAAGCCCTAAGGTTGGACCCTAGGGCGAGTTTGTCTTGATGTCTGCTGGCTATTGATTCTTTAGGCGGCTAAGCCGTAAAGTTCAAATTCACCAACAGGTTTGATAGGAACGAGGGCATCTTCAGTGCTGAATTTCACAGCAAGGCAGGGTTTTTCCGTTACGCCAGTTTTCACTATTGCAACGCCTGTCACAGGGGCATCTTCTTCTTCAAAAGTACCCATGCTGATTCCTCGGTATACCAAAGATGAACCTTCACCAGCAACGAGTTGGAACTTTTTAGCAGGTTGAATTGGCGCGTGGGCTTCTTCATCATTGCTAAAACGGACTAAAAGATTGGGCTGACCGTCAACCATTACGGCTTCGAGTACAGTTGCTTCTTCAATCTCGTTGGTGCTTGGATTCAATCCACGATATCCTACTGTTAAAACTGTATGTCCGTGCATCCTATGCCTCCATAGTAGATTATAGGTTAACAGGCTAACATAACGGTGTTATTGTATCATCGAGTGATTAAAATGTCATATTTTGGTCGTGTTTTTTGTATTATAATATACTGTGAATACTTTGGTAAACTTAAGGAAAAGATAAATTATTTAGTAAATTAGAGATGATATTAAGAAAAATAAAATTAAGATTGGTGGGGTTAAAACATAGTTTAATAGATAGTTTTTTATATTCTGTTTCTGACAGAGATACTACTTTTTTAAAAAGAGTTTTCTCAGTTTTTGGGTTATTTATTTTTCAAGATAGCAAACTGTTGATTGGGTCTTTATGGTCTAGGCCTTCTATAACAAGCTGGCTATTGGCTAGTTTTGGTCTTAGCTATAATATCAATAATTTGGGTAACCCTTTTTCAAAGGAAACAAATCAATATGACTTCATGCAAAAAATTGAGAGGGAAGTTATTTCTTGGAATAAAGAGGTTATAAATTGTAGAGATGAAAATGTGGAGGGTTATGTTACCAGCGGTGGTACAGAGTCAAATTTATTTTTAATGTGGTCTGGAAGAGAATATTTGCTTAAAAATAGTGATAAGCGGCCTATTTTAATTAAGTCAGAATTTACTCATTATTCTATTCAAAAGTCAGCAAGGATTTTAGGTTTACAAGTTCGCACTATAGGAATTAATAGAGAGACATGGGGGTTAGACATTAAATTATTAGAAGATGAAGTAGAAAGACTTGTTAAACAAGGTTTTTTATCAATTATGTTGCCTATCACTATCGGGTATAGTTCCACAGGAAGTAGTGATGATTTGAGAGAGATTGTGAGAACACTTAAGAAGTTGCAAAAGAAGTATTCTAAGTTAAATTTTTTTGTTTGGATTGATGCAGCTGCTCAAGGTTTAGTGAAGAGTTTTTTAGATAAGAATTTTAAGCCCTTTGAGGATGCTTTGATTAAGGGATATGTTCTTGATTTTCATAAGTTAGGGCAAGCTCCTTTGCCAGCTGGTTTAGTTCTTTATAAAAAAGAATTAAGAAAATTAATAGAGACACCAATTGACTATCTTCATGAGCAAGATGCAACAATTTCTGGTTCTAGACCTGGTTCTTCTATTTTGTCAATTTGGGGTAGTATAAATTCAAAAAGTAAAGAATCTTGGCAAGAGTATTTTTTGAAGTTAGAGCATAAGAAGAATGCCTTTGTTAAAAGATTAAAATTAATTTATCCTGAAGTAAATATAATAAACGAAAAGAAGGCACTAACTATAGCTATTCTGATTGATGATAATTTTCCGAAGTTAAGTGAGAGGATTGAGGAAAAATTTAGTTTAGTTGAGTGCAATGTAGCTGGTGTTAGGCATTATAAAATTCATGTTTTAAAATGAGAAATATTTTTTCAAAATATCAAATATTGATTGTTGGAGCTGGTATCTCTGGAGTTGTATTAGCTGAGAGATATGCCTCTATTGGAAAAAAAGTTTTGATAATAGAAAAAAGAGATCATATCGGAGGTAATTGTTATGATTACTTTGGTAAAAATGGAGTCATGGTTTCTAAATACGGGGCACATCTTTTTCATACAAATTATGAAGATGTGTGGGATTATTTACAAAAATTTGCTAAATGGAAAAAGCATTGTCATAAAGTATTAGCTATGGTTGATGGAAAGTTAGTTCCGGTCCCTGTAAATATTACGACGGTAAATAAAATCTTTGACTTGAGTATTAAGGATCAGAAAGAGATGGATAATTGGTTAAAGGAGAATCAAGTTAAGGTTAAGAGCTGTAAGAATAGCGAAGATGTTGCTTTAAGTAGAGTTGGTACTAAGTTATACAAAAAACTTTTTAAAAATTATACAAAAAAACAGTGGGATAAAGATCCAAGGGAGTTAGATCCAAGTGTTTTGGCTAGAATCCCAGTTAGAAATAGCTTTGAAGATAGATATTTTAGTGATAAATATCAAGCTCAGCCAATAGGTGGATTTACAAAGATATTCAAAAAAATGTTAAGTCATAAGAATATTAAAGTAAAACTAAATACAGACTTTTTTGATAAAAAGGATCAAATAAATTTAAATAATTTCGAAAAAGTTTTTTACACAGGCCCAGTTGATAAGTATTTCAATTATATGGACAAAGATAATAAGTTAGAGTATCGTTCACTAAACTTTGTTTTTGAAGATCATCCGATGAATTTTTTTCAAGAGAATTCTGTAATTAATTATCCTAATGATTTTGATTTTACGAGGATAGTGGAATACAAGCATATTACTGGTCAATCTGTAGAAGGTACAACTATCTCTAAAGAATATCCTACCTATGATGGTGAGCCTTATTATCCAGTTTTGACTATTAAAAATAAAAAACTTTATGCAAAATATAAGACGCTATCTGACAAAGAAGAGAATGTCTACTTTATTGGAAGATTAGCCGAATATAAGTATATAAACATGGATCAAGCTTTTAAAAAATCTTTAGATTTATTTGAGAAGTTAAACAAAAAAATATGAAGGTAGCTTTAATTGGTTATGGATACTGGGGAAAAAAGGTTTATCAAACTTTGACTAATTTATTTTCCTCACAAGATATTACAGTTGTAGATCCTTATTTAACGCCTTTATCAAAAGGTTTACAGGTTGAGTCTTTAGAATTTGTGTTGTTAGAAAAAGATATTAACTATGTTTTTATTGTCACACCGGAAGAGACTCACTTTAAAATAGCTAAACAATGTTTAGAGAATGGAAAAAATATCTTTGTTGAGAAACCTTTATGTCTAAAAGAGAGTGAGGCACAAGAATTACACAAAATTGCTAAAAAAAATAAGTTGAAGATTTTTGTTGATTATATTTTTATTTATGATTCATACGTAAAAAAAATAAAACAAATTATTGAGAAAGAATTACTGGGGGATGTAGTGCATATTGAGTCTGTTCGTCATTCTATAAATATTAATAAACCTAATGTTTCAGTTTTTGATGATTTGGCTACTCATGATATTTACTTAGGTAAATACTTTTTAGAAAAAAATATTTCTAGTATTAAAACTAGAAAAGAGTCTATTAAATCAAAGCAAATTAATCAGGCTCTGGTGACTTTTTATTATGGTAAATTAACATTTTCAGCACATTATAGTTGGGTTCAGCCAATAGCAAAGAGAGTTATGACTTTTATTGGTAGTAAGGCTTCTTTAGTTTGGGATAAAGATGAAAAATGTTTGCAAATATATAAAAATCAAAAACTTTTAAAAAAAGTTAAAGTTGAAGAAGATAAATCTCCCTTAGAAGTATCTATTGCAAAATTTCTTTTTAAAAACAATAATTATAACTACAGTAAGGATGTTAAGTTCTTAGAGAAATTAAACAGTTTATAAGTCACCCCAATGAAATTTACTTATTTATTTACAATAATATTAAATATTTTGATAGCATTCTTTTTTAGTAAGACTTTTCTATTAACAAATAATACTTTAAAAAACAACCAACACTGGGAAGCAGAAAAAGAAAATCTTGAGATGGGTGTAATGGGTTCATGGAACTTTTTTAACAAAACTCAGCCTCTTAATCACGGTTATATTAATTTGGGGTCCTGGCATGGTTTTCAAGAGATAACAACAAAGCAAGAGCTCGAGTTTGATTATATTGAATTTGATGCTTTCTTTAGTAAAAATTCTTATTTAATGAATCACTTCCTTATAAATGAAGGTCGTAGATTTAGTATAAAAATTAGTGAAGAAAAACAAGAGAGTAGTTGTCTAGTTATTGACCAGTCGGGTAAGTTCTTAGATAAGAAAGTATTAAATAATGTCCAGGTGAGTAATGAAGAATGGTCTCATGTAGAGATATCTTTACAAGGTACTAGAGCTGATATAAAAATAAATGGGGAAGAGTTTGATTGTTTTGTACCACTTACTAGCAAGTCAAAACTTGGGTTTAAAGGTGGGTATAACGACACTTTGATAGATAATATTATTGTAAAAAATGACAACAAAGATGTCTTTAGAGAAGGTTTCTCAAATGACAAAAACCTTGTTTTTTACTTTTTATCTGTTTTTTGGTTACTTAGTTTAATTGAGTTGTTTTTATTTAAAGTTTTAAAAAATAGAAAGAAATTTTTATTTTTTATTACTACTGTGTCTATTTCGGCTCTTTTTTCTTTGATTATCTTTTATATATACTTACTTTTTTTCTTTGTAGGGAACTATCCAAATATTACATCTATTATAAATAAAATTAGATTTCAAGAAAAAGAGTGGGTAGATAATGAATTCCAAATAATTAGTCAAGATATAATGGCAAGTTATGAAGATGATAACTCTGAAAAAATTATGTTTATTGGTTCATCACAAACATGGGGAGCTGGAGCCTCAAAGAAGAAAAACTCCTTCCCTTTTGTTTTTGAAAAACTTTTAAACGATTTATTATTAGAAAACCAACAGAGTATAAGTTTGGGGAAGCAAGTAATGGCAGTAGGCCCTAATTCAAAGATAAGGGTAATTAATGCGGCTAGTTCTGGGGTTACTAGTATAGAACTTTTACAAGAATATAAAACTAAATGGATAGAGCTAAGCCCAAAGGTAGCTATTATAAATTTATCTAGTAATGATTTTACTAATGAGGTGTCTGAAAAACTATTTAGGGAAAATATTAGTAGCTTTATAGAAATTAATAGAGAAAAAAATATAGAAACTATTTTCCTTTTAGAAGCTAATTCCAGTGAAGTGAAAATAGATAATAATTTTCATAGTGTTTTAAAAGATATTTGTATCAAAGAAGAAATTACTTTTATTGATGTTAACGATTACCTGAAGAAAAAAGATAATTCAGGATTGATCTGGTGGGATTTCATTCATCCAACAGACTACGGACATCGACTTATAGCTCATTATATTTTTGATACCTTAGTTAAAAGATAAATATTATTCAGCTAAGTTTTGTTTGAATTTTTCTACAAATTGTTCTGCTATTTTTGTAGATAGACTTGCATTTGGATGCATAAAGTCTTTTTCGTTAGTATAGTATTTTGTACCAGTTGTTTGTGAATCACTTGCCCAGTTAGTAAAATTTAGAACCTTTTGTCTTTTATGTGAGTCAAACAAGTATTCTGACAAGTGTTTGTTAGCATTGTCTGGAGATAAATCATAAGTAGTATCGTAATAAATATAATAATCTTTGGCTTTATGTTTATTTGCTAATGTAGAGATATCATCTATTATTGCTTTTGTTATTTCTTGATTTTTACCGCTTTTAGTTAGAGATTTTTCTTTATAGTTTTGATAGCTCAAGCTTAAAAATAAAGGAATTCTGAAGCGATCTGTAATACTATATTTTTGAGGAAAGTGTGTTTGATATATTCCTCCATCTTTAATTTTAAAGATAGGCTTAGTACCAGCAAACTCAGAACATTTTATATGAAGACGGCGATCATAATTTATATCTCGGTTAATATGGTCAAAGTTAAAAGTATATACAATGTGTTTTGGCTTAATATCATTAATCATAGATCTTAATCTAAGCATCGACTGAGCTGTTCCAAAACCTTGAACACCCAGATTAACTATTTCAAATTCATCTTCTAACAAACTTCCAATTTTGGCAGGAAAAGTATGTTGGTAGCTTAACTCTTCACCAAAGGTTACAGATCCTCCAATGAATAATATTATTGGTTTCTTCTTGTCAATTTTATAAAGAGGCTCAGGAACTCTTATCCCTTTATTATCAAAGTGGTATTGGTATTTATTATTTTGTTCATAATAAGAAATTTGTCTTTTATAAGACCAGCCTGTTTGCTCATTAAATTCACCTAGATAAAGTTCTGCTGTCTGATTTACTTCTTCACAACCTTGATAAGGGTATTCTATTGTTGTTAGGTAAATTTCTATGCCTATAATTGTTACAATTATAGAAAGAGAAAGGGAGGCCAGATTTAAAAGTATGTTGCTTTCTTTCTTTTTAAAAAAATTTAGAAACTTCATGTTGATCATTTTAAGTGAGGTGTTATCTGTTATTAGTATTTTGATCGTGTTAAAATCTGTTCTATGAAGAAAATACCACTGTTTAATCTTAGACGACAACACCAGCCACTTAAAGAGCAAATAATGAGTAGCTGGGAAAAGATTTATGACGATAATAGCTTTACAAGTGGGAAGGAAACAGAAGTTTTTGAGAAAAAATATGCTAAGTTTTGTAATACGAAATATGCTTTAGGAGTTCACTCCGGGACTGATTCTTTAATTATTACTCTTAAAGCAGCTGGGATTAATCAAGGAGATGAAGTCATTACTACTCCTTGTACGTTTACTGCATCATCTGATTGTATTACTCATGTAGGGGCGGTTCCAGTTTTTGCAGATGTTGAGCAAAGTACTGGAAATATTGATCCTGAAGAAATTATTAAAAAAATTACTTCTAAAACCAAGGCTATTTTATTAGTACATTTGTATGGAGTTCCTTGTGATATGGATGTTATTTTAAAAATAGCAAAGAAGCATAACTTGATTATTATAGAGGATGCTTCTCATGCTCATGGTAGTCTTTATAAAGGTAAGCCAGTGGGATCTTTTGGTCTGGCAGGGTGTTTTTCTCTTTATCCGTCTAAATCCCTTGGAGCTTTGGGTAACGCGGGAATTATTACTTCTAATGATTCTAAGTTTATAAAAAAAGCTAGGATGTATTCAAACCATGGGGTAAGAGATATAAAGAACAAATATATTCATCATGTGTCTGGATTTAATAAATTGATTGATAATGTTCAATCTGCAGCCCTTATTCATAAACTTCCACATCTTGATAAAGTTATAAAGAGAAAGCTAAAGATAGCAAAGAATTATAATGAAGCTTTTCAACATAATGGTCGTGAAGGAATGGTTTGGGATAATAATGTTACTCCTTCAATTTATGTTTACTCATTTCAAGCAAGAGAAAGAGAAAAGGTTGTTAGATATTTTGAAAAGGAGGGTGTTTCAACGGGGGTTTACTATCCAATCCCACTTCATTTACAACCTTCTATGTCTTTTTTAAAGTATAAGAGGGGTGATTTTCCAAGGGCTGAAAGGTTTTTTGATCAGACCCTTTCTTTGCCTATTTTTTCAGAGCTTACTGATGAAGAAGTTAAAAGAATTATAGTAGCTATAAAAAATATTCCAAAATCAATATAATAAGGATATGCGTAATTATTTTGTTAAGATGGTCAAAAATAAATACTTAGTGGTTTTATTTTTGATTGTTTTTCTTTCGTTAGTTTTGAATTTAAATAAATTAAATAGTGTCTTAATTGCTGAAGGGGATGCTTACTCTCGGGCTTTAATTTCAAAAAACCAAGCTGATAATCATGTTTTTTTCAATTTTAAAGAATCAGGAGCTTGGCTTCCTTTTCATTATTCAATTTTAACAATACCTCAATTTATTGGATTTGATGCTTTTTATGGACAGCGTTTAATTACTTTAATTATTAGCTCTTTATCTATAGTCCCTTTATACTTTTATACAAAAGAATATTTTAAAAATAAGAATACAGCTATTTTGGCAAGTTTTATTTTTGCAATTTTTCCCTTGCGCATATTTTTAAGTACACAACCTCTTTCAGAGAGTGTTTTTTTATTTTTCTTTATTTCTGCAATTTATTTTTTAATTAAAGAAAAGAGTCTGGATAGAAATTTACTTATATCACTTTTATTTTTCAATTTTGCTCATGCTATAAGGTATGAGTCTTGGCTTATTCTTCCGCTAATATGGCTTTATTTAGCAATGGAGCAAAAAATTAATATAAGAAAAAAAGTTGCATACTTTCTCTTTTCTATTTTATTTCCAATGTACTGGCTTTTAAATAGTTTTATCCTTAGTGGTTCTTACCTATCTTTTTTTAATGAGAAGAGAGAGATGGCGCAGAAGTCTTTTATACCGGAGTTTTATAACTTCAATCTTTCTTATTTTGCATGGGAAAAGCAGTTAATTAAAATTTTCCCTATTCCCTTTTTAATTATAGTTTTTACAAAGTATAAAGATTTATTTGTAAAAATTAACCTTAAAAAGATGGTTTTTTATATCCTCCCTATTTATTTATATGGATTATTAGTTCTTCAAGTATATTTTGGAACGATGGAGTGGTTCCCTCATCGTTATCTTTTAATACCAGTTACTTTTTTAATACCTATTTTGGCTGAAGCTTTAAGGGGAATTTTTGTGAGTTTTATTAAAATAATGAGAAAAAAAATAAAAATAGTATATAAGGTTATTGTATCTTTAATGTTTTTTAGTTTATTATTTTTATCGGTTAGTTTGTATCAAAAGAGTTATAAAGATACTAAGCATTTTTTAATTACTCGTTCTTTTTTAAATTCTTTACCCTATATACCAAAAAGCCTAGATGATTCTATTTACTATCATGATTTTGTGGAAATTAAAGAAGAAATTATCAAGATGGAAGCTAATTATATTGAGTTTTATTTTAGAAACATCGGAAAATCTTGGAATGCAGAAGCACTTTTTTATCTGACTGATATTGGTGGAAAAGGTTTAGATAAAAGGTCGTTTATTGATTCTCACGTTTTAGAAAGTACTATTGTTTGGGAAAGAGAGTTTAATAAATTAGAACCAATTTGGCTTGATGAGTTTAATATTTTATTTGAAAATGATAATTATTCTATTTTAGAATATAAGCTTAAAGAGGCTGAGGCGGATATTAAGTAGTAATTTTACTTAAAATAAACTTAACCTTATTATCCCAAGAATTATTAATAGCCATTTGTTTTTGTTTTCTTTGAGAACTTTTATTCCAGGGCTTATTAAGCAAATAATGGATGTGGCTTTCCCATTCAAGATAATTTTTGCCTATCTTTATTAGGTTTTTAAACTTAGGTAAAGTAAGTTCTCTGATTGGGGTAGAGAGAACTGGTTTTCCCATATAAAAATATTCAAACAACTTCATTGGATAACAATATCGGTTAAAGGAAAAATTTGTGTTGTAAGGAATGATACAAATATCAAAAATATTAATAAATGAATAAATACGTTGTTTTGATTGTTTTTTAATATGATGTGTATTTTTTAATTCAAATAACTTTCTTAAGTTGTCCTGAAAGTTTTGTGAAGGGATTTTATTATCAATAACTTTTGGTCCTACAAAAATAAACTCTAAGTTAGGGTTTCTAGTAGCTAATTTTATTAATAAATTTAAATCCAATCTGTTGCTAATTGCTCCTACAAATCCAATTATTTTCCTTTCCCCCTTCTTTTTTAGTAAGTGAGTCGATTGGTTAGAAGATTTAAATCCCATTGGAGTAGTAGTTATTTTTTTATCGGTAAATTTTTGATAAATCTTGGTGAGAGTATCTGAGTTAGCAAAAATAAAGTTTGTGAAGTTTAGATTGTCTTTAATAGTATTTTCTAGATGGCCTGTATCTGTGGATAAATCGACAATGTCATAAATAACTTTTGTTTGATTACTCAGGTGTTTTTTCATCCATACAAGCTCAAGAAAAAACAGCCATAAATACTTTTTTCTATATTTATTCTTTTGTAAATGAAAATAATATAAATTAAAAATAATTAAATTAATTTTTAAGTTTATTTTTTTTATATCAATGATAGCTGGGTTAATCAGAAACTTATTTAGTATTAGGGGAATGTAGGCTGTGGGGTAAAAGTAATGAATACTCTCAGATTGGTGAGTTTCACGATTTTTTATTAGATTATAGAAGAGACTTCCAAGAGGTTGGAACTGATTAGTATAAAAAATAAAAACAGTATTTTCTTTTGCTAATACACAAGATGTTTGATATAAGTAATCACAAATTTGATTTATTTTTTCGTTAGTGGGAATGATAATTAAATTTTTTTTAATCATGATAATAGTTATTAATCAGTATTCTAACTTACTAAAAGAGAAACTCAACCTTATTCAAAAATATTTTATTAAAAAATCTGATAATGATTTTTTTATATTTTTAATTTCACTCACTGCTTTATTAGGAACCTTTTTTATACCTTTTAATAAAATTTTCTTTGTTTGGACTTCTTTGTACTTTCTTATAGTATATCTTTTAACCAATTCTATAAAGAAAACTTTGATTTATACTTACTTACCTTTTACTTTATTTAAAGTAGGCCAGATTTATACCTTTGTTGCAGTTCCAGCCAGCTATATACAAGAAGCAGGATATGCTAGAGGGAAAGTTTTAGAGTTTGTTTTTTCTCCTCATTCCATTCTTTTAATGACTAGTATTTCGGTGTCCTTTTTTGATCTTTTGAAAAGGTTGTTTTTAACAGAAGAAAAATTAAAATTTGGTGTAAAGGGTATTCTTTTGTTGTTATCTTTAGTAGGAGTAATTTCAGCAATTAAGTCTCAATATATTGCTAATTTATCTATTCTGTACAGTTTATTGGGCTTTGGTGAAATTTCATTTTTTTATATTTTCATTAGTTACTTAAAAGATTTAAAAAAGAGAGAAAGATTTAAAGTGATAAATATCTTTTTATTACACTTATCGTTAGTAATTTCTTTTTTGTCATTAATAGTTTTATTTCAATTTGTTAATAGATCAACTTTAGGGTTTATTCTTGAATCAAGTCAGGAAATACCTATTTCGGGTACAGATACTGATTTTACACAATTTAGACCGATTGGAATATTTACACATGCAAACATTTTAGCAAATACATTAAACACTTTATTATTTTCTTTATTGCTTTTATGGTTTTATTTAAATGAGAAGAAAAAACTGTTCGTAAGAAAGAGAGTTCTTTTTGTTTCTTTGATTGTATGTGGTTTAGCTATCCTCGTGACTTTAACAAGGGCTGTTTATCTGGCTTTGGCAGTGTCTTTTCTTTTATATATATTTTTTGATCGTCAAATTGTTTTTAATATTTTAGAAAAAGTAAGAAGCTTGGTAAAGAAGCTGCGCATAATAAGTCTTTTAGTAGGTGGATATTTAGGTTGGATTATAATTCAGAGGTTTGTATATAGTTTATCTAGTTTTGCAGATCAGGGAGGCTTTTTTGTTAGAGATAAACTTTTTAGTGAGGCAATTTCAATCTTTAAACAGAACTTTTTTTGGGGAGTAGGTCGGGGGATGTTTATTCCTGCTCTTTTTAGAAATGCTACTATAGAAGCTAGAGAAATATCATTTACAGAGCAGAACGTTGCTAGGTATTTTCCAGAAGCAGTCCATAATGGGTTTTTACTGTTTCTTGTTGAACACGGTTTTGTATCTTTTTTAATTATTTTGTTTTTCTTCTTCTTTTTATTCAGAAGACTTATAAGAAGTAAATTGAATCTAAAATTAAAAGTAGTTTTCTTATTGGGTTTTTTATCTCAAGTGGTTGTAATGTTTTTTCATCCTTTTGTAAATTTTGTAACATTGTATACTTTGATGAGTTTATTAGTTATAGAAAATGAAAATGACAAAAATTAATAATCTGATTCAGTCTTATCTTAAAAAACAAAATTTGTTTGATTTGATTGGTGTAATATCGTTTTTTTTAATTTTAATTGTTGCAGCTTTATTCTTTTTAAGAAAAGGTCAATATGTTTATGTGACTTTAAGAGTTTCGAATGATCGTATTTTGAGAGAAGGTTACTTTAATAGATCTCCAGAATGGTATATAGAAAATTTACCAGTAGGATTAGAAGATATAGATTTGTTGGGAAAAGTTAATGCAGAGGTAGTACGAGTTTATTATTACCCCAAAATTGATGTTAATCAAACTGTTTTTGTAACACTTAAATTGAGATCTGTTTATAATCAGAGAACAAAACAGTACTCATACAATGGGTTGCCTGTTTTGATTGGAGGATACCAAAATATTAATATAAATGGTGTTTCTATGTCAGGTATTGTTCATGAAATAGGAGAATCTTTTATTGAAGTAAGCAAGATAAAAGAAAAAAAATATCTGGTAACTGGTACTTTAGAAACTCAAGCTAATGAAATAATAAAGTTTACTGCAGACACAGGGTTTGAAGGAATTAAGAAAACAATATCTAAAAATTTAGCAGAAGGTATTGTTTCTAAGGATAGTGAGGGAAAAACAATTGCTACAATTAAGAAAATAAAAAGATCTCCTGCAAGAAGGACGTTTATTTCTGGAAATTATTTAGCTTCAGCAATAGATCCAAAGAGAGAAAATATAGAACTTGAAATGGAAGTTTTGACTAAAGAAATAAATGGAAGATTTTTATATCAGGAAGAATCACCAATTATATTAAATACTATAGTTGGTTTTAATTTTGAAAGCTTTGAAATTGTTATGACGGTTAATGATTTTGAAGAGGTGGAAGATTAGTCACATTCCCATGAGGAGTAAATTATATTAGCTTCTTTATTTGTACAATTATTTTTTAAGTAGTCCTTAAAATACTCTAAATTATCTGGGTTTGATTGTAGAGACTTCTCTGATATATAGATCTGTTTATTGTGAAATTCCTCTTTGATAAGGTTATGATCTAGTGACTCTTCATAATATGAGTTTTCTAGCTGATTAGACCTATCAATAGAGTGGAGTCTTTTGGAGTTTATAGAAGCTTTATTTATTGATTCAAATCCCAATGCAGTGGGAATAAAGATAGGATTGTGGGCTAATTTACTAGAGTTATATAAGCGTGAGAATAATTGAGTTTCATCTTTTGAATACCTGGAGTTAATGTTAACTTTAAGATTATTTACTCCCCAGAATGCTAGAAGAGTTATAAAAATTATTGTTAATAATTTCTTACTGTAATGAATGTTTAAACTTAAAAAGAATAAACCAGCTGTAATAAAGGGGACGTGAGCTCTGGTGTGTAGTAAAGAAATCATTGGAAATATTGAATTAATGATAGGGATGTTTACGGCAAAAGGAGATATTAAAGAGTAGATTAAGATTAATGAGAGAGGTAAAAATATTAAGAAATTTAAAAATTTATTTTTAAAGTTTTTAATTTTAATAAAAGTTATTATTCCTACCATTACAAATAGAATTTTTTCCCATAAGATATTTTGGTTGAAGTTATATACATTACTTGAAAATCCAAGCAATGTTAGGTAAATACTGCTCGCATACGACCAGGTAACTTTAGGGATCCAATAGATATTATGAAATTGAGAAGCTCCATTAAAGCCACTAATTATAAGAAACTGTAAACAAATTAGTAAAGTAAAAAATGAAAAAAGTATAACTTTTTTCCCTATTTTTATTTTTATAGAAGATATTAGTAGTAAAGCAAAAAATAGTGAGAAAATAAAAGCACTATAGTGAAATAAATTTCCTAAAAGTAAGTTGAAAAACATTAAAAATAGTATTTTTTTTGATTTATTGTTTTTCCATAGGTTATATAAAAAAAGATTGATAGCTGTAAAAAGGAATACAAAATTATACATTCTTAATTGCCAAGATTGATTAACTATTAGTGGGTGAAAACTTAATAAAAAAAGTAATATGAGAGCCTTTTTTTTCTGAGCGATTAAAAATACAAAAGATAAAGCTAAGGCTTGAGGTATGACAGCGGTAATGACTCTTAGAGTAATATAGTTTTGAGTGAAAAGGGAAAAGAATTTAATGATTGCATAATAAGTTCCAGGATGAGTATCATGCCTGAAAAAAAATAAAAGTTCTTTAAAAGAATATTTATTTGCAAAGTAAAAAGAGGCTTTTTCATCAAGCCATAAGGGCTGAGTAAAGCTGGGGTAAAACCTTAAAATTATTGCAAAAGTAAAAACTATTCCAATTATTATGTCTAGCTTATGATCTATTAAGACTCCTTTTATATTTGTTTTTTTCATTTTTATGTATAAAATGAGATATCTCTCATGAATAATAAAAAAATACTTTTCATTACAGAAATATATCCCTCTGGTTTAACTGGGACAAGTGTTAAAGCAAGGACTACTTTAACTCATTTACTTCGTAGAAACAATAAAATAGATGTTCTGTGTACTTCCCCTAAAGAATTAAAAAAAAACATTCTTTCTCACAAAAATTTAAAAATATTCTGTTTTAAAGGTGAGAATAGAAATAATTTCTCTCTTTTTCCATCTTATATAGCTTCATTGTTTAATTTGAGATTAAAGAGTTTTTTTAATCAGATTCAACAAAAACGTAGTTACGATTATATATTATTTAATGAGTACTCAACTTTACAATATATAAGTAAGAAACAAAGTAATTACATTTATTTGGATGATGAAGATATTACAGATCTTTTTTACAAAAGATTTAAGACGGAAGAAAATTTATTCCCTAAATTAAGTTTTTTTGTGGATTTTTTGAAATCTGTTTTATTTGAAAGAAGATACTTAAATAAGGTGGGTTACATTTGGGCAATAAGTAAGAGAACAAAAAAAAGATTATCTCAAATTTCTAAAGCAAAGTTTTCAGTTATTCCAACTATAGTTAAACTCCAAAAAAATATTTTTAGGGTTAAAAATAAAAACATTGTTTTTGTTGGCACCCTAGATTGGGAAGAAAATAAAAAAGGATTAGAATGGTTTTTAAAAACTTCTTGGACAGAGATAAAGAAAGAGTTTCCTCAAATAAAGTTTTTTATTGTTGGACAAAACCCGGGACTTTGGCTAAGAATAATTTGTCAAAAAGATGACAATATTATTCTTAAAGGTTATGTTAAAGATCTTAATTCTGTTTTCTCCCAGTCAGCATTAGCGATCTCTCCTGTTTTTATTAATAGTGGTATAAAAGTGAAGAATCTAACATATCTAAGTTATGGTTTACCTGTGGTGGCTATTAAAGAGTCATTATGGGGAATGCCTTCTAAACAAGGTGTAGTAGAAGCTAATAAAGACAATTTCTCAAAAAAGATTAGCTCATTATTAAAAGATAATAAAAAAAGAAAAAAGTTATCACAGCAAGCCATTGAAAATATTAAGAAAAATCATTCAGAAGAAACACTTGAAAGTTTTTTTGATAAGCAAAAGTTATGAGTAAAGTCTCTGTAGTTATTGTAACCAAAGATAGACAAGAAGATTTAAAGCACTGTTTAGGTTCTCTAGCTGCTCAATCAATCATTCTTGATGAATTGATAGTTGTAGACAATAATTCGTCAGATTTAACACAAAGGGTTGTCCGTTACTTTTCTCACAGCGTCAAGTTTAAAGTAAAGTATGTTTGTGAGAAAAAAGTAGGTTATCCAATTGTCTATAATAGAGGCCTTCTTGAATCAGCATATGACTGGGTTGCTTTTATAGATGACGATTGTGTTGCTGATTTTAATTGGTTTTCTAATATTAAGAAGGTAGTGAGTAAGAGCCCTAGTGTTATGGCTATTTTAGGGCAATCTGACACTTATTTTTCTAATAATATTTATTCTTTATCTACTAACTTTTTTGATTACTTATGGAAAGAAGATGGCAGTGATAAGTGGAGAATAAAAAATTATGAAACTTTAGATAATAAGAATATTGTTTATCATAAAAAAACATTATTTAGAAAAAATATTAAGTTTGATGAATCAAGGATTGATAGACATGGTGGAGCTAGTGAAGACTGTGATTTGGGGCGACAAATAAAAGAAAATAACGGTAAGGCAATTTATGTTAGACAAATTAAAGTAAGCCACAAAGATCCTCAAGATTTTAAATGGTATTTTAAAAAATATGTAAGTTCTTTAAAAGGGTATTTATCTTATCAAGAAAAATGGAATTTAGAATTTGAACAAACTATACAAGGTAGTCAATCACAAAAAGTAGTAAAATCTTTTATTTATAAAAACAAGTTGGGTATAAGTCAGCAACTACAGTTTATTATTTTAGTGTATTTTACTATGGTGATAGATTACTTTTTTTTATTAATATTTAAAACACAGCTTAGTAAAAAAATGATAACTAGATTATTAAAAATATGAAAAAAATAAAAGTTCTTTTTATACCAGAAACTTACCCATCTGGGTTAGCTGGCACAAGTGTAAAAACTAGAAATACTATTGAGTATTTATTGAGTGAAGGTCATGAGGTAGATGTAGCTTGTATTCATTTTTCAACATTGGTTAAAAAAGAGCTTGTTCATAAAAATCTAAGGATTTTTAGTGTTTATAAAGAAGGGCTAAGAAAAATAAGGATAGGATTGATTAAAAGACTTTTTGAATTGGTTTTTTCTATTAAGCCGGTAAGGATTAATAGAATGTTTGATAAGAAGTTAGGGTATTTGATAGAAACGCTTGAATATTCTAATGATTATGACTATGTTTTTTTTGATGGGTTTTCGACTTTGCAATACGCAACTATTAAAAAAGATTACTATATTTATATTGATGATGAGGATATCACTGATTTAATTAGAAATAGAATGAATGAGACTTCAAGTTTGGTAAAAAAAACATTTTTGTTCACTGAATATCTTAGGTGTTTGTTATTTGAGAAGAAATTTTTACAAAGGATGGTGCAAATTTGGGCTATTTGTCCAAATAGTTTAAAAAGGTTAAAAACATTATCTTCAGCTAAGTCTTATCTTATGCCAACCTTAGTCCCAGTTGCTAAAAATGTCTTTGATAAAAAGTCTCAACATATTGTATTTACAGGAACTTTAAGTTGGTCAGAAAATAATATTGGTTTAAAATGGTTTATTAAAAATTGCTGGGATAATATTCATAAACAACTTCCCAATACCAAGCTTTATATTGTTGGCCAACAAGGAGATAGTTCTTGGAAAGAATTATGTTCAAAGTATAAAAATATAGAACTACTGGGTTATGTAAAGGATCTAGCAGATATTTATAAAAAGAGTGCGGTAGCAATTTCACCTATTTTTATTAATGTTGGGATTAAAATAAAAGTTTTAACTTACCTTAGTTATGGATTGCCTGTCATCTCTATCAAGGAATCAACTTGGGGAATGGACTCTAGAGCGGGTATTTTATGTGCCACCAAAGAGAATTTTAGTGAGAGGGTAGTGAAAGTTTTGAAGCATTCTATCTTAAGAGAAAAGATGTCAGCACAGGCTCAAAAAAATATGAATAAAAATCATTCAAAGTTATCTTTGAAAAACTTTTTTATCAAAACAGGAGTTTTTAAATGAAGGTTTCTGTAGTTATTGTAACAAAAAATAGAGAGAATGACTTGAAGCAGTGTTTGGGTTCTTTGGTTTCTCAGTCAGCTATTCTTGATGAGTTAATAATTATAGATAACAATTCGTCAGATTCAACAAAGCAGGTCATAAAATCTTTTTCCAACAGTGTGAAATTTAAAATAAAATATATTTGTGAGAAAAAAATTGGTTACCCTAAAATCTATAATAGAGGGTTAGTGGAGTCATCTTATAACTGGGTGGCTTTTATAGATGATGATTGTGTGGCTAGCATTGATTGGTACAAGAGCATTAAAAGTATTTTAAAACAAAATAAGAGTAAGGCAGTTGTATTGGGTAAATCTCAGACTTATTGGGTGAAGAATTTTTATAGCCAGTTAACTTTATTTATTGATAGGTATTGGAAAGAAAAAAGTATCAAACAGGATGAAGTTGTGGATTTGGAAATATTGGATAATAAAAACATTGTATATAGTAAACAGTTTTTGAGAAAAAATAAGTTAAGCTTTGATGAATCAAGAATTAAATTCCAAAATGGGGCTAGTGAGGATTGTGATTTGGGAATGCAAATTCAAGAAAAAGGTGGCCAAAGTATATACTGTTCTAAAATAATGGTGTACCATAAAGATCCCAAAGGACCATTTCATTTTTATAAGAAGTTATTTTTTTCTACTGTTGGTCACTTATCTTATGAACAAAAGTGGAAGACATATAGAGAGAAGCGTCTGAGAGAAAGTGAGATTAATTTTAGATTGTTTTTTAATGATTTCTGTAATGAATTTAAAGTAAATACAATAAAAAGAGTGGGTTTAATAGGGCATCTATTTTTAAGTTGGATCATAATAAAAATAACAAAGATTATCTATGAGAAAAAATACCTTTTTCAAAAATAAAGAAGTGATAGTGACTGGAGGAGCTGGTTTCATTGGTTCTTATCTCGCAAAAAAACTAGTGGAATTAGGAGCTAGAGTAACTGTAATAGATGACTGTTCTAGAGGTGAAAAGAGAAACCTGAAAGGTATCATAAGAAAAATTAAGTTTGTAAAAGTTGATTTAAAAGACATAAAAAAAGCTCAAAAATATTTTGAAGGCAAAGATGTTGTATTTAATTTGGCTGCACTAAACACTGGTGTTGATTATGATCTTGGTAGGACTGAAATTATGTTTGAAGATAACATGTTGTTGCAAATGATGCCTTTAAGAATGGCTAGTAAAGTTAAGTCAATAAAAAAGTTTGTCCAAGTTAGCTCGGCAAGTGTTTACAGCCGATATGCCATGGAAAATGAAGTTCCAACACCAGAGACAGCTGATACAACTAATCCAGAGCCATCAAAGTTGGGTTATGCCTTGGCAAAAAAGATGGGAGAAAATTTGGCAAAGTGGTATGGAGAAAATACTCATTTAAAAACAGTTTGTGCAAGATTTATTAATGTTTACGGAGAGAATGATAATTTTGATGATAAAGGACATTTTATCCCAGTGATGATTCGTAAGTTTATAAAAGCCAAGAGTAAGGTTGTTGTTTTTGGTAGTGGCAAACAAAAAAGATCTTTTATGTATGTTGGTGATGCTGTTAATGCTTTGTTAGTTCTGGCTCAAAAGGGAAAGAACGGGGAAGCTTACAATGTAGACTCTGGGAATGAAAAGTCTGTTAAAGAAGTAGTAGAGCAAATAAATAAGAGTTTTGAAGATAAAAAGCTAAAAATTATTTTTGATAAAACAAAACCAGAAGGTTCTCAAAGAAGAATGCTTGATAGTTCTAAGTTAAGAAAACTTGGTTGGGAAATGGAGACAGAGTTTGAAGAAGGTTTACAAAGAACAATAGAAGATATTAAAGATAAAGTGTAGCAATGATTTCAACAAGAGTTTTTGATCAGAGAGTAGATTGTTTAACTTTAAATAAGATTTATGCTTTTATTTTGAATAGTGTAATTAAGGATAAAAAATCCTTGATTTTTGCTCTAAATATTCATATTTTAGTTGAGCTTAATAAGGATCAAAGGTTTAAAAAACAGCATGAGAAGAGAGCTAGTGTTATTTTTGCTGATGGAGTTCCGATAGTTTGGTTTTCAAAATTCAACAAAAATAAGTTGCCACAAAGAGTTAGTGGTACAGACTTAGTAGAAAAGATTCTCAATAATAAGAATCTAAAAGTTTTTTTACTGGGTAGTTCTCATGAAGTTTTAAAAAATATTCAAAGTAATTATAAATGTGTATGCGGAGTTTATGCTCCGCCGTATAACAATACTTGGTTAAAAGAAGAAAAAAACAAAATAATCAAAAAGATTAATAAATCTCAAGCTCAGGTGTTGCTAGTAGCAGTTGGCCCTTTGAAACAAGAGAGGTGGTTGGTTGATAATTTTAAAGACACTAATGCTAAGGTCGGTTTGGGGATTGGATCTGCTTTAGATATTCTTGCAAATAAAACACCTAGAGCTCCAAAGTTAGTTCAGACAGCTGGTTTTGAATGGGTGTGGAGAATAGCGCTTGAGCCTAAAAGATTATTCCAAAGATATGTTTTTGATTTAGTTTATTTAATTAGAATTTTGCCAATTTTTTCTTTGTTACTTTTGATTGGTCTAATTATAGTAGTAGTATTAATAATTATGTTTCTATATACATAGTATTTCAATGTTTTATACTATGTTAGTCATTAGTCAAAATGTAATTAATAAAAAAATATAATGTTTAATAAAATACAATTAGTTTTTTACCATGCCATAAATTATTTAAAAAAGATAATTTATGTAAGGACAAATTTCAAAATATTTTTACCTAAGCCAATGAGTGCTTATTTTATTACAAGTACAAAGTGTAATTCTAAATGCCTGATGTGTAACTCTTGGAAGGTGAAGTTAAGAGAAGTTCCTTTAAAATCTTGGAAAAAGGCGATTGATGATTTATATAACTGGTGTGGTCCCTATTTAAAAATAAATATCTCAGGAGGAGAAATTTTACTTACTAAATATAGCCAAGAAATTATGTCTTATTGTAGGAGTAAATTTCCTCTAACAGGAATTATTTCTAATGGTTATTTAATAAATAGAAAAAAAGCCAAAGAACTTATTTCTCACAATTTTTCTAATATCAATGTTTCTTTAGATGGAAATAGCGCTAAGACAGTTGATAGAATTCGTGGGCAACAGAAAGCTTTTATAAGATCTCGTCGGGCAATTGAGCATTTGGTTAAAGAAAAGAAAAAACAAAAAAGTAAAACAAAAATTATTACCAAAACTATCATCATGGGTTTGAATATTGATGAGATGGTGGGAACAGTAAAGTGGGTGAAAAAAACAGGTGCTGATGGTATTTATTTTCAACCGATAGAGCCTATTTTTTATTCTAAACAAACTCTTCCAGAGCTTAAAAAAACTGACCTTTGGTTTAAAAAGGAAGATGAAAAAATTGTAATAAAAACACTTGATAAATTAATCAAGATGAAGAATGACGGCTATCCAATTTTAAATGATGTAGTGACTTTGGAAGAGATGAAATATTATTTTTTATCTAAACCATCTAAAAGAGGAAGAGGATGTAAGATAGATTTGGATACATTTTTTATCTCTGGTGAAGGAAGTGTCAGTTTTTGTAATGATTATCCATCCTTAGGTAATATAAAAAGAGAATCAATTTCTCGGATATTGACATCATTTAAAGCTCAAACCTTGAGAAATAAGATTCGTCAGTGTGCAAAAAATTGTTTACTTACTTGTACCTCTGATAAGAAATTACCCCATTTAGTGAGATTATTTAAATTCATTACTAAGTAAATATATTTATAATAATAAAAATAAATACTCATGTTATGATCTACTGTGAATATGTTTAAAGCTATAAAAAAAATTAAAAATAAGATCAAGAATAGAGTTGATAAGATCGTAGAAAATATTGCTCTCCATTTCATTTTTATTTTAGGGATTGGGATAACTAGCATAATTGCAAAACTTTTTTTCAAAAATTTTCTTACTAAAAAATATTTTTTCACTAGCTGGAAAAAACATTTAGTTAATAAGACTTTTAATAAAATGTATTAGAAATTTTTAATATGATTGTCATAGGTATTTCTTGTTATTACCACGATAGTGCGGCTTGCATTATTAAAGATGGAGAAATTATAGCTGCGGCAGCCGAAGAAAGATTTACTCGTATTAAACATGATAATAGTTTTCCTAAAAAGGCTATTGAGTTCTGTTTAGATAGTTTAAAAATAACAGCTAGTGAAGTAGATGTTATTTCTTTTTATGAAAAACCTTTGATTAAGTTTGAAAGAATTATCTCTCAACATTTAGAACATTTTCCTAAAAGTTACAATCAATTTATTAAAAAAATTGGCCCTTGGTTTAACTCTCGTCTTCAAATAAAAAAAACCCTTGAAGAAGAAATTAATTATTTTGGAAAGATAAATTTTATAGATCATCATCTTTCTCATGCAGCAAGTGCTTTTTATTTAAGCCCACAAGAGGAGTCAACGATTGTTACGATTGATGGAGTGGGAGAATGGGCTACTACAACCGTTGGGGTTGGGAAGGGTAGAAAGATAAAGATTAATAAAGAGGTGCATTTTCCTCATTCTTTAGGTTTGTTATACAGTACTTTAACTACTTATTTAGGCTTTAGTGCAAATAATAGTGAGTATAAAGTCATGGGCTTGGCTGCTTATGGAGATTCTAAGCCTTTTAAAAAACATTTTGAAAAGATAGTTAAAATATTTCCTGATGGAAGTTTTAGATTGGACATGGATTATTTTGATTTTGATTGGGCAGAGCATATGCCTTCAAAAAAAATGATTGAGTTGTTTGGTCATCCGATTAGAAAAAAAGATAGTTCTGTAGAAAAGTATCATAAAGATATAGCCGCAGCTTTACAAAGTAGATTGGAAGAGGCTGTTTTTAATTTATTGAATGTCGCTCATAAAGATAATCCTAGTAAAAACTTGAGTTTTGCCGGTGGAGTTGCTTTAAACTCAGTTTTGAATGGAAAGATAATTGCCAATACTCCTTTTGAAAGTCTTTTTATTCCACCAGATCCAAGTGATGCTGGAGCTGCTATGGGAGCTGCTATCTATAGTTATACTCAATTAACAAAGAAGTTAGTTCAAAAAGAAAACTTTCATCCCTACTTGGGTCCAGAATATAAGTGGTATGAAATTGAAAAAGAATTAAGAAAATATAAATTAAAATATAAGTTAGTTACTGATGAGAAAAAACTTATTGAAACAACTGCTAAACTAATCAAAAACAAGAAAGTGATAGGTTGGTTTCAAGGAAGAATGGAATGGGGGCCAAGAGCTTTGGGTAATCGAAGTATTTTAGCATCAGCGACTACCACAGAAATGAGGGACATCATTAATGCAAAGGTTAAGAAGAGGGAGATGTTTAGGCCATTTGCTCCAGTTATTTTAGAAGAAGAAACTTCTAAATATTTTATAACAGATAAACCAATTTCTCCTTCTGCCAGGTGGATGCTAATGGTGTATCCTTTTAAAAAGATTGGAGTTAAAGAAGTTCCGGCTGTTGTGCATGTGGATGGTAGTGGTAGATTAGAGACACTAATTAAGAGAGATAATAGTAGGTATTATGATTTGGTGAAGTCCTACCATAAGAAAACTGGAGTTCCAATCATTATTAATACATCCTTTAATGTTAGGGGTGAGCCAATAGTGTGCACACCAGATGATGCTATTCGTTGTTTTTTGACTACTGACATAGATTACTTAGTAATCGATAATTACATAATTAGTAAGTAAGTATGAATTATGATCAAAGAGTTATTTGAATATCTAATGAAAAATAAGAAGTGGTGGCTTCTTCCTCCTATTATTATTTTTATAATTTTTGGACTATTAGTTGCTTTTTCTACAACTTCACCAGTCAGCCCTTTTGTTTACATGTTGTTTTAAGTATTTAAATATTGCTTTTTTATGAATAAATTACAAAAAGCTAGTAAACCAAATTTTTGTTTAACAGCTTCTGGTTATTTAGTTCATGACAGTAAAATATTGTTAATCAAACATAAAAAACTCCAGGCTTGGTTATCCCCAGGTGGTCATATTGATCCGGGTGAGTTACCCCATCATGCTGCTGAAAGAGAATTCTGGGAGGAGACAGGTATTAAAGTAGAAGCGGTTGGATATGAATCTGAAGATTTTATGCCGGTTCCTTTTAAGAGTGGGTTACACTGGGTTTGTAAGGAAAATTTTGAAAGAAGACATGAGGGTAAGAAACCTTTAAAACAGTGGAAGAGAGGCTGTGAACAACATTTTGATTTAGGATACTTTGTAAAACCTATAGCTGGTTTAGATTATAAAAAGAATGTAGAGGAAACAGATGGGATAGCCTGGTTTACTTTTAAAGAAATTGAAGGGTTAAATACGTTTGCAGATGTGAGAAAAGCAGTTAGAATAGCTTTTAAGTTAGCTAAAAAATAATATGAAAAAACTAATAGTCAAAAATCTTCATGCTCAAGCAGATGATATAAAAATTCTCAATGGGTTAAATATTGAGGTAAATAAAGGTGAGGTTCATGCCATTATGGGTCCTAATGGAGCTGGTAAAAGTACTTTAGCTAAAATTTTAATGGGGGACTCTAATTATCAAATATCTAAAATTAAAAATCAAAAGATAGAAATGGATGGGAAAAATCTTTTAAATCTAGATCCAGATGAAAGAGCTAAGCTAGGATTATTTTTGTCTTTTCAAAACCCTGTTGAGATCCCAGGAGTTAGAATAGAGACTTTTTTGAGAGAAGCTTATAAAGAGAGGTTTGCTAATGATAAAAATAAAATTAGTAAAGCATTAGAATTTAGAAAGTTTTTGATTGGTTTGGCAGAAAAACTTGGAGTTAATCCAGATTTTTTGAAAAGAGGTTTAAATGAAAACTTTAGCGGAGGAGAAAAGAAAAGACTTGAGATACTACAAATGGCTGTTTTAAAACCAGAATTTGCTATTTTAGATGAAACTGATTCTGGATTAGATATAGATGCTTTAAAAACTATTGCCCATGGGGTGAGAATGATTATTAAAGAAAATAAAACAGGAGTTATTATAATTACTCACTATCAAAGGATTTTAGATTATTTACAGCCAGACAAAGTTCATATTATGGTTGAAGGAAAGATTGTTGAAAGTGGTGGGAAAGAAATAGTGAGCAGACTAGAGAAAGAAGGATATAATAAGTGGGTGAAAAAGTGAGAACAAAGAAAAAAAGTAAGGTGACCCATCGAGGAGTTGCAATTGAGTTAAGTAAAGTTAGTAAAGTTTACTCTTTTCGTCAAGAAAAACCAACTTTTACAGAACTTCTCTTTAGTTTTGGTGAAAGAAAGCAATTTAAAGCATTAGATGATGTTAATCTTACTATCTATAAGGGAGAGAAGGTTGGCATTATTGGTCATAACGGGTCTGGTAAGACTACTATCTTAAAAATAATTTCTAAAATATCAACTCCAACAATGGGCTCTGTTTTTACAAATGGTAAGGTAGTGTCTTTAATTGACTTGACAGCGGGGTTCCACCCAGAGCTTACAGGGTATGAGAATATCTTTTTGAATGGTTTGATTATTGGTATGAGCAAGGATGATATTAATGATAACCTTGAGAAGATTATTGATTTTGCTGATATTAAAGAGTTTATTTATTCCCCAATTTATACTTATAGTGATGGAATGAAATTGAGGCTTGGATTTAGCATTGCTATATATTCAAATCCAGATGTTTTGATTCTTGATGAAGGTATTACTGCTGGAGATATTGATTTTCAGAAGAAAAGTGGAGAGAAGATTGAGCAATTATTTAGAGAGGATAAGACTATTATTGTTGTATCTCATTGGTTAGATTATTTGAAGAGGCACTGTAACAAGTTTTTAGTAATGGAAAATGGAAAAATAGTGAAGAGTGGTGGTAAAGAGATAATCAGGAGTTATAAGAAATAGGATTAGTTTATTTAATTGTTTTGATTATCTTTTGAATTGTTTAGTTTGTTATTATTACCTCAGATGCCTCAGACTATTCGTCAGCTATTATTTTTTCTTGTTTTCGATGTTTTGTTAATGTTTCTTTTTTTGTTTTCTGAAACTTTCTTGGGTTTGTATGTCGTAATGGGTTTTTCAATTCTATTTATTACTCATTTCTCTTGGCTTGATTTCTCCTTTGTTAGGCATTTTAAAAAGTTATTGATTTTATGGTTTTTGTTGTTGTTAGGTCTTATTTTTTCTGGTCTTTTTACTCATGCGATTCCTTTGACTATTAATTCTTTTATTTTCTATTTTTTCTCTTTTATTTCTTTTACTTTTTTCTCTTTAGTTAAAGAAGAAAAGGTAGAGAGTAATTTTTTACTTTGGAATTTGTTACTGGTGATGTTTGTTGTTAATTTGATGGGTCTTCTTCTATTTTTTGTTCCTAGTTTATCTGAGTTAATTCCTGGGATGAATTTAGTTTTCTCTAGTTATGGGCATAATCATTTGGGAGCACTATTGATTTTATTTATCCCTTTAGTTTGGTTCTACATGGTCTCATTTTGGAGAGGTAAAGATAGACAGAAGTTCATTTTATTTTCTTCTTTGTTAGTTCTCTTTTTAGTAAATTTACTAATTAGTTTTGGTCGGGTGGTAATTCTTATCGGTTTTTTTGAAATTACTCTATTGGGTTTTTTAAGTTTTAAAGATTTAATTTCTCAAAAGAAGATTTTTAAGGTTATTTATTTTTTCTTTGTTTCTTTATTTATTTTAGTGATTTTTGCAAAGGTTGCATTGGCTTTGTTAACAACTTTACAGCCAAACTTTTCTTGCCAATTATCTTTTGCTAAAATTTACAAAAACAAATTGTGTAAGGATTTTAGCCAGGAAGCAAGACCTGGGTATTGGCAGACAGCTACTTTGGCTATAAAAGACAATTGGTGGCTTGGATACGGCCCAGGAACATATAGTTTGATTAGTAGTAAGTATAAATTGAAACCTGATTTAGGAACTTCTTACGCTCACAATGCTTACTTAAAGGTTTTTGCTGAAAGTGGAGTGTTAGTTTTTCTTTCTTTTACTTTTCTTATGTTTTTTGGATGGTGGAAAAGTACTCAAGTAGCGGTCTCTAGTATTTCTTTAAAAAAAGGCTTTAAGTTTAAGGGTCATTTGTCTATTACTCAAGCCTTATTTATTTCAATTAGTGCTATTTATTTAGATGTTTTATTTGATTTTGATTGGAGTTTCTTAGGGGTTTTTCTTATTACGTGGATATTTATTGTGACAATTTTTCGTTTTCCTAAATCAGTAAAACAGAAAAGAAAAAGAGTGAAGAAGAAAGATTATTTTTCTGTTTTAGTTAAAGTTGTTTTTCTTATTGTGAGTTTTATTTTATTGGGAGTTGGATTATTGGGTTTGGGCAGTGAAGTTTTAATTCATTTTGGTAAATCAAATCAGGTAGTAAAACATTTTCCTTATTTACAAATTCACATGAAGTTATTTATTTTGGATAAATCAATCGAGCAAGAAAATTATAAAAAATTAGGAAAGGTGTATCAGAACTATCCTCAGTTTTATTCACGGGGTGATCAAGTTAATATTTTTATGGAAAATAAGGATAAAATATTAGAGATTGACCCCTGGTATTTTTATTCACCTAATCGTTTGACTAAGCTATATGGAAAAGAGCCTGTTTTGGCTGAGCAAGAGTTAGTTAAGTTGAATGAGTTTTATCAAGAGGCCAAGAATGATGGTTCGGGTGGTTATTTTCAGGCTAATCAAAGCTTGGCAAATTTATCTAGTAAGGTTGGCGATGATTATTTAACTAAAAGAGACTTTGATAAAGCTGCAACTTTTTATCATATGGCTTTAGGATTTGATGAGTGGGTTTGGAATGAAACTATGCCTGCTTTTGCTTATCTTATTTTTTCGGATGAAGAAGAGATGAGGTTTTGGTCTCAACTTGATGATGTCAATGAGGTTTTCTTTGCCAAACATCGTGATATTGTCGCAAGTTCTTATCTTAGTTTTGTTGAATTAGCTTTAGAAGAAGAAAGCTGGGATGAGTTCTTTGCTCAGTTAGAAAAAGTGCATCAGATTGAACCATGGGTAAGTGAAAGGTTTATTTTAGACAAAGAAACTGTTTTACAAAAAAAAGCAGATGAACTTATTATTAAAGAAAATTTAACTGATTCTTTAGAATTACTTAGACTACTTAGTAGCATTAAAGATTCTTATTGGTCAAAATCTCAATTAGCTAATTTTTATTTCCTACAAACTCAGGATGAACTGGCTTTACAAGCTTTTAAGGAATGTAGTAAAGATTGGGGAGAGAGTAATGATGGAGCTCGCCATGATGAGTGTTACTACGGAGAAAAAGGAATTGAAGAAGGCTGGGGCAATAGAGATCGATATCATCAGGTAAGTAAGATAATAAGAGGATTAGCGACTTGGGAAGATTTTGCTCAGTAGGTTTTATTATTTTTTAGATTGTCTTTTGCCCTAACTAAAGTTAAACTATCCTTTATGAAAATAAAAGAAATTATTGAGTATCCAGATTTTGAAAAGATAGATATTAGAGTAGGGAAAGTTATTGCCTCATCTAGTCCAGAGTGGAGTAATAAGTTGCTTGAATTTACAGTATACTTTGGTGAAGAAATTGGAGAAAAGACTATTCTTTCTGGTATAAAAAAATGGTATTCACCAGATGATTTTATCGGTAACTATTATCTCTTTGTCATAAATCTTGAAGAGAGGAAAATGGGAGAAGGAGTTAGTCAAGGTATGATGTTAATGAGTGATGAGGAAGAAAAACCAGTTCCGTTCCCAATTACAAAGCAAGTAAAAGAAGGCTCTGTGGTTAGATAGATCATAAAAAAAGATGGCAAGGTGAATACCTCTACTACATGTTAAAATAGGCGACGTATGTTAGACAAAAAAAATATCTCCAAAGGAACTAATCCAAAACAAAAAAAGAAAATTAAAAAAATTGAGTTTAAGTTTGGGTTAAACAAGATTTTTTCTAAAGGATTTCTATATATCCTTTTGGGTTTATTGTTTCTACCTTTCTTATTTTCCTTTTTTACTATTCCAGAAAATAACCAGATTACTTTAAGTGGTTTAGTTGGAGATATTAGAGAAGAAAAAGTTGAGAAAGTTGAGATTGTTGGTTCTCAATTAATTGCTGATTATAAAGATGATTCACAAAAAATTGCTAGAAAAGAAGATGGACAAGAGTTAGTCTCTATTTTAAAAGCAGCTGATATTGATCTTGGTAGTGTAGATATCAAAGTTAAAGATGTTTCAATTACAGATTTACTTTGGGAGTTAGCCTTAACTGCTTTGCCTATTATCATTATGGTTATCTTTTTCTTTATTATCTTTAAGCAGGCTCGTGGAGCACAGGATGGCATTATGGGAATTGGGAAGAGTAAAGCTAAGTTATTCCTTAAAGGTAAGCAAAATACAAAGTTTGATGATGTTGGTGGAATGGATGAAGCCAAAAAAGAATTAGAAGAAGTTGTAGACTTTTTAAAGAATCCTAAAAAATATACAGTAGTTGGTGCTAGAACTCCAAAGGGTGTTTTACTTGTTGGTCCTGCTGGTACTGGAAAAACCTTATTGGCTAGAGCAGTGGCTGGTGAAGCAAACGTTCAGTTTCTTTCTATTGCTGGTAGTGAATTTATGGAAATGTTAGTTGGTGTAGGAGCTTCTAGAGTTAGAGATTTATTTGCTACTGCAAAGAAAATGTCTCCAGCTATTATTTTTATTGATGAGATTGATGCCATTGGGCGAGTTAGAGGAAATGGTAGCCAAGGTGGTCATGATGAAAGAGAGCAAACATTAAATCAAATTTTGGTTGAAATGGATGGTTTTAATCAAAGTGATAATGTGATGGTTATGGCAGCTACTAATAGAGGGGACATGCTTGATCCAGCTTTAGTAAGACCGGGTCGTTTTGACCGTAGAGTGATGGTGAGATTGCCAGATTTAGAAGAAAGAAAATACATTCTTAAAATTCATTCAAAAGGTAAGCCTTTTGTTAAAGGGTTAAATTGGGAAAAGGTTGCAAAAAGAACGGTTGGTTTCTCTGGTGCTGATTTAGAAAATATGCTTAATGAAGCAGCCATTGGGGTAGCTCGTGAGAGTAGAAAAGAGATTAATATGGAAGACATTGAGGAAGCTTCTTTGAAGGTTAAGTTAGGTCCAAGCAAGAAGAGACTTCAAGACAAAAAAGAGAGAGAAATGACAGCTTACCATGAGGCAGGGCACGCGATTATTGCTCACGTTTCTCCTCATGCTGATCCAGTTCATCGTATCTCTATTATTTCTCGTGGTAGAGCTTTAGGGTTTACCTTAACTCCTCCAGAAAAAGATAAGCTGCAAGTTACAAAGTCTGAGTTGATTGATGAGATGGCTGTTTTAATGGGTGGCCGAGCTGCTGAAGAGTTAATTTTTAAAGAATTAACTGCAGGAGCAAGTAGCGATATTGATCGTGCTACTAGAATTGCTAGAGCTATGGTTGTTGATTATGGAATGAGTATTTTAGGTCCAATGAACTTTGGTCCTCAATATGAGAGTTCTAACTATTCAAAGACGTGGGGAGAACCAGCAAAGATTTCAGATAAATTGCAAGAAAGAGTAGACGATGAGGTGCTTAAGTTTATTGAAACTGCCAGAATTAAGTCTATGCAAATTCTTAAGAAATACAAAAAACAACTTGACCTTGTTTCCAAGAATCTTATTGAGATTGAGTCTTTAGATGGAGACCAATTTGAAGAACTAATGGGTCTTAAAAAAGCTAAATCAGAATAGTTTTACTTATCTCTAATTGCTGATTTTTAGTTATACTATTTATATGCATACACTGCCCCAGCTGTTGCAAAAGACCAAGGTCCGCCGGCTGTTTATTATTCTATTTACTTTTTCTATTTTTTTTGGTTCTTTAATTGTTCCAATTGAGAGTGGAGATCCTCAGGCTAATATTACAAATTATCTTGATTCAACCTGGTGGACAGTTTCTACTATTACCACTGTTGGTTATGGAGACTTTGTTCCAGTGACTGATGTGGGTAAGGTTTTAGGAATGGTTTTACAGCTTTTTGGAGTACTTATTTACGGTAGCATTATTGCTACTCTTAGTATGGCTTTAAATAAGAAGCAAGAAGAATATTACCAACAAAGAATGCTAGACAGATTAGATCGGATTGAAGGTAAGCTAGATCAACTCTCTAAAGAAAGTCAGTATTTGATTAAGACTCGCGACTAAGGTACTCTCTTTACTATGGCAGATACTTTCCTCATCATTGATGGACATGCTCTTATTTATAGAGCTTTCCATGCTTTTCCAAAGACTCTAACTACCAGCTCAGGTCAGCTTACTAATGCTGTTTATGGTTTCACCAGAATTTTATTAAAGAGTATCCGAGATTTTGATCCAGAATATTTGGTAGTAGCATTTGATCATAGAGAAAAAACTTTTAGGCATGAGAAGTTTGCAGACTATAAAGCTCATCGCCCACCAATGCCTGATGAGTTAATTTCACAAATTGATATCATTTTTAATGTAGTTAAGACAATGAATATTCCAACTTTTAAAATAGCTGGATTTGAAGCTGATGATTTAATTGGCACATTAACTTTACTTAATGAACCAAAGGGGATTGATAACCTTGTGGTGACTGGTGATAAAGATATGTTCCAACTAGTGACTGATCAAACACATGTATTTATTCCTGGCAGAGGTAGGTTTAGTGTGGATAAAGAATACACCCCAAATGAAGTGTTGAGAAAAATGAAGGTTAGGGTTGATCAGATTGTAGATATGAAAGCTTTGATGGGGGATGCGTCAGATAATATCCCTGGTGTCAAAGGTGTTGGCCCTAAAACAGCTATTAATTTATTAAGTGAATTTGATACTTTGGAGAAATTATATGAAGCAGTTGAATCTGGAGTAGATCATCCATTATTTAAAAAAGCATTATTAACAAAACTTAAAAATAATAAAGAACTAGCTTTTCTCAGTCAAGATTTAGCAACGATAAAAAGAGATATTACTCTTAGTTACGATCTAGAGAGTTGTAGGGTGAAGAGTTATGACAAGCAAGTTGTTGTTAAGATTTTTGAAGAGCTAAATTTTAATACTTTGCTAAAGTTTTTACCTGCTGACGAGTTTGAGAGCAGTGTTCAAGACGCTTTGTTTTAGAGTTATGAAAAAAAACAATACTTTTAAAAATATTGTTTTAAAGGCACTTCTTGTTTTATTTAGTATTTTAACATCGTTTTTATTTATTGAATTTATACTGATACTAACCTACTCTGAATTGAATTACGCACCATTTTCTTGGGAACATGAAGGTCTTTATCGTGCTGATAGAGACAGAATATATGCCACATCAAAGGAATTTATTTTCATGGATGAATTTAACGATATGGTTATTTCAACAGATGATCAAGGTTTTCGTTCTACAGTTAATGCAGCAAAAAATGTAAGAAAGAAGATATTACTAATAGGTGATTCATTTATTTGGGGATTGCATGTTGATGACAAAGATACTGTAGCGAGTAATTTACAGAAGCTAATAGATGTTAATAATCTTGAATATGAGATTATTAATGCAGGTGTTCCTGGATATTCGATTGGACAAGAATATTCTTACTTAAAAACCGTTTTAATTCCTCAATTAAAGCCAGATTTAATTATTTGGAATATTCATCCAGGAGATTTCAATGAAATGAAGCATAGATCAGTCTATTTAATGACAGAAGGAGAATTAAAAGCTATACCTTCTTATTTACACGGTGTATATATAGATAAAAAGATTCGGGAAACTATTCCAAACAGAATAATAAGTATGAAAACAACAACGTTGCTGCTTAATTATTTACAACTTTTTGATCCAGTTAGTTTTTTAGAGAGATTTACAGGTAGTTCACGTGAGCAAAAAATAGTTTTAATGCTCAACGACATAAATGAAAATGAAAATTTAATTATTACTAGAACTCCAAGCATGAATTACTTAGTTGATGGGATTAATAATTTAGGTGAAACATGGATGAGTCAGGGAAACATTTACTCTGCAATCAAAGAAACTAACTATCTGAATTCTAATAGTATTATAAAAGCCGTTTTTGATCAGACTGGAAAAAAAGAATTTAAAGAGCTATTTTTAGAGAGTAATATTGACAGTAGTAATGATTATTGGAGGCATCTATCTGAATATGGCAATAGAGTTTATGCAGAAGTTATTTTTCATTATTTAGATATACAGGATATAATAGAATTAAATAATGAAAAATAATATTAAAAAAATTAAAGTTGCTCTAGTTCATGACTATCTTCGTGAATATGGTGGGGCAGAACGTGTCTTGGAGGCTTTACATGAGATTTGGCCAGAGGCACCTGTCTATGTGTCATTTTTTGATAAAAAAGAGTTAGGAATTCATGCTAAGAGGTTTAAGGATTGGGATATAAGAGAAACTTGGATAACTAAGTTACCATTGTATAAAAAGTTATTTTCTCCATATCGTATTTTTGCTAAAAATGCTTTTGAGAGTTTGGATTTATCAGAGTTTGATTTAGTTATTTCTTCTTCTAATGCTTATATGGCTAAAGCTATTAAGGCAAAAAAAGGTAAGCATTATTGTTATTGTCATACTCCTCCACGTTCTTTGTATGGTTATACTACTATGACTGATTGGAAGAAGAATCCTTTTATTAGAGTGATTGGGCATTTAATAAATCACTATATGAGACTACTTGATTTTGAAGTAGCTCAGCGGGTTGATCACTTTATCGCTAATTCAAAGGAGACTCAGGGTAGGATAAAGAAGTTTTATCGTAGAGATAGTCAGGTTATTTATCCACCTGTAGATCTGGTAAATGATTTTTCTCCACAACAAGATAAAGGTTATTTTCTATATGTTGGTAGATTAGCAAAAAGTAAGAATGTAGATCTTGCAATTAAGGCTTGTACAATTCTCAACTTACCGCTTAAGTTAGTAGGTTCTGGTAAGGGTTTAGAGTATCTAAAGAGTATTGCTGGTGGGAGTATTGAGTTTATGGGAGCGGTTGATGATAAGAAATTGCATCAGTTATATGCAGGGGCTAAAGCTTTTATTTTTCCAGCTGAAGATGAAGACTTTGGCATTGTCCCAGTAGAAGCTATGGGTCATGGAGTAGCAGTAGTGTCTCATAGGTCAGGAGGTCCTCAGGAAACTATTATTGAAAGTAAGACTGGTGTTTTCTTTGATGAATTGACTACTCAGAGTTTAGTTGAAGCTCTAAAAAAAGTTCAAGAGATTAAGTTTGATAAAAAAATAATTAGAAAACAAGCTGAAAAGTTCTCCAAGAAAATATTTAAAAATAAAATAGAAAAGCTAGTTAGTTAACTACTTTTATAAAGAATAAAGTTAAAAATTAGTTCTTCTTTGTATTCCTGAGTTATTACTACTAGGTCGAGTTTGAGTGGTGCTAAAGTCAGTAGGAGGTAATCCCACAGGTCTAGCTTCAACACCAGTTTCAAAGTTTGGAATTAATTTTACAAATGAGACAGTGTTAGCTGCCATTGGTACTGTTACTTGAAGTTCAGCAGCAGTTGTAGCAATTTTTTCACTTGTTTGTTGGCCATTGAGGTATTCCTTAGTGATAGTATATTCTCCCGGTTCAATATTAGTGAACTTTAGTGGTACTGATTCTGCATGCTTGCCATAAATATCAAAGTTAGATAAAACAACATTTACATTATTGTCATCATCCTTGGCAGCTAAAGCTTTTACCCAAGATCCTTTTCCAAGTAGTTGTAGGCGTAAGTCTCCAATCTTATCCAACATTCTAAGGGCATAGTATCTAGGTTTGGCTTTTGCTCCTGCATCAGCATGAGTAATTAAGCCCCATCTTCCCCAGTAAGATTCTCCTGCTGGATCTTTTCCATCTTGAATTTCAAAGACAAAAGCACGATCAACCACTCCAACCATTTCAATTGCACCGGCAATAGTATGTGCTGCTCCATAAGTACCATCATAGCCAGCATGGTTTTCACTATCATGACCCCACTCGGTAATTTGTAATTCTAAAGAGCCATCAAGCTGAGGGAATTTTTGTAACCAAGATCTGACATCAGTCATGTCATCTCGGTATTGGTCAACCTTATGGTTATATCGGTGCCATGAGAAGAAGTCATATCTTAAGTTATTGTTTGTTGTGTGTTTTGCTAAAGCGTCAAACCAGTTTTTATATAGAGCAGTGATACCAGGTCCTCCAATTTTAAATCTTTTTACCCCACGAGCATTACTAGCTCCACGAGCGGCATAGGTATACATTGTCAGATAGTTCTTTTCTCCATAATATTTCCAACCTCCAAAGAGATCTGGTTCATTCCAGACTTCATAATAAACTTCATCAATACCTTTTGTTCCAGAAACATGCTCAATAGTACGTTGGATAACGACTTGCCAGTCAGTCCAGTTAACAGGGGGGGAGATAATATCGCCACTACTAATAGCTGGAGGCATATAAGAAAGAGAAATAAATGGCTTTGCTCCTGTAGCTGTGATGTCATCTAAGATAACGTCAAATTTAGTAAAATCAAAGGTTAGATTTCCAGGACTACCTCCAACAATTTCATAAAAATCATAAATATGGTCAATTCTGATGTAGTCAGGTTTTAAGGCTGCAACTTGTCCTTTGATAGGCTCTATTCTCCAATCAAAAGCTTCACCACCTTGAGCTAAGTTACGCCATGGTCTGGGCATAGTTCCAATTATTGCTTGAGTATCTACAACAAGATTGGCATTTTCTCCAGATGCTTTAGAGAAGAATTCTCTGATTTGATTTAGCTGAGAGACAGCAATCAGGGCGACTATGGTAATAAAGGCAACGATACTACCACTAATGATAGCTCTAGTTTTGCGTATTTGTTGTTTTTTCTTAATGGGATTAGTAAACTTAAATTTATTTTTCTTTTTGAATAGGGACATATCATAAGATTACCATATATAGAGGGAATAAATCATTAAATAAATGATAAAAGCTCATGGATTGTTTCCCATGAGCCTTCATTATTGTGTGTTAATGGTTAGAACTAGTTATCCCAGTTTGGACAACCAACTCTTTGCCATTCTGCAAAAGCATTGGAGCCTTCAACATTTGCACTCCAAGTTGAGTTCGTTCTTGTAACTACAAAATGTCTGTAAGTTGTGGAACTGTACTCTTCCCTTGGAATAGGGGGAGTAACTGTCACACAGAAATACTGATCATAGATATCAAGAACTTTATCAGAATCTGCCAAATGTGAAGATGAAACACTATACGGTGCCTCAAATTGGGTTAGATTACCGTGTCGAACTTCTACCTCTAAGGCTTGTAAACCAGCCTCAGGTAGAACGTTGACATCAACGTTTGGCTTATTGTCACATGCTGTCATGATTCCAAGTAACAGCAACAGTAGTAGAACTAAGTTCTTTTTGTTCTTCAAGGCAAAAGCCTCCTTCTCAACTGAGCATAATTGCTAGAGGTTATTATATTAGAAAAGATGTATTTATCAACTTATAGTAAAAAGTGTTTAAATAATTAGCACTCACATCCTCCTCTTGCTAATTTCCTGGGGGTTGGTGTACACTAAGACCATGATCGATTTGACAGCACGACAAGTGCAAATACTCAGAGCTATTATTGAAGAGTTTATCACCACTGCTCTTCCAGTAGGTTCTGAAACGGTGGATAAAAAGTATCGTATTGGTGTTTCTCCTGCTACTATTCGCAATGAGATGGTTCATCTTTCTAAGCAAGGTTATTTACAAAAAGGTCATACTAGTTCTGGCCGTCAACCTACTTCTTTGGCCATGAGGCTCTATGTCAATGAGCTGATGAAAGAAAAAGATCTTTCTGTAGCAGATGAAGTCAGCGCCAAGGAAAAGATTTGGAAAACAAAAGATATCCGTGAAGATTTGCTTGTAGAAGCAACCGCAGTATTAGCTGAGAAATCTAGAGCTGTCGGGATTGCTCTTACAGGAAATAAACGTCTTTATACAGCAGGTTACTCTAACCTGCTTAATATGCCTGAGTTTTATGATATAAATGTTATTCGCCATGTTTTATCTTTGATTGAAGAAGTATCTTTACTGGAAGAAGTTTTTGATCTTGGTAATAGTGAGAATGCCATTCAACTTGTTTTTGGTCCTGACCTTGGAAATAAATACTTAGATCCGATCGCTGTTTTGTACATGAATGTAAATGCTGGGGGAGTACCATGTAAGATTGGTGTTCTAGGTTCAGCTAGATTTGAATACGACTATATTATCCCTTTAATGAAATATTTAGGTGGTCTCATTGAAGAAATGACCGCCCAATAACCTGCCCTTAGAAATTTATAATGAAAAAAAGTACAAAAGATCCCCAAGCTAATCCTGTTAATTCTGTAGAAAATGAAGAGTTAGATGTATTGATTGAAAAACTAAGTGGAGAATTAGAATTAGCTCGCGAGAAAGAAAGACGAGCTGTCGCTGACTACCAAAATTTAGTTAGAAGAAATAGAGAAGAGAAGGTACGAATCGCTAAATTTGCTGCTCTTGATTTGATTGAAACTATTATTGATCCACTCTCACATCTCTCTTTAGCTGCTGTTCAGATTAATGATCAAGGCCTTAACATGGTTATTTCACAGCTGTGGATGAAGCTTAATGAAGCCGGACTTGAAGAGATTAACCCAGTAGGACAATCATTTGATGTAAATACAATGGAAGCAGTAGCTGACCCAAGTCAAGGTAAACCAGGAGTAATAATTGATGAACACGAAGAAGACAAACAAACTGTTATCAAAGTAGTAGCAAAAGGTTTTAAGCTTAATGGGGAAGTAATTAGGCATGCAAAAGTGATTGTTTCATAATTAGCAGTTGACCTATTTAGAGTGCCAAATTGGTACTAGCACTATAACAAGTTGAGTGCTAAAATATTTTCATAATTAGTAAATAAATAAATACAAAAATAAGGAGATCTATGGCAAATTCAGGCAAGATTATCGGAATTGATTTAGGAACCACTAACTCAGCAATCGCTGTAATGGAAGGTGGCTCACCCAAAATTATCCCAACCGCAGAAGGTAGAAATACTTTCCCGTCTATCGTTGGCTTCAAAAAAGGAGAAGTTAAAGTAGGTGATACTGCAAAAAGACAAATGGTCTTAAACCCAAAAAATACAGTTAATTCTGTAAAGCGTTTCATGGGTCGTAAGCTTAATGATACTGCAGTAAAAGCAGCTACTAAGCATGTTGCATATGAAATTACAGAAGGTAAAGACGGCATGGCCGTTGTTAATGTAGATGGTAAGAAATTTACCCCACAAGAAATATCTGCAAAGATTCTTTCTAAAGCTAAAGCAGATGCTGAAAGCTATCTAGGTGGTGAAGTTACTAGAGCTGTTATTACAGTTCCTGCATATTTTGATGACTCACAAAGACAAGCTACAAAGCAAGCAGGTGAAATTGCCGGGCTAACTGTAGAAAGAATTGTTAATGAGCCAACTGCTGCAGCACTTGCATATGGTTTACAAAAGAAAAATAGTGAAATTATTGCTGTCTATGATCTTGGTGGTGGTACTTTTGATATCTCTATCCTAGAAATCGGTGATGGGGTTTTTGAAGTTAAATCAACTAATGGAGATACTTTCCTTGGTGGTGATGACTTTGATAATGAAATTATTGAATGGATTGTTAGTGAATTTAAAAAAGAAAATGGCAAAGACCTTAGTAAAGATCCACAAGCTCTCCAAAGAGTTAAGGATAGTGCTGAGAAAGCTAAGATTGAATTATCTTCAGCCCAACAAACAGAAATTAACCAACCTTTTATTACCCAAGGTGATGATGGACAACCTTTACATTTAACTTTGACCCTCACAAGATCAAAGCTTGAAGAATTAGTTGATTCATTAGTTAAGAAATCATTCAAACCTGTGGCAAAAGCTCTTAAAGACTCTGGTCTTAAAGCTTCTGAGATCAACGAAATTATCTTAGTCGGTGGTCAAACTAGAATGCCTAAGATTGTCAGTGAAGTTGAGAAGTTCTTTGGTAAGAAACCTCATCAAGGTGTAAACCCTGATGAAGTTGTTGCTATTGGAGCTGCTGTTCAAGCAGGTGTTATTGGTGGTGATGTTACAGACGTTGTCTTACTTGATGTTACTCCTTTAACTCTCGGACTTGAAACACTTGGAGGAGTCAGAACTGCTTTAATTGATCGTAATACTACTGTTCCAACATCTAAGTCACAAATTTTCTCTACGGCTGCAAATAATCAAACACAGGTTGAGATTAATGTCTTGCAAGGTGAGAGAGAAATGGCTGCAGATAATAAGACTCTAGGTAGATTTATCCTTGATGGTATCCCACCAGCAATGAGAGGTGTCCCTCAAGTTGAAGTTACTTTTGATATTGATTCAAACGGTATCTTACATGTTACTGCAAAAGATAAGAATACAAACAAAGAACAAAAGATCACTATTCAAAATTCTACTAATCTTAGTGATGACGAAGTAGAGAAGATGAAAGCTGATGCTGAAAAGCATTCAGATGATGATAAAGCCAAGAAAGAACTAGCTGAAGCTAAGAACCAAGCAAACTCTGTCTCATTTGAGATGGAAAAACAACTTGGTGAATATGGTGACAAGCTTAAGAAGGAAGAAAAAGAAAAGATTGAAGAGAATGTAAAGAAACTTAAGGAACTTGCTGCAAAAGAAGATACAACTGCAGAAGAACTTAAGAAAGCTACAGATGAAACTTTAAATAGTGCTCAAGTCATTGCACAGGCAATGAATAAGGCAAATGAAGAAAAGGCTAAAGCAGGAAAAGCTGATGAAGGAAAGAAAGAAGATAGTAGTTCTGGTAAGAAAGATGAAGGTAAATCTGAAGCTCAAGAAGGTGAAGTTGTAGAAGAGTAATCTGATACAAGTTACTATTTAGGTATGTAATATAGAACAGACGGGGAGACCCGTCTGTTTTTATGCATTAAATAGATGAGAGTATGGACAATAATAACCTATAATGTTATAATTGGGGTCTGTTCTAAACCTAATCATATGGAGTGTCAGAAATGACAAATCGAGTTCTTATCGTAGAAGATGATAATGGTATCGCAAGCGGTCTCGCAGATGTTGTCACCTATTTTTGCGATATGACCCCTGAGGTTGTAGATAACATCGATGACGCAGTCAAATTGGCCACAGAAGGCAATTGGTCCGCTGCAATAGTTGATGGAAATCTTACGTCTGGGGTGGTTACTGGCGATGACGGAAGACTCATCTCAAACATCTTGAGTGGTCGAGGTATTCCAGTAATCGGTTATTCTGCCGATAGAGAGCCATATCAACCAGAATCATTTTGGGTAGAGCACGGAGCTTATTTTAGGAAGCCAACCGGAGCTGCTCTGCTTGGAGAGGCTGTAAAAAGTCTTGCTTCAGTTTCTGTTTGAGGTTAACAACAACAAGGGGTGGTGTCACAAGCCACCTCTTTTTGCATCTACTTTCTAATTACGTTAAACTTATTTCGTGCTAAAAAGAACAAAAGAGCTTATTACCTTTTGGAGTATGGGACTTCCCTCAGCTCTTATTTTCTCTATGACAGCTATTTCTGTCTGGGAATTTTGGAAGAGAAAAAAGATTCGTTCCAAATATAAAAAGTCTTAGCACTCAAGTAATTCATCTGCTTAACAAACCCCTCCTACTCTGGTAGAATGATCCTTCTATGGCAACCAAACGAGATTATTACGAAATTCTAGGAGTAAAAAAAGACGCTACAAAAGCGCAGATTAAGTCGTCATATCGCAAGATGGCTTTAAAGTTTCACCCTGATAAAAATAAAGAGAAAGACGCAGAAGAAAAGTTCAAAGAAATTAACGAAGCATATCAAGTTCTCTCTGATAGTACTAAGAAAGGTCAATATGATCAGTTTGGTCATGCCGCTTTTTCAGGAGCTGGTGGTGGAGGTAATCCATTTGCTGGTGGTCAGCAACAGGGTCCATTTACCTGGTCTTACAACAGTAGTGGTCAAAATCCTTTTGGTGGAGGACAAGATTTTGGAGATGCATTTGATATTTTTGAGCAGTTCTTTGGAGGAGCTGCAAGGGCTCAACGAAGACAACGTTATTCTATGAGAATTAGTTTTATGGAAGCTGTTAAGGGTGCAGAGAAGGAGGTAGATATTGAAGGAAAGAAACATACTATTAAGGTTCCAGAAGGGGCTAATGATGGTACAAGACTTAGGTTTAATGATTTTGATGTTTCTTTTGATGTTGCTCCACACAAAGAGTTTAAGAGAGATGGTTATGATGTTTTTATAGATAAGAAGATTAGTTTTATGACTGCTTCCTTAGGAGATAAGGTAGAGGTGAAGACCTTGAATGAACCACTTAAAATGAAGGTTAGAGCCGGGACACAGTCTCATACTCTTGTTAGATTAAGAGGAGAAGGAGTTAAACATATTAGAGGTAGAGGTAAGGGTGATTTATACGTTAGATTAATTGTAGAAGTACCAGAGAAGTTAACAAATAAACAAAAAGGTTTGATAAAGAAGCTACAGGAGTTGGAATGAGCCCCTAAGTCTGGTATAATACAACCTGATATAAGAGTTTGACAAAGGGCGGTGAAAATCGACCCTTTTTTAATAAAAAAAATAAATAAAAATTTATGGCAAAAACACAAGTCGCTAGAACGGAATTTTCATCAGCTATTGCTCAAATTGCAAATGAAAGAAACATTTCAGTAGAGTCAATTCATGACGCTATCAAGCAAGCATTAGTCTCTGCATATAAGAAGCAAGTTGCTGAATATGATGAAGAGTATTATTACTACTCACAACTTGATGAGTTCAGTGGTGAAAGTAAGATCTTTAAAGCCCCAGTTACAAAGAGAGAAGAAGAAACAGAAGAAATCCTAGAATGGGATGAGTCAAAATCAGAAGAAGTTACTCCAGCTGGTTTTGGTAGAATTGCTGCTCAAACTGCAAAACAAGTTATCCTCCAAAAAATTAGAGAATCAGAGAAAGATCAGATCCTTCTTGATTACCAAGATAAGATTGGTAACCTCATTATGGGTCAAGTCTTACGTATGGATGGCAGAATGGTTGTTATGGATATTGGACGTGGACAAGGTTTCATGCCTCCAGAAGAACAAATGCGTGGAGAGTTCTATAAGATGAACATGCGTATTGCCGTCTTGATTACAGATATTAGAGATACTCATAGAGGTCGTAGAATTATTGTTTCTAGAGCAGATAAGAACTTAGTTGCTAAGCTTTTTGATAGAGAAGTTCCAGAAGTTTCTTCTGGTGCTGTAGAAATTGTAGCTATTGCTCGTGAAGCTGGTGTTAGAACCAAACTTGCTGTCAAAGCTGCACAAGAAGGTGTTGATCCTGTTGGTTCATGTGTTGGTCAAAGAGGTGTCCGTGTTCAAGAAGTTATCAATGAATTAAACAATGAGAAGATTGATATTATCCCTTTCTCAGATGATACAAGACTATATATGCAAGCAGCACTAGCTCCAGCAGAAGGTCTTCAGATTGAAATTGATGAAGAGAGAAAGATGGTAACAGTTACTGCTCCTGATGATCAATTATCTCTTGCTATTGGTAAGGGTGGGCAAAATGTCCGTATCGCTTCTAAATTAACTGGATATAAGATCACAGTTCAATCAGCAGAAGGTGATATTAAATCTAAAGTTACTGGTGAAGAAGAACATGAGATTGATACATTTAAAGGCTTAGAAGCAGAAACAAGAGAAAAACTTATTCAGTTTAAACTTACTACACTTGGCGACCTATTTAGATTTAAAGCTAAATGGCAAGCATTTGATGATATCAGTGATGAACAAAAAGCATTCTTACTTGAAAAGGTAGACGCTTTTGAAGCAGAATTTACAAAGAGACAAGCTGAGTTCCCAAGATTTGATAAGTTAGAAGAAGAAGTTAAGGCTTAAACAAATAAAGATAGAAGGAGTTAATTAATATGGCATTACAAAAGAGACCACCAGTTATTACTATCATGGGACATGTTGACCATGGTAAGACGTCTTTACTTGATTACATTAGAAAAACTAATGTTCAAGCTAAAGAATCTGGCGGTATTACTCAACATATTGGTGCCTACCAAATTGAATATAAGGGAAAACCTTTAACTTTTATTGATACCCCTGGTCACGCTGCTTTTTCTAAGATGCGTGAAAGAGGTGCTCATATTACAGATATTATTATCCTTGTTGTCGCTCTTAACGATGGTGTTAAACCTCAAACTATTGAGTCAATTAGACATATTAAGAACTTTAAGGCTCAAGTTATCGTTGCTATCAACAAGTCAGACCTTAAAGGGTTCTTCCCAGATATGGTCAAAGGACAATTAGCTGAGCATGGTATCACTGTTACAGAGTTTGGCGGAGATACTGACGCTATTGATATTTCTGCTACAACAGGAAAAGGTGTAGATAAACTGCTTGAAACCCTTACTGTAATGGCAGATCTAGCTGAATATAAAGCTGATCCTAAAGCTCCATTACAAGCAGTTGTCATTGAATCAACCAAAGATAAGCACAGAGGTTCTCTGGCTAGTGTCATTGTTAGACAAGGTACTCTTAAAGTAAAACAAGATATCTATAGTGATCTGGGTGAAGGTAGAGTTAAAGCTCTTGTAGATGAGAATGGTAAACAACATAAAGAAATTACTCCAGGTTCTCCAGCAGAGATTGTTGGTCTTGATGATGTCCCAGCTGTTGGTTCTATCATTAGAGAAACAGGCGCTGAGTATGAGGTAGAAGAAGAGATTGCTATAGAAGAAGATGCTGACATTGATCCATTTGCAGACTTAGATTTTGGAGCAGCTTTTGGAGAAAAAGAAAAGCTTAACCTAATTCTTAAAGCAGATGTAGAAGGTACTCTAGAAGTTATTGAACAAAATATGGATCCAGATAGTGTCAATATTATTTCAAAAGGTGTTGGGCAAGTTACTGAGTCAGATATTGAGAGTGCTATTACAAGTGGTGCTAAGATTATCTCTTTCAAGATTAAAGTTCCAAACAAGATAAAACAAATGGCTAAAGATAATGATGTAAAGCTCAAGAGTTATGACGTTATCTACAAGTTAATTGAGGATATGCAAAAACAAATCCTTAAGTTAATTGAACCTACCATTGATGAAATTATTACTGGAGAAGCAGAAGTACTTCAGATCTTTGATATGAAGGGGATGAAGATTGCTGGATGTAAGGTAAAGACTGGTGAACTTAAGAAGACAGATGAGTTGCACCTTAAGAGAGGTGAAGACATTATCTCAGATCCTCAAGTTGGTTCTATGATGCATGGTAAAGAAGAGATTAACTCAGTAAAGAATAAGAGTGAGTTTGCTCTAACCTTCAAGAATAAGAAACAAGACTTCCAAGTGGGAGATATCTTGGTTGCTTATCATAATGAGGATTAAATAATTTTTAAGGATAAATAGATCAAAAGGTGTTATAATACATACCTAATATTAAGTGAGCCCACTTTATTCACCGGTTAGTTGTTTAACTAGTGTCTTAAAGGCAAAGAAAGATATATATGGCAATTACTAAAGCCCAAAAACAACAAATTATCAATGACTATCAACTTTTTGAAGGTGACACTGGTTCTCCAGAAGTACAGATTGCTATTTTAACAGCATCTGTTCAAGAGTTAACAGGACATCTTAAAGAACATAAGAAAGATAATCACTCTAGAAGAGGTCTACTTAAACAAGTAGCTAAGAGAAGAAGATTACTTAACTTTTTAGAAAAGAAGAGTGAAGAAAGATATACTAAACTCATTAAGAGATTAGAGCTTTCTAAATAAAAAGAGAAATTAAAAAAGCCCCGCCAAGTGCGGGGCTTTTTAGAAGAATAGCAATTGGTGGTGTTCCAGAGGATAATTTGGTAAAATATAATGTATAGATTTATAACTAATATTGAATAATAATGAACCAACAAGAAATCCCTATCTCAGGGTTACATCCACAAAACAATAGACTTGAAGTAAGTCGTGCTGTTAAGAAGTATGAAACTGATGACAGTGGTTTAGCTACTACTTTTGAAGGATCTAAAAAACAAGTCAAAGAGAGAGAAGATGCTTTAGAGAGAGCTACGTCAGATAGAGCTGATTTGGATGATGTTCCTCAACTAAGTGAAAACAGTCAATTTAAAATAGAGGATCTTCCTACCACTCAAAGTGATGAGGATCTTCAGTATTTTGATGATGAGATTAACAAAAAAGCAGCAGAGTTAGATGAGGCTCAAGAGAGATTAAGACATTTTGAAGCAATTGAATATATTAGAGAGATGATTAGAGCTCAAGAAGAATATCTTCAACATCTTCAAGAAGACCTCCAAAAGTCACAACTACAGAGAGAAAAACTACTAGAATTAGAAGTTGATAATGATTTTTTAGATTTAGCAGATAGAAAAATATCCGAAGTTCAGATGGCTATAAATGAGATGGAGGCAGAACTTACTGGAGCTAGGTTAATATTACCTGCTTTTGAAGCTGGTTTGATTGATGATGCTTATAGGGTAAAAATTGGTGAAGTAATTAGAGATAACCCTTTAGTTTTGGATACACAAATGCGTGACGTGATTGTTATGTTTAATAATAAGAGTCAAGAATCTCAAAGTAAAGATATTAATGAGTTGATATATTTACGAGATATTAGGAGTCAAGGTGGTTTAGATAGCCAAGAAGAACAAGATATAAACTTTGAAATTAGAGCAATTGAGATTTCACTAAGTAAGTATGGAATAGATGTGAGAGATGAAGCTGAGTTAAGAAGGATTGTTGGTGGAGAAGAACCTAAAGAACCAGTAAAGAAAAAGGAAAAACCTGAAATAAATGAAGCAGAGGAATTAGTTGCTGAAGTAAATGAACAATTAATTGACATTGTAACTGAAGCAAATGAAATAGTAACATTACCAGATGATGAAGAACCAGCTAAGGTAGTAGCTTCTTTTAGACAAAGAATGAATGATATTGAAGCTAGATTAGCTTCTGCTCAAGGTCTTAACGAAGTACAAGCTGGAGAGTTAGAAACTAATTTTGATGCAGCAGGGGCAGCAATTATTGAGCTAGAAGAAAGATTTGCTACATTGTCTGAAGCAGTAGTAGAAGAAGAGGCCGATGGAGAACCAGTCATAGAACCTGCAGGTGAAGATAATGAACTTGATGCACCCGTTATTGAACAAGACAATGATGAAGAAGATGAAGAACCAGAACCAAATATTGAAGTACAAGTACAACAAAACCCCAGAAGATGGAGTTTTAGTCGTAGTTTAAGAACGATGTGGGGTATGGCTACTGATTGGAATTATAGAGAAAATGAAGCAGAGAGAAGAAGAATAGAAGCGGCAGAGAATACTCCTTCAGAAGACTTCTTTCCAATTCAAACAGAATTGATAGCAATACAAACTGTTCTTACAGGAGTTGAATTAACTCCAGAAGAAGATGATATTCCTGAAGAGTTATCTACCCAATATGATGACCTAGATGAAAGAATAGAAGCATTAGAACAATCAGTAACTGATGGCGAACTTAAAGATGAAGAAAGAGAAGAGTTATTAGCAGATATAGCAGAGATTAAAAGAAGAAAAGAAGAAAGAGACTTATCAATTGATGATGAAGAAGATGTAGCAGAAGCAGCAGGTGAAGATGAGGCACTTACTGGGGATGACTTATTTAATTTATATTCAGATACAGGAGATAAAGAATAATGGCTAGACCTGAAGCAACAGAGATACTAGCCGGAATTCAGTTAGAGATCTTTATTCAAGAGAGAGCCTTAAAGGCGCTTAGAGATGAGACTGATGAGACTATAAAAAATCAAGAAAAAGATAGGTTGGTTAAAGAAATACTTATCATTATTAATGATGGAGGACATTTTGACTTTAGAGGAGCTACAGAAGATGAAAGAAGAGACTTCTTTGTAGGGTTTAGAGCGTATATAGAGGCTTTAGTTACTCCAGAAGATGATGAGGAGGAAGAACCAGTTCCTACAGTTACACCAGTACCTGCAACAACCAGAAGAAGAGGTTGGATTCCAATAACAGCGAGTGAGGATGATAGTACTGCAGTTGATACAGAGGATGAAGAAGAGGAGGAGGTTGTTGATTACGAACTATTAACAGATAATGAGATTGAAGGTTTACCTGAAGAAGTTAAGGCTGTTGTGGATGATTATTTAAAATTACATAAATTATTAATACGCTTAGAAGGTCATGCTGGTGATGAAGATAGTGCAGACGCAATTGCTACAAAAAATGTTGTAGAGAGAACAAAAGCCAGTCTTCCTCAGACAGCTGTTCTGGAGTTGATTATAGAATGGAGTTTGTTTGGTTTAAGTAGCACTATTGAGCCAAAGTTAAAAGCATTTATTCAAGGAGTTCTTATGAAATACAGAGCTCTTATACCACCTGTTATTCCTACAACTCCAGTCGCTTTAGAGGCTGATGATGATGAACTACAAAGAAAATACGGAGAGTTTAGAGAAATTTTAACTATTCCTATTGATGATGTAATAAATAATTTAGTTACTCAGACTTACGAAGCAAATCGTATGACTCAATGGAGGGTAGCTATAGAGGATAGAGCAAAGTTAGAAAGAGAAAAAGGAGGAGTTCATGCTGATTTGGCAGGGATGATGGAAATTGTGCTATTGGCCTATTTATTTGAAATTATAAAAAAAGGTGAGGCGATTGATATGGATCACGTCACAATTAATTGGGAAATTGCTAGCAAGAAACTAGCAAGTGAAAAAGGCTTAGGTTTCTATGATTCCTTCAGAAGGAATGCACTGTTTAAATGGGCTGATATTATTGCAAAAGAAGCTGAAGAAGTTATGGGTGAGAAAGGAAGATGGTATGCTGCTGGAGGAAACTGGGGAAATGGTACTGAATTGATGGATGAGATATTTTCAAGGTTAATGGGTGAGAGTAAAGGTGGAGGTAACGCAGAGTTTATTCATTTTATGAAAGGTTTAGAGACAGATTTTTCTGAAGCTGAAGCAAAAGCAATAAAGAAATTTATTCTTCATATTGGTCACTACGAAGCGTGTTTAAGAGACTATAGAAGTAAAATTGCAATAGAAAAACTGGGAAAATCTAGATCTGCGGTTAAGCATAAAACTGGAATTACAGCAGCGGGTAAAGAACAACCACAAACATTTTTATCAAAATTATCTTATAAAGATGGTAAAAATAATGACAAGGGGAAATATGCAACTGCTTTAGCTTGGATTCAATTACCAAGTGATTTATTAACTGCTCTTTCAGGAACTGATTTTTATGAAACTCATTCTACAAGATTTAGAATAAGGGCTGAAGAGGCAAGTGCATATTTTACTTATCTATTTGGTTCAGAGAGAGCTGCTCAAGCAGCAGATAGTAGAAAATGGAAACCAGTTGATTGGCAAAGTTGTTTTCCTCATATGGATGAAGCGTTAGATTATGCAACTACTTACTGGGTTGAAGGGACAAATAATAAAGGTGAGTTTGAGAGAGGAAGAAGAGCAACTCCAGAAGAAGTAGCTGCCTTTAGCAGTGATGGAAATCCAGTAATTGCAGCTGACGGAAATAGTATTAAGTTATTTAGAGATGGAGCTTTGAATTTTGAGCATTATGAACAAACTTGGGGTGCATTAAATGAGCTATATGACATTGCCTCTACATGTTGGGCTACATCTATTGAGCATGATTTGGCTAAAATGACTTCAACAGAGTTTGAAACTAGAATTAATGAAGAGATTGGTAAGGTTGGAACACAAGCTGCAATTGCTTTAGCATATACTTTAGCACTACCAGATTCAGATCCTAAAAAGGGAGAGATTTTCGAATCAATAAGAGCTTCAATTGATGCTTATATTATTTACCTTTTGGGTCAAATAGAAGTAGGACAAGGTTTTGGCGCAAGGCATTCTAAATATATTAATAGAGAGTATGAAGAGAGATATCACAAAGCTAAAGAAGAAATGATTACATATATTGAAAATAATGGATCTTTACATCAAACTTATAGTCACGCTGCTACAGGAAAGAAGGACGTTGTCTTATCTGATTTACTAATCAGTACAGTAAGAGATTCTGCTTTTAAGAGAAAGCCTCATGGTGATATAGATCATTCAAGAACTGTATATAACACCGGTAAAGCACGTAGAGCTGGTGAAGAGAATATTGTTCTTAATCAAAGTGTAGAAGAATTAACAAGTGAGCCTCAGTGGTTATATAAAACTAAATCAAATACCTCAATCCAGGAAGACGGTAAATAAACTACCTTTTTACTTAATTTTTTTTATTAGTGAAATTAGAGTATCTTTTAATAAATTCTTAATTGAGGGAGATTATTTCTTTCCACCAGATTTTTTGCTTTGAGCTTCTTCATATTTCTTTTTTTGTCCTTGGAACATAGTTCCACCAAATGTAGAAGCAGCTCTACCAGCGGCTTTAGCTCCACCGACTTTAGCTCCCGTAAGTCTTGCTCCTTTGCTTCTTGCACCCCATACAGCACCACCACCAGCAGCAAGTGTATTACCGACGTTAGAAAGGACAGTTTTACCACTGCCAACATGTTTAATTCCAGGCAATTTATTTGTATCACTCAAACCAACTCCAGGAATAAGCTCTCCACCCTTCCACCCTTTAGAGATAGATGAAGATAGAGCACTTCCAAACTGTTCAAAGATACCACTCCCTTTTGGATTAACAGACTTCTTAGCTTGTACTACTAAGTCTTTGGCAATAAGCATAATAGAAAGACCAATTAGAGGAGTAATAGATCCAGAGCCACCTCTTCCCATTAAGAAAGGAGGTAAGAAGCCTCCTTCTGTAGCAGGACCAGTAGTCATTAATTTATGTAAGATAACAAGTAGTAATACCACAGGATAAGCAACTAAGTTTCCTGCAATACCCTTAATCCAACCAGAAAAGACATCATTTCTACCTGGTAAGGCTCCCATCATAAGAAGTAGAGGTGAAAGAACAATACTAACGATGATTGCAATATATGTTTTGAGCAACTCAAAGAAAAGTTGAATCATGGCAAATAGATAAGCAATAGCGATAATAACTGTAAATGTTAGTCCAGCTAAGAATCCTACAATTTCTGCTCCAGTCCCTTCTCCAAGTTGAGCTGAAACAAAATCTCCAACAGCATCAAAAGCAGTTCCAATTCCACCTGTAAACATCTCTTTGGCAATAGCAAGAATGTTAAGTGAGATTGGATTATTTTCAGTTTGTTGAGGGAAAAGCCCAACCATAAGGTACATAAAGACATACATAAGGTCAATTAAGAATCCAGCAATAGCATATGAGAAAGTGACTGTGATCAGAGCAATAACAATCTGGGGAATAGCTTGTTGAGCTGTGACAGCGGCCTGACTACCAACTTTTTGTCTCATCATGATCATAAACCCAATGACTAAGGTAATAATGATAAAGAAGAGATAGGCAATATTTCTAAACTGTTTCCATGCATAAAGTACTGGTTCTAGAGCGGCAAATCCAAGTCCACCTACCTGTGCATAAGCAGGCTGGGCTGGGCCAATCTTCATATTTTGTAGAAGGTCTGCAACGTATGTTTCTCCACTAGCAGGAGTATTGGTAAAAATTGCTCCCATTGCTCTGGAAGTACTATTTAGAGCTCCATTATTAGTTTGTAATAATGTTCCACCACTAGTACCTGCACTACCAGTAATGGCCACAACAATATTAGATTGTCCTGAATCAAAGTTAGAGTGAAAGACACTGGGTAAACTTGCTGCAGATGAATCTTCTTCAACACTTTCTTGTGCAGATATAAATTCTATGATGTTAGTAATTGCATTTTGAAAGATATTCGCCTGAACAGGTTTTACTGCATAGGAAGAAAAGAAGAACCCAAAAGAAAGTAGAATGGAAAGGAATAAGACCCTTAATTTCATATTTATATTGTAACCTAAAACTAGACCTCTTTTAAAGGCAGATTTGTTATTATTACCCCTTGTCGTTATGGAGCAACTCCTGCTCCTGGAATAACAAATGTAGAAACATCTATGCCAGTAAAGTTAGAGATTAAGTTCAAAATAATAAAGGCAGAAATAGCTACTACAAGTCCAGCAATAGCATAAGTAATAGTGCCTTTGGCTTGTTCTGTAGATTTAGAGTTTCCACCTGAAGTTAAGTATCTAAAAGAAGCAGCGACAAACATTACTAGAGCTAACATTCCAATCAAGGTGACAGCAACAGATAAAATATTTCCAATTAAACAGGCAAAACCTTGAATAGTAGCTACATCAGAGGCATCAGCCGCAGTGATACCACTTCCTGCTCCGGTACAATTTAAACCTTCTTGAGCAGCCCAGGCTTCTTGAGCATGTGCTATAGAAGCAAATATTTTAAATGAGGCCAGAAAAGTAGCGATTGCTATAGAGGTTTTTTTTATTTGTTTTGTCATGGATATATTTATTATAGCAAAATCATTGATTGATTGTGTTTTAAGACATTGCACTTTCAAGTAAAGCATTAATATCACCAATACCTAATGACTGTAAGACTAAAGTAAAGATTGCAAATGAAGATGCTACGATAATAAGTCCTATTACTGCAGCTGTAATCTTATTCCTTGCTTCTTCAACTTTGCCTTTATCTCCACCAGAAGTTAACCACTGTAATCCACCTAAGACTAGTTGGATAAAGACCATCAGTGAGGCAAAGGCTAGAGAAAGTCTAATTAGCTTGTTTATAAATTCTCCAAGATCGTCAGCATACCCAGGTGGGGGAGTAATTTCTTCTGAAGAGTCATTTGTATTTTTCTTTATAAAAGGGTCTATACTACCATCACTATTTTCTGAAGTGAGGTAGATAACACCATCTTCATCAATCATTTTTAAATTACTAGATTCAGAGGCAGTTAGGTTGCCTTTAGTAGTTTTTTTATCTATCTCTACGATAGTAGTAACAGTTTTTGCTTCTTTAATATTGGGAGTAGGAGAAGGTGATGGGCTAGGGGTTGGTTTAGGGTCAGTATTAAATAAAGTTAGGAAAGGTTTCTTGGTAGGCTTGGGGCTAGGAGTAGGAGAAGCCTTGATATATGTTATCCCAGAAGACTTAGTGTCTTTTTGAGTAATAAGAGTTTCCCTCTTATCTGTGGAGGTACTATCAAGTTTTTTTTCTGTTCTTTTGAAGATTGAGTTAAAAACAATAATGGTAATGATGATGATGATGAGAACAGCAAAGATTGTGTACCAAGTATTTTTTGAATTAACAATTTTCATGATGTTGATTATACCCTATCCAGAAATCTTCTACTCGAGTAGATTTTTAAACAAGTGTTTATGGGCATGATAACCAAAAAGGCCTGGTCAACAGACCAAGCCTTTTTTTATAAATTTCTATTTTATTGACCTGCGCTATCTAAGAGAGCGTTGATGTCACCTACACCTAAAGCCTTGAGGATTAGAGTGAAGATAGCATATGAAGCAGCAACAATGACTAGTCCGATAACGGCAGCTGTAATCTTGTTTCTTGCTGATTCTGTCTTACCTTTGTCACCACCTGATGTGACCCATTCAATACCACCCCAGATTAAGTACATGAATACTAATAGTGAAGCGATGATTAAAACAAATCTCAATACTGTGTTAAAGAGGTCACCAACATCAGTGAAAAAACCAGTTCCTAGGTTATCACCGATTGCTTCGGCGTGAACCTGAGTAATCATTAATGGGAAAGCAGCAACGGCACTACTGGAGGCGATAGCTAGCTTTTGAAGTCTCTTTTTCATATTTCTCCTTATTTATATATAGCTAAAAAGCTTTTCTTTCTATTTATTGTATCAGATGTTCCTCAATAAGGGCAATCTGTATTTTTTATTTATTAATTTATTATTCTCTAGTGATCCTATAATTACCAGACCTTGTAGGAGTTCTGGTTTCAGTAGTAACAGTTCCTCCAGAACTATCAACACCACTTACTCCATCAATAGTAAATATTTCTACACCCAAGAAAGTTTGGATGAGCATAAAGATTGCAAAGGTAGCAGCAAGGACAATAACTCCTACGACAGCTTGAGTCATTTTATCTCTAGCAGCTTGAACTTTACTTGAATCTCCACTAGCTGAAAGCCAGCTAATAGCTCCCCAAATTAAATAAATAAGAAGGAGAAGAAGTGCAAAGACAAAGACGGCATTAAAAATTCTACCAGTCCATTCACCAAAAGATTGACCTGATCCAGCTAAGTTATCAGCTGTGGCTGTTGAGGCAAAGTCTACTGTAGCGGCGTATAGGGTCATTAACATAGGTTATGCTCCAAATTGTAAATTAAGAATTTCAAACTGAGTTCCAAAGAATGTTCTACTAATAAATCCAATCAGAGTAAAGGCTCCAACTAAAAGAACTAAACCAATGATTGACTGAACCATTCTGTCACGAGCTTTTTGGACTTTGGCTGAGTCCCCACCAGCGGTAATCCAACCGATAGCACCCCATAAAAAGTAAATGATAACAAGTAAAGCTCCAAGAGTGATAAGGCCATCCCAGACTCTTATAAAATAAGTAGTAAATAAAGTACCACTTTCTGCTCCGGTGGTGTCAGTTCCAAGTTCTCCTATAGCAGGGTTGGTAATTGCAGCGTGTGCTTTAGTAACAAAAAAATTAATTAACATAATTATTTAAAGATTAAATATTTCTTCTATTTGTTGAGCAGGTTGTAATATTTTGATTCCAATCATTTCTCCAACAAGTCCGATGATTGCGTAACCAGCCACCATGATAACAAGACCAATCACAGCCTGTACCATTTGATCTCTAGCTTTTTGAAGTTTACCAGAGTCATCTCCAGCACTAATCCACTTGAATGCCCCAAGTAGGAATATAAAAACAAATGTGATAGATCCAATAGTAGTAACTAAACTAATAATTTGTGATATCCATATTTCAAGTCCGGTAAGTGGTTCTGCGGTATTAAAAGCAGCGATACCTTCGGTAGCAATTCCACCATCAGGGTTTAAACCTGACCCAAAGTTCGCCTGTGCAATTAAGTTGGGAGTTCTCATAGGGCTGGTCCTTGGATAGTTGGTTCAAGTATAAAGTTAGGATTATTGAAAAAGATAAGTCCAATCAGTGATGCAAAACCATATGAGGTAACAATGATAAGTAGTCCAATGACGCTCATGGTAATTTGGTCTTTAACTTTTGTGTGAGCTTTGGAGTCTCCTTCTGCGCCTAGATAGATAAATCCAGCTGAGATGATGTTATAGACAACCCACAAGCCACCAAAGACAAACATGAGTTGGATAAACCTGGTCATGAAAATAAAGATTCCAATTCCGTCTTCACCAAGAGGTGCATTATATTCAGCAACTCCCTGTGGGGCTTCAATTGTTCCAAAGACGTCTGCCTGAGCAATTAGTTTTCTTACCATATAATTATTATATCATTTATTTATAATATGATCTCTGTCCCAGTGATAACTTTGATAATCTGTACGATCCAGAAAGCAGAGAACATTACAATAAAACCAATAATGGCTGTTTTCATAATCTTGGCAGCTTCTTCTTTACCTTTGGCTGTGTCTTGGAGGAATTTAAATCCAGCCAGGATAATCATAAAGAAAAGAATGATTCCAGCTAGAACCATAAGGTTATTGGTAAGGACATTGATTAAGTCTGCGGGGGTTGAGTAGACGTCTTTGACAGAAGCTTCTCCAACTCCGAGAGTGAATTTACAGCCGAGGTCGACTCCACCATTAACATCTTCACATGCGGCATACACTTTGGGAATAAGACTAAAAGACATGTCCTTATTATAAGATAAGGCTTCTCTTTAGGCTATCAACAAAAACAAGGCATTCCATATCAAGTTCATCTACAAGCATTTTTCCTTCTGGGGAAAATTTTTCCCTGAGTTGTTGATGTTTGTTTGTGTGATAGAGAAGTGTTTTTAAGACGTGGAGTCTAGTAGAGTCTGCTGGGTTTTGATCTATAGTTTCTTGTGCAGCTTTGAGGAGATATTTTTGTGATTTGGATAAAGTGGTAAGGGCTAATTGAGGGTTATCTTTTTCTAGGAGTTGTTCTGATGCCGAGAGTCTAAGGTTGGCATAAGTTGTATAAACGTGGATTTTATCTTGAGGTCTAGCAAGTTCTAGTTTAACTTTATCTGCAGCCATCACAATCGGATAGAGAGTATGGTCAGGTAAGATTTCTCCATCTAGGTAGAATTGTTTATCATTAGCTTTAAACTTATCTCCTGCAGAATAAACAGATGGAACACTACTCATCAAAGAGACCGCCAAAACAGCACTAGCTGCAAAGAGCCCAATAATTGAAAAGGTAATTTTTAACGGTTTCATATTAGAAGCGATGATTCTACCCCCAATGGACTAATAAGACCATACCCCAAATAGCATGGGAGATCATTAGTGCATAGGCGTTTTTCTCTTTGCTGAAGAGAAGAGCTTGTCCGAGTCCAAAGATAAACATTAAGATAACTTGAAATAAAACAATAGAAAGATCAAAGCGCAAAATTGCATTTGGAGTATGAAAGACAGCAAAGATAGCAGCGGTGACCAAGACCAATTTTGTTAAGTTCCATTTTTTCATTTTATTTTCTAGAACTAACATAATAAAGCTAAAGAAAAAGATTGTTTCCCAGAATGCAGTCAGTAAAGCTAGGAAAAACTCCCACCAAAAGGCACTTGAAGCAAAGAGATCTACAGCTTGTACACCGCTTTTGTTTAATCCATATGAAGTAATGGCAGCTGCAAAGCCATAAATACCACCATAGGCTAGACCAAGTAGCATGCCTTTATGCATTTTCTTGAAGTCTAAGCTATCTTTGATTGTTATAAAGTTACTCACAGAAATATAGAGAATAACAGGGAAGCCAAAGAAGATGGCCTTACCAATAGTTTCATCAAAGAAAACTCCAAAGGTAAATAGGGCACGGTAAACAAACCAAAGAACTCCCACTAATATAACAAGTGGCCAAAAGAATTTATGGTTAACTCTAGGTATATTTTTAAATTTAGTTGGTTTTTTTCTTTTTCGTGATGGCATCTAGGACAATATCAAGTGTTTTGGATTGATTTGTAGAATATGTATCTATAACTACATCGTAGAGTTTTGGATTCCAAAAATCAATTGGATTATGAACACTAAGAGTATTTGGTTTCACTACCCATTCTTGCCACTCTTTGTCATACATACGAGCCCACTTGTCTAGATTTTCTTGATATCTTTCTTTAATATGGTGCTTGGCTTCTTTTACATTAACTTCATCACGGTTAACAATTCTATCAATTCTGACAGCATCATCACTACACATAACAAGAACCTTGAGAGTTTTTGGAACTTCTTGTGCCAAGAAACCCGCTAACCAAGATTCAATAATCCATTTTTTTTGTGTTTTGAGTTTTTCTCTAACGCCCATATCAATTTGGCGATCAAAGTCATCTTCGTAGTGGGTAGCTTTGTGGTGAAGTTTCTTTTCACCATCAAATAGACCCTTTTCTGCAGCATAAGCACGCATGAATTCTCCACCAGAATAACCTCTCCAACCATCAAGATCTAAGGATTCTTTGAGAAGTCTTAATAAGGTAGTTGATCCGCTACCGGGAAGCCCAGAAATAGCTATGTTGTGGTAGTTGTAACTACGTATGTTTGGCATGTTTGGCTCCTTTTATTCTACTCTGATATCATACCCTACTTTTTGTACCTCTACTAAGTGGCTTTTTTTGCTTGTATACTACCTACGTGTCAGTAAAAAGAAAAAAAAGACTAGCTAGATCTAAAAAGCCTCATCCCACCAAGAAAAAAGTGACTGATACTTTAAAAGGTCAGACTATTAAGGAGTCTAAAAAAACTTCAACTGTAAAGAGAGTGAAAGTTCCTCTGTTTAAGCTTAATTTTGATAAGTTTTTTAAAGATCCTTCAAGTAGTACTAAGTCTTGGGGTAGTGTTTCTAAGAAAAAGAGTAAAGCAAAGCGTAAATTAAAGTTGCCATTTTTTAGTAATGAGAAAGTAGGCGGTAAGCTAAAAATTTTGGTTGGAGTAATTATTTTTTCTTTTGTTTTATTACTCTTAGTTTTGCTTTATCTGATGAAGGATTTACCTTCACCAAAGAACTTAACTTCAAACGATAACTATAATGTTAGTACTCAGATTTTTGATCGAAATGGTGTACTACTTTATGAAATTTTTGCCGATGAGAATAGAATTCCTATTTCTCTAGCTGATCTTCCACCACATATTGCTCAAGCTACCATTGCTATTGAAGATAGGCGTTTTTATAAGCATTTTGGTTTTGATTTGATTGGAATTTCTAGGGCAGTAGTGGCTAATGTTCAGGGAGGAAGAATTTCTGAAGGAGGTTCTACAATTACTCAACAGCTTGTGAAGAATGCTCTTTTAACTAGAGAAAAAACATTCAAAAGAAAAATTAAAGAGGCAATCTTAGCTGTCATGACAGAGGCCTTATACACAAAAGAAGAGATTTTAGAAATGTATCTTAATTATATTTCATATGGTGGAACTGCAGTGGGAATAGAATCTGCAGCTAATCAATATTTTGATAAACACGCCAAAGAGTTAACTCTGGCTGAAGCTTCTTTGATTGTGGGTCTGCCACAGGCTCCAAGCCGTTATTCTCCTTTTGCTTCTGATGGAAATCAATCTAAGCAGCGTCAACAGGAAGTTCTAAATAGAATGGTTGATGATGGTTATATTTCTGAACTAGAAGCAGCTGATGCAGGGTCTACTAGCTTAGAGTTTGCTTTGTCTAAGACTGATATTAAAGCTCCACATTTTGTTTTCTATGTTCGTGATCTTTTGTATGAAGAGTATGGAGTAGAGACTGTTGAAAAAGGTGGTTTAAGAGTTTTAACTTCTTTAGATTTAGACCTTCATGATGCAGCACAAGCTTCTTTGTCTGCAGAGGTTAATAGCTTACAAAGTTATAAAGTTGGTAATGGGGCTGCAATGGTAGTGAAGCCAGACACTGGTGAGATTCTTAGTATGGTTGGATCTAAAAATTACTTTGATATAGAGAATGATGGGCAAGTAAACGTAACTCTAGCTAATAGGCAGCCAGGTTCTTCTATAAAGCCAATTATGTATGCGACAGCTTTTCAAAATAAGATTCTCAATCCAGGAACTATTCTTTTAGATGTTCCAACGTGTTTTGAACTTCCAGGACAACCAGAGTATTGTCCTAAAAATTATGATGGATCATTTAAGGGGCCTGTTACTGTTAGAGATTCGCTTGGAAATTCACTTAACATCCCAGCTGTTAAAGGTTTGAAGGCTGTCGGTGTAGAAGATTTTATGGCTCAAGCAACAAAGATGGGTATCACTACTTGGATAGACCCTTCTCGTTATGGTTTATCTCTTACTTTGGGTGGGGGTGAAGTTAGGATGATTGACATGGCTCAAACCTTTGGTGTTTTAGCTAACGGAGGAGTGAAAGTTCCACTACTTCCAATCTTGGAGATTACCAATTTTAGAGGAGAGGTAATTAAGCAAGTTAATGTGGAAGAAAGAAAAGAATCTTTAGTATATTTAACTGAGTTTGATGGCGAAGAAAAGAAGGATGATTTAATTAGAGTAATGGATAAAGCCCCTGCATATATGACAGCTCATATTATGCAAGATAATAATGCTCGTGTGGCTGCTTTTGGTTCTAGATCTCAGCTGGTTATTCCTAATCAAGTTGTTAGTGCTAAGACTGGTACCACAAATAATGTCAAAGATAACTGGACGGTTGGTTTTACCCCAGAATATTTGACTATCACTTGGGTAGGAAATAATGATAATACTTCTATGAATCAATACCTAGTTTCTGGTGTAACAGGAGCTGCTCCTATTTGGAACGATATTATGAGCTATGTGTTAAGAGGTGAGGAACCTTCATGGCAAGAAAAACCTGCTGATGTGAAGTCTACTGGAGTTTGTGCTAGCGGTTTTCCATCAGAGGATGGTAAAGGTTGTAAGGTTCGTTATACAGAGTTATATTGGGAATATTCTCAGCCTTCATTATCCAGTGTAGTGAAGCAAAACGTATGGATTAGACCAGAAACAGGTTTACCTCCAGCATATGGAGAACAGGCTGAGGGCCTTGTTTTAGAAGAGCATGAGTTTTATTCTGATCCTGTCTTTGCAAATTATTGTAGTGATTGTAGTAGAGCGATTGATGAGCAAGGAAAAACTGTTTATGAGAAGTCTATAGTAAAGTTACTGCCTGAAGAAAGGGATGGTAATGAGTTCTCGCAAATTACTCCGTAAGTCTTTAGGGCTCTCTGGTAAATCTTTACATTTTTTTCTTTTTTTATGGCTGATAGCTCTAGTAATTTTTCTAGCTTGGTTTTTTTCTGAAACTCCAATTCTTTCTCCATTAACGACAAGTTCCACTTTTAGATTTTTACGTGGGACAAAAAGTAGTGAAGGAAAAATTGTTTATGGGTTTTTACCATATTGGAATTTAAAGAAAGTTTCACCACAACCAGAGTTAACTCACCTAAGTTATTTTGGTCTTACAATTGGAGCAGGTGGAGAATTATTGACAAGAACTTCTGAAGGTGGAGAGCCAGGTTACCACAGGCTAGATTCACAGGAATTAGCTAGTATAAGTGCTACCCTGAAAGATAATAAGCAAAAATTAGAACTAACTTTGATTCAATTTAATGCAGATGATATTTATGCTTTTATAAATTCTAAGAAAGCCCAAGAAGAATTTTATACAACGGTAGAATCTGTACTATTGGCTTACCCTTTTTCTGGCATTAATGTTGATATTGAGTATGGGGGGACAGTGGATGAAAAGTTAAGGAATAACTTTAGTGATTTTATTGTTGAGTTTAAAGAAAAACTTAGTGAGAAATATTCTCATATCAATGTATCGGTATCAGTTTATGCTAGTGCTGCTGAAGGTAATTCTATTTGGGATATTGAACCTATTGGTCAGGCGGCAGATTATATTGTGGTGATGGCTTATGATTTTCATCGGAGATCATCTGTAAAGGCTGGTCCTGTGGCGCCTTTATTTGGTGGTAAAGATCTTTGGGATGGAGATATTAGCAATTATTTACAAAGTTTTTTGAAAGTAGTTCCTAAAGAAAAAATATTACTGGGTGTACCGTTTTATGGTTATGAATGGCAGACAACTTCTCGTGATCCAAGAGCCCATACTTTCCCAGAGACTGGAGCAACAGCTAGTTATGCAAGAGTTCAGACTTTATTAGAGCCAGAAACAAAAGAGAAACTAAGGGTGGAAGAGGGCTGGAATGAAGAAGCACTGTCCCCATATGTTTCATATATAGAGGATGGAGAGATATTTGTTGTTTATTATGAAAATTCAAGATCTTTATCATACAAGTTAGATTTAGTTAATCAGTTAGATTTAGGCGGGATTGCTATTTGGGCACTAGGTTATGAGGGTGACTCTCGTGAATTATGGGAGACGATAGGACGGAAGTTATAATTGCTCCATTTTTTTAGTCATTTTCCTATTTATAATAGTTGTTTCATAGTAGATCAAATGCTATCATTTTAAACATGGGGTTGCGGAAGAAATCTGCTAACAAAATTCAGAAGAACTTACTTAAGAAAAATTCAAAAATAGATCTAAGAAAATTAAAGAAAAAACTTAGAAATCTTGGCTTGAATAAAATTTGGGTGAGTAGAATTATTTCACCTATTAAGCGTTTTAGAGATTTTAAAACTAATTATTCAAAGTCAAAAATTTATTTTGAAAAAAAGATTTATAAAAAAATAGAAGGAACTGAAAAAGTTCTTATTGGTTTATTTATAAAGAAGAAAAAAAGAGGTCGTCCACTTAAAAAAGTAAAACCAAAATTTTCGATTACACAGCTTTTTAGTTTTAAAAACTTACTAAGAAGAAAAAGAAAAAAGAAACAAAAAAAATTAAAGAAAAAAAAGAAGACTTTTAAGATTAAATCTAAATCTGGAGTTATTTATTATTCTAATTACTTTAGAAATATTGCAAATTATTATAGAAATCATCCCTTACAGGTTTTTCTTTCATTATTATTTAGTTTAATATTATTTTCTGGAACATACTTTTTTTATGAAAGGGTTTTAAAAGACTTACCTTTGCCACAAGCATTAGTAGAAAAAGAGCAAATAGTTACGACCAGGATTTTGGACAGAAATGGTAAAGTTCTTTTTAGAATTTATAAAGATGAGAATAGAACTTTGATCCCTATTTCTAGAATTCCTGAGCATGTTAAGCAAGCAACTATTGCGATTGAAGATAAAGATTTCTATAAGCACCATGGTTTTTCTATTAGTGGAATTATTAGGGCTTCTCTAGCTAATTTACAAGGAAAACCAATTCAAGGTGGCTCTACTATTACTCAACAATTAGTAAAAAATAGATTATTGAGTCCTGAAAGAACTATAGAAAGAAAGATCAGAGAAATTATTGTTTCTGTTTTGGTGGAGGGGACGTTTACAAAAGATGAGATTTTGGAAATGTACTTTAATGAGATTGCTTATGGTGGCGCTATTTACGGTATAGAGGAGGCTGCTCAGAAGTATTATGGTAAGTCAGCTGGTCAGTTAAGCTTAGCTGAAGGAGCTATGTTATCAGGTTTACCGCAAGCCCCTTCTGAATATACCCCTTTTGGTTCTAATCCAGAGCTAGCTTATGCCCGTCAGGCAGAAGTATTAAGAAGAATGATTGAAGATGATTATATTAGTGAGGAGCAGGCTCAAGAAGCTTTTTCCCAAGAGTTGCAATTTAGGTCAGATACAATTGATATTAGAGCTCCGCATTTTGTAATGTATGTAAAAGAGTTGTTAGCTCAGAAGTACGGTGAAGATGTAGTTAATCAAGGGGGTCTGGAGGTGAGAACAACTCTGGATCTTTCTTTACAAGAAAGTGCCCAGGAAGCATTAGTTACAGAACTTGAACAAATAGAGAGATTAAATATTCAAAATGGGGCTTCATTAGTAACAAATCCCCAGACAGGGGAAATTCTTAGTATGATTGGTAGTAAGGATTATTTTGATTTTGAGAATGATGGCCAGGTAAATGTGACCCTAAGACCTCGTCAGCCAGGTTCTTCAATAAAACCAATTACTTATGCAATAGCACTAGAGAATGGGAGGAGTGTTGTTTCTACTTTGCAAGATACCCCTATCACTTACAGAGTGGTGGGAAGTCCTCCTTATAGTCCTAAGAATTATGATGGGAAATATCATGGTAATGTTCCTTTAAAACAAGCATTAGCTAGTTCATATAATATTCCAGCTGTGAAGTTACTGGCAGAACTTGGAGTTGAGAGAATGATAGATAAAGCAGAGTTAATGGGAGTTACTACCTGGCAAGATCGTAAACGTTTTGGTCTTTCTTTAACTCTTGGTGGTGGTGAAGTATTAATGACAGATTTAGCCCAAGTTTATGGCACATTTGCCAATGGAGGAAAGACAGTTGATTTGAATCCATTACTTGAAGTACGTGATGTAAATGGCAAGATGCTTTATCAAAATAAATGCGCTTTAGATGGGCAGGATTGTTTCTCAATGCAAGCTGTTGATTCTAGAGTAGCTTATTTGATGAGCAGTATTTTATCTGACAATGAAGCTAGGAAGTCAGCTTTTGGTCTTTACTCTGTTTTAAATATTCCTGACCAACAGGTGGCTGTCAAAACTGGGACAACAAATTCTCTACGAGATAACTGGACTATTGGTTATACCAGTGACAGAGTGGTTGCTGTCTGGGTGGGTAATAATGATAATACTTCAATGAGTTATGTAGCTTCAGGTATTACTGGGGCTTCTCCAATTTGGAATGAGATTATGAGGCTTAATTTAAATGAAGAAGAACCTCATAAGTTCGCTTCTCCATCAGGTTTGATAAAGGAAAATGTATGTTCTTTGGCGGGGACGCTACCTTGTGGAAGCTGTCGTACAAGTAGTGAATATTTTATCTATGGTACCCAGCCAACTTATCATTGTAAGAGTGAGTTGTTTACAAAAGTGACAGTAGTTCCTTAGGAATTTTTATTTTTTAAAGAAAAGTTTAATAAGTAGTGTAATAAAGATAGTAAGGATCAGTAGAATTGGTCCGACAAGTTTTTCTCTAGTTTCTCTTTGTTTTTTTAGTTCCTTTTGCTTTTTTTTTCTTTGTCTTTCAATGTCTTTTTCTTCACGTTTGGCTTCAATCTCTCTGGTTGAGTCCATTTTTTCTTGTAGTTCATCTTTGGAAAACTTAGGCATTTTTCTTTTGCTCAATCATAATTTTAGCTTTTGAGACTATAACTTCTACAACTTGTTGGATAGAAAGGTCACTAGTATCAATGACAACAGCCTCGTCAACAATCTTTAAAGGGTCAGTTTTTCTTGTCATATCTTGTTTATCTCTTTTAAGTAAGTCTTTGAGAATTTGATCAAATATAACATCTTCACCTTTTGTTAAGAGTTGAGTTAAACGGCGTTTTGCTCTGACCACATCAGAACCAGTTAAAAATATTTTAAGATCAGCTTTTGGTAAAACTCTGTAAGTGATATCTCTACCTTCCATAATCACGCTTTGTCCTTGTGCAATTTCTTGTTGTTTTTTTACTAAGATTTTTCTTATTTTAGGAAGTTGTGCAACGCTAGAAGCTCCAAGGCTGACTTTTTCTGTTCTTATTTTCCATGAGACATCTTCACCATCAAGAAAGATAGTGGAAAGGCGACCATCTTTTTCACTTTCAGTTGGAGTTCTCATTTCCATCTTTGAGTTTTCAACTAGATTGGCTATAGCATCTTCATTTTCGGGATCTGTTTTTTTACGAATAGCAAGCAAAGCTGTCATCCTATACATTGCTCCAGTATCTACATATAGATACCCTAGTCGTTCAGCAACTAGTCTAGAAATAGTCCCTTTACCAGCGGCAACGGGTCCATCAATTGCAATGTGGAAATTCATAGCTATTTTTTCTTGCGGGTTGTCTTCTTCTTGGAAGTAGATCTTTTAGCAGTTCTCTTTTTTGTAGCAGGAACGCTATCCCAATCTTCTTTATCAGAAATAAGGAGTCCTCCAAGACCAACAACAATCAAAATGATTGGCCAAAGGTTCCAAAAAACTAAAGGAAGTAAACCAAGATTTGAAGCTAGAAAGATCAAACCCATAGTAACCAGGGCAGCAGGCCAAAAAACTCTTTTAGGCATAATGGTTAAATTATAATTATTATTTGTGTATTAAGCTTATCACAATCTACCCATTTCGACAAAGAGTTAAGAGTTCTCTAATCTTGGCTTTGCAAAAACTATCTTTCTCAAGTATAATAATCGCCTATGCCGATACTAAAGAACGCAAAAAAAGCTTTAAGAAGCAGTCAAAGAAAGACTGTTATTAATAATAAAGTAAGATCTAAACTTAAGACTATGGTTGATGGATTTAAAAAGTCTCCAACAGTAGCTACTTTAAGTTTAGCTTTCTCTGCTATTGATAAAGCTAAAAAGAGAAATCTTATTGAACCTAACAAAGCTGCTAGAGTTAAATCTCAGCTTACTAAGTTAGTTCCAACTAAGTAATTTCATTTACAGTTTCTAGTTTTCTTTCTTGAAGCTGGATAATGTATCTGAATATTATGGACCAAATTCGCAACTTTTCTATTATTGCTCACATCGATCACGGTAAAACTACTTTGACTGATCGTTTTTTGGCCACTACAGGTACTGTTTCTGCACTAGACTTTAAAGATAGAATAATGGACTCTAACCCAATTGAAAGGGAGAGAGGTATTACTATAAAATTAGCCCCTGTCCGCATGGATTATAAGGGCTATATTTTTAACTTAATTGATACACCTGGCCATGTTGACTTTGGTTATGAGGTTAGTCGTTCTCTAGCTGCCTGTGAAGGTGTTCTACTATTGGTTGACGCTGCTCAAGGTATTCAGGCTCAGACTTTAACTAACTTTGAAAAAGCCAAGGCCTTAAACCTTAAAATTATCCCAGTACTTAATAAAATGGACTTACCTTCTGTCAATAAAGAAGAGGTCATGCTTGAGTGCATGGAGACTTTTGGAGTAGAAGAGGATGAGATCTTAGCTGTTTCAGCAAAAACTGGTGATGGGGTTGAAGAGCTTCTTGACGCTATCATTGAGCGTATTCCTTCACCAAAACCAAGTAAGTCAGATAAGTTAAGAGGTATGGTTTTGACTTCAAAATTTGATCAGCATAAGGGTGCAATTGTTTACGTCAGAGTTATGGATGGGGTGTTAAAGAAAGACAAGCTTTCAATGGTTGCTACTGGAGAAAACTTTTTACCTGTTGAGGTAGGTTTCTTTACTCCAAAGATGACACCAACTACTGAACTTAAAGCAGGTGAAGTAGGCTATGTTGCTACAGGCCTTAAAGATGTTTCTAATTTAAAAGTTGGTGACACAATTACTCAGGTTAAACACAAAGATATAGTTGAGCCATTAGCAGGTTTTAAATTACCTACCCCAATGGTCTATATGGAAATTTATCCAATTGATGGTGATGAGTTTACTCTGCTTCAAGATGCAATGGAAAAATTAGCTCTTCATGATTCATCTCTTGTTTATTCTGGTACTCACTCTACTGCTCTGGGCAATGGTTTGAGAGTTGGCTTCCTGGGAATTTTACATGCTGAAATTGTTCTAGAAAGGTTAAAAAGAGAATTTGCACTAGATTTAATTGCTACCGCTCCAACTGTTACTTATAAGATTACAGATAATAATGATAAAGAAATAGAAATTCATACCCCTGCAGAAATGCCTGATCCTACTTTTATTAAAGTAACAAAAGAACCGGTGACAGATTCAGTTATTTTTACTCCAGAGAAATATTATGGTGTTATTATGCAGATGATTAGAGATCGTAGGGGAGAACTTGTTGAAGTTAAGAATGTAGGAGTCAGAATGAGGGTTAAGGCGACTATCCCTCTGGCTGAAATTATTATTGATTTTCACGACACCCTAAAGTCTTTAACTTCAGGATTTGCCTCCTTAGAATATGAGTTAGCTGGATATCAAGAAGTAGAAGCGGTAAAAGTAAATATTTTACTTAATAAAGAACCTGTTGATGCTTTGAGTTTAATTACAGTAAAAGAAAAAGCAGAACAGGAAGGCAAGAGACTGGTGAAGAAACTTAAAGAAGTTGTACCAAGGCAAATGTTTGAGTTACCTATTCAAGCTGCTATTGGAGGTAAAATTATTGCTCGTGAGACTATCAAGGCTTTCAGAAAAGATGTGACGGCCAAGTTATATGGAGGAGACGTGACTCGTCGCCAAAAGTTATTGAAAAAACAAGCTAAAGGTAAGAAAAGAATGAAGCAATTTGGTAGAGTTGAGCTGAATCAAGAGTCTTTCTTAGCAGTTTTGAAAAGATAATAGTATATAATAAGTCCATGCCCAATGTTTTTGACTCAAGTATGAAGTCTAAAAAACCAAAAGGAGAAACAGAAATAATGCATAAAACAGATGCTAGTCCAGAAGTTTGTCACCGTCATGTTGATGAGTATTCTGAAGTAATGAGAGGAGAAACTCCTGCTACCAGACTTTTGTCTGCTTTTATGCCAAAGCCTGTTTCTGTTACTTTTGATAACCAAGATGGATCAGAACATATAATCTTAGTATTAAGACGTCATCCCCTCACACTTTTCAAACCACTTTTGATTACGCTTTTTATGTTATTTATGCCTGCCTTTATTAGCTCTGTAGGGATGTTTTCTTTTCTACCAGCTAGTTATCAAATGGCAGCTTTGGTGCTTTGGTACTTAGTGACATTTGGTTTTGTTCTTGAGATATTTCTAACATGGTTCTTTAGTGTTTATATTATTACAGATGAGAGAATCATTGATGTTGATTTTATTTCTCTTATTTATAAAGATATTTCATCTGCCAAGACTGACAAAATAGAAGATGTTACTACTGTTACCGGAGGAGCATTACAATCAGTCTTTGACTATGGAACAATTAAGATTCAAACTGCTGGTGCAAAGACTGAGATTGAGTTTGAAAGTATTCCACATCCTTCTAGGGTGACAAAATTACTTAATGAGTTAATGCTCGAAGAAGAACGAGAAAAGATTGAAGGAAGGGTGAATTAATATGTTGCAGACTACTTTATCTTTTGGAGCAGATACTATAAATTCAACTACAGTGTCTTCTTTACTTCTAATGGGTGTTAAAGGAATGTTTATAATTGGAATTCTAATCTATTTTATTTTTGCCATTATTATTGTAAGACAAATTCATGTAATGAAGAAAACTCTCATTACTCCTTTTGAGCCGATTGTCCAAACAATCGGTTACGGCCACCTAATTGTAGTTGGACTGGTAGGACTACTTTTTTTGCTCATTCTCTAAAAAAACTTCGTGGTAGAATAAACCCGAATGATCCAAAAAGTTTTAGTAACGCCTATTATTGGCTTGCCTCAGATCAATGGTTGGGCTCAGGTAACACAGAGCTCCGACGGCCAATTTATTTGTGCGTTTTCTATTCAAGGTTTTCAAGCTGGTAATGTAGGTAGAGACCTTGTGGATTTGATTAAAAATAATTCTCCTGATAGCGCTACAACTGTTTATTCTTTAATGAAAAAGATAGTGAGGTTTGTGAATGAGAAAGATTGTGAGATAGAAGTTTCTTCAAGTTTTTTTGGTGATGATGTGACAATCTTTGCAGTATATAACGGATCTTTACTCCTGAAGAGAAACGGTAAAGTAGGTAATATTTTGCAAGCTGAGAGTGATATAAAAATCATTGAGGGTAAAAAAGTTCCAGAAGATATCTTTGTTTTGATGACAAACTCTTCCTTAGAGTTTAAAGGAGAAATATTCCAAAAACTATCTCAAGGTTTAGATGCTGATACGACTGTGGCTTCAATAGTGCCTGGTGTACAAAATTTAGAAAATTCTTCTTTAACTTCAATGGCATTTTTATCTGATTTACCAGAAGATTATGATAATGGAAGTGAAAAAAGTGATAGTAGTTTAGAATGGTTTGGTCCTGAAGAAAAAGAAGAGTCTGTAATTGAGTTTTCAGATGATGATCAAAGTAAGAGTGTCATTGATAAAGAAGATGAGAAATCTCAACCAATTTTTGAAGCACAGACAGGAAAAAAGAAGTTTAAGTTTGATAAGAAAAAGTTAATTAGTTTGTTAATTTTAATACTAACTTTTTTGAAAAAGACTATTAAAGTTATTTTTATAATAATTAAAAAGATATTCATATTTTTTAAACAATTATTTACCAATGAAGTTTATGTTGATGAAGGAGCTCGTATTGCAAAGAAAAGACTGAGAATCCTTGTCTTGTCAGTTATTGCAGTTTTACTTATCTTGGTACCATTTTTCATTTTTAAGTTAAGAGCTGATGCGCATGTAAAAGATGCTACGCAACAAATTTCTTCACTAATGACGGAGTTTGAGGAAGTTAAGACACAAGTAGAAGAAAACCCTATTGAATCTAGGGAGAAAATTGCTGGAATCATAGATAACCTTCAGTCAAAAGAGAAATCTTTTGCAAATAAAGAAGCTGGTAAGAAGTATATTCTTAGTCAATTAACTTTAGTGCAAGAGTATTTTGATTCTATTTCTGGTAAAGAAGTTTTTAATGAGCTAGAAGTTTTCTTTGATTTTCAATTGGTTGAGTCAGATTTTATTGCTAGTAGAACAAAGCTTTCTGAAGATATTGCTTACTTTTTTGATAAAGATAAAAAGAAGCTTATTAAGTTAGAGCTTGGTAGTAAGAAAGTTGAAGTGATAGACCTAGGAGAACAAGAAGACTTAACTGATTTTGTCACCACTAAAGAGAAGATTTTTCTTTTAGGAAATGGAATTTTGGAGAGGGGTTTGACTAGTGATAGTGTAGAAAGAATTATTGATCAGGGTAAGTCCAATGAGGGGGCTAAACTTATCAGCATTTTTAGTGATAATATTTATGTTTTAAATCATGAGCAAAGAAATATTTATAAGTATAGTTATGATTCTTCTAATTCGGAGTATTCAGATCCAATCAGGTGGGTAAAGTCTGCAAAAGATCTTGAGTTTGATAAGGTTGTTTCTATGGTTGTTGATGGTAATATTTGGCTTTCTACTAGATTAGGACAAGTTTTTAAATTAAATGGTGGAGAAGGTTCTTCTTTTGATATAAATGGTTTAGCTCAGCCACTTTCAGATCAAACATATTTGTTCACTCATTCAGACTACGATAATATTTATCTTTTAGAACCAAGTAGTAATCGACTGATTGTTATTACTAAAGGCGGTGATTTTGTTAAAGAAATTAAGAGTGCTTCTTTAGCAGCAGCGAGTGGTTTAGTTGTTAGTGAGTCATTAAATAAGGCAATAGTTATTAGTGGCTCTTTAGTTTTCGAGGTCGGGTTATAATATACTTCATGAAACTTCTAGTTAATAAAAAAGCAAATTTCGATTACCAAATTCAAAAAACCTTTCAGGCAGGTGTTTCCCTTAGTGGAGCTGAAGTAAAAAGTTTGAGAAATAAGTCAGGGAGTCTTGCTGGTAGTTATGTGAAAGTAATTAGTGGTGAGGTTTTTTTACTTGGTTCTCAGATTACTCCGTACAAGTTTGCAGATAATACTGAGTATGATCCAAAGCGGACTCGAAAACTTTTATTAAAGAAAAAAGAAATTGTAGAGATGATCGGCTATACAGAAAAGAAGGGTTGGTCTTTAGTACCACTTAGTTTTGAATTAGTGAGAAATAAAATTAAGTTAAATATTGGTCTTGGTAAAGGTAAGAAGGAATTTGAGAAAAGAGCCTCTTTAAAAAGTAAGGCAATAAAAAAAGATATAGACAGACATATTAAAGATAGGTTATATATAAAGTAATATGTTAAATGAAGTTACACTCTCCCAATTAAAAGTTGTTTTAGATCAAGCTCACACTGCTTTGGTAATCTTGGGTCCTAATGCAAATTTAGATCAGACAGCTAGTGCTTTGGCTTTTTATGAGTCTCTTAAAGATTTAAAATCTGAAGTTAGTATCTGTTCTCCAGAAGAAATTTCTTTTCTTGATTTACAAGGTCAAGATGAAATAAAAAAGAAGTTAGGGAACAAAGACTTGTCTGTTAGTTTTGACTATGATGAGACATCTGTAGATAAAGTTAGTTATCATATTGATGAGGAGAAAGGTAAGTTTTATCTTGTTGTAAAGCCTAAGAAAGGCCAAAAACCTCTGGATACAAAATCAATTAGCTTTGATTATGTAGGTGCTCAAGCAGATGTTATTTTTCTTTTTGGTGTTCATCAATATAAATCTTTAGAGCATCTTTATTCTAATTATAGCGATGTTTATGATAATGCTACTGTTGTTACAGTTCATAATTTTGAGCCTGAGATTGGTGATATTAAAATAGATGTTTCAGGAAAATCTTGTTGGAGTGAGACAGTTCTTAGTTTAATTGAGGCTCTCGGTTTAGAATTAAATGATGTTGGTGCTACTAATCTTCTTTATGCAATTGAGAATGCAACAAACAATTTATCTTCTTTTACAGCTACAGCAGATACTTTCGAGAGTGTTGCTAAGCTTATGAGGGCTGGAGCAAGAAGAATTCACCCTAAAAAAGAAATTCGTAATAGTAGTGAAAAGGTAAGTCAAAGAGTTGAGATAGGAAAATCTAAAAAAACATCTTTTGAGTTAGCATTAGATAGAGCAAAGTCAGAGAAACAATTTCCTGGAATAGAACAACATCAGGCTAAAAGAACTTTACCTAGTAAGAAAAAGAAGTCCAGAAAAGTTTCTAAAGAATTAGTTAAAGATCAGAGTAAAGATAAAAGTTCAATGAATGATAAGAATTATCTCCCAGAGAATTTAGGACGAAGAATTTAGTAACTTCTTAGTTGTTCGTAGAAATTCTTAAGTCTTCCAGCAAAACCTCTATTTCTACAAAATAAGACAGGATCACCAACTTGCCAGTCTCTCCAAGTGCTAGTAGGGTCTGTGCCATATAAATATTCTCCAGAGTATTGTAGTAAGAATCTAGGATAAGCAATATTACGATTACTGTTGATGGTGCCAAGGAAGAGTCGTAGCTGTGGTTCTATACTTCCGCTTTGCCTTGAAGTTGGAGCACTTAGTACTCCAAAGTCAGGTCCACCTGTTTCTGTAGAGTAAGCACTAGCTCCAGTTTCTTCAAGCCAAATAGAAAGGGCTAATCTGGGGCTAACATTTTGTTCTTCAGCACGATCTTGAACATACTCACAAGCAGTTTTACTTCCACCTCTAGTAAAGTTTCCAGAGCTATCGACAAGATGAGCAATCAAACTTGGTTTGTAGGCTGTATCTTCGTTGAAAGAACAGGCCACAAAAGAAAAGAAAGCCTCATCACAATTGACTCTGTCTGATTGTGATTCTTGGTCATTAAGCCAGTTGTCAATTCCATGAACACTATCTGTATATTCAACAGCCATATCAGATTCTCCGGTTATAGAATCATCAAGGGTACAAGCAAATTCTGAAGGAGGGAGTGTATATGATCCAATATCATTAACTACTCTGTCACTACCTGTGCAAGTAGCTACTGCTTCATTCATATATCCTGTTTCTGGTTCATCCTCATTATCTTGTAGTCCATCTCTTTCTACGATTCCACTGCATCTACCAGTCAAGAAATCTTCAGTAGGAGTGTCACTCTCAAGACAAGAGGTAACATAATCCCATGAAGGGGTGCCTTCTAATCTTAAAGTTTGTTGAATTTTTATTGTGATAAGCCCCAACCTTGCTCCAAGGATTCTAGGTTCTTTGTCTATTTGTGGTTCTGAAGTTATTGTAGCTGATGGAGTTTTTTTACATGATTGATCTCTAAATGCTCCATAAGATATTGGAGTTTCTTCAGGAGATAAACTCCTTACATAGGCATCATAGTCATTTTGGCAAGAATCTTCTGACACAAACATAAATTTACTTGGATCACCTGTATAAGAGGCTGATTTGCCAGGCATACTTTGTTCAACGCCACTCATTTTAAACCAAGTGTCTCTAACGTCATCTCCTAGTAATTCTTTATCATATTGTTCTTCGAATTCTTCTATTTGCTTTGGAATTAAAAACTCATTAAGGAAAGTAGTTTCAGCTGCTTCTAATTCATACCCTTGTGGATAAACAAGGTATCCATGTATTACAGCTTTTGGGTCCTGACTTCTTTCAGGCTCTTCACCTCCATACAAAGGGTCATTGCCATCATAGAAAGAAGTGAAAGCGTAGTGAGAGAGGAATCTAAATTCAAAAACTTGCCTTGCTTCGTCTGTAATAGGAGGAAGGCTTGTGTCATCATTACTATGAATAACGTTGGCAATATCATTAGGGTATAAACCAGATTCAAGCATATGAACACTTTCTCCGCTATATGTATTGTTAAGACCAGCTAAAGCGTGAACACTAGATCCATTATATAAGTGATATAAGCCTGCATCGCTTCTTGTTAAACCTGCATCGTCATAAATAACACTATTTTCTTCCCAGTTTAGAATACTTTCATTACAATCGTCTGCATTTTCTATTCTCCTATTTACGAATGTAGTTAAGGCTTTTTCCATTGGTTCTACACAGCTATATTCGTCAGGTGTTGGTTTGCCGTCAAAATATAAACATTCTATTAATTTATCTTCTTCACTATCTGGATCAAAAACATTTTCAAAAGGAATGATAGGGAGACCATTTTCTTTAAATGGATTTGGAATAGTAGCTCCAGCCTTTTTAGCTCTCCAGAGAGTTTTGTAAGCGTCTTGTAGCTCTGGTTCTTGGATGCTATTTCTAGCGAATTTTACTGAGTCATTAAAATCATTGGGAGGTCCATAAGTTGCGATATGTCTTCTAGGGGTAGTAGCAGTGCTCTTACTAGGATAGTTTTTTTCTGGTGGTGGGGTGTAGGTAAAATCAAAATCATCTTGATTTGTTGTAAAGTCAGGGAAAAGGAAGGCTAAAATTCTAACTTCACTTCTGGGTTTAGCATTTGGCTCAGGGAGTACTCTACCAACTCCATCAGCGTATCTTAGAAAATCAAAACCTGGTTTTCGTGTTGTAGGTTCCCAGAAAGTGAATGTTTCACTACTAATACGAGGTTCTCTAAGCTCTGCAGAATAAATGACAAAGGCATATCTATAAGAAGTTGGTAAGGTAAAGGGCATGCTTAAAAGGCTATCTCTTATAGAAAGTTGTGTAGGGTTAAGACTTTCTATTGGAACTTTCATTGATTCACAACTAAAACCAGTTGTTTCAATTAAGTCATATAGTGTTACATAAGATAAACTGTTGGGGTCATAAGAAATATCCAAAGCACAAGTTTCAGGGTTTTCTAGTGTTTTACATTTTTTGTTTACTGCACTCAATATTTTTCTCTTTTCTCGGCATTGATCTTCAGGAGTAGAGAGAGTATAGGCTGGTGAAAAATCTGCTGAAGTAAAGCCTGCTCTGACTGTTTCATCTTTATGACTCCAAAACCCTTCTAAAGAATCTTTATCTTTTAAGACAAAAACACCTTTTTTTCTCCAAAGAGGAGTTTGTGAATCTATGTAATTAAAAAATTGTTTATAATCTTCAAGACTAACTTCTACTCTATTTCCAGGTTTAGATTCTGCTGCGCCATCTCTTTCAGTGACTGTTTCTTTACCCATCATATCTTCGAGCATAATGTTATTGGTGTTACTTGAAGCAATATATTGGAGGTCTGGGATACTACAGTAGGCTTGATAGCCTTGGGCAACTAAGTCTTCATATACTTTGTCAAAAATTAAATTTCCCGGATCCTCATACCCATTGAGGGCATAGTCATACATGCCATTAATTGGCTCAACAAAGTAGGGGTCTCTATTGAGAGTTTCTGTAATAGCTGCGTCTAGTGCACAAACATCAGTTGTTTCATCCCAATCTGCGGGAGAGTTCTCTTCAAAGTCCATTGTTTGGTACCAAGCGCATAAACCATATCCTTTACAGTAGACTAAAGTTTCACCAGCTCCAGCTCCTCCGGTATTTGTTGTAACTATTACGTCAATTGGGTTAAGAGAGTTACAGATAGCAGTGCCTTGAAAGATAAGCTGGCTTGATCCCGTTGTTTCTATATTAGATTGGCCTGATACATTACACTCTTGTAACTGGGAGGAGTCTACTAAAGGATTAGATTCAATTAAATTGGGATCTTTTTTAAAAGATCTAATATATCCTGAGCTAGTGTGAGTGTCACCACAGCTCATTGTATTGTCTAAGATTGATCTTCCCCAGGTTCCATTTGAACTATAGACTCTATAAAAAGCTTCATCATTGGTTCCATCACAGGTAAAGAATCCATTAGCGTCTCCACCTCCCCAAATAGTATCTTGTTTGAAATTTATAGTACTGCTACCTTGTTCATAAAGAAAGTGAATATCATTTGAGTTTTGTTTAAAGTGATCTCCGTTTATCCACTCCACAAAGTTGGTTACATTACCTATGTAAGCAAATCCTTCACCGACAGAAGAAGATCCTACAACAGGGCATGTTCCATCACATTGAGGGGCTACGTATTGCCTAACGTCAATTGAAGACTCTGAGCATTTAGTTTCTATAGCATTAACTTTTTGGGAAAATAAAAAAAGACTTCCTGTAAGCACAAACAGAGCTAGTAACAATTTGTTAAGCCTTTTCACTCTTCGTATTATATCTGTTGGACTATATAATTGTAATATGACTTTCAAGCTTCCTAAGTTTTTAAACCCAAGTGCAATGTGGCTAGAGAAACAGCAGACTTCTATTCTTTCTGCTGCCACAATTATGACAGCAGCAAGCGGTGTATCTGCAATAGCAGGTCTTTTAATTAAAAGGTTGCTTAACCACTATTTTATAGAAAATTCCCGTGAAGCTTTGGAGGCATTCTGGTTAGCTTTTCAAATTCCAGATATGATGTTTCAGCTGATTATTCTTGGAGCTCTTTCTGCCGCTTTTATTCCAATTTTCACTACTTCAAAAAAACAAAGTTTAAAAAAAGCTTTTCACATGAGTTCTATCATGATGAATATTTTGCTTTTAGTTTTTGTTGCTGTAGGACTTTTTGTCTTTATTTTTGCAAGAGAAATTACTGTTTTTAGAACAGGGTCAGCAATTCAGCCAGGACAAATTGATGTGGTTGTTAACTTGACTAGACTGATGTTACTAGCTCAGTTTTTCTTTGCTGTCTCTAATTTTATGACTGGAATATTACAGTCATTTCAACGTTTTATTATTCCTGCGCTTTCACCTATTTTTTATAACTTAGGAATTATTTTAGGGGTGTTATTGTTTTCATCACAGCTGGGTATTTATTCTGCAGGAGTGGGAGTTGTAATAGGTGCTTTCTTACATTTAGCAATCCAAGTGCCATTAGTCTATAAACTGGGCTTTAAGTATAGTTTTTCTTTGAATTTTAAATATCCAGGAATTAAGCAGTTCTTTAAGATTATGCCTCCACGGGTTTTTGCTATTGGGGCTAGTGAAATTAGGAAATTAGCTCTTGGATTTTTCACAACTTCTTTAGGCTCTCTTAGTTATCTATCTATGTTTTATGCTTTGACTTTAATGACAGTTCCTATCAGATTATTTGGTGTTCCAATTGGACAAGCGTCATTGCCATTTCTTTCAGAAAAATCTGGTGAAGGTGAAAGAGATAAATTTATCGGCTTAGTTTTACAGTCTCTTAATCAAATTTCTTTTTTAACTTTCCCTGCAACAGTTTTACTTCTGATTTTGAGAATTCCTGCCGTCCGTTTAGTTTTTGGAACAAGAGATTTTCCTTGGGCAACAACTGTTCTATTGGGTAAATTAGTAGCAATATTAGCTATCTCTATTACAGTTCAAGCTTTAGCTCACTTATTAAATAGAGCTTTTTATGCTCTGAAAGATACTAAAACACCTCTTTTAATAGCTGGCATTGACTTAGTGATTTACTTTTCTTTAAGTTACTATTTTGTCTTCCATACAGGTTGGGGTGTTATTGGTATAGCTTTTGCCACAGTTATTACAGCTTTTGCAGAACTGATTTTACTTTTGCTGTTTTTAAATAAAAAAGTTGGTGGATTGCTTAGCAAGGCATTCTGGTTGCCACAGTTTAAGATGGTAGTTGCAGCCTTCTTTATGGCAGTTTCTCTATATTTACCATTTAGAGTTTTAGACGAATTGGTTTTTAATACAACAAAGACTATTGAGTTGATTGCTCTCTCTGTTACCACAGGAACCATTGGCATGATTGTTTATCTATATTTTGCAGCTTTACTTGACATTAGAGAGTTAAAAATCGTCGCAGATTTAATTAATAACTTTGGTCCATGGAGGAAGATTTTAGCCAGGTCAGAAGAAGTCCTTTTGGAAACTGGAGTTGAGGGTGAAGAGCTTTAACTTGTAGAATGAGATTATAATTCTGTCCTATGAAAAAAAAGGTTGTTTCTTTTGACATTAATCTACTTCCTAAAGATCCGTTCTTTGCTACTCCAGCAGGGCAAGTTTTAAAGTGGTCTTTATCAATCGGTCGTTACATCGTTATTTTTACGGAGTTAGTTGTTATTTTAAGTTTTGTAACAAGGTTTAGTTTAGATAGGCAAGTTACAGATTTAAATGATGCTATTTCTCAAAAGAAGGTTGTTATTGAGTCATATGGTGACTTAGAAGAGTCAGTCCGGCAAATTCAATCTGTTTTAGAAGAGTACTCACTATTAAGGCAACAAGTTAATATTACAGAAGTTTTTCCTGAGCTTACTAAGATTATTCCAAGAGATACAGAGTTGACAGAACTTGTATTAAGACCTGACCAAATTTCTTTCTCTGGTAAAACAGTTAAGCAGAGTTCCCTCAATATTATTATTAACAATATTCAGTTATCAAATCGTTTTTCAAATGTTTCAATTGATAAAATTGAATCAAATACTACAGAGGATGAAGGAGGTTTTAATTTTGTGATTAGAGCTAATACTAGAAAAGCGGAAATAAGAACTCAATCTGCTCGTGAAGTAGAAAAGACAAATATTTTAGATAGAACCCAAGGACTAGACGGAATATAAAATGGCAACAAATAGACAAAAAGTTACTAAAACACTAAATGAGTTTTATCAAAGACCTGTAGCTAAGGTTTCATTGGAGTTATTTCTTAGCGTTGGTGCAGTGATCTTTTTTGCAGTTTTTGCAATTAGACCAACATTAGTGACGATGTCTGATCTTGTGAAAGAAATAGAAGATAAAAAAGAATTGGATCAAAAACTAACACAAAAGATTGCTTCCCTATCTACTGCTCAAACTACTTATTTAGAAGTTCAAGATAGGCTTTATCTTTTAGAGCAGGCGTTGCCTTCAACTCCTGATTTTATTCATTCTATTAAAATTATTGAAAAGATAGCTAGTGATCAGAATATCCTAATAGATAGTCTTTCTGTTTCTGAGATTCCTCGTGAAGTGGGTCAAGATGTGCCATTTTCTAAGTTAAAGAAGAGCTCTTATCCAGTTAGTTTGTCTCTTAGTGGTGACTACAATAAGATTAGGTTGTTTGTTGAAGAGTTACTGCAGTATAGAAGAAGCTTTGTTACCGATACTGTTATTTTTGCGACGAGTGAAGAAAGAGGACAAAAGAAACTAAGGGCTACTATTACATTAAGTGTGCCGTATTTTGGAGAAAATAAAAAATGAAGCCAATTAAAACAAAAAAGAAGCTATCTACCTTAAGGATCAAACAACAAGCTTTGTATATTATGATCTTTTCTTTTGTGACGGTTGTTATTTGGATTAGTGGAAGTCTTTTTAAGTCACAAAGAAAAACTGGTATAGCTCCTGATCTATTAGAGCTAGCAAAACCACTTAGTCCAACTATAAATGTAGAGTTAATCAATAGTATTGAGCAAAGCGCTAACTATTCAGACCAGGAGTTATTTAACTTTCAAGTTTATAAGTTGATTAAGAGTAAAGACGGGCGTACTCAAAGAGTTGTTTCTATAGAGAGTGACTTGGATGAGATTGTTGAGGAAGAGATCCCTGTGATAATACAAGAAGATCCAAATTTAAGACTTTCTCCAGGTTTGGATGAACAAATTGAGTCAGGTAGCGGAACTTTTGACCCATTATCTCAGGAGTTTATTCAACCTTCATCTCCTCCAGTAAGCTCAGAACCACAACCGAGAGGAACTCCAGGGTTTGGTGATGATGGCAGATTTTATTTAGACTAAAAAACATCCTTGTTTCGTAAAATCTTCGCGTTGCATAGTGAGTGCTTTTTCTTTAAATTTATATATAGAGGGTAAATTTTGACCCTTCGAGTTTTACTATGCAACCAATCAATGATAAGAAAGCACTGATGAAGAAGAGAATTCCTACTATGGTTGGGTTAGGTATTTTAGTTGTGGGACTTGTTGTAGGTGTCGTATTTCTAGGAACTGGTCCTGGAGTTTTTGCTCCACGTGCTACTCCAGAGACAACTCCAAGTAAGATTAAATTGACTAATGTAACTGATGTTGGTTTTACAGCTTCTTTCTATACTTCTTCAGCTACTCCAGGATTTATTAAGTATGGTACTGACACTAAGTCTATTAAATCTCAAACTGGAGACGATAGAGACCAATTGTCAGGTACAGTTGGTGATTACAAGTTACATCACGTAACTGTTAGAGGTCTTAAACCAGGCACAACTTATTACTATGTTTTAGGGACAGGTTCTAAAGCTTCTTTTGATAATAATGGAGCTCCATTTACTGTTAAGACAGCTGCTAGAGGAGGAGCGCCTTCTGCAGCTAAGACTGCTTATGGAAATGTTTTACTAAAATCTGGTAGTCCTGCTAATGGAGCAATTGTTTATGCTACTCTGCCAGGTGTAGGAGAGATGTCTTCATTAGTTAAATCTTCAGGTAGTTGGGCTATTCCTTTGTCTAATGCTCGTAAATCTGATGGTAGTGGTTATGCTGTTGTTACTGAGACAGATAACTTAACTTTATTTGTACAAGGATTGACACCTTCCCTTACTTCAAACTTGTCTGTTGTTGTTTCAGAAAGTCAGCCTGTTGCTGATATTACCGCAGGTGAAGATGGGGTTGTGACAGAAACTGCTAAAGCAGGTGGAGAAGAAGTGACTGATAGTACAACAGATACCGGAAGTGTTGAAGAAGATGCTTTTGGAGCTTCTAAAGAAACTATTACCTATGGTGACGGGACAACTCCAAATCAAGGTGGTTCAATAGCTGATACCACTGGCTTGGGAGATTCAGCTGGAGGTGAGGGAAGTGGTTCCTCTGAAAGTGCTGGTTTGGGAGATTTAGCTGGAGAAGAAGAATTTATTAGAGATTCTACTTTTGTAGATTTTGAATGGATTGGAGAACAAGTAATTACAACACAAACACCAGGAATTGGAGGAGTAGTAGCTCCAAATGTTACTGTCAAAATTATTGTTAATTCAGAAACTCAAATAGAGCAAGAATTAGTTGCTGATGAAGATGGTTTCTTTTCTTTGAATCTTTTTGCCTTACAACAAAACTTAGAGCCTGGTGAGCACACAGCTACTTATACTTACACTGATCCTGGTACTGGTGAAGAGGTTACCAAAACAGTTACGTTTATTGTTGATCCAGATGAAGCAGGTGTTGGAGGGTCTGAAGAAGTAACACCTTTTGGTAGTGGAAATCCTTTTTCTATTGAAGATGCATCCGGTTCTGGAGATGCCACTGGGTCTGCTCAAGCAACTGATTCAGGTGACTTAGCTACCAGAAGCGCTATTCCAGCTACAGATAGTGCCGTTCCTGTTTCAGGTTCGGTAGGAACTACCATGGCTTTATTACTCGGTGGAATATTTTTTATAATGGCTGGAGGATGGAGCTACTATTTAGCTACCCAGATTGAAGTCAAAGAGATATAATAGCTCTCTCATGCCTCATAAGGTAAATAATTACTACTTTTCTTTTATAAAGGTTTTATTTGATTTAAGCTTTGGATTATTTATTTTTGTTTTAATTCTTCCCATTTTACTTATCATTAGTTTTACCATCTTGCTTACAGCAGGTTGGCCAGTTATTTTTATTCAAAAAAGAATGGGCAAAAGTGGTAAAAGTTTTATGATGTATAAGTTCAGGACAATGTATGTGGGTGCACATAAGCAACAAACTAAATTAAAAGGTTTAAATCAGGCTCCAGGCCCTATGTTTAAAATATTTGATGACCCTCGTTTTGTTGGGATAGGTAAATTTATTTCTAGGGTTGGGTTAGATGAATTACCTCAAATATTCAATATTTTAAAAGGTGAGATGAGTTTTGTAGGTCCTAGGCCTCTACCAGTTGCTGAAGCTAAAGAATTGAGTTCTGCTTGGGATTTTAGAAAATTGGTAAGACCAGGGATATTTTCACAATGGACTTTAGCTGATAACCGTCATGATTCTTTGACTGATTGGAAGGAATTAGATAGAAAGACTTTATCTCAGGGAAGTGTTACCCAAGATCTTGAATTAATTTCTTCAACCTTATTGAAAAGCTTTAGAATTAGAGATTAATTTTTAATACTTATTAATAAAAAAGACCAGGTTATCCTGGCCTTTTTATATAGTAAGTTTCAAGATCTAGATTGGACAAGCTCCAGATTCACATTTTAAGTGTTCCAAGTTAATATCTTCCATAATATAAGAGTCACCATTAGCAGATATTTCTCTAATAACATTCATAAATTGACCAATTGTGACAGCTTCTTCAGGTTGATATTCATAAGCTGTGACATCAATCTTTGGCATGACACTACAAGTTTTGATTAAAGGTTGGTATTTTTTAACCATCTTAGAGAATTTTTTAAAGGAAACTTTATCAGGGTCATATTTTAGAGTATAGGAAACCTGATTTCCAATATCTTCTAGTGGCACACCATCTTCATCGACTCCAATAATCCAATATTTCTCAAGAAGCATTAACCATTTATATTGTTCTTCTGGAGTTGCTTCACTAGCAGTGACAAGTTCACCATTCATCCCTAATTTACAAATTTCTGGTTGAGTAGGGAAACCAACTGCGGTTGTTCCCTGATAGCTTTTTAGCTCTTTGATTGGATATCCCTTTTTCTTGTACTTTTTGATCATTGGATCATCACTTCTGAACTGAACCCATCTTATATACTCACGCATTGGTGGAAGATGAGCCCCTTCACTTAGAGAAAAGAGCTTAGAAACAGTTCCACTTGGTTTTATAGTAGTAGTGGTATGAGGAACATTAACACCAAGTTTTTTGGCGTAATTTTTTGCTTCCTCATCTACTGCTCTTTTATATCTAGCTATAGTATTCCAAAAGTCTTGAGACCTTTTCTCATTAATTAGATCTTTAAAACCATAGCCAAATGAGTTCCAAGCATATTCATGTATTCCAGTCATTCCAATGCCGATTCTATTGGTTCTCTTTACCTCACGAGTATAAAGACAGTCCATAGTGTTGACCCTCATTAATGCTCTAACTGCAGCTCTGAAAGCTTCTTCAGCCATATCAGCATTAGGAGCAAAGTAAGGAACAAGATCAGCGATGACACAGTACCCACCAAGCATATTCAAAGTAATTTCACCACAAGGGTTAGGAATTTGGGTGTAATACTTAGCATTTGCCTTTTTTGCAATGTGAGCAAGCATTTTCTCTGTTTTTGGGGCAGGAAGGTATCTTGTAGATCTAGCATATTTTCCATCTAAATATCCATCAAATTCTTCGTCATTTTGAACTAGCTTATGTTGGTTCACAAAACCTGGTTCTCCAGTTTTGTCATAATAACTAGCTTTCAGTACTTCTTCTAAAACTTTCTGTGAGTGTTTGGTTTTTTGTTTCCAAAATTTTTCATCAACAGCTACAGAATTATTAGCTGACCAGAGGAATCCACCTTTTTTGATAGAGATAAACTCAAATATTCCAGAGTCAGTCCAAGTCTTGGTAGCAATACGAGCCGCTCTTCTAGCTCCTCCAACAAGGACACATTCACTTAGGTAGTGGTCAATGAACATAGTTTGTTTCCATGGTTCAAGCCCAGCGTTTTTGATTGTAGAAAGTTTTTGGATAGATTTGATTAAAGGTCTAGGTCCTGAGGCAGGTCTGTTTTGCATGCCTCCAATAGGGGAGCCTTTAGGTCTAACTTTAGAGAAATCAATGATTAAAATGTCATCTTTATATTTTTTCTCAAAAGCCATTGTTTCTATTTTTTCTACGGCTTCAGCCCAACCTTCTCTGGTATCAGGAACCTCAAACCAATATGATTTTGCATATTTATGTTGAGCATCGCGAACACTTTCATCTTCTCCCCAGATAAAGTCGGCATGTTTATTATCTAAAACACAGTGGATGATTGGCATGTTATCCCAGTCAATAACCATCAGATCATCATCATAGGAACGGCCTACCCCAGAGCCATTAAGAAGTAAATAGAAAAGTAAGAAAGAACTAGATGCTGTAGAACAGTTTGTAAAAACTTCCATGTTTCTATTAGGTTGGTTTTTATCACCGTGTTGTAAGTGACGGCCAGACATAAGTAAGGAAGCATTAGCAATATGTTTTCTTAATATTTCGTATTCTGATTTTTTTTCTTTTTTAAGTTTTGGAGGGAGAAGGTTGACATTACCTTGGGCTACACGCTCGGCTACCTCACTCCAAGGTTCAAGGTTACCCTTCTTATCTGTTCTCAGATAAGTTCTCTTAGCGACAGCTTCGCCTAAACCTTTCGCCAACTTACGATTGGTAAAACGCATTTTTCTTTTTGGCAAATTTGTTTTGGCAGCTGGCATAAAATTCCTTTAACTAATGATTAGTTTTATTTATTTAGTAGTATTATTAATTTTTAATTTAAATTTACTCAGTCAGTTTATCTATTTCGCTTTTGAAGTCTTTTAGAGAGTCAAAATCTCTATAGACACTGGCAAAAAGAAGGTATCCTAGTTTGTCAATCTTTTTTAGTCTGTTGATGACTAAGTTTCCAACTTCCCAAGACTTAATTTCGGTAGTTCTTTTTTGTCTTAAAACCATTTCTACATCTTCTAGGAGATCTTCAATATCTGACATTGAGACAGGTCTCTTCCAGGTAGCTTTAATGAGACCTCTTTTAAGTTTTTCTCTATTAAACTCTTCTCTACGTCCATCTTTTTTAATTACCTTAAGGTCAATACCTTCAATTCTTTCGTATGTTGTGAATCTTTTGGCACAAATATCACATTGTCTACGTCTTCTAATTGAACGGCCTTCTTTAGATTCTCTAGAATCTATGACTGATGTTTGGGGCTTACCACAGTATGGACACTTCATAATTGTTTTTTTACTAAAGATTGTGCTTTCTCCTACTTATAACCACAATAGGTTGTGGTCAATTTCTATGTAGGGTAATAAGAATCTCACAATGAATATATCTTTGTCAATGTAGCAAAATAGATCAATTGCTTATGCTATGATGTAAGTCATGCCGGAAGAATTATTGTCCAGATTAAAGAAGGGTGAGCCGAAAGCTGTAAGCGAGTGGTACGCAGAATATAGCCCTCGTTTAATGTCTTATATTGGAAAAAAGATCTCTAGTCATAAAGATTGTGAAGAGTTAACACAAGAGGTTTTTCTAGGTTGTTTAAAACATCTGCCATTATTCAGAGGTAAGTCTAGTATTTTTACATGGATGTGTAGTATCGCTCGTCATGAAGTAGCTGATTATTACCGTAAAAGATATGCCAAGAAGGCTTTAAAATACGTACCCCTTGGTGAGATGATTCTACAAGAAGATATTGCTGATGCTCACGAAAGTGCTCAGAAAGTAAAGGAAGTTCTATCTCAGATGAAAGGTGAATCAAAAGAGTTATTAATGCAAAAATATGTGGATTGTAAGAAAGTCAGTGAGATAGGAAAGGAGTTGGGTAGGACAACAAAAGCTATAGAATCAGACTTATTTAGAGCAAGAAAAGAGTTTAAAAAGTTGTATGCTCTGACGAGTTAATTCTTACTATGCAAAAATTCCAGGCCACTTTTGAGGATAAGTTTGAATATAATGATCGTTTTGTAAAATTGAGTTTTGAGTTAAAAAATCCCTATAGAATAGAGTTTAAATCAGGCCAATATCTTAAACTTAAGGTTAATGAGACTCTTGAACAAGAGTACTTCTTTTTTTCCTCTCCTGATATTGATCATGGTTTTGAAATACTAATAGACAGGAAAGTTGAAGGACCAAGTATTGATTATTTAGAAAGTTTACAACCGGGTAAGGTTATTGAGTTTACTGCTCCTTATGGTGATTTTATTCTAGAAGATCAGTCTGATGATGAGTTAATCATGGTGGCAACAGGAGTAGGAGTAGCCCCTTTTCATAGTATGATTTTGAGTCTTCTTCAATCACAACAGTCACAAAGAAAAATAATTTTATATTGGGGTTTAGAGAACTTAGAAGAATTTTTCTTATATGAAGATTTAGAATTATTACAAAAGAATTTTCCTAATTTTGATTTTCATCCAGTAATGGAGCACGCTTTACCAGAATGGACTTTATGTCGAGGTTCTGTCTATGATTGTTTATCAATTCATGAAGTAAATGTCGATGCTTCGTTTTACATATGTGCAAATGAGGAGATTAGTGGCAAAATGAAGAACCTCTTTTTAACCAATGGTGTAGCAGAGGAAAAAATTAGTATTGCAAAGTATTATTAAATAAATAGTCTTAAAACATGAAAAACTTACCTTTATTAGCTGCCACTATATTGGGCACATTAGCATTAGTAGCCGGGGTTACTTTCTTTTTCTCTTCTCCTCAAGAAGAGGCTTTATCAGCTGAGTCATCATTAGTGGTAGGAAAAAGAGCTTTAGAAGAATTAAGCCAAAAAGAAGCTGCAGAAAAAGTAGAAGGTGAAGAGGAAACTCAAGCTATGGAAGCAACAGATTCTTCTCATAGTGACGAATCAGAAGTTAAGAAGAGAGATACCCTAGTTGTCTTTAGTGATTTCCAATGCCCTGCTTGTAAATCTTTGGAAGACTCTTTTTTGACTAGGAATAGAGCTGTTTATGAGACTCAGGTTGACTTAGTTTTTAGGCATTTTCCACTTGATTCAATTCATCCATACGCTAGACAAGCTGCTTGGGCTAGTGAGGCTGCTAGAGATGAAGGTAAGTTTTGGGAGTATCACGGCTTACTCTTTGAGAATCAAGCTACTTGGTCTAGTTTGAGCTCAAAAGATGATGTTAGAGATGTATTTATTGAGTATGCACTAGAACTGGACATTGACAAAGATAATTTTATAGCGAAAATGGAGTCAGATGAGATCAAGAAGAGAGTTAGTGATGATGTCGCTGACGGAAACTCTTTGCAGGTTAATTCTACACCGACTATTTACTTGAATAACAACAAAACTGCCCCTCAAGATTTAGCAAAACAAATCGATTTGTTGTTAAAAGAATAATTAGTTATTACTAAATATAATTTGTAGCCGTATTAGACGAGGGGCTTTATGAAAAAATTACTTCCATTTTTATTTCCACTTACATCCTTAGCGATCGTAATGTTTCTAGCTTTCAGATGGTATTCAAACCGCACTGACAGAGGTAATATTACTCCTTTTGCTGAGAATGTTTCCATTGAAGAGCTAACAACAGAAGAAACTTCTTTAGCCCTTAGAGGTGTTGGAGATTTCGAAACAGTAGAAATGACTGGTGAAGGTGAGGAAACTGGTAAAGTTAGATATGAAGTTAATGAAGGCAAAGTTAAGTTTTCAGTAACTGCTAATGTAGAAAATTCCCAAGATGAAAATTATCAAGTTTGGCTAAAGGACCCAAACTCTGAAGCAATCAGAAAAGCTTTTACTCTTGAATACCTTAAGGGTGGCATGAGTGGAACTGCTGCAATCTCATCAGAAACATTACCTTTTGAGATTATTGTTTCAAAGGATTCAGCTAATTCTGATCAACCTAGCGAAGTCTTACTTAAAGGCCTAGTTGAGGTAGAAGAAGTCGCTGAAGAGGTAGAGGAGTAGGTTAAAGCGAAACTTAAAAATTCATTTTTGGTGAGTTTTAAAAAAAAAGCCAAAATTGGTACTTGATGTCTTAGTCGAGTATGCTAGGCTAAATAAGTAGTATTAGTAACAAAGGAGCCCTATGGCAGATAAACAACCTTTTTCACACACAAACAAAAAAGGTCAGACCTATTACCTTCACACAAGAGAGGTTACTCTTAAGAACGGTAGAGTTCAAAGAATTTACTTTTTTGCACGTGATGTAAGAGATGACGTTATGTTTGAATTACCAGCAGGATACGAAGTTATGGAAACTCAAAGAACTGGTATGCCTGTTTTAAAAAGAGCAGATAAGAAATAAAATAATCTTATAATCTTTTTTAAAAAGAAATTAGGAGGACCCCTTTTTAGGGGTCCTTTTAGATTCTCAAATGTTAGAATAAAGTCTATGAAATTAAGTATTGAAAATATTTATAAACAACTTTCGACAGTTATGGATCCAGAGACAGGTCTAGACTTAGTAAGTATGGGCTTATTTTATAAAATAGAAATTCAAGAGGGAATTATTATGATTAGAATGACCCTGACTAGCCCAGGTTGTCCTTTGGTAGAAGTTTTTGATAGTATGATGAGAGAAGTTCTATCAGTTTTTGAGGGGATAGACCCTCAGCGAGATATCAATATAGACCTGACTTTTGATCCTCCCTGGACTCCAGACATGATGAGTGAGGAAGCAAGAGCAGAATTAGGGATGGATTAATATGAATATAGTAATTGCAGCAGATCATAGAGGTTTTCATTTAAAAGAAGATCTTAAAGATTGGTTACAAACTTTAGGTCACCAGGTTATAGACACTGGTAATCATGAATATGATGAGAATGATGATTTTCCTGATTTTGCTAGCAAAGCTGCTATGCAAGTTGCAGAAGACTTTGATAGCAGAGGAATTATTTTCTGTGGCTCAGGTGCTGGAGTAAGTATTACTGCAAACAAGATTAAGGGAGCTAGAGCTTGTATTGGGATGACTAGAGAACAAGTTGAATCAGCAAAAGCTGATGATGACTTGAATGTCTTAGTAATTGCTGCAGATTATACTGGCCAAGATAGAGTTAAAGAGATGATTGAAGTTTTTTTATCTACTCCATTTAAGGGAGAAGAAAGACACTTAAGAAGACTGCAAAAGATTAAAGATTTAGAGAATTAAAATTTCTTTCTTCGTTCTAACTTTGTAATAAGACCTTCAATGTTGTAATAATTAGTTATGAATTTTTATCCAGCAATATTGACAGACTCCTTAGAATTAGTTCAAAAACAAATCAATTTGGTTCGTTCTCAAAAAAAGGTTAAAGTAGTTCAAATTGATATTATTGATGGCTATTTTGTAGATAATCTTACTATTACGCCGATGGATTTGGTAGATATTAAGTTTCATGATCTCAAAATTGACTTTCATTTAATGACAGAAGAACCGATGACTTTTGCAGAAGAGATAGTTAATCATGGTAAGTATTTTCCAGTTAGGGTTGTGATAGGCCAGGTAGAGAAAATGTCTTCTCAAGAAGATTTTGTTTCATTACTTGAGAATTATAATATTATGAAAGGTCTATCTTTAGACCTTTATACACCCCATGAAGAGATTCTAGATAGTGTTTTTAAAAGATTAGATTCTTTGCAGTTAATGTCTATTGAGGCTGGAGCCCAGGGTCACAGTTTTAATGACTTGGTTTTTAAAAAAATTAAACAAGTCCAAGCAAGAGCAAAAGAAATTAATCCAAACCTAGAAGTCATTGTTGATGGTGGGGTAAAGTTAAATAATATAGAGAAGTTAGCCAACGCTGGTGTGGATTCTGTAGGAGTCGGTAGTGCTATCTGGAAGAGTGAAGATATAAGTAAAACATTAGAAAGATTTTGTGAATATGCAAACTGAAGACGGACAAGTTGAGAAAAATAATCAAGTTCAATTACCATTGAGAATTCCTAAGGTAAAAAAGAGAACTAGTATTGAGAAAATAGGCTTTTTTGGTAGTGCTGATGTTGATCCAGAGCACCCTCTATATAAGGAAGCATTTAAGGCAGCTCGTTACCTTGCTTATCATAATAAGATTATTGTGAATGGAGGAGGGCCTGGTGTAATGGCGGCAGCCACTAAAGGTGCTGAAGCTGGAGGAGGTCAAACTGTAGGTGTGACTTTTTATCCTAAAGATATGCCTGAGTTCGAAGGTAGATATTATAAGAATATTGTAGACAAAGAAATAAAAACAGCAAATTATGTGGAGAGAATGTTTGGTTTGATGGATGAGTCGGATGCTTTTATTTGTTTCCAAGGAGGAACAGGAACTCTTAGTGAGTGGGCTACAGCTTGGTTACTTGCACATCTTTATTATGGCAATCATAAACCATTGATTTTATATGGTGAATTCTGGCATGATTTAATGGATGTAGTGATTGATCAATTCTTTATCAGTGATAAAGAACAAAAAGTATATAAAATTGTAAAGAATGAGGAAGAGATGATTGAAGCTTTGGCTGAGTTTGAGAGAGAGCTTCAGGATAGACTTAAAGACACAAAATAAATTATGCGTATTATTACCATTGGTTCTGCCCTAGTTGATATTTTTATTAGATCTGAACATTTTTCTAAAGATACTCATGGGGTTGTCCGGGTGGGTGAAGTTGGTGGTAAGTTCGATGTTAGTAGTTTTATTTTAAAAACTGGAGGTGGGGCAGGAAATGTTGCTACAGGTTTTGCTCGTCTTGGATTTGATAGTGCGGTTATTTCAGAAACAGGTCAGGATGAATTAGCCAGAATGGTAATGGAAGATTTAGAAAAAGAGAAAGTAGATACTTCACTAATGATTCATGAAAAAAAGGAAGAAACCGGAGGATCTGTTATTCTTGTTTTAGCTGATGGTTCTAGAGCTGCTTTAGTGCACCGAGGGGCATCTTCGTTACTTGATCCAAAAGATATTGATATAAAAGAATTGTCTCATGCAAATTGGGTGCATATTTCTAGTCTTTCTGGCCGTTTGGATACTTTGAAGCATGTTTTTTCAGTACTTAAGTTTCATGGAGTTAAGACATCTTGGAACCCAGGTTCTAGTGATTTAAAACTGATTAAAGAAGGTAAGTTAGAGGTAGAAGATATTTGTGCCCAAGTTTTAATACTTAATAAACAAGAGTGGGAGATGATTGATGGTCATCAAACAAAGCTTAAAAAATGTATTAAACAAATTGTGGTAACAGATAGTGTTAGGGGAGGAAAAGTATTTTTAGAAAATGGTCAAAAAATTGATTATAAGGCAAAAGAAACTAAGTCAGTTGATAATACTGGAGCAGGTGATGCTTTTGCTGTGGGCTATGTGGCCTCAATATTAAGAGGTGATAGTATAGAAAGAGCAACTTATTGTGGTGCTAAAAATTCTGCTAGTGTAGTTAAGCACTTTGGTGCCAAGCAAGGTTTAAAGAAACGCCTTTAATTAATTCTTCAATTGAATTTAATAAGTAAAAAAATCATAATAGAGACGTGACTGATTATAAACAAGTCCTCCAGAATGAAATTCAGGAGCTTAGAGATAAGCTTGAAGGTGCTAATGGTCTACCTGAAGAGATGAAAAAAAAGGTGAATAAAGAAATTGTTTCTTTGGAAAGATCTGTTGAGCTAGGTAGTTATGATGAGAAGTATGAGAAGGTTTCTAAGTATATTCAAACAGTCTTAAGTATTCCTTGGCAGGCTGAGAGTGATGATAATTTAGATATAGCCAAGGTAAAAAGTATTTTTGATGAGCATCATTATGGTATGGATGATGTGAAGGATCGTTTTTTAGAGTTTGTTTCTGTTCTTAAGTTAAGAAATACCCAGATGCCTGATAGTGAATTTAGAGCTCCTATTCTTTTACTTGTTGGTTTAGTTGGTACTGGTAAAACAACTTTTGCTTATTCTTTAGCTGAAGGTTTAAACCGTAAATTAGTTCGTATTCCTTTTGGTGGTATGGGTTCTGCAGCTTCACTTAGAGGTTCTTCTAGGCTAGTTTTAGGTTCAGAACCAGGTAGAGTTGTAAAAGGAATTTCTGAAGTTGGAGTAAGAAATCCTATTATTCTTCTTGACGAGATTGACCGTGTAGCGGCAGAAGCAAGAAGAGATATTATGGGTGTCTTAGTCGAGCTTTTAGATCCTGCTCAGAATAATGCCTTTGTTGATGATTTTGTAGATTATCCGGTTGATCTTTCTCATGCTATTTTTTTGGCAACTTGTAACAATACTCGTGATATTGCTACTGCGGTTATGGACCGTTTAGAAAAGATTTCAATGCCTTCTTATACAGATAAAGAGAAGATGGTTATTGCCAAGAAATATATTTTGCCTAAGCTTCTTGAAGATGCAGGTTTAAAACCTGAGCAATTTAATATTGAAGAGCAATTATGGCCTAAGATGACTAGACCGTTAGGGTTTGATGCTGGTATTCGTACATTGCAAAGAACTCTTGAAGGAGCCGTTCGTAAATCAGCTAGGATTATGGTGGAAAAGGGTTATCCTGCCATTCATATTACACCTCAAAACTACAAAATTTTCTTACCTCAATACTAGTTTGATACAATCAAGCTATGTCAGTCGATCTTTTAAAAATTTTCAATAAAAAATTAGTTACATCTTTTAAAGATTTACCTTTGGTTACAAAAAAGGAAGATATTATTTTTGGAGAAGGAACTATTTCAGCTTCCATAATGTTGATTGGTGAGGCTCCAGGAGCACAGGAAGTAATTGAAAGACGACCTTTTGTTGGTCGTTCAGGAAAATTACTTAGAAAAGTGATTGGTGAAGTAATGTTAGATTTGAGTGATATTTATATTTCTAATATTGTGAAGGCTAGACCACCGGAGAATAGAGATCCAACTAAGGCTGAGATAGAGGCATATAAGCCGTTTTTAGATGAAGAGATAGAGATTTTAAATCCTGGCTTAATTATAACTTTAGGAAGGCTTAGTATGAATAAATTTTTACCAAAGGTAAAAATATCAGAAGTTCATGGAAAATTACATCGTATAGAGTGGAATGGAAAAGTTCGATTTATTCTTCCAATGTATCATCCAGCAGCAGCTCTAAGAGGAACTAAGGTTAAAAATATGTTCATAAACGATTTCGCTAAAGTAAAAAAAATTAGTGAGTGGTTAGATAAAACAAACAGCCCAAAAGACTTAGAAAAAAATATTAGAAAAATTCTCTTTTAAATTTTCTTTTGTAAGACAAACATGCAGTAGTGGGTGTAAAGTATTCCAAAGGCGAATTGTGAGTATTGCTTAGAAAAAACGGTATGCCATTTCATTTTATGGATAAGTGAAAACCATTCTCTATTGGTTAAATATTTATGACGCCAAAATTCCCAGTTAGCAATTTGATCAATGGCAGAGACAATCTTTCGTTCTAGCTCATTTCTATATGAGTCCTCAATTAAGATAACTTTTTTAGAAACACGCATGGCTTCTGCAAGAACTCTTTTGTTTTCGTTTTTTGGCCCACAGTGATGGAGAACACTTATAAGAAGTGCCACATCAAATTGGTTGTTTTTATATGGGAGTTTTTTTCCGTTGTAGAGATCTGGCTGAATATCACTATATAAAGAGAGGTTGACTACATCTACACCAGAAATCTTATAACCTCTTCTTTTTAAAAAACTAGCGAAGGTCCCTGCCCCAAGGCCAATATCCAATATTTTATCGGTTTTCTTTATAAAAGGTTTAATGTGGTCGTATGATTCATGAGCTTTTTTACTCATATAATTGTGAACAAATTGCCCATAAGAGGAAGAATTCTGTGGTTTCTTGGAATTGATTTTTCCGTATAGAGTTCTTGTCACCAGTGAAATTGGCATAAATAATTTCTAGTAAAATATACGATGATTTTATAGGATCATCAGTATTTCTTCCAGGCTTAAATTGAGATTTAAAATATGATAGATTCTGATTACTAGTTAGATCAATATCAGTATATAATAAGAGAGATGATATTTTTAATTATAGTTCCGATTTTTACCACAATATTAGGGTTGTTAATTTACAAGTTTCAAGGCAAAGCTAGAGAATTCTTAAGGTTAGATTTGGTTCAGTTTGTTTATTTGTTTTTAATGGCTCCGACACTTTTTGTTTGGTTAAAAGCTTTCTTATTTTATTTACTAAGGAATGAAGTAGAGCCATCTTTGTCAGTTACTCAGATTTTTATGGTTGATACAGTATTTACTGTGATAGCTATTTTTGTCATGTCTGCGATTGCCATTCATTCTTTAACAAAGACTTTTTGGATTAAGCGCCACCATGATCCGCAATTTGATCTTTATCATTTATCTGAATATTTTCACTTATGGTGGTCTCATATTATCATTTGGGGTGGAGCGATGCTTCTTTTTAGTTTTGTAGCACTTGCTAATGTTTTTGCACCATTAACTCTAGAGTTATCTAAAGGTGTTTTTATATTTATTCAGTCATTAGGTTCTGTTGCTGGAGCAATATTATTTTTGGCCATTTGGATGTCTGACCCTGGTCAAGGTCAATTTATGCGTTTAATGAAATTATTATTAGTATTTTTCTTTGTAATTCACATCGTGTTTTACTTTGTTTTTGATCCAAGGTTTAATGCAAATTATCTTATGTATTGGTTTTCACTTTCTACGTTTGTCTCAGCTGCTGTTATTGGTAGTATTTTTGAAAGATATGAGAAGTTAGGTTGGTTTCGTAAGATTATGTTGCACGCAGGTTGGGGAGAGAATAAAGGAATTGATTTATTTAAGAAAAAATAAAACTCTTGAGCAAAGATGCTCTGAAGGGATTAAGGAGAAATTATGAACGGTTTACGTTTAATACCACTCGGTGGAATGGGACATGTTACCCAAAATATGTACTTATATGAGTACGACAATGAAATTTTAATCTTTGACTGTGGAATTGGCTTCCCTGACATGTATATGCCAGGGGTTGATATCCTCATTCCAGATATTTCATATTTATTAAAAAGGTTAGAAGCTGGGGCTAATATTGTAGGTATGGTTTTGTCTCATGGTCATGATGATCATATTGCGGCTACACCATATTTATTGCCAGACTTACCTGAGTTTCCAATTTTTGGTTCTCCATTAACTGCTGGTTTTGCAGAGAACAGAATGAAAGAAATGGAAAAACCAAGGACAGTTACTACTCTTAAAGATAAAGAGTGGGTTAAGATTGGGACTCATTTTGAGATTATGCCTATGGCAATGACTCATTCAGTGCCTGATACAAAGCATTTTATTATTAAGACTCCAGAAGGAAAAGTTTATCATGGGACTGACTTTAAGTTAGATAAAAATCCTGTTGATGGAGTTTTACCTGACTATGAAAGTATTAAGAGATTTGGTGATGAAGGCATTGATTTAATGCTGATGGATTGTCTTAGAGTAGAAAAAGATGAATGGGTTAAATCAGAGTCTGAGTGTGGCCCGGTTATTGAAGAAGCAATGCAAAATGTACAAGGTAAGATTCTTGTTACTTTAATGAGTTCTCATTTGCATAGAATTCAACAGACTATCAATGCTGCAGTCAAGTTAAATCGTAAGATTGTATTCGTTGGCCGTAGTGTTGAGCAGAACATGGAAGTAGCTTTAAACTTAAAGAAAGTTAAAGTTCCACCAGGAACAATTATTGATAAAAAGAAAATAGAAACAATTGAGCCTTCAGAGCTTTGTGTAATTATTGCTGGAAGTCAGGGTCAAGAGGGTTCTTCTCTGATGAGGGCTGTTTATGGAGATCATCCTATTATCAGAATTAATAATAGGGATAGGGTTATTTTCTCTGCTGACGCTATTCCTGGCAATGAAATTCCTTACTTTGGCGCTGTGGATGAACTATTTAGAAATGGGATTAGCGTTGTTTATCCAACTTTAGCTCCAGATATTCACCAGTCTGGCCATGCAAGTGCTCCAGAGCAAATAGAGTTACTTCAGATGGTGCATCCTAAGTTTGTAATGCCTATCGGTGGTGCAGATCGTCATAGAGGTTTATTCAAGACATTAGTTGCTGGGAAAGTAGGCTTTAATCAGAAAAATGTTTTAATGCCAAATAGCGGTGACATAATTATGCTTAAAGATGGGCAAGTTAGTTACCCAGAGCAAATTGTTATCAAGGCTAAAGCCGTTGATGGCTTAGGTGTTGGTGATGTTGGTCCAAGAGTTATCTCAGATCGACTAGCCTTAGGTAATGCTGGCATGATAGTCTTAGTTCTACCAAGAGACATAAAATCTCGTGAATTTGATTTAAAGAGGATGTCAGTTGTATCCAGAGGCTTTGTTTATATGAGAGAAGCTGATGAGGTAGTCAAGTTTATTAAAGACCAAGCTGCTAATTTCATTGTTGGAATAAATTCAAAAATGAAAGATAGCGAGATTCGCGGTAAACTAGAAAGAAAGATAAGTAGAAAAGTATTTAAAACTATTAGACGAGAGCCAATGATTGTTGTGGCTATCGTTGACGTTTAACACTTGCAAAGAAGGATAAAGTCCTATAATATTTAGATAAATGGGAAGAAGAAAAAAAAGAAAACTACCTAAATTAAAGTTAAGACAGGAGACAATTTATTCGATTGTCGCTGTCTTACTTATTGCCCTTGGTATCTTAGTGATGTTTTCTTTCACTGGTCAGGGTCAAGCCTTACTTATCATCAATAGATTCTTAATTGATAAGATTGGTCTTGGGACTTTATTCTTGCCATTTGTTTTTATTTCCTCTGGTTTAATTATGTTCCAAACAAAATGGGCTTGGTCTAAACCTCATATCTTATTAGGAACTCTTTTCTTAATGAGTGGAGTTATTGGCTTTACTAAGTCTGGAAGTGTCGGTGTTCAGACTTTTACTAATCTTTCTTCTTTAATCACTACCGGTGGTTCATATATTGTTTTCCTTGCCTTCATTGTTAGCGGAGCTTTAATTGTTTCTCAATTTAGTATTGGAGAATTTCTAGAACTAGTCAGTGGTTGGTTTGCTCCAAAGATAAAAGATGATGTTGGTAAACAACAAGATATGGAAGAAGAGATTAAGAAAGCTAGAGGCTTTAAGATTCCTAAGCTTTCATTACCTTTCTCTAAGAATAAAGATTCAGAGTTTAAGGTAAATGAAAATAAATATGATGAAGAAGCAGTTGCAGAAAAAGGTGGTACTGCTGTTGTAGCTTCTAGTGCAAAGAAACTTCCTGAAGCAGATCAATTAGATACAACAAAGTCATCTACCAATGCTGGTCCAATGATATGGGAATTCCCACCTTTATCTTTGCTTTCTTCACAAGGTGGTGGAGAAGCTGATAGAGGAGATGTCAAAAAGAATGCAGATATTATTGAGCATACTTTAGAGTCATTTGGTATTAAGGCTAAAGTTAAAGAAGTAAACTATGGTCCTTCTGTAACTCAATATGCTCTTGATATTACTCGTGGTACAAAGCTTTCTAGAATTACTGGTCTTTCTACAGACCTAGCTTTAGCTTTAGCTGCTCCAACTGGGCAAGTAAGAATTGAGGCTCCAATTGTGGGAAGGTCACTTGTGGGTATTGAGGTTCCAAATAAATCTGCTCAATTTGTGACGTTAAGAAAAATGTTAGCTTCACCAAAGATGAAGAATCATAAGTCCAAGTTAGCAGTAGCTCTTGGTATTGATGTGGCTGGACAACCAGTTGTAGGTGACATTGCCAAAATGCCTCACGTACTGATTGCTGGAGCTACTGGTTCTGGTAAGTCTGTTTGTATTAATACTTTCTTATGCTCAATCTTATTTAGATCTAGTCCGGCTGAAGTTAAACTTATCTTAGTTGATCCAAAACGTGTTGAGTTAACTGCGTACAATAATATTCCTCATTTGATGACACCGGTGATTGTTGATCCAAAGAAAGTTGTTTCTGCGCTTAAATGGGCTGTTAGTGAAATGGAAAATAGATACAAGAAACTAGCTGAAGTAGGTGTAAAAAATATTGAGTCCTACAATGAGCTAGCTGGGTTTGTAGCTATGAGTAGTATAGTCATTGTTATTGATGAGCTAGCTGATATTATGCTTTTCTCACCAAAAGAAGTTGAAGATTCAATTACTAGAATCGCTCAAATGGCTCGTGCTGTTGGTATACATTTAGTCTTAGCTACGCAGAGACCTTCTGTTGATGTTATTACTGGTTTAATCAAGGCTAATATTCCAGCCAGAATTGCCTTTAATGTTTCTTCCATGATGGACTCTAGAGTGATCTTAGATTCTCCTGGAGCAGAAAAGATGCTAGGTAAGGGTGATATGCTTTTTGTGCCACCAGATCAAGCAAAGCCAAGTCGTATTCAAGGTACATTTGTTTCTGATCAGGAGACAAAGAGTCTAGTTGAATTTATTAAATCTCAAGGTGAAAAACCAGAGTATTCAGAAGAAATTACCGAGAAGTTTGAGGCCAATGTTGTCTCAGGTGGATCCAGTGGTACTGGTGGAGCAGATCGTGATTCTAAGTTTGCAGAGTCTGTCGAGCTTATTTCTCAATATGATAAGGCTTCTAGCTCAATGATTCAGAGAAGACTCTCTGTTGGTTATGCTAGAGCGGCTAGAATTTTAGATCAGTTATTTGAAGCAGGTATGGTTTCTCCTCCAGAAGGAAGTAAGCCAAGAGAAGTTAATATGACTAAGGTTAGAGAATTCCTTGGTGGTGGTACACCACAAGAGTAGTTAACTCCCATTGGCTATGGCATAGCCATAGACCTTCTTTATCCCACATTCTTTTATCACCCTAGCAGCTTCATTGAGAGTAGTTCCCGTTGTAATAACATCATCAATTAAGAGAATAGAAGTTACTTTATTCTTACTATTCTTTTTTAAATCATTCTCTTTTATATACTTCTCATAGTGAGGAGAAATAACAAAGCTATCCTTTAAGTTATTCAATCTAGCTTCTTTACTTTCCATTGAAGCTTGATCTTTATACTTCCCAACCTTAGATAACAGAGGAATACAGGGAACCTTCATTAACAAAGATAGCTCTCTTGCTATTATTTCTGTTTGGTTAAACCCCCTCTTACTTAATTTCTTTTTATTTATTGGAACATAGGTAATTAAATCTACCTTAGGGAGTGCTGTAGAGTACCAAATAAGCATAGAAAGAAGCTTTCCTATATCTTTTACACTCTTATATTTATATGTCTTAATTAGCTTCTTTATTACTCCTTCATAGTGGGCAGTAACGTAGATAGATTCTAGATAATTAGTTTCTAAGGAAATAGATAAAGGAAGAGGAATAAAGTTAATTGTTTGATAACAGTTAGGACAAAGGTAAGTATAGAATTTACCACAGCCACAACAAAAGGGAGGATAGAGGAGGTCTAACAAAGCACTATAGATTTCTTTAAGTAATAGTCTCATTACTTAGTATTAGCACTGTATTCTTTCAGGAAGATAACTTGAGGGGGTGTATAATATCTCTACTTAAGGTCATATAGCTCAGTTGGTTAGAGCGCACCGTTCACATCGGTGAGGTCTCTGGTTCGAGTCCAGATATGACCACATATGGTATGGTAATGACAATCATTTAAGATTGATATAAAATGATAGAGTAAGATAGTAAACTGCCCAATTAGAAATAAAATTTATTTATGAAATTGAGTAGCATATATATTAAAAACTTTCGTTCAATATCCGAGACGTCATTTGACCTTTCTAAAACAGTTACTGCTATAGCTGGAGGTAATGAGAGTGGTAAAAGTAATGCGCTTAAAGCGATTAAACGTTTTTTAACTAAAGAAAATTTTAGTGATGCTGATAAGTATCAACTTTCAACTGAAGAAACTTGCATAAAGATTACTTTTAATGATTTTAACGATGAAGAAAAAGAAAATATTGCGTTAGTTCTGAGAAGATCTAATATAGAAGAAGTTATTATAGAGAGACTAGGAGAAGAATATAGAGTGGTCGATGATAATTTACAGCAAGTTCTTAATTTAGAGTTAGAAAAAGAAAAGGCTCTTAAAGAAAGTATTATTAAAGCAGAAGCAGAAGCAGAAGCAGAAGCAGAAGCAGAAGCAGAAGCAGAAGCAGTTGTAGAGCCAGTACCAGTCATAGAGTCAATTGAGGAGGAGTCAAAATTACCTCAAACTCTTAAAAGTGTTACTGAATACATTTTAGAATATATACCAAATTGTGAATTAATTAGTGATATTTCCAGTTTAATAACCGGGGATAATATACTCTTAAAAAAGTTGTTTTCTGAAAAATATGATTCAAAAGATGAAGAAAACAGATATGCAACTATTAAAGCACTACTTGAAGTAGGAGGGGTTACAAAAGAAGACCTTGTGGAAAAGGATATCAATAAAAGAATTCAAGTTTTGAGAAAAAAATCAGCTCAAATTGCTCTTAAAATAAAGTCAGCTTGGTCACAAGAAGATGTTAAATTAGAGTTAGTCGCAGATAAAACTCATCTGGTAATTCACTTTAGAGACGGAAAGAACATTCCTGATGTAGACAGAGAGGATGATACTAAGTGGATTTGGACTTTGCCAGAAAACAGAAGCTTTGGATTTAGATGGTATGTAACTTTTTATGCAAAGTATTTATCTAGAATAAAGAAAAGTAATGATGAAGATATTTTATTTCTTATTGATGATGCTGGGTTAGGTTTGAATAAAGTTGCTCAAGAAGATTTACTTGGTGAGTTTTCAAAAATAGCAAATTCTTTGAATAATAATCAAATTAGTAAACAAGTTGTGTATGTTAGCCACTCTAAGTATATGTTTGATTGGGATATGAGGAATCAGATATTAGTTGCTAATAAAGAAAATGGAAAAGGAACAGAAGTCTCAAGTTTTTGGTGGGAAAAATTTTCTAGAAATAATCTGCCAGCTCCTTTGAATGAGCTAGGTGTTAACTGGTTAGAGGATTTACTTCAAGAGAGAAACTTAATATTAGAGGGTCATAGCGATGGGTATTTAATTAACTATTTATTGACACTTTTTTCTGATAAGTTAGACATTGCAGATGTGCTTTATGGTTTTAAGCTTATTCCTGGAAATAATATATCAGGTCAATTTGATTTAGCTAAATTGTGCGTTGCAGGTAAAAAGAAATTCCTCTTACTATTTGATTCTGATAGTGCTGGAGAAGGTGGAACAAGAGGTGCTTCTAATAATAACTATCAGTCAAAAGAAATTAAGGATTTAACTGAATCTCCAGTTAATGATAGTCATTTTGTAACAATTGAAGATTTGCTACCAGTTGATAAATTAATTCCTTCTTTGAATATAAGAGGAGAATCTTACTTTGGGGTTAAGTGGGAGAACATTACTAGACTCCATTCTCCTGATGTGAAGTCTCTAGGGGTAATTGAAACTATTGAAAAGAGATTGAAGAAAGAATTTAAAGAAGAAGAGGTAATAGATTTTATGAAAGGTAAGTATTTTTTTGTATTAGAAGCAGTTAAAGATATTAATATTAATGATTTTAGTGATGATAAGATAGAAGCAGTAGAAAATTTTTTGATAAATATAAATAAAAAATTATCAGAGTTGGTTAGTATCTAAATCAACCCAAACTCCCTAAATATATCCTCAACCTCTTTAGTACTCTCAGCCCTAAATAACTTCATCCTCACCTCTTTAGCATTGCTAATCCCTTTTACATACCAGCCTAGGTGTTTTCTCATTGGAAGGAACTTATTCTTCTCTCTATCTTTGTAAGTCTCTTCATATAGTTTGCAGTGTTCTAAGGCTACTTCAAAAATATTAATATCTTGTTTATCTTCCTTAAATACAAAAGGATTACCAAAAGAACCTCTGCCAATAAGGACACCATCTACTCCGTACTTTTCAATTTTTTCTAGTGAGTCTTGGTAACTATTTACGTCACCGTTACCCAGTATGAGAGTACCTGTCCCTTTGACTGCTTCCACTGCCTTTTGTATCTCTTCCCAGCTAGCTTCACCACTGTATTGTTGCTTAAGTGTTCTTCCATGGAGAGCAATAGCCTCTGGCTTTTCTTCTAATAAGGCTTGGATCCATTCCTTTGTAATAGGCTCATTAAATCCAACTCTAGTTTTTACACTAAGAGCTACTCTCTTTGGCCAGTTAATAACTTCTTTATTTCTTTTTTCTACTTCTTCTACAATCCTTGGACTAAGATCAGGACAATCTTTGCTTCTCATTCCATTCTCATAGTCGGTAATACCTTGTCTGGTTTGTCTAATGATCTCTTTGGCTAACTCTGGAGTTTTAATCAGTTGTGCTCCAGAACCTTGCTTGTGCATAGTCTTGGCTGGACAACCCATGTTAATGTCGATACCATCGAAGCCTAGCTCACAAAGGAGTACTGCTGTTTGTCTATGATATTCTGGGGTAGAACCAAAGATTTGAGCAATGATTGGTCTTTGTTCTTCTGTATAGACAAAATCTCTGAGTAATACATTGGCATTGTGACAAATCCCTTCAACACTGGTGAACTCTGTATAGACAAGATCTGGGTTACCATACTTCTTTTGGATAGTACGATAAACAACGTCTGTCACTCCATCCATAGGAGCTAAGCCAATTATTGGTTTTTTTAGTTGTTGCCAAAGTGATTTTTCCACCCCTGTATTTTACCAGATATAAATAGAGTTTGACGCTAGGGGTAAAGAAAAGGACAATATAGAGATATGGACCTTTTTTCCAAGTTGAAGTGGACCCACTATCTGAGCTTCTTTTTCATTGGTTTTATCGTAGTTACTTTTCCTTTTGTTTTATTTAATCTTAATCCAGAAATTAATTTTAATTATGAATTTGATTTGGTTCAAATTGGAAGAGTTCCTATTCTTAGAGAAGAGCTCGAACAACCTGTTGAAGAATTAATAGAAGGAATTAGTGCTGATAACTACATTATTTTGGATATAGATTCTGGGGCAGTATTACTTGAAAAGGAAGCAACTATTTCTGCCTATCCTGCTTCTACCACCAAGATGATGACAGCTTTAGTAGCGATGGAACACTATAACTTAGAGCATAGTTTGATGGTTACTAAAGAGAACTTAATTAATGGTAATAATATTGGGTTTCAGGTAGGGGAGAAAATCAGAGCAGAAGATTTAATTTATGCGACTCTTGTTAGTTCAAGTAATGAGGCTGCTGAAGTTTTAGCTAGTGGGATGGAAGGTGGTAGAGAAGAGTTTGTAGATAGAATGAATAGTAAGGCCAGAGAGTTAAATCTTAACCAAACTCTTTTTATCAATCCTTCAGGGTTTGATAATGAAAATATTTTTTCTACTGCTAGAGACTTAGGAATCTTAGCTCGTGAGTTAATAAAAGATGACTTCCTCAAAGAAGTAGTTTCAACTAAAGAATATTCTTTCAATGATATTAGTGATAGTGTCACCCATAGCTTATATAATACAAATCAATTACTACATGAGATTGATGATGTCACTGGAGTAAAAACTGGAACTACAGATGGAGCTGGACAAGTTTTGGTAACATTGATAGAAAGAGAAGGTTCAAGAGTATTGGTTGTCATTATGGGTAGTAATAATAGGTATCTTGATACAAAGCAGATTATCAATTGGATCTTTTCTTCATACGAATGGGTAGAAGTTGATATCAATAATTTGATAGACTAGGACTATGGCTAGAAAAAAAGGAGCTACACTAACTGAGATTACTTACGCAGGTCGTTTGTTGGTTAAGTTTGGTTCCATGTTTTTGGTTTTATTGATGGTAGGAAGAATAACTCTTAATACCGCTATTTCAGTTTGGAAAGCACTAAATCCAGAGCCACCACCTCCACCTACTGTTGGGTTTGGGACTTTGCCTACACTACGTTTCCCTCAACGGGTAGATATTGTAAAACCTACTACCTATGTTTTAGAAACAGCTAATGGTTCTTTCCCAGACTTTGGAGACAGAGCTAAAGTATTCTTTATGCCTCAAAGCTCACTAGGGCTTCTGGATGATGAAGATGCTAAGAGAATTGCTTCAACTTATAACTATGTTTTTGAGCCAGAGATTCATAATACAAGGATGTACCGTTGGACAAAATCTGCTCCAATTAATTCTACCCTTCAGGTAGATATTCAATCACTTTCATATCAGATAACAACAGATTATTTAGCCAGACCTGCTCTTTTGAGTAATCCTAATTTACCTGATAATTTTGAAGCGGTAAAAATGGTCAAGAAGTTTTTAAGTAGGATAGAAAAGGCGGAAGACATTGCCACTGCTTCTGGCGAGATTGTTTACCAAAAGTCACTAGGAGGAGAATTAGATGAAGCAGTTTCATATTCTGATGCTGATTTTATCTCAGTCGATCTTAATAGAGCTCCTATTGATGAGAAGTTTAGAATGTTTTCTCCAGAAGGATATAAGGGGACTGTCCATGCTGTTATTACAGGGGCTATTTCTGGTGATGATGGTTTAGTTCATTTTGAGAATAATTACCATGATGTAGATTATGATCAAGTGCATACCTATCCGCTTAGATCTCCAAGGAATGCTTGGCAGATCCTTAAATCAGGAGAAGGATATATTGCTGGTTATGATGGTCCAGGACAAGCCGTGATTAGAACAGTTCAACTTGGGTACTATGATGACTTTGAAGAGCAAGAGTATCTACAACCTGTCTATGTCTTTGAAGGTGATGATGGGTTGATTGGTTATGTAAGTGCACTAGATCCTACTTATGTACAAGCTAAGGGGTTAAGATAGTAATTTTGTTTTAGTTTGTCCTTGTTTGGAATACCTTCCCACCTCCTGATATAATCCACCATATGAACAACACTCTCGTAAGAACAAGAATGGCTCCTAGCCCTACTGGTGAACTCCATGTAGGTAGTTTTAGTATCATCTTAAAGAACTATGCTTTTGCAAAAAAACATGGTGGTAAATTTGTCCTTAGAGTAGAGGACACAGATAAAGTAAGAGAAGTAGAAGGAGCTGGAGAAAGGTTGTTAGAGACAATTAAGGCCTATGGCCTCTCTTGGGATGAAGGTCCTGATGTCGGTGGTCCCCACAGTCCATACACTCAGTCAGAAAGATTAGATTTATATGTAGAGAAAGCTAATGAGCTAGTAGAATCTGGTCACGCATATCATTGTTTCTGTTCTAGAGAGAAGTTAGAAGCTGTTAGAGAAAAGGCTAGAGAAGAAAAAAGACCTCCAAAGTATGATCGTCATTGTCGTAATTTAAGTAAGGAAGAAGTAGCTGAGAAGTTATCTTCTGGTGGTGACTTTGTCATCAGACTAGCTGTCCCTGATAATCGTACTATTGTTTATACAGATTTAATTAGAGGTGATATTGAGGTTAACTCAGATATTATCGATGACCAAGTTTTATTAAAATCAGATGGCTTTCCTACATATCATTTAGCCGTAGTGGTTGATGATCATGACATGGAGATTTCTCATATTATGCGTGGTGAAGAATGGTTAAGTTCTACCCCAAAGCATATTTTATTATATGAAGCCTTTGGCTGGACTCCCCCTGTCTTTGCTCACATCCCTATTTATCTTAATCCAAATGGGAAAGGCAAGATGAGTAAGCGTAAGGGTGATGTTTCTGCACAAAGCTTTTTGGATAAAGGTTACTTACCTGAGGCATTACTTAACTTCTTTATGATCCTTGGTTGGACTCCAAAAGATCAAAGAGATATTGTCACCCTTGAAGAGTACATAAATGAGTTTGATCCGAAAGATATTTCTAAGAAATCTGTGGCTTTTGATATAGATAAATTAAATTGGTTGAACGGTATTTATATTCGTAAGATGTGGGATGAAGATAAGGCCGGATTGGTTAGCAGATTAGAGTCTTTCATGCCAAGTGATTTCCCACAAGCTAAGTTAGATCAAATTTTACCTCTTATTTATGAAAGATTAGAAAGACTCTCAGACATTGAAGAGTTATCTAGTTTCTTTTATAGAGGTATAGAGATGGATAAGTCATTACTTTTAAAGAAAGCAGATGAAGAGTTAGTCTCTAAGCAGTTAGATGAGCTATATGCTGGCCTTAATGAAATTAAGTGGAAAGTAAGTGAGATCGAAAAAGTAATTAGAGAACTTCAAGCAAAAAATGATTATAAGAAGAATCAATACTTCATGATGGTTAGAATTGCTGTCACAGGTAAGAAAGCTACTCCACCTCTGTTTGAGACAATGGAAGTATTAGGTAAAGAGTTAACCTTAAAGAGGTTAGAGACAGCTTTGGCCTAAGGTTAATTATTAATTTTCTTTGATTTTGTCTTTTTTAAAAAACTTACTAATATCTTTTTTTAAAACTTCTAAATTTTCACCTGTTTGAGCAGAGACCTTTTGAATAGATCTAAGTTTATCTTCTTTTTCACTTTCTTTAAAATAATCTTTAATTTTTTTTTCTATATCTTTTAGTTTTCCATTGTCTAATAAATCAATTTTATTCAAGACAATGTTTCTTGGTTGATGTGCATCAAGGCTATCAAGAATTTTTTCTACTACTTTGATTTTTGTCATTATCTCTGGGTCATTTGCATCAACCACATGAAGGAGTAATTTGGCTTCCAGTGATTCTAGTAATGTTGATTTAAATGAGTCAATTAAGACAGGGGGAAGATTGTTTATAAAGCCGATGGTATCTGAAATTAAAATTGGTTGTTTAAAATTATCAGATTTCATTTTTCCTACTACAGTATCGAGGGTAGTGAATAAACCTTTATTCATTTCTTTTTCTTTACCAGTTAATGAATTAAAGAGAGTGGTTTTTCCTGCACTAGTGTATCCCACTAGAGCGACAGGTCCAATTCCAAGATTTTTTCTTTTTTTTAGTCTGTTGTGTTTCTGCTTAATTAGTTTCTTAAGTTCTTTTTTTATCTTTTGTTGATCTACTTTGATTTGTCTTCTTTCAAACTCAATATTTGTTTCTCCTTTACCTCTTGTTCCGACACCACCACCTTGTCTAGAGAGTTCTGTTTTACCCAGGCCATAGATTCTAGGTCCCATATGTGTGGCACGAGCTAGTTTTATTTGGAGCTTAGATTCAACAGTAGTGGCATGTTTATCAAAAATATTAAGGATAAGGTCGATTCTGTCCCAGACCATCATATTAGTATCAACGGACCATAATTCCTTTTCAATTCTGAAGAGTTGGCCAGATTTAACTAGGTCATTTATGACCAAGATATCAATTTCTTCCTCATCACAAAAACGAACAATTTCATCAATTTTGCCTGCTCCAATGTAAAAATTTGGGTCAGGGTGGTTTCTTTTTTGAATAATTGTTTCAACAATTTCTCCACCAAAGGTACTGATGAGTTGTTTTGTTTCTTCAATGCTATTATCTTTGTTATTTTTTTTGTTAAATTTAGGAATAACTTGGATAATTAAAAAACGTGGTTGGTTTAATTTATTTCTCTTTCCCATGTTTAGATCATATCACCTAAGTTTGTGATTCTACTCAAGAATTTTTTCTTTATTTTTTGTTATACTGACATATATCAATGTCACCAAAGAAGAATAAATCTCCAAAGGTAAATAAGCTGCGCATGTTCTATGCCGGTCTTAAGGATCGTTTTCATAAAACTCATTTTGAAGCTAGTGATTGGCTAAATAAAAAAGGCCTTGATGTAGATACTTTAAAAAGTGCTGGTAAAGGTGCGATTACAGCCACTACTTTAGCTGGTGCAGTGATTAGCTCAAAGCCAGTCGATGCCCAAATGACAGAGAAAATCTTAGGTATAAATTCCAAGAAAGAGGAGAAACTTGTCGCTGATGTTACTTTAGAAGAACATGATGAAATTTTGAAGAAGATGTCAGACTTTGTAAAAAGGCCTCCAGGCCATTTAGAAAATGAGGATGAGCTATATTTAGAACAGCAGATTAGTGATATGGTTGGTTTTGAAGTTACAGCAGAACTAGAGGGTCATAGGCTTAATCATAGTATTGGTATTATGGGTGGAGAACAGCACTTAAAGAGGTTCCCCTCAGATACTCTGGCTCAACATGATGAATATCAACAGGCAGGAATTGCTCCAGCTCGCGGAGCTTTTGGCTGGTTCACAGAAAGTGGAGAATTAACTCAGAAAGCAATCGATAGAGAAAAGTATTATTTTGCTGTTCAAACATTATATTTACCTAATTGGAATCAAAACTATAAAGATCTTAAACCTTGGTATAAGTATCGAAAGATGATTGCTATTAACCCAGCCGATGGGATGGCTGTTGTTGCTGTAGTTGGTGATGCTGGCCCTGCCCAATGGGTGGGAAAGCAATATGGTGGTTCACCAGAAGTTATCCGTGAAGGAAAGATTTGGAGCAAAGAGGCTAGGGGAAGAGTAATCTTAATGTTTGTCGATGATCCTGAAGACAAAGTTCCTCTAGGTTCCATTGATCTTAATGAATATAAAAAACAACTTGCACAGGGACAAGAAGAAAAATGAAAAATGTTTACTATTCACCACTAGTTAGATGGGAGATTGTTGAAGAGATTGTTCTTCTTGTTGAACCTGATGACAGAGAAGAGGTTAAAAAGTTAGTCATTGGCTCTATTGATCACATTGTGATGGAGACTGTTTTACTTCATTTAGACAAAGCAGATCACGCTGAGTTTTTAAAGAAAAGTCATGATTCTTATCACGACCATTCATTACTTGAATGGTTAAGAGGCAAGGCCCATGGAGTAGAAGATGCAATAAAAATGGCTATTAGAGAGACTAAGTCTTCAATAAGAGCAATTTTAGAGTAGAATATCATCACTTATGATTCGTATTAATTTATTTGTTGGATCCAGGTATCCAGTAGACCGCAAGAAGATTAGGGCAAAGGCAAAAGAAGTCTTAGCTCAAAAAGGCATTGATCACATTGAGATCGATATTTCTATTGTTGGCGCAAGAATGATAAAAAAACTTAACGAATCTGAGTTAAAACATGAAGGTACAACTGATGTTTTATCCTTCCCACAACATGAAAAAAACAAGTTAGATGACTTTCCATTACCAGAGGGAATTCCTCCTCATCTTGGAGACATTGTGATCAGTTTTCCAGAAGCTGTAAAACATGCTAAGAAGTTTGGTAAAATGGTTGATCAACAACTTTGTTTTTATCTCGAACATGGCATGATGCACCTGCTTGGATATCATCATGATTAAAAGGATGGAAACATCAATATGGTGTATAATACCTGAGTAAAAAAAGTCAAGCAATAAACAAATAGAAACCCCCTTAAATTATGCCTAAAGTTCCACAAGCTATTCTTAATGATATTGAAGAATTAGTTAAGAAAGCTAAATCACGTGGTTTTGTAACCCAAGAAGAAGTCTTAGAGGTTTTTGTTGAGCCAGAGCTATATATAGATCTCTTAGATAAATTTTATGACAAGATTTATGTCATGGGTTCAGATATTTTTGAATCTGTTACACAAGATAAAGAAGAAGACTTAGTTTCTGATACATCTAGAGAGTTGGAAGTTCTTAGTAGTCTTAAGGCTACTGGTAGTGCTGACCCTGTCAGAATGTACCTTAAAGAAATTGGCCGCATTCCCCTTCTTACTAGAGAAGAAGAAATTAGACTTGCTCAAAGAGCAGAGGGTGGAGATCTTAAAGCCAAAGAAAAACTTACTTCATCTAACTTAAGACTTGTTGTTTCCATTGCTAAAAAATACATTGGTCGTGGGATGACTTTCTTAGATTTAATCCAAGAAGGAAACAAAGGTTTAATTAGAGCTGTTGAGAAATATGACTGGACAAAAGGTTTTAAATTTTCAACATATGCTACTTGGTGGATTAGACAAGCTATCACTAGAGCTATTGCTGACCAAGCTAGAACTATTCGTATTCCTGTTCATATGGTTGAAACCATTAACAAGTTAATGAGAACAGCTCGTAAGTTAATGCAAGAACTTGGTAGAGAACCTACCCCAGAAGAAATTGGTGACATTATGGATTTAGATCCAGACAAGGTTAGAGAGATTTTCAAGATTTCCCAAAACACTACTTCATTAGAGTCACCTGTTGGTGATGGTGAAGACGATTCTGTACTTGGTGATTTTATTGCAGATGATAAGCAAACAACTCCATATGATTCTACCTCTCAACATATGTTGACTGAGAATATTAGAGAAGTGTTATCTGCTCTTTCAGATAGAGAAGCTAGAGTGCTTGAAATGAGATTTGGTCTTGAGGGTGGTAAACCTATGACACTTGAAGAGGTTGGTCGTAAGTTTGGTGTTACAAGAGAACGTATTAGACAAATTGAAGCAAAAGCACTACGTAAGTTAAGACATCCAAGCAAGAGAAAAAGATTACAAGATTTCTTAGAGTAAGGTTTCCCTCAATAACAACTAGAAATTTAGACGATTGATTGTTATAATCAGAGTCTGTTCTTTATATAAATGATCTCCGGTAGCTCAGCGGCAGAGCAGGAAGCTGTTAACTTCAAGGTCGTAGGTTCGAATCCTACCCGGAGAGCAAATGAGAATCGAACTAATTTTACTCAAGTAAATAGGTTCGGTTTTTTTGTACCCTGAATAGGACTAGCTGAACCTCTGAGATAACCAGAGTATAGAAGTTATCGTCTTTACCAAAGATAATAGAGTTGCTAGAATTATTTTATGAAAAAAATATTTAAAGTTTTCCTAGCTGTTTTGTTAGTTATTGCTCTCTCATTTTTTGGGATGCTTTATTATCATGATTTTTTCTCTTCCCCTCAGGTGGTTGAAAAAGAAATGGGTCCTTATACTCTCGTTACTAAGCGTTTTGTTGGGGCATATCATAAAGTTGGTCCAACTATGGATGAGGTTGATAGTTGGTTGAGAGAAAATGGAGTAGAGTCAACCAAGGGTGTAGGTCTTTATCATGATGATCCTGCTAACGTTGAAGAGAGTCAGCTGAGAAGCGATGTGGGAAATATTGTAGAGAATGTTGATGAAGAAGTTTTGGTTAAAATTAAAGAAAAATTTGAAGTTAGAGAAATTCCTAAAACTAAATCGGCAGTAATAGAATTTCCAATCAAATCCCCTCTTTCTTATATGATTGCTCCGATGAAAGCTTATCCTGCTTTAACTCAACATTGGATTGAAAAAGGCTATGCTGTAACTGACAGTGACGTTGGAATCGAGATTTATGATATTCCTGGGAAAGTTACTTCTTATATGTTCTCAATTCCTCAATAGGAATTACTTACCTTTAGTCAGCTTTAGATTTTTTTGTATCCCGAATAAGGGTATTAGAATCTCTGTTATAATTTTAATATATGAAAACTATTCTCGTTGATGCTGTTAATACCTTTGTTTTAGAAGGTGAAGGTATTTATTTACCATTACATAATTTATTAGAACAATATAAAAATAAAAAAATTATTCTTACAAATGCTAATGAAGAACAAATGAAGCTATTTGGTTTAATTGACTTACCTTATGAACTTTATACCCTTGGTCATAATCCTGATAAGGTAGATCCTGAATACTTTAAGAAAATGTTACATAGTTTTAATTTAAAGGCAGAGGATACTGTTTATTTTGAACATAACCAGGAAGCAGTTAAGAGTGCTAAGTCAGTGGGGATAACTTCATATCACTATGATCATAGTAAAAAAGATTTAGAGGCATTAAGATTATTTTTAGATGAGAGTATTTAAAATATGAGACATATTAAAGCAGAAGATATTCAAATGGGTCAGTGGACTAAGCAAATTTTTAAAGCTGAAACCTTTGATGATTTAATGAAGCAAGTAATGAATTTTATGAGTTCTGATCCTGGGGCATTGGCTGCCCCTAAAGAAATGTTTACTAAAGAAAAGAGAGTAGCTTGGGATAAAATGGCAGAGAGTGTTTGGAATAAGTCTCCTGAAGTTTAAAAAGAGGTGCTCTATCTTTAGAGCACCCCTCATTAATTGTTTTACATTGGCATCGCTTCATAGACACGTACTGAACCTTCACTATCATCTTCAAGAGCAGGGCAACCCTTAGCAATCTTTGTAGCTTCACTCATGTTTTTTGCGTTGATAATTGTGTAACCTTTAGATGGCCACATATCCGCTGGAATAGTTTCAATACCTTCTGCAGTTACTGCTTTAGCACCACTAGCAAAAGGATTACCACCATCAACCATGTTTTCTTTAAATGTTTCAAACCAAGCTGACCATTTTTCCATGACACTAGCCATTTGTTCTTTGCTAATATCTTTTGGTGTTACTTTACCGTAGTAGACGAATACAAATTTTTTCATTTTTTTCCTTAAATATATTTATTTTTTACTCAAATGTTGAGTGTAATTTTCTAGAGATTCAAGATTGTTTCCCCAGTGTGTTTGAAACTGATTTAACCAAACTTGAAGCTCTTTAAGAGATTCTCTGTTGAGAGTTAAAAAGTTAACTCTTCCAATTTTTTTTCTAATAATAATACCTCCTTTCTCTAATAATTTAATGTGCTTGTGAATAGCTGGTAAAGAAAGCTTCCTTAATTTAGCTAGCTGAGTAATAGAGTGTGGCTGAAGTCCTAGGGCAATAATAATTTCTCTTCTGTGTTTATTAGCAAGTGATTGAAGAATTAAATCAAGTTTCATGTTTATAAGATTATTATTTTTTCATATTAAGCTTACCACAATACTTAACTAAATAGTTAAGTATTGTGGTAAGCACTATTATTCTTTATTTTAGACTGATACAATCAGGGAAAGTTATACATATTTTATAATGAAAAAGAAAAATATTATTATAATCATCATACTAGCGGTTTTTTTGCTTATTTGGGCAGAGCTTGGAGTTGGTATTTTTGGTAGCCCATGGGCTGGATCTTAATTTTATCAACAGTTGTCATCACTTTCTTTCTAAGCTATTCTATTGATTCATATTTAATTATGTGGAGATCATATGGAATATCGCAAACTAGGTAAAACAAATGAAGAAGTCAGTGTGATTTGTTTAGGGACTATGAATTGGGGAGAACAAAATACCCAAGATGAAGCTCATGAACAAATGGATTATTCTGTAGAACAAGGAATTAATTTCTTTGATACTGCAGAGATATATGCAGTTCCTCCTAATAGTAAGTCTTATGGGAAAACCGAAGAATTTATTGGCTCTTGGTTTAAGAAGAGTAAGAAAAGAGACGATATCTTCTTAGCTTCAAAAGTGGTTAGTAGGTCAGGTATGGATTATGCTCGTGGAGGTGATACACCTAGAGTAAATAAAACACAGATAAAGTTTGCTATTGAAGGTAGTTTAAAACGTTTAGGAGTAAATCATATAGACTTATATCAAATCCATTGGCCTGATCGTAAAACTAATTTCTTTGGTCCTCGTGGATACACACATGATGAAAATGATGTGGCAGTTGAGATAGAGGAAACTCTTGAAGCAATGCAGGAGTTAGTCAAAGAAGGAAAGATTCGGTATGTTGGTGTTTCTAATGAAAGACCATGGGGAATAATGGAGTACCTGAGATTATCAAGAGAAAAAGATTTACCAAGAATTGCAAGTATTCAAAACCCTTACAGTTTAATTATGCGTGGATACGAAACTGGGATGGCAGAAATGAGTATTAGAGAGAAAGTTAGCTTACTGGTTTATTCACCTCTAGCGATGGGAGTTTTGACAGGTAAATACCTTGGAGGAAAAATGCCCAAAGATTCTAGATTTGATTATAGTAAGAGAAATAATGATCACTATAATCCAGAACATGCTCAACCAGCGATTAAAGCATATATTGATTTAGCTAAAAAACACGGTCTTGATCCAGCTCAAATGGCTTTAGCATTTGTTAATACTCGTGACTTTGTCACAAGTAATATTATTGGAGCTCGTACTATGGAGCAATTAAAGACAGATATTTCTAGTATAGATATTAAATTATCAGATGAGGTAATATCTGGAATTGAGGATATTCATTTGAGAATGCCTGATCCAATTGCTTAATAAAATAAAAAACCCCCTAAGGGGTTTTTTTATAATAAATATTTTATTAATTTTTTATTTAAAAAATAAAGTTAACTTTATTCAGTTTCAACTGCTTGAGCAATAATCTCAGCTACAGTTTTAACTTTAGCTTTTTTTACTTTTGGAGTTTCATCAGTTACTTCTACCTTAGGAGTTTCTTCACTGACTTTACTAGCTTTAGCTTTCTTAGTAACTTTCTTAACATCTTTATTAGATAAGAGGTTAACAAGTTGGTCTAACTTAGCATTAATAGCTTTAAATTCTTCTTTATAGTTAACTTGTGGACGATCATTTCCTCTAGGAGAATTAGATCTTCTGTCATTATAGTTATCATTACTTCTACGATCATTGAAGTTATTATCATTACCTCTTTTTTCAAAACAGTCACTACAGTAGACTGGTTTACCTGATCTAGGGAAGAAAGGGATTCTACAGTTGTTACCACATTCTGCACATACTGCGTCATGCATTTCGCTTTGACGAGAGTCTCTTGAACCATAGTTGGATCTTCCTGAGCCTCTTCTGTCTGATCTTTGGCCACCTCTACGGTCACCACCTCTGTTGTTGTTGTAGTTATTCATAATTTTTTGTTTTAACTTTAAACTTAACTTTTGTTTAAGATGTGATTATACCAGGTAATATGTCTTATAACAATGGTCTATAGGTGATAAAAAGGAATAGAAGTGGTTCTTAACTTCTTCAATTATAATTCTACAGTATTTCCACCCATCTTTTTAATAAAGTAAGTGTCGTGAGAAATATATAAAATACCACCTGAGAATTTTGTTAGAGAATTTTCAAGTTCTTCGATTGATGGTAAGTCTAGATGGTTTGTTGGCTCATCCAAGATAAGTAAGTTTGGGTTTCCCACAAACATTTTTATCAACTGAAAACGAGCCTTTTGTCCTCCAGAAAGATTTCTTATTCTTTGCTTTCCTTCTAGTCTTGGGTCAAAAAGATATTGAGATAAGAGTTTATAGATATCTTGTTCTGTGATGATTGCATTTTTTTCTTCATAACTTCTTCTAATCGCATCTTCTAATGTCATGTCTAGATATTTTTGACTAATTTCTTGTTCATACTCACCGACTCTAAGATCTTTACTAAGAACAATTTCACCATCTAGTATTTTTGCCTTTGGTTTCTGGTTTCTTGATAAAGAAAGGATGGTTTTAACTAAGGTACTTTTTCCTGCACCGTTTCTACCTTTGATAAAAAGGCGGTCTCCTTCTTTAAGCATGAATCCTAAATTTTCAAAAACAGGCTTTTCATATCCAAGAGTTACTTTTTTTACAGACATTAGTTCCATACCGTAATGTTTTTTTTCTTTGACATTAATATGAATATTTTTTTCTTTAAATTTTTGGTATGAGTCAACAACTTTTTTATCTAGGTCACCAACTGAGTTTTGGTCTATCCAGAAAGATGGTTTTACGGTTGCTGCTTTAAGTTTTTCATAATCTCTGAGCCAATGGTCGTAGCGTATTTTCCATGCTTTACTTTTTGCTCTCATTTGTAGACCCCATTCCACTTTCTTTTTGGCTTCTTTGAGTCTGTTTAATTGATCAGAATATAGTTTGACAGAGCTGAGTGTTTGGACTGTATTTTGTGATACATAAGTATCAAAGTTACCCTTGAAGATAGTTGCTTTTTGATCTTTAATTTCAATGATTCTAGTGACGTGTTTGAGCACATCTCTATCATGTGTGACCACAAAGACTGTTTGTTTAAGACCTCTAAGCCATGAGATAAATCGTTGCTTTCCTTGAAAGTCCATATGGTTTGTTGGCTCATCAATCAGTAGCAGGTCAGCTTTTGAGAACATTAGCTTTGTCATTTCCACATAGCGCTTTTCTCCACCAGATAAGTTAGCTAGGGGTTGTTTTGCTGATTGGTTAGAAATATTAAAATCAGAAAGAGTACTAAGTACAGAACCTTCCAGGTTGAAGTACTTTAGCTCAGTAAACTTCTCAATAGTGTCTAAATACTTATTTAAGTTAGTACTGACCCCAGTTTCATATTCATCAAGTATTTTTTGGTATTCAAAATAGTTAGGAGCGCTTTGGAGTACGTATTCTAGAGGAGTTAATTCACCTGTGTCATGATGTTCTTGTTTAGTTAAGATAACTCTAGCGTTTTTCTTAGTAGCTATTTCACCATTATAATTTGGATCTTCACCACTGAGCATTTTAAGGAGAGTTGTTTTTCCATGACCATTTCTACCAATTAATGCAATTTTCTCACCAGGCATCACCGTAAAAGACACCTCTTTAAAAAGAAGTTTTGCCCCAATTGATTTAGAAAGGTTTACAGCGCTAAGTAGCATAAAGGAGCTATTATACTTTATTTCAAAGATTTGAGTTAAAGAGATAGTGGTAGCATGTTTTTAATTCATTCATTTTCAAGTTTAGTTTTTTGTTACTTACGGTATTTATTGTAACTTTTTTTTTCTATATACTTACTTTGTAATGAGTGCGTTTAAAAAATCAGTTTTATTATTTATAAGTATTATCATTTTATTTAGTGGTGGTGTTTTGTTCAACCAGTTTAGAGGTAACGTTCCTTTGGGTACGGACTTGGGTGTGAGTTTAAAAGAGTCAGTATTAAATTGTCTCCAATCTCCCCCAATTGAACGTTTTTCTTGTTATCAAAGAGCCATTGATAACCATTACAACAATAATTTAGAGTCTTATGTTAGTTCAATTGAATTTCAAGTTGATGAGTTCTTTGTCGATGATGTAAGTAACTATGGTACTTTTGGTACTAGTTGTCATACTTTTTATCATGCTGTAGGTGATTTTATTTCCAGGCAGGTACCTCTTGAGGACTTTGACCAAGCTGTTGATTTATGTTCTAACAATTGCACTGGAGGTTGTTTAATGGGTCTGTATATGAGAAAGGGTTTGCAAGAATCTTATTCAACAGAGTCACTTTTATCATTGAAAAATTATTGCATACAGGATCAAGAAACATTATGTTCACATACTTTAGGACATGTTTATAACGATGCTTACACAGGTTCAAATTTAAAATTAATTGATGAAATATCCAAAGAAAAGTATGAATTTGAGCTCGAAGATTATTCTTATGATGTGACTGAACACCCTAGTTTGTCTAAAGCTTATGGAGCTTGTAGGGGTTTAGAGGATGAGAGTTTAATTTATCACTGTAATATTGGGGTCTCACATAACTTGTTTTTATTTCTTGACTTTTCTGAAGTTGGATATGGAGAAAGTGCTAAAAGTTGCAGTGATCTAGAAGAAGAAGTAGATCAGATTAGATGTTCTTCTGGATTAGCATTTCGAGTAGGGAGGAATTCTGTTACTAGAAAATTTCTAGATGGAGACTTTCAAGAAGGAAATAGCGAATGTAGTTCTGTTACTAAATCAGTTGGAAGAGAAGGAGTTTTAGAAAATTGTTATGTAGGTCTTGGGGATGGTATTGGTGGAACACTTATTTCAAAATATCCTGATATTAGTTTATTGGATAAAGATCGTAAAGAAGACTATATACAGCAACTAAGTGAAAATATTAGTCTTTGTAATAATGCTGCTTCTGGTTATGTTAACGCTTGTTTCAATGGTTTACTGCATGGGCGTACTCTTGATGACTACCTTAAGTATGATATATCAAATTCTGCAGCAGATTATTACTTAAAGACAAAGTAATTTTTTAATAAATATTACTTGGGTCTCCTGGGCATATGTATTTTAGTTGACCTAAGGTTTCTTTGGTTTCCTGTTTGTTTAAACTGTCCTAACTGACGAAGGAAATTATCAGGAATAGTTTTAACCTTTTTTTTCATTGGTTTCTTTATTTTCTTTTTTTGTTTTGGCATAATTATTTTATTAGTAAGGTTATTATACTGCTTAATCAATTAATGTTTGATTGCATTTATATTTAAATTATCTTAAACTTAGTTAGTATAAAGTCTAAGAAGAGGTTTTCATTATGAATACAAAAAATATTTCAACTATTTCTCTTATCTTAGTGGGGATTTATTTCTTACTGTTTCATTCAGCCCCATTCCCATTTAGCCATGATGCAATTGGTCTCCCGCCGTTTCATATGATTCACGCAGGGTTTGGCTTTATCTTATTAGTTATTGCTGGTTTTATATGGAAAAAGAAATAATAACTACAGCCAATGTTACTTGTCCGTCTTGTGGGCATAAACAGTCTGCATCAATGCCTCTTGATGCTTGTCAACATTTTTTTATCTGTCAGAAGTGTGAGCAGGCTATGAATCAAAAAGATGGTGATTGTTGTATTTTTTGTTCACATGGAGACAGTAAATGTCCTCCAAAGCAAAGAGAACTAGGAGATCTCAAAGAAGAACAAGAAGATGAAGTGGATGCTGATTCTTAATTTTAGTTAAGTGATTTTTAAAAAGTATCTTTTATTACTTTCAACCTCAAATAGTAAATATCTATTGAGAATTGTATCTTTTATCTGGTAAAGTGAAGAATATGGTGATGCCGCAACACAAGGTCTATAAAGGAATTCATTACGTTTCAGATAAGAAACTATCATGGAAAAGAAAAAAACACGGGATTGGTTTTGGATATTTAGATAAAGATGACAAAAGATTGTCAGATCAAGAAATAAATAGAATTAAGAGTTTATCTATTCCTCCAGCATGGATCAATGTAAGGATTAGCCCTGATGAAAAAGGTCATATTCAGGCTATCGGTTTTGATGATAAAGAGCGTAAGCAGTATATCTACCACCCTCAATGGATTTTATATAATCAAGAGCATAAATTTGACAGTATGGTTAAATTTGGTGAAGTATTACCGACACTTAGAGATCAGATGGCATCTAACATGAGGCAACACACACTCACAAAGGAAAGAATTTTGGCTACTGTTATCTGGTTACTTGAAAATACCTTTATTAGAGTTGGAAATAAAGTATACGCAAAAGACAATAAATCATATGGTTTAACTACTCTCAGAGAAAAACATGTAGCAGTTGAAGGGAATAAAATAAAGTTTAGCTTTAAAGGCAAGAGCGGTGTTTACCACCAACATGATATTTCTCATCCAAGGATTGTTCAGACTATTAAACAATGTATTGAGTTACCTGGATATAAGGTATTTCGTTATTTTGATGAAGAAGGAGAGTTACAGATAGTTGATTCTAGAGATGTGAATGAATATTTACAAAGAGTGACAGGTGAATCCTTATCTGCAAAAGATTTTAGGACGTGGGGAGGGACTGTTTTAGCAGGAGATGTTTTGAGTCAGCTTGGTAGCCTTGAAGAAGAAGTCTCTATTAAAGATGCTTTCTCTCAAACAGTTGATAGGGTTTCAGATCATTTAGGAAATACGGCTGCTGTTTGTCGCCAGTATTATATTCACCCTAAGATTTTTTCTAGTTATGAAAAAAATAGATTAATACCACATTTTGCAAAAGTTTATAAAAGTTATAGGCATAAACCAGGAAAGTTATCCCCTAGGGAGAGAGCTGCTTGGACATTAATTCAAAAGTAAAAGTTATTTTCTTTTATATATTAATACCTGGGTACCATTAATAACTTGGGAGCTGATAAGTTCTTTATCTCCAAAGTAGTTGCTATGCCAGTCATTCCAACCTTCTGGATCTGATTGATTATTTTCAAAGAAAATAAATAGATAATTTGAAGTGGGATATTCATCAATATTGGTAGCTTTATAGCCTCTTGTTCTTAAAACAAATCTATAATCATCAGCTTGTGGGGTTGAGTTTTGGTTATCAATGACAGAGATGAGAGCATAGGTGCTCTCTGTAGTCAGTTGTTTGTTTTTTTCTATAGTTTTAATTACGTTTATAATATTTTCTAAGCGGTTATTTATGGGCTGGCTTAGATCAAAAGAGTATTTGTTTTTTATATTTTGAGCAAAAATTACGATTACAATGATTAACAATATTTTTCCAATCAAGTTTTTTGAGAGAGTTTGAATAATTAAAAAAAAGATTAAAGCAGCTACCCCTAGAAGATAGTACTGATGTAGAGTTGAGATATAGTTTAAAAATATTAAAGCTGGAATAGTTAGTAAATACCATTTTTTTACTCTAGTGCTACTTTTGATAACACTCCAAATTAGAATTACTGATAGCAACAACTGAGGAATGCCAATCATAGAAAAGAGCCCTTTAAGATTTGCAGAGCTGGTGACAAGACTCATTCCTGTATCACGGTGAATAAGCCACTCTCTAGTTAAGTAGCCTTTGGTAATAAATTCAAAAGCAATAATTGGCGCCCAAGGAAGTAACATTCCTCCTATAAAATATATTATTTTTCTTATTAAACTAAGTGATTTGTATATCAAAGTTTCATAAATAAATATTGGTGAAACAAGTAAGGCTGCAGGGTGAATGGCTACAGCAATACCAAAGAGAAAGATGGATAACCAAAGTCTTTTCTTATGCCACACCATTACTAAAGCAAGCATGATCCATAGGACATACATGTTGCCGTTCCAGGGTTTGATTGTGCTAGTGATCCACCAGTTAGAAAATCCAATAAAAAGAAGGCTAAGATATGTCCCAGGCTGTAATTTTCTTTTTGAGAAATAAATTAGAGCTATAAAACTTGTGATAGCAAGTGTTACTTGAGAAGCAACTAGAGAGTAGGCACTGCCCCCACTTAAGATTAATCCGGGCATAAGGAGGTAGAAATAAATTGGGCTAGCAGGAAAACCTACTCTTAAATGAGGTCCTAGCCACACAATTTTTTTAATCCAGAGGTTAGATAGCTCTGAGAGATCTCTAGAGACATCTGCATTAAGGTTAAAATTACTAATTCCTAGCCACAGCCAGAATAATAAAAGACTGCTTAAAAATATGATTGGAAATATATTCTCTAATACAGTTTTTAATTGTATCTTTTTTAAGTGAGATTTGGATTTCTTAGACACAAATAATTTATCTCTAACAAGTTATTTATTTAAAAAAACTTTAATTCCAGATATTATAAATACTTTTGTTAGTTTGACAGATACATTGATCGGAACTAAAAGCGTTATGGTTATAGCGTCTGAAGTTACCCTTAATTTGTGAGCAATCTGCCATACATGCTGCTTGACCAGCTTCGTATGCCTGGTTTTTATATTGTTTAAGGAAGAAGAAACCAGCTATGGCAGCAATGATAGCTGCTGTAATTATAAGTTCCTGACCGTGTTTGCTTGAATTAAATAATTTCATATTAAGATTGATTGTACAGAAAAAAATATACTTTTAAAATAGTTGGTTTTAAATTGCTAATAAAGGTCTAAATTAGACTTAACTATTTTAATTACCAGTTTAAAATGACAAGGTATGTAGCTATACTTAAATTAGACCGATGAAACTCTATTTTAAGCTAATATTAGCTTTTATTTTAACCTCTATTATTCCAATTGTTCTTATTAGTTTTTTTGTATTTAATACCGCTAAGTCTAATATAGAAACCACGATCTTAAATCAGCTCAATGTCGTCGCTGATCTTAAGGTAGATAAGATTAATTCTTTTTTTTCTGAAAGGAGAAGTGATATTGCTACAGCTCAACATTACCTTAATATAAAAAATAATCTACCTATTCTTTCAGAAAATATTAATGATCAAAATAGTGATGAATATAAAGAGGCAAAGCAGGCTTTAGATAGTCAGTTACAAGTGTTTCAAGAAGTTCATCAATATAACGATGTAATGCTGGTTGATGATGAAGGGGTTGTTGTATATACCTCAGCTGACAACGTTTCAACACATCAGTTGAATAAACTGTTAGATGATCCTGACAGCATTGCATTTGAAGAAGGTAAGAAAGGGATATTTTTTACCAGAATTCTCAAGAGTCATTCAGAGGAAGGCCAGTTTGAAATGTTGGCTACTGCACCTATTTATGATTTAGAAGATAATTTTATTGGTGAGATTGTTTTGGAAATTAACATGAACTTAATTTATGAATTTATTCAAGATACAACAGGGTTAGGGGAAACAGGAGAAACTTTAATAGGAAGGCATATGTTGGCTCATGAAGGAATGCTGAATGATCACATGTCTAAGCTGAGTGGAGATCATGCTTTATTTTTAAATCCTCTTCGTCATGATCCTAATGCTGCATTTACAATGGCGGTCCCATTAGAAGCTGATTACGCTTTGCCAATCATTGATGCAGTTCAAGGTGGTGATGGCTCGAGTATGTCTATTGATTATAGGGGTGTAGAAACACTGGCTGCTTGGAGAAATATTCCAGGTGTTGAATGGGGACTGGTAGCTAAGATTGATGTCACAGAGGCATTTTCTTTAATAACTGAGTTAAGAAACATTGCATTGATGATTGGATCTGGATCAATTATCTTAGTTTTAATTTTATCTTTTTATATTGCTAATTCTATAGCTTCTCCAATTGAGCAATTAACATTACTTGTGAGTAAAGTTTCAAAAGGTAAATATGATGTAAATTTAGATGAAATAGCGAGTAAGGATGAGATTGGTACACTGGTTGAAAAATTCAAAGAGATGATAGCTTTCCTTAGAGATTCTGAGAAGGAACAATATGACTTTATTACTTCAGCATCACATCAACTAAGAACTCCAGCTTCTGGGGTAAGAATGCAACTTGGATTATTACTAGAACAATTGAGCAAAAGTAAATCAACTTCTAAGGAAGCAGAAATAGTTAGAGAAATTCTTTCAAATAATAGCCGTGTTATTAGTATTGTGAATGATTTATTGATGCTTCTTGAATTAGGAGACAATTATGAAGCTTCAAACTTAAATAAGGTTGGAGTAAGAGAGATTATAGACGAAGTTGTTAAATCTCTTGATTCAGAAATTGAGATGGGAGAAATAAAAGTAACAATAAATATCCCAAAAGGTTTAGAATTTAATATAGAAGAGTATTGGATGAAAATTACTCTGCAACATTTAATAGAAAATGCAGTGGTGTACTCAAAAAAGAAAGGAACAGTTCTGATTGAGGCCGTTCAAAAAGGAGAGAAGGTTAGAATTAATATAATTGATGATGGTCTGGGTATTCCTTCAAAAGAACAATTGAAAATATTTAGTAAATTTTTTAGAGCTAAGAATTCATACCTTAAAGAGAGTGTTGGTTCTGGTCTGGGTTTAGTGATGAGTAAAATAATTATAGAGGGACATGGAGGGACTTTAGGGTTTGAAAGTCAAGAAAATAAAGGAAGTACTTTCTGGTTTGAGTTAAGTAATAATATTCAAATTGAAAATAGTGTAAGTGAGGAAATAGAAAGCAAAGATAATCAAGAAGAAGAAAAAGTTGAGATTAAAGATCAATCAGATAAAAAGCTCCAAGAATTATCTTCAAAGAAAATGAAGGTTACAGTAGAAGATTTATAATAAATATTAGTTTATCTCGTTTACCTGTGGGTTTACTACTAAAACAGTGTTTATAGAATTGTAAAGCTTTCTATATTTTATTTTTAAAACTATATATTTTTTTATAATAATGAAAAAACTAAACATTAGGATTATGATCAAGATTGATAAAAGATACAGTAGTGGAATTTCTTTATGAAGAATTGTTTTTTTTCGTTTTTTTAACATGTCTATATTTTAGGGTTAATATTATTCTATCTATTGTTTTATTGATGATCAAATTATGTTTTATAATTTGATGTTTTAAGTCTTATTATGAAACTCTTAGAACTTAAATTTTTTGAGGGGAGTAATAATTAATATTCCCCATAAGATTATCCCAGACACTGTTAAGTAAATACTAAGTTTTTTTGCAAAAGTATTGTTGGTTATTTTAACTTCTATATTATTTTTTCCTTTTGAAATAGGGAAGATTACTCTACCTTTAAATTGTTTATCTTGATATTTAATAGGGGTCTCTACCCCATTTACTTTTACTTCCCATCCAGGAAAATATAGCGTTTTTTGTAACACATCTGAGTTTTGCTCTGCTATTATCTCGTAAGTCATTTTTGACCCTGTCCAGATGAGATTAGTTGGATAATATTCGGTAATTTCATCATCAGTTCTAAGGTATATTTTTTTATCTAAAGTCAGGTTGTCGTTTTCGTTAAACCAGATTGGTTTTAGCTCATTATCTGAAGTTGAGCTAGAGGGATGTTGTTTCCATTGGTGGTCAGTGTTACTAATATAGCTTAGTGGTTTGGCAAATTGAGAAATATTAAAAATAGCTCCCAAAAAAATAAAAGAAAAAATAAAAGTTTTAGTTTTTTTATTTGTTTTTTTAATAAATAAGCTAGAGTTAATAAGTACTATTGCGCTAAATATACTTACCCATAAAAGTCTCCAAGGATATTGGGTATATGGTAGTACTTTAGAGATATGCCAAATGTTTTTTGACATTGGTGTCATTAAAAACAAACTGATTAAGAAAGTTGTGGTCCAAAAGATTTCTTTTTTTATTTTTTCTTTATCTTGTGTCTTAAGTATTAGAAAAATTGAAACTAAAATAATTAATATAATAGAAAAACCAAATGTTGTAGGCATTACATCATTTATCACTGATGAGTCTGCTCCACCGTAACCCCATTTTGAATAAAAAAGAGTAATAAGGTTTGGAAATCTACTGATAAAGTTTTGATTTATTGAGTGAGTAGCAGAGACTGTGAATTTTTTTTCTAAAATCATTGGGAGCCAGGCAAAGGAAGATATCAATACGGAAATAATACTAGAAAGATAAAAAGAGTAAGAGAATTTTTTAAAACCTATGATCATCATGTAGAAAAATATAATTGGAGCCAGGATTATTAACGATAATGGGTGAGAAAGAGTAATACTTACGAAAGTGATAACTGAGATAGTTTTATACCACCATTTGATGGCGTATTTTTTCATATTGATAAGCCAAATGACCCAAGGGACAAGACTAATGAATGTAATTTCTCCAAGAGCTCCACGTACAAAGTAATTCATTAGAATATATGGGGCAGAAAGGTAGAGAATACTACTGGTAATCGCTAGAAGGTGTTTTTTATTTTTTTGGTATGAGAGGGCAAAAGATCCAAAGCTTCCAATAATAAGAGTTGATAGTAAGAGCATGTTTGTGCTTTGTTCAACGCTAAAGCCTAAAATGTAAAAAATTGTACTTATTAAATAAGGAGTATGGTAAGAAAAAGCAAAGATTGGATAACCAAATCCATAATATAGGTTAGGTCCCCAGTATGGCGGAAATTGACCTTGCTTTAGAGCTAGGTAATAGTTGGCCACTCTTACTCCATGAAGCTCTAAATCATCGGTTCTAGCGAGTTGGTTACTAAACAAAGTTCTTCCTGTTATTAGAGTAATAAGGAATACGAAAAGGATAGAGAAAAATACTTTTTTATTTTTCTTAATAAATTTAACAATCATGTTTATTTTTTAATTGTTTTTTGGAGAAATGTTAAAACTTGTTTAGTGTGTTCTTTTGGTTTTACAGTTTTGTATATTTTAATTATTTTTCCAGTAGGATCTAAAATAAAAGTAGATCTCTTTACTCCCATGAAAGTTTTACCAAACATTTTCTTTTCGCCAAAAGCTCCAAATACTTCCATCAACTCTCCCCTTTCATCTGACCATAACTCAAAATTCAGATTATGTTTCTTAGAAAATTTTTGATGTGACTCTGGGCTATCTTTACTGATACCAATTACTTTAACTCCCAAGCTTTCTATTTCTTTATTAAAATCTCTAAAGCTACAAGCTTCAGTTGTACACCCAGGAGTATTATCTTTAGGATAAAAATAAACAACAACATATTTACCAAGAAGACTTCTAAGGGATGAATCGTTACCTTTGATATTTTTAATATTGATGTCTAAAGGAGCAAGCTGATTAATTGTCATAGTGATAGATTATAGAGAGAGTTCCCAAAAAAATTCCTTTAGCCATTTTGTAGTAGAGTGATTTTTAAAATCATCTTTTAGATAGAGGTTGTTTTTCTCTTGACTGTCTTTATTTAAGTTATATAGCTCCTGTTTATCATTGGCTAGATCAAAAATTATTTTATTATTATTTTTATCTATCCCACCTCTGAGAGTTGAAACATGTCTGTAGTCAGAGTGAAAAAGGATAGGTTTAGATTTTTTAGAGCCATTAATAATCGGTAGAAACGATGTCCCATCTATTTCAATATTTTCATCTGGAGTAATTTTTATTAATTCCAAGATGGTTGGTAATAAATCTATGCTGGAAGTATTGGTTTCTATTTTAATCTGCTGTTTTTGCTTTGGGAGTTGAATAATTAAAGGTGTTTTTACAACATCCTGGTAAAGAGTTAGGCCATGATCTATTCCTCCGTGGTCAAATAATTCCTCTCCATGGTCTGAGGTAATAATAAAGATAGTCGGATTTTTAAATTTAAGCTTTTTGTATGAAGAGAGGAATTCTTCTAAGCGTTTGTCCATAGCTACAATTTTATCGTCATAGCGATTGGTTAAAAATTGTTTGTCTTTTTCGTTGAGAAAGAGCTGGCTTTTATTTTGATACTGGTCTCTTAATTCTATATGTTCTTTAGTGGTGCCAGTGAGGTCACCTTCGTATGACTTAGAAAAGTTTAGTTCAACTTTATCATTATCAGCATATTGACCATGAACATCATAACCATGTAAGAAAAGGAAATGATTATCTTCTGTTTTTTTTGCTGTGTTTTTGAGCCAGTCTAGGGCTTGAGTTGAAGTTGTTTCTAGTCCAGCAAAATCTTTATCATCTTTATAAATGTCAAAACCATTATTAAAGTTGGACTTAGAAGAAACGCCTGCTCCACCTGTAAATCCAGCTGTTAGATAATTAGATTTTTGTAAATATTGAGCAATTGTTTTTAAGTGGGGAGATAGGCTGTTTAATGAGACATCAATCTCTGTGTGATTGTAAAGATATTTATTATTAATTAAGTGATGCTGAGGATATACTCCGGTAAACATACTGGCTATGGCAGGTAAGGTCCAGTTTGAAGCAGAATAATTGTTAGTAAAAATAATAGATTGTTTAGAAAATTCATCTAGGTAAGGAGTAGTGTTTTTATTGTAACCATATGGGGTAAGGTGGTCTTGTCTTAGTGTGTCTATGACAATAAGTACCACATTACAATTTTGGCAATCTGTTTTTAAAGAATTATCTGAGCTACTTATATCTTGGAATTTAAAAAGAAGGTAAATGGGGAGCCAAGCTATAAGAACAAACCCTAGAATAGCAAGGTTAGAGTTAGTGAGGATAGTTCTTTTTTGAGATTTTTTTTTCAATATCCACTTTAATACAATGAATGGGAACAACAATACTGAACTCATCAAAGATATTATAAATAGTAATTTAAAATTACTGGGATTTTTCTTTTTTAAAAGAGTCATAATGAATTAAGGTTCTTAGACATTATTCCACAGTTTATATAGAATAAAAATATGCTTAAAAAAAATAAAAAGTTTAATTTTGGTTATTTCATTATTCTTGTTGTTGTAATACTTTTTATAACATTATTTTATGTCTTAACTTCAAAATTTTCAAAATGTTTGGCATTAGATTGTGTTTCTTTTACAGGAAAAGAAACATATCAGTTGAATGAGGTTTTTGAAAATCAAAAAGGATCATTTTTGGCTGAATATAATAGTAAAGATTCAGTTTTAAGAGTAGAAGTAGTTGATCAAGATATTAATGAGGCAAACAAACTAATTAAGTCTCGTATAGCAAGAATTCAAGGACAGTATGAAGAGGCGATTTCTCCCTACCCTGGTGAAATATCTGATTCAATTAGTTGTCCCTTAGAGTTAAAACCAGAGTTTAAATCTTATGAGGAAAATAATATTAGTGTTACATCTTTCCTGGTTAAACTTAATGAGAGAATGGTTACAGGTCAATGCGATAGCAATTTAACTAAGTATAATTCTTATAATTATTATTTTCATTGTTTAGGGAGTGGTAAGACTTTTTTTATAGAGGAGATCTATAATAAATCTTTTCAGGAAGTTCAACCTTTATCTTTTGTTTGTAATTAAAAATAACCGTGTAGGTATAGGTTATTTTTTTGTTCTTGGTTTAATTTACCAAAGACTTCGCTAACAGCTTCAAAATGAGGTTGTCTATTAATAATATTATAGTATTTAGAAAATAGTTTATCTCTTATTTCTTTATTTTCTTCAACAATATTATTTTTTTCTTCAGGGTCATTTTCTAAGTTAAATAATTCAAACTTTGTTTGATCAGGCCTGGGATTTTCCATATAGATTAATTTGTAGTTTCCTTCTCTAATACTAAATATATTATTGAACCATTTTTGGTGCAAAGAGAGATCAGTTTTTCCTTTGTAACTTTTTTCATTCAATAAATTTCTGCCCTGCATAATTGGATGAGGTTTGATTCCAAGTGCATTTAATAAAGTAGGTGCTTCATCAATGGTCTGAGTGAGGTTGTTGATGTTTACTCCCTTTTTATTTGGGATATGAACCCAGAAAGGTACTCTCACAAGCTCTTGATATAAGTTATTTGAGTGGTTTAGATTGTTATGTTCCATGAATTCTTCCCCATGATCTGATCTCACAGCAAAAACAGTTTTATTCCACAAGTTTCTAGATTTTAGATCATCTATTGTTTTACCTATTTCTTTGTCTAAATCTCTGATTCTTTCTTGGTATAGGTATTTAATAAACTCTATATATTTAGGGTTATCTTTATCGATATAGCTTTCAAAAGTATCTATCATTATTTTCCAGCAGGTTTTAACATTCTTTACTCTAGCTTCGGCATCAGGAGATGCACAGCTTTTTAAAAATTTACCAAAGATTCCTTTTGTTAAACCATTTTGCTTCTCAATATGTTCTTTTATAGAAGGTACTTGTAAAATTTCAGGGTATTTTTGTATTAATATTTTTTCTGCGTCAGCTTCAAAATCAATTTCGTTATTAGGGAATCCTTCTGGTTTATTGGGATGATCAACAATAGCGTCTCGATTTCTAGATAAGTAAGGATAGTGGAGTTTTCCATTATAAATAAACAAGAAAGTAGGACTATTTTTGATGAAATCTAGAGGGTTATAGTCACTTTCAACCCCCTCTTCTTTTGCTTTATAGTAATTAAAATCTTTAATTTTTTGATCATAATCATTTGAAATAACTTGAGATGATTCAAAGTTATGAATAATAGTGTGGTATTTATTCTCTTTTAAAACATTGACAATGTTGGGTTGTTTTTTATCTAAGAAGAAAAATTCATTCCAGACTCCATGTGTTGCTGGATAACTAGAAGTTAGAAAAGAAGCCATTCCTGGTTTTGTTAAGTCAGTTGGAGAGTGATGGTTATTAAATCTTATGAATTCATCTTTGATTTCACAGAGGTTGGGAGTAATTTCTGGTGTTTCTTCGCAATTAAGGCCGTCAGCTCTAAAAATATCAGCATCAAAAACAATTAAATGACAATCATGGCAAGTTTGTTTATTAAAAAAATAAAAAGAAGCTGTGATTATACCTATTACGATAGTGATAAGTATAACCAACAGCTTTTTCTTCATATTATTTAAATATTTCTAGTTTTTTACCTTGAACAAATTCAGGTAGGTCTTTGTCCAAAGCTGTCATAATAGTGGGATATTGATCAATATGATCAATAGGTTCTTCACCTAGATAATTAGACTTTTTAATACCTGGCCCAGCCATGATAAATGGAGTCCACATACCTTTGACATTTGTATCAATAGCTTGTTTATAGCCGGTTTTTAATGGGGTAGAAAAGAGAGCTTTGTTGGCTGTCATTTCTTCATTCCAACCATAACCAGGTTTGTTTGCTATTACTAAATCACCAACTCTCTTGGGGTCAAGTTGCATGAACTGTTGAGCATCTTCCCAATTCACAACCTCAACGACTGGTTTGATTCCATTATAGTCAGTGAGATTATTTAGAGCTTGAGTTACTTCTTTACGGAGTTGTTCATACTCTGTGCCGGAACCACGTTTGTAGTCACCAGCTAAGCCTTCAGGGTTTACGTAGACATGTGCCATCTTTAGATAGATAACAGTACTGTTTTCCCAGTCAATAATTGGTTCTCCAGTAGTTGGGTTAATTGTGAATTTTAACCACCCCTTTTGCGCAAAGAGATTGTTAAGGTGCACCCACTTATCTAATGGGACTGCCCCATGATCTGAACTTAGCACAATGTAAGTATTTTCATCTGCATTGGCCATAACTTCACCAATCATGTCGTCAAGTCGTTTATACATTTGGAATACTTCATCCCAAAGTTCTGTTCTTTCAGATTCTGAAATTTCCCAGTAGTTAGAACTATTTTTGTCTAAGTATCCCATCCACCATCTGCTAGTGAGCATTTGGTTTGGGGTATAGATATCGTGGATAACTACGTTAGGATTAAAGTTTTCTTTAATCGCACTGATAGCATTAGTATGCCAATCAAATGTTAACCAAGCTTCATCAATAAAAGTTTGCTTGTCTTCTGGGTAATAGATAAGTTGAGGAGGGAAGTTGTCTACAAAATCCATCATAGGGCCAACACTTCTATTCATTTTCTCTGCAGCCCAACCTGGTTGAGCAATTTGCTCATTAAGGTTGTTATAAAAGAGTCTAATTCTAAAGAAGCCATTATCATCTAACTTAATAATGGTAGCTCTTAGATCACTATTTACATCGACAACATTATCTTGAGTTTTCCATTTTAGAGTAACTTCTTTCCAGTCTCCCCACTCTCCCTGTGAGAGGTCAGAAAATATTTCTTGACGATCTGTTGAGAAGGCAACTCTGTCATAGTTTTGTTTACTATCATCCGTAGAGTCATAGATATAAGCAAAGACATCTTTACCCCATCCATTCATTGTTATTTCTTTTGGATCAGAGAAACTTTCTGGAGCATTATTCCATCCTTCTGGAATGATGCCATCTATATAGCTAGTAAGTTGTGGTCCAAAGAAGAATAACCTAGAACCACGACCTTGTTTGATTCTCTGAGTTGCATTTCCCTTTGTTTCAAAGTTAAGGGCATGAAAATCAGCTCCCCATCCACCCCATCGTCCACGAAGGACAACTCCTTTATTTATTTCTGGTGGAGTAGAACCTGGGACTGAGATTAACGCAACCTTTTCACCTTGTTCTTCTAATGTTTTCCAAATAGGGTCAACTTTTTTTGCAGTAGATCTAAATCCAGCAATAGCAACTTTATTTAAAGGTCTGCCCTCGATATGCATAGGTCCATCAGAAACACCATGTACTTCTGGGAGTGTTCCAGTTAAAAGAGAAGCGAAGTTAGTTGGTGTATGAGAAGGGAATGTTGGTTTTGAAAAACCATAACTACCACTATCCATTAATTTTTTAATGTTAGGTAGCTTACCTTCCTCGGCCCATTGATATATATTAAATTGCTCAGGATCAGATCTCATTCCATCTGGAATAAACCAATATAATTTAAGAGGTTTTCTTCCTAGAAAAGGAAAAGAGCTATCATTTAGTTTGCTTTGGAGAAAAAATGCTCCAAAAAATAAAGCAAAAAGAGCAAACACCATATGATGTTTTTGCATGTGTGTTTCTAATATAAATAATATCTATATTCAGACTAGCACATCGAAAATCATTGCTCAATTATATTTTAAACTCTAAGTTTAAGTTTTTATTTAGAAAAATATTTTTCTACTTGTGTCCAATTTATAATATCCCAAATTGAAGAAAGATAATCTGGTCTACGATTTTGGTAGTTAAGATAATAAGCATGTTCCCATACATCAACTCCTAAGATAGGTAGTAATCCCTCCATTAAAGGTGAGTCTTGGTTAGCTGTACTGATAATTTTTAGTTCACCTTTGGGGTTTTTAACTAGCCACCCCCACCCAGAGCCAAACTGCCCTGCTGTAGTAGTTTCAAATTCTTTTTTAAAATTAGCGAAGCTTCCAAAAGTGCCTTCAATTGCATGTAGTAAGTCCCCACTAGGACCTGTCTGTTTTTTGGGTGTAAGAATTGACCAGAATAGAGTGTGATTGGCGTGTCCTCCACCATTATTACGGACAGCTTTTTTTACTTTATCAGGAAGATTTTTAAAATCCTTAAGAAGTTGAGTAATTTTCTTCTCTTTAAGCTCTGGGTGAGCTTCCAGCCCTGCATTAAGTTTATCAACATAGCCTTGGTGATGCTTAGAATGATGGATCTCCATTGTTCTTGCATCAATGATAGGATCTAAGTCAGCGTATTCAAAGTTTAGTTTGGGAAGAGTGTTCATAGGTTTTTTCCTTTTTGATAGTTACTTTATCAAACAAAACAATCTTACTTAATTACTAGTGAATGGTAAAGCACAGAAAAGGAGGTATCCTTATTTCTCCAGGAAAGAGTTAACTTCTTTTAGAACTGTTTTTAATGAATTGCTAGATTTAAAGATATATTTCTTAGCACCTAGATTTTTTATTTTTGCTACATCAGCTTCTGATTCTAGTGCAGAAAGGACAAAGACTGGAGTGTCTTTTGTGTTTGGATCTTGCTTAAGATCTGCAAGTGTTTCAAAACCATCTTTTTTAGGCATAACAAGATCAAGCATGATAAGGTCTGGTTTAAAGGTTTTTGTTTCCTCTACAGCATTTTCTCCATTTTCCAAAAAGATTATTTCATAACCAGCTTTTTGTAAAGAGTTCTTATAAATCCTAACGAAGAGTTTATCATCTTCAATGAGTAATATTTTTTTCATATTTATACGTTTTATATTTCTATTTCTATAAATGGAGTCTTATCTTCTGCAATTGACTCAAGCTCTAAGTCTAAAGCTCTAAGCCAATTTGGCTTTATTTTGAAAACAACATAATCACCTTTACTCCTAGATCTTACCACTGGTGGCCAAAAGTCTTTTATGTTTTCTGTTGCTGAAACTAGAAGGTCTAGTGTGGAGTTTATTTCCTCTTCTTTTTCAATTTTTTTAGCCAAACCATCTACTTGGATTAGAAATTTTTTGTGTTCCCAGATGGATAGGCTAACTTTGGGGTTTTTTTCTAGGGCTTTGGCTTTATATGTTTCTGACCTAGTTGCAAAGTAGAAGTTGAAATCATTATCTACGGCAAAAAGTAAAATTGTAGAAAGAGGTTTATCATCATGAGTAGCTGCTAGTGCCATAACTGAAACACTACGTAGGAATTCTAAAATTTGTGGCTTTGTGACTTTATTCATTATGATTAAATATAGTCTTTTTTTTTAAAGATGTAAACGTCTTTATTCTCCACTCTCAGTTTTTTGAATGATGATTTTTTTGTTGCCAGTACTCTTTTTTTGTCATTTCAGAGATTATACATCTTTGTTATAATTTCTCTCCTATGAACCAAACTTTCCTTTCTCAACTTAACTGGCGCTTTGCAACAAAGAAATTTGATAAAAATAAGAAATTAGACAAAGACACTTTAGATCAAATTATTGAAGCAATTAGAATGACACCTACTTCACTAGGTTTACAAACTTTTCATACTTATGTAATAACAGATCAAAAAGTTAAAGATGAGATTAAAGATAATTCATATTCTCAGTCTCAGGTCGCAGATGCCTCTCACTTACTTGTAATGTGTTACCGTACCGATGGAGTTAAAAGGGTTGACCAGTATTCTAAGTTGGTCACAAAAGGAAAGCTGGTAGAAAAGGTTAAGATTAAGCCGATGGAAGCTATGATGAAAGGCTTTATCAAAAGTAAGTCAGAAGAAGATATAGCCAATTGGTCTTCTAGACAAGTTTATATTGCTTTAGGGTTTGCTATGGCAGCTTGTGCTGAGTTGGGAGTAGATTCTTGTCCTATGGAAGGGTTTGATCATGCTGCTATAGATAAGATATTAGATTTACCAGAAAACATGAAGTCAGTTTTACTCTTACCAGTTGGGTATAGAAAAGAAGATCCAAATAAAAAGAAAATTAGATTTTCTAATGAAGATTTATTTACTTATATTAAATAATTAGATTTATTGTTTAGCGGAAGTTTCTCTTGTGTGTTAATTGGTATATATTGAATATAGCCTATCATATGGTGAAATTATTCCTATTTACTTATGTCAGAAAAACTTACAAGAAGAATAAAAGATGTCCTGTCATCAGTTTTTGGAGATAATAGTTGGTGGATTACCAATTGGATGAGAGAAAGCGTGAAGATAGATGATGAAGTAGATGATTCTCAGGACACAGCGATATTACTTCAAATTCTAGATAGTTTTGAAGGAAAGATGACCATAGATAATCCAGATTTTTTAAAGATTGTTAATGCTTGGGCAGGAGTTGAGGTAAAGGGGACTGTCCCCGACCTGACAGGTCTTAATTTTATAGTTGGTAATTATGCTGGTAGAGAACCACAAAATCCAGGAGAAGTTGCATTTCTTGATCCAACTTTATGGAGTCTTTTTAGATTTTTTGAAGAAGTAATGAAGCATACCGATAACAAGGTTTACGCTGTTGCTAGGGATTCCGTTTTTCTTGGTATAGAAGAAAGGGTAAGAAAGGCAGCTGAAGACCATATGATTTATGCTGTAAAAAAACCTGATGGAGATTATAAGTTAAAATCACGCTGGGGGAAAATGTCACTGATGAGAATGGTTAAGTCTGGCAATGGAATCCTTTGGACAGCTCCAGCAGCTAGTACCAATATGGGAGGACTTCCACTAGAGGGACTTACTACTGCCTCAATTAGACAAGCAATGGAGATCGATGAGGCTAAGCTTATTACTTTAACAATGGAGACAGATCAGAGCGGTGAGAAGGCGAGAGCTATTAGATTGGATCAGGTAGATTTACCACAGGTAGAACAAATATCACAAACTATTTCTAAGACTGATAAAAAACAATTAATGAGAGAAGTTTATTACCAAATACTTCTCTACTCATTTGCACAGGTAGCAGGGTTTTTGCCAGAAGAACAACGAGGTCAGTTCCCAGATCCACAGCAAGCTCAACTAAGAGTAGTTAGAAATATAACGGGAATTAACGCAGAGGGGATAATAAAAGTGTCTGGTGGGTTCATGAGCTAGGGTTTGAGCTATAATGACCACATGAAGTCTATTAAGGATTGGGCCATTTTATATCTAACTATCTTTCTTTTTATTGTTTTTTATTTTATTTTCAATGGTTTGGTTACAGTTCCTTGGGAAGGTGATAGTCTCGCCTATCATATTCCAATCGCAAAGAATATTTTGCTAGGGAAGTTTAGTAATTTTGAGAGTCTTCTTTATTATTATCCCGCCTCAGTGCACGTCTTACTTGCAGTTATGATGGGCTTAGGTTTACCTTTACAGTTATTTAACGTCATAGGTATTTTATTTTTATTTAGTTCATTATTTTTCTTAGGTAGAAGATTTAACTTAGATAAAAACTACTCTGTAATTTTTGCAGTAGTTATTTCAACCTTAACGCCAATGATGAGGTTGATTAACACACAGACTGTAGATATTTACCTTGCTGGATTTTATAGCTTACTCTTAGCATTACTTTTAAATCCAGAAAAGAAATTAAGTTACTTTATTAACCTAGGTTTAATAGGGGGGATGCTGATTGGTAGTAAGTTTACTGGTCCCCTTTTTTCATTGTTACTTTTACCTTTTTTTCTTAAACAAGTATTACAAAAGATAAAATTAAGTTGGTTTATTACTTTCACCATATTGGTAATCTCAGTAGGAGGTATTTGGTATCTAAGGAACCTATTCCTAATGGGAGACCTTTTTTATCCAGCTAACCATCCTGATTTCACTTGGGTAAAGTGGCATACCTGGCAAACTATTTTACAAAAAGAAGGGGGAGTCCTCTACTTTTTAGAATCAATATTTTCTGAGTATTTAATTTGGACTTTATCTTTATTAGCTGTCCCCTATCTGTTATTAAAAAAGAAATTAAATAATTTAGAAATAAAGATAGCATTAATTGGAATTGGAAATTTTATAATGCATTTATTAATTCCTGCTTCACCAGATAATGTCTTATCTGATATGAGATATACAGTTCCTACTTTTATTTGTTTATTACTGGTCATTTTTTCTTATGCTAAAAGAAAAAATAAAAGGGTAGAGTTAGCTATTGTTAGTATGATTCCCCTCCTTAGTTCTTTTACCTTAGTAGTACCACATAGACCTAAGTTGTTTGTGTTGTTCTCTATGGTTAGTTTGATTGTTTGGGTTTTTTTAAAGTACTTTAATAAAAAAAAGGCCTAGTAAATTTACTACTAACTCTGATGAAAGAATTTGGATTATTTCAGTTGTCAGTGGGGTAAGCTAATTACTTTTTAGATATTAGATAGTAAAAAGCCCACAAGGTTACTGTGGGCTTTTAGTGTATATCGCAGGTTAGCTACTGTTGGAGTAGCCATGTTTCTACTTCTGTTTTGACCTTTTGTACCTCTGGAGGAAGGGGGGAATTAAGCTCAAGACAGCGATTCCAATCACTAACGGCTTCTTTCCCTTTTTCTATGTTGTAGTAGGCAGAGCCTCTATAGTAGTAATCGTCTGGATTTTCTTCACCAAGGGAGATCACTTCATCATAGAACATTATTCCTTCTTGCCATTTTTCTTGTTCAATATGAGAAAATGCTATACCACGCAAAGCAATGGCTCGATAATATCCCTTGATTTTTTTGCTGTGAGATATGGCTTTTTTTAGAGAGTCAGGCCAAATACTTACTCTTTTTCTTTTAGAATCAAGCAAGTATCCATCGATAAGTCTTAGGTGGATTAGGTCTAGAAAGTCTTCTGGTGTAGAGAACAGCTTATTGAAAAAGTTATTGAAAACTTCCCACAATAAGTTGTTTTCCATTAGATGTCCATAATCATGACCCGGGTTGTCTGTCGTGAGCTTTAATGCTTTGAGTAAGCATCTCTCAGCTTCTTTGTAGTCACGAACTTTTTGAAATGCAACACCTCGAGCAAAATGGGCGCTTGGATTGGTGTCATCAATTTCAATAGCTTTTGTGAAAGCTATTAGGGATGAGTCATAGTGAGCAGGGTTTTTTTCTACATCGCCAAGTTCACGATAAAGAAATCCTTGTAGCAGATAAGCTAGGGTTAGCTGGGGGTTAAGTGCAATTACTTGTTTTAGTGATTCTAGGGCTTTCTTATAGATCTTTGCCGCATCATTTAAGAGGCCCATGTTATTACACATTATCCCAAGGCGGTCCCAAACAATTGCTAAAGCTAAATGAGCATTTGCATCATTGGGATATTGTCCGACATACATTTTTGCATAGTTAAGAGCTATATCACTGTGTAGGAGTAAGTCTGAAGCTGGAAGTAGCATACTAAAGTCAGTAGCTCCTATCTCAGGGATAAAGACGAATAGAGCTTCTTCATTTTCTGAATTCAGATGAGAGGCTATAGCAATTAGATAAGCTATAGGTTCTCCTGATTTTAGATTAAAGATTGTGGTATTAGCATTTCTAATGGCTTTCTTGTCTTCACCAATTTTGCAATACATCAATCCTTGTAGTGAGTAGACGGTAGCTACTCCAAGCTCAATAGCACGTTTGGCAGTTTTTGCTTGAGGAACGTCTAGCGCCTTTTGCAAGTAACTGATAGCTGTGGGAATATCTTCTTCGATTAGACCAAGTAGAACATATACCATATACTCAATGTCTCCAGTAGTTCTGATATATGCCCCAAAAGTTTCAAGGTCAACTGTATTGTTGTCATGATTGACGCGATGTTTCAATGTTGTAGCATTGATGCTATGTAAACCAGACAGCATATTTGAAATCTCTGCTAATTGTGGGAGAGTTTTATTTACTGTGTAGTTTATCCGAATTTTACTTGGGATAGGTCCGTAGTCATCACTAACGTTGCCGGATATTAATCCCCAGATTACAATTGATGCTCCATATTTTTGAAGCACCTTTTTAGCTTCTTCTTCTGAATGAATTGTCTGGTTAGTGTGAGCAAATCTCAAGTCATAGGAATCTGCTAGTTCAGCAAACTCACTATCCAGTGATAGTAACCAGTCAGCAGCTATATCATAGTCTGCAGGTGGTACACAGTGGAAATCAGCAATGACAATACCAATTTCTTCCTTTTTGAAGTGAGGGATAACTTTTCCCGTAGCATCAAATAGCTCACGAGAAAAGATATTAGGAGGTCTTTTTGTTACCCTTCGGAAAGGTAGGGGGCTTGAAATGAAGCTAAGGAAAGATTCGAAACCTTCTTTAAATCTCTCAATTGCTTTGAGTAGATTTCCAGATTCAATATCATTTACCACTGAAAGGTGTTGAGTGGTGTTCATAAGATTTGATATTTCAGTTGTCTGTACCATAATAGGGAATATGATATGAGGAAAATCAACTAGATTTTGAAGTCCCGATTCATATTCTTTCATGCAGTACTTTGAAGCAACGTACTCTGGAGTGATAAGAACTACAATATGGTCTGCTGATTGTAGCTCTGATTCCAATCTTGCTAACCAGTCAGTTCCTGGAATTATTCCATCAACAGGATGTCTGTAGAGGAATACCTCGTGTCCTTGTGCTTTAAGAGACTTTCTTACTTCTTCCGCAAAGCCATAACTTACATCTGTTCCTGCGGTACTGATAAAGATGCTTTTACTTTCCATTCTGTTTATCTCCTGGATATGCTTTGTGTGTACGGTAGGTGTTTACTGCGATATGTTAATGAGCAATTAGGAAGTAGGAGTTTGTTCTAAACAATTACTTCTAATTACCCAAATGTCTTTCTTTGAAAAGATTTGATCATTTTATCATTTTTCCTTATATTATTAAACTATAAGATGTTTTCTATTGAACAAGTGTTGGAGTAAGTAAAAACCCACGCTTTAGGCGTGGGTTTTAAGTTCTTAATAAAAATGTTTTTTTACTTTGTATCAATCATGCCAAACTTACGAGCAGCAGTGAGAGCGAAGATAGCATTAAATAATTCTACAGTTTCTCCCCAATCTCCAGTAGGGATTCTCATTCCTTCATTAATGATTAATCCTTGTCCACCTCTAGCTGTTCTTCCAACGTTTTTCTTACCACTAGCATTATCAAATGGAGATAGCCACCCAACATCCATTAAATCTACTATTCTCCCATCTTTTTCATATGTTCCTACCGCAGCATGAGGGTGGTGTCCTGAAACAAGAACATCATGTCCAGCATGGTTGTGGTGATGGTCATAGCTAGTAAGACCCATGAGAGCTTTTGAGTATGATCCATGTCTTTTTAATCCATCAAGAAGCATAATACTATGTCTATCATTACGATCTGACCTAGATTTTGACCCATGAAAAATTTCAATTGAACTTCCTCCTGGAACGAGTGGAACTCCAGTTTGTTCACTAACGTATGTTCCTGGTGGAACATATTCTGTTTCTCCAATATCTTTTCTCCAGTTGGCATTTCTTAATGACGAGTCTAAGAGTAATGCTAAAACTTGTTCACTGCCAATTAGATTAATAAGACCGGCAAGTTCATCTAAGATTGCTACACGATTTTCTTGTCTAGAAACGTCAGTATCTACAACATTACCGAGGAAAGCTACCATAACATGAGGATTTTCTAAGACGAGTTCTTCTATCATTTTTCTTAGAGTGGCTGTTCCTTCATAGCTACTACCCATTCTGACATTTGCAAATGGAAGGAATAGTATTGGCCAATCTGATCTAATATTATATGAAACTTTATCATACAAAGGAGCTAAATCAGATTGTGAATAAACTATTCCATTAGGTTCTAGATCTTCATCCGCTTCTTCACCATCAACCTCGCTCATCATAGCGATTTGTTCCTCTTCGCTAAGAAGGTGTTCACGATCAATAGATGCTAAAGATCTTCTGGAACGAAATGTTATTTCAGGTTTGCTGTGAGCATTAGCCATTTCTATTGCTTCTTCAGCTATGGAAGGGTTATTTTCTACTAAGGAGATAGCAGAGTTAATTACTTCTCCCTGGTTTAGGTCAATAGATCTGTATATTCGTCCTTTTTTTGTCAAATGGAGCATTTGCCCTGGTCCACCGGGACCAGTGTCAAATCCGCCTTTTGAAGCAAAAGGATCTTCTGGCAAGTCTGGATTAATTCCCTTGAAGGTTCCAGATTGCATAAGAATTGCAGGGATTGGGGCTCCAGGATACCATTCAATGGCCTGAGCTTTTTGATGGGTGTGCCCACTAGCTGTAACATCAGGTTTTTTATCACCTTTTTTTCTCTTGGTGTGTTCACGCTGAGCATGAAGTGAATCAACTCTGCTTTTTCCTTGAAAGTAATGAGCAACATCAAGTTGAACGTCATTAGTATCACCGTCAGTTCCTGGATAAGAGATATTAATTGTACTAGCATTTTTGACTACAGGAATTCCATATTCATCGAACATTTCATTCCAAGGATCAGTCCCACCAGAGTCTTGTGACCATCCAGGGTGTCCAAAGAAGTGTCCAACAGCTCCAAGGACTCTGTCTCCTATTCGTTCAAGAACGTGTTGTTGAAAATCTTGTATTTCTCCAGTTACACTACCAGTTCTATGAGCTTCAATTGTTCTATATTCAGGTTTAGATCCTTCGATCATATCTCCTAGACACACAACATAAGCATTAGAGTGGCTTTCAACAAACTCTACTACTTCATCAAGAAGAGCATAGTCAACAGTGTCAGAACCATAATGAATATCACTAAGGAAAAGGATAATGTGAGGTCCTTCATCATCAATAAATACATCAATACTTCCTTCTGGAGCTCTAAGTTTAGCTACTTCTGCTCTTGCTTCCAAAGCTCTTCTATTTGCTGCGTGAATATCTGCCTTACTAGGTTTAGGTTTATCAGTTCTTGTAAAACCAGCTCCACCTGATCCACCTTCTTCTTCTTTTGTTCTTCTTCTGCCCATAATAATCCTTCTATTTTATTGTTTTAAATAAAAAAAAATGACATGTGAATGTCATTTCAACTTTGTGTTATTTATATAAAGAAAGCAAGAAGGGCGATGCCAACAGCTATTTAAATTCTTTATAGTTTTCATTAGTTATTACTTTCTATATGTAGTGTTTTTACAACACTCAAAGTACCATATCTTACAGGAACATCTCTTGTCAAACGATATATTTTGTTTTAAATTCATATATTTTTATTTATTCTGATATCCCGCAAAAAACCTCTCGTTCTCACGAGAGGCTTAATTTCTAAATTAATTTTTTATCTACTAACTTCTACTACTTCACTATTTTCTGCACTACATGATGAGATAGTAATGAGGTTATTAGCGTCCACTGCAACTGAGTAACCAGTTGTAGAGGCACTACCAGTATCAGAGTCTTGTGGAAGTGTCTTTAAGTACTTAGCAAGTGGAGCAGTTAAGTTAACACAAGCTGCTGCAGCACTAGTACAAATTGTGGCTCCACCACTTGGGCAAGTTCCAATTTGTGTTTCTGCCATGCTAGTAGACATGCCTGTAGGGAGAGATCCTCCATTATCTACAATATATTCATGAATAGCTGTAAGGTAGCTATTTACATCACTCCATCTACGAGAGTTTCTTGCGTCGGCAAATCTAGTCACAGGATCTAGTGCAACAAAGACGCTAACAGCTAGGATGGCAATAATTGCGATAACAACAAGTAATTCAATGAGAGTAAAACCTCTCTGTTTCGATTGGGACAGGATTTTTTGCATTTTTAAATCTTTATGTTTTCTATTTTTTATTTCCTAATATAACAATAGCATCTAGATCTTCAGTCAAGCTAGTGGTAGATTTAGCGGTATTAATTATAAAGTCATTTTCTAATATTTTTGATAAGTTTTCTATTAATTCTTCATCATTGTCCGTGATAATTTCAGTTAATATATAGTCATCTTCTGAGTTGCCTATTTCTACATCTTGATAGCCGTTATCTTCTAAGAGTTCTTTGGTAGTTGTGGCTAAACCCCCAACTTTTGTTCCATTAAGAACTTGTATTGAATAAAGGTTTGGGTAGAAGGTTGGTGATGGAGAAGGTAGTGGGGATTCTATTACGGTAATAGTTTCTTCTACTATTTCTGGTTGTGGAGTATCTTTTTTACCAAATACCTTAGGAAGGAAAACTAAACCCATGAATAAAATACTAGCAAGTAAGATAAGTAAGAGGCGTGGAAGATTATTCTTTGGTTTTTCTTTTTTATCTTCATCTTTTTTAGCACTATCTTCTTTTTTATTGTCTTTTTCTTCTTCCTTTTGTTTTTCTATTTCTTTTTGGTCTTTATATTTATAGTCAGAAATAAGCGGGGTAGTATCTATGTTTTTAATATCAAAGTTAATACTTTCTATTTTTATTTTAAGTGAGTCTAAATTTCTATCTGATATAGAAATGATATGTTTTACATCAATGTCATATTTAGACTTAATTAAACTTATAAACCCAGAGATATCATCTTTAAATGTTTCTAAGTCTTTTAGATCATAGGTGATAAATTTATCTTGCCAGATAAAGGAAAGGAATTTAACTTTATTTTTAAGAAAGATAAGCAGAGTTGGCTTCTTAGGTTCTGGAATACTTTTAGAAACAAGGTGAGGAAAGAAACTAATTTGGCTAATAGTGAAACCGCTTTCTTCTAATGTTTTTATGAATGGGTTTATTAATTGATCTTCTAAAGTAAATGCCCAATATTTGTGAACATCTTTTTTTCCTTCGATTTCTTTATATCTCCATGTAACATTATTTAGACTACTCGGGATTAGTTTTTGTAGTTCTGCTTGAACTTTTTTCTTATCTATTAGTTCTTCTTTGGTAAACTCTAAAAGATTGTAGTGAGAAGTATCATGTCCAGATACTAGCTTAACCTTAGAATCACTTATTTGGTTTTTAAGATCCTTGATATTTTTGACTTCAGTAAAACCTTTGTCTGTAACTAAATAGACATAATTTTTCCCAGCTAGAATTAAAGGATTGTTCGAACTTATCATTACTGTTTGTTATTATGATACTTCAGATATTCTTCTCTTGTGAAGAGCAAGTATTCTATATCTCCTGCCAGCTTATTATATTAACGCTTCCTCCAGTTCGTTTTACTGTAATTTGAATAGCCTTACTATATGAAGGAGGACCAGTAATACTGGCTGTAATGTTTATAGTTCTATCTGCTCCTGTCCCAGTGACAGTTGAAGTACAATTTCCAGAGGTTAAGCTAAGAGTCCCTCCAGAATAATTGACATCATCTCTGAGCCTAATTAATGATTCTTCTGCACAGCTTTTCGTCATGGAGAGGGTTTCTTGGTTTTTACTGATAGAAAGAGAACCCTGGGCATGATCAATTCCCATTAGAGCTACTGAAGTTGCTATAGCAAGAGTAACCGCAGAGATAACAATTAGACTTGTAAAAGCAACAAAGCCTTGTTGTGATTTTCTTTTGGCTAGTAGTCTGTTTTTTAATAATTTCATTTAATAATTATTTATTCCATCATATTTATGTTGCACAGCAACAGGTATCTGCATTAGCTCCTCCAGTACAGTATCCGTTCCCACCTGACTCATGAGTTTCACTATTTTGGTTACAAGCAGCAGGATTTTTTCTACAGGTACCAGCGCTATAAGCAGGTAAACTGGCACAGTATTCTGTACAAGATGTAATTGGAGGTGGAGTCGGTGTTGGGGTGGGTGTCGGCGTTGGTGTTGGGGTGGGTGTCGGTGTAGGTGTCGCCGTTGGGCCTGGTCCAGTAGGAATATTAATCTCTGTTTTATGACTAGATCCATCAGCAAGAATTATATTCATAAATAGTGAACCATTATCCATGCTTGAGTCAAATTGAAGATATGTGAGATCAATGATTGACCCTGAAGTTATAATATAATCTGTTAAATCTACAGTGGTGCCTGGACCCGTAGTCCCAGTCCATTCTTTTAATCCAGTTTCAATTTGGACATCAGTCATATTCTCTGTGCCAGTTAGGTTGACCCAATTAACATACATTTGGTCTATGGTGATATCTACGGTCCCTGAATTCTCTAGGGTAATGCCTTGAACCTGATTATTAGCAGATAGGGAAATATTGGATAGGTCTACCAGTAAGTTTCTAGAATCATTGAATAAGGCATTAAGTTCTACTGATTGGCTAATGGTACTACTAGCGACAAATTGCTCTGCTATCCCTGTACTTAATTGTTCAACTGTAAGGTCGATCTCAATCCCCTTGCTATCAGTATTTGAAGTAGAAGTATTGGTGAAGTTAAGGCTTGTGACTCTAACTTGATTACTAGTTAGCGCGTATGGTCCTGCCCCGTTAGGGCTAATTTCTAAGACAGTGCCATTGAGGTTAATTGTTGTTGAACTCCCGTTATTATCTAAAACAATCTGTGATGAACTAACTGAAGTAATATCTTTAGCCTGCCTAATTTCATAGGCAATTCTCATCATGGCCGCACTTGCAGTTTGATTGACAATTCTTTGTGAATAGGCTTTTTCTCTACTGTAAATAACATCCCAGGAAAACCTAATTGCCCCAGAAAGAAAAATAGTGACAAGGGATATATATAAAAGTAACTCAATGAGAGTAAAGCCTCTTTGGTTTTTTTTAGATAGTTGTTTAATTCTTTTTAGTATCACTTTTATTTATTTTCTTATACTGCGCAACAACAGGTGTCGTTAGGATTACTTACACAATATGAGTCCCCACCAGATTCAGGTGTTTGGCTATTTTGGTTACAAGCGTTTGCATTAGGTCTACAGGTCCCGCTAGTGTATGCAGGAAGACTTGCACAATAAGTAGTACAAGAATCCACAGGAACTGGGGAAGGGGTAGGCGTTGGTGTTGGAGTGGCAGTAGGTGTCGGTGTAGGGGTTGGTGTAGGTGGGACTACTACTCCACCTGGGCTAGTGCTTTTTTGCCAGTTGGTTAGGTATAGTTCTTTTTGGATTGAATTGTTTCTAGTTGGAGTGAAGTTCCAATTAATGGTACTAGTTATTAATTTTGTCTCAATATCAACGGTTCCTCCACTGGAGATAATGTCATCATTCCCATCTCTCTCTACATCGCTGATGGTAATAATTCTGGTGAATTTTCCACTAGGGTCAGTATCTGAAGTCCCACTCAAAGACCACACTCCTGAAGTTTGGGTCAGCCCATAAGTTCCATTAGCTAAGTTACCCCAGTTTTGATTTCTAATACTCTCCACAGCCTCAGCTCCTTCTACAGCTAGAAAATCAGCTTGAGCTCTCTCAGAGCCTAACCTACTGGTAGAGAATGATCCAAGAATTGTGCCCATGGAACTAGAAGCCATGATGATAAAAAGTGCTGTGGCAATAATTATTTCTATAACAGAAAGACCAGCTTGTTGTTTAGATTTTTTAATTAACATCAATGTTTCCTACTAGGTTTACATTAACAGTGTCAGAGTCACCTAAGTTACTGGAGATAGTAAAGGAAGCAGCACTAGATAAGTTACCACTATGTTGAGCAAAAACAACTTCACCAGAACTAATAGTGATGCTATTTGGAGTGTTAAAGTTCTTGTCAAAATCAGTATCTCTGGCAGCATAACTAGTTCCCTTAAAAACAGTAATTTGACTAGAAGTAGTATTAACTCCCCAAGGACTGTTTTCTTTATTTGTCATGCTATTTATTTTGGCTGTATAAAGTTGTGAAACAACTGCATCTTTACCATCTCTAAAGTAACTTCTAACCATAAAATTTGAAGCTATAGGGACACTAGCAGCACTAAGGATTGTGGTAATAGAAATGACAAGTAGTAACTCGATGATTGTGATTCCTCGGTTTGTTGTCGTAGTTTTCATATCTATATTACCTACGGATTGAACCAGTCAATTCATAAATAGGACTAATGATGGCAAAAGCAACAAAGGCAACAACAAGACCAATAGCGAGAAGCATGATTGGTTCTAGGATAGTGGTTAAACTCTTACTAATGTTATCTATTTCATCTTCATAGAAGTCTCCAAGGTAAATAAGGGTTTCATCAATCTTTCCTGTCTTTTCTCCAACCCCAATCATTTTTGAAATTAGAGTGGGGAATTCTGGATATTTTTTATCATCTAAGATTTCATGAATGTTTTTTCCTTTTTTAAGAATGGAACTCATTTCCATTACATGGGTTCTAAATTGTAAGTTAGAGAGAGTGTTTGCTGTTACTTCAAGACTTCTATTGATAGGCAATCCAGCCTGGATTAAAACTCCAAAGTTGCGAGTAAATCTAGCTAGCTGTCCATATTTCATCATGGTGCCAAATAAAGGAACCTGAAGTAAGAGTTTATGCCAATGGATTTTAATTGCTTTGAGTTGGACAAAGAGAGAAGAAAGGAAAAATAATCCTGCGATAGAAGTCATGATGAGAACTCCATAGTTTTTCATCATATTAGCTACAAATAGGAGTAGTCGAGTAGCTAGGGGAAGTTCAAAATCAAAAGCATCAAAGAACCCAACTAGCTGAGGAAGAACAAATAGGGCAATATATCCACCCATGATGAAAGTGGCAAAGAAAACTAATCCTGGATACATCATTGCTCCTTGGATTTTTTGTTTTAGAGCATAGTCTTTACCTAGCTGTTTAGATAAGAAGGCAAGACTTTCCTCTAAAGTACCTGATTCTTCTCCTACTTCAACAAGGCTGACATAAAAATCATCAAAAATATGAGGATATTCTCCCAATGCTTTAGCTAAAGTTTCACCGTTTTTTACTTTGTTATAAACAGTATTTAAAATTCTTTTCATGGTCCCTCCCCTGCTTTGCTCAGCCAGAGTGTCTAGAGCTTCACCTATGGGAATTCCAGCCTTAATCATTGTAGAAAGATGTTTTGTAAAGAAAAGTTTTTCTTGAAAACTTACGTTTTGAGTGAATTTGATGAGGGCAGATGGAGTTTTCATATTATTTTAATCAAATTCCTGAGTAACTCTGATAATTTCATCAATAGTTGTGACACCTTGTTTTACTTTTTCTAAGCCGTCTTGAGCCATGGTGATCATACCGTTCTCAACAGCTATTTTTCTAATAGATGAGGCATCTTGTTTTTCAACAATGGCCTTACGTATATCATCATCTAAAGCTAAGACCTCATAAATTCCGACTCTTCCTTCGTACCCAGAGTGATTACAAATAGCACAGCCTTGACCTTTGTATACCCTGATTTTTTTCTTGTCTCCAAAAGCTTTTGTAATAAAGCTTTTATCAAAAGATCGTTCTAATGTTTCAATATCTATTTCTTCACTACCTCTACATTTTAGATGAATTTTTCTAACTAATCTTTGGGCAATAACAACATTGATAGTACTAGAGATTAAAAATGGCTCGATACCCATATCAGTCAAACGAGGCATAGTGGTAGTACTGTCATTGGTATGAAGAGTAGATAGAACTAAGTGGCCAGTCATAGCAGCATTGGTGGCAATTTCTGCTGTTTCTGTATCACGAATTTCTCCCACTAAAATAATGTCTGGGTCTTGCCTGACTAAACTTCTAAGACCTTTGGCAAATGTTAACTCCGTTTTTTTATTTACTTGGATTTGAGTTATTCCTTCGATGTCATATTCGACAGGATCTTCAATAGTAGAGATATTTACTTCACGGCTATTGAGAAGTTTAAGGATGGTATACATGGTAGTTGTTTTACCAGATCCAGTCGGTCCTGTAGCAAGAATCATTCCATGAGGTTTTTTATATGCTTCTTTTACTTTGGTTAGGTCATCTACAGAGAAGCCGAGATCTTCTAAGGAAAGTTGGCGGCTTGTCTCAGATAACAAACGCATCACAATTTTCTCACCATCGGTAGAAGGGACGACTGAAACTCTTAGGTCTAATTTTTGGGTTGAGAAATTACTGTTCTCTGGGGCTGACCATTGGATTTTGCCATCTTGGGCAGCTTGGTGTTCGTCAGTTCTAAGCTTGGAAAGAACTTTGATTCTAGTAACAATTCTAGGGTGAATTTCTTCAGGTAATCTGACAATGTCAGTCATCATGCCATCAATTCTGAATCTGATGAGAGAAATATCATCTAGTGGCTCAATATGAATATCGGAAGCTTTCTTTTGGTCTGCGTAGCCAATGATGGTGTCTACTATTTTGATAATAGGTGGTTCAACCTTTGCGTTACTTTTGGCGTTGGCAACATTTTCATCAATAATAGTAGTAAACATTACTCCAGCATCTTTATGATACAAAAGTAATGCTTCAGAAATATTTTTTGGTGTGGCGTAGTGTAACTTAACTTTTTTGTTACTTTTCTTTCCCAATGAATCTAACATTATTAAATCTTCAGGGTTTGCAGTGGCCACTTTTAATTCTTTATCATTTTGATCAAAAACAACTATCTGATTATGGCGGGCAAAATCTTCAGCAAGAAAATTTAAATTGCTATCTTTTATATTTGTGTCAGTTAGGTCAATTAGTGGAAGATTAATAATATTAGAAATAATTTGTCCAAGGTTTTTATCTGGGACTAAACCTTCTTGCAAGATTAATGTAAATAAATTCTCCTTACTTTTTTGAGAATTTTTGTACAAATTATCTAAAACTTTTTTAGGAATTAACTCTAGATCTGATATTTCTTGATAGAGGTCTTTATCTGTGTACGAATACATAATTTAATATTAGCATAAATAGAGCTGTTGAAAGAGGTTTCTTTAATAGGCTATACTTAGAAAATAGCTAATTATCTATCTATATTATTTTTATTAGACCTATGTTTGGAAAACAAAAAAAGCTCTTACAAGAAGGTAACCTGATTATTCCTGTTCTCTCAGTATTAAGGTTTCTTCTTATTATTTTCGTGATTGGGTTTAGTGTTTTTTTCTACCAAAATCAAGCCGCTGCTGAATTAAGTAAATTTAAAGCTCTAGAAGAAGAGAGAGTTCTTGTTTTAAAAGATGATATGGAGTACATCTCAGACTTAGTTGTTGGAGATTTACTGATTGCAAAAAATCACTATGAGTTTGGACATTATTTAAGAGGGGTAGCCATACCAGGAGAAGATCACAAGCAGAACTTAGTTGATGAGTTGCTTGTGATGGCTAGTTTAAGAAAAGTTTATGATCAAATTCGCTTTATTGATTTAGAAGGTAATGAGCTGATTAGGGTTAACCATAGAGCTGGATTAACCTATGTCACGCCAGATAAAAAGTTGCAAAATAAAGTTAACCGTTATTATTTTAAGGAAGCAATAAATCTTAATGAAGGTGATATATTTGTTTCTCCTTTAGACCTTAATGTTGAAGGGGGTGAAATAGAAGCTCCATTAAAACCAATGATTAGAATTGCTACTCCTATGTTCTATGAAGGAGAGAAAAAAGGTGTCTTAATATTTAACTATTTAGCTCAAGAACTATTAGATAGCCTAGAGTACCGTCTTAGTACAGAGGGTGAGAAAGTCTTTTTAGTTAACGAAGATGGGTACTGGTTAAAGGGTCCTGAATTAAAAGATGAATGGGGTTTTATGTATGGAGATGACTCTAAGACTATTTTTAATTGGGATACTTTGTTTAATATTGAAGTACTTCGTGAAAATAAACATCAAGGTGAGCATGAGTCAGGGCTTTTTACTTTTAATACTGTGGAGCCTTTTGACTATTCTGGAGGGACAAGAAAGAATTTAACAATTTTTGCAGATAGCTCTCTTCGTATGTCGGAGAATTATCATCATGAGTGGAAAGTTATTTCTTTTTTACCAAGGAATATTCTTTATCATGATACTAATCAATTATTTATTTACCTTGTTATCACAAATATAATTATTATTATTCTTTTACTAGGAGCAAGTAGTATATTATTGGTTTCATTAAGAGAGAGGCTAGCTTCAGAAAAAATAATTTTAAAATTGAACGATACTCTAAGAATTATTACTAAAGTATTAAGACATGATTTGGCTAATGCTTTTACTCATGTTAATTTTTCTTTAGAGCTATTTAAAGAAAATAAGAAAGATAAAACCTCATTGGAAGAAATTGGTAAATCTGCAAATAAAGGGATTGAGATTATTGGGCAAATGAAGGAGCTAGAAAGAATGATATCAAAAGGGGAAAAGCTTAAAAGGGTAAATTTAAAAACAGTTTTAGATGAAGTAATTAAAGAATATAAAATTGAATTTAACATTACTGGTGAGGGTAGTATTCAGGCTGATGAAGGGATAAGTTCTGTTTTTGATAATATTATTTCCAATGCTATCCGCCATGGAGGAACAAAGAAAATGGATATTCAAATTACAAAGGAAAAATCTCAAATAGTGATTAAATTTATTGATTATGGTAAGGGTATTTCAGAGGATGTGAAGAGTAGTATTTTTAAAGAAGGGTTTAAGTATGGTGAAACTGGTAATACTGGACTTGGCCTATACATAGTAGAGCAAACAGTTAAGCGTTATAAGGGAAGTATTCTAGTGGAAGACAATAAGCCTAGTGGGGCAATCTTCATTATAAAGATGCCTAATTAATTTAATATTTATAGATATATGACTAAAATAAAAAAAACATTTTTATTAAGTAAAAAAAGAAGTCCATTTGAACTTATTTTAGGTTTTTTTTCACTTCTGATTATTTTTTTAAGTGCAGTATTTTTTTATTTTCAGTTTAAATCTCCTCTTAAGCTTGAGACAGTCAAGGTTAGCTTGGTTTGGCTAAACCAAGCTCAGTTTGCTGGAATATATACAGCCATCGATAAAGGATTTTATGAAGATGTAGGAATAAAAGTTGAACTAGAAGAGTTTGGTTTTGCTAAGTTGTTAGAAGATGAGCTGGCTGAAGGCAAGACTGATTTTTCTATTATTCACTCAGTAAGATTGCTTGAAGGGATTGGTAGAGGGTTAGACCTAAAGGCTGTGGCTGCTATTTATCAGACTTCTCCTCATGCTTTTGTCTCAAGTAAAGATAATGTTATTAAAAAGCCGGAAGACTTAAAAGGTAAAACTCTCGGTATAAAAGGTGATAATATCTCAGCTAAAATTTTGTACTCTGTATTATTAACTGAGCTTGGTTTAAAAAATAGTGATGTTAAGTTTAAGTCAGTTGACTTTACAACTCATGAGTTTGAAGATATTCAAAATGGCATGGTTGATACCATAGATCTTTATCGTACTGATCAGGTTTATTTCTTTGAGAAAAATAATGTTGATTATCAGCTTATTCCCCCAGAGAACTTCAGATTTGATATGTATGGGGATGTTATTGCTACCTCAGATGAAATGATAAAAAAGAATCCTAAATTAGTGAAGAATTTTGTACAGGCAACTATAAAAGGATGGGAATATGCAATTGATAATCAGGATGAAGCTATAGAAATGACACAGCAATATATAACAAGTGAAGATTATAAAGATGAAGACTATAACAAGTTTATTTTGGAAATGAGTAGTCCTTTGATAAAGCCAGTGGATATAGAAAAAGTTGGTAAAATGGTTTCGCCTAAATGGAATAATTTGTATGATGCTATGGTAGCCAATAATATTATTAAAGAAGAATTTGATCCTGGTAAAGCTTTTACATTAGAGTTTTTAGATTAACTTAGTTAGATCTTTTTCTTGTTTCCTCCTTGTGGTAGAGTTTTAGTAATTAATATTGAAAAAATAGTTATGCCAGATCAAGTCACGCCTCCTGCAAAAGCAGTAGAAAAAAAGAAACTAATCTTAGTTGCTGAAGATGATTCTTTTTATGGAAATGTTTTTAAAACAAAGTTAGCCAAAGAGGGTTTTGATGTTCAGATTGCTGTAAATGGTAAAAAAGCAATTGAGATGGCTACCGAGAGGGTTCCAGATTTAATGCTTTTGGATTTAGTTATGCCAGTAATGGATGGTTTTGAAACTTTACAAAATATAAAAGCAGATGAGAAGTTAAAGGGTATTCCAGTTATTGTTTTGTCTAATCTTGGTCAAGATACTGATGTAGAAAAAGCCAAGAAATTGGGGGCCAAAGATTATTTTGTTAAGTCTAATGTTTCTATCCAAAAAATTATAGAAATAGTAAAAGCTAATCTATAGTTTTAAGTAGTAGGTTGTGGGTCAGTTTGAGTTAGAGCTGGCACAGGTATTTCTGTTTGAGGTTTTTGGGAAATAGTTTCTTCACTATCTTTAGTTTTAGCTAGCTTCATTGGTAATGATATGTTGACTGTTGTTCCTACGTTTTCTTTACTGTTTATTGATATTTTACCACCCCATTTTTCTATATAGTTTTTTACTACAAAAAGACCTAACCCTGATCCAGAGGTTTCATTAAGGACAGCATTTCCAGCTCTAAAAAATTTAGTAAAAATTCTTTTAAGATCTTTTTCAGGGATTCCAATCCCTGTGTCAGCAATACTAAGGGATAATGTTTGCTCATCGTGGGTGATAGTAATGCTTAAAGAACCATTAGGCTTATTATATTTGATAGCATTAGCAATCAGGTTTTCTATAATTTCTCTTATTTTAAGCTTGTCTATTAAGATGGCAGGGAAAGATTCTGCTGGAGGCAGGTTTACTTTATAGTTTACACTTCTCATTTTTGCTTCAGCTTGATGATTAGATAAGACTTTCTGAATTATTCTGACAACATTAGTAGGTTCTGGGTTATCACCTTCTTGTTGGTTCTCAATTTTAGATACATTAAGTAGGTCATTAACGATAGTGAGAGCCATTAAGTTACTTTGGTAGACTTGGTTTAGAAGGTTTTTTGCTTCTGGTGAAGTACAAGTTTCATCTTCTAGAATCATTTCTAAACTCCAACGCATACCCCCAAGTGGAGTTCTAAGCTGGTGAGCAGCTACCGTTAAAAACTTTGTTTTTATTTCTTCGAGCCTTTTAATATAACTAATGTCGTGTAGGATAATAGATCCTCCTGTTACTTGGTCATTCTCTATCATTGGTACAATAAAAATTTCATAATAAAAGTCACCGCTAAATATCTCCGGAATGTTGATAATCTCTTTTTTTTCTAGGACGTTAGGTAGTTGTTTTTTAAAATCTGCATTAGGAAATATCTTAAATATTTCATCTATATGGTATCCACCGCTAGGTAACTTGGTAAATTTTATAGCTGCTGGGTTTGAATAAATAACAGTTTGATTAAGGTCAAAAATAATTACTCCGTTACTAGAAACATTTAATATATTTTCGCATTGATTTAAAGAGGAGTTATTCATAAAGGAGACATTTTATATCTGCAGTACAAGTTTAACCTGTTTTAGACTCTATGGTCAATGATTTAATTTGATGTCTTAGAATATATTGAAAAATGAAATTTAGCCTTATTGACAAGCTTTTTTGATTCCTGGATAATGAATTCTATATGTTATCTGCCCTTTGGAAAAAGAAGGATTCTTCTGATTTTTTTCTTTTTAATGCATCACCAGAAGTGATTGTTTTTCTTGATTTAAAGGGTCGTATTACTAAAATAAATAAAAGGGTATATGAGTGGCTTAGGATTAAGCCTAGTGATTTAGTTGGCAAGAATATTCTTGATTTAGCTATTATTCCTCCTCAAAGTAAGAAGTTAATAAAACAAAATTTTGGTAAGAGATTAAGGGGTGACCATATTGAACCATATGATATGGAGGTCTTTAATAAAGCAGGAGATGTTGAGGTGGGGAGAGTAACTGGAAAAGTAATAAAGGAAAATGGGGTTCCAGTCGGTAGTTTGATTATGATTGCTAATGTGACAGTTCTTGAAGTTGAGATCAAAAATAAATTGCAAGCTGTTCGAGAAAATGAAATTCGTTATAGAGGTTTATTTGATAATATCAAGAGTGCTACAGTAATTTGTGATTTTGCAAAAGATAAAGATGGGTTTACCATCAAGGAAGTTAATAAGTCTTTCAGGAAGATAGAAAAGTTGAATAAGAAAGATGTGATCGGAAAAAAGTTAAGGATGGTTTTTCCTGGTATAAAAAAAGAAGATCTTTGTAAGTTAGTAAAAAAGGCTTGGAAAGATAATGAATCTGTTAGTTTTCAATTTATAATAAAAAGAGAAGGTAAAGAGTATTTTAAAGAGGGAGAGATTTATAGACTCCCTACTAATGAACTTGTCGTTCTTTATATAGATACAACAAGCTCATTAGAATCAATAGAAAAAGTCCAAGAGAGTGAAGCAAAGTTTAGACATATTTTTGAATCAGCAAATGATGCTATTTTCTTAATGGATGGAAAAAATTTTATTGATTGTAATAAAAAGACTCTTAAGGTTTATGGTTGTAGTAAAAGGTCGGATATTGTTGGAAAAACTCCTTTAGATTTCTCTCCACTTAAACAACCAGATGGGATGAGTTCTCAGAGAAAAGCATTGAAGTATATAAGGAGGGCTTTCAATGGACATCCTCAACGTTTTTATTGGCAACATATTAAAAAAAATGGAGAGTCATTTGATGTTGAGGTTTCGTTAAACAGTGTAAAGTTTGGTGGAAAGATATTTATACAAGCAGTAGTTAGGGATACTACCAAAGAACGAGAGATTTCATCTAGATTAAAAAAGAATGAGGGTCGCCTTCAATCTTTATTTGAAAATAATAGGGACGCTTTGTTTATTGCTGAATCTAAAACAAGAAAATTAGTGGAGGTTAATAAAAAGGCATTAGATCTTACTGGTTTTTCTAGAAAAGAATTACTTGAAATGAATGCCTCAGATTTACATCCTTCTGATTTAATGAAGGTAACAATGGATGGTTTTGAGAAGCAAGTGAAAGGAGAAATTGATTTTGTAGAAACAGAAGTTTTAACCAAAAATAAAAAAAGAATTCCAGTCAGTATCGGTATTTCTAGTTATGATGGAGGCGATGGAAAGGTTTATGTTCAGGGTTCTTTTAGAGATGTAAGTGTGAGTAGAAAAGCAGAGCTAAAACTTAAGGACAGTGAGCAGAAGTTGAGAACTATTATTACAAATGCTCAAGCTATTATTTTTATTATTGGTAAAGATGGTAAATTTCTTCTATCTGAAGGAAAGAAGCTTGAGGTATTAGGTCTTAAACCGGGGCAAGTTGTCGGAGCAGATGCTCTTGAGATGTATAAAGATTTCCCACTAATTACTAAGGGAATTAAAGATGCTGTAGCTGGCAAACAAACTAGAACAGTAGCTAAGGTAGGTGAAATATATTTTGATATTTTTTATTCTCCATACAAAGATGATAAGGGGAAAAATATTGGTGTAATTGGAATGGCTATTGATGTTACAGAAAGTGAAAATGCTAAAGCTAAGTTAATTGAAGTTGATAAATCAAAGTCAGAGTTTATTTCAATGGCTTCTCATCAATTGAGGACTCCTTTGGGAAATATCCGTTGGGAGTTAGAGGGTTTACTAAAAAATAATCTGATAAAAGACAATAAAAATGTGGAAAAATCATTAAAAGTAATTTATAAGAATGACCTAAGGTTAATTGATCTAGTTAATAACTTGCTTAATATCTCAAGAATTGAGGGTCAAAGAGTTATGGATAAACCAGAACGTCTAAATATTATAACTGTGATCAAAGATATTTTAGTGGAGTCAGAAGATCAGATTATTGATAAAAAACTCGTAGTTCATTTCCATGAAGCTGAAGAGATAATGATTACTTATGATAAAAAACTCATCAGAGAAGTTTTGTCTAATCTAATTACAAATGCTGTGAAATTCAATAAATCAGGAGGTATTATCGTAATTAAAGCAGAAAAAATAGATCATAAGTTTAAATTTCAAGTAGCCAATACAGGTAATTTTATTACAAAGTTGGATCAAGAACATATTTTCGAAAAATTTTATAGAGGCTTAAGTACTCAAGATAATACTTCAGGAACTGGGCTAGGGCTACATATTACTAAGTCATATATTGAGAAATGGAACGGTAGTATTTTGTTTGAGAGTCCTGCAAACTTTAGTGAAAGAAGTATGAATGGTCAGAAATATAAAGGAACTATTTTTAGTGTAGAATTACCAGTATCTGCAAAGTAAGTGAAATAAAATCCTTAAATAAATTGTAATATATAGTATGGCTAAGGCGACATCTTTATCTGATGAGGCGTTAATAGAATTGATCATAAAAGATGACCAAGAGCTTTTTGGTGAGATTGTAAAGAGATATCAAGATAAGCTTGAAAGATATATAGTCCGTTTAGGTTCCTCAAGAGAACAATCCCAAGATATTGTTCAAGATACTTTTATTAAATCATTTAAAAACCTTAGGAGTTTCAATACCAAGCTTAAATTTTCCAGTTGGATTTATCGCATTGCCCATAATGAGGCAGTTAATTTATTTAAAAAGGAATCAAAGTATCAGAAGTTTAGTTTTTCTGATTGGTTGAGTGAAGTCTTGCCAAGTAAAGAGAATATTGAGGAAGAAGTAGCTGCCAAGATTGATTTAGAACAGTTAAAGAAGCAGTTAGATAAGCTTGATTTGAAATATAAAGAGGTTCTGATCTTGTATTACTTAGAAGAGAAGAAATATGTAGAAATTAGTAAAATTTTAAAAATACCAACAAGTACAGTAGGAATTAGGCTCAAACGAGCCAAAAAACAATTCAAAAAAATATGTCAACCAAAGAGGTAAAACAAGAAATCACTAGCAAAATTAAATCAGGTGAATTGACTATGAAACCTAAGTGGTATTTTTGGTTGGGTACTGCTTTATTAGTTCAAGGAACATTAGGAATTTTACTTATCAGTACTTATGTTTCAAACCTTTGTTTTTATTCTCTTAGGGTACATGGCCCATTTGGATATTTACTTTTAGGTAAAGAAGGACTTAATCCTTTTATTGCAACTTTCCCATGGAAAATGCTAATCATTGCAGGTTTTTCATTACTGATTGGTTTTAAATTATTACAAAAGTATGAGTTTTCATACACTAAACATTCTGTACACATTTTCTTGATGTTAATTGCTACTATTTTAATAGCAGGTTTACTAACTGATCTAGCTGGATTTAATGAGAAATATAGATTTCATCAGTATTTAAACCCAGTTTATTCAGAAAGATTTATGGGGCAAGATTGGATGATGGGAGAAGTAAGACAGAGGACAGAAGATGGCTTTGTTTTAGAAACACCTAGTGGAGAATTAGTGAGAGTAAGAGTAGATAAACGAGCTGTTACTCCTTTTGGTAAGGATTATGATATTGAGAAAAGAGTCAGAGTAGTTGGTCAGATGCATGACAACGCTTCCACTAGTGCAATTTATTTTGAAGCAAAAGCGGTGGGTATGGATGAAGGTATGAGATGGAGAAGATCACAAGTTAAAGGTGCCAATACTCATACTCCTAGAAGAATGTTTTTAGTGAAATAATTTCATGAAAGAGAATGTATTAAGAGTAGAAGAATAATCATTCTTCACTGCAGTAATTATCAATTATACCCTCAAGGGTACAAGAAAAATAAAAAATATGAAAAAACAATTATTAGGCTTAGGTGTTGCAGGAGCTGTTCTAGCTTCAGCGGGATATCTTGCTACGAGTCAAGCGAGTGCACATTTAAGCAATGGTCAAGGATATAGAGCTCATTACTCTCCTGAAAGACATGCTCAAATGGAGCAAATCATTGAGAATCAAAATTATGAAGAATGGCTAGAGTTAGTTGGTGACAGGCCAATTACAGATTATGTCACAGAAGATAATTTCTCAAGATTCCTTGAAATGATAGCTCTAAGACATGAAGGTAACTTCGAAGAAGCAGATGCTATTAGAGCAGAGCTAGGTATGCCTGAGAGAGGTAGTCACCGAGGAGAAGGTGAAGGAAAAAGTAGAGGGTATGGGAGAGGGCTCCGCCGAGGATACTAAAAGACAAATTCTCCAAAAACTTTTCTTGAAACAAATTGCAGCGGCTTAACAGCCGCTGTTTTTTTATCTAATATCCTAAATAAATACGAATTGGATACGCATTGTCCATTTTGATATGTTGCTATATAATTTGATCCAATTAATATTATACTAACAATCTGGAAACAGTATTACAAAAGGATTGATATGAACAAGAATTATTTAAAATTTACAAAGCTTCTCACTTTGGTTGCAATGTTTGGTTTAACTCTAAACTATTTTGCTGTTAAATCAGGTGCTTTTGAAGCTAATGCATCACAGCAAACATGCCCTGAAGGTAATGGGTGGACTAAGATTGATAGTGATGATATGTCAACTTATCCAGTAGCTGGAGCGACAGATTATTGTTTTAAAGCAGGTAGTGATCAAAGTCAAGGTTGTGATGGAGGATTATTTTCTTCATGGCCTTTACCAGATGGTGCTTGCGGTTTAAGTCATTGGTCTTATGCGACTATAGAAGTTAGTCCAACTCCATCACCAAGTGATGATCCTTCCCCAACTCCTAGTGCTACACCGGAAGTAAGTCCAACTCCATCACCAAGTGCTACACCAGAAGTAAGTCCAACGCCTAGCCCAACACCAAATTGTGAAGAGTTAGAGAACTGTGAAGACCCTTCTCCAACTCCTAGTGCTACTCCAGAAGTAACTCCTACACCAACTCCTAACTCATGTGACCCAGAACAATTCTGTTCTACCTCATGTGGAAGAGTAGCTGAAGATTTACCAAATGGCTCATGTGGGATTAAACATTGTGATCCAACAGCTTCATGCGTAGATCCAAACCCTACTCCTACTCCAGAAGACAGACCAATTGGTGGTACATCTGGTCAAGTATTAGGTGCAACTACAGATAGCTATGCAGCTACTGGTGTTGCTGAAGATGTAGCTTTTTCTTTACTTGGTTTAACAGGGACTGGTTTATCTAGCCTTGGTATACTGATTAGAAGAAATGAAAAAAAGAAAAAATAAGATAATCAAGAAAAGTAAAATCCCTGAAGTACTAGTTACCTTGGGGATTTTTTTGATGGTTATTTCTGGAGTATATTGGTCACTGAGAATAAGAGCCTTATCATTAGATAAGAACCTTTTAGCTCAGTATGAGCAACAAGTAGAAGTAAGACCCAATAGACCTGCTCATATTTCTATTCAGTGGTTCTTAAATACTCCAATTGAGACCCAGATACTACAAAATAACCATTGGACTATCTCAGATGATGAAGCCTCATATTTGGATCAATCAGCTCGCCCTGGAGAAGAAGGTAACATTATTATTTATGGTCATAACACTAGAAAGATTTTAGGTAATATTAGAGCTCTAAAAGGTAGTGAAGAAATCACTGTTACTACAGAAGATGGCGTAGACCATCTATACACAATAGAAACAATTGTTGAAGTTGATCCAAGCCAAACTCAGTATCTAGAACCTACCTCTGAAGAGACCCTTACTTTGTACACTTGCTCTGGTTTCTTCGACAAGCAACGCTTTATTGTTCAAGCGAAGCCTAAAAAACTTTGATAATATCAGAGTATATGAAAAACCATCACTTTCCCCTTTTTATATTAACTATTATTTTATTTCTCTTAGCAGGAGTAGTTCAAGTCAGTGCTAGAGCTGAGGTTCCAGGTGGAATGATGGGTCTTGGAAAAAACAAAGCTGCCACATCAACTATTATGGTAAATGATGGAGAAGAACCAGTCGAGATTGAAGTAGAGTACGAGGGTGATGGAGATGGTCAAGATATTGAACCAGCTATATATGTTCTGCCAGATGGAGAAGGAGGTGAGATAAGAAGAGGTATACCGGCCAGAGTAGAGCAAATGATGCCACTGCATGTTCAGGAGAGAAGACAAGAAAGAAGTGAAGTTAGAGAAGCTCGTGAAGAAAAGCTTAGATCAATGAATAGATCAGAAAGAGCTACAGAAAGAATGAGTGATGTAGCAAAGAGTGTTCAAGAATTATTGGCAAATCCAGATAGAGAAGGTGGAATAGGAAAAGATATTAGAGAAATTGCCAGGCAACAACAAAATTCACAAGAAGACTTAGAGGAGAATTTAAGTGATGTTAATGAAAGAAATAGATTATTTAAGCTTATTGTAGGGGTTGATGGAAAAGCACTAGGTGAAGTTAAGAAAGAAGCTAGTCAAATTGATGGCCGTATAGCCAAGTTAAAAGCTTTATCTAATTCTGTTCAAGATGAAGAAGAACAAGCTGAGTTAAATACTTTTATTGAGGATTTAGAAGGTCAAAGAAATGACTTATTAGAAACTGTAGAGGTTGAGGATTCTAGTTTTAGTATGGTTGGATGGATGAGAAGATTGTTTGGACAGAAATAATCTTATTATTTTTGATTGATTTATTGCTTTTTTGAACTATTCTAAAAAATTGGTTAGAATGGGTTTATGCTCAAAAAAATCACAACATTCTCAATTCTTGTTTTAATATTATTTTTTCTTGGCTATCAAAATAGAAGTAAGATACTTGGAGTCTTTTTTTCGCCAAGCGAGTCAATCATTGCTGATGGGGTTTATTTAGACAGTGGTAATGATATTGAGGTAATTGCTGATAATTTAGAGATCCCCTGGGAAGTAGCTTTTTTACCCAATGATGAGATATTAATAACAGAGAGGCCGGGAAGATTATTAAAAATTGGTGTGGATAAACATGTGATAAATATTGAGGGAGTAGAGCATGTTGGTGAAGGTGGGTTATTAGGTTTGGCACTTCACCCTGATTTTGTTAAAAATAAATTCATATATTTATACCTTACAACTAGTGATAATGATGGACTCGTTAATAGAGTAGATCGTTATAGCTTGGAAGGAAATAGATTAGTTGATCAGTTAACAATTGTTAATGATATCCCAGGTGCAAAATACCATGATGGAGGCAGAATTGAGTTTGGTCCAGATGGATATTTATATATTACAACTGGAGATGCTGGTGCAAGTGAAGAGTCACAAAATAATAAATCACTAAATGGAACAATATTGCGTGTGGGTGATGATGGTTCAATTCCACAAGATAACCCTTTTGATTCAGCAGTATATTCATATGGTCATCGTAATGTTCAAGGTATAGCTTGGGATAATGATAATAATTTATGGTCTACAGAGCATGGAAGGAGTGGAATAAAATCTGGTTTTGATGAGATTAATTTGATTAGAGCTGGTCAAAATTATGGTTGGCCAATTATTGAGGGAGACAAATCAGATTCAAGTATGATTACTCCCACTCTTCACTCTGGAGAAAAAGAAACTTGGGCACCAGGTGATATTGAATTTGCAAATGGTAAGTTGTTTTTTACGGGCCTAAGAGGAGAGTCTTTATATGTAGTTACTTTAGATGGAAGCAAGGTTAAAGATATTAAAAAATACTTCAGCCAAGAGTATGGTCGATTAAGAGCTATTAGACTTGGTCCAGATGGTTATTTATATCTCACAACTAGCAATAGAGATGGTAGAGGAGATGTACAAGATAACGATGATAAGTTGATTAAAATAAATTTAAGTGTTTTTAATACTGATAAATAATTTTAAATATTATCTTGAACAAACTTGTGGACAGCTCCCCAATTATTAAGTCCATCTTTTGGAATTAAAATAAATTGGCCACTATTAGATCGAGAGTTTGTAAAGACATTTTGTGTACTTAAAACAACATTATCGATAGAATAGTCTTTACTGCCTTTCATTAAAGGGGCAAGGTATTGAGTAATTTCCCAATCAATATCTGAGTCAGTATGTTTTGTAACATCTTTAAAGAAATTAGGTAGTTTAGAAAATATTTCCAAGGTAAATAGTTTGTCTTTAATTGCCTTTAGAACTGCAACTTGTCTTTCACTTCTATCAAAGTCTCCTCCACTAGAGCTGTGTCTAGATCTTACATAATCAAGAGCATCTTGTCCTTCCATTATATTTTTTCCTTTAGGGAAATTAATTTCTTCATATCGACAAGGGAATTGTCTTTCTAATTCAAAACCAGAATATTGATTTGTAACTTGGGCAATTTCCTCTGGAGACATTCCACAAGGTTCCTGTTGTTTTCCTTCAATTGGGTACCATGGATCATTGAGTGCTTCAGGAACATCTACCTCTATTGTATTAAGTGTATAACCGATAGCTCTTTTGTATCCATTAAAATCAACGGCAATATAGTGGTTGATTTTAAGTCCAGTAATTATTTGAGCCATTTGTTTGGCAACTTCAGCCCCACCATCTACTTTTCTTTGAGAAGCTTCTCCTAAAGAGAAGGCTGTATTAATTTTTGCTGATTTACCTCCAGGTAATCCTACCCAAAGATCTCGTGGGATAGAAATAAATTTGAGAGTAGATTCTTCAAAGTTGAAGTGAGCAATTTGAATTACGTCAGTTAAAAATCCACCCTGGTGCCCTGCCCCTCCATATCCAAGTAAAAGAATATTTAGAGTGTTGAGATCTTCTGGTGGCTCGGTTAAAACAAAGTTAGATTCTTGGGTGGTTCCTCCTAAAACAGAAGCTTCTTCTTTAATACGGTTTGAATCATTTTTAAAAACAAAGTAAGTAGCAAAAGAAGATGATAGCAAGGTAACAAGAAGAAGAAAGCCGATTATAATGCGCTTTTTATTTTTAAACATAGCAGTATTGTACTACATCAAGTACAAAGAGGTAGAATAGAGGATATTCCAAGATAGTGACAAAATTGATTATGAAGAAAAGATAGAAAAAAATTGGTTGGGGATAAGGAAATAGTGTTTTAAGTGCTAGAATAAATAACGTATATGTCTAACTCAAAATTAGTCAAGAGAAATTCTATTAGACGCTTTTTACCACTGCAGTCAATTGTGGCCGCAGTCATTGTTATTTTTCTTTTTTACGCATTCTTTTCAGGGCTGAGTTTTCAATTTTATGCTAGTGCTTTGTTCCTTTTTTACTCCATAACAAATAAAATGTGGGTTTCTGTTGTTTTCCTTGGTGTTTTTCAGACTTTGTTGATGGTCCCTTTACGAATTATTAGGATTATCAAATCAAACAATATCAAAGAGTTTCAATCTCAGATTGGTGGACTAAGTGATGAAAAGAAAATGCAAACTAGTATTAAAGAGAATGTTTCTAAAGGTAATTTAACTTTTCTTTTTTATCTGGTAGATTTTGTTATTCAATTGGTTTCTTTCATTACGATTGGACGTTTGTTTTTGACTGATTTTTATTCTTTTAGAATTGACCCTGCTAAGCTTTATTCTTTCATTCCTTACCCTGAGTATCCTATCCAAGAAACTTTCTTTAAGATTCCTTATCCAATAGTTACTAAGACAGTTGATCTTGGTTTGCAGACAATTCTTATAGTTTGGTTTATTTTGATTATTGTTCAAGTGATAATCTTTGCTTTTAAATCTTTTTATAGAAGATCTGTCAAAAATGGTGAGGCAAAGCCAATTTCAAAAAAGATCTCAAGATATGCTAGCGGTTACCTGGTAATTGCAATGATAATTTCAGCTATTGTGATTAAAAATTTCCCATTAGGTTTTGAATTAGGCATTTTTTCTGGTGATGTTTCTATCCCCAACCCTCGTTTAAATAGTATTACGGCTATTGTTACTTTTATTACTATTCTTTGGTTTGGAATTCCTAAAAACATTAGAAAAGCCAAAATGGCAGAAGAAGCTGGCATCCCAACTAAGATTATTGAGAAAATTCAGAAAGAAATGTTTAAAGATTCTCTCAAGAGTGCTTCAATATTAGGCTTAGGAGCTTATCTAATTACCAATCAAATTCCTTCAGCTTTTGAGCTCTCAATTTTTACGCTAGAAATTATTTCTTTGTCTTCACCTTTAACTCTGGACAGGATTATTTTATCTGCTACAACTAAGAAACAAGTTGATAAGGAAGAAAAAACAGAGGATACAAGTGACGAGAGCTAACTTTATTGGTAAACTAGAGTTAATTAAAAGTAAGGTAATTTATTATGACAAATAAGGCTGTACCAACCCAATCGAAGAAAAAAATTATTCTAGTTGTCGAAGATGACACCAATGTTCAAACTATTTATAGAGATCTCCTTTTTGCAGAAGGATACGAAGTGACTGTTACTGCTACGGTAGATCAGGCTTGTAATGTTCTGGGCAAGGAAGGTATAGATCTAGTCCTTTTAGATATCATGCTTCCTGGAGGGAAAAATGGTTTTGATTTCTTAGAAATTGCAAAAAAAGATGACTTAATTAAGAAGACGCCAGTTATTGTTTTAAGTAATCTTGATAAAGACAATACTGTCTCTCAGGATATGGGCGTTACGGAATGGTTAGTGAAAGCTAATGTTTCTGCAAAAGAAGTAGTAGAAAAAATTAATAAAATTTTAAAATAATTTATATATGAGAGTTCCCAATACATTAAATTGGAAGGTCGGTGGTCCTGCTGGTGAAGGTATTATGACCACAGGCTTGATCTTTAGCAAAACTATAGCTAGACATGGCCTTAAGATCTTTGATTATACGGAGTACCCGTCTTTAATTACGGGTGGTCATAATACTTATCAAGTCTATGCTAGTGAGCATCTTGCTACCTCTCAATATCAAAAATTAGATATTTTAGTTGCTTTAGATAAACCTACTTTAGAGCTACATCGTGACGAACTTTCCCAGAATACTTTAGTTATTTATGACGCCCAAGATGACAAGATAAATATTGACGAGCATAATCTTCCAGTAAAGAATTTTAATTTACCAATGGTGAGGTTAGCTAAAGAAGCTGGTGGAAGCAGGTTGATGGCAAATAATGTTGCCCTTGGAGCTAGCATGTTTTTGTTTGGTCTTGATCTAGAAATATTAAACGGAGTTATTAAAGATATTTTTGGTCGTAAAGGTGATGAAGTTGTTTTAAAAAACCAAAATGCAGCTAAAGCAGGGTATGATTTTATAAGCTCAAACTTTGATAAGCCACTTATGTCTGTTAATAAAGTAGAAGGTAAAAATTACCTGACAATGACGGGCAATGAGGCAATTAGTATGGGTTCTATAGCTGGTGGCTTACAGCTTTATGCTGCTTATCCAATGACCCCATCAAGTTCTATTCTTCATATTTTGGCTGCAAAGGCTAAAGAGGCTAATATTGTAGTTAAGCATGCTGAGGATGAGATTGGTGTGATCAATATGGCTCTTGGAGCTTCTTTTGCAGGAGTTAGGTCAATGGTTGGGACTTCTGGTGGAGGTTTTTGTTATATGAGTGAGGCCTTAGGTCTTAGTGGGGTAGCAGAATTACCATTGGTGGTAGTTGAAAGTATGCGCCCAGGTCCAGCACTTGGTATGCCTACCTGGACTGCCCAAGGAGATATTCAGTTTATTATCACAGCTAGTCAAGATGAATTCCCTAGATTTGTTTTTTCTCCGTCTGATGCTCAGGAAGCATTTGAGTTAACAAGGTTGGCAATGGATCTTAGTGAGAAGTATCAAACTGTGGCTATTGTTGTATCAGATAAGTTGCTTTCTGAAAGTCGTTTTACTATGGAGCTTGAAAGTAATCAATTTAATAATGAGAGGCATGGCATTGAAGATAATCCTCAGCTTGATCAAGTTGGCTTTTATCCTCGTTATCAAGACACAGAAAATGGAATAACAAAAAGAACTATCCCAGGGCAGGCCAATGGATATCATATAGCTAATAGTTATGAGCATGATAAGTTTGGTTTTGGATCTGAAGAAGGTTGGGTTAGGGTAGAGCAAGTAGATAAGAGAGCTAAGAAGTTTGAATTAATGAAAGGTGAGATATTACCGCAATATTTTGAAGATAATGGTGGAGAGATGACTTTAGTTAGTTATGGTTCTACAAAAGGGGCGGTTATTGCTGCAAGAGAATTATTAGAGCAAGAAGGAATAAAAGTAAATGTTTTAAATCTTTCTTGGATTTGGCCTTTCCCCTTACAACAAGTTGAAGAGGTTTTAGGTAAAGATATTCCTTTTGCGGTTATTGAAGGTAATTCTACTGGTCAATTAGGTAAGATTATTACTATGGAAACAGGTATTAAAGTTAATAATAGATTACTTAAGTATGACGGTAGACCTTTTTATCCATACGAAATTGTACAATTTGTAAAAAATACTTTAAAAAAATGAACCAATTACCACAAAAATACCCCTATCTTCCAACCTGGTGCCCAGGATGTGGAAATTTTGGAATAATGAATGCTATTAAGATGGCGATTGCTAAATCAGGTCATCCTAAAGAAAAATTTGTTATTGTTTATGATATTGGTTGCTCTGGTAATATGGCTGACTTTTTAGATTTATATGGTTTCCATGGTTTACATGGTAGAGCTTTACCACCCGCCGCTGGTATTAAACTAGCTAATCACGATCTCAAAGTAATTGTTGTGATTGGTGATGGGGGTTGTTATGGAGAAGGTGCTACCCACTTTATAAATCTTATGAGGGGTAATCATGATATTACTGTTTTAGTTCATGATAACCATCGTTATTCTTTAACTACTGGTCAGACAAGTCCAACTACAGATAAAGGTACTTCTACTAAATCTACTCCAGAAGGAGCAATTGAAGAACCTTTGAAGCCTTTGGCTTTGGCAGTTAGTAATCACGCCACCTTTATTGCCAGAGAGTTTTCTGGAGCCATTCCTCAATTAACAGCTAGAATTGGTGAAGCAATTAATCATGAAGGTTTTGCCTTGATTGATATTTTACAAATTTGTTCTGTATATAACCCTAAGCAAGATTTGCGTTGGTATCGTGAGAATACTGTATCTTTGGAGGCTGAAGGTCATAACTCATCAGATAAGGCAGCAGCATGGACACAAGCTATGTTAGATGAAAAGGTACCTGTTGGTCTTTTATATAAAGAGGAACGACCTGCTTATCATTCACAAGTTTCGGAATTAGAGAGTGGTACATTGATAAATCATAATAAGAGTGTCGTAGACATGAGTGGTTTACTTCACGATTACCGTTAGTTTTTCCAAATCAGTTTTGAAGTAATTTTTTTAATATAATTTTATTTTATGCTATCCAATAACCTTGGATAAAAAGGATCGTATTGATAATCAAAAATATTGTTGAAATTAAAAAGTATAAGTAACGAGTTTTTTTATTTTCTAACCATCCAGCAATAACAAAGAAGATTGGCCAACTGATGAGAATATAGCGAGGCATACTTGAAAATGTTCCTGTGAGAGTAGGGATAAAAAAAGCTCCTAGTGCAAAGAATAAATGGCTTAGTCGAGTTTTTTTACTAGCTATAAAAAGAATGATTAAACCTAGCGTCCCTGCAATAAATTCTTGTACATAAGCTAAATATTTTAGATCAAATGGTCTAGCTGTGATTAAAATTTTTATATACCTAAATAAAACTTGTGGGTAATAAATAAAAGATTCTTGTCTCCCTCCACCAAATTCTGACTGTACATGGAAAAAATAGAGTGGATCATCAAAACGTAGCCATAGGTATGTCATGTATGAGAGAAGACCTAGTGATCCAACTAAGATAAAAAGAACGGGCTTCATTTTTTTTAAAGAGAGTTTTTCTTTAAGTTGATTAATTAAAGTATCCCTTCTTTTTTTATTTTTTATTGTATTTATAAAGTTAAATAATGTTTCATTTCCCAAAAGATATTCAATTAATAAAGCTGGGATTAAAACAATACCAATTACCCTAGTAGCACTAGCTAAGCTTGCTAGTATTCCTGCCCATAACCATTTCTTTTTATTTGCCATAATAAAGCTAAGTAAGACCAAAATTAAAAATAAGCTTTCTGTATAAAAAGCACCAAAGAAAAAACTACTAGGAAATGTTAATAATACAAATAGAGATAACCAGGCGTGTTTTTTAAAAAATGTTTTTGCAAATAAATAAAAACTTATTATTAATAGGTAAGCTAAAATGTTTGAAATGATTAGCCCCGTAATTAAAGAATTATTAGCAAAGTTAAGGTATTTAATTATTAGAGGAAAAAGTGGGAAGAAAGCTTGGATTAATCCTGTGCCAAAATAACCTTTATTAATAATAGTTAAGTAATGTACTCCATCAAAGTTTGCCCATGAGTAAATCCATTGAGGTAATCCATAAGTAGCAAGTTCTGATGCATAAGGAAAACTGGGCAAATATTTTAAAATATTATTAGCTAAATAACTAATAAAAAATAAAAACCCTCTCCATAACAAAAAAACACTAGTTAATTTTTTAAGTTCATTTTTTGATAACATTTTTTATTTTTGAAAAAAGTAATAAAGAAATTATTGTAAAAACACCAATTCCACTAAAGATATTTCCAATCATTCTGGGCCAAGTATTCTGGGTAAATTTACTAGACACTAAGTACTCTCCTGCAGGAAGTCGATATGCAATTCTACCTCTAATTTCTTCATTATCAGTATATTGAACTTTTTGATTGTTAACTATTGTTTCCCAGCCTTTAAAGTTCATTGTTGGTTCTACAATAGTGCTTTCTTTAGAAAGATTGAGAGAGTAATTTCTTTTTGATCCTCGCCATTCGTTAATTACAATAGTTCCTTCTCCGTTGATAATTTGAGCACTAGGTTTCCAATCTGCAAAGTTAGAGTAAGAAAAAGTTTTAGGTAAGTTTTCATTAGCTGTACTAGTTGTTTGAGAAAAGGCATCGTAGTCAACGTTATTTTTATGAAAATAATCTGCTGGTTTTATTCTAAGAACTGTTAAGAGTTGGATTAAAACTAAAATTGATAAAATTATTTTTACTAATTTATTTCCTTTTTTAAATATGTAAGCGCTTAGAGGCAAGATAAAGATTCCTATAAACATACTTAGTCTCCATGGAAATTGTATGAAGTTTGCTAGTGGGATTATTCTCCACAGTGGTTGGGTAATCTTTAGTTGAAGTAAAAGTAAAAGTAAGGTAAATCCAAAAAATAGTTTGATAATCAAAGGTGGCTTTTTCTTTATTATTAAAACTAAGGAAAAAAGTAGGACAAAAATTTGTATTAAGCCAATGCTAAAAGATAGCGAGTCTATTGATCCAATTTTAGAAAAACCAAATTCTAATGGAGCAAAAAGTAGTTGAGATAAAGTAGGAAAGTGTTCAAGATAACTTTTACTTAGATTAGCGTTATCTAAGATAATTAAATTTTTTTCAAAAACTGCAGGAAGCCAAAACCACAGAGTAGAAATAATTCCTAAAATAAAACTTGAGATTAAAGAAACTTGTTTTAGAATTTCTTTTTTATATTTTAAAAGTGCATAAATAATTAAAATCGGTGTGCCAAATAGTACGGCGATATTGTGAGAGAGAAAAAACATTATCCAAACAACTGTTTGGCCAAAGAACTTAAGACCATTTTTTGAAAAATATTTTCTTACAGGATTCTCAATAAAGTAGAGTAGCCATGGGAAAATGCAAAAAGCCATTACTTCGCCAATATTACCTCTATAAGCCAAAGTGTTAATTAAGTATGGGGTTAGAGCAAAGACAAATGAAGCAAAAATTCTTGATTTTCTATCAAAATTCAACTGTTTGAGCCATTTATTAATACCAATTAACCCAGCTAGAACAAAGCTGAAAATAATTATTTTAAAAGTTAGCTCATAATTAATTTTCAAGAAACTAAATGGCAAAGATAAAATATTAGCTAATGGATAATTATAGTTAAAAACGGGATACCCATAATGGTTAAGTAAATTAGGAGCAAATCGAGGTGGAAATTGTCCTTCTCTGATTGCCATTTTATAGTTAGCAAATCTAGCTAGATGGTTTTCTCCATCATGAGTATAAGGAAAGTTACTATGGAGGTAAGGTTTTATTGAAACTAAAGCTAAGACTATTAGAAAAAAAATCATCCTAACTCAATCCATAAATGATAAATATAACGCTAGCTAAAAACAAAAATCCAGTCATTAATAAAGGTTTATCTTGGACTAACACTTTTTCTGGAGATTCACCTTGGTTACTTTCATAGACAAGTTGTAGATATCTCATCACTCCAAAAATAACTAGAGGAACAGTGGCCATAAGTAGCTTGGTAGACTGGAAAGAACGAGGGAGCCAGGTATAAAGTCCAAGTAGACTCTCTGGAGGATGAATTGATTCATTTTGGAAGGTAAACAAGGCATAAGTGAGCCAGGTGGCGTTGGCAAACATACCTGTATATTGGTCTAATAATCTTTGAGAATATCTTTTGAGTGTTTTTCTAGTACTACCTAAGTTGTCATAACCTTGTAGTAGAGTTCTTTCTGATTGTCTTTTTCCTACAGCTAGGAAGAGTGAGGCTGAGACTACAGTGAGTAAAAACCAAACACTCATATGTAGGTTAACAACAACTGCCCCAGCATAAATTCTAATCAAGAATCCAGTCGCAATAGAAACAACATCTAAGATAGCAATATGCTTTGTATATTTTGCATAAATTATTTGCAAAATAAAATATGTTAAGAGTAAGAACTTAAAGAAATCAGATAACCAGAAAGAAGTAAAAAAGACTATGGTAATTAAAACAACAGCTGTAAAAATTGCAGTGGGAATAGGTAGCTTGCCAGAAGCAATTGGGCGTTTCTTTTTAAAGGGGTGCTTTTTATCTGATTCAACATCTATAACATCATTGATAATATAAATGCTTGAAGCTAGCATGGAAAAAATAACAAAAGCGACTGTTACAGTGTGAAAATAAGAAGGAGCATCAGCTGGAACATAAAAGAAAAATCCAGAAAAAATTAAGGCAGCATACAAAGCAAGATTTTTCATCCACTGTCTAGGTCTAACAGTGCGCAGTATTAAGACTGGGAGCGTGTTTTTAATTTTGTCCATATTAAGAATCCAAAAACAATGGAAATAACTACCACCATTGTAATCACCTTTAGTGTAGTATTTAAATACAAAGAGAGCAAACCCAAACTTAAACTGGTTAACCAATAAAAAATAGCAATTCTTCTTCTACCCCAACCATAAACATCCAGTAGTTTGTGGTGTAAGTGTCCACGATCACCCCAGATAGGGGATTTACCAGCGATAATTCTACGACTAATAGTGAAAAGTGCATCAGCAGTAGGAATAGCTAAGACCATTAAGGTGGTAGCTAGTTTTGCGCCAGAAAGAATTGCTAGTACAGATAAAAAGTAACCAGCTAGAGATCCAGCTCCATACCCAGGTAATATTTTTTGTGGGTAAAAATTCCAAAATAATAATCCAGCAAATGATCCAGCAACAATAAAGCTAAGAAAGGCTGTATTAAATTGAGTTGGGTCATCTATAAATCTGTAGGAAAGGATTCCAATAAAGACTAAAGCAATACTAACAAAGCCGGGCATCTGTCCGTCAACTCCTTTGGACCAGTTAACAATATTCATATTCCATAGAATAAAGAAAAGAGCAAATAGATCAGCTAGGACCCAAATAGTTCTAGTTTTACCAAATAAATTAAAAGCTAGTTGAGGTTGATTGAGATGAATAACTTCACCTCCTAATGGGTTACTAATATAAGCAATTCCAATTCCAGATCCGACAACAATTAGACCAGCGACAATACCTGCGATAATACGCCACTTTGGATGAATATCGTAAACATCGTCAAGGAAGCCAACTATAGTAAGGACTAAGGCTCCAAGTAAAATACCAATTAAATATTTATCAAAATTAAGGAATAGAAGCGCGGCTATTAAAACAGAAAAAAAGATTACTAAGCCTCCTCCTCGAGGGACAGCTTTTTTATGTGTTTTTTTAGCATGCTTTGATTTTTTAGGGTCATCAAGCCATTTTCTTTTTGTATAGAAACGAATCACTACTGGAGTAATTAAAAAAGCTAGAAAAGTTGTGGCTAAAAATACAAACATATCAATACTTCCAGTATACCATTTTGAAAGATAGCTAGTCTTTTATTATCTTATCCTGAGTGGCTTTTTTTAAGTACAAAGCGTATTCATTCAAAATTTTACCAATGACGTTTCCAACATCAGTCAGTGAGAAAAGCGGGAGAGCAGATACTCCAGTGTTATACAGTCCATTATTGGGATCATCACTTAGTTGTTGTAGTTTAGATAAATTTGGATGTTGTTTTTCTCCATAAACACAAAGAAATTGAGTAAAGACAGGACTGTCTTTCATTTCATTTAAGGCTGTCTTTGTTTCAGCAATATCATTACCGCTTCCAGTGGTGATAAAAAGAACTAAAACAGGATCATGATTTTTTGTAAGGTGTCCATGATAATGATCATGAATCTCTCTTAGAACTGGAGCATATTGGATTTTCCCATTAGTATGACGGCCAACAACTTTTTCGATATAGTGATCAGCATTTCTCCTAGTAAGGAGTTTTTGAGGACTATTGATAGATTTATCTTTTGTAATATAAACAGGAATATGTTCATCATCATCAAGGATAAAGCCTAAAGCTACAGTTTGTTTAAAAATAAGGTCAAGCCATTTATTAGCAAATAATTTATCTTTTTTATCCATCTCTTCAGATTGGTCAATAACAATTACTACTTGTTGATCTTCACGAATCAAATGTTTATTTATTTGTGTTTTTAATTTTTGGGTGACAGAGTCAGTTGATTGATTATCGCTACCTATTATTGAACCAATTTTCTCGTGAATCCCTGACCACCAGAATATTAAAGCTCCAAGTCCAAAGATATTGAGTACTAAAGTAATTTGTTGTGCAGGACTATTAGCTAGTGTATTGGCAATCCAGTTTAGACTTTTAAAGATAGGGTTATTTATAGCGTAATCAGCTCCATAACCTAATGCTTGAGCGCTAAACCATGCTCCACTGAAGTAATAAATAATAGAAAAAGCTAAACCAACAATGGTGACAATAGTTAGAAGTGCTTTCTTATTTGTTTTAATAATATTGTGAGCATAAAAACCAAGGAAAGCCCAGATCATCATTCCTTGAGTCCAAGATAAGAAAGTTAAGAGTCTGATTGCGGGGTGAAGAGGAATGAAAGTTATTTCTCCATGACTAGCAATTTCTGCATAAGTAAGAAGAATAGTTTGTCCAATTGCAGACATCCAACCGTCAATAATATTAGAGCCAACAAGAAGCAAAGCATTAATGTATGGTCCAGCTGCAAACGCCACAAAAGCTTCAGGTGCAGAAGTTAATCCAGCTGTTCCAAAAAGAGCAGCTTCTGCGTCACTCATTTTTATTTGTGTAGCAAGAAATTGTGTCGCTAAAACAAGGGCAAACATAGCCACAGTCATTGCAACAGTAATTTGAATTGCATTGAGGATTACATAGTTTCTGTTTACTCCACCAAAGCCACCTCTTTTCTCCATAATTCTTTTATCAACATTATCAATGTCTTTGTTCCATGGGTTGAAAGTAATAATGTTGAAGCAAGCTCTGGCAACCCAAGTAATAGTTTTAGAATAAGGATTGTTTTTACTTTTTTTCTTTTCTGGTTCAGGCATATTTCCATTGGCATCAGCTTCTGCTTTTTCTGCGTTCTTAAACATTGGAATTAAGAAAGAAAGCATTCCCCATACAAAGATAGTTCCTGTAATACCCATTAGAATAATTTCAAGGAGAGTATATTTGAGATCTAAGCCAAAGAAGAATTGTTGGCCATAAAGTAACCACTGCATAAACATCGGGACATGGAGTTGTTTTGTTTCCATACTGGCGTATTTTCTTTTTAAAAACCAAACAATAAGAATAATCATTGGGAAAATACTAGAGTTCCAAGGACCAGAAGCATCTGAGGTAAGCATACCGACAAGACCATATTGTTCTAATTCTCCAGTTCCAGAAAAATGAGCCATTTGCTGGACAATTTCTACTATGACAGTTGCCCCTTCTGCAGAAGAGGTGGCGATAGCACCAATAAATTGAACTGCCGCAAATCCAAGAGCAGTCATCCCTGCACTAATAGCAGCCAGACGTTTAAATCTTTCTAGGCCAAATTCTCCGGTAACTACATCCATGACTTTTAAGGCAATTGGGACAACAATAAAAAGTAGTAGTACGTCAAAAAGATAAACTCCTTTATTACCCAAAATACTACGGACAAAATGTAAGTTTACAGAAGCATCATTATAAAAAAGGGAAATATATGTAATAGCAATCATTAACAAAAATAAAATGGGATAGAAGATAATCTTCAAGATTGAGTTTTGTGAATTCTTTTTGTCCATACTCTATTTTACCCTGAAGCGAGGTGGGATCAAATGGAGTTTATAAAAATAATTTTTATCCCATAATCTTGATATACTGGGTATTTTCTGTTAGAATCTCATGAATTGTTCGTTTCTGTGAAAGGAGCAAAAGCATGATCTTGTTATTCATTGTGTTCTTGATTCTGTTTCTCCGTCAGTTCGAGTTTTTCTTTGAGGGGTTAGATCTACCTCAAGAGACTAAGAGACTTCTGAGAAGAAGGTTAGCTCTTAGCTTTCAAGGTTTAGATCTTCCTCAGGAAGCCAAAACTACCTTGAGGAGAAGACTAGTTTTAAACATAATCTGGGTAGCAGGGATGTTACTATCGTTAATGCAGACAGGCCATTTGTTTTGGTAACTGCATTTCCATCAAAAACGCCGGTGTTCAATATCCGGCGTTTCTGTATTTAAGAACCAGTTTTAACTAAACTCTACCTCTTAACATCATTGCATCAACAACACTTTTTACAGCGTTCATATAAGTAGCCATTCTGCCGGTAGTTTTATGTCTTTCTAACATAATCCACATATTATCAAAGGCTTTATTCATAAGTGGTTGTAACTTTGCTACTACTTCGTCTCTTGTCCAATAATATCCTTGGAGGTTTTGTGCCCATTCAAAGTATGAGACAGTAACTCCACCTGCATTAGCAAGGACATCAGGGATAACTAATACTTTATTTTTTCTTAGGATTTCATCAGCTTCCGGAGTGATTGGTCCATTGGCCATTTCAATAATTGCTTTGGCTTTTATTTTACCCGCATTATCTTTGTGAATAACATTTTCTAATGCTGAGGGAACAAGGATATCTACATCTAGCTCTAAGAGTTCTTCATTAGTGATATTTCTACCATTACTAATATTACATTTACCATCTACACAAAGGCAGGTTTCTAAGCCACCTTTTTTCTTTTTACATTCCATAGTTTTTTCTGGGTCTAAGCCATCTTCGACATAGATTCCACCTTTACTTCCAGAGACAGCTACGACTTTATATCCAAGTTGATCTGCATGATGGGCAAACCAATAACCAACGTTACCAAAACCTTGGATGGCAATTGTGATATCACGTTTTCTTTCAAACCCTAGTTTCTCTACCAATTTTTCTAGGATAAAGACCCCTCCAAGACCCGTTGCTTCATTACGCCCTTGTGAGCCACCAATTATGATAGGTTTCCCAGTAAAGCTAGCAGCTAAATTTTCACTAGCTCTTCTTTCTAAAGAAACTGTATTTTCTAGTTCATCTACCATCCAAGCCATAATTTGACCGTTAGTATTAACATCAGGCGCAGGAATATCGATCCATGGTCCAATTTTGTCTGAAAGAAAGACGGCATATGATCTAGAGAGTTTTTGCAGTTCACCTTCAGAGAGCTCTCTTGGATTGACAATAATTCCACCTTTACCTCCACCATAAGGAATACCGGTCACAGCACATTTCCAAGTCATCCAAGTAGAAAGGGCTTTGACTTCGTCAGCATTGACACTCTGGTGAAATCTAAGGCCTCCCTTAAAAGGTCCACGAGCATTATTGTGTTGTGATCTAAAAGCTTTAAACTTTTTTGTTTTACCATTGTCCATTTTTACTTCTAGTTCTGTCTCAAAGAAGTTTTGTGGAGCTTGCAATTGTTTTATTGCCAAGTTAAATCTTTCTTTATCCTTATATGAATCTTGAAGAAGCTTAGCTACTTTTTCTAATTGTTTAATTGAATTTTGATGTGGGTTTGTCATATGATTTTTTCTATTGTTTCTTAAATAAGTAAGTTTTTATTATTTTAAGACAACAAAAAACTAACTACTAATATAGTTAAAATTTAAGTTAAGACAGGTTAATTTTTATTGTGCGGGCTTTAGTACGGGCTATTTAGGTATTAATGTTGGCTCTCGTACCACCTTTCTGCATCAATAGCGGCAGCAGCTCCAGCTCCTGCGGCTACAATCGCTTGTTTATAGCGGGTATCTACTTGGTCACCAGCGGAAAAGATGCCTTCAACGCTAGTCATAGTTGGGTAAGTTACATTGTCTTGTTCATCTAAATTATTGTTAGCCATTTCTGCTCCTAACTTTGTAGGGCTTTGACGAGTAACAATATATCCTCTTTGGTCTAATTGAATTTGATCCTTAAAAATTCTAGTGACAGGTTTATGTCCAATAGCCATAAAAACACCATCAGTTGGAAGGTCGGTTGTTTCATTTGTTTGGCTATTAAAAATTTTAGCAGCGGTAACTTTATCATCACCAAGAACTTCTTTAAGTTCACTGTTCCAAACAACCTTTATTTTTTCGTTATTTAAAACTCTTTCTTGCATAACCTTACTGGCTTTAAATGAATCTCTGCGGTGGATAACAGTGACTGACTTGGCAAATTTAGAAAGAGCCAAAGAATCTTCCATAGCAGAGTCACCACCACCAACTACTATTGTATCTTTCTCTTTAAAAAAGGCTGCATCACAAACTGCACAGACACTAACGCCCCTGCCAAAGAATTTATCTTCACCAGGGACACCGAGTCTAATTGCTTCTGAACCAGTTGTGATTACAACACTATCAGCTTCATACTCAGCAGGGTTTGCTTTTATTTTATTTAGATGGGCTTTATAGCCTTCGTCATCCAGCTTCATCATTTCTTCATAGGGGAGACCTGCGTCACCAGTCCACAATTTAAATGGTCTTTGGCTAAAGTCTACTGCTGTAATATATTTATACTCAATTTTTGTCCCAAATTTTTGGGCTTGTTTATGAGTATTAATCATAAAGTCAGGGCCTTTAACACCATCGGGAAATCCTGCATAGTTTTCTACGTCTGTAGTAAACATTAGTTGTCCACCAGATTTTAATCCAGCAAACATAGTAGGTTCTAACATTGCTCTTGAGTTATAAATAGCACAGCTAGCTCCAGCGGGTCCTGCTCCAATAATTGCGACTTTAATGTGATTCATGTACTTCCCCTATAAATTAAATTCCTTTATTGATAAAAAAGATTTTTATTTCTCTTCTTTTTTAGTTTCTCCTATGGCTTTTTCAATCATTTCAACATATCCTTCTTCACCTGGGAAGCCAATTTTTCTATCAATTTCTTCACCATCCTTTATTATTACTACAGTAGGAATGCTCATCACACCATGGTCTTTTGCGACTTTATTTTGATCTACGTCAACTTTGGCAATAACGACTTTACCTTTATATGTTTCTGCTAACTTATCTACAATCGGAGCAGCCATTTTACATGGACCACACCATTCTGCAAAAAAGTCTACAAAGACAGGAATACCGTCTTCTTTAGCTTTATCAATAGTTTCTTGAAAGTTGTCATCATTTAAATGTAGTGCTGACATAATTTTCCTTTTTTTATTTGTACCCTTGAGGGTATTATTAATATTTGAAGATCTCTTTTAATATGTTTTCTAGATCTTCTGTTCGTTTTTGTTTAGAGCAGATGCTTGCTTCATCTGTTAAAAGTTCTCTGGCTACACTAGAGAGAGAGTTTCTAGCAGCGATAATTTGCCTGACAACATCAACGCACTGTCTATCATCTTCGTACATTCTGACTATGCCGTCAAGTTGACCTTTAACGCGGTTTATTTTGGTGATAATTGGATCTGTAGCCATAGATAAAATATACCCCCAGGGGGTATACATGTCAACACTTAAAATTGGTGAGAGTAGAATTGTGGTTTGAAGTCCTATAACTATTGACTAAGGGGCTTATTTATAGTATAATTAGGTTGATTATTCGTTAAGCTAAAGGGTAGTATCATGGAAAAGTTCAGGTATTGGTCAGAGACGAATCAGAGATTCATCCCCATCTATGCAGTTGTTGGTGAGTCTGAAGTCAAGTTGTTTTACGATAATTTGGATGAGTTTAAGACCATGAGTGTTTTAGCCTGGAATATGGCTCTGAAAAAGGGTCAAATACTTTCTGGCTGGGAATAATCTCTAGACGAAGCGGGGTTCTACAAGGCCCCGCTTTTTGCATTATATTAGCATTTTGATAGGGAGTAGGGCATAAATAATATCCCATAACTATTGACAAAATAAGGGAAAATTGATATAATATATAAGGAATTCACTGATAAAAAGGAAAAAAAGTAATGAAAACTGGAAAGTATCGTTATTTTAGTTTTACCGATCAGGAGTGGGTTAACGTCACTGCTGAACAAGACGGAAATAAAGTCTACATGGAAAAGGAAAACGGAGCCTACTATGGCTTAATCCTCCTCCCTGTGTGGAACGAGAAGAAGTCACGCGGATTCATTAAAGAAGGTTGGGAAGATTAAATCAACCCTCCTTCATCAAGCACAAAGTGGAGAGGTTTCATAACTCTCCGCTTTTTTGTTGTTAAGAATTTAATACTAACACTTTAGATTTCTAGAGTTCCTTTGGATACCATTTTTATAAAATCTAAGTAGTCTATAGTTATTTCAGGAGGATATCCTTGTTCTTTGCATCTTTGAGTTACTTCATCATGTGTCTCTGGCGTTGTTAGTATATAAAGAAATCTATCTGACTTGCTATCACCTTTTTTTAGTGGTGTACTCATCATACTTAGAGATCCTATTAGACTAGCATCTTGTTCATCTTTGGGTAGTAAAACAAATGTTGGGCCCATTGGTAAGTAAGTATCTTTAAAATCAGTGTAATCATAAAGAGATATTTCTATTCCTTCTAAGTCAGTAACAGAAATTGAGCTACCAGCATCAAAGCCAGTTTGTACTAGACCTCTGTCTCCTGAAGTGGAAATTTCTCCAGAGTCTAATATGACCCTAGAAGACAGTAGAGTTGTTCCATGAAACCGTAGCTGTGAGTATGTTTCTATCTGTTGTGGTGGAATTTCAGTAACTAGTTGTTTGATATCTTTCCGATATTGAGTGGTTTCTGGGGTAGGAGGTCTAAGTAAATCTAGTTCATCAGTAAGTAATCTAATTCTTTTTTCTACAGTCGCTTTTCCACGGAGTAGTTTCTTTTTATAAATAGAAGCTATGTAAGCAGCTTGCTGGTCAGTATGTTCAGTTTCTATTTTGGATAATTCAGTTTTTATATCTCTTAAAGAACCCATTTCATTTTCAAGGAATTTAATATTTCTTTGTCTTCTGCCTTCAATATTAATGGGTTGGTTTTCTTGATGTCCAGTTGCTTCTTGGTTAATCATAATACTTAGTATAACAAAAAAGAAAGTTATTTTGAGTTAAGTAAGATTGGAAAAAGATAATTTTTAATTTATGATTTAGGTATGTTAGATGAAACAAGCAATTTTGAAGGAACAGAAGAAAGGTTGTCTGATTTAAGTTTGAGATTAAAAAAGGAGTTTCCTGAATATAGTGAAATCAGTATCAGGGTTATTGATGGTGTAAAAATAGTTACGACTGATGAAGTTTCTGAAGAAATTCTACAACAGATGGCAACTCTTTATCATCAAAAACCACGAGAAGCTAATAATTGTTTTTCAGTTTCCGATTTTGTTCATGGTGAAGATTCTTCTTTTGATTCAATTCATTCTGAAGTTGGCGGTCATATAGTTGGTGGACCACATGCAATTGATTTTGGGAATAATTTGTTAGTTGATTTAAATTTTGGAGATGAGTTTCGAGGGCCTAACATATTAGTATTACCAATGCCAAAGACTAGCTTAGAACCAACTTTGAACGATTATTTAAATATTGCAAATAATTTTTATGGAGGAAATTGGTCTTATTTAGGAAGAGAAGGTTATCTTAAAAAGTTAAAGATTTTGCAACAGGAAAGAGAAAGACGTAACAATAAAGAGGTTCCCCCAAAGACAAGTTTTTTAAGAAGATTTCTTAGATCAAGAAAACAAAATTAGATATTTTTTGATTATTGCTCTGGAAAACCAGAACGGAATTGGGTGGAACAAATATATGGTTCACTTGAGATGATTATAGAAGTAATGGGTAATTGGTCTACATCAGAAGAATTAGATTTTACTCCAACTATTGTTTAAGTATTACCCAAAGGTTTGTGGAATATTAGAAAATTGAAAATATTTTACCCTATAATATTAAATACATGATACAATACTTTTTGAATGCTTTTGTATATCTGTATAAGTTGAAGGAGTTTCTAATGAGTAAGTCCTTTTGGACTCAAACAGAAGAAGCCAACGATGTTAAGAAAGGAAAGTTGGCGGCTGTGGTGTATAGCTCTGATCGAAGTCTGACAAATGTCACCGTATTTGGGCCAAGGTCCGTTGCGGACAAAATGGGAGAACCAAAACCTTGGGGAACCCCAAATGTCAGTCTCAAGAAAAAGGGTCAGTTGAACGAAGTCCCCAAAGGTTATGTTGTAGAGGGGACGAGCTACGGTTTGAAAGAAGAGCGTAAAGTTCTGTTGGTTTCAGGTTATCCGCCAACTAATTAACTTAACGTCAAAGCAAAAAGGCAGAACGCTGAGGCCTCATCTACTTGGATGAGGCTTTTTCTTTGAAATAATGAAATAGAAATGTTTAATATTAATAAAAAAGACCTATTTCTAAGTCTTTAATTATACTTGCGACCCCAACCGGACTCGAACCGGTGATCTTTTCCGTGACAGGGAAATATGTTAACCAACTACACCATGGGGCCAATGTTAGACTAGTATTATACAAATATTACCCGTTTTTGCCAAGTTGTATTTGTTGATGTTCTGCAATAGACCAATTTTTCAATCTATTAATTTGTTTATTCTTTTGGAATTGTTTCCACCAGATATAACTGTAGCCAAAGATTAAGTCACTAAATAGTGTATTTCTATAAAATGGAATAGCAGCAATATAACAAGCAGCTAGACCTGTGAGGGTGTGTGGATACCAGAAGTACCAAGAACCTAAGTTAGAAAGAATAAAGAAAGTTAATGAAGCTAAGGGGAGGAATATTGCTTGCTTAGTGGAATCATTTTTAGCTAGTTTCCCAAATAGATAATAAGCAAAAAATCCTACGTAGGTAAAAATGTTTCCTTTGTAAAATCCTCCAACAAAAAGATCAAAAAGTAAGATTGAAGAAAAATAAATAACAAAGTTATTGCTAAAGAAACCAAAGCTTCCTAAAGGACTAAAATTAGCTGGTAAGAAGCCTTGTCTTGATATAAAGACAAAGATAGCTCCTATATATTTTTTAAAATTCGATTTTTTCATAAATGAATTGAACCGTGTCTCCTTCTTCTAGAACAGTTATATCTGCTCCAGCTTGGGCTTTTTCTTCGTTGAGATAAAAGGCCCAGAAGTTTTCATTGTTTCCAGCAATCCCATTGATGCTTTCTACAAAGGTTCCGAAATCATACTCAGTATATTTGACGTCGTCAATGTTACTAAGTAACAACTCAAAGGCTGTTTGACCACTTATTGTGGCTTCAAATGAGTATGTTTCAACAATAATTGTTTCTTTAATTATTTCAGTGATTGAGGAAGCAGTAGGAAGAGGTGAAACTTCTATAAAAGCAGCTCCACTATTTGTCAGTTCTGGCTTTGGAATTGAAAGAATTCTCTCGAGACCACCGTTGTTAACTAAATAGTTCCCAAAACCCAATACAGCAGCTGTAAGGCCAATTATCCATAGGGTTTTATTTGAATAATGTTTCATAAGAGTATTGATTCTATCACGTCTATGCTAGTATGGAATTATGAATTTGCCTTTACATAAAACAATGACAAACGGGGAAATAGCTCAGGCGATGGAGTTTGTTTCTGAGGTTCTTAGTTTAGATAAAAAGAATATATTTAGAGTCAAAGCATATCAAGAAGCGGCAGAGACAATCTCGCAGTGGGATGAGCAGTTAAAGGACGTATATATAGAACATGGTGAGAAGGAGGCAGCCAAGATCTTTGATAAGATTCCAGGGATTGGGGCTAGTATTACAAAAAAATTAATTGATCTCTTTTCTACCGGTGACATTAAACCATTCCAAAAATATGTTAAAGATCTTCCTGACGGAATGTTTAGTCTATGCCAGGTAAATGGCATTGGAGCAAAAAGGGCATATAAATTGTGTCAGCAGTTTCCTATGAGTGAGGGTAATGCCTTAGAAGAAGTAATGAGACTAGCAACTCAGGGGAAGATTAGAGATCTAGAAGGCTTTGGTGAGAAGAGTGAACAGGATTTAATTCTAGCTATTAGAGATCACCAAACTACAGGCAGAATGCCATATGAAATAGCCAAGAAGATTGCTGATCAGGTGGTAGAAAAGTTAAAAGATTGTAAAAGTATTACTAAAGTAGAGGTATTAGGCTCATTAAGAAGGCACCATCTGAGTATTGGAGATATAGATTTAGGGGTAGCTGTCAAAGATGTCACAAAAGTTAAAGAATTTGTAGAAGAGTTAGATATTGTCAAAAGAGTAGTAGTGTCTGGAGAAGGCTTAATTAGAATTATTCTTAACTCAGGACAACAAGTAGATATCAAGATAGCCCCAGAAGATGAGTGGGGCAGTTTTTTACAACATTTTACGGGGAGTAAGGAACATAATATTATGCTGCGTAAGTATGCTCTTAAGAAAAATCTTTCATTATCTGAGCATGGGATACTAAATAAGAAGACAGATAAGGTGACAAAATATAAGACAGAGTTAGAGTTTTATAAAGCACTAGGAATGAGATTAGTTCCTCCAGAAAAAAGAGTAGGTGGAGATGAACTAGAGACCTACGGGATTTAAGAGCTATAATATAGAATACATCATGGAGTTAAACTTAGAGTTACCCCCACAAGTTGATTTTATCTTAGATACTTTAGAGTCTGCTGGCTATGAGGCTTATATTGTTGGAGGGGCTGTCAGAGATTTGATGATGAAGAGAAGTAGTAACTACGATTATGACTTCACCACCGATGCTACCCCAGAAAAAATATTAGAACTATTCCCTGATTCTTTCTATGAGAATAACTTTGGGACAGTGATGGTTACTCATACTGATCTCAACGAGCAGATCGGGATTACTCCAGCAGAAGACCTCAAATGGCAACATAGCAATATGCATATAGATGCACCTACCGCAGCCAAGTCTAAGCTTAGACCATGGCAAGATAGGATTGTAGATATAGCTCGAGCAGAGAAGATTCATGATTCATTGACTGATGATGAATCTCTAAGAGAACTTGAGGGAGATGAGAACGAAGAGAATACTCCAGAGCACCACATAGACTTATTTCCTAATTATGAAATTACTACCTTTAGATCTGATGGAGCATATCAGGATCATAGAAGGCCAGAAGAAGTTACCTGGGGTAAGACTCTAAAGGAAGATGTAGATAGAAGAGACTTTACTATAAATGCTCTGGCATTAAAAAAGATAAGTAATGATAAATCTAAGAAGGATAAAGAACATACTTATGAAGTGATTGATTATCACAATGGAATTGAAGACTTAAAAGCAAAGGAAATTAAAACAGTAGGGGACCCTAACCTTAGATTCAAAGAAGATGCTCTAAGAATCCTGAGAGCTATCAGATTCTCTGTTCAACTTAATATGGAGATCGATGATAAGACCTATCAGGCTATTTTTGATCATGCGCATCTTATTGAGCATATATCATGGGAAAGAATCAGAGATGAATTTCTTAAAATACTTGGTAGTGACTTTCCTGCCGAAGGGGTAGAGATTCTTGATGATACAAAGATATTAGAGTACATTATGCCGGAACTCCTGGAGGGTAAAGGTGTGAAGCAAGGTGGACATCATATTACAGATGTGTGGACACATAGTATTGAAGCTCTCAGAGAAACTCCTAGCATTGATCCTATTGTCAGATTAGCTACCTTAATGCATGACATTGGAAAACCAAGAACATACGCTCTCAAAAATGGTGATATCACTTTTTATAATCATGAGATTGTTGGTTCTAGAATGGCAAGTAAGATTGCAAAACGGTTACGACTCTCTAAAAAGAACATTCAAAGAATCTTTATCTTAGTTAGACAACACATGTTCCATTATCAACAACATAATACCGATGCTGCCATCAGACGCTTTATGCGTAAAGTAGGCCTTGGTAATATTGACGATATTCTTGACCTTAGAGAAGGCGATAGACTAGGGAGCGGAGCAAAGAGAACATCTTGGAGATTAGAAGAAATGAAACAGAGAATGATTCAACAATTAAATCAGCCAATGGAAGTCAAAGATCTGAAGATAGACGGGAATGACATTATGAAAGAATTTGATCTTAAACCAGGAAGAGTATTAGGAGAAATTCTTAATTATCTTTTTGAACAAGTTTTAGAAGATCCCAACCTTAATACCAAAGAAACACTCTTTAAATTATCTAAAAAGTATTTAGAAACTATTACCGTATGAAAACAATGACTTTTCATGAACAAGATTATGAGTTCTATTCTTGGAATTCATTAGGTGAAGATATTTTTGAGTTATCTAAAAAAATAATAGATTCAGGCAAGAAATATGATAGGATTATTGCTCTTGCCAAAGGTGGCTTAACCTTTTCACGTTCTCTTGTTGATTATCTAGATGTTAGTGAAGTCTCTAGTATCCAAATCCAGTTTTATACCGGTATTGGCACCACGGGGAAGACTCCAGTTATCACTCAGTCGCTACCTGTCTCCATCAAGGATGAAAACATTCTTATCTTTGATGACATAGTAGATAAGGGGGAAACAATGAAACTAGCTGTAGAATATCTTCAATATCATGGGGCAAAAAGCATTTCTACATCAACCTTGATTGAGAAACCATGGAGTAAGTTCAAGAGTGATTTTGTAGCCAGAAGCAGTGAAGCATGGGTCATTTATCCTAATGAGATCAGAGAAACGATTACTATCCTGAAAGAACTATGGCAAGAAAAGGGTGATTCACCAGATGTAATTAGAGAAAACCTGGTAAAATTAGGCTTTAGTAGACCTGAGGTTGAACTTTTCCTTGATCTCAAGTAGAATACACTTCTTGATCTTAATCAATATATATACAAATTTATTTAACTGTCATGGCACAATATTTAAAATTTAACGACAATACCAAGTTTAGCGTAGGAGATACTATTGCTGTACACCAAGAAATTAGTGAAGGTACTAAAACTAGAGTTCAGATCTTTCAAGGTTTAGTTATTGCTATCCAAGGTTCTGAAACTGGTAAGTCATTTACTGTAAGAAAAATTGGTTCTAATTCTATTGGTGTAGAAAAGATCTACCCTGTTAATGCTCCTTTCATCAAGAAGATTGAAGTAAAGAGAGAAGGACAAGTTAGAAGAGCTAAACTATACTATCTAAGAGATAGAGTAGGTAAGTCTGCTACTAGAATTAAAGAAAAAGCTAACAATAAGACAGTTACAGCAAAGAAGTAAAATTCTTGCTATCATCTTAAAATAAGATAGATGGCCCCATCGTCTATCGGTTAGGACATCAGGTTTTCATCCTGAAAAGCGGGGTTCGACTCCCCGTGGGGTCACAAGTGGATTAAGAGAGATAAATAAAAAAACACCTAGAGGGTGTTTTTTTGCTCTTTGGGTAATAAAGGTTGTCTATGAAATTTTCTTCATTTTGTCATCTCTTTTCTTTATTAAAAGATCCCAGTTTTCTTTATATGTTTGTAATTGAGATAATTTTTTTGTATTTCCCCATTTTTCTAAATCTTCTACAGGGATAATGTAACAATCTCCATTCCTACTATCTACTACCATTAATATATCAATATCATTTTCGTTATATTTATATGTTCTGCTTGCTATATTTCTGTTTATTTGTGCTCCACTCCTTGATCCTCCTGTAAAATTAGCTGTACCGTGTTCACCAACACCTTTTATTTGTATTCTTAGTAAGATTCCTTTACCTACATCAACAATTGCATCATACTTAGCATTAGTGATATCAACACGAGAACATGCAAAACCAGCTTTTATAGTTCTCCCAATTCCAATAAGTTCATCTGCATTTCCATTTATGGTTCTAAAAATACCATCTTGAGTGTTTGTTAGGTTTCGTGCCCAGTCATTATTTGTCATATATAACTTAATATTACACAATAAAGTTATATTTAGTAGAACCATAGATTATATTGAAAACAAATACTTGCTGCTTTTATTATTAGGTTAGTGTAAGATTTGTTTGTTAAAGTTATTTATATTTATTAAAATAAAAAAATGAAATATAGAACAATAGATTTATTTGCTGGAATGGGTGGGATCAGGATTGGTTTTGATTTAGCTGGGTTTAATACAGTTTATGCAAATGACTATGAACTAAGTTGTAAACAAACATACGATTTAAATTCTGAAGACATAGAACTTCACATAGAAGATATAAGAAAAGTCCCTATTTCAGACTTACCAGATTTTGATTTTATGTTGGCAGGATTTCCATGTCAGCCTTTTTCTGTAGCAGGCTATGGAGAAGGTTTTGAAGACACTAAGGGTAGAGGAAATTTGTTTTTTCATATGGCAAGAATAATTGAAGAAAAAAAACCCGCGGGTTTTATGCTTGAAAATGTGAAGAATTTAGAAGGACATGATAAAGGGAAAACATTTAGAGTAATTAGTGAAACACTAAAAAATCTTGGTTATTATGTTAAGCATAGAGTCTTAAATACAATGGAATATGGAAATCTTCCTCAGAATAGAGAACGAATCTATATTGTTGGATTTAAAGATAAGAAAATAAGTGATGATTTTGTGTTTCCAGAAAAAATAGAACTTACAACAAAAATTCATGACCTATTCGATAAAGAAGTTAATGAAAAATATCACTACAATAAGAAAAACTTATATCATAGAATAAAAGATGACATTAATAGTGAAAATACTTTATATCAGTGGAGAAGACAATACGTTAGAGAAAATAAAAAAGGAGTATGTCCGACTCTTACAGCTAATATGGGAACAGGCGGACATAATGTTCCTTTAATTAAGCAAGGTAGTGTTATTAGAAAACTAACACCAAGAGAATGCGCTAGGTTTCAAGGTTATAAGGATACCTATATACTACCGGATCTTTCTGATAGTAGGCTTTATCAACAAGTTGGGAATTCTGTTTCTGTGCCTGTTATTGAGAGAATAGCTAGAAATATTAAAAAAGCTATTGATATGAATCTTTAATTATTAAAAAATTTATAATAGATATATTTAAGTTTTTTTACTCTCTCACCAACCTAGTAGCAGCTTGCAACCTATCATTCTCTTCAGTAGTTAAATTATTATTAGTTTGTTTGTGACCAAGTTCTCTAATAATTGTCATGAGTTGACCTTTATTTAACCTTGATAAATCTTGGTTCCCATCGAATGAAGCAATTCTTTCTCTAACGGTTTGAAGTAGTTGACCATGAGTATTTGGATTCCAATCATCTAGTGTTATAGCCTTGGTTTGACGCATCTCAAAAGTATTTTTAAGAGTTGTTAATTGAGGCTTAGAAAAGTTTGCACTTGAAAGGGTTCTTAACAATTGATCTATGTTTCCAGGTCTAACATTTACAAAAACATCAAAATTAGGCCCAATAGCTTCTGATTGAGGTTTTATCTCTGGTTGGGTAATAGTTTGAACCCCTTCTCTTTGTCTCATCATAGAAGGAAGTTTTTTTATTTGTTTTCTTGGTTGTTCAGTTGCAGGTTGAGCTGTTTCACTGGGTCTAATCATAGAAGGCAAAGGTTTAATAACACCTTTGCTTTGTGTTTGTAATAGTTTTGATAACCTGCTTGGTTCTTTTATTGTTCCTACCATAATAATTCATTTAACCATGTTCTTTTATATATAGAAAGCAGGATTTTTATCTATTTACAAGATTTTATCGTTTATTTTTTGGGAGTAGTTTTTCTCTTTTCAACCTTCTTTAAAGAATAGGTAAGAATTTCGTCTAAATCTATTTTCTTAATGCGAGCAAATCTAACTATAGTTAAGAGAAGATCTCCGAGTTCTTGTCTATATGTTTCATCTTCTTGGGCACTAAGATTGGTTTTTTTCCTACCGTGTTCTGCAAGGTATGCTCTGGCCATTTCTCCTACTTCTTCAACAAGTTGAAGAATCATAATAGAGCCAAATTCTTTACTGTATCTTTTAGCTCCATCTATCTTATCTAGAGCTCTAAAGTACTTACCAAAAGGTGTTTGAAATTTTTGCATATTATCATAAGTATATAAAAGTTATTGGTATATACAACCCTATTGTTAATGTTTTTTCATTTAATGTAAATCAAATCCTTGTCTATTTTTATTTATGATGTACAATTCTATACAATGTTAAGCATAACTAATAACAATCAAGCTTTTTATTTTACCCCCCTAACTTAGGAGGTGTAGTTTGTTGTTATAGTCACCTCCTCATTAGGAGGTTTTTTTATACTTATTATGCAAAAATTAAATAGACTTTTTACTAGCTACTTTTATTTCTTCTTAAATTTTAGGGGAGTGTGGTAGTGGTGTAAAAAGAATCTTAATAACCAACCTCCCTTAAAACGGGAGGTTTTTTTATGGCTATAAGCCAAGAAAGGTAAATATGAAAAGGTCAAAAGAAAAACTGATCATAGCAGGGCCATGTGCCTTAGAAAGTGAGGAACATGCTCAAATCACTATCTCCCAAGCACAAGAAACAGGGGTGGATGTAGTGAGGATGAACCTGTGGAAACCAAGGACAAAGCCTGGATTCGAAGGGGTCGGTGAAGAGGGTATCCCATGGGTAAGACAAGCTTCAGAAGCAGGGTTAGGTGTTGCAATGGAGGTGATGACTCCACAACAAGCTGAGTTGTTGATGGAAGAAATCTTAAGTGTCGTTCCTCATGCTTCTTTGATGATGTGGATTGGTTCTCGTAATCAAAATCATCTTCTTCAACGAGAGATTGGAAGTGTTGTAGCTGGAGAAGAGCGGGTCAAATTGATTGCTAAAAATCAGCCATGGAAGGATGAAGCTCATTGGCAAGGAATAGTAGATCATCTTGCTAGTGGTGGAGCTGCCCAAGGTCAATTAATGATTTGTCATCGTGGTCATACACCTTCTATTGAAGAGACAAGAAAAGCTCAGGTAAATCAGGATATTATCTTTGCTGAAATGACAAAGGAAATGTTGCAAGGACAAGCTGTAGATACAACTCGTTGGTCTAGTCATGCCCCATTGCGCAATATCCCTGATTTAGAAATGGCAATGAGAGTTAGAGAGCAATTGGCTTTACCATTACTTTTAGATCCTTCTCATATAGGAGGGGCTGTAGAAGTGGTTAGGAGATTAGCTAGTGAGTATGGAGCACAAGATTGGATTGATGGACAAATCATTGAGGTTCATCCTAATCCACGTAATGCCATGACAGATGCAAAGCAACAGTTAACTTGGAATGAGTTAAGGGAGTTGTGGCCAGATGTTAGTTAAGTAAATAAAGAAAGCTCATTATGTCTAAATTAAAACAATACCGTCATAGCATTGATTTGCTTGATCAAGCTCTTGTCTGTTTGATAACAGAAAGAATGAAAATAGTTAAAAAAGTTGGTGAATTTAAGAAGGAACAAGAGATTGTTCCCTTAGATCAGAAGAGATGGAATCAAGTTATTAACTCAAAAAGAAAACTAGCAACAAAATGTGGGGTAGATCCTAAGCTAGTAGAAGACATTCTTGAATTAATTCATGAGAAAGCATTAGAAATTGAAAAATAAATATGAAAAGAAAAAAGAAAAAAATTCTAATTATTGGTTTAGGTCGATTTGGAAAATTGCTAGCAGAAATTTTAAAAAATGATTTTACAGTTCAGGCTTGGAGTCATTCTAATAAAAGGAAAATTGCCAAAGAAATGGGTGTAAAGTGGGTTGATTTAGAAGAAGGGATAAAGATTTGTGAAGTTATTTTTTACTGTGTTCCAATTTCTATGTTTGAGAATATTTTCACTTCTCATTTAAGAATGTATAAGAATTCTTCTTCAAAATTAATTATTGATATTCAGTCGGTTAAAGTTGCTCCAAAGAAGGTATTAGAAAAGTATTTACCAAAACACTGTCAGGCTATATTAACTCACCCTATTTTTGGTCCTAATAGTGTTAAAACACATGGACTATCAGGGTCTAAGATTATGATGGATCAATTTAATGCTAGCGATGATAACTATATTTTTTGGAAAGAATATTTTTTATCAAAAAAACTAAACGTTATTGAAATGAGTGCTGATGAGCATGATAAACAAGCAGCTATCAGTCAGGGTGTAGTTTTTTTTATAGCTAAAGTTTTAGAAGATTTTGGTTTTTCAAAAACATTAGTAGATACATACTGGGCAGAGCAATTACATAAAATTGTTTACGGTGCAGTTGGGAATGATACAAATCAATTATTTATAGATCTTCAAACAAAAAATCCTTATACCAAAAAGATGAGGGATGATTTAGGTAGGTCACTGGATAAAACATATAATCAATTATTACCTAAGAAAGTTAATTCATCTAAGGTTACATTTGGTATTCAAGGTGGAGTAGGTAGTTTCAATCATGAGATGTTATTGTCACATATAAAAGAAAATAATATAAAAAATTTTGAAGTTAAATATTTATTTACTAGTAAAAGAGTTTTAGATCAATTACATAAAGGTAATATTGATTATGGTTTGATGGCTACTCATAATTCTGTGGGAGGAATAGTAACAGAGACTCTTCATGCAATGGCAGGTCATAAGTTTAAGATTGTTAACGAGTTATCTATTGTAATAAGGCATTTTATGATGAAAAGAAGAGATACTGATATTAAGGATATTGATAAAGTATTGACTCACCCTCAGGTGATTAAGCAGTGTAAACAAACTTTAAAAGATAAGTATTCTAATCTTAATATTACTAGTGGTATTGGTGATCTCATTGATCATGCAGAAGTAGCAAAGAGATTGTCTAGCGGTGAGCTAGAGAGGGATATTGGAGTAATGGGACCTAAGACTTTAGCTGATATTTATGATTTAGAAATAATTGAAGGAAATTTGCAAGATAGTAAAAATAATTTAACAAACTTTGTTTTGGTTTCAAGATAGATTAAGATATTTATCCCACGTACATCAAAATATATCAATTTAAATCAAAAATGTTATAATAACAACTTAAATTTAAATAAATTGTTATTTATGAAAAACATTGTTAAAAAAGTTAAAAGTCATCCTCTGTATAAATCAGGTTTGGTTAAGTTAAAAAAGGCAGAAAAGTTTGCTCTTAAAAGACCATTTGTTTCTCTTTTTATTATTCTTGCAATTTTACTTGTCGTTATTTCAATAAACTCTTTTCTTAGAAAACCTAAGGTAGAAGAAGTTGTAGAAGAGCAAATTAAAACAGTAGCTATTTACTCAGTAGGAGAATCTCCAAGAATCCAAGTTTCAGCAAAGGTTGAAGAATCTAATGTTATTACAGTAGTCTCTCAGGCTGGTGGAATTGTTCAATCTGTTTCTGTAGAAGTTGGACAAAAAGTTTGGGCATATAAGCAGGTAGCTGCATTAAGTTCTAATTACTATGGAGGATCTGCTGCTACTATCCAAAGACAATTGGCTCAAGTTCAAAATGAAAATGTTTTAGAAACTTTTGATAGCCAAAAAGATTTAATTTCTAAACAAAGAGATATTGCTAATCTTCAAGGAGATAATGCAGAAGAGATGAGAAAGATTGCAGATAGTTCTCTTGGTGAGACAAGAGCATTATTAACTCTTAATGAAACAATGCTGAGTGGAGTAGATGGGGCATTACTTGTTGCTACCACTAGTGCAGAAGTGACTAGTCTTACAGCACAAAAATCTCAACTTTTAGCTGGAATTAATCAAATTAAATCAGGTTTAAGACAAGCAGAGTATCAAGCTAATGAAGATAAACCTCCATATAACTTAGCTACTACAGCTAAGGATTTAACCATCAAGCAACTTGAACTTCAAGAAAAAGCTTTGGAGATGAGTAAAGAAATTAGTAGCCTGCAACTTAAGCTAGCAAGAGTTCAAGAAGCAACTATGTATCCTGCAACTCCATTTGCTGGGATTGTAGAAAGAATTTTTGTGAAAAAAGGACAAATGATTTCTCCAGGAACTCCAATTGCTACTATAAAAGCAAACACTGGCTCTACTCAGTTAATTGCTTTGGTTTCCAAAGATATGGCTTCAAAAGTAAATATCACAGAGCCTACTATGGTTAATATTGAAGGACAAATGGTGGAGATCTATCCTGATCATGTTTCGAGTGTAGCAACCGATGGATTACTATATAGCATCGTTTATTCACTAGATAGTCAGTATCAAAATAAATTAAATCATGGCAGTCACGTTAGTATCTCTTTACCGATTGGTTCAATTGATACCAATGCTATTATTCCTTTCTTGCCACTAGAATCAGTTCACCAATCAGAACAAGAATCTACAATTTTTGTTTTAGAAGATGGTAAAGTGATTAGTCAAAAAGTTGAATTAGGTAGTATCAATGGTAGGTTTGTAGAAATAAAAAATGGTTTATCAAATCAAACTGCTGTCATTTTATCTAGAGATGTTATCGAAGGTCAAGCTGTTGAAGCTATTAAGTAATCATTAATGAAAAAAACAATTAAGTCTTATCTCTCCCAACTTAAATTTGATTCCTCACTTACTAAGATGAGTATCGCTAAGTATTTAACTAACGTTAGATTGGTTGGTTTATTTTTAATCGGGATTATTATCTTTGGTATTTTTAGTTTCTCTAGCTTACAAAGAAGACTTAATCCAGAAATTTCAATTCCAATTGTTTCTGTCATTACAGCTTTCCCTGGAGCTGGTCCTGCTGAAGTTGAAGAGTTAGTTACTATTCCTTTAGAGAATAAATTAACTAATGCTAAGAATTTACAAACACTTTCTTCAAATTCTACTGATAATGTATCTATTATCACTGCAGAGTTTTCTTCTAGTGTTGCCGTTGATGATGCCAGGCAAGAAATCCAAAAGCTAGTTGCACAAGTAAATAACTTACCAGCAGATAGTTTAGAACCTTCTATTAGAGAACTTGATTTTGAGAACGTCCCTGTTTGGGAATTTATTTTAACCACAGATGGTTCAAGAGCTACTTTAGAAAAAGCAGCTAATGTTTTAAAAGATGAATTAGAAACAAATAATAAAATTGATCGTTTAATTATTTCTGGAATTGAAGAAAAAGAAATTCAAATTATTCTTGATCCACAGAAAGTAAAAGATTATGGCATTACCCCAATTGGGCTTTCTGGAATAATTTCATCTAGTACAAAATCACTACCTGCCGGAAAAGTTAAAACAGATAGTAATGCCTATACTATATCTCTGGGAAGTAGCATTAATTCAATCGATGAAATTAGAAATATTCCTTTAAAAATTAAAGGTGCTCAAGTTTTACTTGGAGATCTAGCTGAAGTTAGATATAAAAGTGGAACAGAACAAAAGCGTAGTTATGTCTCAAATAATGGGGTTATTAATCAATCAGCCGTTACTATCTCTGTTTATAAAACAAGTTCTGCTGATATCACAGATGCACAACAAGTTGCGGCAGTTATTGTAGATGAAGTAGTTGCCAGGTTTGATAATAAGGTTGAGATTATTGATTTAGAAAATGTTGCCAATGATATTTCTGAGCAGTTTTCTGAACTTTACTCTAATTTCTCTAGCACAATCTTTTTAGTTTTTGCCACATTATTTGTTTTCCTTGGATTAAAACAAGCATTAATTGCTTCACTATCTATTCCTTTAACATTCTTTATTTCTTTTATTACGATGGGAGTAACTGGTCAAAGTTTAAACTTCTTAACTTTATTTGCACTATTAATTGGACTTGGTTTACTTGTTGATGATGCAATTGTAATCATCTCAGCCATGACTACCTATTATAAAACTAAGAAATTTACCCCAACTCAAACAGGTCTATTAGTATGGAGAGACTTCCTTGTCCCAATTTGGACTACAACTATTACTACTGTTTGGGCCTTTGTCCCACTGTTACTTTCGAGTGGAATCATTGGAGAATTTATTAAACCAATTCCAATCGTTGTTTCTTCTACATTACTAGCTTCTACTACGGTTGCTGTTTTGATTACTTTACCTATGATGATGATCTTACTTAAGTTCTCAGTACCAAAGAGAGTAGTAGTCTTTATGAAAGTTTTAACTGGTTTAATTGGATTGTTTGTTTTAAATAAATTAACTGCAGGGCAGCCTTTAGGGCTTCTTATCTTTGTTTTATTATTGTTAGCTCTATTTTTAATTTTAAGATGGAAAAAGCAGTTCACAAAAACTTTATTACCAGCAAACAGAACAAAAAAAATCACTAAATTTGCAGGTGGTGGCTTTATCAGTATGGAAAAGATTAGTGAGAGATATAAGAAGTTTATTAATAAGATTTTAAAGTCAGCCAGTAGTAAGAAAAAAATAGTAGCTGCTGTGATTATTATTTCTTTATTTTCATATGCATTAGTTCCACTAGGTCTAGTTGTTAATGAATTTTTCCCTAAGACTGATTCTGAGTTAATCTTTGTTACCTTAGAATTACCAACTGGTTCAACTTTAAATAAGACAGAAAGTATGGCTTTAAATGTTTCAGAGGCTCTATTAGAGATCGAAGAAGCTGAAATGATAAATACGGAGGTAGGTAAAGCTAACCGTTCATCTTCACAAAATTCATCTGCAGCAGATAATTTGGCTGCTATTAGTTTAAGACTAAAACCAACCCAAGATAGAAAAAGAAGTTCTGATGATATTTCAAAACAAGCTAAAGAGATTATTAATAGATATGGTATTGATTCTAGAGTTTATGCTGAGAGTGGTGGGCCACCAGCTGGCAGTGACGTCACAGTAAAAGTAATTGGAAAAGATCTTTCACAGTTACAAAGCATTGGTGATGAGATAGAAAATAAGTTAGGTGAAATAGAGGGAACAAAGAATGTTGATCGTTCTATCAAACAAGGTAATAGTAAGATTGTCTTTAAACCTAACACTATTAAGTTAAATGAGCATGGATTTACTTTGCAAGATGTTTCTTTATGGTTAAGAACTGCTGTTAGTGGTTTTGAATTATCAGAAGTAGACTTTGATTTATCAGAGGAAGAAACAAAAGTTGTTTTTTATCTATCAGATAGCTTATTAAGCCCAGAAGAAATTTCTGAGATATCTATCATCGGTCAGAAAGGCTCTGTGCCTTTATTAGAACTGGGCGAATTAGTATTAGAACCAACTCCTTCTGTTATCACCCGTGAGAATGGTAATAGAACTTTGACAATAACTTCAGACATAACTACTGGTTTTAATGCAGGAATGATTAACGAAGAAATTTTAGAGTATTCTGACAATTTAGATATTCCTAGAGGTTATTCTTTTGCAACTGGTGGAGCTAATGAAGAAAATCAAAAGTCAGTTCAATCAATTATGCAAGCTATGGTTTTATCATTGCTACTTATCGTTGCGACAATGGTTATTCAACTTGGATCGTTTAGACAATCATTGATTGTGATCTTAGTTATCCCATTAGCTATCTCAGGAGTATTTATCATGTTTGCATTAACTGGTACTCCATTATCATTCCCAGCTCTTATCGGAGTCTTAGCTCTGTTTGGAATTGTGGTTAACAATTCAATTATGGTGGTAGATAAGATTAATCAAAATATTAGAATTGGAATGAAACAAATTGACGCTATTACAGATGCAGCAGCAAGTAGATTAGAACCAATTTTCTTTTCTTCTTTAACTACAATCATCGGACTTGTACCTATCACTTTATCTGATCCTTTATGGCAAGGACTTGGAGGAGCTATCATCTCTGGATTAATGTTCTCAGGTGTAGTGATGCTTCTTATTATTCCGGTGTCCTATACTTACTTTTTTCCAGAGAATTAGAATATGATAAAAGAATTAGCTAACTCTTTGATTGATCAAAGAGTAATTGATATATCTAAAGGGTTTCCAGTAGCAGATGGAGATGAGTATCTTCAATTGGCATTGGATCTATTTAAGTTAGGAGTTCATCGTATTCCTATCATTGGTGTTAGGGCAGAGAGTAGTATTGTAACCTTAATGTTAATCTCAACCGATGTTCAAGAACATGCCCAGCTTGGTGAGGAGATTGATTTAGATCCAAGTCATATTGCTTACACAGCTTCCCTAGAAGGTTATCCATTTAACGATGTTGATTTGTTTTTGTTTTATTTAAAAATATTAACAACCCAAAGAGAAGCTTATCAAAGAGTGGGTCAAGGTTCAGATTTTTATGCTCCACCCTTAAGAAGGGAAGGTATCAAAGAATTGTCCAGTATCTTTGCTAACATTGCTGTTTTTCACAATCTTAAGTAAAGCTATTTTAATTTTATAATATATTCAAATACCTTAGTTTCACCAGGTTTCATTTTAGGGGCAATCTCAAAAAAATCTTCAGGTTCTGGAGGCATAATCTCAATAGGTTCTACACATGCAAAAGGAGCATCTATTTGAGACCACTGGGCAAAGGCTTTATAACCTTTGGTATTAAATTCTAGTTTTCCAATACTGGGTATTTCTAAGATATTTTTATCTTGCCACGGGTTAAACTGGGCATTAGCTTTTAATGCTTCTTTGTGAAAGAGTATTCCATTAACTTTGACATTTTTTACTTCTTCTTTTGGACAGGCAAAGTAGCTATGTTCAGCAATATTAGTAGTTAACTCTTCACTGCCAATGTTTTCTATAGTTGTTGTAACAGTAATACTTTTTTCTTTTAGTTTAAATTCTCTAGTGGCTTTTATTCCTTTAGGATAAATATTTTCTATTTCTTTCATTTCCCACACAATAGTATTGTCATTTATTTTTTCCCAAGTTTCTTTTCTGGCTGGTCCATGGTTTGGTAGGTTTTTGGCAATATTGAAGTTGGGAATACAAGGGTGGGTGAAGGCTTTGCCTCCATCGGGTCGAGGGCCAGCATAAAGGATGTGTTTGTTGTTTAGATATAGGTTAGTTATCCCACCACCTGTTAGATCTATTTCACATTTTGTATTTAGGTTTGTTGCACTTTGTAAAGAGAGAATATCTTGTTTGTTTTCCATAGGTAAATCCTAGCATAGATTATGTATCTAGCTAGTAAATTAATATTGGTCCGATAAGTTTACCTTAAACGTGGTATTAATTAGTTATCGGTTCCACAATCATGATTGGAGGACAACATGTTTAACTGGATCCTGATGGCGCTTTTTAACATCTTTCTCAGTCCTGTGGACATAGCATTTCGAGCCCTATTGAAGTTCGATCTGTTTGGAGCAATCACCGCTCCTTTCACTGGTCTGATGAGGGTCGTTGATGAGATGAATTATAACGACCAGGCTCCATGGCTGCTACGCCTTCTGTACAGCGGTGGGTTCTACTTTGTAGTTTACTGGGTCGTTACAAACTTCTTCTTCTAACGATAAGGCTGACCATCAAACACACAAATCACGAGCCAGGGAATACCTCTCTGGCTCCTGGTCATTTTATGCTAGCATTAAGCTATGTCCCAAGAAAAACAACTAGAAAAAGAGATAAAATTAGAGAGTGAACAACTCCAGTATCTTAAGCAGATAGATAATAGATTATATAGATTAACTTCTTTGAAGTGGAATTTTCTAATGGGTTTAATGAGAGGTGTCTCTACCGTGATAGGAGCTACTATCATTGCGGGGATTGTCTTTGGTATTTTAGCGAGAATGATTAGCTCAGTAGATAGTGTTCCATTTATTAATCAGCTAATTGAAAATTCTGGTATAGAACAAACTGTTAGGCAGCAAGTTAAATAATTTTTTAATCTAATAAATATTTCTCTTAATACTTTTTAAATTTCTGCTATAATTTTTATCGTGGTACAAAACTTTATCTGTCACCTTGATGGTAAAAACTACACCAAAATTCAAAACTTAGCTGACGTATTCAGTAATTTTTCTCTAAACAAAAACAGATTGTATGTTGAAGTAAAATATTTACAAAAGCTTTCTCAAGCTGGTGTGATTCGTTTATTTACTACTAAAGAAAATAAATTTCTTTCTAAACTTTGTGATAAATTTAATCAAAAGGAGTTTGCTAAGGTCCAAAAAATTGATGAGAGAATAAACCATGACGTTAAAGCTGTTGAAGTATATTTGAGAGAAAAGCTTCTTAAAACAACCTTAAAAGATGTTGAACATTATGTTCATTTTTGTTTAAGCTCTGAGGATATAAATAATTTAGCTTACGGTTTAATGTTAGCCAAAGGAAAGGATACTTTAAGTTTAAGAATAAAAGGAATTATTAAAGGTCTTAAAGTATTGGCTGATAGCAGTGTTAGTTATCCGATGATGAGTTTGACTCATGGTCAACCAGCCTCACCAACAACCTTTGGTAAAGAAGTTTATGTTTTTATTAATCGTTTAGAAAAAGAATTGTCTTTGCTTACAAATTTATCTTTTGATGGAAAGTTAAATGGAAGCGTCGGTAACTATAATGCTTTTGTGTACGTAAAAAAAGATTTTGATTGGCAAAATTTTTCTAGAGAATTTGTTTCTAGTTTAGGATTAAAATTTAATTTATCTACAACACAGATATTGCCTTATGATTCTTGGGCAAGACATTTTGATAACTTAAAAAGAATTAATAATATTTTCTTAGATCTAGTTACAGACTTTTGGTGGTATTCAAGCTTTTCATATTTAAAACTAAAGATTGTTCAGGAAGAAGTAGGGTCTTCAGCAATGCCACATAAAGTGAATCCAATTGATTTGGAAGCTGCAGAAGGTAATTTAGGGTTAAGCAATAGTATGCTAACTTTCTTGTCAGACAAGTTAACTAAGTCCAGGTTACAAAGAGATTTATCTGACTCCACTGCAAGAAGAAATGTTGGTTTGAGTTTTGCTTATAGTTACTTTGCTTATGATAGTATCCTGAGAGCCTTAAGTAGGATTGAGGCCAATCCTCAAGAAATGTTAACTAAGTTAAATGAAAATTGGCAAGTTCTAATGGAACCAATGCAAAATTTATTAAGGACCCAAAAAGTAAAAGGTGACTATGATTTTGTTAAGAACATTAGCAGAGGAAAGAAATTAAGTAAGAAAGAATACTTTGCTTTAATCAAAGAAACTAAATTACCACAAAAGATAAAAGATAAGTTATTAAAGTTAACACCAACAAACTACTTAGGTTTAGCTCCAAAGTTAACCATAAAGAAAGTTGATGATTTGAATACTGTGGTGGTTGGTAGTCAGTGGGGTGATGAAGGCAAAGGAAAGATTGTAGATTATCTTACTCCAGACTTTGATATTTGTGTCAGATTTAATGGTGGAAATAATGCTGGTCATACAGTGGTTGTTGATGGAGTAGATTTTAAATTATCTCTTATTCCTTCTGGAGTTTTGTATGGTAAGACTTTATGTATAGCTCAAGGTGCCGTAATTGATCCAGCTGTTTTAATTACAGAAATTAAATTTTTTGAGAAAAAATTTGGGCAAAAACTAAAACTTTTTATAGATCCTAGGGTTCATATTGTTATGCCATATCATAAAGATTGGGATGCTGCTACTGAGCACTGGCGAGGTAAAGATAAAGTTGGAAGTTTACATCTTGGGATTGGGTATACATATTCTGATAGGACTAATCGGTTTGGTGTTCGTTTTGAAGATTTAGTTAATCCAAAGAGATTAAAAGCAGCTATAAAAAATAATTACCAAATTAAAAAAGATATTATCACCAAGGCTTATGATTGGAAAATTTCTATGACTGAGGGTGATATTTATAAACAGTATTTACAACATTCTAAATTTCTTAAATCATACTTAGGGGATGTTTCAGAAATTGTTACTGATGGAATAAAAAATAATCAGAATGTTTTGTTTGAAGGTGCTCAAGGTTCTTTTCTTGATCTTGCCTACGGAACTTACCCTTTTGCTGTTGGTTGTCAGACTATCAGTAGTGCAGCTTTTCCTGCGGCAGGTTTGCCTGCAGAAAAGTTAAATGTAGTTGGGTTAGTAAAAGCTTATACCACTAGAGTAGGTGGAGGTCCATTCAAGACAGAACTGACAGATAAGGTTGGTGATGGTATTAGAGATAGAGGTAAAGAATATGGAACTGTTTCTAAAAGACCTCGTCGAGTTGGCTGGCTTGATTTACCTATGATTCGTTATGCAAATAGAATTAATGGTTTTTCTTCTATTGCACTAACTAAGCTTGATATTTTATCTGGTATTAAAAAAATAAAAGTTTGTACTCATTACCAGTTAGGAAAAAAGAAATTATTAGTATTCCCATCATTACAAAAAGATTATGCTTTGGTAAAACCTGTTTATCAAACCTTGCCTGGATGGGGAGAAGATATTAGTAAGATAAAAAGATTCCAAGACTTACCTCTCAATTGTCAAAAGTATGTAGAGTTTTTAGAAGAGATTTTATCAATAAAAATAAAGTATGTTTCTGTTAGCCCAGAGCGAGAGGCTGTTATCCTGCGATGAACAAAAAAAATATTTACTGTCCTTTATGTAGTGGAAAATTTGAAAGTAAGGTGATTGAACCTGACGAAACTCTAAGGCTTGTTTGTAAAGAGTGTGGTTATACTCATTTTCAAAACCCAACCCCAACTGTCTTAGCCATTATTGAAAAGGGAGATCAACTTCTATTAGTTAAGAGAAAGTATGATCCATATAAGGGCGAGTGGGATATTCCTGGAGGGTTTTTAGAAGTAGGACAGAATTTAGAAGATGCTATAAAAGCTGAAATCAAAGAAGAATTGGGAGTTGGTGTAAAGTCTGCCACTTATTTTAAATCTACTGTTAGCTTTTATCAAACAAAATATAAAGTAGAGAATATTGTAGGAGCAGCGTTTAAAGTTGAAGTAGACAGTTATGATTTTGTTCCCGGTAGTGATGTTTTGGAAGTTAAGTTTTTTGATATAAATGATCTTCCACCTATTGCTCCATTAAAAGATGTTGTTGAAAGTGTAAACAAATTAATTAAGGAGAAAAAAAATGAAAAATAAAATTCCATTGGCCTTAACTTATGATGATGTTTTACTAGTTCCGCAAAGATCCAGGGTTGAACATAGGGGAGACGTCGACACAACAACTTATCTAACAAAAGATTTAAAGTTAAAGATTCCTTTTATCAGTGCAAATATGGATACAGTCACAGAATCAGAAATGGCGATTGCGATGGCAAGGCTAGGTGGGCTTGGTATCATTCATCGCTTTATGACTATTGAAGAACAAGTCTCTCAGGTTGATCTTGTCACAAGGTATGAGAGTTTTATTATAGATAAGCCTTACACTATTTCTCCAAATAAATCTCTAAGATATATATTAGATAAAAGCCAAGCCTATCAAGTCTTTAGTTATGCAGTAGTAGATGAGAATCAAAAATTACTTGGTCTTATTACAAAACGAGATGTTCTTTTTCAAACTGATATGAGTAAGAAAGTTTCTGCCCTAATGACTCCAATAGAAAAGTTGGTAACAGCTCCTGAGAGTATCACTATAAAAAAAGCAAAAGAAATGTTTGCAAAAAGTAAGGTAGAAAAGTTACCGGTTATAGATAAAAAGGGGATACTTAAGGGGTTAATCACAGCCAAATCAATTGAGAATCATGAGCAAAATCCACAGGCAACAAAAGATAGACAAGGGAGATTAAGATGCGGTGCAGCTGTGGGAGTAGTGGGGGACTTTTTAGAAAGAGCTAAAGCTTTGATTGATGCTCACGTTGATGTCATTGTTGTTGATGTTGCTCATGGACAAAATAAAGCTTCTCTAAGAGCTATTAAGACGATTAGAAATAAATTCCCTGATGTCAGAATTGTGGGAGGAAATATTGCTACTGCGGCTGGAGTGAGAGATATGATTCGAGCAGGAGTTGATGCAGTTAAAGTTGGGATTGGCCCAGGAGGAATTTGTTCTACCAGAACGGTCACTGGAGTAGGGGTGCCTCAACTTAGCGCTATTATGGAATGTGTAGAGGCAGCCAAGGGAACAGATATAAAAGTGATAGCAGACGGAGGAACTAATTATCCTGGAGATATTACCAAGGCATTAGCAGCTGGAGCCAATGTTTCTATGTTGGCTGGCTGGTTTGCTGGAACAAGTGAGAGCCCTGGTGAAATTATTGTAAGAAAGAATAGAAGATATAAGATTCATCGTGGATCAGCTTCATTTATGTCTCAAGCTGATGCTGGGATTAGACAAGGTCAAAAAAAACAACTCAATACTATTGTTCCTGAAGGAGTAGAGTCATTAATGGAATATAAGGGAAGTGTTTCTGGTATTGTTTATCAGTTACTTGGAGGATTACGTTCAGGGATGAGCTACTCCAATGCTTTAACTATCCCAGAGTTACAAAAAAGAGCTAAGTTTATCAGAATTACTTCTGCTGGATTTAGAGAGTCATTAACTCACAATATAAATGAGATTTAATTCCAGCTTTGAGGATATTGATATTTATTTTTTTTGTATTGGGCTAACCTATGTAATCCAAGTAATAAAGCAAAAGTTAAGACTATGAGTGTATTAGTCCAGTGAGCATCTATAAGTTGAAGAAAGCTCATGACAATCCCCGTAATGATAGTTAAAGAGATGGTAAGGGTTATGATTCCTAAGCCACTAGTACTTACTTGTTCTGGGTCAGAGCCTTTTTCCCAATCTGTCATCATTAACCCCATGGAAGAGTTAAGCCACCCTAAAAGAATGATTCCAACTGTGGAGAAAACAATTAACCGTTGTTTTAATTCAAGTGAAAGTGGCATTAATGACCAACCAATTAAAATAATAATTAAAAATATTGTGGTTAAAAATCTTCCAAATTTAGACTTAGTAGTTTGTAGTTGTAGACGTCCCTTGGGTTCCCTTAATAAATACCAAGCTGATTTTCCTTCTCTAGTCAGAAGTGGAAAGACAATTCTTAATAAAAATGCGGTAGAGATAAAGAGGATTGCCCCTAAAGAGAAGGCTGCTAGAGAGGTAGTATTTTCACTGAGCTCTGGGTTAATAGTTAGGGATCGTCTGAGAAAGTAAAAGAAGAATCCAAGCAAACTTAGAAAAAAGAATAAACTATTTCGTTCTGAACTATTCCTCATCACAGATAGATACTCTTTTAACATTAGTGGTTTTTTATACCACCATTTGGTAGGTGGGGACCAAGTATGAGTGAGATAAGACCTAGAAAGTATTTTTTGCCATGATTTTATCAAAAGTGAGTAATATAAAATTAATCCTGATATGGAGATTAAGGATGAAATTATAAGAGGAAGTATTAAGTATGAATAGCTGGTTGTTTCTAAGAATTTAATAATATTTCCAGAGATTACCCAAGGTTGGTTGAGGGGTAAGTTAGAAAACAATTGGTCAAACTTTGATATTTCTACCTTTAATAAATCTCGTAGAGATGGAGGAAAGATAAGAGCAATGATTCCAACTGTGATAGAAAAAAATCCAATGGCTCCACCAAAGACTAATAGATTTTCTTTACCTTTGAATAAAGGAGTAAAGAGTAGTGATAATGTCGCAGAGATGATTTGAATAAGAGCTGTTGATACAGCTGTAATTAAGATAATAACGGTAACTAAGGTTGTGGTAGAAAAATTTGAATAAACAAAGTTATAAGAAAGGGCAACTGGTAGCCAAAGTAAAACCATAAGGAAAGTGTTTATTATCCAGGTTTTAAAAATCATCCATGTTCCAATCGTTAGTGGTTTGAGTGGTTGGCTCATTAAATAAATTAAGTTCGGGGACGGGTTAATTAAATTTTTAATAGCTTGTACAAAGGCACTAAGAAAAACAAACCAGGTAGTTAAAATAAAACCACTATGTAGTACATAACTAGCTGTTAACTGGCCATAAGGTTCATAAAACTTTATTGACCAAAAATAAGAATAGCTTCCCCAGAAAATGATATTGATAAGGCCAAGCAGTACTAAGAGTGAAGCAAGTGCTACCAGTATTTTAGCTATAGTATGTTTTCTTAACCAATACCTAGCTTGAGAAAAATCAGCTTTAAATAGGGAGAGCAGAGCTGACATATTAATTGGTGTGTTTTTGGTAAAGTTTATACAAGTCAGTCTTACTAACGTCTTCAATGATAATTAGTTTTCCTTTGTTTAAGATTCCTACTTTGTGAGCATATTGATGTGCAAAATCTAAGGTGTGTAAGGCTAAGAAAGCGCTATTACCTTTTTTGACATAGTCTTTCAGGGTTTGTCCAAAAGTGACAATGCTGTTTGGATCAAGGCCAACAATGGGTTCATCACTAAGTAGCAGAGGTGGGTTAGTCAGTAGAGCGCTAATAATTTGAATTTTTTGTTTGTTTCCTCTTGATTGTTCTCCAATTGGTTCATTTAAGTTAGATAGGGTAGGGAAGATTTTTTTTAACTTAGGAAGTTGTTTTTCTACTTCACTTTTATTTATTCTTCTTAGAGCAGCATGCATATGAACAAATTCTAATCCTGATAAAAAGGGATAGATATCAGGATTATCAGTTAACAGTATTTGTTTTTCTTTAGCTTTGGTTGGTTCTTTGCTCAATGATTTTCCTGATACTAGAATAGAGCCCGACTGTATGGGCAGGAGTCCAGAAATTAGCCTAAAGAGGGTAGATTTACCAGCTCCATTGGGTCCGATTAAAGCAAAGATTTCTCCCTCTTTTATTTCTAAGTTAATGTCATGTAAAACGGGTTTTTTTCCGAAGGAAAAAGAAAGGTTTTTAATTAAGAGTGCTGGAGAATTCATATTAACTTAAGTTTAGTTGAATTTTGTAAAGACAGCAATAGTGCTATCAATCAGTCTATCAAGATTTTTGTTTTATCTTTTATAAGGACTCTACTTGACTGAATATTTATTTTATATATATATTAAGCAACTTCCTATTTTTTTGTAATATAAATTATTAGAAATTTTTTATGCCAACTAGGTGTGAGATGGAGAAATTAACTGCTGCGATATTAGGTATTCATAAGGCTCGCTCCTTAGAAGTAGATTTAAAACAACAGGATGTTCTTTCACAGGTTTTAGCAATGCTTTGTGAGTTAACAAGTGGAGTTCAATTTAGCGCTGCCTTGTTAGATACTGTTGCAAAAGGTCCTGAAGAAGAACTTTCTCCTAATGATTTATCCAGTATTGTATTAGCTTCTGCTTTGTCTGTAGAAGTTCTAGGAAAAAAATTAGATTCAGGAATGGTTTTTCAATTATCAATAATTTGTCAGCAGGCTTTAGTTTTGAATGAAGAATTAAGGAGTAGAAATGAAACTTTTGTTAGTAAGTGTGTTGTGGATGTAGCAAATAGAGTTTTTCCTCAAAATGCTGTTGCTTAACTAAGACCAACATCAAGAGCCATCATTAAGGTAAAGCCAATCATAGCCCCAATGGTAGCGATATCCGTTGATTCTTTTTGTGATTCTGGAATAATTTCTTCTACAGTTACAAAGATCATTGCCCCCGCGGCAAAAGCTAGAGTGTAAGGGAGAAGTGGTCTAAACCAAGTAACAGCAAAAGCACCTAGTACAGCTGCAAAGGGCTCTACAAGCGCAGATCCTTGTCCATACATAAAACTTTTAAATCTTGAGACACCTTCACGTCTAAATGGAATAGCTACAGCAAATCCCTCTGGGAAGTTTTGGATACCAATTCCTACAGCAAGAGCAACTGCTCCGGCAAATGATGCACCAGGAATTCCAGCAGCAGCAGCCCCAAAGGCAACTCCAATAGCTAAACCTTCAGGAAAATTATGAAGAGTAACAGCTAAGAAAAGTAGCATGGTTTTATGCCAAGAAGTTTTAATACCTTCTGCTTTTGATTTGGGTTCATTAAGGTGAAGATGGGGTAGAACTCTATCTATCCCCCAAAGAAATAAGCCTCCTGAAAGAAAACCAATCGCAGCAGGTAACCAAGAGATCATGCCCATTTCTCTACTGATTTCAATAGCTGGAGCTAAAAGAGACCAAAAACTGGCAGCAATCATTACTCCAGCAGTAAAACCTAGCATTCCATCTAGTACTTTTCTATTAATTTCTTTAAAGAAAAAGACACCAGCGGCACCAATAGCTGTTACACCCCAGGTAAAAATAGTGGCAATAAAAGCTAGGAGAACTGGGTTTTGCTCAGAAATAAAATTAATCATAGATTTTATTGTACAAAAAAAAGAGTTTTATGAAAGAACAATCTGAATAATAGCGTTTACCATTGCATCATCGTGTTGTCTGCTTAAGCCTTCTCTAATATTTGCTTCATTTAAGAAACCTAGTAGCATAGCTCGATAAAAATCGCGATTACAATTAAGCCAACCATTAATAGCCTCATCAATGTTTAAGTTATCACCCCCTCTATAAAGAAGATCTGCAACATGCTCTGAAAGTCTTGTTAGTAATTGACCATACCAGGTTTGTTCTTCTTCTGCTATTTGTTGGGCTTCATCTTGAAGATACCAAGGTCTCTGATCGTCAGGACAATCCATATACCGATGTGCTTCATGTTTAGCTTCTTCTCTTTTAACAGGAATTGGTATTAAAACCCTTTCTCTCATAGCTCTTTGTTCTCCTTGAGTTACCCAAGCTGGTAATTGAATTTCTTCTTTTCTTTGTCTTCTTCTTCCCATTTTTTCTTTCTAAGAGTTTATTTCTCTATTATTTATAAAAAAAACCCGCTTCGTGTGAGCGGGGTGTATTATTTCTTTTTTTCTCTGTTCTTATGAAATTATATGCCCCTCAAATGTCTTAATAATAATTTGGAGGGTAAATAGACAGGAAATAACAACAGGACTGTTACTAAGCTTGTTAGGTAGTTGTTTTATTGTTGTTTGTTCCATGAGGTTTTTTAATTCTATTCTTCTTGAGGGGATCTGTCAAATATCAATAAGTGTAAGTGAAAATAGACTTAGCTATAGACCTATTTGGTATAATATCTCTCTCTGATGGTTTACAGGAGTTTATCGGATGGATAAAGAAATTGGATTTGGACTATCAGGATTGTCTGCTTTATTGCTTTTGGTTTGCCTAGCCTTATTAGGACTGGGTATGCCAATTACAATAGGTAATGTAATCTTTTGTCTGATGATATTTGCCGGATCATCAATCACAGTTGGTTGTGTAACTTTTATTGTGTTTATTATTCTCTTTAACTTATTTAGAAAAGAGAATGAGAGAAATAAAGTTTAACAACCTATCAAAAGACCAGGCGTTAACAATACGTCTGGTTTTTTTGTTTAACAATGTTTTTATAATTAACCGTTTTCTGGTTTTGGCTTGATGAGATAAACAAGCCAAGAGATAGCTTCTAAACTAAGGATCACAGCTAGAACAAGCCAGAACTTGCTTCCAGCATCAAACGTATGGAGAATAAGGAGAATGATGGCGAGGTAAGAAGTTCTCTGTAGATATTTCCACCACTTCCCAAGAAATTTCATTGAGAAGTCGTTTGAAGTAACCCAAAGAAGGAAAAAGATAGTAATAGCAGCAAAGCCAGTCTGTTGATAGGTGAAGGCAGTTGTGAGAGGGTTTTCTCCTAGCGCAATTTTCTCGATGAATGATTGGTATCCCATATGTGTTACGGCAGTAAAAAAAGCCAAAACACCAAGTTGTCTTCTAAATAGAATAAAAATAGAGGAGAGTCTTTTTAATATACCCAGTCGTTTTAGCATCCCAGGAATTAGTGCAGTGGTGAGAAGAGCTATGGTTACTTGTCCAAGTTTTTCACCAAGTTCGCTATAAAGAGAGTTAAAGTTATCTATTTTTCCATAAGCCCAGATTCCAGCAATATAAAGAGTAATCAGAGAGATATAAGAAAGAAGAAAAAGAAATTTAATTTTCTTTTGGTGTTTTGCTAGGAAGACATAAAGTTGTTTCATATAGTCATTATTTCTTATTTGTTATTTATAGTCACCTCTTAGTTCTTGTGGAACTAGTTGCGCTAATATGCTCATATGCATGTGAACAGCAGAGTCTAAGTCACTTGTTTTATCTGGAGGAGGAAGAATTTCTCCTGCACTAAATTGTAATTTCCCTCTACTGTCTTTAGTAAAAGCAATAGGCATGAGGGGAGTTTTATGTTTTTGAGCAACTTTAATAAATCCAGGGTTAACCGCTTCAGATTTTAATATCTTATCTCTGGTAGACATAGGTGCTACTCCGTATATGTTATTTGGTTCACTAAGGCTTTCTCTGGTAACATCGATAAGCTGTTTTAGTAACAATCTTTTGACTTTATGTTCATAGTTTGGTTCATCTTTAGCTCTGATTACAGGTAAGAATTTAGCGTGAGTTAAAGCAGCCATTACATCTAAAAAGACCTTCTTAAGACCCTGGTAGTGAGTGATTGCTACAGGAGCAATCATTGTATCTACATTATTTAGTTGTTGGCTTAATAAGATTGGTAAAACTAAAGAATCAAAAAGAGAAGAGTGGTATCCATATACAACAACAGAAGAGTCATTAAGTTGTTGGTCTAATTGTTCTAAGTTATGTAGAGATTGTTCATCAATTTCAATTTTGGCTATATTTTCAAGAATCCAAAAGATTATATTAACTATGAAAAGCCTAACGGATTCTGGGATTTTGGTGGTTTCTTGTGGTAAAAGGAATTCCTGTTGGGCAGGTTTAGGCATTGTATATATTCTATTTAATCGTTGTCACTATCATTATCATGTTGTTCTTGACCACGACCCTGATTTTGATCTTGTTGTTCCTTTTGTTGTTCTTGGCCACGACCTTGATTTTGATCTTGTTGTTCAGCTTGTTGTTCTTGACCACGACCTTGATTTTGATCTTGTTGTTCCTCTTGTTGTTTTTCCTGTTGCTGTTGCTCCTCTTCTTGCTGTTGTTGTTGTTCTTGTTGTTCCTCTTCTTGCTGTTGTTCTTCTTCTTGTTGAGTTTCTTCTTCAGCTTGTTCAATAATATCTTCTAATTCATCAATGATATCTTCGATCTGGTCTTGGGTATCATCAATTTCTTCAACAATTTCTTCATCAATGATATCTTCTGGTTCTGGTTCAGTCGTGTCTACAATGATAGGTGGGTCAACTAACTGAGTAGGTGGTTGTGTGGCCGTAGGAGGTACATAAGGATTATAAGTAGGCTGAGTAGTCGTGGGTGGGTTGTAATTGTAAGTAGGCCTTTGAGTAGCCGCAGGTGGGTTGTAATTATTATTGCTAGGTGGGTTGTAGTTATTGTTAGTAGGGGGCTGGTAGGTATTTCTAGTAGGTGGTCTTAAGGAATTAATACTATAGTTAGTATTTGCGTTGGCATTTAAATTTTGTGGAGGAAGGTAGGCAAGAGCTCTATCTTCTTTTTCTTTTTCTAATTGGCTAGAAACTTCATTAAGAGTTTGAATATAAAGAGCTACAGCTGCCTGTCTTTCTTCAGCATTATCAATTTTATTTAGAGATTCTTTTGTGACAAGAATTTGAGCACTAAGATTATCTAGTCCTTCACTTGCATGAGATCCAGATAAAACTTTACTAACTTCTCCAAGTCTTCTTTCAGTAAGTCTTGAATGAGTAGAGCTTTTTAGTTTATCTGAAGGCAAAAGGGCTAAAAGGCCATTTTCCATGGTTATTTTCCAAGCATAGGTGGCATCACCGGGGACAGAATTCCATGAAGCTAAAACAACCCCACTAGGGGCCATTAGGCTAAAAAAAGTTACCCACAGAAAAATATTTAGATATTTATTCATCTAGTATCCAGATTAACAAAGATTGTACGGTGATGTCAATTAAAACGTTGTATTTAGTGTAGTAGGATTTGTTCTTTCTTGTTTGTAATATGGTTAGATACACTTTTGGATACTTAAATCATAAGTTTAGAAAGAGTTTAAATTAGATTTGGAGAAGATTTTTTATAAATTTGTAATCAAAGTATTAATTTGACATATTAATCTCTCTTTTGTTATTAATACTATTAGTAACCTTTATGGCAAAAAGAAGATCCAAAGAATATTCAGTACTAGATTATACTAATCTTTATCTTTCTCCTCTTATTTCTTTAGTCTCTGGATATATGTATTGGGTTACTAGAGAAAACAGGCATGCTTTTGGTCCTTTAATAGGAGAGCATGTTAGTAATTTTTTTGGGACTGCTTTATCTATGTATTTGGCTACTGCTTTGACAACTGCTGTAGAGAAAAATACAGAGCTTGAGACAGTCAAGAAATTGGCTGTTTTTATGCAAATTACTTGTGCAGTGGCTTTAGTTGGGCTTAATTTGAGCTTTGAGGCATATGAAGGTAATACACAGTTCACTGGTGATATGCTTGCAGCTTTAGTTGCAATAGCTGTGACCTGGGTAAATACTCGTCATTCTTTTGATGAGTTATCAAAGTAGGCATTTATTTTAGTAAAGGGTAGCTTAAGCCTTTGTTACTAATTTTCATTTATTTATCACTACTTTTTGATAAAATCTGTTATAATTAATTCCACCTTTGCAACCAGGAGGTATTCCTGATATAATCTCCTCCTGTCCTTAAGAAAAGGGACAAAAAAGGAAAATCTTAATAATTATTAAAATATGGCGAAAACAGACAAGAACTCAGCTTATAACATTAGAGTTAGACTCAAAGCATATGATCATCGTGTCATTGATGAGGCTTCTCGCAAGATCTTAGAAACAGTTGTTTCTACAGGAGCTAACGTTGTAGGGCCAGTACCTCTTCCTACTCACAGGAAAGAATTTACTGTTCTGACTTCACCACATACAGATAAGAATGCTCAAGAGCATTTTCAAATTAAGACGCACAAGAGGTTGATAGATATTGTTAACCCAACAAGTAAGACAATTGATTCACTAATGCATTTAGACCTGCCTGCAGGTGTAGACATTCAAATCAAGATGTAGGTAATCCCTACTTAAAGTAATAATAAAGTCTGAAAAAAAATAGAAAAAAAACACTAAGAATCAAGTTTTTGAAACTAAGATTCTCTGAATTAGAGAATAATAACTTATATGTTAAATCAAGTATTTGCTACCAAACTCAAGATGAGCCAAGGTTGGACAACCGCGGGCAAACGCGTGGCAATTACTCGTTGTATTGTTAACGATAATCTCGTTGTAGCTAAGCATAACCTTCCAAAGTCAGATACAAAGATTTTTGAAATTGGATACGGCAAGAAAAAATTAAAAAATGTAACTAAACCGCTTCGAACCAAATTGGAAAAGAGCGGTTTTTCTAACGGAATTTCTACATTACATGGTGTTCATAACACTGGTGATGATATTAAGACCGGAGATACTATCTCTTTAAACCAGGTGCTAGAGATCGGTGACGTTGTTAAAGTTCAAGGGACTTCAAAAGGTCGTGGATTTGCTGGTGGTATGAAGAGACATAATTTCCACGGTGGTCCTAAGACTCATGGTCAATCAGACAGAGCTAGAGCTATTGGTTCTATCGGTTCTGGTACTACACCAGGCCGTGTATGGAAGGGTAAAAAAATGCCTGGACATTATGGTAATGCAGCGGCTACAGTTTTAAATTTAGTTGTCCTTCATATTGAAAACAATGAAGTATGGCTTTCTGGGCCAGTCCCAGGAGCAATTAATTCTGCAGTTACAATTGTTAAATCAGGTGAAAAGAAAAATATTGTTTTAGATAAAAAAGCTTCTGGTATTAAAGAAGTTGAAGTTAAAACAGAAGCTCCTGTAAAAGAAGAAACAGAAAAAACTGAAAAATAAAATGAAATTAACTAAAATTACAGCAACTAGCAAAAGTTCTTTAACTGTAAGCGACAGCATCTTTGCTGCCGAGGTTAATCAAGTTCTATTGTCTCAAGCTGTTAGAATCTATCTTTCAAATAAGAGACAAGGTACTAGCAAAGTTAAGACTAGAGGTGAAGTTGTAAGAACTAAGAAAAAATGGTTTAAGCAAAAAGGTACTGGTAACGCCAGGCATGGTGCAAGATCAGCTCACATCTTTGTTGGTGGTGGTGTTGCTCATGGTCCAAAAGGAAATGAAAACTGGAAACTAAAATTAACAAATGTTTTAAGAAAGAAAGCTCTTGTTAGTGCTCTCTCAGCTCAAGCTAGTGAATTTATTGTAAGTGATGAGCTTATAAACTTAAGTGGTAAAACAAAAGATGCAGTTGAACTTATGACTAAGTTAGCTCCAGATACAAGTAAGATCTTAATTATCATTAATGAGTCTAAAGAAGAAATGTTAAGAAGTGTAAGAAATATTGGATCTGTTCTGGTAGTTTCTGCTTCAAGAGTTAATGCTTTAGAAATTGCAATGGCTGATAAAATCATCGCTACTACAGAAGCAATTAAAACTATTGAAGCTAGATTAGAAGCTAAGAAAGAAACAAAGAGAACAAAGAGAGTTGTTAAAGAAGAAGTTAAAGCTGAAGTTAAGAAAACAAAGGTTGTTAAAAAGGTAGTTAAGGCTAAAGCAGCTAAATAATCATGAATCCATATATTATTAAAAAACCAGTCATCACAGAAAAATCTTTGCTCTTAGCTCAGTCTCAGAACAAGTATGTTTTTGAAGTTGATAAGTTAGCTAATAAGGATCAAATTAAAGTTGCTATTGAAGAGTTTTTTGGTGTTGAAGTTAAAGACGTTAACACAATCAGAAGAAATAAGACTACAAAAAGAACTGGTAAGAAAAGAATGACTGTAGTTGTTCCACAAGTCAAAAAGGCTATTGTGCAACTTAAAGAAGGTCACAAAATTGAAATGTTTGACTTCAATCCAAACGAAGGAAAATAAATAGATAATTAAAATGTTAAGAAAAGCTAAACCAACTACCAACGGACAAAGACACAAACTAAGTGTTGATCGTGGTGACCTTTATAAAGGTGATCCAGAAAAGTCACTTTTAGTTCCTGGTCATAAGAAAAGACAAGGTAGAGGTTTTAAGGGACATATTACTGTTAGACATAGAGGCGGTGGTGTTAAGAAAAGAATGAGAGTTATTGATTGGAAAAGAGATAAAAGAGATATTGAAGGTAGAGTTGAAAGAATTGAATATGATCCAATGAGAAGTGCAAATATTGCTCTTATTTTCTATCCAGATGGAGAAAAGAGATATATGCTCGCTCCAAATGGTTTAAAAATTGATCAAATGGTTATTGCTGGTGATTCTGCTGAACCTACACCAGGTAATGCGATGTTACTTAAGAATATTCCAGTTGGTACTCCTGTTCATAATATCGAGACCAGACTTGGAAAAGGTGGACAATTGGTCAGAGGTGCTGGAACAAGTGCTATGGTCCAATCAAAAGATGAGAAATTTGTTACAATTTTACTTCCTTCAAAAGAAATAAGGTTGATAAATAGCAATTGTATCGCTACAATCGGTCAAGTTGGAAATCAAGATCACAAAAACCAAAAACTTGGTAAAGCTGGTCGTAAGAGATTAATGGGTATCAGACCTACAGTTAGAGGTACCGCACAACACCCAGGATCACATCCTCATGGTGGTGGTGAAGGTAGAACTGGTGTTGGTCTTAAATACTCTAAGACTCCATGGGGTCAAATCGCTAGAGGTAAGAAAACTAGAAAAAGCAATAAAGTAACTAACAAATATATTGTTAGAGATAGAAGAAAGAAATAATAATTAAGTATGTCAAGATCAAGCAAAAAAGGACCATTCATTGACCCAAAGCTTTTAGGCAAAGTCTTAAAGCAAAAAGAGTCAGGTAAGAAAACTTCAATTAAAACTTGGAGTAGAGCTTGTACTATTAGCCCTGATTTTGTTGGACATACTTTTATGGTTCACAATGGAAAACTGTTTACTGAAGTGTATGTTAATGAAGCAATGGTCGGACACAAATTAGGTGAATTCTCTCCAACACGTACCTTTAGAGGTCACGGTAAGATTGTAAAGAGAACCATGACTAAGACATAAAAACATGCAATTTAAAGTAACACAGAAAAACACTAGACAGACTCCAAGAAAGGTTAGATTAGTAGCTAATACTATTAAAGACCTTCCTTTAGATCAAGCTATTAAACAATTGGCTGTGATTGAGAGAAGAGCAACTTTGGTTTTACTTAAAACCATTAAGCAAGCAATTGCTAATGCTAAGAATAACCATGGAGTAGAAGCTGATAGATTAGCTATCAAAGAGATTCTTGTTAATCCTGGACCTACTTATAAGAGATTTAACCCTGTAAGCAGAGGTAGAGCTCATAGCATTATGAAGAGAACCTGTCATATTACTGTTACTCTAGAAGAGAAAACAAAGAAAACTGAAGAAAAGGCTGTTAAGAAAGCAGAAAAAATTGCTAAAGAAGCTAAAAAATCTGTAGTTAAAAAAGCTGCTCCAAAAAAAGCAGTTAAAAAGACTACTACTAAGAAAGAAACGGTAAAAAAAACTATTAAGAAACAATAATATGGGACAAAAAGTTAATCCAACCGGCTTTAGAATTGGCAATACCTTCACTTGGAAGTCCAGATGGTTTGCTAAGAAAGACGATTACCAAGGTGTGATTTTGGAAGACGTTAAGATTAGAAAATATCTTAATGAAAAACTTTCACATGCTGGTGTAGTTGGTATTGATATTGAAAGATCAATCACAACTATCAAGTTAATCTTATTTGTTTCTAGACCAGGTGTTGTTATCGGAAAAGGTGGAGAAAACCTTAGAAAAGTTCAAGCTGATTTAAACAAATCTATTAATTCACATAGAGAAAAGGGTAAAAAACTCAAGATCAACTTAAAAGTTGAAGAAGTTAGAACTCCAGATCTTAGTGCAAAATTAGTAGCAGAAAGAATTAAAGATCAAATAGAAAAGAGATATCCACACAGAAGAGCTGTTTCACAAGCTTTAGAAAAGGTTATGGCAGCTGGAGCAAAAGGTGTTAAAATTGCTCTTTCCGGGAGAATCGGTGGATCTGAAATTGGAAGAACAGAAAAATACTTTGAGGGAAGTGTTCCTACACAAACCCTTAGAGCTAATATTGATTATTTCCAAGGTCCAGCTTTGACAAAATCTGGATATGTTGGAATTAAAGTCTGGATCTACAAAGGAATGGTAGACGGAAAATAAAACATGTTACAACCTAAGAAATCAAAATACCGTAAAGAATTTAGAGGCAAGATGAGAGGTGTAGCTACCCGTGGTAACACTGTTTCTTTTGGAGATTATGGTTTGAAGGCTACTACAAGAGGCTGGGTTTCTGCAAGACAGCTTGAAGCTGCTCGTAAGAAAATTACTTTCTCTACAAAGAGAACTGGAAAATTCTGGTTAAGAGTATTTCCTCACAAGCCAGTCTCATCCAAGCCGGTAGGTGTAAAGATGGGTTCAGGTAAAGGTGATATTGATAGATATGTTGTTGTTGTTAAACCAGGAATGATTATTTATGAAGTCGGCGGAGTTACAAAAGAAGTTGCAATGTCAGCTCTTAGAAAAGCAGGACATAAGCTTTCAGTAAGAACTACAATTGTTGAAAAATAATAATGAAAAGAAACGAAATAAAAGCACTAAAAGAAAAAACCGAAGCTCAACTGGTTAAACAACTAAGCGAGTTAAGAATTGAGTTAGCAAAGGCTAGATTAGAAAAAAAAGCTATGAAGCTTACTAACATTTCTTTACCTAGAACTTTAGCTGATGATATTGCTAGAGTTAAAACAGAACTTAGAAGAAGAGAATTATTACCTTCTGAGGCACAAGTAAACAAATAATATGAAGACTATACAAGGAACAATCACATCATTAAAAAATGAAAAGACTGCAACTGTCACAGTTACGGCTAGACAGTTACATCCTTTGTATAAAAAATACGTCAAGAAGACTAAGAAGTATGCTGCTCATTATGAGGACATGACTTTAGAACTTGGCCAAGAAGTTGTTATTGCTGAATGTAGACCAATCAGTAAAACAAAGAAATTTAAAGTAGCTAAGGTAGTACCCTCTGGGGCACAAGTAAACAAGAAATAATAGATCATGATTCAATTAAGATCAGTACTACAAATCGCAGATAATTCAGGTGCAAAGCGCATTAGAGTTATTCAAGTCCATGGTGGATCAAAAAGAAGATTCGGTCATGTAGGTGATATTGTTGCAGCTTCAGTTATTGCTTCTGATGCTAAAGGTACTATCAAAAAAGGTGAGAAAATTAAAGCTGTTATTGTTAGAACAAGAAAAGAAACTAGAAGAGCAAATGGTGAATATGTCAGATTTGATGATAACGCAGCCGTTATTATTGAAGGCAGAGATAAGCTTGATCCAATCGGAACTCGTGTTTTTGGTCCAGTTGCTCGTGAAGTTAAGAACAGAGGTTTTAATAAAATTGCAAGTTTAGCACCAGAGGTATTATAAAAATATGAAATTTAAAGTCGGAGACAAAGTACTAGTAACAGCCGGTAAAGACAAAGGTCGTAAAAGTGAAATTACTAAGGTGATTCCAAAAAAAGATCGTATTGTTGTTAAAGGTATTAACCTTTATACAAAACATGTTAAGCCTTATAGTGGAAATCCTGGTGAGAAGAAAATCTTAGAAAGACCTCTTCACACTGCAAGTATCGCTATTATTAATGATAAGAATGAAGCTGACAGAATTGGTTTTAAAGTAAACACAGATGGCTCTAAAGTAAGAATCTTTAAGAAAACTGGTAAGGTGATTGATTCACCAAAGAAAGAACAAAAGAAGAAATAATATCTTAGGGATATAAATAAAATAAAATGAATAGACTAAAGAAACAATACCAAGAGGAAGTCGTTGCAAAACTCAAAAAAGATTTGAAGATTGCTAACGTTTTTTCTGTTCCAAAACTAGATAAAATAGTTTTGAATATGGGTGTAGCGGATTTTCCACAAAACCCAAGAAACAGAATGAAGGTTATTGATAATGTTGTTGAACAGTTTAAAACTATTACTGGTCAACAACCTCAGGTTACTAAAGCAAAGAAATCAATCGCTGGTTTTAAGCTTAGAGAAGGTGAACCTCTAGGAGTTATGGTGACACTACGTGGAGAAAAGATGTGGGAGTTTTTAGATAAACTTATCGCTATTGCTCTTCCTCGTGTTAGAGACTTTAGAGGTGTATCAAGAACAGCTTTTGATGGTAACGGTAACTACAATTTAGGTATTAACGAACAAATCGTTTTTCCAGAAATTGTTTACGATAACATTGAAAACATTAGAGGGTTACAAATTACATTAGTAACCAATACAAAGTCAAACGAACAGGCTTTCGCTTTAATTGAAGCGTTAGGTATGCCGTTTGCAAAGGAAAATAAATAATAACTTATATGGCAGGACTTAAATCAAAAGTTGCGAAAGCAAAAAAACTACTAGCAAAAAGATCAGCTTATGAAAAGGCTGGTGTTAAAAGACCTAATAAGTTCTCAACTAGAGGTGTTTTAAGATGTAAATTAACTGGTCGTTCCAAAGGGTATATGAGATATTTTGGTCTCAGCCGTTTAGCATTCAGAGAATTAGCAATGAAGGGTGAATTACCTGGAGTGACGAAAGCAAGCAAATAATATGACAGATCCAATTGCAGACATGATCATCAGAGTTAAGAATGCTTTCATGGCAAACAAAGCCGATGTTAGTATTCCTCACTCAAAAGTAAAAGAAGCCGTAGCTAAGATTTTAGAGTCTGAAGGTTATGTAGAGAACTTTGAGGTTAAACCTACAGTTCCACAAAAAACTATTGAAGTAAAATTAAAATATATCGGTAAAATCCCTGCGATTACGCAAGTCAGAAGACTTTCTAAGCCAGGAAGAAGAATGTACGCTACATCAAAAGATATTCCAAAGTCTTTGGGTGGTTACGGCGTTACAATCGTTAGTACAAGTAAAGGAGTGGTCACTGACTCACAAGCAAGAAAGCTTAATGTTGGTGGTGAGCTACTCTGTCAAATTTGGTAAAGAATAAATAATATGTCAAGAATCGGAAGAAAACCAGTTGAATTACTTGATGGCGCAAAGGCTGAGGTCATTGCTAATGAAGTAGTTGTCAAAGGTCCAAAGGGAGAACTTAAGGTTTCTATCCCTTCTGGTATTAAAGTTAAAGTTGAAGATAATCTAGTATTTGTTGAAGCTAAGAACGAAGAAAGACAAACTAAAGCTAACCACGGTTTAGTTAGAAGTTTAATTTCTAACTGTGTTGAAGGTGTTACAAAAGGTTATAAGAAGACATTAAAGTTAATTGGTACTGGTTATAGAGTTGCAAATAAAGGTGCTGGTATTGAACTAGCAGTTGGTTTTTCACATAAAGTAGATGTTAAACCATCTGAAGGTGTTAAAGTTAGCATCCAAGGTAATGACACAATCTTTATTGAGGGAATTGACAAACAAAAAGTAGGACAACAAGCTGCTGAGATAAGATCTATCAGGCCACCTGAACCTTACCTTGGTAAAGGTATTAGATATGAAGATGAAGTAGTTATCAAGAAACAAGGTAAGACAGCAGCATAAAATGCCAAAAATTAATCAAAATATATCACTAGCAGAAAAGAGAAAAAAAAGAGTCAGAGGTAAAATTTCAGGGACCATGGAAAGACCTAGGATAACTGTTTTTAGATCAAATAAAAATACTTATCTTCAGGTTATTAATGATGAGACAGGTGTAACTTTAGCTTCCTCTAATGATCTTAGTATGGTTAAAGCTGGTGCTAAATTAGCTGGTACAAAAATGGAAAAAGCTGTTTTAATTACTCAAGATTTAATTAAACAAATTAAAAATAAAAAGATTAAAGCATTAAAGTTTGATCGTGGAAGTTATAGATACCACGGAAGATTAAAAGCAGTAGCGCAAGCGCTACGTGAAGCAGGTATTGAAGTCTAATATTATGGCAAATCACAGAAATAACAAACCAAGAAAAGATAGAGAACCTAAAGAATTTGATGAGAAAGTTATTCAAATTTCTAGAGTTTCTAAAAAAACAAAAGGTGGAAATAAAGTCGGCTTTTCTGTTTTGATGGTTGTTGGTGACAAAAAAGGTCGTGTTGGTGTAGGACTTGGTAAAGCAAGTGATGTCGTCGGTGCGATTAAAAAGGGAATAAAGAAAGCTAAGAAGAAACTGATTACAGTTCCTTTAGATGGTACAACTATTCCTTTTGCTATTAGAGTTAAAAAGGGCGCTGGTAAAGTAATGTTAAAACCTGCTCCTAAAGGTTCTGGTGTTATTGCTGGAGGTCCTGTTCGCGCTGTTGTAGAAGCAGCAGGTGTCAGAGATATTTCTAGTAAAATTATGGGAAGTGAAAATCAAGCTTCTAGCGTATACGCTACTTTCGAAGCTCTTAATCAAATCACAAAGATTGTTAAACTTAAAAATATTAAGTTAAGATCTATTGCTGAAACAGAAGCAGAAGAGAAGAAGAAATTAGAAGAAATTCAGGAAAAATCTAAGAAAGCTAAAAAAGCTTCAGACGCTGAAAAAACTCAGAAAGCTAAAAAAGAAGATAAACTAAAAGCAGAAGTTAAAGTCGCTCCAAAGAAAAAGGTAGTAGCTAAAAAACCTGCAGTTAAAAAATCAGCGGCAAAAAAAGAAGCTCCTAAAAAAGTTGTCAAAAAAGCTGTTTCAAAGAAAACTAAAAAAGAATAATCATGTCATTACTTAACAAACTTTCTAGCATTAGAAAATCATTACCTAAAAGAGTTGGTCGTGGTTATGGTTCCGGTAAAGGCGGACATAATTCAGGTCGTGGTCAAAAAGGTCAAAATTCAAGAAGAGGTGGTGGTGTGGCTATTTGGTTTGAAGGTGGACAATTACCTTTAATTAAGAGAATGCCTATGCAAAGAGGTAAGTCTAAACTTAAAGTAGTTAGACCTACAGCAGAGCTTAACTTAACAGAACTTCATAACATGAAGGCTGATACTATTACTTTAGATACACTTAAACTAGAAAAGATCATTGACCAAAGATTTAAAAAGGCAAAGATTATTGCTTCTGGTAAAATTACTAGAAAAGTTACCGTTGAAGGAATCGGTGTTACTGCTGGTGCTAAAGCTGCTATAGAAAAAGTAGGTGGCAAAGTGGTATAAAATTACTTTGTGAAAAAAGTACAAAAAAAACTAAAACAAATATTTCAAAATAAAGAGTTGAGGAAGAAACTCCTGTTTACTGCAGCTATCTTTTTTATCTATAGAACTCTCGCAAATATTCCTCTTCCTGCTATTGATGTTGATAGATTAGGACAATTATTTGACTCCAATCAATTTTTAAGTTTACTCAATATTTTTTCTGGAGGAACACTTTCTAATTTTTCTATTGCTGCTGTTGGTATTAGTCCATACATTACTGCTAGCATTGTTTTGCAAATGGCAGCAATGGTTTTTCCTACCTTAAAAGAAATGCAAAAAGATGGTCAGGCAGGTCAAGAAAAGTATAACCAATATACTAGACTTCTCTCTGTTCCTTTGGCTGTAGTTCAAAGTATTTCAGTTCTAGCCTTACTTAACACTCAAGGTTTAATTCAAGCAAGAGATCCTTTAACTATGATTACTATGATCATGAGTTTGATTGCTGGAGGTATGATTGTAATGTGGCTAGGAGAGTTATTATCTGAATTTGGAGTTGGTAACGGTATATCCATGATTTTGTTTGCGGGTATTGTTTCTCAGTTCCCAGTAGCAGTTGCTCAGGCAATGTCAGTTTCATCTAGTGAGCAGTGGAGCACTAATATTGTTTTTGCTGTTTTATTCTTAGCTATTATTGCTTTGATTGTTTATGTAAATGAGGCTATTCGTAAAGTTCAGATTCAATATGCAAAGAGAATGCGCGGTGGTAGATCACTGGGTGGGCAAGTAACTCATTTGCCTATTAGAGTGAATGTCGCGGGTGTGATGCCAATCATTTTTGCTGTTAGCTTAATGCTGGCTCCATCATTTATTGGTAGACTTTTGATTTCTTCAGGAAAAGAACAGTTTATTGGTTGGGGACAAAATCTTACGATTTGGTTTTCTCAAACAAATCCTATTTATATGATTTCTTATTTTGCAGTTGTTTTTATTTTTACTTTCTTCTCAGCTTTGGTCTTTTTTAACGCAGATGATATCAGTAAAGAATTAAAAAAGAGTGGAGCTTTTGTTCCTGGTATTAGGCCAGGTAGCCCAACTAAAAAGTATTTAGAGTATGTAGTGACAAGAATTACCCTTGTGGGGGCGATTTTTCTAGGTTTTATTGCTATAATGCCTTCTTTGGCCCAGCTCTTTACTGGAGTAAACTCACTAGCAATTGGTGGTACTAGTGTTTTGATTGTGGTCTCTGTTGTCTTAGAAACTACCAAACAAGTAGAAAGTATGCTGGTTGGTCAAAACTATGACCAATACACTTAAACTTAAATTATGAAAATAGTCCTAGTCGGTATTCAAGGTGCCGGAAAATCAACTCAAGGAAATTTATTATCACAGGAATATAATATTCCATATCTTTCTTCTGGTCATATTTTTAGACAAATGTCTAAAAGTAAAACAAAGTTAGGCAGATGGCTTAAAGAAACTCTTAACTCTGGTGCGTTAGTTCCAGATGAGACGACTTTAGATATTATCTTTGAATACCTGGATAAACCAGAGTACTCAAATGGGTATATTTTAGATGGCTTTCCAAGAACGCTAGCTCAAGCTAAGGCTTTTAAGGAAAGAAAAGGTGTAGATAAAGTTGTTTTAATTGATGTCGCTGATAAAGAAGCTCTTTGGAGAATTTCAGGACGTGTTTCAGATAGAGAAGATGAAACTCTTCAAGCTATTAGAAAAAGAATAGCTCTTTTTCATGAATCAACTTCAACAGTTGTTGAATATTATCAAGACAGAGGTATCTTAATCAGAGTAGATGGAGAACAAGATGTTGACGCTGTATTCAAAGATATTAAGAAATATATAACAAAATAAGGTATAATATAGGTCTATGGGAAAAGTACAGGCACACAAACGAGCAGCAAAAGCTAGAAGACAAGTTGATTTAACTACAAAGAAATCAGATAAAGTAGACCGCTTCGAAGTTGAGGGAGAAGTTTTACAATGTTTACCAAATACAATGTTTAGAGTTGAGGTCACAGACTCAGAAGTTAAGCCTATGGTAGGCAAAACTTTACTAGGAACTTTGGCTGGAAAAATGAGACTTTATAGAATTAGAGTTATGCCCGGAGATCTAGTCAAGGGCTATGTTTCTAAATATGACCTCGGAAAGTGTAAAATCACCTATAGATCAACAAAACCAAAGTCGCAGTCAATCTAACCTTGTCGAATCTTTACCCTTGAGGTATAATTCAACTCTGGTTATTCTTAATTCGCATTAAAAGAAGAACAACATGAAAGTAAAAGCATCAGTAAAAAAAATCTGTATTCACTGCAAATCCGTAAAGCGCAAAGGCGTTCTACGTGTTATTTGTAAGAATAAGAAACACAAACAACGTCAAGGATAAAACATTATGCCACGTCTAGTCGGTGTCGATATACCGGAACACAAAAAAACACTTTATTCACTCACTGCCATTTATGGTGTGGGACTTAACGTTTCTGGCAAGGTCTTAGACCAAGCTGGAGTAGATAAAGATAAAAGAGCTCGTGATCTTACTCAAGATGAAGTTGGTAAAATTAATAAAGTTTTAGAAAACTATATTAATGAAGGAAACTTGAGAAGACAAGTTAATGAGAATATTCAAAGATTAAAAAGAACACGCAGTTACAGAGGTTTAAGACATATGGCTAAGCTTCCTGCTCGTGGTCAAAGAACTAAGACTAATTCTCGTACAGCCCGTGGTGGTGGTAAGAGAGCTACTGTTGGTGCAATGAGTAAAGAAATGGCCGCTAAGTTAGAAGCATCAAAATCTAAGAAATAATTTAATACATGCAAAAAAGACAAAGTAGAACTACAAAAAAATCCAGCAAAAAATTAAGAAATGTTCCAAATGGTAGAGTTTATATTACTGCTACTTTTAATAACACTTTAGTTAGTGTTACAGATGAACAAGGTAACGTTTTATGTTGGGCATCTACGGGTGGAGCAGGATTCTCTGGTTCCAGAAAATCAACTCCTTATGCTGCTACAGTTACTGTAGAGAATGCTTTAAATAAAGCTAAAGCTTTTGGTATGCATAATATTGACGTATTTATTAAGGGCCCAGGCCCTGGTAGAGATGTTGCTTTAAGAGTTATTAAGGCTCAAAGGTTAAAAGTCGGCATGATTGCTGATATGACACCTGTTCCTCATAATGGAACAAGACCTAGAAAAGCTAAACACAATAGATAAACTTATATGGCAAGATATACAGGACCAAAAAATAAACTAGCTAGAAAAATTGGAGAAGACTTAGGTCTTAAAACCAATGCACTTAAAGTAGCCAAAAGATTAATGATCTTACCTGGACAACATGGTGCAAGAGGTAGAAGAAAAATTTCTGATTACGGTAAACAACTTAAAGAGAAACAAAAAGTTAAATATATCTATGGAATTTTAGAGAAATATTTAAAGAAACAATATACAGAAGCAAGTAAAAACCCAACTGCTACAGGTGCGGCTTTACTTAGCTTACTTGAGAGAAGACTTGATAACGTTGTTTATAGACTTGGTTGGTCTCCAACTAGAAGTGCTGCAAGACAACTTGTTGGTCATAGTCACATTCAAGTTAACGGTAAGAAAATGAATATTCCTTCTTATCAGGTACATGTTGATGACGTCATTAATATTAAAGGTAAGAGTACAAAATCTCCTTTATTAGTAGAAAGACTTAAAGAAGCTAGTTCAACTGTTGGATGGTTAGAATCCAAAGGAGCAGCTGCTAAAGTCATAAAACTCCCTGTCAGAGAAGATATTGGAGAAAATATTGTTGAGCAATTAATTGTTGAATATTATTCAAGATAAAAATTATTAATCCGGTATACGGACCTAGGAAACTAGGGATGAAACAAAGGAAAAAAAATATGAAAAACATTACAGACTACCCAGTCATGAACCCAGTCTTTGAAGTTTCAGAGGCAAGTTCTACTGATAGACAAGCTACCTTAGTAATTGAGCCTTTAGAAAATGGTTACGGTCATACTTTAGGTAATGCTATAAGAAGAATTCTTTTAACATCACTTCCAGGTGTTGCTGTTACGTTAATCAAAATTGACGGCGTTGATCACCAATACACAGGTATGGAAGGTATTAGTGAAGATATTATTGAAATAATTTTAAATATCAAATCATTAAGAATTAAATCAACTACTTCTTCAGAAGAAGGTATTATTAGACTTAATGCTAGTGGTGCAGGAGAAATTACTGCAGCTGACATTAAATGTGATGCTGGATTTGAAGTTGTAAACAAAGATCAAGTTATTGCTACTTTAACTAAGGGTAAAACTTTAGATATTGAAATGACTGTAAAATCTGGTCTTGGTTATGAGATGTCTACTGGTAAAGAGACTGCAGTTGTTGGTGAAATTCCAGTTGATGCACTTTTCTCTCCAGTTACAAAAGTTTCTTACAAAGTCGAGGCTACTCGTGTTGGAAGAAGAACTGATTATGACAGAATTGTTTTAGATATTACTACAGACGGTACAATCACTCCAGCTGAAGCTTTAAGTAAAGCTGCTATGGTTTTAGCTAAACAAGCTACTCAGATCTTTGATCCTGTACTTCCAGAAGTTGAGGTTGAAGAAGATACTCTTAGCCCAGAAGAAGCTGAAACTTTAAGATTAACCGTTGAGGAGTTAGATCTTCCTACAAGAATTGCTAATGCACTCCGTAAAGGTGGATTCGAAACTGTTGGTAACCTACAAGGTGCCCCTAGAGATGTTATCGCTAAGGTTAAAAACTTAGGTGAAAAATCTGTTGACGTAATCAACGACGCTCTTGGAAAAAAAGGAGTTAGTTTAGGTGAATAAATATGAGACATAGAGTTGCAAAAAAACACTTCAATCGTGACACTAATAATCGTAAGGCTTTATTAAAGAACTTACTTAGATCATTAGTGGAACAAGGTGAAGTAGTTACTACTACTAGCAAAGCTAAGGAAATAAAAAGATTAATGGATAAAACCGTTCATCGTGCTAAGACTGATTCTGTTGAAAACAGAAGACTCTTACACAGAATCTTTGGTCGTAGAGACGTTGTTAACACTTTAGTAGACAGAATTGCTCCAGCTATGGCTGATAGAGTATCTGGTTTTACTACTATTGCTAAAGAAGGCATTAGAAGAGGTGATAATGCGGATCTTTCTAGATTAAAATTTGTTGTAAAAATTGATAGAGCAGGTAGCTTAAAGTCTGGTCAAGACCATACTAAGAAAACTCCAGCTAAGAAGACTGTTGCAAAGAAGGTTGCTACTAAAAAAGTAGCTGCTAAGAAAGCTTCAGCTAAGAAAGTAGAAAAGAAATAAAATGCAAAAGACTTACATGCTTAAAACTGCAGACGTAAAGAGAGATTGGCACTTAGCTGATGCTAAAGGTCAAATCCTTGGTCGTTTAGCTAGTGAGATTGCACAAAAATTAATTGGTAAGAATAAACCTACTTACACTCCTCATATTGATGGTGGTGACTTTGTAGTCGTTATCAATGCAAGTGAAATTGCTGTTTCAGGTAATAAAGAAGAAGACAAAATGTATTACAGACACTCTGGTTTCCCAGGTGGTCTTAAAGAAAAAAGCCTTGGTGAACTTAAAAAGAGTTTCCCTACAAGAATTATTGAAAAAGCAGTTTTTAACATGTTACCAAAGAATAAGTTAAGATCTGGCAGAATGAATAGACTTAAAGTCTACGCTAACGCTGATCATAAGCACGAAAGTCAACTTAAGAAATAAATCAATATATGGCAGTCAAACTCAGAAAAAACTCACCAAAAAAACAAAAGAAGATCGTTAAAAAGGTTCAACCTGTTAGAGTTAAAGCTAATAAAAAAGCTGGCTCAACAAATAGAACTATGAAGATCCCTTCAGGTAATTATTTTGAAGGTCTAGGTAGAAGAAAAGTAGCTACAGCTAGAGTAAGAATTTATCCTACAAAAGGAGATTTCTTAGTTAATGGTTTAGCTGCTGGTCAATATTTTGATGAAATTCCTAATGCTTCCACTCTATATAACAAGCCTTTAGTTGCTGCTAATTTACTTGGAGCAATGGCTGTTACAGTAAAAGTTTCAGGTTCTGGTATCAGATCACAACTTGATGCTGTTACTTTAGGTATCGCTAGAGCTTTAGTTAAATATGATCCTGAACTTAGAGCTGTTCTTAAACCTACTGGTTTATTAACTCGTGACGACAGAATGAAAGAAACTCGTAAAGTCGGAATGGGTGGTAGTGCTAGAAGAAAGAGACAATCTCCAAAGCGTTAAAGATAACTTTAACATTAAAAAGAAAATTAAAACCCCGGCTAACAGCCGGGGTTTTTAGTTAGTTAAAATATAATTATTATTTAAGTCTTTTTGAAACTACGTTATAGAAATTAACATAAGCTAAAGTAGCTAAAGGGACTGTGATAATTAGCCCTACTAAGAGAGCAATAATACCAGAGTACATAAGTATTACTATTGCTGCTATAAAGCCAATGATGTCCCATTTAATACCTTTGGTAAGCTTGGCACTAGCTTTCATAGCTTCAATTGGACCCATTTCTTTATCAATTACTAAGTAAGGAGCAAACATGTATTTTATTGCAAAGTAAATTCCTGGGACAATAAAGAATATCAAACCAACAAAAATGATTACACTAAGGATAATTTGAGCTACAAGATATTTAATGATTAGTGGGAACATTGAAGTGAATGTTTCCATATTAACTTCTTTACCTCTGATTACTTGTAAGAATCCCTTAATCACACCCATACTGATGATAAACTGGAGGAGCATATAAATTAAATGCATGACAATATTATATGATTCAGGATCTTTAGTCATTCCAGTGACAAATGAGTAAACAAAACCAAGAATCATTGGGAGAAGAGTAAGAGCATAGATCATAATCCACTCTTTTTTAAATATACTCCAAGATTTTTTTATGGTGTTACTAATGATAAAGCCATTTGAGGCTGTTGAGGTGTCTGACATGTATTCCTTCTTATTTTAATTAAAAATAATTATACATTGTTTTAAATTGTTTTGCTGTATCTTAATTTAAGTTGATTAAGTGTCTTTTAGAAATAAAAAGTAACTATGCTATAATCACTTTAGTTTAGAAACATAGTAATCTATGGCAAGATTATCACTAAGCTACAGTTTAAGATTAAAGCGGCTAAGGTGAATGGATATCATATCTTAGCAAGTAGGGTGGAACCGCCTTTATTTAAGAAGGGTCCCTACAAGGTATAAATAAGTTATACTTTGTAGAGACCTTTTTTTATTGTCTCTACAGGAAAGTAAATATGTCTAATAACAATAGACCAACATTAGAAGAAGTAGTTGCCTTATGTAAGAGGCGTGGCTTTGTATTTCCAACATCAGAGATTTATGGTGGCTTAACTAGCTCATATGACTATGGTCCACTTGGTAGTGAATTAATGCGTAATATTAAAGATCTATGGTGGAAAGAGTTTATTAACTTAAGACCAGATATGGTAGGACTTGATAGTCAGATCATGCTGCACCCGGAAACATGGGTAGCCTCTGGTCATGTGGGATCTTTTTCTGACCCAATGGTAGAAGACTTAGAGACAAATAAAAGATATAGAGCTGATCATGTTATTGAAGGATGGATGGAAGGTAAAGAAGAGTATCAAGATTTTGTGGTAGAAGATCTTAGTACAGAAGAGATGGGTCAATTTATTAAAGATAATAAAATAGTGAGTCCTGAAGGGAATCCTTTTAGTGAACCAAAAGAATTTAACCTATTGTTTGAAACTTCTATTGGGGCAGTCAGTGGAGATAAGTCAAAAGTATATCTAAGGGGTGAAACTGCACAAGGTATTTTTACTAACTTTAAGCAAGTGCTTAACTCAAGCAGAGTCCAACTACCATTTGGTATTGGTCAATTGGGTAAGAGTTTCAGAAATGAGGTAACAACAGGTCAATTTGTCTTTAGAACACTAGAGTTTGAGCAAGGTGAAATTGAATACTTCTTTGATCCAGAGAAGACAGATTGGAAAGAACTATTTGAAGAGTGGCAAAGAAAGATGATGGACTTTGTCATTAATACACTAGGTGTTAGTGGAGAAAATGTCAGATGGAGAAAGCATACAGACAAAGAGAGATCTTTCTATTCTAAAGAGACTTATGATATTGATTATCACTTCCCATTTGGTTGGAAAGAACTATGGGGACTTGCTTATAGAACTGATTATGATTTGAAGCAACAAATGCAGCATTCTGGTGAGAACTTAGAGTACACTGATCCTCACACTCAGAAGAAAATAATGCCTCATGTGATTGAGCCAGCGGTAGGTATTGGTCGTTTATTCTTAATGACCATTGTTGATGCATACTGGCGTGATGAGGAGAATAATAGAACTGTTTTAAAACTTCATCCAAGAGTTGCTCCATATAAAGCAGCTGTTTTCCCATTACTAAAGAATAAACCTGAGTTAGTTGGAAAAGCTAAAGATATTTTTGATAATCTTTCTAGAAAATTCCCAGTTATTTGGGATGAAAGAGGTAATATTGGTAAGAGATATCTTTACCAGGATGAAATTGGTACCCCTGTTTGCATCACTATAGACTTTGAGAGTCTTGAGGATGAGAGTGTCACAATCAGAAATAGAGATACAACTGCGCAAGAGAGAATAAAAATTACTCAGCTTGAGGAGTACCTGAGTAATATGTTAAATTAAGTAGTTGGCACTTTATTGTTAAGTGAGACATTTTATTTAAAAAAAATTATTAAATTCTTATGAAAAAAATTAATAAAAAAAACCTACCAATTATTATCGTTGCTATAGTTCTACTTCTTGGCGGTGGTCTTTTTGCCATGAATAAGTTTGGAGGGTCAAAGACTACTGAACAAACAGAAGGCAAGAAAAAGAAAAAAGTATTGGAACCAAAAAATATTATTGATATTGCAATGCGTCCTTATGTAATTCTTTCCCCTGTCAGTGGTGGACATCATATTGAACTTAAGATAGTAGAGGTTCCAAAGGAGGCGACTGAAGTTGAGTATGAATTAGAATACCAATCAGGGACTTTATTACAAGGTTTTCAAGAAGTTTTACAACTAGGTTCTTTGCCAGCTAAAACACAAAAATTATTTGGTTCACAGTCAGCAGGCGGAGCTATTACTTACCATGAAGATATTAAGGGAGGAAGTTTACAACTTAGATTCCTTGGTGTAGAAAATTATGTTCTTAAGCAAGATTGGAGATATTTTGAGAATAAGACAAAGGAGACATCATTTAGTTCAAAGGATGCTAAGTTTCAAATTGAGTCTGATGATTTAGCTCTTAACCGTTTGTTATTAATTTATAATACCCCGGGTGTTCCAGAAGGATTAGAGAAGGAGCTTGCTTCTGATGCTTATTCTCTTACTAGTGTAACTAAGATTAGCGGTGAGGGTACTGTGAGTATTAGAGCAAATCAGGAGGGTGAGTTAATGATGATGGGCTATGATGGCTCTGAGTGGGTTGAACTTGATAGTGAAGTAGAAGGTAAAGTAGTTACTGCTCAAGATGTCTCCCTTATGGAGCTTTTTGTAGTAGTAAAATAAATTATTAATTAAGTATTAATAAGGCTATATATGAGTAGAGGTGTAAGAAAGTTGGGTGAGTTCTTCTTAGATTTAATTGAAACGGTTGTTATTGCTTTGTCAATTTTCTTAGTGGTTTATTTATTCTTTATGCAACCACATCAAGTTAATGGACAATCAATGGTACCCAATTTTTTGAGTGGGGAGTATGTTCTAACTGATAAAGTTAGTTATAAAATGAAAGATCCTCAGAGAGGTGATATTGTTGTTTTCCATGCGCCTAAATCAGCTCATTGCCCTGAGGGAACGGGTTGTGATTTTATTAAGAGAGTGTTAGCTGTACCTGGGGAAACAATTTCCTTATCTAATAATACTTATTATGTGAATGGTCAGGCAGTAACAGAAGAATATATTCCAGCAGATTTTGATACTCTTCCTGGAGATTTTATTAGAGGAAGAACTATTTCTCTTGGACCTGATGAATACTTTGTTTCTGGTGATAATAGGCCTTATTCTAGTGACTCAAGAGCTTGGGGCCCAATCTCTAAGTCAGATATTGTAGGTAGGGCATTCTTTAGATATTGGCCACCTCAAAGCTCTGGACTATTGCCAACTACTACCTATTAAAATATGGGTTATACAAAAAACGCTTTAGCAGGATTTTCTTTTCAGACTGCCCTTAAAATGGTCTCATACGTTGTGATCGGTGTGAAAATGGCTGTTTTAGCTAGAGCTTTATCTCCTGAAATATTTGGTCTTTTTTCTCTTGTGACTATAGCTCTTGGCGTTACTGAAGCCACTACTCAGACTGGTGTTAACTTAACCATAGTTCGTTCAAAACAGTCTGTAGATTATTTTTTAGATTCAGCCTGGGTAATAGCTATTATCAGAGGAATGGTGATCGGAATTATTATGATTCTGCTAGGGTTTGCTCTAAGTAACTTTTTTAATGAGCCTGATTTATTAGTTTTAATTTCTTTGACAGCACTGGTTCCTGTGATTAAGGGTTTTATTAATCCTTATGTTATTTCTTTACAAAAGAATCTTAAATTTTTTCAAGATACAATGTATCGTTTTAGTTATGTTTTAGCTGAAGCTAGTTTTGCTGTTGTAGTGGGTTATCTGACTAGATCTATTTATGCTTTGGTAGGTGCTTTAATCTTTGCTGCATTGGTAGAAGTTTTCGTTTCATTTATATTTTTCAAGAAAAGACCGCAATTTGTTTATCGAAAATCTCGTGGAGAAGAAATTCTCAATGGAGCAAAGTGGTTAAGTTTTTCTGCACTCTTTGATTATTTGAATGAGAATTTAGATAATTTCTTGATTGGAAAGATGACTAATTTACGTAGCTTAGGTTTATACCACTATGGTTACTCACTGTCACATAAGGTTAATTTTGATTTTGCTAAGTCAGCAACTCATGGAACATTGCCAATCTATTCTAAGTTACAAAGTAGTAATAAACGTTTATTAAGGGCTTTTTATCGTGCTACTGGAGTAACGATGTTGTTGGTTATTTCACTTTCATTACCATTTTTACTTTTTCCTGAGTTTGTAATTAATTTAATTTTTGGTAGCCAGTGGTTAGAGGTATCTAAGTTTTTACATTGGTTAGTGTTGGCGGGAATATTACAAAGCTTCTCAGCACTTTTTTATAGTTTATTTATGGCTAAAAAGGCTTATTTGTCAGTTAATATGCACCTAGCTAGTTCTGTTGTTACAATGGTAGTATTGGTTCTGTGGTTAGGTCAGAGTTATGGATTAAGTGGTGCTGCAATGGGTATATTCTTTTCTAGGTTAATTAATATACCATTATTAATATGGAGGTTTTTAAAAATAAAAAATGAATCTTAAAAAAATAATCAAAAAAAATTTTCTTTTAATAATTATCTTTTTATTGGCAACTTCTTTAAGAACATGGGATGTTCCTAATAGAATTGTTTTTTTTGATGATGCAGCTTTTGATATTAGAGCTGCTCAGACTGCATTGACGCAAAAAGAGATACCTTTACTAGGGATAGCTTCTAGTGTGCCAAGGTTTAAGCAAGGTCCAGTGACCGTTTGGGCCAATATGTTACTTAGTTTGGTTTTTGAAAATAACTTAACTAGTTTTGCAATCTTTTATATTTTCTTGTCTTTGTTGGCTTTGGTTTTAACTTATGAGTTTTGTGATCAGTATTTAAGTAAGAAAATTACAATTATTGCTACGGCTTTAATGGCCTTGTCTCCCTTTGCAATAGCTCAAGCAAGAATGCCTTATCATACGAATCCAATTCCTTTGGCTTTAATCTTATATTTATTTGCTTTGGTTAGGTTATATAAGAAGAAAAAATATGGATTATTTTTTGCTGTTTTAGGTTGGGCTTTCTTGTTCCAGTTTGAGCTAGCTGTTTTTCCTACCTTATTGCTGATTCCTTATGTTTTGTATAGAACAAAACAGCTAAGGAAAGAAAAATTAATAAATCAGTTAAAAGAAGTTGTCCCTGCAATTATCATTGGTTTATTACCTCAACTTATTTATGATCTTAAGAATGGGTTTTCCCAGTTAGGTTTATTTTTTGTCTGGGTTGGCTATCGTATCGTTAGTCTTTTTGGAGGAGAACATAGTTTTGGTGGTGGAAAAATAAGTTCAGTTTTATCTGCTTTTTTGAAGTATGGGGGAAGAATTTTTAGCACAGATATAGCTTTGGTTAATTTGTTCTTCTTTGGGGTTATTATTTATTCTTTTTATTTACTATATAAGCAATTTAGAAAAAAGAAGTTAAATGTAGCGATGGAAGTTATAGGAGTCTTTACACTTGTACTTAGTGCTGGTTATTTAGCTCACGGTGGCCCTTCTGAAGCATATTTCCCCCCGTTTATAGTCTTATTTGCTATCTTAGGGGCTTTTTCTTTAGAAAGTATCTTTAAAAAGAAAGTACTTATTTTGGCTGGGTTATTAATTTTATGGGGAGGTATAAATATAAAATCAGTTTTTGTTCATAATTTTTTTGTTAGTAATACACAAGAATTTTCTTATAGTTATTCTGTGGGAGAACAAAAGGAAGTGGTTAAGTTCATTAATGAGCACTCTGGGGGGGACTTTAAGTTTGATACTTCTAGAGAAATAAGGAAGTTTGATAGTGTTTTTGACAATTTAAGGTTTATTGGTGATATGGAAGGTATGTCTGAAAATAATCAGTCAAAAAAATACTATTATATTGAGAATAAAAAATCTTTATTAAGAGAGGCTCCACTGATTAAAGTTCAACACTTTCCGTCTGTAGATGTTTATTATTATGAACAGTAAAATACCTCTTTCAGTTATCACTATTTATAGTTCCAGCGTAGAGAACTCATATTTATCAAAGGTTAAAGATTCAGTTAAAGACTTTGATCAAGTGATTTTATTTGATACGGGTGATAAGCCGATTCATGATTTTTCTAAGGTAAGAAATGTGGCAATGAAAGAAGCTTCACATGACTATGTTTTATTTATTGATTCTGATGAAGTGTTGACCAGGTCTTCAGTTAAAAAAATAGAAAAAATAGTCAAAGAAAAAAAATATGATTTGGTATCTGTGTTAAGAACAGACATTTTTATAGGTAAACAGTTGAAGTATGGAGAGGCAGGTTCTATCCATTTAGTTAGGCTTGGTAAAAGAGAAAAGATGGTTTTCACAAGAGCTGTTCATGAGACTGTAGTGATAAAGAGTAATTATAAATTAAGTGGGTCGAGTATTGAGTTGCTCCATTATTCTCATCCTAACTTAAGTAGTTTTCTTGACAAGATATCTCGTTATGCATACTTAGAATCTAGATTTAGAAAACAAAAACCTAGTTTTGGACTATTAATAGAGCTTTTGTTTTTTCCTCCTTTAAAGTTTTTGTTTAATTTTTTAATAAAACAAGGTTATCGAGATGGAGTGAGAGGTTTTATTTATGCAGTTATTATGTCTCTTCATTCTTTATTCGTAAGGATCAATCTTTTTGAAAAAGGAATTAGAAAATAGTAGTAATTAAAGAGAAATAATATGAAAAAAAAGAAGTGCGATAGCAAAAAACAGCTTAAGGTCTTAGCTTCCATAATGGTTGGTATAGGAATTTTCATATGGTTAATGTCTGGTTCTGAGAAAACTATAGTCCAAGATTTGATAAAAGGAATGGGGATATTTCTTTTTATAGTTGGAATAATTAATCTTGATAAGTTTGGTAAATAGATTGAATTATACGTGTTTGCAAACTTCACTTATCTGCAAAGCTCAATCAAAGTGATAGGATGAAAGTATGGATGATTTAATGGGAAGATCTAAATTTTTTTGGCTTTCAGTAGTAGCCTTTTTCTTTGTCTTTTTTTTATTTAGTTTTTTAGTTTTACCAAAAATAATTTTCTCACTTGTTAGTAACTCAGAACAAACTAGCTTTAATGAGGTTGATTATCACTCCTCACTACAGTTTAATTTTTCTCAAGATGGAAAAATGACTGAAATAGAAAGTATATTTTCAGATGTGTTTTCAAAAAAAGAGTTTAGAAAGGTTAATGTAGTGATTACTGATATCCCTCAGGCACAAAAAATTAGCTGGGTTGACGAAAATAATCAAATAGTTAATCACTTAGGTTTTGATGTTTATGAAGAAGGAGATAACTTAAGTATTTATTTATATAATAATACTGCGGCTTTAAAAAATCGTGGCTGGGATGTGGAAAAAATTGCTAGAGAGAATGAAATCCTATTGATTAAGGCTTTAATGTATTATCGTGGCTGGCCTATTGAAAAAATTAATGAAGAGGCTAAGAAAGTCTTTCTATCCTTGCATGACCAATATCCAACACCACTATTTTTAATGACTTATGATTTTTAAAAAATTATTACTATCTTCTATTTTCTTTGTTATACTTTTTTTGGTTCCTAAATGGAGTGTGGCTCAAGCTGTTTGTCTTAATATTATTACTATTTATTATCCAGCTGGGTGTGAGACTGTCTGTCTACCTGGGGAGCCAGGTTGTGTAGAGTGTTCTTCTTACGAAGGTTGTATTGGTTCTGGCGGTCAACCTCCAGCTAACTATGATGGTTATTGTTATGAAGAAGGTGGTTGCGCTTGTCCGGATGGGTTATTAATTTCTTATTTAGATTCTTGTGATGATTTGATTAGTCAGACTTGTGGTAATGCTATTTGTGAAACTAATGAAAATTGCTCCAGTTGTAGCGCTGACTGTGGAAGTTGTTCTGAGCAAACTTGTGGTGACACTTTTTGCACAGGTTTTGAGTCTTGTTTAACTTGTAGCTCTGATTGTGGGGTTTGCGATGTAGAGACTGGTAGCTGGTGGCAGACACGTGGTGGGTTAGTAGGGTCAAATGCTACAGAAGGTTTAGCAATAGAGTCTAATATTCCAATAAATACTTGTGAACTGCCAGATTGTGATCCTAGCTTAATGAGTACTGATATTACTGGAGCAAGTGATTCAGTGGGTTATGTATTAACCTTAGGCGGTTCATTAAAGGTTAATGGTGGAGTAACAAGCGGGAGTACTAATGTTTTTTCAGTAGGAACTGGTCAAACTCGTTATTATGAGTATTTTGATTTTTTCTTTAGGGAAACAAATTTTGGATTATTACCTTTGGATGATTTTTTGACTACATATAATGATGCTAAAAAACCCACTTATTCTAGTAATAAAGTTGAGTATTATCGTAATGGAGATCTTACAATTTTAAGTCAATGGTCAGTTAGTAGTGGAGAGCAGTATGTAGTTTTTGTAGCAGGGGATCTTTATTTAACAGATGGAAATGGGTCTAGTGATGAATTGATTAGGGTAGATGAAGGTGGTTTTGTAGCTTTTATTGTTGAAGGTAATCTTTATGTAGATGAATCTCTTGGTAATTCTGATTTGTTAAATACTACAGCCAACATTGAGGGTGTTTATATTGTCAATGGAGTTATTGAAGTTCAAAGTCGTGGTGTGGCAAGTGGAGGTGATGATAGATTTATTGGGGAGGGAACATTTGTGGGCTGGAGTGGAGTAAATTTAAATAGAGATTTTGATGATGGTTTAGGTAGGGATAGTGAAAACTTAGATAAGCCTACTGAACAATTTATTTATCGTCCAGACTTTATGGTAAACTTGCCTAGTATATTACGATCGTCACCAAGAATATGGCAACAAACTCTATAATATTTTATTTTCTTTTTTGCGGTTTATTTATTTTGGGTCAACTGCAAAGAGTTGAATTAGGTTTCATGCCAGCTTTTTATCTTCATGACCTTGTTTTATTTTCTTGGTTAATCACAATAATATTTTCTAATGGAAAAAAGATTTTAGATTTAATTAAAAAAATAAGGTTTAATAAATATAAGTTAGAAATACTATTAATTTCTTGGATACTAATTGGTTGGCTAGTTTCCTTTGTTATGGGTGAATTAGGAGTCAAGTTTATTTTTTATAGTATTAGATTTACTAGTTATGGATTGTTGTTTTTCTTAGTTAGTAAATTAAAGTTACTTAAAGTTCAGTATTTGAAGTGGGGTTTTTATTTAACTGGTTTTTATCTTTTACTTTTTGGTTTATTACAATATGTTTTTATTCCAGATTTGAGATTCTTGAGTATTTTAGGTTGGGATGATCACTATTATCGTTTGGCCGGAACTCAGTTTGATCCAAATTATATGGGGATAATTTTTGTTTTACTTTTTATTAATTTTAACCAATTGGTAATGAAAAAAAGAGCTAGTTTAAAATACTTATTACTATTTTTAATTTTGATTGGATTATCTTTGACATTTTCTAGATCTTCATATTTGAGTTTCATGGTAGCTTTATTATTAACAGCTAAACTTAATCCGAAAAAATATTTGATTGGAGTTTTACTTTTAGTGTTAATTATCCTTGCACCAAAACCAGGGGGTGAAGGAGTTGATTTAACTAGAGTGGCAAGTGTTAATGCTAGGCTAGAATCTTCTCAAAAGAGTTTAAATGTTTTACAACCATATCAATATATTACTGGTCAAGGTTTATTTAATAAAATTAAACCAAGTTATTTAAGTAAAGATTTTGTTAGAGCAGACCATGCTTTACTTGAAGATAATTTCATATTATTGATTTTTAATTCAATGGGTATAGTAGGTTTATTTTTAGTAGCTATATTACTTGGAAAGTATTTATTAGTTTTGTACAAAAAAGATCAGGTTAAAGCAATTAGTATTTTAGCAGTTCTTATTCATGCTATGTTTAATAATAGTTTTTTTCAACCTTTTATTTTTATTTATTTGGCGTGGAGTTTAATAAGCAAAGTTGATCGTCAGTTCAAGCTCTGAGACATTTCCAGCCTTATCTACAGCTTTAACTAGGATTTTATTATCACCCTCTGCTAGTGAGTAGGTACCTGCAAAGCTACCTTCATTATTGGCGAAGGAGAGTCTTCCACCAATATAAACCTTAGAGTTTGGCTCTGTGATTCCTTTGACAGTGGTAATTTGATTTTTGCGTAATGTAACTCTAGATTCATTTTCTGGAGTTTCAATTTCTATGGTAGGAATTTGAGTATCTAAAGTGATGTAGTATTTTTTACTACTTAAAGACTCATTTTGTGCTTCATCAATTGCATAAGTAGCAATTGTGTTTTCCCCTTCTGTTAATAAAGCTTCAAGCTCAAAAGTTCCTTCATCAGAGATAGTTTGTTTTTCTGCTTCGTTGCCATTAAGGACAAGGACTATCTCACTTTTTGCTTCGCCAAAACCAGAAAGTATAATTTCTCCTGAATGAGTAGCTTCGACTGGAGCATTAAGAATAGGAGTTTGTGGAGGGATATCATCTGAAGAATTTGTGATGACATCACCATCCAAGACATTGAAAGCAACTCTGACAATATTAGGTAGGACTAAAAACAGGAAGCCTAAAATTAAGGCAAAAATAAGAAAAATAATTAAGGCAGTTTGTCTAGCCAACTTACTTTGTTGTTTTTTTGCTAGTCTTGATGAAATAGGTTTGTTTGCTGGCATGATAGTCTCATTCTAACACAATCCACTTGCGGAGCTCTTTAGAGAGGTTAACCATGAAATGAACGTTATGAATTGAGGCTAGTCGGTGAAAGGTTAGCTCATCTGTTTTGAAGAGGTGTCTTAAGTAAGAACGAGTGTACCCTTTCTTACAAGTTTGACAATTACAGTTATCAGAAATAGGGCTTAAGTCTTTTTTAAATTCACTATTTCCAATCTGCATTCTGCCTTTATTATATTTGGAGGTAAATTTTGGCTTTTCTTTTGCAGTATCTAATTCTCCATGATAAATAGCTCCATTTCTGGCTAGTCTAGTAGGTGCTACGCAGTCAAACATGTCATACCCTGCTAAGATAGCATCAACAATATCTTGTGGGTTTAGTCCAAGACCCATGGCATAACGAGGCTTATTTTCTGGGAGTATATCTCTGGTCCAGTTTAATATTTCTACAGTTCCTTTCATATTATAGCCAACGGTTTCCCCTCCAAAAGCTATTCCATCAAAATCTAAATCAACTATTTTTTGGACGGATTCTCTTCTAAGGTCTTTGTGCATTGCTCCTTGAGCAATACCAAAGAGTGATTGATATCTACCATAAATATTTTTACGTTTTTTTTCTTCCCAGTAATCTTTGCATTGTTTAGCCCAGTTGTGAGTTCTATTTAGAGCTTCACGTGTATATTTTTTATTAGCTTTATCTGGGGTACATTCATCAAAGGCCATAATAACATCAGCTCCAATTTGTCTTTGAATTTCGATTGCCTTTTTTGGAGTGAAAAAATGTTTAGAGCCATTTAGGTGTGACTTGAACTTAACACCTTCATCAGTTATTTTAACGTTTGATGTGCGACCCTTGTTAGCTGATTGTTGCCCTAGAGAAAAGACTTGAAAGCCACCACTATCAGTTAACATTGGACCTTGGTAATTCATAAAGTTATGAACGCCTCCAGCATTTTCAATAATTTCTAGTCCTGGGCGTAAGTAGAGATGATAAGTATTTGCTAAAATAATCTCAGGATTAGTTTTTTTTATATCATCTGAGTCAATAGCTTTTACAGTCGCTAAGGTTCCTACAGGCATAAAAATAGGTGTTTGTACTGTTCCATGCTCAGTTTTAAACTCCCCAGCTCTAGCATCGCCTTTTGTAGATTTTAATTTAAAGTTAAGTCCATTCATATCGAGTATTTTACCATTTATTCATGACTAAGCTCTCTGACTTTAATCTACCTAATATCTAGTTTAATTTTTCTTTTTTGTTTAAGAATTATATTTTGTGCTAAGCCCAACATTAGACATAGTGATATAAGTGAGCTTCCACCATAAGAAATAAAAGGAAGGGTAACTCCAGTAATTGGAAGAAGGCCAACATTCATTCCTACGTTAACAAAGGTTTGGATAGTAATGGTAGTCATCACTAGAATTAAGTAGTAGTGTTCAAACTTATTTCTGCTGATCATAGCTCTATAAATTAAGAAAACATTCAAGATAAAGTAAAGGCTAAGAAGTATTAAGCTACCTATGAATCCCCACTCTTCTGCATAAGAAGCAAAGATAAAGTCAGTTTGTCTCTCTGGTAAAAATCGCAGGTGAGACTGGCTTCCTTGACCTAAGCCTTTTCCATAAAGTTGTCCTGATCCGACTGCTATCTGAGATTGGAATGAGTTATAGTTTGAACTATCTTCTTGATTATTTTGAGAGTTAACAAAGCTGGTAATTCTTTCTTTTTGATATGGTTTTAAAACTACCATCCAAGAGAAAATAACTCCAATAATAGCTACACCAATTAAAGACCAAATATATTTTGTTTTAATCTCTGATAAAAATAAAATAATACCAAGACTTAATCCAAAGTGAATTGTAGTTCCTAGATCTGGCTCAATTAAGATGAGAACTGCTGGTAGTGCTAGTAATCCAATAAATTTTCCAATGTTTGTAAAATTATTCAATTTATTTTTACTAGCAAAAATAGCTAGAGTAAAACCAGTAATGGGTATTGCCAACTGTGAAGGTTGAATGCCAAAGAGATCTCCAAATTTAATCCAACGAGCTGTGCCGCGGGTAAGAGAGCTATTGATAAGAGTTGCTAGTAAAAGAAAAATTAATCCTGAGTAAGCTAAGAAGTTGTTTCTTTGTAGAAAAGACAATTTAAGTCTAGAAATAACTGTAAAGGAAATTAAGCCAATAATCCAAAAGATTAGTTGTACAGAAGCTAGCTCTGGGGCAATACTTTTTAAGGTAACAAGGCTGATTAAAGAAAAGCTGATTAAAACTGCTGGAATTAGTAGAGCCTTAGTTGAGGATGTCATTTAATTTTCCATTCTACCATTGTCACTTTTAAGTACTTATTTAATTATGACTCTATTTTTAGCGAAGTTCCTTTAACAAGTTTTGTACCTGTATGATTTTCAATTTCACTTTGCCATCTTTCTGACCAGCTTGGACAAGAAACAGTAACAATCTCACCGACACTAAGTCCAGCTTCTTTTCTTAATTTTTGGATATCTCTCATTAATTCACGAGCAAAACCTTCTTCTTCAAGCTCCGGAGTAAGTTTTAAGTCAAGACTGACGTTTAATTCTTTTTCATCTTTGATCCAATTTACTTTTTTGATATTAAGTTCATTTTCAAGAAGCTCTGATAGATCATTAGCATGGGACATTTCTGGTCCCGTAACAGTTATCTTTGCTAAAGGTTGTCTAACTTTTATTTTTTCTGTTCTTCTAATGGCATGAGCTTGCTCAGTTATTTTTCTAACTTGAGTCATCTGAGATGTTAATTCATTATTTAAAAGATTTTTATAGTTTTTAGTCTTAGGCCAATCAGTATGATGAATTGATGTATTTTCGTCCACCATAGTTTGGTGAATTGTCTCACTAAAGAATGGAGTAAATGGTGCAAATAATTGTGCAAGAGTATATAAAGTGTGTCCGAGTACATGACCAGCTTCTTTATTATTTTTTAGTCTATTTCTGCTTAATCTGAGGTACCAGTTAGAAAGATCAGCAATAAATTCAATGAGTAAACGACTTGATCTAACTAAATCATAATTATTCATATCACTTGTTACTTTTTCCACAGTTTCAGAAAGTCTAGCTAGCAACCACTTATCCATAATATGGTTTGGTGACTCAGGGACTTTTTTAAAGTCTAGGTTTTTGTCAGCATAAGTTTGATAGAAGCTAAATACATTCCACCAGATGATAAAAACTTTTCTTCTTAAGTCTGCTACTTCACGTTCGTTAAAATTAAGATTCTCAGCTTTTAGAACAGGAGAGCTAGACATATAAAGTCTTAAACTATCTGCTCCATATTTATTGATTAACAATACTGGATCGGGATAGTTTTGTAGCCTCTTGCTCATTTTCTTACCATCCTCAGCTAAGACAATTCCGTTAACAATGACATTTTTAAAAGCAATAGAATCTTTGACTCCGCCTGCAATGACATGGAGGTAATAGAACCAAGCTCTTGTTTGGTCTACACCTTCTCCAATAAATTCTGCTGGGAAGTTTTGTTCAAACTCTTCTTTATCTTTGAAAGGATAATGAGCCTGACCATATGGCATTGAACCAGAATCAAACCAGGTATCCAAAACATCAGGAACACGCTTCATAGTTTGATCACATTTATCACATGGGACCATAATTTCATCCACTACATGCTTATGCAAATCAGTTACTTTTTGACCAGAGTCTTTTTCTAAGTCACTAACACTTCCGTAGACTTTTTCATTTCCACAGTCACATTTCCAAATAGGGATGACACTAGCCCAGAATCTTTGTCTAGAAATAGACCAGTCACGAGCACCCTCAAGCCAATTGCCCCAGCGACCAGTTTTAATATGATCTGGAGACCAGTTTATATTTTCAGCATTCTTAAGAAGATTATCTTTCATCTTTGTAACATTTACAAAATAACTTCCAGTAGCATAGTTCAGGAGTGGGGTATCACAACGCCAACAGTGAGGATAAGAGTGGGTTATTTTGAGCTTACTCCACAGTTTATTATTGTGTGCTAGATATTTAATTATTTCAATATCTGTTGCTTGGGGGTTATCTTTAGGTTTCACTTCTAGTCCGGCAAAGTCGGTGACTTCTTTTCTAAATCTACCATTCATTCCTACATGTTGAATGAGTTCAACATTCTCTTTCTTTCCTAGCTTATAGTCATCATCACCAAAGCCAGGAGCTATGTGAACAATGCCTGTTCCTTCTTCCGCTGCAACAAATTCAGCAGAAACAACCTTAAAGGAATTCTTTGTTGTTTTATAATATGGGAAGAGAGGTTCATATCTCAAATTCATGTCTATGAGTTTTTTACCTAAAAATGTCTCTGAAAAAGATAATAGGTCATTTTGTTCTTGCCTTGAATTTGGACCATCTTTCCAATATTGGTCAGAGATTAGATAAAATTCACCGTTATTTGTTTCAGAGTATATTAATCTATATTTTATTTCTTCATTTATTGCTAGTAAGAAATTACCTGGTAATGTCCATGGGGTGGTAGTCCAAGCTAGTATATAAAGTGGAGAGTTATAATTAAAATTAATAGCATTTTTAGAGCTTTTTGGAAGGTCTTTTAGTGTGGAAAGTAATTTCTTTTTATAAGAATCTTCAACTTTAAATTTTGCCGTAACAGAAATATCCTTAACATCTTTATATCCTTCTGTAACTTCAGATTGAGAAAGGGTTGTCTCACAGCGAGGGCAGATGTGCATGCTACGATGATCTTCATAGACTAAGCCTTTATCATGCAGTGTTTTAAATACCCACCAGACTGATTCCATGAACTCTAAGTCCATAGTTTTATAGTCATTCTCCATGTCAGCCCAACGGCCCAACCTTTTGATGATTGTTTTCCAGTCTTCTACATAGCTGAGAACCTTGGATCGACAAACTTCATTGAATTTTTCTACACCTAATTCTTCAATTTCTTTCTTTTGGGTAATACCAAGTTCTTTTTCTGCAATGTTTTCAATAGGTAGTCCATGACAATCCCAACCCCATTTTCTTTCAACTCTTTTACCACGCATAGTCCAATATCTTGGGACAATATCTTTCATAGTGCTACCCAATAGATGTCCATAGTGAGGAAGGCCAGTTGCAAAGGGTGGACCGTCATAAAATACATATGAATTTTTCTTATCTCTTATGGAGATAGATTTTTCAAATGTCTTATTTTCTTCCCAGAATTTTCCTACAGCTTCTTCTAGCTTTACTAAATCTGGTGTTTGGTTAAAGTTGGTTACTTTTGGCATATTTTTTTGTTTAATGATTATTATAGTTACTTGTACTAGGTTAGTTTGGGGCAATAAAAAAGCCCCTAATTAATACCAACATGGATATCAATTAGGGGACCTTCTAGTGGCGGTGCCACCCCTTATTTACTCGTTCCAGCGATTACGGGCATACCCGGGAAGTTCTATTTAGCTAAAAGCTTTTCTTCTTCCTCCTTGCTTAGTGATAATAAGCTCAAATGGATTTATCTATAGGAATTATAGCACATAAGATAACTAAATTATTTTGTTGGACAATAAAACTAAGGTAAAGAATATTTGAATCCTATAGTAAATTATGTTATAATTAACACGTAGTTCTACTTAAAAAAGTTTAAGGAGTACCTGAAATGTCAAAAACCAATAGTGATGGCATTTTAACCGAAAGACAGGCTAACAGCCTACGAGGATGTGGGGCTGGCACAGAAAATGAGTGCTTTGCTTTACATGAAAGCTGCTGGGTGACATCTTGTTTAATGGTAGTTGATCAATCGGCTGCTGGAAACAGATGGATATTTACCGGTGGGCGCATGAATGCTTCTCAGGAAGAAGGCATTGTTTACTGCCCATTAGGAGTTTTAGGTAACTCTAAAATCGACCCTTCAACTAAATAAGAGAATAACTACAAAACCTACATAAGAGGCAGTTAGTCATACTAGCTGCTTTTTTAATTTAGAAAAGCTTATTGTCTTAAGAAGGCTGGGATTTCAAACTCATCTTCAAAGTCATTATCTTGAGATGGGGTTTCATCTTTAGCCTCTTTTGGAGCTGTTTCTTTCTCTGGTTCTGGGCCTTCTTTACTAAAGTCTTTATTAGAGACAAAAGGACTAGTAGGTTGGCTATGAGATTGAGAAAGTTGAGTGGTTGTCTTTGGCTGAGTAAATCCACTTGGGGCTCTGTCTATTCTAGGGGCTTCTTCTTTCTGAGGATTAAATGAGGCAGGGTTATGACCCAGTCTTCTGTTGGAGTCTTGGGTGAAATTACCAAAGAAAGGTCTTTTAGATGTTCCATAACCACTGTTTTCAAATCCTGTGGCAATGACACTAATCTTTATATTAGAGCCCATTTCATTATTGATAGTGGTTCCAAAGATAATGTTTGCATCAGGGTCAGCAGCATTGGCAATAATAGCAGAAGCATCAGAAATTTCAGTCATGCCCATATCTGGGCCACCAATAATGTTATAAAGAATTCCCTTAGCTCCATCAATAGAAACTTCAAGGAGTGGAGAAGAGATGGCCATTCTGGCAGCAGTTGCAGCTCTGTTTTCACCACTTGCCTCACCAATACCCATTAAAGCTGATCCAGAGTCAAGCATGATAGTTTTTACATCAGCAAAATCAACATTGATAAGACCAGGAACAGTAATAAGATCAGAGATACCCTGAACACCTTGGCCCAAGACATTGTCTGCTAATTTAAATGAATCAAGGAAGGTCATTTTTTTATCTACAACCTCCATTAAGCGTTGGTTGGGGATAACAATTAAGGTATCTACTTTATCTCTAAGGCTATCGATGCCTTCTTCGGCACTTTGCATTCTTCTAACACCTTCAAACATAAAAGGTTTTGTTACAACAGCCACTGTTAAAGCTCCAGATTCTTTAGCTACTTCTGCAATAGTAGATGAAGCTCCAGTTCCAGTTCCTCCCCCCATACCTGCGGTGATAAAAACCATATCAGTATCAAATATTAAATCTTTTATTTTTTCACGAGATTCTTCTGCGGCAGCTTTACCAACTTCTGGATCAGCTCCAGAACCAAGCCCACGGGTAAAGTTATTACCTATTTGTACTTTAGTGTCTGCTTTTGAAGTTAGGAGAGCCTGAGCATCTGTGTTAACGGCGATAAATTCAACACCTTTAATAGCACCAGATTCAATCATAGAATTAACGGCATTTCCCCCTCCACCACCGACTCCAATGACTTTTATTTTTGCGAAAGTTGCGTTGTTTGGTTTAACTAATCCCATGTTGTTATATATCTTGATTTTATAAAAATAGTAGTACTATCTTTTACCACAAAATTATCTCAAAGTGTATCACCTCTTTTATTTTTAAGATAAGAAATTGATAATGTTTTAAGGAATTAAAGATTTAAAAAGGTTTTTTACTTTCCCACCTAGACTTCCAATTTTAATATTTCCCAACAAAGAGCCCAGATCAAATGAGCTACCAGACTCACTTATGGCACCTTGACTGATTGCATATTCAATTAAACCAATGCTAGTCGCAAAAGTAGGTCTATTAATATCACTAGTAATTCCTTGCATTTCTTTTGGGCGACCGATTCTAGCAGGAAGGCGCATGGTTTTTTTTGCTACTTCGATAATGGAGACAGTTTCAGCCCCACCACCTGTAATAACCATTCCAGCTGGTATTAAAGGTAAGAGGTTTTTCTTTTCTAAGTCTTTACCAATTATGGTGAAGATTTCTTTCATTCTAGGAACCATAATTCCTTCTACTACAGATTTTTTTGATAATTCTTTTGTACCTTCTTCATCTAAACCAAGTTTTTCTAAATCAATTTTATCTGCGTTTTTTCTTCTTTTATTTAATTCTTCTTTTGATTCCCCTGGCTTTGGTTTAGGGATGACATATTCTTTTCCTGATAGTTTTAGTTTTATTTTTTCTGCAGAATCTAAGCTAATTCTACAACCAAGAGCAATATCTTGTGTGATGTGTCTAGATCCGATAGGGAGACTAGTAGAGTATTCTAGAGCGCCTTCAACATAGATACAAACAGAAGTAGAGCCTGATCCAATATCAACAACAGCTACTCCAAGTTCTTTTTCTGTCTCTGTCGCTGAAGTGATAGCACTGGCTAAACCAGAAAAGACAAAGCCTTTAAGTTCAACTCCTAGGTCAGAAACACTTTTTTTAATGTTTTTTAATGTTGTGCTCATGCCGGTAATAATATGAGCTTCTGATTCTAGTCTAATCCCAGTCATACCGACTGGATCTTTAATTCCTGTTTGAGAATCAACTTTAAAGTCACGTGGAACAACATGGATAATTTGACGGTCATTAGGTAGAGAGACAGCTCTAGCCGCTTCAATTACTCTTTCTACGTCTTCACGGTTTATTTCTTGATTGGGGGTGGCTACAGCCACAACGCCTTTTGAGTTTTGGGACTTAATATGAGAACCAGAAACTGAAACAAAAGCTTCATTGATTGAGAGACCTGCCATTCTCTCTGCTCCATCTAAGCTTTCTGTTAGAGTGGCAGAGACTTCTTCTAAATTTACAATGGCACTTTTTTTCATTCCTCTGGATTTGACTGCAGAAACACCTATTACTTGAGGTTTATTTGTTTCCTCGTTAAAACTAGCAACAAGAGTGACACATTTGTCAGTTCCTAAATCAATAACGGCAATAATAGGTTTTTTGGACATCTTTAGTAAGCATAGCAAAAAGTTTGCATTTATGTCGAGGGAATTTCGTCATCCCAGCCTTGTCCATAATACAATCCTAAAGCCAGTTTAACAATAATTGTGTATTCTTCTGTCCGATCAATAAAGCCTTTTGTGATAGCTCCTATGGCTCCTTGTTTCTGTTTTATATTAGGATCAGAGAAAAAAGATCCCATGATTGGCCCCATTTCTTCACCAGCTATAATGCGGTCTGCAATAACATTAGGCACTTTAAATCTAGCTCCATTTGATTCAAAAAGATTTCCATCTTGGTCAACAACAACCGCCCAAACAGTAGACCATAGGTTTCCTTTTGTTTTTTCAAAAACACCACCTTCAAGTCCTATCCCTAGAACTTCACCACTTTTTTTATTCTTTTTATCTAATGTTTTTAAACCTTCTTTTAAAACGGCTTTTGCTCTGTTGATTGCGCCAGTTCTAGTTTCTTGATCACTCATCGGTTGTTCACTAATACCACTTTTGACATCTATCCCTATTGTTTCTAGGTTAGGCCAGGTCTCACTAGCTGCGTTGATCACAGAATTAATTTTAACTGGATTTTTTGAGCCAACAAAAATAATCATAATACTAATTAAACATTACTTAATAAGTCTTGCACAGCCTTTAATCCAATCTGCATACACTTAATTCTCCCGGGAGTAACAGATTTTAAGTCTAATAGTTTCAGAAGAAATTGTTGATCTATTTTTAATACTTCTTCTATCTTTTTACCAATTACTTCATTAGAAAGCAGGCTCATTGTGGCCATTGAAATAGTACAACCTTCACCAGTCCATTTTAGGTCTTCCACAACTCTTTTTTTATCATTTATCTTCATTGTTACTTGAATAGTGTCTCCACAAGAAGGATTGTATTGGACTTGTTTTAAGTTCGTACCAGTTAAGGTGCCATAGTTAGAAGGGTTTTTAGCTTCATCTAGAATAATTTCTTGAAATAGATCTGACATTATTTAAAAATAGTTTTAATTTTTTTAATGGCTTTAATTAATTGATCAATATCATCTTTGGAGTTATAAACACTGAAGCTAGCTCTGACTGAAGCCATCCACTTATTTTCAACGTGAAGAGGCATAGTACAGTGATGACCACTTCTGACAGCAACATTTTCTCCGTTTAAAACTTGAGCAACATCATGAGCATGAACACCTTTATAAATGAAAGCTACAGAGCCAAGTCTATATTTTGCATCTAATGGGCCAATGATTTTAACCTCATTAATTTGTGATAATTTTTTTAATGTATATCTAATTAAGTCACGGTCATGATTTTCTACATTATCCATTCCAATTTTACCTAAATAATCACAAGCAGCGCTAAGACCAGCTATAGAAGCAACATCTGGTGTACCAGCAATAAATCTTTCCGAGAGGTCATCATTAAACTTTGTTTTATCTTTATAAACAGAATCAATCATGCCTCCACCAAAGAGCCAAGGTTTCATTTCTTCAGTTTTAAGTAATTCTTCTTTGACAATTAATCCACCAATACCCATTGGTCCAAGCATTTTATGACCTGAGAATGAATAGAAATCAACGCCTAACTTAGCAAAGTTAATTTTCATGTGAGGGGCACTTTGAGCTCCATCTAAGGAAATTTTACAATCAAGTTTGTGTTTTTTTATCAGGGCAATTATTTTTTTAATTGGGCTAACTGTTCCTAAAGTATTACTAACGTGAGCAAGTGAGATTAGTTTTATTTTATTTCCATATTTAGTTATTTTCTTTTCAAGGTCATCTAGATCTAAAAGACCTTCCGTAGTTAAGGGGATATAGTTTAAGTGAGTTTCTATTCTCTTTCCTAGTTCTTGCCATGGCACAATATTTGCATGATGTTCCATTAAGGAAACTAAAATAACATCGCCTTCTTTTAAATTATTTTCTGCCCAACCATAAACCATTCCGTTGAGGGCTTCTGTGGCATTTCTAGTAAGAATTAGTTCAGTGTTCTTTGCTCCAAAGAATTTTGCGACATTTTCCTTTGATGTCTCAAAAACAGTGGTGCTAACATCAGATAAGTTGTGAACTCCGCGGTGAACATTAGCACAAGAATTTTCGTAGTAGTGAGAGATAGCATTTATAACCGATTGAGGTTTTTGAGATGTGGCAGCATTATCTAAATAGACAAGCTTGGGGTAGTTTTTAAAGATGGGAAAGTCTTTTTTATGTGAGTTCATAGTTTGTATTATATTACAGTATATTTGGTTTTTAAGACTGGCATTTTAAAGCGAGTATCTATTTCTTTAATAGCGGTATCAACTTCTTTTAATTTTATGTTTTTTAATATTTGATTAAGCTTATATACACCATTTTTTTCATCATCTTTATTGACTAAAACCTTGATATCTTCTTCTAAAAGGATTATAAAGATATCTTCTTTTAAGCTTATTTTTTCGTAATTAATCTCATATCTATCTAGCTCTATGAATAAAGTATTAATTTGTTCATTTAATGTTTTATCTAAAGTTTCCTGTTCAACTGTAAGAATAGTCTTATCTTCATCTAATTGATAATAGCTAGATTTTGTTTTTGAAAGTTGAAGAATAAGAGTGTTTGGTAATTTCTTGCTAACTTGATATTTTTCAAACTGAGAAAGAGTTTTTTCAAAGTCAGTGAAGAAAAGTGATTTACCTTTCAGGTGGTTTAATTTATCCAGGACTTCTTGTGAACATTGTTGTTGGTTTTGTCTACATTCGATAATAGTTATTTTAAAGAATTGATATCCAGAAAAAGATAAAAAAGAAAATAGCAATGATAATAAGATAAAGTTAATCTTTCTTAATGAAGGAGGACTTTTTTTTAGGCTGTCTCTTTTATCAGTTCCCATAGTTTTGAGGCTCCACTAGTAGTTGGTTTAAGTGGTTCTAGTTTTCTTCTTAGAGATCTTTGGTGTTTTTTTAAATAGGTAATTTCTTTAAGCAGTGAATTTGCATTAAGGTTTTTTTGTTCTAGTAAAACCCCTGCTCCGCTTTCAGTGATGGTTTTTGCATTGAGTAGTTGTTCGTTGCCTTTAGAAAATGGGAGAGGAATAAAGATAGTAGGAATTTGTGCAAAATTAAGTTCTTGGACTGTGTTAGCCCCAGAACGGGAAACTGCTCCATCAGCTACGTTGTAGACCCAGGCCATCTCTGAAGTAGTAAGCCATTCTTTGACAATATAGTTTTGTCTATGAGCAGCGTGAAGGCTCTTTTTTACTTTCTCTAATTCTGCTTTGTAATTAATTTTGCTGGTAGGGTTTCCACAAGCATGAATGACATTCCATGTATTAATGATCTTTGGTAAAACTTGGGAGATTGTTGTATTTAAAATGTATGATCCTTGGTTTCCACCAGTAATAAGCAAAGTAGGTTTTTTAGTGCTAAGGTTTGTTGACCATGATGGTCTTTTAGGTTTGGCATCTATCAGATCTGGTCTAATTGGGTTTCCGGTGACAACTGTTTTTTTCTTAGGGAAATGTTTAGTACTATCAGGGTGGGAGAGAGCAATTTTCTTTGCAAATTTGCCTAGTATCTTATTTGCTTGTCCAGCAGTTACTGTTTGTTCATGAGTGATAACGGTAATACCTAGACTCCAAGCTGCTATTCCAATTGGAACAGCTAGATATCCACCAAAGGAAATAAAAACTTTTGGGCGGTATCTGAGTAGAAGAAAAATAGCTCTTAAGTATGAAAACTTAAACTTAATTAAGAAAGGAATTTTTCCTAAGAAATTTTTTGCCGGTCGAGGAGCAGTAAAAGGAACAAATTTAATATTTCTTTTTTCTACCTCTTTTTTTTCTTGTGATTTTTGTTTATTAACTTCTTGGCTGAATAATCTTCCAAAAAAAATAATTTCAGTTTCAGTTTTATTTCTTTGTAAGTAGTCAATCAAAGCTAAAGCAGGAGTTAAATGTCCACCAGAAATTAATATTTTTTTCATTATGATTTTTGTTTTATTTTAGAGAGTTTAGCCAAGACTCCTGTGGCTAACATTACCATAACCAGAGAGGAACCTCCATATGAGAAAAATGGTAAGGGCATTCCTGTCAGAGGAACAAGTGCAACCACAGCTGCAATATTTAGTAGTGTTTGTGAGCTGATCCATATTAGAATACCCATGGTTAAAATATGCTCAAAAGAATCGGAAGAGAACTTTATTGCAATCTTGTAAGCGATAAAAAAGTAAGAGGTGAAAAGAGAGATGATAATAAAAGAACCAACAAAACCTACTTCTTCTGCCACAATAGCTAAAATTGAGTCGCTACTAGCTTCTGGAATGTAGTTATATTTTTGTTTTGATTCTCCAATGCCTTGTCCCATTATTCCACCTCTACCTAAAGCTAGTGTAATTTGTCTAATATGAAAGCTAGAACCAAGGGGGTCAAGTTCAGGGTTAAAAAATGTAGAAACTCTTTTCATTCTATATTCTGAAGAAAAAATTGCTGCTAAGACAAGCGTTAAGCCAATCCCACTAATTAGTAATATGTATTTCATTTTTCCTCCAGCAATAAAATACATGCCCATAGCAATAGCTAAGACAATGAGAGTGGAACCGAGGTCAGGTTGAAGAAGTAGCAGAGAAACTGGTAGAGCAGTTAGGAATAGGAGTGGAATTAACTTCTGATGTTTTGACATCCAAGCAGCAAAGAAAGTGACAATAGAGAATTTGGCAATTTCTACAGGTTGAATAGTCACAAGTCCAAAGAAAGAAAACCATCTTCTGGCTCCATTTAGCTTAAGACCAAAACCAGGAACAAAGACCATTACTAAAGCTATTAAGGTAATAATAAACAGTAGGGGAGAAATCTTTTTCCAAAACTTGATGGGAATAAAGCTAGAAGTAATGAGAGTTAAAAACCCTACTACTAACCATGCCGCTTGTGACTGTACATAGTGATAAGGATGTCCAAAGGTAGAGAAACTTTCAGCAGTGGAACTTTCAAAAACAAAGAGAAGGCCAATCAGCGAGATGACTGTTGTAATAAAGAGTAAGAAAAAAGTACTAGAAAAATTAATTTTCTTTTTGTTACCCATGATAATCTTATTTGCCAATTTTAATTTTTATTCTGTAGCAGGACTAGCTTCAGGAGTTGGTGACGGACTAGGCTCTATTGATGGAACAGGGCTTGGTGATGGTGTAGGACTTGGTTCTGGTTCTTTCCAGTCTTCACCACCTGTACCAATTTTTATCTTGCTAGTTTCAGTCCACTTTCCTTCTCTAGAAAGAGCTTTGGCATAGAGTTCATAACGACCTTTACTTAAGTGAATAGTACCGCGGTAACTTCTATTATTGATGGTTTCTTTAAGATTTCCATTAACCCACAATTCTATCTTTTCTATACCTTCGCCACTATCTGCGTCTATATGAATTTCTATATCTTCACTGTCATAGGTCTTTTCATTTTCTGGGCGAGATAATCTGACAGCTACGTCTCCTGATTCTCCACAATATTCTGTAGGTGGTTTATAGAGATCTCCTTCTTGTGCATTGACCCATACATTAATAGCTTCTTGCCATCTGTTTTGACCATCTAGGCTATAAGGATCTTCTTCACGAAGGGCGACAAATTCTTTTTCTTCATAGTCACCAGTAGCAATTTTTGCATCAGTTGCTAATTTACGATCTTCACCACGACAAACTTTAAGCTTGGAATGAATTGGGTCAGTTAATGTAGGAATAGTTCCTGATAAGTAATAGTCGTTTCTTTTCTCAAAGTCATCATGAGCTGGGTAGCCAGAAATTTTGTCTACCTCAATCATTTCAACCCCACTGGGGACTTCCCATGATGTTGTTTTATATCCAAGAGAAATAGCTTCTTGAATAATCCCTCGCCAAATTGGAGAAGCACCAGTGATACCTGAAGCAACATAACTCATTGGGCTGTTATCATTATTTCCTACCCAAGTTCCTACAACAACATTTTGGTTCCAACCAATAGTCCAGTTATCTCTTTGATCATTGGTAGTACCAGTTTTGACAGAAATTCCAGGGCCCATATTGAGAAGAGAGTTAGGACCAAAAGCTAGTAAGCGAGCATTATTGTCAGAAAGAATATCATTGATTAAGAAAGCCTCAGCTTGAGATATAACTTCGGGACCTCTTGTTGGTTTGTACTCATAGAGTACTTGGCCGTCTAGGTTTTCAACTTTAAGAATAGAAACAGGTTCAATTCTACGTCCACCATTTGCAAAGACTGAGTAGGCAGTAACAGTATCAATCAAATGAACTTCAGCTCCACCAAGAGTAGCAGATAATCCAAACTTACTCATGTTTTCCCCAGTTGACTCTAAAGTGGGGAAGCCCATTTTGTAAGCAAGAGTTAAGAAATCTTCAACACCGACAATAGCAAGTGATTTTACAGCTGGAATATTGAGAGAGCTACCAAGCGCATTTCTAAGTGAAACTGGTCCTCTGAATTGTCCATCATAGTTCTTGGGTTCATATTTATCGGCACTTTCATTTGGGGTAAAGACAGTTTCGACGTCCAAGATCATAGATGAAGGACTATAACCTTTTTGGAACATAGCAAGATAGGTAACAGGTTTGATTGAAGAACCAGGCTGTCTTAGCCCATCTACAGCTACGTTAAACTGGCCTCCAATTTCATTGTTAAAATAATCTTTACTTCCTACCATACCTAATATTTCTCCAGTATTAGGATCCATTACCATGGCAGCACCATTAGAGATGTCATAGTCTTCAATTCTAGAAATTTCTTCAGTAACAATTTCTTGAGCTTTTTGTTGTAGTTCTAAGTCTAAGGAAGTAGTAACTTTTAGACCACCTCGTTTGAGAAGATCCTCTCCAAACATTTCGTTAAGTTGGTCTTCTATATAGAAGACAAAATGAGGTGCTTCCATATCTCCACCTTTACGGACAAATTCCATTAAGTCCATATCAGATAGAGCTGTTTCTCTTTCTAGTTCGGTAATATAGCCATCTTCAAGCATTCTACGAAGGACTCCTTCGGCACGCAGTCTCCATAATAAAGTTCCATCTTCGTCAGTTTTTCCAATAAAAGGAGAGTAGGCAGATGGTCTTTGTGGAAGACCAGCTAAGATAACGCTTTCAGCTAATGACAACTCATTAACTTTTTTGTGAAAATAACTTTCACTAGCAGCTCCGACACCAATAGATACACCACCATAAGGGACTTCATTAAGGTACATACTTAGAATTTCGTCCTTGGTAAATTTTCTTTCTATTTGAAGAGATAAAACAAATTCTTTGAATTTTCTGGTAACAGTTCTTTCATTAGTTAGTAGGACATTTTTTACTAACTGTTGGGTAAGAGTAGAACCTCCGATGACACGACCTCTTTTAAAGACATAGTTATAAGGGATACGAACTATAGTAAGAAAATCAAAACCACCATGGTTATAAAAGTCCTTATCTTCTACAGCTACAGTAGCTTGTTTTAGAGAATCTGGGATTTCTTCAATTGGGACAGGATCTCTTTTTTCTGCTTGGTAAAGATCGTGAATAATTTCTCCATTACGGTCATAAATCTTGGTATTAAATCCTTCGATCCTGACTACTTCACCAGGTTTTGGTAAATTACGAGATACCCATGCGAAGGCAATAAAGAATAGAACAAAGCTAACTACTAAACCTACAAGAGCAAAGAGTGATAAAAATCTTAAGATCTTAATCATTCTGAGTTTCTTCTCAGTGGGAGAAAGCTTCCTACCCCTCTTTAAACGAGAGTACTTCTTGTTCTTAAATTTATTGAGCATTTTTTTCCATTTTCTGGACAAGTTAATTGTCATGGAAACATTCTATCAAGCTTCTCCAATTACTTCTACAAGAGTAACTATGATAGGATAATGCTATGCAAAATAAATCATTTTTCGCCAGGTTGATTTCCATTGTGATCTTGACCGGAGCAGGAGCTTTTACTCTGCTTATGGTATTTAAATTTGTAGGTCCTGTACCTCTTTCTATTTCCTCTACAGTTGCTCAAAAGCAAAATCTTTTCACTAGTAGTGGTAATGCAGAGCTTGAGACTATTCCCGATGAAGCAAGTGTCTCACTAGGTATTAATGTTAATGAGCCTACAGTTGCCTTAGCTCAAGATGAAGCAAATAGGGTTATTAACTCTATCTCAGATAGACTTAAAGCAATGGGTATTGATAAAGAGGATATTAAGACACAAAACTATTCTATTAACCCTGATTATAACTATAGCGATGATAATAGAAACATTATTGGCTATAGAGTTACAGCTAACCTAGCAGTTAAATTAACTGATTTTGAAAAATTAAACTCTGTGATTGATATGGCTACACAAGAAGGGGCTAATCAAGTTGGAGGTGTTAACTTCTCACTAAGTAAAGAGAAACAGGATGAGCTTAAAAAAGAAGCTAGAGTAGAGGCGATTGACGACGCTAAAGAGTCTGCACAAGAGTTAGCTAGACTTTCTGGAGTACAACTTGGAAAAGTAGTTGATGTTCAAGAAAGTAGAGGAGGAGGATACCCTCAACCTTACTATGGTGGATCTAAGTTAATGATGATGGATGCAGTAGCTGAATCAGCACCTACTAGTATAGAACCTGGTAGTGCTACTTATAGTTACTCTGTTACTTTGAGTTACGAGACTCTTTAAGTAATTAAGTATTGAATTGAGGGGCCCTCTTGGAAAAGAGGGTCTTTTATTTGGGGTTTTATTTGGTATATTTGAGTGGTTATTTAGAGTGATATAAAAATGATATGAGGTTTTCTGAGTACTTTGAGTTAAATAAGAAGCAAAATGAACTAGACTTTGTTGATGTTCCATTAGATACTGATATCCCTTTGTTTATAGACCCATTTGTTTTGTCAAAAAGAGAAGATCTTTTTTCTATTGAAGCTAGTCAGACAGTATCAAGTTTTTTTCAAGAAGTAGTAAACAAAATAAGAAATGGAGATAATTCATTAGCACAAAAAATGCTTGCTCAGTTAAAAGAGCCTAATGATACTCATTTAGGTCTTTCTACTGATAAGTCACAGGGAAAAGGTGTCAGTGGAAAGCAAGCCTTAGATTTATTTTTAGCTCTTAAGAATAGTAGGGCTGTTCAAACAGGGTTTATTAAAGATATTCAAGATTGTGAGCTTGTAATACCTGGAATAGGAGATGACAAGATATCTGATGTTGTTACAAATTTAATAAAGATTTTGCTTATCGGATACACTAAAGATCAGTGTGATTTATTTGGTATTCCAACAGAAAAGGTTTCTGCTGGAACTTATTGGAATGCGACAGAAAGAGAATGGACCGATAGTTTTGTAGAGTTACCAGTTGTAAATATAGATGGAAAGAAAAGTAGGGTTATATTAGTTCCAAAATCATTTACCAGATATAATATGGTATTTAACCATGCAAAATATTACAACGGATTTGTTTTAGAATATTTACAAAGACAATTTATTAGAGAAGGTAGTTCTCTTGTTCATATTTTAAAAAATGGTTCTCCAAAAGTTTACAAAAAAGATCTTAAAACACTTCCTGAATATAAATTAACAAAAGAGTTTTTGTATAGATTCTCTAATGAGAACCCTCAAGTTTTGGATTCTTATAGATCCTATATGGAGCAAATAAAGATTGAGCCAATTACAGATACAAAAATTGAGGAAAAACAAAATAAACAAAATAAATTTGATTATGATGTTTTAGTTTCAAAGTTAAAAAGCATTGACTCAGGAATAGCTGCTGCTAGTGTTTATCACGATCATATTATTGGAGTATTAACTGCAATTTTTTCTCCTCATTTGGTTAACCCTAAAAAAGAACAACCAATTCATGAAGGGCGTAAAAAAATAGATATTAGTTTTAATAATGCTGCTCAAGAAGGCTTCTTTTTTAATGTTTCAAACAAAGGAATTCCTTCTATAAAAGTATTTTTTGAATGTAAGAACCTTAGTAAAGATGTTAAAAATCCAGAGTTAGATCAGCTAGCGGGCAGATTTTCACCAAGGAGAGGGAAATTAGGTTTTATTGTATGTAGGTCGGTTGAAGATAAAGAAAAACTTATTAAGAGGTGCCGGGATGCTGCAAATGATGATAGAGGTGTTATCTTAGTGTTGGATGATAACGATATAATAGAATTGATTGGGTATAAAAAATTGAGTGATGAAGGTAAAATTAATGATTTTTTACATTCAAAAATAGATGAAATTCTTTTATAACTAAATCTCTTCTTTCTCAATACTCCTCCCAATAACCTGCATCGTAACTTTATTTCTCCACTTATTAACTGAAATAAACCCAGCTACTTTAATCTGTTCTCCCTCTTTAAGTTGTTCTGCCAGAAATCCTTGCCTCCAAAATATAATTTGAATACTATTTTCTGAATTATCTTTGACAAAGATTTTGAGATGTTCTTCTTTTTTTCCCATCTTCTTTGTTTCAATAATGGTTAGATTATTAAGTCCAAAGAGAGGTTCTCTATTTTTCTGTCCAAAGGGTTGGAACTTTTGAATAATGTTGTAAGTCTTTTCATCTACTAATTCTAGGGGAATATTACAAGCTAGTTCTACAGTTTTTTCAAATAGATTGTGATCTATTTTATTTGCTGTTTCTTGAAGTCGTTGTTTTATATCCTTTATCTTATCTGTCTCTACTCCAAAGCCTGCTGCCATTGGATGACCACCAGCTGCTAGCAAGTCTTCTTTGACTGTTCTAATTAACTCAATGACATTAATCCCAGGGATTGATCTGGCTGAAGCTTTGGCTTTGTCTCCATCAATGGCAATAACAATAGCTGGTTTGTGGTATCTCTCACTAAGTTTTCCAGCGATTAGGCCAATTACACCTTCATGGAAATCCTTAGATTGAACAACAATGAGATTTTCATCTATTTGTTCTTTAACTTGTTCCTGAGCATCTTTTATTTGTTGGAAAGTAAGGTCCTGTCTTTTTACATTTGTTTCTGAGAGTTCTTTGGCAAGTGTTTTTGCTTGAGCTCTATTTGGAGTACAAAGAAGTCTAAGTGCTTGGATTCCATTACTAAGTCTACCCATAGCATTAATTCTTGGAGCTAGGGCAAAGTTAACTGTAGAAGCATTAATTTCTGATTTTATTATTTTAGAGTTTTCTAGGAGTTCTTGTAAACCTAATCTGTTTGATTTCTGTAGTTGTTTGACTCCCCAGAATGCAAAAGCTCTGTTGAAGTCAGTCATAGGCATTTGGTCTGCAATAGTAGCAATTCCACAAAGGTCTAACTCTTTGTTTATGATTTGTTCTACTTTGTTTTTATTTTCTACGTGATCACTTAGTATTTCTCTGGAGAGAACCCAAGAAACTCCAGCACCACATACTTTAGTGGAGTGAATAATAGCAGTGGCTTTAGGTAGTTTATCTTCTGGAGTGTGGTGATCGGTGATGATGATGGGGCATTTTTTCTTGTTAAGGTAATCAATTGCTTCATGAGCCACAATGCCATTATCTACAGTGATGATTAGTTTTGGGTCATACTCTATATATAAGTCATCGATTGCCTTGGGAGTTAGGCCGTAGCCATGTTTAATTCTATCTGGAATAAACGGTTTGACTTTATATCCAAGATCATAAAGAACTCTCCACATAATAGCGGTAGCAGTGATTCCATCAGCATCATAATCACCAAATATGATGATTTGATCATTTTCTTTGTCTAACTTCCTGAGTAGCTTTAATGTTTTTTTTATTTGTTTCTCATCTATCCCTAAGTCTTTTAATTTAAACTCAAAAGGTTTTGGTGGATTAAAGAAAGTTTCATGATCCTCAATGTCTTTATTTTCTAAGAGAATGTCTTCTAACTCTTGATGAGTATTAGGGAATGTGTTGTTTTTTATTTGCCAGTGCATTAGGAAATAATATAGATAATTCTGACTAGTGCCAAGAGTAAGACTGTTTGTACTACTACGGTAGTCCAAGCAAACAAAGTTAAAAGGAGTCTTTCTGACTTCATAATAAATTTGATGAGACCAGTGTGTAAAATACTTACGATAAGAGAAAGTACAGGAAATAAGAAAAGCCATTCTTTTGCAATGAGATGTTGCTGTGGTTCTGCTAGAGAATAGAAGATTGGAACAACTGGCTGGGTGCCAAAGTAGAAGATTAAAGTAAGTAGAGCAGAGACCAGTGTAGAAAGGTAAATGATAAGAAAAGGTGTTTTAATTATCTTTGGAATGAAAAAAAGTTTTTTTCTTTTCTGTAGTAAAGGTTGCATCTTATTTTCATTATATACTGTCTTTTAGATAATTGAGATTACTAAGTAAATTAACTTTTATTTCCTCTGATATTTCTATTTTATTTAGGTAGTTATTTAATAAAGCGGTATATCTTTTTTGATTATTAATAGTTTCCACATTAGCCCAATTGATAATTTTAATTAAATAGTCTGAATAATTATCTAAGATTAGTTGTTCTTTTTTTATCTTCTTTACTGTTTGAAGCAGTGACTCCCAGTTAACTATTTTTGTTATGGTAATTGGCTTTGAATTTGTTTGGTTGTCTATAGTGGATGACTCTTTATGATATTCAAGTTGGTAAACTTCCTGGTTATTTAAGATAAGGCTATCTTCTTTAAGAATAGTTGCTTCACCTTGCTCATCATAGTTATAGATGGAAAAGCTAAGAGGTGTATTTATAATCTTATTTTGACTTGAGAAACTTATTTTATAGTTGTCTGTTTGAGGTTTTGCTATTTGGGTAATTGTATATTGTTTAACTTCTTTTTTATTGTCATCACTACTTAGTGTTTCAATAAATTGGTCTAATCCTATCGGTATCTGATTATTAGAATCAGTCACTTTTATATTTATATTAGGGTCTGTAACGATCATGATGTAACTAAGGTCAGTGAAGCTGGGTGTAAAGATTCTAGTAGAAAGCAAATTAGCTTTATGTTGGCTAAAAAGATTGTAGTTATAAATCGGATCAATAATATTAAGATCTAATAAGTCATTGGTAAAACCATTGCTAACTAAGAAGTGACCAAAAATATTAAGGACTGTTGGTTGGTTTTTTTCTATCTGATTTATTGTTGGTTCTAGTGAGCTTCCACTAATTCTGGAGTACTCTAGTTTTGGAGTTTGTAAGATATCACTAATTTGTTTTGTTAGTCTAGAGATAGCTAGCCAATTAAGTAAGCCTTCACCAATGTAGCCATCAGGTTGTGTTTTTAACCAAGTATTTAATGTCTGTGGGGTGATATTCTCACCACTTGGCAATTTATCAATCTCGTAGTAATTGAGAATCATTGCTACAGAACTTAAGGCACAGCCCCATCTTTTTATAGTTGGGTTTTCTGACCAACTACTTGCTGAGTCATATTCATTTTCTGCCCATATAGGATTATTCTGTTTAAAGATGGGGACATCTAATATAGTTGGGTTAGTATTTGTTTTATCTATCTCATCAAGGCTTGTAATGGTTAAGTTATCAAAGAACGAAACAGAGCGTCTGCTACCACCCTTGCTTGTTTTAAGAGCAATGCTTGTTTTTATTACATTTTCATTATGATTACTATTATCAAGGAAGGGCTCTTGGTCATTGGTATCAATAATGATTTGATTATCTATGGCAACTTTAATGCTTTTATCTGGTAGGTATGCAATAGAAAAGTGATAAATGGTATCAGCAACAAAGGGAAAGGTCGCTTGGGAATCTGGTAGGTGATACTCTATGCCATTAATAACTTTTTGTAGGTTAATTCCAGAACCATAGGTTTTAAGGTCATACCAATTATTTTTATCTTGCCATAATAAAATCACGTTACGGTCCATATCTACAGATTCATCAAAGCGCCAATCAAACTCAAACTGGTAGCCTGACTGGTTAGATAAGTTTAAATTATTAGGTTTAATTACTGTTGTACAACTAGTTCCATCAACTATTAAGCCCATCCAGCCATCTATGACTCTCCATTTAGCTGGGGCAGCACTGTCAAGACAGACTCCCCACTTATTGTCACCTTCATTTTGCACTAGGGTCCAATCATCAAAAGTTTGATCAGAAAAATCATCATTAAATATTATCTGGTTGGCCTTTATAATATGAGGAGATGTGACAAATAGCATAAAAGTTCCTATGAGGATGTATAATTTCTTCATAGCCGTAATTTTAAAATGTAAAGATTACATAAACCTTAAATCTAGATGAAGAAAATACTACACTTAGCCAAATATTATGTTCCTCACATTGGAGGAGTAGAAACTCATTTGAGAGAGGTAAATAAGATTTTGGTCAGAGAAGGTCATAGTGTGACGGTTGTCTGTTTTCAAGGTGATAAGACTGAGAAGCTAATAGAGAAGATAGATAAGGTAACTGTTGTGAGAATTCCTACAGAGTCTTTCTTGCCTGATATGTTAAAAAGCAACCTTTTTAGTAAATGGTATTTAAAGCTGAAGGTTTGGACTTGGATAGCAAAAAATAGTAAGTACTTCTTAGATGCTGATATTATTCAAGTTCATGATGTGATGTGGTGGATTTGGCCTTTGTATATGGCTATTTATTATAAAATTTATATTACATTTCATGGATGGGAAGGTCATTATCCTGTTAGAACCAGAGATAAACTTCATAGGTATTACAATAGCTTATCTGCAAAGAAGTCTATTCATGTAGGTGATTTTATCTCACAGTTTTATTTAGATAAACCTAACCATGTTATCTATGGCGGTGTTAGTTTGCCTAAAGTAAGTAGTGTTAAAAATAGTAGTAAAGTTTTATCTAACAACTCTCATATTGTATTTCTTGGTAGGTTAGAAGAAGAAAATGACATAGAGAAATACCTCTTACTTTTTAAATTAGTAAAAAAGAAATTTACTAAGGTTAAAATTATTTTTGTTGGTGATGGCGCTTATCGTGAAGAGTGCGAGGCTATTGGGCAGGTGACTGGCTATATAAATAATCCTGTAAAGTATCTTGAGGATGCTAATTTAGTTTGTGCTAATTCTTATCTTTCTATTCTGGAGGCACAAAGTTATGGCAAAGTGGTTTGTAGTTTTTATTCTCATCCATTAAAGAAATCATATTTAACAACTTTTCCTGGAGAGAAACTCATGGTAATGGGATCAGATCCAAGTAGGGTATTTAAAAAATTAGTAGAACTTAATAGGTTAGATAATAAGAGATTAGCAAAAGAAATCAGGAGGTTTGCTGGTGAAATGTCTTGGCAAAAAGTGGTCAATGTTTATCAAGCAATGTGGCTGATATAAATAGGTTATACTATCTCCAGAATGAGTCAAATAAAAACAATCAAAGATGCTAGTGATATTGTAGAGGTAATTGGTTCCAGGATTGAATTACAAAGAGCAGGTTCCAGTTTAAAAGCCAATTGTCCTTTTCATGGTGAGAAGTCACCTTCTTTTTTTGTGAATGAAGTGATGCAAAGGTATAAATGTTTTGGTTGTGGTGAGTCGGGTGACGTTATTAATTTCTTAGAGAAATATGATGGGATGACTTTTGCTGAGGCTTTGCAAACTCTTGCTGATCAGGCAGGTATTAAATTAGAAAAGTTTGTTAAAAGTGAGCAAGATCAGGATAGAGAAAAATTGTTAGAAATTCTGGATTTAACAAGACAGTATTATGTGTATTTACTCGCTGAACATGAAGCTGGTCAGGTTGGTCGTGACTACCTTAAACAAAGAGGTACAACTAAAGAGTCAGTCAAGCTTTTTCAGTTAGGCTATTCTTTGGAGTCATGGGATGGATTGCTTAATTATCTTCACAAAAAGAAAAAATATAGTCTTCAGTTAATTGAGCGAGCAGGCTTAATTATTAGTAAAGGGAACAGATATTATGACCGTTTCCGAGGTCGGCTGATGTTCCCACTTAAAAATCACAGAGGACAAGTAGTCGGGTTTTCTGGCCGAGTTTTAGATAAAGATGCCAAAGAAGCAAAGTATATAAATTCTCCAGAAACACAGCTTTATCATAAATCAGAGATGTTATTTGGCTTTAGTGAGTTATATCAAGACATAAGAAAGAAAAAAGAAGTTGTGGTATGTGAAGGAGAGTTTGATGTTATTTCTAGTGCTCAAGCTCATATAAATAATGTGGTAGCAGTTAAAGGCTCTGTTCTTACAACGGAGCACGTTAAGTTAATTACTAGAGCTGCCACTAAGGTTATTCTAGCTTTAGATAGAGATAGTGCTGGAATTGAGGCCACTAAAAGGGCTATTACTATTTCTAAAGACAGTGGTTTAGAACTTAGAGTAGCCAATCTTGAGGGAGTTAGTGAAGATAGCTCTGATCTTAAAGACCCTGATGATATAGCTAGATCTGACCCTAAGGCATGGCGAGAAGCAGTTAAAAGTTCTGTTTCTGTTTATGAATTTTTGCTTCAAGTTGCTATCAAAAAATTTGATCCTGAAACACCAGAGGGTAAAAGAGAGATTATTAAAGATTTAGCTCCTGTTTTTTCTCAAATTGTTCATAGTGTAGAAAAAGACTTTTATATTAAAAAATTAGCAGTTATTTTGGGGGTAAAAAAAGAATTAGTAGAAGATGATTTAAAAAAGACTATTATTGCAAAAAGACAGGGAGTAGTTCGTCGTGATTTATCATCTCAGAAACCTACAAAGTCAAAAGTAAAGAAAATGACTACTAGAGCTAAGATAGAAAAATACTTAATTTTCTTGCTACTTAATTTTGATATAAGTGAAATAAAAAATAAGGCTTTAGAAATAATTAATTTACCATTTTCTATTAGTGAAGTTAACTTGTTTTTAAAAATATTGGTTGAGTCAAATAAGAAGACTCTAAAAGAAATTATGGCAGATTTGCCTGATGATATTAAAATTATCATTAGTGAGATATATCTTAATCCAAAGTATTTGAAGCATATTGAAGAGTTAAATATTAAAGGGGAATGGGATACAATTTTAAAACGGTTTAAAAGAGAAATGGTGAAAGATGAAATAAAAAAAATCACTATAGAATTAGATGAATTAGGCAAAAAAAATACTTTGAGTGATGAGGATGAGGTGAAACAATTAGAGTTATTACAAAAAATAGTTGAATTAAAAAGAAAGTAATTTATGCAGATCTTTGTTGATGAGACTGGTGATCCAGGGTTTAGAATTGAAGATGGCTCAAGCCGTTTTTTTATTGTGGTTCTAGTTATTTTTGAAGATCATGCTGAGGCTAATAGAGCAAAGAGTGCATTAAATAATCTTAAAAAAGAGTGGGAGAAAAAAGAGTCGTTTGAGTTTAAATTTACAAAGTTACAAAGAAGAGATAGATTAGAAGTTCTTGAAGTTGCTAATCAGTTTAATTATAAAATAAGAGCAGTCGTTTTTGATAAAGTTAGAATGAATGAGCTTCAATTAGAGCATTTTAAAAAGAACTATTATCAATACGCTATTAGGTCACTCTTAGAACATCAAGATTGCCGTATTCAAGATTCAGAAATAAGAATAGATAGCTTTGGGGAGAGTTATTATAGAGAAAAGCTTGTTAACTATTTTAATGAGCACCTTTGTAGTTCACCAGAAGAAACTCATAAACACCTTATTTTTCAAGATTCTAAGTTTAATGTGTTAATTCAGCTAGCTGATTTAGTAGCAGGTTCCTTACGGAAGAGTTTTAATAAAGCTACTAATGACTCTCAAGTCTATAGAGATGTTTTTTCAGATCATGAGGAAGATATTAAAGTGTTTCATTCAGTTTTGCATACTAGGCAGACTTAATTAATGATTATTTAAAAGAAGTAATCAAAAAGAAAATAAAGATAGCTATAGAAATAAAACCATAGATTCTAGGAACTTTTTTACCTTTTGAAGAGATAATCACATAACCAAAGAAAAAGACTGAGAAGAGTAGATAAATCAGGTCACTGCTTTTTAATACAGCGCGATATGGAGAAAACTGCAAGATTGGGATAAACATACTTAAGTTATAAATATTACTTCCAATTAAAGTCCCAATCACAATCTTATCTTCTTTTCTTGCACCAGCAATAATAATAGTGATCATTTCTGGAAGCGAAGTGGTGGTGGCCACTAAAGTAATTCCAATTAGCGTTGTAGAAATATTAAGCAAAGTAGAGAGTTGTTCTACAGAGCCAACAATTAAATCACTACCAATTCCTAAACCAAAGATGGCTCCAACAACAGCTAAGACAGATATTAAAGATGAACCATCTTGGTTAAATACCTTATCTGTTTTTTTTTCAATTTTTTTAAACAAATTTTTATCTTCATGTAACTGCCCATATTTAGCCAGGGAGTATTCATAGGCTATAAATCCCATTAAAAAAACTAGTAATGTGGCACCTTTAATAAACCTACTAATAGGTATAAATTCTAAGATAACAAATAAGGAAGTCAGGAGGATCATTAGTAAGTTATTTTTTTGAGTTTTGACTGTTCCTATTCTTGGTGAATGCAAAATAATTCCTGCTCCAAATATTAAAGTGACGTTGCTAATGTTGCTTCCTACAATATTACCCATAGCTAAACCAGCATCACCTTTAAGGAGTGATGATATTAATACTGTTAACTCTGGTAAGTTAGTTCCTAAAGAAACAAGAACTAGAGAAACAAATAAAGGAGAGAGTTTCCACTTTTCAGCTAATTGCTTACTTATCTCAATCAATAACCTTGAAGAGAGTAGTAAAAGGGCAACTCCACTGAAGAATAGGATAATGATTGAGGTCAACTGCATAATAATTAGACTTTAAGTATATAATACAAGAATATGGCAGAGCAAAACAGTAATCAAAAAAGAAAACCAAATTCAAACAATTCAAACCAAGGAGGAAAAGGAGGGGGTAAGCCAAGTGGTCCACCAGATCGTAGCCGTTATCCTAAGATTCATGCCTATCTAGCAAAATTAGGGATAGTTTCTAGAAGAAAAGCTGAAGACTTAATTAGAGAAAAGAAAATTCAAGTTAATGGGGCAGTAGCTAAAATTGGTCAAAGAATTAAAGCTGGTGAAGATGTCATTGTAGTAGATGGTAAAAAAGTTACTACCAAGAAACCTCCGCAACCTATTTATATCTTAGTTAACAAGCCTAAAGGCTACGTTTCTACAGTAAAAGATGAAGAGAATAGAAAAACAGTTTTAGAACTTGTTCCAGAAGAAAAAGAAAGACTTTACCCAGTCGGAAGATTAGATATGGATAGTGAAGGGTTAATGATTCTGACTAATGATGGAGGGTTTACCTTTAAGATGACTCATCCCACTAATGAAATAAAAAAAGTTTATAACGTTCTCATTGCTGGAAGCCCTAGTAATGCAGCGCTAAATCATCTTCAACGAGGTGTAAAACTTAAAGAAGGATATATTCAACCAGATGAGGTTAATATTTTAAGACATGAGCAAGGAAATACCTGGCTTGAAATTATTGTTCATGAAGGTAAGAATCGTATTATCAGAAGAATGATGAGAAGGATTGGTTATAACGTTATTAGACTTGTTAGAGTTAAGATGGGTCCTTTTGATATTAAGATGCTCGGTAGTAAGAGATCTATAAAGTTAAATAAAGAAGAAGTTAAGCAATTGTTTACTAATTAATTATTACTGTTTATTTGGAAAGTTGTTTCTCAGGTAAAAACCAGGTATTATTTAATTATATAAGCAGTAATTAAGATAATAAAATGCCTTTTGAAGAGAGATTCAACCAGATAGTTAAAAAGTCGACGCCAGTTAGTCCTCTAAGAATGTGGATCAACACACTGATACTAAGTATTGGTGTTTTTGTTTTTGGTAGTTTATATCTTTTCGCCCGTAGAGGCAGCTTTGATCTTTATATTGCAAATAAAGTTTTTGCTACCACATCTTTGGTTTTGATTGGCTTATCTTTTGCTCTGAGTGGTCTTTGTTATTTCTGGGATTTTGTAGATACCAAGATCGTTTATAGAAAGGTCTTGGGTTTAGTTGGTTTTTACTACTCTCTTGTTCATGTTTTTGTAACTTTATTTTTATTACCTAATAAATTTCCTCTTCCAAGTTGGATTATGGGGCATATACCCACTGTAGTTTTTGCTACTCTTGGTCTTATTATCTTTATTGTGATGGCTATTGCTTCTGATAATGATGTAATGCATGAGTTAGGGAGTAAGAGTTGGAGAAGAACAATGAGGGCGGGGTATATTGCTTATATCTTTATTATTATTCACTTTACTTTGCTTAAATATAAAGGCTGGATGAGCTGGTTTAATACTAAAGAACCTTTTCTTCCACCCTTGAGTTTACTCGAAATTATTTTTGCTGTCGCAGTCATTGGGATTAGAATTGCTTTGGAGATTAGTATTCGTAAGAGAAGAGCAACTCAATCATCAGACTCCATTAAAAGTCAGGACAAAGCAGAAGCTTTACCACAAGAATAATTACAGAAGTTTCTTTATTTACTTTTTTTCTACTATTCCTCCATTTATCCCAATAGTGCTAAACTGAATGTATGCCCAGAGCTTTAGTACTTGGAAACGGTCAATCCGTCGTCTGCCTTGATAGGTTTGGTTTTGTGCGTGACTTTTACTTCCCTTATGTTGGTTTAGAGAATCATGTCTCAGGTAATAAGCATCGTATCGGTGTTATGATTGATGGAATTTTTACTTGGCTTGATGATGGTACTTGGGAAATAAAGATTTCATATAAACCAGAAACAATGATTGGTTACCTTGTTTGTAAAAATAAGGATCTAAATATTTCTATTGTGATGGAAGACTGTGTCTATAACGAAGAGAATGTTTTTCTCCGAAAAGTAGATATTTATAACCACACTGATGACTTTAGAGATGTAAAGATCTTTTTTCATCAAGTATTTTTAATTGGAGAAAATAAGAAGCGTAATACAGCTTTCTATGATCCTACTCATAATGCGGTCGTGCATTATAAAGGGAGGAGAATTTTTATTGTTAATGGAAGAACAGATTCTGGACAAAAAATGGATGACTTTTCTGTCGGTGCATATAACTATGGTGGACATAAAGGTACTTACATTGATGCAGAAGACGGGGAGTTAGGTAAGAATGGGGTTGAGCACGGAAGTGTTGATAGCACTATTAGATTTTGTACTTCTTGTGAGGGTAAGAAAAAATCTACTATTCATTATTGGATAGCAGCAGCAAAAACATTGGATGAAGTCTATGCCCTTAATACTATGGTAATGAATAAGACTCCCGAAGGAATGATGAATTCAACGGAGGATTATTGGCATGCTTGGTTAGATAGACGAAATTTTAACTTTGAGTTTTTGACAGAAAAGCAAAATAAACTATTTAATACTTCACTCTTTATTCTTAGAGCCCATACAGATAATAAAGGAAGTATTATTGCCTCAGCAGATAGTGCCATGATTGAATATGGTAAGGACGACTATGCTTATATGTGGCCACGTGATGCTGCGTTTATTGTTAGTGTTTTGGATGGAGCTGGTTTTACTGAAGTTACTAAGAATTTCTTTAAGTTCTGTAGTGATGTTTTACATGAAGATGGCTACCTTCATCATAGGTTTAACTCTGATCAAAGCTTAGGCTCCACCTGGCATTCACCTTCTGCTCAAAGTGTTTGGTTACAAGATAAAAAATTACAGTTACCGATTCAAGAAGATGAGACGGCTTCCGTTCTTTATTCTCTTTGGCATCACTATGATCACACTAAAGATATTGAGTTTATTGAAGATCTTTATAAGCCATTTATAGAAAAGATGGCTAACTTCTTGGTAGAGTTTAGGAATAAAGATACGGGTTTGCCAATGCCTTCTTATGATCTATGGGAAGAAGTAATTGGTGTTTCTACTTATACGTGTGCAAGTGTTTATGGTGGTTTAATGGCAGCTGCAAAGTTTAGTGAGCTACTGGGTAAGAGAAATCATATGAGAAAGTATCAACAGGCCGCTAAGGAGATAAAAAAAGCTACTGTTGATCATCTCTATAGTGCAAACTTACGCAGTTTTATTCGATATGTAAAGTTAGTTGATGGAAAATTAGAACCTGTTGAAATTGTTGATTCTAGCTCACTTTTCGGGATGTGGTATTTTGGAATGTTTAAGCAAGATGACCCTCTATTCCAAAATACTCATAAGCAAGTTATGGAGAGACTGGGCAACCCTGGCCAGACTGGTGGATTCATTAGATATGAGAACGATGCATATTTTAGAAGTGGAGATAAATCTAATCCGTGGTTTATTACAACCCTATGGGAGGTAGAAAGAAGATTAGCTAGCGATAAAGTTGGTGAAGAAGATTTTGATTTTGCTAGACAAGTATTTGATTGGATTGAAAAACATTTATACCCTTCTGGTGTAATGGCAGAGCAACTTGACCCAGATCATGGAGAATCTTTATCTGCGACACCACTTGTTTGGTCACACGCAGAATATGTTAGAACAGTCTTGCTCTACCAACAAGCTCTTGTTAAGCTAGGGAAAGTAAAAGCAGAGCAGGTCTCTATTATTCATGAATTATGATTTATTATTTAGCAATTGATGGGGGTGGTACCAAGACCAGAGTTTTGTGCGCAGATGAAAATGGTGAAGTTGTTGGAGAGGGTTTATCTGGCCCTACTAGTTTAACCGTTTCTAATCTTGGAGCAGCCAGTTTTGCTTTGAGAGAAGGAATTAGACAAGCTACTCAAAACTTACCCCCAGGATTTGTGATCAAGAAGTTAGTGATGGGTCTGGCTGGTATTGATACTGAGGTTGAAAAAGAAAAAACCCAAGAAGCTTTTAAACATGTCCTCTCAGATTTTCAAATAGAAGAATTCATGTTTATGAATGATATTTATATTGCTCTTAGAACCGCTTCAGATAGTAATGATGCTTTAGCTATTATTTCTGGAACAGGATCTAATTGTTTTGGTTTAAATAGTGAGGGAAAAACTCATAAAACAGGAGGTTTAGATTATATTATTTCTGACCAGGGATCTGGTTATGCTATTGGTTTAGGTGTTTTACAAATGGCTGCTAAAAGCTTTGATGGAAGAATTGCCACATCAAAGTTAGAGCAAAAAGTGAATGCATATTTTCAGACAGCTTCTATTCCTGATTTAAAACAGAGTGTTTATAATCCAGTTTTATCTAAGATGCAAATTGCTGCATTAGCTAAGCTGGCTTTTGAAGCAATGGCAGAGGGAGATATTGCTGCCAAATATATTATTGATAAAGCAGCAGAAGAGCTATTCTTGATGGCTAAAATTGTAATAGAGAGATTGGGGTTGAATAGTAAACAGGCTGAGTGTGTTTTTGCTGGTAAAGTTTTATTAAATGATTATATGAAACAATACGTTAGTGGGAAGTTGTCTCAAGCGTTTCCTTCTGTAAAGATTGTTATTCCTACACAAGACCCTGTCCATGGAGCTTTAAAAATAGCTTTACAAAAACAGTAAGTTGACTTTTTTATTCCAGGTGTACATACTGTAATTAGGTATGTCTTTATTTTCAAAAATTCCCCGCAAAAAACTAATATCAATGATAACCGTTGGGTTGTTTTTATTTATGGTAGGGGTTGCGTCGGCTGCTACTTTAAGCCTTCAAGCAGATTACAGTTGTGACAATATTACTGACCTAGATGACTACACCATTTTAGTCAGAGAGAAGAGACTTAGCACTAGGAAGATATCATTACTATTTAAAGAATGGGGTAAAAGAGGAATCTCAGATTTAGCAGAGTGTGAAGGAAGAGCTGTTACTAGTGCTGCTGCAAATATTGGAGGTAGTGACAGTGTAGTCACAACAACTCCAGTAACTACCACTGTTCCGGCCACAACCAACTCTCCAACAACTACCACTTCTCCAGCTACAACAACTGCTCCTGTCACAACAACAACTCCAGCTCCTGTAGTAACTACAACAAACTCTATTGATTTATCTGATCCCAATTTAGTTGCTTATTTCCCAATGGAAGAAAGTAGTGGAGCTTTAATAAATAAAAAAACATCTAATAGTGTTGCTAACCTAATCCCTCAAGGAACTGTGTCATATTCTCAACCAGGTAAGTTGGGTAAAGGTATTAAAGTCGGTGGGGTAGGAAATGCCTTCTGTAGTGGAACTGGCTCAAATTGTAGTGATGTTAAGTTGTATGATTTCACCGAGAGTTACACAATGGGAATGTGGGTAAAACATAATGGTTATGAAGGTTTCTTATTTAGAAAATGGGAAGAAGGAGCAGGTAATTATTCTTACTGGGGACTTGATAGCAATATCTTTATTGCAGCTGTCTCTCACCCACATCCAGATTGGTTATATGGATATGGTCATGGTTTAAGAAAAGGTCAACCTACTGGTAGAGGATATATTGAAGGTTATATGGAATTAACACAGGGAGCTACAGATGGTTGGCACCATATGGTAGTGGTTAGAGATACGACTGCAAAAACTGTTCATCTATATGTAGATGGAGTAAAGCAAGATACTCACCCAGGTGTTATTCAGCAGGCTAATGGAAGTAAGGTAACAGCAACAATGAGAGCTGATAATCAGGCAAGTAGCGATCCATTCAGATTAGGAGAGCTTAATGGAGTTATTGATGACTTCTTTGCCTATGATAAAGCTTTAACAGAGGCAGAAATTAAAGAAATTTACCAGGAAGGGTTATAAAGACATGAATCTAAATCCTTTTCACAAAACACCAGCAGAAAAAGTAGAGAACTCATTTGTAAACTTAGTAAGGAGCAGAGAAGGCAGACGTCATGCCCTTAGTGTTGTATCCATTGTCTTCCTTTTCTTTGCTATCTTTGTGGGTATTTTTATTGGCTTAGTCCAAAAACAAGAAATTAGAAAAAGAGCTAGCCAAGGTTTTGGTAATGCTGAAATTGTTTTAGTTCCTTCTACTTCACCACTCAGAGCTGATACTCTTTCTACTGTTTTTGTCAGACTTAATACCCATGGTGAATCTGTAGATGGTCTACAAGTTGTTTTTGATCTTCTTACCGATGTTACTGATGAAGTCTCAGTTCAGGTCAAAGAAGGAACTGGTCTTAGATGGGCCTGGAATAAGGTGGAAGGTATAGAAGGTGGTAAGAAAATTAGTTTTGCCGCTATTACTAGTGACCCCTACAGTCCATTTAGTAGTAATGAGCCAGTTGATGTGGCTGAGATTACTTTTACAGCAAAAAAGACCGGTAATTTGGCAATGGTATTTGATGGTTTTTCAACAAAGGCAAATCGCCACCAACAATTAAGAAATGTTTTAAAGCCAATTGTTATTCAGGAATACCAAATTGCTACTGCTCCAACTCCAGTTCCTACTCCTAAAGCAACTGCTGTTGTAGTGACAAAGCCTAAAGGAGGAACCGTTCAAGTTTCTCCTACTCCAGTTGTGACAAAAGGAGAAGAAAAAGAGGCAACTGATTCTGTAACAGCAAAAATAACTATTACCTCTAATATAGGTGGTGGATATGGACAAGTTGTTTCAACTGATTCTGGTGTTTGTAACGATTCTTGTAAGAACTCAACCGAGTGTGGCAAAGATTATCTTTGTTATGAAGGTAGTTGTCGTCTGTCTACTAATTTAGCTAGTGTTAAGTGTGAAGATATATCTCAAAGAAATAAGAGTTGTGATGAGTCTTGTACTCAGTCAATTGAATGTACAGCTAATTTAACCTGTTTTGAAGGTAGCTGTAGAGCTCCTGCTAATCCACAAAGTAAAGTCTGTCAGGCTGATCAAACAGTTACAGACACTATTGCTGGACAGTGTGGTGCTGACTGCAGTGTTAATTCAGACTGTGGAAATAGCTTGAGTTGTTCTGGAGGAGAATGTCGCTTAGCTACTAATCCTACTAGCCCAAATTGTTCTGCTAAAGAGGTAGTAGTAAGAAGTCTCGGTTCTGGAAGTGATAGCGCTCCAACCTCGGCTCCAGTAGCGGTCCCTGACTCAGAAGAATCACTAGGCCTTTTAACCCAAGTTGTTATAGCCTTAGCTTTAACAGTCGTAATAGGTTTTGTTGGCACAATCTTTTACTCATACATTAGAAGAAAAAGAAATAACTTAGAGCTCTAGTGGTCTTTAGGTAAGATCATTTTGATGATACAATTTCTGTCCTATGCCGCTTTTAACCAATCAAGCCATTAAAAAAGAGTTAGAGGAAGGTAATATTAAAATTACCCCTCAATTAAGTGATGATCAAATCAGTGTTGTCTCTGTTGACTTAACACTTGCTGATGACTTCTGGGTATATAAAGATCAATCAACTGTTATTCCCATTAAAGAAGAGACTAACTATTTGGATTACACAGATCATATTAAGACTGACAAGGTAGAGATAAAACCTCAACAAACAATTATTGCTATTACTAAAGAGAAGATTACTTTGCCTGGTAATATCTGTGGTTGGTTAGAGGGTAGAAGTAGATTTGCTAGATTAGGATTACTTATCCACATTTCTGCAGGATTAATTCAACCAGGAGTAGATAATCATCAAGTCTTAGAGATTACTAATTTAAGCCCTAATACATTATCTCTTCATGCAGGAGAAAGAATCTGCCAATTAGCCTTCCAAAGATGTGAAGGAGAAGCTTTTTATAAAGGTAGGTTTGAGAATCAGTAAAAAGAATTGATGTCTTTTTTGATTAAATATACTACTGGGTATACTCACCTTTGCTATTACCTCAAGGCGTGATATAATTAGGCCTTGTTTAAAAGGAAACATTTACATGTCAGATAAAAATCAATACGCTATTATTCAATTACTCGGTAAGCAACATAAGCTCACTGTTGGTGAAACTTTTATTGTAGACCTCTTAGATCAAGAAGAAGGTTCTTCTTTTGATGTTAAAGATGTTTTACTCGTTGCTAATGGAGACGACATTAAAATCGGTACTCCCCTTGTAGAAAAAGCTGTTGTTACCCTCAAGGTCCTTTCACACGGTAAAGGTAAGAAACTTAGAGTTGCTACATATAAAGCAAAATCTAAATACCGTAAAGTTAAAGGTCACAGATCTCATCAGAGTACTCTTGAAGTCGTCAAGATTAAATAATCTTCCCTTTAAACTGATATACTAAATTCTATGTCTAGTTACTTTTTCCTTCTAGGAAATACACCAGAACTATCTTTGTTAGAACTTCGCTCTTTACTTGGTGATGATGTTACTCCTATTACAGAAGATGTAGCTCACGCTGAGATAAAAGATGATGAGACTGCCAAGGCTATCTTCAAAAAGACAGGTGGAACAGTGAAGCTAGTCAAACAAGTCAAAGAACTCTCAGAAGATGAGCAGGAATCTCTAAAAGAGATTGCGGCTTATCTAGTAGACAGAAAACTAGAAGGTAAACTTACCTTTGGTCTTGGTTTACTTGGAGAACCTTCCTTAGAAATTTCAGAAACTCAAATCAAAAAATCAATTAAGAAACACTTCGATCTTCCTAGTCGTTTTATTGAACATATCAAGACAGGCCTTAGTGCTGCAGTCTTACTTCATCAAAATGATGTCATTGAAGTCGCTGTTGTTGGTAGCCTAGACAAGATTTATCTTGGTGAGACTATCGATGTCCAAGACATTGATGACTGGACAAAAAGAGATAGAAGAAAACCATACGCAGATAGTAAGAAGGGAATGCTTCCTCCAAAAGTAGCCAGAATGATGGTTAACATTGGGACAGGTAATACTTCAAAGACTATCTATGACCCATTCTGTGGAACTGGAACAGTTCTCCTAGAAGGTCTTATGACTGGTCATAATGTAGTTGGATCTGATATTGATGGTCGTGCTACTTCAGGTGCTGAGAAGAATATTGAATGGTTAAGAGATCAATATGATGGTATCAATGGAGAATCAAAACTCTTCTTTATCGATGCTACTCAGGTAGCTAAATTAGAAGAATTAAGAAAAAACCCAGTTGATGTTATCATCACAGAGCCTTTCCTTGGTAAACCAAAGCCAAAATTCAAAGAATTAAACAATGTATTTAAAGGTTTAGAAAAGATGTATCTTGGTGCATTTAAAGCTTTTAGAGAAGTATTAAAAGGTGGCGGTAAGATTGTCATCGTTTTCCCAATGGTAGAAACACCAAAAAAGACCTTCGACTTGGCTAAATTAATTGACAAGTTAGAGCAATTGGGTTACACTACTACCTCTGATCCAGTCGTATATGCCAGATTTGGCGCTGTTGTTCAGAGACAAATATTCGTATTTACATTAAATAAAAAACTAAAATAATATGTCAAAAGTTAAAGCTTCAGGTAAAGTCGCACAACACGCGCAAGGTAAACGCCATGGTAAAAGACTAGGTGTTAAGAAATTTGGTGGAGAGAAAATCTCTGTTGGACAAATTATCCTTAGACAACGTGGAGCTAAATACAAGACTGCTAAAGGTGTAGGAATGGGTAAAGACCATACTATCTTTGCTATGATTGATGGTTTAGTTCAATATGGTAAGAAGTGGGGTAAAACCACAGTATCTGTTGTTACTAAATAATCTTTAATTAATTAGATAATAAAAAACGGACAGCTTTGGTAGCTGTCCATTTTAGTTGTGTACCCTTTTTTTATTCTTTCTCAAGTATGATTACTTCTTCATACAAAATTAGATTAAAAGGGTGTATTCCGGGTTGTCCAGATGTGTGCATTGGCTTAATGGTGTGCGGGTAAGCATTAGGTACTGGGTTCCAGTTGACAACATCCTCGTCATTTCCATGAGTTCTACGAATTTCAATCCTGTCGTTTGTGATAAAAATTCGATCATGGACTGGGTCTAACCAATACTCTGCATCTCCTCCCATGTGTGCAGTTGAGATGATTACTCCTCTTCCAACGCCACAATGAGTATAAATATCTCCCTTAGGACTAGGCTTAGCCCACCGCCTGTACACTCCATCTGTTTTCTCAAAACTTTCTCCAGTATCTGGGGTCATTCCCTTGCGTGTGACTTTCCATTTGGCTCCTTCTAGAAGTTCGGTAATGATCTTTCGAACTTTTTCGATGGTTTCTTCTGTAGCGTCACCATTAAAGAGTACTTCATTCATCTTCTTAACTCCTTAGTTTTGTGGATGAATAGGAGTATATTATAACATTTATGATATAATTATGGGATCTAATCACTGATATGAAATGAGGAAAACAGATGACAAAGTGGGAACGCTTTGAACAAAGTGCAGAGTTTAGTAGATTGACGGCATGTCTTCCTAAATCATTGGTTTCCAATGTGGTAACTTGGGGTGGCATGATGGCTCCAGTTGTACTGATGGATGATGTTCTTTGGCTTTCTATGGAAGTAGAACAAGAAAAGCAGATGCAAGCCATGTTTGAGCAGTGGCTTGTTAATCCCAGCACATCAAATTGGTATCATCAGTTGAACTGGCATATTTCTTCAACTTCAGACTCTGACTTTAAGAAAGCCAAAAGGCTGAGTGAAGGAATATTAGCTCAACAGAGTCTAAAGGTTGCCCAGTTGCGAGCTAATCTTCAAGATGTAACTCGACACTCATATAGGGTAAGACCGGAGACTCTTTTGATAGCAGATTACCTTACATTCCCATGGGGTGAATTAGGGGGTGAAAAAAATAACCACTTTATTCCTCAAAACCCTCAACAAGTATATGCCATGTATCGGATTCGTCTTGTATACGCTCAAAGTATGCTTGAAGAAGCTGATGACTCAATGGATATACTGGCATGGGAAGAGTTTATCCGCCGGATTGAACTAGGTCATGGAATTTTCACAAACCTTATCGGTAGTGAGAAACCAAGCTAGTAAAAATCGGTAACATGTAACATCACAACCCTCCTATCGACGGAGGGCTTTGTGTATCTATAGGTGTGAAAAGTTGTTTTCCTCAGACAGTCTTCGTGAAATGTGATATACATTAAGCATGTCTAAACTACAAATGCTCCCCATTAACCAGCTTCAAGCTAATCCTTTCCAACCTCGTGAAAAGATTAAGACAGAAGAGATCCAAGAGTTATCAGACTCAATCAAAGAGTATGGTGTTCTAGAACCATTAGTAATAGCTCAAACTCCAGCTGGATATCAGATCATTGCTGGAGAAAGAAGATGGAGAGCTTCTAAATTAGCTGGTCTAACTGAAGTACCTGTCCATGTCAAAAAGACTACCCCAAAGGGTATGTTAGAGATGGCTATTGTAGAGAATGTCCAAAGATCTAATCTTACTTCATTAGAAAGAGCTCAAGCTTTCAACAGACTACTCCAAGAATTCTCATTAACTTCAGAACAAGTGGCGGTAAGAGTAGGTAAGTCCCCTTCATATGTTTCTAATACCATGAGACTACTTAGACTCCCTGATGCAATTAAAGATGCTCTTTCTGAAGGTACTATCTCTGAAGGTCATGCTAGAGCCTTAGTCTCCTTAGACAATGAGAAGATGGCCATGAAGATCTTTAGACAGATAATAAAAGATAAGGCATCTGTTAGGAGAGCAGAAGAGTTAGTTAGACATTACAAACAAAACAATGAGATAAAAAAAGGTGGTAAGAACCATATTATAGAAACAGTAGATCAATCAGTAGTAGATAAGGTAAGAGAACAACTACAAAGAAGACTCCAAGCTAAGAGTCAGATTAAGTTATCTAGATCTAATAGACAAACAAAGATTGTAATTACTCTCAAAGGAGATGTATCAAAGACCCAAGCAGATATGGAGAGGGTGTTGGATATTGTGGGGGGGAAGTAAGGTAATTAATTATAATTAATGCAAAAACAAAACTTACACTTTCAATCAGAGCAAGAATTTCAAAACTTTTTTGCTCAATTAGCTTCTGTAGAATTTAAATATTTTCAAGCAGTTGAAGGTGCCGGTGGAGATAAGGGATTTGACGGTTTGAATGAAGAAATAGCATTTCAGGTTTATTGCCCAGCTGAAAAGAATAGAACTGATGCAAAGTTTATAAAAAAAATTGATGAAGATCTGAAGAAAGTTATAGAGAATAAGGAAGAGCTAGATCTTCCAATTACAGAGTGGGTATTGGTTGTACCTGAAGATCTTAGAATTAAAGTGCTCTCACATTTAAATAAGAAATCAAAAGAGAGTGGTATAAAATGTACTTATTGGGGGGCAACTAAACTATTATCTTTAGTTACAAAATACCCTTTTATTCAAGATTCTTTTCCTACTATTTTTTTACCACCAGTTAGAGATCAATTAGAGAAAATTAAAGGTTTATTAAAAAGACCTGTTAAAGAAATTAAAAATGGAAGTATAGAAATAATAACTGATAGTGATTTGTTAGTTAAGATGAATGACTTGGAGGATGACTTTAAGAAGGATACAGAGCTTTGTTGGACAGATAGAAAAGGAAGGATAAGAGAAGATGATTTAATTTATAAGAAGTTGTTTAAAGAGAAAACTAAAAAAGAACAAGAAATATTATCTAAGAAAAATAGGAGTGATCGAGCTTATGAACTAGAAAGAGATGAGCTTAATGATTTATATGAAGAGTCAGTGGAGCGTACAAATGAAGAATTTAATAGGAGAGGATTATTTAATTCTGGATTAAGAGACAAAGCACTTGGAAAATTAGAAATAAAAAGAAAAAGAAACATTGAGCAATTAAAAAATAAGTTTGGAATAGAAATGAACCTTAAATATTTTAGTGATTAATGCATTAATTAGAAAATTTATATTTCACTCTTAGATTATTTAATTTACTATAGTCTATTAATCCATCATGTTGTAATTTTCCAACTATTATTCCAGGATGAATTTCTTCTTTTTTTGCAAATTTAAATATATCTAAAGTAGTCAAATTATTGTTTTCTTTTAGTTTTTTAAACTTTTCCGAAGGAATGATATTTTCAGATGCAAATTTATTAGCTTCTTGTTCTTTTACTTCTTTTTTATTTATATTGTCTAGGTCTATAAATTGAGCTTTTTTACCGTGTAAAATAATGTGGCCTAATTCATGATAAAGTGTGAACCACATGATATCTGCAAAGCTTCCACGAAGTGATAATTGAAGGAGTGCTTTTTTAGGGTTAATCCATCTTGTGGCACCACAAACATAACTTTTTGGAAGATATGGGGTGAATATAATAGCAACTCCGACATTTGCTAATTCATCTCTAAGTTTAGGTATAAATTCATTTGGATGTAGAGTGGAGAGTTTTTTTAATTTAGGTAGTAATGCTATTAGCTTTCTTTTATCAAAATCTTTAGTTTCAATTTCCTTACTTTTAATTTCTCCTCTTCTTAGCCAAGCTTGAATAGAATGAATTGAAATATTTTTTCCATTATGTTGCCTAAAATCTACAGGGATTACATCATGAACGAGAGATAATGAATCTACTGCAAAAAAATTAAGTAAATTACTAACTTTTTCTTCAATTTTTCTTGTTTGTTTTACCCAGCCTTTTTTAGCCATCTCAGCATAAGGATAACTTCTGGCATTTTCAAATTCATTATTAAGTGAGTCATTTGCAGATTTTCTTGCTAATAATTCTCTATAATTTGTTTCAAGATTATTCCAAAATGAAGCAGAAACTCCTAAAGCTCTTTCTAACTGAATAGCAGTTTCAGGGGTTATAGCTTTGGTTCCATTAATTATTTCACTAATAGCTGCTTCTGGTTTAGAAATTCTTTTAGATAAATTTACTTGAGACATGTCTAGAGATTCAAGTATCTCAGAGAGAGTTAATCCAGGGTGGGGTATAAAATCTAGTGTTTGTAATTTTTTGTTTAACATCATAATTAGTGATAATCAACTATTTCAATAATAGTTACCTTTTCAACTTGGTTGTCAATAATTTCTCCATCAATGGTTTCAGGAAGTAGAATCAGTCTTTTTGGGTGTGCTAGGGAAACAGCGCATTGACCTTTTCTATTGTTATGTAATCTGTGGCACTTTGCATTTGGTAGTGTCATTAGAACTTTTAAGTTATTAGAGGCTTTTATCTCAGACATTCTCTGAAATAATTTTTTAGCATTTTTTTGTCCAAGCTTTTTAACAGCATGTGTATAATTTAAACAGAGTTTTTCAATTTTTTTATCTATAAATTCAATATACATTTTATGCTATTCATTGTCAAATATTTCTTTGCCCCTAGGGCTAAGATAATATCATAGGAGTTGCTTTTCGTGAAGTGAGAAAAGTTGTTTGGAATTTGCCTTTAGGATTTCTTTCCCAACCCCAAACTCCTCCTCCACATATTCAGCAGTAAGCACAACCATCCATGGTTCACACACCTTACCTCTATATGGTACTGGTGGTAGATAAGGAGCATCTGTTTCTATCACTACTCTATCTTTAGGAACCATCCTAAAGATATCTCTAATACTCTGTGCATTCTTGTAAGTAATATTCCCATCAAAACCAAAGTAAGCATCTAGTTCTATCATCTGTTCTATATAGTGCTCTGGTCCAGAGACACAATGGAGAACAAAGTTATTTACTGGTTTATGTTCTTTGATAATAGCAAGAACATCATCATATGCTTCATTATTCTTATCTCGTACATGGAGAGAAACAGGTAAGTTAAGTTTGTTTGCTAGTTCTAGTTGTTTGATAAAAGTATCTTTTTGTTTCTGAACTATTTTGTCAAAGTCTTCTGCCTTTTTATCTAACCAATAATAATCGAGACCAATTTCTCCAATTCCAACTACTTTGTCTTTTGTTGCTAATTGTTCTAATTGATTAATATCTAGTTTATGTGCATGTTCTGGATGTACTCCAATGATGGAGTAGAAATCTTTGTTACCCTTTGTCATTTCTATGACTTCTTTACTATCTTCTAGATTGGTTCCAATGAGAATAGCAGCAGTAACTCCTTTGTCTTGAGCTTCTTTCCAATATTTATCTAGATTATCTTTGATCTTGGGATCGTTGTAGTGGCAGTGGGTATCAATGACCATAAGAAGGTAGTTATCTTATTTATAATTATTTATTTAACCTAGGGAATAGAGGTTTTAAAGCAATGATTTTTTCTTGATTAAAGTGGTTGATAATAGTTTCTGCTGTTTGGGGCATAAATGGCTTAAGTTCAACAGCCATTAAAATAATACTATCAACAAGTGGTTTCAACACTTTTCTGGCTTGCGCTGATTCTAACGCCCATGGTTTTTTTGAACTCAAATACTTATCCATTTCAGATACAGTCAAAGGAATGTTTTCATCCATAAATTTTCTACTTAGATCTGAACTTTTAAGTATTAAATCTAAAGCATGAGAGAGTTCAAATTCTGTATAAAATTTATCAATTAGTTTTACTATTTCCGCTGGTTTATTATTTTCTTCTCTAAAGAGATCAATGTCCATCAGAGGTTTATTAACATCAATTATTTGGTGTATATATTCTGTCTTCTCACACATCTTAGCTACTCTAGAACAAAGGTTTCCAATGCCATTAGAAAGGTGAGCAGTAAAGGCAGTATCTAGTTTCTCCCAGCTAGTATCCATATCAGAACCAATTGGTCCCAGGAACATAAGGAGGAATCTAGTTCCATCAGTACCATATCTATCTACCATCTCTTGTGGGGAGATAACATTACCTAGTGATTTACTCATCTTCTGTCCATCAATACTGACAAAGCCATTAATGAGGATTTGTTTTGATGGAGGTAGGTCAGCTGCTAGTAACATTGCTTGCCACATTGCTGATTGTTGTCTTAAGTTATCTTTACCTGCTATTTGCACACCTGGCCAGAAGTCTTTATATTCACCCTCTGTATTAGGCCAACCAAGGGTAGAGATATAGTTAACTAGAGCATCAAACCACACATACATGACATGGTCTTTGTCTGTTGGTACTTCTACTCCCCATGGCATCTTTTCTTTGAGTCTAGAGATAGAGAAGTCTTTGAGTCCACCTTTTACAAAGGATCTAATTTCATTGAGTTTACCTGCTGGTTTTACAAACCCCTCTTTATTATCTTTTCCTTCTTCTCCATATAACTCTAAGAGCTGATTTTGAAATTCACTAAACTTAAAGAAATAGTTTTCTTCTTCTCTCAGTTCTAGTTCTTTGTTTGGGTGAAGAGGGCAACAGTTATCTACTAGTTCACTGTCTTGTTTTTCTAGTTCACAACCTACACAGTATTTAATCTTGTACATCTTCTTGTAGATGTAACCATTGTTGTCTACAATCTCCCAGAACTTTTGGGCTGCTTCGACATGATTCTTATCTGTAGTTCTGATGAAGTGAGTGTAATCAACGTCTAGCAGAGTTTTGAGGTTTTCAAACTTCGCTGCCCAATAGTCTGTGTATTCCTGTGGAGTTTGTTTGTTCTCTAAAGCTTTCTCATAGATCTTTTGTCCATGCTCATCAGTGCCGGTGTTGAAGATGACATTGTGACCTGTTTGTTTTTTGTACCTGACGATAACATCAGCAGCTGTGATTTCTAAGCCAAAGCCAATATGAGGGTCTGCATTTACATATGGCAGGGTAGTGGTGAGGTAAAAATTAGGTTTTTTCATCGAGTTAAATTGTAACATAACCAGACAAGCTAGTAGTTATTAACATAGGTGGATCTTCTGGGAAAAATTTAATATACTAAAGGTATGAAATTACTCAAACCATTTATTGCCACAGCCATTGCATTAGTAATCGTTGCCTACTTCTTTCCCAATATAACAATCCTACATTGGACTACTTATGTAATTGCTGCTTTGGTGATTACTTTACTAAATAAGATTGTTCGACCTATTTTAAAGCTGTTATTCTTACCTATCAATATTGTTACTCTTGGTTTGTTTTCTATCGTTATTCACGTTGGTTTACTCTGGTTAGCTACATATCTAGTCCCTGGGTTTAAAATCGCTGATATGACCCTTTTTGGTACTGAGCTTAACTCTTTCTTTACATTACTAGTTATCTCAATAATACTAGGGTTCTTTCAAGGCTTTTTGGGATTAATTCTTTAACTGAGGTATAATAGAGCATATGCTGAAAAAATCTATTTCGTTATTTGTATTACTATTTATTTTTAGTAATATTCTTTTTTCTCCTAGAGTTCAACCTGTTGTGGCTCAGACCAGTTTGCTTCAAGCAGAGTTAGAAGTTCTTGAAGATGCAACTGAGTCTGCCGAAGCAACAGCAGAGGCTTCTTTAGCTTCTCCTTCTGCAGAAGTAGTAGAGAAGATTAAAGAAAAGACTGATGAAGATATTACTCAACCTACTGAAAAACAGAAAAGTAAGTTGGCTACATACCTTGAAGAAACTCCTATTGGTCCCTTGAATTGGAATAATTTTATTCAACATGCAATTCGTGATGCTATTACTAAAGGTGTTACACCTAACATTTTGGTCTTAGTTTTACTTTTCCCATTAGTTGCTTCTTTGATTGGAGCTTCTAGGCATATTGTTGGGCTAAGAGGTTTTGGTATTTATATTCCTGCTGTTTTAGCGATGGCATTGGTTTCCACTGGGATCATAGAAGGAATTACTATCTTTGGGGCAATTGTCGGTGTGGCTTTGATGGCCAAAAGAATTCTGAAAAAGACAAAGTTATCTTATTTACCTCGTACAGCCTTACTCCTTTGGGTGATCTCAATGGGTATTTTTGGAGTAATTCTTTTATCTCCAACCTTTGGTCTTGTTTCTTTGATGAGTATTAACATTTTTCCTATTTTGATTTTAGTTCTTTTAGCTGAGAATTTCTTAGACGCTCAAGCAAAATCAAAAGAGTCAGAAGCGATTGCCTTGACTATTGAAACTTTGGCTTTAGCTTTTGCTTCTAGCTTGTTACTTAGATGGGAAGTAATGCAGAAGTTTGCTTTAACTGAGCCAGAACTTTTGATTCTTACAACTGTTCTGATTAACTTAGTGATAGGTAAGTTTGCAGGGTTAAGACTTAAAGAGTGGTTTAGATTTAGATCTTTGATTGAGGAGGAATAAAGATGTCTATTAAACCTTCTCATATTCTGGGGATGAATGGGCGGTATCACTATACTAACCAGAACCCTTATTCCGCCAAGAGATATGGTTTTTCTAAATTAAGAACAAAAGAATTACTTAGTGAACATAATATTCCTACAGCAGAAATTTATCATATATTCTCATCTCTTGAAGACATTGAAGAAGTAAAGTGGGGCTCCATTCCTACTCCTTTTGTGATCAAACCAGCTAGTGGTAGTGCCGGTAAAGGTATTATCATTATTATGAAAAAAGAGGAGAAAAAGAATGTTTGGAAAGATAATGATGGTAAGAATTACACTATAGATGATCTGAATTTACATGTAGAAAATATTTTAGATGGTGAGTATTCAACTTGGGGTCAAAATCATAAGGCCATTGTAGAAGAGATGATTGTTTCTCATCCTAGTTTAGCCAAGTATTCATATAAAGGTACTCCAGATATTAGAGTAGTGGTGTTTAATAGTGTGCCGGTAATGGCTATGATTCGTATCCCAACCAAGAAGTCACAGGGTAAGGCTAATCTAGATCAGGGAGCAATTGGAGCTGGGATAGATATGGCTACTGGAATTACTACTTATGCTATTTCTGGAAAGTTAGAAAAGATTACTCATTTTCCAGGAAGTAAGAAGAAAGTGAATGGGATTTTGATTCCTAATTGGAACAGAATTCTAGAAGTTGCAGTCGAAGCTTCTAATGCAGCTGGTTATATCTACATGGGGGCTGATTTATTTGTTCATCCAGAAAAAGGTCCAATGATTGTTGAGCTCAATGGTTACCCAGGACTTTCTATCCAGCTAGCAAATAGAGAAGGTTTAAAGAGAAGATTGGACAGGGTTGAAGGACTTGAAGTACGTGACGCTAAACATGGCGTGAAGATCTCTAGAGCATTATTTGCAGAAAGCTTTGCAGATAAGATAAAGATGGAAGAAGGCTTGAAGATTATTTCTACCAGTCCACAACTTTCCATCTATGGAGATGATAAAAAATGGTATCCTACCCAAGGAAGGGTAAATACTGGACGTTATCGCAGTGCTATCTCTGCAGACCTAGCTGAAGAATTAGGTTTAGTAGATCTTGAAGATTTACTTTGGAGACAACAAGAAGGTCTTGAAGGAAAACTGCCTGTTGTTGAGGTCCAATTTAGTCTCAAAGGAAAAAAACATACTACCGCTATGGTTGTAACAAAAACATTAAACAAAACTAAACATCATGTTGAACTAGGTAGAAGAGATTTACAAGGGTTCTTGATTGGTGATATAGAAGAATAAAAATTATTTATGTCATTACTTGCTATTCTCACTCCGATTAATCTATTTGAAGAAAAGAAAAAATTCTTTGCTGATCCTGAATATAATCCTCAATTTATTTATGAAGAAAGTATTCCAGAGGAAGATTTGATTAGTTATGGTTTACCTGGTGATAAATATATAAATCTAGCTAAGAAAATAGTAGATTTATCTTTCAAAGATCAAACAGAAGAAGAATTAATTCTTGCTAAAGGAGAAGAACTAAATCAAGAAGAGGTAACACAAAAGATTAAATTGTTTCTCAAGATGCATGGTTTAGAAAAAAGATTTGGGATTACTTGGTCTAGTTCTTTTATAGCCAGGACTTCGATTAATGCCACCACTATTAAATTAAGACTTCCAGTTGCATTTAGAGAAGAAGATTTATTGGGTATGCTTTATCACGAAGTTGGTACTCATGCTATTCGTCGTGTTAATTATGAGCAACAACCTTGGTTTAAGAAAAAGAAAAAGCATGGTTTTAAACCATACCTAAAGACAGAAGAAGGGTTGGCAATTTTACATGCATTATTACCTTTAACAAATAAGTTGGCTTATAGCTCTGCTTTACGATATTTAGCTGTAGCAAAAGGTCAGGAGTTGAGTTTTGCTAAGACATACCAATTCTTAAGTCAGTATATAAAAAACCCTGAACGCTGTTGGACTGCTACTTTTAGACAAAAAAGAGGATTAGAAGATACAAGTAAGCCAGGTGGCTATACAAAAGATTTAGTATACTTTGAAGGCCTGGTTGATGTTTGGAACTATTTAAATGAGCATGACTTTGATCTTAATGATATTTACTTTGGTAAGATGTCACATCAGGATATTGAAAAGTCTTTGGAAATGAATCCAGGCTTTGAGCCACTCTTGCCAAGTTTTTTTGTTACAAATAAAAAGAAATATAAAGAAGAAATGAAGAAGATTGGAAAAGATAATTTCTTAGACCAGTTTTAGAATAGTAGATTATGATTAAGCCAGTTTATCAACAACAGGGAGTTTCTTCCCACATGTTAGCCAGAGACTTTGGAAAAAGTAGGCATGAAAAAGCTACTCACACCGGGACTCTTGACCCAATGGCTGAGGGAGTTCTTATTATCTTGAGTGGTGATGATCGATATAAAAAACAAGATCTAGGTGATGTGCAAAAGACTTACCAGTTTGAGATTCTTTGGGGAATAAAAACTGATTCTCAAGACTTATTGGGTTTAATTACAGAAGATAAAGTGAGTGAAAGTGATAAAACGGGTATTGATGTATTTTCAAAAAAGGAAAAAAAGAGTATTGAGTTTTTAGATAACTACTTAAGTAAGTATGTAGGAAAGATCAATCAAAGATTACCAAGGTTCTCTGCTAAGAGGGTAAAAGGAAAATCAGCTTTTGATTTAGCAAAGAGTGGTGAAGAGATGGAAGACTTTTTTAGAGCGGTAGAAATTTTTGAAGCTAAGGTTATCTCTTTAGAGACATTAAGTAAAGAGGATTTAAAAGACACTATAATCAAGAAAATAAATAATGTTGAGGGAGACTTTAGACAAGAAGAAGTTTTGTCAGGCTGGGAAGAATTTTTTGCTAAATTAGATAAAAATGATGGAGATAGTGACTTCTATATTTCAAAATGTGAAGTTACAGCCAGCAGAAGAACATATATTAGGGCTTTAGTGAGAGACCTTTCAGAGGACCTAAGTATTCCTGCTACAACATTCTCAATTGTGAGAACAAAAAATGGTGAATATGGGGTAGAAGACTGTACAGACTTGTAGCCCTTATATTATAAGCCTATTTCTGCTATAATAACCACTTATGGAAAAGAAAAAAGTTGCCCTTGGCATGTCTGGTGGAGTTGATTCTTCACTATGTGCACACCTGCTCAAAGAGCAGGGTTTTGAGGTAACTGGTGTCTATTTAGAGTGTTGGAGAGCTCCTGGTTGTAGATCAGAAGAAGATCGTAAGGATGCCCTTAAAGTAGCTTTGAGTTTAGATATTCCTTTTAAAGTTCTTGATTTCAAAGATGCATATAAAGATAGGGTTGTTGAATACTTCTTTAAAGAATATGAAGCAGGTAGAACCCCAAATCCTGATGTGATGTGTAATAAAGAGATTAAGTTTGGCCTTTTTTATGATTGGGCTATGGAAAATGGTTTTGATTATATGGCTACTGGACATTATGCAAAGTCAGATGAAGGCTTCTTAAAAGTTCCAACAGATGAGCATAAGGATCAGACATACTTCTTATATCTTATGGATCAGACTCAAGTAGAGCATACTCTGTTTCCTTTATCTGAGATCCCTAAAAAAGACGTCAGAGCTCAGGCAGACAAGAGAAACATTCATGTCAGTGATAAGAAAGATTCCGTTGGAATTTGTTTTATTGGTGATATTAATGTCCATGAGTTTCTGAGAGAAAGATTAGGGGAAAATCCTGGTGAAGTTGTTAATAAAAATGGTGAAGTAATCGGAAACCACTTAGGACTATGGTTTTATACCATTGGTCAAAGACATGGTTTTGAGATAAACAAAAAGAGAATTATTACCTTAGATAATGGAGAAACCATTACTAAACAAAATATTCCACCTTTTTATGTGATCAAAAAGATTCCAGAAACAAATCAATTAATGGTCGGTTTTGGAGCTGAGACATATGGTGAGAGTATTAAGGTAAAGGATTTTCATTGGATTAATGAAAACCAATTTAAAGAAGAAATAAACAAAAATTTATTTGTCAGAATCAGACACACAGGTCAGTTGATCAGTTGTAGTCTAAAACATGATTCTAAAAGTGACCTTTGGCAAGTCAAGTTGGGTGAACCAACAAAAGGAATTGCAGGGGGACAAGCTGCAGTTTTTTATCTTCAGTCAGATCAAGATAAGATCTGTTTGGGTGGTGGAATTATCACCTCATAAAATTTAGTTGCTTTACAAGCGATTTTCTATTTTAAAGATTACATATGACCCATATGGGTAGTCATATAGTTATTAGTTATCGAAAGGATTTTTTTGACAAAATATATATATAAGTATTTTTCGACAGAAGGATTAAAAAAAAGTAAAAGTGTTAGTAACAGTTCTCGTTTAATTATCAGGGAGGCTGATCGTTATGGTGTAGATTGGAAGATTGTACCTGGTACTCAAATTGTTACTTTAACTTATAAAGGTCAAGAGAAGTCATATTATCATCAGATACCTACAACAACTACAGCTTTAGCTGTTTATGCTACAAAAAATAAAAAGATTACTAGTAATTTATTACAACAGGCTGGAATTGAAGTTCCAAAAGGTTTTAGAATTAGAAAAGATAGCAGTAATGAATATTTAACTGATGTTTATAATAACTTAAATAAACCTTTAGTAGTTAAACCAACAGATGGAACATGGGGTGAAAATATCAGTTTGAATATTACTACTCCAGATCAATACTTTGATGCTGTTGATTTTGCTTTTGAATATTCTATAAAAAAGAAAAGAGGGGTAATTGTCGAAGAAATGTTTGACGGTACTGAGTACCGAGTTTTATGTACAAGAGAAAAGGTTATTGGTGTTTTGAAAAGAGTGCCGGCTAATGTTATCGGTAATGGCAAGAATACTATCAGGAAACTAATCAAGTTAAAGAATGAAGAGGAGATTCGTGGTGTTAAAGGAAGTGATAAATCACATTTGAAGATTATTATGGATAAAAGGCTGAAAGGATATTTGACTGAGCAGAGCTTAAGTTTAGATTCTGTGCCAAATAAAGATCAAAGAGTTTTTCTTAGAAAAGTTTCAAATGTTTCTCAGGGTGGAGATGCTTATGACTATACAGATAAAGTTCACCCTAGTGTAAAGAAAATTGCTTTAAAAGCTATTAATACAATTCCTGGGTTAGCCTTTGCTGGTATTGACTTTATGAGTAGTGATATCACCAAAAAGCAGACAAAGGATAGTTATGTCATTATTGAAATTAATGATTCTCCTGGATTTGATATTCATGATATGCCTTATCAAGGTAAGAACAGACGTGCTGCAAGAGAATTTTTATTCTTAATTTTCCCTGAATTACGTAAAGTAAAAATCAAATAATCATAATTTTGACTTTGGTTCGTCTCACTTAGACCTCATAGTTTATAATTGGATTGTGGATATAAAATTATTTATCAAAGCACAATTTTATACATTACTTTTTGTATTGTTATTTTTATTTCTTACCCTTATTGGAGCTTCTGTATTTGGGTACTTCAAGTACCGTTCTTTTCAAAAAGAATCCGGTCTTTCAGTGATGGATTCATATCGTTTAGTCAAAGACGGTTGGAGTGCAGATATTTCTACTACAGATGGATATAAGAATATCTTAGTTTTAGGTTTAGATACTTTAGAGACAAGAGGTGATAGTCCAGCCTTAACGGACACTATGATGTTAGTCAGTTTAAATACTGACAGTGCCCAAATTCAAACATTATCTTTCCCTCGTGATCTTTGGCATGAAGCTTATCAGACAAGGATTAACGCTCTTTATTTCTACGGTCAAGAAAAGTACCCAGAGTCCCCAGAACAATTCCCAACAGAAGTAATGTCAGAAATGACTGGTTTAGAAATTCACCATACTTTGGTGCTTTCTTTTGAGCAGGTAAGTCAACTTATTGATTTATTAGGGGGTGTTGAAGTAGATGTCCCTGTGGCTTTTATTGATGATGAGTTCCCTCGTAATGATGTGGATGTAACTATAGAGCATGATCCAAAGAAGCTTTATAAAACAATTGAGTTTGAAGTTGGAAAGCAAGTAATGGGTGGTGAGACAGCCTTAGAGTATATTCGTTCTAGAAAGAGTGGTGACGATGAAGGAACTGATGTTGCTAGAGGCTCAAGGCAACAATTAGTGATTGAGTCACTCATTAGTAAACTCAAACAAAAAGACACTATTACTGATTTCTCCTTACTTGGTAGGTTATATAATTTCTATGATGAAAGTTTTGCCCAAGTTATTTCTATTAAAGAGTTAGTTGCTCTAGGTAGAAAACTTTATGCAGTCCGTGATAATTTATCCTTTGAGGGAAATTCACTATCTATTTATCCAGATAATGATGAAGGTGTAATTTGGCATCCACCAGAATGGCAATATAAAGGAGAGTGGGTTTATGCGATAAGAGGTGAAGAAGAATTTAGCAATTATGTGCAAGAAGTCTTATTGGAAGGGAAAGGACAGTAATGAAAAAGTACTTATCAGAAAAAAATTTAATAAGAATTCTACTTTTTTTAGTAGTAATTTTAGCTCTACTGACAGGGTTCTACCAGGTTCAGTATGAAGCAGAGGGTAAAAAATACTTGAGGTTAGAAGACAAATACGTTAGAGTAAGACAACAATTAGGTGTAGAGGAAACTCAACGTTTGATTGATTTATCTTATGAAGGTCAAAAAGAATAATTATTAGAAAAGCATATATGTCACAAAGAACTTTACTTGTTACTGGTGGAGCTGGGTTTATTGGCTCTAATTTTATTCACTATTGGTTAAATAAGTATTCACAGGATAAGATTATTAATCTTGATGCCCTTACTTATGCGGGAAACATTGAGTCTTTAGTAGCGGTTGATTCTAATCCTAATTATGTTTTTGTAGAGGGTAATATTACAGATAGAGAGTTGGTAAATAAAATAATGGAAGATGTTGATATTGTTGTTCACTTTGCAGCAGAGTCACATGTAGACAGGTCTATTCTTAACCCAGATATTTTTCTCGAAACTAATGTCATGGGAACTCAAGTTTTGTTAGATTCAGCTGTGAAAAATAATATAAAACACTTTCATCATATTTCTACTGATGAAGTTTTTGGTTCTTTAGAACTAGGATCTAGCCAGAAGTTTGATGAGAATACTCCTTATGATCCAAGAAGTCCTTATTCTGCAGCCAAGGCAGGATCAGATCATTTAGTGAGAGCTTATGGTGAGACTTATGGCTTACCTTTTACTATGACTAATTGTTCTAATAATTATGGAGAGTATCATTTCCCAGAAAAGTTATTCCCATTGGCTATTACTAATCTTATTGATGGTAAGAAAGTCCCTGTTTATGGAGATGGGCTTAATGTTCGTGATTGGTTATATGTTCAGGATCACTGTAGTGCTATTGATAGGGTTTTGACTGATGGTAAGAAAGGTGAAACTTATTTAGTAGGCGGTTTAACAGAAGACATTTCTAATTTAGATGTTGTAAAACTTATCTTAAAGCTAATGGGTAAATCAGAAGATATGATTGATTTTGTGACTGATCGTAAGGGTCATGATAGAAGATATGCCGTAGATTGGACAAAGATAAATGAAGAATTAGGCTGGGAGCCTAGTGTTGTCTTAGAAGAAGGTTTAGAAAAGACAATTGAATGGTATAAAAATAATGAAGATTGGTGGAGACCACTCAAGGAAGATAGTAAAGAATTCTTTAAACAAAATTACGCAAAATAATATGATAGTAGACAAGGGCTTAATAATAAATTATTCTGGCAAGAGTGAATTTGTAAATTAGTAAAAATATAGGAATAAGTATGTCTAAAGCTCACGAACATTCAGATAGGATGGCTGTTCAGTTTGAGAGGATAGGTATTATTCAACAGTCAGAAGTAGATCATTTTTTAGTTGAGCTTATTTTTATGGTAGCTTCGAGTGAGGTAAAGACTATTTTTAGTCGTTTTGCTAGTTATCTTCAAAATTTACCATTTTTAACAAAAGAAGAAAGAGCTGCGGAAGAACCTAATTTACTTGAGACTGCCCAGATGTTTAGGGAAATATTGTGGGATATTGGAGTAGAAGAAGATGGAGGATTATTATCCACTGAAGATATAAAGCTTAGGGTAGAAGTATCAAAAATGTTAAAACTTGTTGAGGCTTTTCAAGCCGGAAGGACTGGAGAAGAAAATCCTGTTAGAGAAATTAATGAAGCTTATGAGGCAGGTGTTGCTGATGGTAACTTTAGCACTTAATTAGAAATTTTATAATTGATAGATAAATATGAATAAACAACCTCTTGTTGCTACTGGCCTTAATGGACTTGTTGGTTCAAAGTTTGCCACAGATTTTTCAGATAAATACTCATATGACAGAATGGATATTTCAGACAAAAATAACCCTGTAGACATTACTAACTTGGAACAAGTTAGGGAAGTCTTTAAGAACTCTTCTGCTAAGTTTGTTTTACATTTAGCAGCTTTTACTAATGTAACAGCCGCCTGGGAACAGTCTGGCGATAAACAGGGGTTAGCATATCAAGTCAATGTAGAAGGTACAAAAAATATTATTAAAGCATGCAAAGAGTTTGATAAACATTTAATTCACATTTCTACAGCTTATGTCTTTGATGGAGAGAAAGAAGAACTATATAAAGAAGATGATAAATTAAGTCCAATAGAATGGTATGGACAGACAAAGGCAGATGCAGAAGAGGCTGTTAAAGGATCTGATATTGATTGGACCATTTTGAGAATAGACCAACCTTTTAGGTCAGATAATTTTCCTAAGATAGATACAGCACATCGGATTATTAATAGTTTAAAAGACGGTAATCTTTATCCTCAATTCACTGATCATTATTTTGGTCCTACTTTTATTGATGATTTTGCTAAAGTTATTGATTGGGTGATTAGAACTAAAACAACTGGTCTTTACAATGCCACTAGTGGAGAAAAGTGGACTGATTTTGACTTTGCGACATTAGTTAATGAAACTTTAAATTTAGGTGGAGAAATTAAAGAAGGTAAGTTAGAAGATTATCTTAAGACAATTTCTAGACCATATCAACGAAACACAGCCTTAGATTCCTCTAAGTTAGTTAGCTTATTGGATTTTAAGTTACTCTCAGTTAAAGAAGCTATCAAGAAAATTCAATAAACATTGTATAAATGGCAAAACCGCCACGAAGGTTCTCGCAGCGGGTTTTGTGTTGTACTCGGTTTACTCTTCTTCGTAAAACAGGTTGAAGAATAGTTGTTGGCCCCCACAATAAAGGAAGACCACGGTCTTAGGCTGTCCTTCAATTTTGAGGAACTGAGTCCCTTCCTCAATTTTAGTAGGCAGACCATCATCAATTTGCATGGTCCAGCCTCGCGTGGTTTGAAGGTTTCTGATGTCAAAGCCAATCTGGCCAATGACAGTAACCTCAATATAGCGGGGAATTACCATAGATGGAGGTTTATTTCCATCTCCGACAAAGTATGCTTCTGGTATTAAATCAAGCATCTCCCATGGATCAATGTCCAGCATTTGTTCTACCAGACTCCATCGGCACGCTATCATCATTTGATGCGTTATCCAATCCAAATGGCTGAGATCCAACTTATCTGACTCCTTTCGTGTAGAGCAACCGAGTTTCAATAGTATTGTATCAATTTTTTATAAAAAAACACCTATAAAACAATCAAACACCTCTTAAAGTCCTCAGGTAAAATAGCCCATAATTTGGTAAAATAGAGCTTCATGAAATTAAAAGGCTTTAAACTAGCTAAACATCAAACTCAAATGATAGAACTTTTGGGTTTATTGTTGTCTCAAAAAGACTGGGATAAAAAAACTTACTCAAGAGTTATCAAGAAAGTAACTAAGGAAGATGGTCGGCTTTATTCTAAAGATGAGCTTATTTTTTCATACAAACAATTAGCTGGAAAACATGGTATTCCAGAATACGATGAGAGCTTTGTTAATAAGATTAAGATGAAGCCAGTTAGGACTATGTCTGGTGTAACTCCTGTTACTGTTTTGACAAAACCTTTTCCTTGTCCAGGTAAATGTATTTTTTGTCCTTCTGATATTAGAATGCCTAAGAGTTATCTTAGTGATGAGCCGGGTGCTCAAAGAGCAGAACGTAATTGGTTTGACCCTTATCTCCAAGTTTATAATCGTCTTCAAGCATTAAAAAACATAGGTCATAAAGTAGAAAAAGTAGAGCTTATTATTTTAGGTGGGACTTGGTCTTTTTACCCTGAGAATTACCAAATTTGGTTTATTAAAGAGTGTTTTAGAGCATTAAATGAATTTGGTATAAAAGATGATAGAGGTGGTATTTTATCTGCTTATGATTCTATTTCAAATAAATTGACTTTATCTGCTGATCCTAAAGCAAATGAAAAGAAACTCAGGAGTAAACAAATCAAAGGTGAAGATGATCAAAATTATAATCAAGTTATCGATGACAATTATCTTGAACCAGAAAAAGACTTAGGTTTAGATAAAGTTCAGATAGCCTCATGGAAAGAGTTAGAACACGAGCAACTTGTTAATGAAACAGCTAGTGCTAGATCTGTTGGTTTAGTTATTGAGACTAGACCAGACCATATTAGTGAGAAAGAAGTAATTAGAGTTAGAAGGCTCGGTTGTACAAAAACTCAGATTGGAGTACAAAGTTTAAGTGATGATGTTCTAAAGAAAAATAAAAGAGGACATGGTGTAGCTGCGACAAAGAAAGCTTTTGAGTTACTACGTTTAGCTGGGTTTAAAATTCATGCTCATATGATGGCCAACCTTTATGGTTCTTCACCAGAAAGAGATATTTCTGACTTCAAGAAGCTGTTTTCTGATTCAAACTTTAAGCCAGATGAATTAAAACTTTATCCTTGTAGTTTAATTGCTAGTGCAGAGTTAATGCAGTATTACAATAAAGGCCTATGGAAGCCATATTCATATGAAGAGCTGCTTGATGTTTTAAGCTCCTCAATTAAGACTACCCCTGAGTATTGCCGTTTAACTAGAATTATTAGAGACATTCCTTCTACAGATATTGTAGTGGGAAATAAATTGACTAATTTTAGACAGATTGCAGAAGACAAATTAAAAAAGGCTGGTGAAGAGTCCATTGATATTAGAGCTAGAGAAATAAGAGGTGAAACTTTTAAAGAAGAAGATATTGAGTTTAAGATTACAAATTATAAAACCACCGTTAGTAACGAGAAGTTTTTACAGTTTATTGTCAAAAAACATGGTAGAGAAAAAATCCTAGCATTCTTAAGATTAAGCTTAGCAACAGCTGAGCAATTTATAGATGAGTTAAAAGGCAGTGCCATGATTCGAGAGATTCACGTCTATGGCGGAGTAGTTAATATTGGTGAAGAAGCAGAAGGTAAAGTTCAACATTTAGGGTTAGGAACGAAGCTGATAGAAAAAGCTAAACAAATATCTAGAGAGAATGATTATAAAAAGCTTAACGTAATTAGTGCCATTGGTACTAAGGAGTACTATAGAAAAAAGGGTTTTAAAGACGGAGATCTATATCAATATTTAGATCTTTAATTTAGAGAAGTTTATTTTTCTTGAGAAGAAGTATCTTTATCCATTTCAAATCTAGCACGAGTGTAATCAAGTTTTCTTTGCATTACTTTTTCTAGATCAATATCCATTTCAATCCCAAGTAGAACTAAAGAACCAAGTACATCTGCGAATTCATCTTCAATATTTTGTTTGCTAAACTTTGCAATCTTAGTATCTCTTTGGAGGTTCATGCTTGTTAAAATTTCGTCAGAAAGTTCTCCAAGTTCTTCGACAATTTTCATTGTACGGGCAAAGACTCTTTGGTCATGATCTTTTAGAGGCCACTTTTTATTGAGGAAGTTACTAATCTCTTTGTATTGAGTTGCAAGGTTTTGGATTGTCATATAGAGGGTATTATATCATCAGACCACCTATCTACCCACCCTTGACCTATCCCAGGAATTCTTGTTAGTTTTTCTTTTGTTTTTGGTTGTAGTAGTGAGAGATACGCTATAACCTGATCAGTCATAATTTTATTAGGATTTAGTTTTTGTTGTTTTGTAGTTTGTTTGCGAAATTTTACTAACTTTACAATAGTTTTTATTTGTTTTTTAGAAAAATTAATTTCAAGTGGAATACAGATATTACATTGACAGTTATTTATTTTTTCACTTTTCTGTTTATCATCAAAGTACATAGTAAGAGCGTTAGTTAAACAGAGATTATCGTTAATAAGTCCCATCATTTTTTTGAGTTTTTCTTCTCTAACTTCTCTTTGTATGCCAACTGCTTTTTTGATTAATTGTTTATTTATTTTTAAATCTTTAGCATGATAGAGAAGGTAACACCATGATGTTTTATTATCTCTCCCAGCTCTGCCTACTTCTTGGTAATAATTTTCAATACTCCCTGGAGATCCAAAGTGAATGACAAATCTTACATTTGCTTTATCTACTCCCATCCCAAATGCATTGGTAGCAGTAATTAAGTTTATTTTATTATTTATAAATCTAGTTTGAATACTTGCTCTGGTTTCTGAATCTAGTCCTGCATGATAGCTATGACAATTTTGCTTTGGAAAGTAGAAATTTATTAGTTGAGAAAGGTAGTTAGCTTGTTTTCTTGTTTGGGTATAAATGATGCCACTTTGGTTAGTATGTTTAATCAATATTTTAAATAATGTTAACTCTTTTTCAAAAGAAGTATCATAGTGTTTAATAATTAAAGTTAGGTTCTTTCTGGTGAAAGAACCAAGGAAAATATTAGGTGCAATCAATTTCAGTGAAGAAATAATTTCTTCCTTTGTTTTTAGCGTTGCAGTAGCAGTTAAAGCAATTATTACTGGTCTTATTTTTAACTCTCCTATGTATTGATCTATTTGTAAGTATGGAGGTCTAAAGTCATGACCCCACTGGCTGATACAATGAGCTTCATCAATTGCTATCAAGCTAATATTTAAATCTTTACTCGCTGTTAACCAGCTTTTTGTTTGTAACCTTTCTGGAGCAATGTAAATAAATTTATATTCTTCTAAGTTATCTAACCTTTTTTTTAATTCTTTTTTTGATAAAGATGAGTTTATGTAGGTAGCTTTAATTTGTCTCTTCTCTAGAGCTTCAACCTGATCTTGCATTAAAGAAATAAGAGGAGAGATGACGATAGTAACTCCAGAGAGAACAAGACCGGGTATTTGATAACAAAGAGACTTACCGCCCCCAGTAGGCATGATAACTAAAGTATCATTGCCATTTACAACAGAGGTAACAATATCTTTCTGGTTTGATCTAAATGAGTCGTAACCAAAATAATTTTTGAGAGTTTTTTCTAAGTTCACAAAGGAGTTATAACTTCTTTGTCTTACACTATTATTTCAAATATTTTTTCTTATTTAACTTTTCAGGAAGTAAGTTCTTTTCTTTGTCAGGGTACATTTGGTATCCTTTTCCATAGTTAAGTTCTTTCATTAACTTTGTAGGAGCGTTACGAAGTTCTAAAGGGATAGGTAGGTTACCAAAACTCTCTACATCACGAAGTGCCATAAAGTAGGCGTCGTGAGCACTGCGATCTTTTTTACATTGAGCTAAGTAGGCTACTCCATGAGCTAGGTTAATTTGTGCTTCAGGATAACCAACTTTAGTAACAGCTTCAAAGACTCCATTAGCTACAACCAGAGCTGTCGGTTGGGCTAGGCCAATGTCTTCACTAGCAAAGATAACCATTCTTCTGGCAATAAACTTAGGATCTTCACCGCCATGGATCATTCTAGCTAAGTAGTAAAGAGCTCCATCAGTATTACTAGCCCTCATAGATTTTATAAAAGCACTGATAGTGTCATAGTGTTCTTCACCTTTTTTATCATAGCTGAGGTGTTGAGATTGGAGAGTATTTTTAAGGGATTCTAATTTAAGGTCGCCATACAAAAGAATAGTATTATCTATGATAGTAAGAAGTTTTCTAGCGTCCCCACCTGCATATCTGACTAGCCAATCTTTGGCTTTTTTATTTATTTTTTGGTTTGTTCTTTTGATAATTTCTTGTAAGTTATCTTCTGAAAGTTTTTTTAAGACAAAGACTCTGGTTCTAGAAAGTAGTGCGGCAATAACTTCAAAACTAGGATTTTCTGTAGTAGCTCCAATTAAGATTAGAGTACCAGTCTCAACAAAAGGTAAAAGATAATCTTGTTGAGCTTTATTAAACCTATGGATTTCATCCAGAAAAAGAATTGGAGCTTGGTATGAGGAGAGTAAGTCTTGTTGTTGTGCCTCAGCTTGTTGGACTATTTCTCTAATATCTTTCTTACCAGCAGAAACAGCAGAAAGCTCATAAAAGTCACGACCATTTTCTTTAGCAATAATTTTAGCTAAAGTAGTTTTTCCAACGCCAGGGGGTCCCCAGAAAATCATTGAGAATATTTGTTTACTTTCAATGACCTTCCTCAGTGGTTTATTATCTCCTACTAAGTGTTCTTGGCCAATAAATTCATCAAGATTAGTGGGTCTTAGTTGGGCTGCAAGTGGTTGCATATATAAGAATAAACCTAGCAAAGTTTTGGGTTTAGTTCTAGTCTTGTTTTTGATATATTACTTTTATTAAATGTGATAAGTATTTTAAAAAATATAATATGTCTAAAATAAAACCATGGAAATTACTTAGTAAAAAAGATGTCTCAGTAGGGAAGTGGTTTCCTTTGGAAGAGAGAACTTACGAGTTAGCAAACGGTAAGATTATTGATGATTTTACCGTTACTACTTTGCCTGATGTGGCTATGATTGTTCCTTTTATGAAAGATGGCACTATAGCTATGTGTCGTCAATATAAACCAGGGGCTGCTCAGGTTATATTAGAGTTTCCAGCGGGGAGAATAGAAGCACATCATAAGAATCTAGAAGAAACTGCTAGAGCAGAGTTAAAAGAAGAGACAGGGATGGCTATGGAAGATTTTCATTTCTTTGGTGAGACAGTAACTTTTCCGACCAAAGGCAGTGAGAGAATCAATAATTATTATGTTTTAGATGCAGTGGTTAACTCTGAGCAAGATTTTGATGATAATGAAGAAATTGAAGTAGTTTTTCTTACTCCTGATGAGATTGAGCAAAAGATAAAGAGTGAAGAGATTAATACATCTCCAACAATGTCTGCTTGGTTACAACTTAAGCTTAGGCATCCAGAGTTATTTAAGAAGTAGTTTTGAGATTTTTTCTTTCAGTTCTGTAGTTACCTTAAGTAAGACCATTCCTTCTTCAGGTTGTCCATAATAGATTAGACTATTTAATGGCATAGTTAAGATTAGAGAAACTGTAATGAGATCTTCTTCACCATTAACTAGGACATGCTTCTTTTCATAAAAGTCTAACTTACTCAGTTTTGTTAAAGATTGAAGACTAATTAATCCAGCAGGGTTATCTATTTTAATATCTGGTTTAATGTCTTTTAGTTGTTTACTCTCAAATGGTTCTCTTTTAGTTTTCTTGTCATAAACACCAATGGTATATACCCAGTCTTTCTCAATAAATTTACTAAGAGCAAAGTCTCCTACAACAGCTACTATTGCAGTTTTTTTATGTGAGGCTGCAGAAACAATTGGTCCAAGTGGTTTTGAAAAGAAAGAACGCTGGTGATTATTTATCTTGATATCACTGTCAAACTTATTAGTATAAGTAACTCCATAGCGATTTATCTTTCCAGCTCTGATATCAATAGCATGCAGAGGTTTATTCTGGTCATTGTTTATCATTGGAGCAACAAAGACAGCTAGTTCTCTCATGCCGTATGCCTCTCTAATATCATTTATCTTTTCTGCACCAGCTAAAGTTTCTGGAGTGACACAGACAGAGTCAATTCTTTTGTTGTCTCTGTCTATAGTAGGACCATAAGGATCAGAGAGAATAACAATTTCGTATTTTATGTTATTTTTTTCACAAAAGTTATGAACAGCTTTAGCTCTAACTTTATATGGTTGCAGTGATGCAGGATAATCTTTAGACCTTGCAAATTTATTATCTGTTACACCAATGACTAATCTATACCCGTATTTAAAGGCATAGTTAATAAAAGCCTCATGACCCTTATGAAAATGGTCAAAGGTGCCCCCCAGGGCCATTAGTCTTTGTCTTTTTGTGACTTTATACATATTTATATTGTATTATACTTCCTTTAGTTGAGAAAAAAATGGTATAATTCATCTCTCACGCCGCGGTGGTGAAATTGGTAGACACGCGAGACTTAAAATCTCGTGGTAGCAATACCGTGCGGGTTCGATTCCCGCCTGCGGCACCAGTAGTGGAAAATTAACAAATCGGAGAATAGCTCAGATGGCTAGAGCGCGCGCTTTGGGAGCGTGAGGTCGCAGGTTCGAGTCCTGTTTCTCCGACATAGAATAGAAAAACACCGAAAGGTGTTTTTTTAATTAAATGATGAAATAAAGCTAAGAATACTTTTATTTGCTATACTTTAAATTATGAAAGTTAAGAGTTTTTTTATTTTAAATAGAAAAAAAGTTTTAATAGTAATTTTTACGTTCTTTGTTTCAGTTTTATTACACAATCTCATTAGTGGTTTATTAGGTGTTGAAGAAGTTTTGTTTTTTTTGATGGCAGTGATTATTATTCCTGTTTATATTGTAGTTAGTGTTGTTTGGACTTTTATAAACTCTTACGGACCTCAAAAAATTTCGTAGTTTTTTTATTCATATAATTAATACTCATGGTCAAAGAACAACTCAAGCCTGCAGAACAATTTGCTAAAGATCATTGGAAAGAAATTTTTACTGGCTCCTTTGTGGGAGGGGCTATCTTGTTGTTAGTGAGTTATCACAGACATAAAAGAGCTGTAGAGGGAAGAGAGGAAGAAGCAGAGTTAAAACAGATTGAAGTGGAGGTTGCGCCTGAGATCGATGAGGCTGCATTGCTTCTTGAAACGGGTAGTTATGCTGTGGATAGTATTCCAGGAGTAGAGGTAATAGCAGAAGAATTATCTGGAGGTTTAATCGGAAGAGCTAAAGAAGTTATGGATGCAATTAAAGAAATGGCAGTTTTGAAAAGACATAGAAGTGATAAGAAAAAGAGAAAGAAAGATTAGATATTTTATACTTGTCCTTACAATCTTAATTTCACTGTCATATAGTGGTTGTAATATAAAATCATTCTAAATTATGAAAATATTCATTGATTCAGCAGACCCAATAGAAGTTAAAACCGCCTGGGATTGGGGTATTATTGATGGAGTTACAACAAACCCATCTTTAGCAGCAAAGGTAGGTAGACCTTATTCTGAAATTGTTAGAGAAATACTTGATATCGTAGATGGTCCAGTTAGCTTGGAAGTAATAGCTACTACTTATGACGAGATGTTAGAACAAGCTAGATCATTATCTAAGTTGCATGAGAATGTCGTAGTAAAGATTCCTTGTATTACTGAAGGCCTTAGAGTTGTTAATCAATTGAGTAGTGAAGGAATAAAGACTAATGTTACTTTGATATTTAGTGAAGCACAAGCTTTATTAGCAGCTAAGGTAGGAGCTACATATTGTTCTCCTTTCCTTGGTAGAGTAGATGATATCTCAAATCATGGAGGAGATAAGCTAGTTGAAAGAATTAGGCAGATTTATGACAATTATGGTTTTGAAACCCAGATCCTAGCAGCTAGTATTAGAGATGTAAGTCATGCTGAAGAAATGGCAGTAATTGGAGCAGATGTTAGTACTATTCCATTCCCTATTATTGAAAAGATGATAGGTCATAAGTTAACAGACAGTGGGTTAAAGAAGTTTTTGGAAGATTGGGATAAAGCTAATTTGAAGTTGCCCATATAAAGAAAAATATTCTAAGTCTATCTTTAATTAGTTAGAGCAAAGTGTTCTTTTTTTATACATAAATCCATAATAACGCTTAAACCTGCTTCTTGGGCTTTATCTTTAGCTTCCTCATTAATAACCCCTTCTTGAAGCCAAATTAGTGGCTGAATATCTAGCTTTATTATTTCTTCTACTATATTCATTACTGCCTCTGGTTTTCTAAATACATCTACTATGTCTACGTCCTCAATTTCAGGAATTTCACTTAAATTAGGGTATGATTTTTTACCAAGGATCTCATCCACCATAGGATTGACTGGAATAATGTTGTATCCAGCTTTGATTAGATATTGTGCAACAATATAACTTGGCCGTTCTGGTTTATTAGATAGACCAATAATGGCGATAGTTTTTGGTGGAGTAAGTGCCTCTGTTTTGTTCATAGTCACATTTTAGATATTTTTACTGCTATTTTCAATCAGTTATTAGTTTAATCTAGACATATCATCTGTTATAATTGGGCTCTCTTTAACAAGCGGGTATAGTACAAAGGCTAGTATGACTGCCTTCCAAGCAGTAGATAGGGGTTCGATTCCCCTTACCCGCTCCCTAGAGTTTCTGTTTTAAGTATTTAATTTCAACGTTTATGAGCTCAAAAAAATCCTTTTCTGGAGCAATGATTGTTTTGATTCTTGTCATGCTCATCAATGCGTTGAGTTATGGAACAATTATTCCTTTGTTGTATCCATATGCGGCTAAGTTTGGTTTAAATCCAATGGGGCTTGGTTTTTTGTTTGCTTCTTATTCACTTTTTCAATTTCTTGCTACCCCTGTTATCGGTAGGTTGTCTGATAAATACGGAAGAAGACCTTTGTTGATTCTTAGTTTGATTGGTACTTCAATTTCTTTAGTTCTTTTTGCCTCAGCTACTAATTTAGTTATGTTGTTTATGGCAAGAATGTTGGATGGTGTTACCGGTGGAAACATTTCAGTGGCTCAAGCAGTAATAGCAGATGTTCATAAGCCTAAAGATAGAGCTAAATGGTTTGCTTTTCTTGGAGCCGCTTTTGGTTTTGGTTTCTTAGTTGGTCCAGCCATTGGAGGAATTCTAAGTCAGTTTGGTCTGACTGTGCCATTTTGGTTTGCTGCAGCAGTTTCTGCTATTGGATCAATTCTAGCTATATTTTTATTACCTGAGACAAAGAAAATTAGCAATAAAGTTGTAGTTAAAAAAGAAAAATTAATTGACTTTCCTAAAATGTGGAAGGCACTTAAATCTCCAACTACAGGGGCACTACTTCTAATTACTTTAATCGCTTCTACAGGACAACACGCTTTTATTATTGGGTTCCAATCTACAACAGTTGATGTTTTAAAATTCAATCCAACCCAAGTTGGTTTAATATTTACCGCTTTTGGATTGGCTAATGTATTAATGCAAGGTTTGGGTATTAAACTCTTATTAAAGAAGTTTTCTAGTAGAATATTACTTAAGAATTCTTTGTTGATAGGTGTAATTTTAGTTACTTTAATGGGTTTTGCTGTGACACCAGTTCCCTTTTTAATTGTTATTGGTTTGTACATGTTTATTCCTCCATCAACTCCGTTTATTTCTGGGATGATTTCTTCTGCCACAAAAGAAGAAGACCAAGGTGGAATATTAGGCTTAAGTCAGTCATATATGTCACTGGGTCAAATTATTGGACCAATTATGGCAGGAATAGTGACTCAGTTATATGTGCCAGGAGCATTCTGGTTAGCTGCTGGAGTTTGGATAATTGGAGTAGTGTTAGTTCAAAGACTACCCAAGAGTAGTAACTTAACTGATCTATAACTTTTATATCTTGTCTGTGGTTCTAATTCACCCTAAAACTTTCTTCCCTATCTGATAGAATCTATCTATTATGTATAACTTTTCACTATTAAATCAGAAATTTGACAGGGCTGTGGCTCATATTGAAAAAGATCTTGGCACCTTGAGAACTGGTAAAGCCTCTCCACAACTTCTTGATCCAGTAATGGTAGATGCCTATGGAGCTAAGATGAGAGTTGCAGAGTTGGCTAATGTTTCTGCCCCTGATGCTAATATGGTTCTTGTTTCACCATGGGATAAGTCAATTCTTGAGAATTTAGAAAAAGCTATTGCTTCCGCTTCTTTGAATGTAAATCCTATTGTTGACGGTGATGTTATTAGAATTATAATTCCACCTTTGACTGAAGAGAGAAGAAAAGAAATGGTGAAGATATTGTTTCAAAAAGTAGAAGCAGGCAAAGTAATGCTTCGTAATATCAGGGTTGATGCAAAAAAAGAAATTGAAAAACAAGAGGGTGAAGATGGTGTAAGTGAAGATGATATCAAGTCGGATATGGAACAATTAGATAAAGTTCTAAAGGAGTACACACTTAAGTTAGAAGAAATCTCAAAGAAAAAAGAAAAAGACTTAATGACTGTCTAATTTTCATATGAATATTTTTTTTCAAATTATTATTTTTATCTTGGTTTTATCTTTCCTGGTAATTATTCATGAGCTTGGCCATCTATTGGCTGCAAAGTGGGCAAAGATTAAGGTAGAAGAATTTGGTATTGGTTATCCACCTCGAGCTTTTAAGTTATTTAAATGGGGCAAAGTTCTTTTTTCTTTAAATTGGATACCAGTGGGTGGTTTTGTAAAGATGATTGGTGAAGACGGCCCTGAAGAGGAAGAAAGTAAGAAACCAAATGGAGAAGACGAAGACGGCTTAGCCCCCTTTTATAAGAGATCTCGCGTTAAAAGATTGGTAGTTATTTTAGCAGGGGTAGTTGTTAATTTTGTTTTTGGCATTATTTCTTTTGCTATTATTTTTGGGGTGAAAGGTATTCCTACTCCTATAGAGGGAGCCAGAATTGGCTTTATTGCCCCAGACTCTCCAGCAGCCCAAGCTGGTATAGAAAAAAATACCGAAATCAAGAGTTTAAGTGTTGGTGAAGATTCTATTGAAGTAACTAGTATCAAGGATGTTGTAGAGTTTATTGGAAAACATAAGGGTAATGAGATTACCATTACAAATTCTTTAGAATGTAATGATGAAGTTTGTCCTGTTGAGACAAAAAAGTTTATTGCTACATTAAGAACAGATGAAGAGACACCGGATAATGAAGGCTCATTGGGTATAGGATTTTCTGATTTCTTTTATAAGTTCTATTCATGGTATGAGATGCCTCTGAGAAGTATATGGTTTGGGATTCAGCAAGCTTTCTTTATGGTTTTGATGATTGTAGGAGCTTTGGTAGGTATGATTACTCAAATTATGGGCGGTTCTATCCCACAAGATGTTGCTGGTCCAGTCGGTATTGTTGATCAGGCAGCTAGCAGTGGTATTTTTACTGAAGGTTTTTTATCTATTCTTAACTTTTCAGCAATGATCTCAATTAATTTAGCAGTGATGAATTTACTCCCAATTCCAGCTCTTGATGGGGGTAGAGCATTATTTATTATTTTAGAAAAGTTATTTGGTAAGAAAGTCATTAATAAGATTGAAGGTTATGCTAACTATGGAGGCATGATTGTTCTTTTAGGATTAATAATTTTAATTACTGGATCAGATATCTTTAGAATAGTTACAAGATAAATATGGCAGTTAAGAGAACAAAAAGACAGAAACAACAAACTTCTTTAAGAAGAGAAGAAATTCTTTCTTACTCTATTAATGATATTGATTTAAAGAGTGACAAAGAAAATTTTAAAAAGAAAAATATTAGTAAAATTAAAAAAGTTAAAAAGTTAGTAGTCTTTGATACATCTTATGTATTAAAAGATTTAACAAAAACCCTGGTAGTAACGCTTCTAGTAGTTGGAGTTCTGATCGCGTATACTATTTATGGACAATAAAAACAATATTTTGTTTTTTTTTGGTTTCTGTTAAAAAAGGTATAATTGTTAATAAAAAAATTATGAAAAAGAAAAGTATCATTATCGTTGTCGCTTTATATTTATTATCCTCTGTAGGTTCGTATGTTGGATTTAGTTTTGCAGGTAATGATTCTGTAATTCCTGGAGTTACCACAACAGAAACACAAGAAGAAGATGGTGAGTCTCCTTTATCCTTACTTTTAGATATTGATCCTAGTGAGCCTTTAGATCAAGAGTGCCCTCTTAACGGACAGCTCTACACAAATACTGAGCGTGAAGCTTGGGAAAAAAGACGCCCAATGGCAGTTATGATTGAAAATACCCCTGATTCAAGACCACAATCTGGAATTGCTGATTCTGATATTGTTTTTGAAGCTGTTGCCGAAGGTGGAGTAACAAGATTTATGGCTTTCTATTATTGTGATGCACAAAAGTCAGATTTAACTTTAGCTCCAATTAGATCAGCTCGCACTTATTATGTAGATTACGCTTCAGGGTTTAATTTACCTTTATATGTTCATGTTGGAGGAGCCAATGTTCCAGGTCCAACTAATGCTCTTGGGCAAATTGGTGATTATGGTTGGAATGGTCAGACTGATATGAACCAATTCTCTATTGGTTATCCTACTTTTATTCGTGATTACAACAGAATCCCTGGAAAAGAAATCGCTACAGAACATACGATGGTTACTTCTACAGAAAAAATTTGGGAGGTAGCAGATGAAAGAGAGTGGACCAATATGTCTCCAGAAAGAAAATATGGCCGTAAGGTTATAGCAGCTGAAGAGTGGAGAGATGGTTTTGAAGGTTGGACTTTTGAAAATACTCCAGGAGAAGTGGGAGAGGTTAATACTGTTAGTTATGAATTCTGGTCTGGGTATAATGATTATTCAGTTTCATGGGAATATAGTAGTGAGCAGAATGCTTATTTGAGATCACAAGGTGGAGAAAAACATATTGATATGAATACTGATGAGCAAGTTGCTGCTTCTAACGTAGTTGTGCTTTTAACTACTGAAAAAGGACCAATCAATGAGAAAAAACACATGATTTATGGTACTACTGGAACTGGTGATGCTTTAATCTTTAAAAATGGTCAAGCAGTTGAAGCAGAGTGGTATAAAAAAAGCAGAACTGCAGAATTAACATTCAAAGATTCTAAAGGCAATGATATTGAGCTAGCCAGAGGTTTAACTTGGATAAGTGTTGTTAATGAGGTTACAGAAGTTGCTTATTAACACATAAAGAAATATAAAATAATGACCCTATCTTAAATGGTAGGGTTCTTTGTTTTTACATCAAGAATAAACTCTGCTTGAACAAAATAGGTATTCAATTTAGAATCACTATAATGACAAATTCACTTAAAGACTTCATGATCTCAAAAACTAGGGTAAAGATGTTTGAACTTTTCTTTGCTAATACTGATGAGATGTATTATGTCCGTGAGATTACTCGTCATACAAAAGAAGAAATTAATGCTGTTAGAAGAGAGTTAGACAGAATGCTTGGTTATGGTTTAGTTAGAAGTGAGCAGCGTGGTAATCGTGTTTATTATTCCCTTAATAAAAGATATGTTTTTTTTGATGAGATGCAAAAGATGGTGGCAAAGACCACTGGGATTGGAAAGAAAATAAGACGTTTAAGAAGAAAATTAGGTGAAGTAGAGTTTGTGATGTTCTCTAGCAAGTTTGTAAAAGGCTTAAAGCCAACCCGTGACGAAGTGGATTTATTGGTTATTGGAGATATTGTTTTACCAGAATTAGAAGCTTTAGTAAGAGAAGAGGAAAAAAGATTAGGAAGAGAAGTTAACTATGCTGTTTTTGACCTTCAGGAATTTGAGTTTAGAAAGACCCGTCGAGATCCCTTTATTATGGATATCTTGATGAACTCAAGAGTGATGATAATTGGTAGCGGTGATGAGTTTGCTCAAAGAAAGATGCCTGGAATAAATTAATCTAGATTTCAACATGTTTAAACAAATTAGAATTTTTATTGGAATTATTATCTTGACCTTAGTGGCTGGTTTTATTGCAATTCCAGATCAGGTCCCAATTAGATTTTCATATAAAGATTACTTAGTAGATCGTGACTTTGTGAAGCCACAAATTAATTTTAATTTTTTTGGTAAGCAAATTTATCCACAGTGGGAATTAAAGAAAGGTTTAGATATTCAGGGAGGAATGCAAGTTGTTTTACAGGCTGATATGAGCGAGATTGATGAGGTAGACAGAGTTATTGCTATAGAGTCAGCTAGAGAAATTATTTTGAGGAGAGTTGATCTTTTTGGTATCAATGAACCAGTGGTACAGACTTCAATAAATGGGGATGATTACCGTATTATTGTAGAACTAGCTGGAGTGAGTGACTCTACTCAGGCCTTAGGTTTGGTTGGCCAGACTGCTCAGTTAGATTTCAGACTTCAAAATCAAGAAAAAGCTAATGACCCTGAGGCTACTCAATCAGCTTTATATTTCTTTGGCAGTTTTGAAGAGACTGGTTTAACTGGTAAGCAACTTAAAAGATCCAGTGTCCAGTTTGATCATCAAACTAGTGAGCCTATTATTTCCTTAGAGTTTGATAGTGAGGGGACTAAGCTTTTTGCTGATATTACTAAAGAGCATGAGGGCGAAGTTTTGGCTATTTTCTTGGATGGTTTTCCTGTTACTACTCCTGTTATCCAAACCCCTATTTTAAATGGTATTGCTCAGTTATCTGGTGGTTTTGATCTTGAGTCTGCTAAGCAACTTAATATTCAGCTTAGTGCAGGAGCTTTACCTGTTCCAATTCAAGTTTTAGAGCAAAGAACAATCGGTGCTAGTTTAGGACAAGAGTCTGTTGAGGCTAGTGTGAGAGCTGGTGTAGTAGGAATTTTGTTGGTTATGCTTTTTATGACTCTTTATTATGGAACCAGAGGTATATTAGCAAGTTTAGCCCTGGTAGTTTATGCCATTTTGACTTTTGCAGTTTATAAAATAATGGGAGTAACAGTTACCCTTCCTGGTGTTGCTGGGTTACTTCTTTCTGTAGGTATGGCCGTTGATGCTAATATTTTAATTTTTGAAAGAATGAAAGAAGAATTAAGAGCGGGCAAGCCATTTGACCATGCTTTAGAGTTAGGGTTTGGTCGTTCATGGGACAGTATTAAGGATGCTAATTTAGCTACTATTATGACTTCATTAGTACTTATTAATCCACTTAATCTTAATTTTTTGAATACGAGCGGTTTGGTAAGAGGGTTTGGAATAACCTTACTGATTGGTGTGTTGATTAGTTTGTTTACTGGAGTAGTAGTAACAAGAAATTTTTTAAGACTATTTTTGAAGAAATAAATTATGAACATAATGAAATTTAAACCACTGTTTTTTGCTATCTCATTATCGTTTTTAATTCCTGGTATTTTCTTTCTACTAAGGTTTGGTTTAAAGCCAGCCATTGATTTTACGGGAGGTTCTTTGCTTGAAATTAATGCAGAGGGTTTGAGTGATGATAAGAACTCTATCTCTGAGCAGGTTGGTGATATTTATGAGATTAGCTCAGTGCAAAGTTCTGGTGATAATCAGGTTATTTTAAGAGGAAAAAATATCAGTAATGAAGTTAAAGAAGCTGTAGTTACTAAGTTATCAGGAAAATATGGAGAGATTGAAGAAAAAAGATTTGAGACTGTTGGCCCAACGTTAGGTAAAGAGTTATTAATGAAAACTTTTGCAGCTATTGTTATCGTTTCTGGACTTATCACTCTTTATGTTTGGAAACAGTTTAATGATATTAGATTCGGTGTTTCTGCTATCTTAGCTATGTTTCATGATTCATTAATTTTACTTGGTGCTTTTAGTGTTCTGGGACACTTTTATCATGTAGAAGTAGATGTCCTTTTTGTAACAGCTCTTTTGACAACACTCTCTTTCTCTGTGCATGACACAATTGTTGTTTTTGACAGAATTAGAGAATTAAGGAAGAAGAACTACAAGTTGTCATTAACTGAAATTGTTAATATGGCAGTTATAGAAACTTTATCAAGATCAATCAATAACTCTATCACTATTATCATTATGCTTTTGGCATTAGTGTTAATTGGTGGAGAAACAATTAGATGGTTTAGTGTCGCTCTTTTGATTGGGGCTGTTACTGGAACATATTCATCTACATTTACAGCTGCCCCTTTAATTCTTCTATGGGAAGATATTTCAAAAAAGAGAAAAGATTAGTTCAGATCTTTTTTAGCAGAGAGTGGTAGGATATAATCATGACTTCCATGGAAATAAAACAAGTAACACTAGTAGATTCTCAGGATAATGTTTTGGGAGAAGAAGATTTGTATTCTGCTCACTCACATAATGCAAAATTGCACCGAGCTGTTTCAGTTTGGATTATCAGAGATAAAGATGGGGAACGAGAAGTTCTACTTCAAAAAAGAAGTTTAGAAAAAATTGTTGGAGCAGATCAATGGGGTAATGGTATTTGTGGAAATGTATTTCCTGGAGAATCATACTTGGGTTGTGCTAACAGAAGATTAGAAGAAGAAATTGGTGTTAAGAATTTATCTTTAGATGAGTTATATAAGTTTGAGTATAAAGTTTTTAGTAATGAAAAGTATGGAGAGTATGAGATGGATCAAGTTTTTATTACCAAATATGATGGTGAGTTTGAGCTAAACCCTGCAGAAGTTTCACAAATTGAATGGGTTAAATTATCTGAGTTAGAGAGAAGATTAGAAGCTATGGATTATATTACTGCTAAGGAAACTCTAAAATATGAGACCAAAGATCTCCAAGAAAAAACTCCACCAATAGTACTAATGTTAAATGATAAAAAGAGCGAGATTGCTCCTTGGACAGCTATTATGTTATTTAGTAAAGAGCTCTGGTCTGCTTTAAAAAATTTCTAATTTTCTTTTGGTTTATCTTGCATGATTTAAAGCTATTTTTCCGACTAACATATTGTGAAAAAGCTTTTATCACTGCGTGTTAGTGATTCAGACCAAACTGAGATTTCCAAATTAAAACAGAGACAAAAAATAGTCACTGATGTTTGTGGTGATTTACCTCATCTTTTCAATACAAAAAACCTTCCAGAAATTGTAGGTAAGAAGAGTTGTGAAAATTGGATTGGTGGAGTTACTATTCCCGTTGGTGTTGCTGGTCCTATTTTAATTAATTTTAAAGATAAAATTTCTCAGTATTATATTCCTTTAGCTACAACAGAAGGTGCTTTGGTTGCTAGTGTTAGCAGAGGTGCCAAGGCTATTTCTAATGCAGGTGGGGCAGTGGTAATAGTGAAGAAGAGTGGCATGAGTCGAGCTCCTGTGTTTGAGTGTTTAAGTGGTAGAGAATCTTTAAAGTTAATAGATTTTGTAGATAAAAATATTAGGGATATTACCAAGATAGCAGAAGGTACAAGTAACCATCTTAAGTATTTAAGTCATAGTGGTTGGGTAAGAGGAAAGTATGTATATCTTCGTTTTTCTTTTGATACCAATCAAGCTATGGGAATGAACATGGTAACCATTGCTACTCAGGCGATTGCTAATTTTATTGAATCTAAATTAAGCGATGTTAAACTGTTATCTCTTTCTAGTAATGTCTGTACTGATAAAAAAGATAATGCAATTAACTCTATTTTAGGTAGAGGATACTTTGCTCAATCTGAGCTAATAGTTTCAAAAGAAGTTTTACAAAAAGTCCTAAAAACAACTGCTCAAAGAATGGTAAAACTTCATACTCAAAAAAATTTAATTGGTAGTAATTTAGCTGGATCTCTTTCCCAGAATGCCCAGGTAGCTAATATTTTGGCTGGTATTTATTTAGCTACAGGGCAAGATCCAGCTCATGTAGTTGAAGGTAGTAAAGCATTTCTATCTGTAGAAGAAGATGGAGAAGATTTGTATGTAAGTTTAACTATGCCAAATATTAATATGGGTACAGTTGGAGGAGGAACATACCTACCATCTCAAACTGAAGCTAGAAAATTAGTTGGTCAAAAAGAAATTTATATAGATGAGTTGGTGGCAGTAACTGTGGGGGCTTGTTTGGCAGGAGAGTTGTCTCTATTGGCCTCACTTAGTAAAAATACTTTAGCCTCCACTCATCAAAGTTTAGGCAGAAGTTAATATTTATGATTATTAAACAGACAGTCGGAATCACTAGCTATGGAGTTTCAATTCCTCGTCAGATTATTAAGACAAGTGAGATTGAAAAAGTTCAAGGAAAAACTGGGGTAGGTAAATCTTTAATGGTTGAGTCAAAGACAGTTCCAGCTAGAGATGAAGATACTATTACTTTAGCAACTCAAGCAGCATTAAATGCACTTACTACTTTTCAAGGTAATCACTTAGAGATCTCTAATTTATTTATTGGTAGTGAAAGCCATCCTTATGCAGTTAAGCCATCTGGAACAGTGGTGAAAAATGCACTTGGTCTGAGTGAAGATATTGCATTAGCTGATTTACAGTTTGCTTGTAAAGCAGGGACCCAAGGCATGCAGATAGGGTTTAATTATCTACTATCAGGATTTTCTCAGTATTCACTTGCCATAGGTGCTGATACTGCTCAGGCAAAGCCGGGTGATGCTTTGGAGTTTACTGCAGGAGCAGGAGCGGGGGCATATATTCTTGGTAAAGAAAAAACAGTAGCTAACTTATTGGCCACCCTCAGTATTGCTACAGACACACCTGATTTCTGGCGTAGAGCAGGTCAAAGTTATCCAGAACACGCTGGACGTTTCTCTGGAGAACCTGCTTATTTTTATCATATTACTACTGCCGCCAAGAAAATTATGGATGAGACTAATTTAAAGCCAGAAGATTTTTCTTACTGTATTTTTCACACACCAAATGGAAAGTTCCCTAGGGTAGTTGCAAAGAAATTAGGTTTTACTAGTGAACAATTAGAGCCAAGCTTGATAGTAGAAAAGATTGGTAATACATATGCTGGAGCAGTCCCATTAGCCCTTAGTGCAGTTTTAGATATAGCTAAACCAGGAGAAAAGATTCTGGTTATTTCATATGGTTCTGGAGCAGGGAGTGACGCCTTTGTTTTTGAGACAACTAACCTTATTATTCAGTTTAATAAAAAAAGAAAAAATAAAATTAGAGATCAAATAAAAGTTGTTGAAGAAGTAAGTTATCAAGAATACCGATCTGTGATGGATCTTTTAACTCATTAATATGAAAGTAATAGTTGCCGGACACCACATCACAAAGTTTGGAGAACTATGGAACCGTTCCTTAGCTAATTTATTGGAAGAAGCTATCAAAGGTGCAATTAGAGATTCAGGGTTAAAAGAGAAAGAAATTGAGGCAGTCTTTGTTTCTAATATGGGAGCTGGAGAGTTTGATAATCAACTGCACTTAGGAGCAATGGCAAGTCAAATGATAGAAGGCTATCCGCCTAGCTTAAGGGTTGAAGGGGCATGTGCTTCTGGAGGCTTAGCAATTATTGCTGCGCAAAACTCACTTAAATCTAAAAAATACAAAACAGTTTTGGTAGTAGGTGTAGAAAAAATGAATGATGCAGATACTAGTTTGACCACTAAGTATTTAGCTGGAGCGGCTAATTATAGTACCGAAAAAGGGAGTACTTTTCCAGGACTTTACGCAATGTTAGCCAATGCTCATATGAGGAAATTTGGGACTACAAGAGAACAATTATCTAGTGTGGCGATGAAAAACCACCTTCACGGTTTTGACAACCCTAATGCGCAGTACCATAAGAAGTTTACTTTGGAGCAAATTAATAGAAGTACGTTGGTAGCAGATCCTCTTCGTTTACTTGATTGTTCACCTGTTACAGATGGGGCGGCGGCTGTTGTGTTAACTACAAAGAAAATAAAAAATAAGAGTAATAAGAAGAGAGCAGTCATTATTGGTAATGGTCATGCTCAAGATAGTTTGGATTTAGCTAGTAGAGATTCTCTTTTAGAACTCGCTGCAACAAAAAAAGCTGCTAATGGAGCATATAAAATGGCCAAGTTAGAAGCAAAAGATATCCAAGTAGCTGAAGTTCATGATTGTTTTACTATTGCAGAAATATTAGCCATAGAGGATTTAGGATTTATAAAAAAAGGACAAGGAGGCAAGGCATCACTAAAAGGAGAAACTACCTATAAAGGTAAGGTTGTTATTAATCCTTCAGGAGGACTTAAAGCTAGTGGACATCCTGTGGGGGCTACTGGGGTTAAACAGATTGCATATCTTTCATCATTGTTAGAACAAGGGAAATTTAAAATAGCTTTATCTCACAATGTAGGTGGAAGTGGAGCAACAGCGGTTGTGCATATATTAACCATTTAAAAATGTATTTATATAAATTATGAAACCAGCACAATATTGGAGAGAAACAAGACAAATTAAAGATTATTTAGGAAAAACTGGGAAAGTAATTTCTTCCACAGTGATTAGAGCTAGTTCTCCTGAATTTAATTATTTAGTTCCTTATAGTTATGTTGTTGTTGATTTTGTCGGTATAAAAAAAGAGATGATGGGGGCAGGCAGTGAGCTATTATCTGTGGGCGATAAAGTAATTTGTGTGATGAGAAAAATGGGACAAACGGATGATAAGAATTTAATTGATTATGGATTGAAAGTACAAAAAGCACCCTCAGGGTCACAAGTAAAAAAAGGAAAATGATGCACACTAGCGCACAATCAAAAGGTAAAGTTATTATTTCCGGTGAACATTCTGTAGTTTACGGTATGCCAGCTTTAGTTGGTGGAATTAAGCTTTTTAGAGAAGTAGTTCTTAGAAAACCAAAGAAAAGAAAGATTACTCATTCTATTTTTATTAAAAATGTATTTAAGATTTTTGAAGATAAGTATGAAGTTTCTATAGATAACTTAGAGATATTAGATCTAGGTAAGTTGCCTGTTGGCTCAGGGCTTGGTTCATCTGCTGCTTTTGCTCATGCTGTATTTTTAACTTTACTTAAACATTTTGGTTTACCTGCAACAAAAAAAGATTTATATGAAATGGTTCAAGAGAGTGAAAAATTTTCTCACGGTAATCCTAGTGGTGTAGATGCAACGGCAGTAGTTTATGGAGGGTTGGTTGAGTTTGTTAAAGGAGATAAAAAGGTGACTATTAATCAATTAAGTAAGGATGAAAATGCTTTAAAAGGTTCAAACTTTTATTTAATTGATTCTGGAAGGCCAGTAGAAACTACAAAGGAAATGGTGGAGATGGTTGCAAAGAAATTAAAGAGCAATGAGTCTTTACAACAGGTAATTAAAAAAATGGGTAAGGTAACCACTGGTTTAATTGACTTAGTTAAAGAAAATAACTTTGATAGTTTGGCAATCAAACAAAATCAGAGATTGTTAGAAGAGTTGGGTGTAGTAGGGGAAAAAGCTAAAAATATTATTAGGAAGATAGAAGAAAGTGGAGCTGTAGCTAAGATCACTGGGGCAGGTGGAGTAAAGGTTGGCTCAGGAATGATTTTGGTTCATGCCACTGACCATGATAAAATCTCAAGTCTAATTAGAAAAAATAAGTGGAAATCATACCAAGTCAAAATAGGATAATATGAAAAAAATCACAACATCAGCTCCAGGAAAATTAATGTTATGTGGAGGTTATGCAGTGGTCCATGGACGACCGTGTGTAGTTACTGCAGTAGATCAAAGATTATATGTCACTATAGAAAAAAATGGTGATGACCAATTTCATTTAGAAGCTCCAGACTTAGGGTTAAAGACATACTCAAAAACTCTCACTGAGTTGGGGACAAAAGATCTTCCTAAAGCAGTTCGCTTTATTGAAACACTTTATAAGATATTTCTAGATGAGCACCCTCAAAAAAAAGGTATAAAAGTTAGTACTAAGAGTGACTTTTCTAGTAGCTTTGGTTTTGGTTCTAGCAGTGCTGTAACGGTTGCTTTTGCCAAAGGTTTGACCAAGCTTTACGGAGTTACATTAGATGAAAAGCAGTTATTTGATCTTTGTTACAAAGCTGTTATTGAGGTTCAAGGAGTTGGTTCTGGTTTTGATTTAGCTGCGGCTATCTGGGGTGGAACTATCTATTATATTTCTCCGGCAGTTGTTGTAGAGAAAATTAAAGTAAAAAACTTACCAATAGTTGTTGGTTACACTGGTGTAAAAGCAGATACTCCTACCTTAGTTAGAATGATAAATAATAAGTTAGATAATGACATTGCTAGAATTGAGTCAATTTTTGACTCTGTTGGGGATATTTCTAGAGCAGTAGTAAAGAGTTTGAGAAATGAAGATTGGGATCAGCTCGGTAGTCTTTTTAATCAACATCAGGCTTTAATGAGGCAGCTAGGTGTAAGTAGTCCAGAGCTTGAGAAGTTAATTCAAGCTTCTAGCACAGCTGGAGCATATGGGGCTGGCTTATCTGGTGCTGGAGGCGGAGACTGTATGTTATCTGTCATAGATGAAGAAAATAAAGAAAACGTTACTAAGGTTCTTAATCAAGCTGGTGAAGTTTTAGATGTTAAACTTAATGCTCCAGGAGTTAGAATAGAATCATGAAGAAAATTACAATAAAAACGGCATCAGATATTGCTCTGATTAAGTATTGGGGTAAAAAAGATGAAGTATTGAGGTTGCCTGAAAATGGTAGTGTTTCAATTAAGTTAGATGGTTTAGATACGGTTACAACAGTAGAGTTTAGAGAAGACTTAGATAAAGATGAGATAACTATCCAGGGGCAGTCAAATAATAAAGAAACAGCTCGTGTTGTAAAACATTTAGACAGAATTAGAAAACAGTTTGGTAAAGACATTTATGCAAAGGTTGTTTCTCAGAACACTTTTCCTAAAGGCACAGGTCTCTCAAGCTCTGGTTCTGGGTTTGCTGCACTTACCTTTGCTGCAACCAAGAGTTTAGAAATGAATTTATCCCAAAAGGAACTTAGTATTTTGTGTAGACAAGGATCAGGCACTGCTTGTCGTTGTGCTTGTGGAGGATTTGTCGAGTGGTTAGATGGTGATACCTCAGAAACTTCATATTCACAATCAATTCAATCTCCTGATTATTGGGATATTAGAGATATAGTAGTGGTTGTTGATGAAGGCAAGAAAAAGGTTTCTTCAACACAGGGTCATTCTATGGCTCAAAGTAGTCCTTTTTATAATGAAAGACAGAAAAGAATCAAAGGCAAGATAGAAGAAATTAAGGGGTATATTGGTGATAAAGACTTTTCCAAGATGGGAATGCTTGCAGAAAAAGAAGCTTTAGAGTTTCACTCAATCCTTCTGACTAGTGAGGTGCCTATGTTAGCTTGGTACCCAGGGACCTTAGAAGTAATGCAAGAAGTAGTAACATTAAGAGAAGAAGGTATAGAGTGTTATTTCACTATTAACACGGGGTTTAATGTTCATGTATTAACTCTTCCAGAGTATGAAAAAGAGGTTCAAGAGAGAATGATGGCTCTTAGTTTGGTACAAAAGGTATTGCTCGCTAAAGTGGGCGATAAACCTTTAGAAGTTAATGAACATCTATTTTAAATATAAATAATTATTTTGTGATTATGAATAAGCATCATATTGCTAATAAACCTGAAGAAATTTTAGATCTTGTAGATAAAAACGATAAAATTATTGGAGAGGTTATTAGGAAAGAGGCCAATAGTGACCCAGAGTTAACTCATCGTGAGGTAGGAGTTATTATTATAGATAACAATAATAAGGTTCTTTTACAGAAAAGGAGTCAATATAAGACAGTCCATCCTAACATGTGGTCTATTACAGCGGGTCATATTTTAAAAGGAGAAAACTCAGATGAAACTTCACACACAGAATTAAAGGAAGAATTAGGTTTTGATACAAAGCTAGTTTACTTAGACAAGGAATTACATACTTATGATCATGAGACTCATTTTATGTATTATTATTTAGGAAAATATAATGAAGAAGAGATTAAGCTAGAAAAAGCTGAGGTTGAAAGAGTAGCTTTTTATTCAGAAGAAGAGCTGATGGGTTTGATCAAGAGTGGTCAAAAGGTTAATAAAATACACCTCCCTATGATTAAAAAAATATGGGGTAAAGATTATCAAGAACAACTTAATAAATTAAATTAATTTTAAACTATGCCAGATCAAAACATCCCTAATCATGTCGCTATTATCTGTGACGGTAATCGTAGATGGGCTAGAGCTAAAGGTTTACCAGCTTTTGAAGGTCACCGTAGAGCTGTAGATAAAGTTTTTGATGAGTTAATTGATGCAGCTGCAGAAAAGGGAGTTAAGTATTTAACTTTTTGGATTTTTAGTACAGAGAATTGGGATAGAGATAAAGATGAGGTAGCTGGCCTGATGAAACTATTTAGATGGTTTTTTGATAATAGGATTAAAGAGTTCAAAAAGAAAAATATTAGGTTTAATATGATTGGAAATCTTGATCATTTTGATGAAGATATTCAAAAGAGAATTAAAGACGGCATGGAGAAGACTAAAGATTGTTCTAAAATAACTGTGACTCTAGCTATGAGTTATGGTGGTAGAGATGAGCTAACTAGAGCTGTGCAAAAAATTAGTGACAAAATAAAAGAGGGAGAAGTTAAGGGTAAAATTACTCCAGAGTTAATTTCTAAGAATTTAGATACAGCAGATTTGCCAGATCCTGAGTTTATCATTAGAACTAGTGGAGAATATAGAATGTCTGGTTTCTTAATGTGGCAGAGTGAGTACAGTGAGTTTTATTTTCCTGAATTTAGTTTTCCCGAATTTGATAAAGAAAAATTTAATGAATCAATGGAAGAATTTTCATCAAGAAAAAGGAGATTTGGAAAATAATCTCTTAGCCAATTTATTTAAAGAAAGATTGTAATTCCTAGGATCTCTTCGAGAATTTGGATAATCCAGAAACTGGCAAATAAGAGGAAGAAGCCAATGATGGCAGCTGTAATTCTGTTTTTACCAGCCTCCATAGCTTTACTCGTTGAAGCACCATAAACAATTTCAAATCCTCCCCAAAGTAACATAATAAAGAGAATTATTCCTGCTAATGGAAAAGCAAACTGGAGTAATCTAGAGATAATAGCTCCTGGAGTGGTTAATGATTCACTAAGATCTCCTGAGCCTTCTGTTTTAGTAGCTTGGAAAAGAGGGTTGAAGTCTTCAAAGTCTTCATCTGTAATTTCAACTGTAGCTCCTTCTTCAGCTTGTGCAATTAGTTTGGCGTTAACGTTGGGTGGAATTAAGAGAATAAATGCTAAAAGAAAGGTGATTAAAATTGTTTTAAAAGCATTTGTTATTTTCATGTTATTTCTATTATCCACCAAAACCGGGGATTCGTAAAACACTTGATCCAATGAACTCGAGAATTGAGACTGAGAATATGATAAATAGTAAGCCAATAATAGCGGCAGTAAGCCATTCCTTAGCGTCACTTGTCTTCTTTACATCACCTTGCGAGATAGTTAAAGAGAAAGCACTAGTTAGAATGATTATAAGAGCTATTCCTCCGGAGATACCGATTCCAAAGTTGATTAATTTTTTTACTAAAGTCTTTGGATTTTGATCAATACAACCAATAGCAGTCCATATACCTCCATCACCATAACAGGTTGTACAACTGCCATAAGCAGCAGAGCCTGGTTTTAGGTTGCTTTCACAAATAGAGTAAGGTTCTGAGTCACTGTTAGTTCCCATGTCGGAAGAACAGCCTTCATCTCCATCTGCACAGACCCAGAAATTATAATCACATTCTAGTGAACTCCCAGGTAGTGTGCCATTGCCTGGTAGGGTTGAAGTATTTAAGCTAAATCGTAAGTTATGCTCTCCTAATCTAGTAGGAGTGAAAGTAGCATTAAGATTAGTGCCAGCGGCATGTCTTTGACTATAGATTTCACCATTGGGTCCACTTATTACTAGTCTTGGATCTGGGGCACCATCTGTGTCACATTTGGCATCATTTAAGAGTGGGTCAATAAGTCCAGAGACTGTAACAGGCTCATTTACATACACTTCATCTCCGGAGGTAGTCATACTTAAAAAACTACAAGAAGAAACATCTTGAGTCATAGCACTACACTCATCAAAGTCATTAGATGAAACGCCAGTGTTAAAGGCAGCTTGAACTCTACGGCAAACAGGCATTTCTTTACGGCAGATATGATCAGAGTCATTATCAAGTTCTACATCCATAGAAAGGCCTCCATCATTCCAGTTTGTGGGAACGCTAATCGTGCCACTATAACAACCTTCACCATTACTGTTTAGAGAAAAGTCTGTCCAGTCATTGAATGGGTTATTAGGTCCACTATCGATAGCAACTTTTAATTCTTGGCCACTAGGTCCTGCTCCATCTCCGTTATCCATACAGAAATTAGGAGTAGACTCCTGGTCTGCAACTCTTTGGGTAAGAGCATTACCACAGACACGAATGCTAAAAAGAGAGTTATTTCCTTCTGTTCTGGAGGCATAAAGAGTAGGGGTGTTGCCTGGTCTTACAGAGGTTCCTTCGATAGTGATGTCACAACTTTGAAATTGAGAGTCATTGTTATCTAGAGCCAAAGCAAAATGGGGGGAAATTAATACCCCCAAATAGAAAACGAAACTAGTAAGTAGTATCTTGAGTAGTTTCACCCCTATATTTTAACTCATTTGGCTTTATATTGCACCCGATAAGTTTTTATTACATACAAATTGGTAGAAAGGAGTCTATTTGTAGATTAGAGACTTCTTACAAAAAAGACTTGATAAGGTACAATAAGTTTATTATGTCTAACCAGTTATCAACTGACACCGTACTTACAAGAGGTGTCGCTCAAGTTTTACCAGATACAAAATCTCTTTTGTCCTTGATGGAAAAAAGAACAATTCGTGTCTATCTTGGCATTGATCCATCTGGAGCATATCTAACATTAGGTCATAGTGTTGTGCTGAGAAAACTTCAGCAGTTTGCTGATTTAGGACATGAGGTAATCCTTTTAATTGGGAACGGAACTGTCAGAATAGGCGATCCAACAGGTAAAGATTCTACTAGACCTGTTTTAACTGATGAGCAGATTGAAGAGAATTTCAAAGATTGGAAGAGGCAAGCAAGTAAAGTTTTAGATTTTGACAAGATCACTATTAAGCATAATGGTGATTGGTTAGATAAGCTTAACTTTGTTGATGTTTTGAAATTAATGGCAAAGACGACAGTTCAACAACTTCTGGAGAGAGATATGTTCCAAAAGAGAATGAAAGAGGGTAAGCCTATTCATGGTCATGAAATGATGTACCCATTACTTCAGGGATACGATAGCGTTGCTATGGACATAGATCTAGAAATAGGTGGTACAGACCAAACTTTTAATATGATGATGGGCCGTACTTTACAAAAGGCTTATAACAATAAAGAAAAGTGGGTTTTGGCTACTCCAATTATTAATGGTACAGATGGCAGAAAGATGAGTAAGTCATACAATAACTATGTTGCTTTGACTGATGATAATATTAATATGTACGGTAAGTTAATGAGTACCGCTGATGAAGAGATTATTACTTACTTTGAAGTTTTGACTGATGTTTCAATGGATGAAATTAATGAGATGAAGCAAGGGATTGAGGGTGGAGCTAATCCAATGGAGTTTAAAAAGAAATTATCTTTTGAAATTACTAAAATGTACCATGATGAGAAATCAGCTCAGGAAGCTGCTAATCATTTTCAAAAGACTGTTCAGAATAAGGAAACACCAGAAGAAATGGAAGAAATTTCAGTTTCAAATGAAACTATGAGTATTTTTGACTTAGTCAAAGCTTGTGATAGTGGTGATAGCAACACTCAGCTAAGAAGTTTGATTATGCAAGGAGCTGTCCAACTTGATGGGGAGAAAATTATAGATCCTTCTACGCAGGTTTCTATTAAAGATGGTCTAGTTTTAAAGATCGGTAAGAGAAAATACTATAGAATTAAACTATGACTAGAAAACAAATGACCCTAGCTAAAAAAGTATTTGCTATTGGCGCTATTTTTATGATGCTTTTTGCTAGTATTGTTGGGGCAGTATTATCTTTACTTAGCTATTAAAGTTTTTATATATGTATAGTTTAAATACTTCATTAATTGAGGTTTCTGGAATTGGTGAGAAAGTGTTTGCTAATTTTGCAAATAAGAATATTGTTACGGTAAAGGATTTACTTTTATCTTTACCTCTTCATTACTTAGATCGGTCCCATATTGGAAACATTTCTGATTTAAATCAAGAGAAGGAGATAACTTTTGTAGCAGAAGTTACTAGTACTTCAAACTTTTATCGACGCCCCCGTTCTATTCAATCTGCCACAGTTAAAGATGACACAGGTAGAGTTAAGATGATGTGGTTTAACAATAAGTTTATTTTAAATAAGCTTAAAAAAGGGGAGTCTTTTCTTTTTAGTGGTAAGTTAAATAAAAAAGGGTCATTAGTTTTTCCTCAAGTAGAGTCAGTAGGGACAGATTCTATTCATACAGGGAGAATTGTCCCAGTTTATAGCTCAACTTATGGTGTCCAGATAGGTAAAGTTAGAAGAATTTTTAAAGAAATATTAGATAATTTAGAAATAGATGATAGAACTGATTTGAGTCAGTTTGTTGAATCTCTTGGTAAATTAAAGAATGTTTTGAATGATTTACATTATCCTGAAACTGAAGATCAGGTGGTTGTGGCTAGAGAACGCTTGGCATTGGAAGAGTTGTTAGTTTTGATAGAAAAATCAAATTATATAAAAGAAGAGTGGAAAAATTTAAAATCTGAAGAAAAACCAAATAAGTTAGAGTTAAAAAAAGAAGAACTACTTCCTAGTTCAGTTCCTTTCAAACTAACTGGGGCTCAATTAAGATCTGTTAAAGAAATTATCTCTGATATTAAAAAGTTAGTACCAATGAATAGATTATTGATTGGAGATGTAGGATCAGGTAAAACAGTTGTAGCTGGAATAGCTGCCTATCATCTTGTTAATCAAGGTTTGTCTGTAGCCTTGGTTGCTCCAACAAAGATCCTGGCTTCTCAACATTTTCAAACACTACAAGGTTTATTCCCTCAGATGCCAATTTTTCATCTAACAGTTGGGAGCAAGCAAGACCTAGCAAAGCCAGGATTATATATAGGTACTCATGGGGTTGTGAATAGGTTTGAAAAGATAGCACCAACTATGGTGATCTATGATGAACAACATCGCTTTGGAGTAAGTCATCGCTCCAAAATATTTGATTTAAAAAAGAAAGCTCATTTATTGACAATGACTGCTACTCCTATTCCTCGTAGTTTAATGTTAACTATTTTTTCTCATTTAGAACTAAGCCTGATTGATGAAATGCCAATGGGCAGAAAACCAACTTTGACTTACTTAACTACAGAAGAAAAGCGTTTAGACTCTTACGATTGGCTCATGAAGATTTTAGATGATGACTCTAAAAGACAAATTATTGTTGTTTGTCCTTTTATAGAACCTTCAACTCATGAGTCTTTTAGTGAGGTGAGTAATGTTAGTGATAAGTATAAAGAGCTGAATAAGTATTTTAAAAAGAAGGTCAAAGTAGAAATGCTTCATGGCAGAATGAAGAAAAAGGAACAAGAAGAAGTTACTGATAGGCTTTTTTCAGGTGAGATTGATATTTTAGTTACAACGCCTATTGTTGAAGTTGGTGTGGATTTACCTACAGCCAGCGTCATTGTAATTGAAAATGCTGAAAGGTTTGGGCTAGCTAGCTTACATCAACTTAGAGGAAGAGTAGGCAGGAGAGGGCAACAGGGTTATTGCTTGCTCTTTACTAAGAGTAAGGCTGAGACTACAAAAAAAAGACTTAAAATATTTAGTGAGGAAACTAGTGGAATGAAGTTAGCTGAGTTTGACCTGCAAAACAGAGGAGCAGGAGATATTTTTGGAATGTCTCAAAGCGGGATGGAAGATTTAAGATTTGCTAATTGGGCAAATATAGAATTGATTTCTTTAGCAAGAAAAATTTATAATGAAGTAGATAAGACTAAATGGGAGCCTTTGCTGGGTAAAACAAAGGCTTATAAGGCTAATCTACCTCTGGCAAATTAGCTTTTAATTTGTTGCTATTTGTCTTTACTTGACAGGTGGTGTAAAATCACACATCTGATTATATTTTTTAAGGAGCATTATGGGAGCACTTCCAAAGAACAAAATTACAAGCGCTGAAAGAGGCAAAAGAAGATCTGGCAATAAGCCAAGTCTTAAAAAAGATATCAAAATGACAGCTGTGCCAAAAGCAAAGAAGAGTTTTGTTGCTAACCTTTTAAAGTTTGCTGGTTTTAATAAATAACTTCATCCTTTCGTTGGGATTGTTTTTTTACTAGAATAAAGAGATATGAATGATTTTGTTGTTGATCCTCGTCATAAGAAGAGAATGAGTCTAATGCAAAAGTTATTTGCAAGAGGTTTCAATGATGTCATTGGTCAAGAAAAGATTGATGAGAGTGGAGCAACTCTTAATGCAGAGCAAGATGCAGTTGTAGAGGATATTTTACAATCAAGTCAGCAGTTAGATGATTTAATTCTTTCTGTTGCTCCAGAAAGACCGGTGAGAGATATAAACAGAGTAGATCTAGCAATTTTAAGATTGATTCTTTTTGAATCAAGAAATAAGCAGACACCAAAAAAAGTATTAATTAATGAAGCAGTAGAGCTTGCCAAAGAATTCGGAACTGAAAGTTCACCTAAGTTTGTGAATGGTGTACTCGGTAAGCTACTGATAAAAGAAGATAATGACACTAAGTGAGAGCCAAAAAGTGATTGATGCGGTTATGAAAGGGATTGCCGTGTTTTCCAATCTAGAAGCATCTGAGATTGGTATAGACGATAATCTCGAAGAAGACCTGTATTTAAACATTTCAACCGATTTACCTGCTATTATTGCAAGTGTTTCAAAAGAACTTGAGATAGAGATTCAAACAGAATCTGTTTCTGAGTTTATGAAGCAAGCTTCAAGTGAGCCAGAAGAAACAACAGTTTCTTCTTTGGTAGCTTTATTTGAAGAAGAAGTTGAGTTTAACTAATATGCAAGATATTTTCAATTTATTTAAAAATAAAGATCTATTAACCACAGCTTTAACTCATAGAAGTGCTCTTAATGAGAAAATTTCTACTTCTACAGGGAGTAATGAAAGAATGGAGTTTCTTGGAGATGCTGTTTTAGAGTTAATTACTACAAAATTTCTTTACGATAATCATCCAGAAGATCAAGAAGGAATCCTTACTGCTTATAGATCTGCCTTAGTAAAAACTGAAACATTAGCTTTAGTTTCTCTTGAGATAGGCTTAGGTAAAGAACTTTATATGAGTAAAGGCGAAGAGGCTACTGGTGGTAGAACCAACCTTGGTATTCTTGCGGATTCATTTGAAGCTTTACTTGGAGCGATGTATTTAGATAGAGGCTATGATGTTGTTGAAAAATTTTTAAATGAAAAATTATTCCTCAAGCTTGAAGAAATAAAGGAGAAAAAATTATATAGAGATGGAAAAAGTCTTCTCCAAGAGGTAGCTCAAGCAAAAGGCTTGGGGGCTCCTCGTTATGAAGTAATTAGTGAAGAGGGTCCTGATCATGACAAGCAGTTTACTGTAGCTGCCTTTATTGGTGATAAAGAAATGGCCCAAGGGACTGGTCGTAGTAAGCAAGTTGCACAACAAGACGCTGCAAGACAAGCACTTGAGAAGTTTGGCCAAGAGTGATAAAATTCACCTCTATTGTAAATTGTCTAAAAGAAATTAAATAAAAAACCTATGCTTAAAGTAAAACTCGCTAGATTCGGCAAAAGAAATCAACCACATTATCGTATTGTAGTTAATGAAGCTCGTGATAAAAGAGATGGTAGCTATGTAGCCTTAGTTGGTCACTATGCTCCTACTCAAGTCCCTAAAACTCTAGAAATTAATATGGAAGAGTATAAAAAGTGGATTGGACAAGGTGCTCAACCTACTGATACTGTTGCAGCATTAGTCAAGAGATTTGAATCTGGTAACCCTTTCCCAGAAAAGAAAAACCAACTTTCTAAAAAAGCTAAGGCTAAATTAGCTACCCAAAAGGAAGCTAAAGCTGAAGTTAAAGAGGAAGCTCCTGTTAAAGAAGTTAAAGCTGAAGAAAAAGCTCCTGTTGTAGAGACTAAAGTTGAAGCAGAAGCTCCTACTAAAGAAGATACAAAGTAATTCTTAGTTAAAAGAAATTAAACAATGAAAAATTTACTTGAATATTTATTAATTCACTTAGTAGATTATCCTGAGGATGTTGTGATTGAAGAGACAGAGACTGATCGTGGTTTTGAATATTTACTTAAAGTTAACCCTGAAGATATGGGCCGTGTTATCGGAAAACGTGGTGTTGTAATAGAATCTATTAGATCTATTGCTAAAGTTAGAGCTGTTAAAGAAGGTATTAGAGTTTTTATAAAACTTGAAGATTAATCTTTTTAATTTAAATTTTCCTAAAATTATATTGGTATAGCCCCAACCCCTGGGAATAGATTTTCTAATCCTCCTCCTTTTATTTGGTGCTGTTCTTCTACTGTGGTGTAAGTAAATGTTTGGAGAGCATCTATTATTTCTCTTTGGGATATTGTTAATTCTGGCAATGCTGCATCAATGTTAGCGCTAACACTTCTGGTAAAGAAGTAGGTAGAGATAGTAAGCTTTGCTTCAAAGGTGGGCTCTAGTGATTCTTCGTTGCCCTTGTTTCCAACTCTCTCATTAAGTGTCATGGCTGTTACAGTTGTAAAAGGTGCTATTTTTTCTATTTCTATTAAAAACTGATTTATATTACTTATTTTTCCTGTTACATTAATATCTAAATGTAGTGTTTCATATTTTTTCGTTGGAGAAGCATTTTTACTTTTTTTCTTTCTGGCAGTTGTTTTTTGAGTAGCACTTTCTGTAGAAATTGTTCCAGGTGTTAATGAGATATCATTAAAAGAAACCTTAGATGATCCCCCAACGTTATTTAGTGAAGTTAGTAGTTCTAGAAGAGGCTTTTTAGAAGGAAGTGTTTGGTTGACTTTTTCAGAATTAGTCACGATTAAGGAATTTGTAGAGTCTGTAAGTTGATTTACTTTTAATTTAAGCTGTGCAAGTCTTTTATTTTCTTTTATTAAATTACTGTATAGTTTTGAGATAGATCCAAACTGAGGGATTAGCGATACAAAAATTAGTATTGTGGCAAGTAGTGTAAAAAAACCAGACCAAATTAAATACTTACGAGTATTGTAAATATATTTAAAGTTATTTTGTTGATTAGTAGTTTTTACGGTAGGTTTATCGCTCATTTTTTCTTATTTGTTTCTCCTAAATCTTCAAGGCTAAGTGTGATGGCCATGTTGTAACTTCCTCTGTCATTTCTAGCTAAATCACTTTTATTTACCTGGCCAAATTCTTCTTCCACCCCAGGTTCAGATAACTGGACAAAAACATTTTCTAAAATAAAGATGGATTCTGATTCTAACCTTAAAGAGAGGATTCTTTCATCTGACTCATAGTTAATGTCTTTGATAAGAACTTGTGGACCAAATATCTCTGAAAAGTAATTAATTGCAGCTTGTTTGTCATACCTTAATTCAAATAATTCAGATATAACTTTTAGTTTTTCTGTGGTAATAACAATGGATTGCTCAATACTTTCTTGCGCAGCAACTTGTTTTTCCATTTGTTTTTGCTGGTCTTTAGTACTTTTGACTTGAAATTTTAAATAAAAATCAACGACTAAGCTAATTAAGAAAATTGTCACTAAAACACCAAATATTCCTAAAACAATTTTAAATATTTTAAAGTCATTTTTCTGGCTTTTAGTTAGTTTTTTTCTTCGACCTTGGACGAAGTTGATTTCTCTTGCCATAAACTACAGCTCCCTGTTTAAGAGGCCTACGCAAACACTCATTGCGGCATGGTTAGCTTCTGGGATATTGCCTGTGCTTGCAGCAAAAGGAGTAGCAACCATTACTTCTGCTCCTAGTACATCTGAGATATGAGGGACAAAATTAGGGAGTTGAACTCCTCCTCCAGAAAGAAGTACTCTTTGGATTGATGCAGTTGGGTTTTGATTAACAAAGAAACGGATGGCTTTTTGCATTGCTTCAGTCAAAACTCCAACGGCAGGTAGGAGTGCTTCTTTGACTTTACCTTGAAACTGGGCTTCATCTAATCCATATTGTCTCTTATATTGTTCGGCTTGTTCTGCATCTAAGCCAATACCTCCTTGAAGAGCTTTGGTTAATGTTTGTGAGCCACTCATATGGTTAAAAACAAAGGCTAGTTCACCTTGGTGAACAACAGCCAGGGTAGTAGTGTTAGCTCCCATATGGACAATCAGAGTAGTTGGGTCTACTGTATCAAATTGGAGTGACCTAACCACAGAAAGGATCTGTGTTTCAAGAAGGGTAGGTTCTATTCCCAAGTAATTAAAAGTCATAATAAACTTTTCTACTAGGGTTTTTCTAGTTCCTACAAGTAGGACTCTCATTTGCTCATTAGGATTATTTTTAGGAGGGCGATAGAGGACTTTATATTCTAGAGTTAATTCTTCGGGGGGGATAGGAATGTATTGTTCTGCTTGCCATCCAATAGCTGAAGCTAATTCAGCGTCTGAAAGACGAGGCATATTAATTATTTTTGTAGAGACAATACTCTCTGGTAAAGATAATCTAACATCTGTATTAGGAAGTTTATGGTCAGAAATTAAGTTTCCGATTGCTTCAACAATTTTCTCAGTCTGAGGCTCATCAGTTGGGACAACAATCCCAGTTGTATTAAAGCTTTCTACAACTTTATCAACAGCTACTTTCTTTCCTGGTTTCCCAGCAATGGCTTTAATAGTATAGGTTCCAATATCAAGGGCTAAGGCAGGCATAGTAATCTACTTTACAATTGTTGTTCCGCTAAATAGAGCATAATCCATGATAGCTGGAGCAGCGTCTAAAGTTTTGTTTACCTCGACGGCTCTAGTTTCATTTCCTAAGTCATTTTTAGCTTCAGAACGAATATTGTAAGCTTGGACAGGCAATGTCCAACCATCTCCAGACACTCTGATATGAGTATCATTATAAACAGTTTTAATTCTGACAAAAAGGTCTCCAGTTAAAAGAGGTAGAGTAACATCTCTGTAATAATTACCAGCACTATCTGATCCTAGGGTAAATCCATCAGATTTACTGCAAGCTCCATAGGCATAGTATCTAGCTCTGGTTGTACCAGCATCATCATAGAAAATAGAGATGATTAGAGAAGCAGGATCTTGAGCTACGCAGTCTGTTTCTTTAGACCATTCAATTATGATATTTTGGTCTACACTAAGTCCTGTCCCAGCTCCAGAGTCGTCTACATCTATCTTGACGCTAACTCCTTCAAAAAGTCTTGTCTCAAGAACATTTTGTTTGGTAACTTCATAATCGACAGATGTGTCAGTGATGGTATTAACTGTTCCAGCAGATGTGTCTCCTTCAAAATCAAAGCTAGCCGCAAGAGCATCCTCTATACCGGCTTCAGCAGCGTTAAATACACGAGCTGATTCTGACTGTTGTTCTGATAAGAATAAATCTTCTGTACTTCTGGAAGCAACAGAGAGTCCCATGGTGAGTAGGACTGTCATTGTAAGCAAAATAGCCACTCCTACCTGTCCTGATTGATTGCGCAATTTTTGTGTCATTTGTATTATCATAACTAAACTTTATGAGGATGACAATCTCTAAGTATGTTAAAATAACACCTCTAGAGAGTAATTCTCAGTTAGGCCCCATCGTCTATCGGTTAGGACATCAGGTTCTCATCCTGAAAAGCGGAGTTCGACTCTCCGTGGGGTCACCAATAGAGAGTAAGGAGGTGTTAGCATCTCCTTTTCTTTTGATAAATGGGACTAATTTTGGTGTTCCAAAAGCTAGTTCATCATAAGTAGGACGTTCCTCAAAAAGTAGACTAAAATACTCAGCTCTTTTGAGTGGTTTTGGCTTATATAACAGCAATTCTTCTAGGTGTTCCAAATAAAAACCAATAGCTTCCATGACAACTTCAATATTAACATTCTCCTCATCTAAATTATTTTCTTTAGCTCCCTCTAATTTTTGAATTTCTTTTTCAATATCAATTAAATCTTTTTCCATATATCCAATAGATATTTCAGAGTTTAAGTATCTAATCTTTTCTGCAATTAAGCGAGCTTGTGCCCTTAAACCCTTAATTTTTTTATCAACTTGACTATTATCATCTTCAACAGTTTCTTGCTTGGATTTCCATAGCTTAATGACTTGTTTCTTAAGATCATCAATGTACTTAGGTGATACTTCAATATCTTTTACAAATGTTTCAATAGTTTCTATAAATTCTTTGCTAGGAACTCTAAAATAGTGACCTCTATTGTGACAATGATAAGCAGGATAATATTTACCTGACTTACCTTTTGAAGCACTACCATATAAAGGCTTATTACATTTTGGACAATGTACTTCCTTCTTATATGGAAACTTAGGATTCTTAACTTGTTTATTTGTTAAGTATTCAGGAACTTTACCTTTGTGAATTGATAACGCACCATTATTTTCGGCAACAGTGATTTTACCTTTATTAGCTTTATTAAACTTAGCAATAGAAATTAATCCTTGATATTTTCCTTTAATGGGATTGTCTTTAGTCCATGACTCATAATTAACTCCTGCATAAACAGGGTTTTGAATATACTTCCAAAATTGCTTAAGAATTAAAGGATTGCCCCCTCGTTTACCAATCACTTTTGTTTTATTATTTGGATCTCTGCGATTGAATATTCGTGACTTAAAACCAAGATTATTTATTTTTTCTACTATTTCACTATCGTTCATTACTCCTTCAAGTCGGTATTGATACATTTTTTTAATCCATTTGGCCTCTTCAGGATGAGGTACTAAAATCACCCTCTTTCCATGTTCAGTATTTATCTTTTCGTTCTTATATCCATAGGGAGCTCTTCTAACGCGATAACCCATTCTGACGTATCTAATTTCTGCCCCAATCATGCGCGTCATAATGTCACGCATTTCATCTTTGGCTCTCTCTGCCTCCAATATTTCTGCTTTTTTAGTAGGACTATAAACACTCCAATTAAACTTAATATCCAAATGCTCTAAAGTATTTACTTGTCGATCACTGATGATGCCATAGATATCTATTAGACTAACTCCATTGTTATCTAATTGTTGTTTAAGATGGTCATAAAGATATGATCCACCACGAGTGAATCTGTCTATAGATTTAATGACAAATAATTGGATGTTATTGTTCTTATTAGTACAATAATCAATGGCCTCCTGAATAGGTTGTTGTTCTTTTGAAGCTGATTCTATAAAGATGAAAAATTTCTTAATCTTAATCCCACGAGCTAGAGCAAATCTTTCTATTTGTTGTTTTTGATCTTCTGGTGAATCACCCTGTAAACCTTGCTTCACTGAAGAAATTCTAATAGCAGCAACAGCATTTTTGTTTACAGGAAGGGAGGTCATGCGAGGTTTTTCCTACTGTATTTATTAAGGTCTAATTTTCCAGTTTTAATGTCATCTCTGACTTGCTCTACAAGTATGGTGGCTAATTTTCTAGTAAACTCTATTTCTTGAGGAGAATAGTCTTTTTTTGTGCTATCTATTTGAGTATTTATCTCTGTCATATTTAACCTTTAAAACTATCACTATATTGATAGTTTATCTAGTTTTGATGGCTGTGTCAAGACTAGATTGTTGTTTGAAACCAGAGGTTGATGTATACTCCACCACAATATATCTGCCCGAGTAAAGAAGGGTATGGCTATTGATTTAAGTTTCACACAATTGCAGTTTCTTATTCAGGATATTCCAATAATTCCTTGGTCTCTTATTTCTTCATTTTCACTACTTATTTTAGGTTCATTTATTTGTTTTATAGTTCTATACTTTCTGATCAAATTAGTTCTAATTTATAGGGTAGTTAAGTCACCCCATACATTACTAGAAATAAAGCCACCAAAAGAAACAGAACAAAGTCCATATTCTACTCAACAGCTTTTTAACTTATTCCACAGTATTGCAAGTCAAAGGTCTCTTATTGAAAGAATATTTAATGTAAAGAGACCACTTTCATTTGAGATTGTTTCTACCAAAGAGAAGGGCATTCGTTATGTAATACGTATACCAAAAACATTAGTTGAATTAATCAAGAATAGTTTAATTTCATATTTACCAGGAATTGAAGTTAAAGTAACTGATGAATATCTACCCTCAGAAAATATAGATACATCTGTTGTACAGTTAAATCTTTTTAACCATTTTGCTTTTCCTCTTATGGCTCATGAAACATTAGAAAAGAATGATCCGATTGCTTATCTAACTGGTAGTATGACCAAACTAAAACCAAATGATCTAATGGCATATCAATTAGTATTAACTCCTGTAAATAAAAAGTCAGTTCCAGAGATTGCTAGAATTTCAAAGTTAATATATCTTCAAAAAGATTTACGAGCAGGAATAAATAACAAACCCTTTGTTTTTTCTTGGTTACAAATGCTTTTAAATTTAATACTGCAAGTTTTATTACTACCGATTGGCTTATTAGTGTTTGTAGCAACAGAAGGTAGAGAGGGTCCACTAATTAGATTGTCACCACTAGCTGAAAGAGAAAAGACCTCCAACCCATATCAGAATGAAACAGAAAAGTTAGTTAAACAAAAATTAGACCAGCAGCTATTTTTTGTTTCTATTAGAGTGCTAGTTAAAGCTAAGTCAAAAAGAGAGTTAAGAAAATGTCAGAAAGGGTTTGTTTCAGCATTAACTTCAATGACCAATACTCAGTATCAGTCACTTAAATTAATTTTAAAAACAAATATAAAACTAGTTAATCAATTTAAATATTTTTTGTTTAAAAATAGATTATTGTTACCACTTACTAAAACATTTTTGTCTGCTTCCGAACTAGGAGATCTTTATCACTTCCCATTTACTAGGACAACCAAAACTGAAGATATCCAAAAGCAGTTTAGTAAAGGACTTCCTGCTCCACTATCTTTGAAAAAAACTAATCAGCTTGATACTACTTTTGCCAAAAATACTTATGGAGGAACTACAACCTTAATTGGATTAACTGAGGATGAACGAAGACGACATATGTACATCTTAGGTGCTACAGGGACAGGTAAATCAACGATGCTTTTATCTATGATTGATTCTGATTTAAAGAACGGTAAAGGAATAGCTGTCTTAGACCCTCATGGTGATTTAATTGAGGAAATACTAAATATTATTCCAGAGGATAGGATTAAAGATGTAGTTTATTTTAACCCTGATGATATTACTTATCCGATGGGAATTAACTTATTAGAGTTATCCAAAGGTTTGAGTGATGAGGATACTCTAAGAGAAAAAGAGTTTGTCACTGAAAGCATTATCTCTTTATTCCATAAAGTGTATGGTGAGAAATATACAGGGCCAAGGTTAGAGTATATTTTAAGAAATGCTATTCATACTGCTTTTACAGTTGAAGGAGCAACTTTGTTTACAGTTAATAAGCTGTTGATAAATTCAAAGTTTAGAAGGTCTGTTGTTAAGAAATTAGCAGATGATAATCTAAAAGAATTTTGGAAACAGGAGTTTGATAAAGCTGGTGATTACCAACAAGTTAGTATGGTTTTACCAATTACTAATAAAATAGGTAGGTTTTTATTTTCTCCAACAGCAAAGAGAATCTTAGAACAAGAAAAATCTACCATTAACTTTGATGAGATTATGAATGAAGGTAAGATTTTACTTTGTAATTTATCTAAAGGAAAAATAGGGGAAGATAATTCTAAAGTGCTGGGAATAGTAATGATGGCAAAGATTCAATTAGCCTCTTTAAAAAGAGCTAGAATGAAAGTAGAAGATAGAAGAGATTTTTATCTTTATGTAGATGAGTTTCAAAACTTTGCCACAGAATCATTTGCACAGATATTATCTGAGGCTAGAAAATATAAGCTAGGCGCTATTCTTGCTCATCAAACTACTTCTCAGCTGGAAGATCAATCATTAGTTAATGTGACCCTAGCAAATACTGGTACAGTAATTTGTTTTAGAACTGCTAACCCAGAAGATGAAAAAGTAATACTACCTCAATTTAGACCGTTTGTAGAACAAGGAGAGATTGCTAGCTTACCGTCATATAGATTCTATATGAGATTAGGAGCATTAAATCCTGAAGCTCCTTTTTCTGGGATTACTATGCCTGTAGATGTTAAAAGGAATGAAGAGCTTGTAAATAGAGTAATAGATTCTTCAAGGGATAATTATGCTATTAGGTATGTAGAGAAGGTAATTGCACCTACTAGAATTAAAAAAGTATTTGTAAAAAAGAAAAGTTTTTCTGCTGGAGTTTTGCCTTAATTAAAGTTTCAACAGTCTTTGTTTAAAGTAATAATAAGCCATTGTTTATATAAAATCTTGATATATTTCCCATGATGATAGCTCATGTTTTGTACCTCCAGATAAAGAGCGTTGTTTCTTTTTTTCTATAATAGTTTCCCTATCTTTGTTGTTCAAATTTTTGAGTTTTTCACCAATTTCTAATTTGTCATCTAATTCTTTAATAAACCATGTCTCTACTTCCCATTTTTCACCCTTCCATTCTTTACGAGCATTTACAATAAAAGACTTGGGTCTATTTTTCTTTGGATGGTTTTTAAAATCTCCAAATTCAAGTTTTTGAAATTTTTCTTTTTTTGCAAGAATGTTAATAGCTTTGATAGCAGATTCCTGTGGAGTATCTGTGATCACGACAATATCAATGTCTGGGTCCCACATTAAATTAGCTGCGTATGATCCAACAACATGTACTGTCCCCAAATTATTAAATAAATCAATTATTTCAACATCTTCAAGTAATGATTTTGCGTTTTTATATACTTGTTGAGAAGTTTTCATACAAAAATTATAGCATGTTTCCAAAATCATCTTGTCCATATAGTGATTTTTTATGCCCCAACCAGTTAGGACAAATTTATTTCTATATTACCTAATACATAGCTACTTTTTATTCTTACTTTACCCCCTATTCTCTTATATATAAGAGAGATGAATGATACAATACCCCTCAAACATGGAAGAACCCACCATTACACCAAAACAACTTGAAATACTCATACTCCTATATCGTTATCGTTTCCTTAATAGAATTCAAATCCAAAAATTCCTCAATCATAAAGACCCTAAAAGAATTAATACCTGGCTCAAAGATCTCACAAATAAAAATATCATTGGCAGAAAATACTCAAATAGACTTAAAGAAAATACCAAGCCAACTATCTATCATCTTGCTACTAAGAGTAGAAAGATATTATTATCACAACCTAATATAAATGAAAAATTACTTAAAAGAGTTTATAGAGATAAAGTTAGATCAATTAAATTAATAGAGCATTGCATACTAGTTGCTAAAATATATTTTTATCTTCAAAAACAAACTAAAGATCAATTACATTTTTTTACAAAAGTAGATTTATCAAATCATTATTATTTACCATATAACCGACCTGATGCATATATAGCTATAGAATCAGAAGAAGAAACAAAAAGATATTTTTTAAAAATTATTGATGATGGTACTCCTCGTTTTATGATTAGAAAGAAAATAGCTCAGTACCTAGAATACTTTGAGGAAAAAACTTGGCAAGAAAACACTGGTTATAAAAACCCATCAATATTAATAATTTGCCCTAACGAAATTACGAAATTATTTTTAAATAAATATATCGCTAAGATTATTGATGATGAGGCAGAAGAAGAAATAAATTTTTATCTAACTACCAAAGAAATAATTGAGTACGATCAACTCACAAGCAATATTTGGGATAAAGTTGAAGAGTTGGGAGAAAATTAGCAAAGTAATACCTCTAACACCTTTTCAACTGTTCCTAGTGCCTTAGTGATAGCAGTTAAAGGGTCATTTGAATACTGTTTTATATATTTCCAAGCATTACCAGTGTGATCTCCTAAATCATAGAAATCCATTAATACAGTAGTGGTAAACTCTGCAATAGTTTCTTGGTCTAATTGTTGTCCTCCTTTAAGTTTCCCATCTATCCTAGCGTGGATAGCATGACTAAGTTCATGAAAGAATATTCTTTCATCATGGCTACCTAAGTTAATATTAGAACCATTGATATCGCAGTCTCCAAGCTTATCAGGGCTAACAGGAAGATATTTAACAGAGATATTAAACTTTTGGGCTATCTCAAATAGAGGGGGTAACTTTATAGGTAAGTAACTTGGTAGATTAGTTTCCCCACTAGTCACAGAAGCAGGAAAGACAGCAATAGGAGAGAAACCAATGCAAGTAGATTTATCTTCGTTTTCATCTGGTTTTATCATATGAGGTCTTAAAATATAGACAGCTCTACTTCCTTTTTCTACCTGTCTACCTACTTTTTGCCACTGTTTAAAACCTCTACAATCTAATTCATTAGATTGGATAAAGGCAAGTACTTTATTTGATAGACTCCAATTATTAGATGGAGCAGAGGAATCAAGAGTAATTCTTGTTACTGTTTTAATAGGTGAGAGACTACCTGTTTTAAATTTATCAACTACTTTATTTATACTTAGTTGAGCTTTAGGAGATAACTTCATTATTTATACTCCTCTCCACAGTCACCACAGAATGGCTCTCCGATGATGTCATTACTTCCACATTCTTTGCATCTTAACTTTTGCATATAATTTTTGTCTTTCTCCTGTTTTTCAAATATTTAAAATTTTGGTTGGAAACAGGTGTGCCTATTTCCATACAAGGGAAATAAAAAACGGGGTGAGTTTTGCAAGGGTTGTGAACGTAGAGAGCAATTTACGTAGCCCTTTCAAAATGAGGGGCGAAGCCCCTTAAATAGTTATAGATTTATAAGAAAATCTGTTATATTAAAGAAGTTGAATAAATAAATGTAAAAAAATGGAAGAAACTGTAAGAACAACTAAAAAGAAGTCTAGAATATCTATTGGAAAAATATTTTTAGTTTTTATTATATTAGCTTTAATAGCAGGGGTTAGTGCTTTAGGATATTTATATTACCAAACTAGACAAGAGTTGAAATTTCTTTCTAGTCCAGAAGGACAACAACAATTAGTTCAACAAGAATCATCTGAACTAATTTTTAAAGTATCTAAACATGTAGATCTTCCTGATGAAGAACCCGTTATTGCTACAATCTCTGATTCTGAGTCTTTAAAATCTCAATCTGCTTTTTACAAAAATGCCCAAAATGGTGACAAACTATTAGTTTTCCAAGAAGCTAAACAAGCGTTTATCTATAGTTCTACAAGAGATAGATTAGTAAATGTTGGCCCTATCTTAGTAGATGGTTCACCTGTGGAAGGCAATACTGCAGAGGCAATTGAGACTTTTGAAGAACTAACACCTACTATTGAATTAGAATCATCTCCGACACCATCTTCTCAACTAATAGAAGAGCAGGTAGAACCTATTGATGAGTCTATTGAATAAACTCAATTTTAGTTAAGTAGTCCTACAATTGGATTAACAAAGATGTTTTTTAGCAAGTTAACTAAGTCATCAAATAAGGTTTGTTCTTCTATAACGAACTCACCACTTGATTCTTGAATTGATTCAGTAGTATTAGCAGTACCATCTTCTTCAATAGTAAATTTTAATGTTGTATTGCCGGTGTTTCCCTTTTTATCTTGTACCAAAAAGGTGGCTGAATAGTCTCCTGGTTGTAGGTTTGATGGTGGTTTCCAAGACCAAGTCCTATCTTTACTGACTTTAGTGCTATCTGGAATTTTCTTACCATTTTCGTTAGCTAAGGTGATTTTGATTAAAGAACTAGCTGGTGCTTCACCCGAAAATTCCAAGCCATTTGCTAAGTTTCCTTTACTAGAAATTGAAGTTCTTCCATTTGTTGTTTGAGTTAGTTTTACAGTTGGGTTGATCACCGAAGTGGAGACCCCAGTATCTGTTGTAACTGATGAATCAGAATTTGAGGTTGTAGTTGAAGGTGAATCAGTATTTGTGTCTGTGGTCGTAGCTAGTACTAGTGATGGAGTGGGAGTGGGCGAAGCTTGAGCACCTCCAACTAATATAAAAGATCCAAATTCTTTTGAAGTATGAGTTGGTGAGGCAATTAGTAAAGGTGTAGAGACTGCCGAACTGGTCATTGGTATATTGATAAATTCCCCTGTATATGTTCCAGTTACTATTGGATCACCAAAGTAGTTTTCAACATCATATATATTATATTCTTGGTTGTTTGATAATATATTTGAGACATCAACAGCTATACTATCAAAAGACTTCCAATTATATATTGTTATATTTGCCCTCTCTGATTCATAAGTATTATTTCTAACAAAAATTTTGGTTACAGGAGGCGGTGAACTATAATAAGAATTATTAGGATAATTAATACTGGAAAAACCAGTAATGGGACCAATGAAGGTATTTCCAGTCATAATAACGTTTGTGCAATTTAGTCCAAATGAAAAAATACTACCTCCAGTCACAGCATTTGATTTCGAAAAATAATTGTCTGTGACAGTTGCATCATCACAACCTGCAACATACCCTACTTCGTTACGCCCTCCAGATTTAGCTGGATCAAAATAAGTATAATTTGATGTAACAGTTGAATTGTTGGCTATTTGGTTTTCTCCACCAAGTAATATATTCCATGCATATCCAGTAGTGTCAGACAGAGTCCCATTATTAAAGGAGGTATTTCCTTCAACATAGAAGTTATTTATGTATCCATTTATTCCATATAATTTTATTCCTATGGAATGTCCTTTAAAAAGGATATTATCTTTGATAGTTTTTGTTGATGTTTGGCTTTGGAAATAAAATCCATGTCCATGCCCTCTATCGGATGCATCCCATCCGTTGTAGTAAACTATGTTTCCATAATACTCAGTATCTTCTGCTCCAGAGTTGGTGGCTACCCCATTTCCGCAGTTATCATGAATAATAAGATTTATAAATTTATTACCAACTTTTCCTTCATTATTATCAATTCCATCTCCAGTACATATATCAGAAGGTGTAGAACCAGTTTCTGATGATATTCTGTCTGTGCTTGTATGTTTAATTTCAAATCCCCAGAAATGAGTATATGTAGAAAAACTACTATAGTTTGAATTATGAGTTGTAAGTGTCGCATCACTAGAATTGCCTCCATCTAAAGTTGCTCTTTCACCAGGATACTGTCTTACAATTATTGGACTTTCAGAAGTTCCTGATAAAATACTTATAAAAGTTCCAGAGTAAGTTCCTCCTCTCAGCCAGATGGTATCGCCAGGCTGAACTGAAGCTGGATGATTTAATGCAGTCTGTAAATCCCATGGGCTATTTGTCAAACCATTACCTCCAGCTGTTCCAGATGGTGATACATACCATTCTGTAGCGAAAACTTTTGCTGAAAAAAGAAAAAGAGAGGCAAATAGAATAACAAGAATAATTAGAGGTTTTTTCATTTAATCTATACTACTTTCTATAGTTGAACTATGCAAGAAAAAAATACTATAATGAATCATATTATGAAGAATTTTTTCTTTATTATTCTATTAAGTGCTACAACAACAATTGGTGTTAGTTATTTTATTGTTAATAATCACACAATTTCTCGTAATATTACACAACAGTTTTTAGAAGAATCAAAAACAGTGCCTAGTTCAGTTGGTTATGTTTCTTTTCCAGAAGGATCTGAGTTTGGTACTGAAAACATCCTTGTGGTAGATAAAGAAGGTAACTTAGATACAGAGGGAACAGTGACCTTGGGTGATCTTTATGTTGGTGGTACGGCATTTATTGACTCACTTAATTTAGCTAAGTTTTTGTATGTAGCAGGCAATCAAATTATTGATGCAACAGGTAGAATTCCTAAGCTTACAGCTGACTATATTGCTAATTTAGATGGATCAGCTTTAACAGGAGTAAATGCTAACAAACTTGATGGAGTTGATTCCACTGGTTTTATCAAAACTGGTACCGCAATCGATGCAGATAAACTAGACGGCAAAGACTCATCTGACTTTATAACTTCAGGAACTGAAATAGACGCTAATAAGCTAGACGGTATTGATTCTGGATCTTTTCTTCGTTCTGACTCTACTGATACAGCAGGTGGAGCTTTAACTTTTTCGGCAACTCCAGGGAGCGCTAATGTCGGAGGAGGACCTCTCTATATAAATCCAGCTAGTGCAACAGCAGACTATACCTTGCTTGGTATAGCAATAAATGGAACAGAAAAATTCCGCGTAGATGCAGAAGGTGATGTCACTGTAGCAGGTGATTTAACTGTGACTGGATCAATAAGTGGGTCTGGAACAAGTCCTTGGACGGATGCTGGAACATATCTTTATCCAACTAGTGGGGAAACATTGGGCAATTCTACATCTGCAGGTTCTAATAAGATTGCTGGATTGTATTTATCTGATTCTTCTTCACTTGTTTTCGGAACTGACAATGATGTAGATTTGAACTTTTCTGGATCAGTTCTATCAACAGTATTAGGGATCAATGATTTTAATATTGACTCAAATTCATTATTTGTAGATGGTTCAGCAGATAATGTTGGAATAGGAACAAATACACCATCTGGAAAACTACACATAAAAGGGTCGGCTGATGATCAACAATTAATCCTTCAAGCAAATGGCACTCAAACAAGTAAAGTTTTTGAGTATCAAAATAGTAGCGGAACTGTATTGACAGCACTTGACGTGAATGGACATATTGCTATTGGTCAAAATGGAATTGGTAGCATTGGAATTACAGCACTTGGAGTTAACGAGATAACAACTGACATTTCTAACAACAGAATTGGAATTAGTGGTGGGCTATCTTTTAATAGCAGTTCTAATAGTTCATTGCAATATAAAGGAGGATCATTTGTAGCGTCATCACAAACCGTTAGTAGTGGTAGTTTAACTTCTGGGTATGGTGGATTGATGGGTTCTCAATCAGGAGTATCACATAATGGATCTGGTACCGTTACTAATGCGTGGTCAAATCATTCATATATAACGGGTAAAAATATTACTAATGCATATTCTTACCTTACTTCTAGTTCTTCTGTCACATCTGGTAGTACTTGGACCAATTGGTATGGTCTTGGGATATGGCAGCCAGGTGGGTCTGGTACCATTACTAATGGCTATGGAATTGTTATTAACAATATTACCAAAGGTTCCAGTTCAAACTTTGCACTTGTCACAAAAGCAGGTAACGTTGTATTTAATGAAGATGCAGACAGTTCTACAGATTTGAGAATTGAAGGTGGTACTGATGCAAATCTTCTGTTTACAGATGCTTCTGCTGATGCTATCGGTATTGGTACAAATTCTCCAGCTTCCAACATGAAGCTTGATGTTGCGGGTCGCGTTCAAATAAACCTTGGTGGAACTCAGACTGCAGTAGCACTATGTGGAAGTCATAGTGCAGCAAGTGGTGCTAGTGTTTCTGATGTAGAAATAGTTGACTGCACAGGTACTCCTGCAGCTGACTATATGGAAATGTACCCAGTTGAAGAGAGTGCTGATAAGGGTACTGTTGTGGCAGTTGGAAGTAGTAATGTAACTACTAAAGATGGTGACACTATAAAACAGTTAGTTAGAAGCACTAAGGCATATCAAAATAGCGTTATTGGTATTGTTTCAGATAAGTCTAAAGCTGGTGACTTTAATTCCATTGGTTACAATATTGAAGATAAAGATAACCCTCAGCCAATTGCTCTTGCAGGACGTGTTCCAGTTAAGGTTGCTAATACCTCTGAAGAAATATTAGCTGGAGATTTTATTACTTCATCAAATGAAACTGGTAAAGCCATGAAAGCAACTAATGCAGGGCAAGTAATTGGTAAAGCCCTCGAATCTTGGTCACCAAATTCTGGAAAGAGCACTGTAATGGTTTTTGTCCAGAATAGTTACTATCTTGGTGGTGATACAACTTTAGATTCAACTTCTGGGTCTTTCTTGTCTTTAAATTCAACTCAAGATATGACAAATGAAGGGTTCCAAGCTAATGATTCAACTCAAACTATCATTACTGAGTTAGAGACTATGCAAGGATTAAGCTTTGACAATGAATCAAACACCTTAACAGCAACCTCAATCTTCAAAACAATCGAAGATTTTATTTCAGAAGGTATTGCCACATTCAAGAATACAGTTAAATTCTTAACTGATGTGACATTTGGCGGAAGAATAACATTTGAAGATAAGGATTTAGCTGGTTATGCTCAAATTAAATCAGGATCAAATGAAGTAAGGGTTACATTCGAAAATGATTATACTTATCCTCCGATTGTTCAAGTTACGCCACAAGGAAACTACAACATCAAATATTGGACAACAGATGTATCAGTTACAGGTTTTACTGTTAAGATCGACCCAGTTTTAGCAGAAGATGTTCAGTTCTCTTGGTCTGCTTTATCAGTTAAAGATGCTAAGACACATGAAGGAAATGGAGCAGTTCTAGTTTCTCCAACACCAGAACCAATAATTATTCCGAGCGTTAGCCCATCACCAACTCCAATTGAAGAGAGTACATCAAGTGCTGTACTAGATACATTGATAGGCACTCAGTCTGGAATTATTTCACAATAGGTGTTTTTTGCTTTAGTTTATAGTGGTTAATTTGACATCCTCAAGACGACTGATATAATCTGATATAGATTGTTATATTAAACAATCATTGTAATAAAGACTGCCCACTTGAGAGGTGGTTTTTTTTATAACAATTAGTGTTTAGAGTTATTTTGTTGAAAGGGTGATTTATGAAAAAACTAGTATTTCTTCAAGGTCTTATTCTTACCTCACTGGTAATGGCTTCACCAGTTCTTGCTCAAACTGCTGAGGTTGCTCAAATCCAATCATTTATCCAAAGTGTTATTCAGATCATGGTTACTCTTTCTGGGTTTATTGCAGCAGGGTTTATAGTCTGGGGTGGAATTGGTTATATCACTAGCTCTGGTAACCCTGAGTCTCTAGACAGATCTAAAAAAACTATTCTTTATTCTGCAATTGGCTTGACTTTAGTTTTAAGTGCATTTGTTATTTCAAATATGGTTAGTGGCTTAGCAACTACAGCCTTTGGAGCATAGTAATATTGATGAATAAAGTAATAACAAGATTAGGGATAATTATAACTTCATTCTTTTTATTTTCTTCTCCTGTTTTTGCTCAAAGTACTGATCCCAATATTCTTGAATACACCAGTAGTACTCTACAGATAATTACCTTAATCGCGACTGCATCGGCAGTCTTTTTTTTAATTAAAGCAGGGTATTTATACATGACTTCATCTGGTAGGCCAGAAGCTTTGGAATCAGCAAAGAAAACAATTATTAATACTTTCCTGGGTTTGATTCTAGTTTTATCTGCCAATGTCGTTACATCTGTTTTTCAAAACTCTTTTGATTCATCTGCCTCAATGGGTAATGGTACTGCGGTGGAAATAATGGCTGTTGAAACAGTGGAGCCGAGTGATGGGTTAACTCAAATATTGATTGATGCTGTTAGTGGTTTTATTCAAAATATTGTAGAAAGTGCTACAGAGCCAATTGTGAACGGTATCTTAGGTTATTTAACTATCACTCCAACTTTATTAGATAATGAGGTAATCCGCAACTTCTGGCTTATATCTGTTGGGATCGTTGATGTCTTATTTGTTTTAGTGGTCGCTTTGATGGGCTTACAAGTGATGAGTGCTAGTACTTTTGGTTTTGAGGAAGTTGAAGTAAAGCAGTTGTTGCCAAGGCTAGGCATAACCTTTCTTGGAGCAAATATGTCACTTTTCTTAGCAAATTATGCCATTATTACTAGTAATGTTTTAGTTCAGACAATGATTAGCTCTACGGGTGGTTTAAATCATGCTTGGATTAAAGATGCCTTTAGTCCGACCGCTATTATCACAGGAGCAACACCTTTAATTATTTTGATCTTTTTAGTATTGTTTTTAATTGTCTCGATTGTTTTACTTTTAATGTATATCAGTCGTTTGATTTTTATTTCTTTAGGAGCAGTTTTATCTCCCTTTATCTTTTTACTCTCAGCCCTGCCTAAGTTTTCTGACTTTGCCTTTATTGCAGTTAAAACATATATGGTCAGTATTTTTATTGTTTTTGTTCATGTGGTGATTATCCAGTTAGCTAGTTCATTTTTAACTTTACCTGAACATAGCGAAAACTCGCTTATTTCTATTGCAGTAGGAATTGGACTTTTTATTACTCTGCTTAAAACTCCTAACTTAATGATGCAAATGGTGATGTACACCTCAAATTCAGGGTCATTGAAAAAGATAGGTAATCAAATTATCAATGTGATGAGTACAGATAATTCATCAGCAATGTCTAGGTCTCAGGCTCAAAATGTAGAAAATAAAACAACTAGAAAGGTTATCAGAGTATGAGAAGTCGTGTTATCCCTGCCCAAATTACTACAGTTGAAGACAGAATAGCTGGTAATTTTAGTTTGACTCAAGTGATGCTCTTGTTAGCACCTGTTTTATTAATTGCTTTTGTTTACATGTTTTTACCACCAAAGATGATCTTCAGTTGGTACAAGATTGGCTTATCTATTATCTTTACTATATTTTTTATAACTTTAGCAATCAGAATTAAAGGAAGAATTATTGCCAATTGGTTAGTAGTACTGCTGACTTACAACTTAAGGCCCAAGTACTATTTGTTTGATAAGAATGATCTTACTTATAGGGAAGTGATTAAACCTAAGTTTAAAAAAGAGGTACAAAAGGTTACTGCCAAAGCTATTAAAAAACATTCTATTGTTAATAAACCAAATATTCATAATGTTTTACAACTTAATCACTTCTTAGACACAGTTAATTTTAATTTAGTTTATCGCACTGGTAAGAAAGGAGGATTAAATGTGGCTTTTGAAAAAATCTCTAAATAAAATAAGTTCTAGAAAGCAAATTGCTATTAAAGAAGTTCATGACGGAATTTTAGTGCTTCCTAATAATGAGTACCGACTGGTTATTAAAATATCATCAGTCAACTTTGAGTTAAAAAGTGAAGCAGAGCAAGATGTCTTGATTGATAGTTTTCAAACTTTTCTTAACTCTTTACCAGAAAAACTACAAATTTTAATCCGTATTCGTGAAGTTGATGTTGATCAGTATATCAATTCCATTGAGGTGTTAAAAGCTAGTGAAGATCAACCTCAGTATCTTGAACAGATTGATGACTATAGCCAATTTATTAGACAGCTTGTTTCTGGGAGTAAGATTTTATCTCGTAAGTTTTATATCATTCTTCCTTACAAGCCTAAGTCAAAAAGAAATGATTTTGCCTTAGCCAAAGCTCAACTTAACCTTACTCAGGAGATGGTTAGTAAGGCTTTAGAGAAGCTAGGGATAAAGTCACAGGTTTTAGATAGTTTGGAAGTTTTAAATCTTTTTTATAGTTTTTATAACAAGAATCAAGTTAAAACTCAGGAATTGAATCAAGTCATTATGAAGTCACTTTTGCAACATAGCTATGCTTAATAAAATTCAAACTCACTACAAGCAGTTAAAGAAGTGGAAACATAAGCGGGTGAGAAGATCTCGGGCTAAAGCAGAGAGGAAAAGACGAGAGAGACTTTCCTTACAATTTAGTTTTGGTGAGCAAGATCAAGTCGATTTAATATCATATTCTGGGTTAATGGAAGAGTCTACTTATATTCAGATTGGTGATATTTTTGTCCGTACTATATCTATTTCTGGTTACCCTTACGTTGCTAATGTCGGTTGGCTTAATATGTTAATCAACTTTAATCATGATTTAGATATCTCATATCATATTGAGCAAGTTGACCCTTTAATGGCCTTACCTAAACTTAATCGTAAGATCACAGAGCTAGAGTCTACAAAAAGAAGTATGCTGAAGGCTGGTAAAGTGATTGGTTCTGAAATTACTGATCCCTTGGAATCAGCGATGGAGCTAAAAGATAAAATTCAACGAGGGCAAGAGAAGTTGTTTCAAGTTTCTATTTATATGTCCCTGAGTGCTTCTAGCCTAGAGGAGTTAAATAGAACTACTCAAGTACTTGAGACGATCATGGCTTCTCGTATGTTTTATATAAAAACAGCTACTTTTCAACAACTTGAAGGTTTACAGTCCATTTTACCCAGAGGTGAGAACTTACTTGGACAAAAAAGAAACCTTGATAGTTCCTCTGCTGCTTTAACTTTCCCCTTTGTCTCATCTGAATTAGTCCAAGAATCAGGTATTTTATATGGCATTAATAAATCAAATAATTCTTTGGTAATTGTTGACAGGTTTTTACTCAATAACGCCAATTCTATTATCTTTGCTCAATCAGGTAGTGGTAAAAGCTATACTGCCAAAGTTGAAATTCTCAGACAGTTAATGCAACAAACTAAAGTAATTGTGATTGATCCTGAGAGGGAATATAAGCAACTGACTAAATCGGTTAAGGGAACTTACATTAGACTCTCTGCTACTTCAAAAGAGAAAATTAATCCCTTTGATTTTTCACTTAAATCAGTCACAGGTCAAAATGGATTAGCAGAGCATATTCAAGATTTAACTGAAATTATTTCTTTAATGGCTGGTTCTTTAAATGATGAAGAACGGGCAGTAGTGGATAAAGCTTTGATTGAAACATATAAAAAGTTTGGCATTACCATGAGGAAGAAAAATTATGATAGTAAGCAAAAACTTCCTTTACTTAAAGATTTTTATAAAGTACTTAAAACAATGAAGCAAAAAGATTTATGTCATAGGTTGGATAAATTTGTCACAGGTTCATTGTCAGGAGTATTTACTGCACAAACTAACGTTGATTTGTCTAATCGCTTGGTTGTTTTTGATATTAAAGATCTAGATGAGTCTTTAAGACAAATTATGATTTTAACTACTGCTAACTTTGTTCACTCTCAAGTTAAGAGTGATCCTCAAAAGAGAGTTCTAGTGATTGATGAAGCTTGGTTACTATTACAACATGAAGAAAGTGCTAGGTTTTTAGCCTCTTTAGTGAGACGAGCTAGGAAACATTATTTGGGTGTAACTTTAATTTCTCAACAAGCGAATGACTTTTTAAATCAGGAGTATGGCAGAGCAATTGCTTCCCAATCATCATTGAGGATTTTGATGAAGCAAGATACGACTTCAATTAAAAAGGTTGTGATGGAATTTAATCTTAGTGAGTATGAAGAACAATTCTTACTCACTTGTGAAAGAGGAGAAGCTTTAATTATTGCTGATCAGAATCATGTAGCAGTAAAGATTGTTGCTTCTCAGAAAGAACACCCGATGTTGACCACTGATCCCAAAGATCTGTATTTATAAATGAACTCTCTTTTTATTGCTCACACTATTTGGTCTTTTAGAAAAGAATTGAAATTTGTTGCTTTAGCATTTTTGGTTGTTATTTCACTGCCAATAATAGCTGTCTTTATTTTGACTCAAACAGGAATAAACATTATTTCTGATGCCCTAATAGGTGTTGATCCAGAGACTAAGACTATTGTTATTAAAGATCCAACTGATGGAACAGTAGTAGCCAAAATCTCAAATGAAGTAGTTTGGCCTGCGCAAGGTATAACTACTTTAAGTTTTGGTCAATCTAGTTCATACCAGAAATTTCACACAGGGGTTGATATTGCTAACTCTCAAGGAGAAGTTGGAGATCCTATTGCATCTTTCATGGAAGGAACTGTAATCTATGCAGGAGAAATATTCTGGGGATATGGCAAACATATTATTATTGACCATGGAGATAATATTACTTCAGTTTATGCTCACTTAGACAGAGTTTTTGTATACAAAAGTCAAAGAGTAAAGGTTGGTGACACCATAGGCCATATGGGCAGTACTGGATGGTCTACAGGGCCTCATTTACACTTTGAGATTAGGGTTTATGGGGTTCCTGTTGATCCTGAGGTTATATTGAAGGGGAGTAGTTAGTAATATATTGATATAATTGTTGACATGATTACAAAAGATTTTTTACAGACATATCCCATATTAAAAAGAATGAAAGTGACTTACGACAGGTTCTATAGTAGTCAGTTTGGCACAAAAGGTTCAATCTCTGATGTTGCACGTCCTCCAATTAATATGCACTGCAAAATATGTAAAAGTGAACAGACATTCAATATGGATCATCTTTTTGAACATTTTGATGTACAGAACATTTCTAGGATTCCTCCTCTTGGTAAGATTTTTGAGATGAGGTACGTATGCGCAAGTTGCAAGAGCTACAGGCATTACTTTTACGTTGAGTTTGGCCTTGATAGTCAACCAAAGTCAGATGCGAAAACGTTCACGGGTTGGGTAAGAAAAGTTGGACAACGACCTCCATGGGAAATTAAAATAAATAAATCGCTTGAAAAAGCATTGGGTACAAAAAGCAAAACTTATAAAAATGGTCTGATTTGTGAGTCTCAAAGTTATGGAATTGGAGCCTATGCATATTTCAGAAGAATTACGGAAGTAGTAATAGATGAATTATTAGAATCTATTAATGAATTAATTGATGAAAAAAGTCAAAAAGAGTATGTTGCAGCATTAAAAAAAGTAAAAAAGACTAGAGTAACTGAAGAAAAAATTAAACTTGTTGAAGACCTATTGCCAAGCACTCTGCAACCTGATGGATACAATCCACTCAAAGCTCTATATTCAGCTTTAAGTGATGGCCTCCACAACAAATCTGATGAAGATTGTCTTGAAAAAGCGGAAGCAATAAAGGAAATATTAATATATCTTTTAGAACAAATTGAAGTTCATAAGCATAAATCTAAAAGATTTTCTGAAAAAATGAAAAAACTTTTGGAGAAAAAATAGGTAAAATCTTCTATACTTAATCATATGCCACCAAAATCAAAAATAGGTAAAAAACTAAGAAAATTTCGTAAAGAAAAGAAACTTACTCAAGTTATACTGGCAAAGAAGGTGGGTATTAGTCCTAATTATTATTCTCGTATTGAGCGTGATGAAGAGAATCCATCATTAGAAGTACTCAAAGACATTGCGAAAGCACTTAATGTTAAGTCTTGTGAGATATTAGATTTTTAGTTTCCTTATTTTTTTCATCTTCAACAATTTTGTGTGCTACTACATGAGCCATTGATTGATGTTCTCGTAGGTACTCAATAGCATCTTCACGAGTAGCTTTTTTATCTATAGTAGTCTTTAAATAATTAAGAGTTTTCTCAATATCTGGTTCTGTTATTTCATAACCAATGGTTTTTTTCATAAGTGTATTGTACCTGGTATTTTCTATTTTATAAATCTGCCTAATTTTAGGAAATCAAACATTTCTTGAGCATAGTGTTTTCCTTCAATCCTTCTCATAATTTCTCGGCTATTAGTTTGAGATAGTATATTTAGACTTCCTTCCCATAAAACTTTTCTATCTAGGATAGCTAGTTTTCTATGGTGATGATTTTTTGTTACAAAGATTTTTACTCCCAGAAGTTCAAACTCTCTGATAATTGCTTCAGAGTGAGAAGCCAGATGCTTATCAAGGAGGCTAGGGTCTTTTGTAGTCACATATATTGTTACCCCTTTATCAAGAAGTCTCTTGAAAGTAGGCATTAACTTTTTCATTCTATTCTTTGAGATAAAGGGGCTTTCAATAATAACTTCATCCTTGGAGTTTTCTAAATCAGAAAGAAAAGAAGGATAAAACGACTTCTCATCGAATAGATGAGAAGTAAACTCATCAACCTGTTTTTTACGACTAAAACTAATCATTATTCCCTTCCTCCATTTCAATAATGCTTACTATACCATCATAATAAGTAAAACCATGTTCTTTTAGTCGAGCATATGTTTTGAAAAGGCTTTTGAAGAGGTGTTCCAACTGAGGGGCTGTGGGGTCACAAATTTTAAAATTTTACTCAACTTTCTTTTTTACTCTTCTTAAATTTATTTAAAATATGACTGCTATACTTTTAACATGGTAAAAAAAATTGAATTGGAAGGAAAAAGAAGGCTACTTGATGAAGAGAGAGAGTCTCAGGGAGAATTGAGTTTTAGCGTTAAAAATATTCCTAGTAAACCTGAAGCTTGGTCTCAATTAATGACTGAAAGTTCTGTTAGAGCTGAGAACCTTGAGGATATTTCTAAGTTATCAACCAAAGAATATTTATTTCACATTGATAATTTAGTGAGAGATGTAATTAGCTCCCCTGATTATCGTGATGAATCTCTTTTTGAACCTGGTAAGCCTGGTTATATCTCAGATGCTGCCTGGAAAAAGTTGGTTGATGGAGGTTTATTACTTTCTGCTTTGGGAGATAGAGGAGAAGAAGGTAAGCAAAAAGAAGTAATGCTTATCACAAAGATTCTCTCTTATTACAGCTTGCCCCTGGGTTTAACTTATGGAATTGTAGGTGCCTTAGGTATTCTAACGATTCAAAGTTTTGTTACAGATGAAGAGAAAAGAAAAAATTTATTACAAATAATAAGAGATGGACAAAGAGTAGGCTTAGGTATTACTGAGCCAGAAAGATCAGGGACACAAGCACTTGATATGGCTTCTGAATATGAGGTCTTTGGAGACAGAGTTATATTAAATGGAGTAAAGCATTTACAAGGTAACTCACTAACCGGAGGACTAATTGTTGCGGCAGTAAAAAAAGGTGCGAGTAAAAAAACTGTTGGTTTCTTTTTTGTTCCTCAGGAGCTCATAGATACTAGAATTACTAAGACTCAAGGATTATCTGAAATTACTTATGGAGTAAATACTTTTGATAATGTTGAGTTAAGTATGGATGAGCATTTTATGGGAGAAATATCAGGAATGGATTTAATTGAATTTCAGAATATTTTTACAAAGAGCAGGCTATTATTTCCTGGGATGCTAGACGGTTTTACCCAGAGACTTGTTGTAGAGTCAGAAAATCTTCCTGAGAGAACTAAGCAAGTAGAGTCTGTCCAGGCTAGTATGGTGAAGATAAAATCATGGAGGTTAATTGTAGAGGCGATATTTAATAGTACTGCAGACAATATAGATTTAGAAAATGATAATTCTGGGCTGGTGATAGAGGCAGATATTGTAAAAGCTTTATCTTCTGAGTTATCTGCACTTTCTGCTTTAGAGTTAGCAGAACTTAATGGTGGTATGAGTTACTATGATGATGATCAGTCTGCTTTAAACTTTTTTATTGATGTTTATCCTTTTCAAATATTTGAAGGTTCTCAAAAGTTTGTTTATTCACAAGCTGCACAGCTTTTTTTGAGAGGTGATAGGAAGATAGAGCCCCCAATTTTAAGTTTTACAAAAGATCAACAAACCAGTTTTCTAGAATATTATATGATCCGTATAAAAGATAGAGTTTTATTTAATGGGGGTTTTGAAGTTATTGATGGTGAACTTCCTAGATCAATTGCTAATCTTGAGGGTGATACAGTTATAGCATTAGGTAAAATCAAAAATGAGTCAATGTCTGCTGGTATCTATGAGCAGATTGGGAGAATTTTAGCTTGGCTTTATGCTTTGGGTAATATTAATGAAGTTGATGCAAGTGAATCACAATTACTATTAACTAAAAAAATGATAAATAAAAAAATAAGAGATTTAGTGGGTGATTATGAATTAGCAAAAGATATCTTGTCTATGATAAGTGAGCAGGAGCAACAAGAATTAATAGCTGCTGGAGTGGTTGGTATGAGTAGGGACTAACTTATAAAGATAATATTAGTTTCTATCTTCTTTAGTAATGAGCTTATAGAATAAGAAACTTGTGGCTATCCCGGTGATAACAGATAAGCCTGTTAGTAAATTAAATCTTCTTTTAGCATTTTTAATTGTTTCTTCATCTAGTGCTAGTGGTTCTTCTGATAACTGTCCTTCCTGTACTGCTTGAAGTCTACTAACAGTAATCTTTGTTGTAGCAGCAGCAGTTAATCCATCGATTATTGCTTGTGCTGAAGTTTCTCCGACTTCTAATGGAGGTAATAATCTAGTTGTAGACGTAGCAGCTCTTCCAAGTCTTGTTCCTAGTAGCTCAAATAAATTATTACCACTTTCTGGAACTGCTATTCCTTTTGATTCTGCCCAAGCTCTAACAATACTACTAAGTGGATTTGTAATTGCGGTAAGAGTTGCAGTGATGAGCCATAATTTATCTCCTTGCTGGGCGGCACGGTACATAGCGAGCCATGAAAGAAAAGCTTCTTGAACACGATCAGATAATGAGTCCACTAGTTGACCAACATTTGAGTCATGACTAGTATCACCTAACTTTGCTTTATATCTAGCCAGTGAGCCATCAATAGCATCAGTTCCTGAAAGAGCAGCAAAAGCAGCTAGAAGTTTAAGTGAAGTTTGTAAATCAATTTTGCCTTCCTTTTCTAATTGAGAGGTATATACCACTAATGCTCCTAAGCCAGCTGTACCTAAAATTGTTACCTGGTTTGGAGTTAACCAAGGAAAGGCATTATGAAGTAGCTCTACTATTTTAGTAAGAGGTTTTTTTGCTATTTCTCTAGCTTTAGAATTTCTTGGTGATTCAAGTTCTGCTGATTTTTGTACCATAAAATTGTTTTACCACTTATTATCTATTTCATAATTTCTAGTTTTATAAACAGATCTACCACTAGGTAAGCGGTAACTTTGTTTTATTTCTAAGGTTTTCATGGTATTAAATTCACCTTCAAAGTTAATCTGTAACCCAGCTTCAGTTCTTAAATTACCTAAATATATTTTTTTACCATCGATTTTAAATTCTTCTTGTACAGGCGTATGATCATGACCTAATGTGAATTTAGTTTGGCTTGAACTGACTCTAATTTTTGAATAACAAGGCCAGTCCTTACCAGTTCTGAAGCTAATTATCTCTTTATTTTTGGAAGCCAGTACTACTCTATATACTCTAGACCTAGGTTCTGTCATCCTAATATCAAAGTTTTCAATAGTAGGGTGTTTAAGATGGTAATAGAGAGCAAGCATCATTGCTCCTGAGTGTGGCTGGAGTGTAATCATAAATTATTATCTTATTGGTTAGGATATTGTATCACTCTAATTTGAATATTCAGAAAAGTATATTTAATTATATTTATTAAATAAGAAAAGCAGGGCCCGCACCCTGCTTTTCTATATAACCCAATATTTTTTGAGTTATTTTTTTCCTGTTCTGTAACTTAAGATTTTTTAAGCAATTTCTCAATGGCTTTTACATCCTTTGTATTCCCAACAAAAAGTGGAATTCTCTGATGAAGTTCTGTGGGTTCTATTTCTAGAACATCCATTTGACCATCACTAGCATAACCACCCGCATGCTTAGCTAGAAAGGCAAAGGGAACCCCTTCATAAAGAAGTCTTAATTTTCCGTTGGGCGATTTTTTATCTGCTGGATAAAGGTAAATACCACCTTTGAGCAGGTTTCTATGAAAGTCAGCTACTAGTGATCCAATATATCTGGCAGTTTTTGCTTTACCTGATACATCTTCGTTTGTTTTCATTATTTTAATATGTTGTGCAAAGTCATTATTCCACTTTGGTGCATAGCTCTCATTAATGCTATATATTTTGCTTTCTTTAGGAATTTTTATATTCTCATGAGAAAGGATAAATTCTCCAATAGAAGGATCTAGGGTAAAGCCGTGGACACCTTTTCCAGAAGAGTAGACAAGCATGGTACTTGAACCATAAACAACATAACCAGCAGCAATGACATTTCTACCTTTTTGGAGATAATCAGTTTTTGTTATTTTATTTCCCTTGCTTTTTTTCTCAAAAATTGCAAAGTTAGTGCCAACGCTGACGTTAACATCAATGTTAGATGAGCCATCTAAGGGATCAAGATGAACAATGTACTTAGCATTTTTTTTATTTTTTCCATTGAAGACAATTATTTCTGGTTCTTCTTCAGATCCAACGGCTTTGACGTGAGGTGACTGTTTCATTAGTTCAATGAAGATTTCATTAGTGTACACATCAAGATTTTGGACTTGCTCATCTTGAACATTGGTGTGACCAGCAGCTCCAAGAATCTCTGTCAGCCCTGCTTTATTTACCTCACGTGAGATAAACTTGGCTGCTAGAACGATTTGATTAAGTACGTCAGCCAGCTCCAAACTCTTTTGGGAAAATGTGTGAAGGTCATATAGATGAGTACTTATATTTGTTATTTTATGCATGTTAATGTTTAGTTTAATTAGTCTGATAAACCTAATACTTCTTTAACTTTGTCTGAGCCGATGGCAAAGTCAGCCAGGTTTTTTTTAACAATAACTGGTTTGACATATTCAAGAATTAAGTCCTGGGTGTTTGTAACATTTAACTCTTTGAAAAAGAATTCAAAGCGTTTTGCCAAGCTAGCTCTAATTTTCACTTTATGCGTTTCGTCAATTTCCCAAGTTTCTTTCTTAAATTCACCCCAAGATTTTTTTCTTAAATTGTAATGAAATTGTTCATTAGTCTGTTTGGCACCTTTTTCATCAGACTTTTTTTCATCAAGCCATTTGTACATAGTTTTTAATAATTTTTTAGGAAAGGCTTCATGATCCATTTGAATGTTTTGAAAGCCTGTTGCAAGATGGACTTCTACAGCTTCAGATTGTCTGAATTGGTTAAAGAATTCATCAGGAAGAGTAGAGGCTCCATGTTGGACAGCTCCACCCATTTTATATTTCTTTTTACAGGCCTTGGTAATGGAAGAGAGGATAGAGAAGTCAACGTTGAGGTCAGCTAGTGTGCCATCCGACAAAACTACCCCTCCGTGGTGTGTACCTGTCTGGACACTGATCTTACTCATTCCTACCATACCTTTTTTGAGGCCTTTATCAAAACCATCCATGTAGGCATTAAAGTCAGCTAAGTTACTATTTTTACCTCCAATATGTCCAATTTCTCCACCTAGAGAAACTGTAATCCCCTTTGGTTCAATGGATCTAATTAAGTTAACAAACTCAAGAGAATGTTTTATATTTGGTTTTTGTTGATCTATTTCTTTTTCTTTCTCTAAGTCGACTAGCGTGGACATATCAATATCAATGTTATAAAAACCAGCTTTGATAGAGTCAGTTACAAGTTTTTTTATTGTGTCAATTTCTCCAGCCAGAGCTTTACCAACTCCTGCAGCCTTTGCTTGAAAATGATCTCCTTGGATGAATAGTGGTCCAGTCCACCCTTCTCTTAAGGCTGCTGCCATCATCACAGTTACATATTCCTGAGGAGATTGTGAGGTGTAACCCATTTCACTGCGAGCAAGTTCAAAGATCATTGCTCCAACCTTATGTTTTTTGGCTGATTTAAAAGCTGCTCTGGCAGTGTCATACGCCATACCTCTAATGTTCATGGCAGGGACAGTTAATTGTTTTTTGACTTTATCAGCTCCAATCGCCATATAAAAGTCATTGATAGAAGCAGGAATAATTCCTTTGCTGGTGGCTTTTTGCCAAATTTCAAAACGAGCTTTTTGTTTTTGTTTGTCTTTGCCAAAAACAGCTTTATAAACCAGAATATCTGTTTTATTTTTTTGTAATTTTTTTGCCATGAGCAATGCTCCTTTTTGACTATTTTTTATTTGTTGGTTTTACCAACGATCTACAGCTTCGTCATAATCTTTCTTTTCTGAGATGTCATACCAAATTCCTTGAAAGATAAAGGCAGATAATTCTTTGTTTTCTACTAAGAGAGGAAAGATATCATCCTCTAGATTTGTTGGTTTATTTTTTGGAATAAAGTTAAGAATTTTTGTGTCAAAAACATATAGGCCAGTATTGATAATGCTAATACCAACATGAGCACTAGATTTATCAAACTTAATTATTTTATTTCCCTGGAGGTTTACCATTCCATATTTTTTCTCACCAAGTCTTGGTTTTACACCAATGGTAGCGATAGATTGTTCGTTTTTATGAAAGGCAATAAAATCTGAAATATTAAGGTTAGTTAAAACGTCACCATGCAATACAAGAAAGGTTGAGCCAGATATATAACTTTCAGCTTTTTTTATTGCACCTGCAGTACCTAGGGGATTAAGCTCTTGAACATACTGGAGATTAACTCCTAAGTGAGTGCCATCAGCAAAGATATCATAGATTTTATTATTGTCTTTACCCCCACAAAGAATAATGTTTGTGATTTCATGTTCTTTAAGATGATCAATTATGACCGAGAGTAAATAACGGTCATTAATTTTTTTAAGACATCTTTGATTTTTTTGAGAGCCACCAGTGAGAATAATTGCGGTTGATACTTTCTTACCTAAGCTTTGTAAAAGTAGGTGTTCAATGGCCTGTGATCGGTTTCTAATAAGCTGATCATCAACAGTGGAATCTACGTTTTTGAGTAGGTCATGGGACAGTGTAATAGTAAGGCGGGTTTTCTTTTTCATTGTCTTTCTGTAATATAATAACCATCATACTTTATCATACTTCACACTTATAATCTATTTTTTTTCATACTGCAAGTTGTGATTTATTAGTCAAGGTAGCCTGGAGAATGTTACTGTTTCTATTGCTAAAAATATTTTATGGAACTAAAAAAGCAGGGAATAATCCCTGCTTTTAAATAGTTAATTTTAATTAAAGATGATTGTTCTTTAGAAAGATAAAGAGTTTAAGAAGTTCGCAAAGACACTCGTAGGAGTTTCTGTTTCTACAACTTCTCCGGTTAAGTCATCTAATACAACTTCAGTGTCAATTTGTCTGTTAAATAAACCGAGGAAACGTTTATTCTTTTTAGCAGCAGATTTATATTTGACCTGTCCATCTTCAGTAGTTTCAATTTCTACTTCTTGATCTCCATCTACAAAGAAACCATTTTCTGTCATTCTATCAATTGCTTGATCTGGTAGATGTTGCAGGAAGTGTTCTTCTCCGGATGGAGTGGTTAAGACTACTTCTCCAGTTTCTGTATCATAAGAAAAGTCAGCACCCTTAAGCTTAGCTTTTGTGCTACGAGATTGGATTTCAAACCTGTTTTCAGGACCTTCATCGTTTTCCCCAACTCTATCTCTTATTTCTACACGTTCTTCAGATCTTTCTTTTCTTTCTTCTTGGAGTTTTTTTAAATATTCTTTATAGTCTTCCTGGCGCTTTTCTATAGCAGTATCTCTGTCTTCTTCACCAAGACTTTGTACATCTGTTCTTCGAGAATACTTTTCCTTGAAATAATCTACACGATCTTCAGTACTTCTGGCTTTTTTTGCATCAGTTGGGAAGCTAAAGTCAACTGTTCTAGCTTCAATTTCTTCTTTTCTTTTGAAATTAGACTCATCGCTTGAGCGTGCATCTGATTTGTATCTTATCTCACCATCTTTTTCTCTTAATTCTACTTTTAGTTTCTCTTTTCCGTCCTCTGAGTTGAATTCTATTCTTTGTCTAGCTGAAGAGTTCAGAGTTTTCACAGGTGAAGATTCTCTTATTTCAGTTCTTTGTCTTTCTCTATTTTCGTTATCTCGGTCATTATTATAATCACTACGGGAAACATCAGAAGCTTTTCTTCTAACTCCAGCACTATCTCTATCATCATCATCACCAAGAACAGCTCCTTGATAGAATCTGACTGTACCATAGTCATCAACATAGATTTCTAAGGCCATTGCTTGTGGAGCCACCATTAAGATAGCTATAAAAGCAAATAGAGCTGATTTTAAAATTTTCTTTTTCATATAAAAATATACTTGTTACCAGTATATTTAGTATAGCTCATGTTAAAATATAATTTATAGTATGAAAGTTGATAAATCTAAAGCTATTCTTTCAGTTTTTTACTCCCTTGGCCAAATTACCCTTGGTTTTTTGTTGCACCCTTATCAAACAATGCAGACAGTGGTAGGAGATAAAGTTTATTCTTGGATGGCTCTTTTGCCAGTAACAGCATTATTTGGAATTATTATCATATGGAAAAGTATAATGGTTCCTTTGGTAAGAAATTTTTTTTCTTGTAGTCAATCGGGATTATTTTTATGTGACTTATTACCTTTTGTTTCTAAGGTAATAATTTTATATGCCTGGTTGTGGCAAGGTTTGCTTTTTTATCTATTTATTAGATTCTTTTTTCTTTATTCTAAAAAATCAAAGTGATTGTAAAATTTTATTGACTATAGATTGAGTATCTAACCCATATTCTTTATATAGTTCTTCAATTGTTCCTGATTGTCCAAAGCGATCGTTAATTCCTATTCTAATAACCTTTGTTGGATGATTAGAGCTAAGGTATTCAGAGATGGTAGAGCCTAGGCCTCCTGCTCTTTGATGTTCTTCTACAGTGATAATTATTCTGGAGTTTTGAGCCACCTTTAGAACTGTTTTTTTGTCTAATGGTTTAATGGTGTGTATATTGATTAGCCCGACACTTTTTCCTTGCTGTGCTAATTGATTAGCGGCTTCTTGTGATTGATGGATTAAGTTTCCTGTGCTGATAATAGTAAGATCACTGCCAGTTTGAAGTATTTGTGCTTTACCAATTTCAAAGGGTTCATTCGTTTCTAAGATTGGGGTAGGGGTTTTACTCAGCCGTAAATAGCATGGTCCTTTAATTTGTGCAATTTGTTGTGTAGCTAATTTTGCTTGGTTAAAGTCTGAAGGAATAATAATAGTTATGCCAGGCAACACTCTCATCATAGCTATGTCTTCAAGAGCTTGGTGGGTTATGCCATCAGGTGCATTAGAAAGTCCAGCATGAGTACTTGCTATTTTTATATTTAATTTTGAAATAATACCTATGCGTATTTGCTCCCAATTTAATCCTGGAGAAAAAATAGCAAAACTGGTAGCAAAAGGAGTCTTTCCTCCAAGAGCTAAGCCGTTAGCAAGACCCATCATATTTTGTTCTGCGACTCCTGCTTGAAAAAATTTATTAGGGAAGGTCTTTTTAAAAAGGTGTACACGAGTAGATTCTTCTAAGTCAGCATTAACAACGACAACTTGATCATTGTTTTGACCAGCCAGGACAAGTCCTTCACCAAACCCATCCCTAGTTGTTTTTAAATTATTTTTATTCATTTGATAGTTCATTTATAGCTTTTTGATAATCTTCTTTAGAAAGCTGTTTGCCATGCCATACGTAATCATTTTCCATAAAAGAGACACCCTTACCTGGGACAGTATGACAGATAATTGCCGTTGGTCTGTATTTTACTTTCTTTGCTTTAAGACAAGCCTCGGTAACTTCTTCTACATTATTCCCATTAACTTCAATAACATGCCAGCCAAAACCTCTAATTCTTTGTCTTAAGCTTCCCAGTGGTAAGATGCTTTTGGTATTGCCGCTGAGTTGAATATTATTTCTATCAATTAGAAGTGTAAGGTTGTCTATATGATTAGAACCAGCATATAAAAGAGCTTCCATTGATTGCCCTTCTTGCTGCTCTCCATCACTGGAGATGCAGTAGACATGGTTAGATTTTTTATCTATTTTAAAAGAAAGGGCAATTCCAATTGCTTGGGACAATCCTTGCCCCAATGGTCCGCTAGTGTTTTCAATTCCAGGGAGGCTTTTCCCATCTTCATATTCTGGATGACCTTGTAATCTTGAACCAAACTTTCTTAAGGTTTGCAATTCACTTATTTCAAAGTATCCAGTTTGAGCTAAGGTGGCATACAACACAGGGCATATGTGTCCTGCAGAGAGTATTACCCGATCTCTTTCTTCCCAGTGAGGGTTTTTGGGATCATGTTTTATGACATTGAAATAAAGAGAAGCAAACATTTCTACAGTTCCTAGAGAGCCACCTGGATGTCCAGAACCAGCTTCAGTAAGCATTGTTAAAATATTTTTACGAATAGAGAGAGTTTGGGCAGACAAATCTTGCACACTTTAACTATACCAAAAAAGTTTCTTAGATTACCTTAGCGATTTATTACCTATTGAAGTCATCCTGTACTCTGACAATATCTTCTTCATTGGAAGGGTTTTTGGGGTCTGTGTGCATCCATATTTCTGCGACAACACCCCAATTATTAAGACCAGCTAATCGGTGCCTTTCACCTAGAGCTATATTAATGAAATCATTAGCGTTATATTCTTTTCCAGTGATTAGCTCATTTGTCTTATTTGTCACAATTTCGACAGGTCCTTTTAGTATAGTCCAAATTTCTCTACGGCGATGATGGTACTGCCAGGATAATCTTTTTTCTGGAGCGACAATTAATATTTTAGGACTAAGTTTCAGTTTTGGATCAAAAGGAGGAAGTTCTATATGAGAAAAGAATTCTTTGATAAATTTGCCTGTTTGTTTTTCGTCAATTAAAAAGTAAGCACCCCAAGGTTTATCTAAATTCTCTCCAACTATATCAAAGCCTTTGGAAGTAAGGTCGGATCTAGTCTTGTCAAAAAGAGTATTGTTTTTCTCCATAATGGCCTGAGCCTAACAAAGAAAAAATATGAAGTAAAGAGATTCTTTACAACTAAGTTACAATAAGCACTATGAATAATGTTAAATTTTCCACATTAGAGCAGGTAATAAAAGATCAAAAAGGAGTTTTGCTAATTGATAAGGATCCTGATTGGACTAGTCATGACGTAGTAGCTAAAGTGAGAGGCTTAACTAAAGTTAAAAGAGTCGGTCATGCTGGGACACTAGATCCTTTGGCGACAGGGCTTTTAGTTATTCTAGTTAGTCGTGAGTTTACTAAGCTACAAGATGAATTTATGAAACAAGATAAAGAGTATGAAGTTGAGGCTAAGTTTGGTGTTGTCACTGATAGTTATGACTCAATGGGGGAAGTAGTTAGCTTAGCAGAGTGGGAGGATGTCAAAGATGTAAGTGAAGAGGTAATTAAAGAGTCAATGAAAGATTTTATAGGAGAAATAAAACAGACTGTTCCAGCTTTTAGTGCTGTAAAAGTTAAAGGACAAAAACTTTATCAAAAAGCTAGAAGAGGAAAGATAGATTTATCTTCTTTGCCTTCACGAGTAGTAACAATTTATGATTTTAAGTTAATTTCGTTTAATAAAGACGAGAAAAATAAAATTATAAGTGCAAAATTTACTACAAAAGTAAGTTCTGGCACGTATATTAGATCCTTGATTCACGACTTGGGTCAAAAAGTGAAAGTTGGAGCGCATGTAACATCCCTGAGAAGAGTTTCAATAGGTGATATTAGTGTTGATTTAGCAAGTAAACTGTAGTTTGATCTTGTCTTATAACATTCAACATTTTGTTAAGTTTTTGGCTTGAATTATTCGCTCATATTGTCATATACTAAAGTGAATAGCCCTTTAGGGTTTTATGGTGTTGCTGTATGAACAAAAATAAAGTATTTATGATCGGTTGGGAATATCCTCCACACAACAGTGGTGGGTTGGGAGTGGCTTGCCAGGGATTGACCACAGCTCTATCTGGTCTAAAAGATCATATCTATTTTTCTCTTCCATATCAGTTTTCTGGTAACGTAAGTCATATGACTTTACTTGACTGTTCTCATCCTGATTGGAGAGTTAGTAACCAAGCTCCACCTTTTTTTGCTTATGATCAAGCTATTGCTGTAAAGAGGGTTGACCCGGCAAGTTTAAACATGAGTGAGTTGTCCTCTCTTCCTACTTCAAACTTAGAAAAACAAGTTAATCAATATCAAGACCAAGTAATAAAAAATTCTCATAAAAAGGATTTTGAAGTGATTCATGCTCATGACTGGATGTCTTTTCCAGCTGGGATGAATTTGAAGAAAAAAACAGGTAAACCTTTAGTAACCCATGTTCACTCTACAGAGTTTGATCGGAGCCCAACAGGTGGTAGTGAATTTATTATGCAGTCAGAGCATGAGGGAATGCAGTTTGCAGATAAAGTAATTGCGGTCAGTGCTTATACTAAAAGAATTTTGGTTAACAGGTATGGGATAGATAGCAGAAAGATTGAGATTGTTCACAATGGGATAGATTCAATTTCTACAGTGGATCCTGGTCGACATCATTTTGCAAAGTCTAGGCCAATGGTTGTCTTTATGGGAAGGTTGACTGGCCAAAAAGGTCCAGAATATTTTATTAAACTAGCTCAGTCAGTCTTAAAGGAGATTCCTGAAGCTATTTTTGTGGTAGCCGGTAATGGTGACTTATATCAAGAATTACTGTTTACTACTGCTCAAAAAAGAATGACTAGTAAAATGCTTTTTAGCGGTTTTGTCAGAGGTAAACAAAAAGAAAAGCTTCTAGATAGAGCTGATGTTTTTGTAATGCCTTCAATATCTGAACCATTTGGTTTAGTAGCAGTAGAAGCTGCTCAGAGAGCAACCCCAGTTATTATCTCTAAGACTTCTGGAGTAGCTGAAGTCTTACCCAGTAGTATTCAAGTTGATTTTTGGGATATTAAGTTAATGACTTCAAATATTGTCCAGTTGCTTAGTGATAAGAATCTTTCTCAAAAGGTTGTTAATGGTCAAACTAAAGAACTAGAGAATGTTACTTGGAAGTCAGCTGCCCAGAAAGTGAAGGATGTCTATAAGAGTGTAGCTTCTTAACAATCAATGCCCCAAATTTGTTTTTATTTTCAACTGCATCAACCATACAGACTTGGTAACTTCAATGTTTTTGATTTAGAAAGTGAGTCAGACTATTTTTCAAAAGATAATGAAAAGATTTTTCATAAAGTTGCATCAAAGTCATATTTACCTATGTTGACGCTACTATTGGATTTGATAATAAAACATCCAGAATTTAAGTTTGCTTTGTCTTGTTCTGGAATATTTTTAGAACAAGCCTTAGAGTTTGAGCCAAAAGTAATAAAGTTGATAAAAAAGTTAGTTAAAACGGGTAGAGTGGAGGTACTGGCCGAAACTTACTATCACTCACTAGCCAGCCTTTATTCTGAGAAAGAATTTGAGTTTCAAGTAAAAAAGCATGGTGAGTTAATTAAAAAACTTTTTGGATACAGTCCAACCACTTTTCGCAATAGTGAGCTAATTTATAATAATGACCTTGCCAGACAGGTAGAGAAGCTGGGTTACCAAGGAGTTTTGACCGAAGCCGTAGAGAGATATCTTCATGGTAGGGATCGGACAAAAGCTTACCTTAGTCATACAAAAAAACCTTTGCCTTTAATGTTAAAGCATGCCCCATTATCTGATGATATAGCTTTTCGTTTTTCAAATAAAAATTGGCCAGAACACCCCTTAACTGTAGAGAAGTATTTAAAGTGGGTAGAAATTTATCCAGAAGGTCATACTGTCAACTTGTTTATGGATTTTGAGACTTTTGGAGAACACCAATGGGAAGATACAGGGATATTTTTATTTTTTAAGAGATTTATAGCTGAGTTTTCTAGTAAGAGTTATAATAAATTTGTTACACCTGAAGAAGAAATTTCTAGCTTAGATTTAACTCAGCTGGGGACTTATGACGTTCCTGAAGCTATCTCCTGGGCAGATGTTGATCGTGATTTAACAGCTTGGGTTGATAATGATCTACAACAAGATAGTATAAACAAGATTTATGAATTGGAGTCAGTTGTTTTAAAAACTAATAATCAAAGCTTGGTAGAAAAATGGAGGCGCTTGCAGACAAGTGATAATTTCTACTATATGTGTACAAAGTGGTCCAATGATGGTGATGTTCATGCTTACTTTAGTCCTTTTGAGTCACCACTAGAGGCTTATCGTCATTTTAGTATTGTTTTGGCAGATTTAGTTATCAAAATAGAAAAAGAAAATCAACTAGAGTAACTAACAAAGAAATAGTGATAGTATGTATTTATGTCTTGGCCACTAAAGTACCGACCACGCAAATTTGAAGAGATAGCTCTCAAAGATATTAGAGAGCAATTATTGAAGTTAGTTGAAAAAGGATCTCTTCCTCAAGTTTTTTTATTTGCTGGCCCGAAAGGGTCAGGTAAAACCTCTACCTCTAGAATTATTAGCTCTATTTTAAATCAAGATTTAGATGAGAAAGAGCATGAAAAAATTTTTTCTGGAACATCTTTTTTTGTTAACGAGCTTGATGCTGCTAGCAATAGAGGTATTGATGATGTCCGTTTACTTAAGGAAAGGGTATCTCTTCCACCACAACTTGGAAATAAGTCAGTCTATATTTTAGATGAAGCTCATATGTTAACCAGAGAAGCATTCAATGCTTTACTGAAACTTCTTGAAGAACCTCCAAAGCATGCAATCTTTATTTTAGCTACTACAGAGTTGCATAAGATCCCAGACACTATTATTTCTAGGTCTAATTTAGTTAAGTTTAGGCAAGCTCATAGGGAAGAGTTGCGAGAGGTTTTAAGCCGTATTTTAAAAAGTGAAAAGATTGAGTTTGAAGATAATGCTGTTGATCAAATAATAGAAAGGTCAGGAGGGAGTTTTAGAGATGCTGTTAAGCTTCTGGAGATGGTCTGTCGTGGGGAGAGGAAACTTTCTAGTAGTAGCTTATCTGTTTTAGGTAGTATCTCTTTACAAGAGGAACTATACCTATTAATAGAATCTGTTCTTAGTAAAGATGAGCAAAAAGTTGTCCAAGTAATTAAAACTTTTAGAGAAAATGGTGAAGAAGAAAAGTTTGTTTATAAATCATTACTAGATTTATTACATCAGGACCTGATGAAAGCTTTACAAATTGAAGATGGAAAAGCGAAGTTTTCTCAAAAGGTTAGTTTGTTTTTACTTGGAAATTTGATTGATTTACCAATTAATGAAACTAGCATTATTCCTTTCTTACCACTTGAAGTTAAACTTTTAGATTTAGTTTTGAAGGCCAAAGGCCGTTCTGGAGGGGGTACTAATTCTCCTCCATCTGTAAAAAAAAATCCTCAAATTATAAAAACTAAGCCATTAGTGAAAGAAAATCTTTCTAAAGAAAAAATTGAAGCTATTGAAGTGATTGCTGATGTCATTAGCAGTAGTGCTCCGCTTCCATCACCTTTACAAGACTTTAGTAGTGATAATTTGATAGATCCAAATATTACAGATTTTACTAGCTTAGTAGAGGTTTGGGACAAGTTTTTAAAAGCGGTTGAGGGAAAGAATTTAACTTTAGCAGCTCTTTTAAAATCAAGTAAGTTAATGCCTGATTCAAATCAAATAACAAAAGTTGGAGTTTATTATAAATTTCATAAATTACAGCTAGAACAACAAAAGCAAATTAGTGTTTTACAAAACTGTGCTAAGGAGGTAGCTGGTGGAATGTCTAAATTTGAATTTGTTTTATTAGAAGCTAAGCCAGTATCAGAGTCTAAGCAAGATAATTTCCAGGTTCCTAAAGATAATTTAGAAAAAGATGTGAGTGAGGCATTGCTGTAGGTGTAAATAGTGATAGAATCTAGTGAAGGGAAACCTTAGTTTAAAAATTAATTATTAAAGGGCTTCTTATCAAGAAGTAACATATATGGCAAATCCATTCAAAGCACTCGGTGATATCAACAAGCTTAGAAAACAAGCTAAGCAGATGCAACAAGACTTATCTGCAGAAGAAATTAAGATTGAAAGAGGTGACATTGTTGTTATTATTTCTGGTGATCAAAAGATTAAGCATTTTAGTGTACAAGGTGTAACCAGCGATGATGCTGTTGATGCTTTAAATGAAGCAATTAAAAAATCTCAAGAAATTGCAGCAAAGAAACTTCAATCCATGATGGGCGGAGGTGGTGGACTAGGTCAAATGCTTGGTCAATGAAACTTCTCATAGCAACAAATAACAAAGGTAAACAAAAAGAATTTGCCAGAATACTTGGTGGAGTAAACTATCAATTAGTTTATCCAACTGATGTAAGTTTGGCTGATTTTGATGTGGATGAAACTGGTTCAACTGCAAAGGAGAATGCATATTTAAAGGCAGAAGCTTTTGCAAAGAAAACTGGCCTTTTAACTGTAGCTGATGATTCTGGTTTAGAGATAGCGGCATTGGACGGTGCTCCAGGTATTCATAGCAAAAGATTTCACCTTGGTGAAGATACTGATAGAAATCAAAAGGTCTTTGAATTAATGGAAGGTATTGAGAGTCCAGAAGACAGAAAAGCTTTATTTAGGAGTGTCCTTTGTCTCTATGACCCACAATCAGAACAAACTGATTACTTTGAAGGCATATTTGATGGATATATTTCTAAAGAAGAGAAGGGATCTGAAGGTTTTGGATATGATCCAATCTTTATTCCAAAAGAGGAAACAAAAACTATTGCCCAGTTGGGTATTGAGTATAAGAATGAGCATTCTCATCGTGCAATCGCAATTAATAAATTAATGACTTTTTTGAAAGATTTATAAAATGTATCATCAGCCAACTTATGTTCCTAGCCAGGAAATATTGGAGAAATATGCTAAGGTTTTAGTTAATTTTGCTTTGAACTCTGGAGTTGGAGTTAAAGAAGGTGAAGTGGTTCAATGTATTGTTCCTGATATTGCAAAGCCATTTGCTCTAGCTCTTCATAATGAAATTTTAAAGGCAGGAGCTCATCCAATTTTACGTCTAATTCCTACCGGTTTTGATAAGCATTTTTATGATTTGGCTAGTGATAGTCAGTTAATCTTTTTTCCAGAAGATCTACTCAAATCTAGAGCAGATTTAATAGATCATCAGATTGGCATTATTGCAGATGTTGATCCATTTGAGTTAGCAGAAGTTGAGTCAGAGAAGATAATGAAATCTCGTAATTCAAAGAAATTATACAGAGATTGGTTAGACGAAAAGGAAGTTCAAGGGAAATATACATGGACATTAGCTTTATGGGGAGTGGACGCTAAGGCAAAAGAAGTAGGATTAAGCTTAAAAGATTATTGGCAACAAATTATAGATGCTTGTTTCTTAGATGAAAAAGATCCAATTGCAAAGTGGAAAGAAATAGCCTTATTTCAAAAGAAAACTCTAGAAAAATTAAATGAATTAAGAATAGACTATCTTGAAGTTAAAGGTGAAGACATTGATTTGAAGGTGGGCCTTGGTCCAGAAAGAATTTGGAATGGTGGCAGTGGTCGTAATATTCCTTCTTTCGAGTTTTTTACTTCTCCAGATTGGAGAAGAGTAGACGGTTGGGTAAAATTTAATCAGCCAGTATATCGTTATGGGCAAGTGATTAGTGATGTTTATCTAAAGGTAGAAAAAGGGATTATTACTGAAGCCAAAGCAAAAAGAGGAAATAAGTTCTTACAAGAAATGTTAAAAACTAAGAATGCAGATAAGTTTGGAGAATTTTCTTTAACAGATAGAAGAACCTCTAGAATTACACACAGTATGGCTGAAACATTATTTGATGAAAACGTGGGTGGTCCTTTTGGAAATACTCATTTAGCTATTGGAAAAGCATATAAAGATTGTTATAGAAATGATCCTAGTAAACTATCAAAGGAAGATTGGGAGAAGCTAGGCTATAACGATTCTGCAGAACATACCGATATTGTTTCAACTACTGACAGAACTGTTACAGCCTATCTTACAGATGGGACTAGTAGGGTAATCTATAAAGATGGTATCTTTATTTTGTGACGAAAAATCATCCAAAGTTAGTTGCTTATTTTTGTGCTGAGTACGGTTTAGACTCTAGGTTACCTATTTATGCAGGTGGATTGGGCGTGCTATCTGGTGACACCCTTAAAGCAGCAGCAGACAAAAAAATACCTGTTGTGGCTATTGGCCTTTTATATCATGGTGAAGGAGCTAAGCAAGTTATTACTCAAGAAGGAGAACAGTTAGACATTGATATTCCTTTTGATGAGCTTTCTATTGGTTTAGAGCATGTTTATGTTGATGATAAGCCTTTATTTGTCAAAGTTCATCTTACTGAAGTAGACATTTGGGTGAGAGTTTGGAAAAAAACTATTAGTGAAACTGTCACTTTATATCTTCTCGATACTGATACAGAACAAAATCACATTTCCCAAAGAACTATCACTTATGCACTTTATCATGGCACTGAGGAAGAGTTAGTTAAACAACAGATGATTTTAGGTATTGGAGGAGTAAAGCTCCTTTATGAGTTAGGTTTACACCCCTGTGTTTATCACATTAACGAAGGTCGTCCTGCGTTCTTACATTGGCAGCTTATTAGAATGAATATGGATAAGCATGGTATGAGTTATGCAGAAGCTAAGGAGTTAGCTAAGGAGAAAACTGTTTATACTAATCACACTTTGGTAGCAGCCGGAAATAAGGGGTATCAGACTCATCTAATTGAAACTTATGCTGATTATTATGCAAAGAAGATGGGGATCGGTTTGGAAGAGTTGCTTGAAGATGGTACCCATGATCATCCTGATTTTTTCAAGATGACTCGTTTTGCCCTTAATATTTCTAGTAAAGCCAATGGGGTAAGTGCATTGCACACAAAACTCTCTGAAGAAACATGGAAAGGTTTTTCTTGGAAGAATATTACTAATGGAGTACATATGCCTACCTGGCAGTCTGAAGAGTTTAGGCAAGATAATATTAGTGATAGTAGGGTTTGGGAAATACATAATAAGAATAAAGAAAATTTATCCAATTTTGCTAGAGAAAGAACAGGATTTGCTTTTGATACAAATAAGTTAGTGATTGGTTGGGCAAGAAGAATTGCTGGCTATAAGCATCTTGATTGGTTATTTGCTGATATGGATAGATTAATTAAGATTGTTAAAAATTCAAACAAACCAGTCCAATTAGTGATAGCAGGTAAGGCCCATTATGGGGATACTCATGGTAAAGCTTTGCTTAAGCAAGTCATCGGTTATATGCAAAATGAGTTATCAGGTAGTGCACTCTTTATTCCAAATTATGATTTAGATGTTGCTAATCACTTAGTTAAAGGGTGTGATATCTGGCTCAATACCCCAGAATATGGAAAGGAAGCATGTGGTACTTCTGGTATGAAGGCAATTGCAAATGGAGTTTTAAATTTCACGATTAAGGATGGATGGGTTGGGGAAGCAGATTGGGATAGTATGGGTTGGTTGATTGATCATCAAAACCCAAGTCAAGACTTGTATTCAAAATTAGAATCTGAGATAGTTAATCTTTATTATGATCGAGATGGTCAAGATATTCCTGTTAAGTGGGTCAAAATGATGAGAAAATCTATAGAAACTTCAAAGCAGTTCTCTGCACAAAGAATGTTTGATCAGTATCTTGACCTTTTGTATTGTAAATAACCTTTACTTAGAGAAATTTATTCCTATGGCAGCAGCAAAGTACAAACAATATTACCAGAATATGCTAACTCAAAATGAACAAGTCTTTAACGTCTTTAAGTTAGTTCATGATGGTTATGTTGAAGGTAAGGTTGACCAAGATACATACAATAAGAAGGGGATGAAGGTTGTGGATATGATTAGGGATTGGGATAGAAGGTTATGTAGTGCTATGGGTAAGGGAGCTTTTTCAAAATACTCAGAACAACTTTCAGAAAAGTTTTGGAATGAAGTCAGGAAAGACTATTCTCATATAGATAAGGTGGGGGTTAAGATTAAGAAATAGCCTCTTTTTTTAAGTTTTCTCTCTGTTTGTCCCAGTAAGGTGTTTGTCTTGAGGAATTTTTAATTTCTTGTTTATTTTTTAGAATTTCAAGAACAATAATTTCTAATAGAATTGTATTTTGAGATCCTTTGACTAGGATAATGTCATTTCTCTTAATTTCTTTTTTTAAATCATTAATTAATGAGTAAGCATTGGGATACTTTTTAACACTCTTATCTTTAAAGTATTTTGTAGTTAATGGTCCAACTGTGTAGACAAGGTCAGTTGTTTTCAAAGCTACTTTCTCTAATGCTTGGTGGTCTTCTTTGGCTTTTTGTCCTAGTTCTCTCATGTCTCCTAGGATTGCAATTGTTCTGTTATTTCCTTCTTTTAATTTACTTAAGAGTTTTAAACTAGCCGAAGTAGGGTTTAAGGAAGAGTTATAACTAGAGTCAATAATGGTAGAACCATTTATTCCGGAGAAAACAATTCCTCGGCCAGGTAATACTTTAAAGTTTTTTTCTATATTTTTGATAATTTTATGAGGTTTAACTCCTAAAAATTCAGCAATTAAGAATGTAGAGGCAAAGCTGCCAAAGGCTTCTTTAAAAATAAGTTTATTTTTGAAAGTTAGGGTGTATGTAATGTCTTTGAAAACAAATTCAAAAAAACTTTCTCTAAGTGATACATGGTGAGTAACGAGCTTAATAGCAACGTTTTTCTTTAGGCTAAAAGTCTTAACTTTTGCTTTTATTTTGGTTTTAAGTTTTTTAAATTCTTTTTGATCTTCATTTAAGATGGCGAGTCCATTCTTTGGAAGGTCAAAGAGTAAACGAGCTTTTTCATTAGCGATTGTTTGAACTTCTTTTGGTCCTTTAAAATTTCCAAGGTGAACACTGTTAGCATTAAGTAAAACTCCAATGTCAGGTGAAACAATTTTAAGTAAAGTTCTCATATCTTTCGGTGATTGATCACTATCTATTCCCATTTCAATTATTAAGATAGAGTAATTTTCCCAGTTAAAAATAACTTGATATAATCCTTTGAATAAAATAAAGAGCCAATCTAGAGCAGAGTAATTTTTTACTGGTATATTAAGTATTTCAAAAGGAATGCCAGTTTCACTATTTCCTTTTTTTGTATATTTTATGTTGAAATCTTCATTTAAAGTTGAAGCAATGAGTTGAGTACACGAAGATTTTCCCGCACTACCTGTAATACCGATTATTAATGGTTTATTTTTAACCAGTTGAGCTTTAGCTAAGCTTCTAAGCAATAAGAGATAAAGGTTGATAATTTTTTTCTTCACTATTAATAAGTATACTTTAATTGTTGTTTGGCTTGCCAGCTATCTAGGGCAAATTCTAAGAGTTTTGTAATAAGATCCTGGTAATTAACTCCGCTTTCAGCCCAAAGTTTAGGGTACATACTAATTTTTGTGAACCCTGGGAGAGTGTTAACTTCATTTAAAATAATTTGGTCTCTTTCTTTGTCATAAAAGAAGTCAGTTCTAGCTAGGCCTTCACAATTTAAAATCTTGTATGATTCAATAGCTAAATCCCTGATAGATTGAGATACTTCTTTGCTGATTTCTGCTGGTATTTTGGCACTAATATCATCAGTTATATATTTAGTTTTATAGTCATAGAATTCTGTATTTGGTGCAATACTGCCACAAACAGAAGCTTGAGGGTTTTCATTACCTAGTATAGAGACCTCTATTTCCATAATGTTTTCTAAGCCAACTTCAACAATAACCTTATTATCAAAGAGTAACGCTTCTATAATTGCTTTTTCTAACTCACTCTCTGTTTTAGCTTTAGAAATACCGACACTGGATCCAAGATTGGCTGGTTTTACAAATAAAGGGTAGGTGAGTTGATCATTTATTATTTCTAAAATATTAGATTTATTATTTTCCCATTCTGTTTTGGTGAAAAAAGTATAATCAGTTTGAGGAATACCTGCTGTAGAGCATAATTGCTTTTGGATAACTTTATCCATACAAATAGCACTTCCTAACACACCAGATCCAACATAAGGTAAGTTAGCTAAGTCTAATAAGCCTTGTAATGTTCCGTCTTCACCATTAGTTCCGTGAATAATCGGAAAAATAATATCTGTATCAAAAAGCTTCGTTAAAACATCACTACTGGGTAATGTTAGTTCGTCATTTTGTTTAACTTTACCTTCAGAAATAATATCTGATATTTTTTCACCATAAACCCAAGAACCGTTTTGAGAGATTCCTATGACACTAGTTTGGAAAAGGTCTCTATTAATATTGTTTTCTATAGATTTAGCAGAATTAACTGAGACTTCATGTTCACCTGACTTACCTCCTAAAATAATAATTACTTTTTTCATATTATTGTTCTCCTTATATTTTGATTAATTCTGGTTAAGACTTCGTAGGGAATTGTGTCAGTCATTTTTGCTATTTGGTGTATTGAGTTTTTATCTGTAGGATTTGTACTGATTACTTTTACAGTATCATATAATTTAGGTTTAAATTTCTTTAAATCAAAAGTAGTCATATTCATACAAATATTACCTATAATAGGGCAAGCTTTATTTCCTAGTTTTATCGTCCCTTTATTACTTAATTTTCTATCTAATACTTCAAAGTATCCAAGTGGGAGTACTCCAATCCTCATGTTTTGGGAAGCTTTATAAGTCCCGTTATAGCTGACTTGTTCGCCTTTTTTAATGTCAATAATATTGATAATAGAACTAGTGATAGTTAGAGCTGGTCTAATTTTTATTTTTTTATATTGAGTGTGATTATGGGGGAGAGGGTTGTATCCATAAAGACCTATTCCCAGTCTAATTGCATTAGTAAATGAGTTTTTTGCTGTTAATGAGCCAGCAGTGGCACTTAAGTGTTTATACTTTGGTTTATAGCCATAACTTTCAACAATTTTAATTGCTTGCTTAAATTGTTTTTCTTGAGACTTATTAAATCTATCATCTACTTCATCAGCATTAGCTAAGTGTGACATTATCCCTTCTAGTTTTATTTGTGGGTATTTTTTTAATTTTTTACAGAACTCATCAATTTGATCAATTTTAATACCCTGCCTATTAAAGCCAGTATTAACTTTAAGGTGAATTCTAATTTCTTTATTTAGTTTAGATAAATGTTTTAAAGAGTTAAGATCAAAGATTGTTAAAGATATTTTAGAAAAGTTAATATTAGGGTAATTAAGAGGAGATAATGCTCCAATTAAAAGGATCTGTTGTTTAGAGTTTATTTTCCATATTTGTAAGGCTTCATAGTAGCTATCTACTATAATAAACCTTGGTTTAACCTTGGTTAATATGGTGGTGATTTGTTCTATGCCGTGTCCATAAGCATTGGCTTTTAGAACTGGCCAGATATCATGATCTTGAAATTTGTTTTTAAAAAACTTAAAGTTGCTAATAATGGCAGAGGAATCAATATAGACATTATTTAGCGTCTCAAACCCTCTTTCCATATTTTTAGCTTTTTTTAGTATTTCTTGTTTAACTAATCTTAAATCAAGATTTACAGCTTTGGCTAAACTAAGCATAGTACTTAGAGTAGTATTACGAAACCCAGCCTCAATTTTTGAGATTGTAGTTCTAGGAATACCAGTTTTTTTTGCTAGTTCTTGTTGGGTAAGTCCGAAATCTAATCGGGCAGTTTTTAAAGAAGAAACAATATTTTTTTGACGCACATGTGCCATATTGTGAACATTATATTGAATATAGAGAACAAAGGCAAGTATTAGATTGTTTATCTGCTTATCTTGTAACTATCAAGATGTCTGATAAAAATAGCAGGTGCATCTTCTAAGAAGAACTGTTGGAACTCTTGATATATTTCTCTTCTCTCTGTTTGATCTACTGTAGTACGACCTCTTTCAAGTAAAGCATCAATTCTAGTATTTTTATAGTGAGTGAAATTTGTACCCTGGTCTGAATGCCAAAGGGTGTATTGATCAGGATCTGAAGGAATTTCTTGACCAATTAAAATAGTTTCAAAATTATTTAAATCAGGGAAGTTGCTAATTTTTAGGTTAATTTTTGCATTAAGATTATCACAAAAGCTCTTTTCTTCAATATTTTTATTACTGTTACATTCTTCTTTTGCTTTAGCAAAAAAATCTTCCCATTCACTTTTTAGCTTTTCTGCCTCTGCTTGGAACTCTGAAGTGGTAGTAAGAGTAAATTCAACCAATTTTGCAGGAGGGTCATCAAGAATTCTTTCTAGGGCTCTTTCCAAATCATATTTATAAGATTTTCCTCCTTCAAGATATGCCCAAGATTCTTTATTAATAGGACTAATGGTTCTAGTATTATCTGTTGGTTTAGTAACTGCATATGAGAGTGCTTGTCTAATGTTTTTTGGAAAGAGGGGGTTGTTATTATCAAAAAATAAACCGAGATAACGATCAGATCTACTTACTTTTTCTAAAGTGATGTTCTTCCATGTTTCAAGTGAGTGTGGATGACTAAGGTCATTAATAATATCAATTTCACCTCTTTTAAAAGCCAGGACCATTGCATCTTCAGAAAAGTAAAAGCGATATACCCTTCTTTCACTAATAGAGTCTAAAGTAATTTCAGTTAAGTGGTTATTTTTAACTTTATAATCAGAGATTAGGTAATCACCAATTCCTACTAAATTTTCCCTGGTTAAAAAGAGTCTATATTTTTCTTGAGTTTTTCTAAGGAGTGGTTTTGAAACCACACTAGGGAATGGAGCAAACGGAGCTGGTAATTTAAAAACTATATCATTTTTTGTAGAAATGATCTCAGTGTCTTGAAGTTGATAGGTAACGTCTTCAGGGTTTAAAGATTTACCATCTTGCCATTTCAACCCCTTTCTGATGATAAAGCGGTAAGTTTGTCCATCATCCTCAATACTGATTCTTTCTGCTATATTAGGAGAGACATTGCCTTCTTCATCAATTTTGGTAAGGCCAGAACTAACAAGGCTAGAAATTTCTAAAGGAAGGTTGTCTAGGTTATATTTTCCAATTATGCCAATATACAGTCGATCCTTTATTTCTAAAGTTTGAACTAGAGTAGGGACAAGAATGGAGAAGATAGCTATTGCTCCAATAATGGAAGTAATAAGCACTAATCCGTGTTTTTTAAGATAAGCTGTAAAATACCAGTAATACTTCCTCATGTTTTAGACAGCAAAACCAGCTACAGCCACTATAATAAATAGTGTGACTGCAATGATTGTAAAGTAAAAGAGAACTTTCTCTAGGCCTCTTTTTGTATGGTAGGTTTCTCCACCACCTTGCCAAGCTGCTCCAAAACCAGTCCCTTGTTGGGCCTGTAGGAGTATGGCAATAGTAATCATAACTGCCAGAGATACTTGTGCAATGAGTAAGATGTTTTGCATATCTTTTTTATTCTAACACTTTAAGTAGCTACTTTACCGTCTCTAAATTCTCTAATGACGTTAACTGTAACTGTACCAGGATAAGTCATTTTTTCTTTAATTTCATCTCTAATTTTGACTGCAAGCACTGTTACATCATCATCTTTAGTTGTTTCTGGGTTTAGTAGAACTCTGATTTCACGTCCAGCCTGAATAGCATAAGCTTCTCTAACACCTTTATAAGCGGAAGCAATTTCTTCTAATGCTTTAAGTCTTTTGACGTATTCATCATGGTTTTCATACCTAGCACCAGGTCTTGCTCCAGAAATAGCATCAGCAATATAAACAAGCATTTGGTCTACACCAGAGAAAGGTTCATCTTCATGGTGTTGTGCTATACAATCAATAACTGCTTGAGGCATGTTATATTTTTTAGCGACTTTAACTCCTAGCTCAACGTGGCTACCTTCTTCATCCCCAGATACTTTACCAATGTCATGGAGTAAACAACCAAGTTTAACAATGTTAACGTCAGCTCCAACTTCATGAGCTAGTTTAATACCAATTCTGGTTTCTTCTAAAGTATGTTTGATAAGGTTTTGTCCGTATGAGAAACGGTATTTAAATCTACCTAGCATTTTCATTAAGTCATTAGGGAGGTTATAAACACCAACATCAAAACAAAGCTTTTTACCTGCTTCGAAAGTGATCTTGTCAATTTCTGATCTAACTTTATCAACAACTTCTTCAATTCTGGTAGGTTGAATACGACCGTCTTTGATTAATCTTTGTAAGGAGATACGAGCAACTTCTCTTCTGACTGGGTCAAAACAAGATAATCTAACTTCGGTAGCAGAGTAATCTAAATCAACATCTACACCGGTGTATCTTTCAAAGGTATGAATGTTCCGCCCAGATTTACCAATAATTTTGCCTTTAGCTTCTTCTGATGGAAGAGCAACTGTAGAAACAGTATATTCAGCTACATAATCAGTAGCACCGTGTTTCATAGCGTCAACAATAATCTCTTGGACTTTAGTATCTGCTTGATCTTTAGCTTCTTCTTCTTTTTGTCTTACTAATTGAGCAAGTTGTTTGCTAATCTTTTTTTCAACACCGTCTACTAAGATTTGTTTTGCTTCGTCTTTAGTCATGCTAGAGACTTTTTCTAATCTTTCTAAAACTTTATCTTTATTTTTTTCTAAATCTTTTTTTGTTTTTTCAACTTTTTTATTTTCTTGAACTAGTTTTTCTTCTTTGTCTTCAATTTTACTTAATTTAAAATCAATTTTATCTAATTTACGGTTAAGTTCTCTTTGTTGATCCTCAATTTGTCTAGCTATTTGTCTTTGTTGATTCTCAGTTTTAGACCTAAGTGCAAGTGCTTCATCTTTTGCTTCAAGAATAATTTCACGAGCTTTAGCTTTAGCTTCTCTCATGATTTCTGAAGTATCGACTTTTTGCTGACTCTTTATGGGAGTGGGCTTTGGTTGACTATGTTGTTGTTTGCCTTGAGGCTGTGGTTTGTTTTGTTGTTTAAATTTTGGTTTTGGTTTTTTAAACTCTTTTTTTTGTGTTTGTGTCTTTGGTTGAGATGGTGTCCCAAACAAAGTTGATAAATTACTAAAAAATGACATATTTACTTTCTTGTATAACAATAAACTCTATTTAATGAGCACAAACTTATTTTTTGATATGAGAAAAGAGACCTAAGAGTAATTAGGTCTTAAATATGGAATGGCAAAGGTATTCTTGTTAAAGAATTTGATTTATCCTTGTTCATATTTTTTATAATTCGACAATTTCTAAAAATAAATTTATGTGATAAACGCATTGTACTATTAGACCCACTATTCGTCAATGGGTGGTGGGTCTAATAGTTTTAAAAAAGACTGATAAGTCAGCTTTTGCTAGATTTGACTTTTTTCTTTAATTTTTTCCCAAATTTCTTTTTCTATTTTTTTCATTAAATCTTTATCCTCATCTAGTTTAGTTTTTGTGGACTCTTTACCCTGAGCTAAAACTTCACCATTATATTTATAAAAGCTTCCAGCTTTTTCTAAAACTCCTTCTTGCACTCCAATTTCTACAACATCACCAGTTCTTGAGATTCCATTTTCGTCCATTTCAAATTCAGCGATTCTAAAAGGTGGGGCTACTTTGTTTTTCTTAACTTTTACTCTGTGTCTAGAACCAACTACAATATCACCTTCCTGAATACTTCCGATCTTTCTAATATCAAGTCTTTGGGAAGCATAGAATTTGAGAGCATTACCTCCAGTTGTTGTTTCTGGACTGCCAAACATGACTCCAATTTTGTGCCTAATTTGGTTGGTAAAGATTACTAAAGTTTTTGTTTTATTAATTGCTGCTGTTAGTTTTCTCATTGCCTGAGACATCAATCGAGCTTGAGTACCCATTTGATGATCACCCATGTTTCCTTCTATTTCACTTTTTGGAACAAGAGCAGCCACAGAATCAATAACAACAAGGTCAACTCCTCCAGATCTAATTAGAGTTTCAGTAATTTCTAACGCCTGTTCTCCATAGTCAGGCTGAGATATAATCATGTCTTCTAAATTGACTCCAATCTTTTGAGCTCTAATAGGGTCTAGAGCGTGTTCTACATCAACAAAGGCGGCGACTCCACCTTTTTTTTGGATTTCAGCAATAGCGTGCAAACAAATAGTTGTTTTACCAGATGCTTCAGGCCCATAAACTTCAACAATTCTACCCTTAGGGAAACCACCTACTCCTAGAGCCAGGTTTAAAGCCAATGAGCCAGAAGAGACTACTGGTAAGCTAGCTAGGTTCTTTAAAGAATCTCCCATTTTCATGATTGATCCTTTTCCAAATTGTTTTTCTATTTGTTGCATGGCAATATCAACGGCCATCATCTTTTCATTTTTATTTGTTACAGCTACTGTCTCGGTTGCTGTTTTTGGTTTTTTTGCCATAAGAGTCTTTCTACTTTTGGGTTTTATTCTTACTTGTAAAAATAATACTACTGTATAATTGTCAGAAGTTTAACTAGCAAATCTTTCATAAAGATTACAAGCTGTTTCAGGCCGTAGCTTAGATGGTAAAGTGCCGGGCTGGGGGTCCGGAGAGCGCAGGTTCGAGTCCTGTCGGCCTGACAATGTGAGTTTATTTTCTTGATTAATTTAAATTTTCTTGAGTTTCTTCATTGTATGAGTCTAGTAACTCAGACATAGTTACAAACCAATAGCCATCTTCTTTTAGTGTGTCAATGATCTCTGGGAGTGCTCCTAGAGTTTTTGATCTATCTAATTCTGGTGGACCATCATGAAGAAGAATTATGCTGCCAGGATTTACATTTGCTACCACCCTGTGAGTAATAACTTCTTTGTTTACTTGTTTCCAATCTTCAGGATCAACATCCCAACTTATAAGGAGTAAGTTAAATAGTTCTACATTACTTAGTAAATTATCAGGATAGAGAGCGTAAGGGGCCCTAATTAACCTAGGTTTTATTCCAGTTATTTGGCTGATCTTTTCTTCTGCGATGAGAATATCTTTGGCTAAGTCTTGTTTATTCATTAAAAAAGTATAGGGATGGGTATTTGTATGGTTGCCAATCTCATGACCTTTTTGGTATGTTTCAAGCAGAACTTCAGGGTATTTATCTATATTTTCTCCAATAACAAAGAAAGTGGCGTGAATATTTGCTTTTTCAAGAACTTGGAGAATTTCTTTAGTGATGGGAGAGGGGCCATCATCAAAAGTGAGAGCAACTAGCTTTTTATTTTTAAGCTCAACTCTCCTGATAATTATGTTTTGGTTTTGAATTCCAAGAATTTTATTAGAGGAAAGAAAGAAAATTTGAATAGAAAAAATAGTTCCTATAAGAAGGACTGAAGAGAAGATGAAAATTAGTCCTTTTTTCATTTGAATTTATTTTACAATATAATACGTATCTTTATGAAAGTAAAAAATTTAGATTTCTCCAAGCAATTTACTAGGGCCTTAGAGTTACTAGAAAGTGGTGGAAAGTCACTCTTTATCACTGGTCATGCAGGAACTGGTAAATCAACTTTGCTTGATCATTTCAGAAATACTACAAAGAAGAAAATAGTAGTGTTAGCTCCAACAGGTGTGGCAGCTCTTAATGTGAAGGGGCAAACAATTCATTCATTTTTTGGTTTTAGGCCAGGAACTACTCCAGAAAGTATTAAGAAATACTATCGAAACCGTGGCAAAAAAGGTTTTTATAAGATGATTGATGCAATTGTGATTGATGAAATCTCAATGGTAAGAGCTGACTTGCTTGATTGTGTTGATGAGTTTTTAAGACTCCATGGGCCTGATCCAAAACAAGCATTTGGAGGAGTGAGGATGGTCTTTATTGGAGATCTTTATCAACTTCCACCTGTAGTTACAACATATGAAAGAGAACTGTTTAATAGTTTTTATCATAGTCCTTATTTTTTCTCATCAAAAGTGATGGATAGGTTAGATTTAGAATTATTAGAATTAACTAAAATATATCGTCAGGATGATAAAGACTTTATTGAAGTTTTAGATGGAATTAGAAGAAACAATATAAACAAAGAGCAATTAGCCTTACTTAATCAGAGTTATAAAGAAGATTTCTCTTTTGATAGTGAAGATCTTTATATTTATTTAACTACTACAAATAAAAAAGCTGATCAGGTTAATCAGAACTTCCTTAATAAACTACCTGGCAAAAGACATATCTTTAAAGGCTCTAGAACAGGTAAGTTTGATAAAAAGATTACTCCTACTAGTGAAAAATTAGAGCTCAAAGCCAATGCTCAGGTTATGCTTATCAATAATGATAGGGCAGGTCGTTGGGTGAATGGTTCTATTGGCAAAGTTAGTGAGATTATTGAGTTAGGGTCTGTTAAGGATATTATTGTCGTAGAGCTTGATGATGGCAGTATTGTTGAGGTAATGCCATACACTTGGGAAGTATTTAAGTTTGTATATAACCCGGCTACAGATCAACTTCAAGCAGAAAGTGCAGGTTCATACACTCAGTACCCACTAATTCTTTCTTGGGCAATTACAATACATAAGAGTCAGGGTAAAACATTTAATAAGGCTGTTATAGACTTTGGTTGGGGAACTTTTGCACACGGCCAGGCATATGTAGCTCTTTCTAGATGTAGTAATTTAGAGGGAATGGTGCTTATTAAGCCATTTAAACAAAAAGATATCATTACAGATGTAAAGATAAATCAGTTTTTTACTGATTATGAGTTTAGTAAGAATCCATGGGAATTTGATAATACAGAAAAGATAACGTTAATTAAGAAAGCACAAGGTTCTGGACAACTACTTAAAGTTAAGTACTACACTGAAGGGGAAGATCCACTAAATTATATGATTAACCCCTTAGAAGTGCTTAAAAACAACACTATTAAGTCATATTGCCATATTCTTGGAGAAGAGGTTCTTCTTAATTTGGACAGTATTCTAGAGTTAGAACAGGTTGAAGGGATTAATTAAGTGACAAAGGTCTACCATGGTGATAGACCTTTGAGGTGCTGAATTTACCCTATCAGCTTGGGAGAATTGGATCACCACCTTTCTTAAAGAAAAATGATTTGTTGATCACGACTACCTCCCTTAACTAAAGTTGGTTTACATTCAGAGCCTTATTATAAATCATTATAAACCTCAAGTAAATCAGTAAAAAACCTTATAAATAGCACAAACCCCCTTGATGTTATCGCAGGGGTCGTATTGAGTGTGCATTTTATTGGTTAGTCGAGCAGTGAATCGTCGGCGAGCGGAGTCAGGCTAATGCCCAGTTTTTCCAGCGCGTTTTGGATCCGTGCGGCTTCTTGCAGGATTTCTTCACCAGCGTCTCGTTGACCTTTGATGGTCTGGAGGCGGGTGGTGTAGTACCGGCGAAGCTGATCGGTGTCTTTGTCGGCTTTTTCGAGAGCGCCTGCGCCAGTCGTATCAAGTTCATTGTACTTCTGGACGGCTTGTGTGGCGAACTCGTTCGGGTCGGTACCCGTAGCTTCAAAGACCTTTGCCAATGCGCTTTGAATCTGTGCGTCAGACTTGTAGCCCATCGCGTTCAAAACCATGCGTAACAAATTACCAATCTGTTTCATTTCAATCACCTCGTGATATCTGAACGGTTAAAAATGCATTAGTATTATAACATTTAAGGCCCATAGTGTCAATAGGTTGGATTCTGCCTGGTATATAGATTTAACTATATGAATAATGGGTGTGTATGTGCTATATTAATAACACTTAAGCAAAGCTGTACCGTGATGGTGCAGTTTTCTTTTTTTAATTAATATCTTATCTGTGATAGAATATAGGTAACAAAAACGCCTGAATCTTCTGACAAAAGATGATCTAAATAGAGCGTTGCTTGGGTTAATAACCAGGCTGGGTAAGCCCATTATAGCTGGATTAAGATAAAATAAAGGTGGTACCGCCTCAAGAAGGCCCTTTTTTGACTATATGTTTTGTAGTCAAGAAAGGGTTTTTTTATTATTAAAATTAAATAAGGAGAAGTATGAAAAGAACATTAGTTCTAGAAACTCTTAAACAAGTAGGTAAAGAAGTAAAACTTCAGGGTTGGGTAGATACTAAGCGTGACCATGGAAAAATTACTTTTATCGACCTAAGAGATAAAACAGGAAAGATTCAATGTGTTGGCTATAAGATGATGGGAGATCTTACTCCAGAATCTGTAGTAGAACTTGTCGGTTTAGTCAAGGAAAGACCTGCTAAATTAGTTAATGAAAACCTTCCTACTGGAACCATTGAACTAGAAGTAAAAGAGTACACTATTTTAAATAAAGCTAAAGAGCTTCCGATTGGAGTAGATACAGATGGTCTTGAGATAAAAGAAGAGGCTAGACTTAAATTTAGATATCTTGATCTCAGGAGAGAAAGAATGCAAAAGATTTTTAGATTAAGATCTCAGTTCTTTAAAGCTATTAGCGATGAGTTACATAGTCAAGACTTTGTCGAGATTGAGACTCCAATGTTGACTGAGTCAACAAAAGAAGGTGCTCGTGACTTTATTGTTCCCTCCAGATTCAACCCAGGTAAGTTTTATGCACTTCCTCAATCACCACAACAATATAAACAGTTACTTATGACTGCAGGTTTTGAGAAATATTTCCAAATTGCTAGATGTATCCGTGATGAAGATCTTAGAGCAGACAGAGGTTTTGAGTTTACACAACTTGATTTAGAAATGAGTTTTGTGAATAGAGAAGAAGTAATGGCTACTGTAGAAAATTTAGTCAAGAAATCAGTTAAAGCAGTCGGAGGAAAACTCCCAAAAGAAGAGTTCCCTGTTTTTACTTACGATGAAGCAATAGAGAAGTATGGTGCAGATAAGTTTGATTTAAGAACTGATAAAGAAAAAGAAGAAGGTGTTCTAGCTTTTGCATGGGTAATTAAATTTCCATTCTTTAAAAAAGTAGATAAAGAGGATATTGCTGAAGTTAGAGATGGTAAGTCAGGATGGACCTTTACTCATAATCCTTTTTCTGCTCCAGAACCAGAGTTTGAGCAAGATCATTTAGACAAAAAGAACATTGGCAAGATTGTTACCGCTCAATATGACTTAGTTTGTAATGGTTACGAAGCAGGTGGTGGCTCAATCAGAGCTCATAGAGCTGATTTACTCAGGTCTACCTTTGAAATCATGGGCTACAGTGAAGAAGAGATTAAACATAGTGTCGGACATATGATGGATGCTTTTGAAGTAGGTACTCCTCCTCATGGTGGAATTGCACTTGGGTTAGATAGATTAGTCATGATTCTCTCTGGAGAAGAATCACTTAAAGAAGTAATGGCTTTCCCAATGACATCTACAGGCAAGACAGCTGTAATGAGTGGTCCAAGTGAAGTTAGTGAAGAACAACTCAAAGAATTACATCTTAAGGTAGTAAAAAAGGAGGAGAAGAAGAAATAATTATTTAATTAATTCTAATTTTTCTTGTCTAGAGAGGCTCTTTATTTGAGCCTCTCTTTTGCTAGCACTAGATCTGTCTAGGCTAGGTTCTGAATATATGAGAGTAACAGGAGTTCTATGTTTTGTGTATTTTGCACCGGTGCCATTGTTGTGAGTGGCAATTCTTTTTTTTAAATCAGTAGTAATACCAGTGTAGAGAGTGTTATCACTACATTTAATAATGTAAATAAACCAAGAGTTATTAGTCATATTGATCTATAGTACAAAAAAACTGACTTTAAGTCAGTTTTAATATCACATGGTGGAGATGACGGGCAATGAACCCGTGTCTGTAAGCCGAACGTCTACCATCATCTACAGAAATAGTCTTGATCTTAAGGAGATAAGAGAGGAGATCAAAACAAGCCTCATCTTATCCTTTATTTCTTTATTCTTATACTTTAACCAAAATACGAGTTAAAGTTGTCACACCGACTGTTTTGTTACCTAATAGTTACCATCAGTGAGAGCGGGCTATTTAGATACCTTGTTAAGCAGCTAATGTTGCGAAACTTGGAGCAAAGCCACCTTCACCATCACCAACAATATTGTTAGCAACTTTTGTGATTAGGCTTTTGCCTTTACTGAGAATAGAATCTGCAGTTATATTTTTAGCATATTTTTAACGTCTTCCTGCTAAAGACGATCTGCAAATGGTAAAGAGCTCTCACATCGAATCATTACATCCCCATGAGGTCTATTATTATAAGACATTTTAGGCTAAAAATCAACTAGATTTAGAGGAATTCACCCCTTATTCTTAACATATGCTCTGTGACTGAGTCAGTTTGTTGAGTTCGTAATCTAGGCTTAGATTTTTCTTCTTTTTTTTCATCTTCTGGAGCTTTTTTTTGAATAGTAGGTTTAAACTCCCCCATACAATACATAGCAACAGCTAAGTTTCCAATATCTCCGAAAAATTCCCCTAACCATATTTCTATTTTTGATTTTTTATCTTTTTCCATAGTGATTGCAGTATACCTGACTATTTTTATTATTGAGGAGAAGTTGAAACCCTCAAGAATTGTCCACTATCATTACTGAATATAGAGGCGATAATTCCACCTAAATCCTCATTTTCTCTCAGTGCTTCTTGTAGAGCACAGATAATAGCCATTCTGGTTGCTTTGTCATCAATTTTGTCGATTTGGACCAATTCTTCTTGTCCAGGTTCTTGAAGATCTTTTGCCTTGGTGACAGCTATTTCTACAGCTCTTCTTTGTTCAGGGGAGAGTTCAGGACTCTTTTTTGGCATTAATGCCTTTCTAACACTATAGCGTGTGTATAGTGTATTTTGATAAATTATGAAATTATATCACTAAATAATTAGTTAGTTTTGGGGTAGAAAAGTGTATAATGGGATTATATGTGGTTTAAACAACTACTCTACAAAATCAAAAGATATTATCATCTGCTTAAGACAGGCTTATATCGAGGATTACTAGCTGAAATAAAATATGGCTTTCCGTCAAGGAAAATACATATTTTAGCTATTACTGGAACTGATGGAAAAACCACTTCATCTACTCTCCTTTATCATGTTTTGAGGACAGCTGGCAAGAAAGTAGCTTTGATTTCTACAGTAGCTGCATATATAGGTGATGAAAAAATCAGTACAGGTTTTCATGTTACTACCCCTTCCCCCGATCAATTACAGAAATTGATGAAAAAGTTAGTTGATGAAAAGTATGAGTACCTTATTTTAGAGACAACTTCCCAGGGAATTTACCAACACCGCACATGGGGCATATTCCCATTTATTAGTGGGATAACTAATATTTCTCAAGACCATTTTGATTATCATTTAACATATGAGAATTACCTTGAAGCAAAGGCCATGATTTTAAGAGATAGTGAGAAAATTGTTTTAAATAAAGATGATGCTTCTTTTCAACCTCTGACAGATCATTTAAGAGTTAGTGAAAGTAAAATAATTAGCTACTCAAAGGAGAATCAACTTCCAGGAGTAATCAGAAGAGCGATTAAGAAGAGGTTTAAGGAAGACTATAATTTTAGTAATTCTTTGCTTGTAATGAAGTTTGCAAAATTACTTGATATTAGTGATCAAGATATTGCCGATGGAATACTTAGTTTTACTGGAATTCCAGGTAGGATGGAAGAAATAAAGAATAAGAAAGGGATTAAAGTTGTAGTTGATTTTGCCCATACTCCACAAGGTCTTGAAGCAGCTTTGACTGCCCTCAAGTCTCAAATCAAGAGACCTTCTAAGTTGATTGCTGTTTATGGCAGTGCTGGACTTCGTGATGCTATCAAAAGGCCAATGATGGGAAAGATTGGAGCTAGGTTAGCTGACTATTGTGTTTTTACTGCCGAAGATCCAAGAACTGAAAATGTATGGTCTATTATTCGTCAGATGAAAGAACAGCTAAGAAGTAATCACCAAAAGATTATTTCCATCCCTGATAGAGGCAAGGCCATTGAGTTTGCATTAACTAAGTTAGCTAAAAGAGGTGACACAGTTGCAATTTTAGGTAAAGGTCACGAGCAAACAATGTGTTATGGTAATGTTGAAACCCCTTGGGATGACCGAGAGGCAGTTAGAAAAATTTTACCCTAAGGGGCGTAAATAAGATGAAAAACAAAAAATCTCAAACAAAGGTTGTCGTTATTGGCGGTGGAACAGGTATTGCTCCTGTTACTACTGCTTTAAGACATCTAAATGTTGATGTAAATACCATTATTTCTGTGTCTGATTCAGGAGGTAGTACCGGTAGGATTAGAGACGAGTTTGGTTTTCAACCAGTCGGAGACCTTAGGCAATCACTAGCAGCTTTGGCTGAGAGTGATGGTGAAGAGTGGATAAGAAAACTACTTTTATATCGCTTTGAGAAAGGGAATGGACTAAAAGGTCATAACTTAGGTAATTTAATTTTGACTGCCTTGCAGGATATGACAGGTAGTACAAGTGAAGCACTACGTAGGGCCGAGCAGATATTTAGATTAGAAGGAGAAGTAATCCCAGCTACAGAACAAATTGTTGATTTAAAGATTAAGTATAAGGATGGGACAAGTGCTGTGGGAGAACATATTCTTGATGATAATAAGAATGCAAAAGAGATTGAGACAATTAGTTTAACTCCAGCTGCAGAGATCAACCCTTATGCTAAAAAAGCTATTGCTAGAGCTGATTATATTATCATTGGTCCAGGTGACTTTTATGCTAGTTTGATGGCAGCAATTGCCCCAGAAGGTATTGAGGGGGCATTTAAGCAAACAAAAGCAAAAATTATTTACATTATGAATTTAATGACTCGTTTGACTCAAACTAAAGATATGACCGCCAAAGACCATCTGTCTGAAATTGAAGAAAGAATTGGAAGAAAAATTGATATTATAATTTTAAATAATGAACCTATCCCAGATGGTATCTTAGATCACTATGCCAAGTCAGGGGAGAACCCAGTTATTAATGATTTGAATGGAGATCCAAGACTTGTTAAGGCTAAAATAATAAGTAGTCAAATTTTTACAAAGAATTATCAAGATAATACTCATCGAGAACTATTAAGACATGATTCTAAAAAGTTACAAAAAATAATTGCTAAAATTGTTGGCAAGTAGTCTATGAAAGATTTCTTTTCTTATCAAAAGTATTTCCTAATTGGTATTAAGGGTGTGGCCATGACTTCTATGGCTCAACTCTTAATAGAGGCTGATAAAGATGTTTCTGGTGTAGATGTTAAAGAAGATTTTGTAACAAAGAAGATTCTCGGTAATCTAGATCTAGAGATAGGTTCTAATTTTGATATAGATCTGCCTGGAAATATTGATTGTGTAATTTATACAGCAGCTCATGGTGGTCCTAATAATCCCTTAGTGTTAAAAGCTCAAGAAAATGGTGTGCCGGTATACTCTCATGCAGAAGCGTTAGGAGAGTTTTTTAATATTAAAAAAGGTATTGCTGTTTGTGGGGTTGGGGGTAAGTCTTCTACTTCGGCTATGATTGCTCATATTTTTGAGAAGGTAGAGCCTCAATCATTCTCTGTGGGAGTAGGTAATATTTCTGGTCTTGATAAGACTGGTAGTTATTTAGCTGACTCTACATATTTTATAGCAGAAGCTGATGAATATGTGACAGATCCATCGGCTTCTAGTAAAGGGGTTGAGATAACACCAAGATTCATTTATTTAAGACCTTTTATTACTGTTTGTACTAATTTAGAGTTTGATCATCCTGACGTATACCGTGATTTTGAACATACAAAGAGTGTTTATAAAACATTTTTTAATTCAATAAATCAAGAAGGTGCTTTAGTTATAAATGGTGATGATGATAATTTAGTAGAGGTAGCCGAAGATGTTTCTATCAAGAAATTAACTTTTGGAAAAAAAGAAGACTCAGACTTACGATTGGTTGAGTATCACGCTATTGAAGGAGAAGTCGGTGCTAAGTTGCTTTATCAAAGTCAGGATTATTTGCTAAGACTTACTGTTCCTGGTTTATACAATGTTTATAACGCGATGGCTGCTATCTTGGCTTGTTTAGAGGCAGGCATAGAGATCAAAGATTCTTTATCAGCCCTTGAATCATTCAACTCTACAATGCGTCGTTTTGAATTTATTGGTGAGAAAAATCAAGTTAAATATTATGATGATTATGCTCATCACCCTCATGAAGTGAGTAAGGTAATAAAAGCTCTTAGTGAGTGGTATCCAAATAACCGTAAAGTGATAGCTTTTCAGTCTCATACTTACTCTCGTACCAAACAACTATTTGGTGATTTTATTAAGAGTTTTGATGGCGCAGATAAGTTAGTGATGATTGATATTTTTTCTTCTGCCAGAGAACCTTTTGATGATAGTGTCTCTAGTGATTCACTTTGTCAGGAGGTAAATAAAATAAAACCTAGTTTAAAAGCTCAAAACTTAGGTTCTATTCATAACTTAGCTAATTACTTTAATTCTCAATTAGAACCAGGTGATATTGTTTTAACTATTGGAGCTGGTGATATCTACCAGGTCCACGATCTTGTAGAATAACAATATGTCAGATTTACTGATTCAACTTCAAAATAAATTTCCCGATTATAAGTTTGAGGGAGAGCACTTGTTGGCCCCATATACGACAGTTAAAATTGGTGGTCCAGCTGAAGTTTTTTATGAAGCTAAAGATCAAGATCAGTTAATTAAACTACTTTCTTTTGTAAAGAAAAATAAGTTGCCTCTAACTATGATTGGATGGGGTGCTAATGTATTAATTTCTGATAAGGGGGTCAGAGGTTTGGTGATTAGAAATGTTGCTGGTGAGATTAAAGTTTTAGATGGAGAAGAAAGTGTTAATAAGATCAATCAAAGAGAAGTAGAAGAGATTCAAGCTCGTTGGGAGGCTGACTCGAAACAAGGAACATTTAAGTATGAATTTAAAGATCTTAACTATGATGAATCAGATAAACCAAGGGTCCTGGTAGAAATTGATGCTGGAGTTTCTTTAAATCAAGCTATTGTAATGTTAATAAGTCAAAGTATTACTGGGCTTCAATGGTATGCCAGAATTCCTTCTACTATTGGCGGAGCTGTATACAATAATATCCATGGTGGTACTCATTTTTTAAGTGAAGTGATTGAATCAGTCATAGTAATGGATGAGAACGGCGAAGTAAGTGAGTTAACAAAAGAAGCTGTTAATCTAGGCTATGATGAGTCTCGTTTTCATCACTCTAATGAGATAATCCTTTCTGCAAAGTTTTCTCTTTTTAAAGGTGATGCCCAGAAAGCAAAGTATGTAGTCAAAGAATGGAGTAAAAGAAAAAGTATTCAACCAGCCAACTCCTTAGGGTGTACTTTTAAAAATATTTCAAATAAAGAAAAAGAAGATCTTGGTTATCCCACTACTAGTGTGGGTTACATCGTTGAGCACATTTTAAAATTAAAGGGTTTTAGTATTGGAAGGGCCTCTATTTCAGAGTATCACTGTGCTTTTATTGAAAATAAAGGACATGCTACTTCAGCAGATTATTTAAATGTAATAAAAACAGTTATCAAGAAAGCCAAAGACAAGACGGGTTTAATCATTGTTCCAGAAATTTTCTTTTTGGGATTTAAAAAATTAGAACTTGAGGGTATAGTGTCATAATATGTCAAAATTCGTCATTACTGGGGGTACTCCTCTGCATGGTTCAGTCAGAGTAGGTGGAGCAAAAAATGCTTCATATAAGTTAATGATTGCTGCTTTGCTAGGTCAGAATGAATCTAGATTATTAAACTTCTCTCAAATTAGTGATGTTGATTTAGTGGCAAAGATTATTGAATATCTTGGTTGTAATGTAAATAAAGATGGTGAGAGAGCTATCTCTATTGACCCAAGTAATATTAAAGATCATAAAATTGATAAAGAACATGGTGAGCAGGGTCGTTTTTCTACAATGTTCATTCCTGTTTTATTGCATAAATTTGGTAAGGCTGAAGTTCCTGCTCCTGGTGGAGATAAGATTGGTAAAAGACCACTTGATCGTCACTTTGATGGACTAAAAGCTTTGGGTGCTAAGATTTGGTTTGAAGATGGGATGTATAAAGCAGAAGCTAAAGAGCTTGTTGGCACTACTTATCGTTTTTCTAAGAATTCTCACACAGGGACTGAAACTTTAATTATGGCTGCTACTTTAGCAAAAGGAACAACTATATTGGAGAATGCTGCCTTAGAACCAGAGATTGATGACCTTATTGAATACCTTAACAAGATGGGTGCTAATATTAGACGTAGAGCTCATCGTGTAATTGAAATTACAGGAGTCGAAAAAATGATTGGGGCAATTCATAAAATTATTCCTGATCGTAATGAGACGGTTAGTTATGCTTGTGCTGCTATTTGTACTAAGGGTGACGTTATTATTGAGAACGCTAGGCATGATCACCTGACTGCTTTTTTAGAAAAGCTTGATGAAATTGGAGCAGGCTATGAAGTAGGAAATTATGGAATCAGATTTTTTTATAAAGGGCCACTTCGTGCTACTGATGTAGCAACAGAAATTGAACCAGGTTTTATGACAGACTGGCAACCTCTTTGGGCGACTTTAATGACTCAATGTGAAGGAACAAGTGTTATTCATGAGACAATTATGGCTAACCGTTTTCAATATGTTGTAGAGCTAGAGAAGATGGGGGTTAAAATAGATAAATATAATCCAGAGTTATCTCATCCAGAAAAAGTTTACAATTTTGATTTAGAAAATGATGACTCTAGCAATAAGCATGCTATTAAAATTCATGGCATTGCTGATTTAAATCCAGGAGAGTTTTCAGTTAAGGATTTAAGGCATGGAGCAACATTAATTATGGCTGCCATGACTGCTAACGGTGTTAGTACTATAGAGGGTATTGAGCATGTAGATCGAGGTTATGAAAATTTAGATGGAAGACTCAGATCAATGGGTGCTAAGATAGAGAGAATAGGAGAATAATTATGGCTTCACTTGCCCTACTTTTAGGATTATTACTTTTTTCATTCATTATCACTAGTATTTTAATTGTGCCGTTTATTAACATGCTTTATGCATTGAAGTTTCAACGGGCTAATCAACAGACTAGGGATGCTTTTGGCAAGCTTACTCCTATTTTTGATAAGTTTCACAAACAGAAAGCAGGAAAGCCAGTGGGGGGAGGACTGCTTGTTATAGTTGTTGTTTCACTTCTTTTTGCGATGGTCTTTCCAATGGTTAAGTATTTGGGAATTGAAGTAACAAGCTTACACGAAGATCTTCAATCTAATGTTAATATTTTATTCTTCACTTTTCTTTCTTTTGGTATTCTTGGTCTTTATGATGATGTTAAAAAGTTTTTTCAATTTGAAAAAGAGAAATTTTTTGGTCTTAGAATGAAGCACAAGTTAATTCTTCAAGTAGTTTTGGCTGGTATTATTTCTGTAATGCTTTATCAAAACTTAGGTATAGATTTTATTCATATTCCTTTTGTTTCTCACAGTTTTCACTTGGGATGGTTTTATATTCCTTTTTCTACTTTTGTGATTGTAGCTTTTGCCAATGCAGTTAATATTACTGACGGACTAGACGGTTTAGCGGCAGGGAGTCTAATGATTAGTCTTTTTGGCTTATGGTTTTTATCAGCTTCAATTCTTGATGTGCCCTTATCAATTTTCTTAGCTCTTTGGATTGGATCATTAATTTCATTCTTGTACTTTAATGTTTTCCCAGCCCGTATGTTTATGGGAGATGTTGGAGCTTTAGCTTTTGGGGCAACATTAGCTGTAGTTGGGTTGTTACTGGGTAAAGTATTAGCTTTAATTATTATTGGAGCAGTTTTTGTTTTTGAGATCTTTAGCTCATTTATTCAACTACTTTCAAAGAAAGTCAGAAAGAAAAAAGTTTTTCCTGCAGCGCCATTTCACTTAACTTTACAACAAAAAGGATGGGAAGAACCAAAGATTGTACAAAGGATTTGGCTTGTTCAAATTATGCTTACTATTTTTGGTGTTTGGCTGGCTGTAATTTAATATAATTTTGTAAGATTATTGTAATAATTCCACAATAATATGATATGATAAAAGATAGTTTATAACTTTTTAGTTGGAAACTATCTATGTTAAATAAAATTAAATTACTATTTAGTAGTTAATATAACCAGCTCTTGGGAGTTGGTTTTTTTTATTTGATATATCATTTATATAGTAATTTATTTAGAATTAATAAGAATTTAATCTTTAAAAAAATAAAAATGTTCAAATACATCAAAAAAAACATTAGGAAAGTTCATTCAATATTTACAATATTTTTATTATTGTTTCAAAATATTTCACCATTATTCTTTCTGGCCGCTCCAGCTTACGCTGCAGAAACACCAATAGTTAGTGATGTTTCATTGGATTTTTCTAGTGAGGAACATGAGTTAACTCTTAAGGGTTCTGTAAATACTGAGACTGAGTATCTTCTTACATATGATGATAATGATGAAGAGACCCCAGAAGAAGCTATCACAGGGATTATTAATGGAGATAGCTTTGAAGAAAACATCTTTATCGGAACTTGTTCTAGTGAAGAATGTGTTGAAGATGAATTTACTCATGGTAGTTTGGAGTTCACAGAAGCAGGGTATAAAGCTGGTTACCAAGTTATTGATGGGGTGCTTTGGTTAACAAGAGATAGTGTTTCAAGTGTTGCTCAAGTTGAATTAAATAAAACATATGTTGCTCCTCAAAATGATCAAGTAACTGTTACTTTCACTTTACTACCTGAAACTGTAGGTAACTTAACTATTGAACAAATTATCCTCAGTGATGAACAAGTAGAGTCACTAGGTGCATTATCTAATGTTGCTTATGATATTACTTCTTCTATGGAAGATGGTACTTTTGAATATGACTTAACTCTTCCCCTCCCAGAGGGAGCAGATAATACAGCCAAAGTTGTCTATGCTGATAGTGTCAATGAATTAGCACAAGCTGAAGTGCTAGAGAACACTATTAAAGGTAATGAGATTAAAGCAGAGGGTGTAGATCACTTTACTGTTTTTGTGGTTACAACAAATGCAGCTGCTGATTGTGCTGGAGGAGTATACGCTGCTGGAGTTTGTTATGACAATCTACAATCTGCTGTTGATGATGCAGTTACTGGAGACACAATTGATATCTTGAGTGATATTACTGTTGGACATAGAGTCGATTTAAATAAAGCTCTTACTATAGATGGTCATGGTTTTAAAATTTCCCCTACGTTTACTAAAACTAGTAATTCAAATAACGCTTCACTAGGAGTCTTTGAAGATAATACTATAATTAAAAATTTGGTTGTTGATGGTACAAATGGAACAAACTTACATGGAATAAATATTTACGTAGCTAATAATGTCTTCCTAGATAATGTGACAGTTTTAAATAATAATGCTGGTGTAATTGTTAATGGTTCAATTGTTACTGCACATAACATTATTACTTCAGGTAATGCATGGGGTGGTATTAATATTGATCAAGGCGGTGGAGTAACTACTGAAGCTAAGTTAATAGTAACTGGAAGTAGCTCACATGATGAAGCTACCCACCTCTGGTTAGATGATATTACAAAGAATGTTTCGGTTGATGATACTGTTGGGCAATATAGTTATGCTGATTTTGGCAATCTAAGAGTTTATACCTTTAAGGATATTATTCCACCAGCACAACCTTCAGGAATTAGAATTTTAAATAATGTTGGAGAAGATTTAGCATGTAATGGCTATACAACAGAGAGATATATTACTATTGATTGGAATGATAACTTAGAAGGTGACTTTAGTAATTATGAGTATCAAGTAAGAGAAGAAAATACAATTGCTTACCCAACGGTTTCTGAATTTTCAGGAAATATTAGAGATGAAGATGGTTACTATAAATATAGAGTTAGAGCAATTGATACTTCAGATAATGCTAGTGAGTGGTCAGATTGGTGTGGAGTTACTTTAGATAGAGTTGATCCAGATTCACCTTCTTTAATAGAACCCTTAAATAACTCTAGAGTAAATGGTGCAGTATTATTAAGTGATTGGACTACTGTCGGTGATGCTGATCATTATATCTATGAAAGTTATCATGATGAAAATGCCAATAACTTAAGATGGCATGCTGAATATACTCAAAGTGAAAAGACAGCAAATAATGTTGGAGAATCAACTTTTTGGTGGAGAGTAAAAGCAGTTGACATGGCAGGTAATGAATCTGCTTGGAGTGAATTATGGAAAGTAACTATAGATAACACTGCCCCAACAATGCCTACTGGTCTAAGAAGACTTGGTGGCGATGGTAATGAATATCAATGTAGTGACTTCTCTTTAAGACAAAATATGGTTCCTAAGTGGAATGACAATGTTGAAAGTGACTTTTCTCACTTTGAATATTCCTCTTTCCATCCTAGTGGAGCACAAGGATTAGACGAGAAAATTTTATATCAGGCTTCACTACCAAATACGTGGGTTGCTCCAGTAGATGGCACTTACGGTTTTGCAGTTAGAGCAGTAGATCAGGCTGGTAATAAATCAGATTGGGCATTAAGTGAAGAAAGCTTAGGTGGTAGCTGTCAAATTAGCTATGACAGTGAAGCTCCAACTACTCCAGAAGTATTAGGCTTTTTAAGTCCTAGCTTAGATTGTGGAAGTATAACCGATATTCATAACACTACAGTAGATTGGACTGATTCAACTGATTCAGGCAGTGGTTTTTCTAGTTATGAATACTTCATTGATTATCCAAAACCAGATGGATCAAGAGGTGAGTGGACAACCACTAGAACAACTTCTCAATATGGTGGATCACTTAATGAGGGAACACATAATATAAAAGTTAGGGCTAAAGACTTGGTAGGTAATTATTCAGACTGGTCTAATACTTGTAGTATTACTACAGATTGGACTGCTCCGGTTACCTCTTTAACTTCACCAACAGATAATACTGAGACTAACCAATCAATATTAATTGAAGGATCTTCTATTGACATAAATGGTGTTGCTGAAGTAAATCTTTATTATAGTGAGGCTGGTCAAAATAATTGGCAGTTAATTACAACTTTAAGTAATGGATCAAATGATGAACCATATGACTTTAGTTATGATTGGACTCCAGGTGTAGAGGGTATTTATGACATCAAAGTTGCCGGTACAGATGTCGCAGGCAATGTTGAAAGTAGTGCTTACGTTTATAGCATTGTCTATGATCTAACCTCTCCAAGTATTCCAACATGGGGAACAATCTATAAAGGACATGGAGTGGTTTCTGCCAATGAAATTGGTTGTGAAGGATATACAAATGACACTAAAGTTACTTTTGAATGGAATGCAAATTCAGATAGTGACTTAAAAGGTTATTGGTTTGGTACAAAATTCAAAGAAAAACATCAATGGTTTGACGCTGGATCAACTGTAAAGACAGCAAACATGACTGCTGGAAATAATCCTTATCATTACACACTAATTGCTGTAGATAATGCTGGAAATGAGAGTAATCTTTCAGATCAATGTGGTTTAACTCTTGATCAGGAAGCACCAAATGTTGAAATTACTAATCCAAGTGCTGGCTTAGTCACTGGAATAGTTGACGTTAGAGGTACTGTTGAAGATGATAATCCTCACCACTACTGGTTTGTAATTCAAAACTCTAGTGGCACTACAGTTGCTGGTCCTGGAGTTGTAAATGATACAAGTTCATTTATAGATAAATCATTATTAAGTTGGGATACAACCTTAGTAGCTGATGGAACTTATAAAATTAAATTAGAAGCGCGTGATAGTGCTGACAATAAAGATGCTGGTTCATCTCACTGGATTGAAGTAACTGTTGATCATACAGATCCTTCTTCAATCATTACTAGCTATAGTCTAGAAGATGGTGGAGAAGTTCAAACAAGTACTTTCTCAGGATTAATTGAAGGTACAGCGACAGATAACTTCTCAGGGGTTGATCATGTCCTTCTTTCAATTTCACACTTAGGCTTTGGTGAAGAAGAAACTTCAAGAACATACTGGGATGCAACAGGATCCGCTTGGGTAGCTACAGACTCTCTTTTCAGAGCTAATGGCACTACTTCATGGGATTATCAGTTGAGTGATGTCCCAGAAGGTTTCTATAGTGTTACATCTCACGCAGTAGATGTTGCAGGAAATGTTGAAGATACTTATACAATCAAGATTGTTTTTGATAAGACAATTCCTGAAGTATTATTAGCAATTGACCCTGCTATTCCTGGTGGAGAAAGAGGATGGTATAGATATCACAATCCAACTATTACTTTATCTGCCAGTGATAACTATAGCCTTGAGAGAATTGAATACCAATGGAATAGCACAGTAGGAACTTGGACAACTTACAGTTCTCCAATTAACCCTCCTGGAGAAGGACAAAACATCCTTTATTACAGATCCATTGATACTGTTGGTAATGTTTCAAGTTTAGGTATTAAGGAAGTTAAGTATGATAAGACTAATCCTGCTGGAGAGCCACTTGAAGTAAAGGTTGAAAAGATTACATCTAATACAGCTGATGCTTCTTGGAAAGCTCCATCTGATGACAGTGATGTCACACACTATAAGATTTCATGGAAACATGAGGATGGTACTTCATACGGTGTAGACACTGGTAGAGATGACTTCTTCCACCAATTAGATAATTTATACGATGGAGTATGGACTCTCACAGTTAAAGCTGTTGATGATGCTGGTAACTTTACAGAAAAGAAAGTTGACTTCAGAGTTGGTCCAGGTCCATCAACAGGTGGTACTGATGAAGGAACTGTCTTAGGTGTTACTACGGGAAGTGGAATTGGTGGAGTTAATACTCCTACTACTATCGGTTTAGCAACTGATGAACCCACCAATGAAGATAAATCTGAAGAAAAAGTAGAAGTTGTAACTTTAAGCGATGAAGGAGATGTTTTAGGAACTTCATCTTGTAATAGTTTTAATAGCTATTTGCCATTAATTCTTTTGATAGTACAACTTATTGCAATTGTTCTATTTGAAATGATGTACTCAGGCTCTAGTTTAACTAAAGCTTTAATTTCAGGATTATTAACTATGGTTACGGTAGCTGCTTTCTATCTATTAAAAGATTCAAATTGCTCAGCTGATCAAGGCTGGTTAAGCTTAGTATTCAAATGGTTTGCAGCTCTATCAATAATGATAGGATTTGTGTCAAAAATGTTTGCATACTCATTTACTCAGGAAGAGTAAATGTAATGTAAGATTTTTGTAAGAAAATAGTAATAAACTCACCTCTAATTAATATTTATATTGAAAGGAGGTGATTTTTTATGAAAAAATCATTGATAACATTCATCGCATTAATGATGATAATTGTTATGTCAACTAGCGCTGCATACGCTTGGTTTAGTTCTCAAGGTAAAGTTCGTGGGATTGGAGTCAGTGTAGGTAGCTCTGGTTTACTAATTAATGGAGTTAATGAGTGGACAGCCGGAGTTAGCTTTGACAATATTGTTCCTGGTTGGGCATCTGATCCAATACTAACTGTTGTACAAAACACTGGAGACGGTGTAGTGCCTTTAGAACTTAAGGCTAGAGTTTTATTTACAGGTAGTGATTTTCAAGAATTGGCTGGAACTATGTTAATGGCTATTGAAGAAGTTGGGAGCGTAGAAGCTCCAGATTTTCAAACTTTAACTTGGTGGTCAGAAACGGGTAAGGTTTTAGAAGGTGGCAGTTTGGTACAAGGTGAAGAAAGAAGCTACAACTTACTTTTTAAGCTTCCCACCGAGTCTAGTGATGATATCCAAAATAGCGTAGTAGATTTAAGTGTGCTCCTCACCGGGACACAGGTTCAATAAGTTAAGGGTTAATAGAGGGCAAGTATAAATTACCTGCCTTCTAATTAACTTTTAATAAAATGAAAAAACATATTTCTATTGCACTAATCATAATAGGTTTGATCTTGATCAGTTTTAACTTAGTGCGGAGTTTTTTTTATCCAACCGCTTTTTCTACAGGAATTAAATTTAAAGTAGGGGATTTTGTTCCCCCCAGTTTGATTACTTTAAGTAGTGAGACTATTTATACAAACTCAAGTCAATATTTATTCTCTTGGCCGGAGTCTTTAGATTATGAAAGTTTGTCAGAACCAGTTTATTACCGTTTTTATATCAATGGTAAAGAATATAGAGCTGAAGAAAATAATATAAATTTAGATTTATCACAATATACTGAGAGTGATTATTTGTTTAAGATAAGAGCTTGTGATAGTTTAAATAACTGTAATAAATGGTCAAATGAGCAAAAGTTAGTGGTAGATAAGACTCCCCCTATTTTTTATATTTCAGTAGGTGATTTCGTTGTTAAAGAAGCTATATTTAATAACTTAATTATGAAAGGAGACTCAACTAAAGCTAGCGAGTATATTCAGGTTAGTTCTGATGATTCAGAAACAAATTGGAATCAAAATTATTTTCAGTATACTTTTTCTAATGTCTCTAAATTAAAATATTTAGCCTTTGATTATATAACTGATAGTAAAGAAACTTTGCAAGGTTTTGATGAAGTTAAGTTATTAGTTATGGTTAACGATAAGGTAGTTTTTTATGAAGGTAATACTGTTAGAGAATGGAGAAAGGCTTTAATTAATCTTTCAACTTATCAAGAAGAAGAGTTAGTGATTAAGTTTTTTTCTGGAAATTCTGGAGATACTCAACTCTCTAGTTGGGCAAAGGTTAAAAATCTTACTACTAACTTTGTTTTAGAAGATGATCTCTCTCTTGTTACTGCTCAAAGTGAAGATGGCTCTGAGTTGCTAACTACAAGTTTAGAGAGTGTTAAAGGGAAAATTAAAATTAGTGTTTTTGATTTAGCAAATAATCTTAGTTGGGGTGAAGTTAAAGTATTAAAAAAAACAACTGACCTATTGAGCCAATTAGAGTTAGAGTTACAGTTAAATAATTTAGGAATTATTTTTTAACGAATGATCTAGTGTAATAGAGATTAGATTCATGATATCTTTTATTTGTGACTAATCAAGATAGCCAAGATCAATTTAAAACTCCGATGATGATTCAGTATTTGGAGATAAAGAAGCAATATTCAGATTGTATATTGTTTTTTCGTCTGGGTGATTTTTATGAAATGTTTCTTGAAGATGCCAAAATAGGTTCTGAAGTACTTGATATTACTCTGACTGCTAGAAGTAGAGGTAAAGATGGAGCCATCCCTATGGCTGGTGTGCCTTTTCATGCCGTTGATTCTTACTTAGCCAAGTTAGTGTCAGCAGGGTATAAAGTGGCTATTTGTGATCAAGTCAGTCTACCTAATGGTAAAGGGTTAGTAGAGAGGGAAGTAATTAGAGTGGTTACACCTGGGACTAACTTAAACAATAGAGGCTTAGAGAAAAAGAGTAATAACTACCTTTTAGCTGTAGATTATGTAAATTCAACTTTGGTGATAATAGTTTGTGACCTAGGGACAGGAGAGATTTCATTTGTTGAAGAAGAAAAGATAGATATATTAAGAGCAAAGCAAGTTATTGATGATCTATTCTCAAAAATAAAGCCAGTGGAAGGAATTGTAAAAGATGAATTTTATTTTGATAAAGATAAAATGAGTTTATTTAGTAATTACCCTGATTTTTTTATTTATAGTTTTGAAAGTTGGAACAAGTACACAAAAGGAGTAACAAAAAACTTAAAAGAGATATTTAAGGTAAAAAGTTTAAAGAATTTAAATATAGAAAACAGAAGTTTAACTCAAAAAGTTTGTAATGTTCTTTTGGGATATTTGCAATATACCCAGAAGGTTGATTTAAAACATATCCAGCCTCTTAAACAATTTTCTGATGGGCGATATTTAGAAATGGACCGTTCTACAATTAATAACTTGGAACTTTTACAAACATTGAGCGGAAATAAGAAAAATTCTCTTTTAGATTTAATTGATTTTACAAGTACAGCTATGGGTGGAAGGCTGCTTAAAAAATGGTTAGTTAAGCCATTGTTTAATAAAAAAAGAATTGAAGAAAGATTAAATATTACAGAAGAGTTAACTATAGAAAGAGAAGTTAGAGAAAGCCTTGTGGCTTCATTAAAAAAAATTACAGATATAGAAAGAACAATCTCTCGTCTTAGTTTAAATTTTGGTACCCCACGTGACTTAATTAGTTTAAATAATTCCTTAAAAGAATCTTTGATAATAAAAAATGGATTAAGTAATAAAAAGTCATTATCTAAATTAATTACTGTTAATGTTGGGATTAAAAAGTCTATTAAATTAATTGAGGAAAGTATTGATATGGACCCTCCGGTTAATCCTAAAAATGGGGGTTTTATTAAGTTTGGAATAGATAAGAAGTTAGATCAGCTGAGAGAAGTTACTTCAAAGAGTCGTGATTGGATGGATCAGTTTGAAAAAAAAGAGAGAAAAAAAACAGGAATTAGCTCTTTGAAAGTTAAGTTTAATAAAGTTTTTGGTTTTTATATTGAGATTAGCAGAGCTAATTTACATTTAGCTCCAGATTATTATGATCGTAAACAAACGCTAGTTAATGCAGAGAGATTTATTACTAATGAACTCAAGCATCATGAACAAATTGTTTTAGAAGCTGAAGAACAAATCTTTGAAATAGAGTATAAGATATTTTTAAAAATAGTCAGAAAGTTATTAAATTTTGTAAGCGAAATTCAATTGTTAGCTCATGAAATAGCAGTGATAGATTGCCTGTCTTCTTTTTCACTTGTTAGTTTAGAACATAATTTTACTAAGCCAATTATTACAAAATCAAATCTAATAGATATTAAAGCTGGTCGTCACCCAGTTATTGAAAAAATCATAGGGAAGCACAACTTTGTTCCCAACGACACAAACCTTGATCAAAAAGATCAACAGTTAATTATTATTACTGGCCCAAATATGGCTGGAAAATCTGTCTTGATGAGACAAACAGCTTTAATTATTTTACTTGCTCATATGGGATCTTTTGTTCCAGCTAGAGAAGCTAATATTGGATTAACTGATAAGATCTTTGTTAGAAGTGGAGCAAGTGATGCCATTACTGAAGGTTTATCTACTTTTATGGTAGAGATGATAGAAACGGCGCGTATTTTAAATAATGCGACAGATAAAAGTTTTGTCATTATGGATGAAATAGGGCGTGGTACTAGTACTTATGATGGAATTAGTATTGCTTGGTCTGTAGCAGAAAGACTTGTAGCAGAGAATTCTCAAACTCCTAAAACTCTTTTTGCTACTCACTATCATGAGTTGCAAGACTTAGAAAGTAAATTCCCTACAAAGATTTCTAACTATCATATGTCAATTAAAAACTATAAAAATGAACCAATCTTTTTATACCTATTTAGTAAAGGAGAAGCAAATCACAGTTTTGGAGTTCAAGTTGCTAAGTTGGCGGGTCTGCCTCAAAGTGTGATAAATAGAGCTAAGTTTTTAATGAAAGAGTTTGATCAGTTAGAGACAAAAGATGACAATGGGAAATTACAGGAGCAGCTAGATTTTAAAGAGTCAGAAATAGATAAAGTAGATTTAATAAAGAAAGATTTAATAAAAATAAATGTTAATGAAATGACACCGTTAGAAGCTATGTCAAAACTTGATGAATTAATAAAAAAACATGGGAACAATTAAACAACTTTCTCCAGAAATCATAGCTATTATTGCTGCAGGAGAAGTAGCAGAAAGACCATCTCAAATTATAAAAGAATTGATAGAAAATTCTTTAGATGCAGGTGCTAAAAAAATTGAAATTAGATTAGAAAGTTCTGGATTAGATTTTATCTCTATTACAGATGATGGCCAAGGTATGGCTGAAGATGATTTGTTGAGTTGTTTTCTTAAACACACGACAAGTAAAGTTTACACTAAAGAGGATTTAGCAAAAGTTTTATCTTTTGGTTTTAGAGGAGAAGCTTTATCTAGTATTGCTGGTGTTAGTAACTTATTAATTCAAAGCAGAGAGCTTGGGCAAAATAATGGTTTTAAAGTTTATTTGAAAAGAGGAGAGTTAGAAAAAATAGAGCCGATCGGAATGCCAGTTGGAACAACCGTTATAGTAGAAGAACTCTTCTCAGGTGTCCCTGCTAGAAAGAAGTTCCTTAAAAACCCTGCATTAGAGTTAAGAAAAGTATTAGAAGTTATAACAGAGTTTTCTTTAGTTAATTATAAAGTTTCATTTGCCTTGTTTAATAATGGGAAAAACATTTTACACACTGGCCCTAATACAATTAACTTAAAAGAGAGAGTAAGCTATTTGCTTGGTTCCAAAATCAGTGATCAATTACTCTCTTTAGAGCTAAGATTAGGAAAGTTAAATATAAATGGTTTTATTTCAAAACCACAGTTGTCAAGAAAAAATAAATCAAAACAATTTTTATTTATCAATAATAGACCAATTTCAAATCATAAAATCAGCAATATTATTAAAAATACTTATGGTCCGCTTCTTGAACCGCGTGCTCAGCCGATTTTTATTTTAAACATTAAGATAGAGCCTGATCAACTTGATGTTAATATTCATCCACATAAAAGGAAAGTAGAGTTTTTAGAACTTAGAGAAATCCTTTATTTTATACAAACTGCAGTTGAGAATACTCTTCAAGCAAATGATTTAACATACAAATTTGATCAGCATTCCACTCAAAAACTAACCCTAAGGGATAGGCAAACAATTGGGCATACAAGAGACTTACTTAAAGAAAAGACAGATATTTTTAATGTTAAAGAAACTCCTATTGAGGAAGAAATTATTCAGGTTGATAATACTTATCTTATTTATCCTAGTTCTCAAGGATTAATTCTTGTTGATCAGCACGCAGCACATGAGAGGATTTTATTTGAACAATTTAAAAATAAGTTTCTTAATTCAGATAAGAAATCAACTCTGCTTAAAAATAAAGAAGAGGTAAAACTAAGTTTGGTAGATTTACAAAAAATTAAAGACTTAGAAGAGTTTTTATTAAAAATGGGGTTTAAATTTATAAAAGAAAAGAAAAAAGTATACTTATCACATGTTCCAGAATTAATGCTAAAACATGATTTTTTATCCTTACTTAGTGAAATAATAGATGAACATGAGTTGGGTTTAAGCGATAGTCAAGTGGATTCACAAACTATTAGAGTTTTAAATTTCCTTGCTTGTAGAAATGCTATTATGGCTGGTGAATATTTAACATTAACAGAAAGAAAAAACTTGATTGAGAAGTTAGATCAAACAAAGGGAGCTTATACTTGCCCTCACGGTAGGCCTGTCAGAGTTGTAATGTCAGTTTATGAATTAGAAAAAATGTTTTTAAGAAAATAATCTATTTGGCTAAAGCTACTAAGTAGTTAGAACCAAGGTGGTTGGTAGGGTTTAGAATAATCAATTTTGCTTCATTTTCATTCATTAAATTGTTTATATCTTTACTGGGAATATCTCTAATTTGGAAAACTAAGTATTGATAGAGGCCATTGTTTGTGCCTTCTATTTTTATTCTTTCACCTAGGTTAATATCTTCGATAAAGTTTTCTTTTGAAGCTATTATTATTTGTTGGTCTTTTTTTCCTGGAAAGCTAATAAAGTTTATTACTTTATCAGACCATTTGAACGGGATGAGACTATATGAAGTTTGTTTTTTTATTAAGCTAGTAAAGTTTTGATTTGGAATTGTAATACGGTATGGAATTATATTTCGTATTTTACCTGTAGCTATTGTTGAATTAGCTATAGTTCCACTAGGGTTAGAAAAAATAACAAGACCTATCCCAAAACCGATGCCTAGTCCTGTAGGAATAGTATAAAAAACTTTAGAGCTAAAAACTATATCTAAAGAGGATAGCAATTTAAGAATTAAAGGAAATGGGTTTAGATTAATATTTAGTATTAAATCTCCGTTTCTATCTCTTTTCATATTAAACATATTCTTATTATATCACTTTGTATTGGGTAATAAATTGCTTTACAATATTGGTATGAGAATCACAAAGAATTTACTAATTTCATTACTTTTAATTTTTGTAGCTTTATCTATTGGGATAGGTATTGTCTTAAGACTTTATTATTATAATAGTGATTTAATTAGTCCTTTTGTAGGAGTTTCAAATCAATTAGAAAAACCGCTTCCACTTAATGTTTATAAGATTGAGAATTTAAGTAAATTCCCTTTTATGGACAGTAAGATCAAAATTAAAGAAAAAATTGCAGATTTTGATGGGTATTCTTCTTATCTATTTATTTATCAAGCTAGTGGAGGGTCAATTAGCGGTCAATTAAATTTACCAGAAAATTTTGATAAAGTAGATAAGGTTATTGTTCTACTTCGTGGTTATGTGCCTTCCCAAACTTATGTTACAGGAGTAGGGACTAAATCAGCCGCAGGAGTTTTTGCAAAGAATGGTTATATTACTTTGTCCCCAGATTTTTTGGGTTATGGCCAGTCAGACCCAGAGTCAACAAATTCTTGGGAAACTAGATTTATTAAATCAGTTAATGTTATTGAATTAATTCAGAATATTGAAAAGAGTGATTTTATTTATCAATATTGTTTGTTTAACGATAAAGAAACAACAACAAATTGTCAGGAAGAAAAAGTTCAAGAGTATTCTTTAGGAATTTGGGCACACAGTAATGGTGGGCAAGTAGCTTTGACAACTTTAGAAGCTCTTAATAAGCCTATTCCCACTACTCTCTGGGCACCTGTAACTGCTCCTTTTCCATATTCAATTCTCTTCTTTAGTGATGAGTACCAAGATGAAGGAAAAGCTACTAGAAAATGGCTATCACAGTTTGAAGATGATTATGATGTTTTTGATTTTTCTATTTCACGACATTTAGATAGGCTGGAAGGATCTATCCTTCTTCACCATGGGACCAGTGATGAGGCGGCATTGCAAGCTTGGAGCTTAGAGTTTATTGATAAAGTTGATGTAGAAAATAATCTAAGGGAGGAGAATAACTTATTTATTAAGGAAGCAACTGAGGCAACGGAGCTTTCAACAAAAGAGCTAATTGATTTAACTTTCTATTCTTATCCGGGGGCAGATCATAATATGAGGCCAGTGTGGAATAGTGTAATAAGCAGAGACTTAGAATTTTTTAGACAACACTTATAGTTAAATAATTATTACTAACTACTTATCTAATCAAGAAGCTCTGTTTTACTATCTTCAAGTAGATTGCCTTGTCTAACATCTTCGATTTTACTAATTTTTCTTTCCATTTGTTTGACTCTAGTGCCTGTTATATCTTCGTAATCTTTCTGCAAAGTCGCTAATGATCTGCCGTATTTATCAAATTTATCCCTAAATTTAGACCACTCTCCAACAAAATCATCAATATAACTAACCACTTCTTTTAGCTTGTCTCCAATCATAAAGTTACGGTAGCTTTCCATAACAGTTCTAGCAACAATCAAGAATGTAAATGGTGAGACAATTAAAACCTTTTTGCTAATTGCTCTATCAACTAGTTCAGGCATTTTTTGATTAATAAAAGAGAAGACCATTTCATTTGGAACAAACATAATTGCATAGTCAAGTGTATTTTGAGTTGGGTCAATATAAGTAGCAACTTTATCAATTTTTATTTTTAAATCTTGAGAGAATTGTTTGAGATGAGTTAATTTGGCGGATTTGCTTTGAGCTTCGGACAGTTTTTGAATTTCAGAATAAGGGAACTTAACGTCAATTGGTACATTTCTGTTATTTGGTAAAAGAAGTGTAATATCAGGTTTTAGAGTTGATCCAATTTGTTTTGCTTGTTTGAGGTAATGAATACCTTCAACTAGTCCATTAGCTTGCAGTAAGTCTTCTATAATTCTTTCTCCCCAAGCACCACGGGATTGGTTGTTTGATAAGACTTTAGACAATTGTTCTGTAGAAATCTTAAGGTCTTGAGTTAGTTCTTTATGCTGTTCTAAAGTTTTGTTTATTTCACTAAATTTTTGTGTGCGATCTTTTTCTAAACTTCTAATTTCGTCTTGTCTAACTTTTATATCGTCTTGAAGATTAGTGACTAGTTTTTCAATGGCTTTCTGCTTATTGTTTAAATCAGTTTGAATAGTTTCTTTTTCACCAGATAAAATTTGCTTTGATTGCTCGGCTATTTTAGCAGCACTTTTACCAAAAACTTGATTTACGATATCTTCAATTTGATCAGGTGATTTAGTTTGATCTACAAGTCGTTTGATAAGAAAATACAAAGAAATAAAACCAGTAATAATTAGTGTAAGAATTAGGATAAGATCTATGGACATGAAAATTAGTATAGAATAGAAAGAGTTAAGTATCTAGAGGAAGACAAGTTTGCAAAAAGCAAAATCAAGATTAAATTACACAAACATTGAGAGCACTAAACAAGTGGAAGTGGCTTCTAGTGTAGATGTTATTAAATCAAGAAAAAAACAAAACTTATTATTAAGGTATTTTAAGCATTTGCCCACTTTTGCACTGGCTTTATTTTTTTATTTTCTTTTGTTTCTAATATTTAATAACTTTGACCCGCCTTTATTTAAAGATATCATTTTAGAGAATTCTTATTTACCGATATTAATTCTATTTTTTGTTGCTAACTTTTTTTTGTTCAGCTTTATTTTTTTAAACTCTGTTAAAGGTTTTATATATAGTTTTTATTTTCTTTTAATTATTTTTTTAAAAATGCAAAGTGTTGTTTTTGATTTTCTTTTAATATCTTCTTTTGTTAGCTTTTTAGTTATTTTTGAAGTTATTTTAAAATTTTTATCAAAAATATTTAAAAAAAGAGGTTAGTTAAACATTAAAATAAGCTTGTCAGCAATTTTGTACCAGAGTGGAGCAGCCGTTTCAGCAGCCCAAGGGGAGATAGTTGGTTCATTAAGCTTGGTAAGCATAATAAATTGAGGATTATCGGCTGGGGCAAAGCCAACAAAGCTTGCTATAGTTTTTTCCTCATCGTAACCACCACTATCTTTTGTAACCTGAGAAGTGCCTGTTTTGCCAGCTACTAAGTATTCTTTACTAGCAATCCACTGGGCCTCACCATGATTAGCTGACTCTATCATCATTTTAGTAACTTCCTGAGCTGTCTCTGGGCTAATGACCTGGCTTAGGTTAATTATTTCTGTTTTAATCTCTTGACTAGTTTCTTTATCTGTCACTTTTTCAATAAATTGTGGTTGGACCATCATTCCTTGGTTGGCAATAGTATTAATAGCTCTAAGAACTTGTAAACTTGTAGCACTGATACCTTGACCAAAAGAACGAGTAGCTAGCTCAATAGGTCCCCATTTTTCTGGAAAAGATGGGGTAGTGTCTTCTTGAATATCATTGGTTATTTTTTGACCAAAGCCAAATTGTTTAATATAGTTTATAAAATTATCTTCGCCTATTTTTTCTTGTGCAAAAATCATTGCAGTATTGTCTGATTTTGCTAGTGCATCCATCATGGTGATATCTGGGTGATAAGTATCATCCCAAGTTTTAATAGTATATTTACCAATTCTTCTAGCTTTATCACAATTGTCACACTTTGTGTCTGGAGTGATGGCATTTTTATCAATGCCAATGGAGATAGTTAATACTTTAAAGGTAGAGCCAGGTTCATAAAAATTACTGACACTAGGATTTTTATAGAAATCAGTAGGAAACTTATAGAAATCTTTTTGATCATAGTTTGGATAGGCAGCAAGTCCAAGGACCTTCCCTGTTTTTGGATCCATAACGATTACTTCTCCGGAAGAAGCCCCATATTTTTTTATAGCTTCTTTGAGCTCGTTTTCTAGTAAGAATTGAATGTCTCTACGAATGGTGAGAGTGATATCTCTGCCGTTTATCTTCTTGTTTAAGTCATCAGTTAGAGAGAAGTTAGAAGTAATTTCTTTATTCTTTTTGGCACTTAGTTCTTTATTTAGAGAGCCTTCAACCCCAAAGTATCCAACAGCTTCTCCAGACTCATCTTTACCTACAAAACCTGTGATATGAGCTGCCATTGATGATTCTGGATAGAACCTTTGATAATAAGGGTCAAAGCCAAAGCCCTCAATTTCTAAGTTTTCTATTTCTGTTTTAACTTCTTCTGTTACACCACTAATTATTCCCACCCATTTTTTGTCATCTATCGCTAGTTTATTTTCTAAAAATAATTCAAATTCATCTTCTATTTCTTCTTTTTTTGCTTCTTGAGTGGCTTCTTTGTAGTCTGTGTCTAGGTTTAATAAAAGATTAAAAATTTGTTTGTGGATTTTTTCTTTAGATTCTGAGTATAAGTGTGGTTCAGCAAAGAGGCGATATACTTTTTCGTTTCCAACTAGTAAGTGATTATCACTGGTATAAATAGAGCCTCTTTTCCCTGTGTTAATAATAAGTCTTTCATATTGTCTATTGGCTTCAGCTTCAAGACGATTGCCTTTGATAACTTGCCAATAAAAAAGCCTTATTTCAACGAGTAGAAAGGATAAAAAAAGAATTATAAAAAGAGTGTGTGCTCTTAAGAATGATTTAGTTGGTTTAGATTTTTTTCTAGAATTAAAGTCAGTTCTCATTTCAAAGCAACCATGGCTTTGTCAGTAATGACAATCGGGTTTTTGATTTCTCTATACCCGTCAAGTGTAGCAGAACTTAGCAAACTATGGAGAGAGCTTGTTCTAGAAAGATTTGCAGTTAGCTCGTAATTATTTTCTATGAGAACTTGTTTTTGAACGTTTAATGATTTTAATTGGTGAGAGCGGTGGACAAAAAGACTACCAGTATAAACTGTCTGAATTACTTGAGTTGCTAAAATAGTAAATAGAACTAAGTAATAGGCTAGGTATAGGTATTTTTTTTTGTTTTTCACTTTTATTTCTTTTCTATAATTCTCATTTTTGCACTGCGACATCTTGGGTTTTCTTTGATAGCCTCATCAGTTGGTACAACTGGTTTTTTTGTTATCAATGTAGCCACGTTCTTTTCTTGCCAAATTTTGAATGTAGTCTTGGCAATTCTGTCTTCACCCTCATGAAAGCTAATGGTGATAAGTCTTCCACCTGCTTTTAGAGAGTTAAAAGCCTTCGGTAGGCTAGTTTCTATATTGTTTAACTCATCATTAACTACAATTCTTAAGGCTTGAAAAACCTTTGTAGCTGGATGAGATCTGTTTCGAGATTTTTTAACTGATTCAACAACATCAGTCAAGTCTTTATTAGTTTTGATGAAAACTCCATTTTTTCTATTACTAACAATTGCTTTAGCAATTTTTTTTGCTTCACTTTCTCCTCCATATTGAAAGAAAATTTCCATTAATTGTTTTTCTGACAGGAGTGTTAGTAAGTCTTTGGCTTTGACGCCAAGGTTTTGATCCATTCTCATGTCTAGGTCACCTTCACCTAGGAAGGAGAAACCTCGATCAGTATTCATGAGTTGATCAGTGCTTGTGCCAAAATCAAAGAGAATTCCAGAGATTTTATCAATGGAGTATTTTTTCTTTAGAGAACTTAAAGTTTTTTCAAGTTGTGTGAAGTTTTTGTTTACTAGGAGTAATTGTTTTGATTCAATTTCATTTTTGAATCTTTCTTCTCCTGCTTTAATCGCACTTTGATCAAAATCAAATGCGATAACTTTTCCACCACTTTTTAAAATCTCTTGGGTATGTCCACCACCTCCAAAGGTAGCGTCTACATACCAAGCATTCTTTTCAACTTTTAGATACTCTATAGCTTCTTTAAGTAAAACTGTTATATGACTAGTTTTCATTTTCAATGCTTTCTGCAATATTCTCAGCTTGATCTTCTAGTGTGTCTAAGTACTGGTGATATTTATCCATATCCCAGACTTCTAGATAGCTATAGCTACCGACAATAACTAGTTCTTTTTTTAACTGAGCTGATTTGATCAAGTATTCGGGCAGAGGTACTCGACCATTACTATCAGCAGTTACTTGGGAAGCTTCGTTGACCATCAATCTAACAAAGTCTCGATTTTTCTTTTTTGTAAATGTGCGTTGAGCTATTTCTTCGATTTTATCGGTAAAATCGCTCTTTTTAAAAATAAACAGTCCTCCGTCTAAACCTCTAGTGATAACCCAATTCTTTTCAATTTCTCTGAACTTTTTAGGTAAAGAGATTCTCCCTTTATCTTCTAGCTTGTGATAGTATCGACCTATAAACATTTCTTCTTTATCTATCTACCACTTTTTACCACTTATTAATATTATAGTATTATACCAAGACATTAGGGTAAACCCTGAACTTGTTTCGGGTTTTATAAAAAAGAGTATTAAAAACAATACAAAAAAAACTATGGGGACATAGTTAAGCTTTAGAATTTGTTATAAAGGGAGTTATTTTTTATTAAATAAAGTCTTTTTTAAAGAAAATATTAGTGCAATTACAAAAGGAATAAAACTAATTGCTTTTTGCCATGATAATACATCACCATCATAGTTGTTATGCCATAAAAAGGGAAGGTAGCGGTACATAGAGCTAATAGATAGAATTAGCAGAGAAGTAGCCCAAGCTTTGGCAATCTTACCTTTAGAAAAAAGTGGGATAAAACTAATAGACCATATTAAGTACCAAGGGTGAAATTGTTGTGAGCGGCTAGTAAGTAGAGGAACAAACATTACTATAGAAGCTAAGAGAGGCCAGCTATTAGCTAGAGAATAAAAATGGGGAATATCTTTTAGTTTGTTTTTTATTAAAATAAGGAGCCAAATAGGTATAAGTAATAAAGTAGCCAATTTAACCCATATAGATAAGGCTAATAGGGTAATTGAGAGAATAATTTTGAAAATAATAGATAGATTAATTTTCTTGTTCTTCTTTAGATTGCTGACTAATAACAAAGATAAAATGGCAGGAGTAATCATCCAGAAGTCATTATGGAAGTTTGAAATTACTTCAATAAGGATAAGAGGGTTAAAAATCAAGAGAAGAGTTGAGGCATTACTTATCTTATTTTTATATTTCCAAAAAATAAATAATAAAGTTATTAAAGGTAATAGACTAAAAATTCTGAAACTAAGCCAGGTAATAATAAATTTACCCATCCCTAAAGAAAAAGGAATCAAAGAAAGGTAAGTCCAAGCTCTACCATAAGGGGCAGTAGTATGAGTGTTATGCATGAACTTAGTCCAAGAATCATCAGGAAAGTCTAGGGCAACTTGAGTATGCGGGTCAGCTTGATAAACGGAGACCATCTTTGCATTAAAAATATAGTTGAAAGCATCATATGACAGCGCATTATTGCTAACTAAAAGAGGAATGCTTATGGTTAGAAATAATATGATAATTATTTTAAAATTATTTATTCTATTTTTAATTGCCTGAGAAACAAAAAATAAATAGTTTAAGAAAATAATACCGATTAGTCCAAAGTAGGTTTGTGTGAGAAGTTCTCTATTGTTAAAAAAAGTTTTCCACATGTAGGTTTGGAATTTCCAAAAAGTAGGGTGAGAAGAGAGAACTAAGTTAGGAGCTGTTAGAGAGTAGGAAAAGATAGAGTATGAAACAATAGATAAAAAATACAAAATAAAGCTATACCAGAGTATGCGATTTGATGATTTTTTTGTCATTATTTTGAGTATTTACCGAGTAAATCTGTAATTCTAACTTTTATGATGTCTCTTAGCATTCTAACAGAATCTTTAAGTGGGTTTACTCTGTCGGTTTCATTATGGTGCCAAATAATAGGAACTTCTTTAACTTTGTAGCCTTTTTTATTAGCTAAGAAGAGTGCTTCAACATCAAAAGCGCCAGTGAATGCATCAGCTCTTTCTTCACTACGGCCATAAACAACCAAATTAGAGAAAATATCTTGATTAGCCTTGTTTTGAAATAATTTAAAGCCACACTGTGTATCATGGATACCAGGAATAGCCAAAGTTTGTACAAGGAAGTTAAAGCCTTTACCCATGATATGACGGTGCAATGGTTCTTTATCTCTTTGAGCTCCTGAAATTTCTCTAGAACCAATAACTACTTGGTGAGAATCTTTATATTTAAATAGTTTTTCTATTTCACTTAAAGGAGTAGATTGATCAAAATCTGTAAAGAGAGCCCATTCACCTTTGGCTTTTAACATAGCTGATTGAACAGTTGGGCCTTTTCCGGCATGAATATTCTCTACAACTTTGACTCTTTTATCTCTTTTGGCAAAGTTATTTAATTCTTCTGTAGTTCCATCTGTAGAGCCGTCATCACTAAGTAAAACCTCCCAGCTGTAGTCTTGTTTGTTAAGGTAGGTTAAAACTTCATCTAGAACATTTCGTTTAATGTTTGTCATCTCATTATATGATGGAATAATGACAGATAAAAAAGTTTTCATAATTAGTTTCTTCTTAGGATAGTAATTTCAGGCCCACCCTCAATATTATATACTTCTTTGATATCTTTGTCTGGAAAAACTACAATCTCATAGATAGGAGAGTCTGTTACTTTTTTTATTACCTGGTCTTCATTGATGATAAAAAGTGTTTCTACTTCACCTCTATTTTCAGTTCTTACTGGTGGAGTGGAGCTGGTTTCTAAGAAGTAACGGTAGCTTTGTCCGTCAATATCTCCTGTGGCAGATAATAAAACAATATTATATTTTTCACCTTCTTTGACTTTTTCTAAAATAGTTTCAGCTGTTTTTTGAACGTCAAACACAGACCAGTTCTGAGTTTTTAAACTATACTTATTAAAGTTAAAGAATAGAAAGTAGAAGAAAAAGATCATAGAAAGAATTTTAGCTAAGAAACTTTTAGAACTAATAGCTGCTAGGACTATTCCAAATGTCCAAAAGGTGACTGGGAAAAGGTAAGAAATGTAGTGGTCAAAAATAGTATGGCCATAAAATGAAGTTCCAATAATACCAGTAAATAAGTAAACAAGGACAACTGTTTCTCCATAAAAATTATCATTCTTAAGGTGAAATTTTTTGTGGTTGATAGCTAAAGCAGACAAGATAACTAAAGTGAAGACTAGAAGCCAAGTATTAAGTTGTCTTTGTTTGCCAATACTTATTTCAAATAAAATGTGCATTCCTCTTCCATGGGTTTCTTTGGCAATAGTTGTAGCTTTTTCAATAAAGGGTTGGTCATCATTTTGAGTAAAGTTATCTTGGCCAGTTATCATGGCTGCAAAGCCTTTGGCATTCAAATTATCGTGTTTTAAGTCAAATAAAATAATTGGAGTTAAAGATCCAACAAAAAGAATAAAGGCAGCCAAAGTGGAGATAGCTAGGTTTTTTAATTTCTTTTTATGTTTCCTCACTTCAAAAAGATTAACAATCCAAATGACTCCAGCTCCAGCAGCAGAAAGTAAGGTTAAATAATGAAGTTGAATGAGTACACTGAAAAGTAGTGATACTAGTACCCAATACTTGGGGCTCTTTTTCCAAGCCATGTAGGTGAAGTAAATCATACATAAAGAAGCAAAAGGTGCTGGGTTAGGGTTCCAACTGAACCTAGTATTATTTATGACTGTACTAGACAGAGCAAAGAAAGCTGTTCCAATAATAGCGGCTTGAGATCCTACTAGTTTTTTTCCTAAGTGATACATCAGGAAGATAGTGATAACTCCTAAGATTGCAACAGCATAGGCCGGTCCTACCGGAGAAGGGTAGGTTAATCTCAACCAGGGTAGCATAAAGTAGTAATAGAGAGGGCCTAGGTACATATTCCCAACACTAGTCACAGGGCCAATAAAGACAGGATCTAAATCAGTGAAAATTCTCTTTACAATTATTGCATCACGGCCTTGGTCACCAAGGAACATCATAGTACCAGGTAAATTATAGAGTCTAAGAAATGAGCCAATAGCAATAATAGCTATTAATAACCAGTGAATTGGTTTTAATTTTGAGAAAAATTTAAACATCAATATAATTAACTACTTTTTCTTTTTTTTCCAGATGAACTTGTTGTAGGCAAAGAAGTTCCAGAATAAGCCAATTACAATACCAGTCATGGCAAAGATAAGGCCTGAATCTATCATAAAATTAATGATAGGGAGTTTAAAGAGGGGTTTTAAGCCAATGAACTTTTCTCCAGAGAAGTTAACAATAAATTGAATGATAATAGAACCTGTAGAAGCAATATTAAATTGAATAAACTTGCTAGGGATTTGTTTTGGATTAAGTTTTCTATCAGCAAATGTCCATAAATTATTCAGAATAAAGTTAGAAATAATTGCCATCTCAATACTGATTAAAGTAGAAAGAAGAAAGCTAGTTAAAAATAGCAAGTTAAATTCAGGGATTAAAGATCTAAGAACAGTAAGTGAAGTCAATTGAATTAATGTTCCAATCCCTCCTACAAATGCAAACTTAAAAAAACGACTTTTCATAATTTCCTCAATTCTAACTTTAAAAATATATATTAAAGTATTTTTTACATATTCACTACCAAGTTTTGATTCACCTTCAGTGCGGTCAATAAATTTAAATGGTACTTCACCAATCTTATAACCTTTTCGGACAGCTTTGTGAAGGAATCCAATCTGAAAGGTGTAGCCAGAAAAACGTTCAGTATCTAACTCTTTGTGTACGTTTTCATAAACTTCTTTGGTGATGGCTCTGTACCCTCCTGTCCAATCTCTAATTCTAAAGTCTGTTAAGACAGTCATAATGACAAGATTTCCGACAACACTCATAAATTTTCGATCTATCCCCCAGTCTTGGGGAATTCCTCCTCCGGGAATATATCTTGATCCAAGTACCATGTCATAGCCTTCGTCTATTTTTTTAAGAAATAAAGGAACCTTAGTAGGATCATGAGAAAGATCAGCATCAAATTCAAATGCTACATCAGCTCCGAGAGGCCCGTAAGCTTTTTCAAAACCTTTAAGGTAAGCTCCACCCAGTCCTGCTTTTTCCTTATTGATTAATAAGTGAAGATTTTTTTGTTTTTTTTGAAGTTGTTTAACTACTTCGTATGTTTTATCAGGACTAGTGTCATCAACAACCAGAATCTCCATTTTCCAGTTTTTAATTTCTTTAAAAACTTTCTGAAGTTTCTCTGTCACTGGACCTACATTCTTACTTTCATTATATGTAGGGATGACAATAATCGCTTTTTTCATATGTTTATAGTTCGGATTTTGCTTCTAGTTCTAACTCTGATTGAACCATTTTTTCTACTAATTCTTCAAAACTAATAGTTGGTTCCCATCCTAATTTATTTTTAGCTTTGCTGGGATCACCAATTAGAAGATCTACTTCTGCAGGACGATCATATTTGGGATTGTGTTTATGATATTTTTTCCAGTCGTCACCAAGTCCAGCAGCTTTACATGCAATTTGTAAAAATTCTTGAACAGAGTGAGTTTCTCCAGTAGAGATAACAAAATCTTCAGGTTTATCTTGTTGGAGCATAAGCCACATAGCTTCTACGTAGTCTTTGGCAAATCCCCAGTCTCTTTTTGCATCAAGTGTGCCAAGTTCAACATGAGTTTGTTTGCCCAGTTTAATTCTAGCAACTGCATTAGCAATTTTTCTGGTGACAAATTCCAAACCTCTGCGTGGTGATTCGTGATTAAATAATATTCCAGAGACAGCAAACATATCAAAAGATTCACGGTAATTAACTGTGATCCAGTGTCCATAAACCTTTGCTACACCATAAGGAGATCTAGGGTAAAAAGGAGTGTTTTCTGTTTGTGGAACTGCTTGAACTTTACCAAACATTTCACTAGAGCTTGCCTGATAGAACTTTGCCTTAGGACAGGCTAATCTGACTGCTTCAAGGACTCTAACAACACCAAGAGCTGTAAATTCACCAGTTAAAACGGGTTGTTCCCAGCTTGCTTTAACAAATGATTGAGCTGCCAAATTATAGACTTCATCAGGTTGAACTTCTTTAAGAGCGTGAGTTAAAGAATGCTGATCAATTAGATCTCCAGAAACTAGTTCTAGATTAGGGTTATGAATGATGTGTTTAATTCTTTCAAAATTCTGAGTACTAGTTCTTCTAGTTAACCCATAAACCATGTACCCTTTTTCGAGTAAAAATTCTGCTAGGTATGATCCATCTTGGCCGGTAATACCGGTAATAAAAGCTTTTTTCATAATTATTTTTTAATTTTCAATATTATTTCTAAAATAGTTAAGTGTTCTTTCTAATGTTTTATCAATTGATATTTCAGGGTGCCATCCTAAAGCAGTAATTTTAGTGTTATTAGCTACAATATAAGGATTGTCAGCAGGTCTCATTCTATCAGGGTCTGAAGTGACTGTGATCTTTACTTTGGCTAACCTAGTTAATGTTTCTAAGATATCTGAAACTTTTATACCATGTCCACTCCCGATATTATAGACTTGACCTGATTCACCTTTTTGCATTAATAAATAGTAGGCTTGAACCATATCTTTAACATCAGTAAAGTCACGAATGGCTGTTAGATTACCTACCTTTAATTCACCCTGCTTATCTTTTTCAATTTTAGCTATTTGTGAAGCAAAAGCAGGGATAGCAAAGCTGGTTCTTTGTCTTTCTCCGATATGATTAAATGGTCTAGCTCTTATAATATCAAGGCCTAGATTGACATAAACTCCAGCCAACATATCTTGGGTTGCTTTACTAACGGCATAAGGGTTTATTGGAGCAATAGGAGAGTCTTCATCCAGAGGCTTGTCAGACTTTGCATATTGATCTGCACTACTTACAGACAAGAGGCGGGCTTTGGGAGAAAATTCTTTAACTGCTTTTAAGATGTTTACTTGTAATGAAGTGTTATTTTGTAAAACTAAGTTAATTTTTTTAAAGCTATCACCAACACTAGAAAGAGAAGCTAAGTGATAAATATGATCTGGTTGAACAGCTTTTATTAATTTTTTAGTTTCTTCCTCATTAGTTAAGTCCACTTTATGGATATTGTCTTTATTAATTAAAGAGGAAACAAAATTATCTTTTCCAGAATGGGAAGTAACATGGATGTTTTGTTCTTTTTTTGAAATTAAGTATTCTACTAAATGAGAGCCAGCAAAGCCTGTGCCACCAGTAATAAGGATAGTAGGATTATTTACTAAATGAGAACCTTTGACCATGAGAATTAGTATAGCATTTATTTGTTACTATTTTCTTTTCTCCATTCACTGATTTTCTTATGATCTCCAGAAAGTAGAATTTTTGGGATAGACCAGTTATTGAAAACTTCTGGGCGAGTGTATTGTGGATGAGTTAGTTGTCCTGGTGTGGAGTGAGATTCATTTTTATTACTTTCATCATTGCCTAAAACTCCAGGAATTAGTCTTATCACTGCGTCTATCATTATATTAGCCGCAGGTTCTCCTCCAGTTAGAACAAAATCTCCAATTCTAATTTCTTCATCGATTAAATTTTGAGCAACTCTTTCATCAACCCCTTCATAGTGTCCACAAATGATTGTTAAGCTCTCTAGCTTAGAATAGCTATGCGCTGTTTGTTGGGTAAATGAGGATCCTTTAGCTGAGGTAAGAACTATTTTAGAGTTTGCTTGTCCTTTACTAATATTAAGATCTTTTAAGGCTTTAAAAATTGGCTCGATTTGCATTACCATTCCTGGGCCTCCACCAAAAGGTCTATCGTCAGCAGTTTTATGTTTATTGTTACTATAATCTCTGATATTTATTATATTAACTTTAATTATATTAGAGTCTTGAGCTCTTTTTAGAATACTTTCTTGGAGTGATGAGTCAAAGTAGTGTGGAAATAGGGTGAGAATATTTATAGTCATAACAATCTATATTATAACCTAGATCATTGTTTTTCTTGAATCTAGATAAATATCCTATATAATACTTATTAAACATATCAAACTATGTTAAATATGGCAAAAGTAAGTAGTAATTTAACTAAAGAGTTATTTCCAAATCCAGATAAACGTGGAGTTATTATGGAGCCAGTTTGTGGAGAATTGGAAATTCATATTTGGAGATTACTTTTGGATCACTTGGTTAGTGGAGAACCATTGCCGTTAGCTGAAAGTACAGCCCTTGGTTTTCAAGATAAAATTTCTAGAAAAAACAGTGCTTTTTTACTTCATAATTCTCATTTTAAAAATCAACGCGTAGCCATAAAGGGAGAAACTCCAGGTGTAATTACTTATGATTTCCCTTCATCAAATACTCATATAATGAGAGGGATCTTAGGTAGCACTAAAAGAATTACTAGAACAAGGATGTTAGAGTCTTTACAAAAAAGAAATATACCTGACTCAAAACAAGCTATTATTACCCCAGAAATAGAAAAAACTGATGAATTATGGTTTACTAATGTTTTTTTAACAATGCTAACGCAGGTAGGAGTGGGGTTATCAGTTCAAGAGAGATCTCAGCTGATAGCGAATATTGAATGGTTTCATCAAAATTATAGCTAACTTTAGGGACAATTGATTAATTTAGTCCTATATTATATAATATCCTGGTTGTTAACGCGGTTAAATCTTTTTCTAAGGAGAGTTTCACATTGACACAACAGACTCAAAGAAGAGTTCCAACCTTTTCCTTAACAAGGGGTTCAAAGACACCTTACTGGGTTGGAGTAAGTTCTGATCTCGAGATGAGAGTCTCCCCCAATGGGGCAAATTCTATGGGTGTTCCAGTTGCTGAATTAAGAGGGCATGATATAGCTTCTCTTGAAAGCATAATGGAAAAGAAAGGTTTCCGACTTGTTAAAGTTGGGAAAGTAAAAATCTGGTTTGAAAAAATGGAATAAGATGAATCAGATTTGCAACAAGCAATTAAAAAAGGCGTGGAAAACATCCCACGCCCTTTTTGTATCTATAATACTTATATTTTTCTAATTAAAGATATTTTTCAATTGTAGCTTTTACTGAAGCGTATGGAAGTGCACCAGGGATTAATTCCTTAGCAACACCGTCTACAACAATGATAGTACCTGGAGTTCCAGTGATACCAGCTCCACCGCCTGCAGCAGTTTCGTCTTTAACGTTTGTAGCCATTTCATCAGAGTCTAAACAACTTTTGAAAGCAGTTGCATTAACGCCGGCAGTAGCAGCTGCTTCTGAGATAGCTTCGGGGGAAAGCTTTCCATTTTTAGAGGTTGCTTCTGCTAAAGCATCTGAGTATTTCCAGAAAGCGTCATTACCAGCTAGTTTAGCTACGCACTCACTTCCTTCAGATGCTTTTTGAGCATTAGGATGGAATGAAAGTGGATAGTGTCGATAAACCCAAGCAATTTTATCTCCCATTTCTTCTACTGCTTGAACCATTGTTGGATGGAATCTAGCACAGAATGGGCATTCATAATCTGAGTATTCAACTAAGACAACCTTGGCCTTTGCATTTCCTCTTACATGGTCATTTTTATCAATCTTAGGCATTTTTGAAAGCTGGCTTTCAGTAGGTCCTGAAGGAGCACTAGGTGCACCGGCAGTTGGAGCCGCTACATTACCAGCAGCTGGAGCACCGCTTTTATATGATTCAGCTCTATTCCAGTTGTACCCACCCCAAATTGCCAAAATGACAATGATGATTAGAGTAAAGTTTCTGTTTATGAGCTTAAATGTTGTTTGTAAATCAGATGACATATTAAGACATTTCAATAATTAATAAGACCTAGTTTTGTATTTCACTTTTCTTAAAACTGTAGTAATCTAAAAACTAGAACACCATTACTATACAATAATTTACCATTATGCAAAGAGGGATCTTACCTTTAACCAAATTAGAATCAACTCTTGCAAAGCAACTTTCTCAAGATTCAACTCAAGATTTATCTAGTTTAATTTCTAAACTACAACTAGCAATCAATGGTACTGAAGGTACCTCCAATATAGAAGTAAATGGTGAAGAAGTAGAAGCCTTATTGGATGCAATGAGTATCCCTTCTGATAATGAAGATCCTAGATATAAAGTATTGAGAAACAAATTATTAATGTTTCTAGCAAAGAAAAATGAATAAACATAGATTAATAATTAAAAGACCGTCATGAGGGGAGTGAAGACAAAAGTCTAACAACAACCAATCAGATAAATCTGAAACCTCAACGACGGCCTAATTGAATATTAAACATTTTTTTGTAATAAATCTATATCTATTTTTCTTCCTAAAAACCTCAACCATTTGGTATAGTGTTGATTAGATGTCTAAACAGTTTGTTCACCTCCATTTACACACAGAGTACTCCATGCTTGATGGGCTTAATATTATTAACCCTCGAAATAAGCATCATAAATTAATTGATAAGGCAGTTGAGCTTGGTATGCCAGCTTTGGCTATTACAGACCATGGTGGGATGTATGGTTGTCTTCATTTTTATAATGCTTGTAAAAAAGCAGGGATTAAACCTATTATTGGTGTTGAGATTTATATGGCTAAGAAGTCTCGTTTTGATAAACAAGCTAAGATGGGGGCAGATCAAACTCATTTAACCTTACTGGCAAAAAATGAACAGGGTTATAAAAATTTGATGAAACTAACTTCTTTGGCTAACTTAGAAGGATTTTCATATAAACCAAGAATTGATAAAGAGTTACTATTTGAGAATTCAGAAGGAGTAATTGTTTTTAGTGGCTGTCCTTCAAGTCACTTTAATCTTTTACTTAGAGATGGAAAAGATAAAGAAGCTTTGGCCTTATTTAAGAAGTATAAAGAAAAATTTGGAGAGGATTTTTATATTGAGATTCAGCGTCATCCAGAAATTGATTTTTTAGATGATCTTAATAAAAAACTGATTAAAATTAGTCGCGATCTTGACATTAAAATGATTGCTACTGGAGATGTTCATTATCTAACAAAAGATGATGCTCCTGCTCAGGATGCTCTGATTTGTGTTGGAACTCGTAGGTTAATTTCTGATGAGAAAAGAATGAAGATGAGTAGCCCAGACTATTATCTAAAGACTGCAGGGGAGATGTCTGAGTTATTTCATGATTTGCCAGAAGCTGTAGAAAACACATTGGAAGTTGCAGATAAGTGTAATCTAAAGATAAAGACCGGTCAGTTAATCTTCCCTAAATATGAAATTCCAAAGGGAGAAACAATTGATTCTTACTTCACAAAGTTTTCTTATCAAAAACTAGAAGAAAAATTCCCAAAAGTTACAAAAGAGATGAGAGATCGTCTTCAGTATGAAATTGACATTATTACAGATAAAGGTTACTCAGCTTACTTTTTGATCACTCAAGATTTTGTAAACTGGGCAAAAGAGCAAGGGATTGCTGTTGGTCCAGGTAGAGGTAGTGCTGCTGGTTCTTTAGTTTCTTTTTGTTTGGGTATTACTACTATTGACCCGTTATTACACAAGCTTCCGTTTGAGCGTTTTTTAAATCCAGAGAGACCAACCCCTCCGGATATTGATTTAGACTTTGCCGATGTTAGAAGAGATGAAGTTATTAAGTACTGTTCTCAAAAGTATGGTGATGAGCAGGTCGCCCATGTTATTACATTTGGAAGAATGGAGGCTAGAGTTTCTATCCGTGATATTGGTCGTGTATCTGGTATGCCTTATGAAGAGCCGGATACTATTTCTAAGTTAATTCCTTCTGATCCAGGTAAAAAAACTTCTCTAGAACAAGCAATTGCACAAGTCCCTGAGCTAGCTGAGTACTATAAACAACCAAAGTATAAAAAGTTAATAGATTTGGCTAAGAGGGTTGAAGGGGTAGTTAGACATTCTAGTGTCCACGCTGCGGCTGTTATTATTGCTGATCAAGCTTTACATAATTACACCCCAATCCAAAAAGATACGAAGTCAGGCAAAATGGTTACTCAATATGATATGTATGCACTTGATTGTAATGTTGATGACGATGCTATTGGATTACTTAAGTTTGACTTCTTAGGTTTAAGAACTTTAACTACAATTCAGTATTGTGTAGAGCTAATTGAACAGACTAAGGGGATAAAAGTTGACTTAGATAATTTGTCCCTATTTGATGAGAAAACCTATGAACTTCTTTCTAAGGGGGAAACAATGGGTGTTTTCCAACTTGAATCAGCTGGAATGAGAAGAGTGGCAAAGAGTTTAAAACCTTCTCAGTTTTCTGATGTTTCAGCTCTTTTGGCTTTATACCGACCTGGTCCTATGGAACTTATCCCTCAATTTGTAGAGGGTAAACATAATCCAAAAGGGATTGAGTACCTTCATCCTAAATTAAAAGCAGTTTTTGAAGAGACGTATGGTGTGATGGTATACCAAGAGCAAGTTATGGAAATTTTCTCTGTGATGGCTGGATACTCACTTGGAGAAGCGGATATGATCAGAAGAGCGATGGGTAAAAAGAAGATTTCAATTCTTGATGCGAATAAGAAAAGGTTTGTTTTAGAGTCTGGTAAAAGAGGCTACAGTAAAGATGTTGCTGAAAAAGTTTGGTTATACATTATGGCCTTTGCTAACTATGGGTTCAATAAAGCACATGCGGCTAGTTATGCGATGATTTCATACCAAACTGCTTATCTTAAAGCTAATTATCCCGTGGAGTATATGGCAGCTTTGATGAGTGTTGAAGCAAATTCACATTCTATGAGTAGTGAAGAAAAAGTTTCAGGCGCAATTGAAGTAAGTAAAAAGATGGGAATTATTATTGAGACACCTAATATTAATAAGTCTGGTAATGATTTTGTCATCGAAAAAAATAAGAATTCTTTAGAAGGTTTAGCTATTAGGTTTGGTTTTAGTGCGATTAAAAATGTAGGAACAGCTGCTGTTGAAAATATTTTACAAACACAAAAAGAACATGGTGAGTTTGTTTCTTTTACAGAGTTTATCAATAAGACAGAAGGTAGAAAAGTAAATAAAAAAGTTCTGGAGAGTTTAATTAAGGTGGGGGCTATGGACCATTATGGAACTAGGTCTAGTATGTTAGAAAACCTTGATTCCATTAGGCAAACAGCTAAGCAATTTGAATCAGAGGTTGAAGGTCAGGATAATTTATTTGGAGACATAGAAGAATCAGTTGGAGCGCTGCAAGACACTTTTGCTCATTTACCAGAGTACCCAAAGCAAGAATTACTTTCATTTGAGAAAGAATTCTTAGGAATGTATTTAACAGAGCACCCAATGGCTAGAAGTTTACAAAGTGTCTCAAAGAGAGCGAATAAGAAGATTGGTGATCTTGATATTAATATTCATGCAGATCAGACTTTTACCATTGGAGGAATTTTAACTAGATTTAAAGAAGTCGTTACAAAGAAATCAGGAAAGAAAATGGCCTTTGGCACCATCCAGGATGATACTGGAAAATTAGAGTTTGTAATATTCCCTAAGACATATGAGGAGTATGGAAAGTTACTAGAAGAAAATAGCGTTTTACTTTTTAAGGGAAAGGTTGATGTTAGAGAAGAAGAAATGCAATTGATGATAGATAAGATTACTTCTCCATCTGACTTTAATATGAACCATATAGAGTCTAGTACTCATGAAGAGATATATGTGCCTAGAAAGACAAGCAAAAAGATATTAGCCAAGTTAGGAGAGTTACTTAAAGCTAACCCAGGTGATCAGAGTATGGTAGTACTTATTCCAAATGGAGGACAACCAAAGAAAGTTAAACTCCCTTATGGTGTTAATTGGAATAAGAAGCTAGAGAAGGATGTAAAGAAACTACTTAGTTAGTCTCTCAAGATAGATGTGTTCATGATAGTTATTAACTACCACATATTGAGTTTGTCATTTAACCATTCATCACTTACAATATATTTCCATGAGCATTCATGGACTACTAAATAAAAAACCTTCAAAAAAAATCCCTACAAAGTATATCTTCGTCTCCGGCGGGGTTCTATCAGGCCTGGGAAAAGGCATCACAGCTGCTTCATTAGGAGTTATTTTAAAAGAACACGGATATAAAGTTACTAACATAAAGTGTGAAAATTATCTTAATATAGATTCTGGAAATATTAATCCTATTGAGCATGGTGACGTTTTTCTTTGTGAAGATGGTTTAGAAGCAGATCTAGATTTAGGTTCTTACGAAAGATTCTTAGGGGAAGAAGTTGGTCATAAAAACTTTACCACCATGGGTCAAATTTATTCCAAAGTAATTGAGAACACAAAAAATTTAGAATATGGCGGTAAGACAGTTGATGCTATTCCCTATGTTCCTGAAGAAGCAATTAAAAGAATTAAGTTAGCCGCAGAAGGTTACGACATTATTTTAATTGAACTTGGTGGTACTGCTGGTGAATACCAAAACATGATTTATTATGAAGCATATAGAACTCTGAACCTTAGAGAACCAAATAATACAATTCATCTTCATGTTACATATTTCCCAAGACCACTCCATATTAATGAATTGAAATCTAAGCCAACTCAGTTATCAGTAAGACTTCTTAATAATATGGGAGTACAACCTGATTTTATTATTGGTAGAGCAGAAGAAGAGATTGATGAAAAGAGAAAAGAAAAAGTTGCTTATTATTGTAATTTAAATTCTGAGGATATCATTTCAAATCCAGATTGTGAAACAATTTATCAAATTCCTCTTATTTTTAAAGATCAGAAGTTAGATGTTAGAGTTTTAGAAAAATTAGGACTACCTTCTAAGAGAACAGATCTTAAACTATGGAAAGAGCTTGTCAAAAATGTCTTAAGTGAAAAGAAAAAAACTGTCAAAATAGCTGTTATTGCAAAGTATATTGCTACAGGAGATTATGAGTTAAAAGATTCTTATCATTCTTTGTTGGAGTCATTAGAGCATGCTGGTTGGCATCATAAGACTAATATTAAGATTGTATTTGTTCATGCTGAGAAGTTAGAAAAAGGTAATAAAGAAGCTGTAGATAAATTAAAAGCAGCAGATGGAATAGTTGTTCCCATTGGATGGGGTTCTCGTGGAGTAGAGGGCAAAATAAAAGCCATTGAGTTTGCTAGAGTAAATAAAGTTCCATATTTAGGTCTTTGTTATGGTATGCAACTAGCTAGTGTTGAATACGCCCGCAATGTTGTGGGCCTTAAAGAAGCTCATACCACAGAGGTAAATGAAGAAACTCCACATCCAATTATTCACGATATTCCTTTTAACGAGAAATACCAAAGGATTAAGGGAGAAGGAGCTAGTATGAGGCTAGGTGCTTATGACTGTGTCTTAAAAGAAGGCACTCTAGCTCATAAGATCTATAAAAAACATCGAGCCTTTAAAGATGAAAAGAGAAATATTATCTCAGAAAGACATCGTCACCGTTTTGAGTTTAATAATAAATACCGTGAGACTTTAGAAGATAAAGGTTTTGTTATTTCAGGAACCTCACCGGATGATTTCTTTGTTGAAATGATTGAATTGCCACAAGATAAACATCCATTCTTTATCGCTACTCAAGCTCATCCAGAATATAAATCAAGACCGTTAGATCCTCATCCAATGTTTGTAGAATACATAGCTGCTGTTTTGAATGGTAAATAAGGTATAATGATTAAGTGATCAAGAGATATTTTAGAAGACATCCCGTTAGGACTCAGAGAGCTTTGGAAATTTTACCAGGGTTCTTTTCTTGGAGTTTAATTCTTTTCCCTTTCTGGGGATCACTAATTTTCCCCACTGCAGTTGCTTATTATGTAATTTGTTTTGCAGTTTATTGGTTATACAGAAGCATGAATTTATCTATTCTTTCTGTATTAGCTCATTTCAAAATAAATGCATCAAAAAGATTTGACTGGATTGGTGATCTAAAAAAGTCTTATCCAAAAGATTGGAATAGTATTGACCACATTATTGTTATCCCAACTTATAAAGAGCCAATTGCAATTTTAGAGAGAACAATTACTGCCCTTGTTGAGCAATCATATCCATTAGAAAAACTTCATATTATGGTTTCTTTTGAGGAGAGAGAGGGTAAAGATGCTCAAGTTAAAGGAAAGATTTTGCAAGATAAGTTTGGAGATAAGTTTGGAGATCTTTGGACAACTTTTCATCCTGATATTGAAGGGGAAGTTAAAGGTAAATCATCCAATACCTGTTGGGGTGCAATTCAAGCAAAAAAATATTTAGTTGATAAAAAGAAGTTGGATATAGAAAAAATAACTATTACAAGTGAAGATGCTGACGCTATTTTTCATAAGCATTACTTTTCTAACCTAACTTATGAATTTATCAAAACAGATAAGCCTTTCAATACAATTTGGCAAGGTAATATTGTTTTTTATAATAATATATGGCGTGTCCCTGCTCCAATCAGAGTGTTAGCTTCAATTTTCAGCGTTACTCAAATGTATATTTTAATGAGAAAAGATCGTTTGGTTAATTTCTCTACATACAGTACTTCTTTAAAGCACGTGCATGATATTGGCTACTGGGACACAGATGTAATTCCTGAAGATTACCGTTTGTTTTTCAAGTCTTATTTTGCTAAGAAAGGTGATTTTGAAGTTGAACCAATCTTTTTGCCTATTTATTCTGATGCTGCTGAAGCTGATGGGACATGGGCTACCTACGTTAATCAATATGAACAGCTGAAAAGATGGGCTTGGGGTGCTAGTGATGATGCTTACATTATTAAACAATATATTCTAACTGAAGGTATTCCTTTTTGGGATAAATCAGTAAGAGTTTTAAAAGTGATTGAAGACCATTTCTTATGGCCGGTAAATTGGTTTGCTATTACCATTTCTGCTATTTTGCCACCCTTACTTAATGAAGAGTTCTCTAGAACTGTTTTAGGTAAAACGTTACCTCAGGTTATTTCTACGCTTCTGACAATTTCACTTATCTCTATGGTAACTATCTTTGTTATTGATGCTTTGAATAGACCCCCTAGGCCAAATAAAATGAATATTTTTTCTTATATTAAACAACCTTTAGAATTTTTGCTTTTACCGGTAGTTGGATTCTTTTTCTCTGCACTACCAGGCCTAGATGCTCATACCAGGCTTATGCTTGGAAAGTATATTGAGTATAAGGTTACTGAAAAAGTATAGTAAGTAGACAATATCTTTTTTTTCCTTCATAATGGGTTTATGCTCAAGAAACTCAAAAAACTAGATTGTTGGTTAGATAAAGTTGCCCCTATTTTAGCCTTATTATTACTGGTTTTATTTTTGAGAATACCAAATTTATTTGAGCCATACTGGTATGGTGATGAAGGTATATATTTGACAATTGGTAATGCGTTGAAAAAAGGAGTTCCCCTATATCAAGGCATCATTGATCATAAAACACCTTTGATTTATTACTTTGCAATGGTCCCAAACCAATTATGGTTTAGAGTTTTAAATATTGCTTGGAGTGGTGCTAGTGTTTTACTTTTCTTTTTCTTAGCTAACAGGATCATTAGGAATATAAAAATTGTTTACTTTGTTTCATTCTTATTTACTCTGTTGATTTCAACTCCTATTCTTGAAGGGAATATACCCAATGGAGAACTTTTTGTAATGGGGTTTATTTTACTAGGAGGTCTCTTTTTTGTTTCTAATTTTATTTCAGAGTTTGTTTCTGATGAGTCAGAAAAGATCCATCGTCATGTTTGTCAAATCTGGTTTCTTCCTAAAATTAGTAAAAATTTAGGAAAGACTGGTTGTCCATTACTCTATTTTTTCTCTGGATTAATGTTTGGTTTAGCTATTTTAACTAAAGTTCCCGCTATTTTTGATGTGGCAGCAATTCTATCTTTAGCCTGGTTTACTGTTTTTTATGATGTAGATTTTAAAAAATTTAGTGTAAATAAACTTTTGACTAATTTACAAAAAATAATGGTGAAATTATTTATAGTTTTTGGTGGAATAATGACACCTATCATTGGGTCTGTGATTTATTACTACCTAAGAGGAAATGGACAATCTTACTTAGATTTTGGATTACTTTATAATTTTAGATACGTACAAAACTGGAGCTTACCGTTTGATGCTCCTTGGCTATTAGCAGCATTTACACTACAAGGCAAGTTTGTAATCGCGTTAGTGTTAATATTGTTGCTTACATATTTAGGAAAGAGGGTTTCCTTAAGATTTAAATTAGTTGCTTCTTGGTTAATCCTTAGCTTATTTGCTAGTACTTTATCTAATAGACCTTACCCTCATTATTACTTACAAGTGGTTCCTGCTGCTGTATTAGTTTTTGGCTTTATCGTAGAAGAAGTTGTAAAGATTTTTGGTAAAGGCAAAGATAAGAAAAGATTTAATAAGTTTGATGTGGGTTTAGGCTCTTTATTTTTAGGACTAACTGCTGGAGTTTTTATTCTTTTGAACGTTGGATTTTATCCTACTTTAAGTTACTACACTAGGTTCTATGGTTATATTACTAAACAGATTAGCAGGGAAGACTATTATCAATCATTTGATAATTTAATGACTGATAACTACAATGCAGCGCAAATTATTCAAAAATCTGATAGTCCTTATCTATTTATTTGGGGAACTAATCCAATGCTTTATGCACAAACAAAAAAGATTCCTACAGGCAGATTTATTGTTAGTTTCCATGTTAGAGATTTTGACGCTTATGAAGAAACTTTTGATGACTTTGTAGCTAAGAAACCAATGTTTGTTGTTACTATGAACAATGTAGAGCCGATTGAAGGACTAGAGGAATACCTTGCTTTAGAGTATATGCCAAACTATGATTTTGATAACTTTGTCCTATGGAAAAGGATAGGTAATGATCAAGAGAATTAATTTCTTTTTTCTACTTTTTGTAATTTTCACAACTCTTTTTTTAGGTTTTACTTTTACTGTTAAAGCTCAATTTGACGATAGACCTTTTGATCAATGTGGAACCTGGAATCATGATCGAAATGTGCCTACTGAAAGGTTATGTGTTTTAATTGGAGCAGATACCCAGTATATTCATCCGTATACTGCTTGCCCATCAAACGCCAATGCGTGTTGTCCCGCTAATGATATTCCTCCTGAGTGTGGTGTTGATGATCTTGATGAAGAACCAGATCCCGATGAGGAACCAGAACCTGAAGAAGAACCTGGAATTTATGATGAAAGTAGTGAAGATTGTGGGGTTTGGTTTTCTGATGCTGGCTATGGAAGGAATATCTGTCTAGATTGGGATAATAAAATTATCTTGAATGCTAGCTCTTGTTCTGGAAGAACGGGTGAGTGTTGTGCAAATGATGCTTGTTCTAATTGTTACCAGTTTTCATCAGAGAACAGGGCAAGCTGTGTTAGGTGTACAGACTTTCCTGAGGGTCCAACTTTTGATGATGAAGAAGAGTGTTGGAATGCTTTACCTGCTGATAATCTTTCACAAGATGATGATAGTGGTGAGTCTGGTGGTAGTTATAGTATTTGTGAGGCAAATTTAGAACATAATACTGAGGCTTTATCTAACTGTAATCAGTGTTATGGAGCAAAAGGAATTTGGACTGCGGTAGGTTGTATCGAAAGAGATCCTAAAAGCTTAGTGTCTAAAGTACTTACCATTGGTGTGGGTTTATTAGGAGGTGTATTTTTACTTAGAATTTTATCAGCTTCTTTTATGTTGACCACTTCTCAAGGGGATGTGAAAAAGACTTCAGAAGCAAAGCAGATTATTACTGAGGCAGTTATTGGGGTGATCTTTGTATTATTCTCTGTAAGTTTACTTCAATTTATTGTCAGCGGAATATTGAAGATTCCTGGGTTTGGGTCTTAGTTTAAGCAAGTAGATTTAGACATCATAATATATTATGATGAACTAATGGTAAATTTATTTAAAAAAATTTCTTTAGTTTTTTTATTGATAGGAATATTTTTTTTCTCTAATTTTAGTTTAGTGAAGGCAGACCTTTGTCCTCAAGGTGATGATTTTGCAAATTGTTTCCCTGCTAGCGATGCTTCTAATTATGGAATTGATATATTTAATTCTTCTACTAGTCGTTATAGCTATACGAGTTGTACAGTAACAGAATTTAGCGGTATTGTCCCGTATGTTTGTACTACAGATTCGTTTGTGATAGGTAGTAATATTTCTGCTTGTCCTGAGTCAGGAGCTGAGTGTGAGTTATACACAGATTTTGCTGATCCAGGCCCTATTGCAAGAGGTTTTGATCGTTGTACTGCTGGAGGGAGAACATACGGGTGCTGTTCTGGTCAAGATAAAGCAGTTTTTAATGGTGTTTGTCTGTCCACCTACGATATTCTTAATAACCCTATAAATTGTTGTGCTGAGGGGGAAAGTCTTTGTACAACAGATAATGAGGCTGATGGTTTTTGTTCTTCGGCAACTTCTGGATCTCTTAGATGTGGTAGTGGGAAAGTTTGTACTGAAATTGAAGGGGATATAAGTGATCCAGGTACATTTGGGTGTACTTGTAGGATTGGTCAACAAGGATTATGGTATTGCAGTGAGGGAAGTCTTTCAGGAAATACCTGTAACCCATGGGGTGAAGTTGATTTAACGCAGTGTGGACAAGGTATTGCTAGACCAACTTGGTGTACTGATGATACTTGTACTAAAAATGACATAGCTTGTATTAGTTCTATTAACACTGATGTAGGTCCTTTAAAAGAGCATGGTGAAGAATGTCAACTTTTCTATGATCAAGCTGCAGATGCTAATTCTCCTGCCCCCCATAATTGTAATCCAGTCGATGGATTATGGTGTCATCCAATTTATGAAAGGTGCTTATATGAAGATGGTACAAGAAGCTCTTTCTTGCCCTCAGGTCAAAATAGTTGTATAGATGATCGAGAATGCCTAGCAGGATATGGAGCGGGAGGAAATCAAGAATATAATGATTTTGAATGTGTCGATGCTAGTGACGCACCTTGTTATATAAATGATCCGAGGGGAGATTGCTCTTGTAGACTTCCTGAAAATAGAGATTATTCTTGTGAATGGACCCCGTTTCCTGATGGTGAAAGTGAGTACTATGGAAGACCAGCTTACTGTATGGGTGGCTTTAGATCTCCAGAGGAACTTAGAAGTAGTGATTTAGTATTTAATTGTGAAGATAATTGTGGAGGGTTATTTCTACAATTTGCAGCTTGGTTATCAGGATTTGATGGACAGCATGTATCTATGGAAGGTTTTGAAGCTGGTCAAAGTGAGGATGGTACTTACTATACCTGCGTTACAGGTGACTTTGATGGAAGTATTAAAAATACAATTGAGAGTTGTCTTAGCGATCAAGGTATTGCCAGTGTAACTACAGGAGGTGTAGGCGCTATCATTGGAGCTATGGTCCCTGGGCCAAATCTTGTTACTATTCCTATTGCTGCTGTTGGTGGAGCTAAAATAGGAAGTTCAATTTTTAATTGTGCTCCTACAATTAGTGGAGAAGTACGTTTAGCGGATGGAATTAATGCTTGCCAAGCTAATTTGAGGATTGAAGTAGATTTAACAACAGAAGCTGGGTCTTTAACTTCAGACAATGACCCTTATTTTATTTGTGAGACAAATTTATCTCAAAATGAAGGAGCTTCTACAGCGTGTCAGGAATGTATGGGAGAAGAAGGAATTTGGACCTCAGTTGGTTGTATTCCACAGAATCCAAAATCATTGGTATCAAAACTCATTACTATTGGTGTAGGAATTCTTGGTGGTATATTCTTGCTGAGAATTTTAACAGCAGCCTTTATGTTAACTGCTTCTCAAGGTGATGTAAAAAAGACTTCAGAAGCAAAACAAATTATTACTGAGGCGATCATTGGAGTACTATTTATATTATTCTCCGTTACTATGCTTCAGTTTATTGGAGCTGATGTATTAAAACTACCTGGGTTTGGTGGGTAATTAGATTGATTTATTTCTTTTTATTTTTTAGTAAATAAAAAACACTCCTAAAGGAGTGTGATTTATTATCAAAAATTTGATTCAGACATAGTGATAGATCTTGCCTAGACACATGGTCATAGGACTTTTGTTTATTTTACGTCTCGATTACTCAAGACGGGAATAAGAAGGTCGTGATTCTTCAAACCCTTACTCCTTAGAAAGGAGGTGATCCATCGGCACCTTCCAGTACCGATACCTTGTTACGACTTAGTCCTCATTGCCGACCTCACCGTAGAAGGGCCGCTCTAGTAAACTAGTTACGGTCACCCGCTTCGGGCGTTGCCGACTTTGCTGGCTTGACGGGCAGTGTGTACAAGGAGCGAGAACGTATTCACCGCAACGTGCTGATTTGCGATTACTACCGATTCCGGCTTCATGAGGGCGAATTGCAGCCCTCAATCCGAACTGAGGAAACGTTTGTAGGATTGGCTTAGAGTTACCTCGTCGCTACCCATTGTCGTTTCCATTGTAGAATGTGTGTTGCCCCAGATGTAAGGGTCATGCTGACTTGACATCATCCTCTCCTTCCTCCCTTGCATAGCAAAGGCAGTCTCGTATGACACATATAACATACGATAAGGGTTGCGCTCGTTACCTCACTTAAGAGGACGTCTCACGACACGAGCTGACGACAGCCATGCAACACCTGTGTGCCACTCTCGAAGACAATCTATGTTTCCATAGATCTGCAGGCACATGTCAAATCTGGGTAAGGTTTTTCGCTTTGTATCGAATTAAACCACATACTCCACCGGTTGTGCGCTCCCCCGTCAATTCCTTTGAGTTTTAACCTTGCGGTCGTACTCCCCAGGCGCCTTGCTTAACGCGTTAGCTTACGCCACTCCAAATATAAATATTCAGAACAGCTAGCAAGGATCGTTTACGGCTAGGACTACAGGGGTCTCTAATCCCTTTTGCTACCCTAGCTTTCGTCCCTGAGCGTCAGTGCTGTCATAGAAGCTTGCCTTCGCAATTGGCGTTCCTCTAAATATCTACGGATTTCACCCCTCCACTTAGAATTCCAACTTCCTCTAACAGACTCAAGTAATTCAGTTTCTCTTGCTTTCCTACAGTTGAGCCGTAGTCTTAAACAAGAGACTTGAAAAACCGCCGACGGACGCTTTACGCCCAGTAAATCCGGATAACGCTCGCACCCTACGTATTACCGAGGCTTCTGGCACGTAGTTAGCAGGTGCTTTCTAGCGGGGTACTGTCAAAATTCATCCCCCGCCACAGCGGTTTACACTCCGAAAAGCTTCATCCCGCACGCGGTGTCGCTGCGTCAGACTTTCGTCCATTGCGCAATATTCCCGGTTGCTGCCACCCGTAGGTGTAGGTTCCGTGTCTCAGTAACCTTGTGGCCGATCATGCTCTCACATCGGCTACCCGTCATTGGCTTGGTGGGCTATTACTCCACCAACTACCTGATAGGGCGCAGGCTCCTCCTTTAGCGCATAAATGCTTTAATCTTGCGATCATATGCGGTATTACCCCTCCTTTCGGAGGGCTATTCCCCACTAAAGGGTAGATTCCTACGTGTTACTCACCCGTCTGCCACTGTCCACCTCCCGAAGGAGGTTTATCGTTCGACTTGCATGCCTAAGGCACACCGCCAGCGTTCATCCTGAGCCAGGATCAAACTCTCAAAAAAAATTTTGAAAATATAATTTCTGACTTTTAAAATTGTTGTTAAATTAATTAACGGATTTACATATAAAAATGATAGATCCATTAAAGAATTTTTATTAAGATCTATCACTATGTCTATTTCAAATTTTTAAAGTACTGTTCTTCATTTTCCTAATTAGAGTGATTAAACGCAAAAAAATCAGACACATTATTTTGTGCCCGTTTGTTGGCTGTTTAATTTTTTAATTGTTGAGATTAGTTTCCGTAAGGACTTGATCTTGAAGGATTATTATTCTAACAGATTTTAATCAAGAATAAAGGAGCAATTATGTTCTCTTAAATAACTTGGTGGGTCCACCGGGACTCGAACCCGGGACGCACAGCTTAAAAGGCTGTCGCTCTAACCGGCTGAGCTATGGACCCTCTTAAAAAATGTTAAAACTGCTACATCTCTTTGTAACAGATGTGAATTATACCAGAGAGGAAAAAAGTTATCTATACTGGAATTTATGGGTCTAGTTTGCATATCTTAAAGATAGTTATTCGTTATGGTTTGTAATAGAAGGATATATATGGCCAGAATCAATTATGATAAAGGTATTCATCGTCATTGGATGAAAATTGCTAGAGAAGAAAGAAAAGATAGGCCTGATGAAGTTATTAGAAGAATAAAAGAGAACTTTGAAAGAGAAAGTATTACGGAAGTTCAATTAATAGCATGGGGTATAGAGTATCAAAATGTACCACACGCTTTTATAGAGACCCTTCTATATTGTGGTCTTGATATGTAGAATAAAGAACTATGCCAGAATTACCAGAAGTTGAAACAGTTGTTAATAAATTAAGAAATCTTATCGTAGGTAAGAAAATTCTTAATATAGAAGTGCTTAACCCTAAGAGTTTTACTGGGAATATTTCTCAGTTAGAAGGGCAAGTTATTAAAGATGTTAGAAGAAGAGCTAAAATCATTAATATTGTTATAAATGAAGATTTATTTCTATTAACTCATTTAAAGATGACGGGTCAATATATTCTTCAGAGTGGAGAAGAGAGGGTAGGTGGTGGTCATCCCACAAGTGATTGGGTTAATAACTTACCAAGCAGTCACACAAGAGTTATTTTAAATTTTACAAATGGAGACAAGCTGTTTTTTAATGATATGCGCAAGTTCGGTTGGATTAGGCAACACTCTAAAAAGCAGTTAGATCAGGCGTATGCAAAGTTAGGTCCAGATGTCATTGAGCCTGAGTTAACTTTAGAGTATTTAAAAGATAAGTTGCAAAGAAGAACAATTCCTATAAAGCAAGCAATTATGACTAATGAGATACTTTGTGGAGTAGGAAATATCTATGCTTGTGATTCTCTTAATGACGCTAAGATATCCCCTTTTAGGCCATCTGGATCATTATCTGATAGTGAATTAATAGAGCTTATTAGCTCAATGAAGAAAATAGTAAATTTAGCTATAGAGAAAGGTGGGACTACTTTTGATGGAATGTATGTTGATGTAGATGGTTTGGCAGGTAGTTATCAAAAAACAGTTTTAACATACGGCAGAGAAGGTAAGAATTGTTATAATTGTGGAAGTTTAATAAAAAAGAGTAAACTTGGAGGTCGTGGGACTTATTATTGCCCAACCTGCCAAAAGTAATATAATAAAGATATGCCCACACTAACTATACTGATAAACACTAAAAATGAGGAAAAAAACATTACAAAATGTTTAAGAAGTATAAAAAAAATTTCTGATGAAATTCTTGTAGTGGATATGAACAGTAGTGATGGAACTGTTGCAATAGCAGAAAAAGCTGGTGCTAGAGTTATTCATTATAAAACAGATCATGGTTTTGCTGATCCTGCTAGAGATTTTGCTTTGACTAAGATTAGAACTGATTGGGTATTTATTCTTGATGCAGATGAAATCGTGAGTACAAAGCTGGCAGAAAATATTAGGGAGCTTATTCAAGCAGATGATTTTGATGTTTATTACCTTCCACGTAAAAACATGATCTTTTCTAAGTGGATTAAGTACACTGGTTGGTGGCCTGATTATCAACCCAGGTTATTCAGAAAAGGACATTTAAGTTGGCCTGGTAGAGTCCATGCTCAGCCTGTAGTAAAAGGTAATATAAAACACCTCCCTACTAAAGAAGAGTTTGCTATTACTCATTACAATTATAAAAACATTTTTCACTTTCTTGATAAGCTTAATAAATATACTTCATTAACGGCAAAAGCTGTTCCTAGTAAAGATAGAAAGAGTCCTTTGACATCAGCTAAAACTTTGGATAAATTCTTTTCTGAATTTTTAAGAAGGTACTTTGCTCAAGATGGGATTAGAGATGGGGTTCATGGGGCTGGTTTAAGCTTATTACAGTCTACGTATGAACTGGCTACTTATCTTAAAAAGTGGGAGTTAGGTGGTTATCCAACTTCTAATGCAGATAAAGATTCAGGAATTAGACAGCTTAGGCAGGTACAGAAAGAACTTAATTACTGGATTGCTGACTACAAGGTGAGGCATACCACTGGTTTAGTTAATTTTTATTGGAGAGCTAGAAGAAAACTCCTTGTTTAATTTTTTGCTTTAGACTTAGTCCACGAGTATAATAAAATTTATGGATCATATTTCAATTGTAATTGTCCACTACAACACAGATAAAGAGACTAATGAATGTCTTGAGTCACTAGAGAATTTAAAGAGTAATCAAAATTTTAAATATGATGTTATTTTGTTAGATAATGCTTCAAAGGATCTTTTTAAATTAAAAAAGAAATATAAGCAAGTAGAACTTATTAGATCTGATTCAAATTTGGGTTTCACTGGAGGTAATAACTTGGCTACAAAGTATGCCCTTGATAAGCATAATAGTGATTATGTTCTCCTACTTAATAATGACACTATTGTTGATTCAGATTTTTTAAAGAACCTTTATAGAGTAGCTAAAGATAATCCTAAAGCAGGGTTATTAACTCCAAAAATATATTTTGAAAAAAACTTTGAATTTCATAAATCAGATTACTCCGTTAAAGATAAAGGGAAAGTAATTTGGTACGCAGGTGGAAGTATAGATTGGCAGCATCTTGTTGCAGATCATAGAGGAGTAGATGAAGTTGATTATGGGCAGTTTGACGAAATTTCTAAAGTAGATTTTGCCACAGGTTGCTGTTTACTAATTAGTAGAGAAATTATAGAAACAGTTGGCTTACTAGATGATAATTTGTTTTTGTATAGTGAAGATGTGGATTATTCTCTAAGAGTTAAAAAAGCTGGATATGATCTTCTTTATTGTCCTAGTTCAGTGATTTGGCATAAAAATGCTGGATCTAGTGGAGGATCAGGTTCTTCAGTTCAACTTTATTATCAAACTAGAAATAGATTATGGATTGCAAAAAGGCATGGAAACTACAGGGCTAAATATATTGCTTTTAGATTAATTATGAGGATTATTTTTGGAAGTAATGATATAGAAAAAGAAGCACTAAATGATTTTATTACAAATAATATGGGAAAAAAACCAGTCATAACATGAGTATTACCGCAATCATCATAGCCAAAAATGAAGAAGAAATGATAGCTAATTGCATTGAGGGGTTATATTGGTGTGATGAAATTTTGGTGATAGATAATGGCTCTAATGATGAAACAACTTCTGTTGCAGAAAAATTAGGTGCCAGAGTTATTGGTTTTGCTAGTCAAGATTTTTCTAAAGTTAGAAATGAAGGTTTAAAAAGAAGCAAGACAGATTGGGTTTTTTATGTTGATGCTGATGAAAGAGTTACCCCTGATCTTTCCAGGGAAATTATGGTAAGTATTGAAACTGAAGTTGGAGATGCTTTCCGTATCAAAAGGCAGAATATTTGTTATGGTTTCCACTTAACCAGAGGAGGATGGGAAAATGATTTTGTTACTAGGGTCTTTAAAAGAGAATCTTTAAATAAGTGGTCAGGCAAGATTCATGAGAGTGCTGATTTCTCAGGGCAAGAAGTAACTTTAAAACAACCTTTAATCCATTTAACACATAGGTCAACAAAAGATAATTTACATAAGTCTGCAGAATGGACAGGTATAGAAGCTGAGCTACTTTATAAGTCCGGTGTTAAATCAGTGACATTGTTTACTTTACTGAGAAAAGGAGTAATGGCCTTTATTAAGTTAGCCTTTTTAAGAAAAGGTCATAAAGATGGAATGGTGGGATATGTAGAATCTTTAGTGCAAGCTATGAACCGTGTCATGGTTTATATTCAAGTTTGGGAATTACAACAAAAACCTTCTCTTCCTGAAAGATATGAGAAAATTGAAAGAGAAGTTGCCAGACAGTGGTTTAAACAAAAAGATTTGCAAAAAAATTAAAATGAAAGTTTGTCTCTATTCCCCCTATATTCCAAAACATTTTGGTGGAGGTGAAAAGTACTTTTTTACCGTAGCTCAGGTTTTTGCAAAGAAGAGTTTGGTTTATATTGCTATTTCTTCTTCTACCCCAGTTTCTCCACAGCAAAATTTGCGCTTAAAAAAATTATACGAAGAATTTTTGGGAGAAAAGTTAAATAAGAATATTAATTTTATTGCTTCTCCTCTTGGTACCAATAGTAACTTTTTTTCAAAATTATTATGGACTAAACAGTTTGACACGATGTATTATGCTACTGATGGAAGTTTATTTTTCTCTTTAGCTAAACAAAATGTTTTACATATTCAGATTCCATTTACAAATACTCATAGTTCTTTTTTAAGTAGGATCAAATTAAATAATTGGTCAGTTAAAAATACTAACTCAAAATTTACAAAGAAGGTTATAGAAAAATCTTGGCAAACAAAGATTGATTATATTCATTACCCAGTTATTGTTGAGGAAATTAATGTAGATTTAGAAAAGAAAGAAAAAATAATTTTACACGTAGGGAGGTTTTTTAAACAACTACATAGTAAGAGGCAAGATGTTTTGGTTAGTATTTTTGCTAAGCTAAAAGCTAAAGATTGGAAATTAGTTTTGGTAGGAACAGCAGAAGATAAAGATTACTTCAATGAGATTAAAGAAATGGTAAAAGGTTTAGATATTGAGATTAAAACTAGAATTTCTCGTAAGCAGTTACTAGGTTGGTATAAAAAAGCTAGTATTTACTGGCATGCTACTGGTTTTGGCGTGAATGCAAATAGCAATCCAGAAAAAGTAGAGCACTTTGGTATTAGTACTGTTGAAGCTATGAGTTATGGTTGTGTTCCTGTGGTAATAAACAAAGGAGGTCAAAAAGAAATTTTAAAGGGTGAACTTAAAAAATGGTTATGGAATGATAAGAGTGAATGTGTGGCTTTGACAAGAAAGCTTATTAAGAGTAAAAATTTACTTAAGCAAGAACAAATAAAGGCTAAACAAAGGGCTCAAGAATTTAATTATAAAAAGTTTGAAGATAAACTATGGAAGATGGTCAATGAAAAATAATATATCCTTTATTATTCCTACTTATAATGGCAAGCATTTGTTAGAAAAGAATTTACCAGCAGTAATAAATGAGCTGAGTAAAGGTGATGAGCTAATTATTATTGATGATGCAGGGAGTGATGGTACGCCTAGCTGGTTGGAAAAAGTGATTAAAAAAAGAGTTAATAGCCAGAAAGCTATCCTTAAGGTTATTGTTAATAAAACAAATTTAAGATTTGGAGCTAGTTGTAATAGAGCAGTAAAATCATCAAAGCATAATTTAATTTTCTTATTAAACAATGACGTTAGTCCGCACAAAGGTTCAGCTGAAACTTTATCTGCTCATTTTGAAGACGAGTTAGTTTTTGGAGTTGGTTGCTTAGAAAAAGAAGACAAAGCTGGAAAATTAGAAGAGCATGGAAAAAACAGGCTGTGGTTTGACAGAGGTCTTTTCGTTCATTCTAAGGCTCACAATATGGATAGTGGGGCAACAGCATGGGTAATAGGTGGTAGTGCTATGTTTGATAGAAAAAAATGGCTGTTACTTGGAGGTTTTGATGAGATTTTTTATCCTGCCTATTGGGAGGATATTGATTTGAGTTTTAGAGCTAGAAAAAAAGGTTGGAAAGTTCTCTTTGAGTCGAAAGCCATTGTTGATCATAATCATGAAAGCACTAATAGTGATGTGTTTGGAGAGAGAAAGATAGAAGACATTAGTTGGAAAAACTCTTTAAAGTTTACTTGGAAGAATGGACATGTTTGGCAGAAGATTTCTTTTATTATTTGGCAACCGTATTGGATTTATAAACGTCTTTCAGGATAAGATAGATTTATGCTAAGTTTTATAAAGAAAAATAAATTTGTTTTTTTTACAGTTTTAATTTTACTATTTGCTGCTGGCCTAAGGTTATTTAGATTAGGGGATGTTCCTCATGGGATGACTTGGGATGAAGCTGCTATTGGATATAATGGTCACGCTGTTATTACCACCAGGAGAGATGAATGGATTCAAAGATTGCCTGTTTCTTTTAGATCTTTTGGAGATTATAAATCCCCCTTTGCTATTTACCTTAATGGTTTCTTTACCTTAGCTTTTGGTATGAATCTTTGGGCAGTTAGACTACCTTTTGTTTTGGTAGGAATTGGAGCTGTTTTAGGGATGATTTTATTGACTAGAGAACTAGGGATTAAGATTGGTTGGAAGAAGAAACAACTCTTTTGGTTATCCCTGATTTCAGGAATACTCTTAGCTTCTTCACCTTGGCATTTACATTATTCTAGAGCAGGCTTCGAGTCTGGGATGGCCTTAGGATTTACTATCTGGGGTGTTTATCTATTAATTAAAGCTTATAACCAAGGAAAATTTAAGTTTATATATTTATATAGTAGTGTCTTCTTTTTTGCTCTTACTTTATACACTTATCATAGTTCTAAAATTGCTACTCCACTTTTAGTCATTATTATCTTGCTTTGGTATAGAGATACTGTCATAAAAAATATTAAACATCTTCTGTTTTCAGGAGTTGGAGGTGGGGTAGTTCTATACCCTTTAATTAAAGATAGTCTTTTTGGTAAGGGTTTAGAGAGAGCTGGTACTTTAATTTTTGCTCAAACAGATGGGTTTGTAGATCTAGTACAAATTTTTTTCAAACAATTCTTTGCTCATTTGAATCCAGCTTATTTAGTAATGGGTCAAGCAACAAGCCTTCGTCATGGTGATGGTAGTTGGGGCGTACTTTTACCAATCACCTTCTTTCTTTTCTTATCGGGTTTAATCTTTTTTGTTAAAAAGGTAAGGACAGGCAAGATTGATAAAAATTACCTTTTTGCAATGTTATGGATTGCAATTGGTATTATTCCAGCAGCTCTTGGAGCTGAATTAGTACCACATAGCAATCGAGCATTATTATCTTTACCAGGTTTTTTACTTTTAGCCATTTTAGGCTTAAATGATTTTTCAACATGGATAAAAAGTACAAAAATAAATAAAAAGATATCAGGCTCTCATGGAGAGAAAAGTATGGTCTGGGTTAGTATTATGGGAATATTAATACTTTTACAAGCACTCTTTTTTATTAAATATTTAAATAACTATTATAATGACTTTGCTAAAGCTAGTGCGACTGACTTTACAGATGGATATTTAGAAGCTTTTGATTATGTAAAAGAACTTGAAAAAGATACTTCAAAAATTGTTTTCACCAGTGAGTATGGTCAACCCTATATATTTGCTCTTTTTTCAAGAAAAACAAATCCTATCTGGTATCAAGGTGGTTCTTTGATTAAGTATGAATTTACTAAGGTCGATATAGGAGATCTCCAACGAGAAAACACTATTATTGTTGCAGGTAAAGAGAGTGAGTTTATTGAGGCAAGTAGAGCAGATAAGGTGGTTTATGGTAGTGATGGAGAAGTAAGATTTAAGATATTTATTAAATAAATATATAACTCAATTACACTTGATATTTTAGTCCCATAATGTTATAATAAAACCCTGTTTTAGTTTCGTTTAATCTGCCCTAATAAGGAGCATAAATCATGATTAAGAAATGGTTCGTAGTTGATGATGAGGAAAACGTTATCTCTGAGCATACTTTTAAGTGGCTCGCAGAACGTGCTAGCGGTGAAAACCGTGTTATGCACATTGATGATTATGCTGCAAAATATGGCCCATGGCTAATTATTCGCAGTTATGGCATCAATATTAGTGTTTTCTCCCATCACATGACACAAACTGACGCAAAACAGGCTCTGGAAGCCCTTTCAACTGATGTGTTCTATACCTACGAGGTTATGAGCATTAGTGTTTGGAAAGGCAAACAGATACGAGTTGCCCTGATTTAATAGATTGAGGGCAATTTACAACACACAAGAAAGCCGCTCGCTTATAAACGTAGCGGCTTTTTGTATATTATGATATATTATGATTGACTGATCACTATCGAGAGGAAAATCTTGTATGTTCGGTAACTGGTTCCAAAAACCGTGGTTTCTCGTACAGACTCTCAACGGCAAAACTGAAGTAATAGCAGAACACTGGCTCCGATGGGGAGCTAATCGGCATATGTCGAGCTTGCAGCGGATGAAACCGCTGACAAGGGATCGTGTTCCTACTTATCAAGTTTGGTCACGGAGTGAATGGGATGCCCGGTAAACAAACAACGCAGTCCACCTTGTTACTTAAGGTGGACTGTTTGCTTTTTATAGGATATACCGTTAAAATATCATTTCTATACACGTTACCCGTAAAGGGGAATGATATGAGAAGCTGGCTGGTTATTGATTCACAAAGAAGAGTCTATTCACGACACCTCTTTAGAGTGTTTGCACAGTGGAAGAGGAATAGTTTACAAGCTAGAACAAATAGACAGGCAAAGTCTAACTTCTTGCTTGGAAGTATTCACTTCTGTGTGATTCATAAAAATGAATTGAACTAGCAGTTTACTTCAGAGCCCGTCATTCATTTGGCGGGCATCTAGTTTAAGTATTGTAAAAACTCTAAGTTATTAATTTCACTCATTACTTGAGTGATTAATTCTTTAAGTTGATTAACATCTTCGTCTTTTAATTCAAAAAGACGGGTGACTTGTTTTCCAGAGGTACTTGGTTCAATAAACTCAAACGAAGCATGGCTAACTTGGTATTTAAAGGTAGGGTCATTATCAATCAGTAACTTATAAAAAAGTAGTTGTCTTTTATATGTTCCTCTGATTGATTCAGGTAAGTCTAATTCTCTTTGTGAGAAGTCTGTTGTGCCTACTCTTCCGTTAATTTGATTGTCTGACTTTGGTTTTCCAGTTTTATAATCAATAACTTTGATAATCTTTTTTTCTTTATCTAGCCAATCAATACGGTCAATTCGGCCAGATAATTGAATATCATTTTCTAAGATAACCTTGTTTTTAAATCCACCAAAAGAAGTTTCAAGGTCCATAACATCAAATGTATTCTTTTGATGAGTTTCATAATATAACTTTAGGATTTTTTTACCGTGTTTTAGTCTTTGAACATAATCTTTTTTTGTTAATATTTCTTTTTTTAGGTGATGTTCAAAACTATTAAAAAGATCATTTAAAGAAGGAAACTTTCCTGACTTTTTCTTTATAGTAAAAAGGAACTCTAGGGCCCCATGAACAGCAGTGCCAAAAGACATAGGTAAAGCTTTGGCTTTGGGTATTCTCAGTAGGTTATTTTCTACAAACTGGAGTGGATCTCTAAGATATGTATTGAGTGCTGTAGAAGATAGCTTAAAATCTTTAACTAGTTTAGAAAAGAATTTTTTTGTAGCTTGATTAATTTGTCTTTCTTCATCTTTACTTTCGTTTTCAGTTATAAGTTGTAAAAGTTTTTCTTCACTAACATTATTTATTTCATGGCTTATTGTTTTAGTTTTTTTACCCAGCTCACTAAAAAACATTGATTCAACCTGAGTTTTAGTACTGTTTCCTGAAGATTTAGTTTTTGACCAGCTAAGAAATATTTCTTTTTTTGCTCTGGTAAGGCCAACATAGAAAAGTCTTCGATCATCTTCATTTCGTTCTTTTTTATCTATATTTGTATTTTTTAGTACACCACTAGGAAGAGGGATAAGTTCTTTCTTTCTTGTGTTACCCCATTTACCATCAATGAGGTCAATCATAAAGATGTAGTCCCATTCTTGGCCTTTAGCTTTATGTGCAGTGGATAGGTGAACAGCATTTTCTTTTGTTTGAATATTTTCAGACTTGATGCTGATGTTATGGTCTGCCATTAAATCAAGGGTGTTAATAAAATTATCTAATTTGAGGCTATGATTTGTTTGATTGAGGTTTTTTATTTGGTCAAAAAGAGATTTTAAAGCAACGATAATTTCATATCTGTCAGGTAGTGTTTTAATATGGGGGAGAAAGCCACTTTCATTAATTACTTTTTCAAACCATGATACAAACGTAAAGTTAGCATCTTGATATTTAAAATCTCGTATCTGTTCTAATTTGTTTTGAAAGGTAATGTATGATTTTTTTTCTAAATTAAAGTCAGTATATTGTGCCTTATGTTGTTCAAAATCTTGATCTAGTATTTCTAGAATTGAAAGTTTGCTTAAGCTAGCAACTTTAGTGATCTTCATGAGGTCAAGATGATTAAGAGAAAGCCATTCATAGCTAAGTACTTCAAAAATATTTAACTCTCTATCATCGCTGTTGATTTGGTTTACTACCCTCAAAAATTCAATTAATTGACGAATTAATTCGATGTCTAAAATATTAGCACTGCTATCTATTTCATAATCTATTTCAAATCTATTGAGGATGTCTTTTAACTCAGCTGCTTCACTATTATTCCTAAAAAGTATCGCAATTTCTTTTGGATTTACATTTTTTTTTTGAATTAAGTCTTTAACTTGTTGTGTGATATTAATAAGTTCAACAGTTAGTGATGGGCTAGTAGTAATATTAATTATGGATTCTAGTTTTGAGTTGCTTTCTAATTTTTCATTTAACTTATTTAGAATCATCAGGCGGTTTTGAGATAAGTTTGGTGTAATAGTATCCTTTTTAGTTAGATTATTCTCTGTAATTAAACTATGAGCAGCATCATATATATTTTGTGGACATCTGTATCCTTGGGTTAAAGTTATTACTTCTGCATCAGGATATTTATCTGAAAATGACAAAGCATTTTCTACGCTAGCTCCTTGAAACCGGTAGATCGATTGATTAGGGTCTCCAACGACAAAAATATTAGGTTGCTCTTCTCTCCAATATGAAGCCAATAAATCAACAACTCTATTTTGCGCTGTGTTTGTATCTTGGTATTCATCAACAAGAAAGTAGTGAAGGTTTTCTTGATAATCTAAGAGTAGTTCTTCATTATTGCTTAAAGCTTCCACTACTAACCCAATCATGTCGTCAAAGTCATATCTTAAATTATCTCTAAGTTTTTTTTGATATTCGCCATAAATAGTGTGGAGTTCTTTGTTTTTATTAATCTTTTTTTCTAATTTATTGCGTGCTGTCTTTTTTAAATCTTCCTCTAACATCTGTGCCTCAGTCTGAAACATTTCTCTGAAGTCTCCCATTGATATATTTTCTCTTTTTAAATCAGAGATACTGCGCATAACATCTCTTAAGTAAAAGAGGGGGCGGTTGAGGGGTTTTAATGATTCAAGATCTAAATTTAAAATTATTTGGCTAAAAAAATCATATCGTTCTATATCAGACAAAGGTTCACTATCTCTATCAATTGAGAAGTACTCTGGGTTAGAGGAGATAATCTCACTACAAAAAGAATGGAAGGTTGTGATTTGGATATAGTAGCCAGTTTTCCCAATCATTTTTACTAGTCTTTCTCTCATATTAGAGGCTGCAGACTCAGTAAAGGTGAGAGCAAGAACACTTCTGGGATTAGTGTCAGTCTTTTTTAAAATATTAGCAATTCTAGTTGCTAAAACTTGTGTTTTGCCTGTTCCAGGACCAGCAATAACCATCACAGGCCCATCAATAAGATCAACGGCATTTTTCTGTGCTTTATTAAGGATTGAATAAGAAGATCTAAATTCTTTTGTAGTCTTTGACATTGTGGTAATGTCTATTCTAGACTATTTTTTTCTAGATTTGACCCTAGCTTTAAGAGAGAACTCCCATTGATCGCCATCACTAGTGTCAAAACTCTTTGAGTTTGTTAAGGAGTAGTAATTAACTAAATGGTTACTAAGTGTTTCTTCTATTTCTTTTTTCTGTTGAGAAAGCTCTCCTACCTGAACTTTAAGTGATGTTATTTGTGGGTCAGCTTGTAAAACAGCTCTTCTTTCTTTGACTTTACTTGATGACTCTTTAGCTTCATTTTGAGCTTCACTAAGAGAAGCATCGTTATCAAAGACATTTTTCATTTCTTCTCTTTTTAACTTCACCTCATTGGCAATTGTTTCTAAATGTTGAGCGTTTCTTTCAATAACTCCTTGGAGGGAAGCAAGAGTTTCAGCGAGCTGATTAGATTCTTCAAGCTCACTATCTCCGCTATCAGCAGGAAGCGCTGGAGTATCTTGGCTTGCTTGGGATAATGCATCTAGAGCTAAATCATCACCAGTCTGGAGTTTTTTCTGATCATCTGACATAAAAATCTTTCTAGCTTACTTTTTTGTAAATATTTCGCTAATATTAAATATATACTATATGGCTAATTATTTATCTAGGTGTATAATTAATTTTTACAAATACACAACTAATACATAAAACATTAATAAAAAAATATGAAAAAACACACAAAAATAGTTGCTACTATTGGCCCGGTTACAGAATCAAAAGAAGTTCTTATTCAGTTAGTTAAAGCTGGGATGAATATAGCCAGGTTTAATACAAAACACTCTACTCCAGAGTGGCATAATGATCGTATTAAAAGAGTGAGAGAAGTTTCAATTGAATTAAAGATACCAGTAGGTGTTCTTTTAGATTTGCAAGGACCTGAGGTTAGAATTAATTTACCAGGAGAAGAATCTTTTGAAATTAAAGAAAAAGAAATTCTTACTTTCACATCAAATGAGGCAAGTACAGCAAATAAAATTGCTTTTGTTCCTCAAAATGTTATTGAAAGTATGAGTAATAAAGATTTAGTTCTCTTAGATGATGGTTCATGTGAATTTACAATTACAAAAAAGGGTAAAGACTATTTTGAAGCTGAAGCTATCCACGAATGCACTGTAGGACATCGTAAAACTATGAATACTCCAGGAGTAATTTTAGATATGCCCTCTTTAACTAAGCGTGACTTAGATTATCTTAATGGTATTGATCCCGATCTTGTTGATTATGTCGGTTTATCTTTTGTTAGAGATGCTCAAGATATTAAAGACTTAAAAAAAGCTTTAGATAAAATTAAATCAAAGTCAAGAATTGTTGCAAAAATTGAGAATCAAGCAGCAATTGATAATCTTGATGAGATTATTGAAATTTCAGACGCAGTTATGATTGCCCGTGGAGATCTGGGGGTGGAAGTGGCTTTTGAACAATTAGTTAAATGGCAACACATTATTATTTCTAAATGTCGCCAAGCAGGTAAGCCAGTTATCACTGCAACCCAAATGCTAAAGTCCATGGTTTCAAATCCTAGGCCAACCAGAGCAGAAGTCAGTGATGTAGCCCATGCTATCTATGATGGAACTGATGCAGTTATGCTTTCTGAGGAAACTACTATCGGTGATTATCCAGTTAGAGCTGTTGCTACTCAAACTAAGATTGCTAATTTTAATGAGCCTTTAACTTCTGATGATTTTGTTTGTCAAAGAGGTAACGATAAGTCAACTGCTTTAGCAAGGTTAATTGCTGATGTATTAAAAAATCAATCATTAAAGATTGATAAAGTAGTAGTTCTTACAGAGACAGGCCGCACTGTTAAACTACTTTCTAGGTTTAGACCAAATGTTACTATTCACGCTGTGACAAGTACAGAGCTTACCTATAGAGCATTAGCTTTAAGTTATGGTGTAAAGTCTCACATTGTTGATATGGTCGAAGGAGCTAAGTTAACAGTAGATGAATTAGTGCCACATCTGAAGAAAGCTGAGATTGTAAAATCTGGCGAAAGAGTGGTTATGGTACATGGTAAAAACTGGAAGAAGAGTGGATTTACTAACACTCTGTCCTTGTTAGATATAAAATAATTAGTTTTGAACTAGTTAAGCCCTCACTTTATGTGGGGGCTTTTTTGTTGACATTTAGGTTTTTACTACTAGGCAGAGTTAGTTGTTTTTCGTTAAGATTAAGTTAATAATAATTAAGAAACTTATATGGCAAAAAAGAGCGGAGGACTATTTTCATTCGTAGTGGGAGTTGCCGCTGGAGCTGCAGCGTTATTCCTTTCTAATGAAGAGAATCGTAAGAAAACTAAAACAGTTGTAAAGAAAGTAGCTACTAAAGCAAAAGCTGCAAAGAAACAATATAAGAAAAATCCTAAAGCTTTTAAAAAGAAAGTGGTTAAACAAGCTAAAGTAACTGCAAAGAAAGTAGTTAAAAAAGCTACTACAAAAAAGAAAAAATAATTAAAATTTTTTATTGAAATTGATAAAGAGTGGTATTGAAGTGCCACTCTTTTATATTCTTTTGTGTATCACTATTCATAAATTGTTGTAAATATTCTTCTTTAGTTTGTTTCCCTGAGATGTATTTTAAGCTTCTAAGATTTACAATTAATCTTGGAGCAAAGTTAATAAGAGTAGATAAGAAAATAGTAATAATAATTGGTAAAAAGTAACCTTTTTTTTCTTTTATAAAATCATTAAGTATCTTAAAGTAAAAAATTGTTAACATAATAAATCCAGATATAGCATAACGACTAGAAAGTGGTGGTAGGTACCACCATAATAAATACTGAGATAAAGAGAATATAAATATAAAGAATATTTCTTTTTTAAATATTTTTTTATAGCTAAAAATAATTATAGGTAAGAAGATAATAAAAATAAAACTAACATAGTCCTGAGCTATAAATAGTTCAAAAAATGAATAAGGGAGGTTAATTGTTCTTTCCAATAGATGAGAAAAGATAGAAGAGTTGCCACTAATTTCTTCTAGCTTATTTGTATGAATGGTTAAGGAGTAAAAAGGATGACCGGTATTTATAAAGCTAAAAATATAAAATGGTAGCGGGAGAATAATAGAACTAAAAAGAAACAGTAAAGTATTTTTTATTTTATTTGTTTTAGAAAAAATAAGTATTAAAAGCAAATAAACAGGTAATAAAAACAAACTAAATAGCTTACTGGCCAAAGAAGCCCCAAACAGTAATCCTGATTTTATTAAGATCTTTTTTTCTTTGAAGTTTTTTTTGAAGAGATAATTATATAAAAAATACAAAGAGGTTAATTCAAAAAATGCTTTGGCAATATCTACATAAAAACTGGATGATTGCCAAGTAATTACTTGAAAAGTACTAATAAAAACTAATAGAAGTAAAGACCAAGAACTATTTAAAAACTTTCTTGAAAGTTTATAACTAATAAGCATTAAACTTAGGAAAAAAATATAAGCAACAATCTTTGTTCCCAGGTCACCCATAACTAAATAGCCTAAAGCAAAAGATAGGTCGCTAAACAGTGGGTTAGTTGACTGGTATAGGCTTGGTATATAAACCAAACCATTATTAGCAATAATTTCTTTGATGATCGGTAAGTGGTACCACAAAGCATCAAATCCAGTTTCTGGAACAAAAATTTGGATCAAATGTGATAGCCAAATAATAATGATTAATGTAATAAGTAAGGGTTTATAATTAGTGTGTTTCACAAGTGTATTGTAGCAAGATTATACAAGATGGGTTATAATAACCCCTCAAGGTATATAAGCGCCAATAGCTCAGCTGGATAGAGCAATTGCCTTCTAAGCAATAGGCCGCAGGTTCGAGTCCTGCTTGGCGCACTTTTTTTTGTAACTTAATAACCCTTTGGTGGTATTAGCTCAGTTGGTTAGAGCGCCGGTTTGTGGTACCGGAGGTCGCCGGTTCGAATCCGGTATACCACCCCACATTTTTCTACTTCTTGATTCTTTCTTTATCACTCACTTTGATGAAATAATAATAAATAATTCCCATTGGTAAAAATTTAAATACTAAATATCCATACATAAAAAAAGGATAATTTAATAAACTACTTTCAGGGTTTGTAGGTAGATATAAAAGAGTAGTCATATCATGGATAACCATAGTTAATGCTGGAACCCATAGCCACAAGGGGTTCTTTTTTATTAAAAAAGGAAATAAAGCAACCAAGGCCATATACCAGACATGGAAAGGTTGAGAAAATATTTTAGCAAAAAAGAATAAGGTAAATAAATATAGCCCATAAATTCTTAATAAAGTAATTAGTTGTTCTTTTGATTTCAAGTTAATGGGCTTGAAAATTTCAGATTTAATTGTTTTACTCAATGATTTTAAGTTATATTTTATTTTGTATTTTTTCTTTTTTAAAACATATTTAACTGAGTAAAGTAACCAAACTAACATACTTATTGGGAAAATTATCTTTGTAGCTTTGGTAACAATGGATGAAATCGGTCCTGTGTATTCAAAATCAGGAGGAATATTACCTTTTGTTTCTGTATTAGATTGATAATCTATAAGTTTAATAATATAGGCTGGGAAAGATGAGTTTTTAATTGGCCTATTATTATTTAAAATAAAAGGGACAAGCAGAGTGCTTCTAAAGATGATAATGGGAATACCCCAGATTAAAATAAAACTAGTTATAAAAGAAGAGAAGTCTTTTTTCCAATTACTGTAAATGATCAAAAAAATAGGGATCATTAATGGTAGAGTTAAAAACTTAATTGCTGTTGAAATCCAAAAGAAAGTCCAAACAATTGTTTTTCCTAACATTTCCTTTGTATCAAGCCATACAAAAAGTAAGAAACTAGTAAAAATACTAGACATAAATATTAAATCAAGTCCGTCATATATGAAACTTTTTGCAATGGTAGTGATTAATATATAAAAAGAAACTATCGTAAGTTTTTTTACAAAACTATTTTTTTTAAATAAACGGTAAACACTACCTACGAAAAGGGTAAAGAAAGCAATGTCTACCAACATAACTTGAAAACGATAATTATGATAATAATTTACGCCCCAATGTTCATATTTCAGAGGAAGTGATAATAGAGGAATTGTTAATGGAGGATATTCATACATGTGGTGTGTGTATGGAATAAGTCCATAATGCCACATTCTGGCATATCTTTCATAATCAGTTCTGACATCAGAGTAATTAGTAGGCCAGTATTTATTTATATAAAATCTAGAAAAAGAAAAGAGAAGGATGATTAAAGTTAATCCAAATATTTTTTTTATTAAATTAACTTTCATTATGAGTAAATGATAAAACAAAAAGTTCTTAGAGTGTAACAGTATCTCATAAATTATTCAAAGAGTAATTGAATTATCAATTAAATTTACCCAAACGTGAAAGCAAATGATTCTACATTGCCATCAATAAATTCTAGTTTTAAAGTATGAGTACCTGGCTTATCAAGTTTTACAATATGATATAGTCTGTCTTCATTTACAGAAATCGTATTATCTATGACATCAATTCCACCATTTTCACCTATCTCCTGACCATCTAAATAAACTTTGACAAGAGTTGGTTCACCATTAAGACTCCTCATTACTAAGAAAACATCTTTAGCTGAAAAGCGAGATTGAAGTATCCCGTTTTTATTAGCCTGAGAAGCTTCAGCAGTAATTTTCCATTCACCTTCCAAAGAGAATTTATTTAATTGAAGAGAGTCGGGGTTTGTATAAGTACTTATTCTATCTTGCACCACTTTCTCTGGAGAAGCTAGGAGTTGCATTCTTTTATAGCCTAAATATGTTTCAGGAGTTCTTCCAAAAAGATCATAAGTAGGATTGTTTACTTCTAAATTACTAACGTTTGACCCTGTTTCTTCAAGTAATTCTTGAATCATCTTTTCTGTTTCATCATATTTCCCTTCTCCAAAATGAGTGTAACGAACTTTCCCTTCCTTCCCAATTAAATATTTAGCTGGCCAATACCTATTCTTATATGCCCTCCAAGTACTAAAGTCATTATCTTGGACGATTGGATATTTAAGTTCAAATCCTTCTACAGCTTCTTTTACATTATTAATATTTTTTTCAAACTCAAATTCTGGAGCATGAACACCCAAGATAACCAAACCTTTGTCAGCATATTTTTCGTGCCATGATCTTAAATACGGAAGAGTGCGAATACAGTTAATACAACTGTATGTCCAGAAATCTACAAGAACTACTTTTCCTTTTTGATCTTGTAGAGTGAATGGTTCTGAGTTAATCCACTCTCCTCCAGGGATAATCTCAGGGGCATTAGCTCCGCCTTTTCGCACCTGATCTAAAGTTTTCCCTCTCATATCACCATTTGACTCAGATCCTATATTATCTAGTTCATTTTTAATAACTTCACTATCTTCAAATGCAGTCAGTCCTACTCCATACTGAGGGAACGCCTCTAAAATGTATGTTTGAAATTTACGATCAAAGTTATTAAATATAGCTAGAGCAGTAAGCATCATTAAAATACCAAAGCCCTTTTGTATGTTGGCTGTATTACGTAGTAACCATTGATTTCTTTGTAATATTGCTTGGCCACCTTTCATGATGACGAGCATGGGAATAGCTGTCCCCAAGGCGTAAGAAAGAGTGATCAGAACAGCTCCTCCAGTAACACTCCCTGTTAATGCCAAAGAGATAACTGAAGCTAAAATTGGACCAACACAAGGAGTCCAAAGCAGTCCTAAAGAAAAGCCAACTAAAAGTCCTCCAAAGAGCCCAGTTGACGACGCTGTATTAGGAACTTTACCAGCGACCATGGTAAAGGCTTTCTCAAGTATGAGTTGTACTTGAGGAACAATTAAACTTAAACCAAATAGAAATAGAATGGTAATTGAGGCATAACGTAAGACATCTGGAGAAACTCCTGTTAATTTAACTAGGGTAGTTAAAAATAGAGTAAAGAAAGTAAAACTAGCTATAAAACCTAATACTACACCCCAGGGTCTAGCCTTATCTTCTGAAGTTGATCCAGAGAGGATAAAGGGAAGAACAGGTAATATGCAAGGGGAGAGAATTGTGACTATTCCTGCAATAAAGGCAAAGGCAATGAGTAATAACATATTAAATCCTTTTTAAAATTTCTTCAAAGCTACCACCATTCCATTTACTTATTTCTTCACCGTTGTCATCAATAACTACAAAAGTATGTTGGTAGGTAACTCCATACTTTGTTTTTAAACCTCTTTCACTATCATAGTCTGTTTTAATAATGACTGCACCATCAGGAATGTTATTTATATTATCTTTAATATCTCTATCAGCAACTTTACAAGTAGGACACCAGTTTGCATGAAAGAATAAGACTTTAGTTTTACCTTTATACTTTGTTAAAAAATCTGGAGAATAACTAACATACTCTCCCTTTTCTGAATTTTTATCCATCATCACTTCTGAATCATCTGGGTGATCTGAGTCCATTGCATTTGCAGCAGGAGTATCTTTATCGTTTTTCATAACTCCATCGTCATCTATAGCACCATCATTCTTGTTATAGTCAGTAGCCACCATGCTGTCATCTGTTTCCATGGCTGAGTTTGATAGTAAATAACCACCAGCTAATGCAATAACAGCAAGAACTGAGAGGCCCATGATTAGATTTTTGTTCATAGAAATTTTTAATTAAATTAATAATATAAAACTAATATACATAGATTAGAAGATGAATGTCAAGTAGACTTTACACAGATAATTTGCCTGAGGTTAGGCAAAAATCATTAATCTGCTAGCTGATAATAAATTCTTGAGACAACTTTTACTAGGATCATGATAATCAGTGAGATAATTAACCAAGGATCTACTTCATGCTGAGAAAGCTGGTATACAGCTCCCAAAACAAGAACTCCAGCTCCAACTAAGAATGAGGCTCTACCAGCTTTGAGTTGGTGTTGTTCTTCCCTTTCATCTCTAGGCAACTCTTTCCAAATTGTAGTGGTATAAGCCAGGAACAGTATTATTAAAAAGCTAATGAGAGAAAATTCTACGCTCATTGGCATAGATAATTGTGATACCTGAAGAAAGCTAACCAGAATGACTATCAAAATAACACTGATTATGATTTCTTTAATAAAGCTAAGAAGAGTTTTGAATATTTTCATTTTTTTGAATCTACCTTAAATATAACTTCTACTGGCTCTTTGAAAAAGTGGGCAATTTTAAGGGCTAAAAGTAGCGAAGGTACATAGTTACCTTTTTCTAAGGCAATGATTGTTTGTCTAGTCACTCCAATTGAATCAGATAACTCTTCTTGAGTTAAGTTTAATTTAGTTCGATAGAGTTTAACAAAATTTTTAATTGTTTTTGGCATTTTATAGCTATCTATTGATGGATTCTATCAGAAAATGGTTTGAACTTAAGTTATAAAATAGTTTTTATAAAGAATTAATCATTAGCACGGGAAACATAATCAAATGTGTCAGTATCAATCATAATAACGTCACCTGGTTTGATAAAAAGAGGAGCATAAACTTCTAAGCCAGTTTCTAGTGTGACAGGTTTTTTAGGAGCGTTTACTCTATTTCCAGCAGTAGCTTCTTCGGCCACTTTAACTTTCATTTTTACTTTAGGCGGGAAGGTAACTCCTAGTGCTTTATCCTCTTGGAAAAGAACATAGATTTTGATATCAGAAGTTAAAAAACCTTCTTTGCCATCCATCAGTTTTATATCAAGTTCTACCTGTTCATAAGTTTGTGGGTTCATAAATACAGCTTGGTCACCTGACATATAAAGAAACTGCATTTCTTGTGAGTTTAAGTCATAGTATTCAATTTGTTCATTAGATTTATAAGTAAAGTCTAAACTAGCCCCAGTTTTAATATTTTTCATTTTTACTTTACAAAAAGCGGAACCTTTTCCAGGAGAATGAAATTCTGATTTTGTGACTAAGTGAGGGGTACCTTTAAAATTGAGGTATAAACCTTTAGCAATGTTTCCGGCTTTGACTGTAGGCATGTGGTTCTTTCTATTAAACAATAAGTGCTTAGTAATGGTTCTGAAGTACAGATAGGAGGATTTTACTCGAAAAAGATGATAAACTAAAGGTCTAAATGGATAACAGAACTATAGATAGATTAAACCAGCTTAATAAACAATTTTATCAATCAGTTGCTACTGATTTTAATTTTTCACGTAATTACTATTGGCAAGGTTGGCAACAAGTTCTTAAAGTTATAAAAAATAATTTTGGTGACAAAGAAATTCCTGTTTTGGATGTCGGCTGTGGTAATGGCCGCTTTGCAAGTTTTCTTGAGGAGGGGAAAACTAATTTTAGGTATTATGGTCTCGACTCATCTCAAAAACTGTTAAATTTAGCCTCTAAGCAAGTCTCTCTCAAGACAAAAACTAACTTTTTATATTTTGACATAGTTGATCGATTAAAAAACAATCAGTTTGAGACTTTTTTTAAAGAAAAAAATATGAATGACCCATTTGATTTAATTGTTAGCTTTGGTGTTTTGCATCACATCCCTAGTTTCAATTTAAGAAAGTCTTTTTTTCACTCATTGGCTGATAGTTTGAATAAAAATGGAATTTTAGTTATTACTGCATGGCAGTTTTTAGATAACCCTAAATTGAAGGAAAGATTGATAGAATTCGATAAAGTGGGAATCCATAAAAATGATGTAGAAGAGAATGATTATCTTTTAGATTGGCGCCGAGGTGAGCAAGCTATTCGTTATTGTCACTTAACAACAAAGAAAGAAATAAGTGAATTGATCAAAGAAACAAATCTTAAAATTATAGAAATGTACAAAGCTGACTCTAAAACAAACAATTTGAACCAGTACTATATTCTCAAAAAAGGAAAATAAGGTACACTATAGTTATGAAACAAGCTTTTATACTTCCTATAGTAATTTTATCCCTCTTGGGTATTTTGGACGCAAGTTATTTAACTTATCAAAAAGTCCAAGGTATCATTCCTCCGTGTACTCCGGGTTTTCAATGTGAAACTGTTTTAAATAGTCCTTGGGCTAATATTGGCCCAGTGCCTTTATCTGCTTTGGGTTTAGTTTTTTATTCTATTGTTTTTATTTTTTCTGCAATGACCTTACTTGAGAAAAAAGTTAAGATTGGAAAAATGGAGAATGATGATGTTTTAATGACCTTAGCACTTATTGGTGGCGGTTTCTCTGTATTCCTTGTTTTTTTAATGGGAGTTGTGATTAAAGCTTGGTGTATTTATTGTTTATTGTCTGCACTTATTTGTGCACTTCTTTTTATAGTTAACTTTATTTCTTACTTCATTGTTAGTAAAAAAAAACCTTTTTTCTTAAAAAATAGAATTATTGCCACTCTTTATCAGCCATTTAAACAATTAATGTTTTTACTTGATGCAGAAGATGTTCATAATGGACTTACCAAAGTAGGTAAAGTCTTAGGTAATTTTTCTTTAACAAAAACAATTACAGCTTGGGTTTTTAAATATTCAACAAAAAAGACTGAAAAAAAACTTGATGGAATTATTTTTCCTAACTCAATCGGTCTAGCCGCGGGGTTTGACTATAACGGAGACTTAACTCAAATCTTACCTAGTGTTGGCTTTGGTTATCAAATGGTCGGTACAGTAACTTATCAGCCTTATGAAGGAAATAAAAAACCACGGCTTGGTAGATTCCCTGACTCAAAATCTTTACTAGTAAATAAAGGTCTTAAAAGTTTAGGAGCTGTAGCTATTGCTCAGAAATTAACTGGTCTTAAGTTTGAAAATCCCATCGGAATTAGTATAGGTGCTACAAACACAACTTTTGACTCAACAAAAGATCAACTTTTAGATATTATTAATTCTTTTAGGACTTTTGAAAAAAGTAAAGTGACGCATAGCTTTTATGAGCTTAATATTAGTTGTCCTAATACTTTTGGTGGAGAGCCATTCACTAATCCAAAGAGACTAGAATTTTTACTTAAAGCACTATCAAAAATCTCTATTTCAAGACCTGTTTATATCAAAATGCCAATTGATCAATCTGTTGTTGATACTATGAAGTTATTAGAAGTGGCTAGCAAATACAAGTATATTAACGGCGTAAACATTGGTAATTTAGCTAAAGATCGTAAACATGCTGATATGACAAAAGAAGACTTAAAGAAGTGGCAAACAATGAAAGGTAATTTAAGTGGTAAACCAACCTTCAAAAAATCTAATAGCTTACTTAAAGCTGCTAAAAAACAGTTTGGCAATAGATTTACCATTATTGGAACCGGAGGAGTATTTACACCTGAAGATGCAAAATTAAAAATGGAACTAGGGGCAGATTTGATTCAACTTATTTCAGGTATGATATTTGAAGGACCACAACTGATGGGACTTATTAATTTTGAGTTAAGTGAAAAAAAGAAGTAGGCTAGTTACCAACTATTTGATGAGCTCCAAAGCCTAATCCAAAAGCTACTAGTGCTGCTAGCATTCCTACAGCAAACATTTCTAAACCATTTTTCCAAACTCTACCTCCAATAAAGGTTGTGCGTGCTGCTCCAACAGCAAAAAGAGTTACTCCTGTTGTAAGAAGAGAGACTAAAGATTGATTTATACCCAGATTAAATATTGCATTTAAAATAAAAGGAAAAATTGGCGCAAAACCAGCAATAATAAAGCTAATAAAAGTAACCAGTCCAGTAGCCCACACAGGCCCCTTATTATCATCAAAATCACAGTTACAGGGTATCCCACCCTCTTGAGCAAGTTTACAAGGATGTTCAGTAGGAGCATTCTTATTTCTTAGTTTTCTTTCACTTTTTTCTCCTAGGTAATCACCCAGCCCCATGCTTAGACCATCGGCAAACAAATTAGCAAAACCTAATATTATTACTACATTGGGTGACAATTGAGCACCTACAACACCAGCCATAACCGCGAAGGTAGTTATGATACCGTCATTTGCTCCATAAACTGCAGCTTTCATTAAGCTAGGATCAAACTTAATTTTATTATTATTTTTCATGAGCTAATCATAACAAATTAAATACTCAAAATTAACAGCAACTAAAAGCTAATTATTTATCACATATGCCAAGATTCTGTTTCGGGTTTTGTGTTATACTAAGCCATATGACTAATTTGAATGAACTCAAAATAAATGATGTAATAGTTAGATTTGGCCAGGTATACAAAGTTTTCAAAATCGAAGAAAAAAATGGTAAAGATATGGTCTACTACAAAGGTCTTTTTAATAATTCAAAAAGAGCTGTTTCTATCTTTTCTATCCCACAAGACTCTATTGAAAAAACTAAAATAAGAAAAGCTTTAACAAAAAAAGAGCTAGATCATTTGCTCGGTGATGGTCTTAAAGAAGCTGAAGTTGATTTAGAAGCAAGTCTTAATACTATCAAGGCCGTTTTAAATACAGATGATCCTGCGGAAGTTGTTAAGACACTTAAACTACTTGCAATTCTTAGACACAGAAATGATAAATTACCCTTTAGTAAAAAGGAAGTATATGGTTCATTAATCAAAAGATTGTCTAGTGAGGTTGCTTATGTTTATTCTACTGAGCAAGATGGATCTAAAGAAATCATTGAGAAAGCTTTAGCTAAACTTGTTAAAGGTATGCCCAAGGCTAGTGACGAGAAATAAATTATCTTTTATTAAATAGTTGAAAGAAAACCACCTTATGTGGTTTTTTTATTACTTAAATATATGATAAAACAAGAGTATATAGAATTAAGTATTTAAAATGAATAGATCAGATATTTGGTTAATTGTTCCAGTTTTTAATGAAGGTAAATATTTATCTAAAGTTCTTACTAATATTTCTAAAATTACAAAAAACTATATTATTGTTGATGATGGTTCTAGTGATAAGAGCGTAGAGATAGCTAAGAAACATACAAACGAAATTTTAGTTCATAAGCTTAACCTCGGTAAAGGTGGAGCTCTTAAAACAGGTTCTGATTTTGCCTTTAAACACCTTAGTGCTAAAGCCGTTATCTTTATAGATAGTGATGGGCAACATGACCCCAAAGAGTTAAAATATTTTTATCAAGAATTTGACAAAGGGTCACAAGTAGTTTTTGGTGAAAGAACTATGGATTCTAAAATGCCCAAAATCAGAGTCTTTGGAAATAAATTTGCTTCTATTTTAGTTAATTTACTTTTTGGCAGTTATATTCCAGATATTCCATCAGGCTTTAAAGCTATGTCAAAGAAAGCTTATCAAAAGATCAGGTGGCAAGAAACTGGTTATGGGGTAGAATTGGAAATAGCAGCAAGAGTAGCCAAGTATAAAATTCCTTTTTCTGTGGTGCCAATATCTACTATTTATCATGATATGGATAGGGGTATGACCATTCTTGATGCGTTTAAAATTTGTTTTAAATTACTAAACCTTAAAATAACAATATGAGTATATTCCAGATAGCATCCATCTTCTTTGCCCTCTTCATGATGTATGTAATTAGAATTCATAAAAGAAAATCGGGTCTTAGAATTATTGAAGTTTCATTTTGGTATAGTATTTGGTCCCTTTTTATTGTTATCTCTTTATTTCCCAATCTACTCTTAGGTATTGCTGACGCTCTTAATTTTGGAAGAGTTTTTGATCTTCTAACTGTTATTGCCTTTATGATTCTTTCCTTGGTGATTTTTTCTACTTATCTTTCACAAAAAGAAACAAATAAGAAAATTGAAAAATTAATAAGAGATACTGCCCATAATGAAAGATTAAAAAATGGCAAAAAGACCTAAGCTCTCTGTAGTTATCCCTGTATATAACGAAGAAAAAACAATTGAAAAAGTTGTTTCTCAAGTAAGAAAAAGCGGTGTTAAGAATATTGAGATTATTGTAGTAGACGATAAGTCACAAGATAAATCTCGCTCTATCCTAGCTAAGTTATATAAAGCAAAAAAAATTGATCAATTAATTCTCAAAAAAGAAAATGCTGGTAAAGGTTCAGCTATTAGAATGGGTTTTGCAAAAGCTAAAGGAGAAATGATCATTATCCAAGATGCCGATCTTGAATATCACCCTAGTGAATTTCCAAAGTTAATTAAACCAATTGAAGATGGTTTAGCTGATGTTGTTTATGGTTCTAGATTCCAAGGTTCTGAAGCACATAGAGTTGTATACTTCTGGCATTTCTTAGCAAATAACTTACTTACTACTTTTTCTAATGTTTTTACTAACCTTAACCTTACAGATATGGAGACAGGCTATAAAGTTTTTAAAGCAGAAATAATCAAAGACATCACAATTGAAGAAAACAGTTTTGGAATGGAGCCAGAGATTACCGCCAAAATAGCAAAGAAAAAAGCCAGAATCTATGAGGTAGGAATCTCATACCATGGTAGAACTTATGAAGAGGGTAAGAAAATAGGTCTCAAGGATGCCTTTAGAGCAGTTTGGGCGATATTTAAATATAATGTTTTAGATTAAATTGCTAGATTGTTTTACAATAAGGATATGAAAGATAAAATTCTCATCACTGGTGCAGCTGGGTTTATTGGCTCTCATTTAGTAGACACTCTACTTAAGAATGGAACACCCCTTTCTAAACTTAGATTATTTGTTTTACCAGAGGAGTCACTAACCAATTTGCCAGACAAAAAATTTGACATTATTAGAGGTGATATCAGAGATAAGAAAATAGTTAAAAAATCTTTAGAAAATATAACGATAGTTTATCATTTGGCTGCAAAAATTGACTTTGATGGAAAAACTTATGATGAGTACAAAAGTGTTAATGTTGATGGTACTAAAAACTTTGTAGATATTTGTAAAAAAAAGAAAATAAGGAAATTTGTTTCCTATAGTAGTATTGGTGTCCACGGCCTACCTGCTGGCATAGGGGATATTGTTAACTGGGATGAGACCCATGATCCAACTTATACAAATTTTTACGGAAGGTCAAAATGGGAAGCTGAAGAAGTTGTTAAGGAGGCTCATGATAAGTTTAAAATGCCTTATGCCATAATTAGGCCAGCTAGTGTTTATGGTCCTAGGGAAAAAGGCCCTACTTTGGCTTTGTTTAAAGCTATCCAATCAGGACAATTTCTAACCATTGGAAACGGTGAGAATAAAATGCATTATGTATATGTTCAAGATCTTGTTGATGCAACCATTTTAGCAGCAAACTCGAAATTAAGATCTGGTGAATATATTATTGGAGGTGCAAAACCCAGTACAATGAATGAAATTGTAGAACTGGTTGCAAAAAGTATTGGTGTTACTAAACCAAAGTATTCACTACCAAAGAACATTGCTTTAGTTATTAGTTATATTTTATTACTTGTTACAAAAATAACAGGAATAAAACTACCTCTTTTTCCATCTAGAGTAAAAACAATGACGACAACTTACTTTTATAATATATCTAGGGCAAAAAAAGAGTTGGGATATAAACCAAAGTTTTCATTTAAAAAAGGAATTAATATAACAGGTAAATGGTATATAAAAAACAAATACCTATGAATAAGCCTCTAGTATCTATTATCTTAGCCACTTATAACTCTGAAGATTATTTAACAGAATGTTTGAAATCAATATTTTCCACCTCATATCCCAACTTTGAGCTTATTATTATAGATAATAAGTCTACAGATAAAACAATTAATATTATTAAAAAATTTAAAGATAAGTATAAGGAAAACATTAATTTAATCTTATCTTCAAAAAACCTTGGTTATGCTAAGGCAAATAATAAGGCCGTTAAGCAATCTAAAGGTGATTTTATTTTTATACTTAACCCAGATACTATTGTCAGTGATAACTTTTTAGAGCCATTGATTGAAGAAATAATTAAACCAAATGTGTCAGCTGTTCAACCCTTGGTATATTTGTTTGATAAGAAAACAATAAACTTAACTGGTAAAGTTACTCATTATTTAGGCTTTGACTGGCTTAAGGATTTTAAAAAAACAAACATACCTAAAAGACAAGTGATTAAATCTTTTAGCGGTTCTGGTATTTTAGTTAGCAAAGAATATTTCAATAAAGTTGGAGGTTTTGATGAGCTGTTTTTTATGTATTATGAAGATTCAGATTTGTCTTGGAAGTTTAATCTTATTGATAAGAAAATAATTTTTACTCCAAAGAGTGTTTTGCTCCATGATTATAAATATATTCCTAAAGATAACTACCAGCCTCTTAAACAAAAGCTTTTTTATATAGAGAGAAATCGGCTAATAACATTATTTAAAAATCTTTCTTTAAAAAGTTTATTACTTATTCTCCCAAGTTTGATATTTATGGAACTAGGTATGATTGTCTTTTCTTTTTATGAAGGATGGGGAATAACTAAACTAAAAACATATTTTAGTATTTTAAATAATATGAGCTTAATTCTAAAGAATAGAAGATTGATTCAATCACAAAGAAAGATAAGTGATAAATTAATATTTAAAAATTTTGTTTCTTCTATAACATTTGAGAAATTTTCAAACCCTATTATTAAATATTTTGTAAACCCAATACTCTCTGCTTACTTTTTAATCATCAAGGTGTTTATATGAGAATACTGCAGGTTTGTTCTTACTTATACCCAGCCTTAACTTACGGTGGTCCAGCTAAAATGGTTTATGACCTTAGTTTAGAGTTATCTGAAAACAATCATGTCACAATCTATACAACTGATGTTTGGGATTCAAAACGAAGGATTACTAAAAAAGAAAAATTAATTTCAAAAAGTAATTTAACAGTAAGGTATTTTTCTAATATATTTAATAGTTTAGCTTTTAAGATAAGATTTTTTACGGGCTTTGGAATGGTATTTGATTTTGTTAAAAACAGCAATAAATACGACATCATCCATTTTCATGATGTTTTTATTTTTCCTCAACTTTTCATAGCACTCCTGGCTATAGTTCTTAAGACACCGTTTGTAGTAACCCCACATGGAGTTTTAGATCCAGTAAGGTTAGAAAAAAAAACACTTCCTAAGAAAATAATGATGCCTTTGGCTAGTTTTTGTCTGAAAAGAGCTAAGGTTATTATTGCTGTCTCTGATAAAGAAGCTAAAGATCTTAAAAAAATTGGTTTTAATAATGTAAAAACGGTATGGAATGGCGTCTCAAAATTAAAAGTTAAACCTAGTGAAAAATTTAGTGAACATTTAAAGAGAAATATAACTACTCTTCTTTATATTGGTAAAATTCACCCTCAAAAAGGTTTAAAAGAAGTTATAAATTCCCTATCTAAATCAAAACTTATTGCACAGCTATTAATTGCTGGTCCAGATGATGGTGGGAAACAAGAACTTAAGAAAATAGTTAGAGAAAAGAAGTTAAATAATGTTCATTTCCTTGGTTTTGTTGGTGACAGAGAAAAAAAAGAGCTATATAAACTTAGTGACATTTTTGTTCACCCCTCTTATGCAGAAGGTTTTTCTATTAGTATCCTAGAGGCTATGCAAGAAAGACTACCTGTCATTATTAGTGATGGCTGTAACTTTAAAGAGGTAAAAAAATCAAAGGCTGGTTTTATCGTGAAAGTAGAAAAACTTGAGAAAGAACTTACTGAGGTTTTCAATAAGATTGCACTCTCTAAAGCTGATATTTCAAAACTAGGAAAGAACGGTGCAAAGTTGATAAAAAGTGGGTATACTATATCAAAGATGTCTTCTGAAAATTATAAGATTTATGAACAGTTTGTTTAAATTTAACTACTTTGGCCTCCACTCTTTCTTTAAATCAAATGACTCTCTTTTTATTGACTTGGCTAAAAATAAGTTTAAATCTTACACTAAAGGTGTTACTCATGAGTTTGAAAGTAGAAAAATAATTTTAGATTTTAAAGTAGTAAAAATGCTACCAAAACACTCAATTTTAAAAACAATTAGTAACAACACTTTTATCAGTAAAGACAGGTTATTTATTAAGCATAATTACTTAACAACAGACTCTTTAATTGCTACAAAATTTAAAGATAACGATATCCTTTCAATAAAAATATTTTTTAAATCAACCTTAATTTTTAATTTAGCTAATCTTTTAACTAGAAATCTTCTTAAAAGACAACTCTTTCAAAATATAATCAAGCTTTATATTGAACAAAGCCTACTTTGGAATTTAGTAACAAAATTTAAGCTAAATTGTTTACATGCATCTGCAATAGAAAAAAATAATAAAGTAATTGTTTTTGCTGGATTAAATGGAATAGGTAAAAGCACTCTTGCTCTTTATTTAACCCAAAAACAAGGTTTTAGTCTATTCTGTGATAACTATTTACTTGTAGAGAAAAATAAAGCCTATTTTTCTCCAGATGTAGTAAGACTTACTAAAAAAAGTTTAAATTGGCTTAATATTAAACCTAGCTCACTATTTGGTTTCAATAAATTTAATCTCGAAAGCAGTGATATAAAAATATCTAAACAGAAAATTTCTAAAATTAAATCTGTATATTTAACTACCAGAGGTGATAGATGGTCTAAAAGAAAAACACTTCAAAAAAGCATTATAAATAAAATAAAAAGCTTTCAAATTTCTAATCAAGAAGAAGTGTTGTTTGCTCCAGTTTCTCAATATACTTCTGAAAATTCTATAAATAACGCACCTATGCCAAACTGCAATTATTTTCAATTAAATTTAGGAAAATTAACAGACTTAAACTATGAATTTTAATATTAATTTACCATTTGTAGATTTGAAATTTCTTGAGTCACAAGAGAAGCATAAAAAATTCTTTGATGATTTACTTTTTAAATCTTCTTTAGAAACAAAAAAGGAGTTCTTTGTTAGCGTAAAATTTAATAAAGAGATTAAATTTTCAGAAAAAACTTATATAGAAAATAACTGTGTAGCTAATAGTAATGATTTTATTATTTTAGATACAAAAAGAAGTAAATGTAAATTGAATTTTAATTTATTTACAAAAAAGAAAATAAGCATTGAGTTAGAAGATGACTTTGATCTCTATTACTTTTTCACTTTCATTTTAGAGCCTTTAATAATTATTTGGAGTGCCCACCATGAGGTTTTATATTTACACTCTAGCGGAATTGCAAAAAATGAAAAAATCACCTTATTTCCAGCCTGGAGGAATACTGGAAAAACAAATACCATCCTAGATTTATGTCAAAAAGGTTATAGTTTTTGTGGAGATGATTTTTGTGTCGTTAAGAATAAAACTGCTTATCTTTATCCAAAATCATTGAATTTATTTTCTTATAACTTAAAATCATTCCCTAATGTTTTAAACCATATTGATTGGAAAACGTCACTAAGACTAAAGATAACAACAAAGCTAAAAAAACAGTTATTTAGTCTATCTCAGTCTCTTTCAGGCCCTTTATCAAAGATCTTTTTTAGAATTTCTGAACTGGCTGAAGTTTCCACAAATATAAAATTGAAACCGAGTCAACTCAATATAAAGACTTGTGAAAAAGGGGGAATTAAAGATGTCTTTATTCTTCAAAAATCTAATTTAAAAAGAACAACTAATAAAAATCTTTCTAACAAGAATGCTGAAAATAAAATATTTAAGACTATTCAATATGAGTTAAAAGATTTTTTTGAAATTTACTATAAATACTTATATTTATTTCCTGAAACTAATATTGCAATTGTTAACCAGTTTGAAAAGAATTATAAAAGGTTAATATCTGATAATTTATCTGAATTTAAAATAAGATATTTAGAAAAAAATAACCAATGATAGCTGTACTAGTAGGAACCAGGCCAGAAATAATTAAGGTAGCTCCTATTTTGAGAAAACTAAATAAAGATAATATTCCTCATATTTTTATCCACTCTAATCAGCACTATTCCTATGAAATGGATGCTAAAATTATCGAAGACCTTGGGTTAAAAAAACCTGACTATAATTTAAATGTTGGAAGTGCTTCTCATGCTGCTCAAACAGGTAAGATTATGGAAGGTGTGGAAAAAATTTGTTTAAAACATAAGCCTAAAATTATCCTTGTTCATGGTGATACTAATACAACTTTAGCTGGAGCTTTAGCTGCTAAAAAACTCCATATTAAGGTTGGGCATATTGAAGCTGGACTTCGTAGCTTTGATTATAAAATGCCAGAAGAAGTTAACAGAATTCTAGTAGATAGGATTAGCGATATTCTTTTTTCTCCAACTAAATTAGCTAGAAAAAATCTACTCAAAGAAGGCATTCAAGATAAACAAATAATTGTGACTGGAAATACTGTTGTAGATGCTTTGTATGATCATATTAATTTAGCAAAAAAATCGGAGCTGTTAGAATCTTTAAAAGTTAAAAATGATAATTATATTTTAGTGACTGCTCATAGAGCAGAGAATGTTGATACTAAAGATCGATTAACAAAACTAATAAGCTTAATCGAGTTTGCTTCAAAAACATTGGATAAAAAAGTGATCTGGCCTCTTCACCCCAGAACAAAAAGTAAGATAGAAGAATTTAAAATAAAGATAAGCAAAAAAATTATTTTTACTAAACCTGTTGGATATATAGATATGCTGTCGTTGTTAAAGAATGTCCATCTGGTTATGACAGATTCCGGAGGAATTCAAGAAGAAGCTTATATATTAAAAAAACCATTAGTTACCCTTAGAACTTCTACTGAAAGACCGGAAACCCTAACTGCTAACTTTATTATTGATAATGACATAGAAAAATTTAAAAAAGCTTGGAAAGCTTTTAAAAATAATAAAGTTCAATGGAAAAATTCTTTTGGTAACGGCAAAGCTAGTGACATTATTATCAATGAATTAACCAAGAAGAATGTAACAGTTTTGGGTCTTGGCTACATAGGTTTACCAACTTCATTACTAATGGCAAAAGCTGGTATTGAAACTAACGGCTTTGATATTGACCTATCTAAGATTAAATCACTCAGCAATGAAGAACTCTTTTTTGAAGAACAAGGATTAGATAAGCTATTTAAGAAAGCTTTAAAAAGAGAAACATTCTCAGCTTCTTCTACTCTGAAAAACTCTGATATTTATATCATTGCGGTACCTACTCCACAAAAAAAGGGTACTGCAGAATTAAAGTATGTTATTTCTGCTTTAAGTTTAATCAAAGAAGTATTTAAAGATGGGGATTTAATAATTTTAGAATCGACTGTTGGCCCTAGAGACTGCTTAGACGTTATTGTTCCTATAATTAAAAAGTGGAATAAGAAGTTTCTATTCTCTCATTGCCCTGAGCGTGCTATCCCTGGAAACACTCTTCACGAGATGGTCCATAATGATCGAATTATCGGAGGCATTGATAAAGAGAGTAATAAAGAAAGTATTAAGTTATATTCTCAATTTGTTAAGGGAAAACTTTTCCCAACTGATCCAACTACGGCAGCTGCTTGCAAGGTAATGGAAAATACGTATAGATCTACTAATATTGCTTTAGCTAATGAATTTGCTCAGATTGCTTCAGAATTAGATTTTAACGTTTGGGAGGCAATTAATCTTTCAAATAAGCATCCTAGAGTTAATATTCACTTACCAGGCCCCGGAGTTGGTGGCCATTGTATCCCTATTGATCCTTGGTTCTTTATAAATTCAAAAAAAGAAAATACTGTTATAGAAAAAAGCCTAGTTGTTAATGAAAATATGTGTAAAATCGTAGTAGGGGATGTTCTAAAGTTAATGAAAAAGAATAATATTAGAAAACCCACAATTGGCTTATTAGGCTACGCATATAAAAAGAATGTAGATGATTATAGAGATACGCCTACTCAAAAAATATATGATTTAATATCAAAAAAATTTAAAGTTAAAATAAATGACCCATATATTAATAACGATCAATTTGAAAAATTAGATAAAGTGCTATCTACTTGTGAAGTTGTTATCTTATCTACCGATCACGATGAATATAAAAAAATAGATTTTAAAAAATATCCTAATATTAAGTTCATTTATGATAGCCGAAACCTTTTTGAACAAACTGACATAGATGATACAAATATTAAGCTATATAAATTAGGTGTTAAAGATAATTAATAATGAAAATTTTAATAGTATCTGATTATTTTCAACCTAAGATTGGTTACACTAAAGTTCAAGTTGCAAGACACTTAATGTCATTAGGACATACTGTCAAAATATTAACCTCAGATAGGTACTTTCCTTTTCATAACTATGAAACTACAACTAAGAAGCTAATTGGAAAAAGAATTAGATCTATAGGACAGAAAAAAGAGAACAGATTTCTTGTAGAAAGAAAAAAAATACTTTTTGAAGCTTTTACCAGAGTTGTTTTCACAGGGATAGAAGAATCTATAACTGAGTACAAACCGAATTTAGTTATTGTTTTTGGAATAAGTACTTATACTTGTTATAAAGTTGCCAAACTCAAGAAAAAACTTAATTTTAAATTAATCATCGCAGATAGTCATCTTCCTTCTGAACTAAGCTCTGGAAATATGTATTTAAAAAATACTTTTTATTACATCTTTAGATTGTTGTTTTCTAGAGTGATTTCAGAAGAATCTGACAAGGTTATTGCTATTCAAGATAAAACAAAAGAAGTAATTAGAGATATCTATGGTATTAATAAAAAAATAAATATAGTCCCTAATGGAACAGATATAAACTTATTTAAATTTTCAAACAAAGAGAGAAATAATATTAGAAAAGAATTAAATATAAGTAAAGATTCTTTTGTCATTATTTATACTGGAAAAGTTATTAAACAAAAAGGTCTTGATATATTATTTAAATCTTTTAATTCTTTGATCAATAAAAAAGAAATATATCTATTAATTGTAGGCGGAGGACCTAAAGAATATATAGACGAATGTTATAAAATTATAGACAAAGATAATCATAGATTAATAAAACTAGTTGGTTTTAAAGATCAAAAAAATCTTTTTAAATATTACTCAGCTTCTGATTTAGCAGTTTGGCCATTACAAGAATCTTTGGCAATGAATGACGCTGCTGCTTGTTCTTTACCCTTTATCGCTAATTCAACTATGGGTGATAAAACTAGACTTAGTAATAAGAATGCATTGCTTTATAAAAAAGGCGATGCTGATAACTTAAGTAAAAAGATAAAAATATTTATTAAAAATAAAAGGTTAAGAGTTAAGATGGGTAAAAATGGTAGAGAGTTAATGGTTAAAAAATTATCCTGGGAAAAAATTAGTAAACAATATCTGTAACCTTAACTTTTTTAATTCATACTGTATAAATGCTCAAATGACTAATAAAAAAAATATTGTAGCTGCATTAGATTGGCTTAAGCTAGCCCAAGATAAAAATCAGGATAGAGGTGTATCAGCTTGGTTTTCATTAATTAACGGCTGGCAACCTTCCTATATAGAAACTACTGGATACATCATTAATACTTTCTTAGACTTATCTAACTACCTTAATGACCCCACTTTAAAACCAAGATCTATCCAAATGGCTAACTTTTTAATTTCTATGCAGTTACCCAATGGAGCCTATAGAGCTTACACCCCTACTCAAAAAAAAAATAATAAGGTTGTAGTCTTTAATATGGGCCAAGACCTTCTTGGTATGGCTCAAATATATGAAGGGACCAAGATCAATAAATACTTAGTTTCAGCAATTAAAGCTGCGAATTATTTAGTTTCAATACAAGAGAAAGATGGAAGTTGGATTAAAAATACATACGGTAATACAACTCACACTTATCATTCTAGAGTTGCTTGGGGTTTACTCAAAGTTTATCAAATTTCAAAAATTACAAAGTTTAAAAAAGCGGCAATTAAAAACCTGGTTTGGGCTAAACAGAACCAGCTAAGCAATGGTTGGTTTGAAAAAAATGAGTTACCGCCTCCTAATATTCAATTGCCTTATACCCACACCATTTCTTATGCTATTGAAGGATTTTTGTGGTCTGGTTTAATACTAGGGAGTAAAGACTTCCTGCAAGTAGCGCTAGATGGAGCAAAACCACTTTTAGACTATTACCTTAAACATAACTTTTTACCTGGTACCCTTGATAAAAATTGGCAATCAAAAGATACCTATAGTTGTTTGACTGGAAATGCTCAAATATCTCTTATGTGGTTAGAATTATATAAACTTACTAAAAATAAAAATTATCTTTATGGTGCAAAGAAAATTAATTTGTATTTAAAAAGCATTCAATTAACTAACTTCCCAATAAAAAACATCAATGGAGCTATTCCAGGTAGCTATCCAATCTATGGAGACTTACTAAAGAACAAAGGTTACTGCCGCTTTGCTTATTTAAATTGGTCTACTAAATTTTTTATTGATGCCTTGTTAGTTGAAGACCAAATTAACTTAGAAAACTAATGACAATACTCAAGCAACTAACTAACCTTCTAAACCATCCTCTAAACAAGAAGAGAAAATTTAAGACATTTTTAAAGATAATTTGGTGGAAAGCAAACCAGTTATTTTTTAAATTTCCAGCCATTATTCAAATGACAAAAGAAGCTAAGCTAGTTTGTTATCCAAATAGTTCTTATGGAAGTTTTGTTGTTTATGCAAATTTTCCAGAGTTTGAAGAAATGAATTTTATATATGAAACAGTTAACAATGGTGATACAGTCTTAGATGTAGGAGCTAATATTGGAGCTATCTCAATTCTCGCTGCCTCTAGAGGAACTAAGGTTCAAGTATTTTCATTTGAGCCAACTGAGAAACTCATACCACTAATTGAAGAGAATATTAACGTTAATAAGTTTCAAAATAGAATAGAGGTCATAAAAAAAGCTGTGTCAGATAAAACTGGCAAACTCCAATTTATTTTAGAAAGTGAGTCTGAAATAAATCATATTTCATCTAAGGATGATGATAGTAGTAATTCTATAGAGGTGGACTCAATAAACTTGGATAGCTTTGTAAGAGAGAAATCATTGGGTATAATTAATTTATTGAAGGTAGATGTAGAAGGAGCTGAACTATCTGTTTTTAGAGGTTCTCAGGAGTTATTTGATAAAAAAAGAGTTGAAGTTATCGTTTTTGAACTTAATAAAAACATCTCAAACTTTGGGTATAATGAAAAGACTATAATAAACTTCTTAAAGCACAACAGGTTCTTTGTCTTTGAACTCAATAAAAACAAACTCCAACTTGTAAATAATAGATTTAAGAGTGATAAAACAACTAACTTGATTGCTGTATTAAAGAACAAAAAAGCAATTAAAAAAGTATTTAAATATTTACAATAATGTCAGCTACTCATAATTATATTAAAAAAATCATTACTGACAATTTTGGTTCAAAGAAAATTAACATAGTTGACTACGGCTGTGGAAGTGGAGAATTACTTAATCACTTAGAGAAGAAAAGTATAAAAAACTATTGTGGATTTGAGGTTGGAGATGATTGTTTAGATAAAGCTCAAGCTTCATTTCAAAGTAAAAAAATAGATTTTAAAAAGATTAATAAAAAGAAGTTACCAAGACTTGGATACAAGAAATCTGTTGATTTAATTGTATTAGTAGGGGTACTCCAATACATGAGTGATAAAGAAATAAACTATTTACTTAAAGAAGCTAAAAGAGTCCTAACTAAAAATGGAATAATTGTATTAAGTTGTGCTGTAGATCACCGAATTTATAAAGCATTTAATTTATATCAATTTTTGATTCCAAATCATTATATAAATAGAAAAAAAATATTAAATAAAATTAAAAATGCAGGATTTTCAATTGACTTAGAGGTAGAAAAAGGTCTATTAATAGCGCCATTATTTTCAAATATCTTTTCACTTTTTTTTGATGGTTTGGATAGAGTAATATTTAAAACGAAAGGAACTATTGGTCCAATAGGAATCATAGCAAGAAAAGTTATAAAACCATTCATAATGCTGGAATATAAGTTACCAATTGATTTTGGGTATACTTTTTATATAGGAGTTAAGCAGAAGTAAATCTATTTTTTATTTAAAAAATTAAACTTCATTTTTTTGTCACTTAGGAATGTTTTAAAGATTTTAAAATCAAGCACTTTAAGTTTAATTGCAACTATTACCATAAACAGAGTATATAGAATTCCAATTAAAAATATTTCAATTATAGAAATTGGGTTATAAGTCATTTTTGTTCTTAATATTATGACAAAAACAAAGATGAAAAAAAACTTAAAATATAGTTTATAAGGCACTTTAAATTCTACTGACTTCTTAATGACTTTATACGAAAGAGTAATAGAAGTTAAAAATACTAATGAGTTTGCAAAGATCACTCCTAATATCCCCCAGTACTTGGCTCCTATGGCTCCCAAAATAACACTCAAAAAGGTTAGAACTAAAGATATCTTAAAACGACTTCTAACTTCTCCTAATCCATTTAGAACCGCCGTTAAGTAAATGTTCATCAGAGTCAGGATATAAGCTAAACTCATTACTCTTAAAGGAATCATTGCCTCTTTTACCCACTTAAACCCAAACATCATAGAGATAAGCCCTTTTGAGAAAAAGAAAATAAATAATCCAAAATATAATCCAACAAATGGTGCTATTTTAAACAGTTGGTTTAAAAGTATTTCAAGTTTATCCTTCTTACCCTCAGATAACTCTGAAACTAAGGGCAGGATCATTTTTCCTACTGGCTGTAATACAAGGGTGGAAACAGAAACAATAGGGAAAATAATATTATAAATACCAACAACAGCTACATTTTGAAAGTAAGTAAGAAATAGCACATCTATATGATTAATAAATATATAAAGGGAAGAAGTCAAAAATGTGGGTAAAGCATATTTAAATGCTTTATTAAATAAGTTTGGCCTCCACTTTAAAGGTGTTATTAAAAAATTGAATTTTAATCTTATTAAAATACTAAAAATAATAGCCACTAATATATAAGCAAAAACAAAGGAAAATGCATAATATCTGATATCTTTAATATCAAACAGGAAAAATAAAAAACTAAAAATTAAAGTAAACCCAAGTCTTAGTAGTTCAATTGAAGAGTAGTATTTATCTTTCTGAAGACCAACTAATAATTTCTGTATGCTGGAGACAATTCCACTAGCAATTAAATAGAGAGAGAATAAAAAAACTAAATCTTTAGAACCTTGGTGTTTGAAAAAATTAATTGATAACCAATTGTTCCCAGCAATTAAAGCTAATGATATTACTATCGAGGTAACTGTCTCAATAATTTGATCATATTTATATAGATACCAACATAGATCAAATTTTTTCTGTCTATATAGTTTTGGTACAAAATAAGAAACGGCATATCCAAATCCTAAATCATTAACAATAGTAAACATTCCAAAAAAAGATAAAACAGCATAAATAAGACCATACTCCTCAATAGAAAGAGCTCTTGAAAAAATCATTCTCACAAAATAACCCAATGGAGAAGTAAATAGGGTAAATAAAACTATGATAAAACTACTCTTTAATATTTTATTTGTTAGATTTTGATTTTTAACCTTAAGCATTACTTTTCTTTTTCAATATAAACATATGTTGGCATTTTGTATTTACTAAATCCTGTTTTTATAGTTTTCCCTAAAACATAATCACTCTCCAAATCAATATCCTTATCTGCTAAACACTCAATTAATTCTATAGGGATATTACCTCTGAAAATAACGACAGGTCTGTTTTCAGGACTACTCGATAAACTTTCACAATATACTTTCCAATAAGCATCAGTAAAATTTATGGATCCAGGCATATGGCTGTCTAATAAGTATACAAGACCCGGCAACCTACTTACAGCAACTATATCTTTTTCATAAAGGTTTTGAAGTTCTAGATAAGATCTTATCTCAGTTATATAAAGGTACATATCTTTATCCAGAAAAATTGAACCTCTATTTTTTGTTTCATATAATTGATGAGGAGTTAATAAACTACCCTGCCGATGGGGAAGAATAAAGGCCGTTAAAATAATTTTTAAAAATGCTAGAAAAACCAAAAGATAAGTAACATTTTTGAATACATTATAATTTTTTTTAGAAATAAAAAACAAACTTGCTACTGCCCAAATAGATAGGTAAAAAAGGGACAAATTTATAATCCAAACATTAGATCCAATAGTTGAGGCAACTGCAAAAAATATTAATACGATAGAAAAAGAAATTTTATCAAGTTCTTTTAAAATAGAAAACTTAGTACTTTTAATTCCATAATATGAAATAATAATCATTAAAAATAAAAATATTGCAAAGGAACTAATACTAATTGGATAACTTATCAAAGATAAAAATACAAAAGTTAATAACAAAAAATTTGACAAAATGCGAAACCATTTTTCACGAAAAGTTTTTAAATATTTACTCAAACTATAATAAGAAATTGATGCAAAGAAAATAATTGCAAACTTTTGAACAAAATCATATAAGTATCTGAAAACTAATCTAAACCCATGGCCATCTGTTTGTTCTGATGACATTTTTGCGAATAAGTAAACATCAGAAAAAACTGAAGAAATTGAAATAAAATTAACTCCTAAAAAAACTATGATTAAATAAAATAAAATTGAAGAATAGATGGAATGGCGTAAAAAACTTTTTAAATTTTTTAAATTAATTACTAAAAGAGCGGTGAAGTGCAAAATTATAAAGGGTATAAAACTAGGAAGTCTAATTAAATAAATAGGGGAAATACAAATTGACAAAAGAACAAGCCAAAATAAAGAACTATTTTTAGTATTTATTTTATCCCAGTATTGAATAAGGAAGGCGACATACAAAGTGATCATAAATTGATTTAACCCGTTATAAGAAAGTACCTGGATACCAGTACCTAAAGAAATCAAAGTTGTAGCTCCAATCAGTAAAATAACATGAGTAAAACTGACTCTAATTATTTTTTTAAGTTCACTATGATAAATAGATATTAGTAAAATTATTCCAGATATAACAATTAACAATAATCTTAATTGACGAGCTACTAAAAAACTTATCCCATTAGGGAATATACTTTGTACTACTACCTGATAATGTGTGAAGTTTATTCCCAAATTTTGTTTAGGCATAAACCCTAATACAGCTAAACCTTCATCAGATAAATCAATGCCAAAAAAATTTCCAATAAAAACAAGTAAAAATCCAATAAACAAAGTAAGAAAAGAAATCTTTACTAAAGATTGACTAAATGTCTTTTTTATACTGTAAATCATAAGAAGTTATAAAAAGAAAAGCATTATATAATACATCAAGTTTAAAGCATTGCAGTTATTTATGAAATCTCAATTTAAAGAAAAAATACTAGTTACAGGTGGTGGTGGCTATATAGGATCAATAGCTACAAATATGCTGTTAAAAGATGGTTATCAAGTTGTAGTTATAGATAATTTCTCTACTGGATATAAAGACCCTCTTGAGTTTTTATTAAAAAAATTTAACAAAAAACAGTTAACTTATTATGAGGCTGATTTAACTCAACCTATAGATTATATTTTAAAAAAAGAAAAAGACATTAAAGCCGTCTTACATTATGCTGGGTGTTGCTCAGTAAATGAGTCTATTAGCAACCCTCAGAAATATTTTCATAACAATACTTCAGGATCTCAAAGCCTATTATCTTCCCTCACTCGAAATAATATAAAAAACATTGTTTTTTCTTCAACTTGTGCTGTTTATGGAGAAGCTCAATATCTACCAGTAGATGAAAATCATCCAACTAATCCAACTAACCCATATGGTCTTTCAAAAAGAATGACTGAACAAATGATTGAGTGGTATGGAAAATCTAACTACTTGAAATATATAATTTTAAGGTATTTTAACGTTACTGGAGCAGGTTTAAATAGTACCTTAGGAGATTCTAAAAAACCTTCCGTTCACTTAATCCAAAATGCCATCCGAGGGGTATTGAAAATTGAGCCCTTTTACCTTACTTGCCAAAATGTAAATACAAAGGACAAAACACCAATTAGGGATTATATTGATGTAGTAGATCTAAATAAAGCCCATATATTAGCTCTAAAACATCTTTTAAACGGTGGAGAAAATCATATTATCAACTTAGGAACAGGAAACGGTAATTCCGTCTTAGAGATAATGGAGCAAATTAGTCAAATTACAAAAATAAATATTCCCATAAAAAATTCTGATTCCAGAAAAGGAGAATATGCAAAAATGATTGCTGATACTAAAAAAGCAAGTAAAATTTTGGGTTGGAAAAAAAAGAGAACAATCAAAGAATCTATTCAATCTCTTAAAAAATGGTATTCAAAACATCCTAATGGATGGAACAAATAAAGGTTACTCTTTTATATTAATTTTATCTTTTATAACAAAGGTAGGACGATTTTTTACCTCGTGAAAAATAGTAGCTATGTATTCACCCAATATACCTAAGGTAAATAACTGTAATCCACTAAATAAAAGCATTAAAACGATTGTAGTTACAAACCCTGGCACTTCTTGATGTAGATCTCCAAAAAACCATGCTGTCACATATATAATCACCATAAATAAGGAAATAAAACTGAAAAGTATTCCAAAGAAAGTAGCTACTCGTAACGGCTTTGTAGATGTTGAAGTAATCCCGTTGATTGCTAATGAAAAAAGTTTTTTAATAGTATATTTAGGAACACCCACAGCTCTCTCTGGTCTATCAATTGGAAATGATTCTGATGAATAACCAGTCCATGACCTTAATCCTCTAACAAACTTTACTTTTTCTGGCATAGCATTTATTTCTGCTACAACTCTTTTACTAAGTATCCCAAAATCACCGCTATCCATATCTACTGGGCTTTCTGATGCCAGAGAGTAGAACTTATAAAATAGTTTATATGCTATTTTTTTTAAGAAATGTTCCTTTCTTTTTTTTCGAGTTGCATAAACTATATCTAGGCCTTTCTTTTGGGCCAGTTGATACATTTCAATTAGTTTTTCTGGTGGATCTTGTAAATCAGCATCCATAATCCCAACATAGTCACCAAGAGCGAATTTTAAACCAGCCACTATGGCAACCTGTTGACCAAAATTTCTGGTAAATGAAATTAGTTTTATTTTTTTATTTTTTTTAGAGTGTCGTTTTATTATTTTTTCACTTTTATCAACTGAACCATCACTAACTAAGATAATCTCATGTTTTTGAGGAAGATTTTTAAGGAACCTTAGTCTGGAAAAAACTAAAGGAAGACTCTCTTCTTCATTATAAACTGGAATAATAATACTTAAGGCAACTTTTGACATCGATTTCTTCCTATTGATTGAGGTTGATCTTGATTAAAACACAGGGCATTAAAAAAAACAATATTTTCAAAAAATGCCTAATTACTTCTTTTTAAGTACAGCAAACAAGCTCAAACCAAATGGCAAAGGAATATGCTCTGTAAGTTTATACTCAAAAATACAATACCATTTAACTAATTTATTAATTAAAGGCGATGGGGTATGAACTGAATACTCATCTTTATTATTTTTATTAAATAATTTTCTTTCAATGAAATAAGCTAGAGGCAAAAGTAAAACACCCCAATATCTTAGTTTAACTATTTCAAAACCAGATTGAACTATGACTTTTTGTAAATCTTTTCTCTCGTATCTTTTTTTGTGATCGTTAATTTCGTCATGTACAGACCACATCCAACGCATTGCTGGAACATTTAAAATCAAATATCCTCCAGGTAACATTAAACTTGATATTTTCTTTAAAGACTTTTTATCTTCTTTAACATGCTCTAAGACATCTAATAGCAATACTATATCTGCTTTATTGCTTAGTTTTGGAAGACCATTAGGAAGAAAACCTTTCTTTATAGGTACACCTGTGTTTTTATGGGCAAACCTAATAAAATGTTTATCAGGTTCAATACCAATGCATTTAAATTTATCTTTAAGAGATTTAATAGTGAAACCAGCCCCACAACCAATGTCAATCAAGTGTTTAGATTTATTCTTTGATTTTAAAAATATTTTGTTTAATTCATTGGATACAAAAAATCTTCTAGCTTGCCACCACCAATGTTTTTCCTCTAGATCTGAATAATAACTAATATAATCTTTTTTCATAAATATTCTAATTAATCTTTACTATAAACAATAAATCCAAAACTAATTATTCCACTGAGGTTAATTAACATCAAGCCCATAAAAACATCCTTTGGTAAATCCCAATAATGAAAAGGCCTTAGCCACCATAAATCAAAAGTCTGTTCATAAACACCAGAGTGCATGTGCCAAATAGACCATGAATCTTGTTCAAGATTCCCCCAATAGTTATATTCAATATTATTTAAACCTTTTGAAACATCAGACACATAGGGATAATCAATAGTGCTTATGTTCTGAGGGGAGTCATTAATCCTTAGTAATTGTAAAAATAAGGATTGCTTCTTCTTTAACTGAGCTGATGTTGAACTTTCAAAAGATGAAAATATTAATAATTCATTATTTTTATCTTTGATTTTCACACTAGAAATATTTAAAATAAATTCTTCTTCTATATCAGCAATTAATTCTTCTTCATTAAGATTAGTTCCATTTAAAACATACTTAAATGAGGCATTCTGCTCACTATCAGGATCCATTTGATGATTTTTTATTTGTAAAGAAAGCTTATTAATTGGGTGAGTTGTAGAATTATTAAATTTAATAACCGACAAAGGTCTCATTCCTCTCCATACAGCCCATCCTAAATCAAAAGGTGCATCAAAGCCATCAGACAATCTCAAGTTATATTTTCCATGAGAATAAGTGTTTTTTATATTTTTGACCCTCTTAAAAAGAGTTTTCGATAGTTTAAAAGAAGGTGCATAGCGAGCTAACTCATTTCCATATTCATAAACGTTAAAATTTCTATTATTAATAAATGCGTCAGTCTGTAATCCAGCAAACCTTATTTGATATGGTAAAAGTACAGATAATAAGTTTATATAAAAACCCAAGAGAAGAAGTGGATAAAAAACAAAATAACGTTGCTTCTTACTCACTTCTTTATAAATAAATCCTATTAATATTAACAATAGAGGAAGAATGGGTAGCATATACCTCGGGCCCCAGCTTGAATCTCCATGCCATACTGGATAGTCTACATTACCCAATAAAGTTCCAATATTCCACAAATAAATAAAAAATAAGGTGCCAGCTGCCACAATTTCAGGAAGTATTTTCTTTTTTAATTTAAACCAAAATAAAATGATTATCAGAAGAATAGGAGAATATATAAAAATGCTTTTTCCTGGACTTAATAAAATTCCCCAGATACCTTCAATTATAATATAAGCCGGAGGAAACAGAGGAATAAAAGATCCATATCCAGTCTGATCAACTCCGCCAAATCTAATACTATTGAACCACATGTAAGAAAGTAGAAAAGGGATAAAACCTAAAGAAGCTATCAAAATATCTTGAATTAAGTTTTTTATAAATATTAAACTTAATTTAAATTTAACTAAAAATAAATAATAAAAGCCTAATGCCGGCAAAACTAATAGATAAGTCGGATTATAAGATAGGACAACAATTCCATAAGATAAACCACATAAAAATAAATACAATTTTTTCTTGGTTTTAGTATATTTTTTTAAAAATAAAAATGTTGCTGTCATCATGCTAACAAACATCATATGAGCAAAAGTATGCTTAGAATAAACAAAAACATTAGTTCCTATTGAAAATAAAAAACTTAATAATACTGCCTGTTTATGCTTTAAATCTATTTCTTTTAAGTATTGATACATAAACACAACAAATAAAGCTGCCCAAAAAGAGTTAGTCATGCTAGCAAATAAGAGAACAGGCCAATCATTTTGAAGAGGGAAAGCAGAAATCATTTCTGTTCTACTCATTTTTAAAAAAACATCTTCTAAAAATACTGCCGGTAAAAGAGATAAGGAATAACCTAAGCCCGTAGGACTGTATAATTTCCCATCACTAGAGTCCATTAAGCTCATGTGAATATTTTCATCAGGATAAAGCTCTTCAGGCATCTCAAATGTATGATCATAATACATTCTTCTAGTGATAGTTAGGTATTGAAAGCCATCTTGAGAATCAACAAAACCTGACGCAAAAAAACTGAAAAAGAAAAAAGAAAAAAAGAAATAACTAAGTAGAAACTTTTTCATAAATAACTAACTTAATGTAGTAATAATAATTATATTTTTTTTACAAAAAAAGCAAATAAGGATAACTATTATCTATCCCTTGTAATAAAAACAATATAATAATATAACAAACATATGATTCAATCTATATCAGAATTAGAGGACTGGTACTCAAAAGAAGATCCTTGGGATTACGAAAATAACCTTCAGGATATTAAAAGAAAAGATATTCTTATAGATGAACTTCCTAAAAGAAAATATATGAATGTCTTAGACATAGGATGTGGACATGGATTTATCACAAGAGAATTACCAGGAGAAAATCTTTATGGTATAGATCTATCTCATAAAAGTATAAAACAGGCAAATTTACTTGGAAAAAGAAAAGGTAAGAAAATAAAATATATTCAAGGTGACTTATTTGCAATTAATGATATTTTCAAAAAAAAGAAATTTGACCTAATCATTATTACTGGTGTACTTTATCCCCAATACATAGGAAAATCTTTCACCTATGTATATCACCAGATTGATAAAATGCTTAAAAAAGATGGGATTCTAGCTACCGTTCATATTAGTGAATGGACCAATGCTAGATTTCCATACTTACTATTAAAAGATATGTATTATGACTATATTACCTATACTCATAATCTGAGGATTTACCAAAAATGATATTGATGTATCACAAAATAGCTCCAGACTCTCCTACAATGTGGTGGGTTCAAATAGATGAATTTTATAGACAAATGTGTGAATTAAGGGGTAAAGACGTTGTATATCTAGATGATTATGATCCAAATAACCCAAATCATGTAGTTATTACCTTTGATGGAGTATATGAAAATGTACACAAACATGCTCTTCCTATATTAAAAAAGTTTGGGTATCCATTTGAATTATTTATTACTACAAACTACATAGGAAAAGATAACCAGTTTGACAGAATTGATAAAAGAACAGGTCTGAAAACAAATGAGCCTATTACAAACTTTGCCTCTCTTAAACAATTAAAAGAATTGGTTAAAAATGGAGGAAGATTAGAATGGCATACAAAAAGTCATCCAAATTTAACTAAAATTAAACAAGAGGATTTAAAAAAAGAGCTAAATATTCCCAAAAAACTTAAAAACTTTGATAAAAATGGTTTTAATTGGATTGGATATCCTCATGGAGAATTTAATGACAAAGTTATAAAATTATCAGAAAAATTATTCAAAGGTGGTTTATCTGTCATACAAGGAAATGATAAAAACCCTTTCAAATTTAACAGATTAACAGTAATTAACGATACAAAAATATCAAATAATTCAATCGGAGTTATAATTCCGAGCTATAATTATGGACAATTTTTAGTTGAAGCAGTTGAATCAGTTTTAAATCAAACTAGACCTGCAGATAAGATATTAATTATTGATGATTGCTCTACTGATAATACACAAGAAATTGGTGAAAAATTTGCAAGAGACTTTCCTGAAAATATTGTTTTCCATAAAAATAAAAATAACTTGGGTATAGTCAAAAACTTTAATAAAGCAGTTAGCCTGTTAAAAACTGACTACATTACATTTTTAGGAGCAGATAATAGATTTGTTAGTAATTACTTAGAAGAAACTAGCAGAATATTAGATGAAAATAATAATATTGCAATAGCTTATACAGATTTTGCCCTCTTTGGGGCTAGAGCTAGCGAAATGTTTGACAGAATGCCTCATAACCGAAGGGGAAAAATAGTTAATAACCAATTCTTTATTGTTAATTTTCCTGATTTTTCAAAAAATGAAACTAAAAAATTAAAAGAAATTAATTTTATGCATGGTTCATCAATGTATAGATATGATGCTTATAAAATGGTTGGAGGATATTTAGAATCTAAAAAAGCAGAAGACCATAATTTATTTCATAGAATCATAGAAAATGGTTGGAAAGCAAAAAGAGTTCCTAAACCAATTCTTGAGTATAGACAACATTCTAAAGATCAAACTAATTCAAAAATTATCTATCAAGCTGAACTAAAGTTTTATAAAGATGAATACCATAAAATAAAATTCAGTTTATTGGGAAAAATATATAGGTGGGCTTATCTTAGTAGAAAAAAAAGAAAAATTCTTTCAAAAATAGAATATAAGCTTCGTGTTATTAAAGTAAGATCTAAAAATATCATAAAAGATCCTAAGTCTGCATTAAAAAGATTTATTAAAAAAGTAAAATAAAATTATTTGTTATATTTAGAAAACACCTCTTTTGGTGTAGAATCTTCAAGCATTTTTCCGTGCTCTAACAAAATGGCCCTGTCACAGAAGCTCCTTACAGCATCTTCATCATGACTAATAAAGACTATAATCTTCTCCTTACTTTCCTTTATCTCTTTGAGCCTCTTTAAACATTTCTTTTGGAAATCTATATCTCCGACAGCTAATACTTCATCGATTAAATAAATATCTGCTCTAGCATGAATAGCAATAGAAAAAGCCAACCTCATAACCATTCCAGTAGAGAATCTTTTAAGTGGCTCATGTAAAAATTCTTTTATTTCACTAAACTCAATTATGTCTTCCAAGACTAAATCAATTTCTTTCTTATGCATACCTAAAATTGCACTGTTAAGATAAATATTCTCATAACCATTAAGGTCATAATGAAAGCCACCACCAAGTTCAATCAAAGGAGCTACTTTACCTCCTATATCCATCTTACCCATTGTTGGATAGGAGACACCAGCAATAAGCTTCATTAATGTAGATTTACCAGCTCCATTGTGCCCAACAATTCCTACTGTTTCACCTTTTTTAATCTCAAATGAAATATTATTTAAAGCTCTTAACTGTTTAGCCCATGATTTACCCATGATTAAGCTAGGGATAAGTTCTTTAAAGGTACGATCACCTTGTAAATTGAAGTCTTTAGTTACACTGGTAAATTTAATTTTAGGATTATTCATTAGACTACATCTGCAAAAACTTTTTCAAACTTTTTAAATAATAGAAAACCTAATAATAAAGTAACTAAGGAAATAAATAATGCTGAAGCAAGGATTGGATATTCTATTGGATAGCCAAACAAGACTGCCCTATAACCTTCAATAATACCTACCATAGGATTTAATTTATATAACCAAACGTATTTAGTTGGAACCATTGATAAAGGGTATACAACTGGGCTCATGTACATCCACACCATTAATACCAAATTTGTTAAATACTGAATATCACGGTAAAAGAGATTAAAGGTGGAAAGTAATAAAGATAAACCAGTCATAAGGATAACTTGGATCAGCATAATTGGAATAAAGAGTAGTGCCGTTAAAGAAAGAGGAACACGATAAACAATAATTAAAGCAAAAAATAATAATACAGAAAAAAGAAAATCTACACCTTTTGCCATTAATACAGAGTAAGGAATAACTTCTCTTGGGAATGCTACCTTCTTAAGCAAAATATCATTGCTTACTAAACTGTTTGTAGCTGACATAACACCTTGTTGTAAAAAATTCCAAGGAAGAAGTGCTGCAAAAAGAAATAAAGGGTATGGAATCTCTACAGGAAACCTAAAAACAACAGAAAAAACAAACGTGTAGACTGCCATGAGTACCAAAGGGTTAAGAATAACCCAGAAATAGCCTATTACAGACTGCTTATACCTGGCCTTAATTTCTCTTTGTACCAATTGATATAAAAGAAATTTGTACTTATAGAATGGCTTCAAAATAGTAAGCATTACAAAATAATTATACTTAGCTTCCTGTATTTAGGATAGTGTTATATACTTTATTTAAGAAAAGCTTATTTATGTTAGAAAAAATCAACAAACACTTAGTTGGATATTTATTTATTTCTTTTTTTCTTTTTTCTTTTATTTTCAAAGACCTTATCTTAAATATTTCTACAGATCTTATTGATTGGAGAGATTATGCTTATGTAGTATGGGTGATTAATCAAGCTATTGGAAACTTTAAGGAATTTGGAACCAACGGATTATTTAATGGCAATGCTTTTTATCCTCTTGAAGGTATTATGCTTTTTTCTGACCTACTATGGCCACAAGCATTTATCACCTATTTCTTCAGTTTATTTAATTCGAATATTATTACTCAATTCAATTTAATGTTCTTAACTACTTTGGGTTTAAACACTTTCTCTATCTATTTCTTTTGGAATAATATATTTAAAAAGAAAAACAATATTTTCTTTGCTAGTTTATTAACTAACTTTTCACCATTTTTCTTTTTACAACTCTCTCATTTTCAAATGATCTCCTATTGGCCATTTTTTATTTCACTTGGATTTTTGTTTAAAGAAAAAAAGAAATTAAAATATTTATCACTTTCAGGATTATTTCTAGCTGTTCAATTTTACACAGCAGTATACTGGACAGTATTTTTATTAACTATCCTTGGTATATATTATCTTGTCAGATTACTTAAAAAAGAAAGTATCTTTAAACTAGTTAAAGAACTTTTTGTTATTGGGTCTGTTTTCCTTGTTTTGGTAGGTCCAATCTATTTTAAATATTCTGAGGTAAGAAAAGCTTACAACATTGAACGAAGCTACCATGAATATGTTGCATACTCTGCAAACTTGAGTGATTATGCTTTCAATTGGCCATATAGAAGTTACCTAGCTAACTCAAAAGTATTTACAAAAATAAACAGTTTAAACAATCATTGGTCAGGAGAAATAGCTGGTTCTGCCTCTTTAATTGTTTATCTACTTTCTATTATTGGTGCTATTTTAATCAAGAAGAATAAAGACCACCTTTCAGTAAATATCTCACTTAAAGAAAAAGATTTATTCTTTCTATTATTAACTCTCACAGGATTTTTCTTTTCATTAGGTCCAAAACTAACTTTTAATGGTACTTATTTAGCTGTCCCGCTACCTTTTGCTATCGCATTAAAATACTTTGCTATTTTTGACCCTATAAGGGCCACAGCTCGTTTTAGTGCGTTATTTTATATTGGACTTTTTTACTTTGCGACTAAAGGACTAATTAAAATAAATAAAAAAAGAAGTATTCTTGTTATATTAATAGCCTTAATACTATTCTTTGTTGAAATAATTCCATTAAGTTACAAATCAGAATCAAACAATTACTATCCTGAAATATACAATCAAATTGAGGAAAATTGTTCCAAGAAAGCTTTACTTTTAGAATATCCATTTAATCAAGATAACCATGGAGCCAATGTGGCCACAAACCTAAAATACAAAGCATCACAATTGACTGCTTCCGTTGAACATAACTGTAACTTAGTAAACGGGTATGCTGGATTTGACCCTCAAGAATACCTTAATTACACCTCAACATTTAACTCCTCTTTAAAGGCAACTGATTCTGCGAAGTTGAATGAAATCATTTCAAATAAAAAAATAGACTACATTAAGGTTAATAAAAAGTATCTTTCTGATGATAAACTAAAACAATTAGAAAATATCAACTTTAGTTCTAACTTTGGATCAATTGCTAATGAAGATGAAAACTTTCTACTAATTGAGATAGAAAATATTAATGAATAAATCAGTTTCAATCATTATCGTTAACTACAATGGTAAACATTTATTAGAGGAATGTTTAAGTTCGGTTTTTAAAATTAATTACCCTAGAAACCAGTATGAAGTAATTTTGGTTGACAATGATTCCCAAGATGATTCTGTAAACTATGTAAGGAATCACTTTCCTAAAGTAAGAGTAATCGAAAGTATTAAAAATCTTGGTTTTGCTGGCGGGAATAACCTTGGTATTAAACAAGCCAATGGGGGATACTATGTACTCCTTAATTCAGATACAAAAGTAGACAAGAACTGGCTTAAAGAATTAGTAAATACAGCACAAGGTAAAAACGTTGGAGCAGTGTCTTCAAAACTTCTTTATTACACTCCGTTTTTAAAACTGGAAATAAAATCAGAAACACATCTTAAAACTAACTTAAGCAGCAGTAATGACTTTTCTCCCTTGGGGTTAATTGTTGAGAAGGTCAGAAGAGATAAATACCCTGACTTTGATGGGTGTTGGTATCAAAGTGGTTTTTATCAAGTAAGAGGTGAAGATCTAAGGACTAGATGGACAGATGGACATGGACTGATTCTTTTGCCAATTGAAGATAATAAGGAAACTTTTAGAGTTGTCGTTCATGGCGTTCCTAGTGATTTTGAATCTAAATCAGATTACCAAGTAATTTTGAGCGGTAAAGTAATTAAATCAGGCATAATTAGATCTAATGACGTTGAGTCAATAAAGATAGAAGTGAATAAAAAAGATTATCAAAAACAGTTAATTTGGTTAGTTCAAAATGCCGGAAACTCTATTTTTAAAAATGGATTGGGTAGAGATATTGGAGCTGTATTAAAAAAAAATGATACTGAAGTTAAAGAATTTTACGACTTTGATACTGATTATTATAATAAGCAAAGAAAAATTGTCGGACTATGTGGAGCAAGCTTTTTAATTAAAAAAGAAATAGTTGACCAAATTGGCTTATTTAATGATGATTTCTTTATGTACTATGAAGATGTTGATCTAGGTTTAAGATTATGGAAGAGTGGCTGGGATATTATTTATGAACCAAAATCAATTGTCTACCATAAGCACAAAGCCACAACAAATAAAGAAACTACTGTATTCTTTACTAAACTAATTTTAAAGAATCATTTAATATTTTTACTTTCTCATTTTCCATTGAGAATATTTATAATTAAATTTACTTTGTTTTTTTTAAAAACAATGATATTAGTTTCTATCTTTAAATTATTTGAGTTTCTAAAATATTATGGTGGTAAATATGGATTAGTTTACCTGGAGAGAAAAGCTCGAGTAGAATCTTTACAAATCTTAATGAAAGTTATTCTTCCAACGTATAAAAGAAGAAAAAAACTTGAAACAACTCAAAAGAGAAATTTTAATGAATTAGTACAACACTTATATTGATATGAAACAAAAAACTGCTGCAATTTACGATCGTTGGTTATACACTCTAGGTGGAGGAGAACAAGTTGCTTTTGCTTATGCTCAAGCTCTCACAGAAATGGGATATAAAGTAGACCTTGTTACTCATAAATTGATTGATCCTTTCAAAGCTGAAAAGAAAATGGGTGTTAGTCTAAAGAAGATAAATATCAAATATATTGAAGAGTCATCTAGTAAGGAATTGTCTGGATTATCAGGTAAATACAATCTTTTTATTAATACTTCTCACTTTGATTACTTTCCAAATCGTGCAAAAAACGGAATTCTCTCAGTTTTCTTTCCTGGAACTATTCGCTTATCTATTTATGAATTTCTAAAAAGAGCTTTATTTGTCCCTTCTTTTAGAAAACTATTTATTTACCCTTCATATTACGAAGGGTTTGCATTTGATCAATATCAAAATGGCAAAATTTATAAATGGTTATCAAAAGAATCTTCAATTGTCTTTAAAGATGATATTAATAAATTATCTTTAACTTTTTACTTAGAATACTTTACTTTTGCAATTATTGATCAAATGAATTTTACTCTAGATAAAAAAGTAATCAAGCCTGCCTATAAAACAGTTAATAATAAAGAAAATTTAATTACTTTCAATTTTAATCTTAAAAATACAGAAAAGAAAAAACTAACTATTAAGATGCCTGATCATCCATATAATAAAAAAGTTGCGCTGATTTCTTTAACTATTCCTGATATTAGGTTCACTTTATACAATATTTTCAAGAAATTATTCCCAGTCTGGGAAATGAGATTACATGGTGGCCCCGGAATTACACAAATGTCAGACTTAGAATCATACTCAAAAATTGTCACAATCTCAGAGTTTTGTAAGAAATGGATTTATAAATACTGGAGTTTAGATAGCAAGATCCTTTATCCTCCTGTAAACACCGATAACTTTGCTCCAGCTAAAAAAAAGAGAAATATTATTCTTCATGTCGGTAGATTCTTTATTACTGGTCACTCCAAGAAACAATTAGAACTTGCTAAAGCCTTTGTCAAAATGGCCAGTAAAAATAAACTTGATGATTGGGAACTTCATTTTGTTGGAAGCGTAGCTGAAGGAAGTACTCATAAAAATTACTTCAATAAAGTAGTTAATGAATCAAAAGGGTATTCAATCAAATTCCATAACAATACTTCGTTTACAGAACTTAAAGATTTATTTTCAAAAACTAAAATATATTGGCATGCTACTGGGCTTGATGAAGATGAAGATCGAAACCCTTTAGCGATGGAACATTTTGGTATTACAACAGTAGAAGCTATGGCAAGTGGGTGCGTCCCAGTTGTTATTAATAAAGGTGGTCAAAAAGAAATTGTAACTGATAAATGTGGGTATAAATGGAATAATAGAGAAGAGCTAATATCTCGCACTATAGAATTAATCAATGATCCCAAAAAATTAAAACAATTAAGTAAGGAATCCATAAAAAGAAGTGAATACTTTAGTAAAGATAGATTTAAACAAAGGTTTAAAGAAATTATAGAAGAAAAATGAAAAAATTATTAAAACATCCTGCTTTATTAATAATTTCTATAATTTTCTTCTTACTCCTATTTAAAAACCCTTATTCTCAACGAAACCTTATCTCTAACTTAAGCCCATTCCCAGATGCCCAGTACTATACAACAACTCCTCGTTGTTTTTTAAATGGACAATCATGGAAAATGTGTAGGCTTCATAACCCAGAGTTTAAAGGAATTGAAACAGCTGTCCCACCGGCTTACTCCTTAATCATAACCCCTGCTTACATAATAAACTTTGATGTTAGATCTTTTTATTTTATTAATCTCTTGCTTTCTTTTACCTCTTTACTATTGCTATACAAAATCTCTAATAACTTTTTTAAGAACAAAGCTATAACTGGTGTAATTTTACTTTTTTATGTAACTAACTACTTTATTTACTGGTACCCATCTTTAGCCATGGCAGAGAATTTATTCTTACCTTTATTCTTAACCAGCATCTTACTTTTACAAAACAATACTTCAAAAAAAAATAGTTTCTTTGTCGGTTTTATCTCAGCATGTTTTTATGCTACAAAATATGCTTTTGCCCCATTAACTCTTGTTTTCCCTTTTATTTATTTTCTTAAAATTATATTTACTAAAGAAAATTTTAAAGATAAGGTCATCCATTCAAGTTTTGTTGCGATACCAGCCGGGTTAATTCTTTTCAATTTAGTAGGAATAAAAGAACTATTTGGAGTTGCTAATGAAATGTCTAACGGGGCAATGAACTCAAGCAGCTCAAGTAGAGTTTCTTCTGGAGGAGGTTATTTTTCCATAAATTATTTTTCTAAACACTTTAACAGCTACTCAAAAGCCTTACTAGGTAAATCAGAAAAATTTTTATGGGACAACACTCCCTTAGTTACGAAATGGATAGCTTTACCAGGATTACTTGGACTTTTATCATCATTCAAAAAAAGTGAATTCAAATTTACAAAAATATATTTAATTGTTGCTATTATTGCTCAGCTACTCTTTATCTCAACTTTTTATGTAGTGGATATTCGTTATGTCTACCACTTCTTACCAACTCTTTTACTTGGATTTGGTTTCTTTTTACAACTATTAAATAAGTCATTCTTAAAAAACAAAATTAACTTTTATGCTTTTATAACTATGATTTTAATTATTTACTTGGGATCTAATATTTTAAGATTAAAATCCGCCATTATGGTTAATCTTAAATATGCTGAAACTCCATGGTGGTATTTATCACAGGTAGAAATGAATAAATATTTCAATGAATATCAAGAGTCTTCGACAAAACCCAGCTTAATAAGCTTAGCCTCACCGTTCTCAGTAGACAACTATTCTGATCAAAATTATGTTGTTTTACCTCTTGATGCTCAACAAGATTTTAGAAGAGCTATGAGTGAAGTTTGGGGACCAAATAACTATGAAAATTTAATTAAATTATATGAAAACAAACTATTGAATAATGAAGAGGTCTTTCTCACGAACTACGGTATAAATGGAGCGGGTTATTTCCAAGAGTCTTATTCAGAAATTGAAAAAAACTTTGTACTAACTAAAGTTCACACTGGCTGTCATAACCTTTGTAATATTTACCAGCTAAGCATTAAAGAAAACATTGAATAAAAACAAACTTTATAACAAACTATTAACCGTAGTTTCTCTTATTAGTATTACGGGGACTATTTTCTTACTACGCTGGATATTTTTCCAACAAATTGATCTAAGCTATTTAGATAACCTTTATTCATTCTCCCAATGGTCTATCCCCCTAAGCTCTAGAATCATGGGAGACACCTATCTCTATTTACATTCAGGAACACAGTTAATCATAAGTAGTTTTGAACCATTTATGATTAATCCAGAAACACCAATCTTTGGAAAATTATTATTTGGACTCTCTATCAATAAATTTGGTAATCCGCACTTAATATTAATTTTTTCACTTCTAATACTTTTAGTAACTCTTAACTCTATTGGTAAGAAATTCTTTAAGTTAGATAAATGGCATAGGACTTTATTAATCCTACTAGCTGGAACTTCGCCAATTATCTTAGAACAAATCACAACACCCTTACTTGACCTCCCTCAAACAACTTTATTTTTTATTCATCTATATTTTTTACTATCTGCTGGAATAAGTAAACAAAAAAACAAAAGCATCTTATATTTAGTTACTTCTGGAATAGCTCTTGGAGCCATGACCGCTACCAAGATTGCCTTATATCTACCGCTCATCTTCCTAATTGATAGCTGGTACTTATGGAAAAAGAAAAAACTATCTTTAATGATAGGAATTATATTAACTTCAGCACTCACCTATACTCTTGTCTATTCCCCATACATTATTAAACATGGAATTATCAACTGGCTTAAAGCCCAAAAATGGATGCTTAACTTCTATTTTAACTCTGACGTTATATCTACTCCAGGTATGATCTTAATTACTGCTTTCACAGGCTGGTATAAAGGTTGGTGGGGTAGTGGTTGGGAAAGAATTACTGCTTGGTCAGGAAGTTGGGGGATTGGAATCTTAGCGACTATTGGAATTACTATTGAGCATTTTATTAAAAAGAAAAAAGTCTCTGATGAATACCTTTACACACTTTTTATAGTACTGATAATATTAATCCCTTTATTAATCATCCCATTCTGGCCTAGATACTTTGTCTTTTTTATTCCACTTTTTTGGTTAAACTTAATAGCTTGGATAAAAAATAAGAAAATAATATTATTACTACTTTTATTTCCATTACTAAGCCTCTTTATCATTGGAATGAATTCTTATAAATTCAATCAAAATAATTTTTATTCCTTGTGGGAGAAAGCGTCCTATGAAGATATGTATGAACAATTTTCTTTTGAACACAAAAATAAATATTCAAGAAAAGAATGGACGGCAAATAAGTTAAAAGATCTAAAAGAGATTAATACCTATAAACTTGAAGTTAGTCAGGAAAAACCTCAAAAAATAACCTTTAATAGAAAAACTCAACCAATAAAAGTAACTAAAACGGGCTTTAAAAAAGTAACTACTACCACGTATCAACTAGAATGGAAGATAGAAAGAGGGTTATGGAAACTTAACAGTTTTAATGAGATTCAAAATAAAACAGAAGATATTAATGCCCATAGTAAGGAATTAGGGACACTTTGTATTAATCCAACTAAAGTAAGAGACTGGTCAGAGCCTTATCAACAAGTTTCTAAACTACTTAAAATTACAGCAGAAGAAGTAAGTAGTAAAACAATGAAACTTGCCCCAAGAAATTACTGTATCCCTATTGGAGAATTTAGTCTTACTTCAAAAGTGGATATTATTTTTAAACCTGGTGTTAATTATATTAGCTTTGATTAAATCTTCCTTACATCACTTAGAGCAATCTTTCCAACCAAAGCAGTTAACAATAAAAATGAAGTAAATATGTTTATTGTTAAGACTTCTTCTAAGCTTCCGTGATTAAAGAAAATAGCAAAGAATTGTATAAATAAAGCAATTATAGCTAATGCACCCCACCAACTATTTCTAGCAATAAAAAATTGAGCGTACAAAGTAACAAGAGAGTAAAGAGTTCCAAAAATAGCCACCATCCAAATCAGACTACTAATATTTAAAAATTTACTTCCAAAAATAACATTAATTACTAAGTCTGGGAAAAAGAAATATATAAAAGTAGACACACTTCCTATAAATAAATAAACAATAGATAACAAAATCAAGATTAATAAGGAATTGTGCTTACTATCTTTGCCAGTAAAAAAAGAAAAAGCAACTTGTGATAGTGGCATAGATACATAAAGAATAATTTTACCTAATAAAGAAATTGATGAATATAAACCTGCTTGATCTGCTGGGAAAAACTTTTTAACTAGAATAATATCCACATTAGCTAAACCTACTAGACCCAATGTAGTAATAAGTGTAATGAGTAATCCTTTTCTTTTTAAATAAGAAAAAATATTTAAAAACTTATGAGTAATATTTTTATCAGAAATTACCTTTGTATTCCCAATCATTTTTTTCCCCACTGCTAATCCAATAATTAAGGACAAAGTAAATGCTAAAAATAAATTAATTAAATTTGGTGAAATAACAATCACGCCAATAGCAAATGAAAACTTACTAAGAATAATAGTAATCAAAAATAATCCGGCCCAAAAGAAATTTTTAAATGATTGTAAAACAGAAGAATAAAAAATTTGAAACAACATTAAAAAAGAAGTAACTACTACAAAAATAATAGCTGGTAATCCTAAATTACCTTTAAAATATACTAAAGTAGAAAAGATAAGCACTAAAATAGTAAGTAGTGGCATATGTGTTTTTAATTCACTAAACAGCCACTTCTCTAAATCTAATGCTATCTTTTTTCTTCCTAAGGTATCTTCTTTTCCAATTCTTTGAATAACAATTAATCCAAAGGTTGTGATTGGAACTGAGAGAAATAAGACATATGACATTGCTGTCATTAACTCTCCATAATCAGACAAGCTAAAAGACCGTGCAACTATAAGGTTAATTAAATAACCAATCACACTTACTATAAAACTAGCTACTGAAAAAATAACACTAGATCTGATGAAATTACTTTTGAAAATTTTTTGAAACATTACTTAGTATAGGTTATCATTTTTACCTTTTAGAAACTATATCCAGATGAAAGATTAATTAAAGAATTATTTGTTATTTTATTAAAACGTGGGGGCGATACTGGTGTAAAGTCCAGCCTACGAAACTAGACTAGCGAGTTCGATTCTCGTCGCCTCCACACCTAAGTTTACAGTTGATTATATTTATATATCATGCTTTAATATAAATAATTCGTAGGCTGGACAATCAGTTACACCAGTAACTAGTTTAGCAAGAAACCACTCTAACAGGTGGTTTTTTTGTTCCCTAGCCTTATTGCTTAATTCACCAGTTTTGCTAGACTAGTAACAGCTTAATGACTACTAAATTAAAAACATTCCTCCAGCATTTAGATAAAAATATATTATTTTATTTAACTGCTTTTCTGTTTGTCTTTATCCCTTTATATCCAAAGCTACCTTTAGCTGACATTATTCCTGGCTACTTAGTCAGAGTAAGACTAGAAGACTTCTTTGTTCTCCTAACAGGAATTGTCTGGGCTGTGCAATGGTTTAGAAAAAAAATAAAATGGAATACTTTCTTTTTCTGGGCAATTATTGGCTACCTAATGATTGGCTTTGCTTCAATTATCTCTGGAATTTTTCTTAACCACACTATTCCTGGTGAATTACTTCATATTAGTAAAAGTGGCCTACACTTTTTTAGATATGCAGAGTATTTCTCCCTTTTTGTAGTAGCCTTTGCAGCTCTCACTAATCAAAAACAACTTAATATCTTTTTCAAACTTTTGATTATTACAATTATATCTATTGCCTTATATGGGGCAGGCCAAAAGTATTTAGAGTGGCCACTCTATAGCACAATGAATAGAGAATACTCAAAAGGGCAAGCTCTAACTCTAGGTGAAGGAGCTAGAGTCCAATCTACCTTTGGCGGTCATTATGATATGGCTGCTTATATGGTAATTACTTTACCTATTATTTTTACTTATCTACTTTATGCAAAGTCTTGGCGAGTGAAAATTTTTCTATCACTGGTTGAACTAGCTGGAGTTTGGATGCTGGTTCTCTCAGGTTCTAAGACGTCTCTGATTGCCTATGGCTTAACTCACTTGGTGATTATCCTCAATTACCTAATGATCAAAAGATTTAATTGGCTCAAACTAGCCAAATATCTAGTGGGACTAAGTGCTGTTTGGATGATTTTATCTATTGCTATTTTTAGCATAAACAGAGAAATGGCAACCACTTTCTTAGACCTATCTTTAAAAGTTCCTGTAGCAGGACAAATAATAGGAAAGTTTTATACCTCTGACACAGACGCTAGTAGGCCAAAAGATTGGACAAACACTGAACCTGTATATGAAGAAAAAATTATTCTTTTAGATAATGGTGAAGAAGCCATTGAATATACTAAAAAAAAGGAAGAATGGTCTGCAAATGCAATTAAATATGGCATCTCCATGGGTATTAGATTGGATACTCTCTGGCCTAACGCCATTACTGCTCTTAGAAGAAATATTTATCTAGGTTCTAGTTATGCCAATTTAAATAAAGAAGCTTTAAACGAATTCACTGAAAGTGATAGTACAGATAATAATTTCTTAAGAACGCTGGGTGAAACAGGCCTTCTTGGATTTATAAGTTTCTATAGCATTATTGCTTTGCTAATTATTACTTTAATTAAAGTGAAGGTAAAACCATTAAGCCCTGCTTTTATTTTTTCTCAAGCCTTACTAGGAAGTATCATTGGACTCTTATTTAACGCTATCTATATAGATGTTTTTGCAGCTTCAAAGATTGCCTTTACATTTTGGTTGATGGCAGGTCTAACATTAAAAGCCTTCTATTTGAATCAACCAGAGTTATCTAAAAAATTAGATAAACAGAGAATAAAAGTAGTTAAAAATTTTTGGAATAAACGTTGGCCATTCTTATTAGCTACTTTACTCCTGGGCTTATTATTATGGAGAAATCCTTATTTAGAGGAGTTTACAATCCTAAATAAATTCAACTTCAAGGGAGATAACTATGAAAACTTAGTCTTGGCCAAATGTATTGTGGAAAAAAACAGTTTCTCTCTTTGTAGAGAAACGACAAGTCTACCAATTGATTTTGCCCCTGTTTACTCGTTACTAGTTGTCCCCATTTATAAGGTGATGAGTAATACCAATGCTTACTTCTTTGTTAATTACTTCCTATTTACTTTAACCTTTATCTTTTTATACGGCTCACTACGTAAAATAGTTAAGGGTCATTGGTGGCAATTTGGATTCTTAACGATGTTTGCTCTTAACCCTCTTATCAGAGAATTTGTTATGGAGTCCACTTCTATTAACATATTAATGACTTTGATTTCCCTTGCTTTATATCTCAAGATTTTAATGATTCCTCACTTCAAGAAAGCCTACAGAGTTTTCTTCTCTCGCAACCTGACTTTATCTGTCTTACTTTTAGGCCTTAGCTTCTTTACTTATAGTAGCTTCAAATACCACCCTGACCCCCTTTTTAAAGACTCATCGCTGGGTGGAAAAGCTCTTTCTTACCAACAAATAAAAAGAGCAAACTTAACTTTTGATAAAAAATTAAAAGATCGCCCTTACCTAATCACTACTGGCAATCCTTATCACTTTGACTTATATGGTAATAATAATTACTTATTACTACCTTTCTCTCCTCACCAAGAATTATTTACCAAAGGTAATAAAGTTTGGGGAGAATTTAACTTAAGTGATGGGACTCTGTTTAACTATAATAAAGTAAAACAACCCAAAGATTTGCATCCTCTATATAAAGAGATTCTTACTACTAATCCTCTCTATTTTTCCGATGCTAATAGTGGAGACTTCACTGATCTTAGGAGAGCTTTTTCTACCAAAGTCATAGACTTAGAATGTAATGAAGAGTGTAACTTCTACCAGCTAGGAGAAAAACTAAGATTAGCAAAGTTAATAGAGCCTACTACATATAATAACCTTCCCCTAAGTACTCAATTTTCTGAGCTAACTACTAACCCTAAGCAAGACATTTCTTTTATTGTTACTGGACATACTTATCCTGACCCTAACTTAAAAGAGAACCAACCCTTACCAGGACAAACTAAAAGATATTACTCCAAACACTTTGCTAGTAGGATTACACCCCTCATAGATCAATCAGCAGATTTCCTCATAATCATTGGAAACTTAGTAGAAGAATTTGTTGATGGAAGATATACAACCTTTGATAAGTACTTTACAAACCTTTATCCAAAACCTTTAATTAATATAGCTCAGTATTCTGATTCAAAACGCAGTACTCCAGGATATCAAAACTACATCCTTGGTGATAATTACTTTATTAACGTCAGACCAAGCCAAGAACACACTCTAACTAAAGCTGAGAAGTTAGCTTTTTATAATAGTTTTTATGAACTAGAATTTTCTGAAACTGACTACGTTTTTATCTTTAGTTATCAAAACCTTAAATATAATTCTGACTTTGTTAATTTAGTCTTACCAAAACTAAATCAACTAACAAATAAAAGCATCTATATCATCTCTGGTAGTGGGGGAGAGAAAGTTAAATATGAATCAGACTTAGGGCAAATTATCACCAACCCTGAGCCTAAAATTGATAATTATGATAATGTTATTTTTATCCAAACAGGTTTTAACGAAACCACCACCGCCCAAGCTCTCAAAATTGATATCGGTAAGAATAGTGGGGCTACAATTACTCCAATAGAGTTCTAATGAAAAAGTTTTTTCAGAGTGGCACCTTCAAAAAAATCTTAATTTGGAGACTCTATTTGTTTGTTCCTTTATGCTTAGGATTTCTATTTCTACCCTTTAGAGAAAACTCTCTTTTTACAACTATTTGGCAATACACTGACAAATATCCAGTAGTAGAACACCAGCTTATTTACCCATGGAGTAATTTTGACGGAGTACATTACTTAGCTATCGCTTCTAGAGGCTACATTAATGAAGGCAGGTTCTTACCACTATTTCCAATACTAATGAGGGTGCTAGTGACGCCATTTACACTCCTTTGGAGTCTAAAAGCATATGGAGGTTTAATTTTTACTAGTGGCTTATTCTTATCCAACCTATTTTTTATTTTAAGCTTATACTTTTTACAAAAATTACTTAAATTAGATTATGACAAAGAAACTATTAAAAAATTTATTTTATTACTCCTAGTCTTTCCCACTTCATTTTTCTTTGTCTCTATTTATACAGAAAGCCTATTTCTACTTCTTAGTGTCTTAGTCTTATTTTTTGCCAGAAAAAAGCAATGGGGTAGAGCAATAATATTTTCTATGTTACTTAGTATCACTCGCTTACCAGGAATTTTAATTATCATTCCTCTAATCTATGAATATTTAACTTTAGAACTAAAACTAACATTAAAAAATTGGAAAAATATTTTTTTAGTAAAAAATACTCTCAAATTACTAAAGTTCTTACTTATCCCACTACCACTACTTTTCTACGCCCTTTTTAACTACTTTAAATGGTCTGATCCCTTGTACTTTGTTAATGCTCATGGAGCCTTAGGTAATAGTAGGGAAGTGTCATCAATTGTTTTTCCTTTAGTCACTATCTATAGATATATAAAAATATTTATAAGTGTTTCTGTCAAACAATATGAGTTTTGGGTCGCTTTATTAGAGTTTGTCTCATTAATCATTGCCACGTTAGGAGTAACCTTTGCCTATATAAAAAAGGTAAGGCCATCATACATTCTCTATTCAATAGCAATTATTTCTTTACCTTTATTATCCGGAACCCTAACAGGCTTTCCTAGATACTTACTATTAGCTTTCCCTATCTTTCTTGGGTTAACTATGCAAATAAGTAAAAATAAACTAACTTGGAAACTTCTCCTCATTTCCAGCTTTATCCTCCAATCTATACTTTTAATGCTCTTTGCTAGAGGTTGGTTTATTTCATAAGATACTAACTTGACCTAACCAACAAAATACAACCTATAATTGCTATAACTAAAACTATTGACATGAATACGCGATGTGTATATAATACTCCCTTGTAGTAAGCAAAAACCTTTAATCCATTTAGATTCAGGAGAGATGCTATATGTCAGAAATGACAAACGTACTACCGACGGAAGAAGCGCAAGGATTGTTCAACGGTGAAGCTACCGAGTGGCGACCCTGCCTTTGCGGCGCAGGATCATCGTACTTTGTTGAGACTGGTGAACGTTGCGACGAGCAAAGCCGGGAATTGCATGATAACCATGTGTTCGATCCCGACTTCGTGCCTGATTTTGACAGTCTGTTCGGTCTTGGTGACTTGCCCGGTCTCGGCGGAATGCCCGGTCTCGGCGGAATGCCCGGTCTCGGCGGAATGCCCGGTCTCGGCGGAATGCCCGGTCTCAGCGAAATGCTCGGTCTCGGCGAAATGCTCGCAGCATTGGAAATTGCAGAAACGATGGCTATAGTCGAAACGATTATGACCTCGCCTCTGCCAATCTCCATGCGCCTATCGCTGGTTGAAGCCCTTGTTCCCGGCGTTGAAATCACGGTTGTTGCAGAACCGTTTTCGTTGTTAGACTTGCTCGACAATGACGACGTGCCTGACTGGCTCAATGATTTTGACGACCAGCCTGACGACTAAGGTCTGAAGGCATCGGTACTACAATACTACAGTACAAAACGAACCCCTCTCCATATACATCGGAGGGGGGCTTGTCGTTTATAGACACTTTTTAATATTTTTCCTTGACAATTATTATTTTTTCGATAACATAGCAAAGTCCACAAAATCATAGGAGAATAACAGATGACGTTTTATCCAATGAAAACCACCCACCCTAATTGGGAGGCAAGAATTCATCCTGATCTTTTGCAGGAACTAATCTCAAAGGGAGTAGTTTTAACCCCTATTGAAGATGCTAGACAAACAGGTAAACACCTTCTTGTTCAGACAAAAAGCAAAGGTGTTTATGTCTACGTAGGGAATAAAGGAACTGGTGATGCAAAATCTATTTTAGAAAATATGCTCACCGACGAATCAGTGGAAATGCCTGCTCCAGTAAGAGTAGCTGCAATTGAGCTATCAAGGACAAGTTAAGCTAAACCGATTGCTTAACTTCACAAAGAAGCCGCCTATCTTAATGGCGGTTTTTTGTTGATATATAAAGACTAAAATCACCTATTTAAAATACTATTTGACACACCTTATATCACTTGTTATTATATCAATCCTGTTCAACAGGCATTTTCTAACCTTGGCAAGGTTAAAAAATGAGCTCTTTAAATGTCAAAAAACAATTTATTTATGTTCATCACCTAGTCTAAAGGAGGTACTAAAGCCTGGATTAACAATTTGTTCTATAGTTGACTAGATTCACGAGACACAATCTATCTACCAATAACGACAAATAAGAAAGAGGTAACATGGAACAAACACTGACCTGCAAGAAATCTGGTAACGGCGCACATGACATGATGAGTCTTGCACCTGCACCAATCGGAAATCCGTTTGCACATGGCGTATTGAATCCCAACGACCCGGCGATGAACATCTGATGATGGCGAAGAATTGGAGAGACTTCTGTCTGTAAAACAGAAAACACCAATAATTGATGACATCACTCAGAACACATGACATTTATCTGCCAACGCAACAAAAGACTCCCTCGTAGAACCTTACGGGGGAGTTTTCCATTTATAAATACTTTTTACCGAGCTTACTTAAATGTCTTTTGACATATTGGTGATCACTTGTTACCATACCTTTGCACGTGCACAAATGACGATGGTATATTAGTCGATGTGAAAGGAGGCCACTTTGATTGCGCTTAACACCAATCTGATGACCTAATTGGCTGCCGACGATTTCTTTTCGTAATTTACGCACATGACAACCGCCGAAAGGCACTAACCAAAGCCTCTTACAATCAACATCGTAAGAGGTTTTTGCATTTATCAAACATTTTCTGCTTATTAATTTGATCTTCTTACCCTCTTTTGTTACTATGCTCAGTAAATATAGATAGAGAGGAGACCCATTATGTTGCAAAACGAAGAAGGGTAATCTCACCATACGGAGATAACTCTTTAATCTAATTTTACCCATGTACGTGCCCCCTATATCAACTTTGTAGGGGGTTAGTTACTTCCCAACTTTTCACTCACCCCAAACTTTGCTATTATTAACACATGCTGTTTAAACTGATCAAACAAAACTTTCTTATTATCATAGTTTTAATCGTTGCCTTTGGCCTTAGGCTTCCTCTACTTAACGGCTCATTCTGGCTAGATGAAGCTGCTCAAGCCTTAGAATCATCAAGACCTTTTACTCAACAACTAAACATTAGAGCTGACTTTCAACCACCCTTTATCCACTATCTAACTCACTTTGCTATGTATATTTCAACTAGTGAGTGGTGGCTTAGAATGGTGGCAGCTTTAATTCCTGGACTAATTACAATCTTTGCGACATATAAAATTGGACAAATTCTTTTCTCTAATAAGGTGGCTGTTGTTTCTAGTGTTTTACTTGCCACCTCATCCTTTCATATCTTTTATTCTCAAGAATTAAGACCTTACTCTTTACCAGCCATGTTTGGTTTACTTTCTTGGATGTTCTTATTCCAAATTATTCATAAACAAAAAGATAAAAAAGTTATCAAAATAAAACCACTTAAGTTATCTTTAGATAGAAGAATCTTTTTCTTAACTATTATTAACGCTCTTGGGCTTTACTCTAGTTACCTTTATCCCTTCTTACTTCTTAGCCAATTAATATATGTCTGGATGATGGAGCGCAAATTTATTCATAAACTAGTTTTTTCTTTAATATTAACTTCCATCTCATTCCTCCCATGGGTTCCTAATTTCTTAGGACAATTAGAGGAAGGAGGAATGGTCAGACAACAACTACCAGGATGGGAAGCCGTTGTTTCTATTACACAAATAAAAGCCATTAGCTTAACCTTTGGTAAATTTATTTATGGCGTTTTAAATATTGACCTTACTTTAATCTTTACAATTACAACTTTAGTTTTATTACTGATAGTATTATTGATTTATAAAGATGTAGATAAAAAAGATTTAGTTTCATACTTTAAAAACTTTATAATCCAAAGAACTAAATCAAAACAAAAGATGCTAAAACCACTTTTTGTTTTGCTGATTGCCTTTATTGTTCCTTTACTCACAGCTTGGTTGGTTTCTTTCTGGATCCCAATCTTAAGGCCAAAAAGGGTTTTATATATTTTGCCATTTTTCTACCTCATTATTGCTAGTTCTATTAGCTTTGCTAAGAAAAAAGTCTTCGCCTATCTTCTTGTCTCAATTTTATTGGTGATTAATTTTTATTCTACTTATAACTACTACACTAGCCCAGAACTCCAAAGAGAAAATTGGAGAGATCTTTATGACCAGGTAGTTACCCTGTATCCTAAAGAAAATTCTGTAGCAATCTTCTCTCACCCTGCCGCTTTTTCTCCTTGGCGTTGGTATGACAATGGTTCCTACCCAGAAATTTCTACCGGTACTCTCCATGTTGACCAAGTTATAGACATGAAAGAAAAGTTCAAAGAAATTAATGATTATGACTACGTCTTAGTATTTGATTACTTAAGAAGTCTTTCTGACCCAGAAAATAAAATCGTTTCTGAAGTCACTGCCTATGGATATCAACAAATAGATATCATTAACTATCCAGGGATTGGTTTCGTCAGAGTTTTTGCCAAGATTGATAGCGTCCTTAGTTATCATTCTGGCCAGTTTTAGGCTAGAATATTAGTTATGAATATTGGAATTGATATTTCTTCTTTAATTTATGATAGAGGAGTTTCTCGCTACAATGCTAATTTAGTCAAAGCCTTATGTAAAGAAAAAGACCTTAATCTTTTTTTATATGGTGCTTCTTTGCGTCAAGAAAGTAAATTAAAAAGAATCACTAAAGAAATAACAAAAGATTCTTTAGCTTCTGTAAAGATTAACATCCAAAAATTACCACCCAGTCTTTTAACCCGCTTTTGGGACTTTGGTTTTAATCCAATCAATAAAATATTCCCTAAGTTAGACTTATTCCATTCTTGGGACTGGATCCAACCTCCAGATAAAGACTTACCCCTTGTCTCTACTATCCATGATTTAGCTATTTTAAAATATCCAGAGACAGCTCATCCTAAAATTCTTAAACGACACCAAAAGTCATGGAAAATTCTCAAAGACAGAAAAGCTCATATTATTGCTGTAAGCCAAGCTACCAAAAAAGATATTATTGAGCAGTTAGAAATACCTTCTAGCCGTATTCATGTTATTTATGAGGCTCTCCCACAAGAAACTGCTCAGGTAGCAAATCAATTAGGAGAAGAAAAATATGAAAAAATCAAACATAAATTAAAATTAAATAAACCATACTTACTTTTTGTTGGAACTAGAGAACCAAGAAAAAACCTCAAGAGACTAATTAAAGCTTGGGACTCGCTGGCTAAAACTCATGACCTAATCATTGCTGGAGAAGAGGGCTGGGACGAAACTGGTAAAAATAAAACCACCAAAGAGGGTGACCGTGTAGTTAAACCTCGTTTTCTTGGTAAAGTTTCTGACCAAGAACTAGTTGTTCTATACTCAGAAGCAGACTGTTTTGTTTATCCTAGCCTTTATGAAGGATTTGGCCTACCAATTTTAGAAGCTTTTTCCTTTGGGACGCCTGTTGTAACTAGTAATGTTTCCTCAATGCCTGAAGTAGCCGGAAATGCAGCAGAACTTGTTAACCCCAATAATATTGAAGACATTAAAAAAGGAATAGAAAAAATCCTTAATGAGTCGGAAATAAAACAACGAGAACGTCTACAAAAAATGATAATTAGACTGCAACTCTTTAGTTGGCAACGAGTTGCCAAAGAAACCAGAGAAATCTATGAAAGAATTTATCAAAAGAACAAATAAAAACAATCAAACTACCCGTATTGCTATCGATGGTAACGAAGCTAATATAGTTAATAGAGTAGGAAGCAATGTTTATGCTTTTGAAATAATTAAAAACCTTCATACACTGGTTAGAAATAAGACAGTCAAGGTTACTGTCCTACTCTCATCCCCACCTATTAATGACTTACCTAAAGAAAATAAAAAGTGGAAATATAAAGTAGTATCACCACAGAAATTTTGGACACAATGGGCACTACCTATTCATCTTTTTTTACACTTTGATAAATATGATGTCTTCTATACTCCTGGGCATTATGCCCCACGTATATCTAGTATCCCTTACGTTAGTTCTATTATGGACCTAGCCTTTCTTAACTATGAAAAACAGTTCAAAAAGAAAGATTTTATTCAGTTAAAGAAATGGACTAAATACTCGGTCAAAAATGCTAAAAAAATCATCGCTATTAGTAAATCTTCTAAGAAAGACGTCATAGAAACTTACGGCAGAAAAGATCAAGACGTAGTTGTTGCTTACCCAGCTGTTTACTCACTAAAACAAAAAATAGCTCCAGTCCATGTAAAAAAAGTATTGAATAAATTTAAAATAGAACAACCTTTCATCCTCTATGTAGGAACTATTCAACCTAGAAAAAATTTAATAAAATTAATAGAATCTTTTGAAAAAATATCTCGTAGATTACCAATTGGCAAAAAAAAGAAAGTAAATAAAATACAGCTAGTCATTGCCGGTAAAATTGGTTGGCTAGCTGATGATGTTTTAAAAAGAGTAGAGGAGTCACCATATAAAAACCAAATCATTATGGCTGGCTTTGTCACAGATTTTGAAAAAGAAGTCCTACTGTCCAACTGTGCCACCCTAACTCTAATGGGTCTTTACGAAGGCTTTGGCATCCCACCCCTTGAAGCACTGCATCATGGCATCATTCCTGTTGTTTCTGATACTTCTAGTTTACCCGAAGTAGTAGGCAAGGCTGGACTTTTAGCTAATCCTAACAACACTAATGAAATAGCTAGTAAATTAGAAGAAGTACTAACTTTCACTAATAAAGAAAAACAAAGATATAGTAAAGCTCGCAAAGCGCAAATTTCTAAATTCAATTGGAAAACTTCAGCAAAAGTGGTGTATAAAACCTTAGAAAAGGTTGCTCATGAAAACTCCTAACCCTATTACAATTCTTGGAATTGACCCTGGTTATGACAGACTAGGCTGGGCTATTGTCCAGATTAATGGATCAAAGCTTAGTGTATCTAGTTATGGTTGTATTCAAACAAATAAAAAGGAAGACATTTTCAACAGATATGAGCAAATCATTAAAGATCTAAACGTTGTCATCAAAAAAAATAGGCCTGACGAATTAGCTATTGAAAACCTTTACTTCTCAAAAAATACTAAAACAGCCCTCAGGGTTAGTGAGTCCCGAGGGGTAGTCATAACTTTAGCATTAGAAAGTAAAATGAAGATTTTTGAGTATAACCCCGTAACAATCAAGCAAGCAGTAACTGGACATGGTCAGGCAGATAAAAAATCAGTAGAGAAAATGACCTTAATGCAACTAAACTTAACCAATAAAGATAAAGTGGTAGATGATGCTATCGACGCTTTAGCTGTAGCAGTCACACACTTTGCCAGCAGAAAAATTAGAAACTTTGCTTAAATAAAAATTAAAATATATAGTGTTAGAATAATTCATATGATCGCATACCTCAAAGGCATTCCCACTATTTCTGGACAAATATTAATCATCGATGTTAATGGCGTTGGTTATGGAGTAAAAGTTACTCCACATCTTCTCAATAGCTTTGGCCTACAAAAAAACACTCCAGTAGAATTATATATTTATACTCATGTTAAAGAAGAAAAATTAGAACTCTACGGCTTTGAATCCCCAAAAGAAAAAGATATGTTTGAGTTAGTCCTTGGAGTTTCTGGGGTGGGACCAAGCATTGCTCTTAACTTAGTTACAGCAGGTCCTCATCAGTTAATTGAGGCAGTACAAAATGCTCAAGTTTCCTTTTTTAGCGCTGTCCCCAGGGTAGGAAAAAAACTAGCTCAAAAAATTATTATTGAACTTAGAGGTAAACTAGGAGAACTAAAATCTCTAGATCTTGAACCCAAATCTCCTCATTACCAAGAGATATATGATGCCCTTTCAAGCTTTGGTTTTAGTGAACAACTAATTAGTGAGGCATTAGATGGATTGGAAATTGAAGAACTAGAAATCCAAACAGCTATTAAGCTAGCGATGAAAAAACTTTCCTCTAAATAGAACTTTTAATCTTTAATAATAAAATTTAGCTTTATATCTTTAATCTTTGGCTGATAGTGTCTTAACTTTACTCCTGCTGCATTAAGCATCTTCTTAGAAGCTTTGATAATGTCTGTTTCTTTATATTTGTCAGAAAGATAAATAACTTCTGTTACCCCACTCTGGATGACAGCTTTTGCACACTCATTACAAGGGAAAAGCGTGACATAAACACTACAATTTTTAAGCTCATTGTGAGGAGAGTTTAAAATAGCATTAAGCTCCGCATGACACATATAAGCATACTTTGTCTCATGATAAGCGCCCCTTCTCTCCCAGGGAAATTCATCATCACTACAACCTTTAGGAAAACCGTTATAACCAATACCAACAATCTTATTTTCTGGATTCACAATACAAGCTCCAACTTGAGTATTAGGGTCTTTACTTCTTTTGGCAGAAAGTAAAGCAATACCCATAAAGTATTGATCCCAAGAAATATAGTCAGACCGTTTAGTTATTTTTTTTGTCATGTATTATTATATGCCAGAAAAAACTCCAAATGTAAATGATGACGAAATATATTAGACTAAGGGCTAATGAGTTCACAAGATATTAATCCTAACTTAAATAATTCTTTACCAGAAGATGAAATTTTGCTTAATTCACTACGTGTTAGTGAGTGGGATGGTTTTAAAGGACAAAGACAGGTTAAAAAATCCTTATTAATTGCTATTGAAGCTGCTAAAGAAAGAAATGAAGCTGTGGACCACATCTTGTTATATGGACCACCAGGACTTGGTAAAACTACTCTTTCTCACTTAGTAGCCAAAGCTATGGGCAGTAATATTAAAATGACTCATGGTACCGCCATGGCAAAGACTGGTGACTTAGCAGCAATTCTAACCAATCTTGAAGATCAAGATGTTTTATTTATTGATGAAATTCATAGGCTTTCCCGACCAATAGAAGAAATGCTTTACTCAGCAATGGAAGACTTTGCTCTTGATATTGTCATTGGAAAAGGCCCTTCAGCTAGAACTGTTAGATTAGATTTACCTCAATTTACTTTGGTCGGTGCCACAACTAGATTTGGTCTTTTATCTCGTCCTTTTAGAGATCGTTTTGGTGTTACTCATAGAATGCAATATTATGACCCAGAAGACTTAATAGATATTGTCAAACAAGCTGGACAAACTCTAAAAATAGCAGTCAATGATGAAAGTGCCTTAGAAATATCTAGAAGATCTAGAGGTACTCCCAGAATTTCTTTAAAACTTCTCAAAAGAGTCAGAGACTTTGCTCAGATAAAACACAATAATATTATTACTCTTAAAGTTGTTCACCAAGCTCTTGACCTACAAAACATAGATATCCTTGGTTTAACTCACTCTGATAGAACATTTTTAGAGATGATTATCAACCGTCACACAGGTGGGCCAGTTGGTCTTAGCACTATTGCCGCCACACTTAATGAAGATCCTGTCACTATTGAAGAAGTCATCGAGCCATATTTAATGCAAATTGGATTTATCAAAAAAACCCCAAAAGGCAGGATAATCGCACAAACTGCTTACACTCACCTCGGAATCGAGTATAATGAAGACTAATATGTCTAATCGTACTCTAACCTCGCGTATTATTGGCAGGCTTTCAGCCTGGTATTTAGAATTAACCACAGGCTTTTTATGGTGGGGGGTAGGGAGACTTCCATCTCACCATTGTCGCCGTTTCTTTTATAGACTCTCAGGAATGAAAATTGGTTCCGGGTCAACACTCCATATGTTAGGCCGTATTTATGACCCCCGCCACATCAGAATTGGTGATGATACTATTATTGGAGAAAGATTTTCTCTTGATGGTAGAAAGCAACTTCCTAACTCAAATGGTGGGTTAGAGATTGGCAACCATGTAGACATTGCTAGCGAAGTCATGATTTGGACTAGTCAGCATGATGTCCATAGTGAAGACTTTCATGCTATTGAAGAAAAAGTTACTATCGGTGACTATGTCTTTATTGGACCTCGAAGTATTATTTTACCAGGAGTTAAAATTGGAAAAGGAGCTATTATCGGAGCTGGCTCTGTTGTAACCAAAGATGTTGGAGAAAAAGAAATAGTAGGTGGAACACCAGCTAAAATTATTGGAAAAAGAAAAGTTGAAAAACTAAATTACAAACTGGGCCGAGCTAGATTGTTTCAATAAAAAAGAGAGATTTACAAAGTTTTATAACTAAATGACTAAACCAAACGACATTTTGCTATCAATTATCATAGTCTCATACAATACTGCAAAGCTTACTGCGCAAACTTTATCCTCAGTAAAAAATTCTTTAGAAAAATCAGACCTCTTAAAAAACAATACAGAAATCTTTGTAGTTGATAATAATAGTAGTGATGATAGCTTATCTGAAATCAAACGCTTTAAAAAATCTTTTAAACACCTCCATGTCATTGAAAATAAAGATAATAAAGGATTTGCTAGTGCGAATAATCAAGCTGCACAACTTGCTACCGGAGAATATCTACTTCTGTTAAACTCTGATACTATCATCCAAAGAAAAGCTTTAGAAAACTTGATTAAAGGCGCTCAAAAATACAACTTTAAAATAGCTGCGGCAAGGCTACTTAACAAGGACCACTCCATTCAGCCACAAGGAGGAAACCTTCCTACCCTAATCACTCTTTTTAATCACATGTTCTTCCTTGATGACTTACCTTTAATTGGGCAATTTTTCCCATCTACTCAAGCTACAGGTTTTGGCTTTGACAACAAAAAGAAAATATGTGGTAAAGGAGAAATTCAAGCCAAAAGTATTGGTTGGGTTGGAGGCACTGCAATGCTTATTAACAATAACTTATGGCAAAAAATTGGACCTCTTGATGAAAAGATATTTATGTACGGTGAAGATATTGAACTTTGTCTCAGAGCCAATTTAACTGGTGTCAAAATTGGCATTATCACTTCCTCCCTAGTCATACACCTTGGTTCTGCTAGCTCTAGTAGTAAAAATGCTTTACTAGGTGAACTCAAGGGTTATAAATACATCTGGGAAAAACATAAACCTAGCTGGCAAATGCCTTTTTTAAAAACTATTCTACTAGGTGGAATTCTCCTAAGAATTATTTTATTTGGTATGATCTTAAAAAAGCCCAAAGGTAAACTATACATAGAAGCACTAAAGATTATTTAAATTAATAAAGAATATGGGTAAAAAAATAAAGTCACTGCTTAATTATTTAGACAATAATATTATTTTATTACTAAGTGGTTTCTTATTGGCTTTTATCCCTTTATTCCCTAAGATACCTCTCTTTAGCCCTATTGAAGAATATATTGTCAGAGTTCGTCTTGAAGATATTTTTGTGCTAATTACTGTCATTATCTGGTTTGTCCAAGTCTTAAGAAAGAAAATAACTATTAACCCAACTTTTTTTAAACTAATCTTCAGTTATGGAATTATTGGTTTTCTTTCCGTTTTTTCTGCTATTTTTATTACTAAAACCGTCCCATTAGAGAATATTCATATTGCTAAAACTGTCTTACACTATTTACGCTACCTAGAATACTTCTCTCTTTTCTTCATTCTTTACTCTGCTATTAAATCAAAAGAAGATATTAAAAAAATATTTAACGTTATTTTCTTAACTATTTTTGCTGTGGTCATTTATGGTTTTGGGCAACGTTATTATTACTGGCCAGTCTACTCAACAATGAACAGAGAGTTTAGTAAAGGAATCACTCTCTACTTAACAGAACACGCTAGAGTCCAGTCTACTTTTGCTGGACACTATGATTTAGGAGCTTGGCTTGTAGTTATTTTACCTCTCCTCCTAACTATCGCTTTTAAAACTAAAAACAAAGTTCTTAAAGTTATCTCTCATCTAGCTCATTGGGGTGGATTATGGCTATTGATAGAAAGTGCAGCAAGATCTTCATTTGCAGCCTACATTGTGGCTGTCACCTTAGTCGTTATTTTCCTATCCTTACAAAAACAAAATCTGTTACAAAAACTTTTTTATTTTATAACCAGATATTTATTCATTGGTATTACAGTCATTATTACAATGGTTTATTTTGGAGGATCATTAGCTGAAAGACTTCTTCAAGTAGTAGAGTCTTATCCACAAGTTAGTGCTACCTATACTTACATAGACAAAACAAGAAAAGAAATTATAGAAAACAGCGTTGGAAAAGTTTTCTCCAGCTTAATGCCAGAAGCTCAAAAACCTGACAATGGAATTTCTACCGATGAGGCTGTGCAAATAATTGTTAGTTCTGACACTAGACCAGTTACTGGTAAACCAGGAGAAAAAGAAAGACCAACTGATGTTTATGTAGATGTTCCAGACCTTGTCAAAGTAGCTACAATCTCTGCTACAGGAGAAAAGATTTTCATCACTATTGAAAAAGAAAGAACCTACTCCGAAAATGCTCTCAAATATGGTCTCTCTTTTGCTATTCGTTTAGACACACTTTGGCCTCAGGCTATTCAAGGATTTTACCGAAACCCTTTTGTCGGTAGCGGTTATGCGACTTTAAATAAAAACACCCTCTATCTTTTTACTGAAGCTGATGGAGTAGATAATAATTTTCTTAGAACATTAGGTGAAACTGGCCTTTTGGGAATTATCACTTTTTATGGCACCATTCTGATGGCCATGGGTTTTGCTTTTAAGGCAATTCGTAATAATAAAGATGAGCTTCTTTTAACCTTTGCCATTGGATACTTTGCTGGAAGCTTTGGTTTACTCATTAATGCTACCTACATTGATGTCTATGCAGCTTCTAAAGTTGCCTTTTCTTTCTGGGCTATCACAGGAGCTTTTATTGCTTACTATCAGATAGTAGAAAGACAAAGCAAACTTAAAAAGGACTTCACTCTAAAGAAAACCTCAATTAAAAGAAAAACAAAATCAAAAAAACCTAGAATATTTAAAAATTCGACTACACCAAAAAGAAGAAAAAAAACAATAAAGGTTTAAACTAAATGAAAAAAATTAATACAAAAATACTTCTGGCTATCTTAATCCTAGTTACTTTCTTTAGTAGAATGTACAGAATTGATAATCCAATTGCTGACTGGCATAGCTGGAGACAAAGTGACACTGCTTCCGTGACTAGAGAGTATGTTAAACATGGCATTGACCTTCTTCGTCCTCACTACCAGGATATTTCTGACCTACAATCAGGCTTAGATAACTTAGAAGGGTGGAGAATGGTTGAATTTCCATTTATTAACGCCGGGGTAGCATCACTGATCAGACTTAACCCAAAGTTAGAAATAGATATCATTAGCCGTTTAACATCTATTTGGTTCTCTGTCGGAGCTGTCATGGCATTATTCTACCTAGTCAAAAATATTTCTGGAAAAACTGTTGCTTTTTACTCTTCCTTAACTTTTGCCTTGCTACCTTTTTCTGTATTTTATGGACGAACCGTTCTACCAGAACCAGCAATGTTATTTTTTTCAACAACTTCACTACTATTTTTTCAATACTATTTACAAAATAAAAATATAAGAAAAAAGATAGTTTTTTACTTAATTTCTTTAGTAATGCTTATGCTAGCTTTACTCTTAAAACCATTTGTAGCCTTCTTAGGACCAGTCTACTTAACTCTAGCTTTACTTCAATATAAAAAGAATATTTATAAACATGTAGAGTTAATATTTTTTGCTGTAGCTGCCTTTATCCCTTTCTATTTATGGAGAGAGTGGATTAAAAACTTCCCGACTGGAATTCCTGCTAGCGATTGGTTATTTAACAGTAATAAGATTAGATTGAGGCCAGCTTGGTTTAGATGGTTGTTTTATGAAAGACTAACAAAAATGATTTTAGGCTGGTGGGGATGGCTATTTATTGTCTCTAACCTTCATGGTTTGAAGTTTAGTCCTAAATCAAAAGCAAAGTGGCTTAAAGAAACCCTTCCGGAAATATTAATTTACGGGAGTTGGATCCTAGGTATTTTAATTTACTTAATAGTAATTGCCACCGGAAATGTTCGCCATGATTATTACCAAGTCTTAGCCTTACCTATTGTTTCTATTCTAGTAGGAAGAGGAATCGCACTAATGATTCCTCATTTGACTAAAATATTAAATAAAAAAGCTGCATATATTATTACTATTATTATATTTGCCCTAATGCTTAAAACTTCTTGGAACAATGTCAAAGGCTTCTTTAATGTTAATCACTGGGAATACATAGAAGCTGGAAAAATCATTGATGCAATTACTCCACCTGATGCTAAAGTTATCGCACCTGCCTTTGGAGATACTGTTTTCCTTTATCAGACTAATAGGACAGGTTGGCCAATTGGTTTTGATATAGACGGTAAAGTAGCTAAAGGAGCCACTTACTACGTATCTTCTTCCTATGATGATGAAGCTAGAGAAGTAGAAGCTAAATATACTCCAATAATTAAGAGTGATAAGTTTATTATAATTAAACTAGAAGAACCAATAAAAGAAGAGTAAACACATGAAGATTTTAATGTTAACCCCTTATCTACCATACCCACTTCTTTCTGGTGGTCAGATTCGGACATATAACTTACTTAAAAAACTAGCTAATAAACATGAAGTAACACTTTTTGCCTTAATTAAAGAAGATAGTGAAAAAAAACATATCGCAGAGCTAGAAAAATACTGCACAAAAGTTAAAGTTTTTAAACGTTCTAGAACACCCTTTACACTTAATAATATTTTTCAAACAGCGATATCTTCATTTCCTTTTCTTGTGATTAGAAACCACGTCAAAGAAACAATTAGTGCCGTAGAAAAAGAATTAGCCAGAGAGAAATATGACCTAATTCATGCTGAAACTTTTTACATGATGCCTCACATTCCAGAAACTGATATTCCAACTATTTTAGTAGAACAAACAATAGAGTATCTTGGTTATGAAAGCTTTGCTGACAAAATTCATGTTCCAATCCTTAAACAACTCCTTAATTTAGACATTAAGAAAATCATCAAATGGGAAAAACATTATTGGAATAGCTGTGACAAATTAATTGTGATGAGTGAAGACGACAAAAACTTTATCGCAAAACAAATTGGCCAAAAAGATAAGATTGAAGTTGTCTCTAACGGGGTTGATACCAGTTGGTTTGAAGAAAAGAAAAAAAATTTACCTAAGGATCCAACCCTACTTTCCGTTGGAACCTTTAATTGGTTGCCTAATGTAGAGGCTGTGAAATTCTTGGTAGATAAAGTCTGGCCTACAGTCAAAAAAGAAATGTCCAATGCCAAGTTATGGATTGTTGGTAACGCTCCTACTCAAGAAGTCTATGACTATCAAAAAAAGAATCCTAACATCACTGTCACCGGAGGTATCCCAGATATCAGAGATGCCTTTAATGGTGCACATATTCTGATGGCTCCAGTCTTTAGTGGAAAAGGTACCAGATATAAAATCCTTGAAGCAATGGCTTCTCACACTCCAATTATTGCTACAGATATTGCTGTAGAAGGGCTAGGGGTCAAAAACAATGAACATGTCCTAACTAGTAATAGTGGGGAAGGGATGGCAAAATTAGCTGTCAAGCTATTACAAGACAAGCAGTTACAAAATAAATTAGCCAAGAATGGCTTTAAATTTGTCAAAGAAAACTATGATTGGCAACAAATCTCTGTCAAACTTGATAATATCTATAAAGAAATTGGTAAGAAAAAAGTATGACAAAAGAAAAAAAATATAAGTTTGACCTAAGTATAGTTGTTTTAAATTATAATTCTCAGTTTTGGCTTAAAAAAACTTTAACCACACTTAAACAAAAATATTTAGATAAAAGTAAATATAAAGTTCAGGTTATTGTTGTTGATAATAATAGCACTGACGACAGCCTCACCATGGTTAAACGATCATTCAGATGGGTAAAGCTAATTGAATTAGAAAAAAACATTGGTTTTTCTGCTGGAAACAATGTTGCTTTAGAAAAATTAGATTCAAAATATGGAATGCTCCTTAACAATGACATGGAGTTTACCAAAAATTCAAATTTAGATATTCTAATAGACTTACTAGAAAAGAAAGAAACAAAAGATGTGGGAATGGTCACTCCACGTTTAGAATTTTCTACTGGCGAAATAGATCCTGCTTGCCACCGTGGTGAACCTACTTTATGGGCTAGTTTCACCTATATGATAGGCTTAGAGACTCTCTTTCCAAAAATTGAAAATTTTAGCCAATATCATCAATATTACAAAGATTTATCCACAGCTCATGAGATTGATGCCTGTAGTGGGGCTGCTATGATTTTTAAGACTCAGTTACTTAATAAGGTTGGACTACTAGACGAAAGATTCTTTATGTACGGTGAAGATCTAGACTGGTGTAAACGCTTTAGAGACAAAAATCTAAAGATAGTTTATTATCCATATGTATCATTAATTCATCATAAAAATAAATCTGGAATTGGAAGTAAGTCAAAGGCTACCGCTTCCAAAACAAAAGGATATTTTTATAATACAATGTTACAATACTACGACAAACATTATCAAAATAACTACCCATCTTGGGTAAGAACACTTATAAAGTATTTATTAAAAATAAAAAAAGGCTAATATGTCACACTCACCCGTTCACTTCAAAATTGCTGAACTAAGACAAAGAAGTATGCTAAGAACTACCGAAGCAATTATGGTTATCTTTGCAGCTATCATCTCTATCGCAATTCTCCCAACCTTATTACTTAGATACATGTACGACGCTACTCAACTCTTAGAACAACCTAAGCTTTTAGAATATATCCCTGTTATTTCTGTTGTTATTGCAGCTTTCTATTTTATTAGAGCTTTAATTGGTAACATGAAAAGAGAAAAAGAAGTCAAAAGCTTGATGATGGAGATGGAACTAATGAATGATGACTGTTGTGGTAGCAAAGGTGGAAGCTGTTGTAAAGAAGGAGCAACAGATGAAGACGAAGACTGGGATGAAGATCTCAAAGAATTAGAAGAACTTTTAGCTGAAGTTGAAGCCGAAGAAGCTTCTGAAAAAAAGAAAAAACCAGCAAAAAAGAAATCAACTAAAAAATAAGACAGATTAGGTGATTCTAGTATATACTAGGGTCATGACTACAAATTCTCCTTATAAAATTGGAATAGATTGCCGGCTGAGTGGAAACGCTCATGCCGGTATTGGTAGGTATATAGAAGAGTTAATTATACGGCTACCAAAACTGGATAAAAATAGACAATTTATCCTTTTTTTCTACTCACAGCAGCAAGCTAACGATTTTATAGAAAAATTACAACCAAAACCAGACAATATAAAAGTGGTTATTTCTCCTATAAAGCACTACTCTTTAAATGAACAGTTAAAGATGCCTGGAATTTTTTCAAAAGAAAGCTTAGATATCCTCCATGTACCTCACTTTAATGTCCCTATTTTCTATAAAGGGAATCTAGTTGTTACCATCCATGACCTACTTTGGCATGAGTTTAAAGGTCTTCACGTTACTACTTTGAAGCCATATTTTTATTACCTAAAATACTGGGCCTACAGATTTATTACTAGAATGGCAATTAAAAAAGCAAATAAAATTATTGTCCCTGCTCAAACTATAAAAAAAACTCTGACTAAATATTTTCCGTGGTCAAAAAATAAGATCCAGGTTACAAAAGAAGGGTATTCTAAAAAATTTCGACCTATTGTTAATAATGCCTCTGTAAATAGAACTTTTCTATATGTAGGATCTTTGTATCCACATAAAAACGTCAATATTATTCTCAAAGCATTAAAATCACTCCCAGAATATAAGCTAGAGGTCATAGGCTCTAGAAACATATTTCAAGATCAAGCAAAAATGGAGGTTATTAAATTAGACATTTCCAAACAAGTTGATTTTCTTGGATATCTTAGTGACGAACAGTTAAATAAAAAAATGGCAGAGTCCTTTGCTTTGATCCAGCCTTCCTTATCTGAGGGGTTTGGTTTAACTGGAGTAGAAGCTATGGCCGCGGGTATACCAGTCATTGCTTCTGAAATTCCTATTTTTAAAGAAATATACCAAGATGGAGTTGTGTTTTTTGAACCTCAATATCCTACTGATTTTGTCAGAGCTGTAAATATGTTAGAAAAAATGGATAGAAAAAAACTCATCAAAAAAGGTATTAAAATTGCTAATGAATATTCATGGGATAAAATGGCAGAAGAAACTTTATCTGTATACTAAGGATCAACTACCCACACTCTAATGACTGATAATAAAACAAATAATAAACCTAAAGTTGCTTTGGTTTATGACCGAGTTAACACCCCTTATGGTGGAGCAGAAAAACTACTGTTATCACTTCACGACCTTTTTCCTAATGCTCCTTTATATACCAGCCTTTATGACTCTAAAAAAGCTCCTTGGGCAAAGGTCTTTAAAATTAAAGCGAGCTTTTTAAATAAGATACCATTCTTAAGAAATAAACATCAGCTTCTTGCCTTTTTAATGCCTCTAGCTTTTGAAAGCTTTGACTTTTCTGAATTTGATCTGGTTATATCAATCTCTAGTGCTGAAGCTAAAGGTATTATTACTAAACCTCAGACCAAACATCTTTGCTATTTATTAACCCCACCAAGATATCTTTACTCACACAAAGATTTTTATCTTAAAAAAAGTCTTATCTTTAACTTACCTTTAATTAGAATAATAGCCAAAACTCTACTGTCATATTTAACTCATTGGGACCAAATGGCAATTCATAGACCAGACAAAATTATTCCTATCTCAAACCTAGTAAAACAAAGAGTTAAAACCTACTATCATAAAACTACACTAAGCCCTATTTACCCCAGTATCATTAAACATACTAATCAGAAAAAAAATGAAACCACACAAAAAGATAAAGAAAAAAAAGAGAATAGATACCTTCTATTAGTTTCCCGTTTAGTTCCATATAAAAGAATAGACTTAGCAATTCAAGCTTGCCAAGAGTTAGACCAAAAACTAGTTATCGTTGGCACAGGTGAGGAAAAAAGTCTTTTTAAAGATATGATTTATAAACCAAAACTAATTGATTTAGTTGGAAATGTTTCTTCAAAAGGATTAGAAAATCTTTATCAAAATTGTCTCGGGGTTATTATGCCCGGAGAAGAAGACTTTGGCATTGTTGCTTTGGAAGCGCTATCACACTCAAAACCTGTTATTATAAATTCCTGGTCAGGTGCTGCAGAACTGATACAAGACAGAAAATCTGGTCTTTTACTTAAAAAGGCTGATTTACAGGACATCAAGTCTAGAATACTTGAGGTAAGGAAGTATGACTTTAGTCCTGCTATAATGGATCGTTGTTTGGCAGAAAACAACCAAGAAATATTTAAAAAACAATTTAATAAAGCCGTAAAAACACTTTTAAAGAAACATTAAATTATGAAAAATAATTCACATACATATGCTGTTATCTTAGCTGGTGGAGGTGGAACCAGACTCTGGCCAACTTCTAGAGATGAGACTCCAAAGCAATTTCTTAAATTAACCGAAAATAGAACTATGATGCAAATTGCTGCATATAGAGCTAATCTTCTTGTTGATTGGGATAAAATTATTGTTGTTACCAATGCCCGTTATCTAGATGACATCAAAGAGCAATTGCCTAAGATCCCTGTGCAAAACATTATTGCTGAACCAGAAAGAAGAGACACTGCTATGGCTATGCTCGCAGGAACACTTCTTGCACAGTCTATGGACCCTAATGCCAATATTTTTAATCTTGCTTCAGATCATGTTGTCACAGATGAAGAAGAGTTTGCCAAAGTCATGAATACAGCTCTCGAAGTATCCAGTGCCAAAAAAGACCTCGTAACCGTTGGTATTACAGCTACTGCTCCAAGTAGTGCTTTTGGTTATATTAAAATTGGTAACTTAATAGAAACCAAAGAGAACAAGCTATCTATTTATAAAGTTTCTAACTTCACCGAAAAACCTACTGTAGAAGTAGCTAAAGAGTTTATAGCTACAGGTAAGTACTATTGGAATGCAAATATGTATGTCTGGTCTGCTCATGCCTTAGTCGAAGCCTTCAGAAAACATCAGCCAAATATTTTAGAAGAGTCAGAACAACTAGCTTCAATGAGTCCTGAAGATTTCCATAAAAACCTACCTGCAGTATATAAAAAAGTAGAAAAAATTTCTATCGATTATGCTATCAGCGAAAAAGCAGAAAATTTAGTGCTGATACCAGGTAACTTTGGCTGGGATGATGTTGGAGACTGGAAAGTTATGCATGAACTCTCTCATAAAGATGATAAAGGTAATGCTGTAATCAAAACTGAAGAAAGCGTCGAACCTGTTATAATCAACTCTTCAAATAACTTGATTTATTCTGGAGAAAGGCTAATTGCTATAGTCGGAGTTGAAGACTTAGTAGTAGTAGACAGTAAAGATATAACTCTAATTGTCCCTCGTTCTAAAAGCCAAGACGTTAAAAAAATTGTTAACAAACTTAAAGAAGAAAAGAAGAATCAATACCTGTAGAATATAATTATGTCGTCATACGAAACTCAAAAAAGAGTCCTTGATTTAGTCATAGCCATCTCATTAATCATTGCTTTTTTACCTTTCTGGGTAATTATCCCCCTTCTTATCTATATGGAATCAGGTGACCCTATCATTTTTAAACATCGTAGGGTCGGGAGAAATGGCAAAGAATTTGAGATTTATAAATTCAGAAGTATGATCCCTAATGCTGATGAATATCTTCATTCTGGGGTAGATAAAGAGCTTCTAGAAAAATTCAAACAAGGAGACTGGAAGTTAGAACATGACCCGAGAATCACTAAGCTTGGTAAAGTCTTAAGATCTTTAACCATTGATGAATTCCCTCAACTTTTCAATGTTCTAAAAGGTGAAATGAGCATGGTTGGTCCTCGTGCATATGTTAAAAAAGAACTAACAGAACAAACTAAAAAATACCCAGCTACCAAAACACTGGTAAAAGATATTCTTTCAATAAAACCTGGTATCACTGGTCCATGGCAAACTAGTGGCCGTAATGAAGTTCCTTTTAAACAAAGAGCAAAAATGGATGCTCTATACGCCCGAAAAAAATCAATCTGGAATGATCTACTTATAGTCTTTAGAACTCCTAAAGCTATGATTTCCAAGTGGTAATATAGATACAAAATTTAGTATACTGGTGAAGCGATGTCAAAAGATAACAGTTCACAAAATACCTCAAATTCTATGTCAGATGAAAAACTAAACACTCAAGTAGAAAACTTTTTTGTTAAGGCAGCAAAAAAAGCTCAAGACGAGCCTACTATTGAAGAAAAAGAGAATAAGGTTAAAGAAGTCTCAGACGAAACTGAAATAAAACAAAAAAAGAAATTTTCTTTCTCAAATCTATTTAATTCAAAACCTAAAAAAATACTTTGGTCCTTCCTTCTCATCCTTTTAGTTATCCTCTCTATATTTGGAGCAATGGGTTTTTATACTTATCAAGTAGCTATGGAGTTAAAAGCTCAAGGTCTAGAAGCTAGAACTACTGGGATGAATACCTATACCAACTTTAAGAATCAAAACTTACCAGGGGCTGAAGCTGAACTAAATAAGCTCAAAGAACAACTAACAGGAATTAAATCAACCTATTCTAAACTTGGTTTTTATAAAAATATTCCTCTAGCTAATAACTACTACTTGGACGGAGAACTCTCTCTAAATGCAGCAGAGGCCGGTCTTAATGCTGGCGGTAAAACAATTGCTGCTATTGCCCCATATGCAGATGTACTTGGTTTTTCTGGTGAGGGCAAATTTGAAGGTGGCTCAGCAGAAAATAGAATCAAACTTATTTTAGAAACATTGGAAAAAGTAACCCCAATCCTAGATGATATCCAAGCAGACTTGAACACAGTTAGTTCAGAACTAGATCAAATTGATGATAAACGTTATCCAGAAGAAATGAATGGTATTGAAGTCCGAGCATTGATTGGTCAAGTCAAACAAGGTGCAGCTGGAGCTAATACATTGCTATCTGATTACCGTCCTATTATTGAACTAATCCCTGACATTGCTGGATCAAAAGGAGAGAGAAGAAAGTATTTAGTCTTATTCCAAAATGATAATGAGTTAAGACCTACAGGAGGATTCTTAACGGCCTACAGTGTTATTTATATCGAAGACGGTAAAGTCACCCCAGAGAAATCAGATGATATTTATGAACTAGATAAAAAATTCAGTAAAAGAATTCCTATTCCAGAAGAACTGGGTAGATACCTTACCTCAGAAAAATATTGGAACCTCAGAGATATGAACACCTCACCAGATTTTAAGACATCAATGGATCAATTCTTTGATTACTACCAAAATGTACCAGGAGAACCTGATAACATTGACGGCATCATCGCCGTAGATACTCAGCTCTTAACAGACCTCATTGCTGTTGTTGGCCCAATCAATATTCCTGGTTATGGTACTTTCAGTGCAGAAATTGACCCAAAGTGTGATTGTCCTCAGATTATTCTGGCCCTATCTGAAATTATCACCAGACCTACTCCGTACCTAAGAGAAGATCGAAAAGGAATCTTAGGACCATTAATGTCTACTATCCTTAGCAAAATTTACTCTTCACCAAGAACATATTTAGCTGATCTATCCAGTATTGCCCTTAAAGATATAGAAGGTAGACATATCCAAATGTACTTCCTAGACGAAGAGTTTCAAAAGTCTGTAGAGGCAATTAATGCGGCTGGAAGATTAGTGGTAAATAATAGCGCTCAAGATTCTCTTGCCATTGTTAATGCTAACCTTGGTGGTGCTAAATCAAACCTTTTTATTGACTATAAAGTTACACAAACGGTTTCAGAACCAGTGGATGGAAAAATCACAAAGACAGTAGAAATTACATATAAAAATGACCACAAAGCAGACAACTGTAATTTAGAAGCTGGGCTACTTTGCCTTAACTCAACCCTTAGAGATTGGACTCGACTCTATGTTCCAGAGGGTAGTGAGCTAGTTGAAGCACAAGGATTCACTGAAGAAGCTAAAACATATGATGAAGCTGGCTTTACAGTCTTTGATGGCTTCTTTACTCTAGAACCTATGGCACAAGCAAAATTAAAGCTTACTTACACAGTTCCATATACAGATGAGACATATAAGATTAGTCTCTGGAAGCAAGGTGGAATTGATCCGATCCCTACCATCATGGATGTTACAGGTGGACAAGAAGAAGTCTTGATTGATAAAGACTTAATCTATGAGACTGAGTTCTAAAAGCAAACTCTCTGCTGCCCTTATTCTTAAACGCTCTAATACTGGTGAAGCTGATCGTGTGGTAACTCTTTTTACCAAAGAGAGTGGCAGAATTATTGTTATTGCCAAAGGGGTTAGAAAACTCAAATCTACCAAGAGAGCATATTTAGAACCAGGTAACTTAGCTAAAGTCTTATTAATTAAGACTAAATCAATGCCTATTCTAACCCAAGCCTCTTTAATTGAAGATACTTCTTCCACTAGATCTAACTTAGCTAAAATAAGACAGATGACACAATTACTTGAGATAGTAGATAAGTTATTTGTTGAAGAAGAGGTGGAAGATCATGTCTACCAATTAGTTATGAGAATTAGAAAAAAAATTCTTGATGGCAGTAAAGTTAATCTTAAACAAGACCTTATTACCTTAGTTGAATGGTTAGGATACCAAAACCTCAAAGAAACACAGCATGACAGTATTCTTGACTATGTAGCAGAAATTACAGGCAAGAAGATGAAAAGTTTTGAGTTTCTTAAGCCAAATTCATAAGACCTATATTTATTGATATTCCGGGTTATAGTGATATAATTACTTTGTAAGTTTAGACAAATCATTCACACATAAGGAGGTGTATGGTTGAGCTTAACAATTAAGCTAAAAGGTAAAGATGGTAGCTTAAGACCAGACCATGAGGTTTATGTAAGACTCAAAGGTGGTGGAGGAACTAATGGGAAAACTAATAGTGAAGGTACCTATGACACGAAATTGGACGGTGTACACACCGTTGAAAAGGTAACATGTTATGGTGAAGTACTTCACGACTATAATTTACCCGTAAATTCAAACACAACATTGAATCTCACATATAAATGAGTTATCTATCCATCAAACAATCAAATCTACCGGTATTACTAATACCGGTAGAAATGTATTTAGATGATAAAATAACCTTAATGCCAGAACATATTCCAACTTTTCCAACCAAATTTAAAAAAGGTGACCTTGTTAACTACAGGGACTCAAGATACAAGATTATTGCTTTTGATAATAACTCTAATGGTTGGCAATACATTTTAAAAGCAAGTAATTCTGTTATTCAAGTAAAGATCAGTGACGGCGACAAATACTTTCGAAAAGCCTAAACCTTCTTTACCACCTTCTCCCAACTAAAGCCATTCCTACCAAAGTGACCATAAGCAGCTGTTTCTAAAAACTGAGGTCTTTGTAATTTAAGCTTCTTTATTATCCCTGATACAGATGTATCAATTAACTTATCTGCAAACTGATTTATCTTCTTCCCGGATACTTTATTTGTCCCAAAAGTCTCTACTTCTTGCATTAATGGTTTCTTGACTCCAATAGAGTAAGCAAGCCTTACCTCAGCTTTCTTAGCTAAACCATGGGCCACAATATTCTTGGCTATATACCTAGCAGCATACGCTCCCGATCTATCTACCTTAGTAGAATCCTTGCCTGAAAAAGCTCCGCCACCAACTCTGGCATAACCCCCATAAGTATCAACAATAATCTTTCTGCCTGTAAGACCTGCATCTGAGGTAGGACCACCTATATGCCATACTCCAGTCCCATTTACAATTAAATCTTTAGGACCAATAGAGAATCCATATTTATCTAAAACAAAATTAACAACTTGTGACAGGATATCTACTTTTACGTCAGCTAGTTTAACTTCTTCATCATGAGGAACAGCTATTACGACATTAGTCACCTCCGCTGGTTTATCTTTAATATACTTAACACTAACTTGTGTCTTTCCATCTGGTCTTAAGTAGGGAAGAATATTCTTTTCTCTAACTTCATCAAGCCTCATTGCTAATTGTTGAGCTAATTCAATTGGAAGAGGCATATAATTTGGTGTCTCATCACAAGCAAAACCAAACATCATTCCTTGGTCACCAGCTCCCTGCTCATCTACACCTGTAGCTATCTCACCAGATTGTTCATGAATATTAATAATGATAGGGGACTTAATAGTAAATTTAAATTTCTTATTATCAAATCCAAGCCTTTTGATCTCTCTTCTGGCTATCTTCTTATAATCTAACTTTTTCCCTTTGTAACTAACTTCACCAGCTATCACAATCTGGTCACTACTAACTAGTGTCTCAACAGCTACTCTACCTTTAGGATCTAATTTAAGAACTTCATCTAAGATAGCATCAGAAATTTGATCTGCAATTTTATCTGGATGGCCTGCACAAACAGACTCTGAAGTAAAAATATATTCATTTGGCATAAAAAAACCTCCTATATACTTAAGAGGAGGTAATTAATATTTATTTTGTCTTACGACCACATCTTTCCCTCTTAAGTGAATTGGCACCGTGTCCTTTGCCTAAGGCTCGGTTGCCGGATGATCAAATGATCACCACTCTTGATGTATGGAGTTATTATAAACACGAAACTAATAAAAAGGAATATTGAAAAAAATATAAAGAAAAAATAGCTACTCAATTACAACTCTGGCATCAAGCACAAGTGCTTTATCTGACAAAGATAGTAATGGATTAATATCTAACTCAACAATTTCTGGGAAATCTATCACTAATTGAGATAATCTACCTATACATTCAACTAACTTCTCTTTATCTACTGCTTGTTCTCCTCTCACACCCTCAAAAACCTGTGATGACTTAAGTCCTGTAATCATTCTCATTGCATCTATTTTAGTCAGTGGAGCATAAGCAAAGTTTACATCTTTTAAAACTTCAACATAAATGCCACCAAGACCAAACATAATCATAGTCCCTAACCCTGGAGCTTTGCTTACTCCTAGGATTATTTCTGTTCCTCCCTGTGGAGCCATCTCCATTAGTAAAACACCATCTAATTTAGCTTCTGGTTTCTTTTCTGAAACAGTCTTAAACATCTGATCATATTTTTGGGCTGCATCCTTAGTCGTAACATTGAGCAACACACCTCCGACATCACTTTTGTGTAAAATATCATTAGAAACAATTTTCATCGCAAACTTACCTTCATCTCCCCCTAGCTCAAAACATTTCTGAGCAGCTTCCTGAGGAGAACATGCTTGAGCAGACCTCAAAAGAGGGAAGTTATATGCTTTCATAATTTCCATCGCTAGTGCTTCTGGAAACGCTGTTCTGCCTTCACTCTTAGCTTTAGAAAATATCTGGGTTACTTTGTCATAATCTACGTCGTCAAAATGAAGTGCTTCCCCAGCTGGCCTCTTACTCCACCTAGTAAAGTTAGACAATGCAGCCAAACTAGCTGCAGCTGGCTCTGGAAAGGTAGTAGTCATAATATCAGCAGCTTGGAGCATCTCAACGCCCGTATGAACACTCTTTTGTCCCATGAAGCTGACAACAATTGGCTTATCGCTATCCTTTGTCACATCAATAATAACTTGAGCAGTCTCTTCAATCTCAGTCATTGATTGGGGAGTGAGAAGAACAATAATTCCCTCAGCTTCTTTATCTTTGATAATGGCTTCTAAAGCCATCTTATACCTATCAGCTCTAGCATCCCCCAAGACGTCAATAGGGTTGTGTGTGCTAGCAGCCTCAGGAAGAGCTTCTTTCATCACCTTTACAGTTTCCTCACTAAGTTCTGCCATTTCAAAACCATGCTTGACTACCTCATCGGTAGTTAAAACACCCGGACCTCCAGCATTAGTTAATACAACAACTTTCTTAATTTCTGTCTGAGGATTTACACAGAAAATTTGCGCAAAATTAAATAAATCTTCAATAGTATTAGCTCTGATAATACCTGCCTGAGCAAAAAGAGCCTCATAAGCACTATCTCCACCACTAAGAGATCCTGTGTGTGAAGCAATGGCTCCTGCACCAGCTTCTGTTCTTCCTGATTTAAGAATAACTACTGGCTTAGGGTTATCTCCCTTATTTAATTCAATAAGGGTATCAATAATCTCACGGGCATTACTAAGTTGTTCTACATATAGCACAACAACCTTTGTTTGAGGATCTGTGTGAAGGTATCTAATCAAATCTACTTCATCAACATCGGCCTTGTTTCCAATGCTGACAAACTTAGAAAACCCAATGGCCATCTTATCTGCATAATCAAGGACAGCTGTACAAAGAGCGCCTGATTGTGACATAAAAGCAATGTTACCTACTTCTGGCATCAAAGCAGCAAAAGAAGCATTCATTTTATTTTGAGCATTAATTACGCCCAAACAATTAGGACCAATTAAAGCAATATCGTTCTTACGACAAACATCTTTAAGTTGTTCTTCAAGCTCCACATTGCCAATCTCTTTAAAGCCTGCAGAGATAACTACAGCAGCCTTAACTCCCTTAGTAGCAGCTACCTTAATCACATCAGGAACAAACTTAGCAGGGATAGCAATCACAACAACATCTATCTCAAGATCAACTTCAGAAATATCATGATAAACCTTATGACCATACAGCTCATCAATTTTAGGGTTAATTGGGATAATTTTACCTTGGTAACCTTGAGTACTAAGGTTTTTTACTACATCATTACCAACAGTTTTTTCTCTAGAAGAAGCTCCCACAATAGCTATTGATTGGGCGTTAAAAAGGGCGTCAAGATTCATAATTACATTCTATCGTAATTTGAATAGTTTTTCTTGGGCGTGATCTTAAATTAAGAAAATATTCTAAATATTCTCTTCTAAATCCATATTTTGATCTATAAGATCTCTAATTATAGAAGCTTTAGTCTTATTATATTTTTTACTTATAGATTCAAGATAATCATCAATTCTTTGACTAATTGGTAAGTTAAGCCGTACCTTTAGCTGATAATCTTCCAGTTTTTTTAAATCAAAGTTCTTACTAACATCGGATTCAATCGACAAAGGAGTGTGAAGTAATAAATGAGAAATTTCTGATTCTGTCAGATAACCTCTCCCTGCAATATCAAGAAGAGAATTTGCCTCCTGAATATAACCAATCCCATGATAATTAATCAATATCTCAATTAAAACCAAAATAGTTTTTCTGTCTTTTGGAGTTCTTTTATCATTTTGCCATCTTGAAAGCTCACTATTGCTTATAGTGATACCTTCTTTATGAAATTCATTAGAAAGCGAGTTTAAAGTTCTGAAGCCGGACTTCAGCCTGAATAATCTAAATAGTTGTCCAAAAGTATGGTTTTTATTAATTTGCAGCATAAGTAGAAAATACCCACTCAATACATACATTGTATCATTCTTGAGTAAAAGAGAGAAATCATGGTCACCAGGGAAAATATGTTATGAATATAGCTTTTTTTATGCTATTTTTGCAATTTTTTTACTCAAAACATCTATTATCAAAATAGTGCCTATACAGTCATTACAATAAATATTTAAAGAGAGAAAATACTCTTAATGGTAAAAAAAATGTCTATTTTTCTATTAGTGTGTCAGACAACAGCTATTCTTATCTTGTCTATTTTTCTCTTCACACCAAAAAAAGCTCTGATCACTTTAAGTGATATCTTAAATTTGAGATATAAGATTGTACTTGTAAAAAGATAAGCTATTTTTTTATAGCTGCATTAAGATCACCAATAACCTTAGGAATATATACGTCATAAATTAAGTCTTGTTCCATATTTATAGCAGAGGGTTCTTCGCCATTATGAATTACTCCCTCACGAGCTACGGTCACTACGTCTATTTGTGCTGATTCATATAACTCACCAAGAATTGCCTTCAATCCTTCTAAAATAGCTTTAACAGTATTCCCCGTACTATAGACATCATCAACAATTACTATTCCTTCGCCTCTCTTTACAGCAGCTAAGATATGAGTTCTATTCTGCTTACCAAAGGCCATATGCTTTGGCTTATCTGGTGAAGTAACAGGATAATATGAATAGATAGCTTCATCATCATCTACTTGTTGTTTTAACTCATCCAGATCTTTACTGCCTTGTAAAGTTAAAAGAGGTAAGCCTAAATCATCACAAGCATCAGTAATCATTGGCCCTGATTTTAAAGAAAAAGGAGTAATAGCTAAGGCTATATTATCTGCATTATCTATTTTACCTATCATTTCTTTTAAAGCACTTGTACCTGCCTGCCTGATCTCTTCCTCACGTGGTTCAAACCAAGCAATCCAGATAGGTTCTTCATCATTACCGACATTTTTCAGTGCTAATTCCAATACCATTTGACCTAAAATAATCTCTAGGTATGCTTCACCATCTCTAAACTGGATATCTTCTGGTCTATATACCTTTGGTTGATGCTCTGTAGCTTGTTGTGACATATTAACTAACTATAACATGGTCATACTAATTCTTATATTCTTTTTTCTGCTCCCCAATATACTTCATATGATAATCTGCAACAAACAAAAACCCACGCTTCTAACGTGGGTTCTTACATAATGCGTAGTTATTAACTGTGGAAATTACTCCTCACATTTCTCTTTTGCCTTAGCAAGTATTTGGTCAAGTTCAGGATACTCTCCTCCTAATTCCTTACACCTAGCCAAATCACTCATAGCACTGAACCAATTTCTTAATTTAGCTTGAGCTATTCCTCTATGATACCAAGCATACTTACTCAACGGTTCAAGTTGAATTGCTTTTGTCATATCAGATAGTGCTACCTCATAGTTACCTAACTCGAATTGAGCCCTACCTTTATCAACCCAAACTATAACCACAGTTGAATCAAGTTGAATTGCCTCAGTTGCATCAGAGAGAGCTTCTTCAAAGTTACCTAATTCAAATTGAAACTGACCTCTGTTAATCCAATCAGTCGCTTTACTTGGAGCTAACCGAATTGCCTCAGTTGCATCAAAGATAGCTTCTTCTAAGAAGCCTAATTTTGCTTGGATTAGACTTCTACTATGCCATACCAAAGGCAACCTTGGGTTAAGGTTAATTGCTTCATTTGCATCAGAGAGAGCTTTCTCATAATCTTTCAATTGATATTGAGCCATACTACTGTTAGTCCAAGCCATAGCTACATTTGGATCAAGTCTAATCGCCTTAGTTAAATCAGAGATAGCTTCATCATAGTTACCAAAGTTTAACCAGGCTGCACCTCTGTTGTTCCAAATTTCAGCAATTCTTGAGTCAATCTTTATAGCTTGAGTATAAGCAGTTATACACTCCTCATTCCTACCTAGTTTCAATAAGGCATCACCTTTACTAACCCAAGCCATAAACAGATTGGGATTGAGGTCAATTGCCATCAAGCTATATTCTAAAGCACGATCCCATTCTCCAGTTTTGATATAGAAAATGCTTTGGAAAACATACAAATATTCAGCACCAGCTTGACTTGCTCTTAACGGATTATCTCCCACACCCAATGCTTCATCAAAATGAAGCTTAGCTCTATCAACACGAATCCTACAAGTCTCAAGGTTTCCATAGGCAAGCTTCAAAGCCAATGTTAAGTTAGAGAAATTTCTCCCTTTCACTTTAAACACAGGCTCTTCAGGTAAAGATATACGATTCCTATCTTCATCATCTGTGTAATTCCAGCGACTTGATTCAAAACCAAATTCAAGCATGTCATTACGGAAACGACCATACAAGACAAAGTCTGCATTGTATTTTAGCCGTACTGCTAACGCCTCTTCCTGAGTTCTTACATATTCAGGAAGTGCCATTACTTTGACATTTTCATCACGAAATAGCACTCTAATAAACTCAATAGCACCACTTTGCCAATGATTTGCTTCGAACCCACCTTCAAACAAAGGAACAACTATGAGTGTTTTTTCTACATAGTTAAATACCTCTGTTTCATCTTGTTCAACACTTTGAATAGTTGTCATAAAGACTCCTATTTCCCGGTTAATATGATTCACAGCTTGTTCTAACGACATTCCACGAACATCAATGAAATCCTCAAATTCAAGAAGGTATTGAATATCACAGTCATCAATTAGAATTGGAATTAACTTCTTAGCTTTGTGTGCAACGATAAATTCTTTTACACACCAGTTTGATAAAACATATGCTTTTGAGATTAAAGCTATTACATAATCTGAATCAACAAGAGCATCTGTCATTTCAGCTACAAAGTCTACTTCTTTACCCGCTTCGTCTTTAAAATCATGACGATATCTGATATAGAAATGATCTTTGTTAGCTAATACTGCATGTAGTGCATCTGCCAACTGCTCATCTGTTTGTGTATAACTGATCATTGAAACTTTCACTTTCTTTTCCCCTTTCAAGAGAATGTTATCAGTCAATTGTTTACGTTATGTTAAATAGCGGAAATAGGGTAAGAGAATTCGCAATGAATTAAATACCCCATAACTCAATCTTATTATAACATTTTTATCCGATAATATTAATTGATGAGCAATTTAATAAAGAACCAGAAGAAATAGCTGAATCATTAGAAACATTGACTCTTATGCAGCCTAAACTGGCAGATAAAAGATTTACAGCAAGTGAGTTAAATAATCCTAATATACCCATTTTAATTGTTCCATTCTCAAGAATAAGTGATAAAATTTATAGAATTTGGTATAAAGAATACATACCTAATAATATTTATTAATCAGAAAGACTGCCAATGAAAATTTTCTTGAGCGCTTCAATCTATGGTAAACAACATCTAGAGAATAGTTGTAAGAAAATTGTTGAACTAACGAAGAAAAGTGGCAATAAGATTATTTCTGATCATATTTTAAGTACTTCCAGTGAAGATATGCTTAAATGGCAAAAAAACAAAGATATAGAATTTCATAACTTTGTTATGAATGGGGTTAAAAACTCTGATGCGATCTTCGCAGAAATATCTCACGCTAGTACTTCAGTTGGGTATTTAATAGCTATGGCAACTCAAGCTGGAAAACCAGTTGTCTGTTTTTACAATGGAGATAAGAAACCTCACCTCTTTAATACATTAGAAGAGCAAAATGACAAATTTGTAGTAGTTGAGTATCATAAAACAAAAGATTTAGATAAGCTTGTCCCAGAAATGATTGATTTTATCCATGAGGGACAAGATACTAGATTTAACTTCTTTGTTACTCCAAAACATATCAACTATATGAATTGGATTGCCAAAAATAAGAGAATCCCTAGGTCTGTTTTCTTGAGAAGATTGATTGAACATGAGATGAAAAGCAACGAAAATTTCTCAAATAATAAGTAGTTTCACAAACATAACAAAACTATTGAAATAAATTTGATTATAGGATATAATTATCCCCTTATTTTAAATTTATAAATAAATGATGATTAATAAACAAATTAAACATTATTCTTATGCTGAGTTGGAAAGTTTGCTAAAAAATAAAAAGCAATTAATTCATACCAATCAGTATAAAAATACCAAAGCCCATATTGACGAATGTAATTTCTGTTGGAACCTATGGAATAGAGTTCGATGGAATAAAGCTATGGAGAACAATGGCACTCAAGAATTAGAAGAGTTTTTTGGAGAAAACTTTATCCCTTACTTTGACTCTTCTTGGGCGTTAGCCAATCAATGGTATAAACAAAACCCAGAAACTGAAGGCGCAGTTAAAAATTTCTATAAAACTACACCTTATTATATTTATAACTCTTTTATCTTTCATAAAAGTGGGGATAGAATTTCCAAAATAGATTCTTTAATGAAGATTATTAAAAAACATAAAGTTCAATCTGTCTTAGATTATGGTTGTGGAATTGGACTTGATGGCCTTGAAATGATTTCCCTGGGTTTAGATGTTCACTTTGTAGATTACGACTCACCTTCTATAAAATTTTTAAAATATAAACTTAAAAAAGATGGCGCCAAAAAACTAATAAACCAAGTATATGATGTAGAAGAAATCTTTAAAAACCCACCTAAAGTAGACCTTATTTGGTCAATTGATGTACTAGAACACATGCTAGATCCAATGAAAATATTTGAAGTTTTTACAGATAAAACTAAAATATTTATCTTTTATATTGATAGCGCCGAACAAAATGGAGGAAGACACCCTTTTCATTTTGAAGTTGATTATCAAGAAATAGAAAAAACACTTAAAAAACTAGGCTTTAAAAAAGAAAATCACAATACTTTTCAGGTATGGATAAAAGAAAATTAAAATTTGTGCTAGAATACCCGATGATATTAATATTAAAAGATATCATAAAAAATGAAAATCTACTTCACCGCCTCATCTAGGGGTACATCCGACTTCAATAAGCAGTTCAAAAGTATTTACAGCTTTATTTCATCTCAAGGACATAAGCACACTAGTGATTATGCAACAGAAAGTAATCCTACAGAGGTATATTCTTCTACAAAAGAGAATCATGAAGAATTATATAAGAGAGCCATGAAACAGATGAAAAAATCTGACATAGCAATTTTAGAAGTTTCTACACATAGTCTAAGCATGGGTTATCTAATTGAAGCAAGCTTAGCAATAGGAAAACCAGTAATAGCGCTTTATCAAAGTGGACACAAACCTGCTTTCGCTGCAGGAATCTCCAATGATAGATTTCAACTAATTGAATATAACCAAGGAAATTTAGAAGATATACTAATTGATGCATTAGATTACGCCTCCTCACAACAAGACACCCGTTTCAACTTCTTTGTAGCCCCTAAGCACATTAACTTCCTAGATTGGGTAGCAAAGAACAAGAAAATACCTAGATCTGTATTCCTTAGAAGACTTATTGAAAGAGAAATATCTAATGATGATCAATATCTAAATCAATAAATATACTTATATAGGATATATTGCACCTCTTTTGAGGTGCTTTTTATTTATCCACATAACTATAGACCCTAATTTTTACCCCTTTATTTAATATGATAGAATCATATATACTTATTATTTCCTCCCAAAAAATAAAAAAAGATCTATATACACACCCGTTACGTATGGACATTTTTGGACATTTTGATTTATAATATAGGACGACACAAAATAAAAATTAAATTATAGGCATTGAGGGATAAACTCTCAAAAAAATTTACGAATTTTTATAAGCCTATAATTAAAGAATGTATAATTATGCCAGAAACAAGAGAAATTTTAATTAACCCAAGCAGACTTGTAAGCAAAGAAGCTTTAAACTACCTCCTAGCTATCATAATGATGTTTGTCATCAGTGGTATTGGGAACATAGTTGAAGCTGGTGATGATGATATTGATACTAATGACTCTATTTCATTAGTAGTTGACGCTGACGCATACGGAAACTTTGATTTAGATGGAGCAATTAATGAAGCAAACTCCTTAGCTGGAACATCTGATATAGAACAAACAGGTGGAACAGGTGATCCTGAAGTTCTCCAAACTGCTACCCTAACTATTAACATTAGAAATGGAATGAATGTTAGAGATATTAGAGGTAGTGGAGCTGACTTTGCTATAGCAGACAATTCTTTCCCTAGAGGAGAAATTGTTCCTCTTGGTTGGACTAACGGAGATGCTTCTCCTTTAGGCGCTAAAGCTCCTGGAATATGGCTACTTCTTACAGATGGTACTTCTACCGAGCCTACTCACGCTATTAGTATTAGTATTAATGGCTTACAAAGTGATGGCACTAGTGTTACCGATGAAGAAGCAACTACTGCAGGAGGCCCAGAATATAGTTTTGATGGCTCAGACTTTGTCTCTACTGCACCAGCAGTTGCTACTACAGAAGCTCCAGTACTTGAAGCTGCTCCAGAACCTGAAGCAGATGGCGATGGTGACGACGGCGATGAAACTCCAGTTGCTCCAGAAGTCTCTGAGACACCTCCTCCTGAATTATCTTTTCCAGAAGTTACACCTACAGCCACAGTGGAACATTACACAGTTAGTGGGGAAGTAGCAAACGGAGTAGTTCCAACAATGACTAGTACTGTTGAAATCAATCAAGATCTTTTATTACCTTATGAATTTGGACATACCCCTAGTGGTATTTCTGAATTAACAGATATTCTAAACTATGATGTAGAACCAAATCCAAGAATGGGTGAGTGGCCTAGAACAGGCCTTTCTGGTGAAATTGTTAATATTATTGAAAGAAGTAATGGGGGTAACGAGTTTAACTATGTTGAATTACTAACTCAAACTCCAGGTGGTAACGAGTTTGTAGCTATTATTAGATTACCAAGATTTGTTAGTTTCATGCCCACTACAGACCAGGCTACATTAGCCATTAGCCAAGGAGATAGCGAGGTACTATGGAATGCAAACGATGTCGCTGATGAAGGCCTTATTATTGCCCCAACAAGAGAGTTACGCCCTGGAGACCACATTATCCTTGACGTCGCTGTGGTTGAAATAGAAGATAATGGTCCTACTGGTGCAACTAGACGTCAAAATATGACACACAACAATATTGATGAAGGTAGTATTTATGGAGTTTTTGAAGCAATTGATAATGGCGAAATAAATGGAGTTCCATTTGTTTCTCTATTTGGTGGATACCATATTATGTACAATCAAGACTAATTTAAATAAGTTTGTAAATTATTAAGACCCCTCTTTTGAGGGGTCTTTTAATATCTTAAATTACTATCTTCACATTAGACAAAAAACTGTCTACAATGATTATATGAACTGGAAAATTGTAGCTGGTGGCAGTTTTATAATATTTATTGTATTTATTTCTTTTATTGGCTTTGAGTTTATTAAAAATAGAGATAATTCTCTAAATATACCCGAAGATAAGTCTGTATTTACTTATCTTAATGTAGATAGAAACCTTCCTGAAAATCAAAAAATAGCTAAACAAAATGAATCTGATACTCACAAGCGATTGATGAGAGGAACTGTTACCCAATTTAATCCAGACACAAACATATTCAGTATGGCGGTGGAAACAAAACAACCTAATGGCACTATGGGTGTTATTGGCGTTCTGGAAGTAAGAATTGATCCAAATAGAATCAAGGAGTTCTCATGTTGGCCAGAACATAAACAGACTGCCAATGGTGTAAACGTTGACATAAAAAGCACCTTTATATCTATGGGCCCAGATAATATTCTTTACTTAAGTGGTGAAACAAAAAAAGAAATCAGTGATATAGAAAAACACTTTAATAAATCTCCTTTTGTATTTGCTTATCTAAGCACAAACCTAGAGGGAGAAGACACCCTTACTGAAATTCCAGTTGGAACTGGCCTTCAAGACCTTAATCAATTAGCTATTTTAAATTGTGATGAAACAAATTAATAAAATAAAAATACTATTATCTCTATTTATAGTTACACTTTCTTTTTTTGCCTTCAGTGACAATACTTTAGCTGCGTGTACTGGGGCAGCTTATTGCGATGCTCCTCCTGGAGAATGTGCTTCCACCGCTAATGATGGGCAGACAATTGTAATTGGATCTTTCATTTCTACAACAAGAAAATGTGAAGATTTAATAGTTTGTGATTTTTGTGATAGAGATTTTGATCCGTATTGTGATGTAGACTGTCATCCTGTTGAACAATGCACATCATATGATGAAGAAGTTGTAACAACAGAATGCACAGATACCATATGGGAAACATGTTGTACCCCAGGGGTTGCAGCTGGTACATGTGGAGACAATGTCTGTGAAGGTACTGAAACATGTAAAACATGTACCTCAGACTGTGGTGCTTGTGTAGTAGAGTGGTGTGGTGATGGTAGTTGTAATAACGGCGAAAACTGTAATGATTGTGCTATTGATTGTGGCTCTTGTGCAGATAATGCCGTTTGCGGAGATGGTATTTGTAATGGAGGTGAAGATTGTACCAACTGCTCTGACTGTGGAATTGTTTGTAATGGTTCTTGCGGAGATGGCACTTGCAATGCAGGGGAATGGTGTGGAAATTGCTCATCTGACTGTGGATCATGTAGCTCTTGTGGTGATGGATCTTGTAGCGGTGGAGAATCTTGTTCTACATGCACTTCTGATTGTGGTACCTGTGTAACTTGTGGTGATGGATCTTGTAACGGATCAGAAAACTGTGGCTCTTGTGCTACTGATTGCGGAAGTTGTGCTGACCCTTCTTTCTGTGGAGATACCACTTGTGATGCCTTTGAAACTTGCGATGGTTGTCCTTCAGATTGTGGAACTTGTGAGCAAAATGCTGCCTGGTTCCAAATTAGTGCTGGCCACATAGGAAGCGCTAACGAAGGAGCTGCTTCTGTAGCCATTCAAAGTGATATTACAGACACAGCAGATTGTATTGAACCAGCTTGTGTAAGATCTCTTTCTAGAACTGATTTAAGTAATACTACTTTAACAGATGGTTTTGTTGTTGTAGGTAGTGGAACTATAGATGCCAATGGAGGAATTAGTGAAAGAGCTGAAAATACATATTCGTCAGATACAACTAAAACTAGATATCAAGAAAAATATGACTACTTTTATAGAAACTCTGGTTTGGGTAACTCTCCAAGTAATGACTTTACTGGATCAGAAACAGATGCTCTTAAACCAACCTACAACGCTAGTGATATCACTTATTACCAAAATGGTAACTTAACTATTCAATCACCATGGAGCGTAGCTTCAGGAGAAACATATGTCGTCTTTGTAGAAGGGAATTTAACTCTTACTGATGGTGATGGAGCTAGCGATCAATTAATTGATGTTGCTGATGGAGGATTCTTAGCTTTTATCGTCAGCGGAAATATCTTAGTCGAAGAACAACTAGGTAACTCTACTTTAGCAAGCACCACATCTAATGTTGAAGGTGTCTTTGTTGCAGATGGAACTCTTACTATAGAAAGCCGAGGAACAACTGCTGGAGGTGATGACCGCTTTGTTGGAGAAGGTGTTTTTGTCGGATGGGGTGGAGTTAACTTAGACAGAGACTTCAGTGATGGTAGCACTAGATCATTAGAGAATAATAGTAAAGCTGTAGAACTATTTGTTTACCGTCCAGACTTCTTAGTCAATATGCCTGACATTATGCTCGTTCCAATTAGAATCTGGCAAGAAACTAACTAGAACCTGTTATAATAAATTCATCATAAGTATTTAAAGGAACATATGGAATTCTTATTTCCCATCATTATATTAGTCGGAGTGGTTGTCTACGTCATTTCAATCTACAATTCTCTCCAACAATTAAAAACCCAAATTGAAGCCTCTATCCAAGAAATAGGTAACCAATTAAAAAGACAATCTTCCTTAATCCCTAACCTTGAATCTGCTACTAAAGGTCACCTTAAGCATGAAAAAGAAATTTTCAAAATGCTAACTGACGCTAGGAAAAAGATAGCTAAAGCAGAAAAGTCAGGATCAAGTGAAGATATTGAAAGTGCTATAGAGTCTATCCAAAGCATGGCTCCAAGCTTTAACATTGCTGTAGAAGCAAATCCTGAATTAAAAGCAGATAAAACTATCAGCAAGTTAATGAACGAACTTACTGACACTGCAGATAAACTTATGTATGCCCGTAGAAGCGTCATTGATCTGTCTCAAGCTTACAATGTTAAGCTGGTCACATTCCCTACAAACTTCATCGCTAACACCTTTGGCTTTAGCAAAGAAAAGGGCTTAGAAACTGCCATGACTGGTAGTCACGTTGAAGTCTCTAAAAAAGAGATGGAAGACATCAAAGTTGACCTCTAGAGTTAAACTATGACCCATTACCAAACGATTCAAGCAAATAAGAATAAGTCTTTATTGATCATGACTCTATTTGTCACCTTTATTGTAGGTGCTAGCTATATCATGGCCAAAGGTTTTGGTTATGGTCTAGACATAGTTGGAATTGCCCTAATTGTCTCTGGAATTACTTCTTTCTTCTCCTACTACTACTCAGACAAAATAATTCTGACTATTAGCGGGGCAAGAGAAGCAAAAAGAGAAGAATTCTTTGACTTTTATACTGTCACCGAAAATCTTTGTCTAGCTAGCAGGTTACCAAAGCCAAGGCTCTACGTCATTGATGACAGTGCCATGAATGCCTTTGCTACTGGTCGTGACCCAAAACATGCTGTTGTCTGTGCCACTACAGGCTTACTCAAAAGACTTAATCGTTCTGAAATTGAAGCAGTGGTTGCTCATGAGCTCTCTCATGTCAAAAACTATGACATTAGACTGATGTCTATTGTTACCATTCTGGTTGGACTAATCGCCCTTTTATCTGATTGGATGCTTCGAATGACTTTCTATGGCCGTGGTCGTAAAAAAAGTAATAATAAAGAAGATGGTCAGATTCAAATGATTATGTTTGTGGTTGGAATTGTTTTAGCTATTTTGTCCCCAATTATTGCCCAGCTTATCCAATTAGCTATTTCTCGTAGAAGAGAATACTTTGCTGATGCTAGTGCCGTAGGAATGACAAAAAACCCCCAGGGAATGATTAAAGCCCTTGAGAAAATTAGTCATGACAAAGAACCTTTAGAAGCAGCAAATAAGGCCACAGCTCACTTATACATTTCTAATCCTCTAAAAAACACCCATAATGCTGTCGGTATGTTCTCAGGTATGTTTAGAACTCATCCTCCAGTGAAAAAAAGAATTGCAGCACTAAGAAAACTAACTTCATAATTACCTCTTGGGTATGCTATCATATGTCTATTGTGAAACTCAGTTTATCAATTAACCAGCAAAGACAACAAGCCAACTAAATTAGGGGCTTTTATTTGCTGTAAAGTTAAAGCCCCCACTTGAGGGGTCTTTTTATTAAAACCATGTCAACCAAAATTACAAAAAAACAAGTCCACCATATTGCCAACCTAGCCAATATCCCTATCGATGACCAGGAAGCAGAAAAATTGGCCAAAGGCTTTGAAGAAACTCTTGAGACTATTACTGATCTTCAGTCTATCGACACTAATGGTGTAGAGCCAACCCACCAGGTTACTGGAATGGAGAACGTTCTTAGAGAAGATAAGGTAGATGACTCTCGCACTTTCACTCAGGAAGAGGCTCTCAAGAATGCTAAACAAACCCACCAAGGTTTCTTTGTAGTACCAAGACTTATCAAGAAAAAGTAAATATTAATATGCTCAATACACTTACCCTCAAGCAGGCGCTAGATAAATTAACTAAAAAAGAAGTTACTCTTAATGAGATTAACTCCGATGTAAACAAAGTCATCAAAGAGCAAAATAAAAAGCTTAATGTTTATCTAACTCTCAATGAAGTTGAAGTAACAGATAGTGAAGAAAAAGGAGCCTTAGCCGGCCTTCCTATCGCTGTCAAAGATAACTTCTGTACTCGTGATTTAAGGACTACAGCTTCTTCTACTGTACTTGATGACTTTAAGCCACAATATGAATCAACAGTTACCCAAAAATTAAAAGATGCTGGAGCATATTTAATAGGGAAAACTAATCTTGATGCTTGGGCTCATGGATCTTCTACAGAAACTTCTCAATATGGGAAAACACTTAACCCACGTAATATGGATTACCTACCAGGTGGTTCATCAGGAGGTAGCGCTGCTGCTGTTGCAGCGGATATGTGTATTGCTGCAATCGGTACAGAAACCGCTGGATCAGTCAGAGGACCAGCTTCTCACTGTGGTATTGTAGGCCTTAAACCAACCTACGGCAGGGTTTCTCGCTATGGAGTAATAGCTATGGCTTCTTCTACTGACTCTCCTGGGCCAATGACTAAGACTGTTGAAGATGCAGCAATTCTACTTAACCATATGGCTGGGCATGATCAATATGATGGGACTACTTCTCCAGAACCAATTCCTGACTTTACTAAAATCTTAGATAAAGATATTGCAGGAATGAAAATTGGTGTTATCTATGCTGATATAGATGGCTTAAATGACACTGGTAATATCCTCAAAGAACAAGTCAAAGTATTTGAAAAACTAGGTGCTAAAGTAGAGATGGCAAAAGCGATGAATCCAAGCCATGCTATCGGAGTATATACAGTCATTCAACGTGGAGAAGTCTCAAGTAACTTGGGTCGATTTGATGGTATTCGTTATGGTAATGACAGGTCCTTCTTTGGAGATGAAGCAAAGAACAGAATTATGCTTGGCACATATACCTTATCCAAAGGATATGCAGACCAATACTACAGCACTGCTCAGAAAGTTAGAACACTTTTCATCAAAGATTTTGAAAGACTCTTTAAAAAATATGATATTTTAATTTCTCCAACTGTCCCAGGATATGCTCATCCAATTGGAGCAAGCAGAACTTCACCAATGTTTGGAGAGTTAGAAGACATATTAATGGAAGCAAACTCACTAGCTGGTTTACCTGGTATTTCTGTTCCAATGTATCACAATCCAAAAACAAACTTATATTTAGGAATGAATATCATGGGACCAAGATTCACAGAAGAAAAAATTATACAAGTTGCAGATGCATTTGAAAAAAACACTAAGTGGAATAGTTGGAGGAACAAATAATGTCAAAATCATCTAAATACCACTTAGTATGTGGCATGGAAGTTCATGCAGAGCTCAAAACAAACTCAAAAATGTTTTGTGGCTGTAAAAACGACCCTTTTGGGGCAGAAAAACCTAACATTCATACCTGCCCTGTTTGTCTTGGAATGCCTGGAGCTTTACCTGTCGCAAATAAACGAGCAATAGAATGGACTATTAAATTAGGCTTAGCTCTTAATTGTAAGATTAATCTTTTCTCAAAGTTTGACCGTAAAAATTATTTCTACCCTGATCTACCTAAGGCATATCAGATTAGTCAGTATGATATTCCCTTCTGCTTTGAAGGTAGTATTGAGACATCAGAGGGACCAATCAGAATCACTCGTATTCACCTTGAGGAAGATACTGGAAAGTTATTACACAAAGAAGTTGATGGAGAAGACGTCAGCTTGATTGACTATAACCGTTCTAGTGTCCCTCTTATTGAGATTGTGACAGAACCAGATATCAAGTCTCCAAAACAAGCAGAGGAATATGGTAGAGCTCTTAGAGATATCATTCGCTACTTAGATATTGGTAACTGTGATATGGAACAAGGGGGAATGCGTCTTGAGGCTAATATTTCTTTACAAGAAAATGGTAAAGAAGGTCTCCCAGACTATAAAACAGAAGTCAAAAACATTAACTCATTCAAGTTTGCCAGACAGGCTATTGAATTTGAGATGGAAAGACAAGAAGAGATTCTAGAAGAAGGCAATATCCCAAAACAAGAAACTCGTGGTTGGAATGCTAAGAAATCTATTACTTTCCCACAAAGAACAAAAGAAGATGCTCAAGATTATAGATACTTCCCAGATCCTGACCTACCTCCAATCAGATTTACTAAAGAACAAGTTGAAAAGATTGGTAGTGAAATACCTAAACTTCCAACTGTACTGGTGAAAGAATGGAATGATGATTACGGAGTGGAAAAGAGATTTTCTAATTTATTATTCTCTAACCCTAAAGAAGCCAAATGGTTAGAAGAGTTATTCTCCTATGCAAAAAGAGAAGACGTCAAAGTAAACAAACTAGCAGGAGCAATGGTAAATAAAAAGGTTAAATATAGCTTTGAAGGTAAGGTGGAGAATGTTGTTAACGAATTCAACAAACTAAATAAAACTGATGATGTATCAGAAGGTGATCTTCTATCTGCTATTGAGGAAGTCATTAGCTCTAATGCCAAAACTGTAGCTAGGTATAAAGATGGACAAACCCAACTCCTTAACTTCTTCTTTGGCCAAACCATGAAGGCTCTAGGTAAAAAAGTTGATGGTGGTCAATTAAGAAAACTACTTCAAGAACAACTTGATAAATAGAATTATTAAAAATTAAATAATACTTTTTATTACTAACTACTTTATTCAAATACTTCCTGTGCTGGAAAAAACATTGTTTCTTGAATTGACCTTGTATTAGCCAGTAGCATAACCAAGCGATCTACACCCACAGCAATACCTCCAGATGGGGAAAGTCCTTCTTTTAATGCCTCAAGATAATCCTCATCCATACCATAATCAGTCTTGCCCAACTCTTTTCTTAGTTGTAAATCTTCTCTAAATTTTTCTTCCTGAACCTCAGGGTCATTCTCTTCACTAAAAGCATTACCTAGTTCATAACCTCCTAAATAAAACTCAAATCTCTGAGCAAACCTTGGGTCTGACTCTTTTTTCTTTGAGTAAGCAGCTTGACTAGCAGGGTAGTCATAAATAATAACAGGGACGTCATAGTTAACTAACTGGGACTCAATTAAATTAAGAAATAACTGGTTATATGCTTCTTCCCAGGTAGTATTATTATTTACTTGATAACCTTCTTCTTTAGCTCTTTGCACTAAAGTATCTCTATTCAATAATCCATCTATATCAACCCCTACCCACTTCTCAAAAGCTTCAGCCACACTCATCTTTACCCAATCTTTACTTAAATTATATTTCTTTCCTTGATACTCTAAAATGTCAGTCCCATTAACTTTTCTTGAAAGAGATAACATCAGATCCTGACAGTCCTGCATAATATCTTCATAACTCGCATTACTGCGATACCATTCTAAAATTGTAAATTCAGGATTATGTCTAGAACTATTTCCTTCACCATTCCTAAAGCTCTTACATACCTGAAAGATATTCTCAAAACCTGCTACTAAAAGTTTCTTCATCGCAAACTCAGGGCTAGTTAACATAAAGGCTTGCTGAGTTTTACCATTAGCCCACTTTAACTTAGTTTCAAATACTTCAAGAAAAGGTTCAGTTCCAGGATACTTAACCATCATTGGTGTTTCTACTTCATGAAAATTATTTGACTTAAAAAATTCGCGAATCCCATCTATCACTTTCTCACGAATAAGGAATTGTTCTTTTAAGTCAGAATTTTGTTTAATCTTTTTCCAGTTTTTCATAGCTTGTATTATATGCTATGTTTTAGATCTAAACAAAATTGCCCAGAGGACTATAATCTCAAATAGATAAGTTTATAACTATCTTTATGAAACCACTAATATTGGTCATTTCTAATCAAAAAAACTTACCACAAAATAGTCGTTTTACTTCTTTGATCAATAAATATGATTTTATTTTTTATTTATTAAAGAAAGAAACAAACCTTTCTCAACAGCTAGAAGAACTTACCCACAATACAAAAAACAAACCTGACGCAATAATTTCTTTTAATGATGATACTTGTCTCTTTGCTAGTATCGTTGCAAGTGAATTGGATTTAATTGGACCTACTCCTCAATCATTAGCTAGGACTCAAAATAAAGAAAGTTTCTCAAAAGAACTTAGAGAAAAAAAATACCTTCCAGAAACTACTATAGTTGGTTTAACTAATTTACAAAAGCTAATTGAGCTAGATTACCCGATCTTTATCAAACCAACTAAAGGGGCTCTATCTGAAGGAGCCTTAAAAATTGGAACAAAGGCAAACTCTAGAAAAATAGTAAAAAGAGCACTCAAATCTATTCATATAAATACCTTTGAAAAGTCTTACTTTAAGAAATACTTACCAAATCTAAATTTAAGAAAAATTATAGTTCAACCATACATTGAGGATAGGCAATATACTCTTGATGGCTTTGTCTACAATAATGAAATAACTTTTCTGGGAGTTACAGAATCTATTTACGATAAAAATAAAAAAAGTTTTGTTAGATTTGATTTTCCAATTATATTTAACCAATCTATAACTAATAAATTAAATAATATTTCTAACGATATTTTTCAAAACTTCTCATTTAATAACAGCTTCTTTAACCTTGAGTTCTTTATCTCAAAAACTAATAAAATAAATATAATTGAGCTAAACACTCGTCCAGCTATTGTCTTTGATCCATTTTATAGCTCAATGTACCAGCAAAGCTTAACAGAAATGATGATTAAACTAGCTCTAGGATATAAACCAAAAATAAATTTAAAAAATAAAAATATCAAAGGAAAAAGTTTTATCTTAAGGAAATATCAAGATTACCTTATCACAAACATACCATCTCAAAAGCAAATTGAAACAATACTCAAGAAACATAATCAAAGTAAAATTAGGATACTGTGTAAAAAAAGTAATAAGTTATCTGACCAGAGACAAGACTCATACTCATACCGTTATGCCATCATTGATATATGTGGTAAAACAAACAAAGAAATTAATGAAAAATTTCAAAACATTAAACAAGAATTAAAAGAACTAATTACTTTTTCCCCAATTTCTGATTAATAATAACTTTACCATCTTCCACACCTGGTTGATCAAAAGCATTAACCTTTAACATTTCTGCAAGGTAAACAACTGATAATTCAAAAAGCATAAATAGTTCACCAAGTGCATATGGGGTTAACTCTTCTATACTCAGCATAGCAGTAGGGCGACTATTGTCATAAATAGACTGAGCACTAGCTTCAGCTTCAATATTTACAATAGTATTAAAATCAACTCCTTCTAAATACTCAGCTTCAGGAACATCAATTCCTTTCAGAGTAAAGTTAGTCTTACGGTTATTTACCTTTACAAAAAGCATTGATTGCATAGGAGCACCCTGGTTATAAAACTGTGCCTGAGAATGTTGATCAGCAGGACCCCAGGCTTTGATAGGAAGGATCCCTTTACGATCTTTACCCAGTGACTCTGCCCACAACTGTCTAAACCAACGAGCAAACTCTTGCAATTGAACTGAGTAGGTCATCATCACACAAATCTTTATCTCTTGTTGATACAACTCATATTGGCTACGAGCTAACTCCTGAGCCATCTTCCTGGTTTCTTCATTAGTAGCAAAGTCTAAGGCACCACTTACTAAAGCTTTAATATCAACACCCGCTGCCAAAGCAGGTAATAATCCTACAGGGGTTAAGACACTAAACCTTCCACCTACACCTTCAGGAACGGGGAGAGTAATAACATTGTGTCTTTCTGCCTCATCTTTCAAGATACCTTTTACATTACTGGTAGTAAAAACAAAGTGCTTTGCCCAATTACTAGTTGCTTTCTTTACCTCTGATTTATAAAAAACATAGGTAGACAAAGGCTCTAGAGTTCCACCTGACTTGGAAACAACATTAAAAACAGTCTTCTTAATATCTATTTGATCTAATATTCTCCTAAAGGCTACTGGATCTGTGGAGTCGCCAGCAAAGAGTACCTTCATTGGATTACTCTTCTTATAAAAAGCTTCGACAATAGTCCTGCCGCCAAGGTCAGAACCACCAATCCCTATCACCACCATATACTGGGCCCACTTTAAATTGTCATAAACATTACGGACAGACTTAATATATGAATCATCTTTAAGAACTTCAATAAAATCATACTCTGCAACGGAGATATTCTCTTCAATTTTATCTATACTTTTTTTGACATGATTAGCTTCAACTTTGACTATTTCATTAGCAATGAAATGACCTATGTTCTGTTGTTCATATAGATACTTAGTATCAAAAGAAAGAGATGTGTTTTTCATACATTTTTATCCTAGCTTAAAGAGAGTGGGCTGTCTACTCAGTGTCTTGTGCAGATGGTTCTTCTTTAAAAATTGGAATTGCGAAACCCATTTGAGGTTTCTCCATCTTCTCAAAATACAAAATAGGTAATTCTAGGTCTTCTTGCTCTTCCTCATCTTCACCAGGAATTCTGTCCAGTCTATAATATTTTAAAATTTTAAATTCATGATTCTCAGAATCTAACACTTTCTCATATTTAACTATGTTTTCTTCCAATGCCTCCATAGCTTCTTTTAGAAGGTGAGTATAATTTCTCTCTAATTCTTCTGTGATAGATTCCCACTGAAAATTATTCAACTCTACTCTGTCTGCAAGATCTTCAGCCTCAACAGGAGAAGTCTCTTCACCTTCTTCAAGCTCAACTGGCATAAAACCTGCGCGCTTATCCTCAGTAGAGTAACTAAGTTGTCCTGTCTTAATATTTAACCACTTTTTGACTCTTTGAGATCTGTTATCTTCGGCTCTTTCAACACGCATCAGCAGCTGGATCAGTTCAGTTAGAGATGTCCGATAGGCCGTTATTTCACCTTCTAATACATCACTCTCAGTTTCTAATAATCTAATAAATTGATTTCTAGATACTTCCTTCTGTTTATATCCATCCTTAACTACTTGTTGCACTACTTCTACTCTTCGTTTGCCTTCTGATTCTAATGGATTACCTGCCATATTCTCCTTTTCCCAAAATTAATAAAAAAAAACACCCCCTAGGGGCAGCCAGTTCAATAAAAACTATAACACAAAAAAGACAAACTGAACAAACAGTATCACTAATATTCATTACTACCTAGTCACCAGGTCATTTTTTATATAAAATAAAGAAGTGAAAAATCATCTCTATAAATGGCTTCCTTTTCTTATCATTATTTTTATAGCAACTGCTTTACGTTTCTACCAATTGGGTAATGTCCCTATTGAACTAAATAGAGACGAAGCTTCACTTGGCTACACTGCCTACTCTTTGCTACAAACAGGTAAAGAAGAACATGGTATATATTGGCCAATTAACATAGAGTCCTTTGGTGATTGGAAACTTCCTGCATATGTATACACCTTAATCCCATTTGTAAAAACATTTGGTCTTCATTCTTGGGTGATTAAATTACCTAGTGCTTTAGCAGGAGTGGGGATTGTTATCCTTAGTGCAGTTATTACATGGTTACTTACAAATTCTTGGAAAGATAAAAATAAAAGAATTACTTTAAGCACTCTTGTTACTTTCATGATTGCTATTTCCCCATGGAATATTCACATGTCCCATATGGCCTATGAAGCTAACTTAGGAATGTTGTTCTTAATGTCTGGAGTAGCTCTTTTACTAACTGCATTGCAAAACAAAAAAAAGAGAATCTTTTTAATCCCTAGTACCCTTCTACTTGGTCTTACTTTCTTTAGCTACCACTCCTATCAAATCTTTATGCCACTCTTGGTTTTATCCTTTATATTTATTTACTGGAAAGAAGTTAAGAGTATCTTTGAGACAGAAAAGAAAATTAGTTTTGTATCCATTGCAATTGGAGCATTATTTACCATCGCTTTAATTACCACTTCTCTAAATGCTAATCAAACAAAGTTATCTGGATTATCTATTTTCGATAAGAGTTCTTACTCATTAGTAATGAAAGAGAATAGAAGGTACTTTGAAAATAGGAATAGTATATTAGCTAAAATTCACTCAAATAATTTCTACTTCATCTTTAACCAAGCCCAACATAATATTGCTGATATTTTTTCTAGTAAGTTTCTTTTCTTTGAAGGTGGTTCCCATGGCTCTCACGATATTCCTGGCACGGGCAAGATGCACCCTGTTGCTTTTATTTTCTTAATGATTGCAGGCTATAAATTTTTAACTGTTTGGCAAGAAAAGAAATTAGAAAAATGGCACAAAATCATTATCGCTTGGTTAGTTGTTTCTATTGTTGCTCCCTTTATTACTTTTGAGGCTGCACATACTATTAGATTCTCTCCAGCTTTATTCTCATTAGAGTTCCTCAGTGCTTATGGTTTGTTTATATTATTAGAAAAGTCTTTGAAAAATAATAAATATAAGATAGTTACTGGACTAACTATCTTCATCCTCCTTTATTCTTTTGTTTCTTTCTTTGCTACTTACTTCTTTGTTGCTCCAAAAAGAGACATAGATAGTCATAATTGGCAGATAGAAAAACTAATAGAACTAGTTAATGAAAAATCATATAAATATGACCTTATCTCTATGCCAGGAAGTGGCTGGTCTCCATATATCTACTTCTTACTCTTTAACCAAACTGATCCTAATACCTTAAACGAAGATTTAGAGTTCTATGAATCAGACCATGAAGGCTTTAGACATGTAAAGAGACTAGGCAATATTCACTTTAATTTAATTGACTGGAATGATGAATCCGGTCAAAGTGTTTTATACGTGATAAAGAGTAAAGAAGTTCCAGGAGATAAACTAGAGTCAGAAAAATATAAATTAGAGTACTCTTTAACTAACCCTTATGCAAAACATGAGTGGTTATTACTAGGAAGAAAATAAATAATAAAAAAGTATAAAAAAATAAATTTAAATATAAATGAAAAAACACATCGGAAAAATAATCTTTAGCTTAATTGTCTTGCTAGCTATTTTTCTTAGAATCTATAAAGTAGACACTCTATTATCTCCATACTGGGAAGAAGTAGCCCTTGGATATGATGCTTACTCCATTAGTGAAACAATGCGTGACCACCATGGTAATTTCATGCCACTAGTGGCCTTTGAATCATTTGGAGACTGGAAACCTTCTTTCTACTTCTACACCCTTGTGCCCTTTATTAAGTTAATTGGACTTAATGTCTTGGCAGTTAGATTGCCTAGTGTATTAGCAGGACTGGGAATTGTTCTTGGAGTTTATGTTTTATTAAAAAAAATATTGCCTAAGAATTTAATAAAAGAAAGACCATACTTACCACTGCTAGGAATGTTTATTACTGCTATTTCTCCTTGGGCGATTATGTTCTCACGAGCTGGCTGGGAAGTTAACTTAGCTACTGGATTTATTTTATGGGGAGTTATTTGTTTTATTTCTTTTATTAAAGAAAATAGAAACAAAAAATTAAAATATTTTTCTTTAATATCTTCAATTGTTCTTTTATCATTATCAATGTACACCTACCATGCTACAAGAATGATTGCCCCTCTACTGGGTTTTTCTCTTATTTGGCTTTGGTTTGCTCAGACAGACCGTTCTAAAAGAATTAAAAAAAGTATAGAAAAATTTGTTACAACTAACTTTATTATTTTAATAGGAGCAACTTTTATAACTTTAATTTTAACAGTGCCAATCATTATTAGCCTAACTGACAAAATAACCTCTCAAAGATTCACAGAAACTAGTGTTTTTTCACAACTCAGTATTATTGAAGAAAGTAATGCGGCACAACTAAGCCAACCAAATATTATAGGAAAAGTTTTCTATCACCGTTATTTCCTCTTTACCAGAGAGGTCTTAACAAACTATTTAGATCATTTCACAATTGATTTCTTATTCCTTAGTGGAGACGAAAACCCAAGACACTCAGTCCAATACTTTGGACAACTTTACCATATTGAACTTATTTATTTACTCCTTGGAACTTATTTTGTTTTATCTGCAATTAGAAAAATAAAAAATGATCCGTATGATAATGCGTTTAAGAACTACTTATGGTTACTTATAACTTGGCTTCTAATTGCTATTATTCCCGCTAGTCTAACAAAAACAACTCCTCATGCTCTAAGGATTCTCCCCGCTCTGCCTGTCTTTATGATCCTTATTACCCTAGGGGTTGGGCAATTTATCGAAGAACTATCTAACTTACTTTCTAAAATAAATTTAAAACATAAATATTTAAAGAAAATCATTCTAAAACTAATTGTTCTAATCTATATTTTAGAATTGGCTGTCTTTTGGAGATTCTATACCCTTATTTACCCTGTCCAATACGCTAGTGAATGGCAAGCTGGTTATGCCCAAATGATAGAAGGAATCAAAGATAAAATTGGTTCTAATATTCCTATTTATATAACTAGGGAACAGGGAAGGCCCGCTATGTATCTTTGGTTTTATAACAAAACAAATCCTAGGTTGGTGCAAGAGTGGGATAAATTAGGTAAACAAGATCAAGGAGAGTATTTAGAGTTTCAAAACGTAAAATTTGTGAACTCCCTAGATGAAGTAACTGATACTCCAGCTACTATTGTTGGTTCTCAGTCACAGGTAGAAGGCTTATTTAATAATGAATCTAAAAACAATAATCTAACCATAACTCATAGCATAAATGCTATTAATGGAAAAAATATTTGGCACATTGGAGAGCTTTAATGAAAAAAATAGCACTAGGACTACTTATAGTCATAGCTGGATTTACCTGGAGATTTTTTCTTCTAGGAAGTATTCCTACTGCCATACACCCTGATGAACAATCATATAGTGTAAACGCACAATCATGGCTTGTATCTGGTACTAGCTTAAACAAGACCTGGACTCCTTGGAGACTCCAACCCCTCACCGCAATGCATGCAGAACTACCGGCTGCTGTCACAAGTTTAGGGTATATTTTTACAAACAACCCACTGATAGCCACTAGGCTTCCTAGCGTCATTATGGGAGGCTTATTACCTCTTATCTTAGCTTGGATTAGCTGGGGATTATTTAAAAATGAGAACATCAGCTGGGGAGTTTTAATAACAACTACCTTTAATCCTTGGTTATTACAAAATAGCCGTTTTGGTTTTGATCCTCTTTACTCCTTATTCTTTTATTGCTTAGCCATAGCTTGTTACCTCAATCTTAAACCACCTCTTAAATATATAAGTTTCCCTTTAATGATTCTGGGTTTTTTCCAATATCAAGGCTATAAACTCCTCTTTGCCCCAATTATCTTTCTACTCATTCTTAGAGATTGGCAAAAAGAGAAATTTAAAATAAAAAAACTATTCACTATTCATAACTCTTTACTAATAGGCCTAACTCTTATCTTCTTTTTTAGTTATGTTTTTGGTTTAAAAAATAGTAGTGTAACTGTTCGCATGAGTGAAAAAAGTTTAATAGGGGCAGGCTACCTAAGTTCAATTACACAATCAGTAGATGGTGAACGAAGACTATCATTAAATAATAAACTTACCCCAATTTTTTCAAATAAGATAAATAGTATTGCACTAGAAAGGTTAAATAATGTCTTTAGTGCCTTCAGCCCAACTCACTTATTCTTATCAGGCGATGCTGGCTTTAGTGGTTTCTCTGTTTGGTCTCATGGTTACTTCTACCTACTAGACTTTATCTTTATTATTGCTTCACTACAGTGGCTATTAAAAAAGAAGAACTTTAAAGACAATTGGTTAATCTATAGTTTTTTACTAATTGGCTTAATTCCACTTATTTTAAATACCACCAACCGCTGGTATATCTTTAGGCCTTCTTTTACCTATATTATGATCTCTCTGATAAGTGGAATTGGTTTAGCCCAACTTTGGAAAAAAAGCAATTTGATCTTTAAAACTATTATAGTAGGGTTATTTGCTCTTAGCGTTGTAAACTTCTCTTACCAATATTTTGTCCGTTATCCAATTTATTCCACTACTGGAAACTATTTTGATCACAGGCAGCTAGCTAGTTATGTAGAAAGAGCTAGATCAGAAAAAACAGTAAATATTTATTCACCAGAAGCTGAGTTTTTATTCCAAAGCTATTTAGTCTATACAAATAAAATAAATAAACAAAGTATAAATAACATAAAAGAGAATTATATTAGAGAAAAGTATTCACTAGATAATGTTAATTTTCTTCATAAATGTGTTCCTATGGATAATCTAGATATAAAAAACACTGTCTCGGTTGTTGATCCATATGAAGAAGTATGTGAAAAAACAAAAGAAAACAAATCAAGTACACCTTCAGCTAAATTAACTCATGTTTCTTTAGCCAATATTATAGATAGTGGGGAAACATACAAAATTTATGGAGACACAGTCTGTAATGCTCAAGACCTTGGTGTTTTTATTCACACCAAATCATTAAAGCACTTTAACCTTAAAGAACTTGATAATAAAGAATACTGCCAAGAATGGATTAGTAATGTTACTAAGTTAGAAAAAAGATAATGAGAATCAACTTAAAAAAATTTATAAAAAATAATATCTTGTTATTATTAATTATCTTCATTGGTCTCTTTGTCAGAACCTTTAGAATTGAGCAAGCTCCCAGTAGACTCACTCATGATGAAATGAGTATTGGCTACAATGCCTTTTCTATTTCAGAAACTAATTTAGATGAATGGGGAAGAAAACTACCACTTAGTTTTGAAGCTTTTGGTGATCATAAACTACCCGGATATATTTATAGTGTTGTACCTTTTATTTCCTTACTTGGACTAAATACCCTTTCGCTTAAATTACCTTCTATTATTTCTGGTATTTTTACTATCATTTTTGCTTATCTCATTACTCATAAATTAACAAAAAATAAAAAAGCAAGTTTACTCACTGCCACTTTTATTGCCCTTAGCCCCTGGCCTATTCATCTTTCTAGGATGGCTTTGGAATCAAACTTAGCCTTAGCTTTATATAGTGGAGGTCTTTTCTTTTCGCTGAGTGTATTTAATAAAAAATCAAACGAAAATTTAACCAACAACAAAAGCAGCTTATTTAAATTACTACTATCAGGGTTACTCTTTGCTCTTTCTTCATACACTTATGTGGCTTTTCGCCTCATTACTGTTTTAACCTTATTATCTCTATCTTTAATAAATATTAAGCAAAGAAATCAATTTAAAAGATCATTACTCGTTTGGGTTTCTTTTCTGATTGTTTTAATCCCACTTGCTCCACAACTCTTAGGAAAATCTGGCTCTGCCCGTTTCTCTCAGGTATCTATCTTTTCTGACCAAGGCATTGAAGCCAAAGTCACAGAACAAAGAAACTTCTGTTTCCTACAGCAACAACCTGGCTTACCAAAACTATGTAAAGTTTTTTATAATAAATATTTTTATATTAAAGAAAAAATTAGCAAAAACTATTTGGGCTTCATACTTCCTACCTTCTTATTTTTAGAGGGAGATCAATTAGAATACTTGAATAATCCAGACTTTGCTGAGTTTTCTATACTACTAATCCCATTCTATCTTGTCGGTTTATATCAATTACTAAAATTAAAAAGTAAGAAAGCAAAATATCTTTTACTAGCCTTTTTAGCTACACCATTATCATCTTCTCTGGTAGGGGACCCCCAAATAGTTAGAGGCAGTGGATTATTACTTTTTGTAGCTCTTTTTAGCGGGGTTGGATTAAATTATTTATTAGAATTAATTAAAGATAGAAAAATTAGAATAGTTTTTTTGACTGTTTTCTCTCTTATTTTTCTTTTAAACTTCAGCCAATATTTTATCAGCTATAACTATATTTATTCTGCTAAATACGAAAATTATATTTATCCCTTAGATAAAAAAACTGTAACTCACCTTAATGAAGTAGAAAATAATTATGAAACAATTTATATTTCAAACATATTTCCTGATGCTCACATCTTACTAGCCTTTCACAACAAAATAGACCCCACCTATTATCAAACTAACATTGTTAGACCAGAAGCTGATAACTACGGTTTTGCTCATCCTAGCAACTTAGGAAAATATAGTTTTGGCGATCAATCTTTATACCAACAGCTTTGTCTTAAAAAAGATAGTAGCCTCTATGTCAGCTTTAATGATGAACTACCAAAAGATTGGGAGATAGAACAATACATAGTTAAAATAAAAGGATTTTCAGGAGTCCATACTCAAGTACAATTCTTTGATTTAGGAATGATTAGAGAGTATTTAATAGAAAATAACTTACTTAAATCTACTTGTAAAAACATAAAATAAGTAAATTTTAGATTAAGTCACTACACCACTGAGTTCTAAATCCTGCATCCATTTCCCAGTATCGTAGATGATCAAAAACTACAACTGTATAGATATTTACCAAGATCAAAAGTACAAATAGGGACCACATTAATTGTTTAAGTTGTTTTTCTGTCAGTTTAAAACCAAGCAAACTAAGTCCATAGGGAACAAATCCTAAGCCCATGACGACTCTCATTAATAATGAAGGAACTTGGTGATACCAACCTCCGTGAACCCCAGCTACTTTAAATAAAGGCAACACCATCAACCACAATAAACCAAACATTAAATAATTATGTTTTTTGAAAATTGTTTTTATGTTATCCACAATAGCAATTACAAACAAAGGATAAAGCATATAATCATACCAACCATGATAAGTATTCTCTCCACTTGTGGCTAAGATAAAGAGTAAATTAAAAATTACAAAAGTATTTAAAGCCAAGAATGTCTTCTTATTTTTATAAAGAGAAATAACAGTGGCAAATAAACCAAGCATAATCCAACCGTCAAAGAATATTTTCTCAATAATCCCTGGGTGTAAAAAGAAACGATTGTATAAAGTACCCCAACCAAAAGAACGATTAGCTTGTCCAAGTAAAACTTCTGTAAATAAGTCCCAGTTAAAATAAGCTCCATAGAATGAAAAGATAACAATACCTGCAATTAACCCCCATAATCCAGCCATAATTGTTTTTTTATCTTTGATAGATAAACCATAAGCAAATATAGAAATAGGAATAATGATTCCAGAGACTTTAGTCAAAACAGCCAGTGCTCCAACTAAAAGCAAAGCCACATGTCTTAATCTCCATTTCTCTGGTCTTAACAAAATTAAAGCCAATAATGTCCAAGTAACAAGTAAATTCTCAGCTACTACTAAACGACTAGCAAAAACAAAAGAAGGGACTGTCGCATAAATAAAACTGGAAAGATAAACCCATTTCTTCTTCTTAAAATACTTATCTGTAAGAATAAAAAGCAAAGCTACATTAAGCGTTCCAAGGAAAATCATTGGCAGTCTAATCAACTTTATAGAAGGATGAATTTGCCAATTATTTTTTAAACTATGTGCAAAACCAGGTATTAAGGCAAAAAGAGGAGGATGATCTAATACTGGTCTAACAAGTGGGGCTTCATCACCACGATCACTATAAATATAGTTGTCCAAATAGGGTCTAAAGTATGACCAACTAGTAGGTTGCCTTTCCTGAATCAAACTAGAACCAAAAAAAGCCCAAGCACTTTCATCAGCTGTTTCACCACCTATAGGGAAACTAGTATAATTAAAAAATCTCAAAAAAAATGCGAGAACAATAATCGCACCAAATATTAAAAACTTTTTATTTAAAAACTTCACTCTCCTAGTATAACGCACATTTCGTAACAAGTCAGATTGTTATATGATAAAGCAAGTATGACCGAGAAACTTTTTATAAAATTTTTTCTTCTAATTGTTTTAGTGGCGTCTTTTTTAAGACTCTCTAATCTAGGCAATATTCCCGTTTCTTTATACTGGGACGAGGCAGCAATACTAGTTGATGCAAAATCTGTGGCCCAAACAGGTCATGATATGCATGGTAACCCATGGTATCAACTCATGTACCCTTCTTATGGAGATTACAAACTTCCTATTTATATTTGGTTTGCTAGCATTAGCGTAAAAATATTTGGAGCCAGTGCCTGGGCCTTGAGGCTTCCTAGTGCCTTGGCTGGAATTGGTACTGTTATCTCCACGGGATTAATTGCCAAATTCTTATTTAAAAACTCAAAAAAAATTAACCCTAAATCAATCCAACTCCTGGCTATGCTCATGGTGGCTATTTCTCCTTGGAGTATTATGTTTTCTAGAACAGCTTTTGAAGGCCATCTTGCTCAATTTTTAGTTAGCTTAAGCATTCTTACTCTGATGTGGCTTCACTCATCTGTAAGTCCCCTCCACCAGTTTGGCAAAGAAACCCCTTGGACAATTTTTAAACTAACTATTACTGCTTTGCTAGGAGCTTTAGCTACCTACACATACTTTTCAGTTCGTTTTGTCTGGCCTGTTATCTTTATTGCTATCCAAATTTTCTTTACTTTAAAATTTATTTCCGGAAAAAATAAAACTAAGAGCTTAATCAAAAATGCTATTTTAAGCTCAATTATCCCTTTAGGAATATTTTTTCTCTTACTTATTCCCATGGTTAAGTCACCCCTATATGAAGAAAGTAATAAATTTAGATACTCTACTTCTTCTGTTTTAAATAATATTGATTATCCAGTTATCTCAAATGGATTAAGAGAATTAGCTGGAAATAGTACTATTGATAGATTCTTCTTTCATAGACATTTATTATTAATAAAAGAACTAGCTATTAACTACTCTGATCACTTGAACCTTAATTATCTTTTTATAAGTGGTGACTCTAACTTACGTCACGGAACTACTACCCATGGTCTATTTTTACTAATTCTTCTACCTATCTTTATTTATGGACTGTTTAAATTATTTCTCAATAATAAAAGAGCTTTAGCTGTTTTAATTGTCTGGTGGATTATTGCCTTACTCCCAGCCTCAGTCCCAGAAACCACACCTCATGCTTTAAGATCTCTCAATGGCTTGCTTCCACTTAGTATTATTATTGCTTACGGACTAACTCAATTTATTCATTTCACTTTAGTTCGCTCTCAGAAAAAAATATTTAAAGTAACCCTAGTTGGATTTTTGCTTTTAGCCATTTTTAACCTTGCACACTTTCTTAATCACTATTTTTATCACTATCCAAAGATATCTGCTCATGATTGGCAAGATGGTTATAAAGAACTTGCTTTAACTATTGACGAGTATAAAGATGGTGTTACCACAGTTTGGGTAGAACCATTTGAAGGTCGTTTCTATCTATGGCTCCTTGCTTTTGGCAATTACTCTGCAACAGAAATTCAACAAATGGAAAAGTCAGATTATAAAATGAAGAAGATTGAAAACATTGAAGTTGCCCCTTATGATTGGGATAGACTAAAAACAAATTCACATAAGATTCTTGTTGTTGGTGAAACAAATAATATAAAAGGGAAACTAGAAGAAATAGAAACAAAGCCTAATTGGGTAAAAGAAATTTATAGCCATGACGGAGTCTCTAGGTTTAGCATAGTTCAATTTGGAGATCATATTAGGGAATGAAAAAAAACCATAAAATAATTCTAGCTGCCATTATTTTAATAGGATTTATTATTCGTTTTTTTAATGTCTCTACACTTCCTCAAATTTTAAATAGAGATGAAGCTGCTCTTGCTTACAATGGCTTACTAATTAGTCAGACAGCTAAAGATGAATTTGGTAAGAGCTGGCCACTCACTTTAGAATCATTTGGAGACTATAAACTCCCAGGTTACCCTTATACTTTGGCCATTCTTTTTAAAATACTTCCTATCAATGATTTGACAGTTAGATTACCATCAGTCATCGCGGGTACATTTTTAATTCTAATTAGTTTCTTTTTAGCTAAAAATTTTAAATTTACAAACAATCAATCTTTGTTTTTCTCCTTTTTAATTGCCCTTAGCCCAATTTTTATTTTCTATTCTAGGATTGCCTTTGAAGCTAATGTGGCCCTTTGTTTATTTGTTGGAGCAATTACTTTACTGACACTACCAAAGCATAATTTAAAAACAGATTTATGGGCTGGCTTTTTTATTTTTTTAGCTACTGTTTTTTATAATACTCCCTTATTACTTTTACCCTTCTTAATCCTTGCCTTAATTATTTCCAGAGGAATTAAAAAACCACAAGATTGGCTACCTATCTCTAGCTTACTCACTTTCATTTTTATCATTATGTTTATCGGGCTTGCTAGTATTTCTTCTCAAAAGAGTGGTATTACCATTTTTAGTGATGAAACAATTTGGTCTGAATCTGTTCTTCATTACAATAACTATCAAGGGATATCACAAAAAATTTGGGGAAACAAAGTTATTTTTTACATAACAAAGATTTGGCCAAGATTATTTGAAAGTTTCTCTATGCACTTTTTAGTTAGTGGGGGAGGAACTCACCCTTGGCATAATTTACCCACTCATGCTCACCTTTATTACACTAGTTACTTTATTAGTTTAATTGGAGTTCTATTGTTGATAAAAAAATCTTTAGAAAAAAAAGCTCACCTTTTTATTTTAATCATGCTTATTAGTTCCTTAGCACCCAGTGTCATTACAGTTGATTCTCCCCATGCTACTAGGAGCTTACTCTTTATTTACCTACTAACATTTTGTGGTCTATATGTTTTGAAAGTAATTAAAAAGAAGCATTATAAAAAAATTCTTGCTACATTAGTTTTATTGATTATCCTTGAAGCCAGTAGATATTTATACCTCTACTTTGGCAAATATCCAACTACACAACCCGTCTCACTTAAAACTGGTTATCAAAAAGTAATCAAACAAGTAAACAAAAATTACCCTGATAAGAATATTGCCGTTATTGATCCGAGTGGATTCCAATATATTTTAACTGCTTGGTACCTACAAACACCCTCTGAACAGTTTTTCTCTACAATTGTAAAACAGCTACCAGATAAAATAGGCTTTAAATATGGCCAACAACTGACTAACTACCACTTCATTGCCCAACCTGCTGACAGAGACGAATCAGAAACCATTCTGGTAGAATGGATAAATAACCAGTGGCAAGTCCACCAGTTCTAATTATGTCAAAAATACTTATTAGCGTTGCTCTAGCTACTCACAATGAAGAAAAAAACTTGGCCATGTGCCTAGATAGCGTTAAATCTTGGGCAGATGAAATCATAATTGCAGATGGAGAATCTACCGATAAAACTCTAGAAATTGCTAAAAAATTCGACGCAAAAATAATCAAAACTACCAACAAAGCTAACTTTCATATTAATAAACAAATGGCAATGGATGAAGCCAAAGGACTCCTTGTATTACAACTTGATGCAGATGAAGTTATAGATAAAAAAATGGCTAATTTTATTAAAGATAAAGCTAAAGAAATTCAAAGTATCAAAAAAGAAGATGAAAACCAATTAAGAGGATTCCAACCAAAAGCTTGGAATCTCAGAAGAAAAAACTTTTTCCTTGGAAAATTTTTAACCAAAGGAGGTCAATACCCAGACCCAGTCATTAGACTTTATATTAATGGCTATGCAAAGCTTCCTCAAAAAGATGTCCATGAGCAAATGACTGTCCAAGGAGAAATAGAATTTGCTAGTGGCCACTTACTACACTATTCTAACCCTACATTTGCTGACTACTTAAGAAAATTTAATACTTATACTTCTTTTAAAGCCAACCAACTTAAGAAAGAAAAAATTCCATTTAACGGAGTCTCAATGGTGGAATACTTAATAATAAGACCATTGCAAACATTTTTCTCCTTATATGTAAGACATAAAGGTTTTCAAGATGGCTTAGCAGGATTTGTCTTTGCTCTAATGAGTGGCATCTATTGGAAGATTAGTTATCTCAAACTATGGGAACTCTATGAACGAAAAAACTAACGTATTAATTGAAACCAGCCCGCTAGGAAATGCCAATGCCCACCGGGGAATTGGTACTTATACTAGATTATTGACTCAAAACTTAGAAAAAATAAGTTCCTTAAATATCAAAAGATCTACTTTAGAAATACCTAAAGATTTTAAACCAGATTTAGTTCATTACCCTTATTTTGACCTTTTCTTTTCCACCCTTCCACTTAATCATCCAGCAAAATCAATTGTCACAATTCACGACGTTATTCCTCTTAAATTCCCTGACCAATATGACCCTGGACTCAAAGGATCTATGAGGTTTATCAAACAAAAATTTTCTTTATCTAAAGTTGACGCTATCATCACAGACTCTCAGGCTAGCAAAGATGATATTGTTACCCATCTAGGTGTAAATGAAAATAAGATACATATTATTCACCTAGCTGCCAATGCAGACCTCCAAGCAGCTAGTCAAAAAAATATTAACAAAGTAAAACGTAACTATAAACTTCCTAAAAATTATATTCTCTATGTCGGAGATATTAACTACAACAAAAACATTCCCCAGCTTATTAAATCATTGAAATTTTTACCAAAAGAAATAAAACTTGTCTTACTAGGTAGAAACTTTAAACCTCAGGAAATTAAAGAATGGCAGTGGATTGAAACACAGCTAGCTTTAAGCGGTGTAGAAAAAAGAACTAAATTTATTCCTGACTTAGGTAGTGATGCTACTACCGATCTTAGTGCAATATATTCTGGAGCACTTGCCTATGTCCAACCCAGTCTTTATGAAGGCTTTGGCTTACCAGTCTTAGAAGCGATGCAATGTAAAACTCCAGTTGTTTGTGCTCACAACTCATCACTTATGGAAGTTGGTGGACAAGATGTCGTCTTTGTAAAAACCAATGGAGAAGATATTGCTAGGGGAGTCATAGAGGTTTTAGAGTGGTCCAAAACTAAAAGAGCAGAAAAGATTCGTTTAGCCTATAAATGGAGCCAAACTTTTTCTTGGACTAAGGCTGCCCAAGAAACAGCTAAAGTTTATAAAAGTCTCTTACAAAAATAAGTGAAAAAATTCTTAAATAAATACCATTATTTATTACTAATCACAATTATTTGTTTTGCCTTTTTTACTAGAATCATTAGAGTTCACGTGCCAGAAAGATATGTCTTTGATGAAGTTTATCATGCTCTAACTTCAAAACTTATTGCCCGTGATGATGTTAGAGCTTATGAGTGGTGGAATAAACCTGTAGAACCAGATACAGCAGTAGATTGGTTACACCCTCCATATGCTAAATATACTCAGGCTTTCTTTATCAAAATGTATGGAGAAAATACTTTTGGATGGAGAGTCTCTTCTGTGATCTTTGGCATCCTGGTTATAGTTATGGTTTATAAACTTTCTTATGAACTTTTTGAAAACAAAAACCTTAGCTTACTAGCTACTTTCTTAGCCTCATTAGATGGGTTACTACTAGTTCAATCCCGAATAGCAATGAATGACATTCATGTTACTTTTTTTATTCTTTTAACCCTTCTTGTTTACATCAGGTATAAAAAACAAAAAAAACTATATCTTTTATTTTTAACCGGAATTAGCGCGGGGTTAGCCATGGGCACAAAATGGTCTGGGCTATTTGCACTACTAATTGTTTTATTTTTTGAAGGAATTAATCTATTCAAAGATTTCAAGAAAGAGGTTGATAAAAAAGGTAACTTTATTAAAACACTACAATTTAAAAAAATTATTTTACTTATCTTTACTTTAATTATTCTACCCTTAAGTATGTACTTACTCAGCTATTCTCACATGTTCTTACAAGGGAAAAGCTTATTTTGTCATAAGCAAGAATCAATTAGAGGGGAGTGTTATTTTGAAAAAATCAAAATAGGAGACTGGAAATGGGAAGGTTATATTTCTCACTTTGCTGAACTTCATCGTCAAATTTGGTGGTACCAAACAAACCTTGAAGCTACTCACAAATATCAATCACGCCCCTACCAATGGTTCTTCAACTTAAAACCTGTTTGGTTACACGTTGATTACCAAAACGAGAATGTCGGTAATATTTATGCACAAGGTAATACGGCATTATTCTGGATTGGAGATATAGCAATCATAAGTAGTGTTTTAATATATCTTATTAAATTCAAAGCTAAAATAATTTTATATATTAAAAAGAGTATTTTAAAACAAAAACCACTAAGTAAAAATCACTTGCTAAAAAAAATATCCTCATTTAGTTTTCCGCCTTATTTTTTCTTCCTTATTTTTTCCTATTTTGCTGTTTGGCTACCGTGGCAACTTTCACCCAGAATAATGTTCTTTTACCACTACACCCCAGCGGTTCCACTGCTTTCTATTATTCTTGCCTACTGGTTAATTAAAATTAATAATGTCAAAATTAAAAAGTACTCATTAGGAAAAATTATCTTAAGTCTAGTCTTGATTCTGTGTGGATTAAACTTTATTATCTTTTATCCAAACTGGACGGCAATCATCCTGCCAAAGAAACTAATAGAACCTATTTACTTTGTAATTAGTTCTTGGAGATAAAAATGGCTAAAATTATTAACTTTATCAAACTAATTAAAAACTATTTTGTTATTTCTTTTCTTGCTATAGTTTTCTTAGCTGCCTCCTGGAGCTTGCTTCAACCAGGGTTTTTTAGAGCTCATGATTATGTTCACGGAGCTAGAATCGCAGAGATGACTAGAGCCTTGCAGGATGGTCATTTTCCTGTCAGATGGAGTGAGAACTTTGGTTATGGCTTTGGTATGCCTCTCTTTGAGTTCTATGCTCCCTTACCATTTTATGTTGGCTCTTTATTTTATTACTTAGGATTAGATTTAGTCTTAACAGTAAAACTACTTTTCTTGATCTCTAATATTATTTCTTTAATCGGAGCATATAAATTGGGTAAGTCTTTATTTGGGAATAGGGGAGGGATTCTTCTTAGTGCAGCCTTTACTCTTGCCCCTTATCGTGCTGTAAACCTTTTTGTCAGAGGAGCAATCAGTGAAGCTTGGGGCATCATGGCCTTACCTTGGGTTCTTTATGGAGTTGTAAAAATAACCAGGGGTGAAAAAAAATCTGGTCTAATTACCATGACTGCTGGATTATCTGTTTTAATGTTAAGCCACAACCTAACTACTCTCATGTTTGTTCCTTTTAGTTTTATCTTTGCCATAGGCTATTTATTATCTATAGAGAAAAATAGAAATAAAATAAAAAACCTACTAATGAGAATTCTCAGTGGATATTTACTCGCAGGAGGTCTTTCTGCTTTTTATATGCTCCCCGCTTTTATGGAGAAAAAGTTTACTCAAATTGATACCATCTTAGGTGGTTACTTCCACTACTCTAATCACTTCTTATATATCAGACAATTCTTCTATCCAAACTGGGGATTTAATGGCTCTGCCTGGGGTCCAGACGACGAAATCTCTTTTTTTCTTGGATATGGGCAATTAATAGCACTTTTTATTTCTGTCTTAGTTTTTATTTATTTTATAAAAAAGAAAAAAATATTAACAGACAAAAAATATAGAGATTATAAATTCTATCTTTATCCACTAACACTTATCTTAATGGTAATTAGCTTATTTATGACTATTTTGAAAAGTAAATTCCTGTGGGACACACTACCTCTTCTCAACTTCATTCAATTCCCATGGAGATTCTTATCTGTAAGTATAATTTTTGTAGCTATCATCGCTGCCTTTAATATTAAATTGTTTTCCAATATTGTTTTAAAATTATTTTATTTCTTATTTATTTTCTGGGTAATTGTCCTTGGAAACTTCTATTACTTTAGACCAGAAAAAATGATGGATGACCCTACAGCTTTATATTATGAAGATCAGAAAAAAATTAGAGTTAATATGAGTGATGTTCTCAAAGATTATGTCCCAATCCAAATGAGTCTAAATGGAGGAGAATTAAAACAACAGTTTGAGAATTTTCAAATACCAGAAAACACTACAGTTCAAATAAATAAAACCCAAGAAAAACTCTACTCTATGAACTTAGATGAAAATAAAGTTGTCGAATTCCCAATAGCTAATTTTCCTGGCTGGATAGTAGAAATAGATGGCAATAAAGTTGACTCCTTAACTGCGGAAAATGGTTTGCTTTCTGCCAATGTTCCTTCAGGTCCTCACCAAATAGGAATTTACTTTGGTCATTCTCAAATTAGACTAATAGCTGACTTCATCAGCACTATTAGCTTACTTGTCTTCTTATACCTCATTGTTGATTACAAAAAAGAAAAAAAAGAAAAACCATTCTTCTTTAAATGTTTTAAATATTAATCAGTGTAGAACTAGTAATCAAAACTCACTAATTATAAACATTACTCTGATATAATCACCCCAATGAAAGTTACTGCTTATAAAACTCCTCTTGTTAGAGCTAACGATGATCTTAAGAAAATCATCAAAGGGTCTATTAAATCGCTTCCAGAAAAAAGTGTTGTTGTTATTGCTTCCAAAATATTTAGTACTTGTGAAAATAGATTTGTTGAAAAAACTAACGATCCGAATCAAAAGTATGAGTTAATCAAAAGTGAAGCAAAAGCATACACAGATCCACACTCCTCAAAATATGGATTAATGATGACCATCAAAAGAAACATTCTTTTTGTGAATGCTGGAATTGATGAATCAAATGCAGAAGATAAATACATCCTTTGGCCAAAAGATCCTCAACAATCAGTCAACGACATTTGGCATTTTTTAAAAAAAGAATATGGGGTAAAAGAAGTAGGTGTCACAATGTCTGACTCAGCTAGTCAAATGTTAAATTGGGGAGTTGTCGGAAGAGCAATAGCATACTGTGGATTTAATCCACTTAGGAGTTATGTTGGGACCAAAGACTTATTTGGTAAAGAAATGAAGATGGAAAAAACCAATGTCATGCAGTCTCTTACTGACGCCGCCGTTCTCGAGATGGGAGAAGGGGCGGAACAAACCCCGATTGCCATTGTAGAAGATATCACCAACATTGAATTTCAAGATCATATCCCTACAGATAAAGAACTTGACTCACTTAAAATAGATATTAAGGATGATGCCTTTGCGCCTATCCTTACTAAAGCCGAGTGGAAAAAATAACCTCAACAAAACTAATTATAAAAGCCTGTGATGAACTTGGGCTTAAATATTCTTATGGTTCAAAAGACAAAGTAGTAATTACCATTCACTACCTAAATTTCAACCACCTTATCATTAACTTTAACTTAGGGTTAATTACTGGTAGTTTAGCTCATTTATGTTTAGATAAAGCATATCAAGTAGAATTTTTTAAAGATCAAATTAATATCCCTAAAACAAATTCATATTTAGATCCACAAGGTAAATACTCATCAATGGGAAAACATAATCACGTTAAGAATATCTTGAAAAATATTAAAGAAAAATTTTCTTTTCCTATTATTATCAAAAAAAATAAAGGTTCTGAAGGAGAGGGTGTTTTTCTTTCTCACAATGATAATCAATTAATAAATGCAGTCAGAAATACATTTGATCATAAAAATAAGGATTACGATTATGTTCTGATTGCTCAACAGTATATAAGACCAAAAGCAGAATATCGGGCTGTATTTTATAAACAAAAACTAGAGATACTATATAGAAAAAATAATGATAAAAGTACTTTTACAGGTAATCTAAGCCCTTTACACTTTGAAGGATCAACGGCTGTAGATATTACTGATAAAGAAAAGATAAAGAAAATTACAAATTTTATTAAACCGATATTTAAAAAGATAAATTTAGAATATGCTGGCTTTGATATTATTGAAGATAAAAACAAGAAACTTTGGCTAATTGAAATTAATTCTGCCCCAGCTTATGTACATTATTTAGAAAATAATAGCGATGATAAAGTTATCAAACTATTTAAAAAAATCCTCTCTGATTTAAATAAACAGTAATATTTTCACCTAACAACTTTTGTCTTCATCAAGTAGAATGTAACTTATGGTAAATATCACCTCAGCAGATACCACTGATGAAGTCCAAGAAGTTGGTGAACTTAATCAAGCAGACCTAGATGAGATTAAATCTAAATCAGTTTCTGGTGCTGCTAGTTATTTTGCACGGACTATCTTTCTAAATTTCATTGGAATTGCTACTAGCATTGTTCTGACTTTCTACCTTTCTCCAGAAGACTTTGGAATTTTTGGCTACGTTATTCAATTTATTGGAATTTTAACTTTCTTCTCTGATATAGGACTGGCCGCTTCACTAATCCAAATGAAGACCATTCCAAGCTTAAGTGACTACAGAACAACTTTTACTGTCCAACAAATTCTTTCTTGGTTGATTTTCCTTGCTACCATCGGTATTGCAAAAAGTAGTTTAGTCAGTGGTGATGCAGTTTGGATCTTGTTAGCTTTAGGTATTTCTTTCCCTCTAGCTAGTTTAAAAACAATTTCAGCTATTAAGCTAGAAAGAAAGTTAGATTTCTCTAAGTTAGTTGTTCCACAAATTATTGAACAATTAGTTTTTAATAGCTTACTAATTTACATGGTCTTTAATGGCTATGGTGTCATTTCTTATGCTTATGCTATTTTTGCTAGAGCTGTAGTTGGTACCACCGCCATGTTTATGATCAAACCATGGAAGATTGGTCTTGAGGTAAATATCAAGTCTCTAAAGTCTCTTATTAACTTTGGCGGTAAATTTCAAATCAATGATTTACTTGCTAGAGTAAAAGATAACTTGTTCCAAATTATTTTATTCAGATTCCTCTCACCAACTGATTATGGCTATATGTCCTGGGCCAAAACTTGGTCAATGTATCCATATAACTTGACGGTAAATAATGTCATGGCAATTACCTTCCCAACATTTTCTAGACTACAAAATAATAAGGAAGCCTTAAAAAAAGCTATCGAAAAATCACTCTTTTTTATTACCTTGGTCATCTTCCCATTAATTGCTGGGATGAGTCTCTTTATTACACCTTTGACTCATGTCATTCCTAAGTTTGTAAAATGGCAGCCAGCTATTATCAGTTTTACCCTGTTTAGCTTAAGTATCGGTTGGAGTGCTATTTCCAGCCCTTTGACTAACACTCTCAATGCTATTGGTAAAATAGATACTACTTTAAGATTGATGGTTATGTGGACTTTATTAACTTGGCTTGTCACTCCAATCATGATTTATTTCTTTGGCTTTAATGGTGTAGCTCTAGCTGGATTCCTTATTTCCTTTACTTCTTTCCTTCCAGTCATCTATGTCAAAAAACTTATTCCAATCAACTTTATGGATCAAGTCTGGAGACAGTTTGGGGCCATGCTTATCATGTCAATTGTCGGTCTTGCCGGAATGAATATTTGGAAATTAAGCTTAAAACATATGATGATGGGAATTATTTTAACTGCTATTACTTATGGAATATCCTTTATATTCTTAGGTAGAAGAAAACTTATCTTAGAGCTAAATAGCATTATTAAAAATAAATCCATCATTGGAAAATTAGAAAAACTATTGTGGGTAAAGATATAAGTAAAATTATTTTTCTAGCCTGCCTCTTTTTCTTTACTTTTATATCTAAAGTATCAGCAAAAACACTTCCCCAAGTTATTTTCATTAACCATGTCAGAGGTAATGAATGTTGTGATGAGGGAAGCCTAGATAATTTTGAACTACAACTAGAAACATTTAAAGAAAATAATTTACCTGCATTTTTTGCTCTTCGCTATGACGCCTTAACTGATTCAAAGTATCAAGAATTGATAAAAAAATATTCTAAAAATAACCTCTTTCAGTTTGGAGTAATGTTAGAAATAACTCCACAGTTAGCAGAGCAATCTTTTGTTGAATATAAAGACACCCCTGAGAATTGGTTCCAAGCCCAAAATGCCTTCTTAATTGGCTACAGCCAGGATGATAGAGTAGCTCTTCTTAATACTCTCATTAAATCATATGAAAACCTTTTTGACTCTAAACCTGAATTTAGTACAGCCTGGCAAGTAGATACCTTTTCTCTCAATTATTTAAAGAAAAACCATAATTTAAAGATGCATCAAATAGCTAGGGAACAATGGGGACTTGATAGCTATACACTCGATGGTGGACCTCCTCATTACCCTTACTTAGCAAGTAATAAATGGGCTTTCATGCCTGATTTTTCTAATTATGATAATTTACTTATTGTCCGCCACACCATTGATGACTCTTTATACACTTACGGAGACCACTCTAGTGCTTTTACTAGCCAACCAAATGATTATTCCTTAGATGGTAAAGATTTTGGTTACTTTGAAAGACTCTTAGACCAAGTTCTTGAACAAACTCACCAAGTAGGTTTTGCAAACTTAGGTTTAGAAAATTCTATGGCAATAAAACATCAAAGAGAATATATCAATCAAATTAAAAAAATAAGTGAATTTGTTAAACAGGACAGAGCAATGGCTGTTAATAATATAGAACTACTTAAATCAATTTATAGTAAAGAAAAGATCACTATTCATGAAGGGAAAGACTTAATAAATAATAACGATCATAAAGTGTTTTGGATCACTACGCCTAAATATAGGTTAAGACTCAGATTCTCAAACTCTAAAGTTGTGATCACTGATTTAAGAGTCTATCACCCTCATCTTGATGACCCCTATTTAGAAAATAAGGCAGAAAATAAAGGCTACTTTATCACTCCATACTTAATCAATGACGGAATTGATTTTCCAGAAATAAAAACACCTAGTAAAACTCAGCGATTCTTAAATATTCCCATGATTAACTCTTTTACAGCTAAGCCTAAAAAAGACCTTAAAGATCAAAATAGTTATTTAGGATTACTTCCTGTCACTGACTTTAACTCTATTTCAATTCCTTCAAAAAATACTATTTCATATAAAAATAAAGACAGAATTATTACTTTTTCTTTTAATCAGAATGCCTTTGAAATAAAAAATGTTAGAAATAATGAGATAGAATTTATAGGAAAAGAGTTTGATCTTAACCCAATTCACTTCTCAAAAAATAGCAATGGAGGAGAAATAAGCTGGCAAGTAGAAAAAGAAAAATCCCTAAGAACTTCTTGGGAGTGCAAAGAAGTGATTTGCCATTTTGAGTTTGAATTAACTCCTCAGCTATTTCCAAAAATGATAGAAACTCAATATCCTTTCATTTTCCCCGAGAAGAAAATGAGACCATTGGATAAAGACAAAACCATTGTTTATACCCATAACCGCTATGCCATTGCTGGAAGAAATCCAGTTAGAGTTGTTCTTGTACCTCAAGACAAACATGGATTTCCTACCAGTACTAAAGAAGAGGTTGTTGTAAACACAAATCCACAAGCAACTCATGTCCGTATTGAGAATCAAACAGCCAGTCGCGAATATCAGTTTGTTGATGTAAATCATAATAAAATTTCTGCCATTAACTTAACTCTTCAATTAGATGACATTGACCTCCCTAAACAAATAATTTATTTTGCTCCAAACTGTAAAAAAGACGTGAAATACTGCTTAACCCACCCACGCCAAACCTGGTGGTATTTAAGAACAATTTTTGAAGATAAAGTTCGTCTCAAGTTACTAGGTGAAAAGCAGTCATAAATAAGATATAATTACGAACCTTGAAAGGAGGTGTTGTAAATTGCCAATCATTATTAAAGCCAAACCAAAAGACAACAGTAACAGTTTAATTAGAGAGTTTAAGAAAGTTATCGCCGTAACTGACATCGTTCAAAGAGTCAGAGACAGAAGATACTTCCAAAAACCTTCAAAAATAAACTCTGTCAAAAAAATTCAGAAGAATAGACTCCAACGTAAAATTAGAGTTCTTAAACACACCAAAAACATTGGTGCTGATGTTATTGATAGAATGACTGCTAGACTTAATAAGTAATCAAAAAGGTCAGATGAAACTAAAAGACAAACTCATGGATGAGATGAAAAACGCTATGCGTGCTAGAGATAGCATCCGCCTTGGTGTTATTAGATTCCTTAGAAGCGAAATTAAAAACATTGAAATTGATCATGGTGAACAAAGCGATGCTGATATTCTCAAAATCATTGCTCGCCAAGTTAAATCAATGAAAGACGCTAATAGTGAGTATGCTAAAGGTGATAGACAAGATCTAATTGATGATAACAACACTAAGATTGTAATTTTGGAAGAATACCTTCCAAAGCAACTTTCTGATGAAGAACTTCAAGAAGTTGTTCAATCTGTAATTGACTCCGCAGAGGAAAAACACATGGGCAAAATTATTGGCCAGGTGGTAAAACAGATTAACGGAACAGCAGATGGAGGCAGGATCTCCCAAATGGTGAGAAAACTGTTATCCTAAGGTTATGAAAATTAAAAGTGTGGGAGATATACTCAGAGATGAGAGAATCTCCCACAATGTAAAAATTGAATACCTAGCTAAAAAAACAAAGATTAAACAAGAGTACCTAGAGTATCTTGAAAATAATCAATTTGAAAAACTCCCCTCAGCCCCTTTTATTAAGGGCTATATAAAAACCTATGCTCGTATTTTTGGCTTTGAATATAAGCCTCTTGTTGCTGTATTACGCAGAGACTACAAAGAAAGTGCTAAAGGCAAACTTGTCCCTCGTGAATTTATCAAACCCATCTTAAGAAAAGGAATTACTTGGAATCCAATGACCGCATCCGTCATGGTTGCTGGAAGTATTTTCTTAACATTAGCAATATTTGTTATTTATAAATGGTACATCTTTAATAAGCCTCCATTCTTAGACATATATTCTCCAAAAGAAGAAGCTGAAGTTTCTTCGCAAATAAAAATCACTGGAAAGACAGACCCAGAAGCATTAGTAGTGGTAAACTCTCAACCAGTTACACTACAACCCGATGGTAATTTTGATACCCAAATTGTGATGCCAAGAGAAGGTCTTACTACTATTACCATTGAATCTACAGATAAAAGAGGCAAAACAAACCTTGTTCAAAAATCTGTTCGTGTTAAATTTTAATATATGACAGAAAAAAGAGAGGCCACCCCTAAATTCTCAAATATAAAAATTGATGAAGAAGAAACTAGAGTTTTTTATCAAGGAAAAAGTGAAGTTGGCTCCAATCCAATAAAAATTGGATTTAGTGAAACAGGACAAAAAGTATTACTTAAAACTAATATTGTTTTTAAAGGAGATAACGAAAAAAATAAAGATGCAAATTTAAGTCTTGATAATTTAAAAAAATACATTGAAGAACTTCAATCTGAAGGTTATCAAATTGACTATGAAACTGATTTAAGACAGCAAATTGAAGCTCTCTTTGCCGAAGAACAAGCTCATCGACTCTGTAAACAGCTTGGTATCTATACACCAGATTCTCAACTGGTCTTTATAGATGACGTTCCTTATATTGCTTATGAATTTATTGAAGAAGCAAGAGATATATCTTTTGGCATTAATATTGAACTCAGTAAAGATAGAGATGAAATGAGAAATCAACAAATCGCTATTGCAAAAGGAGCCCTAATAAAGACACTCTTATCAGGATATGATGATGGTCAATTTTTACAAATTAGAAAAAATGGTGACATTATAATTACTGATTTGGCTATTAGAAATCCCACAAGAACCCAATCTCAAGAAAAATTTGACAAAACTTTAGGTTACTTTTTTATTCAGAAGCATATTGAGATACTTGCTCATCAATTTTCTGGAATAAATTCAGAAGAAATAATGATGATTTTAGAAAAGCTACAAAAACTGTCCCTTCAGAGTATTTTGGATATTATTACATATGAAGTTGGTAATCCCACAGAATTAGAAATTCTAAAAGCTCAAGCGATTATTGACAGAATTCCTTACGTTGTAGATCTTTTTACTAAGATAAGAGAGAATCCTGAAGAAACCTTTACTAAGATACAAAAACTTCAAGAAAAATAAAAAAGTATTACAATAACCCGTCGCTTAGTATAGAATGTATTTAATAAAGTTTTAAGGATTATTATGGATATCTTACCAATCGTTTTTTCAATAGTGTTAGTAGTATTAGCTATTGTTCTTTCAGTAGTTGGAATACAAATAGTCATGGTTCTAATGGAGGTCAAAAGAACTCTCAAAAAAGTCAATGATACTCTTGATATGGCTGAAAGCAAAATGAATGCAATAGTTCAACCATTACAAAACTTAGGTGGCATGGCCTCTGGCCTTAATACAGGATTTAAAGTTTTTGAATCATTTGTAGGTTGGATAAATAGAAATAAAGAAAATAAATAATGTCTAATAACGATCAAGGGTCATTTATTGGTGGATTAGCTCTTGGTATGTTTGCTGGAGCAGCTGGTTATTTTCTTTTTGCGACAAAAGATGGCTCTAAAGTCAGAAAGAAAATGGAAGGTGAATGGAAAGAAGCTAAAGTTATCCTAGCAGAAGAAGGAGTTATCAAAAATAAAGATGTGACTATTAGCCAGCTGGTAGGAGAATGGTTTGGATTAGAACAAAATAAAACTATTAAGAAAAAAGCAACAAAAAGCACAAACAAAAAGCAAACTTCCTCTAAAGATAAGTCTTCAAAATTTAAAGGTGTCTAATTATTCATCATAAAATAATTTTCATAGTGCTATAATCCAATTATATGACAGCACTAATCCCCCTACTAATACCAGTTATCATTATCATTTTAGGCTCATTGAAACAAGTCAATGAATACGAAAGAGGTCTTGTTTACTCTATGGGTAAATTCACCGGAATCATTGGCCCTGGATGGCATATCGTCTGGCCTATCTTTCAGTCATTTAGAAAAGTAGACATACGTACAAAAGCAGTTGATGTTCCTAAACAAGAAACAATTACTAAAGATAATGTCTCTTGTAAGATGAATGCTGTTATTTATTTTAAAATCTCTGATGCTGGTAAAGCTGTTAATGAAGTAGAGAATGTCTTCTGGGCTGTTTCTCAACTAGCACAAACTACCATGAGAAGAGTAGCTGGTGAAGCTACCTTAGATGAGCTACTTTCAAATAGAGAAAAGATTGCTAAAGAAATTCTAAAAACAGTAGATATCACTACAGACCAATGGGGAATTGATGTTGAAGCTGTAGAACTAAAGGATATCGAACTTCCAGAAAACATGGTCAGAACCATGGCAAAACAAGCAGAAGCAGAAAGGGAGAAAAGAGCTACCATCATTAATTCAGAAGGTGAAGTTCTTGCTGCAGAAAACTTAAGCCAAGCTGCCACAATGATGGCCCGAACACCAGGAGCTCTACACTTAAGAACCCTTAACTCAATCAACGATATTTCCTCAGATCAATCTAATACCGTCATCTTTGCAATTCCAATGGAAGTATTAAGAGCAATTGAAGGTATGGGTGCTATGTGGGATCAAACTAAGAAGAAAAAGGCTTAACCAATGCTTCAAGTAATCACTCTGCCAAACTGCGAACCTTGTAGAATTCATAGCGATATTAAATTAGAACTACCAGAGAATATCACGATAGATGGTAGCCAATGGCATTATCTTATTTATATTCCTTGGGATAATAAATACTTGGATTTGGTACCAGAAGAATATAAAGACTTCTTTAAATTTGTTTTACCCAACCTTAAAGTCAGAACTACAGATGTTCATACTGCTATTAGTCTGGGTTTCCTTAAGTCATTTCAAGATCATTTTGTTAATGAAAAAATTAACTGGAAAGTAGTCGCTATTTCTCTCATTCTTCATGATTGTGGCTGGAGCCAACTAACCCAACAAGAAATTGCATCAAGCTTAGGGGTAAAAGGCTTAAAACTTTCTCCAGAAGCCCTCAAACCAAAAGAGGCTCATGCTAGCAAAGGTCAAGAATTAGCCAAAAGACTTATATCTGAGTATCAATTCAATCCACCTTTAACTGTAGAGGAAGAAGAAACAGTTCTCAAAGCAGTTCTCTATCATGACAATCCTGAAGAAGTAGCCGGAGCAAACTTACCACTAGAAATTAAAATTTTAGTTGATTTAGATCATATCTGGTCGTTCACTCATGAAAATTTTTGGCAAGATACTGTCAGAAAAAACATCAAACCAGATGTTTATTTGCAAAACCTTAAAGATGACTTAAACTCATACTTTGTAACAGACTATGGAAAAAAACTAGCAACTGAACTGCTTGTTCAGAGAGGCAAAGAGATCTAATAAGATCTCTGGTATAATTTCTTTTGTATGACACCAGACCAACTCCGTTCAAAATATCTTAATTTTTTCAAAAAGCATGGCCATGCCATCATACCTTCTGCACCCTTAGTACCAGAAAATGACCCAACAACTTTATTTACTGGGTCTGGTATGCAACCAATGGTTCCATACCTACTTGGAGAAACTCATCCTTTAGGTACTAGAATTGTAGACTCACAAAAATGTTTTAGATCTCAAGATATAGAAGAGGTAGGGGACAACCGTCACACTACTTTCTTTGAAATGCTAGGGAACTGGTCTCTTGGAGACTACTTTAAAGAGGAACAAATAGAATGGATTTATTCATTCTTGATAGATGAAGTTGGCTTAGACCCAGAGAAACTTTTTATCACCTGTTTTGCTGGTGACAAAGAAGCTGATGTTCAAAAGGATACTCAGGCTGAACAGATCTGGCTTAAATTATTCAAAAAAAGAAATATTAATCCAGAAGGAAGGATTTCTTTCTTTGGATCTGATGAAAACTGGTGGTCAAGGGCTGGCATACCTAAAAATATGCCCCTTGGAGAACCAGGAGGTCCAGATAGTGAAATCTTTTATGACTTTGGAGAAGAATTAAACCTTCACGAAAATAGTCCATTCAAAAATGAAGATTGTCATGTAAATTGTGATTGTGGTCGTTTTTTAGAGATTGGAAATAATGTCTTTATGGCATATGTCAAAACCGAAAATGGATTTGAAGATCTTAAAGGCAAGAATATTGATTTTGGCGGTGGCTTCGAAAGAATTTTAGCTGTTATGGATAATGAGCAAGATGTATTTAAAACAGAGCTCTTTACTCCAATTATTAAACAAATTGAAGAGATCTCAGGAAAAAAATACTCCGATAATCTTATGGCTTTTAGAGTTATATCTGATCATATAAAAGCTGCAACTTTCCTTGCTGCTGATGGAGTACTTCCAAGCAATAAAGAACAAGGTTACTTTTCTAGAAGGTTAATAAGAAGAGCTATCCGCTATGGTAGAGAACTAGGTATCAAAAACAACTTTGTTACAAAACTTATACCTATCATCTCTCAAATCTATGTAAACCCTTACCCAGAACTAGATAATCAAAAAGAGAAAATTAAGCAAATTTTTGATACTGAAGAAAATAAGTTCAAAAAAGCAATTGAGAAAGGTCTTAAAGAACTCTCTAAGCTCGACCAATTTACAGCAATAGCAGCTTTTAACCTTTATGAAACACATGGCTTTCCACTAGAGCTATCTTTAGAAGAAGCTAAAAGACTAGACAAAGAAATTGAGGAAGGAATTGAAAGTAAATTTGTTGATAAAAGAGCAGAACATGCCCAAAAATCTAAAACTGCCTCAGCAGGAATGTTTAAAGGAGGTCTACAAGAAAATTCTGTTATCACCACTAAATACCATACTGCTACTCATTTACTCCAAGCAGCTTTAAGAAAAACCCTAGGACCTCAAGTAGAACAAAAAGGATCTAACATTACAGAAAAAAGACTTCGTTTTGACTTTAGTTTTGAAAGAGCTATGACTAATGAAGAGAAAACAGCTGTAGAAAAACAAATCAATAAATGGATCATAGAAAATCAACCGGTTAGTAAACAAATTATGGAGAAGAAAAAAGCTTTAGACAGTGGAGTAATGGCATTTTTTGCAGAAAAATATCCAAATGAAGTTAGTGTTTACTCAATTGGACCTGAAGGTCACTATCTATCACGAGAACTATGTGGTGGACCACATGTTGAAGAAACCGGACAAATAGGACCTATTTATATCCAAAAAGAAAAATCAGCTTCAGCAGGAGTAAGAAGAATTTACATTGGCCTCAAAAACTAGAGTATCTCTGGACATCAATATAATTTTCGCTCATAATGACTTATGATGGATTTACCTAATCTATTTTCTAGTGCACCGAAGAAAGATAAACTCTTTCTAGGATTAGTTTTAACTGAACGAAGTGTCCAGGCTATTTTATGGAAAATTGCCAAAGGTGAAATTTCTGTTATTAAAAACTCTGAAGTAGCTCATATTAATGATGAAGGAAAAACTCTTACTCAAACAGATAATGCTCTTCAAGAACTTGGTGAATTATCAGAAAACTTAAGCGAAGTCTTGTTAGGGTTAGAATCATCATGGGTCAACCAAAAAGGAGTCATAGATAATAAAAAACCACTCCTTAAAAAACTCACTCAAGATCTTTCTTTAAAACCAGTAGGCTTTGTAGTCACAATAGAAGCCGTCACTCAATTTTTGTCAAAACAAGACCCCAACTTAAGCTCAATCTTACTCTTTTATACAAAAAGCAAGATAAGTGTCTCTTTAGTAGAAAAAGGTGTATTACAAAAAACTGAAAGTGTCGGCCGTTCTAAAAACCCTGCCAGTGACCTGGTTGAAGCTTTAGCTAGATTTAAATCAGGTCATAAAAAAGAACTTCCACCTACTGTAAAACTTATCTCAATAAATTTAACTAAAGAAGAACTCTTTGATCAACACCAAGCTTTAATTGAACATGACTGGGTAAAAGAAGGTTACTTTATCTCAACTCCAACTTTAGAGAGTCTTGACCCAATGACATCTATCAAAGGGATAGTTCATCAAGGAGGGCAAGCCGTAGCTAAAAGCCACGGTCTAGAGGTATCCCAAACACCAGCTTCAGAAGAAGTCATTGAAACTAACTCAGAAGAATTTGCTTTTAAAGAGATAGATATGGATAAAAAAAAGAAACTAGAAGAAGAGAAAGATACAAAACCAGTCAAGGAGGACGATAATTTAACAGCGGTACCTACTAGCTTTGGTATTCCGATTAGCTCAAAAAAAATGCCTAAATTTGAAGAACCTAAAGAAGAAAAAAAAGAACAAACTATAACCCCTCACTCAGAATCAAAAATTACAAAGAAAAAAACTCATAAACCAAATAAACTATCAACCTGGTTCCATGAACACAAAAAATTTGCTTTAGTTGGGTTTATCTCTGGCCTACTAGCTTTATTACTTATTAGTTTTGGTTTTATAACCTTCTCAGGAAATGCTGTTATTACCCTTAACCTAAATCCTCAAAATATTAATAAAGATATTTCTATAATATTAGATCCATCTGTCAGTGAGTCAAACTTTGAAAACCTCACCTTAAAATCAGAGCTTGTTTCAAAAAATTTCTTTTTTAACCAAACCAATGAAACAACCGGAGTAACTTTGGTTGGAGAAAAAGCAAAAGGAAAAATCAATCTTACAAATAAAACAGATGGAGTCAAAACATTTACAGCTGGAACTGGCCTCACCGCCAATGGAGTTAGATTCACTCTTGATGATGATGTGACTATTGCATCAGCTAGTGTAGAAATTGAACAACAAGGTACCAAGAGTGTAGAAACTACAACCTTTGGTACCAGTGAAGCAAATGTTAGTGCTGTAAAAATTGGTGCAGAGGCAAACCTAGAAACAGATACTTCATTAGTCATTAGTGATTTTTCTACCAGCTCTTATGAAGGTAAAGTTATTGAAACTTTTGATGGCGGTTCTAGCAGAGAAATTAGAGTTGTCTCAGAAGAAGATTTAACTCAGCTAATGCTAGAAGTAAAAAAGAAAATCCTAGAAATAGCTGCTGTGGAGTATAAAGACGACTCGGATAAAGAAGAAACTATTACTTTTATCTCCACTGGGAACTTGACTGTTACTGAAGAAAACTATTCTAGTGAAGAAGCTGATGAAGCCAAAACACTCTCTTTAGAGTTAAGTGCTGATGTTGAAGCTATTTCATTTGAAAATGGAGACATCAAACCTTTAGCAGAACATGTCTTAAAAGATTTAGTTCCCGAAGGTTTTGAAATGATAAACAAAGAACCACAAATTCTCTCTGATGTTGATGAAGGTAGTGCTACCAATAGTGCCATCTTAGTAGAAGCAAATATTTCTACCCAAGCTATTCCAATCATAGATTATGACTCTCTAAAACAAGAACTCTCCTCAAAGAGTATCTCTAGTGCTCAGGCTATTCTAAACGGAAAATCTGACATTAAATCATTTGTTATAGAACTTTTCCCCAAACTCTTAGAATCAATCTGGAAAAAATTACCAGACAATACCAACAAAATTGAATTCAAAATAGAGTAGTGAGTAATAAAAAAAAACAAACACCAATCGACAGAAAAGCCTTGGTAGGTCTCTACCGTGATGCTATTGCTAAAGGTCATGATTTAGACAAAATAAAAGGCAAAGTTGAAAAACTAGCCATTAGATCTGAAGTAACTCATAAAGTAGAAAAAAAAGATGAGGTTAAAAAAGAAAAAAAACTAAGAGATAGTTTACCCAAAATTGTTAAAGCTGGAGCCTTTGTTCTTCCCATCACATTCATAGGAGTAGGACTCTTTTTAATAAGTAATGCTCTAATGCCTATTTCAGACTACTATATTAGATCAATTACCCAACTTAGTATCTTTGACCTTAAAACTCCCATCCCTAGAGAAAGTGTTTTAGACATTACTCCAGCAGTGATTGCCCAAGCTAACACCTACGGTGAAGAAACTGATCTTTTTGAAGAAGACTTTGGACCTGTTATTATCAATACTCAACTTGACTACACTAATCTTGCCAATTGGTTTAACCAAGAAAGCATCAACGAACTTCAAGAAAACAAATCTTCTAATACATTTACTTTAGAAATACCTAAACTTGACGTTCTTAATGCTACTGTAAAAATAGGTGGAACGGATTTAGACAAAAGCTTAATTCAATACCCAGGCACAGCGGATCCAGGAAAACCAGGAGCCCCTGTTATTTTTGGCCACTCAGTTTTGAGGCAATTTTATAACCCTTTTGAAAAAAATCCTCGTAGATATATCTCAATTTTTAGTAAAATCATGACTCTGAAAAATGGGGATGATATATTTGTTGAAAAAGAAGGAATTAAATACCAATATAAGGTATCATCAAAAACAGAAGTCAAACCTGATGATGTGTTTATTCTTACACAGAACTATGATGCACAAAAGCTTAAACTAGTAACTTGTGTCCCTGAAGGCACTTACTTAAGAAGAGGTATCATCACAGCAGAACTAGTAAATTAAATAAATATTATGATTCCTAAAACTCTTGCAATTGATTTTGGAACCAAAAGAATTGGCCTTGCAGTCTCTATAGCAACTCTAGCAGATCCTCTTAAAATCATTCCTAACAATGATAAAACTATTGAAAAAATAAAACACATCATCGAAGAAGAATCTATTAAACAAATTTTAATGGGGCTTTCTGAGCAAGAAATGGCTAAAAAAATAAAAATATTTACTAAAAAATTAGAAAAAGAAATTGGTTTACCAATGTTTTTTCATGATGAAACTCTTAGTTCTAAAGAAACTCATCAAAAGATTAATAGCTCTCATATGAAAAAATCAAAAAAAAGACAACCGATTGATCATTATGCTGCTAGCCACTTCCTCCAGGAGTGGATAGATATGGAGCTCTAATTTTCCCCATCAAATGTATATGTATGCTATACTTATTTTTTGACCCCTTATGCCAAAGAAATTAACCCTCATTAAAACATTTTTTCTTATTTTTTTTGCTTCTAATATAATACTTATTTTCTTGGGATTTTATATTGCCTCATTATTCAAACCTGTTGATCCTAATTCTACTTTAGAAAGCCAATTTGTAGTTCCTAAAGGTCAAAGTATCACTAAGATAGGAAAAAGACTAAAAGAGGAAAACCTCATCAAGAACGACTTAGCTTTCAAGCTAATGGTTAAAAAAGAAAAACTAGAAAATAAGATCCAAGCAGGATCTTTTAAACTTAGTCCCAGCATGACTCTACTAGAAATAGCTAATAACTTAACTACAGGTACAGAAGATGAGTGGGTTACTATACAAGAAGGATGGAGAAAAGAAGAAATTGCCGAAAGTATGGTCAGACAAGGTTTTGAGTTCTTTGATAAAGATGAATTCTTAGAACTTGCTAAATATAATGAAGGAAAACTTTTCCCAGATACCTATCTTGTCCCTCAACAAATTAGTGCCAAACAATTTTATAGTTTGCTTGTCAACACCTTTAATAAAAAAATAGCTGGCCTTGAAAATGAAATTAAAAACAGTGATAAATCTATTGAAGAAATTTTAACTATGGCCTCACTAGTAGAGAGGGAGGGCAGAGGATATCAAAATCTCAGATATGTAGCTGGAATTTTATGGAATAGAATTGATATCGGAATGGCCCTTCAAGTTGATGCCACCCTCCAATATGCAAGCGGTTACAGTAACTCTCAACAAACTTGGTGGAGAGAGCCTCTTGCCAGTGATAAAGAAGTAGAATCTCTATATAATACCTATAAAAATCCTGGTTTACCTCCAAATCCTATTTCAAATCCAGGCATGGATGCTCTAAGAGCAACAATAAACCCTATCCAAAGTGACTACTTATATTATATTCATGATAAAAGTGGAATCGGCCATTATGCCACCTCATACGAGGGTCATTTAGACAACATAAACAAGTACTTGCGCTAGAGGTATTTTTTTGTTATGATTGACGGCATTCTCTAATCCGCCTAAAAAGAAGGGCGGAATTAGTTTGTGTCTTAAAATAAAATTTAAATTACAGAAGGAACCTGCATGAGTAAAGCACGCCAAAACTGGGGGAAAGATTATAAGAATCTTCCTAAATTAGATCTCGTAGGACTACAAATAGAATCATACAAACAATTTTTAAAGACTGGCATCAGAGAATCTCTCGATGAAATCAACAACGTTAACGGTATAGAAGACTTTACCGGTAAGAACTGGTCTATTAAGTTTGGCGATTACAGATTTGGTGAACCTAAATACACCGTAGCCCAAGCTAAAGAGAAATCAGTCAACTATGACACTCCGCTTTACGTAGAAGCACACCTCACAAACAAAAAAACTCAAGAAGAACAAACTCAAGAAGTTTTTCTTGGTGATATTCCTAAAATGACCTCAACCGGTACCTTCCTTATCAACGGTATCGAAAGAGCAGTTGTAACCCAGTTGGTTAGAAGCCCTGGGGTTTTCTTTTCAGGTAAGGTAGATGACATTTCAGGTAAGACTCTTTACCAATCAGAAATTAGACCTCAAAGAGGTTCTTGGTTAGAGATTGCTACTACAAGAAGAGATGTTCTTACTGTCAAAATTGACAGAAAGAGAAAAATGCCTGTTACTGTTCTTTTAAGAGCAATTGGGCTTAGCACAAATGATGAAATCTTAGCTGAATTTAAAGATGTCCTAAATAAAGATGAGCTTAACCTTTTAAATAACACTTTAGAAAAAGACGCTACAGCTTCACAAAACGAGGCCTTAATCGAGCTATATGAAAAAATGAGACCAGGTGAACCTGCTGTCTTAAACACTGCCAAAGAATACTTAAAGCAATTATTCTTCGATGCAAGAAGATACAATATGACTCCTGTAGGAAGATATAAGCTTAACAGAAGGTTAGAACTTGATATTGATAAAGAATCTACCATTCTTGATGTTAAGGATATTATTTCCTCTGTAAAATACTTGATTAAACTTCAAAATGGTGATGGAAAAATTGACGATATTGACCACCTTAGTAACCGTAGAGTTAGAAGAGTTGGTGAATTAGTTCAAACTAGTGCTTTCAGAATTGGTCTTGTCAGACTTGAAAGATCTATCAGAGAGAAAATGTCACTTACTAAGACTGATGAGGTTTTAACTCCAGCAGCTTTAGTCAATGCTAGACCTTTAATCGCTACTATTAGTGAATTCTTTAGAAGGAACAGATTGTCTACAATTCTTGACCAAGCTAACCCGCTTGCAGAGATTGATAACTTAAGAAGACTTTCTGTGATGGGTTCTGGTGGTGTAACAAGAGAGAGAGCTTCTTTCTCTATGCGTGACATTAACGCTTCACAATACTCAAGAATCGACGCAGTTCGTTCTCCTGAAGGTCCAAACATTGGTTTGGTCACTTACTTAGCCCTTTATGCTAGGGTTAATGACTTTGGTTTCTTAGAAGCTCCTTACCATAAGGTTGAACATAAGAATGGTAAAGCTATTATCTCTGATGACATTATTTACCTTAGTGCAGATGAAGAAGAAGACCACAAGGTTACTCATGCTTCTATTGATATGAATGGTAAAACCATTACCCAAGAATGGGTTCCTATTAGATACATGAATGAATTTATCGAAGGTCCTGTTGAAGATGTTGAATTTATCGACATGGTTCCAAGACAGGTGATCGGTACTTCAGCTTCACTTATTCCTTTTATTGCTCATGACGAAGCTAACCGTGCTTTGATGGGTACTCACATGCAATGCCAGGCTGTCCCTCTAGTAAAACCAGAATCTCCTATTATTGGAACTGGAATAGAGCAAGATATTGCTGTTGCTGTTGGACACACCATTGCTGCTAGACATAAAGGTAGCGTTGAATATGTTGATGGACAAAAAATTGTTCTTAAACTTGATAAATCAGAACTATCTAAAGCTAAAAAACAATCTGAACTAGATCTTAGCGAAAACACTAATATTTCTATTGAAGGTAATAAGGAAACTTACTTCATTGAAAAATTTGTCAGAACTTCACAAAGTACTGCTTATACTCAAAGACCAAATGTTAAACTTGGTGACAAAATTAATGCGGGTGATATCTTAATTGATGGCCCTTCATCCGATGGTGGAGAATTGTCTCTTGGTGCTAACTTATTGATCGCTTATACCTCTTTTGAAGGTCTTGGTTATGAAGATGCTATTGTTATCTCTGACAAAGTTGTTAGGGATGATACCCTCACTTCTGTTCATATTAGTGAATACAAAGCACAAGTTATGGATACTAAATTAGGTCCTGAGGATCTAACCAATGATATTCCTAACGTTTCAGAATCATTCTTAAGTAACCTAGGTATTGATGGTGTTGTCAGAATTGGTAGTAAAGTTAAAGCCGGTGATATTCTCGTTGGTAAAGTTGCTCCAAAAGGGGAAACAGAACTCACTCCAGAAGAAAGACTCCTTAGAGCTATCTTTGGTGAAAAATCTAAAGAAGTTAGAGATACATCAAGAAGATTGCCTCATGGTGAAGGTGGAACTGTTATCGATGTTAAAGTCTTAGACAGAGAACTTGGTGACGAACTTGACCCAGGTACTTTGAAAGAAGTTGTCGTTAGAGTCGCTCAAACTAGAAAAATTACTGTAGGTGATAAGGTTGCAGGACGTCATGGTAACAAAGGTGTTATCTCAAAAATCGTTCCTCAAGCTGATATGCCTCACTTAGAAGATGGTACTCCAGTAGATATTATTATCTCTCCACTTTCTGTGCTAGCTCGTATGAACTTGGGTCAACTCTTAGAAACTCACCTTGGTTGGGCCGCAAAGAAACTTGGATATAAAGTTTCTGTCCCTGCTTTCGAAAAAGTTGATGAACCAAGAATTTGGTCAGAGCTTGAAAAAGCTGGCCTTCCTGCTTCAGGAAAAGTTACTTTAGTTGATGGTAGAACTGGTGAAAAATTTGAAGAGGAAACAGTTGTTGGTATTAACTACATTCTTAAACTTATTCATATGGTTGAAGATAAAGTTCACGCTCGTTCAACAGGTCCTTACTCTTTAGTTACACAACAACCCCTTGGTGGTAAAGCACAAATGGGTGGTCAAAGACTAGGAGAAATGGAAGTCTGGGCATTAGAAGCACATAGAGCTGCACATACACTCCAAGAAATGATTACAATCAAATCTGATGACGTTATGGGTAGAGCTAAAGCTTTTGAAGCTATGGTTAAAGGTGACGACATCCCAGAACCTACTGTTCCAGAATCATTTAGAGTCTTGATGAGAGAATTAAACTCTCTGGGTCTTGAAGTTCAAACTCATGAAGCAACAATTGAAGAAGAGGAAGAAGTTGTTAAAACTGAAACAGATGAAGTTAAAACCGAAGCTGAAGCAGAAACAGACAAAACAATTGACGTAGAAACTGAAGTTGAAGAAACGCTTAAGACAGAAGTCATAAGCAATGATGAAGTAGAAGTTAGCACAGAGAAGGAACTTAACTAAGAAATTTCTTAAGGATTAAACATATGCAAAGAATTATTGACTTCTCAGCCCTACAAATTTCAATCGCTTCTCCAGACAAGATCAAATCTTGGTCACATGGTGAAGTTAAGAAACCAGAAACTATTAACTACCGTTCTTTAAAGTCTGAAAAAGATGGTCTTTTTGATGAAAAGATCTTCGGACCTACAAAAGACTATGAATGTTACTGTGGTAAATATAAAAGAATTAGATATAAAGGAATCATCTGTGATAAATGTGGAGTTGAAGTAACCCAAGCAAGAGTTAGACGTGAAAGAATGGGTCATATTGGCCTTGCAGCTCCTGTTGCTCACATCTGGTATTTCAAAGGCGCTCCATCTAAGTTATCACTTCTACTTGATATCTCTCCAAGAAGCTTAAATTCAATCATCTACTTCTCAAGATATGTTGTTTTAACTGTTGATGATGAAGCTAAGGCTCAAGTCATTGATGGTTTAGAACAAGATGTCGTTGTTGCTCAAGATGCACTTAAAGAAGAAGCTAAAGAAGCAGTTGAAGTAATCAAAAAACAACTTGATGTTGATATTGCTAAACTTAAGGAAAAAGTTTCTAACAAAGAAACTCTAGAACTTAAGCTTTCTGAGGTTGAACTTAAAGCAAAACAGCAAATGACTACCCTAAAAGAGAACTTAGCTGCTGAGATTGATAAAACTGCAGAAATCTTTAAAACCGTTAAATCAATGGTCAAAAAGATTAAAAAAGGAACTATCCTTTCTGAAGATGAATACTTAAAACTTGACGAATATAACGCTGTAGACCATATCAGAGTTGGTATGGGTGCTGAAAGTGTTATGGAACTTGTTAAAGATATTAACTTAGACACTTTAGTTGAAAAACTTCGTAAAGAAATGGATGAAACTAAGGGTGCTAAGAGAATCAAAGCCATCAAGAGACTCAGAGTTGTAGAAGGACTTAGAAAAGCTAATATTGACCCTGCTTGGATGTTTATTAGTATTCTTCCTATCATCCCACCAGATCTTAGACCTATGGTCCAACTTTCTGGAGGTAGATTTGCTACTTCAGACTTAAATGATCTTTATAGAAGAGTTATCAACCGTAATAACCGTTTAAAACACCTTATTAACCTTGGGGCTCCTGAAATCATTTTAAGAAATGAGAAAAGAATGCTTCAAGAAGCGGTAGACTCATTGATTGACTCTACTCAAGCAAGACAAAATAGAAGAACAAATAGAAGACCACTTAGATCTTTAAGCGAAATGCTTAAAGGTAAACAAGGTCGTTTTAGACAAAATCTATTAGGTAAACGTGTCGACTATTCTGGTCGTAGTGTTATTGTTGTTGGACCTCATCTCAAACTTAATGAATGTGGTATCCCTAAAGATATCGCTCTAGAAATGTTTAAACCTTACGTTTTAAGAGAACTTATCTCTGGCGGTGTTTCACCAAACGTTAAGACTGCAAAGCACTTACTTGAGAGAAAAGAACCTATTGTTTATGATATTTTAGAAAAAGTAACAAAGAATCACCCTGTGATTCTTAACCGTGCTCCTACGCTACATAAACTTGGTATGCAAGCTTTCTATCCTCAGTTAACTGAAGGTAGCGCTATTCAACTTCACCCTTGTGTCTGTTCTGGATACAATGCTGACTTTGATGGTGACCAAATGGCTGTTCACGTTCCTTTAACAAAAGCTGCTCAACAAGAAGCTAAAGACTTGATGATGCCTTCTGTTAATTTACTAAAACCTGCTAATGGTGAACCTATTACTGTTCCTAACAAGAATATGGCTCTTGGTGTTTACTACTTAACAGAAATAAGTACCAAGTTTGGTCCAGTTAACACAATTTTCTCAGACAAAAACGAAGCTTATCATGCAAACCAAGTCGGTCAAATTGAAGAAAGACAACTTATTAAAGTTAGAACTCAAGTTGAAGGTAAAACAAAAATTATTGACACTACTGTTGGTAGGCTTAGGTTCAATGATATCCTTCCAGAGTGGTATGGTTTCGTAAATGAAGCAGCAACTGCAAAAAAAATCAAAGAAATTGTCACAAAATCTATCGAAAAAGAAGATAACGAAAGAGTTGCTAAACTAATTGATGATATTAAAGACATGGGCTTTGCTGCTGTTACTCACTCAGGTATATCTGTATCTGTTACAGACTGTAAGATGATTGACTCAAAAGACTCTATTATTGATACAGCCAACAAAAAAGCAGAAGAAATTCAAGACAACTATCTCCAAGGTTTAATCACTAATGACGAAAAGAAACGCATGAACATTGCTCTTTGGATGGAAACTACTGAAGATGTGGCCAATCAAACTTGGGATTCATATTCAGAAAATAATGCCGTTAAAGTTATGATCAATTCTGGAGGTACTCGTGCTTCTAGAGATCAGGTTAAACAGCTTGCTGCGATGAGAGGTCTTGTCGTTGACCCTCTAGGTAACATTGTTGAAATGCCTACTAAATCTAACTTTAGACAAGGACTTTCTATCTTTGAATACGTAACTTCTGCTAGAGGTTCTAGAAAAGGTCTTACTGACTCAGCTCTTAAAACTGCTGACGCTGGTTACTTAACTAGAAGACTAGTTGACGTTTCTCACGATGTAATCATTAGATTAAATGACTGTGAAACTGAGAAAGGTCTTGAAATCTTCAGAGGTGATAGAGAGGAAGTATTCTCTAAAAGAATCATTGGTCGTTATGCCAGTGGAGATATCAAAAAAGGTAACAAAGTCATCGTCAAAAACAATGAAATAATTACTCAAGAATTAGCTGAAAAAATTGACACTCTAGGTCTAGACCCAGTAAAAGTTAGATCTCCTTTAACTTGTGAAGCTCCAGCAGGAATGTGTGCTAAATGCTATGGTTGGGATTTCTCAACTAGAGGTGAAGTAGAAATTGGTGTTCCAGTCGGAGTTGTTGCTGCACAATCTATTGGTGAACCTGGTACTCAGCTTACTATGCGTGTTAAGCACAGTGGTGGTATTGTCGGTCTAGATGTTACCCAAGGTCTTCCAAGAGTAGAAGAGTTATTTGAAGCTAGAACTCCAAAGAGCCAAGCTCCAATTACTCAACTTGCCGGTAAAGTTTCCATTGAAGTAACTGAAAAGAACACTTTAATTAAAATTACATCTGAAAGTGATGAAGAAGTTGTTTATAAAGTTACAAACAACTCTGAATTCCTCGTTGAAGATGGTGATCTTGTTCATATGGGTGCTCAATTAACTAAAGGTTCAATTGACCCTAAAGAAATTTTGACAACCAAAGGACTTCTTTCTACTCAGGAATACGTCTTAGAACAAGCTCAAGGTGTTTATGAATCTCAAGGAATTCCAATTCACGATAAACACTTTGAAGTTATCCTTCGTAAGATGGCTGATAAGGTTCAAGTTGAAAATCCTGGTGATAGCAACTTCTTAACTGGTGAAGTTACTGAAAAAAATAAGTTCGTCAAAGAAAATGATGCAACTATGGCTGCTGGTGGAGAACCTGCGACTGCAAAAGTTATGATCTTAGGTATCACTAGATCATCTCTATTTACAAGCTCATGGTTATCTGCTGCTTCATTCCAACATACTAAGAATGTGTTGACTGATGCTGCTTCTTCAGGAGCTATTGATTACCTTGAAGGACTTAAAGAAAACGTCATCATTGGTAGACTTATTCCAACTAGTAAAGAAAAGGCTTCTATAGAAATCGATAACTAGGGAAAAATGTGTTATAATCATGACCTATTTTGTATAAAATTATTGTTAGTGAAAAAAAGTATCTAATTTATGCCTACTATAAACCAACTCATCCGTAAGGGTGGCAGAAGAAGCAAACCTACCAAGATTAAAGCAACAGCTTTAAGAAGAAGTTTCAACACAAACTCTGGTAAACCAACAAAAACTACAAACCCACAAAAACGTGGTGTATGTACTATTGTTAAAACAATGACTCCTAAAAAACCTAACTCAGCGTTACGTAAAGTAGCTAGAGTTAGACTTTCAAATAAAGTCGAGGTTACTGCTTATATTCAAGGTGAAGGCCATAACTTGGCAGAACACTCTGTTGTTCTTGTCAGAGGTGGTAGAGTAAAAGATTTACCGGGTGTTAAATATCACGTAGTCAGAGGAAAATATGACTGTGCTGGTGTTACTGACAGAAAAACAAGCAGAAGTAAGTACGGTGTAAAGAGAGGTTAAAATGAGATCTAAAAGAGCTAAAATTCAAGCTATTACCCCAGATGCAAAATATGGTTCAACCCTAATTGCTAAACTAATTAACAGAGCAATGAAAGATGGTAAAAAATCTGTTGCCCAAAAACAAGTTTACAATGCACTAGATATTGCTAGCAAAAAATCAGGTATGAAACCTTTAGAACTGCTTGACGCAGTTTTAGAATCAGTTACTCCACAAATGGAAGTAAGATCCAGACGTGTCGGTGGTGCAGCTTACCAAATCCCTATGCCAATCAGAGGCAGAAGAGGTACCTCACTTGCTGTTAGATGGCTTGTCCAAGAGTCAAACAAAAGACCTAATAAACAGTATCATACATATGCAGACAAATTAGCTGCCGAAATGTTAGATTCTTTAGAAGGTCAAAGCGGAACAGTAAACAAGAAAAACTCTTCTCATAAAATGGCAGAAGCTAACAAAGCCTTCTCACATTTCAGATGGTAAAACCTACGTAGAAAAAGTATTCCAATACTGTCATAATTGTATTTTCGTAAATAATTTATATTAAGAAACATGAGCAAACAAAACATTAGAGTCCCATTAGAAAGAATCCGCAATATAGGTATTATTGCCCATATTGACGCAGGAAAAACCACAACTACAGAGCGTATTTTGTATTTCACCGGTCGTAACTATAAAATTGGTGAAGTTCACGAAGGTGCAGCTACTATGGACTGGATGGAACAAGAACAAGAAAGAGGTATTACTATCGTTTCTGCTGCCACTACTGCCTTCTGGGAACCTCACTTTGATACTCACCTTCCTAAAGAAAAATACAGATTTAACATTATTGATACCCCAGGTCACGTTGACTTTACTGCAGAAGTAGAAAGATCACTTCGTGTTCTAGATGGTGGTGTTACTGTTCTAGACGCTTCAGAAGGTGTTCAATCACAATCTGAAACTGTTTGGAGACAAGCTGATAAATATAACGTTCCTAGAATCTGTTTTGTAAATAAAATGGATAAATTAGGTGCTGACTTCCTCGCTACTGTAGAAGACATCATTGAAAAATTTGGTGTTAAACCAGCTGTCATGGTTCTCCCTATGGGTGCAGAAAATGACTTTAGAGGTGTTATTGACCTTATTACTCAAAAAGCTCTTTATTGGAAAGATAATGCACAGGATACTGAACCAGAAGTAAAAGAAATTCCTGAAGAATATAAAGCACAAGTTATTGAACATAGAGCAAACTTAGTTGAAGCTATTGCTGAGACTGATGATGCCTTACTAGAAAAGTTCTTTAACGATGAAAAAATCTCTATTGGTGAATTAAAGGCTGCTTTAAGAAAAGCTGTTATTGATTACAAACTCGTTCCTATTTATGCAGGTTCAGCTCTAAAGAATACTGGTGTTCAACCTATGCTTGATGCTGTTGTTGAATACCTTCCTTCTCCTGTTGATGTTGCTGAAATTAAAGGAACAAACCCTAAAACTGAAGAAGAGGAAACAAGAAAGTTAATTCCAGAAGAAAATATGTCTGCGCTATCTTTCAAGATTCAAACAGATCCTCACGTTGGTAAACTTACTTACACTCGTGTTTATTCTGGTGTTATTAAAGCTGGAAGCTACATTTATAATTCTACTAGAACTAAAAAAGAAAGAGTCGGTCGTTTATTGCTTATGCATGCAAACGAAAGAGAAGAAATCCAAGAAGCTAAAGCTGGTGAAATCGTTGCTATGGTTGGTCTTAAAGAAACAAAGACTGGTGACACTCTCTGTGACCAAGCTCATCCAATTGAACTTGAAGGCATTACCTTTGCAGAGCCTGTTATCTCCCTAGCTATTGAACCAAAAACAAAGTCAGACCAAGAAAAAATGGGTATGGCTCTTGCTAAACTTTCTGAAGAAGATCCTACTTTTACTATCAAATCTAACCATGAAACAGGCCAAACCATCATCGGTGGTATGGGTGAACTTCACTTAGAAATCTTAGTTGATCGTATGAAGAGAGAATTTAGAGTTGAAGCAAATATCGGTGCTCCTCAAGTTGCCTACAGAGAATCTATTACTAAAGCCGCTGAAGGTGAAGGTAAATACATTAAACAAACTGGTGGTAGAGGTCAATATGGTCACGTTCTATTAAAGATCGAGCCAACTGAACGTGGAACTGGTTATGAATTTGTTAACGAAATCAAAGGTGGGGTTGTTCCAAGAGAATACATTAACCCTACAAACAAAGGTATCGAAGAAGCTCTCGAGAGAGGTTTCTTAGCTGGATATCCAATGACTGACATTAAAGTTACTCTTTATGATGGTTCTTACCATGAGGTCGACTCATCTGAATTATCATTTAAGATGGCTGGTAGTCTTGGTATGAGAGATGCTACAGCGAAAGCAGACATGGTTCTTTTAGAACCTGTCATGAAAGTCGAAGTTACTTCCCCTGAACCATTCATGGGTGATGTTATCGGAGATCTTTCAAGTAGAAGAGGACAAATCCAAGGTACTGCTAATAGAGGTAACGTTGTTATTATCACTGCTTTAGTCCCGTTGGCTGAAATGCAGGGCTATGTTACAATTCTTAGAAGTATGACTCAAGGAAGAGCATCTAGTGTTATGCTTCCTCATACTTATGAACCTGTTCCACAGAGTATTGTTGAAAAGATTCGTGAAGAAAAGAAAAAGTAAAATTATAAATTAGAAATTATTTAAATAAAATTAAAGGAGACATTATGGCAGACGCAAAATTTAATCGTTCTAAGCCTCACGTCAATATTGGTACAATCGGCCACGTTGACCACGGTAAGACAACCCTAACTGCTGCTATTACACAAACTTTAGCTACTAAAGTTCCTTGTGATACAAACAAAGCGATGGTCTACGCAGACATCGAATCTAGCCCAGAAGAAATCGCTAGAGGTGTTACTATTAACATTTCTCACATTGAGTATGAATCTGAAAAGAGACATTACGCTCATATCGATGCTCCTGGTCACGCTGACTATATTAAAAACATGATCACTGGTGCTGCTCAAATGGACGGTGCTATCTTAGTTGTTGCTGCAACCGATGGTCCTATGCCTCAAACAAGAGAACATATCCTTTTAGCTAAACAAGTCGAAGTTCCTCAAATCGTTGTTGCTTTAAATAAAGTTGACATGGTTGATGATGAAGAACTCTTAGACTTAGTTGAAATGGAAGTTAGAGAACTTCTTACTAAATACAAATTTGACGGTGATAACATCCCAGTAGTTAGAGTTTCTGCTCTTAAAGCTATTGAAGGTGATGCTGCTGCTCAAGATCAAATCTTTAAACTCGTTCAAACTTGTGACGAATGGATTCCTGACCCAGTCAGAGATCTAGACAAACCATTCTTAATGCCTATCGAAGACGTTTTCTCTATCAAAGGTAGAGGTACTGTTGTTACAGGTAGAATTGAAACTGGAGAAGTCAAAGTTAACGAAGAAATTGAAATTGTCGGTATCAGAGATCCTCAAAAGACTGTTGTTACTGGTGTTGAAATGTTCAGAAAAATGCTCGACTCAGGTCAAGCTGGAGACAACGTTGGTATCCTCCTTAGAGGTATCGGTAAAGAAGACGTTGAAAGAGGACAAGTTCTTGCTAAAGCAGGTACTGCAAAACCTCATACTGACTTTGAAGCTGAAGTTTATGTTCTTACTAAAGAAGAAGGTGGAAGACATAAGCCTTTCTTCTCAGGATACAGACCTCAGTTCTATATCAGAACTACAGACGTTACTGGTGAAGTTCAACTTCCAGAAGGTGTAGAAATGGTTATGCCTGGAGACAACGCTAAAATGGTCGTTAAATTGATCGTTCCTGTTGCTCTTCAAGAAGGTCTTAGATTCGCTATCAGAGAAGGTGGTCATACCATTGGTGCTGGTGCAATCACTAAAATTACAAAATAATTTTAGATAGAAAAGAAATAAAAGCCCCGATGCTAATTGATAGCCATCGGGGTTTTTGGTTGTGGTGATTAAATCACTATTGTAATTTTTTTAACTGTGTATCTTGCGATTGAACCCATGAATCTGATAAGAACATGAGTATCAGTTAATTCAATTACTTCATAGTTATTTTGTTCAAACCACTCAGAAAGCTTCTTCAAAGCTTCACTTTCTGACTCAGCTTTTTTAATAACTATTCCAGCTGAATTACCACCTTGGTAAGCTGAATACATCTTTTAGTGTCCTTAAACACTAACAACAATTAAAATAATTATACAATATTATAGGATAAAAATCAATTAAAATATTAAAACACCTAGAGTAATTGTTTAAAGTCTTCCACTTTCAAACTAGCCCCACCAATTAACACTCCATCACAAATCTCTAAATACTCTTCTATATTATCACCATCAACACTTCCGCCATAAATAACTCTAACTTCACCAAAAGCCTTTTTAATTCTCTCCACCACCTCACCTACTTTTTTTTCTCCCATTTCGTCACCAGTACCGATTGCACTAATAGGCTCATAAGCAACAATGCATTTCTTTCTTAAGTCACTATCTATCGCATTAGCTTGTGACTCTATATATCCTTCATCAACACATACTACCGGAGTAATCTTAGCTTCCAAAGCTATATCCACTTTATTAGCTACCATTTGGTCTGACTCACCAAAATAATGTCGTCTCTCACTATGTCCAACAATGGCATATGAAACACTCATTTCTTCTAAATTAACTGGAGAAATAGCCCCTGTATAGCTACCCGCAGAAAAAGGACTAATGTCTTGAACTCCAAGTTTAAAGTTAGAAGATAAGGCTTGAGTATAAATAGCTCCTAAAATAGTAAATGGTGGAGTTAAAACAACCTCTTTATCACTATTTATAGAACCTACACTATCTAACCATTCCTTAGCTCCTACTATGTTTTTATTTGATTTCCAATTGGCAAAAATATACTTCATAAACTTGTTATATCACAAGCCAAGTCATCCATGTTAATATGTTCAACATGTCCCATTTACTTGATGAACTTAATGCAGATCAAAAAAAGGCTGTCCTTCATAAAGAAGGCCCTGCTTTGGTACTAGCCGGAGCTGGTTCTGGTAAGACTAGAGTTCTCACTACTAGAGTAGCTCACTTAATCCAAGAGAGAGACGTTCACCCTCAAAGTATCATGCTGGTCACTTTCACCAATAAAGCTGCCCATGAAATGAATAGAAGAGTGATGGAAACAACTGGCTCTAAATTACCTTTATCTGGAACTTTTCACAGTATCTGTGCCAAGATTTTACGTCGCTATGGACAAAGAATTGGCTTAGACAATAACTATGTTATCTACGACAGTAATGAACAGGTAGATTTAATAAAACAAATCTATAAAGAAATAAACATTGATGTCAAAGAAATGAAACCAAGGTCTGTTCTAGCTACTATTTCCAATGCCAAAAATGAGATGTTATCTCCTGACGAATATGAAAACTTAGCTAGTGGTAGATACCAAGAAACAGTAGCTAGAATATATAAGTTATACCAACATAACTTAAGAAAAAACTCCGCCGTAGATTTTGATGATCTGCTTAACTTAACTAATCAGCTCTTTGCCAAAGATAAACCTACCTTAGCTTACTTTCAAGATATGATCGAACATGTGTTGGTAGATGAATATCAAGACACAAATAAAGCTCAATACCAATTAACCAAATATTTTACTAAACCCCAAAACAACTTATTTGTAGTCGGTGATTTTTCTCAAAGCATCTATGCATGGAGAGGAGCTGACTACAAAAACATGATGAAAATTAAAGCTGATTTTCCTGATCTAAAAGAATACCGCCTAGAACAAAATTATCGTTCTACTCAAAGTATTCTTGATGCTGCTACCCAAGTTATTTCAAAGAACATTTCTCACCCAATTTTAGATCTATGGACAAAGAATACTGAAGCTACAAAACTCACCCACTTGGAAACTGATTCAGGAGAAACAGAAGCAATGGAAGTCATGAAAAAGATTAAGGGCTTAGTCAGCCATGACTATTCAGATATGGCTATTCTATACCGTACCAATGCACAGTCTCGTCTCTTTGAAGAAGCTTGTGTTAAAAAAGGAATTCCTTATAAGTTGGTAGGTGGTTTTAAATTCTATGAGAGAAAAGAAATCAAAGACATTTTGTCCTATTTAAAGGTAGCTATCAACCCTCAGGATACTGTTTCAGAGAGTAGATCACTTAAGATTGGAAAAAGGCGTTTTACAGCATTTAAACTTGCCTTAGAGGAAATAAATAAAGACGAAGTCTCTCCTGTAGAACTTCTAGAAAAAATATTAGAAGCCACTAACTATAAAGCTAAATTTAAACCTAATGATCCAGATGACGTAGATAGACTAAATAATATTACAGAGTTATTAAATGTGGCAGCTCAGTTTGAAAACATAGGTCTTTTCTTAGAAAACATTGCATTAGTACAAGATAACGAAATGGCCGACGCTCAAACAATTAATGGGCACAATGCTATTACTATGATGAGTCTACACTCAGCTAAAGGCTTAGAGTTTCCGGTAGTCTTTATGGTGGGCATGGAAGAAGGCTTATTACCTCACTCAAGATCTTTACTTGAAAAAGAACAAATGGAAGAAGAGAGAAGACTCTGTTATGTAGGTATTACTAGAGCTAAAGAAAAACTGTTTTTTTCCAGTGCTCAAAAAAGATACATGTATGGTAATAGTTCTTATGCCACTTTAAGTCGCTTTATGCAAGACATTGATCCAAGTATCTTAAGAACAGAAAGCAAAATTATCCAAGACTACACAGATCAAAATAGTAATAGTGGAAATAAATGGTTTTATAACAAAGATAATTTTAAAAAGAAACCAAAACCTGAAAAACCCAAAAGAAGACTTGTCATTGATGATGATGTTCTCAACTCAGTATTAAGTGGTGATATGGATGTAGACTCTTTCTTGGATTTTTAAAGAAGTTTCCCCTATAATTACATACAATGCTAATCAGACCTTTACACTCAGAAGACAAGAACTCATATAACAAAGTAGTTGATCATCCACTGCAATCTTGGGAATGGGGCGAATTTCGCAAAGCAACTGGCACTAATGTAGAAAGAATAGGTTTTTTTGATAAAGGAAAAATAAAAAAGGGGTTTCAAGTTACATTTCATAATATCCCAAAAATTAATAAAACAGCTGGTTATTATCCAAAAGGATTTATGCCTGATGCAGATCAGCTCGATGCACTCAAAAAATTAGCTAAGCTACATAATGCTTTATTTATTAAAATGGAGCCAAATATTTCTCAAAAAGTTGGAGTTCCATCTGCTCATAAACAAATTAATCAGTTTTTAAAAGAACATGATGCAACCCCCGGTAGACCACTCTTTACAAAACATACTTTTATTCTTGATATTTCTAAAACAGAAGAAGAATTATTTGCAAAATTAACTTCAAAAACTAGATATAACGTTAATGTTGCTCTCAAAAAAGGTGTCGTCATCTATGAAAATTCTACTAAAGAAGGCATGGATCAGTATATAAAAATACTAAAAGAGACTACCTCTAGACAAGGTTTTTATGCCCATGGCCCTGATTACTTTAGTAAAATGTGGGAACATTTAAGTGGCTCTGGCATGATTAAAATTTTCCAAGCAGTTTATAACAATCAAGTCTTAGCAAGTTGGATTATCTTTATTTTTAACGGAGTTATCTATTACCCTTACGGGGCTTCCATTAGAGAACATCGTGAAGTAATGGCTAGTAACTTAATGATGTGGGAGATGATTCGCTATGGAAAAAGCCAAGGCTGTACTAAATTTGATATGTGGGGTAGTCTTGGAGAAAACCCTGATAAAAAAGACTCTTGGTATGGTTTTCACCGTTTCAAAAAAGGTTATGGTGGAGAACTAAATGAATTTATTGGTACTTATGATTTAGTAACTGATTTTGCTTTATACAAGCCATTTAGGGTCATTGATAACCTTCGATGGAAATGGCTTAGACTTAAAACAAAACTCAATATATAATAAGTAAGTATTTTTTTATAATATAAAGGTTCTTTTTATGTCAAAGACACGCTTTAAGAGAGTTCTACTGAAAATCGGTGGTGAATCTCTTCTCGGTAATAGAGAGTACGGGATTGACCCGCAAGCAGCTCTCGATCTCGCTAATCATATAAAACAAATTTACGCCCTCAACGTTGAGGTCGCTATTGTAATTGGGGGTGGAAATATCTTCAGAGGATTGGCCGGTGCTGCCAATGGTATTGAGAGAGCTACAGCAGATTATATGGGTATGATGGCTACGGTCATGAATGGATTAGCCCTTCATGATGCTCTAGAAAAAGTTAACGTCCCAGTAAGAATTCAATCAGCACTACAAATGCCAGCAGTTGCAGAGAGCTTCATTCGTCGCAAAGCAATTAGACATATGGAAAAGGGTAGAGTAGTAATTTTGGGCGCAGGAACAGGCGTCCCTTATGTTACTACAGACACTGGAGCATCTCTTCATGGTCTTGAACTTAGATGTGATGTTCTTATGAAAGCCACCAAAGTCAACGGAGTATATGAAAAAGACCCTGCCAAGTTTCCTAACGCTAAAAGATATCAAAACTTAGACATTAGACAGGCTATAGAAGATGACCATATTCAAATCATGGATACTTCTGCTTTAGCTATGTGCAAGGAAAATGGTTTGCCAATTATGGTCTTTGAACTCTTTAAGGGAGATAATCTTTCAAAAGCAGTTCTTGGAGAAGATATTGGTACTTTTATTAGTAACGAAGTTAAATCAAAACTCGTCTAATTTAAAACATTAAATAAAAATTATTAACTAGAATCTAAACCTGAGTTTATAACTCAGGTTTTTTATTTTACTTGCCTTATGATCCTGCTGGTGCTACCTTGATATATGTTAGCAATTAGTAATTAATTATTTAAACTATGGCAAATAATCCTACATTTGGTATTAACGGTTTTGGACGTATTGGACGTACTTCTTTACGTGTCTGGTGGCTTTATCACAAAGATACCTTAGACCTTAAAGTTATCAATACTTCTGGTAGTATGGAAATTGAAGAATGGGCTCATCTTCTAAAATATGATACTAACTACGGTCGTTTTGGTAGTGAAGTTAAAGTAAACAGAGCTCAATCTAAAAAAGAAGCTACTGATCAGAACCCTGTTTTAGGCACTATCTCTATTGAAGGCAGAGAAATAACAGTAACTGCCCAAAGAAACCCAGAAAAGGTCCCTTGGGGAGATAATAATGTAGAAACTGTTCTAGAATGCACTGGTGTATTTAAGACTCCAGAAGATGCTGGTAAACATTTCAAGGGTGGAGCAAAAAAAATATTAATATCTGCCCCAACCAAAGGAGATAGTATCCAAACAAGTGTTTTGGGTGTTAAAGATTTAGAAAAAGGGGGTCAAATATCATCTAATGCTTCTTGTACAACAAACTGCGTTGCACCTGTCGCTGCAATCATGCATGAAACCTTTGGAGTAGAAAAAGCTATGCTCACTACCATTCACTCATATACAGATGACCAAAATACACAAGATAATTCACACAAAAAAGATTTAAGAAGAGCACGTAGCGCTGCAGAAAATATCATTCCTACAAGCACAGGCGCTGCCAAAGCTACCACACAAATTATCCCAGAGCTTGAAGGTATTTTTGATGGCTTAGCTGTCAGAGTCCCGACTCCAACTGGATCACTTTCAGACATGGTCTTTGTCACAAAAAAAGATGTAACCATAGAAGAAGTTAATCAAGCTTTCATTGAAGCCAGCAAGTCAGACAGGTGGAAAGGAATTTTAGAAGTCACCCATGATCCTATTGTCTCTAGTGATATTGTCGGTACCAGAGCTTCAAGCATCATTGACTTAGAGTTAACAAATGTAATTGGAGGAAATTTAGTCAAGGTAATTAGCTGGTATGACAATGAATACGGCTATTGCAACAGATTAATTGAACAATTATATAACGTATAAACAAATAAACTATAGAAACTAAAAGACCGGCTGGAATCCGGTCTTTGTTTATTCAAATTAATTTAAATTAATACTCAGATGGTTCTTCACCTTCTAAAGTTAAAACTTCTACCTGACCTACATCCATTAACCAGCCAGCTCTTTGTCCTTTAAATGTTTCTCCCTTAACCTTTATTTCCATACCAATAAACTTATCCAAATCAGTACTAGAAGATGTCAAAAATACAGTCTGAGATACTCCACCTGGTCTAAGTAACTTATGAGAGCCCTCATCGTCTATTTCAGCTTCTATAAGATATCCCTCTGCGCTATCTTTAAAGGTATCGTCATCTTTAATCCCAAAGATATCACCAACTGCAAGAGAATCATCTGCAACTTGTTGTAAATTTGAATCTTTAGGACCAGTGGATACTGACTCACCTTTAGCAGTTAACTTATTTAAGCCAAAACCTGTCCCAATCCCAGCTACTATAGCGATAATACTCAGAGCAACTAAGATTTTTGATTGTTTATCTTTTTGCATTGGTTCATTACTTTCTAACTTTTCTTCTGTTTTATTCAAGTCTAAATCCCGAAGAATATCGTCTTGAACTGACTCATTTTTTTCATCTAAATTTTGATTTATTGTGGTTGTTGTGTCTGACATTCTTTTATCATACTACATCAACCAAGCACCATTCCACAACGTTTCAAAAACCCTCGATGTTTTAAATATTCTGGATCATATTTTTTAACCAAATTCCAAAAATCACTTGAGTGATTCATATGAACCAGATGTGCCAATTCGTGAATGATCACATAATCAATAATATTTGGCAAGTAGTGAACCAGACGCCAGTTAAAATTAAGGTTCCTTTGACTAGAACAGCTACCCCACCTAGTCTTTTGTTGTCGAAGAGAAATATTTTTAAATTTTAATCCCATTTTATCTGCTAAAAGGTGAGTTCTAGGGATAATATACTTTTGCGCAGTGTTTTTTAAAAACCTATCCAACAATCCTTTATGCTTTATCTTTGCCCCAAGTAAATTAACTCTTAACGTATCTGTATCAATACTAACTCCATAGGGAAAGTCCAAAGAATCAAGTAGTCGTTTTTGATATTTTTTACCAAAAATATTAATAGTATTCTCACTATCACTAAAATCAAGCTTTTCCTTTACCTTTTCTAAATTTCTTTCAATCCAATTTTTTTGAGATTTAACAAATTTTTCTACAATAAATTTAGGAGTCCATTTTGGAAATGAAACAATAACTTGACCTCCAGAGTCAATTTTGATCCTAATTGATTTTGAACGAGAATTGGCTTTATAAATAATCTCTTTCACAAGAACTATTTATACCATACTGTATCGATAGTGCCTTCAATAGTTTCTTCCAAAAAAGGAGTATTTTCTATGACTTCCTCAGGAGCACCCATAACCTTATCTGTAATAGAAATAATGAAGTCCACCATAATTTGACTACTATTAAGTGCAATAAAATAGTCATGAATCATGGCATTACCAATAAATAAAAGAATCGCTATGACAGTATTGAGAGTTTTTGCAGCTTTGGTTTTGAGAAATGTTAACTTCATGGCAAAGAACATACTAAGGACAGTAGAAATAACCATCATAATAGCTTTAATCCCAAAGTCATTGACCTGAGATTGAGTGACCTGATGAGCAACTAATTGCCTCTCTAAAATAGGATATTCAACAAGAATAAAAATAACAGACTTATAAATACCATGCAAACCCTGCAATGTTAAAGCAATACCAATCCCTTTTACTGACCATCTTCTTGCTTTAGACATAAAATCAGCCATCTGAATTTGTTCTTTTGTTTCAACAACAGGTTCATCATCTTCTGGAGTATTAGCCAAAGCAATTCCACTTTGAACAGCCTGTTCCTGAGTTGCCTGTTCTATTTGTAATTTTTGAGATTCATTAATCAAAGAACCCTTAGGTTGAGGAACTGGAATAGACCCTGCCTGTGAAGCTTGAACAACCTGAGCTTCCATTTCTTGAACAGAAGGCATTTGTGCTGCTGGATTAGCTACATTATTATCAGGCATGGAAATATCATACCTGAAAAAGATGAATTAAAAAAAGAAGGAAAATGTGCCGAAGAGAGGACTTGAACCTCCATGAGTTACCTCACACGATTCTAAGTCGTGCGCGTCTACCAATTCCGCCACTTCGGCATTTGAAGTGAATGTAGATATGTATTATATCAAGAGACCACAAAAAAATCCCACCTAAAGTGAGACTCTTTTGGCTAAGAACGAAGCTCCCGGTGAGGGAAAAACCTTCTTAGATAACTCTAATTATAACAATACATAGCAAATATGTCAAACTGTAATTAACTATATCGGCCTAATTGTTTTCTTGAATAGTTTCTGCTGCTGAGGAAGAAGGCTGAGCTAAATCTAAAACATTGTCATTTGTCTTTAAAGTTCTCCCTTTAGCCCGATCGTCATACCTCATTTCAGCCATCCATTGCTTAACTGATTCTGCCCAACTTCCGTTACTACTCGGGGTGTATTTTCTCATTATCTGCTCTGGAGTCTCCAAACCTATATCTACATATCTTTCTTTAATCTCTCTAGCAGCCCTTTCAAAACCAGCCTCATATGTGTCAAAATCTAATGTTCCTCGCTTATGTATCCCAAATCCCAAACAGTTATGAGGAGCACCTGGATTGGTGTTTTTACATAAATTACTCTCTTGCATAGCAATTGCAGGCATTAATCTAAAATCTAAACCATTCTTATCTGCTATTTCAACTAACCTTTCTCCATAAAACTGATAAGGTTTCATTGGAGAATTATGTCTTTCTAAAAAATTAGCCACTATAATCTCTCTAGCATCTTGAGTCTCAATAACTGACTCGACACCCTTTACATCTCCAGTGCTATCTGAAATTGCTATCTGTAAATCTGCACTAGGGGAGGGTAAAATAGAATCAGCTTGAACTAATTTTTCTTGATATTGGTCATAAAAAATCAAACTGGCTGCACTAGTTAAAAGTACACCAACAGACAATAAGCTCCAGGCAAATACAACAAAAATCTTCTTCATTTAGAATGAAGTATATCAAAAAGCATAAATATAGTGAAACTAATAACAAGACTCCTCCTCATAACCCTCTTTTTCACTATCTGTGTTACCCCTGTTTCTGCTCAACTTGGAAGTAAAGGAGGAATCCATATCCTTGACCCTAGAGAGTTAGATGATGCTCATCAGCTTCTAAATGTTCCCGGAGTTGATAAAACTGCCTATATCACTATTACTTTGTCTCTAAATGATTTATCCAGAGTTAAAGATTGGGAAACTTTTTTTAAGAAAGCAAAAGAAAAAAAGATTATCCCTATTGTCAGATTAGTCAGTGAGTTTGACGGCAAAAACTGGACAATTCCTACCCGTAAAAATATTACTGACCAAATTTCTTTTCTCTCTCAGTTTGAATGGCCTCATCATGAAAAATATTTGATTGTGTATAACGAACCAAATCATAAAAGTGAATTTGGAGGCATTATTGACCCCAATCATTACACCAAAATATTAAAATTTACCGCAGATTGGGCTCATACAGAAGAAAAAAACTACAAAATCCTTCCAGCAGGACTTGATTTAGCTGCCCCCAATGGCTCACGCACTATGGAAGCTTTTACCTTTATGAACCAAATGCTAAAGTCCGATGAGAAAATCTTTGATAATGTCGACTATTGGAACTCTCACTCATACCCAAACCCTGGATTTATTTCCTCACCACTAAGAACAGGTAAAAACTCTATGAGAGGTTTTCAATACGAACTAAATTACTTAAAGAAAGCAACCAATAAAGATTTTAAAGTGTTTATTACAGAAACAGGATGGTTAAACAATGTCTTTACTAGCCATTGGCTTGACTATTATTACAAATATGCTGCCCAACACATCTGGTCTGATGAAAGAGTTCTTGCTGTTACCCCGTTTATACTTAGAGGTGATCCTGGACCATTTAGTGGTTTTGCTTTTATAGACCGTCATTCACAACCTACAAAGCATTACCAATCCTATCAAAAGGTCTTAGGAAACTAGGTTTTAGCATTTCCACTAGATGTGATAAAATATATGTCTCATGGGTGTGTAGCTCAGTTGGTTAGAGCGCAGTCCTGATAAGACTGAGGTCCTCGGTTCGATTCCAAGTACACCCACCATGAAAGAGCCACCTATTGGGTGGTTTTTTTTAATAAAAATCACTTAAAAATACAAAAAGAGCGGTGTTTGAAACCGCTCAAATTGATTAACCTAATGGATTGGAAAAGAAATACCAGACCAAATAGCAATTGCTAAACAGCCAATCCAAACGATATGAAAGCTGTTTAGGGCTACCCCTAGGAATGCAATAAATAAAGCAATCAGCATCATGCCAATTGCCCATGTAATCATTGCACTGAAAAGTTGATCCGGAGTTAATTTTTTTCTCCGTCTTCTTGACATCAGGTCTATTACTCCATTAGTAGAAATAGAAAAAGTATTATATAAAATAAAGGTGGAGAAATCAATTAGAAAGTATCAAGAAGGAACAACTATTGCTTTCTCTTTTTAGGATCTAGTCTCAACTCCATATCAACAGGAGGAAAGGGAATAGTATTTAAAGAAGGGTCAGCAAGTTCTAAGTCTTCAGATAAAATATAAACCTCGTTAAGCATTGGATCAATTTCACCATTAATTGACTCAATAACATTGCCATTTTCATCAACTGTAGCCTTCTCTTTTTTAGAAACAGCTCTAATAAGAATAAGCAACAAAATAAAAACTACAATTAATATAAAGCCAATTACACCAATCAAAACTAACTTATTTTTCTTCTTCTTCGGCTCTGCTTTCTCTACTGGAACTTCATCAGCATAACTAGCCAAACTCTCCATTACAGGTTCTTGAGCAGCAAATTGAGTCTGGTTAGAATTTATATTATCCATCATTTATCTAATAAAATTTCTTCTAAAAATAATAAAACCTGGGAAAGGTTTGCATAAATACTTGCATTTACTTTATTTGTCTCTACTGGTTTATTTTTTAAACGAGCACTCTTTATCTCATCCCAAACAAAGTTCAAATTAAAATCAAGATCATCCATTAAATTACTGATCTCATTATGGGCCCTAATTTTTTCATTGAGTTTAAGAGAAGGCTCCTCTGTTAAATTACGAGGATCTGTGGCATCTACCAAGGTAAGCGATTGGTCATAAATTGTTTGTAATTTTCCTATCTGTAAAAGAGAGGATGCATAACCACTAAGACTAGTAACTCTTGGAGACAATAATTCAAAATCATTAGCAACTTGATCAACTGCTACGCGGTCAATAGCGTTATCCACTAAATCTTTATGAGCTAAAAAGTCTCTTTGTAAATCTTTTGTCTCTTCCAAAGCCAGAGTTTTCTCTTCTAAATTAATACCATCAGCTTCAAGAAGCTCTAATTCAATTAATTTTAAATAAGTAAGTAAGACTTGATCTCTTAGAGATAAAACTTTTCTAACATCTTGAACAGCAACCTCTAAAGAAGCTAATGTATTTAACTTTTCAAACTGACCCTTGGCGATAATAAATTGATCATTAGCTTGACGATATTCAGCCAATTGCCCTTTATAGCTACGCTTTACCTCAGCTATTTCATCTACAATAGATTCTTTTTGAGAAATTGGTGAAGTAGCAGCCGAAACAAAAACAGGACTAATAAACAACAACCCGATTAGTAGTGGTAACACTATTTTTTTCATCCTTAAGTTTATTTTAACCTAAATAGGATCACTTGTTGTTAGCCAATTCTCTTTCTCTGGCAAATAAAATTGCTTCATGAAGTGACTCAAATGTTCCTGTATCTAGCCATTTGCCTTCAACAAAAGCAACGTCAAGAGTTCCTTCTTCTAAAAAGACATTATTTAAATCAGTAATTTCTAACTCACCTCTTGGAGATGGTTCTAAATTCTTTGCTTTTTCTATAACCGAGTTATCATAAATATAAAGACCAGTCACAGCATAATCTGACTTAGGATTTTCTGGTTTTTCTTCTATAGAAAGGGCTTTTTTATTTTCATCAAATTCAACAACACCAAATCTCTCAGGATCACTGACCTTCTTGGCAAAAACTCTACCGCCAGACTTAAAACTACTAATAGCTTCTTTAAAATCATCGCCATAAAGATTATCGCCTAATATCAAAGTTACATCATCATCACCAATGAAATTTTCTCCAATTAAGAAAGCTTGAGCCAATCCCTCAGGTTTATCCTGAATCTCATAAGTAAATTTGCAACCAAATTCTTTACCAGAACCAAGTAACTTTAAAAAGTCACCCGCATGATCTGGAGCAACAATAATCAAGATTTCCTTAATCCCAGCTTTCATCAAAGTTTCTAAAGGATAAAAAATCATTGGCTTATCGTAAATCGGAAGAAGTTGTTTACTGGTAACTCTAGTTAAAGGTCTGAGTCTTGTACCTGAGCCACCTGCGAGAATGATACCTTTCATAAAAATGTCTTAAAGCTAATTAATAAGGTTCCCTAATATATCATAGAGATTGTCATAATGTGATTAAAAACAGCAATACTCCTGCTAAGAAAGAAACAGAAGCATATTCATAGATCACTTCCTTGGTAATGGTTTTTGTTTTAAAATGAGTTAATAATCCCCACAAAAAATAAAAAAGAGACATTCCCACTACTATTACTCTTTGAATTAAGCGATTAGGCCAAGCTCCCATAAATAAAATAACAAAAATAGAAATACCAATAATTAAAACTAAATAAGACAATTTATGTTTTTTAAGTTCATGTATCATCCTACAATCCCTCCCTTAAAGAATATTAACAAGAAACCAACACTGACAAGAAAAATTATATGAGCCATATTTTGTCCCACCATCCGAGTTGCCTTGCGATGGCCAATAACAAAGGCGTCATAGGTAAGGGTTAGAACAATCATAATAATTAAAGCTAAGAAAAAGGCCTTAGTCATTTGTAAAGCAGAGAAGAGGGGTGGTAAAACAAAGTTACCCTGAGGAACAAGTGCACTAGATAAAACAGCTGGTTCGAAGAAAGATAATTCCTCTGCCTCTAAAACAAAGGTTGAAAACTCTTGATCCTGAGGAACTTCTGCAACTTGAGCAACACCTTCTACTTTAGGCTCAGGAGCTTTAGGTGTAACTACCGCTGCTACTTGCTGTGGAGAGCCAAACATTTGTACAACCAAAGTTGTCTCATGACCACCGAGTACACCATCTATAACTGCAATACCAATCTCTTGATAACGACTGTTTATAATATTGGCTTTATGAGTAGGTGACCTCATCCAAGCACCCATCATATCCCCAGTGTTTGAAAAATCTCTTGCTAAGTTCTCTCCTGCAACTCTATATGAATATCCAGCCTCACCAATAAAACTCCATGGTTCTTTACCATCAGGTGCTATATGGGCCCAGTATTGATCATTAAACATGTCCTGACCCTTAGACAAGGCTGCACTTGTTAGCTTACTATTTAAACTTAAAGGAGCTAAACCCACTTGAGCTCTCTGAGCATTAGTTAATTCAACTACTTGTGCAGGAGTAATACTAGAAGCATAACCAAGGATATAGCCTAAACTATTAGATTTAGATAAAGCCCCATTTAAAAGTCCAAAAAAACCAAGAGCAATTAAAGATAAATAACTTAAAGCCTTTGAATGGAGAACTCTCGGCCTATGATTATTAGACCGTTGCGGATGAAATAGATGATTAACAGTAGAACCAATTTTCATAGTTATCCAGATTCCATTATGAAGATCTTTTGAAAAGTAAGCAAGATTTAATACTTGCCATATTGAAGTATCATTTATAGATTATGAATATGAATAAAAAAATTAAACAATTGAGCTTTTTATCTCTCATTATTGTAAGTGGGTTGATTTTTTCTGCCTGTACACCTTCACAAAATAGCGATCAAAAGATAAAATCGGACTCAGATACTATATTAAGTAAATTAGAAACAACTCCACCAGAATCAAAAGCAACTGATTCTGCAACAGAAGTTAAGCAAAAAACTATGAATGAATTCAAAACAATTGAGGATTTTAAAAAGATCGATTCTAAAACAGTTACCTTTAAAACAACTAAAGGAGATATTGTCATCGACCTTTATACAGATAAAGTTCCTCTTACAACTGCTAACTTCTTAGACTTAGTAGACTCAGGTTTTTATAACGATATCATCTTCCACAGAGTCATCCCAGATTTCATGGCTCAAGTTGGAGATCCATTAACAAAACAACCAGACGCAGAACAACTTTGGGGAACAGGTGGACCAGGATACAAAATTAAAGATGAATTTAATGAATCTTTAAAACATGATGAGCCTGGTGTTCTTTCTATGGCAAACTCTGGACCAAATACGGGTGGAAGCCAAATCTTTATTACTCACCTTGCCACTCCATGGCTTGATGGAAAACATGCTGTTTTTGGTAAAGTCAGTAAAGGGTTAGAAATACTTATGGAAATTGACAAAGGAGATAAGATTATTTCTGCCACTCATAAATAAAAAACAAATATAAATGAAAAATAAGCTGTGGGGACTTTTAATAGGATTAGTTCTCACAGTTTTTTTTACTTTTCCCTTACTCACAAAATTTTCAAGTCATTTATCATCTAGGCAAGATGGAGTATTAGTTGCCTGGTTAATAGATTGGGGAAGCCAATCTTTAATAGAAAATCAAAACTTTTTTAATGCTCCATTTTTCTACCCATACCAAAACACCATTGGTTACTCTGATCTATTCCTACCAACCGCAGTACTTAATATACCAATCAAATTTATACAAAATTTCTATCACAATACTTTTAACCTCACTGAACCACAGTTAAATACTCTAATCTTTAACCATAACTTGCATTTATTTTTAGGAAGTATTCTAACTTTCTGGGGACAATATTTACTTGGCTTATATTTATTTAAAGAAAAAAAACTTGCTACTCTAAGTGGAATTATCTTTGCATTCTCTAATATGCATTTAGATTATATGGCCCACCTTCATGTTTTCTTGGTAGCAGGTATCCCTTTTTACTTTCTGTTTTTATTTAAATTTATAGATACAAAAAAAACAAAATACTTACTTTTAACTAGCTTAGCTATTATCTATCAGCTTCTTAACTCACCTATGTCTGGACTGTTTTTAATTGTGATGAGCTTAATAAGTTTGGTAAATAAGAATATCAGAAAAACACTGTGGGAAAATAAAAAACTTATTTCTTTATACATCCTAAGTTCAGCTTTACTAGTTGGTTTCTTTTACTTGCCTTACTTTAGTGTTACAAAACAGTTTAGTTACACCAGAACAATCAGAGACAGCGCTCACTTTGCTTTTTCCTTAAATAAATTCTTACTTCCTGAAATTATTTTTTATTTAGGTCTTTTATTTACTTTAATTAAAATAAAAACAAAAGAAAAAAAAGTAAATATAAATAAAAACAAGCTACCTAAATATTTTTTAATATTCTTGTTATTTACTATTCTTGGAGCTTTGTTAATGCTAGGACCAGCTTTAAAAATTAATGATCAAACATTCAAAATATTAAACATACCAATTCCACTCCCTTATACTCTTTTTTACTATCTCTTCCCAGGGTTTAAAGCGTTTAGAGCAAGCTCACGCTGGATTATAATTTTTGCTTTTGGTTTATCTATTATTATCAGTTACTTAATTAAAAACATTAAATTAAATAAAATAAATAAAAATACTTTTCTTAACACACTTTTAATAACAACAACCTCTTTGCTTTGGATCACTCAGGTTCCTCAGCTTAAAATTTTTCCAATCAATATGGAATTACCTGCTATCTATAAAGTTGTTAAACAGAGAAAAGAAAAAGTTCTAGCGGAATTTCCTACCTATATTTGGAGTCAAACAAATGATCACTACAAAGAATCAGATCGTCTTTTATACCAAAGCTATCATCAAAAAAAACTCTATAACGGCTTTAGTGGCTTTGCTCCACCAGAGAGAGAAAACTTGTGGCATACAATCTCAGATAACTTAAACAGTGATGAAATGGTACAACATCTTAAAGATTCCAAGGTAGAATTAGTCTTACTACATGGAGATGAAAACCAAGATTACATAAATTTCTCATCGCCAAACTATCAGATAATTACGTGCAAAAACAAAGATTGTCTTTACCAGCTAAAATAAATATTAAACTAGTAATTCCTTTAATACTTTCTTTTCTATTTGTCTTTTCCCTTTTTTATTCTCTTTTCTTCACAAAAAAAACAATTAATTCTTTAGTAAATAAGAACTTCTCTCAAGCTAATCAAAGTGCAAATAAAGCTATCTTCTTTCCCAAGACTCTCTCAAAAATAACACTAAACAAAAGTGATACTCTCAAAGCTTGGCAAACCACCTTAGAATTAACTCCCTTAGTCACAGATTTAAGCTATGACCTAGATTATGTTAGTAAAAATTTATTAAACCCTGGTCAACCACAAGCAAACTTAATTATTATCGAAGAAAAACTATTAATTATTAACGCTAAAGCTTTAGTACTACAAGATTCACTTCACTCATCATTTATCTTAAAAAATATTTCAGTCACTGATCAGTTAGATGATGCTCTTAAAATTAGTGATCAAATACTACTAAGCTTAAATACAATAAATAAAAAAAACCATACTTTTCTTATTCTTCTACAAAATACTGAAGAACTCAGAGCAAGTGGAGGATTTATGGGCTCGTATGCTAGGGTTGATATTAATGAAGGTAAGATTATCAATATCACTATTCAAGATATATATGAACCTGATGGCCAATTCACTGGCTTTGTTGATGCTCCATATGGAGCCAAACAATACTTAAGCGGAGGAGATGGCTTAAGACTCCCTGACTCCAACTGGCATCCTGATTTTCCTACTGCTGCCAAAACAATTTCTAGTTACTTTGCCTTTGGTGATGAAAGAAAAATTGATAGCATCATTACACTCAATGTAGATTTTGTTGAAAAAATACTAAAAATTGTAGGAGATATCTATCTACCAGACTATGGTCTAACCGTTACAGCAGATAATCTAACAGCGCTTGCCAGAGCAGATCGTAACTCTTTCTTTGCTGGCAGTAAACAAAAAGCTAACTTTTTAACAACTCTTTTTAACAATTTAAAAATTAAATTAACTCAGCTTAATACTGATCAACAAGAGCAAATAGCTAACACTCTTTTAACTGGCTTAACCCACAAAGATCTTCAACTGTTTTCCTGGCATCCTCAATTACAGGATATCTTTACAAATTATAATGTCGCAGGAGAAATAGAGTATCGTGACCAAAATAGTTTCTACCTTTATCTCCCTGAAACAAATGTTGGGATAAACAAAGCAAACAAAAAAATAACTAGAGAAGTTAAAGTAAATTTAGGACAAAACAGAACAGACCTTGTCATCAACTTCCATAATGATGATGCACAAAGTGAGCTAGATTATATTAATTACCAAAGATTAATTTTAAACCCAAGAGTTACCATCAAACAAATTGAGTACGATAAAAAACCTATCGATTTTTATGAAGATATTATCTCTAACTCAGACGGTAGCGACTTTAAACAAGTTGGATTTATACTACCTTTAGAATCAGGTCTATCAAAGACTCTTATGGTAACCCTTACACATCAACCAATCTGTGCAACTCAAGTATGTAAAATCCAAATTCAAAAACAATCAGGCTTACCACCCACTCCATACCAAATTAGCTTTGAAAATATAATAAAAAATATTGTCTTAGAAAAAGATGAAATAATAAGTTTTTAAATGATAAACTAAGCATAATGAAAATAAATACGCTCACCAAAGAAGAAAAAAAAGTAATCATTGATAAAGGAACTGAAACACCCTTCACTGGAGAATACGATGGTTTTTTTCAAGATGGCACATATATATGCAAAAAATGTGAAGCTCCTCTATACACATCAGACTCTAAGTTTGATGCTCACTGTGGTTGGCCCAGTTTTGACCAAGAAATTAAAGGGGCAGTAAAACATAGCCTGGATGAAGATGGAATTAGAACAGAGATTACTTGCAATAATTGCCAAGCTCACCTTGGGCATGTTTTTACAGGAGAAAATTTAACCCCAAAAGACACTAGGCATTGTGTCAATAGTATTAGTTTGAAATTTATCCCCAAAAAAGATCAGTTATAATACCAACCATGACCCAAGCTACACGTGATGAAATTAATGCTCTAAGCAAAAAAGCTGATCAGCTTCTTATTGATATTAACCTTGATGGCATAAAAGCCGAACATGCAGACTTTGAAAAACAAACCCTTATTCCTAACTTCTGGAAATCAGGTTCTGCTCAAACTGTCATGCAGGAACTAAGTATCAGAAAAGAAAAAATTAAGCAAATAGAAGAAACTAAAGAAGCTAAAACAAATGTTGAAGCAATCGTAGAGCTAATTGAAGAATCGCAACAAGAAGCCCCAGAGATGGAGGCAGAGCTAAAAACTGAAATTAGAAAATTCACTAAATTACTTAAACAACTAGAACTTAATCAGTTCCTTAATGGTAGCTATGATCACATGGGTGCCATTATTTCAATTCACCCAGGACAAGGTGGCACAGAAGCCATGGACTGGGCTTCAATGCTTTCTAGAATGTACATGAGATATTTTGAAAGAAAATCTTGGAAATACCTCCTTAGTAGCCAAGTTTCAGGTGAAACAGCTGGCATCAAAGAAGCTAGTTATGAGGTCAGCGCTCCATATGCATATGGATATCTCAAAAAAGAGGCAGGAACTCATCGCCTGGTCAGACAGTCTCCATTTAATGCAGATAACCTCAGACAAACATCCTTTGCCTTAGTAGAAGTTCTTCCTATCATTGAAGATGATGAAACAGTTGAACTAAAAGAAAGTGACCTCGAATGGAACTTCACCAGAGCTGGTGGAGCAGGGGGACAAAGTGTAAATAAGACTAGCAGTGCAGTCGAGCTGACTCATACACCCAGTGGAATAGTTGTTAAATGCCGTGAGGAAAGAAAACAATCACAAAATAGAGATAAAGCTCTCAAAGTCCTTAAAGCAAAACTAGCTTTAATTGAAGAAGAAAAACAACAAGCTGAGATAGCCAAAGAAAAAGGCGGTCATACAAATGCTAGCTGGGGAAATCAAATAAGAAACTATGTTCTTCATCCATATCATTTAGTCAAAGATACTAGAACTGGTATAGAAACAAGTGATACAGATGGAACTCTCGATGGAGATTTAGATGAATTTATTTTTGAAGAAATAAAGCTTTAAAAAAGTAATTGCCATACAACTGCTCCAATTACTGCCAAAGTTAAAATAAACTGCCATGGATAATTGCCAATCATTGAAGTTAACCAATCAACATTTTTAGGCAATAATCTCTCCTCATGCAACCTAGATTGCTTCTTAGCTTGAGATTGTAAAACAGAAATAAAATCTTGATCTTTCATTAATGTGATTGTAACGCACTTTTATCAATATTCTTCCTAAAGAATGTACAGTCACAAAAACGGATAAATTCAAATACAAAAACTCCAAAGAACGCAAATGGTAACATCATAATAAAGTCAAATATTCCCAAAGGAACTGTATTGAAAATACGATCTGCATAAGGACCATATACAGCTATCATTTGCAATAATACTCCAACCCCCACAGCTGCCAATAACCAACGATTAGAGAATGGCTTAGAGTCTTTAAGCTGCTTATTTGTTCTAACAACAAAGATAAACATCAACTCAAAAAGAACTGTAACTGTGAATGTCATAGTCTGAGCCCTAGCAACTGATGATTCAAATAAGAATAGTTCTATCAAAAACACACTGAAACTAGCTATAAAGGCTAGAACACCAGCTATAATAGAAAAGCCAAACACTCCTTTGGTAATTTCTTTTCTAGGGTCATAAGGAAGCTTGCTCATTAAATTCTTGGCATAAGGATCAACAGATAGAGCTAAACTTGGAAGAGTATCTGTAGCTAAATTAAGCCAAAGCAAATGAATAGGTAAAAGAGGCAATGGTAACTTCATAAAAATACTTGCCATTAAAATTAGAATCTCATCAAAATTAACAGCTATTAAGAAAGTAATAACTTTCTTAATATTGGAAAATATTCCTCTTCCTTCATTAACAGCCTCAACAATAGAAGCAAAGTCATCATTCAAAATCACCATATCTGCTACTTCTTTAGCCAAATCAGAACCACTCCCTACAGCAATTCCAATATTAGCTTCCTTTAAAGCAGGAGCATCATTAACACCATCTCCGGTCATAGCCACAAAGTGACCTTTCTTCTGCAAAGCACCTAAGATCTTCAATTTATGTTCAGGAGAAACTCTAGCAAAAACATCTACATGCTCAACAATCCTAGAAAAATCCTTATCTGATAAAAAATCGATCTCATGCCCGGTCACAACACTATCTGGTTTTATCCCCACCTGTCTCGCAATTGACTGAGCCGTAATTGGATGATCTCCAGTGATCATAATTACCCTGATCCCTGCTTTCTGACACTTTGCTATCGCTCCTTTAACCGACTTACGTGGAGGGTCAATTAAGCCAACAAGCCCTAAAAAATCATAGCCTGAATGCTTCCCAAACTCTTGATCTTTCTTTACCTTCTTATAAGAAAAACCCAGGACTCTCATCCCTTTGGACGTCATTTCAGAAACAGTTTCTAAAATCTTTCTTTTTTGATCTTTACTAATATTACTTAATTTAATAATCTTTTCTGGAGCTCCTTTGGCATAAGCCACCTTATGCTTACCAAACTGATTAAGGGTAATCATATATTTATTCTCAGAGCTAAATGGAGACTCATTAACTCTTTGGTAAGTTTGACGAACTTTTATATTAGAACCAGCATCATAAGCAAAACTAACTAAGGCCTTTTCTGTTGGGTCTCCAATTTTTAAAGTGGCATCATTACAAATAATAGCGGCTTTAATTAAATTAGGAGCTTCTTCTTTGACTAATGAGATATTACCTTTAAAAGGCTTCACCCCTAATTTAAATGTATAGAAATGGGAGACCTCCATCTTGTTTTGTGTAATTGTGCCTGTTTTATCTGTGCAAATAATATTAGTACTTCCAAGAGCTTCAACCGCACTAAGCTTTCTAATCAAAACATGCTTTTTAACCATCCTTTTCACTCCAAAGGCAAGTGCTACAGTTACAACAATTGGTAGACCTTCAGGAATAGCAGAAACAGCTAGAGCAATAGAGGTGATAGCTATTTCACTCCAGTCACGCCCCATTCTTAAACCAATTAACAACATAGGTAGAGCTAAACCAATACTGACAAAGCCTAAAGTATGTCCCAACTTATCTAAAGTTACCTGTAGGGGAGTATTACTTGTCTTAACTTGTTGAACCAGCTTTGCAATACTTCCAAATTCGGTTTCCATACCAATGTTTGTAACAACAAGTCTGCCTTTACCTCGGGTGACAATTGTTCCAGAGTAAACCATACTAAAACGTTCTGCCAAAGGCGCTTTTTCACTAACCTCTTTTGTATTTTTAGAAACTGCTCTAGATTCACCTGTCAACATGCTCTCATCAACTTCCAAATTAAGAGTATCAATCAATCTTCCATCAGCCGGAACTCTATTCCCTTCAGTCAATAAAACAATGTCTCCAGGAACGAGATGTCCCGCATCAACCTCTTTTTCTTCTCCATCTCTAATTACTAGTGTTTTAACTGTCTCTAAAGTCTTTAACTTTGCTAGAGCTTCTTCTGCTTTATATTCTTGAATAAAACCAACTGTCGCATTAACTACCAAGACAGCCAAAATAACAATTGCATCAATATGCTCACCAATTAAATAACTTAAAATAGCTGCACCAAAAAGAAGAAAAACTAAAAAAGAAGAAAACTGTTCCAAAAGAATTTTTATAGAAGAAATTTTATTTGTCTCAACAAGTTCATTAAGACCATACCTTTCCCTTTGAGAACTAACCTTAGCATCAGTTAAACCCTCATCAGAAACATTTAACTTCTTTAAGACTTCACTGGTAGATAAAGTATAAAAAGACATATCACACCTAAAAGTAGGCTACCTCCATCATATTAAAAATAGGTGGTCCTAAGCAATATCTACTTTCTAGATAAATCACTACCTATCTATTAGTAATCTTCAAAGTCCCTACTTGATGTTTAGCACTCCTCAAGCTACAATGCTAATCTAATCAGCCAATCACTATGATAGATAACCAAAAACCTCCTCAAGACAACAAGCCAAAACCAGAAAAAAAATCTTTGGCTAAACCAAGGAGAATTAAAAAAATTCCTAACCTAGAAAAAGAAATCAAGGAGTTAGAAGAAATGACTCAAGATCTCTTTGGGAAAGCTAATACCAATCGTCCTTCAATAGAAACTATTGAAGATGCAATTCTTCCTATTATCCCCATCAAAGAAGGTGTTTTATACCCAAGTACAGAATCTGTTCTTACCTTTGGTAGAAAACTTTCTCAAAGATCAGTCCGCAAAGCTCTTAAAGGAAATAAACTTGTTGTGCTTGTCACACAAAAAAAAGCTAATATTGAAAAACCTAAGGTATCAGATCTGTATAAGATTGGAACTTTAGCCATATTAGAGAAAGCTCTCGATACAACAAAGCAACTTAATGTTCTAGCTCGTGGTGTAGAAAGAGTTGGTATCATTAAATATGTCAAAGAAAATCCTTTCTATGGACAGGTTAAGGTTCTAAAAGAGGCTTCCCATAATGATTCTGAATCTAAAGCTTTAGCCAAACACTTACAACAAGAATTCCATAACTCAATTCAAATGGGTCGTAGTGTAGAGTTTCTAAGCTTTATGAAACTGATGAGTGGGGCTTCTCAGGGAGAACTCACAGACCAAATAGCTAGTACTTTAACTGGCTCCACAAAAGAAAAGCAACAAATTCTAGAAACTCTTGATGTCAAAGAAAGAATGAAAATTGTTGCTGCTCGTTTATCTCATGAGATTGAAATCCTTAAGATTGAAAAAGACGTAGTTAATAAAACTCAAAGCAAAATGAGTAAAAGTATGCGTGAAAATGTTCTCAGAGAACGCCTTAGAACTATTCAAAAAGAACTTGGTGAAATTGATGATGAAGCTGAAATTGCAGATGACTACTCTAAAAAATTAAAAAGAATCAAATGTAGCCCAGAAGTAAAAAAGAAAGTTGAAAAAGAAATCCGTAAAGTTAAACAAATGTCTCCATATAATCCAGAAGCTGGTTATATCAGAAGCTGGCTTGATACTTTCTTCGAAATGCCTTGGGGCAAACTGAGTAAGGGTAACTATGACCTTAAAAAAGCAGAAAAGATTTTAGAAAAAAACCACTACGGTCTTCCTAAAGTTAAAGAAAGAATCTTAGAATTTATTGCTGTTTTACAAATGAAACAAAAAAAGAAAAATAAAAAGAAAGGTGACCAAACAATACCGACTATTCTTTGCTTTGTTGGTCCTCCTGGTGTTGGTAAAACTAGTATTGGTAAATCAGTCGCAGAATCTTTAGGTCGTAAATTCACTAAAGTCTCACTGGGTGGAATCAGGGATGAAGCAGAAGTAAGAGGACACAGACGTACTTATGTAGGGGCTATGCCAGGTAGAATTGTAAATGGAATTAAACAAGCTGGAACAATGAACCCAGTCTTTATGCTTGATGAAATAGATAAATTAGCTTCTGATTATAAAGGTGATCCATCTGCAGCGCTGCTAGAAGCACTTGATCCTGAACAAAACCATGGCTTTGAAGATCATTATTTAGACTTACCTTTTGATTTATCTCAAGTTCTTTTTATCACTACCGCCAATACCTTAGAAACTATTCCTCCTGCTTTAAAAGACAGGCTGGAAATTATCACTTACTCCGGTTATACCAGTGAAGAAAAATTTCATATTGCTCATGATCACTTATTAGCCAAAGTAATGACTTCTAATGGTCTTACTAACAATGAGATTAAAGTAGAAAACAGCGCCTTTGAAAAAATTATAGCTCGTTATACTCGTGAAGCTGGGGTTAGGGATCTAGAACGTAACTTAAGTAAAGTTCTTCGTAAAGCCACCCGTGAACTTTTAGAAAAGAAATCTAAAAAAATCTCTATTAATGATAAAAAAATAAGAGAACTTCTTGGACCAGAAAGGTTTGATGAAACTCTAACTGAGAAAAATAATGAAATCGGTCTATCCACTGGCTTAGCTTGGACTAGAGTTGGAGGGGACATGCTCTTTATTGAAGTAGCCTTAACCCCTGGTAAAGGTCAAGTTAAACTAACTGGAAAACTTGGTGACGTAATGAAAGAGTCAGCTCAGACTGCCTTAACTTATGTTAAAGCCAACTCTAAAAAACTTGGTATTAGTGATACTAAATTATCAAAACACAACGTTCACATTCATGTTCCTGAAGGAGCTGTCCCCAAAGATGGGCCTTCTGCCGGAGTTACTATTACTACTGCTATTGTTTCCGCTTTCACAAAGAAACCAGTAAATAGAGAAGTGGCTATGACAGGTGAAGTTACACTTAGAGGCAGAGTACTTAGAATCGGAGGACTTAAAGAAAAATCTATTGCTGCTCATAGAGCTGGTAGTAAGATAGTTATCATTCCTCAAGACAATAAACGAGATTTAGAAGAAGTTCCTACCTCTGTCAAAAAGGAAATTAAGTTCATTCCTGTAGAACACGTTGATCAAGTGCTTAAGATAGCTTTGTGCTAAACTAGGCCTATGAGATCTACAATGACAAAACTCTTCTTGGGGGTTGTTATTCTGACTAGTGGTTTTTTATTTTCTGGTTGTAATCCTCTAGAAAGAAAAAATAAAGCAGGCCTACAAGTCATCACCAATGATGTAGTGGTCTCTATTTTTATTGATGACCAATTCCTTGGAAAAACACCTTTCTTAACTAAAGATCTGAAGCCTGGTGAATACTCAATTAAGCTAGAACCTGAAAACACAAAATTAATCCCTTACGAAACTACTCTCAACTTAAGAAAAGGCATGCTTAGCGTCGTAACATGGAAACCAGGCAGAACTCTTACTGAAAGTGGAGGAGTAATTTATGAACTAGAAAAACTAGCTGATAAGAACAAAAATGAAGTTTCTGTTCTTAGTATCCCTGATGGGGCTATCATCAGTATTGATGGACAAGGCAAACAATTTGCTCCTTATATAGAGGAAAACTTAGAAGAAGGTAACCATGACTTTGAGATTTCTCTTCCTTCATATGAAACTCAAAATCACACGATTAATATAGTTAAAGGCCATCGCCTTAATATCTTAGTCAAACTAGCGAAAGATAATGTCTTACACCTAGACGAACCAGAAGTTTCTCCAACTCCAGAAGCATCTAATAGTGGAATAATGCGTAAGACTACTTTAGAAGCAACCCAAGCTGGAGCAGTCCAAGGAGCTACTATTGCACTCCCTTCTCCACAAGCAACTTCTCAACCATTAAGACAACAAGCTAATAATACTTCCACTACCGGTGATAAAGTTCTAATCAAAAAAACAAATTACTTTGAAAACAACAAAGAGGTGCTTAAAGTTAGAGATGCTTCAACATCCGCAGGAAAAGTCATTGGTTTTGTTGAATCTGGTAAAGAATATCCTTACCTTGCACAACAGACTCAAAATTGGATAAAATTGAGTCTAGGTAGCAAAGAAGGTTGGGTCAGTTCTTTATATGCAGAAATCAAAAAATAATAAAATTACAATACTTTCTAAAATTTACTTTCTCTTTTGGTCTATTTACTTTCTAATCTTCTGGTCTAAAGCTTTATATTTAGATAAATTTGGAAATTTAGTAGCAGGTCACGTCAATATTTGGGGAGATTGGGCAGCCCACTTTACCATGGGAACTGCAATGGCAAATAGAGGACTGTTACTCAAAACCAGCCCTTTTCTAATCAACGCAAAGTTTAGCTATCCTTTTATTTCTGACCTTATCAGTGCTGTCATTCTTAGGATCACAGAAAACACTGTTTACAGCTTTATCATTCCAAGTTTCCTATTATCTATCTTCTTTGTCTGGGCGATTTACTATTTCTTTAAAACAATATGGCAGTCAGAAAAAAAAGCTATTCTTAGTTCTTTAGTCTTTATGTTAAATGGAGGACTAGGCTTTTATTACTTCTTCCAAGAAGTTGCTACAAAAAATAATCCCTTAACAGCTTTATTAAACCCAGCACACGAAGTTACTCGATATGATCTTTGGTCTATCAAATGGATTAATATTATTGATAGTATGATCATCCCCCAAAGGGCTTTTTTATTGGGGTTCCCTTTAACTGTTTTAGCTTTAACTTTAATTTATAAGAATTTCTTTCAAAATAATAAAGTGCAATTCAAACAAACTCTCTTGGCGGGTGTAATTTTAGGTTTAATGCCAATTATTCACACTCACTCCTTCCTTGCAGCCTTTATTATCTTAGCCTTTTGGTCTTTGGAAGACATTCTAAATCATACAAAAATTAGCTTAATAAAAAAACAGATTGATTCGTGGCCAAGTAAAAAGATAAAGGACTGGTCAAACCTTCTTATCATTACAGCACTTATCTCTCTACCTTTATTAGTTAAATTTTTTATGGGCAGTATCGATCAAGGCTTTATGAAGTTCTTCCCTGGATGGTTAGCTAACACATACAAAATGAATTGGATTGAGTTCTGGTGGAGAAATTGGTTCCTAGTCCCTTGGTTATCTCTAATGGGCTTTTTTGTTATGGCAAAAAGAGATATAAAAAAGCTTCTTATTTTCTCACCATTTATATTTATTTTTATCATTGCAAACCTTTTCTTGTTTCAACCATTTGCTTGGGACAATACTAAACTTTTTGTTTGGGCCTCTTTAGGTTTTTCTTACTTAACAATTTATACACTTTCTAGGATTTTAGAAAAGAAAAATAGTTACTTAGCAATACCATACAAACTGAAAGTTATTGGGGTCAGCTTAATCTTTTTCTTTACAATTCTTTCCGGATTACTAGATATTCATTACATAATCAGACACGACCTACATCATCACATTATGTACACCAAAGAAGAACTTGAACTTACCAGCTGGGTAAAAGAAAACACTCCTTATGACTCTATCTGGTTAACAGGAGATAAACACAATCATTTTATCTTTAATCTAACTGGTAGAAAAACTATTCTCACTTATCGAGGGTGGCTTTGGACTCATGGCTATGAGTACTTACCTATAGAAAAAGAAGTTAAAAAAATTTACAAACAACCTGAGGATAATTTAGATTTACTAGAGAAATATCAAGTAGATTATATTATAGTAGGTTCTAACGAAAAAACTGTTTGGGGAGCAAACGAAAATGCTTTTATAGAAAACTTTACTCTGATCAAGCAGACTAATCATTATAAAATATTTGAAAGTAAGTATAATTAAACTACTATGCTAGAAAACTGGTACCAATCACTCTCAATTATCTTTTTGCAAACTCTTTCAGAGTTTTCGATCTATTTGCCAAAAATAGTAGCTGCCTTGGCAGTTTTTATCATTGGCTCTGCAGTTGCGAAAGCAATCAGAAGCTTTGTCACAAAAGGTCTGGATACCCTCAAACTTTCTAAAGCGTTAGCTAACACACCTATTGAACACTTTATTAAAAATGCAGAAATTAGCAAAAGAATAGAGCAAATCATTGGATCAGTTGTTTACTGGCTAATAATGTTAGTTATTATCCAAACTAGTATAGCTATCCTAGGATTAACTTCTTTATCTCACATTTTGGAAAGAATATTGACTTTTATTCCTAATATTGTCTCTGCTATCTTAATTCTCTTCTTTGCTGTCCTCTTATCAGGGCTAGTAGAAAGCTTAGTCAAAGGATCTATCAAAAGCATTGACCCAAAAGCTGGTAGAGCGTTAGGAAAAATCTCTAGTTATATGGTTATGACAGTTGGTGTTTTAATTGGTATCAGTGAGATTGGTATTGCAAGTGAGTTTATTCTTATCCTTTTTGTAGGCTTTATCGGAGCTGTATCCTTAGGCTTTGGCCTAGCACTAGGATTAGGTGGTAAAGATTTAGTTAAAAAACTCTTAGACTCATACTACAAAGATAATATTAAGAAATAATCTAAACAATGAACTTTTTTCAAGCAGTCTTTCTTGGATTTATCCAAGGCATTACTGAGTTTCTGCCTGTCTCTAGTTCTGGTCACTTAGCAATCTCACAACATTTCCTTGGTTTCAAAGAAGCTAATCTAGCTTTTGATACTTTTTTACACTTTGGAACACTACTCGCGGTTATTATCTTCTTTTGGAAAGATTTAATAAAACTTAAAATAAAAAATTGGTTAATAATTGCTGTAGGAACAATCCCAGCTATATTTGCAGGACTATTAATCAAAGACTATATTGAAAACATAATTACTTCGACTGTTATTGTAGCGGGATTTCTAATTGTCACCGGAATCATAAACTTAATCTCAGATAAGAAGCTAGAACAAGAGAGGACTACGACAAACGTAAGCTACAAAAATTCTTTTATCATTGGTCTTTTTCAAGCTTTTGCTATCATTCCTGGGATTTCTCGTTCAGGATCCACTCTTTTTGGCGGCTTAATACAAAAATTAGATAGAAAAGAAGCATTTAAATTTTCTTTTTATCTCTCTATTCCTGCTATCTTAGGAGCTACTATACTACAAGGTCTAGATGTTCTAGAGATAGGCCTAAATGGCATTACTCCTATTACTTACTTAGTAGGGGCCACCACAGCTTTTATTACCGGTATATTAAGCCTCAGGGTCTTTAAATACATTATAGAAAAAGCTCGATTAGAAATCTTTGGCTGGTATTGTATTACCGCTGGGATTATTCTGATTATTGGATCCTACTTTGGTTAACACTTTAATCTTTTTTTCTTTTTAAATTCATCTACCACTTTGTTATACCCATCTATTTAATATAGAATAATAAAAACACTTGAAAGGTTTTATGGGTAAAGGAAGAGAACATTTAACAGCATACCAATTAGCTCACATGACTAGGGAAGAACTAACAGCTGAGTGGGTAAAAGAAAGAAAAAGACTTGAGGAAAGAGACCCTAAGACCTTGACTGATAATGAAAAGAATTATCTTATCATGGCTATCTTTTATACAACCCAGCAATAATAATTTACTAAATTTTAAAAATATTTATTATAAATAAAAAACCCAGCCACTAGGACTGGGTCATTTTTTATTCTAATTTGATTACCAAACTTGTCTCTTAAGAGGTTTACCAACTCTGAAGTTAACAACCTTGTGACCTTTAATAGTTTGTCTTTTAGTTTCATCACCAAAAGGAACTACTTGTTTGTCTTTAACAGTACTTACATAAAAAGTACCGAAACCTGATAAAACTACTTTTTCACCTTTTTTAAGTGATCTTGTAACTTCTTCAAACAAAGCGTCAATTGCTTCCTCTGATGCTCTTTTTGTTAAATGTGCCTTTTTGGCAACAACATTGATGAGTTGTGATTTAGTCATAGCTAACTCTAAATATTTATTACTAATTTTTATTACTTTTCCAGTTGGGTGATAACGATGATATCACAAGAAAAACTGAGCGCAATATTGATTTTTCTTTTTTTAAATATATTTGTACTTCTTCAAAATTACCAACGAAGACCCTAGTATATCATACCCAACGTCACGCAAAGTAGCATATCTGTTGGGAACAAATGACTGATGAATTTCATCACTGATTGCATAACCAATAACGAGAATTATTGGCAAAAATATCCGAACTTTAGGATCAGATTTTTTATCTGCTATTAAGTCTACTCCTCGATACAAAAGTATATATAAAACGCTATACACAAACATATGAGCAAATTTTTTAAAAAAGAAATCAAATCCAGAAACTTTTAGTCCAGGTAAAACTTGTTGCGAAGATAAAATGAAAATTAGGCCAGCCCATGCTACAGGTGGCAAAAAAGCATTAATCCATAGTTTTATCTTTGATCCAGTCATTACCATAGAAATACATTATACCTAAAAAAGATAGAATAATCCCACCAAAGATAACTAAAGTTACAGATAATAAGGCATGATCTTCTTCGTTAACAACTTCATCGAAAACTTCATTTTCTATTATAAGTGCTTCCGAAGATGCTTCAAAAATTGGTTGAAATTGAACTTTTCCTATATAAGAAGATGGGATTTGAAAAGTGTTTTTTTTCTTTACTTCTTTTTCTAAAAGCATTTCATCTTCACTACTTGTTCCTAAAACTTTTGACAAAGAATCATCTTTTTCTTGATCTAGTCCTCCCTCAGTTCTTGTAAGTTGTGTTAATAAACCATTTATAAAATGAAATTCTATATCCTTTTTTTTACAAGCAGGTAATTTATAACTAAATAAAATATTATCTACTTCTTGAACCAAGGTGAAACTATCTCCACTATTATTTAAAATATGCCTATCTATATAAAAGCGTTGTTCTTGACTAGGCAAAATATCTATTTCAAAAACATGACGATTATTTTGTGCATCAATCAAGTAAAGAGACTGAGCTAAACTATGATCAGTGGTATTTTTTAGCTCAAACCATTCGGCACTATTATCTGGACAGGACATCACACTAACTAACTCTAACTTGTCACTTAGATCTTCCAAAATTATAGTTGGGGATGGAGTGGGAGATGATATTACTTCTATCTCTTCCTCATTTATCCTTAAAGGACTTGGATTATCTAAAATATAGGACCCATCATTTTGTAAAGCCCAACTCATAGCACTTGTAGAGTTTAAAAAATCCATCTCTGTAACTACTTCCCCAAAACTGTTTTTTAATACTACTCCATCTCCACCATTATTTAATTGGCCAGATATAGAAGCCAAATAATATTGATTAAAAGAGAGTAATATGTCGTCAAAAGTATAAATTACTTTAGAGCTAGATAATTTATCTTCCAAAACCCAACCTTCTAAAGAAGCTGACAAAGTAGAAGTATTTAAAATCTCTACCCACTCTGTTTCACCAGATAAAGGATTGGGATAAACTTCATTAATCAATACTTGAGCCTGAACTGGCCGTACCAAAGTTATAAAAAAAACAACCACATAAAAACATAGAAGTAAGAAAATAATAACCATTCTCACTTTATAAAACAGTTCTCTTTCAGGAAACTTTCAAGTTATGATTTACCAGTCAAACGACCCTTGGTCTTTTTCTTAATTGCTTTTCTTCTAACTTTTCTTTTAACTCTAAATAAAGTTAATGTAGATAAAACTAGTAAGGTTATACCTCCAGAAATAAACCCAAAAAACTCTAATAATTGCGGCCAATAAAGTATTATTACCTGACCTGACTCTCCATTAGTTTTCCAAGCATTAGACCAATTATTAAACAAATGGTGCTTTAGAAAATGGTTGTTGTCTAAAGAGAAAGCTATCCAACCAAAGTGATGAGCTTGATTTAAAACAACTAAATCAGACTCATTGCTTGAATTAATATTAACTAGGTAATAAAAAGTACCTATCTTTTTTTCAAAACCAACTTTAGCTAAATTCTCAACCTCTTTATTTTCATCGCCAATACTGATTTGAGAAAACCAGTGACTAACATAAGGCAACTGGTAAAAAGAAACCTTTTTTACTTTATCTAAACTAGGTAAATCACCATATGACTTTGTCTCCAAATTAAGACTGTATTGAGAGTCAGCTAGACCTCTCCAAGAAATTAAATTTATAAACTGATTTTTATCATTAGAAAAAACATTTTCTAACTCAGCTTGCCTTGTCTCTAAGTTTTCGAAATAATACTTAAGTGCTTTACCAGACTCATTTTTATAATCAAAACTTATTAAATGAGCCTTTCTGGTTGAAGCTTTTTCCAACCAAAATCCTTGGCAAGCAGCTGCTTTATCTTTAGCTATAAAAGTTGTTTCTTCTTCTAATATTCTTTTTTCTACTGTACCTTGATCAAAAATAACACAATTTCTAAAATTGCTTTCCATAGCTAAATCTACCTCAGAAGGAAGGACAGGAACTTGTAGAATAATCTCTTTAACTGAAGTTTCTATCTCTATTTCTAAAGATTTTTCTAACTCCTTCCAAATACTTTTAGAATAGTTTTTCTTGCTAACTACTCCTGCATCAACTAAATAATCGTTCGCTACTTTCTTTGCTTGATCTTTATCAAAAACCCTTAATCTAACTTCTTTACCAATGCTTAACTTATCTATATGTAGTTTTTTTGTTTCTCCTCGTTTTAACTCAATCAATTGTCCATTAATGTCTAAAATAACTTCATATGGATACAACTTAGTCGCAATTGTTAAATCTTGTAAAACTGGCAAGAAATAGTCTCTATCACTTAATTTTATAACTACTTGGTCTCTACTTTCTAAACTTACAACACCATCAAGATAACTAATGGTAATAGGTAAATTATAGTAATCATCACTAACTAAAGCTGGAATAACAATGTTTCCAGAATCAACTTTTCTTTCTAAAGTTGACTTAAGATATAAAAGATCACCCTCTACAACAACATTAGAAAATAACTCCTCATTAATTTTTATAAAAGGGTACTGAATCACATTCTTTTCCTTTTCATATAAGTAATTACCAACATCTGCAAAGATACCATCTCGTCTTACTCTCTCTTGTTTTGAACCAACTAAGGAATAATTTTGTGGAGTAGTGATAAACCCATCTTTAATTCCAGTATCTACAACAGTTATAAAACCCTCTTGCCAAGCTATCTGATAACCTAAGTCTTCAAGAGTAGACTTTAGACCTTCTAACCGTAGGACATCCTTTTCTTTTCCTGGCAACACAATACTCTCATCAATTAATAAATACTTTATTTGGTATTTATTTACTAAATTAGAGAAAGCTTGATCATCTTTTCCTGCTAAAGTGTCAGCTAACTCAAGATAAAAAGTTTCATTTTTATCAGACCATACATCAAAAGCTCTATCTAAAATTGGTTGCTCAATTCCATACCATAAGAAGCCACTTCCACGATAATCCCAATCATAATTGTTCCATCCCCACAGAGAATGAGCAGGTAAATAAGCTATCCTAGCCTGGGGGTCTTGCTCATTAAAAAACTCAGTGACATTCCCATACACTGAAGGGAATTTAGTTGTCATACTTTTTGAAATTAATTCTCCAGAAAATACTGGAAGGACCTGAAAAATAATTAAACCTGAAAGAACAATAGATAAAAATAATCTCAATATGTTTGACACCTGTTTCCTACTTTGTAAAATAAAATCGGTTAATAAAGCTAATCCAACTCCATAAAACAAAACAAAAGCCACAGACCATTTAGTGAAAACTGTTCTAAACATCTGTCCAAAAAGAGGAACATAGTTTGAAGCAAAGCTAAACAACACTCCAAAGATACCTCTACCAGCTGTCAAAATAACAATATGAATTAAAAATAAAGCTAGTAATGAGTATTTCCACTTGGCTTTATTTTTTCTTAAATAGATAACAAAACCTAGTGAAGATAGAGAAAATAATAAATAGCCAAGAGTATTAATCAAACTATTAGAAAAATACTGACGCCAACTTTCGAATAGATAAACTGATTCACCACCAATTGAATCAATATAATCAAACCAATACCCTTTCAATAAAAAGATATTCTCCAAACCACCTTTTTCTAAATTCATATATTGAAGTTCTGGTGTAGAAATTAAATTCTGTTTTGCTTCAGTTGTTACAGAAGAATTAAAGACTGTAAAAAATAAAGAGGGGAGTAACCAAAAAGAATTTGCTAAAAATATTACCAAAAGTAAAATAAAAGCAGATCTAAAACCATCTTTTTTATTTGATAAAAAATCAGAAATAATAAAAACTAACACTAAACTTAAATAAACAACAAACAGTGTCTGAACATAAAAAGCAGAAGTAGCTAATATAGAGATAAGAAATAACTTAAGAAGAGACTTACTATCTTTATTATCTAAATAATTAACAACCGCCCACATTAGCCATGGTAAAAAACCATAAAAACTAGAAAATGATTCATATGGAACATAAAAGTATTGAACCGTAGCTAAATTAAATAAGTAAAAAAGACCAGCTATAAAACTAGCCATAGAAGTCTTTACAAACTTTTTTGAAAAAAAATAAACCCCAATTGGACCTATTAATAACATTAAGAAATGCCATGCATATCTGAGTAAAGAAGGGGGGAGTAAGACTGACCAAGACCACATGATCAATTGACGAGATAAATCAGCTCCATGGCTCATTCCACCCAGTAATCCAAGTCCTTGATACTCCTGCCATACAGCAGATAAAGAGCGACTAATATTAAGCGGAAAATTAAACTCTGGATGTAAATTATCCCAACCAGATAGCCAAGTGCCTAATCGGTAATTAGTCAAAACTACAAATAGCCATCCAAAAAATAAAATAGCTATAAAAACTAAATCAATTTTCTTAAAAAATTTCTTTTTGATAGAAATCATATACTAGATTATTTTTTTGAACTAAATCCAGTATACAAAATTGCGCTAAGGAATACAGCCAGACCATAAGGAGCATAAGTATTAAATGCTTTAATGTAGTGCTCTGAGTTTCTCTTGTAATAAAGATAAAAAGTCTCTTTAACAGCTCCTAAAATAACATTCATTTTAGCTCCTGTTTCTTCACCATATAATCTAGGCAAATGGGTAACCCCAATTTGAGTGAAGTTATACTTACCATCAATAACCTTTAATAAAATCTCTGTAGAAATCATCGCTCCAACAGAATTTAAGGGGAAAATATCACTCACAACATCTTTATGAAATAACTTAAAAGCACAGTCAATATCTTTAATCTTACTAGGGAATCTAAAGAAAAATTTGTTCCAAATTTTAAGTAAAGTAGCCAAAACAATTCTATTATTAGTATCAGCTCTATGCTTTCTATATCCTAAAACAACCTGATTATCTAAAGTCTTTGGCACAAATAATTTAAGCTCATTTAAATCAAACTGCAAGTCACCATCTGAGAAAAAGACCCATTGATACTTAGCTGCTTTAAAACCAGCCTGCAGAGCTCCACCATAGCCTAAATTTGCTTGATCAATAACTTTAATATGATCGTCTTTTTTAGCCATTCTATGGGCAATCTGTGAAGTTTTATCTTCACTACCGTCATTCACAATGATAATCTCGTAGTATGAGGCTACACTAGGCAAGACTCTTTGAGCCTGTCTAATTACTCTTCTAACATTAGCTTCCTCGTTATGCATAGGAAAGAAAACGGATAAAGATGACAATTTTTTTGGCTCTTTGATTTCAGTCTTTGAGAAAGTTAATAGCTTCTCATTCCTGTTACTAAGACCCCTAAGGAATGAATACAAACTATAAAATAGTTTTTCAGGTAATAAGCCAACTACTATCATTTGCACAATATTAGTTAAAACAGCCTTAAAAGTTGGTTTATAACCATACTCTCTAACTGCTTTAATTCTGGCACTAATAATATTGAAAAAATCTTTTTTAGGGTGCTTGGTAGAAATGTTCTCACCATGCATACGGTATCCAAGAACAACATCTGGTAAGTTAACTAACTCACCATATTGTAAGAGCTTGAATAACAACTCATGTTCTTCTCCAGCTCTAAGAGTTTCGTCATACCAAGTAAAACCTTTAGGTAATAACTTAGCGTTAACCATCATGGCTGGTTGCTGAATACTAGCAAAGCTAAATAACATCTGAGCTACTTCAACAGAATTTGTGGGAAACTTTTTTGTACCAATAGACTGTCCATCAGCATTAATTACTTCACATTGACCACCGACAGCTACAACACCTTGATTTGCAGTTAAAAAAGCTAATTGTTTTTCTAACCTATCTAAGGAAGCAATATCATCAGAGTCCATACGAGCAATATACTGACCATTAGCTTTTTTTAAAGCTAAATTGGCACAGTAAGAGACTCCCTTGTTCTCTTTGTTATAAAAGACTTTAATTCTTTTATCTTTTTTAGAAATTGTCTTAAGTAAAGAAGGGGAGTTATCAGTTGAATGATCATCAACAATAACTAGTTCCCAATTTGAATAAGTTTGCTCTTGTAAAGACTTAATAGCCTCAGTTAGAAAATGACCTGTGTTAAACACAGGCATTATTACACTTATCAATTGTTTGTTAACTATTTTCATAATTAGCGATATTAACTTTCAATTATTTAAATTAAAAGTTAAATGTCGCTGCTCTCCCCCTTGTGTGTGGAGGAGAGCGAGCAACGGATTTACTTATGCAGATGGTTTCAGGCAAGGCTAGTCTGCCAAACCTACACGGTAAGAGTCATTGTCGAGTTGGGAACCAAAGCCCAAAAATTCAACGTCAACTCCAATACCTGCGCCAACAAAATCAGCAATGTAGGAGGCAAGCTCGGGCATAACCATCTCGGCGGCTTCTGCGTGGGTACTCAGGTCGGGCAGAACCCAGAAGAAGGTGGGTTGGGTGTCAGTGGTGTAGAAAGAGAAAGTCTCGTCCATACCACAGTGACGTTCAACCTCAATCGCTTCGTCTGTATCTGTTTGACCAATAACCACCCAGCACATACCATTGCTACCAACGCTGGCGATAACATGACCCTCATCGTCTTGGCGCAAACCAGAGACAGTGATTGATGTCAATTCATCGTAGCTATCAGGAGCTTCAGGCACCACGCCCTCAATCATCTCATCTGTAATGCCAATGGTGCTTCCGCGCACATCATGGATAACCATAGGATATGTCACGCCAGCATCATCTTTTTGACGAGCAAATTCGAGGAAAATGGGGGGATCATCAGCACGCATGTCACTCATATTCCATGTGACCGGGTAAATCCACACTGCGCCTTCGATGAATGTAGCAACTCGATTGTGTGTATAGCGTGTTACTTGAGCATCATCATCAGAGGGATCACGATCCCGGACAGCCCAGTAGTGGTGAGTATCATCGGTCTGATTCAAGCCACGACCTTCGAGAAGGACGTTGCATGAAGTCGAAGCAGCCGACCATGCCCAACCTTCACCGAAATGAACGATGTTGTCATAAACCTGCACACCACCGGTTTCCAGGGTGCAATCAGATTCGACAACACTCTCAGCATAGGTGAACATAAAGTCATCACGGTGTTCAACCCAGCCAAAACCAACAAAGACAAAATCGTCATTATCAGCTTCACGGTAGACATTGACCAAAACCCAATCACCATCATCTTCGGTGAGGATTTCCATCTTGTCTTCGGGGGTGACTGTCATCAATGTAGCCGCACCGGTGCTTGCGTCATCAAAAAGCATGACGGGACCAGTAAGACGGCGGAAATGACTGCCATTAGCGAATTCAGGAACATCACTGCCCTGAGCCATAACTGCGTTGGGAACAAGTGCAACCAACAACAGGACCAGCATTGAAATTGTGAAGAGTTTCGTCTTCATGATTCGGTATTCCTCCATATATGGGGTAAACGTTAGGTTATTACAAAACATCATAAAGATGTTCGGGCAATTGCCCTCCCAGTATGAAACATCTTGCATTGTTCTGACTGGTTTGAGATCAACCAATAATGATTAACCTGAAACCAATCAGAACTAAATAAATCCGTTTGTTAAAGAACTTTTCTTTTGTCTATTCGCAATGAATAAATAAAGAAACATCTTTTACTACCTTTTTATGGGTAGTGATTTACGTCTATAACAGAGGCAAATCACCACTCACAAGAGTGAGTCTATAATTTTAATACCCTTTTTTACTTAAACAAGAATCAATTACTAACTGTGAAACAATCTTCTCTTCAACAATCCACTCTCCACCATCTTCTTTAATACCAGTAGTAGTATTTCTACCTTGAGCTACTTCAAAACAACCTTGAACAGCTTCACTCTTGCTAATAAACTGAGTATCTTTTGTGAAAATATATGAAGCTACAATAATTCCCCCCGCTAAAATAAGGGAAGGGATAATAAAAGTAATTAGATTATTTTGTTTCTTCATATTTGTGTTTTTAATACCTGTTCATTATATCAAGACATGTCTAAATAGTCAATACTATAAGACTATAATTTACCTCAAGATTGACTATCAATAGTTGGATCAATCAGTCTTGCATATCTAAAGTGCCTTATAGATGATTCTAAATACTTACAGGTATATAAAATCAAGTCTGCATCTATATCGGTAATATATTCACCTTCGGTTGCCTCATAGATCTCATATCTATACTTTCTTTGACCTGAAGTAATTTCAATAATGTCACCTGGCTCGGTATCTGGAAGATAGTAAAAAGAATTGTATTTCCAGTACTCATCTTTCCACCACCATTTCCACCCATAACGATGAGCAGCTAAAATAATAGGTAACCCAGAATCATCTCCAGGTTGACCATACTTAGGATCAAGCCAAACTCCAATATCAAGAGCATCTGCAGAATCATCTGTAATTTGTAATTGAGATCTAACATTAATAAAAGGAATTTCTAACCAATCTCCTTTCGGTAAATTCTCATTAAATGGAGGTTTGTATTTAGTCTTACTAACACCATTATTTAAATCTCCACCCAAAGCTGTCTTAGTAAACTGACCTTCTACATTAATTGTAGCGGGACTATAAACAGAGTAAACAATCTTTGGAACCAGGATTGCAAATGAAGTAGTAATTGCAATAACAATTATTAAATCAAAAAAGCCCTTCAATAGATTTTTTTTTAATCTACTCAAAGGACTTATTTTAGAATCTTTAGAATTAAGTTCATACTTACTTAAATCACCAATAAGGATACCCCTAGTCATAATATAACTAGTAGTAGCTTTAATCTTTGGAGAAGTAACGTAAATTAAACTCATAAGGGTTTTGTTCCTTTAGTCTAAATATTTATAATCGTTAATTAAATTAAGCGATTTTCTTTTTAAGAAAGAATGCTCCAGCACCACTAGTCATAGTTGCCATTGCAACAAGGAGGGTAGGAGTATCAAGTGCTGTATCAGCTAGTTCAACTTCAGTGTAAACAACTTCGCTTGAATCCTTATCGGTATCAACGCTGTCACAATCAGTATTTTGACCATAAGCACCAGTACAGGTACTATCTTGGCCATAACCACTAGCGAAAGCTCCTGTAGCAGAAATGCTAAATAGAGCGACACTTAAAATGATAGCTAAAGAAATTTTTGTTTTCTTCATAATGTTTTTTATTGCTTTATAACAATATCTGAGGATTATATACTATAAGACTATAAGTGTCAATGATTATAGGGCAATAAAAATGTATCAATCTCTCAATAATTGATATTCAGATAAATAAGAGTTATTTCACTAACTTATCATTACACGAAAATGACCAGGAGTTATTATTTGAATATTATTATCTGATTCAGCTTGAGCAATTACATCTCTAATTCTTTTTCCTGCCTCTGTATTTGCATCCCGGTCTGGATCAATTGGTTCTCCCTCTAATTCAACCCATACATGTCTATATTCAGTCAATTTTTCTGTTGGGATCCCTTTTATTACAATATCATCAGGGGTAATACCAGCAAGTGCTCCAAAGTTTTCAATTTGATCTAAAATATTTCCAGCCACATCAATACATGAAACATTGTACGTTTCAATATCAACCTCTGCAACAGACTCTTTAATAACCTGAATTAACTCACCTTTTTCTATCATTACTTTATGTTTTCTAGCTAATAATTAATATGAAGATAAAAAGAACTTATTTCACTATTATCATGAGCAACTCTGACATAACGAAGACGGCAAGATCCAGAGCCAGTAAAGCTTCCTTGATATAAAGTACCTGACTGCATGGCTTTTACTTCACTAGACCCTAAACTTCTAATATCAATCCCATTATGAGAGCTATAAATACGACTTACCCAGGTATTTCTTGTAGCCCAAGTACTACCATACCCTTGCCAAAGCTGAACCTTAGCTGAAATTGGCCAATTCCAAGAGCCAGAAGGATTAAATGCATCTCCATCACTACTACCACAGCTAGAACCAGAGCAATTCTCATAATCAATACCTGACTTGAGATAACTAAAAGGATTTTTTACTATTCCAAAATCAGAAACAATCAAATGAACATGTGTCCCACTGGAATTACATGAAGCTCCCTGAATAACACTAGCAATCTTATCTCCAGAGTTAACATGGCCCACCTTAGTTTCCTCACCTCTTCCTGCAATAATAGCCTGAATAGCCTGGAATTCTGCCTTGGCCTCATTTAACTTTTGTTGAAAGACAGCTTCATTATTCTTTGTTTGAGTTAGTAATGTTTGCTCTGCAACTCTTTTGCCTGCCAACTCACTCTTTTGTCCTTCTAGTTTAATTCGCTTTGACTCAAGCTCATTTTGCTTCTCTTCTTTCAAAAGCTTCTGCTCATCATAAGTAATCTTTTGGCTTTCTGCTCTCTCCATAGCATCTACTGTCTGCTGTCCTGCTAACTGCAGATACTTAAACTCAGATAACTTTGTTGAAAATCTTGTTTTAGAAAAAAGAACTAAAATTGGATTGGTGTATGTTCTCTTATAGTGCTCTGCCACTCTTTCTACCAAAACACTAGTTAACTTATCCAAAGAATAATTAAGACCCTCAATACGGTCTGTCAATTCAACAATCTCTTTTTCTAAAGTAGTAATCTCAGCCAAACTTTGATCTATTTGTAACTGAAGAACATTAATCTGACCATTGAGAATATTGATTGTACTTTTTAAAGTAACTGAAGCTTGCTGAGCCTCGGCTATTTTCCCTTCCCAACAAGAAGTTTTTTCCTCAATACAACGAAGATAAGTAGCATCATCATCCTTATTGCAATTAATATCATCACAACTAGCAGCACTAACCCCAACTATAGAGCTTAAAAAAACAAAGAAAGAAAAACTAAACGCAAAAGCTAATTTATGGAATCTTCTCATATTAGAAAAGTATCATTTCTTAATCATTCTGCCTACTGCTATAGAGCCAGCAAAAGCACCAAGGAGAATCCCACCTAACGTTCCAATGCTAAGTTGCAATGCATAAAAAGCAGGAGCAATAGGGAAAATAGGAATAGTACCTAAAAATTCTTTAAGCCAAGGTGTAATATAAAGCAGACCGACAAAACTAAGCCCCCAACCAATCAGAGAACTAACTAAACCATACATAATCCCCTCGAATACAAAAGGACTTTTAATAAACCACTTGGTAGCCCCAATCAAACTCATAATGGCAATAGCAGGTCTTTTGGCTACAACTTTCATACCAATCACTACAATCATAATCAAAAGAGAAACAAACCCTAATAAAATCACACTGACTAACCCAACCATACGAATAGAACTAGTCCATCCAGAGAGAGACTCAATAATGTCTTGCTGTAAAATTACTTCATCAACATTATCAAACTTTTCTAAATCACCTTTAATCTTCACTAAGTCATCTATGTTATATCCAGAAACTTCGATACTAGCTGGCAGGATCTGCGCAGTAACCAATTCGAGTAATAATGGATCATCCTTATTCTCCTCTTGGTAAATCATCAATGCTTCTTCTTTACTCACTAGCTTTATCTCACTAACATAATCTTTTTCTTTAATCTGCTTACCAAGTTCATTTATCTGACCTGGGTCTGCCTCTATCTCAAAGAAAGCAATAACTTGAGGTCTTGTCTCAAAGAAACGAAGAACTACTTCACTTCCGACCAAGAAAAAAGAAAAAACATATGCAACAAAGAAGGTAAAAGAGAGAATAACAATAGAAGCCAATGACTGATATGGTGAACGACGCATTGTCACTAAGGCAGAGGAAAGTGGATTCATATCATTTATCTTCTTTGACTACTTTTTTCTTTGAACTTTTTAAGGAGTTTTCTTTGGATTTATCCTCTTTCTCTTTACCTTTATCTTCTTTACTATCCTTCTTTTCTTCAACTTTTTCTTCTTTCTTGTCCTCAACTCCTACAGATTCCTCTTTATCTATTTCTATCTCTGGAATAACATCTTTATTTTTCTTCTTCTTAAATAATCCAAAAAAGTTAAATTTCTTCTTTAATTTTTTCTTTTCTTCTTTTTTAACAGGGAACTCTTCTTTATCTTTCTTTTCCTCTTGTGCCCTTGAAGGTGCTTTCTTTTCTTCATTTACCTTTTCTTTTGATTCTGCTTTCTCTGACTTTGATTTTTCCTTTTCTTCCACTTTATCTTCTTTTTGTCCTATTAAAGAACCTTCTTTGAGTTCCATAACTCTGGCGCTAGATAAAGCTTTTATTACCACAGGGTCATGAGTAGTAACTAATACAGTTGTCCCTAAATCATTTATCTTTTTTAATAATTTAGCAATCATTAATGAATTATCAGCATCAAGATTTCCTGTAGGTTCATCTGCAAAAATTAACTCAGGTGCAGTGGATAATGCTCTGGCAATACTAATCCTTTGCGCCTCTCCACCAGATAGCTGGTGAGGGAAGAGGTAAGCTTTATCAGTTAGGCTCACAAGTTTTAATAAATCTGTCACCTTTTCTTCTATCTCATGATCTAGATGCCCTAAAATAGAAAGCGCTAAAGCAATATTCTCCCAAATATTAAGTTCTGGTAAAAGTTTATAGTCTTGAAAAACAGCTCCAATTTTTCTTCTATGAAAGGGAACTCTAGACCTCTTAATAGCGTTAACATTCTCTTCTTTAAAATATATCTCCCCATGAGTAGGATTTTGTTCCTTGGTTAACAACTTTAATAATGTAGTCTTACCAGATCCAGAGGGGCCAGTAATAACTATCAATTCTCCAGAATCAATATCAAACGATACTTTGTCTAAAGCAGGTTTATCTTCATTATATTTTTTAGTAACACGAATAAATTTCAACATAATCTGTGACCTTATTAAAACATTAAACCTTATCTAACTTCAAGACTGGATCAACTAAATTTTTAAAATAAATTTAACTAATTTAGCCCTTCCTCCTTGAATTTTTACTCAAATCAGACTAAAAATAAGATATATGCTAAAAAATCCTTTTCATAAAAAGAAATCCATCTCACAAAAGGTAGGTGATGTTCTCCATATTCCAAGTAAAAAATCAGAATCAAAGGAAGAGTTTTTCAAAAAACTACAACAGTCATTCCTATATGTCTCTTTATTTTTAGCTGGGTATATAATCGCCAAGTTACAAATGTTAATGAAATAAGAATCAATGATTGTTATCCATGGTGAAAATACCTCCCTCTCTAGAAAAAAACTCCAAGAATTAATTAGCCAGGCTAAAAGTAAAAACAAATCTATTACTAGATTAGAGGCTAAAAAACTCACTCCAGCCTCTCTGCAAGAAGCGATAGGTGGTAATAGTCTCTTTGGTGATGATAAATTAATTATCGTTGAAGAACTTCACTCTCTACCTGCCTCAAAAAGAAAAAAAGGATTAATAGAACAAATAGGTAATAGTGGCTTAGAAAATCTTATCCTTTATGAAAAAAGGAAACTAACGGCTACAATGCTCAAGAAAATTGGTAATCCTCAGGTCTTTGAATTCAAAATATCTAATACTTTATGGAAATTCCTTGATCAAATTGGAGGACCAGATAAAACAAAGATCATCAAGCTACTTAGAGAATCTATTACTCAGAATGATGAGTTCTTTGTTTATACAATGATAATAAGACAAATTAGAATGCTTATCACAACCAAAGATGGTGGAATCCTCAAAGGAGCTCCTTTTATGATTACCAAACTCCAGGGACAGGCAAGCAGGCTAACATTGGAACAACTTTTAAAAATACACGGACAATTATTTAATATTGATATAAAACAAAAAAACAGTCAATTGATATTAAGCCTAGGTCAAGAACTTGACCTGATACTTTTAAGGATGTAGGCTATCATTTATTAATTAAGATTATTAAAATTAACAAAAATAATAAAGTATAAATTAGACAAAGGATTAAATGTATAAAATTGTCAAAAATATTGATCCAACAATTTTTAGAGGCTATGACCTTCGTGGTTTAGCTGATGATCAACTTAATGGAGATGTTTACTACACTTTAGGTAGAGCTTATGGAACTTTCCTCTCCCAAAGACGTATCAATGAAGCTGCAGTTGGCCATGATAATCGCTTAACCAGCGTAGAGTACTCCAAAGCCTTCATTACTGGACTAAACGATAGTGGTATCGATACTATTTACATTGGGGAATCTTTATCTCAAATCATTTATTTCTCTAGCTACTACTTTAGAACCAAAGGTGGGGCCATGATCACTGCTTCACACAACCCAAAAGAATATAACGGTCTCAAACTTGGTGTTGGATATTCTGACACTATGATCACTGAAGAAATTCAGGACTTAAGAGAAATGACTGTAAAAGGTGAATATGCTGAAGGCAAAGGAACAAACAGAGATGAAGATATTTTTGAAGTCTACAAAGCAGATATTCTTAAACACTTCAGCTTAAAGAAAAAATGGAAAATTGTTGTTGATGGTTGTTGTACAAATTCTGGAGTTTTCTATCCACAACTCCTTGAAGGAGCTGGCTGTGAAATTATCAAACAAAACTGTACACCAGATGGCAATTTCCCAATGGGTGTTCCAGATCCAACAGAAGTAGAAGTTCTAGATAGATTGGCCGAAGGTGTTAAAAAACATAATGCAGACCTTGGTTTTGCTTATGACACTGATGGAGATCGTATGGCTGTAGTCGATGAACAAGGAAATGTTCTTTGGATGGATACCATTGTGGCTCTCTTTGCTCAAGATATCTTAGAATTTATTCCAAAAGCTCCAATTGTTTATAATACTCTTTGTTCAAGACAAGTAACTGAAGCCATCGAAGAGGCTGGAGGAGAACCATTAATGTGGATGACTGGCCATAGCTTTATTAAAGCTAAAGTCAAAGAAGCTCGATCACCATTTGGTGGAGAACTTTCTGGCCATATCTTCTTTATGGATAACTTCTATGGACATGACGATGGGGCTTTTGCTTCACTTAGACTTTTAGCTTTCCTTGAAAGAAGAAATGAAACTTTAAGCCAATCTGTTGCAAAACTCGCCAAATATATCTCCAGTCCAGAAATGAAACTTGGACTAGCAGATAAGATTAAATTTGAGTTTATTGATACCATCATTACTGATGAATTCAAGAAACAATGGCCTGATGCTAAATATGTCGATATTGACGGTATTAGAGCTGATAATCCAGATAGCATGGCAATTATAAGAGCTTCACAAAATGGACCATACATCACTATTAAATTTGAAGCTAAAACTCAAGAGAAATATGATGAAATAAAGACATTCTTAAAACAAATGCTCAAAAAGTATGATGAAATTGACTGGAGTCACGGAGTTAATATCCATGCTTTAGACTAAAAAAATATTACTTTAAGTAGAAAAAAGAAGTTGGATATAATATCCAACTTCTTTTTTAATTAACTAGATATTAATCAAAATAGTTTGCTACCAAAGAATGTAAACTACCATTTGTGGCAATAACAGAGGTTGTGCTCATACTCACAGCATGACCTTGTAAATTAGTAACTTTCCCACCTGCTTCTCCTACAATTAATGATAACGCTGCAATATCCCAAAATTTAGTTTTTGCTTCTAACACAATATCTATCTTTCCTTGAGCAAGTAAATGGTAACTCCAAAAGTCACCAAATCCTCGATGAGCAAGGGTATCTCTGTTAAGTTGTAATAAAGTATCTAGTAAACCTTCTTTATCAAAATAGCCCAATCCTCCATAACTCATATAAGATTTATCTAATATATTGACATTAGATACGCTTATTTTTTTATCATTTAAATAGGCTCCTTTTCCTTTCTCTGCGTATACTAACTCCCCCAAAACTGGAGCATTTGAAATACCAAGTATTACCTTACCATCTTTTATTAAAGCCAATTGAGTAGCAAAAAGAGGTATCTTTCTCATAAAGTTTTTTGTACCATCAATTGGATCAATTACCCAAGTAAAAGATGAATTATTTTTAGATTCACCTTCTTCCTCTCCTAAGATATTATGATCAGGATAATTATCTTTAATAATTTTTCTAATAACACTCTCTGCTTCCTGATCAGCTACTGTGACTGGAGATTGATCTGGTTTTAAAGTAGCTTTAATATCATTAGAATAATATTTATTAATAATAGCTTCTGCTTCTTTTACTGCTTTTAAAGCTACTTCTAGATAAGAGAGTTTTTGCATATATTTTATTTTATCAAAAAAAATACTGGGATTACTCACTCATTAAACCATAAAAGAAAAATATTAATTAATTAATTAATGATAGAATGTTCTTATGTCTAAACCTAAAGTCATCATTTTAGCTGGGGGTTCCAACTCCAGATTTTTTCCACTTAACACTAAAGTTCATAAAGGGGCCCTCAAGTTATTGGGAAAACCACTCATTAGTCGCACCTTAGAAAACCTAGTTCAAAGTGGCTTTAAAGATATTATTATTGTCCAATCAGCTCGTGATGCTGAAAGTGGCTCATTGCAACAAATTGTCGACCAAACTAACTTTGATCTTGATATAGAACTTGTGACCCAACATGAAGCAAAAGGCATGGGCAACGCCTTACTAACCGTTCAGGATAAACTTCAGGATCAATTTGCCGTTATTTTCCCTGACCTCTATAATGCTGGCGATTTAATCTCTGAGATGATTAACCTAGGTGGAGACGGCAGTGTTTGTGCTAGTGAGACAAAAGAACCTTGGCTATATGGAATCTTAGAACTTAATGGCGATAAAGCCATTAGTATCGAAGAAAAACCAGAAAAAGGAGCAGAAAAATCTAATATAAAAACTCTTGGATGCTATTTATTAAACCAAAAGTTCATCTCTATCCTTAAAGAACTTCCAGAAGCTGAGTATAACTTTGAAGAGGCTCTTAATAAAACAATGCAAGAGAGTGATATCAAAGCTTTAATTCTTCAAGAAGCTATTAGAAGCTTAAAATTCCCTTGGCACCTTTTTAAACTTCAAAGCATTCTTTTTAAAAACTTAAAATCATTTACTGCTTCTTCCGCCAAAGTTTCCCAAACTGCAATTATTGATGACTCAAAAGGCCCTGTGGTAATTGAAGACGGAGCCAGAATAGGGGACTTTGCAAAAATTACTGGACCTTGTTACATTGGAAAAAAATGTCTAGTTGGCGACTATAGTTTCATCAGAGGTAGTAACCTAGAAGAGGATAGTGTTGTTGGAGCAAAAACTGAAGTTGTCAGATCTATTATTATGAATAACTCTACTCTTCACTTTGGATATCTCGCAGACTCTATCATTGGCCCAAATAATCAAATTGGAGCAGGAATCATTACCGCCAATAAAAGATTAGATAGAGCAAACATTGCCACCATAGTTAAAGGTGTCAAAACAGATACCAACATCAATGCTCTTGGGATCATCACCGGTTATGGAGCTAAATTAGGCATTAGAACCAGCACTATGCCAGGAGTAATCATTGGAGCAGAAGCTCAAATTTACCCTGGGCAAGTAGTTTCAAAAAACGTCGACCACAACTCAACATTACAAAAGTCTTAGTTGCTTTCCTTAGCCGAGTTAAGCTAATATTAAGTAGTGATTATAAACACTACTATTCCTCTTGGTCGGGTCAGTAATTACCCTTCAAGGCAAGTAGGAAAGAAAGCTCTAGAATTTTCTAAAGTCAGTAAAGCAAAAATTGACATTGCTGATGGGTTTGTTATTCCCACAGAAACCTTTAGACAAATAGCTCATCATAATCAATTAACCGAAAAAATAAAACTCATTGAAGATACCAATGATTGGAGTAGTGAACTTTTAGAAAAAAAATTAAAAGAAAAAATTGCTAAGTTAATTGAAAAGCAAAACTTTCCTGATGAAGTTGCCAAAGATATTATCAATACCTACCACAAATTTTGCCCCAAAGGTACTTTTGCAAAAATTAGTGTAAAAGAACTATCACTTGATAACATTGCTGGAGAAGCAAACCTCCTAGAATCAATTCTAGAAATGTGGGGAACAACAAGCACTAAAGAAACTTTATTTACAAACCCACAACTAATTACTACCCAAATCCAACCACTATCTTCCGGCATTGTTAAACCCAGCAGAGAAAAAAAGAATCTTTATGTTGTTAAAGCCGCACATGGTATTTTTGATAAACAGCTTGGAGTAAAAAATAAACCAGATATCTTTGAAGTTGATAACTCACATGGCACAATAATTAGTAGACACCTTCACCCAAGAAAAATTGAGCTAAAAAGAAAACTAGATGGCTTTAAGAAAGTAAAATCAAAAAAAGAAAATTTAGCTTCTCTTACTGATGCCCAAGCCATTCAAATCGCTAAAGATACTGCCAAGATAAATAGACTTTTCTTTGGTTTTAGAAAAATTTCCTTTGCCATTGATAATAAAAAAATTATTGTCACAAAGATTGAAGAAATTACTAATGAAACAAAACAAGCAACAGACCCAATCTTAATTGGGCAAAGCATTACTGGTGGCTATGTAGAAGGATATACCCAAATAATCAAAAATCACCATGATAAGCTAAGTTTTACCACTGGGCATATTTTAGTTAAAAAAACTCTTACACACTTAGACCTTAGTCTAATTAACCAAGCTTCAGCTATTATTCTTGAAGATAAAAGACTCACTCCGGCTATCCTAAAATCCATCACTGACAACCATATCCCTTGTATCACCGGAGTAATATATGCCACAACTAGACTACATAACAATCAAAAAATAGTTGTTGACACTGGTTCTGGAAAGATATTTACTCCCACCCAAGCAGAACCACAACTTAAATCACAAAAAACTCTTACCAAGGTTTTCTTGTCTGCTGGGAATCCTTTCAAGGCAGAACAATATTTAGATTACACAGAAGGAGTATTCCTCAAAAGTGATTATGCAATTGCATTCATGGGGGTTCACCCCAATCACCTTTTACAAAACCGTAAACATACCTTTGAAAAAAACCTTTCCAGAACTGTACAAACTTTCTTTACCAAAGATAAACAAAGCCTCTTTTACCGTAGCTGTAACCTCAACTCTCATGAGCTACTATCTCTAAATAGTTCTCTGAACTATGAAAATGAAGAGCTTAACTCTTATATAGGAACTCGTGGAGCACTAAAAACTATCCAAAACCCTTTACTCTTTAGAGCAGAACTTAAAGTGGTTTCCATGGTAGCTCATGAAAAAAAACGAGAGGTTAATTTTGTAATTCCATTTGTCAGAACTGCTTCTGAATTAGCTATCATTTTTAAAATAATTGAAAAAACAATTCCTAAAAATAGCTATGTCAAATTCTGGCTACAACTTAATACTCCAGCTAATATCATAAACTTAGCAGAGTACTTACACCTTCCTATCGCTGGGGTTACATTTCAAGCTAAAACCATTCATGACTTAACTTATGGCCTTGATCCAGATAACCCTGATCTATTAAGCCACTATACTTTTGACAGCAACTTAGCAATTTCTCTACTAAAAGAAACAGTCCAAACCGTTAAAAAATCTAGGCACTTACTTAAAAACTCAATTGGCACACTACCTGTTATAGTAAAACTAAATCAATTTGATGCTCAACTTGTTTCTAGTGCCACTAAGCTAGGAGTTAGAGCCATAGTTGTCAAACCCTCACTTTTAGATATAGTAAAACAACAAATAGTAGCAACTCAAAATAGCATGGCTTCTGCCCACTAAAGATTAATATATGTCAACAATTCAACAAATTTACGCTCGTGAGGTCCTTGATGCTAGAGGTATCCCAACTATTGAGTGTACTTTATGGCTAGACGATGGCAGAAGTGTCACATCTACAGTTCCTTCTGGAACATCAACTGGAAAGTATGAAGCCAAAGAACTTAGAGATAATGATCCCAATAGAATGGTTGGAAGAGGTGTTTTAAAAGCTGTTGAAAATATTAACTCAATTCTGGGGCCACAGTTAATCGGTCATGACCCAACAAACCAAACTGATGCTGACCAGAAAATGGTCAATCTCGATGGGACAAAAGATAAATCAAAACTTGGTGCAAATGCAATCCTAGCTATTTCTCAAGCAGTTCTCAAAGCTGGGGCACTCAGCTCAAACTTACCTCTTTATAAATATATCCAGCAGAAATACGGAATTACACAACAATTAAATATTCCAATTTGTGTTTTTTCTATGATAGAAGGTGGTAAACATGGAGCTGAAAACTTAGATGTCCAAGAATTTGAAATTATCCCTGCCAGTCACATTGGGTTTCCTGATTCATTAAATATGGCCGTTACAATCTATAACAAGCTCAAGGAAGTTCTAATTATGAAAGGAGCTATCCATTCTACTGGTCTTAATGGTGGCTTTACCCCCAATCTTTTTAATAATACAGATGCCTTTGAAATTATCATTGAATCAATCAAAGCTACTCCATACACATTTGCACAAGATGTTTTTCTAGGAGCTGACATGTCTGCTTCCTCATTTTTTGAGAATGGAAAATACATGCTCAAAGACAAATCTCAATCTTATTCTGTCAAAGACTTAGCCAAATACTACAAATCCCTTAAAGAACTCTATCATGTCTTCTATATTGAAGATCCCTTCCAAGAAGATGATACTAATGCATGGAAAGAATTAACTTTAGATATTGGCAACACTAGTATGATTGTAGGTGACAGTCTGCTTGTCACTAGCTTAGAAAAAACTACTAAAGCTATTAGCGATAAAGTTTGTAATAGTGTCATCGTAAAACCAAACCAAACTGGGACTGTCAGTGAAACAATCCAAGTTATAAAGTTAGCCAAAGAAAGCGGTTGGCAAGCAATTGTTTCTCACCGTAGTGGTGGAACCATTGATGACTTTGTTGCTGATCTTGCCGTAGGGACTGGAGCTCAATATGTAAAATTCGGACCCCCAAATAGAGGAGAAAGAATTGCAAAATACAATAGATTACTTACCATTTATAGTGAAATTCAATATGATGCTCAACAAGCTACTATAGCTCCTGAGACACCACCAGCTGTAGAACAAACCCAAGAAGCTACTCCAGAGACAGCTCCAGAAGTAACATCAGAACAGCCTACTCAACCTGAAGCTCCTATAGAATCTACTCCAGAAACACAAGCAGTTGAAACGCCTATCGCCCCTGTATCTACAGAAAATCAACAACCCATAGTAGAACAACCAATAGCTACTCCACAATCTGCTGTAGCCCAACCAGTCATTACCCAGCCCCCAGCTACTCCACAACCTGCCGTAGCCCAACCAATCACTACTCAACCTCCCGCTGCCCCTCAAATAGTAGCCACTGAAGAAAAACCAATAGAAATACCAGGAGAAGGAGCTGCTCCAATTGTACTTGATGTTACTGGAGAATCTGTTGCTACGCCTACAGAAAATAATCAAACTTAAGTATGACTAACCAAAACACAGCTGATTTTACTCAGCCAATGACTATCCCAGTCGCAAAAGAAGAACCTGCTATCAAAAAGCCTGGAGATCCTGGTTATGATCCTAATAGCCATAACAACACACCTCTTCAAACTCAACCACCAGAACAACAAGTTGAAGAACAAAATAACATAACTACTGAGCAACCAGAAACAGTAACTCCCGTCGAAGAACCTCAGGCTATTCCTAACTTGAGTCCTCAACCAAAGCCTCCAATTATCACTCGTAAAGACTTTGATTCTACACACCCCCAACAACAATATAATGGCCCTAAACCAGCTGCACTTATTGTTCTAGATGGATGGGGAATTGGACCTAATAACGCAGGTAATGCTATCGCTAGAGCCAACACCCCCAATTTAGATAAATACTGGATGAGCTTTCCTCATACTCAGTTAGCTGCTAGTGGGGAGGCTGTTGGACTACCACATGGTGAAGATGGAAATACAGAGACAGGCCATCTTAATATTGGGGCAGGTAACATTGTTTACCAAGATCTCCCTCGTATCAATATGTCTATTGCTGATGGAACTTTCTCAACTACCCCTGCTTTCATCAACGCTTTTAATCACGTTAGACAAAATAATTCTACACTACACATCATGGGTCTTATTGGGGCTGGTGGTGTCCACTCCAACATTGAACACCTCTATGCTTTACTAAATCTTTGTAAAAAACAAGGAATCACTAAAGTTAACATTCATGGATTTACAGATGGCCGTGACTCTCCACCAACATCAGGAATTAATTATGTACAACAAATTAATGACTTATGTGCCAAATTAGGTGTGGGAAAATTAGCTAGCTTAATGGGTAGATTTTATGCCATGGATAGAGATAAACGTTGGGATAGAATTGAAAAAGCTTACGATGCACTAACCCAAGGTACTGGAATTTGTACCAAAGACCCTATTGGAGCCATGCAAGAACAATATGATAAAAATGTCACTGATGAATTTATTGAACCTATTTCTATTTGTGATCAAAATGGAACCCCTCACACTATCCAAGACAATGATGGAGTAATCTTTTTTAACTACCGTATTGATCGACCTCGTGAGCTAACTCGTGCCTTTGTCCAGTCTGACTTTGAACGAGGGATTGTCTCTGAAGCTTTTGATCCATACCAGGAAAAATACGAAAAAACAAATATTCAAAAAGAAGAAAAACAAGCAATCGCCACTTTCACCAGAAAAAAAGTTATGAAAAATCTTTACTTTGTCACTATGACTAGGTATGAAGATGGTTTACCCGTAGATATTGCTTTCCCACCGCAATTTGTTAAAACACCATTGGGGCAAGTCTTTGCTCAACATGGACTAAGACAATTAAGAGCAACTGAAACAGAAAAAGAACGTTTTGTTTCTTACTACATGAATGGTCAAAAAAATGATTTATATCCCGGTGAAGAACGCATTACAATTCACTCAAAAGGAGTTAAGTCGTATGACGAAGCTCCAGAAATGAGTGCTAGAGAAGTTGTAGCTCAGATAAAACAAAGAGTAGAAGCTGACCTAAGTGATGTCATCATTACCAATATTTGTAATGGAGACATGGTTGGACATACTGGAAACTTAGAAGCAACTATCACCGCTTGTGAAATAGTTGATGAAGTTGTTGGAGACTTAGTAAAAACTATTGTAAATAAAGGTGGGGTAGTGTTTATTACTGCTGACCATGGTAATGCTGAAGAATTGATAAATAATAATACCGGTGAAAAAGATACAGAACACTCCATTTATCCAGTTCCATTAATAGTAATTGGTAAACAATTTATAGGTCAAAATACTATGCTTCCTACAGGAATATTAGCCGATGTTGCCCCTACTATGTTAAAGATAATGGGCATACCAAAACCAGATGCTATGACTGGTCGTGCATTACTATAAAACATCTTATATAAGAATAAAATAATTAAAAGGAATACAAAATGACAATAATTAGCGCTGAATTTATTAATAACTGGGTAGCTAGTCCCTATGCCTTAATGGTATTAAGTTCACTATCTTTATCAGAGTCTGCTTTCTTTATCATCCCTCCAGAAGTTTTGTTAATTCCAATGGCACTAGCTAATAAGGAGATGGCCTTAATCTATGGAGTTATTACTACAATATTTTCTGTAGTAGGAGCTGCTTTTGGTTACTTCATTGGTAAAAAAGGTGGACAACCAATCTTAAATAAACTCTTCTCTAAAGAAAAGACCACCAAGGTACAAACTCTTTTCCACCGCTATGATACTGGTGCTATCTTTATTTCTGCCTTTACCCCAATTCCATTTAAAATATTCACTATTGCTGCTGGAGTTTTTGATATTAACTTTGGTAAGTTTTTACTCACTTCATTACTAGGTAGAGGAACTCGCTATATGCTCCTCGCAGGGCTTATCTACTTCTTTGGAGAATCTGTAAGTAATTTCTTACTACATGAATTTGACAAAGTAATTGCAATTGGAACTGTAGGCTTGATAGTTATAGTAGGAATTTATAAAATTGGCATTCCATTTATTGAACAAAGATTTCTCAAAGAAACTTTTAAAGAAAAACTTTCTAGGATCTCTAACCGTTTCAGGAAAGACTAGAGACCAATTTCTTTCGGGTGTTACGCCCTTTCTTCGCTACTGACACCATTTGATATATTTATATAGCAAAAGATGATGTTGTAAGTTTGGTTTAACTTCGGTTATCCTTATTCTAATACGGGTTACTTACGCATAATATAAACCACAGAAAGGCTCACATGCCCATCACTCTATATAAAAGACAACGACAAATTGTAGACTTTATTGCTCAATATATTCAAAAAAATGGTTACTCACCAACCCTTAAAGAAATTGCCAACTGCATTGGTGTATCTTCTCTTGCCACTGTTCATGAACATCTTCAAGCACTCCAAAGAAAAAAAGTAATCAAAAAACATGAAGGAGCTGTGAGGGGTATAGAACTAATTGACCGTACTTTCCTGAGAATGACAGATAGCGTTGATCTCCCATTTATGGGCTTTATCGCTGCCGGGCAACCTATTGAACCTCATACTGACCAAAACGCTACTTTCAAAGTTTCTCCAGAAATGATTTCAGGTAAAAAACGTTCATACGTTCTTCAAGTCAAAGGTCAATCAATGATTGAAGACCATATCGATGAAGGAGATTATGTTGTCATTGAAGAAACTCAAGATGTAAATAATGGTGACATTGTAGTAGCCCTACTTGATAACGGACTTGCAACACTTAAAAGATATTACAAAGAATTAACTAGAATTAGATTAGAACCTGCTAACTCAACCATGAGCCCAATTTTTACCACAAATGTAAAAATTCAAGGAAGATGTGTTGGCCTAATTAGAAAATTTCAATATTAATTAAACTCAGTTTCATTAATATCATCCAAGTCATTAATCTGACATCTAGCTAAATATAAATAGTCAGAAAGACGATTAATATACTTAAAGACCAATGGAGGAAGCTCATTACTTTTACTATAAGTAACAACACTTCTTTCAACTCTGCGACAAACAGCTCTAGCCAAATCAGTCCACGAGGCTAGGGGAGAACCACCGGGATATATAAACTTACTATGCCAGTTCTCAGACAATGACTGCTGAATTACTTTACTCTGTAATTCAATCCTTTTAAGATCAGATGGGGTTAATTTTACCTTGTCTGATCCGGCTATCTGAGCACTAAGTGTAAATAACTTTTCCTGTACGTCTAATAGTTCTTTTAACAACTTCTTATGTGGCTTAGTCGTCCTTTCTTTAAGCTGTGCTACTACAACCCCAATCCAAGAATTTAACTCATCAATATCTCCAAGAACCATAAATACTAAATTATCTTTATCGTATTTTTTCTTGCCAATTAAAGTAGATTGACCTCGATCGCCTGTTTTTGTTGAAACTGAAATCATACTTTTATTGTAGCCTATTTTATTCAAAAAGCTGAATCTCTACCAAAAATAAACACATATCCCATAACTATTGACAATTACATAAAGGTTGTGTATAATAGTAAGTTGTAAGTTGACCTTTTGTTCAATCAGTTAAATAAGGATGAATCCTAATGAGCGACCAGACAAACCAACCGATGCCACCATCTTGCCTAGGTAAAAATAAGGGGGATGAGCAGTGGAATGACGGTGTTTTATGGCGATGGACTGGCACTTACTGGAAAGAGGTTTTTTAACTCTTTCCCCTGCTCACCTAAGGAAATAGGTGCTAATACATTCCAGGTACTCCTCGTAGTACCTCTAATTCAGAAACCGCCGTGATGAACTACATCATGGCGGTTTTCTTACCTCTTATACTAATTAAGCAATAATATCTGATCTTTCCTGATAAAATATAGATTATGGATTTTAAGTTACACTCTAGTTTTAAACCTACTGGAGATCAACCACAAGCAATCACAAAACTCTCTAAAGGCGTTATTGATGGTGATGAGCATCAAGTTCTTCTTGGGGTTACTGGCTCTGGTAAGACTTTTACCATGGCCAATATCATTGAAAAGACTCAGAAACCTACTCTCATCCTTGCCCATAATAAAACCCTAGCTGCTCAACTATACCAAGAATTCAAAGAGTTCTTTCCTGATAATGCTGTCAGTTATTTTGTCTCTTACTACGACTATTACCAACCTGAAGCATATATCGTTAGTAGTGATACTTATATTGAAAAGGCTTCCACAATTAATGAAGAAATAGATAGGCTAAGACTTTCTGCCACAATGAATCTATTAACCAGAAAAGACACTATTATCATTGCCTCTGTTTCTTGTATTTATAACTTAGGTTCTCCAAAAGAATATGGTAATTACACCCTAAACATTACAGAAGGTGAAAAACTTTCCCGCAGTGATTTATTACTTGGGCTAAGCGGCCTACAGTATGAAAGATCAGATAATGACTTACTAAGAGGTAAATATAGGGTAAGAGGAGATATCATCCAAATTTGGCCTGCTTATGAAGACAGAGCTATTACTATTGATACCCTAGAAGATACAATTACTAGCCTTCATTGGGTTGACCCAACAACAGGCAGTCCAATTGAAGAAAATAATAACAGTAATACTCCAATTACTGTCACTATTTATCCTGCTAAACATTTCATGATTGACCCCGTTTCAAAAACTATGGCCATGGAAAATATCAAAAGAGATTTAGACATAAGAGTAAAAGTACTAGAAAACGCTGGTAAAACTATTGAAGCTTACAGACTAAATCAAAAAGTTAATTATGACTTAGAAATGATTGGAGAATTTGGTTTCACCAGTGGAATTGAAAACTACACTCGTTATTTTGATGGTAGAAAACCAGGAGAACCTCCATTTACTTTGATTGATTACTTTCAAGAGAACTCTAGAATATTTAATACTGGTGGATTTTTAACTATTGTTGATGAGAGTCACATGAGTGCTCCACAAGTTAGGGGAATGTTTAACGGTGATCAAGCTAGAAAAAAGAATTTAATAGATTATGGATTTAGACTACCAAGTGCATTAGATAATAGACCATTACAATTCCACGAATTCCTAGCAGCCAATGATCAATTCATCTATGTCAGTGCTACCCCAAATGAATGGGAGATTTCTATGGCTGGAGGAGAAATTACAGAGCAACTGGTAAGACCAACTGGTCTTCTAGATCCTGAAGTTGAAATCAGACCAACTAAAGGGCAAGTTGAGAACTTAATTGTTGAAATATTAAATAGGAAGAAAATGGGGCAAAGAGTTTTAGTTACAACCCTAACTAAAAAAATGTCTGAAGCTTTAACTGATTACCTAAATGACAAAGAAAAAATTTCTAAATTAGTACCTCAAATGAGTAAAGAAGAACTAACACCTCTTCTACCAAAAGTTGCTTACTTACACTCTGACATTGATACCATGGAAAGATCGGATATCTTAGCTGACCTGAGAAAAGGTGAATATGATGTCCTGGTAGGAATTAACTTACTTAGAGAAGGTTTAGATCTTCCTGAAGTTACTCTTGTAGCTATTCTAGACGCTGATAAAGAAGGCTTCTTAAGGTCAAGAACTTCTCTTATCCAAACTATGGGTAGAGCTGCTAGACACTCCCAAGGTACTGCTATTTTATATGCGGACCACATTACAAAGTCCATGGACCACGCTATTAGTGAGACAAAAAGAAGACGAGAAGCCCAAATAAAATATAATCACAAACATGGGATTACTCCAACCACCATTGATAAACCAATCAGAGAAAGAATGCTTAAAAAAAAGCAAGAAGATGATAGAAAAAAAATGAGTAATAACAGAGGTAAGAAAAAAGGAATTGGCTTTGAGAACAAAAAAAGAAAAGATAATCGCCCTGAATTCCTAACCGTAAACCCTGATTCTCTAACTCCATATGATAAAAAAGAACTCATCAAAACTCTAAAAACGGAGATGAGAAAAGCTGCTACTGATCTCAATTTTGAACTTGCAGCCCAAATTAGAGACAAAGTCAAAGAAATTGGGTCACAGTCTAAGTAAATTTCCCAACATAGCCCATTGAGAGACCAGACAAAACAAGTTATAATGGTAACTCTTTAAAAAAGCTTGGACATCAAGAATAAATGAACACTCAATCAACTATCGTAGTTAGAGGTGCTAGAGAACACAACCTCAAAAATATCGATTTAGAAATTCCAAAAAATAAACTAGTGGTTTTCACTGGACTTTCTGGAAGTGGAAAAAGCTCACTAGCTTTTGACACTCTCTATGCTGAAGGACAAAGAAGATACGTTGAGTCTCTTTCTAGCTATGCTAGACAATTCTTGGGCTTAATGACAAAACCAGATGTAGATCAGATTGATGGTCTTAGCCCTGCCATTTCAATTGATCAAAAAACTACCTCAAATAATCCTCGATCTACTGTAGGAACTATTACAGAAATTTATGACTACTTAAGACTTCTTTATGCTCGTATTGGTCATCCTCATTGTCCTAATTGCGGCAGAGAAGTATCCACTCAAAGTGTAGACCAAATTATTAGCCAAATTCTTAATGAGTTAGAACAAAGAGTAAATGGTGAAATTACTAGGTTTATGATTCTTAGCCCTGTTGTTAGAAACCGTAAAGGTGAATTTGAAGGCTTACTAACATCATTACAAAAAAAGGGTTATGCTCGTGCCAGAATTGATGGTCAAACATATCAGTTACCTCTCGGAATTGATTTACTCAAAAATAATAAACACACTATTAGCGTTGTGATTGACCGTCTTAGTATTTCAAAAAAACAACTAAGAGATGAAAAAGAACTAAAAACTCTCAAAGGAAGACTCTCACAAACTATAGAAGAATCACTACGCCTATCTGATGGTTATGTTATGTCCAGTTTTATCGAAGATTCTAGTTTCACTTTTCCAGAAAACCCTCAGCATTATGAAGACAAATTGTTTAGTGAAAACTTAGCCTGTAGTCACTGTGGTATTTCTATTAATGAGCTAGAACCAAGAATGTTCTCATTTAACTCACCCCAAGGTGCTTGTGAAACCTGTAATGGAATTGGCTCCCAATTAAAAATAGACCAAAAGAAAATCATTGCTTCAGAACTTACTCTAAGTGAAGGAGCTATCATTCCTTTTGCAAGTGCGTTATCTAATGGAACTTGGTGGGCTGACCTTGTAAGCACCCTCATTATTGACCGTGGTTATGACTACAGAAAAACTCCCTGGAGAAAATTTGACTTAAAAACACAACAAATACTTTTGCATGGCTCAAAGAAAATTTATCAAGTTTCTAAAGTTGATAGCTATGGAAATGAAAAAGTAATAAAACAAAAATTCGAAGGCTTTATTACTAACCTAGAAAGAAGGTACTTAGAAACTGACTCTGACTTCATCAGAAAAGAAATCAGTAATTTCATGCAAAAACAAACTTGCCCAACATGTAAGGGAGCAAGGTTGAAGCAAGAAGCTCTTAATGTTCTTATCAATGGTCGTAACATTGCCAACATCACAGCACTGCCAATTACCAAAACAATCACATGGCTAAAGAAAGTATGGAATAAAGATATTCTTAATAACAAAGAACTCCTCATCGGAGACTCTATCTTTAAAGAAATTACTCTTAGGCTTAGCTTCTTAAATTCTGTAGGACTTAACTACTTAAGTTTAAGCCGTGAAGCCGGCACACTTGCTGGAGGAGAAGCACAAAGAATTAGATTAGCTTCCCAAATTGGGACTGGCTTAACTGGTGTCTTATACATCCTAGACGAACCTACCATTGGTCTTCACCAAAGAGATAACGATCAATTAATTAAAACTCTTAAGAACCTCAGAGATAAAGGTAACACTGTCATAGTGGTAGAACACGACCGAGATGTCATGCTTAATGCAGATCGGATATACGACTTTGGTCCCAAAGCTGGAATTCATGGTGGAAAAGTTGTTGCGATTGGAACACCAGAAGAAATCATGAAAAACTCTAAATCTCTCACTGGTAAATATCTCAAAAGAAAAAAAGACGTCATCAGAGAAAAAACAGGAAAGCCGTTAACCAAAGCGTCTTTTGCTAGTAAAGGCCAAATCTCTATTACAGGGGCTAATCACCATAATCTTAAAAACATTGATGTTGATTTCCCTTTAGGTAAAATAACTTGTATTACTGGTATCTCTGGTTCTGGTAAATCAACATTACTTCATGACACTCTTTACTACAACTTAGCTAAAGAGATTGGTAGAAGTATTAGAGAAAAAATTGGCCCAATTGATTCAATCAAAGTTCATGAAAAAGTAAAACGTGTTAATTTGATTGATCAAAGCCCGATTGGAAAAACCCCAAGATCTAACCCAGCCACATATACAAAGGTTTTTGACTACGTCAGAAAGCTATTTGAAAATACCAAAGAAGCAAGACTCAGGGGTTATAAAGCTGGAAGATTTAGTTTCAATGTTAAAGGAGGAAGGTGTGAAGCTTGCCAAGGTGATGGTCAGCTTAAAATCGAAATGCAATTCCTACCTGATGTTTATGTCGCTTGTGATGTTTGTAACAGTACCAGATATAACGACGAAACTCTTCAGGTAACATATAAAAAGAAAAACATTAGCGATGTTCTTAAAATGAATGTAAGTGAGGCTTATGACTTCTTTGCCACTAATGGCACAATTAGAGGCAAACTAAAAACCCTAATGGATGTTGGCTTAGGTTATATTCAGTTAGGACAACCTGCTCCAACCCTCAGTGGAGGAGAAGCACAAAGGGTTAAACTAGCTAAAGAACTCTCTACTAGAACCAGAGATCATGTTGTGTATCTATTAGATGAGCCTACAACAGGACTCCATTTCCAAGACGTTCAAAAACTTCTAGAAATATTACACCAGTTAGTGGAAAATAATAATACTGTTATCATGATTGAACATAACCTAGATATCATTAAAAACTCAGACTGGTTAATTGACTTAGGCCCAGAAGGTGGAGAGTTTGGTGGACAAGTAATAGCTATTGGAACACCAGCAAATGTTGCTCTAGAAGAAAAAAGCTTTACTGGAGAATACTTAAAAGAAGAATTAAAATTAAGTTAATTATTTTCTCTTTCTCTTCTTGAAGCTTGTTTTTTTCTCTCTGGGCTTGCTTCACTTTTTTCAGCCTTTTTAGCTTCTCGTTGGGCATTCCATTCTGATAAGGAAACTTTTTCACCAGTCCCACCGTATAATTTCTTACGCACCTGTCTTGTTGCTTCATTAAACAAAGGACCAACTAATGCATCTGGAATTCCTGGCATACTATTAACTCTCTATTTATTTCCTAACTCTCGTTCAATCTCCATCAAACGATTATATTTACTGATTCTTTCACCTCTAGTAGGTCCTACTTTAATAAAACCACTCCCAACAGCAACTGCAACATCAACCATAGCAGCATCATTAGTTTCACCTCCGCCACGGTGAGAGAATACAGTCATCATATTATGTTCTCTGGCTAACATACAAGTTTCTACCGTCTCAGTCAAAGAGCCTATCTGATTAAGTTTAATTAAAATTGAGGAAATAGCTTTCTGATCAATTGCTTTTTGTAATCTCTTTATATTAGTCACAGTAATATCATCACCGATTAATTCAATGTGATACTTCTCACAAAGCTTTAACATTTTGGGCCAGGCCTCCCAATCATCTTCATCATGACCATCTTCAAAAGTTACAAGAGGATATTTCTTAAACCACTCTTCATAATATGCAGTTAATTCTTCTGAAGTTAATTGTTTATTTTCAATTGCTAAATTATATTTATTATCCTGATAAAACTCAGTAGCAGCAGCATCCACAGAAATACCAAGGTCTTTGCCTGGCTCATATCCTGCTGATTTTATTGCCTCTACAATATATTCAAATGGTGCTTCATTGCTTGGAATACCATTAGGAGCAAAAGCACCTTCATTACCTACATTAGTAGAAAGTTTATTTTTCTTTAAGATCTTTTTTAATGCATGATAACTCTCAATCACATGCCTCACTCCTTCTTTAACACTGTCTGCACTAATCGCACTAATACAATATTCTTGAAGATCTGTTGTTTCATCGGCATGCTTACCACCTTCAATCACCACCATCATTGGTTGGGGAAGAGTAGAAAAATTATTATCTATCTCAAAGACTTCTTTAACATGTTTATATAGTCCTACTTTTTTCTGATTTGCCATAGATTTTGCTACAGCTAAAGAAACACTAAGAATGGCGTTACCACCTAACTTTTCTTTATTTTCTGTCCCATCCATTTCAATCATCTTATGATCAATCTTGACTTGATCATTAGCATCCATACCAATAATCTCAGGAGCAATGATGTCATTTACATTAGTAATAGCCTTAAGCATCCCTTTCCCGTTATACCTATCCATATCTCCATCAAGTAAAACAGTCGCCTCATGACTTCCAGCAGAAACGCCGTAGGGAACAGAAGCTATCCCAACTGCTCCTGACTCTAACTCAACTCTTGTTTCAAGACTTGGATAACCACCAGAGGCTAATACCTCATACGACTTTATGGACTTTATTTTCATATTATTTTTTCTAAATAACTAAGCTGATTTAAGCATAACACGAACTACCTTTGGTACTAGTGATTTTATGAGGTAAAATTAAACAATTTTTCACTGGCTTGATTTATGACAAAAATAGGTTTATAAATTAGTATGACAAAGTATGAAGTATTGTTAGTTTATATATAAATAGAAGGGCAGGTCTAACTAATATGAGTAAAAAGAAAAAAACAATCCTCCTTACAGGGGATGATGGATTTTCATCTATTGGCACAAGGTTATTAATACACTATCTAAAGGATGACTACCAAGTATTTGTTGGAGGAACAGACACTCAACAAAGCGCAATGGGAGGCAGACTAACTCTCAAAGGTGGCCCTTGGGGAGAGAAGATGATTGATGGTGTTCCTGGTATCTGGGTATCTGGTTCTCCGGTAGATGCTGTTGGAGTTGCATATAAACACTTTGGGGTTGATTTTGACTATGTTATTTCAGGAATTAACTTAGGAGCTAATATCGGAGGAGCTAATATTTCCTCTGGAACCTTCTCTGCTGTATTTAGAGCACTCAACGTTGGCATTACAAAAAAAGGAATTGCCATTAGCTGGGATGTTACTCCTGACTTTTGGTTGATTGATCATAAAGAAGATGAAAACTTAGATAGATATATTAAACACCCAGGTAAGAATGCCAAGGATATTATAGAGCTAACTCTAAAAAATAATTTATGGGGTTCTGACCTTATTAATATTAATATTCCAATAGAAAAAGGTAATAAGGTAAGTTTTACAAAACCGATTGCTAATGTAGAAGAGTTCTATGCACCTATTCACATTGATCAAGCCCCACAAACATTCCACTATCCTTGTGCAATGATGGATATCGTCAATACAATTCCTGGTACAGACTTACATGCCCTACAAAAAGGGGAAATCTCAGTTTCACCATGTAGAACTGACTTTATGGATATGGAGAACTTTAATAAAGTAAAGGATCTTCAACTAGATATAAAATAAGACCCTGCCCCCGACAAAAGCGTGTTAAAATATGTTCTCACGTAATAACGTGTGTTCTTTCAAATGGAGGCATCGCATAGTGGCCAATTGCACAAGATTGCTAATCTTGAACCGTTTACGGTTCCGTGGGTTCGAATCCCACTGCCTCCGCAAGTATACTTTGCTGTATAGATAATGTTAAATTAAGATTATATGATTCACCCTGAACATAAATCTAAACCAACTATTAAAGACTTATTTCCCGATGCCATTACTGCACAATCATTAGAGATTAATGATGAGAATAATGATGAACTAGTTGACCCTACTGATGCAAGAAGATGTTTGATTTTTATTTCAAGAGATGAGAACACTCTCACGGATATTCACATGAATAATGGCTCTGAAGATCCCGAAGCATATGCAAATAAAATTATTAAAAGACTTAAAAGTTTTTATAAAGATAAGTTTAAAGTTATTTTAATAGGTGGAGATGAACTAATTAGTCAGCACTTTGTAGATGCTGTTATTAACGCACTAGAAAATGATCCTCAAATTATTTTTGATAAAGAACACAGTGATACTGGGGGAGTATGGGTTAGGTCAGTCCGTGCTAATGCAAATGGGGCAATCATTGAAAGAAAAGAAAGATCTTGGGGAGAGCCAGAAGGAATGAATATTCCCTTTCCCAATAAATAAATTATTAATAACTTACACAAAATTATGAACATGTTTAAAAAAACAAAACCAAATAACATTAAAGATTATTTAGAGTCTATCCCAGAAAACCGTAAAGAATTAATCAATTTCTTAGACAAATTTATAAAAGAAAGTGCACCCTCTTTAAAACCTCACTTTGCCTCAAATATGCTTGGATATGGAAGTTTTAAATACATTAATTATAAAAAAGAAGAACTTGACTGGCCAACAATAGCATTAGCAAATCAAAAAAATTATGTCAGTATATACGTTTGTGCTATAGACAAAGACTTATATCTTGCTGAAAAATATAAATCTGATTTAGGAAAAGTAAATGTTGGAAAAAGCTGTATCAGATTTAAAAAGATAGAAGATATTAATTTAAATACATTAAAGAAAGTTTTAAAAGAAGCAGTAAAAAAACCAGGGTTAGTGATTCCCAACAAAAACAAAAAATGAATGAATTTTCTATTTATAAAGTATTAGCTGATCTTAAACTACCATATGAAAAGATTAATCATCCTGCTGTCTTTACCACCAAAGAAGCTGATGAATATAAATTAGGTAAAGGTGTAGCAAAGTGTAAAAATTTATTTCTAAGAAACAGAAAAAAAACTAAATACTACTTAGTAGTAATGGAAAGTGATAAAAGGTTTAATCTAAAAGAATTCTCTTTACAAATAGATGAGAAAAAACTAAGCTTTGCTTCAGAAGATGATTTAATGAAATACTTAAAAGTTACCAGTGGTTCTGTTTCTCCTTTTACCTTAATTAATAACGATGAGAAAAATGTGATAGCTATTGTAGATGATGACCTCATGAAATATAAAAAAGTTGGTTTCCACCCTAATATTAATACAGCTACTCTTGTATTAACTTCAAATGATTTTAAAAAATACTTAAAGTCACTTAATAACACTGTTGTCTTCACAACTTTACTTTAAATTATTGCCCAAACATCAATAAAATTATCAAGTGCATTCTTTAATGTATTTCTGTTACTATTGAAAGTATGAATCCAACAATTATTATTGTTCTTGGTGCTACTGGGGACTTGATGCAAAGAAAAATTGCACCCTCCTTATGGCACTTATACAGACAAAACAAACTCCCTGAAACATTTAGAATCATTGGCTTTGCCAGAAGGGATTTAAGTGATCAGGACTATCGTCTGTGGATTAAAAAAGCTCTTAAAGAAAATGACCCTAAGTTAGATGATTTCTTAGCTAATGTTCAGTACTTTAAAGGTGATTTATCTAATCCAAATGACTATAAAAACTTAGGTGAAGATATAGGAGTCATTGACGGTAAAATCCAAGCTTGTACTAATAAAATATTTTACTTAGCTATCCCTCCAGCTCACTATCAACCTGTCATGGAAAATCTTGCTGGAAGTGGGCTAACTCAAAGTTGCTCTGATGAAGAAGGTTGGACCAGAGTTTTAATTGAAAAACCATTTGGTAGTAATTTAGATTCTGCTAGACAATTAGATCAAAAACTTTCAAACCTTTTTAAAGAAGAGCAAATTTATCGTATTGACCATTACCTAGCTAAAGAAATGGTTCAAAGTATTTTAACTTTTCGCTTCTCTAACAATCTCTTTGAACACGTTTGGAGTGGGGAACACATTGAAAAAATAGAGATCAACTTACTAGAAACTCTTGATGTAAAAAACAGAGGTGCTTTTTATGATGGGGTAGGAACACTCAGAGACGTTGGGCAAAATCATATTTTACAAATCCTTTCCTTGCTTATTATGGAAAACCCAGGGGCAATGGATGCAAAACTTATTAGAGATAAAAGAGACAAAGCTTTTGAAAGTATTAATATTCCTCGTAAGCAAGACATTGCTAGAGACTCATACAGAGCTCAATACCAAGGATATAACAAAATAAATGGAGTCAAAGAAGATTCTATTACAGAAACTTTCTTTAAAATTAAGTTAACTTTAAACGGTCCAAAGTGGCAAGGCGTTCCAGTCCATATTCAAGCTGGAAAAGCTCTGGGAGAAGTAAAAAAAGAAGCAATTATCACTTTCAAACACCCTGACCCTTGTCTTTGTCCAGAAGACTCTGATCACCACCTTAAAAATATAGTCAAAATTTCTTTGGGCCCAAAAGAAGGAATTGAAGTAGGACTATGGTCTAAAAAGCCTGGTTTAGACTTTGGAGTAGAAGAAAGATCAATGAACTTCATTTTAAGAAGTGAGGATCAACAAGCTCAATATACTGAAGAATATCAAAAACTTCTCTACGATAGTATTGCAGGTGATCAAACCTTATTTGCTAACTCTGAAGAGGTAGAAAAAATGTGGTCTATCGTTGACCCAATTGTTGATGTTTGGCACGATGAAAACAAACCTCCTCTGGGAACATATGAAAAAGGAACCAATAAACCTATTCAAGATGCTCTTGAGCAAGAAGTAAAAAATGAAAAAATGAAATCCCTAGCAATTATTGGCCTAGGTAAAATGGGAGCCAATCTAGCTAGAAGAGCTATGCAAACTGGCTGGAAAGTAACTGGTTATAACCGTAGCATTGAGACATCAAGAGAACTAGAACAGGAAGGAATGAATATCGCAGAGAAAATTACTGATATTCCAAATTTATTAAAAGGACCTAGGCTCATTTGGCTGATGGTACCTGCTGGTAAAGTAATTGATGAAATTCTTTTTGGAAAAGAAGGATTAATTAATATTCTAGATCCTGGCGATATTATCATTGATGGAGGAAACTCTTTCTATCAAAATTCAATTACTAGGGCTCAAAAACTAAAAGAGAAAGGCCTTATCTTTATAGATATTGGTGTCTCAGGTGGTCCTCATGGAGCTTTAACTGGCCCTTGTTTGATGGTTGGTGGAGAAGCTGAGAACCAAGATTTTGTCAGAGACCTTTGCAATAGTCTCTCACTTAATGACAGCGTCAGATTCTTCCCCGGAGAAGGAATGGGTCACTTTGTGAAAATGGTGCACAACGCAATTGAGTACGGCATGATGCAATCAATTGCTGAAGGAATGGAGGTACTCAAGAAAAGCCCTACTTCAGTAGATTTAGTAGCAGCTGCCCAAATATATAACAATCGTAGTGTAATTGAATCAAGATTAGTTGGTTGGTTAGAAAACTCCTACAAAGAGAGAGGAATAGATCTTGAAGAAATCAGTAGCACTGTCTCTCACAGTGGAGAAGCTGAGTGGACCATTAAAATAGCTAAAGAAATGGGTATAGAACTTAAAACTATTGAAGAATCTTTTAAATTCAGAGTTAATTCAGAAAAAAACCCTCGATATGCTGGTAAAGTTGTGGCAGCCCTTAGAGAACAATTTGGAGGGCACAAGGCTACTTAATTACTGTACAACACAGTATCAGGGTGGAATGCTACCCAAGCAAACCAGAATAATTTTAAAGGCACTACTTCTTCACCAGTTTTTGTATTGATAAAACTTGTTATACCCTCTGTGGTAGTAATTGATAATGAAACCCCTCCTAAAGTATCTTTAAACACTTTTCCATCAATTAACAAATCTTGGGGATAAGCTTTAGTTTCTCCTTCTATTTCCAATCCATAAATCCAAGCCTTTGGATGTAAACGACTATCTTCATTATCTACTCCAAAGTATATTTCTCCATTTTTTTCATAAGTACCATATGGATATGCATCATAACCGCGAAGACCAGGAAGTCTTTGTAACACCTCTGCTTTAGGGTATTCTTCTTTGACTTGTTTCCATTCCATAGTGAGGAGTAATAAAGGCTTAAGCAACTCATCTCTTCTAGCGGCAGGACCAGTTATAGCCTCTCCAGAAATTTGTTGCCACAAATTACCCTCCAACCTGTCATACATCACTAAGTCAGAATTATGTAACCTTCCAGAAACACCAAACTGAGTAATGGTGCCATTAACCTTCCTTTCAAAAGCAGTAGCACTGCCACAAAGAGGACAAAAAGTTACCGCAATAGCAGTTTCTTCTTCACTGTTGCCATACCAATCATTTACAATTTCATGGCGGTTCATAATCTTTTGTGGGTATAATTTTGTCTGATCGTTGAAAGTTAGAATAAAAATACGATCCTCACCCTCAAGCCATTTATCAGCTTCAGCAATAGATTCAAATGAGGGGTTATTAATAGCTGGGATACAATCTTTACCACTACAACCTCTAAGTAACTTCTCTAATGGTACTTTTGCACCTTCTTCTTCTAAAGCTAAAGAAACATCATTAACTACTTCACCTAATTCTTCACGTGGCTGAGAATTATTTTGAGTATAAGAACCAAGTTGCATAAAAGATGGTAATACAAAAGGGAAATACTGCCTAATCAAAAGATAAACTCCTCCAAATAAAATAAATAATAGAAGTAGTTTGCTTATCTGGGCAGGTTTCATATTTTAATAATACTTGTTAACTATTTTTCTTTTTCAATATTGTCACGGCCCCATTTAAGAGTCTGTGCCATCCAAAGTAACTCATTCAATGATCTTGTCACTCTTGTTACATATTTTTCATCAGAAATATTTCCATCTTCTCCAACCAATTTTCCTACTGAAGCAAACTGAACGTCAGTATGAGTAGCCACAAGTCCCATTTCTCTAACAGCTTGAACTAAGGATTGGATAGCTCTAATACCACCCCATGGACCAGCAGAAACACCTGCAAAAGCAACAGGTTTGTGAATATAGTTTTTTAACTCACTATCTAAAAGTCTTTTTAAAGTACCTGGAAAACTATGGTTATATTCTGGAACTACGATAAAAAAGCCATCTGCCTTCTCAGTGATAGCAGTATATTTAGGATCTTTATTCTCTTTATCGTTACCATCAAACGGCATATTAAAGTCTTTAGGATCAACTAACTCAGTAGTAACACTATCCATCTTACTAATTATCTCAAAAATAAACTTAGCTACCGGTAAAGATTGGCGTCCTGGTCTGGTTGTCCCAACAATAACAGGAATATGGAGTTTTTGCATGTCTCATTGATAACAGATTTTAACCCATTATTCAACACAAAACCTTTTCCCTCTCGTCTTAAATTTCCTTTACCTAGTAATTAATATAAAATAAAGGGTAGTGTCTCATTTAAAAAAATTTCTCCACCAATTATTAAAAATAAAAAAAGAACCAACCCTATTGGTTTTATTTATAATTTTTTTTATTGCACTGGGTTTGCGTTTCTATCAGCTAGATAAATCTGTCTGGATGCAGTTTGGCTATGATGAAAGTAGAGACATGCTCGTTGCAAGTCACATTGTTGATAACCATGAATTTTTATCCAGAGGACCCCTAGCTGCCGGAGGCCTAAATTGGTTAAAAAACTCCCCAATTTATTACTATTTTGTTGCTTTAATTTGGGTTTTTTCTGGAAACCCTCTCACTTTTATGTACCTATGGGCACTAATCATGAGCACTCCTATTTTAATTGGATATCTCATTGGAAAAAAAATTAAAGATAAACAGACTGGACTTATTATTGCTATCATATTTGCGATAAATCATCAGATGATTGCCAGCAGTAGAGAATTACTGCAACCTCATCTTTTACTTCTTTTTGCCTCTGCCTTTATTTGGTCAGGGCTCTCCTTTATTAAAAGTAAAAACCATAAGCTTAGGTACCTTATACTAATGATTATTTTTGCTTTAATTCCACTGCATTTTCACTATGGAATACTCATTTCTCTTCCTACTATTTTCCTATTTATTGTCTATAGTTGGATCATTTTAAATAAAAATGATAAGAAACCTTCATTAAAGAAAATTTTTACACCGATAATTACCCTCGGAGGGATAATCACTTCTTGGATTATTCTTACTTATCGTATATATCCGTTAGACCAATTCTACTTTTTTATTTTCAATTTTGAAAAAAATTATAATAACCCACCCCTGATCCAACTCCAAGAAACTATTCTTACCTTAAATAAAATGGTTTGGGGTGATTATTTTTCTAACTTAGGAATTATTATTTTTATAATTTCTTTTATAGTCTTAATATCAAAGATACTTACTAATAAAAAAAGAGAAGTTATATTCAAAAAAATGGCTGCATTTTTATTATTTATCAGCTCTTCAATTTTTCTTTTTATTTTTTATAAAAATTTTATTTCAGAAACATATTTACTATTTATTTTTCCTTTTTTCCTCATTCTACTTACCCTTTCTTTCCGATTAATAACAGAAAGATACAAAACATTTGGAACATCTTTAATAGTTCTAGTTATATTAATTATGACCTCATTTACTTTAAAGAGAATCTTCACTAAGCTACCAACAACTTCTTATCATGACCAACAAAAAGAGATAGCTCAAGAAATTTATAATCACTATCAATCTTTAAATATAAAGACCTCCTCCTCACAACCTAAGTTATTAATAACTTGGTATACCACTAATAGTGGTATGCCTTTTGATGGATGGGGTACTAGTGGTACTTGGTTTTACTTAGAAAAATTATTTAAACAATCATTGATAAAAAACTCCAGTTATGGCTTAAATCACGCACCTCTAAATAAATACCCAAAGATAATTTATCTAATCTGTGATCACAGAATGCGCACTGACCTTATACAAACAGAATGCCTTGATCGTTTTACTAGATCATATCCAATCCTAAATAATAAATTAGAATACTTAACAAATAATTTAAATATTTCTGCCTGGAGTGCTAAGGTTGACCCTAAAAACAAAAACCCCATCTATAATGTCGTCCATAAAGATCTAATGTCTAAGTAAAGCACTATTCTCTCTCCACGTTTCTTCTAGTTATTAATTCACCTTCAGTCATGCCCCATCTACAACGAACTTCTCGTGCAATTGTACTTACTACTTCTTGTAAATTTAGCTCTTCTGTCTTAATTATGATAGCTTGTTCATTAGTCTCCATTGGCATTACAGGTTTATTAATATCGGCCTCATCTCTTCTCCTTAAAGCAATTAAAATTTCATCATAATTAGGCTCTTCACCTTCACCATCCCAAGAAATCATCCTTTGCTTAAACCTTCGCAAAGCTCTCACTTCAGCATCTGCTTGTAAATCAAAAATCAGCTTTGTCTCTGGGAACACCTCTTGAGCAGTACTACGCCCAGTAATAATGACCCTACCTTCATACCTTTCACTAAACTCTATCATTAAATTATTTATCATTTTTCTTACAAACAAAGCGCCACTAATTGCAGAAACCATTTGTGTTACTTGTTTTTCATGAAGTAAATTAGTTACATCATAACCTTCTAATATAATTGAGCCATCTTTTTGAATATATGGTTCAAATAAATCTAAAGACCTATACACTTCCTTTGCAATCAATGGAATTCCATGGCGAATTAAATAAAGACAAAATGCTCTATACAAAAGTCCGGAATCTATAAAAGCATAATCAAGCTCAAGCGCTAGAGCCTGAGCAGTAGTAGTTTTACCTACTCCAGAATGACCTTCTATCACAATGATATTTTCAAAAATACTTTGAACCATAGGATAATATTAACAGATAAATAGTCCCATAACCATGGCATTAAGTATTATTGCTTTATACAACACCTACTTAATATGTACACAAAGTGATTGGGAAAGAAACCCAGAGAGGTCTATCAACGACCTCTTTTTTGCATCTATCAAACCTTTTTTCTTGTTATAATGACTCTCATGTATATTGACCAATTTCTTGATAGACACCCTAAAATTAAACTTTCACAAACGAGTCTTATGCTTTGTAAAATAGGGGAGAGAAAAATGATTAATAGTATTGACCCTCTACATGATAAACATCACATTGGCAGGTTATTAAAAAACCTTTCTGCTTTTCTTAAATACTATCCCAATCATAAAAAAATAAACTTTGAGGTGCTTCTTTTATCTATCTGTTGGCATGACACTTGGAAAGCAAAAAGGCAAACTATGAACCCTTTTAAGTTAGTTTACTACCAAGTTTATGAAGGCATTGGCTCAATGATTATCTTTAGTAAAAATACAATCAACCTCCTGCCTCAATCAATCATAGAAAAAGTAAACTATACAATTAGAAAACACTCTCAATTTCAGTTCTTTTCACTCACAACCCTAGAATCAAAAATTCTTAAAGATATAGATGACCTTGATATCTTAAATGCTAAAAGACTAAGACCACTATTAAGAAAAAGAAAAGAAATAAGCATTTTTACAAAAACATTTGGCAAATATTATATTAGCCACAAATCTAGTGAAAAATCTCTAAATGATATGGAATTTTCTTGGTCAAAGAAAAAAGCCGAGAGAATAAACAAAATAATAAATAAAATCTTATTACTTGTTTGATTCAACGTAAGACTCTCTACCAGAGCCTTTATAGTAACTTTTATAATCTTTAGACTGTTTTTTATAATAGTTCTGATGGTAATCTTCAGCCAGGTAAAATTCTACAGCTGGTAACACTTCCACTACAATTGGCTTGTCATATTTATCACTTTTTTTCATCTTATCTATAAACTCTTTTGCTAGATCTTCTTGCTGAGCATTATGAAAAAATATTGCTGTTTTATATTGAGTTCCCTTATCAGCAAACTGACCATCAGGATCTGTAGGATCAATAAACTTCCAATACATATCTACTAAATCTCTATACTGGGTGATAGCTGGATCATAAAATACCAAGGCTGCTTCTTTATGACCAGTTTGACCAGAAGAAATTTGTTTATAATTTGGATCTATTACAGTTCCTCCAGTATATCCAAGAACAACTGCTTCAACTCCTTCAATTGACTCTAAAGGTCCCTCCATACACCAAAAACAACCACCTGCAAAGGTTGCCATCTGCAAGCCTTCCTTACCTTGTAATGCTTGAAACTCCTGCTTTGCTTCTAAAAATTCGTCTACTGAAGATTCTTGAGTTTTTTTATTAGAAAATAAATTATTTAACATAATAGTGATTACAATAATTAGTATTGTTAAAAAGGCAATTTTTTTCATTACCTTTCTTTATACCAAAATAATAGATAATTACCTACTTGCTGATTGTTTTAATTACTACTACACTGAGTAGTAGATGCCTAACAATTCAATTAATTATTCACTCGGACCATTAGAAAAAGAAATCCTTAAAATATCTTGGACCTCAAAAATAGTCTGCGTCAGACACATTTTAGACCAACTCCCTAAAAATCTTAAACCAGCCTACACTACTGTTATGACTATCATGAATAGAATGGTGGACAAAGGTATTTTAAAAAAAGAAAAGCAAACAAAAACTTGTTACTATCAAACAACTCAAAACAAAAACGAATTTCTTGCCTCTTTAATTAAAAAACAAATCACTACTGTTATCAACCAATATGGAGCAGAGGTCCTCCCAATCCTACAACAGGAGATAAATCACCTTTCATAATATGTTTGATGGATCACAAGTTAACCTATTTATTGCTTTTCTTGGAGGAATTATTACTTTCTTTGCTTCATGTCTTCTGCCATTGGTACCAACCTATCTGGCTTACTTAGCAAGTATTGCAACCTCAAAACATGAACAGGAGACAAATAAGAGTATTTTCAAAAGACGAGTCTTTGTTAACGGAGTTATTTTTACTTTAGGCTTTATTTTTATCTTTGTTTTACTCGGAGCAACCACGCAAACTCTTGGTATTCTTCTTGCTCAATATAAACCTTTAATCAGAAAAGTTGCAGGAATAGCTTTTGTCATCATGGGACTTTTCATGCTTGATGTTATTAAAATTCAACAACTTTATCAAGAAAGGAAGTTTCAACTACCAAAGTTTTTAGAAAAATATAGAGAGATCCATTCCTTCTTTGTTGGAATGGCTTTTGGATTTGCTTGGACTCCATGTATTGGCCCAGTCTTAGCCGTTATTCTATTTTGGTCAGCTCAAGCCGATACTGTTTGGCAAGGAATGAGCCTCCTTCTTGCTTATGGGGTTGGCCTTGGAGTTCCTTTTATAGTAACTGCACTTTTCTTTGAAAGTATCTCTACAAAACTAGTTAAAACAAGAAAATTTGGTAGGATTCTCCACCATATTGCTGCTTTTGTAATTATCTTTATGGGAATTCTCCTTTTCTTAAATAAAATTGAAGTATTTAGTTATACTATCTTACAAATATTTAACTTAAATAGGTTTGCTGTATAAGACAGCATATATCTTTCTTTGCTACAATAAGGTTAATCTACTATTTTTTATTATTAAAACCTCTCTATGAAAAAAGTTTTTGTCGCTAATGAAGATTTTGGAACCATCATTCCAGATTTAAAAATTAATGGAAAAGAGGCACCTTATCCTGTTGTTAATGATAGGGCAGTGAGATCTACTGCCGGATTAATGCTTTTAGTTGGAACTATCACCTTCTTTATTACTTTTTACACACAAGATTTTACACTTTTTAGGTATGTAATTATCACCTTTTTTATAGACTTTTTATTAAAGTTTTTTAAAGGACCAAGTAAAAGTATTTATGGATTCTTTGGTAGAAAATTTGTTTCAAACCAAAAACCAGAATTTGTAGGAGCTATTCAAAAGAGATTTGCCTGGGGAATTGGCCTAGCGGTATCTTCAACCATTATGATACTTATATTTGGCATGAAGATGGAAAATAACATACCTCTCATCCTATGTGCTATTTGTCTTTTTATGATGTGGCTAGAATCAACTATGGGAATTTGTGTTGGCTGCCATATTTATAATTGGCTAATTAATATAGGATTAATCAAAAGACCTAAATTTCACCCCGCTTGTCCAGGAGGTGTTTGTGAAACTGATGATGTTGAGATGATAGAAATGCATTAAAACATTTTTTATATTTTGAAATTAAAAAGACCGCTCGTTAAGAGCGGTCTTTAATTTTCACTAAACTAGCTATTTAACCATTAAGGTACCAACCATTCCTAGCTCTCTATGACTTCCTACACTACAGTAGAATTCATATTCTTGACCACTAGCTCCTTCAGGAACAGTAAAAGTTACTGTCACACTATTACCATCTTTAACTTGCTCAGAAGCAACATCTAACTCGTCAATAACAAAGTCATGGAACCCACCAACATTCTCAACAGTAACAGTGAGTGTTTCACCTGCTTCAGCCTCAATGACATTTGGAGCATAATAGAATTCACCCATTTCCATAGAAATTTTTCTACCTTCTTCTTTCATCATTGCGTCATCAGTTTTCTCCATACCATCACTTGTCTCATCAACCATTACATCCCCTGTTTTTTCTGTAGTATCTTTAATCATTACTTCACCATTTTCTTTTACGGCAGCTTCTTTATTTAAACCCGGAATACATGCACTAAATAGTAATCCTGAAACTATTAATAGCGCAAAGTATGAAATTGATTTCTTCATATTTTTTATATACTTATTAACTAAAGTTAGTATAAAGGCATTTTTTAATAATGAAACTATATCAAAAAGGCTCTTTGCAAAACAAAGAGCCTTTAAATTTTAAATTAATAAGTTAACTTAAAGTTTTTTAATCTCAAACTCTGTACCACCTTCAGGATAATCAAATCTAACAGCAGCCGTCTTCTCACTAATATGATGAACTCTTAAAAAGAACTCTACAAATGGATCATCATATCCAGATGAACCAATATTTACTGCCAAAACTCCACGATCGACAGAGAATCCGCCAACGGCAATAACTCCAACAGTGCTTACTCCGTTAAGAATAACTTGAACTTTATCTCCTGCTTTAAAACCTTGCTTTTCTAAATCTGACAATCTCATTGTTGTCTTAATATTACCGAAACCATCAGTCCAAGCAATTAAGTTATTTGGAATATCTGGGATAGCATCTATATCCATTTTCTCAGAAAGAACAGACCTATCTTCATTAACAATTTTTGCTACTCTTTCAGGAAAGAAATCTCTTGACCTAAATTGTGAACCACTATTTGGACAGTCAATATTTCTGAACTCTTCAATTTGATCTTTCATAAAACCAAAAGCAAAAGCAGAATTAACATTAATGACTTCAACTCCATTTTTTAACTTTGCATATTTAATACCATGATCCATATTCGTCTTTGTAGCTTTTATAGAAGTTCTGCGCGGAGCAGCATTACCATAAACAACCATTCTGCCATTATAAGGAGCTAAAGCATATTGAGCTGTGACAAAACCAACAGCAATTGTGTCTAAAGAGGGAACAGAAGTATCATGAATTAATACTTGCTCAGGGTTTTCTAAAGTATTATGAAGTCTGGTATCAATTTCTCCAAATTCCATCCCACCACTAACATAATCGCAAACTACGTGTAAAAGAGTCTTATCTTTTTTCATATTAATTTTCTTTCTGCTTTTTATCTTTACTCTCATTAGAGCCTGTATATAAATAAAGCCAATAAATAGTGTTTAGGTAAATTATATAAGAAGCTACCTCAATTAAAGAAGGGTTACCATTAAATCCAAATAAATCTTTAAAAAGACCTCCAATAGAACCCTTTTCATGTAGGGCTGGATAAGGCTGACCTTCTTCAAATTTAGGATTAACATCCCAAACATGTTCAACAATAATAGGCACTACGTGGGCTTCTTGCAGTTCATGAACTCCATGTGCAAAAAGACCAGCTCCAAACATAATTAAGAAAGCACTGCTCCAAAAGAAAAACTGTTTCAAATTAAATCTAACTCCAGCTTTAAAAATTCCCATTCCAACTAAAATAGCACCAACAACTCCAGCTCCTGCTAATAAAAAATTATTCCCACCTGATAAACTACTAGCCTCCAAGAAGATAACAGTCTCTACACCTTCTCTTAATACAGAAAGAAAAACCAAAATAAATAAACCCCATTCTTGTCTTTTAGAAAAATGATGATCAACCTCGTTATGCAATGCCTTTGGATTCTGCTTTTGTTTCATCATCCAAACAACAATAGATGACACCATAACTGAAGCTATAATCATAGCTACTCCTTCAAAAATCTCCTCTGCAGCTCCTGTAAACCCACCCAAAAAAGTATTAAAAAGAAACGCTGTAATAATACTACCTATCACAGCAGCAAAAACTGCTAAATAAATAATATGATTGTAAACTTTACGATCTGTCTGGGAAAGATATGCAAGAATAATACCTACTATTAGAGAGGCCTCAAGGGTTTCTCTAAATGTAATTATAAAATCAGTCATCTTATCTTTATGGGTTGTTTATAACGAAGGGATTTTACCTAGAACAAGGCAAAAAGAACAGGAGCAAAATATTGAAAACTAATCAGCCTCCAATTACGGGGGTTGATTTTTATTTCTCAAAAGAATATATTCAATATATCGAATATGTATTCTCAAATATTTAAACTACACGCTAACACTCTCAAAGCTCTAGCCAACCCCAAAAGGCTAGAAATCATTAACTTACTTAGAGATCAAACTCTCAACGTCCAACAAATGAAAGAGATGTTAGATCTCCCTCAAGCTAATCTTAGCCAGCACCTATCAATCCTTAGAAAATATAATATTGTCACTACAAAAAGAGAGGGTAAAGAGATCTTTTATCATATTTCACATCCCAATTTTATCAGAGCAAGTGATTTAATTAGAGAAGTACTAATAGAAGAAGCTAAAGATAAAAAACTAGCCAAAGAACTTACCAAAGATATTGAAAAATTCCTCCCACTTGTCCATGACCCAGTTTGCCAAATGAGAGTCTCCCCAAAACTGGCCAGCTATGCGACTACATATAAAAATAATAATTATTTTTTCTGCGCCTCAGGTTGTCTAGAAAAATTCACCAAAGGACCAGAAAAATACTGTCATTAATATGTCAAAACAAAACCTTAAAGAAAAACAATTTTATGTTAGTGGAATGCACTGTGCTTCCTGTGAATTGTTAATAGAGAATGAACTTTTAGAAAAGAAAAATATTAAGTCTGTAGAAGTTTCTCAAAATGATGAATCAGTTTTAATTGAATTTACTGGTAAAGCCCCTAGTATTGGCAAACTAAATAAAATGTTTGAAAGAGATAACTATTTTTTCTCAAATGTTAAAGGAGAAAAAAGGCCAGGAGAAGAACCATATATAAAGATGGGGAATGATGGTGAAATTATTTGGAACTTTGCAAGGTTTGGTCGAATCTTACCTGCTCTGACAATTGTTGCCATTATCTTTGGTGCCTTCTTAAAATTTTCCCAATCAAGCATGGCTCAACTTAGTGTAAATGCAGAGTCATCACTCTGGGCTTTTGGTGTCTTTGGTGTTATCGCTGGATTCTCAACTTGTTCAGCCTTAGTTGGAGGAATTGTTCTTTCTATGTCAAAACAGTGGGCTAGTCTTTATAACACTAGTGCTTCATTAACCAACAAACTAAAACCACACTTACTATTTAATGGTGGAAGAATCATTGCTTATGGTTTATTTGGTATTTTACTTGGATCTCTTGGTGGAGCATTCCAAGTTTCTATAGAGTTTTCTGCTATTTTAATGATTCTTGTTTCTGTTCTTATGCTCTTTATGTCACTGCAGATGCTGGGGATCGGTTGGGCCAAAAGGTTTAGTTTTTCTGCACCAAAATTCATGACCCGTTCTATTGCTAATGAAAAAAACTTTTCAGGAAAATATATGCCAGCCCTAATGGGTGCAGGAACAGTTTTCTTACCTTGCGGATTTACAATAACAACACAAGGCCTAGCCTTACTTTCTGGTGACCCTATCAAGGGTGCATTGATCATGTTAGCTTTTGTCCTTGGAACCACTCCAATCCTCATGTTCATCGGCCTTTCTAGCTTAATGTTTAACCAAAAACCTCATATTACTAGAACTTTTTCACAAGTTGCAGGATTCCTTATCATTGCCTTTGCAATATTTAATACAAATGCAGCCCTTAATGTTTTAGGCTTACCAAATTTATCTAGCTATTTCATTAGCGCTGGTGAAACTGGACAAGTAAGTCAAAAAGGAAATAAACAAATTATTGAAATGTCTGCTACTGCTGGAGGGTATGAACCTAACTCATTCCAAATTAAAGCTGGAGTACCAGTAGAGTGGAGAATCACCGGTAATGGAGCAAGTGGTTGTACCAATGCTGTTATTGCTCGAGACCTATTTAATGGACAAATAAAAATTATAGAAGGTCAAACAGTTACCCAAGAATTTATTGCCCCAACACGCCCAGGTAAATATAGATTCAGTTGTTGGATGGGTATGGCTCCAGGTATTATAGAAGTAGTGCAATAAAAATTGAACAATCAACTTAATTAACTAAAAACAAAGATATAAAAATTATGGCAAAAAAAACATCTCTCCAAATAACAGGTATGCACTGTGCTTCCTGTTCCACTTTGATTGAACGAAGCTTGAGTAAGAAAAAAGGTGTTTCTACTGCCAATGTTAACTATGCGAATAACAAAGCCCAAATTTCTTATGATGAAGACATCGTTTCAGAAAAAGATCTGATGGATACTATTACTAAGCAAGGCTATGGAGCAATTAGTGAAAATAAAAAGGTGAATCACAATGGTAAGCATGAAGATGAACATGAAAGTGGAGAACATGACCACAATTCTGTCTCTATAAACCCACAAGAAACTTATCTAAAAACAGTTAAAAGAACCTTTGTTCTTTCTGTAATTTTTGGTCTTCCACTATTTTATATCTCCATGGGTCAAATGATGGGATTCCCTCAGCCCAACATTAACTTTTTAACTAACATTACTATCCAGTTTGTTTTGACCACTATTATTATGTACGTCAACAAACCTATTTATATCTCTGGCCTTAAAAAACTAATTGCTAGAAATCCGAATATGGATTCTCTAATTGAGACAGGTACTTTAGCCGCATACTTTTATTCTTTAGTCATTTTCTTCAGATTACTTAACAATCCTGCAGAAGCTTCTATGGAACATGTCTACTTTGAAAGTGCTGGTTTAATTCTGGTCTTTATTTCTCTAGGTAAATATTTAGAAGAACTGACCAAAGGTAGAACTAGCCAAGCAATAAAGAAACTAATCGGACTTCAAGCTAAAACTGCTTTGGTAATAAAAGGAGACCTTGAAATAGTGACTCCAATTGAAAAACTGGTTGTAGGTGACATCATCAAAATAAAACCAGGGGGGAAAATCCCTACTGATGGAGAAATTATAGATGGCCATTCAACCATTGATGAAAAAATGCTTACAGGTGAAAGTATGCCTGTAGAAAAGAAAAAAGGTGAGATGGTCATTGGTGCCACAATAAACAAAACAGGCATGATTAAGATCAAAGCCGTTAAGGTTGGTGAAGATACAATGTTGTCTCAAATTGTAAAGACAGTTGAAGAAGCAATTGGTTCCAAAGCACCTATCCAATTACTTGCAGATAGGGTCAGCTTCTACTTTGTCCCAGGTGTCTTTATTATAGCTATCGCTACCTTTATCATCTGGATGTTACTTGGACAGTCATTCGTCTTTGCCCTAACTGCTTTTGTCTCTGTCCTCATTATCGCTTGCCCTTGTTCTCTTGGGCTAGCTACACCTACTGCAGTAATGATGGGAACAGGTCTTGCTGCGCAACATGGAATTCTGATGAAAAATTCCAAAGCTTTAGAAACAGCCAATAAGATAGATGTCTTTGTCTTTGATAAAACTGGAACTTTGACAGTAGGTGAACCTGAAGTTACTGATGTCATTGCTATTGAAGCTGATGAGAAAGCAGTCCTGGGTATTGCTGCCAGTATTGAGCAACACTCAGAGCATCCATTGGCAGAAGCTGTTGTCCAGTCAGCTAAAAATAAAAAAATAAAACTTAAAGACACTACAAAGTTTGAAAACCTAGCCGGACAAGGTGTAACTGCAAAATTGAACAATAAGACTCTTCTTCTAGGAAATAGATCCATGATGAATGACAATAAAATTAAATTTGATAAATATGAAGAGCAGATAATGAAGTTAGAAAATGAAGGCAAAACTACCGTTATCCTTGCTAGTGATAAAAAAATCATTGGACTAATTGCCATTGCTGATGTCATGAAAAAAGAAACCCCAGAAGCTATTGCTAAACTCAAAAAGATGGGCAAACAAGTCTGGATGTTAACGGGTGATAATAAAAGAGTAGCAGAGGCTATTGCCAAAGATCTTCACTTAGATGGCCTCCTTAGTGATGTTCTCCCTCACCAAAAGGCTGAAAAAATTAAACAACTTCAAGAAAAAGAAGGTAGAGTGGCAATGGTTGGCGATGGGATCAATGACGCTCCTGCGCTAGCTCAATCTGATCTTGGAATAGCTATGGCTTCAGGAACAGATATCGCTATGGAAACAGGGGATATAGTCCTAATTAAAAATAATCTCAACAGCGTTATTAATGCTATTGATATTAGCCAGTACTCTTTAAATAAAATTAAACAAAACTTATTTTGGGCATTTTTCTATAACTCTATAGGAATCCCAATTGCAGCTGGTGTACTTTACCCATTCATTGGAATACTGCTCAATCCTGCAGTAGCAGCCCTAGCAATGGCTTTCTCATCTGTTAGTGTTGTCACTAATAGTTTGACCATGAAATTCTATAAAACAAAATAATTCTTGCCATATTACCCTTAGGATGAGTATAGTGTTATATATGAAATTACTCGTCATCGAAAAAGGAAAAAAATTACAAGATAAAAATGTCTTATTTAAATTGATTGGAACTATGATGATTTGGTCAGCAATTGTCCCTATTATCATTATGGATATCTATTCTATTCTTTATCAAGAAATCTACTTTACTATCCAAGGAATACCTAAAATAAAAAGAAGTAAGTATTTAAACTTTGATAGATGGAACCTCTCTAAGCTTAGTATTGGTCAAAAACTCAGTTGTATTTACTGTGGTTATGCAAATGGCATAGCAGCCTGGTTTAAGGCTCTAGTAAACCAAACAGAAACATATAGCTGTGCCATAAAACATCAGTATGAAGTTCCTGGGCAAGATCATCAAACAAACTTTGCTGAATATAAAGAATATTTATAAAAAAAGACCTCAAAAAAGGTCTATAAATACAGAACGAGGGTGCTTTAGAAGGCACCCCCGTTAGGTTTGAGTTTGGAAATCTGAGTTGTATGCGATATTAGCCCCAAATAAGCATTGAGACGAATAACAAAAGCATAACAACTACACCCGTAGCAGTCGCCATATCGAAGCTCAACTGAATCCGACAAAGCCATTCTTCGCCCGGTAAGGACTTGAATGAATTCATCAGGCTTCCGCCAACGCTGAAACGACGTACAACTTCACCAATGATGGTCGGGATTACAATGACGAAGATCGCCACTAGAATTACCAACCAGATCACAGGATTCATTGTCAAAGCTACAACTGCAATTGCAAATAGGGTGAAGACCGCACCAGCAATAACAATGTACCAGTCGTGTAACCGAATGATCTCGACTACCTGATACAAAGCTGCTATTACCAGAGGCAGTGCCCAGAACCACAAGTGACCAGAAGCTAAAAGCATACCAGCCGCTGCGGCGTTGAACGCTACCAAGGGGGTGAAATCATACGAACCGCTATGAGCTGCACTGCGCGCAAGCATAAACCCTACTGAATAAGCCAAAGCCATCCAGACAAGATTCAATTGCTGCATACCCAGATACATCACAGTTAAAGCAACCACCAATTTCAGAATATCTGACCACTCAGTCTTGTCCCTGAAGGTACGAACAATAGACTCAATCACTCCAACAACGGCTATGAACGCGCTGAGGTAAAGGAGAATGTTCAATACGAGGGCGTAGTAAATCCCGGCTTCGCTAGTAGCTTCGGCGGAATATACGGCACTGAATGTAGACATCTTTTCGTTGAGCAGGAAGAAACCAGCGACCAAAACCCCACTCATGATGGGGAAGATGCTGCTTTCCAGCCAAGCGAACCAACTGACAGGTGAAAACCAATTTCCGATACTCACTGGACTCATCGTTTGATTCTCTAACATTGTTAACACTCCTTGATTGAGATCCAGATAAGGATCATCTAAAAGATAGGCAAAATGATTTGAAACATGACCGTGCCAATAGGACATACAAAAAATTCTAAAAAATAAAAATCTTTGTATGTCCCACTAACAGGATAAATAAGAACAGTAAGTAATTTTAATGTGCTTCCTTTTTCTACACAGCAATTGCGTATTAAAGGAAACCTTATTATAACACTTTGATATAGTTATGTCAATACTATGGGATTAAAAGAAATAGGCAATTAGCCAGGTAAAGATTATATTTTTACCCCTGATTTTTGCAATAATGGGACAATTACCTCTAGAGGTAAACCATGGGTAAAACTAGTAAAAGAACCTTCAATACTATCTACTAAAGCCATACCCTCATGATAAGCAGGAGAAAATGCTGCAGACCAGTTTTTGACTGGATTACTAGCTACATAATGCTTGATAAAATCAGGGGATAACCTTCTAAATTTAGTAACTGTTTCTGCCACCCCAGACTCATTAATATTAGCCTGAGTATCAAGATAACAAAACCCTGAATAAGCCACAGATTGATCTCCAGCCAGATCTGTAATCATTACTTCTGCCTCATCTAAATCTCTTGGTTTTTCCAGAGCTTTACCATCCTTAACTACATAAGTATCAGCAGCAATAATAATAGAGTTAGGGTGAGACTTAGCTACTTCCTCAGCTTTAGCTCTAGCGATGTTTTCTGCTCTGGATACAAGATCATCGTAAGCCACAGCCTTCTCATCAATATCAGCCGGAATAATCTCAAACTCTAAACCAAGAGTTTCAAAAAGTAGTCTACGTTGTTTAGAACCAGAAGCTAAAATAATTCTTTTCATATAAATATTAGTTCTTCTCCCAATACTCTACAAAATAATCACAAACTTCTTTAATACCATCTTCTAAACTAACTTTAGCTTCCCAAGACAGGGCTTTCTTTGCTTTACTTGCATCTGCATACAAAAGAAGTGGATCGCCAGGTCTTGGGTCAAAATGTTTTACATTAGCCTTCTTATCCATAGCTTTTTCTACAGCATGGACAATATCAAGTACTGAAGCAGGATCTTCAGCAGAAAGATTCATATAGTGATACTTCTCTGGTTCATTTTCAGCTAATTTAATTGCTTTAAGGTGAGCATCTACAATATCTCTGACATGGACATAATCACGCTTGTGCTCTCCAGAACCCCAGATAGTTACCTCTTTATCATCATAAATCTGCTTGATAAAACGAGGCATAGCATGAGTTTCTGGCTCATGATGTTCTCCTGGGCCATAAAGATTAAAGTATCTGAGAGCAATACCAGTGAAGCCATGAGCTCCAACATATGAAGAGAGTAGAGCCTCCATAGCCAACTTGGTCATACCATAAGGATTGACTGGCATAGTTCTATCATCTTCCTTGATAGGAACATTAATCGGTTCACCATAAACAGCTGCACTAGAGGAAAAAATAAAGGTCTTAATACCATTTTGTCTCATAGCCTCAAGTACACTTAAAGTCCCGTCAATGTTGTAATCAATATACTTTTGAGGCTTTTCTACAGACTCACCAGCTTCAATCAAACTAGCCAGGTGAAAAACCATATCAGCATCTTTAATTTCCTCAAGCATTTTTTCTTGATCTCTAACATCAGCTATGACAGTCTCAAACTCTTTGTTTTCTCTTAAGTCAATATTTTTGACCTGAAACCCTGCTTTATCCAAAGCTCTAAGTAAATGATGACCCAAGAAACCTGACCCACCTGTGACAATAATCTTTTTTATTTCCATATGTTTCCTCAATATATACTTATTTTTGTAACGATATAATTCTGATTCTACCAGATGATAGGTGGGGCAGACATAGGAGCAATTATTAAGGTAAAATGAAACTAATGAACTTACTTAGAAAAACAGTTTTCACACTGGTTATTTTTGTTGTATTGGCTCTGCTAGTCACTACCCCTGTCAGAGCTCAGGAAAGAAATTTCTCCGTTAATCTTGATACCTCTTACAATGTCTCTTCAGATGGGAATACTAAAGTCTCACATCACTTTAAGATTAAAAACCTTAATCCAACTCTTTTTATCAAACAATATGGCTTGAAACTTAGCTCAAGTAAAATTGAAAACGTTGTTACCAGGGATAATACAGGAGAAGAAATATCTACTGAGACAGTCACAACCAATAATCAAACTAGCATTGGCATTACTTTTCCTGATCAGGTAGTAGGCCAAAGCAAAGCTAGAGACTTTACCATTACTTATAACAATCCAGATGTCGCTATTATCAGTGGCCAAGTTTTAGAAATATCTATCCCTCAGCAATCTAACCCAGATGAATTTGACCAGCATAAAGTAAGTGTTATTACACCCTTATCATATGGCCTCCCTACCAGAGCTAGACCTCAATCATTTACCACCAACCTTACCTCTGACTCTAAAAGTATTCTAACAACCTTCAAAGATCTTCATGGAGAAAGTGCCTCTTTACTCTTTGGTAGTACTCAAATATTTGACATGAGAATTAGATATTCCCTAGAAAATCCCACTAACACAGCTCAAATCACTCAGGTAGCATTACCTCCAGACACCCCTTATCAGAAAGTAAATTATAAAACTCTTGAGCCTATCCCAAGTGAAATTTACCCTGACGATGATGGTAATTGGATAGCTACCTACAGGTTAGAGCCAAATAGTGCCACCATCGTAAATGCTAATGTTCTAATAAAAATTACTTTAACGCCTGACGAAACTATCCCTTTTTCACTCCCAGACAATAATCTCGTTAATTCACAAAGATACTGGCCTACAGAGCATAAAAATATTCAAGAACTAAGTGCTGGGTTTTCATCTCTCAAAGATGCTTATGATTACGTTGTCAGTTCTTTAGAGTATGACTTCAACAACATAGATAGTGAAGTAGAAAGACTTGGTGCTCTAGGGGCTTTAGAAAACCCAAATGGTGCTTTATGCCAAGAATTCTCTGATCTTTTTATCACCCTGGCTAGATCTCAAGGCATTCCAGCTCGTAGAATCACGGGCTATGCTTACACACAAAACGAGGTTTTAAGGCCTCTTAGTTTTGTAGAAGATATTCTCCACGCCTGGCCAGAATATTTTGATAGTGAAAAAAATGCCTGGATCCCTGTTGATCCAACCTGGGAAAATACCTCTGGTGGAGTAGACTACTTTAACCAATTTGACCTCAACCACATTACTTTTGCTATCAATGGTCAATCTAGTCGACTGCCATACCCAGCAGGATCATATAAGTTAGAAGGTGAAGAACAAACAAAAGATATTGAAGTTGGCTTTTCTAACCAATTCCTCAGTGTTTCTCCAGACTTAGAATTTAAAATTGTTGATAAAAACTTTCTTGGTTGGCCCATCCCAGGAACAAGTAATATATATATTTTCAACAGAACTGGTCAGGCTCACTACAACCTTAACTTAAGCCTACTGACTGAAAATAGTCAAACTATGCTTACACTACCAAATGACTATCAAATAAATTCAATCCTACCTTTTGAGAAAAAAGAAGTTAAAATAAATGCTTATGCAGAAGGCTTTTTCTGGCCTAAGCAAGAAAATATAAATATTAGTTATTATGAACTCTCAGAAAACATCAACGTCACAGTTGTCCCAGTTGCCTTCAGACAGTTTGAAAACCCTCTCTTCACCCTTGGAGTGGGCGCAGGATTTGTCACACTTGCCCTCATCTCCGGGAGTGTACTGGTTTTTATCGGAAAATGGCAAAGTTCTTTACGTAGGGAAAGCAAAGAACCTCAGGAATAGGGTTCGTTCTTATACCCAGGTAAAGCGTTTAAACAACAGAATTAAGCAACTGTCTACAACTGCTACTACACTTAAATTCCAAATTCTAGAAAGTGAACTGGAAGCATTATTAGTTGAAGCAGAACTCATCAGAACTCACCAGCCTAAGTACAATATCTTACTCAAGGATGACAAAACTCCTTTATATATTCACATCACAAAAGAAGACTTTCCTCGTGTTCTAACCTTAAGAAAAAAAGAAGTAATGAGAAAAAAGCCTCAGGGAACAATTCTAGGACCATTCCCAAGTGCTTATAAAACTAAAGAAGTTTTAAAACTGGTAAGAAAAATATTCAAATGGTGTAAAAACCCTCAAGGCGGAAAAGCTTGCTTTTATTATCATATTGATCTCTGCTCCGGAGCTTGCGTAGGAGAAATTAGCTCTCCAGATTATAAGGAAAATATAAAAAATCTTCTCTTATTCCTAAAGGGCAAGAAAAAAACAGTTATCAAACAAATAAAAGAAGAAATGGTGAATTTCTCTAAAAATGAAAAGTTTGAAAAAGCTCAAATTAGGAAAGAACAAATTGACCTAATTGAAGAAGTAACAAAGAAAAAACTAAGTCCCAATCTAACGCTACCTCAGCTTCAACTTACTAGAACATTAGAAGGACTTACTTATTTACAAAAAATTCTTAGTGACTACTCGGCAATTCCTAAAGAATGGCCCTTAACTACTATTGAAGGTTATGACGTTAGCAATATTCAAGGAACCAACCCAACTGTTTCTTTAGTTACCTTTACTGACGGTCAACCTGATAAAAGTAAATATAAGATTTTTAATATTAAAAACCTTAATACTCCCAACGACTATGCCATGATGAAAGAGGCTTTAATCCGTAGACAAAATCACCCAGAGTGGGGAAAACCAGATTTAATCATGGTTGATGGGGGAAAGGGGCAAGTGAGAGCTACACTAGGCATTTTACATTGGCAAATACCAGTTATTGGATTGGTAAAAAACCCTGATAGGATAGTCATTCCATTGATTGATAAAGAAAATAAAGCAAGTAAGGGGAAACAAAAAATTGACTATAAAATAATTAGACTGGATAGTGGCCACCCCACCCTTAATATCTTGCAACAAATAAGAGATGAGTCTCACCGCTTTGCTCAAAAACAACACAAAAAACTTCGTACTAAAGAAATGTTTAAATAAATTAAAAAGCGTGAGTGGCAATCCCTGCTGAGTTCAAATTAGGGGCAGTAGCAAGATTAGTTAACTGAGAAGTTTCAAACTTAAAGCCTTGATGCCAAGTTTCATACTTCTTAATAATTCCTCCCAGTTCTGGTTGACCATATTCTTTTACAAATTCTCCAAAAATTTCAGTCTTCTCACTACCATATCTTTTTAATGATTCTGTAATTTGTTCTACGGTTTTAAATTTAGGTGTTTTTGAATGAAATTTTGCTGAATAAGTTACCAACCTCTGAACTGGTGTAACTGGGAAATAATCTCCCTCAGGAAGTTGGAGACCAAATTTAACAATATCTGCACTGGTAATACCTACCCCTGCGTGAACATGTGCAGACTGAATAACATCAACACTAAAACCTTCCTGTTTTAAAATCCAAGCTCCTGCTAAAGTATGTTGTACATAGGGCTTATTAAATGGTGGCTGATTTGTTAACCATTCATACCCATCACAAACATAAACTCCAATATCATGGAGTAAAGCTGCCTGTACAACCACTCCAGGATGGTATTCTGCATTGCTTAACTTATTTTTCTCAATAAGTTGAAGGCAAATGTCAGCAACAATATTACAATGGGTCCAAACTAAGTCAAGAATTAACTCAGATGATGCATATTTTTTATGCAGGTTAAACTCAGTTAGATAAGCATCTTGATTGACAAAACTTTTCACTAAATCTAGTTTAGCACAACAGAATAGACACCAGTATTAGGCAAACTATAAAGGTCTTTTTATGACTTTTTAGATGTTTTTAAATTTACCATCAAATGACCACTAAAGAGTACAAAACCAATTGAGAAAGTAATTAAAGAATTATATAAATCAGTTACTTTTCTAACTTGTCTTTCTTCAGCCAAATTGGCTTCACATTCTTCAACAGCCTTCTTATTTTGCATTTTAACTTCTTCACTTTCTTCCACGTCTTCCATCATTGCACCAGGTTTTCCAATTGGCATAGCCCGAGGAGCACCTTCTAGATAATCACATCTTTGTTCATAACCACCCAAAGGGTATTTAGGAAGTAGTTTAGATTTATAGAAATTTTGACCAAAGCCATAAGTACCAGTCGTCATCATGATCAAACCTACTCCCATAAAGAAGAAGAGATAAATTCTCATGATTAAATTTTTATTTGAAGAAGATTTTTTGTCTTTCATATTAAGGAAAATTATAAACTAAATGAAAAGTTTTTTCCTTAAAGAAGCTATTAAACAAGAAAGCCCCCAGGTATGAACCGAGGGACTGTCTGTCGTACTAAGTGAAGAGTGTATATTGGGGAGAGCTATTCCCCGTTGTTGTCGAACTGGTTGGGGATACTTGTTGTATCTGCCGGATTGTGACCTTCTCCAAGAACATCGACTCGTGACGCGAACATCGGCCACATCAGACGTGTCTTGTTGAACGAAACTTGCGCGTCAATCAGTTGATCTCGCGCATAGCTAATACGATTGAACGTACCAGCAGTCTCATCCATGAGAGATACCTGCACAGGTGTTAGGTCATATTCAGGCATAGCTTCAGCCAAAGCATCTATCGCAATATTTGCATCACCTACCGCTGCCATTGCGGCATCCATGTCACCAACTTCTTGGGCGGCAAGGATATCATTATGTGACGCTGCAATTGTGTCTACCAAGTCTTGCCGATCATCATAGGCAAACAAGACTTGACTCTGAAGCTGAGCTAACTTCTCTGCACCGGAGTCAATCTGGTTCCACACGTTACCCGTGCGACCAGCGATATCTTCCTGAGCTGAGTTAATACTGAAATACCCCATGAGTAGATATAGTGCTACTACACCTACTCCTGCTAAAATCCAATTACCTTTGTTCTGCATACTTATGTTTCTCCTTGCTATCGGGAAGCGCCGCCACCACGGCCGCCGCCTCCACCACCGATTGAACTTGCACCAATGCTAAGCAACAGTAATGTGAGCTGGAAACCAGTCAAACCACCATCGATTAACACCAGAACCACGACCACAATGACAATCAGCAAGATTAACATTGGATCCATTGGTTCCTTTTCTGGGTATTGCTCCCAAGTTGTCGTACCACCTCGTAACCCTTCATAAGCAGTTACAAAGCTTACTAGCCCTTCTTCCCAATCTCCGTCAGCCCTCAACGGGACATAGGTTGCATCCAACATCCGCCCTACACGAGCATCGTTGAAATCACCTTCTAACCCAGAGCCAACAGCTACGCCAATTGCCGGTTCATTTCCGTCACCGCCTTCTTTATCTACAAAGATGACAATGACTAAACCGTCATTACGACTTGAGTCACCAATGCCATTTTCGTTCATGACTTCGGTTCCAAACAAGACAGGTTCACTTGCCAGATTGCTAAAGACACCTATGACTGTTTGCCAGCCCTGGTCATCCAAGCTTTCAAGCATAGCTTCCAATTGACGCTCATATTCGTCACTCAACTGGTCGGTCACATCAATGACATAACCAGTGTCTGTGTCAAAATGAGGGATATCGGGGTCATCTAAAGCCGATCCGGTGTTTCCACCATCACAAGCTGATAAGATGAATACGACTGAGAGCAGCGCCAGTAAAACTACATAACGCTTTCTCACTGAGATTTTGCCTTTCCACTCTTCACTTTTTAATGTGCAAAGCCCATTGTTACATCAGACCTCACGCATAAGGAGCAATTATATCTTATTTTCCCCCAGAGTCAAAGCTTATGGGACTAAAAGTGATTTTAGTTTTACTGAAACCTAGGTTATAATTACCCCAAGTCAACAATCCCGTGTAGTGAAGTGGCATCACAACTGTCTCTGAATCAGTTATCCTAGGTTCGAACCCTGGCACGGGATCCACTTTCTAAACCAGATTTCTTATTTAAAATTAATTTAAGAAAAATCGTATGCGAATAATAGCTCATCGAGGAATATCTGGAAGTAATCCAGAAAACACTCTACTTTCTTTTACAAAAACTATTGAGCTTGGCATTAACTCTGTAGAACTTGATGTTCACGCCACAAGAGATGGCTCATTAGTAGTTATTCATGACAAAACTTTAGATAGAACAACAAATGGGAATGGTCCTGTTATTGAAAAAACATTAAATGAATTGAAAACACTTAATGCTGGGGGAGGCCAACAAATTCCAACACTGCAGGAAGTCTTAAATCTATTTGATAAAAAAACGTTAATAAATATTGAAATCAAGGGAGAAAATACTCTAGATTTACTCGTAAAAATAATAACAGACTATGTTGAAACAAAAAAACTCTCATATGACAATTTTTTTATTTCTTCTTTTGACCAACAACAATTAGTTAATTTTAAAAAATTATTACCACAAATTAAATTGGGAGTTTTAATAAGAAAAGACACTATATTCTCATGGGAGGAAATCTTAAAATTAAAACCCTATTCTATTAATCATAGTATGGAAGCTGTTACAGTAGAGTTTATTAAAAAAGCACATAACTATGGATTAAAAGTATTTGTTTACACCGTAAATGAACTTGAAGACATGATAAGAATGCAAAACTTAGGAGTAGATGGAATATTCAGTGATTACCCTGAAAGGGCAGTAGATATAAAGTCTCAACATATCCAAAGTAATTAAATGAAAAATACTTTCAAATTCAAAGGAAAGCTCTGGTTATATCCTGGAAAAGCCGGGTGGGTCTTTGTTAATGTTCCGACTAAAGTTACCCAAGAAATTGATTACTTTCACTCACATAATAAAAGAGGTTTTGGCTCACTACCTGTCAAAGTTATGGTAGGCAGTACTCAATGGAAAACCTCTATCTTTCCAGATAAAAAAAACAAAGCATATATACTCCCAATTAAAAAAGCAGTAAGAGAAGAAGAAGGAATATCTATTGGAGACAATGTTTCTTTTGAGATTAGAATAAATTCATAGTTTCTCCATTACATTGATTAAAGGGTATATTTTGATATAATGCTAACTTCAGTTTAAAGAAGGTTTAGTGAGGTGCAGAAGTGGCAAGATTTGAGTCAATGATTAACAATCGGGCTTTGCTAAATGTTCCTTTCCCTGCAAATTTAGGACAACTACTGATGCAGTCAGAAGGGTTCATGTTTGGCGGAGCTAAAGAAGAAGATAAACACAAGGATGATAACGTTCCTATCTACAACATCACCGATGAAGTAGTAGGACATATTACCTACCAACGCTTAGACGGTGGTAAAGTAAATGTCATCATTGTAGATGCAGATAACAGTCAGGGTGACATTCTCACTGTGGCAGCTTTCAAAGCGATGGGAGAAGCAGCCTAATCAATAACAACGAACCCCGTATCATTAGGGGTTCGTTTTTTATTTGTTATCTTAAATAGTTATATTTTACTATTCAGGGACATCTAACTTCCCAATAGCATATTCAGGTAAAAGAGACTTAGCATAGTCAGAATGCTCTGGATCATTTTCATACCTAAAGGTAGCATCAGTTCCACAATCCTTTGCCATTGCATCTCCTCCAGGATGCTTATCATCAGCTAAATAAGGGGTAAAGTCATAAACTATACCGCTAATAGCCTGCCAACAATCATCCTTAGTCTTATGCGCCTTAAGGTCTTCAAGAGTATAACTAACGCTTGGTACAGGCTTAGATTCCTCTATAGCAGGTTCTTTTTTAGGAAGACATGCGGAGAATAGTAACCCAGAACCAAGCAGAACTATTGTTAATGCAATTATATTTTTATATTTCATATCTTTAGTGAGTAACTGCTGCTTCCTTAGCTGGGATTCCAACAGGTATCATATAAAACAGATCTTCTTGGGCAGGAATATCTAAAATTTCTTGCATTAATGGTTGATTAAAACCTCCTGAAACTACAGTTCCAAGACCAAGACTTTCAACTTGTAAATATACATTTTGACCAGCATGACCAGCTTCTAAAACAACATTCTCATCATGTTCTGTACCATCAAAAGCTTCTGTCATTGCAGAATAATCACCGGAAAGAATAAATGCTACCGGAGCTTTTTTATTTTGTCCTTGAACTGCGGCTTCGTCAAACTGAGCTGGAACGGCGTCCATGACTTGCATTAATGAATGAGTAGCAACATCAAAGTGGTAAACACCTGTTTCTAAACCATCAACATTCTTTGCCACAACTGTTACTTGTAAAGGATATGCTCCTTTTGCAGATGGAACTGTTCTTCCTCCCCAATCAGCAGTTTGTCCTTGAATAGCCCAAAGAATTTGAGAAACATCATCAAGTTCTATAGCATCTTCTGTGTAAGCTCTTTTTGATCTTCTCTCTTGCATTGCTCTCTCAACTGACATTCTGCTATCTTTTTTTGGTTTAGGAAGTTCAACTGCATCTCCAATATAGGATCTTTCTTCCATAACTACAGGAGCTTCACTTACAAATAATTTATCTACATCAACATAATTACCTAGCATAAAACCTACGGCAATAAAAAAAACAGCCATAAAAGCCATTTGTGAGGTAAACATTTGTTTGGGGTTATTTTTCTTTGACATATAAATAATACTAACAAGTCTCAGAGAAGTTAGCAATATATACGATTGCGTATTTTAAATTGATCATAAAAGATTTGCATGATAAACTCTCTACAATGTTGGGAAGTTTCAGAAGGGAGAAATGCCGATGAGGCAACTTAACAATAACACTCTGAGCTAGCTATCCGACATAGGGCGTTAGTGAACTTGAGATAGTTCACTAGTTCAGGCAGGCCATATTCCTGTGAACACAACTAAAGATGATATGTATGGGTATCATCTTTTCAACTTTATTTATCACTTTTAAAAACTAATTCTTGTCAAAAATAGTATTAGTATGTTATTGTTAGTATTATTTATATATAAATGAGTAACAAACAAAAACACCTTGAATTCATCCAAACAATTATTTCTCGCATGGGAAACAACCTTTTTATGCTCAAAGGTTGGACTATAACTCTAATTATTGCCCTATTCACATTATCAGCTAAAGATAGCAATACCTCATACATAATATTTTCATTTTTAGTAATCTTTATTTTCTGGATACTAGATGGATACTTTCTTTCAAGAGAAAAATGTTTTAGAAGCTTGTACAACCATGTAAGAAAGAAAAAAGAAGAAAAAATAGATTTTTCTATGGATTATTCTAAGTTCGAAAAAAACGGAAATACTTGGGTTAAATCAATTTTTTCTAAGACACTAATAATTTTCTATGGAATATTGTTAACTGCTACAATACTAGTTGCAATTTTTTCTAATATAAAGGGCATAAATTTTATTATTAATTTAAAAAATTCTAGTCCTACTCAACCCTTTATGAACAATTCAGATTTAAAAAAATGTCACTATAATAATATTAATGAAAGGAATTATGGCAAGAAAAGTTTTTTTTAGTTTTAAATACAAAGATGTATCTAGGGCTATGGTAGTCAGAAATAGCTGGGTAACACAGAGCAAAGAAGCATCTGGTTTTATCGACGCAGCTGATTTTGAAGTAGTCAAAGAAAAGGGAAACCAAGCAATAAAAGATTGGATAGATGATCAATTAAAAGGAACCTCCGTTACTGTTGTTCTAGTTGGAGAAAAAACATGTGATAGTAAGTGGGTTAAGTATGAAATAGAAAAAAGTATTGAAAGAGGAAATGGCTTACTTGGAATAGATATAAGTAAAATAAAAGACCTTCAAGGAAACACTTCTTCTAGATGTGGACAGATTCCAAAAAACTATAACTTCTACCTATGGAATAACCATGACGGCTACAATAATATGGGAGAATGGATTGAAGAAGCTGCTGTAGACGCTGGGAAATAATAAAAATAGATCACTCTTTTAACTCCCACACTTGTAAGCATGGAGCACTATCTGGTCTACAATACTCTTCTAGTAACTCACTATTCTCAAACCCACTTAGTTCCATCCTATGTGAGTTAACAACAAGTAACATTCTATCAAAGTCTTTAGCACGGGTAAGGAACTTCTCTGTAACTTCCTTTACAGGATATCCAATTCCTTCCACATAAATATTAGAAACATCAGACCTATGCATATACATTAAAATTGCATCAGGTAATGTTCCAAAATAACCTTCTGTAGCCACGGCAATCTTCTCAGTTTGTGCCATCTCTTCAATCAAAACTACTGCTTCTTTTATGCCATGGCCAGATGACCACTCATGAAGATACTGAACTTTATCTGCACTTACAAAAGGTGTCTTATCTGCGTCAAAAATTGATTGATACATGTATACACCAGAAGCAGCCACGATATTCGCAAACATTAAAATTAAAATTAATTGTCCACCCAGTTTTTTATATACATTTTTTTGTTTTGCTAAATGAAGATAAAAATTCTCAAAAGATAAGGTGGCAGAAAGAGTGAAAAACAAACTAGCTGACATTAAATATCTTGGATAAACAACTTTGCCCATTATCATTATTGGAAAAAGAAATATTAAACCAAGTAGTAATAACAAATGATGTGTCTTTTTATTTCTTGGAGAAAACAGTGCTGCAATAACCAGAGCCATCAAAGGCATAGTTAAATAGTTCGCAAAGTAATTAAAATAGTTAGGGAAACTAATAATAGTCTCTTTCCATGCTCCATCTAATACTTCACTAAGTGGATAAAGAAAATCTCCACCACGTGAGAAGAGTTGTCCAAAAGCAGGATGAAGTTTAAGAAGGACAAATAAGAAAAGTCCTATCACTACTCCTACCCCAACTTTAAGAGAAGCTACAAACCACTTCTTAAAATTTAATTTATCTGTAAATAAGACAGATAAACCTAAAGCTGGAACAAATAAAATAGCAGGAAGTTTTGTCAGCATTGCTAAGCCAAAACTAACTCCGGTAAATAATGTCCATTTAATATCCTCTTTCGTAAACTTCAACAACTTACTTAGATTATTTTTTCCTTGTCCTAATTTAATCGCTCCACCCATTGCTAATGATAACCAAAGAGTCATCATCCCATCCATTAATGCCATCCTATGGTGGAAGTACCAAAAAGGTAATATTGCAGTCAAAAACATACCTAAGTACTGAGTCTTTTTCTTTCCTCCCAGTAACTTTATTAACCAACCCATGGCAAAAACTTGTCCAAGCCCAACTAAAACAGAAACTAACCTAGCTGCAAATAATTGATCTGAAAATAAATATTGGAAAGGAAGTAATGACCAAATAAAGATAGGTGTCTTCCCATCATTAAGAGGGAAGAGTGCATAACGAGCAGGCTCGTCCATGATCAGTTGTGCCCATCTTACATATATAGACTCATCAGCAAAAACTGGGAGTGCGGTTAATCCCATCAAATGAGAGACAAGATAAAAAGCAACAATAGCAATAACAACCCAACAAAATTTTTTCATTACTTCTAGTTTACCATTAAGTGATTACTTAATCTCTTCCTTACCCATATATGGTTGAAGAACCTCAGGAACTCTAATTGAGCCTTCAGCTGTTTGATAATTCTCAATAATTGCAGCTAACATTCTTGGAGAAGCAGCCATTGTATTATTCAAGGTATAAACGTACTTCAAGCTACCATCTTTTGCTTGATATCTAATATTAAGTCTTCTAGATTGAAAGTCATTAAAATAACTAGCAGAGTGGGTCTCACGATACTTATCTTGTGATGGGAACCATGTCTCAATATCATATTTCTTTCTTTGACCTGCCCCCATATCACCAGTACACATAGCTAAAACTTGGTAACTAAGACCTAAGTCAGTGAGTAATTGCTCACTAAGACCAGCCATCTTATCATGCCACTTTCTAGTTTCCTCTTCATCAGCCACAGTGTAAACAACTTGTTCTACTTTATTAAATTGGTGAACTCTAACTATCCCAGCAGTATCTTTACCATGAGCACCAATCTCTCTTCTGAAACATGGGCTAACTCCAGCAATCTGAATAGGAAGATCCTTTTCTGTCAGAGTTTCTCCCATATGATAGGCAGTCAATGCCACTTCTGCAGTACCTGTAAGTATTTGATCATCTTGTGTCTTGTAGTGATCCTCAGCTCCCCATGGGAAATATCCAGTCCCAACCATTGCTTCTTTATTGACCATTACTGGTACAGTCATCGGAGTGAAGCCTTCTTTTACCAAAATATCCATCGCATAACGAAGTAAAGCCTGTTCAAGTAAGAAACCATCACCTTTTAAATAATATGCTCTAAATCCAGCAATTCTAACGGCTCTCTTAGTATCTAAGATACCTAAGTTCTCCATCAATTCATGATGAGGTAGAGGATTAAAGTCAAAATCTGGCTTATCACCAACTGTTCTAATAACTTCATTACCACTTTCATCAGAACCGACTGGAGTATCTGCGGCTGGAACATTAGGAACTTGAAGCATTAAATCTAAATACTGTTCTTCTAGATCTTTAAGGCTTGGCTCTATTTCTTTAAGCTGTGTTTTAACTTCTTTACCATGAGCTACCAAATCAACGTCAGGTTTTCCACCTCCATGAACTTGTTCCTTAATCTTCTTGGCATTAGAGTTACTCTCTGCTCTAAGTTTTTCTACCTCAATTAATAACTCTCTTCTCTTCTTATCTACATTAATTAATTGATCTATAATCTTGTCATCTAAGTTTTTATTTATACAAGCTGTTTTTACAACTTCTACATTTTCACGAATAAATTGAATATCTAACATTTTTCTCCTTTATATCTTCATACATAACTATATATGAAAGTATTACTTTTATTTTAACTATATAAATACAAAAAATCCTCTCACAAACACCACAACTGATGTTTATAAGAGGACCTTCATTAGGCGGTACCACCTCGTATTTACTTATTCCTGCTATTACGGGCTTACCCGGCTTAGTTATTACCCTAAGCAACTTGGTGAGGGCTAATCACCTTGACGTCTTTATTAACTATATTCTATCACACCTTTATTTAACTTCTCATAATCCTCTAAAGTTCCTACATCGTGATAGTAACCATCTTTAATCTGATATGCAAAAGTAGGTATTTTACCAATTAGATAGGGGACTATGGATCCTGGTGAGTCTAAGTTATTATTGGGATCACTGGCATATTCCTTTATTAAGGGTAAAACTTCTTTTGGATATATATAAATAGGGACTGATTGCAGTGTAGACTTGGGCTCTATTGGTTTCTCTTCAAAACTAACCAGTTTATCCCCGTCAAGCTCTGCACAGCCAAGCTTTTCTTTAATTACTTCTTTATCCCCGGCATCATAAACAACATTCACAAAGCCACGATTTTTTTTATAAAAGTCAAGCAATTTATTAAAATCTAAGGAAACTAAAGTATCAGAAGGCAAAACCAGAATATCATCGTCCATCCCTACCTTTTCTAACATCAAAACTAAGTCACCAATCGCTCCTAGACGATTATTTTCCACACTCACCCCATTGCGAAACACCGACCATTTTTTGAGTATTGCGCTCTCCTCAAAAAATTTAATAAAATGAGGATAACAAACATCATTAGTAACCAAAAATAAATCCTGAAAATTATGGATATTGTTTATTTTTTTTAAAATTACCGAAATTATCTCTTTACCTTTTATCTTCAAAAGACCCTTTGGAAAATTATTTGTAAGTGGTTTTAGCCTGGTGGAAAATCCGGCTGCTAAGATAATTACCTTCATAAAAACTAGTATACACGACTGTGGATAACCATAAATACGCTATAAATAATTATAGGATATTGGCAAGGGTTGGAAATTGTTGCTAACAATGTATGTAATAGATAAAGCTTGACAGACTAAGCCTTTACTCGAGGTAGGTCAAACCATACATGAGTATGATACCTATCATAAAAACAATAAAAGATAATATAGCCTTAGGCATATTTTCTTCTTTTCTAATCTCTGGAAGAAGATCAGAAGCGGCAATGTAAATGAAACCTCCCGCTGCAATTGGCAACATATATGAAGCTAAGTTATCAACTCTACCAGATAAAGAGTAGGCAAGTAGAGCACCTACCAAAGCTGTCAATGATGTTAAGAAATTAAAAAAGAAAGCTCTTTTCTTACTAAAACCTGCTTTAATCAAAACCCCAAAGTCACCAATTTCTTGTGGCAACTCATGCATAGCAATTGCAACACTAGTTATAATACCCAACCTAATGTCTGTCACGAAGGCAGAAGCAATAATCATCCCATCCATAAAGTTATGAATACCATCTCCAATCAAATTCATATATCCAAAACTATGAACTTTACAGTCATCATGGTGACAGTGACGCCAGTGTAATACTCTTTCTACAATATAGAAAAAAATAAAAGAAAAAAGAACAATCATAAAAAGTTGATCTGATTCCATTGTTTCACTAGCTTCTGGCAAAAGGTGGAGAAAGGTCCCACCCATTAGGGTACCTGCAGATAAGGAAATAAGCAGCATGACTATCTTATGAACAAACTTACGATTAGCAAACATAAAAATAAGACCAACCATTGAAAGCAAGCTAATCAAAAAAGTACTAATGATAATATAGATTAAAGTCATAGTTGTATTATAAACTAACTGGCAAGTATTATTCTAAGTCTTCTTCAATAATAATATCTCTAGCTAATAATTGAGCCGAGTACTCTAATAATCCTGTCTTTAAGTTCAATTTATAAATAGATTCTGAATAAACTTCTTGGTTCTTTTTCAATCTAAGCCAATCTGCTGTTCCGTTATAACTCATTTCTAAAGTAAGGGTAAGATAATCACCGGAAGATTTCTTTTTAATATTCTGAATATCTTCTTCTTCATGTCTTAAAGAAATTAAATATTTAATATAAGTAATCATTTCTTCTTCTGACCAATCTTCCAAAACCATATGTCCTAACTCATACTCTGGAATAAAGCCATCTTCTTCTATAGAAATAATAGGAATAATCCTTCCACCTGGATCAAACACTTCACACTTATGAATTCTCATTACATCTACATAAGGACCAGCCGTAGTAGGGTACTCATAATAAAAATCTTCTTCTCTTTCTCCTAAGTTATCTCTATATGCTCCTTGAAGCCTTTTTTCCTTTATCCACTGTTCTTCACCAACATGAGCAGGCCTTATCTCCATAACCTGACTATTTTTTACACTCACATATTCAGAATAAAGATCTCTAGCTTGCTCAATATCAATTGCACAAAACTGTTGTCTTTTCTCTATATGATAAATTCGTTCTGGTTCTTCATATAAAACATTTTCTTCACTTAAAGACAGCTTATCTTCATCAATTTCTAACTCTTCTATATCCTTTTCCATTACTATCTCTTCACCATCATCCAACTCAGAATTTGGAACCTCTTGTGTATACATTCTAATAAAAACACTAATTATGACCAAAAGAATAAAAAGACCAAATAAAATCAAACCTATCTTAGAAGGAGGAATTTTCTTTTCTGGTTTAACTGGTATACCAAAATCCTCTTCAATATTAACCTGATCTAAATGATCCTCTGATAATCTACTTTTCCCAGGTCTAGGGGGACGAATTAATTCCATATTAATCTATTTTAACTTTTTTTCTTATACAAAACCATCCATACAGCAAAGAAGAATAAGTCAATTAATACATTAAAAAATGCTAAACCAGCTCTGACCAACAGGTAATTTACCTCAAAAGGTAACTGATCAACTAGAATCATCATCAATTCAGAGACTGGGTAATGAATAATTAAACTAACTAGAATAATTGCTAGAGAAATTTTCAAGTTCTTCTTTAAAAAATCAATACTTATTTTAAGTGACTCTAATACACCTTTTTTTGTTTTTACCAAAACTACAACAAACAAGTGAAAGAGTGAAAAATAAACTGTAGCTAAAGGCAAGAAAATGGCCATCCTCACAATAGAAGGATCTAGTAATGGTAATAATGAAATTACTACCGAAGATAAAACAAAGAAAAGGCTGCCTAAAAATATTAAAAATAAATTAACTATAAAAAGCTTTTTAAAGTAATAAAAAAGTAACTTAGGAGTCTGATTATATTGAGGCTGTTTCTTTCTATCTAAAGAGTCCAAAAACTCTACTTTTAATCCCGGTAATCCTATTACTACAAGGTTAATAATCAGAATAAAAAGCTTGCTTACTCCTGAGGGTAAGAAGTTTGTAATAAATAAGTCCAAAAGAATAAAAATATAGAAAAAAAGCCACAAAAGAGGAGCATTAAAAACTAATTTAAAACTTTTTTTTAGAATGTCAGTTATTTCTTTTTGTAATCTCATAAATTCATTATAGACCATAAGCTCGGTTTTGCTTACAATGGGAATATGTCTAAGAAGAAAAAGAGGAAGCAATCAAAGAATAGATCTTTGAAGGAATTTTTGTTTCAATCTTTTTATATAAAACAACAACAGGAATTCTATGAAACTCACTGTAGTACGAAGTTTTGGATCCCTATCCTTATTTTTGTTATCTTAATCTTCCTCGGCTTAATTATCTTACAATCTCTTTATATTTATTACGGACCTGTTTACTGATCTACCCAGTAATCTTATTCCACCAAAAAACTTATATTGTTAAGCACAATAATTAAATAAAATAGGTTTGTGACAAGTAAAACCATCTCTGCCGATCTAGAATTACCATATTTTTTACTTATCTTATCAAGGACAAACAAAGCCATAGCTATATAAACAGCTTTAGTGGCTATCATTAAAGCATCACTTTCTACAATGTCTTGAGCAAAAGGATTGCCTTCTATCCCACCTTTATTTAAACTTAACCTTGTAGAAATAATATCTGCGGCATTCAAAAAAACTAAAGACATTACACTAACTAAATAGCGATGAGAAGATCTCTCTGACAAAGAAAGTCTTTCTTGCTTATTCTTCTTTATTTTTTCCATCTTAACCAGGTATTATAAACTATCTCTATATCAAACTATAAAAAAACGCCTTATCCTAAGATAAGACGTTTATTTTTTTACTTAAAAATTAGTTTATTCAACGAATGTTAAAGCTGTACCAACTTTATCTGCACGACCTGTTCTACCGATACGGTGGATATAGTCCTCACGAGATTCTGGCAGATCATAGTTAATAACGTGTGTAACGTCATCAATATCTAACCCACGAGCGATCACGTCAGTAGCGATTAAAGCTTGTACTTGGTCATTTCTAAATTGCTTTAAAGCTCTTTGTCTTTGACCTTGAGATTTATTACCATGAATAGCATTAACTTTAAGACCTCTGTCTAAAAGTTCTTTAGTAATTCTTTCAGCACCTCTTTTGGTACGTCCGAATACTAAAACTTTATCAAAATTTTCTGTTCTTAAAAGGTCATGTAAAACGTCAATCTTTGATCTGCCTTTAATTTTAACAATTTCTTGTTGAACGTTTGCAGATGTATCACCAGTCTTAACTGAGATTGAGATTGGGTCTACTAAGAAACCTCTCATGATTTGTCTTACTCTGTCAGTCATAGTGGCAGAGAAGAATAATGATTGTCTATCACGTGGTAAGGCATCAATGATTTCTCTAATTTCGTGCACAAAGCCCATATCTAACATACGGTCTACTTCGTCTAAAACGATATTAGTGAATTCATGAAATTTAAGTTTTCCTCTTTGATTAAGGTCCTTGATTCTTCCTGGAGTTCCTATTACGAAATGTTGTCCTCTTCTTAAAGAATCTATTTGACGACCTATTGAAGAACCTCCAATAACAAGAGTTGAGAAAACTCTCATGCCTTCTGAAAATGATCTTAATTCATCCTTAACTTGAAGAGCGAGCTCTCTAGTAGGGGCAATAATTAATACCTTTTCATTACTGTTGTTAATAACTTTATCAAGTAAAGGGATTAAGAAGGCAGCTGTTTTACCAGTACCTGTATTTGCAATTCCAACAACGTCTCTTCCTTCAATAATATGAGGGATGATTTGATCTTGGATTGGAGTAGGGGTTTCATAACCTCTACTAGCAATATTTTCCTTTAAGTGATCAGAAATATCAAAATCATTAAATTGATGGGTTGCTTGATATTCCTCTTTCTCTATAATTTCTGGTTTGTTTAATCCAGCTTGAATAATCATTCTTGATGGATCAAAAGTAGCTTGGTTGAAGCCTCCACGACCTCCACGGCCACGGTTACCACCACCACGATTACGATTACCAAAACTAGAACCACCACGAGAAGAAAAACTTCTTCCACCACCGGAGTTTCTAGAACGGAAATTAGAGCCTCCGCTGCGGCTATTAGAACGAGAAAATGAGCGATTTGAATTTCGCATAAATACTTCTTTCTTTAAATAAATAACGTAGGTTAAAGACAAGAAGCAGATACGATTAAGGGAAATGTGTATATTCTTAAAATAAGATTCGTGCTTAAACCCAGGTTGAGAGATATAGTTATCAATCAACAGGATGAGAGTATAGCATAAAACAAAACAAAGATCAAGTTATAGGATAAAAGAGATCAAATTATAGCAATCAATAACAATATAAATACTTGAGCTATATTGATAATATTTTGTTCTTTTTAATCAAAAATATCCCTATATTAGTTAATTTGATAATGAGATTCGATAATCCCAGAAGAATAATTATTTGTGTTTGTTAAATTAAGTTTTAGAGAAAGTCCATCAGACCCAAACAAAGATATGCCTTTACCCAATAAAACTGGCATAGTAAATAAGATAATTTCATCAATTAAAGACTCTTTAAGAAACTGCTGTACGACATTAGCACCACCAATTAACCAGACATTCTTCTTTGACTGTTTTTTTGCTTTTGAAACTAACTCTTTCAAATCTCCACTATAAAACTCAATATCAGATCCTTTTGGTTTCTCTAATTTTTTATGAGTAAGCACAAAAGATTTTCCACTATAGGGGTAGGAAATATCAAAACCTAATACTTGCTTGTATGTTTTAGATCCCTGAATATTTACATCAATATTTTTAATGAAATTAGTATAGCCAAGGTCATCTCCTGTGTTATTAAAATCATCTAACCAAGCTACACTCCCATCAGGTGTAGAAATATATCCATCTAAGCTTTGAGCAATATATAAAATTATTTTAGGCATATGAAAAAGTATAACAAAAGAAAAGAATTCTAACTTACCTATTTATATAGAGTAATATATTTGAAATTGATGGCGCTGTTGGACTATGCTAGAAACTACTTATCGCATTAAAGCCAACTAAAAAAAACACTGGATAGACTTGTAATCTATCCAGCACTAACTGAGATTGATGTGAATCACTCACTTTTATGATAAAAAGCGGGTGACCAACCTTCTTCAAGGGTTGGATGTTTCACCGATAATCGATCTACTTCATTAAAAAGCAAATCTATTACCTCATCGGAAATATCCTCCCAAGGGGTGTCCAATCCCACCATAAGTTGATTAGTGCGCTTGTTTACCCTAGTTGAAAGAATATGAACTTCCTCAACCTGAGTACGCGTAAATGAAACAACGGACTTTGCCACAATGCTTCTCCTTATCACTATCAAACTTTTACACCATTTACTGGCGTGGATAGGGATTATATCAATAAAGAGGGAAATAAACAATAATATAGGATAGTAAGGGCAATATTAGATTATATTAAAACTTTTTTTTATTTAAAAATCACTATCTATTCGCTCACTCATTACTTTAACGAGGTGAGAGTTTTTCCATTGACTTGAGTTATAAAGAATTCCAGGGTTATCATTTAAAATATGATTAAAATAATACTTAGAAGGTGGAAATACTTTATCCATTTTTATTAATTCTTGTAAAGGAATCCATTTTGACTCTCCCTCATGATTAGAAACCACTTTTTGACGAGATGGAATAGTAGCTCTAAAAAGATACTCCATCCAAACCTCATTACGATCAATGTGATTATGAAAGGCCAAAACTTTTAATTTTATATCTTGGGGGTAAATATCTACGCCAGCCTCTTCTTTAACTTCTCTAATCGCTGTTGTTAAAACATCTTCTCCTTCGTCTACATGTCCACCAGGTCCAATCCAAAATCCTGGAAATTTTTTCTTATCCTCAGCTCGCTTATGCATTAAGACCTTACCATCATGAATGATGTATGTCTCACAAGCTACAATTAGCTGACCAAGTTCGTGAAGTCTTTTAGGTTTTTTATTACTCATAATTACTTTTTATTTATTAACTCCAACAAAAATGGAAACTCTTTATATTCTTCCCCATAAGTTCCAATACTAAAATGAGCCTGATCCTTTTTGACAATTAACTCAGCACCTAACTTTTGAGATAAATACTCAGCATGTTCTAAAGGGCAATAAGGATCATTATCAGAATGAATGAAAATTATTCTCTTAGCTCTTTGTTTTATATATTCAAAATTAAATGGATCTTCAAAAATTTCTTCTAAATCTTTTTGACCTAGAGAATCTCTAAATGCTCCAACTAAAATGCAAGTATCTACAACAGTCTTCTCAGGGAGAGCTTGTAGAAGGCCTAAGATAGCCATTGCTCCTGATGAATGCCCGATTAAATAGCTTTCTTCATTGAAATCCCAATCTTTATTTTCTAATAAAAACTTACTATATCTTTTTAAATTAGGAACATTAGCTCCTGGTAGATCAGGAACCCAAACTTTCCAACTGTCATCCTCAAGTCTTTCTTTTAGCCAAGGAAACCAGTTATGGTCTGATTTACCATTTGTACCATGAAGGATAAGTGCGTTTTTCATAACTAAATTATACCAACAAAAAAAGTCGTCATGTTTTAGATAAATAGAGTGGGGAATAGATTGATATAGAGTAATATATTTGAAATTGATGCCCGACTAGGACTCGAACCTAGATTGACGGCTTCAAAGGCCGCTGTCCTGCCATTAGACGATCGGGCAATCTCTTACGGAGAGGTATATTCTACCAGATTAAGGACGTTTGAAAAAGAATCTCTTTAAATTACCACTTACCAGCTGTAATAAAGAACAATCATTGAAACAATTAAGGTCATCAAAAGTAATAACCCAACAATAGAAACGCAACGGTTTCTACTAAGAAACACATTCTTATTTTTTTTACTTTCCACTTTAAGAGGAGCTTCACTCTTACACCCATACCTGCCATCATGAAAAACAGAAACTAGAAGGGGGATAAAAAGAAGAGGTGCAATAATAGCGAGTGGATTAATATAACCCTCTAGACCTCTTGAGTTTCTAATAAGGAGAGTGCCAATCAAAAGAATCAAAACAACTATAGAACCTGCTCCACAACCTTTTAAGAAGCGCACTTTATTTTTCATTAACTTAATAATAAAGCATTTTCAATTGAGGTGGAATAGGAACATTTAAAAAACACCTTGATATCAACTAACTATTTGACCAAATAAAAAACTTTTTTTTATTATTCTTATCCCTACATAACTTAGAAAATAGATTCCTATACTAAAAATCGGAATAAAAATATAACTAGGAAAATAAATTAAATTAAACCCAGCCCTAAGAAATAACATATGAATAAAATAGATACCAAAACTTGCTCGGCTTAGATTTGTAATAATTAGAATGCTTTTTTTATTTAACTTCTTTTTATATATATCGCTGAAACTCCTTAAAGACATAAAACCAAAGATAGAAAGTAGAACTACTGGCCAAGTATTGTAGTGATAATAAGCAGCAACAAAACCATTATTTGGTACAGATAACTGGTAAGTTAATACTGAAATTAATAACCAACTAAAAAGTAACCCTAAGCTAGAAAAAACAAATAGTTGCTTTGATATTTTTACCTTAGTTAATACATATCCTAGGATAAAATAAAACGAATATTCAAAATAAAGAGGGAAGGGGATTCCAGTAGTTAATAAAACCCCCATGACAAGAAGGTAAATAACAAAGAAATATTTATTAAATTTCTTTATTAAATAATTAAAAAATGGAGTGACTAAATATAAACCAAGTAAAACTGGTAATATCCAAAACCCCGACCAAAAAGTCCCCACAATTAATCTTTTAACTGAACTTACCTCATTGCCTTGCAACATATTAACTACTCCAAAGATAAAACCCCAGAACATCCAAGGCTTTAATAACCTTGATAGCCTCTTTGAATAAAAAGTTTTAATTGAATCTTCTTTACCAAGTAATAAGGAACCACTAAGCATAATAAAAAGTGGGACACACATCCGGGAAAATGAATCAATCAGGTTTGCTCCCCACCAGCTAAATTGTGATTGCTCATGCCATAAGGGTACATAGAGGGCAGAAATATGAAGAACTACCATCAAAAAAATAGCAACTACTCTAATTAAATCTGGCCATAATAGTCTTTTATTCACCCTCATATTTTCAATCAATTATTCTAAACTTTCCAACCCAAAAATAAAATAAGCCCATAATATCTGTTTTTACTATATAATACATATCAAGTAGGCATAATGCTTACTGCCGGAATAGGAATTACGGCACAAAAAATTTCTAAGCACATTAACAGGAGATTACAGATGGTTATCATTCGTGGTTCTGATCCATCCAGACGCCTAGACCTCTTGCTGATCAATTGCCCAGTAAGGGACTATGGTAATCGCGCTAAAGACGCATACGAAGTCCTACCTCCAATTGGACTTGGTATTATCGCAACCTATGCACAACATGCTGGCTTTAATGTCGGTATGATCGATGCCGAAAGCGAAGGTTACACCGTTGCTCAAATAGTTGACACAATTAACAAAGTGTCACCAGACTTTGTGGGAATAAATATTCTTACCCCAACTAGAAGCGTTGCTCTGGCTATTGCTGAGAAACTTAACCAAAGTATTACTTTACTGGTTGGTGGAGCACATGCTACAGCTCTACCAGAGAAAACAACTCGTGAGTTCACCTTGCTACACCAAAACACAATCCTCTTTGTCTCTGAGGCAGAAGTGGCTGTCAGCCACATATTGCTTGGAAATAAAAGGGAAGAAATAGCTGGTGTCTGCTGGATTGAAGGAAATGACTTTAAATTTACCTGCGGCTCTTTACAGGTAAATGACTTAAATCTAGCCCCTCCAATCAATCGTGAATTCTTCGCCAATGATCCTGCTATTGATAGTAAGACTGGCTGGATCGAAGCTCGTATATTAGGCTCTCGTGGTTGTCCCTTTACCTGCACCTACTGTGCTGGATCAAGAACAACAATGGGAACTTCCGTTCGTAAAACTAGTGGAGCTCTGATTGCTCAGGAAATTGCTCAGCTCCAACAAGAATATGGAGTAGAGTCAATTCGATTCATTGATGATCTGATGATTATCTCTGAAAAACGAGTCCGAGAAATCATGGATGCATTAGCCAAACTGGGTGTTTCAATAAAATGGGATGCCACCGGCAGAGCCAACATCATGTCTCACTTTGACCCACTATTCTATGACTACATGGTTCAACATGGTCTTCATGAAGTTGCTATCGGAATTGAATCTGGAAGTGATCGCTTACGGGATAAAATCCATAAGCAAGTAACTGAAGAAGAAATCTGGGCAACAGTCAAAGCTTTGGTCGAACGTGGCGTAAAAGTCAAAGGATACCTAATAGTAGGCATTCCTGGTGAGACTGCTGATGAAACCGCCCAAACTCTAGAACTTGCCCGTCGTCTCATGGAATATGGCGAAGGCATGGTCCGAGCTAGTATCTTTCTCTTTAGACCATACCCTGGCACAGAAGAGTGGAATAAGCTCATCGCCAGTGGATGGACAGAAGATAAGCTACTAGAAATGGGAGCATCTGGAACTGGTGAACGAGCCAAGTTTACCGTAACCACCAATCATCAATACGCAGAGCTTTCACCAGAAGTTCTCAACCAAATGATTGCTGATTACACCAAACAACAAACCCTGTATATCCAATCCCAAGGATAAAAGTGCTACAAAATAAATAAGGGGCCCTATACAAAACATCGTATAGGGCCTTTTTGTATCTATTGATGATAAAATATATCTATGATCAGCCCATTTGCAAAAAAAGTATATAAACTCCTTAGAACTGTTCCTAAGGGAAAAGTAACTACTTATAAAGAACTAGCTAATGCTATGGATTCCAAAGCCTTTAGAGCTATTGGACAAGTAATGAGAAGTAACCCGGATGCCCCTAATACACCTTGTCATAGGGTAGTATCAGCTAATGGGACCTTAGGTGGTTTTATGGGAGCAAAGAGTGGACCTAAAGTACTAAAAAAAATTAGATTACTTAAAAAAGAGGGTACTCTTGTTCATGGTAATAGAGTAGTGGACTTTAATAAGAAATTATACCGGTTCCAAAACCCAAACAGATAATAACTTAAAGATATAAAAAAACACCCAAATGGATGTTAATTTAAAAAGTGGGCGATACAGGATTCGAACCTGTGACCTTTCGGATGTAAACCGAGCGCTCTAACCAACTGAGCTAATCGCCCTAATATTCTTTACTATGTGCCCAAGAGAGGACTTGAACCTCCACGGCTTGCGCCATACGCCCCTCAAGCGTACGTGTCTACCAATTTCACCACCTGGGCATATAAAGAACAGTCTTTAGAAAAGACAATGTTGTATTTTACCACAACTTACTTCAAGAACTCCTGGAGTGTTTTAGCTGAGTTATACATCTTTACTACTTCCTCTTCAGATAATGAAGCCATCAGTTGTCTTTCTACACCATTTTTTCCAATTACACAGGGAATACTAAGAGCTACTTCATTAAGACCATAGTAATCATTCAAAGGTACAGATACAGGTAAAACCGTCTCTTCATCTCTAAGGATAGCATTCATAATCTCGACTACAGCAGCAGCGATAGCATAATATGTAGCTCCTTTGGCTTCGATAATCTTGTAGGCAGCATTTCTTGCTTGATCATATGCTTCAAGAGCATATCCCATTGAGAAATTCTTTAATTCTGTAATATTTTGTCCTCCCACACTTGCAGAAGAAATAACAGGGAAAGAACTGTCCCCATGCTCACCTAAAATATAGGCATGGATACTGCCTGGATTAACCTTAAGTTTTTCTGAGAGGTGTGTTCTAAACCTTGCAGTGTCTAAAATAGTTCCAGAACCAAATATTTGTCCTGGATTTGCTTTCTTGGCTATCTTATTTGCCTTATATGTCAAAATATCTACTGGATTAGAAACAATTAACACAACAGCATCCGGAGCATACTTCATCACCTTTGGAATAATAGCTTCAATTATCTTGCTATTTTTATTTACCAAGTCTAATCTTGTCTCACCTGGCTTTTGAGCAGCTCCTGCAGTAACCACAACAAACCGGCAGCCTTCAAGATCTTTATAATTATCTGTCGGAATAATCTCAGCACTCTCAAGAAAAGGAAGAGCATGCTCAAGATCAAGAGCTTCACCCTCTGCTTTCTTCTTATCCCTAGATAATAAAACTAATTGATTAGGTGCACCGTTAAATAACATAGCAAAAGCGGTAGTTACTCCGACATTACCTAAGCCAATTATTCCTACCTTAATTGAACCACTCATAAATCTCCTTAAATTAAATAAATTTCTATCTCAACTATAACAAAGTTTGTGGTTATAATGCATCTACTATGCTAAATTCACTCAGGCTTGAGATAGATGAAATAGATGAAAAACTCATCTGCTTATTAGCTAAAAGAATCCAAATTGCAAAATCAATTGGAGCACATAAGAAAGATAAAGGCTTAAAACCCTTAGATGAAAAGCGTTGGACAAAGGTTTTAAAAAGTAGAATTAAAATAGGGAAGAAGCACGACTTAAGTGAAGAATTCACCACAAATGTGTGGGAAGCAATCCATCAAGGATCACTTAAAGTACAAAAATCCTGATACAATTCTTGTTTTCTCTCAAGTTTAAGATACAATAGTAGAGTTCTTTTAAACAAGTTATGCCAAGCTAGCCAAGGTGGTTACGGCGCATGTCTGAAAAACATGAGATTCAGGTTCGATTCCTGAGCTTGGCACATTATTTACCTATAAAGGTCATAATTAAATGCTTAACAATTAAAGCTGCAGCTTTTAGGCCTTCTAGGCCATAGATAGTTGCTTGCTTTAAAGCATTTGCAATACTTTTACCAGTAGAAGCATTAAAGTCAGTTTGTTTTATTTGGTAAGGATTTGACATAATTATAAGTGATTATAAAATAGATAGGTAAATTAGAACAGATTAAAATGCGAGAATAGCTCAGCTGGCTAGAGCGCTTCCTTGCCAAGGAAGAGGTCGCGGGTTCGAATCCCGTTTCTCGCTCACTAGAGTATATATATTACTAAGATCTATCTAATGATCTCATAGTCAACATCACGATCATGATGACTAATTGGTAACCCACCAGATATAATTTTATCCATCTGAGTTCTTCTCAATGCTAGTGAAAATAATTTTACAATAAACTTTTCATCACCAATCTGCCTATCATCAATCTCTACACTAATCCTACTTATTGCAGCTGCAACCAAAGGAAATTGTCCTAAAAAATCACCAAGCCTAACTTGAAGATCTATAGCTTCTTGTTCTAATTCTACTTTAGATACCATCTTTCTCCTTTAATTTCCAAAAATACCTCTATATCTCTCGGCCTTAGAAAACTTCTTATAAAATCCTTCTACAATTAAATCTGCTGCAGCATCTAGGCTCATATATGAAGTACTAAGAACCATATCATAGTAACTAGCTCTTTTAATATCTTTCTTGAAATATTTCTTGACAAAATCTACTCTGTCTTTTTCTGTTTTTGAAATCATATCCTTGGCTTCACTCGCAGTAAGATTCTCATACTTCACTGCTCTAATCCTTCTGATTGATAGTGGAGCTGTAATCCTGGCATGGAAACCTTTGGAGTCTGGAGTGATAAAGTTTGCCCCCCTGCCCAAAATAACTACTTTGCCTTTATAAGCATAAGCCAAAATAACTTTGCTAAGCTCAGTAATATATTTATAATCACTGATATATTCTTTATTAAATGTTGAGTGAATAAGATCTTGAATAGAGGTCCTCGCTTTTTCATCAATAGTTTGGATAATTTCTTTTCTTTTCTTGGTTGACTTAGCTAACTCATCAATAATCTGTTGATCAACAAACTCAAAACCTAATTTCTGAGCTACTTTCATAGCTATATGAGCACCACCACTCCCAGGTTCACGACCAACAGTAATGAAAGGAGTAGAAAAGAGACTTTCAGGGATAGATCCATTAGAAAAAGCTGCATTCTTACGAACACCAGAGAGCTTCATCATTTTATTTATAATGGGGTAATAATGGAGAGACATGGCTAATTATAGCTGTTTTCATAGCAAAACTCCATGCTTATGAGATACATATGATCATCTGTGATAGTGTTTTATTCAAACTTATCTGGAAATAACTCCCTAAGAGAAATGGACTTAGTATCGCGATCAGAATAAATCATGTCTTGCTTATCAATTGGCCACTCTACTGCAATATCCTTATCGAATAAATTAATAGCCTGGTCACCATCTTTACTTCTAGTAGCATAGAGATCATCTACTAAATATAAATAATCTGCAGGACCATCAAGAACTAAGAAACCATTTGCAATCCCTTTGGTAACGTATATAGCCCCATTTAGAGCTTCATCACCAGTTCCTAGAATAAACTGCTCTGTTAACCCAAAAGTAGGGGAATCAGGTCTAATATCAACCAATACACTAAGAACTCTACCACCTGTAATAGTAATTAACTTATTCCAGTCTTCTGCATGAAAACCTCTGACAACATTCTGTAATGATCTTGAGTGGTTAACTTGCTTTGTGACAAACTTTGTACCAGTAATTTCCTCAATCTCTGGAATACGAGCTACTTCACTGTAGGAACCACGATTATCTGGATAGGTATGATGGGGCAAAAAGTATAAACCATCAATCGATGTTTTATATATGTCCTGGGCAATTTTTAAGGTATTTTCAGGTTGGTATGTCTGCATAGCTAAATGTATTTTATAATATAGCTGGTGATAATCAAAAACAAAAATCAAAAACGAGAATATTTAGAAGCTTGTAAGATCTCAGTAACGATCCTCAAAGCAGTTTATGATGCCATAAAAATTGGCATTTCTCCAATTGAATTAGACCAACTAGCTGGAAAACTTTGTGAAGAAAAAGGTGTCAAACCAAGCTTTTTTGACGTACCTGGAAAAAAGGGTATATATGGATACAATTCATGTATTCAAGTCAATGATGTAGCTGTACATGGTATTCCTGATGCAAAATACACCATTCAAGATGGAGACCTCGTTACAGTGGATTTTGGCATTATTTACAAAGGATATTACACAGATCACTGTGTCAGTGTTGGAATTGGAGATGTAAGTGAAGAAAATAGAAAACTTTTACAAGTGGGTAGAGAATCTGTTTTAAAAGCTACTAAACAAGCTTTAACTGGTAATTACACTGGTGACATTGGTTATACATTAGAACATCAAGCCCAAAAGCATAACTACAATACTCTCAAAGAATATATCGGTCATGGCATAGGCAATAGCCTTCATGATGAGCCCGAAATTCCAGCCTTTGGCAACAAAGGAGAAGGAGACAAATTAAATAAAGGTGAAGTTATTTGTATTGAGTCACAAGTGGTAGCAGGAGAACCAAGAGTAAAAACAGATGCAGATGGTTGGACCACTAGAACTAGAGATGGTAAAAATGCCGTTATGTTTGAATATATGGTAATGGTAGATAACACCAAGCCATTAATAATGACTCCAACTCAAGATTGGCCTTTAGTTAAATAAACTCAAAAAATAAAAAAAGTACTACTTCTTCTTTTCTTCTACCTCTAATTTTTGGAATTGTCCTCTACGATATAAAACCCCAATTACTGCATACACAGCAATGTCTACGAATGTTTCTTCAATAGACTCATTAGTAGGGATACTACCAGACATCAATAAATTTTTAAGTCTTTCTGCTTTTTCACCAATTCTAAAAGCTATACCAAGCTCCTTTCCTGAAAGGATATTTCCTTTACCGTAATCTGAGTGTTTTTGTAAGAACATTATTAGTAATTCTGAACTTACTCCTTCAAATGCTTGATCCAAAGTGGGGGGGGTCTTTTTTGTTTTAGCCATATTTATATATAACCTGATCTAATTGTGATTGACAAGTTCAATGTCTAATTTAAAATATCTAACATGAATGAAAGACTGACAAGAAGAGGACCAGAGTACCGTGTAGCCATAGAATACACAGCCAGTTGTGACTCTTGTGGTTTTACTATCTCTGATATTACCCAAGATGCCAACGAAAAGGATGCCATGACTAATGTAGTAGCAATCAGTGAGGGAACGCACAGCGCAGAACACAGAGTCAGAGGAACTACCTGTGATAGAAAATTAACTCTACTTACAAAAACAACCTACTTTAAGTAGGTTGCTTATATTTTTAAATAAACAAGTAATTAGCTTACAATCCCTTAACAACTTCATCAGACCAAGCTAAAGCCTTGGCAACAATCTCATCTTCAATAAAACCATCAATTTTATGTGCAGTACCAACAAGGGTAGCACCCTTTGCTTGAAGTGCTGCTTCAGTCTTTTCTACAGCACCACAAAAATGTGGATAACCAGTATCACCAAGGCCAATCAAAGCAAACTTCTTTCCTCCTAAGTCAGGCAATTGATTAAGGTAATCTTCTGCAATCATATTAAGATCTCCATCATCCCAGCTGGAAGAAACATATAAAACTAAGTCATATTGATTATAATCTTCACCCTTACATTCGTCTGCATCTTTATAAACAAACTCTTTATCTGCATGCATTTCTTTTAATTTATCACTTAACTGTTGAGCTAACATTGCAGAGTTTCCACTGACTGTTGCATAGTTGATGAGAATTTTCATATCTTTATATCGTACCGAAAAGTTATGATTTTGCAACTTTGGTATTATTAACAAATTTAAATAATACACACCCTTTGTGTATTTTATGGGTTGTTGTATATCAAAAAAGTGCTACTATTATGGGACAGATTATTGGTTAATTATGTTGAGGAAGAATTATGCATTACGTAACATGGGGTCCGGTAACTGGGATGGAGAACTGTTCCAAAAACTTTGTTGGCGGTAATGGCGCAGATGCCAAAGCACTCAGCGTTGTTGCTCATAACCATAAGATCGTCCGTATATACATGGGAAGAAAGAATATACGGTCATATATCAACGGGCAGAAGAGGGACCACTGCCGTCGATAACTAATCTGTAATACAAACACTCAGTGGCCATGCTCAATCGGCCGCTGTTTGCTATTTATAGCCTTTTTTGTTAACCAAATTTCCATAGTAGAGTATAATACAGATACAAATAGAAATATGCGCCTGTGGCCTAACTGGATAAGGCACTTGTCTTCGGAACAAGTGATTGCAGGTTCAAGTCCTGCCAGGCGCACCATCTTCTTTATTAACATACTGCCCTATGAAAGGACATTAATATGGCAACAAGAAGCGCAGAAATACCAAGACTGTATGGTCATGGAGCTAATCCTCCTTCAAGAGAAAGAGCTGGATATCGTCCAAAACTTTCCCCACAAGAAGAAGAGAATTTAAGAAATTACACAGGTGGTTGGATTGTCAGCGGACTAATTAAGTGGCTTGCACCAAAAGGTGACCCTGATAGTTATACTATTAGCCGCTAATCTAAAGTAAACGGCTACCACACTTCAAATAATGTTTTTGCATTTATAAGACAAATCTACTCTGGTATGATAGAATAACTCTCTGATATTTCTTTATATTAGGGTCAATAGCTCAGTCGGTTAGAGCACCTGCCTCTTAAGCAGGGTGTCCTGGGTTCGAGTCCCAGTTGACCCACAAATTTACCTAAATAAGCTTATTCATAAGCCTAAACCTCATTTACAAGAAAACATTCCGTGTTATAGTCAACTTTGGCTGTTCTAATGTTCTGATGTACCATATTTAACAAGGAGGAGAAGTGGATACAAATGATTGGATGGATGATGATGTAAGGCTTGAGGAAATGAGGAACGTAGTAAGAATTCTCATTGAAGGCGCTCACTTTGGACTTTCTACTGGAGATTTTGGAGGAACCGCCTACATGATCATGTCTCAACTAGCCGTCAAACACGACTTTATATGGCTAGATTATGAGCAGGGAGAAAACACTGAACCTTGGGAATGGATCACAAACCCAGATGGAAACCATAGTTCAGAGCATTACCTTCTCTGCTCAGGCAAGATAAGAGGGATCTTACGAAAAGAACTCTTTCATCTACCAAGAAACACAGCATGTATAAGCAGTGCAACAACAGCCATTCTGACTGTTCTACAAAAGTTAAACGTAGTACCTTCAGAATAGAATTTGCACAACAATATTCAATAGGGGGGAGTTGAAAACATTCAACTCCTCTCTAAATTCATTTTTTTTCAAACCTACTTAAAAAATTACCTCAAGATTTTATTTACCTTTAAACAAATAGCCATTCAACAGGTGTTATGCTATAACTACCCTTATGAAAATGCGTAAAATTGGCGTTGGTGACATTGTAATTTCAAAAAAAGCAAAAGAGTATGTTAAAGATGTCTTAGACACTAATAGACTTTCCTATGGTCCATATTCTAGAAAATTTGAAGCAAAGTTCGCCAGAATGCACAACTGCAAAAATGCAGTTTTTTCCAATAGTGGTACTGATAGTTTAAGACTATCTCTCCAGGCTTTAAAAGAACTAGGTAAATGGAATGATGGCGATGAAGTCATTGTCCCTGCTATTACCTTTATCGCCAGCTCTAATGTCATTATTCAAAATAATCTCAAACCTGTTTTTGTCGACGTAAAACTTGAGACATATAATATTAATCCCGAGAAAATTAAAGAAGCTATTACTCCCAAAACCAGAGCTATTATGCCCGTCCATTTAATGGGTCTCCCTTGCGATATGGATCCTATCTGGGAACTAGCCAAAAAACATAAATTAAAAATAATCGAAGATAGCTGTGAATCAATGCTTGCTGAGTATAAAGGCAAAAAAGTTGGCTCTCTTGGTGATGTAGGGTGTTTTTCTACATATGTAGCTCATCTTCTTGTTACTGGTGTAGGAGGACTCTCTACTACAAATGATAAAAAAATAGCTACAAAAATTAGAAGCTTAATGAACCATGGTCGTGATCCATACTACTTAAGTATTGATGATGATGATAATGCTAGGGGAGAAGACCTCTTCAAGATTGTAGCCAAAAGATTTAATTACATGTCTGTTGGTCATAGTGCTAGGTGTACAGAGATGGAAGCTGCATTAGGACTAGACCAACTCAGTAGTCTTGAAGAAATTGTAGCCAAAAGACAAGGCATTGCAAAGAAATTTATCAAAAATCTATCTCACCTTTCTGATCATATTCAACTTCCTACAATTCCCAAAAATAGAACTCACTCTTTTATGTTATTCCCAATTCTTTTAAAAAATGAAAAGAAAGAGGGATTAATTAGGTACCTAGAAAAAAGAGGCATTGAAACTAGAGATTTAATGCCCTTACTCAATCAACCAATATATAAGAAGCTCTTTGGCAATATTGAATCTAATTACCCTAATGCTTTAAAAATAAGAAAAAATGGTTTTTACATTGGTTGTCACCAATACTTGAGTAATGAAGATATAAAGTTTATCACCACAGCAATTAACTCATATTTTAAGTAATTAAAATAATCTAATTAAATAATTTTATAGTGAAGAAAAAAGAACCAACAATTATAACTCTGCTAGATACCCCCGCATTTGGTGGGGCAGAGCAATATGTTTTAGACACCTCAGTCTTTCTTAATCAGAATAATCACAAAGTTATTATTTTCACCAATAATGACCACGTCAAACAAAGATATAACGAACACATCAAAGATAATAAAATAAAAAACTTTGAAGTTCATCATCTTCCCTACTTACTTGATGCTATGGGCGATTGGAAAGGCTTAGTTAAATTCTTCTTTCATTTTCCTGGAGCTGCATACTGGTTTTACCGAACTCTAAAGAAAATAAAAAAAGAAGAGGAAAATGTTACCTGCTTACTGGTTGGCTTTACAGACAGATTAGTTTTTTCACCCATTATTAAATACCTGAAAGTAAAACTTATCTGGATAGATATTGGACCACTCCAACCTGTTTTCAAAAGAAACTGGGGATTTCCTGAATTTTTATACCACGCCACAAAGAGATTCCCTGATCACTTTGCGACCACTGCAAAGTTTACAAGAGATAGCATGATAAAAATCGGCAAAATTGCCAAAGATAATATTACTCTCGTTTATCCAGGGATAAAACTCTATACCAAATCACAAATTGATAAATATAAAAAACTTGGTCTAACATGGAGGAAAAAAGAAATAAAAGCTGATGTGCTTGTTGGTTTTGTCGGCAGAATGGCTTCAGAAAATGAAGTAGATCTACTCATTACATCCTTTGCTAAAGCTAGAAAAAAAACAAAGAAAAAACTTCACTTAGTATTAATAGGTGATGGACCAGAAAAGAAAAGATTCCAAAAACTTGTAAACTCATTAAAGATAAATGATGTCACTACTTTTACTGGCTTTGTTTCAACCACTAAAAAGTTTTCTATTCTAGCTGCATGCGACTTATTTGTTTTCTCCAGAGCTTGGAGTTGGGATGGCTTTGGAATTACTACTATTGAAGCAATGTCTGTGGGCACTCCTGTTATTTCACCTAAATTTGGCCCACAAATGGAAATTGTGAGAGATAACAAAAATGGACTAAACTTTGATCCACATAATGACAATGATCTAGCTAAAAAGATCGTAATTCTAAGTGAAAATAAAAAAATGAGAGAAAAATTTGGTAAAGAAGGTTTAAAAACTGTCCAAAATAATTTCTCATATAAAATAATGGAACAGAGTATTCTTAAGGCTGTGAAGATTGCTCAAAGTCCTCAATCTCAGTTGACCTAAGACCTCCATTAATAGCTCTCTCCCATTTATCTGGTCTAAAGTTATCTCGTTGATGACCTTTACTAACTGTAAAAAGAGACCTCCTACCAATCGTTCTAAACAATCTACGTTTGCCTAACTTATTTAATATTGAAAACATCACATCACCAAAGGTAGAAGTTGTTAAATCAGTAGCACCTTTTCTCACAAAAACTCTCTTATCTGTTGCTGCTTGAGGTTGTTTAAGCAATAATAAACACTCTGCTATAAAAGCCGACTTTTTAAGCTTCATTTGTCCTTCATCATCACTAGGCACTAGTGCAGGCTGACCACCAGTTCCTCTCTTTTCTGCAATATGCTTATTAAGTTCTTCAAGAAAGTCTGGTTCTCCAGAATATATCTCTCCGTAGTGGGGAAGACGAGCTAAAACTTGAGCATAATCAAGGCCCATACCAAGTGGTAACTGAACTGCCCTCATCATCCTTAATAATCTATTGGAGTAATAATGATCTGCAGGGTTATCTAACACAAACTGCATTTTATCTAAAGAAGCTTCTGCCGCGTCTCGACCTTCCGCCCTCACTAAAACCAACTTACCTTCATCGTTCATCATTCTCGTACCCTCAACTGGCTTTGGCCTTCTAAAAACACTTCTCAATTTGCTTTTTAATCTACTCAAATGACTTTTCTTCGGAGCGGCTTCTTTCTCCATTCTCTGCAATACTTCATTTATACGCCCTGATGAAAAAGCCTCCTTTCTAAATTCATCACCTTCTTCTTTAATCATTTCTTGGTAAGTAGCTTGGAACTTCTCTAGTAAACCAAACTCAACCAGCTTTTCTTTAACTTTTATACCTTCAGCATCTGACATCAATGATTCCATTGCTTCAGTAGCAATTAATGATCCCATTGAGATACCAGTTAATCTAATATAGTCAGCTTCTTTCAAAGATGTGCCCATATAATCTGCCACCATCCTGCCATGAGCTCCAAAACCATCTCTACGTATATCAGCCAAAAATTCTGGAGTTACCTCACCCCAATCTGAATTAGCAGAACCTAAAACCTGAACTTTTATATCTGGCAGTGGTTCACCTCTTTTCCATGCTGAGAATAAACGAGGTAAATCATTAAAAACCTGAGTATAAACATAATCCCAAGGAGTAAAAGGGTGTCCAACAGGAGGAGGGGAGAAACCAGGGATAATAAGAGAGATTCTACTTTGAGCTTTTTTTTCTTTTGTTTGTGCAACATCTACTGCTTCTTCACCTCTCTCTACTTTATCTTTAAAGATCTTCTCAAAAATCTCAGTTACAGAAACTGTACTGACAGGCCATTTGCCTTTCTCAGTATCAAAAGTGACAAATGAATCTATTCCCTGACGATCTATCTGTGTTATCACTTCGGAAATCATGACAGCTAGTTCAGGGGAAGTTTGCTGTTCAGCCTTGCTAATCGCAATATCATGATAGTTACTAACTAACTCATGTGCTTGTGGCTCAGACTCTTTATCAATAGGAACATCAATTTGTCTTAAATTATCTTCTGGTTGAAGTGGCTGATATGAAGCTTCAGACTTAATCACAATGTACTCATTGTCCTTTAGTCTGTATCTTTAGGCAATGGCTTTCTTCTATATTCAGAGGGGGTAGTGGGATAAAAATATCCTTGTTTAGCTAAAATAATTAATTGATCTCTTGTAGCGTCACCCCTCTGAGCAATACATCTTAATTCCCAAAACTTTTGTTTCATCCACCATAATATTTCGTCTTCAGTAGCGGTAGTTTCTTCATCATTAGGTAATAGATCTTCTACTCGGCCCTGATGAACGTCTAAAAACTCTTGATATTCTTTGCTTCTCGCCATATTGACAAGAATTATACCAAACTAATCTCAAACCTCTTTTTCTTTACTTTTCCTTCATCACCATATGAACCAACGGTATAATCAATAAACTGACCACCATTAGCCTCAATAATCTTACTTGAAGCAATATTGTCTACATCACAGGTAATAACTATATCCTTAATTCCCATTTTTTTAGCCTCTTCTAAACCTAACTCTAAAATAATTTTTCCTAACCCTTGCTTTCTTCTAGTTGGTCTAATGTCATAACCAATATGACCCCCAGTAGTTTTTAAATACTCATTTAACTCATGCCTCAAATCCAACCTACCAATATAACCCTCATCATCAACTAACCAAAAAACACTGTGAGGAACGTATCCTTTGGGAAGACCTATCCCTTTTGATTCTGCCTTAATATCTTCAACATATTTTTCAAAATTATTTTCTAAATCTTTAATATTTAAGTTACGATAATTGAGAAGATTCTCTGCTTGATACTCAGAGACAGCTACTAGATAACTATCTTTATATTCAATACTGGGAATTACTAATTGGACTTTCATATTTTTAGTTTAGCACTTAAAATCCTGACTATCATGCAAGAAACATATTCTGGAACAGTAATTAGAGGAGAAGGTAGAGGACGAACAATTGGCTATCCAACTGCAAATATTGATATCAATGAATTAGAGATTGAGTATAAGCAGGGAGTTTATTCTTCCTTTGTATCACTAGGAAATAATCATTTTAACGCTATTTTATTTTTTGGACCAAAAAAAACATTTGAGCAAATAGAAGATACTTTAGAAATTCATATCCTTAACTTTGACCAAGATATTTATGGAGAAACTCTAGAATTCACTATTGGTCAATTCATCAGAGGGCCAATTAAATTTAATTCTGCAGAAGAACTAATAGAACAAATTCAAGAAGATATTAGCCAGGTTAGAAACTAATTATTTATTTTTAGCCAACCCAATTTTAGACACTTTATAAATAGCAAACATCAAAACTGCTGCCGCCAAGTATTGCGTGGGAGCTAGGACTGTCTTGTATAAAAAGATATCAATAAAAACAGCAGTCATTGGAAATGCCAGCTCTAAAATAGTAGAGACTTTAGCCTCTGTCTGTTTAAGACCTTTGTAATAAATCCACAGTGCAAACATCCCAGTAGAAAGAGCAATCACTACTAATCTACCCAGCTGTGGAGTAGTGGGAGATAAAATCATCGCTCCTTGTCCAAGTGCATAAACACCGATAAAAGCAAAAATAGTGGTAAAGAAAAACCTAAGCCCAGTGATTAAAGTGTCTGAATGCTTCTTAAGCGCATATCTAGAAACTGCAGTAGAAGAACCCCAGGCAAAGGCCGCACCAAGAGCAAATAATGCTGCAGTAATTGTGCCTGCCCCTGTCTCAAAGTTAACTATTCCATTTTTAAACGTGACAAAGAAAGCAGCGATAAATGCTAAAGCAGCCCAACCTAAATACTTAGGACCAATTTTTTCTTTGAGTAAAATGACTCCGGCAGTTGCAGCAAAGATTGGCTGAAGTTTTTGCAATAAGAAAACAACAGAGAAGGGGATGAACTGAACTTTAACCAGTGCGGTGGTAAACCATAATGTTCCAAACAGTCCACTAAATAAACTAACCCACAAAATAGCCATCCACTCTTTAGAAGTAAGGATCTCTTTCTTCTGAGTTTTAAATAACATCGGCAGAATTAAAAGAAGACCAATCAAATGCTCATAGAAAACAATGATAATCGGAGCCAGAGTAAAGAGACTACGTCTAAGTACTCCATCTACACCCCAAAGTAAGGCTGCAATGATAATTAATATTGGTCCGTGGGATAAAATCTTTTTCATAACTCCGCAGTATAACAAAATATTAATTTGATAAATTAGCAATCTCTTAAAGAACATTTATCCACTCGATAAAATGCCAATTTTTTGATATAACCTTCACATGCTTAAATTTTTTGCAAACCTATTTGATGAAAATAAGAAAACACTTGATAAGTACGGTAAAATCGTCACTCAAATCAATGATTTAGAACCTAAAATAAAGAAGCTCAGCGATGATAAATTAGCTGCTCAGACTAAAAAGTTCAAAAAATTAATCGAGAAAGAAAAATCAAACGGTAAGTCTGAAGAAGATATCCTCAATGAAATTCTACCTGAGGCTTTTGCCACAGTCAGAGAAGCCTCCAGACGTGTTCTTGGTATGCGTCACTTTGATGTTCAGCTTCTTGCTGGAATTGCTTTACATAAAAGAAGTGTTACAGAACAAAAAACTGGTGAAGGTAAAACTCTTACCGTTACTGGACCCTTATATTTAAACGCCCTTCTTGGTAAAGGAGCTCACCTTATCACTGTTAATGACTACCTAGCTGAAATTGGGGCAGGTTGGATGGGATCCTTATATACCTTCCTCGGTCTTTCTACTTCTGTTGTTATCCATGACAAATCTAAACTCTATAACCCAGAAATTACCTCTGAAGATAGAGGTGATGAAAGATTAGAACATTTTGAAGAAATATCTCGTAAAGATGCTTACGCTGCTGATATTACTTACGGTACAAATAATGAGTTTGGTTTTGATTACTTAAGAGATAACATGGTCCAGACTTTAGACAAAATGGTCCAAAGAACTGATCACCCTCATCACTATGTCATTGTTGATGAAGCTGACTCTATTCTTATCGACGAAGCCCGTACCCCTCTGATCATTTCTGCCCCTGGTGGAGAACCAACAAATAAATACTATGACTATGCAAAAATGGTCCAAACTTTGGTCAAAGATATTGACTACAAGTTAGATGAAAAAGCCAAAACCGCTACTCTCAGTGACCTTGGTGTCAAAAGAATAGAACAAAAACTTGGTGTCAAAAATCTTTATGAAGAATCGTTTGATACTATTCATTTGGTAGAGTCTGCCCTTAAAGCAAAGACTCTTTACCTTCGAGATAAAGAATACATCGTCAAAGAAAAACAAGTTGTCATCGTTGATGACCACACTGGTAGATTAATGTTTGGTCGAAGATATTCTGATGGCCTACACCAAAGTATTGAAGCCAAAGAAGGTGTCCCTATCCAACAAGAATCTAGAACTCTTGCAACCATTTCTATCCAAAACTACTTCAGGATGTACCACAAACTCTCTGGTATGACAGGTACTGCTGCAACAGAAGCAGAAGAATTCAAGTCAATTTATAACACTGATGTTTTAATCATCCCTACCAATAGACCAATCACCAGAGAAGATATGGCTGATGTTGTCTATAAAACTACTTCTGCAAAATACTCTGCCATTGCTCATGAAGTAGAAAGAATAAATAAAACTGGTCGTCCAATCTTGATTGGTACCAAATCAATTGAGCACAACCAAATCATTTCTAACTTCCTTAAACGCAAGAAAGTTACCCACCAACTTCTTAATGCTAAAAATAACGAAAAAGAAGCTTTCATCATCTCTGATGCTGGTAAAAAAGGCTCTATCACTGTGGCTACAAACATTGCCGGTCGTGGTGTTGATATTGTTCTTGGTGGAGCAAAACCTGAAATAAAAGATTTCAAAAAGAAGAAAGCTAGTGGAAAAATTGATCAAGACCTTATTAAATCCCTGAACCTTCCTCCTGCTATTGATCCAACTGGCTATAAACTAAAAGATTATGACAAAGCTCTCAAAGAATGGAAGGAAGCTCACGATGAAGTGATTGAACTCGGTGGTCTACATATCATTGGTACAGAAAGACATGAATCTAGACGTATTGATAATCAGCTCAGAGGTAGATCTGGAAGACAAGGTGACGCTGGTGCTTCACAATTCTTCCTTTCACTTGAAGATGAAATCATGCGTATCTTTGGTGGGGAACAGATCTCCAAAGTAATGGACTTCCTCAAAATTGAAGAAAATCAACCAATTGAACATGGCATGATCGGTAAAGCAATTGAGTCTGCTCAAGTTAAAGTAGAAGGATTCTTCTTTGATCAAAGAAAAAGACTGGTTGATTTTGATGATGTCATGAATAAACATCGTGAAATTATTTACAAGAGAAGAAGAAGATTATTAGAAATTGGTAGTGAAGAAGTGGTCAACGAAGAGTTCAAAGATGATAACCTCAGAGAAGAAATTATTGGTTACCTTCATGATGAAATTGACTCCATAGTGTCTGTTAGAGCTCCACAAAGCTTTACTGAGGATGAATATGAAGCCATTGTCAAAGAATTTACCAAAATCATTCCTTTTGACCAAGCTTCACAAAGAGAGTTAATCAAGAATATTTCTAAACATACAGATGCCAAAGAAATAATTAGTGATTTGACTACTATCATTGACCAAACTTATGAGGCCAGAGAAAAAACTCTTGGTGAAGGAGTTGTTACCCAAATTGAAAACTATGTGGTTCTTTCTACAGTAGATGAAAAATGGATGGAACATCTAGAAAATATGGACTCTCTCAAAGAAGGTATTTGGCTCAGAGGTGACAAGAATACTGTCCTTAGCGAATACAAGAAAGAATCTTTCACTATGTTTGAAGGGTTGATAGATACTATAGAGTCAACTATTGCTAATAGAGTCTTTAGAATCCAACCGTCTAGAAACCAACCGATCAGAGTTCAACCAAAGAAAGGTATTGCTAGAAAAGACGATATTAATGAGAGTTTAAGCAAAGAAGTACAAGATGCGACTGTACCTAGTCCAGCTTCAACCAATACTAAAGGTTCTACCTCAGACTTAGCTACAGCACTAGGTAGTGCTAAAGCAAAAAAAAGAGCTACTCCTGGAGTAAAGAAAGTTAAAGTAAAACGTAATGATCCTTGTTATTGTGGTTCTGGAAAGAAATACAAGAAGTGTCATATGTTGACCGATGAAGCGTAATAATCATAAGATAAGAAAATGAATAAACACCATACTCTTAACTATATTGAATTTACAGCCAATAACTTAAAAGAGATAAAAGAATTCTACTCTACTTCCTTTGATTGGAAATTTACTGACTTTGGCCCTGACTATACTGCCTTCAAAGATGAAGTATTAGAAGGTGGTTTCTCAAAAGGTAAAGTTATTAAAGGAGGACCACTGGTAATCTTTTATTCAAACAATCTAGAAGACTCACTTAGAATAATTACCCAAAATGGTGGAACAATTTCAAAAAATATTTACTCATTCCCTGGAGGACGAAGATTTCACTTCACTGACCCGGCAGGAAATCAGTTGGCTATTTGGTCAGATATAAAGAAAAAATAACCTTTAGTTGTGTTTTGTCATAGTATGTTATACTTTTTTTTGTGACACCCACAAAAGACAGCCAACCCATTCCCTTTGAAGCACTTGGTATTCAAAACCCAACAGAAGTTTTAGTTAACTTAAATGATGAGAAGTTAACTGGTGACTACCTTGGAGCTCTTTTTCTACTTAGAGAAACTCTTAGTACCTATTGGCCAGAAGGTTCCAAAGACTTACAACAATTTGATGCCATTCTATCAGCAGCCTTAATGAACATTACCAGTATGATTGGAGCAGAGAACATAAGAAACCAAGCAGTATCTTTAGGCTGGGTAAATAATAAAACTGATATTACACCACTTATAGATAACCCTTTAGTAAGCCCTAGCGAAATCCTAACTTTAGACAGTAAAGAAACTCTTAGTAATATTCCTATCATTGGGATTGTAGGAAAAATTGCTTCTGGAAAAGGTATTGTGGCAGAAATACTTAGTGGACAATTTGATGTCTTATCTTTTCCTTTATCTGATAGGTTAAGATCAATCGCCTTGACCATGGGTTTCACTCCTCCATATACTAGAGAACAACTAAGAGAAATTAATGATATATATAAACCTGCTTTTGGCAAACAAATTTTTGTAGAGTGGACCATGTCTAAAGCAGCTAGAATAGCTCAACTAAATACTCCTCAAATTATCGTTGTTGATGGTTTCAGAAGTGTAACAGAGACCGAGTTTTTCCTTAGTCAACCTAATACTCATCTCGCTGCGATTGTAGCCAGTGATAATCCAGATGAAGATAGAGAAATTAGATTCCAAAGACAATTAGAAAGAAGAAGGGGTAAGGAAGATTCTCTTACTCCCGAAGCATTTAGAAGAGATGATCAAATAGAAAGTGATTGGATTGATCCTGTTATTGAATTAGCAAGGACAGAAGGGCTCATTATCATGAATGATCAAAACCTAGATATATTACAAACAACAATGATGGCTACTTTGAGTGGAGTACTTCCTCAATAGATAAGTAAATAAATACCCTTTATAATTTTTCTATATGAAATTCATCCTTACCTCAAACTCCTACTTAATAACCAAAGAATGGTCTCAAGCATTTGAAATGAATCCAAGTAAGTTGAAAGTAGCCTTTATTGATACTGCAGCTGACGTCTACAACAAAACAGAAGCTGATTGGCTTAAAGCCGATCGTGATGCACTCATTGATGTTGGATTTACAGTTTCTGATTATTCACTAACAAATAAAACAAAAAAGCAATTAGTTAAAGACCTATCTAAATTTGATATCTTTTTTGTTTCTGGCGGAAATACATTTTATCTTTTAGAAAAAGCGAATCAGTCTGAATTTGTAAAATTAATTAAAGAAGATTATTTCAAAGATAAAACATATGTTGGTTCTAGTGCTGGTTCAGTACTACTAAGTAATAATATTGATCCAATTAAGTTTATTGATAATCCTAAAAAAGCTTCACTTAAAAATAATAATGCTATTGGCATTTTTAACTTCACCATATTCCCTCATTGGGGAAGTGAAGATTTTAAAGAAAAATATATAAAAGCAACTGAGTATGCTTATGAACACTCTCAGCAAGCATTGTTGCTAGCAGATAATCAGTATGTTTTGTCAGAAGATGGGAGTCTTAAATTAGTTTCAGTTGATCTGTAAATAATAAATTAGCCAAACCACACATCATCTAATATAATCACCATATATGAAACTCATCTCAGGCTCATCTAACCTCCCACTAGCAACTAAAATTGCCAAGCACCTCAACATTCAAATGCTTGATGTTGAAATTACTAAGTTCTCCAATGGAGAAAAAAGAGTTTGGATCAAAGATGACATTGCTGGAGAAAATATTTGTTTAATTCAATCATTTGATAGACCAGTAGATGAGAATATCATTGAAACTCTCCTCATTATTGATGCTCTAGAAAGAGCAGGAGCAAGACATATTAACTTTATCATTCCTTGGATGGGATATTCTCTACAGGACAAAGTCTTTAGAGATGGAGAACCAATCGCTGCTCGTGTCATAGCTAATATTCTTTCAAATACATACATCAAAAGAATTTCACTCTTAGATTTACATAACTCTAGTACTCCTGGGTTCTTCTCAATTCCTACCCACCATATCTTAGCTCTCAAACCATTTGCAAAATATGCCAAGCAAAATTATGAACTAAGCAATGCCATTGTCGTTAGTCCAGACTTTGGCGGACTAAAAAGAGCTAGAACATTCGCAGACACACTAGAATTAGAACTAGAAAACATAGACAAACATCGCAATCTCCATACGGGGAAAGTTACTCCAAAGGGTATTACTGGTAACGTAGAAGGCAAGATTTGTCTTATCTATGACGACATCATCAATACCGGTGGAACTGTTGTAGAAACAGCCAAATTCCTTAAAGACAAAGGAGCTAGAGAAGTCCACTTCCTAGTTACTCATGGTCTCTTTGCCGGTAAAGGATTAGAACTTATGAAAGATGACAGTATAGATAGTATCGTTATCTCAAACTCTGTGCACCATGATGATCTTCCAGAAAAGATAAAAATCATTGATGTTGCTCCTGTATTGGGGGAGTCAATTAGGACTTGGATTTAACAACACTTTTATTTACTTTTTTCTAATTTCTTTTTTTGTGTATAATAGCCATACACAAATACTTTTCTTTAATTAGAAACTATTAGCTCCTAACTAATAGCTCACTAGAGAGTAGAGAAGGACCTCACGTACTAACTTCTTCGGCAGATATCCGTAAATATCAATGAAGCCTGTATCTACAGGGAACCAAGGTGGTACCGCGTGTGAAGACTCGCCCTTGTACACTAACATTAGTGTATGAAGGCGAGTTTTTTTATATCTAACATATAAAATTAAACACCTACTTAATTATAAATATTAGTAATTAAAAAGGAGATCTATGGCAAAAAGACAATTGACTGCCAAGTCTGAAGACATGAGTAAATGGTATACCCAGGTTATTCAACAAGCTAAACTGGCTGATTATTCACCGGTTAAAGGTTGTATGGTCTTTCGCCCAAATGGCTATGGTCTCTGGGAGAATATCCAAAAAAGTTACCAAACATACTTAGATGAAATGGAAATAAAAAACTGTTATTTCCCAATCTTCATCCCTATGTCTTTCCTACAAAAAGAAGCTAAGCACGTTGAAGGCTTTGCTCCTGAACTAGCTGTGGTTACTCATGCTGGTGGTGAAAAACTTACAGAAGAACTCGTCATTAGACCTACTTCAGAAACAATCATGTATGACATGTATGGTAAATGGGTCCAATCTCATAGAGATTTACCTATTTTGCTTAACCAATGGAACAATGTTGTTAGATGGGAAAAGAGGACTAGTTTCTTCCTTCGTACTACAGAATTTCTTTGGCAAGAAGCTCATACCGCTCATGCTACTAAAGATGAAGCTATTGACTTAATGTATGAAGCTTTAGAGTCATATCGCAGTGTTGTGGAAGACTACATGGCTGTGCCTGTTGTCACAGGTAGAAAAAGTGAATCAGAGAAATTTGCTGGAGCTGATCTTACTATAACTATTGAGGCCATGATGCCTGATGGAAAAGCACTACAGTCTGGAACCAGTCATCACTTAGGTCAAAACTTCTCAAAAGAAAATGCTTTCAATATTTCTTTCCAAGATGGAGAGAATAAAACTCAGTATGCTTGGCAGAATAGCTTTGGTCTTTCCACCAGAATCATTGGGGCCATTATTATGACTCATGGGGATGATGAAGGACTTATCATGCCTCCAAAAATTGCTCCTACCCAGGTAATGGTTGTAGCAGCAAGTAAGGAAGAAGCTGTAATTAATCATGCTATTGAACTTACCAAACAACTCAAAAAAGCAGGGATCAGAACAGAAAAGAGAGTAGAAACAACTACCTCCATGGGCTGGAAAATGAATGACTGTGAAATTGAAGGTATCCCTATCTGTCTAATTGTTGGCCAAAGAGAAATGGACAATGGTGAAGTCACTATGAAAACTAGATATAACGGAGAGAAAAGTAGTGTCAAAGAAGAAGGTTTAAACGAAACCATCAAAAATACTTTGGATGAAATTCAATCTGCTATGTTCAAAAAGGCTCAAGAGAATGTAGAAAAACTAACTACAACTGCTGATACTTATGAAGAACTTCAAACAGCTATGAAGGGAGATAGAGGGTATATTAAAGCTTTCTGGTGTGAATCCGAAAGCTGTGAAAAAACCATCAAAGAAGAAACCAAAGCTACTACAAGATGCCTACCATTCACTGACAAAAAAGGCACTGTCAAAGAAGAGTCTGGTAAATGTATTAAGTGTGGTAATGACGCAACTCACCGCTGGTTATTTGCTCAAGCCTATTAATTAAATAATTAATATAAAACTAATCTTGGTTTACTAACCATAAAAATGATAGATTAAAGGCATGGATAAAAACTATAAAAATCTAGTTTTCACAAACCATGCCTTTGATCGTATTAAGGGTAGAACCATTACTAAAGACGCCGTTTATCAAACAATTAAAAATAGTAATAAGAAATTTAAACAAGGTCACTCAACCAAGTTTATCAAAACAGTTAATGGGAGAAAAATTCATGCTGTTGCCAACTATTTAAAAAATGAAAACAAATGGCTTGTTATCTCTGTCTGGGTAAGAGGAGAAGACGATAAGGCTCCATTTGTCTGGCGTTTAATAACTTTGCCATTCAAACTTACATACAAGATACTTATTTGGTTCCTCAAGAGATTAATTAAAAGTAAAAATTAAATCCCATATAGTTTTTTTCAGTAAACCAGTAAAATTGTTATACCCCCCACTTTCAATCCTTTTTGGGTCTGGGTTTTTTCTGCGTCAATCTATATATTACTAATTAAATATCCCGGTGAGGAGCCCACTGCGAATAACTAATTTAAGTTGTTTGCGGTGGGTAATTTTTTTCTCAAAAAAACATCTTACCATACTAAAATAACTCACCTTATTTTCACCCCACCAAGTGATATACTAACTTCATGGATCGTAAACTTATTGTCACTCATCATGCCCCAGATTTAGACGCTGTTTCTTCTGTTTGGTTACTCAAAAGATTTGACTCACAACACTATGCTAATGCTCAAATTGCATTTGTAAATCCTGGAGAAGAAATTACTTTAGAAGAAGCAGAAGAACAAGGCCACCAACTTCATGAAGTTACTCACGTAGACACAGGTCTTGGAAAATTTGATCATCATCAAGCAGAAAAAGCAGGAGACACTATCTGTGCAGCTACTTTAGTTTACGACCACTGTATCTCCATTCATCCTGAGTTAAAAGATGATGAAGCACTACAAATAATAGTCAAATTTGTAACTGAGATAGACCATTTCAAAGAGATTTATTGGCATGAAGCCAATGATACTAAATACAACTTTATGATCCATGATTTGATCAGGGGATTAGAGTTTTTTGACCCACATAATGATGACTCACAACTCCACTTTGGAATGACCTGCTTAGACAGTGCTTATGCCACTCTTACCCAAAGAGTCAAAGCAGAAGAAATCATCAAAGAAAAAGGTCAAGAATTTGAGATTAAAACAGGTAAGGCCCTAGCTCTTGATACTCGTAATGATGACACTCTAAAAATGGCCCAAAAAATGGGCTATGCTTTAGTTGTCAGAAAAGACACAAAGCTAGGTCATGTCAGAATTAAAGTTAGACCAGACATTGATATGGATCTAAAGCCACTTCACGAAAAAATTATTGCAATAGATAAGAAGGGAACCTGGTTCTATCATGCCAGTGGCAAGATGTTAATCAATGGTTCTATAAAACACAGAAATCAAACTCCTAGCCCTTTACCCCTTAATGAAGTAGTAGCAATAATAAAGGAAACTTATGCCTGATAATGACTGTGTATTTTGTAAAATAATTAACAAAGAAATCCCAGGAACTATTCGTTTTGAGAATGAAAAATGGTTAGCCTTTGATGATAATCATAAAACAGCTCCTGAGCACATTTTACTTGTTCCTAAACAACACCTTGCATCATTAGAAGAAGTTGATCTTACCGATATAAACTTTCAAGGAGAGCTTCTCCAAGTAGCTAGAACTATAGCCCGTGAAGTTGGTATCAATGATAACTATAAAATTTTTCTTAATATAGGTAAACAAGTCCAAGCAATTCACCACCTCCATGTTCACATTATGGGTGGTTGGGAAAAAGAAAAAAATATCTTAGGTCTAGATAAAGGCTCTGTAGATTTGATTAATTCCTAAATACTCGACAGCCTATGTGATCCATACAAAAGCTGTTTTACTGTTAACTACTTGACTAAATATTATCCCATAACATTGACATTTTTGGGGGGTTTTGCTATAATTATGATGCTGTTTAACAACTTAATCTGACCAAGTGGAGTGAAGTAAGGAATTACTAACATGAACATGAAAAATCCAAAAGACGGTCCAATCATGAGATGGCTATGGAGGATTCTCTCCATTATCGTAATATTAGGAGCTTTCTTTGTAATTAGAAACTCAACCGAAGAAGTTCAACCAAACTTCCAGTGGAAAGAAACCGACGTAACAGTAATAGACCATGAAGCAAAAGCAATTTACTTTCGCTTTATGTTTGAATACAACGGATGGGTGGAGCTAAGCGCTCTAGAAGAACTTAATTACACCTATGAAGTCAGTTTTCGAGATATTTTGTATGGTGACAATCAGATTGATCCATGTCCTTATGTTATTTTCACACATAATGATGGAACTATATTTGATAGTCGAGACTATGAAGACCAAACTATGTGTGTTCGGGCTTCTGACACCTTAAGAAGAGGTCACTCAAGTGGTAATGACTATGATTTAACCTCACCATACCGCTTAATTGGCACTAACATGGTTCAGCCGATGCTTGAACATACCGGTTATAGCCTATATGTTAATTGGATAAATGAGCCAATTTCAGTTGAATTAGCAAGAGAAAGAATGCATCAATAAAGATGCAACAAAACAACCCGTGCAGACATGTGCGGGTTTGTTGTTTTTATTCACTCCTAGATAAAGTCCTATAACATTGACAGTTTGCTGTTTTTTTGATATAATTAAGAAGAAGTTATAGTCAAAATAGTCTGAATGGAATAACCATGAAACCAGTGACACCAGACGAAATTAAAGCACAATTCAGAAGTGCTGGCGAACAACTAAAAAGAAAGCTATGGAGAGAAGTTAAGATTTTGGTTATTGGTGGTTTATCCACATTAATCGGAGTTACTGCCCTCATAGTTTTCTTAGTAACCCGCTAAACTTCAATCAACAAAAACAGCCCGTACGAATCAGTGCGGGCCGTTTAACTTTTATAAACTTTATTTACTCCCTAAATACTTCAATTAAGAAGCCAATATGCTCATCAGGAGTCTTGCCAATTAATTCAAATCCTTGTCTAATATCATCTCTTGAGACATTAGCAGCAAATGATTTATCTTTGATTTTTTTCTTTACAGACTTTGTTTTCATATCTGAGAAACCATTAGGCCTCATCAATGACACAGCATGCATTAGACCAGATAACTCATCACAAGCAAAGAGATATCTTTCAATCAAAGCTTTTGGATGCTTACCCGTTCTTGCTGGAGCATGAGCATTAATAGCATCAAGCATTATTTGTGGGTAGTGATTGATAATATCAGCAACAGCTTTATTTGGATGCTCATCAGGGAACATCTCCCAGTCTAAGTCATGTAATAAGCCTGTTTGATACCATAGCTCACTATCTTCACCAAGCTCCTTTGCATATGCTTCCATAGCTTGACCAACCATAAAACAATGATGACTTAACTTTTCATTCTTTATATATTTCTTTACCAAAGCCTCTGCTTCTAAACGTGAAGGCAGTTCTACATCTTCTCTTGGAGCAGCTTTTTTAGCTTTAGTCTCAACAATAATTTCTTCTTGTGACTCATTAGCATTGTCAACATCAGGCATTAATTCTTTTTTAATATTTGTTTTAGCAGAAACCTCTTGAACAACAGTTCTAAGTGGTCTAAGAGTAGGGAAGGCAATTACTTCTTTGATGCTCCAGGTGTTAGTAAGGAACATCACCAGACGATCAATTCCCATACCGATACCACCTAGTGGAGGCATGCCATAATCCATTGCTTCAAGATAATCTTCGTCCATTGGATGAGCTTCACTGTCTCCAGACCTCATTCTTTTTTGTTCATTTTCCCAAATATTTCTTTGATCAATTGGGTCAACAATCTCACTCCAACCATCAGCTAATTCTTTACCGCCGATGTAACATTCATATCTCTCTGCCAAGTTTTTATTATCTCTATGACGTTTAGATAGGGGGCTGACGTCGCGAGGATAATCAATGATCCATGTAGGAGCAATTAAATGAGAAGTCACAAGATTATCAAAAAGACTGAACATTGCTTTACCTCTGGTGTATTCACCAATTAGTTCAAGTTTATGTTCTTTCATCATTGCTCTCACCTCATCGTCACCCATGCTCTCAAAGTCAATATCCTCATATTTTTTCATCGCTTCGAGCATGGTGATTCTTTCCCATTTATCACCAACATCTACTTCATCCTCAAATACTTGGAGTTTTGTATTACCATTAAGTTTTATGACTAAGTGTCTGACTAACTCTTCAGCAACATCCATCATCACATGGTAATCAGCATAAGCGTGATACCACTCAATCATAGTAAACTCTGGCTGATGAGTTTGATCAATTCCTTCGTTTCTAAAGTTACGAGCAATTTCAAAAATCTTCTCATAGCCACCAACAATTAATCTTTTGAGATATAACTCTGGGGCAACTCTAAGATAAAAATCAGTATCCAAAGAATTCATATGAGTAGTAAATGGAGTAGCATTGGTTCCACCATAAAGAGGTTGAAGAACTGGAGTCTCAACTTCAATGAAGTTATGTTTATCTTCTAAAAATCTTCTAATTTCTTTGAGGATTAACCAACGGGCATCAAGCACCCTTTTTGTATTTGGGTTAACAAGAAGATCTAAATACCTTTTTCTAAATCTAACTTCTTTATTATCTGCGGCATTCCATGCAGTTGGAAGTGGTCTCAAAGCTTTACCATGGAATTCATACTCAGTAGCTTTGATGGTAATCTCACCAGTTTTTGTATGAGAAACCTCTCCTGTAACTCCTAAGTAATCACCCATATCAACGAAGCTCAGAGCTTCAAACCCTTCACTTAAATTATCTTTGTGTAATAGGACTTGGATTCTTCCCGTACTATCTTGAAGATCAATAAAGATAACATTCCCATGAGTTCTAAGACTCATGATTCTTCCAGCCGTCTTTACTTTTTTTCCTTCACTCTCTAAACACTCTGCAACAGAGTGAGTTTTGTCATAAATATATGGATGGATTGTTACTCCCAAACCTTCTAATGATTGCCTTTTTTCTTTTTTGGCTTGTATTGTGTCGTCTAATCTTGACATAATTATTTTTCTTTCTTTGTATGTTCGTCTAGTTATTATAAATCAATAATCTGTCTTTTTGGGATCAATTGCCAAGGATAATTACCTATTTGTTGCGAACAAACGATAATTTTTCCATTCAAATCAGTTTTATATAATTTGAAGTATTCTCCCTCAACTGAGTAGTCAGAAACTACAGACAGATTATTGTTGTTAAGAAGCACACAGTTAAAACCTTTAATGCTTTCACTATTATCTTTAATTAAGTTAAATGAACTTGAAAGAGGATTAACTTCTTTTTCCAAAGAATATTCTCTTTCTACTTCCTGATTAACCAAACTAAATATTTTTTGTGCCCCAATTTTTCCTTCTAATCTACGCTTCAACTTTACTTTGTATACCACCCCGTTAAAAGCAAAAACTCTATTTTTATCTTTTGAAAGATATGGCTGATTGACGCTGATATCATCTTTATAATCATCAAAGCTAGCACTTCGAGCATGAACAACCAGCTCTTTGGCATAACCACTTATCTGTAACAAATGATCTAACTCATCCCAGATTGGATTTAAACTATGGTAAGTTTGCCACTCACCTCTGCTATTTTTCCAAGCTACGCCCCAGCCATCTCCTTGAAGATCACCTTCAATGGTTCTACTTTCTCTACACATTGAGACAAAGTCTTCTAAGTCTTTTTGTAAGTAATTTGATCCTGTATTTTTGATTGCTAAAAATCTACACATGATTTTGGTCCCTTTCATTTTCTCTAATAATATTTTCTAAAACATTTTTTAATTTAATAACAATCTGATTTATTTCTTCTTTTGTAATTGTGTAAGGTGGTAAGAATCTCACTACATTGTCACCAGCTGGAGAAGCTAAAATGAATTCTTTTTGTAATTGTTTTAAGATTTGATCTCTATCTACTTTTTTTGAATCTATTTCTACTCCAATCATTAATCCTTTACCTCTTACTTCTACAAGTAAATCAGAGTCAATATTTCTAAGTTTATTTATAAAATATTCTCCAAGATCTCTAACACTTTCTAATTGAGCATCACTAAGTAACTCTAAAACTGTTTTAATCCCGGCACATGAAAGAGGATTTCCACCAAAGGTAGAAGTCTGCATAGCTTTAGCTACATTTGTAGCAACTACTTTACTCATCAACACAACTCCAGAAGGAATTCCTCCGGCAATACCTTTTCCTAAACAGACAAGGTCTGGTTGCACAATATTTTCATCACTACTCATACCTTGGGAAGCTAAAAAAGTTCCAGTTCTACCTGCTCCTGTTTGAATTTCATCGAGAATTAATAAAGTATTTGTTTCTTTGCAAAGTGCATAAACTTGCGCTAAATAGTTATCATCAGGAATAATAATTCCAGATTCACCTTGAATTGGTTCTAAAATTACAGCAGCTATTTGATCAGTGATTAAACTTCTTAGTGACTCAATATCATTAAATTTAGCAAAAGAAATATCCATCAAACTAGAGGTTAATCCATTACGATATTTTTTATTATTTGTCACACTTAGTGCAGCCAAAGTTTTCCCATGGAACCCACCTTCCATAGAAATAATCCCTTTACGATCAGAGTAGAGAAGAGCAAACTTTATTGCTGCTTCTACAGCCTCTGCTCCAGAGTTTGCAAAGTATACTTTTTTAAGTTTTCCTCCTGCTTTTTTTACCAATCTTTGTGCAGCCTCTGCTCTAACTTCATTGGCAAAGCTACAGTGTAAATTAAGTAGAGAATCAACTTGCTCTTTAATTGCAGTATTTAATTGTGGGTGACCATAACCAAAGATATTAACTCCATAGTTAATCATCACATCAAAATATCTTTGATCTTTATCATCAATCAAATAATTACCTTCACCGCGAGAAAAAACTTTTCCCCGGAATGGATAGGTATTAAGTAAAAAGTGCTGGTGTAATTTTGCTATATTTTTCATGATATGGTTGTTCCATTTCCTGATAATGCGTTACTAATCGGATCTTTAATTCTAGAGTCACCCCAATAGATTTCTCCCACTCCATTGTCTAGAGCTTCCATTGCTCCAAGGACTTTCTTCTTCATAGTGCCTTTTGCATACTGGATTATTTCTGGTAGTTCGTCACGAGAAATTCTTCTAATTATTGAATTCTTATCATTAATATCTCTCATCATTCCTGGAGCTTCAAAAAGCATTACCATTTTGTCTGCTTTCATTTCTGATGCAATCAATGCACTGTTTAAATCATTGTCTGTATTTATCATCGTGCCATCCTCAGTTACAGCTGGCTGAGTTATAACTGGTAAATAGCCACTATTTAAAAGAATATTCAATAAATTAGTATTTACTTTATTAACCCTGCCAGTATAAGTATTTCTGATCAGAACTTTTTTATCTCCAACCTGACTAATTAAAACTTTTTTTCTTTGTCCTACAAGAAGTTGTCCATCAATTCCAGAAAGGCCAACAGCTTTAATATTATTTCTAATAAAGTGAGATACCCATCTTTTATTTATTAACCCTGCGTAAGCCATAGTAAGAACTTCAATTGCCCTTTCATCTGTGTGTACGCTTGTCATTCCGGAAGGTGAAACTATTCTTTTTGTTGGAACTCCTAAATCTTCTGCCAACTGATCTCTTGGACCATTAGCTCCGTGAACAAAGATTATCTGCTCATTAGAATCATGCGATATATTTGCGATATCATGACTGATAGCTTGATAGTTTGTGTCTTGGCCTCCGCCAATTTTAATAAGTAACATAAATATTTTCTTCTATATTGGGTGTAATCCCATAAACCCTAAGCCCGCTCTTTCTTCTAAACCAAGCATTAAGTTCATACATTGGACACCATTCCCCGCAGTACCTTTTACTAAATTATCTATCGCTCCTAAAATCACAAGCCGATTACTTCTTCTATCTATCTCAAAACCAATCTCACAAAAATTAGTTCCCTGTAAAATTTTTGGTTCTGGATATCTGAATAGTCCACGAGACTGTTTTACTATCCTGACAAATGGCTCATCACTATATTCTTGCCTATATATTTTTCTAACATCTTTATCCGACAAATCTAAATTATCTACATTAAGATTTGTATGAATAGTCACTAAAATTCCTCTGACAATGTTTACCGCCGTAGCAGAAATATTAACTTTTATTTCTGGCATATATTTACCAAGCTCCTGCTCAATCTCTGCAGTGTGCCGATGGCCTGTCGGAGCATATGATCTCAAAACCCCAGCTCTTTCTGGATGATGACTTGCACTTGAAAAACTATTTCCTGCTTGAGAACTACCCATTTTTGCATCGATGATAATACTGGTTGGATCAATTGCCCCATGTTTTATAAGAGGGTAGAGAGAAAGAATGGAAACAGCTGCCTCACAGCCAGGACCAGAAACATAATTACTATGACTAATTTGCTCTCTATTAAGTTCTGGTAAACCGTAAGCAAACTGACTCATTAAACTTTCCTGTGTATGTGTTTTTTTATACCACTCACTCCATTGAGGCTCAGAATTTAATCTAAAGTCTGCTCCAAGATCAATAATATGAGTAGCAAGACTTTTAAATTTCTCAATATAATCCATTGAGACTCCATTGGGTAATCCTAAAAATAAGACATCACATTCTTGTAAATCTTCTACACTAGAAAACTTTATTTTAGTCTGTCCTCTTAAGTTAGGGTGAGAGACAGATAGTGGTTGTCCTACAAGTCTTTGACTTGTAACCTGTTTTATCTCAACATTTGGATGATTAAGTAAAATCCTCAGTAATTCACCTCCAGCATATCCAGAGCCACCAACAATACTGACTGTACTAATTTTTGACATTTTGACTTTCAATACAATAGTTAATAATTTCACTAGAAATAGAGACACCAGTTGGTTTCTCACTATTTCTAAATTCCATAGTGTGATTAATCTCACCTATCATCAAACCTTCAGGTGACTCAAATAAATCCATAGCCAGAATTCCACCACCCACAGCTTCAGAAGACTTTAGGCATATTTCTTGTAGCTCATTAGTAATTGGGCAATTACTAGCACTAGCACCACGAGCAGTATTGGTAATCCAATGCTCACTATCACGATAAATAGCAGCAATAACTTTACCCCCAATAACAAAGGCTCTAATATCTCTACCAGGTTTTTCGATAAACTCTTGAATAAAAAAAGCTTTTTGTTCTGGAGAACCTAGGACCGTCTTGTGATCCAATACTGCTTCTAAAGCATCGTCATCATTTATTTTAGAAATTAACCTACCCCAGGAACCAACAGTTGGTTTGGTCACCACTGGATAACCACCCCAATCGTTAATTACTTCTTTGGCATGCTGCTCATTAAAGACCATAGCAAACCGAGGTTGTCTGACATTAGTTTTGTGCAAAACCATAGCTGTTAAAAATTTGTCTTCACAAATAGTGGCGACACTAGAAGAGTTAAGAGTCGGGATATTAAGTCCTTCCAAAAATCTAACTAGATGACGACCTTTTGTGGTAGAAACTGATCTTTCCAAAGCCACATCAAAATCCACTACAAAACTATCAGGATCTAAATTAAGCTTCCTGATATCATGTAGCTTTACTTCAACACCCAGTTCTTTTGCTGAACTGATCAGAAGTTTTTCTTCTGCCCTGATAGTGGAGTGGAATAAACCAAGTCTCATGATTATTCTCCCCAGTCTTCTTCTACTTCAGGAGCCTCAGTTAAAGTAAGTCCATCAGGACCTCCCACAACTTCAAGCATTGTTTCGCATTCATCACAGGTGATTAACTCTGCGGCCACTGTTCCTTCTGGAAGAGTAATCTCTTCATCACAGGTTGGGCATGTGTGTGTATTTGACATAATGTTTGTCTTTCTTTTTATTATTTGCACCTCTTAGGGTGATAATTTATATTTTTACTTTGTATTTTTATCTTTTATTTTTTTGAAATTTAATTAGTTATCAGTATTTTTAGACAACTAAAAAGCCCCGCACTTAGCGGGGCTTATTTACTTTCAATTGTTGTTTATTTTATCGCATCAATTATATAAGTAATAACCCCCGCAGGTGCCTTCACCTCGGCCTTATCACCCTTCTTCTTACCAATTAATGCACTACCAATAGGAGACTCACTTGAAATTTTTCCTTCTAAAGGAGCCGCTTCAAATTCACCAACGATGTGGTAAGTATATTTTTTCTTAGGTTTTTTCTCTAAGTAAACTACAGCAGTTGAGCCCATTCCAACTTTTGAATGACTAGTAGTAGCTTTTACAATTTGAGCTGTATTGATAACATCTTCAACTTCACTAATTCTAGACTCCATAAAATTTTGCTCTTCTTTGGCATTAGAATATTCAGCGTTCTCACTGAGATCACCATGAGCACGTGCTGCAGCAACACGTTTAATAATTTGAGGTAATTTAACCTCTTTTAATTCTTGTAGTTCTTGTGTTAGTTCATCAAACCCAGATTGAGTTAACTGAACAGTTTTTTTATATTGTTTAGGTGGCATAATAGCCTTTCTAATAATTGTCCCAGCAAAAGGTGCCGGGAACTGTATTGTCTTAAATTCGAGTGTTCATAGTTTAAAGCCTTAGAAAAATTATGTATAGGGCTTAATCACTTGAGGAATAAGCCCCATAACATAATATTTTATGCTTACTTTACCGTTACTGACTTCGCTAAGTTACGGGGTTTATCTGGGTCTAACCCATTCAAAATAGACATGTAGTATGCCAATAACTGTACAATAACCGTCTGTGTCAAAATATTACCTACACCACAGTCTTTATACGGTATCCATTCATCAAAAGCAGGATGATTCTCACTAGCTACACCAATGATAAATCCACCACGAGATTTAACTTCAATGGCATTAGAAAGAATATTTTGATCCTCTTCATCACCACCGACCAAGACCAAACAAGGCACTCCTTCTTCAATCAAAGAGATTACTCCATGCTTTAACTCACCGCCAGCAAAGCCTTCATTGTGTACATACGATGCTTCCTTAGATTTTATTGCTGCCTCTAACGCAATTGGATATGACTTACCTCGTCCCAAGGTAAACATGTGTTCTGCTTTACACAACCTCTTAGCCACCTGCTCAATCTTTGATAATGAATCTTCAGACAATACTTCCTTACTTACTCCAATAGATTTAACAATACTTTCCACTGCTTCAGATTGTTTATCAGCTAGAGAATAAGAAAGAAGAATCAATGTAGTTAACTTTGCCAAGAATGCTTTAGATGAGACTACACTAATCTCTGGACCAGCGTGAAGATGATAACTAGCATCTGCCTTCCTATCCAAAGTAGAACTAATTCTATTCACAATAGCTAAGATCTCTCTTTGATCTTTTTTCAACAAATTAACTTGTTCAATTAAATCAATTGTTTCTCCCGATTGAGACAAAAAAATAGGTAGAGTAGAGGCTCTTAAATTTCCAATAAAGTGGGATGACTCACTGCCTGAATATGCAGTAGCAAGAAAGCCTTGAGAGGCAAATAGATATTGTCCAGCTAATGCAGCATAGGAAGCAGTCCCACAACCGATAAGACAATAGTCTTCGTATCTCCTTAATAAAGAGAGTAACTCACCTTTTTGCTCATCAAAGTGATCCAAGACTGTTTGCATAACAACAGGAGCTTCATGAATCTCTTTGGCCAGGTAATGATCATAACCACCTTTAGAAATTACTTCCTCGTCCATATCTAAAACTTCAGTCTTAAATTCCTTCTCTTTACCACTCTCTAGGTCATACAACTTACCATTAAAAAACATCTCACCATCATCAAGAAAATATACTTTCTTTGTATGGGGAAGAAGAGCAACAGCATCACTAGCAAAAAAAGTTTCCTTATCTCCAAAGCCAATCACCAATGGAGAACCACTTTTTATCGCTACTACTTGGTTTAACTTTCTATCCATCACCAGCAAAGCGTTAAGACCACTTAACTGCTTAAATACCTCTAAAATAGACTCTCTGAGAGACTCTAAACCATCCTTTTTATCACTTACAGTCTTTGCTAACAAATGGGCAATCACTTCACTGTCTGTTTCAGATATAAAATCACTAGAAGATACACCACTAGAGATTAATTCCTTTTTTATCTCGAGATAATTCTCCACAATGCCGTTATGAACAATAGCAAATCTGCCATCATAACTAAGATGAGGATGAGCATTCTCTCTAGTTACGCCACCATGAGTAGCCCAACGGGTATGGCCAATACCAAGTAGACTATCAGAGGTAGAGGAGAGACTAGCATTACCAATCTTTCCTTTCTCCTTCTCAATCTTTATTCCACTATCAGTACTAATAGCTACACCCCAGGAGTCATAACCACGATATTCTAAAGTTTTTAATCCTTCCAAGACTATTTCTCCAATACTCTTAGGTTTATTACTTATCATTCCAAAAATTCCACACATATAAATATGCCTTTCACTTGTACCCTTGAGGGTATTAATATAAATACAAAAAGATAACTGATTAGTTCAGTTGATATAAAAAATATAAATAAGGAAGTAAATTGCTCTGATTGATGCTTTGGATTTATCTTTACAGATAAGGTTTAACAATTAATTTAACGACTGCAATAAGCCGAAGGGTTTCCGCAGATACTCTGAGTTTAACTCAGGTCCGATTGTGTAATTAAACACCCCTTTCCTCGTATCCCTATGTTAGGGCCACACGCTCTAATATTAAGTTTACTTCTGTTTCCTTTCTTTTTTATTAATACCTACAAATCATATCATAGATAGGAATTGACTTGCCTTTATCAAGGATTATAATGACCACATCCGTCAATCAATGAAATGAAAGGACGTAAACAATGACTGATAAAGTCGTTGCAATAGTTGTAGAGGACAGTGAGGCAGAAAACTCCTATTTCAAACTCATTAGAGTTCTGCTTAATGAGCTTGGATGGGAAGTATTAATCCTAACTTTTCCTCAAGCAACTGATGGTCAACCCAATGATAAGTCAACTCTACCCCTTCTGGTAGAGAACGTTAACGCACTAATTATCTTTGGGCTAGGTAGAGCAGACTGGTTTGTTAACCATCTGGAAAGACTCAACAAGCCAACACTCTACGCCACAACCTTGGGATATCCGATGTTGGAAATAGAAAATCTGACTGTAGTTACATTACCCTGTCCAGCTGAGGATGTGGTGGATGGCTTCACAAGGATAATCTAAAAAAACACAAGATACCTCAGTAACAAATAACAACAGGTCTTAAAAGCCTGTTGTTTTACTAAGTAATCTGTAGCTACTTTTCTCTTAGTTAGGTCCAAAATAAATATTTACTTATTCAAAAACATTTTTCTCTCTTCTATCCAATCTATAAAATCATTAACTTGCTTTGACTTAAATTCTATCTCTTCTTTTGTCCTCATAGGATAAAGTCTATATACATCATAGTACGAAGTAAAATCAATAATCTTAGGTATAAAAGTTTTTGATTCAATAATTACATTATTAAATTGAAAACCATGGTTTAATCTTTGAATATTAAAATCTGGTAACCATTGCTCCTCACTTAGCATTTTCAAAGCATATTTTAAAAATTCTTTTATATTATTTAATAACTCTAAATTTTTTGTATTAAAACCAATGATATTATTATCTTTACCCCTAATAAATTCCTGCTCTATTGTATTTAAATTATCAACCCTCATGAATTTACTTCTAGCAACATAATCTTTTGAGAAATATTTAAGTATTTTATTATAAGAAACTTCTGTATTAACAAGATATCTAGAATCATTAATTTCTGGAAAAACTTCTGAAGGAACTTTAATAATATTTTTATTATCTTTTGAGAAAACTGACCACTCCCATCCAGCATTTAAAAAAGAGTATAATTTATAAGTTCTTCTTCGCTTCCTTGAAAAAGACACTGTACTAATTAATTCCCAAAAATCTGCTTCTATTTTTTCAATTATATCCTTCGATGTTAATAAACTCTCTAATCTAAAAAAACCTTTATTAGAGTTTCCATAAGCTTTGGGGTAATCATTAAGAGTCATTATTTTAAATAAGTTTATTTTATAAAAATTCTAACATGTCAATATTTTTTTCTGATATATTAAAAAACCACCCTTCTTAACGATCAGGTGGGGTCATTTCAAGTTAATATTTAATTAAATCCCACTCTTAGAACTCTTCTGAGCAATCTTCATCTCCAACATAGCTCTCTTTAGAGAAGCCTCTGCCATTAATAACTCTCTTCTATCTTCTGAGTGACTCATTGTTTCTTGTGCATCTTTGATAGCCTGTTGTACCTTCTCTACAGAGATATCTCTAGCATGAGTAGCGCTATCAACTAATACAGTAACCATCCCACTAGGATGAACATCTACAAATCCTCGAGAAACAACAACATCTTGTTCTACGCCATCCTGTGTAAATCTAAGATGACCTGTTGCTAATTCAGAAAGTAGTGCAGCATGTTGAGGCAAGATTGTAATCTCACCATCAGTACTAGGTAATGTTACCTTATCTACAATCTCTTCAAGAAGTTTCTTTTCTTGTGAGATAACTCGTAGGGTTAATTTTTTATCTGACATTAATAATTATTTATATTAATTATATTGTTAATTATAATTTAGCTGCTTTTTCAATAGCTTCATCAATAGTACCGACCATATAAAAAGCTGCTTCAGGCAAATTATCATGTTTACCTTCCAAGATTTCTTTAAAGCCCCTGATTGTTTCTGCAATTGGAACATATACTCCCTTGATACCTGTGAACTGTTCACCAACAAAGAATGGTTGAGAAAGGAATTTTTGAATTCTTCTTGCTCTAGCAACTACTTGCTTATCATCATCACTAAGCTCATCAATACCAAGGATAGCAATAATATCTTGTAATTCTTTATATCTTTGTAGCTGTTCTTGAACACCTCTAGCAACTTTGTAATGCTCTTCACCAACTACGTCAGGCTGAAGAATCTTTGAAGCTGAGATTAATGGATCAACTGCAGGGTAAATAGCCATTTCTGCCAGCTTTCTATCTAGTGAAAGAGTAGAGTCTAAGTGAGCAAATGTTGTCGCAGGTGCAGGGTCTGTATAGTCATCAGCAGGAACATAGACCGCTTGGATAGAAGTAATAGAACCTTTTTTGGTTGAAGTAATTCTTTCTTGAAGAGTAGCCATTTCTGTAGCAAGGTTAGGTTGGTAACCAACAGCAGAAGGGATTCTACCTAGAAGAGCAGACACCTCACTACCAGCTTGTGAGAATCTAAAGATGTTATCAATAAACAGAAGCACATCTTCGTTCTTATCATCTCTGAAGTATTCAGCCATGGTTAATGCAGTAAGAGCGACACGTAGTCTTGAACCTGGAGGTTCATTCATTTGTCCGAAACACATAACGGTTGACTCAATAACTCCAGACTCTTTCATTTCATGATAGAGGTCATTACCTTCTCTTGTTCTTTCACCAACACCAGCAAAAACTGAGTGACCTTGATGTTCTGCAGCAATGTTACGAATGAGTTCTTGAATAATAACAGTCTTACCCACTCCAGCACCTCCAAAAGCACCAACTTTACCACCCTTCATAAAAGGAGAGATCAAGTCAACGACTTTAATACCAGTTTCTAAGACTTCAGCCTTTGTAACAAGGTCTACAAAATCAGGAGCAGCTCTGTGGATAGGAGAGAATTTAGTAGGTTTGATATTTTTACCTTCATCAATGATATCTCCAGTAACGTTAAAGATTCTACCTAAAGTTTCTTCTCCAACTGGAACCATAATTGGGTTACCAGTAGCAATAACTTCAACACCTCTAGAAAGACCTTCTGTAGCACTTAAGGCAATAGTTCTTACTTCAGTTTCACTAAGTTGTTGTGCAACTTCGAGGGTAATAGTATGTTTTTCTAATTTAATATGAAGAGCTTCATAAATAGCTGGAATTCCATTATTGAACTCAACGTCAATAACAGGACCAATAATTCTTGAGATCTTACCGATGTTTTTTGATTTTTCTGACATATATATTTTGATATTTTTTCCTATATTTAAAATTGTTTTTTTACTTTTTTATAATGATAAGCTTGCAGTCGTGATTTCTAATAGTTCATTAGTAATAGCGGCCTGTCTTGACTTATTAAAGACAAGTTTGAGCTCATCAACCAATTCATATGCATTCTCACTAGCGTTCTTCATGGTAACCATTCTAGCTGAATGTTCACTAGCACGAGACTCTAAGAATGCTTGATAAATTGAGTTTTCAATATAAAAGGGGAGAAGACTAGATAAAATCTGGCCTGCATCTGGTTCAAATAAGTAATCTACTTTAGATACCTTTGTTTGATTTTCATTTTCTGATTTTTTTGTTGCGTCTTCAGACATAGGTAAAACTTTACTTACCTTTGGTTTTTGAGAAAGTGTATTAATAAAATCCATAAAAACAATACCAACAGACTTGTATTTTTTATTTAAGAAGTTTTCAATGACCATGGTGCTGATGGGTACTAGATCTGAAGAAGTAACCTTTTCTTGAATGTCTGTATATTGAGCATGAATAGTAAATCCTCCAAGACGACAAAAATTTACAATCTTTTTACCTACGGCAATAATTTCACCATTAGGATGACTCTTTACCCAATTATCCATTTGTTTAAAAAGCTGGGTATTTAAACTTCCACAAAGACCCTTATTTGTCCCAATGACAAGTAAAATATCTATACCTTCATCATGAGATGAGAGTAGAGGATGAAGTGAAGGATCTGATTGACTAGCTAATTTTTGTAAAGAATCTTGAAGAGCTAGAGCATAGGAACGAGCTAAAATAGCCTGATCTTGAGCACGCTTCATCTTGCTGGCAGCAACCATTTCCATTGCTTTGGTAATCTTGGAAATATTAGATGCTGCGCCAATTCGTCTTTTTATTTGCCTAGCGTTAGCCATTAATTATCTTTCACTAAGTTACTACCAGAGTTAAAGTCAGCTAAAGCTTTTTCTAAATCTGCCTTAGTCTCGTCAAGAAGTTTACCTTCTTTTGTAATGCTTTCTAAAATAGCTTGATACTCATCTTTAATATGATCAAGATATAAAACTTCCCATTGTCCAATATTTTCTACTTCAATTTTATCTAGATAACCATTAACTGCGGCAAAGATAATAACAACCTGCTCTGCAACTTTAAGTGGAACGTCCCATCCTTGTTTAAGGATATCGTTAACTCTGACACCTCTTTCAAGTTGAGCTTTTGTCTTATCATCAAGATCTGAAGCAAACTGTGAAAAAGCTTCAAGTTCTCTGAACTGAGCAAGCTCAAGTTTCATAGAACCAGCAACTTGTTTCATAGCTTTTTTCTGTGCAGATGAACCAACACGTGAAACAGATAAACCAACATTAATCGCAGGTCTCATACCTTTGTTGAAAAGATCTGACTCAAGGTAGATCTGACCATCAGTGATTGAGATAACATTTGTAGGAATATATGCAGATACGTCATTCGCTTGAGTTTCAATAATAGGTAGAGCAGTGATAGAACCACCACCATGCTTTTCGTTCAATCTACAAGCTCTTTCAAGAAGTCTAGAGTGGAGATAGAAAACATCACCAGGATAAGCTTCACGACCAGAAGGACGTCTTAATAGAAGTGAAATTTCACGATATGCTTGAGCATGCTTTGTTAAGTCATCATAGATAACTAAAACATCTTCACCTTTTTCTAAGAAATATTCAGCAATCGCAACACCTGTGTAAGGAGCTAAGAATTGTTGAGCAGCAGTAGCAGAAGCAGTAGCGGAAACAATAGTTGTGTATTCCATTGCACCTCTTTCTTCTAAGATAGCTTTAGTTTGTGCTAGTGAAGAACCTTTTTGTCCAATACAGACATAAACACATTTAACACCTTGGCCTTGTTGGTTAAGGATTGTACCAAGAGCAACAGCAGTTTTACCTGTTTGTCTGTCACCAATGATTAATTCTCTTTGACCACGACCGATTGGAATCATAGCGTCAACTGCCTTGATACCTGTTTGCATCGGGACAGAGACAGATTGTCTTGCCATAACACCAGGAGCGACTCTTTCGAGTAACATTCTTTTGTTAGCTTTAATTTCGCTACCTCCATCAAGTGGAAGACCTAATGCGTCTACAACACGACCTACAATTTTATCTGAAACAGGAACAGAAAGAATTTGACCAGTTCTTTTAACTAAAGAACCAGCTTTAAGATGTTCAATTCTATCAAGAGCTACAACACCAATCTGGTCTTTATCTAAGTTTAAAGCAAGACCTTTACGATCCTGACCTAAGTCAATTAATTCTCCAGCTTGTGCATCTTCTAATCCTTTAATTGTGACGATACCGTCTCCAAATGAAGTAACTATACCGACTGACTCTTTTTCAACTTTTTTACCATCAAGTTTAGCTTTAAGAGTAGCATCGATAACTTCTGATCCAATTTGGATAGAAAGTCCACCAAGAACACTTTTATCAATCTTTTCTTCAAAAGAAAGATCTGCTCCATACTTTTTAGTTAAAGTTTTTTTTATTTTTTCTAGCTGGACAGCGGATAGCTTACTAGCTGAAGTAATTGTAACTAACATATTTTATTTTAAATTGCTTTCAGTAATGCATCGAGCTCGCTATCAATAAGAGCTGAGTGCTTTTTAGCATCAAGAGATTTACCAATGACTTTCTGAGCAGCCTTTACAACAGCTACTTCAAATTCTTTCTTCATCTTAGATTCTTGCTTTTTAGCCTCCATCTTCCAATCAGATGTCATCTTAGTAATCTCTGCTTTTGCTTTATCTTTTGCTTCACTAATTAATTCTTTTTCTTTATCTTTTGCTCTTTGCTTAGCTTCATCTAAAGCTTCTGCAGCCTTTTTATCAGTTGCTTTTTTGACTTTAGCTTTATAAGCTTCAATTTGTTCTTTTTCTAAAAGAGTTTCTCCAGCAGCTTTTTGTGCATCAGCTACTCTTTGAGCTCTTTGATCAAGAATTTTAACAATTGGCTTAACAAGTAAGAAAGTCAAAGCTCCAAAGACAACAAAGAAATTAATTGCTTGGAAAAGAATTTGTACTAATTGTATTTCCATATATTCTTTCTTCTTGGTTTATGCAAACTTAATAATTAATGCGACAACTAGAGAATAGATAGCGATAGCTTCTGCAAACGCCATACCTAAAATCATATTTGTTTGGATTGTGCTAGCAGCTTCTGGGTTTCTTCCCATAGCTTTAAGTGCAGCCGCAACGATTAATCCGATAGCTAAAGCTGGAAAGCTTCCGCCGATAGCCATTGTAAGGCCAAAACTGAGTGAGTCTAACATATAATACTCCTTTTATTTTTTATATTTATGCCTTTATAAGGCACTAATTTATACTAATTTAATGCTCATCATGGCTAATTGTAGCCATATTGAAAAATACTAATGAGAGCATTGCGAACACAAGGGCTTGAATGAAGCCAACAAAGATTTCCAAGCCATAGAAAGGCATTGGAGCGATAACTGGAACTAGGAATGCGATAACAACTAAGAGAACTTCACCTGCAAAAACATTACCAAATAACCTGAAAGCAAAAGACATAATCTTAGCAAACTCTAGAACAAGTTCTAAAAGACCGACAAAAAACATAATTGGACTTGAGAAGTTAAAATACTTCTTAAGGTAACCAATGCTTAAATATTTAAATCCAATGATTTGGGTAACAACAACTGAAATAATAGCGAGTGCAAAGGTTGTATTAATATCAGCAGTACCAGCTCTGAAAAGAGGAATGAAAGTTTTTTCTTCCCCATGTTCACCTTCCATAGCCTCTTCACCGTGCTCATCTGCTACAACAGCTTCACCATGATCATCAGTAGTCTCTGTGACTTCTTCTAGACCGTGGTCATCTGCAGTAACTTCTGAAGCTTGAACTTCAATAGAAGGAAGAGAAGCTTGTTCTGGCTCATGTGTAATACCAATAGTACCAACACCTGGCAAGAGACCTAACCAGTTATTAAGTAAAATCCAAAGGAAAAATGATGCGATAAAAGGTAAAAAGACTCTAGCTTTCTTTTTATTTAAGGTGACTGAGTCTACAAAACTGTATAAACCTTCAACAATCATCTCAGAAAAATTTTGGAAGGCGCTTGGCCTTCCATAAACATCGATATTGTTGAGACTTCTCTTAGCCATAATTGCGAATGCAATCAGGAGTCCAGAAACAATGAGACTAGTTAAAATTGAGTTTGAAATAGGGATGCCAGCAAAATAAGTAAGTGTTTCTGCTGAAATTGAGATATGTGGTCCTGCGGACATATAATTTATTGCCTAATAACTTCTATTAATAGGATTGGTAAAGACAACAACGATTTTACACACTCTTTACCCATTGACAAGAGTTAAATATAAAACTGTTACTCTGCGAGAACTACAACAGCATCATAGCTGCCTTTTATGTCTTCCGTCTTTATCTCATCTGAAAACTCAAACTCAAGGTCTGTTGCTTTCTCTATAAGACTGATTAATCCTTTATTTTCTTCACTCATTAAAATGTAATTACCTTCATCATAATCACCTTTTGAATTACCTGCATCGACCTCTATAAAATCATCTGCAGTTAATAGTTTTTTAATTGTTCCTGCATAACCAGCTTTGCTGGTAGCATTCACAACTAAAATCTCTACCGTCTCTTTATCAATCTCTGGTTCTGGAGATGGAGTAGGGGAAGCCTCTGCAACTTCTTCTGTTACTTCTTCTTCCATAACCTCTGGTTGAACAGCCTCTTCTTTATTAGACATGGAAATATATCCTAATCCAAGCCCCACACCTATAGCTACAGTTAAAAAGAAAACAGACAATGAAACAAAAACCATCTTGAGCATGGAGTTTACTCCAGTCTTATTCTTTATCACTTCTGGTTTTACTTCTTTAGTGACTTTTTCTTCTTTCATATCTGACTTTGATTCTTCTGTTACTTCTTTCTCGTCTTCAACTACTGCAAACTGACTTAATGCATCTTTCTCTGACTCTTCATCAGGCTTAGATGTTTTTTCTTCTGTAACCGGCTCACTTACTGGCTCTTTTGCTTCTTCTGCCATATCAGCTTTAACTTCCTCCTCTTTATTTTCTACTATATCACCTTTTTCTCCAGAGGGAATATCTGCCATACCACCTACAACAAAATCGTCTGTAACATTTTCTTTTTCTGACTTAGAAACAGGTGTAATTTTTTCATCTTCCTCAGGTGGTGTAGTTGGCTCTGGCAACGGTTCATCACCAGTATGATCATCGACCTTATCCTTTATAACTTCCATCTCAGAATCATCACTTATTTTTTCTTCTTCTGGAGTAACTCCTTTCTTTTCCTCCTTCTCTGGTTTTGTGGTGTCTTTTTTTACCATTGAGTCTTCTTTCTCCTTAGGCTTTTTCTCGCCTTGGGAAGCTTCAGCTACTAACTGTGCGTCAACTTCTTCTACTTTAAATTCAGGAACATTAAAATCAGTAACAGATAAAGTTTTTGCCCCTGCTTCAATTGCTTGTTTTACATATGAAGGCAAATCCTTTTTCTCATCTTTAAAATCAGATAATTGTTGTAAAGGAAGAGTTTCTTTAAGAATATCCTTTAGCTTATCTTCCACAAGTTCATTAGTTAAAAGATAGATTGTCTGAATACTAGGCTGAGCACCTTTTAATGTTTTAATTGTTTCTCCAATTTTTTCTACATCAGAAACTTCAGCACTAGTAGCCTGATCAACACCTATATAATGTTGGACTAAATAAAGGTTATCTCCCATTTGCACCAAACTTAATGATGGCTCAAGAGAAATTAAAGATTTTATTGTCCAGCTAAGTGAAATGGTGTGAGCAACTTTTACTTCATTCTTACTAGCTGCTTCATAGATAGGTGCTAAAAGAGATCTCTCAATAGCACTAAGTTGTACATTTGATTTATCACCATATTGAGTCAAAACAAAATGCTCTATCTGATGTGTCTTTTCTGAAAGGTTTAAAGAAGGAAGAAGTTTTTCTGTAATGTGCTTATCTACTTTTGTTTTGGCTTTTTCATTTACTTCAACAATTGTATTCGTAAAAAAGAAGTCTGGAAGAACGAGTAGGTATTCCTCTTTATCAAGTTTCGAAAATAGTTTTTCTAAGTTTTCAGGGATAAAAGTATCGTTATCTAAGAATTCACCATTAATCTGTCTAAACTCTTGAATTTTGAAATCACCCTTTTTCTTGGCAGGCAAAAGCTCCGCAACATAAGCAACGTCGGAAAATACATACAATAGCTTCTTGGTATTAAGCATAGTAATAGTATGGGGAATCTTTCCTCTTTTTGCAAGAGGTAGGGGAGGATAAAAAAGAAAATATTTTATAAACACAAAAAAACCAGCTTTCACTGGTCTTTTTGTTATTTGTAGTCAATAAGCCGGATTCTGTATTAACTATGATCTGTCTATGCCTGGGACATTATCACCACTAGGGAACATATCCATTTTATTCTCTATAAAGAGAAATGGGTGAAGATCGCCAGTTGCAGCAGGGAGGATTGCCATCTAATAAATTAGATACCCATAAGCTTGATCGTTTCATTGGGCGCAACCCCAATCGTTTCTGTTGCTCTAACTGTATTCACATAAAGTAAACCCCCAGCTTTCACTGGGCACCCCATGTTCTGCTGTCCGGACTTTCCTCTCAACAAAAAGTTGAGCCATAGTCTAACTACAAACACAATTATATCCTATAACAGTAAAATTAACAAGAGAAAAATAACCTTAAAAAAGCTTAATCTTATGCTCTTTGAGCATTGAATAAAGAGTTCTAAAGACAATATAGAAAGGAATAGAAAGTAAGGCTCCAATGACGCCTCCTAAAGTAAAGCCTGTCAAAATTATCACAATCGCAATCAAAGGGTTAACATCAACATTAGCCTGCATAATTTTAGGCACTAATAGATTATTTTCAAACTGCTGTACCAGTAAATAAAAGATAATTACAACTACACCAAGGATTGGGCCCCCGCCAAGGAAAGCCAAAACTACCGCTGGCACTGCTGCTATTGTTGGCCCTAAATTAGGAAGTATCTCTAAAAGACCAGCTATGATAGCTAATGGCAAAGCAAAAGGTAACCCAAGAAGTGATAGTCCAATATAAGTAACTACACCAATTGTCAGCATTAAAATAATTTGACCTCTAATCCAACCACCAAGCTGTACTTCTACAGAATTTAAAAAATCATCCGCCATTTTTATGTGTTTTTTATCTCTAGAGAACCAGCCAATTTTTTTATGTAAATTAGGTCTATCAAGCATAATATAAAAAGACATAACCATCAGAGTAAAGAAAGCAAAGACGCCACTGAAAGTGGATGTAATTAAAGAAACAACCATACTAGCTCCATCCCCAACTTGATTTAACAAAGTAGAAATCTCTTGAACTGTTAAGCTTAAATTCTGGAGTTCCTGTTGTAAAAATGGTAACTCAAAGCTTCTTAGGAAATTGTAAGCTTCAATGAGTAAGGGTGGTAAAACAATCGCTATCATTAATCCAAAGACAAAAAGAACTAATAGATAAACAATAAATATACTTAAAGCTCTAGGTAATTTTAATTTTAAGTTAAGCTTATCAACTGCTGGCCTTAGCGCTGTCATCACAATAAAAGATAAGAAAAGGGCAACTAGAATACTTTTTATTTGAAGCAAAAAGTAAACCAATAAACTAAAGATAAAAGTAAAAACAACAATGCTAGGGGAAATAGAAACTGTGTGTTTTTTGTCTGCTGAAAGTAACATATTAAACCCAGTATAACAGTTTTTATTTTACTGGGGCAGGATAAAATTATTAACCCTATCAAAGGCACTTTTTTGCCAATTTTCTTTACTAATTTCGTACCAGTTAATATTTTTTTTGTTTCTCCACCAAGTCAGCTGACGCTTTGCATACTGGTATTCTCTTAATGACCATTTACTCAAACATTCTTCTTTTTCCACATCTCCATCAAGATAAGACTGAATTTCTTTGACTCCAGTAGCTGTTGTTATCTGCTTATTTAAGCCAAAATCATCAATTTTGCTCATTATGTTTTCAACTTCTCCAATTGCTCCGTTATCAAATCTTTCTTTAACCCTCAGTAAAATCTTCTCCTCAATTGTTTTAAGATCATCAGTTAGACCGACAATGAGGTGATCAAAGTCGGGTCTCTCCCCATATTGATGATCATTATTTTCTAATAACTTTTTATCTGGATTTTCTTGATAATATTTCTCAACTTCAATCGCTCTAATTAGTCGAACAGGATTATTTTGATCAGAATTATTCATTCTCTCAAACCTATCTTTATTCACTTCTTCTAATCTTTTCTGTAACTCAACAAGAGAGAAACTTGATAGTTCTTTTCTTAACTTGTCATTAGGACCAATACTAATAGTAGGGGAGTCGTTAAAAAGGTATTCATGGTAAAGACCTGTTCCACCGACAATAATCGGTAGTCTATTTTCTTTCCAAGACTGCTTAATTAATTCCTGAGCATACTTCTTAAAGTGAGCTAGAGACCATTCATCTTGATAATTTAAATCTAATAATCCATACAGTCTTAGGTTATCTTTTTCAAAATACTCAATATTAGAATATTCACTAACCTGTCTTTTGAAATCCTTTGGAACATCTGCTCCAGAAATAATCATCAAATCTTTATATACCTGACGAGAATCAGCACTAATTAAGTCATAGCCTTGATATTTATTATCGCTGTTTTTATTTAAGTGGGATATTAATTTTAAAGAGAAACTAGTCTTACCGACTGCAGTTGGACCGATAATAGAAACAAATTTATTTTTCATTAATTTAAATTACTTTAGGTCTATCACTCATATTATCTTTATTTATTATCTTATCTAAAATCTCCCAACGTTTCTTCTTTATCTTATGTGGGATTTCTTCATCCTTATATAATCTCCAACTAGCGGTACCTGGACGAGGAGAGTAAATAGCTACAAAGCCGACTTTCCAACCAATCTTCTTGGCAAGTTCTACAGTCTCATTAAATTCTTCATTAGTCTCACCAGGAAAGCCAACAATAATATCTGTACCAATCACTATCTCTGGGTCAAGTGCTTTAAGTTTATCTACAACAGCCTTATATTTCTCAACAGTATAACCTCTATTCATACGGTATAAAACAGAGTTACTACCAGATTGAATTGGTAGATGCACATAACGGTCAATCTTCTTGTTTTTGCCTACCTCATCAATTAATTCATCATGAAAATCCCATGGATTAGAAGACATAAATCTAATTTTTTTAATTTGATCAAACTTAGTAATCTTTTGTAATAATCTAACAAATGGAGGAGTATCAGTAGAAGTTAAATATTGAGTCTGATTATCTGGTAAATCTTCTCTAGTAAAATTATCATCTTCCATCATCATTTTTCTCATTGGGACGCCTACTTTTTCCAAACCCCAGGAGTTAACATTCATACCAAGTAGTGTTACTTCATCATAACCATTATCAACAAGTCTTTGGACTTCATTCATAATGTCTTCTTCACTCCTAGATTTCTCACGACCACGAGAGTAGGGGACAATACAGTATGTACAATATGAATTACATCCAACAGAAATTGGAATCCAAGCATGCTTCTTATCTTTTCTAATAGCAGCTTGATTAAAGCCAACTTCATTAATTGGAAGGATCTCATCGATATCAGGCAGAAGTTCATACAATCTCTCATTGGCATGATGAGTCATACACCCAGTCAAAATTAACTTAGGTCTTGGTTTATCTACGTCTCTAAAATGTTTAAGAATATTTTGCACAAGTCCAAGAACTTTATCTTCAGCTCTTTTTCTAATAGCACAAGTATTAATGACCAATTCATCACATTCTTGCCACGTTTTTGCTTCAGAGTAACCACGAGCTTCGTAATCACCAGCAATTCTCTCAGAATCACTCTTATTTGATTGACAACCGAAAGTATGGATATAGTAGGTCTTTTGTTTTAAAGACATGACAAGTATTTTATCAGAGAATTAACTAAGTACAGGTGGCAAACTAATATATAAATTAAAAAACAAACTTACTTAACAGTTATTACGGCACCAAGATGGAGCTCTATCTCCATCTTCAATACAATCACTAACACAAGTATCATAATCTATACTTCCTGGAAGAGTGTCTCCTGGTAAAGTTCCGTTGTTTGAACTGGTGTCTGTATTATCACCAGTAAGCCAACTCCAAATCCCCCAGGTAGTAGGGTTATACCAGTTAAAACTACTTGGCTCTTGCCCAGTAGCTTCTTCTAAGGTTAAAGGTCCTTCTATAACAACCGCCGTTCCTGCTTCTAGAGCCTCCGCTGCCCCTCCTTCTTCAACTTCAACGAAAGCCCAACCATAAGTTCCATATTTACAATCACCAGAGCCATCTAAGATAGAGCCACTATTTGCAGTAGCACAATCATCATAAATCAGATTAATAGTACTTTGAATCTCAACAAACTCCCAACCATCATCCCCATAATCACAAGCACCTTCTCCAGCTAAGATAGATTCACTGTTACCTCTAGAACAACTATCAAAACTAACTACTAACGGCCCTTCAATTTCAACAAATTCCCAACTATTAGAAACATACCTACAGGTACCTAATCCGGCTACAATAGAACCACTATTATTACTAGTACACTCGGAGTGAGTATCTGCTTGAACTTCAACAAAAGCCCAACCATTTGTTCCATACTCACAACTACCCAATCCTGCTAAAATAGCTGTACTATTACCTCTAGAACAATCATCAAAGTTAGTAACTTGAGCTTTTTCAGACTCAACAAAAACCCAGCCTCTAATTCCATACTCACAACTACCCAATCCTGCTAAAATAGCTGTACTATTACCTCTAGAACAATCATCAAAATTAGCAGGCAAAACTTCAACTTCAACAAAAGCCCAACCATTTGTCCCATACTCACAGCTACCTTCTCCAGCTAAAATAGCTGCACTATTACCCCTAGAACAGTCATCAAAATTAGCAGGTAAGGCTTCAGCAAACTCCCAACCATTTGTCCCATATTCACAAGAACCTATTCCAGCCAAAATAGCAGTGCGATTATCTCTAGAACAATCATCAAAATTAAGTGGTTCATCTGCATTTAAAACTAAAGTTTCTACTGTACCAGTAGCATCAGTACAACTACTATCCGTAGTGGTATAGACAATTGTGCCATGTAAATTACATCTAACGTTATGCGTTGATGTTCTAACAGAAGTAACCGTAGAACCAACTTGCTCTATTAATGCAGCGGCTCCACCTATAATCGCCTGACCTATCTGAACTGCAGCTCTAGCAGAATCACAAATCTCTTGAGAAGCATAATAAACATTATTACCAGCTACATTACAAGAGACTCTATCCTGAGACGGTTGATTCCAAACTCCACCACTACAATGTCCACTTCCACCATTTACAGTAGAATCACAAGTCCAACTACCGCCATTATTACAATTACTACCTTCTCTAATCCCTCCACAAATATCATTGTTATCTAAAACACATGATGGGGCACACCTACCATTAGCACATTGCTGTAACCCAGAACAACAAGACTCTCCAGCTCCTGGATTAGTTCCATTACCTCCACAACCAGTTTGTTTACATTCACTATCAATCTGATTATTACAAGTGGCATTGGCTGGTCTGCAGCCATTGATACAACCACCACAAAATATTTCACCACCGCCACAAGCAGCTGTGCTTTCATTTGAAGCAACTCCCGTACTAGTTCCAGAACCAGAACCACTTGGAGCACTCCATAAACCACCTCTACATTCTTGTTCTATACCACCTCTATTATCTGTGGCTCCCTCTGGAGCAGCTCCACTACCATCCCAGTATGAACAACCACTGGCTTGCTGTCTTACATCTTGGTTGAGTTGGGTTAACATCACAGCTGATGCACCACCTATAACAAGAAGGAGCATTACAGCTATTCCTAAAATAGTTTTAAAAGAAAACTTCTTTTTAGGATGAAAATCTTGAAGAGAGCTAGCTTTAGGCTCTCCCTGAGTATTTTTAGAATTTAACCCTTTATTTCTAAATAAATAAGATAAGTTTGATGATTGATTTTCCTTAACAGGAGAAGATTTATGAACAAAGTTAGACATAGTTATCTATCAGTATAACCTTGGTAAAAAATGAATAGCAATAACAAATAGAAGAGAGAACACCAGCAGAAAAATTATAAACAGAATTTGCCTATGGATATCTATTAGTATAATTCGTTTATAATAGGGTTACCAACTGATATTACTCCTATTATTTCTAATCATGTTCAAAATCTTATACCGCAACCTCCGTGATGAATTAGTTCAAGAACTAAAAGACTTCAAAACAGGCTCTTGGATTCATCTAGAACAACCCACAGAGAAAGAAGTGGATCTTCTGGTAGACCAGTTTAGCCTAGACCCACTAATTGTTGCTGACGCCATGGATATTTTTGAACTACCAAGAATAGAAAAAGATGAAGATATCACATATTACTTCACCCGTTATGCCCTTTACTCAACTGATTTAGAAAAGATTAGCACTGTCCCTCTGTTAATCATCATAGGTAAAAACTTTTTTATCACCATCAGCTCAGCTAAAGTTCCTATCATTAATCTTTTTGAAAAAGGAAAACTAAACTTTAGAACAACACAAAAAACTAACTTGCTTCTTCAACTCCTTTCTACAATAAACCTTGATTATGAAAACTTAATTAAAAAACTCTCTAAACAAATAAAACAAAAATCATCAAACTTAGAAAAAATTACCAACAAGAAAATTACCCAATTTGTAAACTTTGAAAATATCTTTGACGATATTTTATTTGGTCTCAATCCAACAGGAATTGCTCTAAATAAGCTACTCAAGGGTAAATTTGTCACACTTCTTGAAGAGGATGAAGAATTAGTTGAAGACTTAATCCAAGATAATGAACAGCTAATTAAAGTATGTAACTCTAGTATCAAAAGGGTAATCAATACTAGAGATGCCTATGACAATATCTTGTCAAATAACTTGAATAAAATCATGAAGTTGCTTACAGCAGTAACTGTTATTTTAACAATTCCTACTATGATTTCTGGTATCTTTGGTATGAATGTGAACTTGCCATTAGCAGATAATCCATTGGCTTTTGTAATTATAATTTCTATTACCGTTGCACTGTCATTTGGCTTACTTTTTGTCTTTCTGAAACAAGATTGGCTTTGATAGGTTATAATTACCTTTACTCAATACGCCACGATACCAGAGTGGTCCAATGGACAGGTCTGCAAAACCTCGTTTCGCGGGTTCGAATCCCGCTCGTGGCTCAATAAATGATATATTTAACTAGATATATCAGACAAGTGAGATTAGTATAACGGTAGTACATTAGCATTCCATGTTAAAGGCACAGGTTCAACTCCTGTATCTCGCTCAAAAAACTTCCTTATTTTTCAATTAAAACAGCGCCAGAAAAATCAGATTCTTCAATCTGATTCATAAAAGAAACTACAGTTGCTTCAACATCAATGTCTCCAGGCATTTCATTTAAAGTATAAAAACCCTTAGTTCTCATTCCGCTAAGATAGGCTTGATCAGGAAATAGTAGGGCAGAAACAGGGGTCATTAAGCCATTATCAGCAGTTCGATAAGCAATATTAGCCAAACACCAACCATCCTGCTCACCCTCATCTAAGATCATTACCTCTGAGTATTTAGCCATTGCATCCAAGTAAACATTATAATTAATTACTGGAGAATCTATTCTGGTAATAGCTTTTACACCCATCAACTTAGCAAAGGAAACTTCTCCTACCAATGCATATAAATGTACATCCCTCATATATGTACCAGCATATTCAGGGCCACCACACAAACTAACAGTAATTTTTTTTCTACCGTCAGGACTCATCCATTCTTTTCTTTTGAATTTTTTTGAACCTTTCCAATCAGTAACCTCCCCATTTTGCAAAATTACATCAATTTCCTCATCACTATGGTGAAAAATTTGATCTACTTGCTCAACAAATGCACTCATACATTAAATTTACCATAGTATCAATATTTTATAAAATAATATTCCCATAAAGATAAAGAAGTTAAACCAAGTACCAACATTAATCCACAAGTGATATAATCTCTCCCTATGACTAAAGAATCAACAAAAAAACCCACAGTAAAAAAAGATGACAAGAAAGCAAAAAGCCCTAAAGCGGGGGCTCCAGAACTTATCATCGCAAATACTCAAATTAAACTAATTGTCCCAATTAAAGAAGCTCTAGCAGCTTATGATAAAACTCTTAAAAAATTATCTCCACAAGTCAAGGCAACCGGATTTAGAAAAGGTAAAGTTCCTCCACATGTTGCAGAAGAAATCATTGGTAAAATCAACATTGTTGATAGAGTTCTTCAAGACTTAGTTCCAGCACTTTACACCAAAGCAATCAAAGATTCTAAAAAGATTCCTTTAACTCATCCTGATATCAAGCCAGTTAAATTAACTATGGAAGAAGACTGGGAGTTAGTAGCTGAAATTGGTGAAAAACCAATTTTCAAACTAGGGGACTATAAAAAGATCACAAAAAAATCTAAAAAAGACGCTATTAAAGATATCAAAGAAGAAGAAAAGAAAATTCATGATCACTCTAAAGACCTCAAAAAAGGTGACAAAGCCCCAAAGGGACATGAAGGAAAACATACTCATAAACTAAATGACAAACAAAAAGAAGATATGACTCTAAGTGTTATCTTCAGAAACTTAGTACAAGAATTCAAACCTAAGATTCAAGAAATTATTCTCAGAGAAAAAGTCAAGTCTGAGCTAGGTAGGTTAGAACAAGACCTTAAACAAGTTAATACGACTTTAGAAGATTACCTTAAAAAACAAGGTAAAACTTTTGAACAGTTCTCACAACAGCTTGCAGTTATGCATTTAGGACAAGTCCAACTTGAGTTTATTCTTCAAGAAATCATTGAAAAAGAAAAACTCACAGCCACAAAAGAAGAAATTAAAGCTAAAATTGAAGATATTAAGGGTAAATTACATAAAGAAGCTCTTAAAGAATTTGATGAAGCTAAGTACCAACACTACTTCGTTACTGTTATCGAAAGAGAAAAAGTCATCGACTTCTTACTCAAGTTGTAACTTGACAAAGATCCTTTTATATCCTATAATTTATCAACTTTTTAAATAAAGTTATTATGGATCCATTTGCGCAAGCACTACAAGCAAATTCTAAATCTCAAGGTAAGAGAAAAGCTCCGGCTCTTTCTCCAGAACTAGAGAAAAATTTAAGTTCTCCTAAGAAAAACAGTAATGAACTAAACCCTTTCAGTGAAGCTCTGGCTAGAACTGGTGGGTCTAGCTTTGATAATGTTGACCCAAACAATGTTTCCCAAGAGGATCTCGAAAAACAAAGAAAAGACCTAGAAAAGAAACAGAAAAAAGAAGCTTTAAGACAAAAACTACATAAAGAAGTTAATCCTATTGATCTGCATGAACTATATTCAGCAGAAGCAAAAAAGACTAAACAAAAACTGAATGAAACTAGAAAAATGCTCCAGGTAGAAATGGCTGGTTTGAAAAAAGAAGTTAAAGGCTTAGCTACTGAAATTACTTTATTCCAAGATGTTGTTGACCAGGGTAGAGAAGGAATCGGACTTAGAGAATACTTAGATAAAATCAGACAGTTTATTAAACTCCTCAGAAAAAAAGTTCACTCTACTAGAACTTGGATGCATACTCAAAATGCTAAATCCAAGAAAAAGAAACGTGGAAGAAACAAAAAAGGAATTGAAATTGGTGGAAAACAGCATGAACAAACAAAGGCTGTCTTTGATCAAATGCATCATGAGCAATCTTCTTCTTACTCAGGAAACTAATCTAAATAGCTTATTTTAAGCTAACTTTTTCAGCCTCACAAACCTATTTTGCCTATATTCATCTTTGAATATTTCATATTCAAACCTATCTTTATAATCAATAAAATCTTGCTTTGTGTGAGTGTGATCAACCTCAAGAAAAACTAGCCCATTGGGAACTAAATAATCCACAGCTTGATCTAAAAATTGATAGATATAAGATAAGCCATTAGAACCACCCTTAAGAGCAATATGAGGCTCGAAGTCTTTTACACTCTCACCAAGGTGATCTACTCTCTGCTCAGGAATATAAGGTAGATTAGCAATCAAAATATCAAATTTAATATCTGTAGGATAACCTTTAAGTAAATCTGAAGTTAAAAACTTAAAATTGATTACTTCAGGATTTACCTTTTGAATAGTAGAATTCTCTTTTGCAACCTCAACAGCCTCATGGGAAACATCAGAAAGATAAATTTGGGCTGTCCTATTTCTTGCTTGAAGCTCAAAGCCTAAAGTTAAACCAATTGGACCAGCTCCACAACCAATGTCTGAAAGAAGTAGAGGAGTGTTATCTTTTGTTTTATTCTTTACCAACTCTTTAACGTCTTTTAATACTAAGTCTACTAGCTCTTCAGTCTCTACTCTAGGGATTAATACGTCCTTATTTACCTTAAAAACTCTCTCATAAAACTCAGCTTTGCCGGTCACATACTCGACTGGTTTTTCACCAATATCTTCTAAATTAACTTTTTTAGTACCATAACGAGCCAAGTGGGTTTGTTCCCTTGGTGAAAATTTTCTTTTATTTTGAGAATTCATTAATTAATGATTATTTTTTATTTGGAATTAAATAAAATAAAGTGAACTTGAGAGGACTCGAACCTCTGACCTCATCAATGTCAATGATGCGCTCTAACCAACTGAGCTACAAGTTCATTTGCTAAGGATAGGGCGTTATTATACCCTGTTAAACTCGGTTACACAAATATAGGTTTACCTGATATAATTAGCCTTCGTTATCGAAACTTTTTATATTAATTAGTTTAAGAAAAATTAAAACAATCTGTGATCAGAAGAAACAAACGCAATAACAGACATCAAAGTCAAAAATTCATTCAGGCAAACCATTATATTCGTTTTCCTGAAGTAAGAGTCTTGACAGAGCATGGAGAAATGCTCGGAGTAATGTCTACCAGCGAAGCGCTGCAAAAAGCCCAAGCTGCAGAAAAAGATTTAGTTTTGGTTACAGAAGGAGCTAAACCTCCAGTAGTTAAAATAATTGATATAGCGAAACATAAATATCAACTGCAACAAAAAAAAGCAGAAGGTAGAAAAAAAGCTAAAACTCAAGAAATAAAAGAAGTAAGATTTACGCCTTTTATGGGTGAAGGAGACTTCGTTTCAAGACTTAATAAAGTCAAGAAATTTCTTGAAAAAGGTGATAAAGTCAGACTTTCTTTACAATTTAGAGGTAGGGCTATCACCAAAAAACAATTTGGTTATGACTTGTTCAACAGAGTAGTAGAAGAAACTGCAGAAATTGGAACAGAAGAAATCAAACCAAAGATGATGGGTAAAAAACTAATTGCCCAGTTAATGCCGGTTAAGAAAAAATAAAATAATCAGAACTATTATGAAAAAGTATAAACAAAAAACTAGAAGTGGTGTTGCAAAGAGATTCAAAATCACCAGCTCTGGAAAAGTCTTAAGAAGAACTCAAAATATGAGGCACTTAAGAAGCAACAAAAGTAAAAAAGCTAAGAGAGCCTACAGAATTCCTATTGAGGTAACTGGTAAATGGGCAAAGAAGATCAAAAGAATGCTTGGTCTCGCTTAATTAGATAAAAGAAAGTTAATACATGCCAAGAGCTAAAACAGGTACTACTAGACATAAACGTCACAAAAAAGTTCTAAAACTTACAAAAGGTTTTAGAGGTACTAATAACAGATTATATAAAAGAGCTAAAGAAGCTTTACTTCATGCAGGTCAATATGCCTTCATCGGAAGAAAACTCAGAAAAAGAGATTTCAGAAGACTTTGGATCACTAGAATTAATGGTGGTTTAAAAACTATGGAAGCTAAAGTTAGTTACTCTAGATTTATCAAAGCCCTTAAAGATAATAATATTGAGCTTAACAGAAAAATGTTAGCTGAAATTGCCGTTGTAGATTTTAACGCCTTTAGAAAAGTTGTTGAAAAAGTGCAGGGCTAATCTGAAAAAATAAAGAAATTTTAAGACCCCGCACATGCGGGGTTTTTTAATAATTAAAAAACAAATAATAAACAAATTTAAAAGACTAAAAATAACCAAAGAGGATCATCTAATAATTTATACCTGCAGAGGTGCAAATTACTGATACAATAAAACTTATGACAATTGACCAACTAAAATCTCAAATAGAAAAGTTAAACAATCAGCTTGAAGCAGAAGCTACCATAGACCTCTCCACAAAAAGTAAATACCTTGGCAAAAAAGGCCTCTTTAACGCCCTAGCTAAAGAAATTAAAAATGTTGATAATAATGATAAAAAAGAAGCTGGACAACTTCTTAATGAACTCAAGGGAAACTTAGAAGATCAACTTTCAAATATTTCTCAAACTCAAAAATCAACAGAAATAGATTTCACTATGCCAGCAGAGGAAACTCAGGTTGGACACATGCACCCTATCTCTCAAGCAATGGAGGAAATCACCTCCATTTTTGAAAAAATTGGTTTCACACGTTCCCGCTATCCAGAAGTAGATTGGGATTGGTATGTTTTTGAAAGCCTTAACATGCCTCCAAGTCATCCAGCCCGTGACGAATGGGAAACATTTTTTGTAGATACTCCAGAAGAAATCACTGAAGTTTCATATGATGCTAGTAACCCTAGAAAAAGACACCCTAATTTAGTAGGTGGCAAAATGGTTTTGACCACTCATACCTCAAATGGACAAGTTAGAGAAATGGAACGACTTAAAAATCCTCCAATCAGAATGATAAACATTGCCCGCTGTTATAGAAGACAACAAGATGCCACCCATACTCAAATGTTTCATCAGTTTGAAGGATTAGTAATTGATGAAGGCATTAACATCCAAAACCTTAAAGGTACCCTCGATTACTTTGCCAAAGAATTCTACGGTGAGGGCACAAAATCTAGAATTAGACCATTTCACTTTCAGTTCACAGAGCCAAGCTTTGAAGTAGACTTTAGCTGCCACATTTGTAGCGGGACAGGTAAAAAAGATGGTGAAAAATGTAAGTTCTGTAAATCAGGATGGCATGAAGTCGGTGGGGCAGGAATGGTTCACCCTAATGTTTTAAAAGCTGGAGGAATTGACCCTGAGAAGTATACTGGGTTCGCTTTCGGCTGGGGAGTAGAGAGGACTTACACCCTTAAAGAAGGTCTTAATATTGATGATATCCGTTTACTTTATAGCGGAGATCTCAGATTCTTAAAACAATTCTAATTATTTAACAAAGCTATAAAACAAATCTAAACAACATATGAATATCCTAATCCCACACAAATGGCTTCTAGAACACCTTGATACAGACGTCACCCCAAAAGAATTACAAAAAACTGTATCACTAAGTGGCCCATCTATTGAAAGAATTTATGATAGAGAAGGTGACAGTATTTATGACATTGAAGTCACCACAAATAGAGTAGATAACATGTCTATCCGCGGCATTGCCCGTGAAGCTGCTGTTATTCTCAATCAGTCTGGTCACAAGGCTCAACTAAAAGATCTTAATTCTACTGAAATTAAAATTAATACTGATGAAACTTTACCTTTACCAAAGATTGTTAATGATCCAAAAGTTTCAAAAAGAATCTCTTGCGTCATCCTAAAAGATGTAAAAAGAACTCCAACTCCAAAGTGGATGGCAGACAGACTGATTCAAACTGAAATGAATGTACATGACAGTGTTATTGATATCACAAATTACATTACTCATGAATTAGGTCATCCTTGTCATGCCTTTGACTATGACAAAGTCATGAGTACTGGCGGAGAAATCATTGTAACAGAGGCTAAAAAAGGAGAAACTTTCAGTACTTTAGATAGTAATGAATTCACCACATTGGGTGGAGAAGTCGTCTTTAAAAATGGCAATGGAGAAATTATTGATTTACCTTCTATAAAAGGAACAGCCAATACTTCTATTGATGAAAATACAAAAAACGTCTTGCTTTTACTAGAGTCCATCATTGCCCCAAAAGTTCGCTTTGCTTCTATGAGTCATGCTATTAGAACTACAGCAGCGCAACTAATGGAGAAAAATGTCGATCCTAATTTAATCCCATTAACACTAAAGTATGGAGTCAAACTTTATACAGATCTTTGCAAAGCTAAAGTAGCTAGTGAAGTTTACGACGACTTCCCAGGAAAAGTAAACTTAAAGCCTGTCTCACTCTCTCTTAGTAAGATTGAAAACTATCTTGGTTTATCTTTAGAAAACAAAACTATTGAAAAAATATTACAAGATTTAGGTTGTGAGGTAACAATTGAAAATGAAAAAATCACCGTCCAACCTCCTACCTTCAGACCAGACCTTACTATTTCAGCTGACATCATTGAAGAAATTGCTCGTATTTATGGTTACCATAATTTACCAAGTGTTCTAATGGATAGCGCTATTCCTCTAGAAAAACCAAAAGCCATTAACTTTGCAGTAGAAAATAAAATCAAGAGGTTTATGTCAGCCATTGGTTGGCAAGAGATCTATTCTTACTCAATGGTTAGTGAAGAAATCGCCCTAAAATCTGGAAGTGAGCTAGATGATCACCTTAAACTACAAAACCCTCTAACAGATGACAGAGTTTATTTAAGAAGATCTTTAATTCCTTCTTTGATTGAAGTAATTAAAATGAACCCGTTAGAAAAAGAACTGAGTGTCTTTGAAATTGCCAACGTCTACCATCCAAGCAAAGACAAAAAATTACCAAAAGAACAACTTCACTTAACATTAGTCTCAAACAATGCATACAGACAAGTTAGGGGTGGCTTTGAAGCCATGCTCAAACAGCTTTTTATTAAAGATGTTGAAATTACAAAAAGTGGAGAAGTAATAATAAATAAACAATTGGTAGGGCAAGTAACCCAGATAGATAACTTAGTTGCTATTGACCTTGAATTTAAAAAATTACTTGCACATGTTAAAACACATCCTGCTTATCAAGCAATTCCAAAAACTAGTTTTATCAGTGAAGATCTAACCTTCCAAATTAACAATGAAGTTTCTATTGGTAAAGTTATCAGTTTAATTCAAGAGCAAAGCCCTTTAATTATTCTTGTAAAACTCAAAGACCAGTACCAAAGTAATTATACTTTCAGTCTTGAATACCATGACCCAACAAAAAACTTAAGTGGAGCAGATGTAGAACCCATCAGAAAAGAAATAAGCCAAAAAGTATCAGAAAAGTTTTCTGCAAAGCTTGTAGGACAAATAAATTAAAGGCAAAGGTATTATAAAAAATGATTACTGCCAAAAACAAAAATATAGTTTATCAATTTTTATTTGGCTTAATTATTTTTCTAATTCCTTCAAACTTATTTTTTAAGTTTATAGAATCATCTGCCTACGTAAACGGACTACTGATTGATTATTTAATTCCCAAATTATACTTAAGTGACTTAGTAATATTTACATTATTTGGCTGGTGGTTATTTGATAATAAAAAGATAGTCTTTAAAAACTTAAAAAAAGTTTTGAAAAAAATAACTTTATGGATTAATAAAAATAAGATAATATCTTTTTTACTTCTCGCTCTAATTCTTAGACAATTTAATACTCATAGCCCCATCGCTGCTTATTGGTACTTACTCAAAATTATTGAGTTTGGTTTTCTCACTTTTATCTTAATGAATAAAAAGAAACTAATCTCATCTACCTTGATTATATCTAGTACCATTTTCACCTTATTCTTCCAAAGTATATTAACAATTCTACAATTTATAAATCAAAGCTCTATCTTTGGATACATGTTCTTAGGAGAAAGTGATTTAAATAGACAAATAGGTCTAGCCAAACAAACAATAAATGGAATAGAGAAGATTCTTCCTTATGGGACCACTGCCCATCCTAATATCTTGGGAGGTATTATCTCTCTATACCTCATACTTCTTATTGGAACATTAATAAATCCACAATTAAAAAAGAAAAAATACCACTTGCAACCTTTTATTGTAGGTCCAATTATAATTTCCCTCATAGCCCTAGGACTAACCTTCTCTTTATCAGCTTGGACAACTTTTATTATTGGGATAGTTCTAATTTTCAAAAAAATTAATACTAAAAAACTTTTATTATTATCTCTTTCTCTAATAATATTAACCCCCATACTCTTACAACTTGGTTCTCTTTCTAGTGATAAACCATCTATAAAACGCCGCGCTTACTTAAACCATGCTGGAATTAACATGTTAAAAAGTAACCCTATCTGGGGAGTTGGCTTAAACAACTTTACCACCCAAGTTGAAAAGTACAGTCCAGCCAGAGAAGTAGTAAGATTTACTCAGCCCAGTCACCACTCACTAATATTAATACTTAGTGAAATAGGCTTACTTGGTTTGGCTACTACCATCTTATTAGTTCAAAAAAATAAAAAATTAATAAAGAAAAATATTAAATGGGGAAGTATCTTATTATTAATAATAACGCCAATTATTGTCTTGGATCACTATTTTTTCACTAATCAATCTGGATTACTTTTGATAATAACAACAGGAGTAATAACTAGAAACTTCTTATTCCCACTCCGGAAATAAATTCTTGTGTAATAATATCTCTCTCCTGATCAAGGGTAGGTGTTCCTTTCCTTAGGGTAAATCTAATCCCAATGTATTGAGTTAACTTATCAGTGCTTTCAGAACAATCAAAAGTGGGGCCATCAATAATTTCAACGTCACCTGAAGTTAAATAAACACCAGAATTTGAAGAAATTTTTGTAAAACCATCGCCAATATCTGCTTCAGAAGATAGGGTTGTGACACCGCTATCAAATGACTCAAAAGCAATAGCTGTCATACCTGTCTCACAAATCTGACCACCTCCATTATCAATTACTTGTACTGCATTTCTAAGTAAAAATTCCATCTGAGACATTGCATATTCACCCTCATTTTTGACTATTTGAGATCTGCTAACTTTTGTACTTCCAAGTAGAAAAGTTAAGAATAGAGCAGAAGAGGAAAGCATTAACATCACTGATAATGAAACTACAATTAAGAGCTCAATCAAAGTAAATCCATTTTTTCTCTTCTTAATCATATTGTTTAAACTCTTGAATTAAATTACTAGATCGTGGAATATCTCCATCCATCCAATCAACAACTATCTCAATCCTAATTTCTTGAGGGCCAGTAACATTAACAAGAGCTTCTCTAGTAAAAGATGTACCCGCAATTACACTCTCAGCATCACAAGACCCAGCTGCCATTGCTTTAAACTGAGCACTATTGCTAGCTAAAGTATTTATACAATAAGTTGCGGCAGTCATTGTCTCGTAAAACTGAGTCCAACCCAAAAGAGTTTTTTCTCTTCTAAAAACTTCCATAGCTTCTTGAGCTCTGGTTGCAGAAAGAACTTTATATTTACTAATCGAAGAATTTTTTACAGATAAAACTAAACCTGCTGCTACAGCTGTCATAACAAGACCCACAACTCCTGTCGCAATTAAAATTTCAATCATACTAGAACCAGATTGTTTTATATTGTTTATTTCTTTTATAATTTTATTCATTTAAACTTCCTTGGGTAATTTCTCCTCCAGCTGTTACTGCAAAAGTATAAGATCTAGAACCTAATACTAAAGTAATATTCTGTGCTCCAACTACACCACCTTTAAGAACATTAAAAGTTACATCTACAGCAGTGTTGGGTGTTGCACTACCAGTCAAAGTATTGGTAGATCTAATAACATCTCCGCTATCACAAACTGCTCTAGTAGTAACAATAGAGGTATCCTGAGGTATTTGAACACTGTATCCTGTTAGGGTAGTGCAACCCGCTGGTACATCACCTGACCTAGCTCTAGTTTGAGCAGATCTAAAATAAGTTTGTAGCTCCTTTGCAGCTCCAGTTAACTGTTGTTTTTCATTAAAAGTAATATATGAAGCAAGGCTTCCGCCTACAATAAGCATTAAAATTGTGACAGAAATCAAAAGCTCAATCAAGGAAAATCCATTTTTTTTAATTTGGTTATGGATTAGTAAGGGCATAGGCAGTTTCATCGGGCTCCAATTGTGCTGTTAAAGTAAAGTTAACCCCAGCAGCAGAAGAATAAGCATATATATAAACACCTTCATTCTTAGGATCTGTTACAGTTGTTGCGCTAGTATAGTCACTAATTGTAGTTAACATTGTATTAAAGACAGAGCCTGTAGGATAAGAACCATTATCAGTTCTATATAAAACTAAAGCCTGACGAACCATTTCCATATCAGCTTTTCTCTTACCGTTACGAGCATTTCTATTAGCAGCTGTATAACTGACCAGACCAATCGTAGTCAAAATAATGATAATAGTTGTCACAACTAAGAGCTCAATCATTGAAAAACCATTTTTTCTCTTACCAGTTGTTTTAGGAACATTAAATTTAAACATAGTTATTGTAAATTACTTACACAATAATAATCTTTAGGTGTTCCAGGATAGTCACAAGCTGTGCTAAGAGCAGCAGGTACCGCAGAGTTACCATTGCCAGTATCTTCAAGCAAAGCGCAAGCACAATAAGCAATACTTTCACAGTTTTTTGTATAAGTTTGGCTACTCTTTGGATCTGTTGGAGAACCACCTGGGATATGTGCTGTAGCCATAGTGTCACAAGTTGCAGAGTAAGACCCGTTCTCAGCATAATACTGCTCATAAGCTTTCTGAAGTGCCTGCATATCTCCACGTCTCTTGCTATCACGACCTCTTTGCTGAGCAGTAGTAAAAGCAACAGCTCCCATAGCTACTAATAGCCCAATAATTGAAATAACTACCAATAATTCCAGTAAAGTAAAGCCAAAGTTTTTCTTTTTCATAATATTATTATTGCACAATTACAGTCACTCTGGTAATGGAAGTCCTTGCGGCTTCAATTCCGTCTTCATTAATAGCTGTAACTTGTAAATCATACCGGCAGGACTCTTTATTACAATGATATTGATGAGTAGCATCACCAGCATATTCAGTCATATGCTTTGTTTCTCCATCTCCAAAATCAATAGTCACATCAAGATCTTTTGCTCCTGCTGGATCTATTACATAAGCCACAATCATCTGATCTCCTTTATTTGCCGTCAGAACTCTAGTTTTCAAGTCAAAGAATGGCTGAGTAGAAACAGATAAAACGACAGGTCTTTTCACACAACTTGCAAAACAGCTTTGAGGACAATCAGTAACATTATTAATCTGATCTCCTTGCCCAAAAGTAGTATCAACCTGACAGCAAGTAAAACCTTGTCCTTCACAACTTGTAATAGGCCCTATGGCCCCTTCAACATCATCTAAACTCCCTAAATAAATTGAGGAATCTTCAACATAAACACTTTTTACTTTGCCAAAAGACTCAATAGCAACACCGCTAAACTCTTCACCCCACTCAACACCACTATACCCTGGAGTCTTTTGAACAAATCGGGGTAATTCTCCGGTGGTAACAATAATAGGATCTAAACTAAATTGTCTGCAAATTACTTCAATCTGATAAGAAGTATCTGAAGTAAAGCGAAGTTGAATCGCTTTTATTGAGCTTTCATCAAGTTCAATAATGCCTTTTTTACGGCACTCCGCAGCATAAACTCCACTATTTTTTGAGATAGAAGCTACTTCCTTCAATGAATTTTTCATGGCTGAAGTTCCCATTGTCAAAATAAATTCACGACCAATGAAAAAAACAGCAGCAGCAATAATACCCATAAAGAGTAATGAAAAAAAGATTAGTTTAAGAATTCTCATTATTGATAGTCCAAAAATCTACTAGAGAAAAGATAAATACCAACTTAGAATTTGATCTCCCCATATCAATGATATAAAAGTTCCTACAATCAAAAAAGGTCCAAATGGGACAACTTGACCCATTTTTTTCTTTTTTGATAACAAAAGGAACCCTCCTATAAACCCACCGATAAGGAAACTCAAAAATAAACCTACCAAAGTATTTGGCCAACCCAATAGTAAAGACAAAGGCACCATTAACTTAACATCACCCAGGCCCATGCCCTTGCCCTTAGTGAAAAACCAGAGACTACCTATAAATAAAACCGCTAAAATCATCCCAAAAACTGCCAATATTAAATCATTTATCTGCATAATTCCAAAGCTAACCAAAGCAATACGGTAAACAATAGTAAGGCCAAGAAGCAGAATAACAAACATATCAGGAATAATATAATAAAGATAATCAGCTACCAAAATAGCAATTAAAATCACGCCTACAATTAACCAAAAAGCTGGTTGTAAAACTTCAAAAGGTCTTTGAGTTAAAGTAAAAAAGAAAGCACCTGTCATATACCACCAAGCAAAAAGACTTCCGACTAATACTTCAACTACAGGGTGAGTTAAAGCAATCGGCTTTTTACAATTACGACACTTAGCTTTTAATATTAAATAAGAGAGTAGAGGAATGTTGTCATACCACCCGATCTTTTTACGACAACTATCACATCTTGACCTGCCTGTTACCCAGGACTCATTATTAAGAGATCTATAAATAACTACATTAAGGAAGCTGCCAATGGCAGCTCCCGTAAAGAATAGTGCTAAACTTATTATCAGAAAGGGGACCAGCATATCTACATCCTTATTAAGGCAAGCAGATATAATTATCTTCATCTGTTGTGCCGTCTCTAGTGGCACAAGTGGTAACTCCAGAAGGAACACCATCTCCAGTACCATAAGGGGTAACGCCTACAGATGAATCACAGTTAGTCGCAGCTTCTCTTTGGAAAGAATTTGAAGCTGGTAAGAAACAAGCGTACATAGTTTCATTTGCTCCAGTAGCTTTAAATACAATTACTTTATCATCATTAATTACACGTGTGACAAAACCTGATTTAACTTCTTGTACATCTGTTAAGATTTGAATCCAACCCCAAGCAGCTGCACTACCACCTAAGCCTGTGAACTCTTCATCATATTCATCATAACTAGTAGTAGGTGTCCAATCAGTACCATTGGAATCATTCCAAGGGTAAGATTCTTGAATAGAAAAGTATCTATCAACAGCATTAATAAGCTGGGCAGCATCAGACCTAGTACGAGTATCTCGACCCTTATTAATTTGCTCAATTGGATTAATTGAGGACAAAACCGCAACAGCCAAAATTCCAATAACAGAAATAACGACCAAAAGCTCAATCATAGTAAAACCACGATTATCAGCTATCAGCTTGGAAAGAAATTTTTTCATTTGTCTTTTTGCTTTTTTCATAATTCAATAAAAGTATATATGATTAATAATACACTTGCTAGAACTGACTAGTCAAACTGTAGATTGGCATAATAATAGCAATCGTCATAAAGCCAACTCCAACAGCCAAAATAATCATAATAAATGGCTCGAGTGCAGTGGTTAAGTTCTTAATTTCATGCTCACTTTCTGATTGAAAATAAGCAGATATTTTTAATAAAACCTCATCTAATTTACCTGTTTCTTCACCAACCGATATCATTTGAGACAAAATAATTGGAAAAAGCTCTTGGTTAGAAACTGTTTGAGCAAAAGAAACACCTTTTTCAACTTTCTTAGCTGAATCACGTAGCTCCTGCTGATATAAAGGTGATGAAGATGCATCAGAAACAATTTCTAATACCTGTAATAAGGAGATTCCTGCTGATAACAAAAGAGACATTGTCCTAGTCAATTCAGTCAAAATAACCTTTTTCGTTAATTTTCCATATATAGGAATCTTGAATTTCATCTGTGAAACTTGAATTGCTCCCTTTGGAGTCTTAGTCCATTGTTTAAGACCAAAAAAACCAGCAATAAAAAAGACAACCTGCAAATACCAAGTTCTTTTCACAAAATTAGACATGTCAATTAAAAATTGAGTAGGACCAGGTAGCTCTGCACCAAAATCTTTATACATATCTGTTAATTTAGGTACAACAACAACCATCATGATAGTCCCGACAACAAACATGGCCAACATAACGATAGCAGGATAAATTAGAGCACCTTTTGTTTTAGCTTTAAACTCTTTATCTTTCTCCATATTCTCAGCAAGTCTTTGTAGAACTTCATCTAACACACCAGCCGTCTCACCAGCTTTAATCAGCTGGGTATAAACACGAGTAAAATGTTTAGGGAACTTTCCCAAAGCTTTAGAGAAGGTAGATCCTCCTTCAATCTCTTTTAACAATTCACTAATTACTTTCACCATAGCTGGCTTACCTTGTTGCTCTAAAATAGAAAGAGCTTCAGTCAAAGGTAATCCTGCTGTAATCATTGTGGAAAGTTGTCTAGTAAAGTTAACAATATCGTCATACTTAACTCCAGAAACCAAAGCACTTAAAACCGTAAAAGATCCTTCACCCTCTAACAATAAATTAACCACAAATAAATTACGGCTCTTTAAAACTTGAACAGCTTGGGACTTATTCTGAGCTTCAACTTTACCCTTAACAGTCTCTGCGTGTTCATTCTTGGCGGTATACTTAAAATAAGGCATTAATTAATATTAACTACATTCCTAATAAACGTTTCATTTCTTGTGGTCTAAATGAATAGGCTACAGCTACTTCTTTTGAAACAGCTCCTCTTTGAACCATTCCTAATAAACTAGACTCCATCAACATCATACCGTGTTCTCCAGATGTCTGAATAATATTATCAATCTGGAAAATCTTCTCTTCTCTAATTAAATTTCTAATAGCAGGTATAGCCGTCATAATTTCTACAGCGGCCATTCTACCTCCACTAGTGACAGGTACTAAACGTTGAGAAATGACAGCCTTTAAAGAAGAGGCCAACTGCTGTCTAATCTGATTTTGTTGACTGGCTGGAAAAACGTCAATAATTCTATCTATAGTTTGCGCGGCGGAAGAGGTATGGAGTGTTCCAAAAACCAAATGACCAGTTTCAGCCACAGTCAAAGCTGCTGATATAGTCTCAAAGTCACGCATCTCGCCAACTAAAACAACATCAGGGTCTTCTCTTAAAGCTGACCTCAAAGAAACAGCCCAAGAGTGAGTATCCTTGTTTATCTCTCTTTGAGAAATAACACTCCTTTTAGGTGTATAAACAAACTCAACCGGATCTTCAATAGTCAAGACATGCTCTCCACGGGTATTATTAATTTCTTCAATCATCGCTGCTAAAGTAGTAGATTTACCCTCACCAGTTGGACCAGTTACTAACACTAAACCCTGTTTATATTTTGTAAATTTATGAAAAATATCTGGTAACAATAAGTCTTCAATAGTTTTGATATCAGCAGGAATTAAACGAAGAGCAGCCGCCATATCACCTTGTTGATGATAAACATTTATTCTAAAACGACCCTTATCTTTATACTGAAAACCAAAGTCAATCTCTTTATTTACCTTTACATAATCTTTCTGCTCTTTAGTCATTAAAGGGTCAATTAGCATCTTTGCTTGCTCTGCATTTAAAACAGGAATGCCCTCAACTGGCGATAACTCTCCGTGCACACGAATCATAGGAGGGGATTTTGTAATCAAATGGATATCTGACCCCGCTTTACTGATAACTAGTTCCATGATGTCGAATATGTTCATAAAATTTAAATTTCTGCTACTCTTAGCACTTCTTCTATTGTAGTCTCACCATTCAAAACTTTTATATAGCCATCTTGTTTCATCTGCATCATTCCCTCTGCCATAGCTTGTCTTTCCAGCTCTCCGCCAGGTCTTCTTGCTAAAATAAGTTTTCTAATTTCTTCTGAAATAGGCATCACTTCAAAAATACCTACACGACCTTTGTATTCAGGCTCTGTTGGAGGACGATCTGCTTTAGGTCTAAATAAAGTAATATTATTAGGATCTTTTTTATTTTGCTGACACCAAATGTCATAATATTTACCTAAAACCTTTTTGATATCTTCAAGAACAGCTGGCTCGGGCTTATATTCTTCTCTAAATTCACTATTAATTTTTCTAGTAATACGCTGTCCCATGGTAAGAGTCATAGAGGAAGCCAATAAAAACGGCTCTGCTTTCATATCAAGCAAACGAGGCAAAGCACCAGCCGCAGAATTTGTATGAAGAGTAGAGAAGACCAAATGACCTGTCAGTGAAGCTTGAATTGCTAAATCTGCAGTTTCATTATCACGTACCTCACCAACCATAATAATATTAGGATCTTGTCTCAAAAAAGACCTCATCCCAGAAGCAAAAGTCAAACCAGCCTGAGGGTTTGTTTGCACCTGATTAACACCGGTCATCTGATACTCAACCGGATCCTCTAAAGTAACAATATTCACACTTGGAGTATTAACCTGATGTAAAATCGAATAAAGAGTTGTAGTTTTACCAGAACCAGTAGGACCAGTCACAAGAATAATTCCTCTAGGAACTTTAATAGCGTCTCTTAAATGTTGTAAAGCAATTCCTCTCAAACCGAGCTCTTCCATAGTAGGGACTGTGGAATTTTTCTTTAATAAACGCATCACAACTTTTTCACCATGAACTGTAGGTAGAGTAGAAACACGAAGGTCAACCTCTTCACCATTAGCCACAAAGTTAAAACGACCATCTTGCGGAATACGTTTTTCATCAATTTTTAAATCAGATAAAATTTTGACACGAGAAACAACAGCGTCATGGACTGACTTAGGTAAAATTAATTTCTCCTGTAAGATACCGTCAATTCTATATCTAACCCTTGTTCTTGCTTCATGTGGCTCAATGTGAATATCAGAGGACCGAGCCTTCATCGCAAAAGAAAGAACAGTATCAATAATCTTAGTAACTGGAGCTTGTCTCAATGTTTGCCCTTGAAGCTGAGATAAATCAGAATCTTTAACTTGTGCTTGTCTTACCTGTGTTGACTCTTCCAGAGCTTGATTGACTTCAGAAGATAAACTTTGGGCATATCTCTCAGTCAAAGCTCTTTCTAACTCGGAAGGAGCTGCATAGTATGGTTTTACTTCTAAACCTGTCTTTTGCCTAGCAAAATCTATTGCCGTCATGTCTAGCGGGTCACTCATTGCCAGAGAGATAGTCCCCGCAGACTTATCATAAGAAAAAGGCAACAATTGGTATCTTCTCGCGACACTTTCTTGAACTAAACTTAAAGCTTCTGGGGAAGCTCCTGTAGTTGCAATTTCGATATAGGGAATATTATTTAATTCTGACTGGGACCTAGCTAAATCCTCTTCAGAAACTAAGCCTTTTTCTAAAATTAACTGGGGAATGGTCTTACTACTACCGGCTTGCTCTAAAGTAACTTGATTAACTTGTTCTTGGGTTATCAAGCTTTTTGCTACTAAAACATCAGCCACTGATTGTGGACTAGAAACAACGCTAGGAGCAGGTACTGGCGGGGCAGCTTGTTGCATATTAATTTGTCTAGTCTCATGATATAAGATTGGAAGAAACTAAACAAGATATCAATAGCATTATGTCCTCAACACTCTTACTTTGCACAGATCAAAAATCAATTATTGAAATCTTCAATGTAGATCTAAATGTTAGATTAGAAAATAATCCCGATCTATATTTAATTAATCAAAATAATGACAGCATTAAAATAAAAGAAATTAGAGAAATAGGGAAGAAGATCATTTACCCACCTAGCAAGCAAGAATTTAAAACATTTATCCTCTATAGTTTTGAAAAAGCGACAATCCCTGCTCAAAATGCCTTTTTAAAATCACTAGAAGAACATCCCAGCTACATACAATTTATTTTGCAATGCAACAGCTTAAACGGTATTTTAGAAACAGTTAAATCTCGTTGCGAAATAAAAAGATGCTTACATGATAGAGAAAAAAATAAGGAAGATGTAATCTTAAAAACTAAAGATCTAAGTAACTCATGGAATACCATTTCTACTGGATCCTATGCAGACATCATAGAACTTTGCTCACAATACAAAGATCGCAATGAAGCTCTTCAATTTATTACAAACCTAACAACTTTTATTCACACAAAAAACCAATCAGATCCAACTAAACCATTGACAAATAGCTTAACAAACTTATCAATTTGTCTGGCTCAATTGAAGCAAAATTCAAACGTATTATTAACCTTAGAAAACCACTTCTTTATCATAAAAAGCCGATTTTGACCCCTTAGAATGGCTTTATGGGGAAAGTCAACCTTGGAAAAGAGTATAGCTATGTGGTATAACCATTTCCCATGACAGATACACAAAAATACGAAGCAGCACAAATTAAAGTTCTCGAAGGACTAGAGCCGGTCAGAAAAAGACCTGGTATGTATATTGGTTCTACCGACTCTAAAGGTTTACACCATTTGGCCAAAGAAATCCTTGATAATGGTGTTGACGAAGCCCTTGCAGGACATGGTAAAAAAATTCAACTTTTCCGTACTCCAATTAGTGTAGATGAGATGAAACTAGCTAAGACTAATAAAGAAGAAGCTCAGGTTATCACTGTTGTTGATAATGGTCGTGGTATTCCTACTGATATGCATCCTTCTGGTGTTTCCGCTATGGAAGTTGTTATGACTAAGCTTCATGCTGGAGGTAAATTTGAAGATCAAGCTTACAAAGCATCCGGTGGTCTACATGGTGTTGGTTCTTCTGCTGTTAATGCCTTATCCGTTCTTACCCAAGTCGTTGTTGTTAGAGGAGAAAAATATTACTACCAAGCACATAGCAAAGGTATACCTAAAGCTAAAGTAAAGATAATTAAAGAATCAGATGTAATCAAATTGTTCCCAACTCAATCTAAAGATTTCATAAAATATCAAACAGGAACACTGGTTTCTTTTACTCCTGATGAAACAATTTTTAGCACAACTAATTTTTCACATAAAGTTTTAATCAATATTGTTAAAGATAGAGCATACCTAATGGCTGGTCTATATTTTGAACTTATTGATGAGATTGAAAAAGTTCGTAAACACTTCTACTTTGAAGGTGGAATTAAGTCTCTTGTCCAACACATCAACATGAATAGAAAACCTCTCCATAAAGTTTTCTACTCAGATGGAGAATGGAATGATCCAGATAGCAGTAAGCAGATTTCTATGGAGATTGCTCTACAATACAATGACTCATACAACGAAAGACTAGAGTCATACGTTAACGTTATTAAAACTCCAGACGGAGGAACTCACTTGCAAGGATTTAAAAACGCCTTAAGTAGAGTACTTCGTGACTACGCTAGTGAGCATAAACTTCTTAAAGAAAAAGAAAGTTTTGTTTCTGACGACCTAAAAGAAGGATTAACAGCTGTTATTTTTATTAAAATGTCAGCTAACGATCTGCAATTTGAATCACAAACAAAGACAAAATTAAATAATTCAGAAGCCCAAACTGCTGTTTACCAGGTTTTTAAAGACGCTTTCACTACTTTCCTAGAAGAAAATCCTAAAGTTGGTAAAACAATCATTGAAAAAATTATGCTTTCAGCTCGTGCCCGTATGGCTGCTCGTGCTGCAAAAAATGCTGTTATCAGAAAAGGAGCTTTAGAAACTTCAACTCTTCCGGGTAAACTAGCTGACTGCCAAAGTCGTATTGCCGCTGATTGTGAAATTTATATCGTAGAGGGTGATTCTGCGGGTGGATCAGCTAAACAAGGCAGAGACAGAAAGTTTCAGGCTATTTTCCCACTTAGAGGTAAGATTCTTAATACAGAAAGAGCTAGACTCGATAAAATTGTTGCTTTTGAAGAACTCAAGAATTTAGTTATTGCATTAGGCTGTGGAATCAATGAAACATACAATGAAGAAAAACTTCGTTACCACAGAATCATACTTATGAATGATGCTGACGTAGATGGTGAGCATATTACTACACTTGGTTTAACTTTCTTCTTTAGACATTTGAGAGAAGTGATAGAAAAAGGTTATCTCTATGTTGCCGTTCCACCACTATATAAAATCACTAGTGGAAAAACAGAAGAATACGTTTACTCAGACAATGAAAAAGAAACTTTAATTAAAAAAATCAAAGGCACCAATGAAAATGCCAAAATTGGTATTCAAAGATACAAAGGTCTAGGTGAAATGAACCCAGAGCAACTTTGGGAAACTACCATGAACCCAGAACATAGAATGCTCAAGAAAATTACCATTGATGACTTTGATAAAGCAGATAATACCTTTGACACTTTAATGGGTAATGATGTCCCACCTAGAAAGAAATTTATTCAAACAAGAGCTAAGTTAGCAGAACTTGATATTTAAGAAAGGGGAAATATGAACACATATATTTTTGGTCACTTAAAACCAGACACCGATGCTGTTGTTGCATCTATGGCTTTAGAATACCTACATAACAATGTTAAAGAGAAAAATCCCGCTCACGAAAATTCAAAAGCTGTCATTGTCGGAAACCTGAATCCAGAAACTATATTTCTTTTTAATAAATTTGGCCTTGAAACACCTCAAATAATTTCTGCTAGTGATATTAAAGAAGATGATCAAATTATTTTGGTTGATCATAATGAAGAGTCACAAAGACTAGAAGGAATAAACCAGGATCAAATTGTAGCTATCATTGACCACCATAAAACAAATATTAACCTTAACCAACCAATCTGCTTAATTTTTAGACCATGGGGATCTACTAGCACTGTCATCTATCACATGATGAAAATGAAAGGTGTTACTCCTGATAAAACTATTGCCTCATTAATGCTAGCTGCCATTCTTTCTGACACAGTTGGCTTTAAATCTGCCACCACTACCATGAAAGATGAAGCTTTTGGGAAAGAATTAGCAGAAATTGCCGAAATTACAGATATAGAATCATTTACCCTAGAGATCTTTAAAGCAAAATCAGATATTTCTAAACTAACAGACGAACAAATTGTCACGAATGATTATAAAATCTTTGATTTTGGTGGCAAAAAAGTTCTTATTGATCAATTAGAAACAGTAGAGCAAGACGCCATACTTAAAGATAAAAAAGATGGCTTATTAAAAGCAATGGAGACTGTCAAAACAGAGCAAGGAGTTGATTATATCTTTGTCGCTATTACTGATATTCTCAAAGTAAATACTAAACTTCTTATCTTAGGGAATGATAGTGGAGAAATTGCTACCAAAGCATTCAGTGGAACTGTTGAAAATAACATCTTAGATATTGGACCAAAAATGAGCCGTAAAAAGGAAATGGCTCCAGCCATAGAAAAGGCACTAACTTAACTAAAAGGATTAACAAAGTATGACAGAAGAAATAAAAACACAGATTGAAAACCAAGAAATAAATGAACAAGAAGTAAGTGGTGAAGATAGTGAATCCTTAGTTGGAACTATCACCGAAAGTAGATTTGGAAAAATCAACCATACTTCAATCGTAGGAGAAATGGAAAAGTCTTATTTAGACTATGCCATGAGTGTTATTGTTTCTCGTGCTCTACCTGATGTTCGTGACGGCTTAAAGCCTGTTCATAGAAGAATTCTTTTCTCTATGTATAAAGCTGGAATTCACCATAATAGTTCATACAAAAAATCTGCTCGTATTGTTGGTGACGTCTTAGGTAGATATCATCCACATGGTGATGCTTCTGTTTATATGGCGATGGTTCGTTTGGCTCAAGATTTCAGTATGAGATATCAACTCGTTGATGGCCAAGGTAACTTTGGTAGCGTAGATGGTGATAGCCCTGCTGCAATGAGGTATACCGAAGCTAGACTAGAAAAAATTACTGCAGAACTTCTTACTGACCTTAATAAAGACACCGTCGATTTTGCAGATAACTTTGATGGCTCAATGAGAGAACCAACTGTTCTCCCAGGTAAGCTACCTAACTTACTCTTAATGGGTTCTGAAGGTATTGCTGTTGGTATGGCTACCAAGATTCCACCTCATAACTTAACTGAAGTTTGTACAGCCATTGTAGAAACAATCAAAAAAGGCACTTCAGAAGTTGAAGAAAATGAACAACTCAAACAAGATTTAACAGCAGCAAATAACAAAGATGATAAAACTCCTATTTCAGAGAGAATTGCTCCAATCTTAGAAGCAGAGCCAAAATCACTAGCTGGTAACTTTGTTTCTGATATCACCATTGATGAAATCATGGAATTTATTAAAGGACCAGACTTTCCAACTGCAGGAATCATGTATGACTTTGCCGAGATAAAAAGAGGTTATGAAACAGGTAAAGGTAAAGTTGTTGTCAGAGCCAAGACTATTATTGAAGAAGATAAAAAAGGCTTCAAGATTATCGTTTCAGAATTACCTTACCAGGTAAATAAAGCTAGATTGATTGAAAAAATGGCTCATCTTGTTAGAGACAAAAAAATTGTTGGTATTCGTGACCTAAACGATGACTCAGATCGTACCGGTTTACAAATTACAATTGATCTCAAACGCGATGCAAGACCAAAAGTTGTCTTAAATAAACTATTTAAATACACTCAGCTCCAAAATACATTCTCTATGAATGTCGTTGCTCTAAACTCAGAAGGTGTTCCACAGCTACTTAACATTAAGCAAATCCTTAAAGAATATATCGTTCATAGACAGCTTGTCACAGTCAGACGCTCACAATATGAGCTAGCTGAATCAAGAGACAGAGCCCATATCTTAGAGGGATTACTTATAGCTCTAGGTCACCTTGATGACGTTATTGAAATTATCAAAAAATCTCCAGACACTGATACTGCTAGAGAAAGATTAATGACTAAATTTAAATTATCTGAAATTCAAGCAACAGCCATCTTAGAAATGCAACTTAAAAGACTTGCTGCTCTTGAGAGAAAGAAAATTGAAGATGAATATGAGCAGATAAAGAAAACAATTTCAAAGTTAATCAAACTTCTCTCAAGCCCTAAAGATATCTTGAATAGAATTGTTGCTGATACAGAGGAATTAATATCTCTATATGGTGATGAAAGAAAAACTAAGTTAGTTAAAGGTAAGGTTGGAGAATTCAGTGAGGAAGACTTAGTTGCAAATGAATCAACAGTTATCATGCTCACAGAAACTGGCTATGTAAAACGCCTTAGCCCACTCGCTTTCAGATCACAATCTCGTGGTGGAAAAGGTAGCGTTGGAGTCAAGATGAAAGATGAAGATCTAGTTAAAAGTATGATCTCTGCAACTACTCATGACACTCTCTTCTTCTTTACTAATAAAGGTCGTGTTTATAAACTCAAAGCGTTTGAAATTCCAGAAGTAAGAAGACAAGCTAAAGGGACTGCCATTGTTAACCTTCTTAATCTAAAACCAGATGAAAGAGTCCAGACAATGCTTAGGGTAGATGAAGAAGCAGACAAAGAAAAATTTGTTCTTCTTACTACAACTAAAGGTCTGATCAAAAAGTCAGCCCTTAAGCTTTATGACAACATTAGACAAAATGGAATTGTAGCTATATCTCTCAAAAAGGATGACGAGTTAGTTTCTGGTCGCCTGACAGGTGGTCAAAACTACATCATGATTATTACCCATAAGGGTAAAAGCATTAAATTCTCAGAAACAGAGGTCAAGTCATCTCAAAGAGATACTAAAGGAGTAAAAGGAATCACTCTAGGAAAAGATGATTACGTAGTTGGTTTTGAGTCTTTCCCTAAAGAATTTGAGATAGAAAACAAAGCCAAAAAAGAATTCCATCATTTACTTGTTATCACTGAAAATGGATTAGGAAAAAGAACAAAGCTCTCTAACTACCCACTACAAAAAAGGTCTGGTATGGGTGTGAAAGTATCTGTTGTTAATAACAAAACTGGTATGATTGCTGCTGCTAGAATGGTTACTCACGAAAATACTGAAGTTGTTATTTCTACCCAAGGTGGCCAAACTATCAAGCTTCCAATTAGCAAGAAATCTATCCCTACTCTTGGTAGAGCTACTCAAGGTGTAATCTTAATGAGAATTGGTAAAACAAATAAAATTGGTGCAGTTGCCTTAACCATGGAGGAACCTCCTAGTGAAGAGGCTTCTAAGTAATTAGAAGTCTCTAAAATCGGTCTTTGTTTAACAATACAATTAAGATTAGGTAGAATAACTTAGATACCTAAAACGGGCCCATAGCTCAGTTGGCTAGAGCGCTTGTATGGCATACAAGAGGTCAGGGGTTCGAATCCCCTTGGGTCCACATACTTTAACTCTAAAACTAACTTCCCATTAAAATAACTTTTATAATAAATTAAGCCCTATGACTATAATTATGGGACTAATTATGGTATAATACTCGTGAAGGTTTCTATATCTACTCAACCTAGTGAAAGGACTTGATTCACAATGGAAGAAATCATTCGTAGAATGATTGAAGAAGGCATGATACAAGAGGTTTCACTTGAAGAAGCTCAAGAAGTTGACTACAGGAAACTGATGGTCGCAGCTTCAGATGATGAAGAAACAATTGCTCTCGCAGTCGTGCCTGCTGACTGGAAATTGCAACTCCAAATTGACGATGAGTTAGTACATGGAGTTTCACTTTACCAAATCTTGCCAGAAGCTGCATAAGCATACTGGCAAAGAAACACCATACAAAGAAAGTGCCCACTAATATTCATGGTGGGCCTTTTGCTATTTATAGCCATCTATTTTTGATCATTATTTTATTATTTAAGCATTGTTTGATTTATTTAATTAGGTATTTGATGTAGTTAAATATCTAATGTTTTATTTAATATTAGTTTGTTTTATTTGCCCTTTTAACAATTATTATATTCACTAACTCGGGCAAACACAACAAATAACCGAGAAGAGAGAAGGGGAGAGGTGTTGAAAAAAGATTGATATAACAATTATCAATACTAAAGACCCTTCTTAGCAGTATTTACCTCACTCTGCCAGTGACTTATAGCTATTTATCAGGTATCTAGCTGTTTTTTTATAGTTTTGAATGAAATTTACCGTGAGTTTTCCTTAACTTAGGTTGTGTCACGTGTGTATAGATCTGTGTGGTAGCTATGTTCTTGTGCCCCAACATCTCTTGTACATCTCTTAGTCCGGCCCCATTAGAAAGAAGGTCTGTAGCAAAGGTATGCCTTAAGCCATGTGGACTAATCTTGATAGGTAGTCTAGCTTGTCTGGCATATTTGTCAACAACTCGTTGCACACTTCTAGTTGTAAGTCTCATTTCTTCACCATCTGCAAGTAGATCTGGTTTAGATTTAGCAAGACGAATAAAGACAGGACGCCAATTATCTGCTCTAGAATTAAGCCACTGTGTTAACCACTCTGCAGCTCTTTCTGAAAGAAAAACTACTCTAGGTCGACGACCCTTTCCAATCACTCCAAACTCTCTAGACTCTATATTAAGTTGATCTCTACTAAGAGAAACTAGCTCGCTGACACGAAGACCAGTAGAAAAAAGAACTTCCAACATTGCCTTATCTCTTAAACCTGTCTTGCTACTTAAGTCTGGCTGAGCAAGGAACTTTTCTACGTGATCTTGGCCATTTAAATACTTCATATGTTTGGCATCAGCCTTAGGAAGGTCAATCTTTTCTGGATGTAACACAGGTGCATCGTTTTTAACCAAATACTTAAGGAAAGATCTAAGTGAAATAATATGATAGCTTTGTGTACTTTTAGCTAGTGTTTGACCCTTATCATCTTCTAACCTTGCTAAGTATACTCTGTACCTTCTCAGAACATCTTGGTCCAATTGTTTTAAATTAGTCTGTCCATCTTCCTTAAACCAATCTAAAAACCGTCTTAGATAGTGACCATAGTTACGAATAGTCAAAGGACTGACATTCCTTTCTACTTCTAAATGTTCAAGAAAAGTAATTAAAGCAGGCTGGGGGAGAGTAGTCATACTCATGTATCTACCCTATCACCATAGTAGGGGAGTTCTCAAATCCAAAAGGCTACAGGTCTCTAGCGAACTCCACTAGATTGCGCTAATAAGGTATTCACAAATATTTATTCGAGCTATCAACCATTTATAAAAAAAATAAGTAAAAAATTTAAAATCAGAAAACAATATTTATTTACAAAAAAGGACATTAATATAAAACCACATTAAAACTTATATTGGTATAAAAACCAATGACACTATTTTTATTTAATACTTTTTTTGTACTGCTAGCATAACTTCAGCCACAATTTACAACGGCTCACGCTAGATTGCAATGAGGCTTTTACTTTTAAGCTTATCTTACACTCATTTAAGGCCAAACTAACCTAAAATATAGCTTCTACCAGGCTAAAACTCATTAGACAGCCAAAAACGGCTTTTTATTTGTTTAATGACCAATGTATCATTCAACTGGTATATTTCGATGTCATTTTAGACCTTTTGAGTGTCTTTGTTGTAGCAGAATCCCCCAGTTAGTAATGGAGAAGTGGTAAGAGAGTTTGAGAGACTCTTTTTAAGGGATGGTTCGAGAGGAGGTGATAGGAGGCTCCAAAAAAGTATTTAAAAATAGATTTATATACAGATCGGTACAAAATAGAAAAAATAAACGGTACATAAAAAACCAATTAGTATCGAGCCACAACCGAGTATTTTTGTTCCATGTCGTAAAAGTTATATTGTGCGACATAAGTTATCTGATGAATAACTCCCCTGTCTTTTAATAGAGGAGGACTTAGAACTCCAAATTCACTACTTTTAAATCATTATGCTATGCTTGTACGACTCTGTACCTCCATTCCCTCGTATATACACCTCCTACCAAGCTCTATCGAACCTACCCCAGCTCCCTCGCTTATCGGCATATTTATTCCCGCAAATGGATTTATGTATTCGGGTTTTTTACTCATAATACCTCTACTAGAGGCCAACCCCTGGTATTATTATGTGTTCAAATTATTAATCACTTGTGAAAGGAATTGAGTCTCTACTCGAGGGCTACAAGGCTAAATAAGCACTTTTCACCCTACTTATTTTCACGGATATTTAAGAGTTTTCCACATTGTTATGGGACGCATATGTGTATATGCATATGTATATCAAACTATATCACTTTCTCCCCCTTTCCCCTGGTAGATCATAACTACACTACCCCTCTACTCTGTGTACATAGCAGAGTATTGTTATTTATCTAAAAAAAGAAAAATTTGTTTATTATTTACTTAACAACCGTCTTAAAATACTCAATAGTCTTATCTAAACCTTCTTTTAAAGCTATCTGAGGCTCCCAGCCTAAAAGCTCTTTAGCCTTAGAAATATCAGGTCTTCTCTTCTTGGGGTCATCTTGAGGAAGATCTTGATAGGTAATTTCACTGCTGTTCCCTACCTTTTCATTTACCATCTTGGCTAGCTCTAGCATAGTAAACTCTCCTGGGTTCCCAAGATTAATTATCTCTCCCGTGACGTCTTTTTCCATCATTAAGTAGAAACCCCTAATTAAGTCATCAACATAACAAAAGGCTCTAGTCTGAGACCCATCACCATAAATGGTCAAATTCTCGCCTCTAATGGCTTGAGTGACAAAGTTAGAAACAACTCTACCATCTTTTGGATCCATATTAGGGCCATAGGTATTAAAAATACGAACTATCCTGACATCGACATTAAAGTCTTTTAGGTAGGTGTAACACATTGCTTCGCCATATCTCTTAGCCTCATCATAACAAGACCTCGCTCCAAATGAATTCACATTCCCCCAATATTTTTCTGTTTGTGGGTGTTCTAATGGATCCCCATAAACTTCAGAAGTTGAAGCAAAAATAAATTTAGCATTATCACGTTTAGCTATTTCCAAAAGATTCTTTGTGCCCACTGAATTTACCTCGAGTGTCTCGAGGGGATATTTCTGATACCAAGGAGGGGAGGCTGGGGAAGCGAAGTGATAAATAACCTGGAACTCTACCTCCTCTAGTCTATCCTTTATCTGAGGATCAATCACATCTGATTGAATAAAAGTAAAATTGTTATTATCAATAATTTTATCCAAGTTTTCTTTTCTACCAGTAATTAAATTATCAACAGCCCAAACTTTATGACCTTTATTGAGTAATAACTGACAAAAATTGGAACCTACAAATCCCGATCCACCTGCAACAAGAATATTCATATTTTTACTTATCCCCTCTTAAATATATAAAAGGTAATTAATTTTACTTAACGTCTCTACGTCCAACTGAGTAATACTCAAACCCAAGTTCTTTCATTTGTTTAGGGTCATAAATATTTCTACCATCAATAATCACAGGGTACTTTAATTGGCTTTTAACAGCCTTTAAATCAGCTGCCTCAAACTCATTCCACTCGGTTAAAACTACTAAGGTCTCTGCCCCATCTAAGGCCTTCATCTTATCTTCATTATAAGTGAGCTTATCCCCAAAAATATTTTTAATATGGCCCATTGCTTGAGGATCATAAACAGAAAGCTCATAGCCTTCACTTAATAAGTTTTTAATAATATCTCTAGATGGTGCTTCACGAATGTCATCAGTATTTGGTTTAAAACTTAGACCCCAAATAGCTAATTTTTTACCTTTAGCATTATCCATAATTCTCTTTGCAAAACGATCTCTAGCATCAAAATTAACTTTCTCAACATTATCTAATAAACCAGTATCCAGCTTCATACCTTTTCCAATAAAAGCCAAGGCTTTGACATCTTTGGGAAAACAAGCTCCACCATAACCAATCCCGACATTAAGAAACTTATCACTAACACGATTATCAAGGCCAACAGCCTCAAGAATAACTTCAGCATCTGCTCCTGCTACCTCACTCATTTTAGCAATTAAGTTAGCAAAGGAAATCTTTGTCGCAAGGATTGAGTTTGAAGCATATTTAATCAATTCTGCAGAAGCTAAATCTGTAATAACCCTCTCGCCTCCAATTGGCTTATGAAGTTCTAACAAAACATCTACAGCTTTCTTTGACTCAGAACCAATAATCACCCTATCAGGATAGAGAGTATCAGTCACACCAGTCCCCTCTCTTAAAAACTCTGGACATGAAGCTACTGCATAACTAGCTCCTTTAGGAGCATTATCTTTAACAATCTTATCTACTTCTTTGTTTGTTCCCACAGGAACTGTGCTCTTGCAAGAAATAACTGTGAAATCATCTCCTAAATTTTGGGCAATCTTTTTTGCAACTACTTTTACTTGGCTTAAGTCAGCACTTCCATCCTTTTGTGATGGCGTTCCAACTCCAATAAAAATGATCTTAGAATCCTTAATTGAGTCATAGCTCAAAGTAAAATTAAGATTACCGTTTTTTAGATTTCTATCTAATATTTCTTCAAGACCAGGCTCAAAAATCAGAGGATCTCCAGATTTTAATTTTTGAATTTTTTCAGGGGTACGGCCGATGACATTCACCTTGTTACCTGCATCAGCAAAAATGCTAGCAGTTACAAGTCCAACATATCCGTGGCCAATCATTGTAATTTCCATGTTTTTGATTCTACATCACTTTAATGGGAACAACACCAGAAAAATGATGCTTACTAATCCAGCTACCAATGAGTACTCACGGATAGCATTACTAAAAAGGATGCCTCTTAAATAATTTTGTAATATACCAAGTCCAATATATAAAACTGCCATCATCAACAAAGCTAAGTTCCAAACAGAAATAGGATAAAAAGATAAGGCTACAGCTAGCTCTACTAAAATAAGTGTAAGCAGTGAAGAAAGGGCAATTACTTCCTTTGTTACCTTTTGTTCCAAATTCACAGACCACAAAGACATTACTATCAAAGGAAAGTGGATCGCTCCGACCATCAAGCCATTCATATAAAAAGGAAACCTTAAAGAAAAAACTGTATTAGTCAAAAGCAATGAGGTGAATAAAGTAAAAAGTAAACCAATAGCATGAGCAGCATGAATCAATTGAATCGACTTGCCCTTAGCTACAGAAAAAATATTTGATGTTAAATAAAGGGCATACATCCCTACACCAAAGATAGTCAAAACTAGTAATCTGCTGACGATATTGGTAGGCAAAAGAAAGTAAAAGAAACCAACGGAAATAGCATACATGACCGGAAAAGGTAAAACTGTGAACCATTCAAACGGTTGTAAATCTTCAAGTAAAGCCCACGCAGATAAAAAATAAGAAACAAAACCAAGCCCAATCACAGCCCAAACACGATAATCTAAATCAACAAGTTGGACAATAAAGAGTCCTAAACTAAGTACGATAGAAGCTACAACAAACCTTTCTCTTCTTCTCACTCTTTACCCTCCCATTCTCCAGCACAATATACATCCTCTACATCATCCATTTCTCTAAAGCCATCAAGGATCTCCTGGAGCTTTTCTTGTTGCTTCTCATCTGTGATTTGCATTGGCATAGTTACTTTATATTCTCCACCTTCTCGTGCAAACATGTAAGAGACAGATCCTGGGCTACCCAGTGATCCACCACTTCTTGAAAACATCATCTTAATCTCGGCCCCAGTTCTATTAGTATTTTCTGTTATTGTAAGAACTATTAACCCAACCCCACCGCTAACAAAACCCTCATATGCTACTTCTCTTAGAACAATTCCGCTCTTAGTCTTACCTAAACCATGATCAATAGCCTTCTGAATCTTATCTTTAGGCATATTGACTGCTCTAGCCTTATCCAGAGCCAACCTGAGAGACGGGTTTGATTTTGGATCACCTGAAGCACCTTCCTTAACAGCAATCTTAATAGCCTTAGCAGCCATACTAAAAGCTTTGCCTTTTATCTTGTCCTGAGCACCTTTGCGATTTTTAATGTTGTTCCATTTACTGTGACCCGCCATAATGTCTTTCTAAGTTATTTTTGTTAAATTTATCAGTTATTTTACTAGATATATTGTTTGATTAGTTATTAATTACTTTGGATTATATTAAATCACCCTAGTAGTTGACAATCACAAGATGAGATAGTATCTTCTATCATCAGAAAAAACAATTCAAAAAGCCCATGAATAAACTCTCAACTCTACAACTTCAAGCCGTTAACGCAGCAAAAAAAAGTGATTGGAATAAAGCAATTTCATTAAACGAACAAATTTTAGAACTTAACTCCAAAAACCTAGGGGCTCTCAACCGTCTCGGCTTATCTTACCTCCAAATTACAAAACCTGGTAAAGCAAAAAAATGTTTTAAAAATGTTTTAGAGATTGATTGCTCGAACAGCATCGCAAAAAAGAATTTAGAAAAAATTAAAAATAAACAAAATACCGCTCCTAACTTTTCCCAGGAGCATTTCATTGAAGAGCCTGGAAAAACAAAAATTGTTGAATTAAACAGAGTCGCTGGAAAAGCTATTTTAACTAGCTTAGCCTCAGGACATATCTGTGAGCTTAAAATTAAGAATAGATACATCTCCGTTGATAGTAATAATAAATACATAGGAACTCTTCCTGAAGATTTATCTTTTAGATTAACAAAACTCATCAAAAGAAATAATAAATACGAATGTTATGTTCACACAGCTTCACCAAAAACATGTTGTGTTTACATCAAAGAAGTTTATAAATCAAAACAAAATCAAAATATTCATTCATTCCCCTTAAACAAAAATCTTATAGCTACCATCAATGACATTGACGAAAAATTCTTGCTTGAAGATAATATCCCAATGAATATTGTTCATACTGATACTGATCAAGAAAAAGGAATTGACAGCAGTACTTTAGCTGACCCAGTACAAGCTGAAAAAAATAAATAATATTTTACTCTTTAAAATATTCAGCTAATTCATCTCCAATAAATAGAACCATATTAGCTCTATATTCTGATGTTCTCCCTGTATCTAGTGATTCATCTAATAAGATAGGGCTTAAACTTTTTACCCTTTGTTTTACTTGCTTACAAGACTCTAAGTCATCTACATAAAAAGATGTTTCTGGCTCACCCCAAATATTATTTGTAGAGCGAACAACTTCTACCCCGCTGTTTTCTAATACTTGACTAAAATCAGTAGCAAGTCCTACTAAATCAGTTGAATTAACAATCGCTACAGTACACTCTTCATTTATTTTCCAAGTCAATTGTTTCTTAAGGTATTTTTCCCACTCTTCATTTGAGTCAATTTGAGTAAATGAAATTTTTTCGTTATCTGTATCTTTGACCAAAAGTGAATCAAAAATTGTTTCTTTATTTTCTATAAAAAACTTCATTAACTCTATTTTATTTTCTGGAAGTTTTGATCCCGATTTATACTCCACAACTTCATCCACCCCTCTTTTTAAAAAATGACCAAAAGCTGCTCTAGTATATTCTCTCCCCTTCTTATCTATTTTTAAAATACCGTTAACTGACTTAAGTTGATACTGCCCATAACCACCCATCAAAGTTTCCTTTATCTCCCCATTGAGTTTAATTACATTAATACTATTGGTATTTTTATAAAACTCTGCTAGGATTATTTTCCCTTCTCCCCCACTCTTTTTACTTGGTATGAATACAATATTCTTATGCTGACTATCGGGCTTTGCAATAATAAAAAATACAAATAATACTGTAGTTATTACAATAGATAATAAAATGACACTAACAATAATTTTGAAAAACTTTTTAAAAATAGAAGAAGACCGCGACTTAGAACGGGCAGATTTTCTACGGGGCATATAGAAATTTATAACAAAAAACCACCCTCTTTAACAAGATGGTGGTTTAAAATGTTTTTTAAATTAACCTTAATATTCTTCTATTTTCTTTAATAAAATCATACTCTCTTTAGCCCCAACTCCAACAGGTTGTGATTTATCAGGATAATGTTCTATGCTCACTATTGAATTTTCTCCTTCTCGCTCTCTAATCAAAATATGTTGCCCTTTCTCTAACTTTAATCTCCCCCATTGAAAGTATTGAAGAACTTTATATTTTTTCATATTAATTTAAAGGATACTTCTTTCTATTCTTATCCATCTTCCTATCAAATTCTAGCTGAATATCATAATCAAGATAGTTAAAAAGTAGTAAGGTACAAATTAACACATCAATAACTTCATCAGCAATTGATAACTTATTCTTCTCTATATGTTCCCATAATTCATCCCCTTTTCTCCATTGAACATGCTCAGCCAACTCACCAACTTCTTCAAACATCTTTAACAACAAATCTCTAGGGTGAATGTCAGTATCCCAATTTCTCAACTTACGAAACTCTTTAATAAAACTTTGCATTTGGGACAAAGAATCAACTGAAGTAGGTATTTTTAAAGAAACCTCTGTGTATCCTTTATTTTCATCTTTTTTAGAATTCTTAAGCATCTTACGGCTAAACTCTTTTCCAATATTTAAATTAAAATCATGAGCGATAAGTAGTGTCCACCATAAGACATCCACTAACTCATCTGCAACATCTTCTTTATTCTCTTTAAGACTAATTAAAATTTTATCATCATCTAAATATTGGAAATGTTCTGCTAATTCACCAACCTCTACCCATAAGCCAATAATCATATTCTTAGGTAAATGGTATTTCTCCCAATCTCTATCATTTCTAAACTTAACAATTGTTTTTTGTAGGTGTTTGTAATGAGGCATAAAGTGATTCTAACATTGCTAAAATAAGTTACCACTAAAAAACCCTCCATTATTTCAAAGGAGGGTTTTATATTTTTTAACTTAAAAAGATATTAATCTTATTCTTGTCCTACTGTGTATCTAACAAATCTATTAACAACAAACTTCTCACCAATCTTTCCACTAGTTCTCTTAATGAGATCTTCAATGGTCATTCCTGGATCTTTAATAAAGTCTTGTTTTAATAACTCTTCAACGTCAGATGCTCCCATCGCAACAACTTGCATTGCAACGTCTTTAGCCATAGCTTTGAATTCATCGTTACGAGCAACAAAGTCTGTTTCACAAAGGATTTCGACTAAGGCAGCAATTTTAGAATTAGCATGAACATAAGAAGCAATGTAACCTTCTTTTGTTTCACGGTCTGATTTCTTTTCTGCTTTAGCTAAACCTCTTGCAATAGCAAACTTAACAGCTTCTTCGTAGTTACCATTTGCTTTTTCTAAACACTTTTTACAATCAAGCATTCCAGCACCGGTTTCTTCTCTAAGCTTTTTAATATCTGCAGCTGTATATTTAGGCATAATTTTCTCCTTTATTTCTTGGTTGTACCTTTAGCGTTAACGGCCTTACCTTCTTTATAACCAGCAGCAACAGCTTTTACAATAAGTTCAATTGAACCTACAGCATCATCGTTAGCTGGAATAACAAGAGAAATTTCTCTTGGATCAGCATTAGAATCAACTAAAGCCATAACAGGAATATCATTAAGGTTAGCTTCTGTAACAGGAATCTTTTCTCTTTTTGGATCAATAACAAATAAAGCGTCTGGACTTGCAGTTAATGATCTTAAACCATCAAAGAATCTAGCTAATTTGTTAGCTTCTTTATCAAGTTGAACTCTTTCAAACTTAGTTAAGCTATTATAAGCACCTTCTTTAAGACCTTTTTCGATCTTAAGCATTCTCTTTAAAGATTTACCAATTTGCTTCCAGTTAGTGATAGTACCACCAAGCCATCTAGAATTGATATAAGGCATTTCTGATTCAATACCAGCTGCTTTTACAATTTCTTTTGCTTGTCTTTTTGTACCGATCATAACTAAAGATTTACCTTTAGCACCAAGATCATATGCATAGTTATATGCTAATTGAAGCTGTGAAGCTGTCTTAGCTAAGTCAAAGATATGAATTTTATCTTTTTCCATATGGATCCATTCATTCATCATTGGATGCCATTTCTTTGTGTGGTGACCAAAATGACAACCAGCTTCTAAAAGATCACGAAGATCATATTCTGGAGACTTGTTTGGTAAACTAGAAAAATCGACTTTTGTCATCGTTTATCCTTTCTTTTCTCTTTATTATTATAAAGAGATCTTGCGAGTGTTATCCAAAATATAGGATTGTTGAAGAGATAACTCTCACGCGTGTAATTAATATAGTGGAGATTATAACATACATCTGGTAAAAATGAGAATTCATAAGAACTGTTATAATAACCCTTAGTACAATCTAAAACACAACTTATTTTATTGTATTATGGCAAATAAAGAACAAGAAAAACTACTACCCATTCTTAAATTAGGTATTCCTATTTGTGCTGCTTTACCATTTAACTTAGTGGTACTACGAAATGAAGATAGTGGAAACTGTATGGCTGTAACAGAAAAAGGAGAGTGTCCTCATGCTAAAAGAAGACATCATGCTCCAGATGAATTTGAGTGTCGTAAAGACACTTTAATGAGAATAGACAACCCTACTTTAATGAGAAGTTAACAATAACTAGTTACCGACCGAAATTTAGCTAACTAAGTCTAAACAATTCTCCATCAAACTAACAACAGTCATTGGACCAACTCCACCAGGAACTGGTGTTACAAAAGAAGCTTTGTTCTTTACACTTTCAAAATCAACATCTCCACGTGGTTCACCTACATCAACAATTACAGAACCTGTCTTTACCATCTCACCAGTAATCAAATTTTTAACTCCCGTAGCACTAATTACTACATCCATATCTAAAAGTTTTTTACTACTTTCTACTCTCTCTGCTAGTTCTTTTCTACCAATATTTTTTACACTGTATTTTTTACTCAAAAAATATTGATACAGTGGTATACCAAGTAAATCTGACTTACCCAAAATAACTATATTTTTATCTTTTAAATTAACACTGCCACTCTTTAAAATTTCTAAAACAGCGCGTGCAGTGGCAGGTAAAACTCTCTTTTTTTCTTCTAACTTATCTTCTTTTATTACCTCAATGATAGATGGATTAAGACCATCAACATCTTTATTTTCATTAATATTTGTAGTCTGCAATCTCCACCATAAGTTATATGACTTTCTAATATCTTTAGCTTTCCCTTCAATACCATTAGCAAATGCCCAACTCTTGCGAGTAGGTTTTTGTAAAATTATTCCAGTAACACTTGGGTCTTCATTTAATTTTTTAATCAGTGAAATGACAGGCTCTACTCCACCAGAAAGAGAGAAATTATTAGTTTGATATCCAATCCCTATCTCACTTGCCACAGTCTTTTTTATGTCTGTATAAAGCTGGCTCCCAGCGTCACCATCATAAAGAATGGCAGCGATGGTAGGTTTTATTCCTTTATCCAATAAAGCACTAGCTCTTAACTTAAGAGCTTCTCTTTTTTCACTTGCTAGTTTATTTCCATCAAAGATAACCATAGATTAGTATTTTATCATCTTTTCTATCTGGTAGATAGGTCTTTAAGAGATTGACAAACAAGTATTATAGGACTATAATTAAGGTTCTATACGTAAGTAGAAAAGAATTGACAGGTGGAACTTGAATTAATATTCATTAATACGTTCTATCTGATGGTATGCACAGTAATTTGTGTATACCTTGGAGAAGCAATTGGAGTAAAGTTTGCAAAAAAAGCAACCCAAGAAGGAATGTCACTCAAAAAAACATTTCTGATTGGGACAACAGTTTGCACACTTATCTCCATAATCCTCTTAACAATGCTCCCCAGCCCTGTTCAAGTCATAACCTTTTATCTAAGTTTTGAAATTGCAATTGGGACTGAAGCATTTGTTTAATGCAAATACTAAAAAGCGACACACACCATGTCGCTTTTTTTTACATTCATATCAAAATATGTATATGATGTTTTTAATATAAAAATATCTAAACCTATGCAAGAAACTCAAACATATACTCCAAATGAGGTAAAAACTATTCTTTATGCAGCTCAAGCAACTACTAGGCTAGAAACAAAATATGATCCTACCCTGTTAGCCATCTCGGCCCTACTAGAAGAAGGTGTCAGACCAGATATTATCATTGATGCATTCAGTATGATGGGGCTTAGTTATGGGGAAACATTTGTCTTAGAAGGTAGTAAATATAAATACAAAAAAATAAGGAATAACAATCCACGACTTCAAAGAATCCCTGCCAGAAGCCCTCATGGCTCTAGAGTAACTTTTTAGAAAAAAACTACTTAACTAGCTTCTCTAACCTTTTTATATTCTCATTATCAGGACCATTACCTTCTAATCCTGGGACCTCTAATACTAATGGTTTTTTCATAACCTGAGGATGTGAAAGAAATTCTTTAAATGCCTCACTAGTGATATTACCTTCACCTAAGTTCTCATGCCTATCTGTCCCCCCATCAAACTTACCTTTACTATCATTAACATGAATAACCACTAAATCATCCCAAAGCTTATACTTCTCTATCTCATCAATAATTAATCCTCTACCACTTTTGCTATTATCACTATTTTTATTTTGTAACTTAGAGAATGAGTATCCAGCACTAAAACCATGACAAGTATCTAAACACCATTTGAGCCTATCACTACCTACAGTATCAATCAGCCATCTAATCTCACTAAGATCACTATTTACTTTACCCTTTTGTCCTGCTGAATTTTCAATTAAGAAGATTGAGTCTTTTGGAGTTCCATCTAAAATTTCTTTAATTCTATTAGCAACATCATCACGAACAATATCCCAACCACGTCCCTGATGACTTCCCACATGAACTACGACCCCTTTCGCCTTTATGTGACTAGAAAATGATAAATCATACTTCAAAGCATTAACCGATTTTTCTGCTAGGTCTGGTTTGTCTGTAGCTAAATTTGTAAGATAGAGCGCATGAATATAGATCTCTTTAACGCCATATTGCTCCTGTTCTGAAAACAATTTATCTGTAGGTATTTCACTTAGTTTCTTCCTCTTCCAAAACCGAGGAGAACCCGAAAATATTTGGATTGCATTCGCCCCAATCTCTGAGGCTCTTTTCATTGATTTTTCTACTCCACCGGCTGTGGAAACATGGGCTCCAATTAGTTGTGACATATTATTTACCTTTATTTCTATTACTGCTTTATAATAACGTAACCCAAATATGGAAAAAACAAAACTTGGAAACTACACCGTCTACTATGAAAACAAAGAAGAATATCATTCTTTAAAGCGTGATGTTTTTGCTGAGAACTCATATAAATTTGAAACAGATAACCCTTCCCCAGTCATCATTGATGCCGGAGCCAACATTGGATTATCTGTTTTATATTTTAAAAAAATGTATAAAGGATCAAAAATCATTGCCATTGAGCCAATGCCAGAAAATTATAAACTTCTAGATATAAATGTCTTTGAAAATAATCTCAGTGATATCTTCACCTACCAGCTAGCTGTCTCAAACAAAACTAATGACATCCAGCTTCATACCGACTCAGAAAATAACTGGCACTCTACCGCTAGTGTAGTTGAAGGAAACTGGACTGGGACCCAGAATACCATCCCTGTTACTGTTGCAACAAAACCTCTCTCATATTTTATTGAGCAGGCTCTTACTCAGTTTGACGTACCATATATTGATCTTTTGAAATTAGATATAGAAGGAGCTGAGCAAGCTGTTTTAACTCAAGGTAAAAAGCAACTTAAAGAAAAAGTAAAGTTTATTAACTGTGAATTCCATCCCCATGCCCAGCAAAATATCCAAAAAATGGTCAAGACTTTAGAAGAGCTTAGATTTGAAGTAACCTTATTTAGAAAAGGTAAAGAGATCAGGTTAGAGAAAGTTAATGGCTTAGTTGTTATTGAAGCAAAAAACTTAAATATCAAATCTTAAACCTTTCACCTCAAAGACCTTTTCATATTATTTTTTGTTTCCCCTTCTTAAATTCATTTAGATACTTACCAAGTAAAAAGTGGAAATCCATTAGTCAAAGACACTACTTCTTTTCTAATTGCCTTAAGATCTTTATTTTTTAAAGCTCTCTTTTCAAATTCCAAAATAAAACTAGCACGTTTTGCCTTGTCCTTTGGTAGTTCTTCTCTCTTTACAATTTCTACTACCCTAGCAATCCAACTAGCAATCATTTCCATCTCTTTCTCTTTCATTCCTCTAGAGGTAACAAGTGGTGTACCAATTCTGACCCCAGAGGGATAAAAAGGTGATACGACTTCACTAGGGACAGTATTAGCATTAGCGTAAATTCCTGCCACATCCATAGCAAAAGCAACTTGCTTACCCAATCCATAGCCAACTTTAGATAAATCTAAAAGCATTAAGTGAGTGTCTGTTCCTCCTCCGACTAAATCTAAACCATTTTCCTGCAGTGCATTAGATAATGCATCTGCATTTTTCCTAATCTGTTTAATGTATGTTTGAAACCCTGGTCTTGCTGCTTCCTGCGCTGCAATAGCAATCGCTGCGGTTGTAGCATTGTGAGGACCCCCTTGATTACCTGGAATAATGGCAGAATCTATTTTTCTTCCAAGCTTAGAATCTCTTTCCATTCCTTTATCTGTAACCAGTATCATCGCCCCTCTTGGACCTCTGAAAGTCTTATGAGTAGTACTCATAATAACGTCAGCATATGGAACTGGAGACATATGCTCATTACCTAAGACTAACCCTGTGACATGAGAAATGTCTGCGACAAGCCAAGCTCCTACTTCATCAGCGATTTCTCTAAACTTCTTGAAATCTAACTCAAATGGGTATGCAGTGTTACCAGCAACAATTACTTTTGGCTTATGTTCCAAAGTCAACTTTCTCACTTCATCAAAGTCCACTCTGTCGTTACTATTTAAACCGTATTGAATTGAGTTATAAAACCTACCTGACATAGTTACTTTAGGATGACCATGAGTTAAATGACCCCCTTTGGTTAGTTTGAGACCCAGTAAAGTGTCTCCTGGCTTCATCAAAGCAAAGTAAATAGCGGTATTTGCTGGGGAACCTGAGTATGGTTGAACATTAACATATGGGACCTTAAATAGCTCTTTAATCCTGTCTCTGGCTAAATCCTCTATCTCATCAATTACCTGATTACCCTCATAGTAACGGTGATGAGGAAACCCTTCTGAATACTTGTTAGAAAGACAACTAGAAAGAACGGCAGAGACATCATCAGAAACAGTATTCTCCGATGGAATAAGGCCAATCATTTCTTTCTGGCGCTTCTCTTCTTTTTTGATAAGTGTAAAAACAATATCTTGTGACATAAAAATCCTTAAAATTAAATAAATATAAAAAATGTTACTACTGTACAAAGTAGCAAACTAAAAACTAAAACTCAAATTAGAGTGTGGAATATGCAAGTAGATGTGGAATTGATGATTTATGCATAAAGGTAGTATATCACCTATTTTAATTGACTTGACAACAATTTAATCCTATAATATCAAGCCTTGGTCGTGTTAATCAGAAAGTGAGGTATTTTCCTATGATTGATGACACACAACCGAAGTTAGCTCTGACTACCTACAAAACTCGTGCTTGGCAATATGCATACGTGATCGTCATGGTCATCGTTGCAAAAATTGCTGTCGACAACAGTGTTGAGCCACTTTACTGGGCTCTTTTGCTTGCAGGTTGGTTCTACCTGTACAAAAGACTCAGTCAAGTTCTGCACTATACTCGTGATGCAATTCGCCTTGCATATTACAGGAGAAAGTACAGAAAGTAGGAAAGTATGGCTGATAAAGAACCTCTCAAAGTGAAACTGGCTATTTCACTGTGGCAATATGCGTTCCTGTTTACAGTGCCCATTATTGCTTCACTAGCTCTACGCAATAACTCTGAGGAATTGGGCTGGGCAGTGGTAGGACTTGTTTTCTACTATTTTGTCCGTCGAATCCCTTGGTTATGGATGGCGTGGAAAAGCCAGTACCGATATTGGCAATGGAGTAAAACACAAGGCTAATAAAGGTACACTTTTACAAAAAGATCCGCTGCTTCTACGTAGCGGGTTTTTATTTTATCTCTTATTTAAAAAACTCTAGAATCAATTGTTAAGCCATTTAGATATGCAGTAGGCATAGTGGTAACAACATCTGTAATAGCTAACTTTAATAACTCTTGATTTGGCTCTCTAACCATTCTCTTTAACTCCCCGCCTTTACCTAAGAAAGCCATATGCTTTACCGCCCCAGAAGCTGCCAATAATTCAATCATGGCCATACGAGAGTTTGATTTATAAATCATGCCACTATCTACCGCTTCCCAAAAGAAACCTTCAAATAACTCTTTATCAATTGGTTCATACTGAATATAAATTCTTTCATTAAAGCTTTCTGTTCCTCCGTTTGTAATGGCTAGTGAAACATCCCACATCATTTCCCCCGCTCCATTCTCTGAATCACAAAGAACATTAAACAATGCTTCATATTGAGCCATTATTTCCTGTGGTGTTAGCTCTCTACCAAGTCTTTCTAACTTAGATAAGTTAACCCATTTCCCATCTTCTTTAATTCTAAATACAGTATCAGCCCCTGCAGTCACAGTTCCTGCTCCTAATTGTTCTTGAAAATATAAAGACTTTTGTGTAGCCACTTCCCTGGCATCTGGAAGATCTGTTTCATCATAACCAGCCGCCAAGGACCTCATCACTTCAACGGCAACATTACCTTGACCAAAAGCATCATTTAGAACCATCTGTAATCCAGTTGCCTTTTCTGGACTAGTAGAATTTGGAACAACGGTACGCTTATCTGCGATAATTTCTGCTAAGTGTCTTTTATTAAATATTTCCATAATTTTTTAAATAAAAAAAATACCTCTAAGCTTCTTACTCACTTGGTTTTCCCCCTATCTCTAGGTTCGGTATCTTGGGAGCAAAGAACCTTTAAAGGTAACTCTGCCGTTTCTTATACTAATATTTATCGTTAAATAATAAAAAAAACACTTTTTATTATTTTTACTCACTTGGTTTTCCCCCTATCTCTAGGTTCGGTGTCTTGGGAGCAAAAACTTTTTTAGTGCTTTTGCTACTTAACTTCTATGTATTTGGGTATTAAACAATATTTGAAGAGAAATGTCAATTGCTAAATTATAGGATAGTTATAAAATAAGAAAAAGAGCTTTAAAAATCAGTCTACTTTATTTAACAAAGTAAGTACTTTCTTTAAGTCATTAGGGAGTTCTGCTTCCATCTCTAAGACTTCTCTACTCTTTGGGTGAATAAACTCTATCTTACTTGCATGTAAAAAATGCCTGTTACACCAGATAGGATCAAACTTAACCCTCTTCTTTCCTAAATATAACTTATCCCCCACTAATGGATGCTTAATATGAGCCATATGAACTCTAATTTGATGTGTTCTACCTGTCTTTGGCCAACACTCCACAAGACTAAAGCCTTGATATGAATTTTTGTTCTTTTTTAATAGTTTTAATTCTTTCTCCCCTACTCCACTCTTCTCTAGTTTACCCAGATCTAAGTTATCAAAAAACTCTATCGCTTTATATGCTGTATTTGCTTCTCTACCATCAATGTCTACTCTAAATTTCATTCTATTTTGAGTAGAACGAGCTATCGGAAAAGAAATTATATCCTCAGGAACACCAAATCTTGCGTGAGCTAAACATAAGTACTTTTTCTTTGTGGTACGTTTTTTAAATTGAGATAATAAATTGACTAGTGACCCTGGGTTTTTAGCTAAAAGTAATACTCCTGAAGTTTCTTTATCTAATCTATGTACAATCCCCTGTCTTGTCTTAAATATTTCTTCTGGTGTTCCAAATGTATCTTCAAAATCTTCGGGTATTAACTTTTGATAGGAAGCCTTCCTTGTCCCCTTAAAACCATCATGTTTTTCCCAAAACCATTTTTGAATAGTCTCTTCTTGAACTGTTTTTGCTTCATTAACAACCACCCCTGGTGGCTTATTAATGACAGCAATGTCTTTATCTTCGTAAATTATTTCTATATTCATATGTATATTTTATTACATAAAGTACAATTGCAAAGAAGATAAACCAATCTGCTAAGTTATTTCTTATTCCTATTAATGGAATTGGCAACCAATCTTTTACAACCCCTCCAAGTAATAGCCTATCAATAGTATTAGAGACTACACCAGATAAAAACAACACTTTTAATAAAGAGGGCATAACTAATTTATGCAAAAGAAAAAAAAGAACCATTAATAAAACCAACTGAACATAAGTCTCACCTCCAAAGCCATCCATTAAACCAAATGAAACTCCTCCATTTTCTACCACTAGACTAATAGAATCAGCCCAATATTTAGATAATTGATCAATAAAAACAAGAAATATAAATAAAAAAATATAAATAGAATTCTTTTTCATTAAACTTTAAATGTTTCTAATAAACGCTTATTACGTTTCCCAAAAAACTTAGTGGAAATTCTACCAGACCGAAGGCCAAGTAAAAAAAGTCCAAATAATAAAGAAAATAGACTCAGGAAGAAATCTAATCTTACTCCTCCCACAACAAAGGAGGGCAAAGAAAAGAAAGAAATAATGAAAGTGAAAAGACCAAAGAAAACAAAGAACATGCTAGTGAGAAATCCTGTCTGGGCAGTCTTTTTTCCATGTCTATACCAAGCATAAGTGCGATATTTATATTCAACTCTAACTAGGTAAATAAATAGCCCTAAATAGAAAATCAAATAATAAAGTTGAACTGGATGATGCTTCTCAAAAACACTAGGGAAAATCATCCCCACTGGTAAGTTAGTTTTTACCCCAAAACCAGTCCCATCAAAAAATAAACCCAACCAAATAAAAAATTGAGATAAACTGAATGCACCTACAGAAAAATCTAAAACCTCAAAAACATCCCAACGTTTTTTTAATGAAAAACGATAAAGATAGATACCAGCAGCCATAAATAGAATTGTCATATTAACCCCAGGGTAGGAAAAAATATCAAGCCACTTTATCAAATTAACCCCAAGTTGTTCTATGTTGAAAAATATAAAAGCCAATCTACCAAGAAAAAATCCAAATAATAGTGAAGCTAAAAAGCTATCAAATAGATCCATTTCTGAATAATGTTCTTCTTTACCACGTTTCCAAAAAACATACGCACCAAAAAAAACTCCCAAAAAAAGAAAAACACTCGCTGTTCTTAACTCAAACCTCCCTAATGAAAAAATTACTGGCCACATAGAGATATCATAACCTAGGGATGAGCATCTTGCTAGAGTATTACATCTGTAAAGTGATAGCATCAAAGAAAAAAACGCGCTACAATATCATCCTATGCTTTCAATTCCTCACAGCTTAACAGGCGCTTATATTGCTTCACAGATTCCTCATCCAATTATATATACTCCCCTAGCTATTGGGTCTCATTATCTTGGAGATTGGATCCCTCATTGGGATTTTGGAACTGGCCTTTCTTTAGGCAAAAGAAAAAAAAGCACTGCAATTTTTCTTGAAATTATTGAGCTGATTATCTCATTTACTTTAATTTACTTTTTCTTCCAGAAGGGAATACAACAAATTCAGTGGCATATTTGGACTGGAGCTTTACTGGGTATTCTTCCTGACTTACTAGATGCACCAAGAAATTTCTTAAAAATTAGATTTAAACTCTTAGATCCAATTTATGATCTTCATCACTTCTTTCACCACTCTACTCCACATATATTCTTTGGACTCTTACCACAAATTATTGTAGTAGCCGCTATTTACTTCTTACGTTGAGAAAAAACTGCTTTCAGAGTAAAATATCCTCTATAACTTGCCGAGGTGGCGGAATCGGTAGACGCGTGGGTCTCAAAAACCCATGAGATCACTCTCGTGAGGGTTCAAGTCCCTCTCTCGGCACAAAGATTCCCTATATAAAATAATTATTTTATTACTTGTTTAATTGCTTGTTCTAAATTTTGAGGATCATTAGTTCCAATTCTATATCTCTTATCATTTCGCATCTTTATTTCCACAGCATCAAAGCCAGAAACATTATAAATATGCATATGTGGCCAGAACCAAATTCTGATCCCCCATCCATAATACCAACGATTTTTTACAGTTTTGACAGAAGCAATTTCACTAAGTAAAAACTTCTTTCTGAAAAGACCATAACCAAATTTAACCTTTAAATATTTATCATTAATAGTTACTTTAAGTGTTAAAAATGAAGAAAGAATAAGGAGAACAAAGATCATTGTCGCCAAAAGAGTTGGACTCAGGCCTACTTTTGTTGAAAGAAAAGCAAACTTAATTAAAATAGCAAAAAATATATAAATAATTAAATATCCGGTTTGGGTATGCTGGTAAATAGATTTCATATTTTTTCTTTTAATATAACTCATTATATCAGCCCCAGGTTCAATCAGTAAAACCACTTGCTTTTCTCTCTGAAACAAATCATATTAATACTATGGAAGAAACAATCCGCGAGCTAGTCATTAGTGCTTTTGCTGTTGATAGCTTTGGTTCTATTGTCCTAAGAGGAGTGATTTGGTTTGCTATTGCTATAGTGATTATTATGAGTGCTGATGCAGTTGACCCTGATAAAGCTAGTCAAAACCTTAAATCAAACCTGGGCTTTCTTCTTATTTTTGTCGTTCTTTCAGGAGGACTTGTTTATCTTCTCTTTGGCTTTACTAAGGCTTAAATGATCTTCAACTAAAAAAAATTAATTCTAAAGTATTATCTTCTACTCTCCAAACCGTAAAATTTCAATCTATCACCTCTGAAGTAGAGATCAATATCACCAGTAGAACCATGTCTGTGCTTAGCAATCTTCAGATTAACCGATTCTCTAATATCATCATCTCTTCTATATAAGAACATAACAGCATCGGCATCCTGCTCAATAGATCCAGACTCACGAAGGTCAGAAAGTTGTGGGGTTTTCTCCCCTCTACTCTCAATAGCACGAGAAAGCTGTGAAAGAGCTAAAACTGGGATACGAAGTTCACGAGCAATATTTTTAAGTCCTTGGGAAATTTCAGCAACCTCTTGAACACGATTATCTCTTGTTCTTCCATGAGCTAACTGTAAATAATCAACAACAAGGAAATCTAAGCCATGTTCCATTGTTAACCTTCTAGCCTTAGTTCTCATTTCAAAAATAGTCATACCCGGCTTATCATCAATATAGATATCAGCGTCAGCCAGTACACCCATCGCATCAGATAACTTCATAAAGTCTTGCTGGTCTAATCTTCCTGTCTTTAATCTCCACGCATCAATATCAGCTTGAGATACCAAAAGACGGTCAACCAGTTCTTCCTTACTCATTTCTAGTGAGAAGAAACCAACTTTAAGTTTTTCATTTACAGCAATATGCTGAGCAATATTAAGAGATAAAGCTGTCTTACCCATACCAGGACGAGCAGCTAAAATAATTAAATTAGACTTACCAAACCCAGCTAAAATATTATCCAAATCTGCAAGACCAGTAGGAATCCCACGCATAGAATTAGGATTACGCTGCATCTCATCAAGACGCTCAAAACTTTCAGCCAAAGTATCCTTAATCGGAACAAATGCATCTCTATCTTGTTTTTGTGAAATTGAAAATATCTTTTGCTCTGTGATATCTAAGATATCTTTTGCTTCTTTAGACTCATCAAAGGCTAATTCTCCCAGTTCTGCAGAAGTAGTGATAATACTACGCCTCATTGAGCATTCCGCTACAATATTAGCGTAATGAGTAACATTAGAAGAAGTTGAAACTTCATTAGTGAGCTTAGCAATAGCAGAAGCACCACCCGCGCTGGATAAATTTTTTGCTTTCTTTAACTCACTAGCCAAAGTAACAGCATCTATTGGCTTTCTCTTCTCAAAAAGTAAAACCATCGCCTCATAAACCAACCGGTGAGAAGGCTCATAAAAATCATCGGCCATCAAAATTTCTGCAACATGAATAATAGCGTCTGAGTCAATTAAAATTGAGCCCAATACAGAAACTTCTGCGGCCATATCATGTGGTGGAACTTTTGCCTTCATTTATTAATTTACCAAAACAACTAGCTCAGTTTCTTCTGGCAACCTTTCTTTAGTGGCAGATAATTTTGCTTCTGGTGTTACTTCAGCTCCATATTCTTTAAGAAATTCTTCTAATGTAGTTAACTCACCAAAGACATCTGTATTATGCTTTGAAGTTTTATAGTGCATAGGAATAACATAACTTGGCTCTAAAGCTTGAATTGTCTTTACAGCTGTTTTTGAATCAATAGTGAAAACACCACCCACAGGACAAAGCAAAACATCTACTGTTCCAATTTCTGTTAATTGTTCTTGAGTTAATTCATGTCCGAGATCTCCAAGGTGACAAACCTTAACATTATCAATAAGAATTGAATAAACAGTGTTAGTACCTCTTTCAACACCTCCATTTGCATCATGATCTGTCTTTACACCAAAGACTGAGATGCCTCCAACCTCATATTCACCAGGGTGATCTACAATAAAAGGCTTATTTCTACGGGCTGTTCCATTAACTGGCTTTATATTATTATGATCTTTGTGATCATGAGAAACAGTAATAATATCAGCACTACTTGAAGGAAGATTAAATCCTATATATGAGTCAAAAGGGTCAGTGATAACAGTCCCTGAATTACCTTTTAACTTAAAACTACTATGTCCTAGATATGTGATTTCCATAATCATTTCCCTCTCATTTACCGTATTAGATATTAAAATAACAAAGAGTTAAACCATACTCAAGTTGAATATATACCAGTATTAATTATAATATGTTACCAAATGAAAAAAGAATTATTTCTAGCTATCTTGATTGGACTACTGGTCGGCCTCGTTATTGTATTTGGAGTATACCGCACTAAGATAATTTTTACCCCAAAGAATAAGAGTTCAACTTTAGAAGCATCTCCTTCACCAGAAGCAAGCGCTGATATTATTAGTAACCTAGTAATTCACTCCCCACTTAATGAATCTATCCAAGAAAAAGAAGATGTCACTATCGCTGGCTCTACAAATCACAATGAATTTGTTGTCATCCTAGTTAATGAAGAAGAATTTGTTACTACAGCTGATGAGTCTGGAAACTTCTCTATCTCTGCCCAGCTAGAAACAGGTAGCAATATTATTGAAATTAACTCTATTAATGAAGATGGTAAACTAACTACAGAAGAATTAACTGTAATCTATACTTCAAAACCTTTAATTGAGACTCCTGAAGAAGAAGCTGTTGAAGATAGCACTGATACAAATAAAGAAAATAATGAAACATAACCTATCTAAATTTTTTCTAGCCCTTACTCTTATAGCGTCTTTAAGCTTAGGTCTTGTTTCTATGGCTAGTGCTGAAGAATCTGTTGTTTTAGATGCCACTCTTTCTAGCAAAACCACTCAAAAACTCAAAGAAAGAATTGAAAAAATTGTTGAAGAAAAGAAAGAACAAATCAAAGGGATTATCTCAAACTTAGATTCAACGCAGCAGGGATTTGTTGGTGTAGTTCAAAGGATTAGTGAAGAAGCTATCACTGTCAAAACAAATAAAACTACAAAAATTATCCCTATCACAGAGGATGTCGAACTACTTAAAGCTGGGAAAGAGGTTGAACTATCTGATATCGCAGTAGAAAACTGGCTAGTTATTATGGGTGTTATTGAAGACGATGCCTTCCAACCCATTCGCATCCTTGTCTCAGGAGAAACTCTAAGGCCTAGACCTAGCTATATTACTATTGGAAGCATTAATTCCATAGAGAGATCTGAACTATCAGTTCTACCAAGATCTGGAGAGGAAGAAGTTCCAATCACCCTCAATAGTAAAACTTATTACGAAGATCTAAATGGTGAAGAAATAGCTAGAACAGATATTGAAGAAGAAACCCAAGCTCTTGTGATTGCCTTTGACGACGAGGGTGAAAAAATAGCCAAGAGAATCAAAATCCTTACTATTCTAGATACACAGTAATAACTGATGATAAAAAATCGTCTCTCTTTCATTCAAGACAAACTCTCTGAACAGGCAGCTCTTTTTATCACCAAAGAAAGTGATATCCATTACTACACTGGCTTCAACTTCCTAGTTTCTGAAGAAAGAGAAGCTTACCTTATTATCACAAAATCATCAGCTAACCTTCTCTACGCTAGTTTTAATCCATTAACAAAGATAGACGAAATAACATATTTCCCTGATATATATAAATCAAAGTTAATTGAACATTTAAAATCTATTATTAAAAAAAACAGTATAAAAGAAATCTCAATTGATAAATCTCAAACTTACGTCTTGGAGTCAGAACTTCTTGGTTCCCTAGAAATAAAAGTCACAGAAATGTCTTCCACGCTTATCCCCAATCAAAAAATGGTTAAAGATAAAGAAGAAATTTTACATATTAAAAAAGCCGCTAAAATTAGTAAAAAATCATTCAAAGAACTACAAAAGAAAATTAAAGCAGGTATCACTGAAATAAAAATCAAAGAACTCCTTGAGAAAATTATGAAAGAAAAAGGAAGCGAACAACCAGCTTTTCCTACTATTGTTGCTTTTGGAGAAAATTCAGCACTACCTCATCACCAACCAACAAACAAAAAGCTCAAAAATAATATGGCTGTCTTAATTGACTTTGGAGCTACGTATAAAAACTATAGATCAGATATAACTAGAAGTTTCTGGTTTGGAGATCATCCCACCAAAGAATATAAAAAAATAGAAAATATTATCCATGAGGCATATAAAAGAGGCTTAGAAACTACTTCAAAGGGGCTAAACAAGCCTGTTTCTAACATTGATAAGGCAACCAGAGAATATATAAAAGAAGCTGGATATGGGCAATCCTTTATACATACCACTGGACATGGCTTGGGGCTAGATATTCATGAATTTCCCTCAATAAATTGGAAAGAAGAAACCAAGCTAATAAATGATATTATCTTCACTATTGAGCCTGGTATTTACCTTCAAGGTAAGTTTGGTATTAGATATGAAAATACTATTTGTTTTAATGAAAAAGAAACTTTAGAGATCACTTTATAAATAGCCCCTATTTGTATCCAAGTTATCCCATAACTATTGATTTTCACTCCTCTACCTGGTACAATTAGGGTCTTATCTCAAAAATAAGGCTCTTTAAAATGTGAAATATTATTTAGCTGGGTTTTAGAAAAATCATCTATATGGTTACTCTAAAACCCAGCTGAAACATTGTGTTGATGCTGGCGCGCACAAGCAACCGCGCAAAAAGGTGATACATGAGAATCTTAATTGGTTCCATAGTTGTTCTATTAATTGCAATAACGGCCTGTACTGATTCTAAACAAAATGAGTATGTTCCCTATATAATACAGGAAACTACAGACATTGAAGCAGACCTGTATACAAGTGAAAGTCTAACTCTTACCAATACAGAAAGCGGTTCATTGGTTACAATAGACTTTATAGTCATCAAACCAGGGACTCATGTAGAGATATGGACCGATGGAACTTTCGTTGGCTTTGTTCGAATCTCTGAGACATACGGGAGAAGCCTGTACCCAACCGGGATGGAAACTTTTCCCCCCATGAGCTTTATAATCGAAGGTGAAGTTACCAACTTTACTGAAGATTTATCTCCTGTGAGTATCCCAATGGGAACCCAAACAATCATCCTTGAACTGGATGGTAAATTGATAGGGCCCAAAGTAATCATTCTTACATTGGATGGTTACTGGAGTGAAATTTCACAATAAATTAACACATCTCCTCCTTCAAAACACCGAAGGGGGTGACCTTTAACTTTTAATTACATAATTGAAACTTAAAGATTGCTAGGTAAAGATAAATGATATAATAAAGATTATGAATACAAATATAAAAGCTCAACTAGTAGCTCATCATAACTTCCATATTTAAGGGGGTTAATTGTTGTATTTATTATTAGCTCCCTTCAGGGAGTTTTTTAATAGAATAAATCTTAAATAAGAAAATAATTGATAAACAAACTCTATTCCCCCTGATAAATATTAATAAGTTACAATAAAGTAAAGAAAATAAAATATATGTCAAATAAAAATATACAAACACTAAAAGGTTTCAGAGACTTTCTTCCTGAGGAAAAAAGAGCCCGAAATGTCATACAAAGCAAGATTATAGAAATATTTGAGAACTTTGGATTTGAACCATTAGAAACACCTACCTTAGAGTACTCTTCCCTACTCCTTGGTAAATATGGTGATGAAGCAGACAAGTTAGTTTACTCCTTTAAAGACAGAGGTGATCGTAGTGTAGCTCTGAGATATGACCAGACTGTACCCAGTGCTAGAGTTCTTTCTCAGTATCAAGGTAAATTACCTAAATACTTCAGAAGATACCAAATACAAAATGTCTTTAGAGCAGATAAGCCTCAAAAAGGTAGATACCGTGAGTTCACTCAATGCGATATTGATATCTTTGGAAGTAAGTCCAGTATTGCAGATAGCGAAATTTTAGCTTGTAGCTACTTTGCTTATAAAAATATTGGTTTTAAGAACATTAAATTAAATATTAATGACAGAACTATTCTTATCGATGCTTTGGCCCCTTTCACAATAAAATCTGTAGACGTCTACTCTATTATTCAATCTGTAGATAAGTTAGATAAAAAAGAAAAAATAGAAGTTATTACAGAGCTAGTAGAAAAAGGTCTCAGTAAAGACAATGCTACCAAAGCATTAGAAATTTTAGAAAATTCCAAACCATCTAAAAATTTACAATCCATCATTGATAACACAATCAAACTTGGCGTTCCCAAAGAATCATTAGTTTTTAATCCATTCTTGGCTCGTGGTCTTGATTACTACACAGGAATGATTTTTGAAATTATCTTGCCAGAATATGGTTCAGGATCTTGCGGTGGGGGTGGTCGTTATGACAACCTTATTAGTGAGCTTGGTGGAGTTGATGTTCCTGCTGTGGGAGTCGCTTTTGGCTTTGATAGAACTGTCGAAGCTGCACAAAGTCTTGGGTTACTACCAAAGAAAAATAGTACCAGTAAAGTACTTGTCACAGTCTTTGATAAAAATACCAAAAGTGAATCATTCAGAGCAGCTTTTGCTCTTAGAAATCAAGGCATTGCCACTGAGGTTTATCCTGCAATTGATAAGCTAAGAAAACAATTCAAGTATGCAGATAATAAAAATATTCCTTTTGTCATCATCATTGGTGAAGAAGAATCAAAACAAAACAAAGTTGTCATCAAAAATATGGTTTCTGGAAACCAAGAAACTGTCACAATAGAAAAAGCAGCTGAGATTATTAAATAATCTTCAGCTGCTCAAGTTATTTTACTTGAATAAAGTAAGCCTATTCACATGAGCAAGAACCATCCTCGCAGGAGCATCCTCCTCCACCCATTTTTTGTTCTTCACAGCTTCCACACATATTGGCCTTTCTGTTAGTTATTAACTACAGCAGTATATATAAAAAAACAGTCATAGTACAAGCCTCTTTTCCCTTCCAGAGATACACTCCAAGGAGAAAAAATGATAAGCTAAATTGTGGCTAAAAAAACAAATAAAAGATACCAATCGTACTTTTTCTTACTAGTTAATACCCTGGTTTGGGGTGCTGCTTTAATTGTAGTTAAACCTGCTTTAGAATTTACTACTCCATTTAGATATCTTCTCTATCGATATCTTATCGCTAGTATTGCTGCCATTCCAATTCTCTTTATTATCCTTAAAAAAATATCAAAGAAAAGCCTAAAGAAAATTAATCTTAAACAGATTATTCTTTTAGAAACCCTAGGAAGTGGTTTAGCCCTAGCAGCTCTTTATTCAGGACTCAAGCTAACATCAGCACTAGAAGCAAACCTTCTCACAACTACTGTCCCTATTTTTGTCACTCTTGGAGGAATCTTTTTACTTAAAGAAAAACAAGAAAAAAATGAATGGATTGGACTAGCCATTGCATTCCTTGGAACTTTAATTCTTACTCTCGCTCCGATATTTAGCCTTAATGGACAATTTGGACAGTTTTCAATTTGGGGAAACTTAATGATTATCTTGCACAATATAATCAACCTTTTCTACTTCCCATTAGCAAAAAAAGTTTATCAAGGAGTTCCAAAGCTATTAGTTTCTAGTATTAGTTTCTATGTTGGGCTACTCTTTTTTATCCCTCTAGTCCTATTCGAACTTGGTAATCCAAATATCACTAACTTAATTTCAGTCATGACTACAGAACTGCAAAATATCTCTGTTCTGTGGGCTTCATTCTATATGGCTATCTTTGGTTCTATCATTGGTCTTACTGCATACATCAAAGGCCAAGAAGGCATTGAGGCTTCAGAAGCTAGTTTATTCTGGTATCTTCAACCTCTTGTCTATATTCCTCTAGGATTTATTATGCTTCATGAAAAAATAAACACTGTACAAGTGATATCCTTACTTGTTATCTTTATGGGAGTCTTTATTGCAGAGAGAAGAGTTAAAAAAGAGTAATCTTTATATCAAGAAAGGAATATATGGCTGAATCAAAAAAAGGCATGCCTAACCCTCCTGGAGAAGGAGCTAGTGCAGCAGATTGGGAAAAATATTTAAATGAATTTAATAGCATGAATAGGGGTGAATACCGAGGAGGAGACCAACTAGACGCCACATTTGAAGCAAAAGATAATGATTGGGAAGAACGAGAAGATAATGGAGAACATAGTCCTTACTGCCCTATTAATTTAGGTACAGCCTTAACTGGTGAAATAGATCAAATGAGTGATCGTCCTGTTGAACGAGAAGTTTTTGGAGAAGACTAAACTTACTTTTACTCCCCTCCTATGTTATAATTCCTCCTCTAGTAGTAGCTCTTGTATATTAGCAAGAGTGAAAGAAAAGAAATATGAAAAAGAACTTACATCCAAATTGGAACAATGAAGCAGTTATTACTTGTGCTTGTGGTGAAACTTTTACCACTGGTTCATCTGAAACAACTATTAATGTAGATATCTGTAGTAAATGTCATCCTTTCTTCACTGGTGAAGAAAAGTTTGTTGACACGCAAGGTCGTGTTGAGAAATTCATGAAGAAAATGGCTGCTGCAAAAGCAAAACAAGCCGCACAAGCTGCTAAGGCTACAGTTGCTAAAACTGATACTCCAGCTGAGGAAGAAAAATCATATCAACAACTTCTTGCAGACCAAAAAGTCAATCTTAAAAAAGAAGAAAAACAAGAAGCTAAAGAATCCAAAGAAGCTACTGTTTAGCTAATTCCCTAAGGTATAATAATAATCAAGTTGTCTATATGACGACAGATTTAACGAATCAATTATGAGTTTTAACCCTTACCAAGACCAAATCAACCAACTACAAAGCCAAATTGAAGAAAATGAAGCTCTACTTTCCGACGCTGAACTTGGTGAATTGGCTAAGATGGAAATAGCAAGTCTTACAGTTCAAAAGGAATCTTTAGAAAAAGCTGCCAGTGACCTTGAGTCAGCCCAATCTGATGAACCAGAAATTGGTGTAGAAGCTACAAATTGTATCTTTGAGATTAGAGGTGGGGCTGGTGGTGATGAAGCCAAGCTTTGGGCTGAAGATTTAAAAAGAATGTACATCAGATTTATTGAAACAATTGGACTTAAAGTGGAGCATATAGATGATCTAGTTTTTAAAGTAAAAGGTAAAACAAAATCAGAAAACGAAGAATTTAATAAACTCTGCCCTACCGCTTATGCTACTTTTAAGTATGAATCTGGGGTCCATCGTGTCCAACGCGTTCCTGCCACAGAGTCACAGGGTAGAATCCATACTTCTACAGCCTCTATAGCCGTATTACCAGAAGTTCACTCCAGCGCTGTGGAAATTAGAGAAGAAGACTTAGAATGGCAATTTATTAGAGCTGGTGGTGCTGGTGGTCAAAGTGTCAACAAAACTAGTAGTGCTGTTAGACTAACTCATAAACCTACAGGGATTCAGGTTAGTGCCAGACAAGAAAGAAAACAAATTCAAAATAGACAAATTGCCTTAGAATTACTTCGTTCACAACTTTGGGAGATTCAAGAAGAAGAAAGAATGAAAACCATTGGAGATGCTCGTAGCGCTATTGGCCGTAATATGAGATCAGAAAAAATCAGAACATTTAACTTCCCACAAAGTAGAGTTACAGACCACAGAGTAAAACAATCATGGCATAACTTACCTACTATTTTAGAAGGCAATCTTTTTAAAGTAATTAGTGAAACAAAACAGTTAATTGAAAATCCTGAAGAATAAACTTAAAGTACTTCAATCGCTTTAAAAACTACTTCGTCTTCCTCAGTAGTAGCATCATCTTTAACCTCAACATCTACGGATAAACCTTCTTTGTGAATCCAATCACCTCCAGGTAAGATCCATTTAGCAACAGTAACGTGAAGTCCTCCACCACCAGATAATTCTCTTCTGTCTTGTACTGTCCCTTTTCCAAAAGTTTTTTCACCAATTAATTTAATACCAAGGTCATCGCGTAAGGCTCCAGCTACAATCTCTGAAGCAGAAGCGCTACCTCTGTTTACTAGTACTAAAAGAGGCATATCTTTCAACCTAGCTTTGCCTTTTGTTTTGTAATCATGTTTAGAGAATTTACCTTGCTGTGAAACAACGACATCATTATCAATAAACTCACTAGCAATATCTATTGCTCCGTCAAAGAATCCTCCAGGATTGTTTCTCATATCAAGAAGAATACCTGAAACCTCTGGTTTTTGAGATAAAATCTCAGTAACAACACTATCCCATTCTTCATTAGTTCTTTCACCAAAGCGAGAAAGACTAACTAAACCAACTCTTTTACTATTATGTTCTACAAATGATAGCTCAACTGAAGGAATTAAAATTTGATCTCTAACAATACTAATTTCGATTGGCTCTACTTTTTCTTCTGGCCTAAATAAAGTCAAAGTAACTGTTGTCCCTCTTTCTCCTCTGATATTGTTTACTGCATCTTGGAGTGTCCAATCAGTAGTATCTTCATCTAAACCACTCAGTTCATCTTTTACATGAATAATAAGATCCCCAGCTTTAACTCCAGCTAGTTCTGCTGGCATCCCTTTAAGGGGAGCTACAACAGCTACTGTTTTCTCAATATATCCAAGTTCAATACCAACTCCATAAAAAGCCCCAGCCAGTGATTCTGCGGCTCTTTTATCATCTTCAGGGGGTAAATAAATAGTATAAGGGTCACCTAGTGAAGCAGTCATACCTGAAATAGCACCATCTACCATCTTCTCATCCACTACTTTTTCTTGATCAATAAAATCAGTAGCTAGAATTCCCCACACTTCCCAAAACCTACCAAAATTGACATCTTCTTTATCTGAAGGAGCGGTAAAATTAGTAACCTTAAAATCTATTTTTTTTGTTTGAGGATTAATAAAAGATAAGTTATCACTATACTTGTTACCAACAACTATACCTAAAATAAAGATCAAAAATACTAAAATAATATTTCTAAGTATATTAAAGGTAAGTTTAAATTTTTTCATCGATTATCTATTCTAACTCATTTGCCAACTCTTGCCACTCGATATTTCTAAGCTCTAAACGCTCATCTGATTCAATAATTTTTCTAGCGATATCTAGGTATTTAAACTCCTTTAATATTTCAGCCATTTTTAAATAACCTCCAGAAACCCAAACATTTTTATTATATTTAGACTCTTTATTATCTGCTTCAATTTTGTTTAATGTTTCAACAATCTCTGCTTCAATACCTCTTTCCCCATTACTTAAACGAGCAATTAATAAATGAGCCTTAAAATCTAACTTCACTGCTTCTCTATCCTGATGAACTGGTGGATTATCTGCAATATGTTTAAGTGCTTCCTCATATAACTTAATTGCTTGATCTAATTCTCCAATTTCTTCGTAGACTTTTGCTAAGTTAAAAACTGGAATGGCTAACGCTTCTTTTATTCCAGAGTTGTTAGCAATCTCTACAGCTGCCAAAGCAGCATGCTTAGCAAGAACTAAAAAGTAACCTGTCTTACTTGATTTAAATAGTTGTCTATATGTAAGAGCTTTAGTGGCTTGTACCTCACTAAGTCCAATAATGTCTCCAGCTTCGTCGTAAGAAAACTCACTATCTACAGCTAACTCTAAAGCTACCTGATAGTCTTGATATTCTCTTGATTGTTCTGCTTGTTGGTGGGGTTGATTTGCTTGATGTTTCATAGAGGTAATTATAACCCATCTTTCTTTTAATCAAATAACCCCCTGCTATAAGCAGAGGGTTACCTTATTTACTTTAAAAATAAATTAAAGAGTTTGAGTAAACGGTAAAAGTGCTAAAGCTCTAGCTCTTTGAATCGCAGTTCTTAAACCTCTTTGTTGTTTTTGAGTAAGGTTAGTTACTTTTCTTGAATAGATATAACCTTGTTCAGTAATATATCTTCTAAGTTCATTAACTCTCTTGTATGAGAATACATGTTCTTCAGAGATCTTATTGATCCTAGGTAATCTAATTCTTTTTTTTCTTTGTTTCATAATTTTTCTTTGTTAAAATGGAATCTCATCAGAGACGTCTTCATCTGAACTGGCTTCTTCTTCTGGCTTAGGAGCTTCATCTTTCTTGTAGCTTGAACCACCTGAAGGTTTGCCTGATCTTGAATTAAGTAGAATCATGTTTTCAATTACGATTTCAGTGATTCTTCTATCTTGACCATCGTCAGTCTTCCAGTCTCTAGTTTGGATTCTTCCTTCTAAATATACTTTATCTCCAGAATGTAGTAATTGGCCACAGATATCAGCTAATTTACCCCAGGATACGATATTATGGAATTCTGCCTTCTCTTGTTTTTCACCTCCGTCAGCTGGAGTCCAGCTTCTGTTAGTGGCAACACCAAATGAACAGACTGATGCTCCGCTTGGAGTGTATCTGAGGTTTGGATCTCTTGTTAAGTTACCGATCAAAGTGACTCTATTGAGTGATCTTGATGACATATATTCCTTTCGTGCCCCTGTGGGCCTTGCCTTTAACTTAAGGCTCTTTTTATAACTGTGCCCATATTAAACCACAATTCTTACAATAATCTTAGACTATTCTTTGTCTTCCTTCTTTGTAAGTCTGCTTGTAGTTTCTTTTTCTGCTACAACAAGTAAATGTCTAATAATAGTTTCATTTAAATAGACATCTTTTTCAAATTTTTGAACGTGCTTTGGAGTAAACTCAATAATCACATGTGTGAAGAGTGCTTCAACATGTTTTTTACCACCATTTACAACCTTGTAAGCTAAGTTTTTCTTACCCCAGTCTTCTGTAGAAACAATTTTTCCTTTATGTTTCTTAACTAACTTTTCAACTTCTTCAGTAGCCTTTGTGACTTCTGCACTAGTTAAAAATTCAGGAAGCAGGTAAGTAAACTCGTAAGTTTTAACGGTTTTATCCGCGATGAGTTTCATCATAGGTGCTTATTCCTTTATTACTTGCCCTTAAGCGTTGGTTTTCAAGCAAATGCCTGAATGAGCAAGTTTAATTTATATTAGATATGGATTATATCATAAAAAAACAAATAGTTAAGATAAAAATCAAGCTATTTTTACCTAACTACCAATCATAAATTCAACAATATCACCTTCGTTCATCTCGTAATCTTTACCCTCTAATCTTAATTTCCCATTCTCCTTAACACCTTTCCATCCATCTTGTGCGATAAAGTCTTCATAACTAGCTACTTTTGCCTTAATGAATTTCTTTTCAAAATCGGTATGAATTACCCCTGCTGCTTCAGGAGCCATTGCTCCTTTTCTGACAGTCCAAGCTCTAACTTCAATCTCACCAACAGTTAAATAGCTTTGTAAGCCAAGCACAGAGTAAGCAGCTTTAATTAATCTGCCTAATCCACTCTCAGATAAACCTAACTCACCTAAATACAAAGCAGCATCTTCATCACCAAGACTAGATAGTTCACTTTCAATCTTGTTACACATCACAATGACACTCTCAAATGGGACAGCTAGTTCTTCACTGTATTCCTTTGTTAAATCTTCAATAGAACTACCAAGTAGTGTTTCTTCTGAGACGTTCAGCACAAAAAGCTCTCTCTTGGCTGTAATTAGACCAAATTCTTGTGCAATTCTTGCCTCATCTTCACTAAGATCAGAAACCTTACTATTTCTTATATTATCTCCTCTATCTAATCTCTCTCTAAACAATTGAACAACTTCCCACCTTAAAGAATCTTCTTTTTCGATCTTTCCTTTTGGAGCCTTTTGTCTTTCCATAGTTGCTAGATCAGCAAGTTGTAATTCAGTTCTAATGACATCTAAGTCTTCTACTGGGTTTTTTGAACCCTCTCTTATTACTTCTTCATCTTCAAAAGCACGGAGAACGTGGACAATAGCATTAGCTTCTCTAATGTTAGCCAAGAACTTATTTCCAAGCCCTTCACCACTAGCAGCACCCTTTACAAGCCCTGCAATATCTACAAACTCTACAGTGGCAGGTTTAATAACATTAGTACCAGCAATAGTAGCTAGTTTAGCCATCCTAATATCTGGTACAGGAACAATACCAACATTAGGTTCAATAGTAGCAAAAGGGTAATTAGCAGCTAAGGCTTGTTGTTGTTTAAGTAGAGCGTTAAATAAGGTTGATTTTCCTACATTAGGTAGACCAACGATTCCAATAGATAAAGACATATGGAAGAATTATATCAAGTAATGCATGAATTAAATGACTAAATGGTATAATATCCCTGGTTATTCAACATATAACCAAAATCAACCGAAGTTTATTTAGGAGTGAGTCTCTTGAAGAGAAGTATCTTGTACTTCGTATTAGATGGAAGTAAGTATCCGACACATGCTTTTGAATTGATTGCTGAATGCTGGAACAACGCTGACCCTGACCGCTTCTTTAGTCCAGCCACTGAGTTCACCCTCTGTGATGATAACGGCTGCCTATCGTGGGTTTCAGGTAAGTTCAAAATTAAGGCTAAAGGGTGCAAAGGTAGCACTCCATCAATCAGCGAAACTCAAAGAATTGTGAAGAAATATGCGAAGCATATAGGGAAAAAACCTAGTAAAATCGGCAACATATCATTTATTTATGACCGTAAAGCGGCATAAATAAATAATCAAATTAATAAGGGGTAGGAGTTCAAACCTATCCCTTTTTGTTTATATAATTCCTAACATCCCTCTTAATCCCCTCAACCTTAACCATCTCTAAAGCTTCTTCTGGTGTAAACCAACCATATTCATCATGTTCTGTTGAGATAGTTACTTCTTTTTGTTTTGTAGTAGCTAAATAAGTAATACCAATTAACTCATTCTCTGCAGTCTCCTCCTGCCCTCTATAGATATGCCACACACTAAGTATTTCTCCAACCTTTATATCTTCTAAACCAGTCTCTTCTTTTATTTCTCTTTTTAATCCTTTGATAGGACCCTCATGTTGATCAATTCTGCCATACATTATTTCCCATTCACCTGGGTGCCAATCTAATTTAGAACTACGTTTATTAAGCAGTATCTTACCTGTATCTTCTAGTTCAATTACAGCACCTACTGCTACCATAAATCTTCCTACTGGATTATGTTGTGTAGATTGGTTATTTGGTTCTACCATGAGATATTCTTTCTTTTTTTAACAATATTTAGCATTATACATAAGGTCATATGATAAAATACCCCTTACCATTCTGTTAATAGAATGGACAAAGTCAATTGAGTAAAGGAGCTTTACCTTGATTCCAGATGGAAGTGGTATCTTTTTCATATTGCTGGGAGCTAACGATGTACCAAGGGTTATTGCACAAGTTGTTAATGACCAATGGTTCCTCCTTGAAGACACTAGTTGTCACTGGGATATCCCTTATGACCTAAACTTCACCCCTAGTATCGATGGTGGTGGAACAGGTTATGCATGGACAAACCATGACTATGACTTCAGTGTTGACGCTCTGGGTGACAATGGTGAACCACCAACTGAAGAAGAAGCACAGGCTGTTTATCTTTTGTTCCTAGAACGACTTGCCGAACTGGGAGAAATCGATACACAGGAAGACCTTGACGAAGAAGTTGGATCAGACATCCAAGTAGCTTTTTGCTGCCGTCCGATCCAATAAGCCTTTAGCTCATTGCAGTACCAACACTTTGGGGCGGATTACAATTCCGTCCCTTTGTCGTTTTACCACCTATTACTCAACCTTTTTTCATAAATATGTTAAAATACTACCTTGTCATTCGAATGGATGGCATATGTGAGTAAGGGAGAACTGTTTTGGATCAAGAAGGAACGATTATGTTCGTACTGCTGGATGAAAACGCAGATCCTTCAAAAGTTTGGAAACTGGTAAATGGTGAGTGGATTTCAATGGATAACCCAGGTGTTTACTGGGGCATACCATATGACCTGTTCTATACCACAACCAGTGATGGAAGTACTTCCCATTGGATGAGCCCGGAACCTGACCTTAGCGATTTTGCTGTAGAGGCGCTGGAAAATCCCAGTGAACTACCTTCAGTAGAAGAAGCTATGACTATTTCTGACTTATTCGTCCAATACTTGGGTGGATCAAAACTAGTTGAGCCCTTAGGCCTCAACTATGGTCTTGCCCTCTGCTACCAGCCTAAACATAATTAACCCCTACCCATTTTCATACCTAGGGACGGAATACTCTTCCGTCCCTTTGTCGTTTTATAAAGCTATTTCTTTTTAATCAATCTTTTAACATCAACTTGAATTTGCATTCCTCTGTTCCATACTGATTTTCCATCTCCAAATTGTTTATCAACTTCACAAGTAACATGAACTTCGTCACTCATAATTGTCACTGTTTCTATTCCTCTATCTATCTGAGGTTTCTTTTTCTTTATGACATAAAATGATTGATCAACAATATATATTTTATCTGGCAAACCAGCTTGATAGACTACTGTCCCAGCAGGAATTACTCTAACCCTCTTTTCTCTCTCTTCTGCTTTTTGTTTTTCTTCTAACTGAGCCTGGGTTTCTTTACCAAAACCAGTTAATCCTAATTGTGTTGTAATTCCTTCTTTCATAAAAACATTATACATTCAAAAAGAGCTATCAAGATGATAGCTCCTTATATTTTACTTATTAATACTCTTTATACCCAAACTCCTAAAATAAAACCAAAGGTAACAAATAGAATTAATTGATACCCAGCTTGAATCATAAATCTAGAAAATTTAACCTTGTTTGAATCGTTATTCCACATTGCTGAACCTGCAAGAGTTGGCACAATAAAGGCTGCCCAAATCCAAAGAGCATTTTCAATTCCACCAGCCTCTCCCCAACCTTTAATATAAAAAGCTAAAACAAAAACTTGAAATAAAACCAAAAGAAATTGAATACCATACAATGGCCCTGCTTCTTTTTGCATCTTTTCTCTAGCCTTTTTATCTTTTGAATCTGCTCCAATTATTTCCATCCACTTCTTACCAAATAATGGACCATACCAAATAGCTCCAAGAACCATTGAAAAAATTGCCGCAACTAATATTGCTAAAAAGTTTACTTCCATATATCTCCTTATATTTAATTATTTTTTAACTTTCCTCAGGAATAACTAACCAACAAAGAAAGTATGGAAAGAGTCCTGGAAAACCACCTGGGATGAATAAAAACACCCAGATTAATCTTACGACAGTTACATCAACGTTGAAGTAATTGGCTAGTCCAATAGCAACTCCTGCAAACTTTCTTCCTTTTCTTGGTCTAACTAAACGTTTCATTTTTTCTTAGTTAAGATATTGGTCCTAATTATACTAAAGATGGCTCCCATTCCGATAAAGAAAGCAATCATTTTAACTAGCCAGCCTAAAATTGGAACAAAGCCAACTGCATTAAGAACAAGTAGTCCAACAGCAAAGCCTAAGTATTTATTCTCAAAGGCCTTAACTTTAAGATTCTTAGCCAACTTTATTCCTAGTGCATAAGCAACAGTCCATTGGGCAATAATAATTGAAAGAATATATACCAAGGTAATAATTCCTGCTACCGGAAGAGCAACAATGCTAATCATGGAAAGTAAAATTACTATTGGAGTAATAAACAGATAAACAAGTCCCCAGCCTGCATTGGCTACAGGAACTTCTAGTACTCCCTTTGAAACTTGTTCTACAAACTTAGGTAAGAAGTAAATCAAAATACTTCCAGAAACAATACCCATAGCAAGTTTCATAAAGAACTCAATTAAAGTTGCTTTGACTAATAAACCTCCGACAGACTTCATCTTTGCTTCTTTAACGACTCTTTCTCTCTCTTCTACAGGAGTAATTGTTACTAATTGCTCACCCATAATCTCAGCTTCATCAGAAACATCAGCCTTAAGTCCCGCATCTGCAATTAATGATCCATCAATTACTACTCCAGGAAGAATGCTTATAGTATCTGCCTGAGCATTCACATCAGATCCATACTTTCCTGCTATCTGAGCAGCTCCACCACCTAAAAGAACTCTACCAACAGTTTCACCATCCAGGTTAACGTTTCCTCCACCAGCGACAATACTATTCCCTACCATAGCCTCTGGACTAAATTGAATACTACCTCCGGCAATAGTCAGATTGTCACCAATTATTCCATTGACATATATTTCTCCACCAGCTACTCTAACATCCTGGGTAACTTCACCATTTAAAGTAACAGTCCCTCCAGCAACCATTAAATCTCCATCAATTACACCATTAACTCTCACATTCCCACCTGCAACATATACGTCACCAACTAAATCATCTTCTACAGTTAATTCTTCACCAAAATAAAAATGAGGACCATAATCAATATCCTCGTCCATTACAGTATTTACTGCGACACCTAATATTTCTCCCTGAGTGTCTTGCCATATTAACTCACTTACTTCTAAAGCTTCTAACTCTTGTTGTTGAGCATCATCAACCGGCAATTCGATTAAATTATCGTATTGCATAGCAAATATTGTTTTTGGCAGTATTATCAGTCCAAGTAGACCAACGAAAAGAAATGATATAAATTTTTTCATATTAATCCAATATAGCAAACATTTATTTTAATAAACAGCACCATGAAAGATTCCTGCAAGACAAATAGTTCATATTATCCCTATGACAAAAATTACCAGCCCAAGAGATATCTTTCTATTAACAAAAGAAATACACAAACAAAGTAAAGAATTATTAATTATCTTTTACCTTAATAAAATTGGTTCTATATTAGAAAAAAAGACTATTCAACCAAAAATCAAAGAAATTAAATTTAGCCATGCTGATATTTTTTCTCCTACATTACAAAATAAGGCTTCATTCATTATCCTAGCCCACAACCATCCGTCAGGAAACTTATTTCCTAGCCCAAGCGACAAAAAAACTACAAAAAATTTAGTTAATGCAGGAAAAATATTAGGAATTACAGTTATTGATCACGTTATTGTGTCACATCAAGGCTACTACTCAATATTACAAAAATCTAAAGCTTCTCCACCTCTTGCCCATTAGCTCCATCAATCACTTTATAACCAAGCTCCCCCATTTGATCTCTTAAGCTATCTGACTTCTCCCATTGTCTATCACTTCTAGATTGCTCTCGCTCTTCTAATAAATCTAATATTTGTTGAGGAACACCTGACTTATTTATTCCTTTAAAAATAGCCTTTTGTGCTAAAGACTCTTCTTCTAAACCTAAACCTAAAACGCTATCAAAATCAAAGATTAATAGTAGCTTCTCACGGCCAGTTAACTTCCCATCTTTAGTCATATCCCAAAGAGTTGCTAATGCTTTTGAGGTATTAAGGTCGTGATTAATAGCGGAATAAAAATCTGTATGATAAATAGTAGCTAACTTTGATTTTTCTTCATTTGAAAAAACTTGATCTGACTTAACCTTATCTCGTAAATTAATAACCATTTTAAGTAGCTTATTCCAAGCTTTCTGGCTTCCTGCCAAGTTATTCCATGTAAAGTTCATCTCACTACGGTAATGGCCCGTTAAAAAAAGTAATCTTAGAGCTTCTGGGCCAAAACCTTTTTCAATAACGTCATCAATATTAAAAACATTACCAAGACTTTTACTCATTTTTTCACCTTCAATCTGTAAGAAATTATGGTGTACCCATACTTTCACAAAAGGCTTCTTGCCTGAACTAGCTTCAGCCTGAGCAATCTCATTTGTATGATGAACTGGGATATGGTCTATTCCTCCTGTATGAATCTCAAATTGATCTCCAAGGTAGTGCATTCCCATAGCAGAACACTCAATATGCCATCCTGGAAAACTTCTTTCATGCCAAGGACTTTCCCAAACCATTGCACGATTCTCACCTTTTCTCTCAAATTTCCAAAGTGCAAAATCTGTAATGTTTTTCTTACCTTTTGTCTCAACTCTTGCACCCTCCTTCAGGTCGTCAATCTTTAATCTTGCTAACTTTCCATAATCATCTAACTTTGAAGTATCAAAATATACCCCATCACCATCAATGACATAGGCAAAACCTTTTTTTTCTAAAGTTTTAACCATCTCTAGCTGCTGATCAATATGATCAGTGGCTCTACAACTAATATTAGGCTTGGCTACTCCCATCAGATCCATGCTATGCCAAAAATAATTCTCAAATCTTTTAGCTATATCCCAAACACTCTCTCCATATTTTTTAGCACCCTTTTCTAACTTATCTTCACCTTCATCTCCATCATCACTTAGATGCCCAACATCGGTAATATTTTGTACATGATTCACTTTATAACCATCCTTACGAAGGGCTCTTACAAGAACATCATCCAAAGTATATTTTCTAAGATGGCCTAAATGTGTGTAATCATAAACAGTAGGACCACAGGCATACAAACCCAACTCCTGACCCTTTGGAACTTCAATTTCTTCAATGCTTTTACTTAACGTGTTATATAGTTTCATAATTTATATCTATTCTAACAAACTTTTTATTATCTAATTGATATATTTTTGGTTATTAATATTTTATTATAAAAAAACCACCTCTTGGGTGGTCACACTACTATAGCTACCCAAGATTATCTTATCTGGTTAATACAGCAGCTGGTAACTAATTTTGTTTTATACATAAGTTTCAAGCCTGATTATATACTAGTTTGCTCCCTGCACCTTACCAATCTTAGTCCTATCATCCTGTAATTGTTGCATTGCACTTTGTTTCTTTGATTGTCCTCCATTACCCTTTTGTGGACCAGAAGGCATTACAATTGACTGCTTAGCTTGGGCTTTTTGTTGCCTACTTTGCTCATCTTCCTCTGCCATTCTTTGCTTTCTCTCCATTTCTTGCTGATACCTCTGCTTAGCTACTGCCTGTTCTTCTTGTGACAACTTATTAAATCTTTGGTGTAACTGTCTTTTCTTGACTTTTTCTTCTGGACTATCTTTAACTTCTTCTACCCCTAGTAAACTATTAATAGAAAAAATAGACCTAATACCTTTAGAAATGTCTTGGAGAGGTCTTTTGACTAGCTCTTCACCTAAAGAACCAACTTCCCGAGATTGCTGGTCTGTTGGAGACCCACCCATTTGTTGTTGCACCTGTTGAAGTTGCCCAGGAGACGGAGTTACTTGTCCTCCACTACTAGAACTTCCTCTTCCTTGAAGCTGACTCATCATTTCACTAGGATCTCCACCCAATGAATTTATATTACCTAATTGAGGATTTTGACCTGGGACAGGACCTTGCATATGTTAATTAAATTTTTGTATGACCTATTTGTCTAATTTCAAAACCTTTATTCTGATCTGATTTTTCTTGCTGCTGATCTGTCTTTTCTTTTATCTGAGAAATACGAGCTTGAGCTTCTGGAGATTGCTCAATCTGTGCCATCTTAGCTCGCTCTTCTTCTAACTTAATAAGATCTATCTTAGTAGACTCATCTTCCTTAACCTTTATCTGAGCAGCTATTTTTTCCTCTTCTTCTTTAGCTTTATCATCTTCTTTTAATGAGTCTGCATTATCCAAAATATCCTCTAGAATATCTAAAGGATTTTTCTTTGGAGCTGCTTGAGTAGTAGTATCTGCCATACAGGTACAATACCTCGAAAGTAGCTAAATGATCAAGACTTAAGTTATTAACTTATCCCCTTTTTCTAGTAATACGCCTTTCCTTTGATTTACGGACCTGTCTGATGATACCGTTGGTTGCATCCACAACTGCTTCATACATGTTGACTGCTTTGCGTCTCACTACAACTACTTTCCCTGGAAGATTTACACTATATAAAACACTAGCAGCACTAGGGTCGTTCTTTTTTCTCTTTACGTTTTCAATATGAATATTAATACTGGAGATTTTTCTCCCAAATCGATTTACTTTGCTTGCTTGCTTCTCACAGAAAGCTCTCAAAGCGTCGGTAACTTCTAAAGTTTTTGATTGAACAGTGATGTTCATAAAAAAACCTTTCCTCAGGGTGGCTATACTAAAAAACCCTGCTCCCTAGCTCCAATATTTGAAACTAAGAAACAGAGTCTCTTGTTTAGATTGAGTAATCATCTAAAGGTAGATTAAAACAAAAATAGTATGAAATCAAGAGCAATAAAGGTTGACAAAAGAGCCAAAAACTAGATTTTCCTCCGGCCTTCTAACGCTCTTGCCAAAGTCACTCCGTCAGCATATTCAATATCAGCACCTACCGGCAAACCATGACCAATTCTAGTTATTTTAAGATCACTATTATTACTATTTCCGATAAGTTCTGAGATGTATAAAGCAGTTGCTTCACCCTCCATTGTAGGGTTAGTAGCAATGATGAGTTCTTCTACCCCATCTAATCTTTTTAAAATATCTCTTAAAAATATTTGATCAGGACCAATATTATTAAGCGGAGAAATAGCTCCATGTAATACATGATACAAGCCTTGGTATTTATCACTTCTCTCCAAAGCAAGCATATCAAGAGGTTGTTCTACAACACAAAGGACAGTCCTATCTCTGGAACTATCATCACAAACAGGACAAGGATTAGCCTCACTAATGTTATGACAACTATCACACATGACAGTGTCACGTTTTAGAGCTAATAACCTCTCAGAGAAGTCTTCCAGCTCATGGTCTGGGTTATGGAGTAAATAGAAAACCAAGCGTTGAGCTGATTTTGGTCCAACGCCTGGTAGTCTTTCAAACTTTTCTATTAACCTCCGTACGGCACGGGGGAGTTTTTGCATTTATAATTAAGAATCTTGTCTATCTCTTTGCTCCATCTTATATCTCGTCATAACTTTTTGTACTGCCTCTGGACCTACTTTAATAGCCTCATTTAACTCACGAGCTAATCCACCTTGAGTAATTAAATTAGCTCTACCTATCAACTCTTCTTTTGCATCCCTATAATCTTGTTGATCTTGAACTCTATCAAGTACTTCTTGAAATTCATCTATAACTTGACCAGCAGTTGCTTTTTCTACCATATTTACCTTTCTCTAATTTAATATAACTTAAAATTAAACTATTTCTTCCTACAACGCAATATCTACTTAATCTTCTTACTTACCACTTCCCAGATATTCTCTTCTACTGCCTCGAGTGATTGACTTGCATCAATGATTAACCAGCGCTTCTTCTTATTCTCTTTTGCAATCTTTAAATACCCATCTCTAACTTTATGATGAAAATCTACTGCTTCCATATCTAGTCTATCCATCTTGCCTGACTCAACTCTTCTTTGAAGTCCAATCTCTACAGGAAGATCTAAGAGTAAAGTAAGATCAGGAGTAGTCTTATTTGTAGAAATATCATTAAGGTCTTCAATCATTTTCTCACCAAAACCCCTAACAATACCCTGATAAACAACAGAGCTATCTCTAGATCTATCCATCAGAACAACTTTACCTGCCTTTAAACTAGGTAAAACTAATTCTCTATAAATCTGAGCTCTAGCAGCTTGGAATAAAAGGACTTCAGTAGTAAAAGCTATCCCAACGTTCTTGCTGGAAAGCACAACTTCTCTAATCTGCTCACTAATAACAGTTCCTCCTGGCTCTCTTAGAACAACAACATCATGACCCTCTTTAGTAAGACGATCTCTAAGTCTAACAATTTGGGTAGTCTTCCCCCCACCCTCACCACCTTCAAAGGTGATCAGTTGTCCTTTTTTCTTTGCCATAAATACTCCTTATCTTTTTATACAATTAAATTGTTTGTTAAGTAAATAACAACTATTCTAAATCTCCTCTTAAAGTTTCGTGATGTTTCTCACAGGCCACTCCAAAGATATTCTCTGCTCCTACTGTTTCTATCTGTTCAAGAGGGTATTTAGCGTATGTATAAATAGCCTCTAAGTTACACTCTTCATCATTACAATTTGCTGTAAGATAATGAACCTGACCACCCTCAGCTCTTGCTTTAGCGACTATGTCCAGAGTTGGACCAAAAGGGTTCTTTTTATAATCTAGGTCTAAACCAGCTGCAATCACTGCTAACCCTTGGACTAACAGTTGTTCAATCACTTCTAAGATCTGACTACTACAAAAATTAACTTCGTCAATTAAAACTGTAGATAATTCAGGATACTGAGCAACTATTTTTAAAATCTCGTTTGGATTTTTTCCATCAAATTGAACTGCTTCATAAGATGCTTTGTCATGAGAACGGATGAAATCTCCACCACCAAAACGGTCATCTTTCTTTGGCTTTAAAACTAAGCTTTCACCTTCACTTTGTTGAGCATGCTCCATCAAGGATGTTGTTTTTCTAGCAAACATTGGTCCTGTATAAACAGTTAGCTTTCCTCTTTCTTTCATACTCTATTTTTTCTTATCTCTATTTAATAAATTACTAACTCTCACTGAAAAACCATAGGTAGAAGCCATTATCTGAGCAGCAGCACGGTACCAAATACCAATTTGTTTTACCTCACCTGGCTCATATTCCCAATTTTCTAGTGGAGAATAAAACTCTGTAGTTCCTGTTTTTGGTCTTCCTAGTATTTTTTCTCCATCAGGATCTTCAGGGTCTATTATTAATTCTTTAGGACCATCAAACTCTATCGCACACAGTTTTCTTCTCTCTCTGTATAACTCTTCCAAAGCTACCTCATCCATTTCTTCCTCAGGAAGCTTAAACATATAAGCAGGATACTTAATCATATTCCTAGAAACTTTTTCCATGATTGCTTTACCAGAATCAACACCTAATAAAGAGTGCATCGCCACACAATAAACTAAGGTGCTTTCTAAAGCTTTTGAAACTTCACTCGTATCTCCACCATCATAAGCAGCAATAATCGCTGCCTGCTCATTAAGATTAGTTTTAAGTAGTTCATATATTTTATCTTGACCATTAGTGAATGCTTCAGGAGGTAATGTCGTATCTTCTGGATTAACTAGATTAAAAGAGTAAGTGTCAGACCAAGCTTCTGCCTTGGCATAAATACCTTCTGTATCAATAGTTTCTCCTAACTCATCAAAGCTTGTCATGGCAAAAACCATAATGTCTGAGATTTCTTGCTGACGATAATCTGCTTCTATTTCCGGTCTATCTTCAAAATTTGTCTTTTTAAAGATACCAGTGTGATCACCACCATTAAGTTCATCAATTTCACCACTAAGCAAATCTAGAGATACAGTAAGCCCAGATCTATTAAATTTATCAATCAATGGGCGATCAACTTGCCAATCTACATGGGCTTGGTGAGCTAAGTTAAATGATTCAATTTTGGAAGGCATACTTCCCAACTGTACATATCCAATATGGTGGTGGCAATAGTACAAACTAGATCAATACCACAATAGGTTGTGGTTTGGGTTTTTTTCGATCACAATCTGTTGTGGTCTTAGATAAGAAGAAAATACAAACAAAAAGCTACTTTTTACCCGTGCTTCCGAACCCACCTCTGTTCTCACCTACAAGCTTTTCTACTTCCTCAATTTCCATTCTTTCGATCGGAAGTACAAGTAGTTGTGCAATTCTTTGTCCTTTTTCTACTGTTGTATCTTTCTTTGAAAAATTAAAAAGAGCGGCTCTATATTCATCATCATTACCACAATAGTCACTATCTCCTACTCCAATCCCATTAGCCATCATTAGACCTTCTTTGTGCAATGAACTTCTTGCTGCAATTAATGCCCAATGATCTTTTGGTAACTTTATAGCTACATTAAGCGGAGCATATCCAACCTCACCAGCTTTAATAACAATCTCTTTTCTAGAATATAGATCTAGGGCTGCAGCTCCTTTTGTTTTGTATTCTGGAAGAGGCAAAGATTTATCAAATCTTTTTATTTTAATTTTCATAGATATAGTATTTACTTAATTTCCAATAACCTAGATATAGTACTTCAACTGTCGCTATTTTGTCAGTTGCAACTAATTTTTTATGTTGGTAAATTATTGTTTGATTATGTTTTTATCCGACGGTGATATAAAGAAATCTTTAAAAAATGGCGAGATCATTATTAAAGACTTTGACAAAAACCGACTTCAACCAGCTAGTTATGATGTCATACTTGGTAACGACTTTCTTTTGTTTGATCGCCATATGATGGGAGTGATTGATCCTAAAGATGAAACTAGTAAACACATGAGAAAAATTCATGTTGCTGATGATGAGGCTTTTGTTCTCCACCCTAATGAGTTTGCCCTTGCTGTAACTAAAGATTATTTTGGAGTTGGTGACTCTCTTTGTTGTCACATCATGGGTAAAAGTAGCTTAGCTAGACTTGGACTTATCATCCACACTACAGCTGGCTTTGTAGACCCTGGGAATCAACTTAATGCAACTTTAGAACTTTTTAATACAAATAGTTTACCCGTGAAACTATATCCCGGAATGAAAATCGCTCAACTAGCTTTTTGCCGTCTGGAGTCTCCTGCCCAGAGACCTTATGGTCACCCTGATCTTGGCAGTAAATACTTTAAGTCCCAGTCTGTAGAAAGTAGTCAAATGTGGAAAAATTTTAAAAAACCCACGAGAAAGAAAAATGGCAAAACCAAATAAGTTCACTTTTTATAAAAAACTTCATACTGCCTCACTAGAAAGTAACTGCTCCCACCATAAACTTAAAGTCCATACTCTTCTCCAAGACCCTACTCAAAAACAACCTTCTATTAATGCTTTTCTTGGTGCTAGATATTCTCGTAGTGCAGATAGTGTTGTCGATATTGCTAAAGAGGTAATGAACAAGGGCCAAGATGCAGCCAAAAGACTGGAATCAATCTTTCATAACTATGGTCATAAATCTGTTGGAGACATGGCAGATCTATTCCTCTGCTTAGAGAATGTACCAATGATCACTGCCATGAGGATTTTTAATATGAACCCTGTCCTAGCTGGACAAGAACGATCTACCAGATTCCAAGACTTTCAAAAACCAGAGTTTATTAAACTTCCTGACAGTGTAGAAAATCAACCACTTAAAGATGAATATGAAGCCATTCTAAATACTCACATGAAAAACTACCGAGACCTTTTAGAACCAACCAGAATTGCTCTCATGCAATATTTTGAGATTGATGAAGAAGATAAGAGACAAGTCTCTGCATTAACTGCTAGAACCTTTGACACAGTTCGGTATTTCTTACCTTTGGGTCTCCAAACTAGCTTAGGGTTTGTTATGTCTGCAAGAGGCTGGTCTGACATGATTGGTCAATTAGGAGCAAGTAAGTACAGTGTGGAGAAAGATTTAGGAAAACTCATTCATGAGATTCTAACCACTCCAAAACACTCAGGAACTGACTATCTACCAGAGGCCGATGGATTAATCAGACATACAGAAAGTAATTACTCAAGAATAGAATCCACTCAAGCTATTTTAAAGATATTGAGTAAAGAATTTTCTCATGATGAAGATGTTCAAATCAGCCGAAAATTAGACAAAAACTTAGCAGTCAAGCTAGGTACCAATCAGACCGAAAACTTGCTCAGACACTACCAATTATTACACCACCCGCTTAGCGAAAATAAGAAAAACAAAGTGTCAGATAAAAAGCTAAAAGAGATCAGTAACATCATTTTTAACAAGCATAATCACCATAGTCAGTTAGGAAATGTTGGACAGAGTGGAACCATAATGATAGAGGGATTTGCAGACTTTGGAGTATTAAAAGACCTTAATCGACACCGCAGTATGGAAAGATTTGTCCCAATGTGGAATGACAATATTAACCTTGAAGCAGAATTGAACAGAGAAGATAAACACTGTTTCTTCCTTTGTAACTATCTACACATTCCAGAATTGATTGGCCTCAGAAAGGAGTATCAAAAAAGATTAAGTGCTTCTTATGACAAAATTAGAAAATGGCACCAAGGAGCAAAAAAAGTAATGGGTGAAAACCTGGCTCATGAATATACCTCTTACCTTCTCCCCCATGCACATGCTACAAGGTACAGATTCTATGGTAGCTTTGATGATCTTCAATATACTATTCACTTGAGAAGTCGTAATGGTGGTCATATTGCATACAGAAGTGCCACATATTCTTGGCTTAAAAAATTAGCCAAAGCTGATCCTATTTGGAATGGCTTACTGGAAAAACTTCCCAAAGTTGATCCTGCCTCCAGAAAACAATTCATTGATCGTTCCTAAAATTTTCATAGTGATGTTTTATTAAGTAAAAATATTGCCATGGTTTGCATTGATATTTATTTTTAAAGGAGTATATTTGTGGCATATATTGTGATTGGGACACCATATGATGTCCTTAGAAAGACTTTATGTCACGCAGACACCCTGAATCTTTTTTCAGTTCCACAACTTGGAAAGGAGAAAAAGGTAATGGCGGATTAAGAAATCTCTATGGAACTTTTGCTCATCTACTTGCAGAGAGTCACCTCAGTAGAAGTGAAGAAACGAGAACAAACCCTCAAGCAGAAATCAGAAGAAAAGCAGCTCAGATTAATTTTTCAAGATTATATGTTATTGGAGCCAAAATTAAAAACAATGAATATGTTTCAGATGAAGAAAAAAGAGTTTGGGAGAGAGTTAACTACGATATAGATCGAGAGGTATTAAGATCTCTACTAAGAGCTTTTGATTCAACTGTCTTAAAACAAAAAATTCACCCAGAAGTTTTAGATAATAAGCAGTCAAGTATGATTGACTTATTTGAATATATTGAGCAAAACAAAAAAGAACTAAAAAATTGGAGTAATTTCCCAAGAATTGAAGCACAACTTCAAAGAATGAATATAGATTTTTCTTAGATACTAAAAAGTGTAAGGAACTTGATGTTTAAACTTAACAGAGTTTACTCTGTTAATTACCTTCTCTACAGTTTCTTCAGTAATATCAAAATTATTCAAGAAATTATCTAAAGCCATTTTATCAAAATAAATCTGATCAATGATAAGATCTGCTTCTGCATAACAAAATCCTAATTCTTGCTCATCTGTCTGATCTTGCCATAACTCTGCTGAAGGAGCTTTGGATAAAAATACGTCCGGCAAATCTAAGTGCTCTACCAACTGCCTTACCTGTGTTTTATATAAATGTACAATCGGCTCAAAATCACTTGCCTCATCACCAAAACGGGTAAAATACCCTAAATATTTCTCGGATTTGTTTTCAGTACCACAGACTAGAGCATTAAGCTTCTTTGCTAAGTCATAGACAACAATCATCCTAGATCTGGCCATAATATTACCTAATCTTAGCTGATCATCCTTATTTATCTCTTGTAACTCAGCTACTGAGTTAACAATGTTTTCAATATTAACTTCCTGCCAATTTTCTTTTGGAATATTTAAGCGCTTTACAAGTAATTTTGCATCACTCATATCTTGCTTGTTATATGGAAGAAAAATTGGATAAATATTATAAAGAGGAATAGTTTTACTAAGTATCCCCAAGGATAATGCCGAATCAATCCCCCCAGAAACTGCTATTACAACCTTTTCTTTATGAGACCTCTTTAAAATACTTTGGATAAAATCAGTTATTTTTTCAACTTCTCTTTGCGGATTTGCTAAATGTAAAATATTTGAATTCATGAGTGTTAATATAACTCATTTTCCTTAATATAGTGAATTACTTCTGAGCTTAACAAACCTTCTACACTAGATCTGCTCTCGAGATTGTCTCTAATAATACTAGAAGATACTTTCATTTCTGGCATATCCTTAAGTGGAATCATCCCCTCTTTTATATTATCAAAAGAAAAACCAGCTCTTGGATATACAAAGAACTTATACTTTTCTAACATCTCCTGATAATGATGCCATTTATCAAAGTCAACCAGATTATCTGAGCCAATTAAAAATGAATACTGATGCTGGGGATTTTGTTTAGAAAGTTCTGTCAGAGTGTCAAAAGTGATACTCATACCTGATTTTGTTAATTCATAGTCAGAAGTATAAACAGGAAGATCTTTAAAATGATTTTTCTTTACCTCTTCTAACATCTCTAAACGATGATTAGACTCAAGCATATCTTTATCAAAGGCATGATTATGAACAGGTAGAAAAATAAGCTGATCAGCGACGCCAAGTTTAATGAAATTTTTTACAACAGTAATATGTCCTAAATGAGGTGGGTCAAAAGCTCCGCCGAATAAAACTATATGCATACTGTGGTTTCAAACTATTTTTTCTTAATAGTTGTAGCTTTTTTAGTGGTTTTCTTCTTAGTTTCTTTTTTCTTTGTAGTCTTTTTGGTAGCAGTTTTACCCTTACCCTTAGATGCAAAACGAGCTTTACGAGCTTCCGCACGTTTCTTTCTCTCTTCTTGCATTACTTTCCATTCTTCTTTAGTAACTTTGTCACCTTTTTCTGGTTTCTTCCATGAAGCCCAGTCACATTTGGGGTAATCACCACAACCGTAGAACATCTTGCCCCATCTGGTATTTTTAGCAACTACGTCACCTTTACCACATAATGGGCAGACAACATCATCAACAGTAATAACAATATTTTCTGTGAATTTACATTCAGGATATTTAGAACAACTCTTAAACTTACCAAACTTACCGGTTCTAATAACAATCTCTCCAACTTCACCTTCTAGTGTTCCTGCTTTTTGATCTGCAAGACAAGTAGGGCATTTTTCACCAGTCTTTTCTACTGGAACTTGCATTCTATCTGCTTTATCTACCACTTTCTCAATTTGAGCCTCTAGTGGTTTATAAAATTCACCAACAATCTTACGCCAATCCTTTTCTCCACGAGAAATTCTATCTAAGTTCTCTTCCATTTCTGCCGTAAAGTCATAATCCATCACATCTTTGAAATGAAGAAGTAAAAAATCACATACAGTAATCCCAACTGGAGTAGCAAAGAAACGTTTATTTTCTCTTTCTACATAACCACGAGTAACAATCACAGAGATGATACTAGCGTAAGTGGAAGGTCTCCCGATACCTTTTTTCTCTAATTCTCTAATAACAGATGCATCATTAAATCTTGCTGGAGGTTGAGTAAACTTTTGAGCTGAGTTCAACTGATTGAAGTACATCTCTTGCTTCTCATTAATATCAGGAAGGATTCTGTCACCTTGTCCTGGGAACAATTTCATCCAACCATCAAATTTTAGAATAGATCCAGATGCTTTAAGCTCAGCTTTTTTTACTTTGCCAGTACCACTAGCTAATACAGTCAAAGAAGTTTGGTTATATACTGCCTTTTCCATCTGACTAGCTACAAATCTACGCCAAATCAAATCATATAACTTAACATTATTAGGTGTAAACTTAGAACTTTTTTGTAGAATACCATCAGGTGATTGGTCCACATATGTAACACGAATAGCTTCATGAGCTTCTTGTGCATTCTTTGATTTACCAGCAAACATTCTTGGCTCTTTAGGGAGATATTGTGGACCATACTTATCATTAATATATGAGCGAGACATATCTAGAGCTGTCTTTGATAAATTAACTGAATCAGTACGATGATAAGTAATCAAACCTTCTTCATATAACTGTTGAGCTAGAATCATAGTTTGTTTTGAAGTAAATCCAAGTCTAGTTGCAGCGGTTTGTTGCAGTGTAGAAGTAGTAAAAGGAGCTAAGCTAGCCCTTCTTCTCGCCTTTTTCTCAACATCGGTAACTTTATAATCAGCTTTAGGAAGAAAATCTACAACGTCATCAACGTCTGCCTTTGATTTAGGTTCAAATTTCTTTCCTTCTACTGAGGTAACTCTAGAAATAATAATGGAAGCAGGAAGTTCTTCCTGAAGTTTACCTTTAACAAAAATATTATCGTTCTTCTCATCTTTATTTATATTAAGTGCAACATCAAGTTCCCAGTATTCTTCTGGAATAAATGCTAATATTTCTTTTTCTCTTTCTACGATAAGTCTTAAAGCTACAGATTGAACTCTACCTGCAGATAATCCTCTTCTAACTTTTTTCCATAGAACTGGAGACAACTTATACCCGACAAGCCTATCCACAACTCTACGAGCTTGTTGTGCGTCCACTAAATCTAAGTTCAGTTTTCCTGGATTTTCAATAGCCTTTAAAACAGCTACCTTAGTAATTTCATTAAATGTTGAACGAGCAAACTTAAGTTTCTTTTTCTTATTTGCTTCTTCAAGTAGATATTTTATATGCCACGCAATAGCTTCTCCCTCACGGTCAGGGTCCATCGCAAGGTAGATAGTATCTGCGCTCTTTGATAACTTCTTTAAATTATTAACCACAGTTTTCTTACCATCACTGATCTCATACTGAGGCTCAAAATTATTCTCTACATCTATAGATAAAGACTTACTAGGTAAATCTCTAACATGACCAACAGAAGCTTCAATTTTAAAATCACTGCCTAAATAACCAGTTAACTTTCTTGCTTTTGTTGGAGACTCAACAATGACTAAATTCATATTATTTTCTTATAACTATTTCTACTAAAGCTCGTTTATTGTACATAGCAAATATAATACGTACAAACTCAAAGCATGGATTATATCAGGTAATGCAAGTTATCACTAAATTATTACATCAAGTTAACAAAACTAATAATAACCAATAATTTCAAAAATAAACAATTTATAACTATCTAACAACTTTCACTATGTTTTTAGGCTGTGTCTGCCATTTTACCCAAGTAAATAGTATTTTTTTTGACATATTTTGATCTAATTTGACTTGACTTTTTCGGGTTTTTATCCTATAATACTAGTAATTGTCCACTGTTCAGAAAGAGGAAACATAATGAGTTTTGTAAATAAGGCAATTACGGGCTTGCTCTTGATATTCGCTATCTTTAACGTTATCAATATGCAGGATTCGTCGCTGTTCATCTACGTGGTGTTTGCAACAACAGCATTTGTCAGTGGTGTCATCATCAATGGCAGTCGATTCCTAGTTAAAGGAATTGGTGTGGGTATTTTTATCACAATGATGTTTGTTATGAGTCTGGGAACAGATAGCTCAGCAACAAGCACCCCCGTAGTATTTGGCTGGCTACCACTAGCATTCGGAATTGCAGCGTTACCACTGGTAACAATTGTTCGCAACTTCCTCAGTGGTGGAAACAACGATGCTTAGGCTTCAAGGCCTTCCATCTACAAAAAGAACGCAGTAGGTCTTACCTGCTGCGTTTTGCTATCTACAACCTAATTCTTGCGTTATTTCTTCACCTGAACTTACTAAACAAGCTCCTTGATTAAGTAATGACTTAGTTCCGTCACTATATTCACTAAATATGCTCCCAGGGACTGCAAAAACATCTCTTCCATACTCCCCCGCTAATCTAGAAGTAATCATTGTCCCACTCTCTTTTGCTGCTTCTGTCACTAATGTTCCTAAACTCATTCCTGCTACTATCCTATTTCTCTCTGGAAAAGAACCATGAGTTGGCTTTGTAAATGGAGGATATTCTGTAATAAAAACCATACCTTTCTTAAGCATTTCCAAAAACTTTTGTTTGTACACACCAGGGTAAAAATGGTCAAAACCAAACCCTAAAATTCCAATAGTTTTTCCACCACTCTCTAAAGCAACCTCATGAGCTCTAATGTCTACTCCATACATAAATCCTGAAATAATTTGAAAGTTTAAATCTGCTAATTCTCCAACAATCTTCTTTGTCACCGCACTTCCATATGAAGTAATTTTTCTAGTCCCAACTACCGAAATCGAGTGTTTATTTTGATCAATATTATCACCCTTGATGTATAGAACTAACGGTGGATCATCAATATTAAGTAATAATTTTGGGTAATCCTTGTCACAAAAACATGCTACCCGAATATCTTTTTTACTTAAATAATCAAAATAACCATCTAAACCAAATCTATTTTGAAAATTTTTTATAGAAACAATCTGCTTTGTAGTTAAACCAAACTCTATCCAACTCTGCTTTCCTTCCCACACTTCAAATAGTGGAATCTGCTTCTCTTTAGCTAGCATCTCTAACTTTCTAAACGTTTTCCTCCCTATACCTGGAACAGCTAATAAACAAATCATGGCTTTTTTTTCTTTTTTAATCATAGGAAAGAAAATACCAGTGAATAATTACATAAGCCTGACGCTGATATATAATATAGTCAAATGCTATCAAAAGAACGGACACTTTTACCCCAATCTAACCCTGAATTATTTCAAGTTGATAACTCACTAATTGATTTTGCTGATGTAATTAAAAGCCATTTTGGTGAAACCTGCATGGTAATGATGTATGGTTCTGCAATATTTAAGCAAATGGGTTACTCAGAGGAAGAAATTCAATCAAGCAAATTAGATTGTATTATTGCTGTCCCAGACATAAAAAAATGGCAGAAAGAACATGCACAACGTCACCCAGAAGACTTCCCAATGGCAGCTCACTTGATTGGTCCTCAAATTAGGTCCGGGTTACAAGGTAAAAAAACTTGGTTTGTGCATACCCAACTTCCTATCCAAGATGGTAAACATCAAAGAAAAATTAAAGTAGGGATTATTGAACAATCTTCTCTTATGGACGATCTTTCACAGTGGAATCAATTCTATATTGCTGGAAGAATGCAAAAACCTTCTTATATGGCAGAATCTACTCCAGAGATTGATGCTGCTCTATATAATCAGACTATGAAACAAGGACTGTACTTGGCTCTCTTACAAAATACTGGTGAGCAACCTATCAGTCTTAGAGATCTATACATTAACCTTTCAAACTTATCCTACACTGGTGATACTAGGATGAGATTTGCTGAAAATAAAGACAAAGTGGCTAATATTGTCGATGCCAATCTTTGGAGATTTGATCTAATGTACCTTGAGATCATCAAAGAAGCTCAAGATAAGGGTTTACTTGTCACTCAATCAGGTTACATAAAGCCCATTCCCTGGCAAAACAATCATGATCTTTTAATCAATACAATAGAACAACTTCCCCTTAATATTGTCTCAACTCTCCCACAAAATTGGAGAGATCTTTCACATAGTCAAATCATTGAAATAATCAACTCAAGGTTAGCTGAAACAGTTAAGTGGTCAAGCCTTACTCAAACATTACTTGGAGTACTGATGGTATCTCCGGTAACTGGAATTAAATATGCTGCAAAAAAAATACAAAAAGCTAGAAAATAATAAAACTAGACTTGATCGTATCTAAAACAATCCCCCTGATGGTCATTAACCAATCCTACTGCCTGCATCATGGCATAAATGATCGTAGAGCCTACAAAACTCATTCCCCTCTTTTTTAAGTCTTTTGAGAGTTTATCTGATAGTTCTGTCTTTGCAGGCAAATCTTTTTCACTCTTAAATTTATTTTTAATTGGCTTACCATTCACAAATCCCCATAAATATTTATCAAAACTTCCAAATTCTTTTTGTATCTCTAAAAATACTTTTGCATTCTTTACCGATGACCTAACTTTAAGCTTATTCCTAACAATCCCAGCATCTTGAAGTAAGCCTAAAATCTTTTCTTCACTATACTTAGCTACTTTCTTTGGATCAAAATTATCATAAGCTTTACGATAATTCTCTCTTTTTTTAAGGATAGTTGCCCAAGATAGTCCTGCTTGAGCTCCATCAAGAGTAATAGCTTCAAATAACTTATTATCATCATGAAGAGGCACTCCCCACTCTTCATCATGGTATTTTATATATAAATCATTTTGAGGATTAGCCCAGCTACATCTTTTTTTCATATATAAAACATTCTAATGGTATTATGACTACATGAATAAACCAAAATTACTATTTGTCTGCTCACAAAATAGATGGCGTAGTCTAACTGCAGAAGTTATCTTCAAAAAAGATCATAGATTTGAGTCTAGATCTGCCGGAACTAGTCGAGGAGCTAAACATGTTATTTCTCACAAAGATATTAGGTGGGCAGATAAAATAATTTGTATGGAAAATAGACATAAAGAAGTCATTAAACATATCTTTAAAAAAGAGAAACTTCCGCCTATTGTTGTTTGGGATATAGAAAGTCGCCTTAAATATATGGACCCTGAGCTAGTTGAAACCCTTAAAGAAAGAGTTGAAGAAATTATTTAATTTCTACTTCTTCCAGCGCTCCAACCCTGGAATCGTCCTGGTCATTAACCAAGCAAGCCATTTAGGCATCCCTTGCTTTGCCATCATCTTGACGCAAAAGTCTTGCATCTCTTTAGCTGTTGTAAAGTCACCAACAAACTCGCCATTTTGATAACAAAAACTACAATACTTTGTGGATTTAGAACCATCTTTTTTTGAACCACCATGCTTGGGATCTTTACTCAGTGGCATTCCACAACTTTGACACATATTTTTCATAGTAAAAAATACTAATTTATTAATAAATTGATTATACACATAAAACAATATTTTCATAAAAATAAGTTATACTCATAAACATGAAATCATTCAAAAAACTTGCTCCTATTCCTGCTCCTATTCCCCTCACCCAGGCTGAATTAGATAAAAAAAAGGCTGAACTAAAAAAACTTTTAGTAACTCAAGAAGAAGTTATCAAACGATTACAAATAGCTAGAGAAATGGGAGATCTTTCAGAAAATGGTGCCTACCATGCTGCAAAACATGAATTAGGAAATACCAGAAGACAACTTGGAAGTGTTAAACATATTATAAAATATGGTTTTGTCCCTTCTGTTAATACTACAAAATCATCCACTGAAGTTGTGGCCTTTGGCCGTACCATTACCCTTGATAATAATGGTAAAGAAATGACCTTTATGCTAGTTAGCCAGTATGAATCTAACCCCATGGAAAAGAAACTTTCAATGGAAAGCCCTATCGGAAAAGCAATTTTAGGTAAGAAAATTGGTCAAGAAGTTGAAGTAAATACGCCAAGAGGTAAAACTACATATACTATAAAAGAAATAAAATAGCCTATATTACTTGTTAATTACTTAGTTATAGGATATAATATCGGTTCCTTGCAAAAGGAATGACTGTACATAGCTCAAAGGTCCCCATAATGGGTATTGAATTTATCACTGATGCAACACAATCGCACACTCATGTTTTAGAACAAGAAGGTCGTACATGGATTCTCTCCCCCAAAGACTGGGATGCAGACAATGATGACACTCTTCCCGTGATTTTTGGCTCTTCTATTGAAGAAGTCAAACCGGAAGTTCAAACATTCTTGAGTGAAGGGATTGTGCTCATTAAATAAGCCAAACAGTCAGACAAAACATGAACTCGTAACCACATTGGTTGCGAGTTTTTTGTTACATATAAACTAAGCAGCAATTTCAAACTCATCAGCCAATTCATCAGGCCAGATATCTTCAACATTTTCTTCTCTAGCTTTCTCAATCATTAGATCCATATCATCTCTTTGCCCCAACCTCTCCATCATTATCAAAGCTTCTCTACAGTTATCATATGAAGGATCCTCTATAAAAAGCAGTTCATAATAACTTGACCATAGGTGTAAATCATCAGGATATTGATTAATAAACTCTTCGTAAATATCCAAAGCAGACTCAATATCTTCTCTATCTATATATAAAGCAATTAGCTTTGTCTTAAACCTAAAACCATCTGTAAATTTGATTGCTTCTTTTAATGTTGCCTCTAAAGATCCTTCTCTTTCTAGATTTTCTAAGCAACTAACCATCATTTCCCATATATCTTTATCACTACTATAATAAATAACAGCATTACGAAGTGACTCTAGGGCTAACTCATATTTTTCTTGCTTAAAAAATAACTTACCCCATAAAAAATGCCTTAAATAAGGAAGCTCCTCTCCCCCTTTAACATTCTCCATTTTATAAAGAAGTAAAGTAGCTCTATCAAAATCACCAACTTTTGTTAAAGTTTCTATTACCATTCTTAATACAAATACATCTGTAGGAAATTGGTCTAAATGAGTCATCATCACAGTAGTTAATGTCTCAAGTGAATCAAAATTATTCTCAACATCCTTCTCTAAAGACATTGTGAGATTATTCATTATCCCATGGCTGAATCCTTGACTTGGATGGTAAAAATTCATAGTGGGGCTATTAAGACCTTTTCCAAAAAGAATTGTTTGATACCAATCTAAATCAACATCTAAAGACAAAGACTCTGGCTGTGGATTTTGTGCATAACTTTGCAACATAGCTAACTGGCCTTCACCCAGATCTTCATCTGAAAGCTCTTTATTCAAATAGTCATATCTCATATCACGGTAATGAACCCTCTGATCTGCCGTCACTACAACCACAATAGAATGACCTCTCACTCCAGCTTCTAAATGTTTAATCCCAACTTCATCAAAAAGAATAGAAGAAATAAGTGAGGCCCCAACACAGTTAATATTTTCACTACCTCTGATAGTGATTGGTAAAGATATATCTTCTTCGTATTCATACTTACTAATCTCAGCTTGAATAATACTAACAATTGCTAACTCTTTAGTTGAAACTTGTTCAACACTTGCCCCGCTTTCTTTTAAACTAGCTAATTCTTCTTTTAACCTTTGTACTTCAACTTTATCAGCTAGTCTTTGTCTTTCCCCAGAGAAATCCACTCCTACTTTTTTTAATAAATTAAAAACAGAAGGTTTTCTTTCGGCCTCATTTAAAGATTCTATTAACTTTACCTTTCCCCTTCGATGAATAGACTTCTCTAACTCTCTCTTAGGCCTAGAAAAAAACCTCTCTAAACCATGATAAGTGGCCTGTTGAAAACCAAAAGATGGTCCAGAATGCTGACCAGGGTGAACAACTGAAAAATCTTCTATTAACCTTTCTCTCTCTGCTAATTCTTCATCATCAAACAGTTCATCACTCTTCCCCAAATATTTATCTGCATATTCTTTCCAAGATCTATCTTGTAACGCTCTTTTCTCTGCAGGAACAGACTGATCAAAATCTAACTCTACGTGGTAAGCTCTGGTCATTGCTTTAAAAAAAGCTCTAATAATCCACCTTCTCTCTTGATCTATCTCTTCAAGAGTTGGTGTGCCACCCAATCTTTTTTCTAAACGATCATACCTTTTTTGAACCAGTTTAGTTCCAAGTAGTAGTTCCTCTACTCTCCTCATCTCTTCCTCCATCTCCTGTCTTTGTTCTCCATCCTCTAAATCTGCTACAGGGACATCTTCAAAATTTACTTCACCTCTACCCCTACGTTGTACCCATCTGCTAAAACGATAAAAATCTGTAGTTAAATCTATGGCCATATCTTGAGAATCATAATCCTCTCCCCAATCAATCCCCTCTATATATGTCTTAAGATAAATACCTGTATACCTATATGTTGTAATTAACTCTTTAAGTTTTTCACGCTCTTGGCCTGCTTCTCTATTATCTTGAAATGTATCTTCATCAATTGCTCTTACAAAATCAAAAATCTCCCACATTTGTACATCTATAGGGATATTAACTATCAAAAAACCATCTTCTTCTGGCTCTAAAACTTTCCCACTACTCACTTTTTCTTCCCACTCTTCTCTAGAGATAAAATTTGGATTGAGGTGATCATTAACGCTACACCAATACAAAAGATAACTCCTTGCCCCTTCTTCTTGAAAAGGCAAATCTTCTTTTATTGGAGCTATATCAGCTTCATAATTTAATACCATTGGTTCTAGTATACTAAAAAAACCTAGTCATTTGACTAGGTCTCTTATGTGCCCCCACCTGGAATCGAACCAGGATTTACAGTTCCGCAAACTGTTGTTCTATCCGTTTAACTATGGGAGCTATATATGTATATTTTATCTTGAAAATTGATTAAGTAAAGTTTTTACTCTAGAGGGATCTTCTCACCCAGCCATTTAGAAGCCTTTTCATAACTGGTCAGTGGAGGTATTTCATTCAAAAGTACTTCTGCTAATACTTCTACAATGGTTTGCTCATCATCTCTGTTATAAAGCAAAGTAATGCGATGAGGGAATCGACCCAGTTCAATATTAATCACATCTTTATCTTGTTTTTCATCCAACCAGAATCTGCCCAATTCTTCCCAATGATAGATTTGATTATCAAACCTAATACCATAGGAAGTAATAGAAATAAGGGTATCATGTGGAGGAACACTAGAAAGAACATATGCCAAGAAAGCTACCGTTACAACTACTGCTATTGGTAAAAATTGTCCAGCAAAAAATAAAATAAGAGAAACTAAAAATACAATCAACGCCACAGTTACATAGTATTGCTTATTTCTTTTCTTATATGGTCTTGAAGCAGCTTTCCACTCAAAAATCACCTCTTCAGGCTGTGGCCTTGGCACACCTGCAAAATACTCTTGAGCAACTTCTTGTGGATTGGGTTGATTTCGTTCGAGCATAACCTACATAATAATATACAGGAAATTGAAATATGACGCCATAACTATTGTCTAAAGTTAAAAAGTATTCTTTAATGAAAAAAACCACTTAAAGTGGTAGAATTACTACCTGGTAATAACCAAGGAAGTGTCGCATAGCGGTCAATTGCACCGGTCTTGAAAACCGGAGGCCTAGCCTTCGTGGGTTCGAATCCCTCCACTTCCGCCATAAATATACCTAAGTTAATAAAAGAACATCCAAGGGGTGTTTTTTTATACGTAAGTTCGAAATATCATCTAACACTTGAATTACCCAATACAGTGGTATAATAATCTTCTAGACCACAACGGTAACCCTTAGTATGTTTTTCATCTGAGTTAGGTCCGGAATTTGTAAAAAAATAGTCGCACTGGTGGTCTATAGGCGACAAGATGAGGAAATGATGGACGATAACCAATCCCCAGTTAATCCTAATAAGTTATACCTAGGAAACCTTTCATGGTCTCTAGGTGAGGATGATATTCGTGAGCTTTGTGAACCTTTTGGTGAACTAACTGACGTAAGATTAATAACTGAACCAAGAAGTGGTCGCTCAAAAGGCTTCGCTTTTGTTGAGTTTGCTGAAGAAGACGCTGCTAAAGCTGCTTTAGAAGAACTTAATGAAAAAGAAGTTGATGGACGTAACTTATTTGTAAAAGTAGCTCAACCAAAGAAACCAAGACGTGACTTCGGTGGTGGTGACAGAGGTGGTGACCGTAGAGGTGGCTTCCAAAGAAACAACTACAACGATCGTAATGACCGTGGTGGAGACAGAGGTGGATACAGAAACTAAAGTTTAACTTTAATTTTTATAGAAATTTAGAAAAGAGTGGGTTTAGGCCCACTCTTTTTGATTTATTTAATCTAATATTTAAAAATCACTTAACAATACTTAACTTCGGTTTAACTTGTCTCTTTGATAATAAATAAGGATATTTTTTCTTTTTCTTTGGAAGAAGAGTCGGTCCTTTTACCCTTAATAACTCATTAATAATTCCCTTATAAATAGTTAAATCTACAGCTTCAATATTAAAATCCTGAGTTTCAGGATCATATTCTACTAATATCTGATGTCTTTCTTCTTCAAAAAACCCAGTATAAATAAAATACAAAGGAACTTTAAAAATAGCAGCATACAGCTGTACTGTCTTGATAAGGTCATCATTACCTAAATCTTTCCTCACTACAGCAAGTGGCATCTCCTCACTGGCATTACCAGAATAAGCAGACCCATTCATCTGTTCTATGGTTTGAAACATTGCTTCCGGAGAAACCTTTGCCATTATTAACCTAAGACCCCAGTCTCTTTAGCTACTTTAATGGCCTTTTTGATAAAGAGCTTAATATCTTCCATAGTATGAGTTGCACTTATCTGCACTCTAATCTCATCTCTACCTTTAGGAACAACTGGATAATTAATGTTTGTGACTAAAATACCTTCGTCATAAAGACCATGAGTCATTTTCTTAGTCTTCTCTGCTTCACCAATCAAAAGTGGTTGAATTGGATGACTTGAGTCCGCAGCAAAGACAAAACCAGCACTACTCATCTCTTTTTTAAAATATTTAATATTACTAGCAAGATTATCAATTAAATCTTGGCCTTCTTTTGAGTTAACTATTCCTACAGAAGCTAGTGCAGCTCCAGCTGTAGCTGGAGAAATATTATTTGAATAAATGTAGGTAGCGGCTGATTCTCTTAGATAATCAATTACTTCTCTATCTGCTACAACATAACCACCATCAGCACCAAATCCTTTACCAAGTGTTCCAATCAGGACATCAGCTCTACCTGACATAACTTCTTCTGTTCCTCTACCAGTTTTCCCACTTCCTGCAACACCATGAGCATCATCAACCACAAGCAAGACACCCTCTTTATAGACTTTGTCATATTGATCCACTACTTCACGTAGTTTCTTTAGGTCTTGGAACTCACCAAGCATACTAAAAACACCGTCAGTAACAACAACTACCCTATCAAACTTATCTTTATTTTCTTCAAGGACTTTTGCTGCCTCAGCTGGTTTAAGGTGAGCAAAAATTCCTTTTGATTCTTTACTTAAATTAGCCAATCTAATTCCATCAATGATACTGCGATGGTTGAGTTGATCAGATAAAACTAAAGTATTGTTGTTGAGAAGTGAATCTCTGCTTTGACCTTTAATAAGGCTAAATAAAACAGCAAGATTTGTTGCAAAAGCAGATGAAAAAATCATCCCATCATCACGACCATGAAACTTAGCCAATGCTTTTTCTAGATCACGATGTACTTTTAGTGAACCAGAGATAAATCTAACAGCTCCAGGTCCTGCCCCATAGTTATCAGAAGCCTTATGCTCTGCTTTTTTGAGTTCTGAATGATGTCTAAGACCTAAATAGTCATTAGAGTTGAAAACCATAAACTCTTTGCCATCAATCAAAGCCCTTGGTGATGGATCCTTAGTAAATCCTTCAATGATATTTTCTTTTCTTTTAGTAACTGCTGCAGCATCTACTCTTGCTACCTCAGCCTTTAGTGTTTTATAAAAATCTTTCTTTGACATATATTTCTTTCTTTAGTTAAAAACTAAGTACTGTTTTCTAAATAAATTTATTCTTGACCTTCAAACTTCTTTTTAAGTTCAGTTAACATTATTGTAACTAATCTATCTAAATCATAATCATGACTCCATCCCCAATCTTCTCTAGCCTGGGAGTCATCAATAGACTTTGGCCAAGAGTCAGCAATAGCTTGTCTTCCATCTGGTTTATAACTAACTTCAACTTTTACCTTCTTATTTATTACCTCAGCCAACTCGGTCACAGTGAAACTGATTGCTGCTAGATTATAACTTGTTCTAATCGTTATATCTTTAGGGTCAGCATCCATCAAATCAATTGTAGCTTTAACCGCATCATCCATATACATCATAGGAAGAACTGTATCTTCTTTAACAAAACACTCATATTTACCAGTCTTTAGCGCTTCATAAAAAATAGCTACAGCATAATCTGTAGTTCCTCCACCAGGTGGTGTTTTATAACTAATAATTCCTGGATAACGAACGCTTCTCACATCAAGATCAAACTTATTGAAATAATATTGGCACATTAACTCTCCAGCTACCTTGGTCACACCATACATAGTAGTGGGTTCTAGAATTGTTCTTTGTGGGGTTTCATCCCGTGGGGTTGTTGGTCCAAAAGCAGCAATTGAACTTGGCCAGAATACTTTTATCTTATTTTCTACAGAAAGATCTAAAACATCTTTAAGAGACTGCATATTAAGATCCCAAGTAAGACCTGGTTTTTCTTCACCAGTTGCAGAAAGAAGAGAAACAAGATGATAAATAGTACCAATATTATGCTTTTTAATTAAAGACTCTAGTCCATCTCTGTCAGGCATTCTTAATTTTTCTACCAGCCCTTTAAAACCTTTTGGAATATTTCTATTCCCCACAGCAATAACATTATCTTGACCAAACTTTTCTTGCAAAGCAGGAACTAACTCACTTCCTATTTGTCCAAAAGCACCAGTAACTAGTATTTTTTTCATAAGATTCCTTTGCTCTCTACTTATCTGTCATATCTTACCAAAGTTTGGTAAATCGCAATGAGTAAAACACACTCAGTATGCAATAACACTCCGTTAGTCGTAACAAAATATATAAATCACGCAAAAAGTCCCCACACTAGGCAGGGACTTAATTTTTATTTTTAATATATCAATTTTATGAAAGACTACTAATGAAACTCTTTAAATCTTCACCATACTTTTCACTGTGCAACATAAACTTAATATGAGCCTTCATGTAATTAAATGGATCTCCGGTTGTCATCCATTCTCCATCAATTGCTTTAACTCTAACAACTCCACTCTTAGCTACTTCATCAATAGCATCAGCAATCCATAGCTCGCCATCTTTTCCAGTTGCATCAGCTTTTAAATAATCAAAAACTTTTGGAGTAAGAACATAACGTCCATAGGCTGCTAAATTAGAAGGAGCTTCTTCTGGAGCTGGCTTCTCAACTAAGTACTCTACTTGGTCTTCTGAACCTTCAGCAATCTTTACGATTCCATATTTACTAAGTTCTGCCTTTGTTACCTTTTGAGCACCAATCACACCATCATTTTCTCCACTGTTAAACTTTTCTATGATTTGCTTAACTGAGCTCTCTTTAGATAAAACAAGATCATCTCCAAAAAGAACAACAAAAGCCTCATCACCTTCAACTAAATCTTTAGCTGTAAGGACAGGTCTTCCATTACCATATGGAAGTCTATCATCCTGAGGAACAATCGTAATCTTAGGTAATTTAAATACTTTTTCTACCTTTTCCCAACGATCGAGTTTCCCTTGTCTAATCATAAGAGTTCTAATATTTGTAGCACTGCCATAAAAATAATCTTCAAACTTAGTTACTTCTGCTGGGGCGGCTATAATAATAACTTCCTCAATACCTGCATCTGCACATTCTTCTACTAAATATTGGATAATTGGTTTATCAATGATTGGTAACATTTCCTTTGGAAATGTTTTTGTGATCGGCAAAAATCTTGAGCCGAACCCTGCTGCTGTTATAATAGCGCGTTTAATTATTTTATCTGCCATAAGTGTTTAATACCTATTACGTATTTGTCATTCTACACCATAAAAGATAACTTTTGACAACTTTATGAAAAAAATCATTAAAAGTCACAAAGATTTTGAAAAATATACCAAAGAAAAAAACATTGATCAAAAAGTGCTTAATAATTTTTTCGAGTCTAATTTTACAATAAAATCACCTCTTCAATATTTAAACAAAATTGACTGGCAAAACCCCAATGATCCTCTCAAATTAATGACCATCCCTAATGTTTTTGAAAAAGAAATTAAAGGACATGAGATCACCGATCCAATCGGAGATCAGCAACATTTAGCCACAAACAACCTTGTCCATCGTTATCCTGACAGAGTCTTACTTCTTCTAACTAATAACTGTCACATAAACTGTAGGTTTTGTTTTAGAAAAGAACTAAATCACCACTCTTCTCCACCTAATATGAAAAAAATAATTGAATATATATCTAACCATAAAGAGATAAATGAAATTATCTTCTCTGGTGGAGATCCTCTGTCTCTTTCTCCTAAGTATATTTGGAATATTTGTGAAAAATTAAACAAAATTGAACATATTAAAAAAATTAGATTCCATACTCGTATTCCAATTGTGAATCCTAGCCATATAGATGATAAATATCTAGAACTATTTAAAAAAATATCTAAACAAAAACAACTTACTATTGTTTTACATATTAACCATCTTAATGAGTTGGATGATGAGAATATAGAATTATTTAAAAAACTTAGAAAATCAGCCCTCTTACTAAGCCAAACAGTATTATTAAAGGAGGTGAATGATAATACAAAGATACTTTCAGATCTCTTTTCTAACCTTGTAAACCACAATATAAAACCCTATTATCTCCACCATTTAGACTTAGTTAAAGGAACTAGTCACTTTAGAGTTTCTATAAAAAAAGGGAAGGAAATATTTAGGTCATTAAGAGGAAAAATCTCTGGTCAATGTATTCCAGAATATGTCTTGGATTTACCTGAGGGAAAAGGAAAAGTTCCTGTAATGTGGCTAAAAAAAGTAACTTTAAATAAGAAAAACAGTAATAATTCTAAAACTTACCAAGTTAAAAATTTTAAGGGTGAAATCATTACTTATGTAGACCCTTGTAAACTACCCCACATCACAGCAAAATCAGAAGTAACCTGAAGAAGTGGTAAGTAATACCACCCAGTCTTAACATATTTTATATTTTTTTTGATAGACCAACCCAAATAAAAGGCAAAAGAAATTAGCCCAATACCCAAATTAAATCCAAAGAAGAGGATAAAAACAAGATATCTAAGATAAATAGAGATAACCTTTGGTCTAACTATCCCTGCCTTAACATCACCCCTGGCAAACCTCATGATCATCGTCCAAAATTCCTTTAAAGTACTTCTTGGAATCCAAGTCACTATCGCTTTTTTTGCAAAAACTATTTTTACCTTACTCTTTTCCATCTTTCTTGCTAAAGCATAGTCTTCGTTATCACTCAGTTTCTTATCAAACCAGCCAAGCTCATTGAGAACATCTCTTCTAATCATCATAGATCTTGTAGCTGGAAGAAAAGTCTTAGGATCTACTCTATCTGGCATTACCAGAACATATGGCACTACAGCTTCCTCAAAGGGACCAATCGGGTCACTATTATAATAACCCGCTACTACATCTGCTTTTTCTGCTTTTTTCTCTAATTCAGCCAACCAACGACTATCTAAAATGCACCCAGCATCAGTAATAGCAATTAAATCATAAGAAGCATTTTTAATAGCAAAATTACGCCCTACACTCCTATTACCTTTTTTCTTCAATATCTTAAAATCTATCCCTAAATTATTAACTTCAAAGCCATTTTTATTCTTTTTTATCTTATTAAGATTCCCTAGCTGTAAATACTGATTAATTAATTCAACTGTATTATCTTGTGAACCTCCATCCACTATCACTACCTCATCTGGCTTTCTAGTTTGCATCATCATGCTACTGATAAGAAGCTCAATATTTTGTGCCTCATTAAAAATAGTAACAATCAATGAAATTTTGCCTTGATCTTTCATAATATTAGTATTGTATAACTATCTACTCTCAATATAGTCAACAATTTCTTTTGCTACAGGGGCGGCGTCATATGAGCCTTCTTTTGAGCTATCTTGATCATCACTCTCAATCAAAACTGTAATAACAACCTTACTAGGAAAATTATCTTTACTAACCTTTGGCTTAAGGTAAGCAATAAACCAAGCATGAGTTGGCCTAAATCCATCTTCATCAGCCGCACCAAACTCAGCTGTTCCGGTTTTGCATGCTACCGCTCCTTCATCTATTGCTTTATATGGATCACTCTCATTACTGATATTTACTAAACTATTTCTAACAAAGAAAGGAAAAGCTGTCCCACCTGTGGTACAAGCACCTACCATTCCTGACAGAACTAAACTAATATTTTCTGGTTTAATGCCAAGCCCTTTACAATTAATAGAGGTATCAGCTACCAATCTTGGCTGACACCACACACCTTCATTAGCTACTGCTTGAATTAAACCATTTATTTGTAAAGGAGAAACTAAAACATCCCCCTGCCCAATTCCCATATGGTAAGTATTACCCAAATACCACTTCTCACCTATTGCTTGTTCTTTCCACTCAGGAGTTGGCACTAGCCCTCTAGCCTCTGGCCCAATTTCAATATCAGTATATTCCCCAAAACCAAATACTCTTGCCATAGTAGCTAACTTTTCTACTCCTACCCACTCAGCTACTTTATAAAAATAAATATCATTACTTCTTGAGATTGCTCGCCTAAGGTCTAATAAACCTTCAGTCTTTCCATAGCTCCAATAAAACCAAGAACGAAACTCAGCTTCACCAACCTTTAACACACCTTCATCTAAAACAGTGGTATTTTGATCAATTTCTTCTTCCTCTAATCCAGCCAAAGCTGTTACCAACTTAAAAACACTTCCTGGAGGATATGCCCCTGCAATAGCTCTATTAAAAAAGGGTTGATTTTCATCTTCAAAAAGAGCTGTCACCAACTCTTTCCTATCTCTATCTTTTTTTTCATCAGTTAAAATTTCTGAAAATAAATTAGCGTCAAAACTAGGCTTAGTTACAAGAGATAAAATCTCTCCATTGCTAGGATTAGAAATAATTACTGTTCCTTTCTGCTCTCCTAGTGCATCAAAAGCTACCTGGCTTAACTCAGGATCAAGATTAGTCTTAATATCCAACCCTGAAATAGAGGGAGTAATATTTAAACTTCTTTGTTTTTTTGAACTAGCACTAATCTCAAATACTTCTTTTCCATCTCTTCCTCTAAGTTCTTGGTCAAAAAACTTCTCAATCCCCAGTTTCCCTAATTTATCGTGAGGCCTTAAATCATTCCTCTCATTTAACTCTTCTGCTGTTACTTCTCCCACATAACCCAATAAATGAGACAAAGCTGGATATTGATAATAACGACTATTATCTTTTACTACCAAAGCACTATTAGTAGCCAACTGAAATAGTGCATCTTCTCTATCAATAATCTTAATTGAGGAATACAAAGACTTAGGATCTTTAACTAAACCATACTGAACAATATTACTTACCAATGAGTTTCCATAACGATCAAAAACAGCCCCACGTTGTGACTTAATAGGCAAAGAATAAAAACGATTATCCTCAGATAAACCCCTATAAAACTTCCCTCTTACAAGTTGAATATCAGTTAACCTTAAAACAATCAAAAAGAAAAAACTAATAATACAAGATAGTAAAAAAACAAACCTAAAATTTAACTTCATAAGTATTTATTTTCATAATGAACCAACAGAAATCTCTGAAAAATAACTAAGATAGCCAAACTCATTAACCCATAAATAACAATCCTCCAATAGAAATCTATACCGATGACAATTGCAAAAAGTAAAATAACCGGGCTCACCACTATTAATATTTTAAGTAGTTTACTTGAGATAGACTTGCTAAAATAGTCATAAATAAACTTAAGAAAAATTAAGAAAAGAGATGATAACCACCAAGCTACACCCCACAATACACTAATAAATAGTGACACTAAAACTAACCAAACCAAGAAATACTTAAGATCTTGCCTCATCCAAATAAGAAACAAAGAAAAAGTTAGAACAGGCAACCCAACACTACTTTCAAAAACAGCAATTAAAAAAATTACAACAATTTTTATACCTAAGTCCTTCATTTATATATCTCCACTATATTAGCCTGATAAAAATCAACATATTGAGTTACCAAAAATGTTTGAATAGGGTCAGAAGGAAGAGACAATACCTTTCCCACTTGTCCAACAAATAAGCCTTGTTCTACACCAATCTGCCCCACACTAATTATCCTACTTTCTAAAGTGGGAACTTCCTCAACTAACACCTCAGTTAAAATTGCTCTTTTGCCATCACCCTTTACAATTCCCTTAAAACCTTCTTTTGTCTGAACAACTAAAGGCTCAAAGTCTACCTGATAAATAAGGTCAACTCTAGAATAAGAGTCCTTAACATCACTAACCCTACCCACTAAAGTTTGAGCTACAAAAACAAGATCTCCCTCCTCAACCCCATCTTTTGAACCTACACCAATACTTGGTCCAACATGAGAAACAACAGGAGCAGAAATAATTACTGTTCTAGCCTGACGATCAGAGTTTTCTAATAAACTTCTCAAATCTTGATTTTCTGCTCTCAACTTATCTAAATCACTTAATTGTGCCAAAACTTCACTATAGCGATACTCAAGCATTTGCACTTTACGAGCAGAATTAAAAGATTTTTTTGCTATAAAGAAAGGTGATTCAACCTTATCTACCAAATTGTTAGAAAAAACACGCAAGGGCTCAACTAATATAGTTACAATATTAGTAATTCCTTTAGCCAAGCCAAAAAACTCAAAAGTAAACAACAACACTACTACCAAAATACTAAAAGGTAAGTAGCTTACTTTTTTATTTATGTACTTCATAAGAAGCTTGCCCCTTATTTACTGTCGTTTGTAATTTTTTACTAAGATAACTATCAAGACCAGCCAGCTTAGACCCATCTCCCCACAAATCTATTCCCTGCTCAATACTGTTCATCAAAGTATTAGTGGTAACTTTAGAAAAAAAGAGCTTAATCTCATCAAATAACTCTTCAACTTTTTCTAATAATGGTTTTTGTAAAACGCTAGCTTCTATCACAATAGTTTTAGGCACAAAAGTATAAATATCTTTACCTCTAACGGTTATTTTTTGCTTAATAACCTGAGTAGTAAGTAAAAAGTCATCAACTGTAATTTCTTTTTTGATCTTATCTGCTCCAACCCAACTTACATCTAGCTGATATTTATCTCTAACTACACTACGAATAATTTTTGTAAAAGACCTAGAACCAGATTTTATAGTCTTAGCAACTACATTACCCGTCCCAATACCAAGAATCACTTCTGTAAGATCAAAGCCTATATCAATGACTCCTCCCTGAGTAGTTTTTACTGCACCTTTCTTTGAAAGCATTTTCCAACTCCCATACTTAAGTGATAAAAGAACCTTTTGAACAATAAGTTTCTCTACTGCTGTCGCATCATTGGAAAATAAATAATAACCGTTAAATCTAGGCCAAACTTTCTTTTTAACAATTAGGTTTTGTATTGTTTGATCTAAAAAACTCCTAGCATACTTAAAATTAACAACAGTTCCTCTCTCCACAAGACGTATTTTTTTAAAGTTATTTTTCTTAAAATCAGTAAAACAAGATGATTTAGACTCAATTAATTTTCCATCTAGATAAAAACGAGCACTCCCGCTACCAAAATCCAATAACAACTCACCCTGCTTTTTTATAAACTTCTTTGAAAAACTAGAAATAAAAATACCGATTCTCTTCACATTAGTGAGAATATCACACTAGGATAAAATGCAAAATAAGGTTACTTGATTTTGTTTAATAAATTTCCAGCATCAGCCCATTTATTTTGAGAAATTAACTCTTCTGCTTGACCAATTTTGGATAATGCATCTTGATTTTGACCATAAAACTCTTTCATTCCACTAATTCTCTCAAGAACCATATCTTCTTTCAATTCAAGTGCTTTATCCATCATCATGTCTTCTAAATCAGGAAGAAGTTTCTCAAGATAAACTAACATTTCTTCTTGTACCTCTGGAGTTTGTCCTTTATCTTGAATTTCTTTTAACTTAGCTTGTTGCTCTTCGTTAAGAAGTAACCCCGTATCATTCTCAATAAAATCTTCCCAGATAACTTCTTGTAGCTCATCTAGAAAAGCCTCTTTTTCTTCTGCCTTACCATCACTGACACCAAGCAAATCAAATATATTTTGAGTTTCAAGAGATTGATTTTGACTAACAGGAGAATCACCGCTTACATTATTTCCCCCCACAGATGCCTCATTAAACTGAGTATCATTAACTTCAGGTTGAAAAACAGGGTCATTTGTCGGACTTACAGACTTCCCTACTTCAAGAGTGGGTAAATCTAATTCTTTTTTCTCATCTTTAGCCTGATCAATAATCTCACTCAATGCCCCTAATTGGTCATCTATACTAGCATTGCTTCCTATAACAGGCGTTTCATTAGGTTGGATATCATTAACTTCAGGTTGAGAAACAGGAGCATCCGTCGGACTTATAAACTTCCCTACTTCAAGAGTAGGTAGATCCAATTCTTTTTTCTCAGCTTTAACCTGATCAATAATTTCACTCAACGCCCCTAATTGGTCGTCCATAGAAACAGTTTGAGAAGGAGTAACATCTATACCTTCACTCTTAACCTCATCACCGTTATCGGTATTATCATCCTGTCCAAAACTTGGAGCAACGGGAGCACTAAAAGGTTGATCACCAGGAGGTGTCATTGATTGGGGTGGTTGATAATCATCAACGTGAATAGGATCAGCAGAATTAGTGTTGGGCAGGTTATTGTCTTGCATAGTACACGCAGTATTTATAAAGTTTTACCCAGTATACAACAATGCTTTTTTTTACGATATACTAAACACCATTCATGAAGAAAAAAAATACTATCACTACAGATTTCACACAAAAAATTATTGCTTTTCTCTTTCACTTAATGATCTTAACTGTACCTTTTTTCTTTACTTGGGTTAATGAAGAACTATTTGAATTTAATAAAATGATCTTAGTCTATGGGTTCTCGACTTTAATTGGAGCCACTTGGATTATCAGAATGTTACTTAATAAAAAGGTCTTGTTTAAAAGGTCTTATTTAGATATTCCACTTGGGCTTTTCTTACTATCACAAATCTTATCTACCTTATTTTCAATTCATCCTAGGACATCCTTGTTTGGTTATTACACCCGTTTCCATGGGGGTCTTCTTTCTACTTTTTCTTACCTAACTCTTTACTATGCTTTTATAAATAACTTTAACAAGAAACAACTTAAATATTTTCTATTAACTATTTTTATCTCTGCAATTGGAGTAAGTTTATATGCTATTCCAGAGCATTTTGGGCACTCACCTAGCTGTATGATGATCACTGGTAAATTTGATGTTGATTGCTGGCAACAAAAGGTTCAAGACAGAATTTTTGGTACATTTGGCCAGCCAAACTGGCTAGCTTCTTATGCCATCATGTTGATCCCTCTGGGTATCTCTTTATTTATAAATAACAAATTTAACCAGGCTAAAAAAACTATTAATAAGCATCTAGCATATATAGCTGCTATTGCCGTAATCATGCTTTTAGCAGTGGTTACTTTCACTCAATCTCGGTCTGGATTTCTTGGGCTAGGAATAGGACTATTTGTCTATCTAATTGGACTTGGCCTAATTTATTTTAAAGATTTTAGAAATAAAAAAGACCTATTCCCCATCAAAAAACTAATTATAATTGCTATCCCTTTACTACTTATTATTTCTTACTTTGGTACTCCTTATACACCATCAATAAAAAAGATTTTTGCCAGTAAAACAGAATCAATAATAGAACAACCAACTAACCAACCAATAGCTAATAGATTAGACCTTGGAGGAACTGATTCTGGGGAAATTAGAAAGATTGTTTGGAAAGGCGCCATTGATGTCTGGAAAAGATATCCTCTCTTTGGCTCTGGAGTTGAAACTTTTGCTTACAGTTACTATACAGATAGGCCAATAGAACATAACTTAGTTTCAGAATGGGATTTTCTATATAACAAAGCTCACAATGAATTATTAAATTACCTAGCTACAACTGGAATCTTTGGCCTGCTAGCTTATCTTTCTCTCTTTGCCTGGTTTGGTTTTAAATCATTAACCTATTTCTTCCAAAGTGATGAAAAAAATAAATATAGCTCTAATAAAATTATTATTTTAGGATTAGTTTCAGGCTTAATAGCTCTCTCTGTCTCAAACTTTCTGGGCTTTTCCACCGTCATGGTTTCAGCACTAATGTTCATCTTCTTTGCTTTTTTTGAAGTTCTCTATCATAAAGAAACTACTCAAACCCAAACAATCAAAATTAACCTAGACTTTTGGGACTACACTTGGATCGCGTCTACTCTTTTGATAACGATCATCCTCTTATCTCAAATTTTCAATATTTGGTATGCCGATTATATCTTTACCAAAGGTAAAAGATATGCAGACAGTGGATATATTTCTGAAAGCGGACCTTTTTTACAAAAAGCTATTGAGCTTAGACCAAACGAAGATCTTTTTTATGATAAATTCTCTACTACATTAGGCCAAGCAGCTCTTATTTTTGCAGATCAAAATAAAATACCAGAAGCACAAAGCGCCGCCCAATCTTCCATTATAATGAGTAATACTGCTCTTGAGTTAAATCCCGTTCATCTTAATTTATATAAGACCAGAACCAGGCTTTTTATGAACTTAAGTTCACTTGACCTTCAGCTACTTCTTGAAGCAAAAAAAACAATCAAGACATCTCTTGAACTCTCGCCAACAGATGCAAAGCTTGTTTTTAACTTGGCTTTAATTCAAGAAGCCCTTGAGGAAGATGAAGTAGCTTTAGAGAACTTCAAAAAAACAGTAGAAATGAAGGCAAACTACGGAACTGCTCTTAATCATTTGGCAATTCTTTATCTCAAAGGTAACCAGCCTAATAAAGCTCTAGAACAATACAAACAAATTCTTATTTACTTTCCAGATGACAAAGAAACTGCAGATAAAGTAGCTACCCTTGAAGCACAGTTGAACTAAGATTAATTTAAATTAATCCTAATTTGTCTAAGCAGGGTATAATAGCTCTAGATGAAAATTATTTCAGCACCCCATCCAACCTTACGCCAAACAGCTGTTGAAGTTAAAACTGTTGATAAAAAGTTAATTGTATTTATTAAAGATTTAGAATCTACTTTAAAAAACAAAGATAATCCCAAAGGAGTTGGCCTAGCTGCTCCTCAAGTAGATAAAAAGCTTAGAATCTTTACCACTCAACTGTCTAATAAAGATAATTTTGATGATGAGGACTCACTAGAAATCAAACACTATATTAATCCAGTTATAACTAAGCACGCTGACAAACAAATATTTGGTGAAGATAAAGATCACCCTCAACTAGAAGGGTGTCTTTCTATTCCTAAAATCTACTCCCCAGTTCCTCGTTGGCAGTGGATTGAACTAGAATACTCTATTCTTAAAAATGGAAAGTTAATCTCTCAAAAAGATCGCTTTGATGATTTTGCTGCTCGTGTAGTCCAACATGAAACAGATCATTTAAATGGAATCCTCTTTACTGACTATGCTTTAGAATATGATCTTCCTGTTTATTTTGAAAATGAGAAGACTGGTAAACTAGAAGAAACAACTAATACTAGTGTTCTAGAAACTCTTTAAAATATGAAACCAACTATTATTTTCTTTGGCTCATTTGGACACTACTCAGCTATTGTCTTAGAAGAATTACTCTCATCTGAACTTGTAGAAGTCACTCATGTAATCACTACTCCACCCTTTATCAACCGAAAAGGTAAAGAGGAAAAAGGAGCAGTGCAGATACTAGCTAAAGAACATCAAATTCCAGTTACTACTAAGATGCCTTCATTATTTTCTGACATTAATAAAGACTTTAGTGCAGACTTTATCATTACAGCTGGTTATGGCAAACTCTTACCAACCAAGCTTCTGAGTGAGCCTAAAATAGCCTCTTTAAACCTCCACTTTAGCTTATTACCTAAGTACCGTGGAGCTAACCCAGGAGAATGGACTATCCTCATGGGTGAAGAAAAATCTGGTATCACAATAATTGAAATGAACGAAGAATTCGATAAGGGAGGCACAATTTTTCAAAAATCAATCGACCTAGAAACAAGTGAAACTAGAGAATCTCTCTACGAGAAACTCTATCACTTAGGAGGAAAAGTTTTTCCTGAAGTAATCAATAAATTTGCTAAAGGAGAACTTAAAACTATTCCTCAAGAAAAAAATTCCTTCCCTTATGCAGCTAGATTCAAAAGAGCTGATGGTTTTATCGAATGGGAAATCATTCAGGCTGCTCTAGAAGGTGAAGAATCCCAGCCAAACCTATCATCAAAACAACTTTCCAAAATTATCAAACTCCAAGAGCTTAAATCAATTAACCCTCAATTCATCGAAAAAGTTAGTAGATCTCTCTACGGCTTCCCTTCCCTTTGGACCTTAATTACCACCACCAAGGGTGAGAAAAGGATGAAAATTCATACTACAGAAGTAATAAACAATAAATTAGTTCTAAATGAAGTTCAAGTAGAAGGACAAACTAGAGCTAACTGGAACCAAGTTAAAAATATTTTAAAATAGTCTCGAATCGATAAGGCAATAAAAAATCGCCAGCCAAGCTGACGATATTACTTTATTTTAAAACTAAAGCTTAAGCTTTAGCTGGTTTTTTCCAATGAGTAGTAATGCCCTCTTTTTTAAGTGATCTTAAAATTTTAGTTGGTACTCTAAGTCTTTTCTTAACACCATCAACAACAATAGTCACAGTGTGAAGGTTATACTTAAAACTCTTTTTTGAACGATTTTTAGCATGGGAAACTTTGTTTCCGATATGTGCTACTCGTGGGTATTTGAATGCGAATCCTGCCATAGAAAGGTATTTTACCACTAGAGACGCCTCTTAGCAAATATACAATTTATATATATAATACCCAACATGACTGATTTACTATTCTCAAACCCATTAGCTTTTCTAATTGTATTTCCAGGCTTACTTCTTTCAATCACTGTTCATGAGTTTGCTCATGCCTTTAGTGCTGATAAACTTGGGGACCCAACACCTCGTTTTCAAGGAAGAATTACGCTTGATCCTAGAGCTCACTTAGATCCACTTGGGGTAATAATGATCTTACTTACTAGGTTTGGCTGGGGTAAACCAGTTGAATTTGATTCTTATAACTTAAAAAACCCTCAAAGAGATACTGCTATCATAGCTCTAGCAGGACCTCTTTCAAACTTACTGATTGCTCTTGTGATCTCTATTGTTTTAAAAATGGGCTTATTCCCTATTTCCTGGGTAGTAGCTGGTCTATTCCAAGTTTTAATCATTAATGTTGTTCTAGCTATTTTTAACTTAGTACCTGTCCATCCACTAGATGGAAGTAAAATTTTAATGTCTTTTCTCCCAGCAGAGCAAGCTATCGAATATGAAAACTTCATGCACCGCTATGGCATGTTTGTGCTTATAGCACTTATTATCCCTTGGAATGGTGTCTCCCCTGTATCTAGCCTTATCTGGCCAGTGGTTAGTTTTGTGGTGGATTTTCTAATCTAATTCTCGCCATCATTGGCAATAGTCCAGTTAAATCTTTAACTTCCTTTGTATTTGGCAAAGACTCTTTCTCAGTTCTATTTAACCAAACTGGATAAACATAGTCTAACTTTTGTAACTCTAAAATAAAATCAGAACGGTCATCTATAATGATAGATTCTCTTGGCAAATTTTCTAAGAAAACTACCGAAACCTTATTAGGGCCAATAAACATGTATTTTTGTTCAAAATAGTTATTTATACCGCTAAACTCCAGTTTTTTTCTTTGCCATTCATCAATTCCTTCTGAGTAAATACCCAAAGTGTAATCTTCCTTTAGCTCATCTAATACCGGGATTACTTCGTTAAATAATGACTTCACAAAATAATCTGAGTTATATATATAGTCCCTAATTCCCTTTGACTTCTCTCCTAATTCTTTCTTAGCAACTCTTAACCAACCTTCGGGGTCAAACTCTGTACTTTTAGATAAGGTTTCTTGATATATTTCACTTACTTTATCTAATTGATCCTTTGAGATCTTCAAGTCTTTCTCGACAGCAGGCCATACATTTTTACTAAAATAGGTATTAACATCAAAAAGAGTCTTATCAATGTCAAAAAGAATGATTTGTTTCTCCATATAAGCCCAGTATACTATACAAACATGATAGATCTAAAAATAAAAACTCTCTCACTTGGACCTCTTAATACAAACTGTTATCTAATCTGGGATAAAGAAAGTTTAGAAGCTTGGATTATTGACCCAGCAGACTCTGGAGATGTCATTAGTGAAGAAATAATTAGAGAGGGGCTAAACGTAACAAAGATTATTCTTACTCATGGGCACTTTGATCATATCCTTGGATTACTTGAAGTTAAGCTTAACTTCCCCACTGCTCCAATCTATTGCCATAAAGAAGACTTATTCCTCCTTAAAACAGCTCAAAAAAGAGCTCTTCATTGGCTTAAGAGACAAATAGACCCAGTTCCTCTTCCTGATGTGTTTTTTAAAGATGGTGAGGTTATAAAACTAAGCAATGTGGAATTTAAAGTTATTCATACACCTGGTCATACCCCCGGGAGTATCGTTTTATATAGTAAAGATGAAAAACTACTCATTAGCGGGGATACTCTCTTCAAGCAAGCCATTGGCAGGACAGATTTTAAATACTCAAACCATCAAGATATTCTTAAGTCATTAGAAAAGATACTTAAACTACCAGGAGAAACTAAAGTCATCTCAGGGCATGGACCTGAAACAACGATTGGAGAAGAACAACATTGGCTTAAATAACCCATAAATGCAAAAACGCCCCGAATGATCTCAGGGCGTTTAAGTGATTAGCAGCCTTCACGATAACCCCCTTTAATTTGAGGGTGCCGTTGGGGCTGGTACTGCTGATGGTGTTAATACAGTAGCGTTTCCACAGTCTAAAGAACAGGTTAATGCATCTTCTGCGCCATTACACACTGCGTCTCCACAGTATAATGATAATGGTAACCCGCAATCTGAAGAACAGGTTGATGTATCTTCTGCACCATTACACACCGCGTCCCCACAGACTGATTCAAATTCTGGCTCCGGAACTTCCGAAAAAGTCGGTTGACCATCTATCTGAGTCGGAGTAACACCTGTAGAAACCAAGAGTGATCCTGCGATTACTACAACTATAAAACCAATCAGCAATAGAATAGCAGCTTGACGGTTCATCGTCATACCTCCTTCTTATAAGGTTGATTTAGCTGTTTTTCTAATGGTAATTATACCATAGTTAATGGTTATGGGATATTACTATTTAAAAATTGAAATTTATCTAATTAGAACCATAGTCAGATTTAACAAGAGTCCCATTGGCATCTACGTCAAAACCATCTGCAGCTCTAGGAACTGGAGTTAAAATTTGAATATCCTGATCTGCAGGAGAAGTAGGCGTGTATGTAACTAAAGATCTATTATCTAACGTAGCTGTAGCAGAACTATTATCTACATTTAAAGCTGGAGTAGGATCTGCAGAAGGAGTAATCTCAAAGGCTTTAGCCTCTGTAGAGGAAAGCCCTCCTCCTACCGCAAGAATTATTGATACTATCGCTGTTGTTACACAGAGTGGAAGTCTAAGTCTTTCAAATCTTGATTTTGTTTCTATGTTGTTCATATTTATATAAAAAAGGTATTTTTAAAATAGTTACCTCTTCTATCAGTCTTTTATAACACATCCATACCGAAATATACAACTATGGGATAGTTTGCATATTAAATAAGTAAAATATGAAATATTAAAATACTATAAAGCAGGCATTTCCCCTGCCACTTTATTAACTTCTCTTCTATGATCTGGACTAATAACAGGTTCTCCTGCCTCAACATTAACAATTCTATCTATGGAAAAAACATCGCTAAAAAGACCTTCTAGTAACTCTCTAATGACTAAATAACTAAACTTCTCTCCTAATTGAGACACTGCCACTACTAACTGAGATTCATACTCATATAAAGACCCACCCCCACAATCCTCTTCTTCTTGTCTTTGCCTGATAAGATCAAAGTGATCTTGAATATAAGTGATTAAGCTCTGTACCCCTACTGGTAATTCTTGAGACAGAACCTCAAACGCATTCTGTTCATAAAACTGCTCTGCCCGCTCCCATCTTTCCTCTGAATCCATGAATTTTCTTGCCATACTCGTATCTTTTCAAGAAAGGTGAGTGATTACAAGTAATAAAAGTGGAAATTAGTTTGTAATATCTGGTATCTGAAACCTTTGCTCTTCTAATCTTTGCCACTGATCACCACTCATCTTTACTGCACTATCTTTTAAAATGTACAAATCAGTTAAAGAGCTATCAGCTCTAACTAAATTAATATAATTATCATTCAAACCAAGCTGATCATAATAGTCACTAGAACCACGCTTAAAGTAGATAAACTCCGGTGGACTCTCCTTCATCATTAATTCAAACTCTCCTCTTAGTTTAGGCACTCTATATGCCCAATCTAAATAAAAGTTCTGCCGACCAGCCAGAGGTAACTGAGAAACCATATTGATATAGCCATAACCATCAGCCCCTGTGAGGAGTCTATCTTCTTTGATTTTTAAGATACTTAAAGCGTTAATAAAAGCTTGTTGTTCTCCATACTGAATATTATGCTCACTCACTTTATCTTTCTTCTCCCCTGCCCAGCTCATATTCCCTATCAATAAAAATAAAATTATGAAAATGGTGAGTATAAACTGCTTCTTACCTGCCTTTTGTAAAAAACTCACAACAAAGAATGACAAGAAAGCACTAAAACCAGCTATAAATGGATAAAGATGAAAGCCGGTGTAAAATACTTTTCTTACATCAGTCACTCTAGTGTTTAAAAATAAAACCAGAAGAAAAAGCAAAACAAAAGCCACTCTCTTTTTCTTTTCTTTAAATAACTTAAACCCAAAAATAAAAATAAGGACAGTGCTTACAAATAAAAACCTAGGCACTACACTTTGAAAGTGAAGTAAACCCGTCAATGGTAATAAAAATAATTGTAAAAATCCACCTAATCCAAGCTCATTATTATATGGAAGATAGTATTTGATGAGATGATAAAAAGTTTCTTCTAACCAACTTAAAATAGGAAACTGAGTAAACATGAGCAAAGAGAAAATAAGAAAACTACTTAAGAAAATCTTTCTTATCTTTAATGATGATTTATATAAATAAACTAACGATGAAATAGCTATAAATGGCCACAACGGTAATAAATTAAACGCTAACCAAAAGGTAGAGAAAGCCATTACTAACCCATCCACAACTTTTTGCTTATCTTTTTTATCAAAAAACAGCTCAAGTAAATTTAAGACAACAATAGAAACAAAAGGTGCTACCAGTGATTCTGCTAAAACATACCAACCAAAGAATAAATAAGAAACAGATTGTAGGAAAAGAACTGATAATAAACCTTTCCACTTAAAACGAAAAACAAGGTAAAGAGATACTAAGAAATTAAAAAATAACATCCCAATTCTTAACCTCTCAACTAACTGAAACAAAGTTGTAAACCTAATAACCTTACTAAAAATAGCTCCAACTAATATAGGCAAAGGCTGATGATTGGTTGATAAATCTTTGTATAACACCTTTCCATAATCAGAAATCATCCAACCCAAAGTAACATGCTCTGTCTCATCCTGAAAATAAAATGACTGAGAATGATTTCTTAAAGCAAAAAATTGAACTACAAAAAATACTAATAATAGTAAGAATGGTAAAACCCTAAACAACTTTTTCCTATACTTCATAATCATCATTATAATTTATAATAAGATATGAATATAGAACTCCTTAGACAGCTCAGAATAGGACCTTTTGCCGTTTTTGACTTTGCTATCTCCTACTTAATTATTTATCTAGTCTCTCCATTATTGGTCAAACTAAGTAAAAAACTAAACTTTCCCATCTCAAAAATACAATGGTTATGGCTGGTTATCCCCTTTAGTATTTTAAGTCATATCATTTCTAACGAAATGACCCCTCTGACTAGAATGTTTCTCAGCAAAGATGGGGATATCTTAGTTAAAATTATAATTATCTTTATGCTATTTATGGGGTTGAGAAGACAAAAAAAATAATGTCCTTAATTTTTCTTACTTCTCCAGCAAAGACCTTAGACTTCACAGATAATTGGAAAAAAGACCATATTTCTACCACTCTACCCAGAAATATAATCCAAGCGAATGAAGTAGCTCTTCATCTTAAAAAACAATCTCTTAGAAACCTTCAAAGTATTCTTTCTGTTAGTGAAAATATTACCCATCTTAACTTTGACCGAATAAAAACATGGAAGAAAAAACATAATAAAAACAACTCTAAACCTGCTCTTTTAATGTATGACGGAGCTGTTTATAAACAAATAGAAAAAGATAAATTTTCTAAAAAACAAATAGACTATTCTCAAAATAATATTCGTATTATTTCTGGTTTTTATGGCCTACTTAAACCTTATGACCTTATTCAACCCTACCGCCTAGAAATGAATAATAAAATAAACTTTAAAAACCATAAATCTCTAGTAGATTACTGGAGAAATGAAATCACAGCCCTACTTAACCAAGATATAAAAAACAATAAGTCTAAGGCAGTAATTAACCTAGCTTCAAAAGAATACTCGCAAACTATTAATCAAAAACAACTCTCAATCCCTTTTATAACAGTGGACTTTAAAGAAAAAAGAAAGGGAAAATTAAAAACTATAGCGATTTATGCCAAACAAGCACGAGGGGCTATGATTAATTATGTTATTAAAAATAATGTACAAAAAGTAGAACAACTAAAAAAAGCTAGTATAAACGGATATAAATTCTGGAAAGAAGAAAATAATCACCTAGTATTTATCAAAGATTAAGATAACTTAGTAAAACAGTCTTAGCCTTGCCCCATCCAAAACAACCTTCTCATTACTACTAGACCTCAACTGGACTATATACTCATTGCTACCCGCTGTTAAACCAAAAGAACCAGATAACTTTTGAGTTGAAGTACTATTATTATGACTAACTGTAGATATTTCTATGATCTGACCAGTAGTTTTATTCTTTAATCTGGCATAAGCATTACCGCCTACTATAGAAAGATTTGCCTCAAAGATAACTCGACTTAAATTAGAATAATTAGCTGAATTAAGCTCAATGACGGCTGAATTTACATCAGTCCAATCGGTACTACTACTACTCCCAGAACCGATATAAACAGTTTGCTCTTTGATTGGTGATGCAACCTGAGCAACTGGCTGAGATACAACAGGAACAGCTGTCGGTCTTGGAGTACTCTTACTTGAAGAACTCTTATCATTCTCCACTAACTTCAACCTGCTACTTAAGTCAGATAACTTGCCTTGTAACTGAGTCATCAAAGAAACTAGAACTCCTTGCTCAGTCTTAAGATTATCTATTTTTTCAGTCTCTTCAGTTGACTCCTCATCCTCAGAAGTAACTTCCTTTTCTTCATTTACCGTTCTAGTTAAGATATTTGACTTGACTAACTCATCAACACTTATTTCCTCTTTCCCAGCTTCCTTATTCTCTGCAGAAACTCTTATTGCAATCGCTACATCAGATTGAAGATTTGTTGTAATTTTCTCCAGCTTAGAAAGACGCCTCATTGATAGATATTCAACTGTCCATAAGCCAAGAATATTAACCGCAAGGATCACAAAAAACATTCCCAGTAGATATCTTTGGAATTTGGACATTAACTCAGTATAGCTGTTAAGAAAATTATTATCTAATTATAATTATAAAGATTGAAATTTACCCTCTAATATATGAAGTGCTGGCGCTGGATCACCATCATCTGGCTCTAACGTCAAAACATAAGTACCATGATCTGTTAGATCTCTAATATCAGTAAATTGATTTACATCAACACCCTCGCTATTAGTTTTTACTACTCCTGTACTAATAACGCTTAAAGGTGATTTACGAACTACCCAACCTTCATAAAAATCAGAACCGTCAGGCTCTGGCAAATTTTGAAACTCTACATATAAATTATATTGATCATCCTCATTACTAACAAACGCTTTACCTGTAGAATTACCTCCCGATACATCTGATAAAACTGCTTCTAATAATACGGGTGAAGAGTCATTATTCATTTCAGTTGGAGATTCTTCTTTAGGTTGAACAAAAGTCTCAGTCACTTTGTCAGTGCCTTCGTCATTGCTTTTTATAGTTGGAGAAATCAAGTTCAGTCCAAAATAAGCAAAAATAACTAATAAAAGAATGAATAGAGGGAGTTTTTTCATAAATTAAGTATAACTGACTTTAATAAAAAACGTAAATAGAATCTTTCTTTTTCTCCCAATAACTTAAAACTTCGTTCACTAAGTGATGAGACAACAATTCTGTTTTTTGAGAAGACACAAAAACAAATTGTATACAAATATATCAGTGAGAGAAACTACTCATTTGTAAATTCATAAGTAGTTGATGTTTCTTGCCCTCCCCTATTAGCAATAGAGAAAGTATATTCTCCAAAGTTTAAGAGTTGCTCACTTTCTTTTTTAATTACAGCAACTCCAAACCCCAAAGCATTTCTCTCCTGCATTTCTATCAGGTGACTAAGTCCAGCCATCTTAAAAATATCTACCAAAGCTGGATTTGTTGCTCCTCCCTTATCTGGGATTATCATAGACCCTCCTACTTTTAATATTCTATAAATACCTTTAATAAATTCTAATTTATCAGGAGGATACCCAAAAACATTTGAACAGTAAGCAGCGTCAACAGAATTAGGTTCAATATCAATATCAGTCACTTCTTCAATTAGTTTTCTCACTACCCTCATATTTTCTGGAACCTCTTCAATTAAAGATGGTGTGAAAGGTTCAACAGCAACAACTGCTCCTCCTTTATCTCCATACTTCTCTGCCAAATCATAAGCAGATATTAGCCCTCCAGCCCCAATATCAGCAACGGTTCCCCCAGCATCAAGAATTCCTTCTATATACTCAGCATTAGCCTGACCTAATATCTTAATATTTTCTAACCAAGTTCTAGCCGTCTCCATTACACCGACCTCTGCTTTAACTTTTTCATAAGTTTGAGCTGGATCTTCAGGAGGAACAATAAGAGGTGTAAAACCAAATCCACTAGCTTCTACTGATGGTGGTGACGAATCTTTTCGTTTAAGGGTCATAAATGAATAATATCACGGCTATGAGTATTACAACCCATATGTAAAACATAATTATGGTACAAATACATTATGAATAAACATAAAGAAATATCAGGTGATAGTCAGCTAAGTCTCGATGAGATTAAAGCTCAAATCAAAGAAGAACTTGGCATTACCTTAGAGTATGAAAACAGAGGCATAAAAGTTTCACTAGAACAGCTAAATAGTACTTTTAGTTTGGGTGAAGAAATATCACGCGCTTTACAAGCTAATGAGCTCAGTTCTGCACAATTACAACAACTAGAATCATCTTTGACAAGTGAACGAAAAATATTTATTGCCAGTGATGATGAATTAAAATCATTTATTGAATCAATTGGGACATTAGCAACCAGAATTGATTTTGATAGAGAAAAAGTATTCTCAAACAATCAAAAGAAAACAGCACTTATTGATACTCTGGTCAGAAGTATGAGTGCGATATTAAGCACCCTTAAAGCTAGAGAAAATGGAGAGGTAATAGAAATCAGTATGAAAGACCAATTAACTCAATCTTTTGATATAGCTACAAAAAACCTTAGTGAAATTGTTGACCAATATGACCAAGATGAAAATAACTCATTAATAATCTTATTAGAAAGATGTAAAGAAATACAAGAATTAATAAGTAGAATTGATAGCGAAATAAAAATTGATAGGACACAAGCAATAGGATTAGGTACGTTAACTTCTAAAATGTTGGCTATAAACTTCGCAGGTAGTACTTTTACAACACAAGATGAATCTGGTGAGGGTTACCAGACTTTAAAGGCTTTTCTCACTAGATTAATTAAAAAATAACAAAAGGACAAATATGTTTAAAAGATTTGAGGAAGAATTCCCGTCAGATTACTTTGGAGGACAATCAGGATTACAGTACCAGCTAGGTGATTCATCTCCTGTTCCACAACAACTATCAGACAATAGAACAGAACATGGAGCTATTAAAAAAGACCAATTAACTCAGAAAGATGCTAGTAATGAATTTTTCTTAATGAAACTAATACAGAAGCTAATAAGCTAAAAAATAAATTGCAGGCCCACTAGGACTTGAACCTAGGCGAAGGGTTTTGGAGACCCTCATGCTACCAACTACATCATGGACCCATTGGATGTGATGATTATAACATTAATACCAGACTCAATCATCTAAAAACCAGATACTACGATATCAGTTAAGTTCTCTCCATGATGAGCTGCCCTCTCAATATTATGAATAATCTTTTGTAAAATCTGTCCTTTCTGTGTTTCTAAACTACCTATTTTCTTAAGTAACTTAGCCTTACTAAGCTGAATATCTTTCATTTTTTTAGATAATTGCCTTGCTCTTTTTAAATCATCTTTAAAGAAAGCAGCTATGGACTTCTTATAGAATAGATGACACTGATTAGTAAACTCTCCTACTAATTTCATCTCCTTCTCAGTCAGGACTACTTTCTTTTTTTGCTTTATAACACTGTACTCAGCCACTTTATTAAGATGATCATTGGTTCTTTCCAAATCAGTCAAACAATGCATTAACCTAGCCAATTTTTCTGACGACTTACTATCAAACTCATGTTCAGAAACCTTAACTAAATAATCATTTATTTTAAGATATAGCTTATCTACAAATTTTTCTTGAGTCATCACAGTACTCACCATGCTCTCATCTTCACCTGTTATAACCTGAGAAATATATAAAAAACTCTGATCTACTATCTCACTAAGCCTTTTAACTTCTTGCTCTGCATTAACCAAAGCCAGCTGTGGCATTTTAATCAGTGAGTCATCTATAAACTTCACTCCTCTTTCCACTTTAACTACCTTTCCTGGGACCAACCTTTCAACTAATTTTACAATTAAGTTAACAAATAATAAGAAAACCATAGAGCTTCCTACATTAAAAACAGTATGGGAATTAGCTATCTGACTTCCAATACCAGTAGCTGATAAAGCCATCAAGCTCGCAAAGGGCTTAATAAAAGGCAACATTAATAACACCCCTAAAATATTAATTAGTCCCTGTGCAACAGCAATCCTTTTGGCAGTTAAAGACATCCCAATCACGGCTATTAACTCTAAAAATGTCGTTCCAATATTCGCTCCCATGATTAGGGCTATACCAGCTGGTAATCCTATTGCATTAGCAATACCCAGAGCGACAACTAAGCTAGTGGTAGCAGAGCTACTCGAAGTAACGGCTGTAAACATAGCTCCAGCAATCACTCCTAAGATAGGATTTGTAGCAAAGCTTTCAAATAAAGACAAAACTAATGGGTCTTTTCCTATCGGCTTAGCCCCTGTTTTCATCAGCTCCATTCCCAAAAACAATAAACCAAAAGAAAAAATCACTTTACCAAATGACTTAACCTTATCTTTCCCCAGCTGAGATAAAACTAACCCAATCACCACTAACGGAAAATACATTTTCCCAATGTCTAAAGTCACCAGCTGTGCAGTAATGGTCGTTCCAATCTCTGCACCAAGAAGAACACCCATCCCTTGAGATAAATTAAGAACCCCAACATTTACCAAACCTATTAAGGTTAAAACTGTAATACTAGAGCTCTGAGTAAGAAATGTTACAAAAGCCCCGACAACCATTCCACTTGAAGGATTATTAGTTAACTTTCTTAGTATCTTCTCTATCTTATTCCCCACCACATTCTGAAGATGGTTACCCAACATCTCCATAGCAAACATGAAGATAGCTAAACCTCCAAAAATATTGATAATGATACTAAGTAGAGAGGAAGAAAAAAGTTGAGTCATATCCAAGTTTTTATTATTAGGTAATTACTATAGTTTAATCAACAGTCACTTACTCCCTCTCGCCTTCTGATCATTAACCTGATTTAATTAGAATATGTCACTTAATCCTCAACTAGAACAAACCTTTAAATTAGACAAGAAATTTCTCGATGAAAGCAAGCTTCCAATCGTCACAGTTTCTGCCAGCTATAAAGAAGATTTAAAAAGACTTCATGGACTTCCAGATGATGAGTCTCTTACAGACATTGTTTTTTCTAGAGCTCACTACTCAATGGCTTTAGCTATTGCCGTAGAGGCCTGGGGAGAAAAAGTTGACCATAAAAAAGCCTGGATCTTAGACCCCACAAACTATGTCAGCCGTCAGAATTGGCGTAGCATTGAACTTACTGAAGTAATAGGTAAAACACTAGCCAGGCACCCTATCTTAAAAAAACTAAAAGACTTAGTAGATAAGTTTGGCAGAAGTAAACTCCCCATCTTACCAAGTATTACTCCTCCACTGCTTCATGTTACTAAAGATATTGATTGCCCTATACTCTCTTTACACATTGCAGCCGGAAATATTCTTGCTGGACAAGGTAAAAAAATTGTCCAAGTTATCACAGACCCCCACGTCAGAGATGAATACTTAAATAATGCAGAAAGACCTAATATAAAATTTTGTGTGTTTGATGAAAAAACTAAAACTGAGTTTTTAGAAAAAGCTGTTATTTTGGGAAAAAAGGTTAATCCAGATAAAGTGATCGTCACTGGCCCACCAGTCGACCCTAGAATTATCAAAGCTAGGAAGAAAAAACGAGCCTGGAGAAGTGGAACTATTAACCTCTGTCTTAGCACTGGAGGACTCGGTACAAATAAAACAGAAATAAAAACACTCCTTAGGCAGCTCCTCCCTTTACTTAGAAAAAAACCGTTACCAATTAACCTCTGCTTATATGCTGGAACTCAAGAAGATATTTTTGAGATGGCTCAAGAATTAGCCATACAAGAAAATATCAAAGCTCACACTATCTCTGATCTGCACCAAGCTAATTACTTTGATAAAACTGATGGTTCTTTATTAGGAAAAAATAAATTCTCAATTATTTATCATCCCCAAATTGTAGATGCTAATGAAATCCTTACCAAACATGCTTTCCCTTGGGCCGATGGCTTTATTACAAAACCATCTGGAGACATGGCTTATGATGCTACCGCTGCTGGTTGCTTTACCCTAACCTTAAAAGAATGGGGTGAGTGGGAACATAATATCCGTGAAGTATTTGAACAAAAAGGAATCTCCAGAAAAGCAGAAGTAGAACATATTGCAGAACAACTAAAAGCTCTATCTGACTCCCAAGGTAAAAACAACTCTTGGATAGAACAAGCAATGCATAAAGCTCTCACTATTGATCCTCTCTTTGTTTCTGGGGCTAAAAATATTATTAAAGCCACCAAGAAATAACAATATAAAAAACCAGAGAATAAATCTCTGGTCTAATTTCAAATAAGATAATACTTAAATATTATTTAAGTTTCTTCATTACTTTATGCTCAGTGTGTTTCATACACTTTTTGCAATATTTGTTGAGTGGGAAGGTTCCTTCACCGTCAGTCTGTTTCTTTAACTGTTCGTTATTTTTGTTGAATTTGGTTATATAACCAAATGCTCCACATTCTGAACATTTTAAACCGACTTTTTGTCTAGGACCTTTTTTTGATTTCTTTGCCATAAGAATTGGTATTTTACACTATATATAAAGATATGTCATCTGGTGGGATAGATTTTACCCTCCAGAATGGTGCCAAGTGTAGGATTCGAACCTACGAAGACAATCGTCAGCAGATTTACAGTCTGCCCTCGTTGACCACTTGAGTAACTTGGCATAAGGTCATTTCTAACTAATATTTTATTACTTAAAAAATGACTCTTGGAGCCGAGAAAGGGGCTCGAACCCTTGACCTCCTGGTTACAAAGCAGGTGCTCTAGCCAGCTGAGCTATCTCGGCATATTAACTTGTTAAAGATGTTTATGGAGCCCAGAGAGGGAATCGGACCCTCGACCTCTTTCTTACCAAGAAAGCGTTCTGCCACTGAACTATCTGGGCATCGACCTCTTTCATTCTACCTTAAGAAAAGGTTGAACCACTATAAACAATCTCACAGACAGAGAGTATAACAAAAATGTTGCAATTTTTCTCTAGTAAATTCAAATATTAGCTATATTTTAAAAAAATACAAAAAACTCAAGAGCTTAATGTGAGAAGCAATATTAATCCCCGGGAAAACCAGGTGGGCAGACCGCCAAATAGCATTACACTACCTGAACAATTCTTAAGCCCTTCGTAAAACTGTTGAGGAAATACGTTTACCTCTCACATTAAGTTCTCGAGTTAAAGAGCGTTTATCTATACAAAGCATAAGCCTTAAATAGTATGATTTCAATTCTTGTTTTTTGCACTAAACTCTGACTAATATATAGATGTGTTGCTAAAAAAATATTTCCATAGCCTTTTATTTTTATCCCTATTTTTTATAAGCGCTGGACAAGCTTCAGCCTCAACTTACTTTGTCTCCCCTTCTGGAAGTGATGATAACAACGGTTCACAAAATGCCCCATTTGAAACATTCCAAAAAAGTGTTTCCGTTCTTAATCCCGGTGATGAACTAAAAATCAATCCAGGAACATATAATGAAAAGCTTATTATTAATAAAAGTGGTAATTCAAATGACTGGATTACTATCTCTCCAGTTTCTGGCAGACCTATCATTAATGGAAACTTTAACAGAGAACCCATGGAAATTACTGGCGACTATATTAAAATCATTGGCCTTGATGTTCAAAAAGGTCAAAACCCAGGTGAGGACGATGGCTACTGTATTGATATAGATATTCAGTCACAAAACCTAATCTTAGATGACCTGCTCGTTCATGAATGTAGGGGTCACGGTATTAATATAGACGGCCAAAATATTACTATGCAAAATAGTAAAGTTTATAGAACAAACTTAGCCTTCGCTAATACTGGTCAAAGTAGTATGTGGGGCTCAGGAATTAAAGGTCATCATGGAGCAGCCAACTTAACTATAAAAAATAATACAGTCTATGAAAACTATGGAGAAGGTATTGCCATGACTAGAGTCAAAGGCGCAGTTGTTGAAAATAATACTGCTTACGATAACTTTGGAGTTAATATCTATATAGATAACTCTTATAACGTAATTGTTCGGAATAATTTTTCATATTACACAAATAACTCGACTTACTATAAAGATGGTAAAAAAGGTCGTTGTTTTGAACTAGCTGAAGAATATTATTCTGGCTGGGGTGCTCAAATGAATAATATTGAAGTTTATAACAACATAGCCTCAAATTGTAATTATGGAATAACCTTCTTTGACGGTGGCCAAAGTGGCTCTGCAATTAGAAATGTCAGTATTCATAACAATATACTGTGGAACATTGAAAAAACTGGGACCTCAATTGATCCTCTACCCACTCAAGGGACAAATGAATATTATAAAAACATAGTTTATTCAACAAGAGGTGTTGATATCTGGACTGACTTATCTAATGGGATTAACTTTAATACTAATCTGTGGGTCTCAGGGGAACCTGGACCAAGTATTGCTGATGGTTCTAGTGATATTTATGGACAACCAGACTTTATCTCTACCCCTAACCTAGCTAACCCTGAATCATTCAAACTTGTTACCTCATCCTCTGCTTTTCAAGCTGGTATTGGACCATACCAAAGTGGATTCTCTAATGTAATTGGAGCTTCAACTACAACAACTCCCACTCCTTCCCCAACCATCGAACCATCACCTACGCCCACTCTTAACCCTAGCCCCTCCGTTTCTTGTTCTGAAGACATTAATCTTGATGGTGTAGTCAATATTAAAGACTATACTATTTTAATTGCTGACTTCTTTAGCACTAACCCAATTAATCCTCGCTCAGATGTTAATGGTGATGGCATTATTAACCTATTTGATTATTCCTTATTATCAGCAAGATTCTTTGATAACTGTTAGCTTCATTAGTCATAACAACTACTAGTCACCACACTTATTTTTCTTTAGAATAAAATTAAGTACTTATTTTTTGTATTCTATGAAGAAATTCCTTTTACTTCCTTTTATTTTATTTACCTTTATCCTGGGGGGTAGTTTATTCTCTCAAAATACAAAAGCTCTTACTCTGAATCCAAATTGTTCTTATGACAATAATGATCAAGTGATGTGCCCTCAATGGGATCCTGCTCCTAATTTTTGTTTAGGTGGCACTATTCAGGCTGGAGAACTTAATGAATGTGGTTGTTCTGGAGCACCTGTTTGTATAACGTCTTCACCTGCTCCATCTTCTACACCTGTTGCTTGTACTGAAGACGCCAGACTTTGTTCTGATGGATCCTCTGTAGGAAGAATTGGCCCTAATTGTGAATTTGCTCCTTGCCCAAGTACTAGACCTGTTGCTTGTACAGAGGATGCAAGACGCTGTCCTGATGGATCCTCTGTAGGAAGAATTGGCCCTAATTGTGAATTTGCTCCTTGCCCAAGTACTAGACCAACTCCTACACCTCCCTCTGGATGTACATACCGAGCTGTTCAGTGTATTCAAGCTCCTTGTCCTCCTATAATTATTTGCCCTTCACCAACACCACAACAATATTGTCAATCTGACACAGATTGTTCTAACGGTGAATATTGTTATCAACCACCTATGCCATACTGTCCACCAGGAGCAGCTTGCATCCAAGCCTTTCCTCAAAGATATTGTAAAGAAAAAGAAACTATAACAAACAACAAGGTATCGTTTGCTACCCCATACGCAAAACTTAGTGCAGATAACTTCTATATTGAAACAAATGGAAAAAAATTCTTAGCCCAGGACACTAACATAAGAATTTCATCAGACCCAGGTAGTGATATATATACTACTCTAGAAATAACTTGGAATGAGCACAGTGTACCTATGAGAATGTACATTTACTTCAAATATACTCCAGGAGGATTTTGGGAAGTAACAGAACTTAGAACATATGACGGAACTTCTAATTATAGACAACTTTACTATCCAGGATTTACCGGTCATGAACTAGGAAATGAACTTGTTATGTCGGTCTTTGACCTTAATTCAAAAGACGGCAGAGGAAAAGTTCATTTTGAAAATCTTCACCTTCAAGCATTTTTAGACATTGAACATAAGCCTCCATCAGAATTTGGTTACTACATAGAAAAAAAACCTGTGGAAAATATTGAAGTTACCCTAAGCGGTCCGTCATACGGTTACGGTGTTAACGCTATCCTTAGGGATAGTAACGACCAAGTTGTTAATGACCAAAGTCAATTTAACTATGTTTGGACATCATTAGATACAACTATTCTGACAGTATCCCCTCAATCTATCTGCTTATACGGAGTCTCACTACCTTGCCCAATGTCTAATGCACAGATGTCATTTCATAAGATTGGTACGACCAAAGTTAAAGTTCAAGTCATGAACGCAAGTAATCAAGAGGTTGCATCAGAAGAGTTTACTTTTGTCGTAAAACAAAAGAGTGCTGACCTCAATAGAGACGGAAAAGTTAACTTAATGGATTACTCAATCTTAACTTCTCAATTTATGAGAACTGATTATCCTATTTCTGACATTAATGCAGACGGAAAAGTTAATCTAATGGACTTCACTATTATGATGGGAGAATTTAATCCAAATTTTGCTCTACCATGATCTAAATGATGAAACTCAACCTATAAATAGCAACTAAAAACATATATAAATATAAATAGCCATGAAAAAGATAAAATCAAAAATCATCAATAGAAAAACAAGCAGTTGGGATCAATTTCTCACTAAATTAGCTGTTTTTGTCTCAATTTTGATGATTGTTGGTGGTGCTATTGGCATGATCTTTGTCCAAAAAGACTTGAGAAAATCTCAAGACTTAAGACAACAAGCATCTGTAGATGATGGAAAAGTTTCCGTCACTATGACTTCATCAAACCTTAGCCCAAATGAACAAGGAAAGATAAACTTCTCTATTAATACAGGAGGAGTTCAGACAGATGGAGTTCAACTTACTTTCAATGTTGTCAGTGATACTCTCACTACCCCACCTTCTTTCGCTTTAACTGACACTGCACCTCTTCAAATTGCATATTCAGAAATTGAAACAACAACTGATGGTTACTTAATCTCAATTATTGCTCTTCCTAAACAATTAGGACAACCATTCTCTTCTATAACAGCTACTCCTTTTGGATTCCTTAATGTTGCTCCAACTTCAAATGGAATAATTACTCTTAACTTTGATGTCGAAAATTCTATCTCAACGGTACATGCTTCAAACCCTCCAAAGGATGAGCTAACTCATATTGCTACAACAGATTTTGTAGTTGGAACAACTACAATTGAAGTATCTCCATCCCCTGATGCTAGTCCAGATATTTCTCCTTCTCCATCAGCTAGCCCGATTGCAACCCCAGAGGTAAGCCCTGATTCTTCACCTATCGCTACCCCAGAAGTAAGCCCAACCCCAACAGATGACCCAGGTATTGGAGGCAATCCAGATATAGCTACATGTAATGAAAGTTGTGGTGTCAATGCAGACTGTGACACTAACTTAAGATGTTACTCAGGACAATGTCGCCTTGCTACAAATGTCTCTAGTGCCACCTGTTCTAATCCCACAGATCAAGGCTTAAACTTCTCATGTAATGAATATTGCGCTGACTCTAATGAATGTGCTTCTGGTTTAACCTGCCAAAGCAATAAGTGTAGAAATCCAGAAAATGTTAACAGCACAACTTGTAGCAATCTTACTTCTGCCCAAAGGAATGGGGTTATCAGATCATGTAATGAAAGCTGTAACTCAAATAACGACTGTGATGTTAACTTAAGATGTTATCAAGGAGCTTGTAGATTAGCTACAAACCCAGGTAGCTTCTCATGTAGTACATCTACTAAGAAAACTATCTCAAAATCTGTTTATGGTGGAACCACAGCCCCTAAAGGCTCTGATGATGGCTCCTCACAAACAGGAAAAACAGATCCCAATAAAGTAGTCGGAGAAATAACTATTGATTCTGATAAAACAATGCAAAAATCAGCTGAGACGGACAAAATGGATAAAGATGGTGAAGTTATGAGAGATGATGAAGAATCAGCTCTAGATGTCATAAAAGAATATTTCATGGCTAACCCTAAGCTCCCTGTTATCTTAATGGGCATAGGATTAGGAGTAATAGTAGCTATCATTATCCTAGCTCTATTAAAGAGAAAGAAAGATGATAATGACCAACCACCTATGCCTCCAGTAAGCAGTGGAACAAAGCCTGGTGGAATACACGAAAAAAACCTACAAGATAAGATAAACTCTCTTAAAAAAGAATCTATCCAAATGCAAGGAAGTAGCCAAGCAGCTCCACCAATGCCACCAGCAAATCCAATGAGAATACCTCAGAACGAACCAATAAAAAGTGATTCCAACGAAATTTTCTCTAATCAAAGCAAATCTAGCTCTATGCTTGATAAACTTAAAAATAAAGATATAACCCCTCCAGGCGTTTAATACCTGGTAAATTGTGTTATAATACCTATCTCATGTTGAATCCCGTTAGTTATATCAAAGAAGTCACCAGCGAACTCAAGAAAGTTACTTGGCCGACTAAAAAACAGACCATCGACATGACAATCTTAGTTGTCATAATTAGTTTGGTTGTTGCTATCTATCTAACTGGAGTCGACTTTATCTTAAACAAAATAATAACAGCCATAATTAAATAATATGAATCAAGACACTACACAACCAGAAGTTCCAGAGGTACAAGAGGTAAAAGTTGACACAACTAACGTTGTGACTGTCTCTGATGTCGAGAACAAAAAGGCTCGTTGGTTTGTTGTTCATACTTATTCTGGCCATGAAAACAAAGTTGCCGAAACTCTTAAACAAAGAGCCCAAACACTCCATCTTACTGACAAAATCTTAGCTTGTTTAATCCCTACACAAGAAAAAATCCAAATCAAACGCGGTAAAAGAAAAACTGTAAATCAAAAAATATTCCCAGGATATATGCTAGTTCACATGGAATTAACTGACCAAGCTTGGCTAGCCGTTCGTACCACTCAGGGTGTTACTGGTTTTGTTGGGGTTGGGACTAAACCTCGCCCACTACCTAAACATGAAGTAGAAGCCATCAAGAAATACATGACTCAAGCTACTCCACAGTACAAAGCTGAATTCTCAGAAGGTGAAGCTGTCAGAATTACTGATGGTCCTTTCAACGAATTCCTTGGTACTGTTAAATCAATCAATGAAGAAAAAGGTAAAGTAGAAGTGTTAGTATCTATCTTTGGTCGTGAGACTCCAGTTGAACTAGACTTCCTACAAGTCCAAAAAGTTTCAGAGTAAATTAGTTTCCCAGTCAAATTTAATATCATAACTTTATCACTACATAAGCAGTGTTATTTTTAACACCCAATTTTTCATTTAAGACATTTTTTGAAGTGGAAATTTAGATATAAAGTGATATAGAATGATTAAATGTCAGAAGATCAAATCACTCAAAATCACTCATCATCACCAAAAAAATCTGGAGGAGTCGCTAAAACGATATTTATTTCCTTACTTGTCCTAGGCTTTGCTGGTTCTCTTACCTGGGGTTTTTGGTCAAATAAAATGTACCAAGACGCTAAAGAACAAATCAACTTACTTTCAAGCGTAGAAGGACAACAAGAGGTCGCTAAACAAGAAATTAGAGACATTGTAGAAAAAGTAAAAGCTCACATGAGCCTTCCTGAAGGAGAAGATCCTGCTATGGCCACTGTAATTAATGCAGAATCACTTGCCAAAGAACAACCATTTTATAAAGATGCCTCTAACGGCGATAAAGTCATTGTTTACCAGAAGGCTAATAAGGCTATTCTTTATAATCCAATAAAAGATATTGTTGTTAATGTTGACGAATTCCTAATAGACCAAGCTCAGACTACCCCAGAGGGTACTCCTCTTGCAACTCCAGATGCAATGGAACCAACTGACGCTATGGAAGAAACAAAAGAAGTTCCTCCTCAAGCTCCAATCACAAGCCCTGAGTTACCTTTATAACAACCTTAATCTATATTTCCACTAGTGATTTGACCACTTGATGATATAATTGTTATCTATTCCCAAACCTCGGGAAAAAAACATTGAGGGAGCAAGATTTGAAAAACAACTTGTGTTAAGACAATATTTTAGAGAATACACTTCTCTAACCCTGGTGCAAATTATACAAATAGCACCCTGCAAGTCTTTGCGCTAACTCTTTTTCCAAATTTTGATCAATAAATAGTAATTAATAGATATTAAATATAAGGAACTTTTATGGCAAAAGCTATCATAAACGTCCTCAAGCTTAATCTTCCAGCTGGTAGTGCAACACCTGCACCACCTGTAGGACCTATCTTAGGTCAAGCTGGTATTAACATGATGGACTTCATTAAACAATATAATGACAGAACCAAAGACAAAAGAGGTCAAACAATTCCTGCTGAAATCACTGTTTATAAAGACAGGTCTTTCACTTTTGAATTAAAACTTCCTCCGGTCTCAGCAATGATCAAACAAGCTATCAAACTTAAAAAAGGTAGTGGTGAAGCTGGTAAAGTTTCAGCTGGTACTCTCACCAAAGATCAAGTAAAAGATATTGCTACAGAAAAAATGCCAGATCTTAACACTAATGATCTTGAAGCAGCTATAAAAACAGTAACAGGTTCAGCCCGCAGTATGGGTGTCCAGGTAGTTTAAGGAGATATATGGGAACAACAAAAAATGTAACTATTTCTGGAGTTGAAGACGTTAAAATCGTTGAAGAACCAACAACAGAAGCAAAAGAAGTTAAAAAAACAAAAGTTAATCAAAAAATCAGAAGCAAAAGATATGTCTCTTCTAAATCTAGATTAGATAGAACTAAGAAATATGACCTTAATAAGGCTATTGAATTAGTTAAAAATCTTTCTTACTCTAAATTTGATGCAACCGTCGAAGCTCACTTAGTAGTTAAAGAAGCAGGAATTAACGCTAGCGTTAGTTTCCCTCACTCTACTGGTAAAGCAGTTAAAGCAGTCATCTTCTCTGAAAAGGTCATTAAAGATATCGAAGCTGGTAAAATTGACTTTGACGTCTTGATCGCTACTCCTTCAGATATGCCTAAACTTACTAAGTTTGCACGTATCTTAGGACCTAAAGGTTTAATGCCTAATCCTAAAAGTGGTACTTTAACCACAAACCCTGAAGGAAAGAAAAAAGAGCTTGAAGCAGGTAAGATCCTAATCAAAACCGAAAGAAAAGCTCCTTTAGTTCACATTGGTGTTGGTAAAGTTAGCATGAAAGTTGAAGAACTTGCTGCTAATATTACTGCCCTACTTGATGGGTATAAAGGTAGAGTTAATAAACTTACTCTTTGCTCAACAATGAGCCCAGGAGTTAAAGTTCAAATAGAAAAATAAATCTTTTTACAAGAAAGTATGAAAAGCTCACACTATACGTGTGGGCTTTTTAGTATTAATATTTCATTAATGGCTTCAAAACTTGAGTTCTATAAAAAAAATGACTTTGGTAAATTGGATATATCTTGGGGTGAAAATGATGGTGGTCGAGAACAAATCTTTCACAAAGCATATGATGCCCTTAGAACAATCCAAAAGGTTATTATTGTTGCTCATGCCCTACCAGAAACAGCCTCAACATGTTTTAGAATGCTTCATCAAATAACAAGGGAAGCTAGATTACTTGGGTTAGAAAGTAGAGTGGTCATACCAAATCAAGACTTTTTTGATGCTGCTGAAGCAACAGGCTTTAACAATTTTTATAAAACTTTTCTTACAGAACTAGAAGCTCTAGAAGACTTAGAAATCACAGATTTCTATCCCCTCTCCCTTATTTCTACATTTATACCAGAACCTGATCCAATAGCAGCTTAATCATCATTTCCCCAACTAATTAAGCTCTTTTTAATACAAAGTGGTATAATTAATATCTTAATTTCGCCGTTACATCAAAAGATGTGACTCAAAAATAAGGAGCATGGAGATGCTAAACATAACTCAAAAGGTTGAGAATGATGTTCTGATCGTTAGCCTAAGTGGAACCTTTTGCTATGGCCTCATCGACTCAGTATTCTATGACAGGGAGGCACTAGAGGAAGTTCTTGGTGAAGTTCAAGAAAGAAAGATCATCATTGATCTAGCACAGCTTGAAAAACTGTCACCAGATGGACTGGCGGTCTTCATCAGGTATGCAAACGAGAATAGACTCCTAGTCTTTGTCCAATCTAGTCACCAGAAAGTCACAGACAAAATAAAAGGCGCTGGCCTGGACTCATTCATGAACATACAACTCAACCTAGAAGAAGCATTAGCTTTTCTACAAGAAGTATAGCTAATGTTCAAACTACAAAGACACCCTCCTAGCGACTGCTAGCGAGGGTGTCTTCTTTTCTAAAGTAAATTAAATGAATTTAAGACTTGTCTAGATTCTTTTTCACCAGGTTACCCAAGAATTTATCTACTGAGATAACTTCTTGCGCTTTCTCACCTCTTCTACGTACTGCTACCGTCTTATCTTCTCCCTCTTTGTCTCCTACTACTAGAGAATAAGGAATCTTACCCTTTTGAGCATTCCTAATCTTTTTAGAAAGACTTTCATTAGTATCAGCTACTTCAACGCGTAGTCCTAACTCTAATGCTTTAGCTTCTACTTCTCTTGCATACTCTAAATGTCTATCTGAGATAGGTAAAACAACAGCTTGAACTGGAGATAACCAGACAGGGAATGCTCCAGCATGATGCTCAATTAAGATAGACATAAATCTTTCGATAGAACCCATGATAGCTGCGTGAACCATCACAATCCTCTCTTGCTCATTTTCTTCATTGGCACAAAGGAGGTCAAACCTCTCTGGCATATTACGATCAGCCTGGATTGTAGCTACTTGCCACTCTCTGCCGATAGAGTCATATGCAATAAAATCAATCTTTGGGCCATAGAAAGCTGCTTCACCCTTCTCTTCTACAAACTCTACTCCACGTTTTTGAGCTAGCGACCTTAGACCAGCTTCCCAACGCTTCCAATCTTCTTCTTCTCCAAGATAGTTCTCCATCTTTTCAGAATCATGAAGAGATAATCTAACTTCTAACTTTGGAAAACCTGTATCTTTATAAAAAGTCTCGATAATATCCCAAATAGCTAACATTTCATCATCTAGCTGTGATTCACGACAAAAAACATGAGCATCGTCTTGAGTAATACATCTGACACGAGAAAGACCACTCAGTTCACCAGACTGCTCGTCACGATAAACCATAGTTGTCTCACTATATCTCTGGGGTAAATCCTTATATGACCTTGGGACATGATCATAAATCTGAGTATGATGAGGGCAGTTCATTGGCTTCATAGCAAATGTATGACCCTCTCTAGTCTCAATTTTAAATAGATCATCTTCATACTTGCCCCAATGACCACTAGTCTCATATAAATCTCTTTTTGTAATATGAGGAATAGTCACTCTTTGGTAGCCTTTTTCACTACGAAGTTTCCAGACATAATCATCAAGAAGATTACGAATTAATGTTCCCTTTGGAGTCCAAAGTGGTAAACCTGCTCCAACTAAATTAGAAAAAGTAAACAGATCAAGCTCTTTACCAAGCTTCTTATGATCGCGCCTCTTAGCTTCTTCGAGCATATGAAGATGTGCTTTTAACTCTTCTCTGCTCTCAAAAGCAGTCCCATAGATACGAGTTAACATCTGGTTTTTCTCATCACCACGCCAATATGCCCCGGCAATGCTCAGCAACTTAATAGCCCCTATCTCTTTTGTATTTCCAACGTGAGGACCTTTACAAAGATCTACAAAGCTACCATCTGCATTAGGTTCTCCTGTCCAATAGACAGTTGCCTTCTCTCCTGCTGCTTCAATCTCATCAAGCCATTCTTGCTTATATGAATTATCTTTAAATAATTCTCTAGCATCACTGATCTCAATCTCATGACGAGTAATATCAAAACCTTTATTGATGATTTTAAACATTTCTTTTTCAATCTTAGAAAAGTTTTCTTCAGAAATCTTGATATCTTTAGTCTCAAAGTCAAAATAAAACCCTTCGTCAGTAGCTGGGCCCATCGCCATTACAATCTTCTCTCTTCTATAGAGATTCATCATTGCCTGAGTTAATACATGCTCTGCTGAATGACGTAACTTGAATAGATGTTCTTTATTATCTTTTTTCATAACTTTTTTCTTAATATTCTTAGGTACTTTTCTATAAAATAATCATAACCTATAAAAGCCCTATTCTCTAACCGAAATTTAACCAAACCCGAATAGTTTTCAAACAATTTATATTGACGCTACTTTGTACTCTAAGATTATTATTATTCCTTTTTATTAATGTTTATTAACTTGTGTATTTTTACTTTTATGCCCAAAAGATCTCCAAAACCAAAAGACCCCCCTTTCGGGAGGTCTCATTTTCTTTTTATCACTAAACCTCCCTAACGCATAATCGTTGTGGTGGTAGTGGTTGGTAAAAGAAACTTTTTCAATAACATTGCGGATATTATATCATGTCTACTCGGGTATATTTAATTACTCCTCGGCTTCCATTAACTCGTCGAGATCTTCATCTCTCCTAGTTTCTTTTAGATCAACACGGCTGGTTGTAGGATTAAACCAAATAGCAGCAGAGTCAACGCGAAGCGCGACCGCTAAATTTTCTAATGCTTTTCTGCTATAAGGTACTCCCTGTGAACCTTCCATGATTTCCTTTCTCCCCGTTAGGGATTTAAAAAACCCCGCTTCTTTGTGCGGGGTGTTATATTTTTACTTTTTAAATACGTTTTATGACACACCGCGATGGACCCAAATAATTTGGAGACAGGTCTTAAACATCGGGTGGACGCGGTACATATTTTTCATTACTAATAATAAGTATAGCACAGCTGGCAATGCATAATTGATGTGCACCTCCCCTGACTTAAGTCTGTCTACTAGACAGCACTACTGGTAATTAGGTAAATTTAAAGTACATATGACAAAAGAAAAAATTACTATTGTTGCGACATTAAGTAAAATTGAAACCAAAACCATAATTGGAACCTCCCTAGTAGCCGCTACCATCCTCTTCCCAACCTTTATTCATAATCAACTTATCACTGGCCCTATTATCAACGCACTCTTAATTGTTTCTACCCTGATGCTTGGCACATCTGCCTCTCTTACCCTTGGTCTTATCCCTAGCTTAATTGCTCTAAGTAGAGGCCTCCTCCCAGTTGTCCTTGCTCCGGCTGTCCCTTTTATTATGGCTAGTAACGCTATTTATATTCTTATTTTTGCTAAATTCATTAAAAAAGGAGAAATCACAAACAAAAACTTTGCTCTTGGAGTTACGGTATCTTCTATTGCCAAGTTTTCTTTCTTAACTGGAGCTAGCCAACTAATTCTACCTAAACTCCTCTCCTCTGCCGAAATCACTCAAAAAGCTGCTTTCATGTTAAGCGTACCTCAACTTATCACTGCTTTAATCGGCGGAATAATTGCCTTTCTAATTTATAAAGGCATTAAAAAAATCTAAACTAAATATGTCCATTGATATCATTAAACTTCTGGAAGAAAACAATATTATCGGCATGGGTGGAGCTTGCTTTCCTGCTCATAAAAAATGGATTAGAGTGAATGAAGCTCAAGATAAAGAACGGTATGTTGTCTGTAATGCGAGTGAGGGCGAGCCTGGTGTTTATAAAGACATCCACATTATGAAGAATGACCTTGGCCTAACTTTTGTAGGAATCAAAGCAGCTATGGAATATATTGGTGCCAAGAAAACCTACTTCTACCTCAAGCAAAAATCTCTAGACCAAATTAAAGACCATATGGATAAACTCATTAATGATTATAAGGACATGGGCTTTGAAATAGAAGTTTTTATAGCCCCTCCAAAGTATCTTGCAGGAGAAAGAAATTCTCTAATGAGTGTTATTGAAGGCAAAAAACTAGAACCAATTATTAGAAAACCCTCCCCAAGTATTGCTGGAATTAATGGCCACCCTACTCTAATTCAAAACATTGAAACTCTCTTCAATGTTGGCCAAGTTATTGAGAATAGATTTAAAAATACTAGATTCGCTACCATCAATGGAAATATTCCTTCCCCGGGTGTTCATGAAGTAAACAGACAACTAACTGTCAAAGAAATTCTAGACTCTACCGGCAATTGGCCTAGTTTTGATTTCTTTGTCCAAGTTGGAGGTGGAGCAGCTGGACATATTTATAATAAAGAACAACTGTCTACTCAGCCTTTAACTGGCTCTGGCAGTATTGATATACACCCAACCGACACTAACCTTAAGGATCTTATGATGCAATGGTTTATGTTCTTCCATGTAGAAAGTTGTGGTAAGTGTGCCCCTTGTAAAAATGGCGCTTACCAAATCTATGAGCTAGTTAAAAATAATGATGAAGTCCCCTGGTCAGAAATTGTAAAACTTTCATACATGGCTAAAAGAGCATCTTTTTGTGGTCTTGGTGTCTCTATAGCTAATCCTATTGAAAGTCTCATCACCAATGTAGTCTTTCCCAACTCTCAAATAGAAAAAAATCAAATAATCAGTAAAGAAAATACCAATAATAATCAATAAATTAGAGAAAATATGCCTGCATACGTTACCATCAATGGCCAAAAACTTGAGTTCAATCAAGGTGAGTCCATTCTAGAAGTAGCTAGAAGAAATAATATAGAAATTCCTCACTTTTGTAACCATGAAGACCTTCCTCTTGGTGCTAGCTGTCGAACTTGTCTTGTTGAAGACCTCACATCAAAAAAACTTTCCACTTCCTGCTCATTAGAAGCCAAAGACGGCATGGAGGTAGATTCAGAAACAGATGATGTAAAAACTGTCAGACATACAAACCTAGAACTCCTTTTAGCCGGTCATACTAAAAACTGCCAGAGATGTCAGCAAGGCGTTAAGTGTCAAATAGCCAAGACTATCACCAAATACGGTATCGATGACAATAAATATATCAAGCATGTCCCTAAAGCAGAGACTGTCAAACTAAACTGTGCTGTAGAAATTAGTCATGAAAACTGTATTACTTGTGAGTCTTGTGTAAAAATTTGTGCCAAACTTGGAACTGGATATTTATCTATGAAAGGCGAAGGAATAGATAGGCATGTCGCTGGCTCTAATAACCCAAAAAACGATTGTATATACTGCGGTCAATGCTCTGCTCATTGTCCTACAGGGGCAGCCCATGAGATCAATCATATAGAGCGGGTTGAACAAGATATTGAAGATCTAAATAAAATAGTTATTGTCCAAATGGCCCCTTCAGTAAGAGTCAGTATTGGAGAAGAATTTGGAGCTCCTTATGGAACTAACATTGCTCCACAAATGAATACTGCCCTAAGACAACTTGGGTTTGATAAAGTCTTTGATGTTAATATGGGTGCAGATATCACCACCTATGTCGAAGCTGGAGAACTAGTAGATAGAATTACAAACAAAAAGACTCTTCCCCTCTTCACTTCTTGCTGTCCTGCTTGGGTAAAGTTCTTAGAGTTCTACTATCCAGAAATGATTCCCAACTTAACTACTTCTAGATCTCCACAGATTCACTCTGCAGGAGCATACAAAACCTGGTGGGCACAAAAGGAAGGCCTTGACCCAAAGAAAATCTCAGTAGTCTCAGTTATGCCTTGCACCTCAAAAAAATATGAAGCCGCTCACGAAAAAATGAAGATAGATGGCATGCTTCCTGTAGACCATGTCATTACTTCACGAGAAATGGCTACCATGCTCAAGAAAAATAATATTGATCTACTCAACCTTCCTACCAGCGAAGTAGATCCTGCTGGACAATACTCAGGAGCTGCTGCTATTTATGGTGCTTCTGGAGGGGTCATGGAGTCAGCCCTCAGAACAGCTGCCTTTATGATCACTGGTGAAGATATGGGTAGACTTGAATACGAAGAAGTCAGAGGAATGGATGGAATCAAAAAAGCTCAAATTAAGATTGGTAATCTAGATCTAAAAGTGGGAGTTGTCTCAACAGCTAAAAATGCCAGAGTAATCTTAAGAGAAATTAAAAACAACCCTAATGAGTACCACTATGTAGAATTCATGGCTTGTCCTGGTGGATGTATTGGCGGAGGTGGTCAACCTCTCCCCAACTCTAATCGTATTACCAAAGAAAGAACCAAAGGTTTATATTCTTTGGATAAATCCTTACCTATTAGAAAAGCTCACCAAAATCCAGTCATGAAAGAATTCTGGGAATATATTCAAAATCAGCCAGAAGAAAGACAAGCTCAAATCCTTCATACTTACTATGAACCAAAGCAAAAAGGTCAGTAGTTAGGTGTTATAATCTAACTCTCAAAACCAATGGAAGTGTCGCATAGTGGCCAATTGCACACGCTTGGAAAGCGTGAGCCTTCGGGCTCCGAGGGTTCGAATCCCTCCACTTCCGCCAAATAGTAAACCCAATCCCCTGTTTTTATACCCATAAATACAAAAAGCGACCAGTTTTGAACCTGGTCACTTTCATAAATTGTCACTCACTTCAGTAAAGGGTAAAGACATGTCTCCACTCCTTGTGCAATGAGTGTACCACTTTGCACTTCTTCATCAGTCAAAAATTGTCTAACTCCTGTGACATCTTCAGCTGATGTGAACAACAAGGAATGCTGCTGCAAGCTCATGAATCGATTTACTGCCACCGGATCTAACGGGACAGACATACCGTCCACAAACTCATTAGTTGCTGCCGTCAATACTCCTTGCTCAACCAACCAAATTAAAGAAGCTGATTTGATTGCCCGAGCCTGATCATCCTTCTGCGGATCCGCTGTATAAATAGCCGGAACATTAGAAAGGACAACTGGGTAAACTTGATACCCTTGGTTACTCAGGATATTCAGAGCAGACATAGCAACAGCATCTGTAGTCTGACCTGCTTGTAAGCCACCCACAGCCACTCCAAATGCTTTGCCAGAAATTGCTTGTTCCAATTCAATGACGCTCTTTGGTACTTCCCTAAGAAGGGGTAACCTCAGACTATCATAGAGAACAGCACCTAACTGACTAGCATGTTCTTGAGTAACAGCAATTGCAGCTTTAACCCCGTCATCTTGAAAGGCTTGGCGCGCACGCTTGCCTCCTCCGACAACGAAGACAGCTTTGTCAAACATCTTCGTTAAATCTATTCCTAAACCACTCATGAGAGTGATCACATAGAGTAAATTTAACCCACTGAGATCCACAGTCATGGACCCTCCCAACTTGAGCACTAATGCCCTCAACTCTACACTCCTTTTTAGGGTTATTACCCTCTTATCAAAGCAAGTCTAAGATTATAACACGGTTATGGGACCATACACACACCTATAAATCGTCTTTAATCTCCCTATCATCCATCTAAGTTCCCCTGCTATCCTTTACAAAACTATATGTTATAATTTCACTTGTCTTAAGACAGCGTGCAAAGTAAGTCGCGCCGAGGATCACTTCATAAACTAGATTTATCTACGTTTACACTTTCCTTAGGTACTTACACACACTTTTTAAGACAAATTTATTTTGTTAATTAATTATTAAAAAAAGTCATGCCAAATAAACACAATCAAGACCAAGTGGCCCTGATTCAAGACAAGCTGAAAAACGCTAAGTCTACTGTCGTTATCGACTACTCAGGTACATCTGGTAGTGACCAAGTTGCTCTTCGCTCTTCTGTTAAAGAAGCTGGCGGAGAAATCTTAGTCACAAAAAACACCTTGATGGATATTGCTATTGGTAAAGGTAAAGTTTCTGATTCCCTCAAGGGTATGAGCGCTTTAGTTTTCTCAAACAACGATGCTGTCGCTGCTGTTAAAGCGCTTTTCAATTTCCATAAGGACAATGAAAGGCTCGAAATTAAACAAGGAGTTATGGATGATAAGATCCTCTCTGCCTCAGAAGTTGAAGCTCTAAGCAAACTTCCAAGCAAGAATGAACTTATTTCTATTCTTATCTCAAGAATTCAAGGACCTACACAAGGAATGGCTAACGTTCTTAATGCAGTTCCAAAGAGCCTCGTTTACGCTCTTAAAGCTATTAGTGATAAAAAATAATTATAAAATCTGAAAGGATAAAAATATGTCTGAAGACAAAAAACTCGCAGGTAACCTGCAAAAACTCGTTGACGAGATCAAGAAACTTTCTTTAATGGAAGTTGCTGACTTAGTCAAAGCATTAGAAGATGAATTTGGTGTAAGCGCTGCTGCTCCAGTTGCTATGGCTGCTCCTGCAGGCGAAGCTGCTGCTGTAGAAGAGCAATCAGAATTCGACGTCGTTCTTAAAGAAGGCGGATCTAACAAGATCGCAGCTATTAAAGCTGTAAGAAAACTCAAACCAGAATTAGGACTCGGTGAAGCTAAAGCTTTCGTTGAATCTGCTCCTAAGACTGTTCTTGAAGGTGCTGAAAAAGAAGCTGCAAATGCTGCTAAGAAAGACCTTGAAGAAGCTGGTTGTACAGTTGAACTTAAATAATTTATTATTTAATTCTTTAATTAGAAATTTAAAACCACCTGGGAACAGGTGGTTTTTTATTGAGGTTAATCCACAACTTCTTAACATGAAAATAATATAGGACTCATTTGAAAACATTATCGGACATTGGTGTGGAAAAACAATAAGTAGTGTTATATAATTCCTTTAAATCAACAGATATTGGAAGAAAAGCTCTGATGAAAATCGTGATAAAAGGCTTTACTCACATGGAAGATGACAGTATTCCACATCCTCTTCCTCTCACCGAATTTGAGGTTCAAATCCCGCAAGACGGTAAGCCACTACTCACAGTAGATGGTGAACAAAGAGATATTGATGCAGACCTGACAGGGCAGCTAATAACGTTGCTCTCTCAAAAACTTCAATAATCACAAATAATGCTCCGGTAACACACTGGAGCATTGTTGTATCTATAACCACTACCACCAGACTAAAACTACTCCTTGACCCAGTTACACATACTCTGCTACTTTAAGAATAGATAGAAACAAGTTTGTTCTATTTTCTTACCAGATATATTATCAATTTATTGAGGGAATTTTCAACTCATGACAGATATTAACGCCAGCGAAGATAAAAAAACCGGACGTGTTGATGACGCTAGCAAGTTAGATATTAAAAACTTGCCAGATCTATTAACCGTCAGAGAGGTCGCTGATTTGCTCAGAGTCTCTCCCCTAACAATTAAAAGATGGGGCAAAAGAGGAAAACTTCCTGCTATCAGGATTAACTCTAGAGGTGATAGACGCTACAAAAAAGAAGCTGTTCTTTGGTTACTTGGTATGACTGGGGAAACTGAAACTGAATAGTTTCTCGCTTTATAAAGAAATTAAAATGACAAGCATATTGCTTGTCATTTTTAGTATTAATATAAAAAAAAGCTCTAACTACATTGACTGCCATCTCTCTTCCAGCACCAACATCATAAAATTAATTAATTTGAGTTGTCTTTTAAATCTCCATGGCTGTACAACTAATCGGAATAACCATTCAAAGCCCATTTTACTCACCCAGAAAGGTGGACTCGGGACAATTCCTAACAAGTAGTCGAAGCTACCTCCTACAGCCATCCCTAACTTAACATTTACCTTACTCAACATCTCCTTATGCTGCACCAACCACTTCTCTTGCATCGGCGCCCCAAAGGCTACAAAGACAATATCAGGTTTCACCTGCTGGATTCTTTTTTGCAGTGCAACCTCTTCACCTTGTGAAGGATTAAATGCATCTAAATATCCACTGGCCCAATCTATCTCTACTCCATTTACCTTAATCTTTCCTGTTTGAGAATAGTCTTTACCTCCAATTAATAAAACTTTATGATTGTCACTCTTTGCTACCTTAAGAATATCTTCCACTAAAAGTCGCCCTGGAATTCTTTCTTCAATCTTAGGATTACTATCAGAACTTAAAATCTTAGAGGCAACTACCAACCCAACTCCATCAGGAACTAAGATATCAGCTTGTTTAAGCACCTGGTTAAAGTTTAAATCTGACTCGGCTAACATTATCTGTTCGGGATTTGGTGTAAATACCAAAAAAGGGACTTTTGAACCAGAAAGGGACTTTTTGATAATTTTTAGCAATCCCTCATGGCTTTTGCCAAAAACGTCTTTGCCACGAAAATGAAAGGAGTTATCGGTCTTTATTGACATTTGATCTATATATAAGATATTAACTATAGGCGAAGCTCACCCCAAGCGTATTTACTTAATCTTACACTTTTTGTCCTAAAATTGCTAATTTCTATTACAAGAATCACCCAAAACTTTTTTTCATCAAATTTTGCAAAAAATAGTTCGGTTTTCGTTCGGTTTTTCATTTTTTAACATAAAAGTAGCGAACTTAATACGAATAATTATTGTGAAAGAATAAACGCATTAATCCTTTATCACTCCTTTTTATCATTTTAGAATATCTTTTGTCTTGAGAAAATTGGTAAAATAGCCCTATTTCTTCTTTAAAAGCAACAATAGATAAAAAAATTGTCTATAATAAGGTTATGAAGATTGATAAGCTAAGGAAAAAACATTCAAAACTTACTTATAAAAGTGTTGACTATAATTTAAGTGATACTAACTTAACCATCTCTAGCCACTTCACTCTCTCCCCTGATATTAACTTTCACCCACAAGTAACTATTCATGGCGTTAGCCAAGAACAATTTGATAGTCTCTCGAGTAAAGAACTCACTACTTATGCTTTTCACATAGGAATGGCTGAAATATTCAGCTACTGGAAAACTGCTGCTCCAGAGGAAATAGTCATAGAAGCAGGCCATTTATCAAAAAAACAGCTTAAATTTTGGCATGACCTCCTGATAAAAGGTATGGGAGAGTATTTTTATGTAAACAAAATAGATTTTACTGATAAAAACTTTGTCAAATTCTCCAACTTACCTCAAGGAAAGACCTCTAATTTTTCCAGCATTGATAATACTCAAGATACTCATCTCAATGGGACATTAATCCCCCTCGGTGGTGGCAAAGATTCTCTTGTTTCTCTCGAGTTATTAAAGAAAAACTATAATGAACCTCTCTCATTATTTTCTCTTAATCCCACTCAATCTATAAAAAAGATTATAAAACTAAACCCTGAACTTCCTTTTATCACTGCTACCAGGCTAATAGACCCTAAATTAATAGAATTAAACCAAAAAGGATACTTAAATGGGCACACTCCTTTCTCTTCATACTTAGCCTTTCTAAGCGTGTTTGTTGCTCGAATATTTAAGATAAAATACATTGCTATATCCAATGAAAGAAGCTCTAATGAAGAAAGCGTCATTTATAAAGATCATCCTGTAAACCATCAATACTCAAAAAGCTATCAACTTGAGAAAAACTTTCAAAAATACGCTTCTAACTTACTCCCTTCTCCTCAGCCTTTCTACTTCTCACTGCTCAGGCCACTCTATGAGCTACAAATTGCAAAGATTTTTAGTGAAGAAAAGACCTATTTCAAGGTATTTAAAAGCTGTAACAAGAATCAAAAAGAAGATAGCTGGTGCTGTAATTGTTCAAAATGCCTATTTGCTTTTATCATCCTCTACCCTTTCTTAGATGAAAAAAACATGACTGACATTTTTAACATCAATCTATTAAACAATGAGTCATTGTGGAGCACAACAAAAGAACTACTTGGTTATTCACATCAAAAACCTCTCGACTGTGTAGGAACCCATGAAGAAAATCTTGTAGCTCTGTTTATGTGTTATCAAAAACAGTCTAAAGATATCAAAAGATTAAGTAAGATAACAAAAATGTTTGAAAAAGAAATACTTCCACATGAAGACAATTTAGAAAAACGTAGTAAAGTATTATTAAACAGTTGGAATAATGAACACTCGCTTCCAGCTCAATTTGATAGAATTATAAAACATGTACACCAAAGTACTTTCAAAACTAAATAACAAATCTATCCTTATCATAGGTATGGCTAGAGAAGGACTGAGCACAGTGGAGTTTCTTCTTACTAACCTTAAGGACAGCAATATCCGCATTACAGATACTAAGAGTTTAGATGAACTTAACCCTAAATGGACTTCTCTCATTGAAGACAATACTAATCTTTCTAGAATTGAAACAGACCAGGTGAAAAACAAAAAATTTGATGTTGTTTTTAAAACTCCAGGGATAGCTGAAAGCTTCCTAAGAGATAGCTATGGCCTTAAACTTACCAAAGGACAACTCCTCTCAAATACTCAACTTTTCTTTGACCTTATTCATTCATTAGAACCAAAGCCGCTTACTATCGGTATCACAGGAACCAAAGGTAAAAGCACTACTACTTCTCAAGTCTTTCATGTCCTAAAAGAAGCTGGAGTCAATGTTTCCCTAGGAGGTAATATTGGAGTTCCACCTCTTAAACTACTTGAAGGTAACTCTAAACCTAGTGAAAAAACCTATGTTCTTGAGATGTCTTCTCACCAGCTAGCAGAACTAACTACTAGTCCTCAAATTGCAGTAATTCAGGATATCTCACCAGATCATCTCGATTACTACCCAGACTTTGAGGCATACTTTGAAGCCAAAACAGCTATTTGCAAATTTCAACAAAAATCAGACTCAGTGATTTATAATAATGACTCTAAAACTGCCTCTAAAATATCTAAACTAAGCCCAGGAGAAAAGATTTCTTACTCTCTTGATAAAAATGATGCCAAAAGCCAAGAAATAATAAAGCTAATAGAAAATAGCCCCTCTTCTCTAGTAGGAGAACATAACCTGTATAACACTATCCCCGCTGTTATTATTGCTCGTAGGTTAGATATCTCTAATGAAAAAATTAGCAAAGGTATAGCCAGTTTTAAAAGTGTCCCTCATCGCATAGAACTAGTCAAAACAGTAAATAAAGTTAACTTCTATAATGATAGTGCAGCTAGCGCACCAGAGGCGACAATTGCAGCCTTAAAATCATTTAAAAACAAATCTATTACACTCATTGTGGGAGGCTCAGAGAAAGGTGCCAACTTTGACAACTTAGCCCAGGCAATTATTAATCATGACGTTAAGTTTTTAATCCTATTCCCTTCTACCGGAGACAAAATTATTGAATCAATCAAAGAAATCAATCAAGATCATCCTCTGATAAAAAACAACCTACCAGCAAACAGCATGGAAAAAGCAGTTACGCTAAGCCAAAAACATTCTAAACCTGGGGATGTTGTTCTTCTTAGCCCAGCCAGTGCTAGCTTTAATATGTTTAAAAACTACGAAGATAGAGGCAATCAATTCAAAAAATTAGTTAATCATCTTTAACCTACTTTATTGACCATCCCTATTACGGCCATATGGTCACTTACTCCAGATAAGACTTGTACATTAGAAACATCATAATCTTTAGAACTAAATAGTCCATCAACCACAAGCATAATGTCCTCTGGTGCCTTGTGGAGCACATTATCAATTGTTGTCACTACATCTTGTGGAATATTGTCTTTATATCTCTTTGCTAACTTAGTAAATATTTTTCTTCCCCTCGGAGCATTAAAGTCACCTGTCAGAACTGAAATCGGTATTTTTTCCAATATAACCTCCAAGTTTTGATATGCTTCCTCTTGAAGAGGAGTTGTTTCTCCTCCCTTAGACCAAGTGAAATGAGTTGTTGCGAAAGTCATTTCTTCACCATCAGCTTGGACTGTAATCCAACTCAAAGCTCTATTCATCTGTTCTACATTTTTAGTAGAAACAAAAACAGGGATCTCATCCTTTCCTTGGTATTTAAAGTATGTTTCATATCCAGATCCAACAATTGGTAATCTAGATAAAATTAAAGTTCCCCAGATATTATTATTTTCAGGAATCGGAGTATCTACTTGAGTAACATGAGCCATTGGAGCAAAAATACTCTTCATGCCAGTAGATTGTTCAATCTTCTTAATATCTTCTTGAAAAACTTCTTGTAAGGTTATTACGTCTGGATTTTGCTCTCTTATGAAAGGCAAAACTTTTTCTTCAAGATGCTTTCTGCCTTCAATATTTATAGAAACTAGTTTAACTGTCATAACCAAGACTTTCTTTGTATAAGTGTAAATTTTCGAGAACTAAACTAATACCTTTAATAACCGTCTTTCCTTGGTTATCAACCAAAGACACTGGTATTTTAAGCTCTCTAACCAAATACTCTTCCAAACCCTTCAATCTTGAATAATCTCCAGATAAAAGCAAACCTTTATCTATTACATCAGTTGTTAACTCTGGAGGAATCTTAGATAAAATATTATTAAGCAAAGACACATATTTTTTCACCACTAATTCTACAACTGGTAAAACAAAATCATTCTCTACTTCAATCTCTTTAGGAACTCTTTTCTTAAGGTCATGCCCAGATACTTTAATTTTTTTCTTTTCTTTTAACCCTAAGTAAATAAACTTCTTAATTTCTTCTATTCCATGATCAGGTAATTCAACTAAGGTATCTTTTTTCACTTCCCAAGCAATCTTCTCTGATAAAAAGCTTCCAGCACTATAAGAAAAATCAGTGACAACAACTCTTCCCATAGAAATGACAGACCCTTCTACTAACCCTGCCCCCATCTGAAGAATAAAACATCCTGAAGCATCTGCTACTGGTACTCCAGCTCCAATTGCTGCGGCCAAACTCTGACTAATAGTATAAACCTCACTCATTCCCAGATCATAGAAAATCTCAGAAAATAACTCCTTTTTAGTCTGAGGCAAACCAGTTGGAATACTAATCATTACTACCGGTTTAATAAGAATAAATTCTCCAAAAGTTCTTTTGAAAAGTAATTTAAAAAATGCTTTTGCTAACTTAGCATCACTAATCTGTCCTTCAACTATAAACCAGCTTACTGCTACATCATCACCCACTCTACCTTCCATCTCTGCCGCTTCAGATCCTATCGCCAATACTTGCCCAGAACTCTTGCTAATAGCAATGCATGGAGGCTCACTCACAGAAAAATCCTTACCTTTAGACCAAATTCTCACCTGACTTGTCCCCAAGTCAATTCCGATTAGTTTATCTAGACGTGATAATAATTTAATACTCATAAATGATTTTTTTATGTTGATTTAGTATATAATAGCTACATGAAGTTTAAATTCAATCCCAGAGTAGCTTATACTTTCTTTTCTGCCATCGCAATCCTTGTGGGCACCATACTAGCAATTCAATATGCCCAAGGTAGATATCATTTTACCAAAGATGGTCTTTCTAAAGAAACTGGACTACTTAGTGCCAACTCTTTTCCTACTGGAGCTCAAGTATATATAAATGACAGGTTGGTCTCAGCAACTGATGATACTCTATATCTAAAACCTGACGAATATCAAATCAAAATTCAAAAAGAAGGCTACCATACTTGGGAGAAAAAACTTAAGGTAGAAGGAGCCCTCGTCACACAAACTAATGCTCAGCTCTTCCCAGTTGTTCCTAAGCTAACCCCTCTTACTTTTAGTGGTGTTAGTAATGTTTCTCCTTCACCTGATGGGCAAAAACTTCTCTTCTATACAAACTCTGCAACTACTCAAGCCAAAAATGGTCTCTATATCCTAGACCTTTCTAATTCCCTGATGCTCTTCCAAAAAGATGCCGTTCAAATTGCGGAGGATACTCTCTCTTTAGACTTAGCTACTGCTAAGTTCATCTGGTCACCAGATAGTAGTGAAGTTATGCTCATTACAGAAAACAAAGAGATGTTGCTTGATACAGGAAAAAAGAATAACTTAAGACTTCTTACCGATATTAGCTTCAAAAAAGGTCAACTTCTCTCTACGTGGGAAGAAGAAATTTATCTAAGAGAAAGACAATTTCTCAGTAAATTTCCTGATGAGATCATTCAAATCGCTACAGAGTCTGCACATAACGTCTACCTTTCACCAGACAAAGAAAGACTTATTTATACTGCAGATAAATCACTTACCATTCCTGAAGGGCTTATCCCTCCAGTCTTAGCTACCAATACTCAACCAGAATCAAGAAATATTGAAGCAAACAAAATTTATATTTATGACCGAGAAGAAGATAAAAACTTCTATGTTGGTGAAGAAGCCAGTGAGTCTGGATTGATAAAAAATCTCCTAGCTAATGACTTATATAATAAGACTCCAATGAACTTAGAGTCCTCCCCTAGTGCATTCCTTAATCTTCAAGCAACTACATCTGCTCAAACAGCAGATAACTATAGCTTATATTACACTTCCTTAACTGCTGATACATACCAATGGATGCCTGATTCTAAGCACGTAGCAATGGTTAGTGATGACAAAATCAACATAAAGACTTATGATAATACAAATGATACGACGGTCTATTCTGGACCATTTACTGATAATTTCATCTACCCCTGGCCTGATGGAAGCAAGTTACTAATCCTAACTTCGTTTAGCCCAGAGACTCCAGTAAACTTCTACGCAGTAGATTTGAAATAAGCAGAACATAGAAACAGTAACCCTACTTCACCCTGCCCTGAGAAAGTGAAGAAGTTTTTAGTCCCTATAGTTCAACGGATAGAACAAGTGCCTCCTAAGCGCTAGATCCTGGTTCGATTCCAGGTGGGGACACACTACCATAAATAACAGAAAATACTAAACTCTTGGGTCTTCCCCATCAAAATCTCTATCAATTATAAATTCCTTAAATCTTTCTATAACTTCTCTTAAACTTGAAGTACCCAGTTTAGTTTTAAATATTTGAAATCTCTTTTGTGCTCTAGGCCTATCCGGAAAATCTAAAGCCTCTACTCCTTGATAAGTTGGTTCAACCCATTCTATATCCATCATTCCTAATGTATCTGATTCAACTAACATAGTTTCTAATAAAGTAACAATCTTGTCTAAATCATCATGTACTGTAATCAAATGAACTACTTGCTCAATTTGTGAGACAGTCAAAAACTGAACAACTAAAGATTCTAAAAAATCTCTTGCCATCTTAGCACCCACAACCATGTGCATAGCTTTTTTATCATAAACAGCTGAATAATCGGCAACTTCATCAAATTGACCATAATAACCAATGTCATGTAGCCATGCGGCTGTTACTAATACAACAATATCAATTGGTTCTTCATCTCTAATTTCTCCTATTTCAATCTGTTTATTAAAAGCCGTTGCTAATGTATATGCCCAATAAACTACTCCATGGGTATGCGGAACATCAAAATCAGGTCGACCCTTAACTAAAAAATCCTCTGCAAATTCTTCTACCAAATACCAAAGTTCACTTGGATAATCTTCTGAATTAATAATACTAGAACGAACTTGTTTCCATTTTTCTTGATTTGGCATATTGATAAGCTAACAAATATAAATTTAATTTACAAGCAAACTAGTTCAACTTAAGATTTGTTCTTATAATGAAAAGATCTCAGCTGGTTGTAACCAACTGAGATCTTCCTTGTTTCGAACTGTGAGAGAAAGGTATTTCTAGCCTCTTTCCTGTTTACCAGACAAAGTCTTTCCACAGGTTGGACATATTAAATCTCGTTGTTCCCAACTGATTTTTTTATGTGTCCAAGATTCAGTGCCAGAACGATATGACCACTCGCTCCACTTAGCCAACTTATGCACTCTGCAGTATCCACAATACCTCAACCTTAATAGAACTTTCAGAAACCATAAGGTTGAAACTACAACCGCAAAGACTATGGCAATCACCAAGGCTACTGCTCCAATGCTCATTGTTGAACACCTCCTTTATCTATCACACATATCAGCCTATAGTTTATCACGGTTCTTGTAATATACAAATTTCTCTCTCTTCAAATACATATAAATGCAAAAACACGGCAACTTGGAAGCTACCGTGTAATGTGTTGATTAGTAACCCAATTAGAAAGGCATTAATACAAAGTAGGGTAAATTAGCTTTGTTAAGCATTACCCCTGCAAATACCGTCAAAAGGACTACAAGGATCATGATTACTACATACAGCCAACGAGTTCTACGACCTTCTGAAGAGACCTCGAGCAACTTATCTATAGCAACCGTGAAAAGGTATGTTGAAAGTATAACTATCAAGTAAATTACACCAAACTCCAACAATAGGATTTCCATCCCATTACCTTCTTTCTCTAGATTATTAATCGTTGTGATTGTACACCATAGAATGAGGTATTACGAACCAACACTAAAAACTCAAACTTCATAAATGGCTTACCATACAAAAAGACGTGAAGAAATGATTCCCCACGCCTTATGAAAGATTAACTACTAAGGAGTACCTGCACTTCTTCCTCAGAGTAAGTCACTACATGACCGTCTTCAAATAACAGACGGCAAGTGTCACCAGACAAACCCGAGATATCAAAAGTGGCTAACACAGCTCCAGCTTCCTCAGACAATCTATAGCAGTCTTGGCCAGGAGGAATTCTATTTTCCTGCCCAGTAATTATTAAGGCTGCTATAACCGCCACTACTAGAACCATGAGTAAAACTCTTGCAATATCATAAAGCTTACTTCGTGATATCACTTTACCCCTCCTTTAGTGAGTAGTTATGCAGAAGGAATCATACATCATATTACTCTATTTACCAATGTAAGTACAAAAAACCCCAGCCAAAGCCGGGGTCTTAATTATCTATCTAAAGATTACTTAATCTCGTATTCTGCATAGATTAACTCTTGAATAGTTCTCTTGTATTCAAATAGCTCATCCTTATCAAAGACAATATCAAGCTCTCTCTCACCATCTTCAGGAACTGCTGAAGCATGAATCAGGTTGAATTGTTGACTCATACCAAAGTCTCCTCTGATAGAACCAGCTTCTGCTTCTCTACCTAAGGTAGTACCGACTAATTTTCTGACTACAGGGATAGCATCAATACCTTCCCAAGCCATAGCAATAATAGGCATTTGACCCATAAAGTTTTTGAGGTCTCCAAAGAAGCCTTTGTCTTTATGCTCTGCATACCAATCTGAAAGCATCTCATCAGTCATGTGGACCATTTTAAGTCCGACTAATTTAAGACCTTTTCTCTCAAATCTTGAAATAATTTCTCCAATTAAACCTCTTTGCATTCCATCAGGTTTAACCAGAACAGCTGTGCGTTGTTGTGCCATACTGACTCCTTTTTTTAATATTTACTAATAATCTTTTTAATTTTATCTTGATCAAATTCACCAATTAAACCAAACCTTAATTCTCCTGGTTTAACTAGTTTCTTAACTAATGCCTGAATATCTTCTATCGTTACAGCTCTTAATTTTTTAACTACTGAATCCGGACTCTCGATTTCATTATGAAGAAGCTGTTTAAGACCATAAAACTGAGCCACACTTTGTGAATCTTCTAGACCCAAAGTCATTTTCCCGGCAACATATTCTTTTGCTCTATCTAACTCATCTTTGGTAACTGGCTTAGTTCCATCAGCCATTGCTTTAAATTCATCTAAACTAACCATGACTGCTTCTTCTAGTCTCTTAGGATCTACGCCAGCAGATCCTCCAAAAAGACCCCCTTCATGGAATTGTGTAATCTCGGATCTAACGTAATAACAAAGACCTCTTTTCTCCCTTACCTCACTAAAGAGCCTTGAGCTCATATTGCCACCCATGATGGCACTAAGTAGACCAAGTGTATATCTGTCTTTACTCTTTCTCTCTATCCCCGGCCAACCAAAAGTAAAGTGAGCTTGCTCTGTCTTTTTATTGACAAAAATATACTTCTCATCAGAGAAAACATTATCAATTTTTTTGTGATCATGCTTGCCTACCTTCTTACCAGCTTTAGCAAACATTTTCTCAACTGACTTCAAAGTATTTGGTTTATCTAATTCTTCTTTATCTCCTGCTACTACAAGAACTAGGTTATCAAGCCCATACCAAGTATCAAGAAAATCTTGAAAATCTTTTGTGGTGATACCCATCACGTCTTCTTTTGTACCAATAATCTTGTGACTAAGACCATTACCTTTAAAAACCATCTCCTCAAATTTATCTCCAATATCTGAAGCAGGCATATCGGCATACATATTCATCTCCTCGATGATGACACCTTTTTCTCTGTCGATATCTTCTTGTCTAAGTTGTGGAGTCAGGAGCATGTCAGAGACTACATCAAGAGCTAACTTAAAGTGTTCTGATGCTACTTGAACGTAATATCCTGTATATTCTTTTCCAGTAAAAGCGTTAAAGTTAGCTCCAACGCTATCTACAGCTTGGGCTAAATCTTGTGCGTGAGGGTAACCTTTAGTTCCCTTAAAAACAATATGCTCAAAGAAATGTGCTATTCCATATTGGCTCTCATTCTCATATCTAGAACCAGTGTTACTAAGCGCCATCACAGTCAGACTACTTGAAGAAACCATAGGGATAGTTATTACTCTTAGTCCTGACTTTAATGTGTGGAGTTTGTGGTTAAGCATAGGTTGATATTCTACTGTGACTACATCTTGGAGACAACCTCTATTCCCAAGAGTCCCAGACCTTTCTTAATTAACATACTACTAGCAAGCACTAAGGCTACTCTGAACTGCTCTACTTCTTTACCTTCATCCGCTCCAACAACTTTATGATTGCCATAGAACTTATTAAAGACTTGAGCCAAGTTAAATAGATATGTAGTCAAGTAATGTGGAGAGAATTCTTCAGCAGCTTTTTCAACTACCTCAAAATATATATAAAGATTTCGTAATAATTCTTTTTCACTCGCGCCCATTTGATATGAATCAAGAATCTTTGAATGTGATTTAAGGTTGTTTAATATATCAAAAGGATTAGTAATATCTAAGTTTTCAACCTTTTTGAGGATACTCTGAGACCTCACGTATGTATATTGCATGTAAGGACCTGAGTTCCCGCTCATGGTCATGATCTCATCCCAGTCAAAAGTAACATCTAGATGAGAACTTCTCTTGAGGTCAGACCACTTAAGGGCCCCAAAAGCAATCTTTTCAAGAGCCTCCGCTGACATTGATCTCTCTTCCGATGCTAATTTTGTCGCCTTTGCCACAGCTTCATCCAAAACATCTTCTAACCAAATCACATTTCCTTTTCTGGTAGACATTTTACCGTCTTTGAAACGGTACATACCGTGACCAACATGAATTCTTTGGTCTGGTTTGACCCAACCTAAAGCTGATTCAATAGCAAAGAGCTGTCTAAAGTAGAGACTTTGCTCTGCCCCAACCTCATTAATTATCAAGGTATCTTGACCATACTGATCAAGTCTCCACTTATCTGTAGCCAAGTCTCTAGTAGCATACAAAGTAGCTCCATCTGACTTGAGAATCATCATCGGAGGCAGCTTACTCTTCTCTGGGAAGTTGACTAACATTGCTCCGTTATCACCTTCTTCATACTTGATTTGATCTGAAAAATTATCCTCAAGTGCCTTAACAATTACATCCATCTTATCTTCAAAATATGATTCACCATAACCTCGGCCATTATTCTCGGTAAAAGTAACACCAAGTCTTGAGTAAATACGATCAAACTCAACAAATGACCAATCAATACACTTCTGCCATAACTCTCTAGCTTCCTTATCTCCATCCTCAAGTGCCTTGAAGATAGCTCTTGCTTCATCTTCCATCTCTGGCTTACCCTCAGCTAGCTTATGAAAATCAACATATAACTTAACTAATTCTTTAACTGGATTATCTGACTTTGAAATCTGCTCAATGTTAGCTTCTAAAGACCCTTCTCCGAGGTTCTTGAGAGCATAGATCTGTTTTCCAAACTGAGTTCCCCAGTCACCAAGGTGGTTATCTCTAAAGACTTCATAGCCTGTTTCTTCAAGAAGATTAGCAACAGAGTCTCCAATGATAGTTGATCTTAAATGACCAATGGTAAAAGGCTTAGCAATATTTGGTGATGAATACTCTACAACAGCCTTTTTGCCCTTATTTTTTATTTCACTGCTAGTTGCCTTATTTTCAATCAAAGAAGCCATTTCTCCTAATAAGAAAGCCTCAGAAAGGGTGAAGTTTATAAAACCAGGACCAGCTATTTCAACCTTTTTAATAAATTTATCATTGTCCCCAATACTCTCAGCTATGGCACTCGCCAAGTCTCTTGGGTTAGAAAATTTATCTTGTTTCTTAAAAAGAACCATCGCTACATTAGTTGAATAATCGCCATGAGAAAGGTCTGTTGGATGCTCTAAATGAACTTCTATTCCACTCTCTAAAGTCAACTCTTCTAAAGCTTTTGTAACCAATTGTTGAATGTGTGTTGTAATTTTCATATGTAGTTATCTCATCATAGATTGTAACCTAATTTACTAAAAGACAAAAAACCCCTCAAACCACCAACCTAAATTGGAAGCTTAAGGGGCTCTTTGAAAAAGCGGTACCACCCTATTTTGTTCTTATCTCCAGCTATCACGGGCTTACCCGTCTTAAATTTACCTAAGATTCGCTCCTTTTTGACAAAGGACAAAGGATCGCGACTCCTCCACAACGATTTTGTTTAATATCTAAAAAGTATTATAACAGAAAAATTCCGAAGAATAGGCGAACAAATTTGAATACTTTTTGTGTTCTATCTCCATTTTCAACAACAAGACTTTAACAAGTAGTCTTGAAGAATAATCTGTGTTCTATTCAACTACTTTTGCATATATTGTTTCGGTTCTTTTTCGCCTATTTATCAAAATACGGTAAACAATATCAATCAATATCATATTTACAAAAATGAAGAAAACCATTGAAAAACCGAATAAATAGCGAAAGAAAAAACATCTTTTAACAAAAACACTGACCACAGTTTCTGACTACTACTCGAACCAATAGGTTTGACCATCAGTTACTATAATTATGTCCCCTAATTGGTCAGTTCTAAGCACTTTTGAACCAAATTTAGCTAACTTGGTTAAAACTTGAGGGGAAGGATGCCTATAATTATTCTTTTCCCCAACACTAATTATGGAAACTTCGGGTAAAGCAACACTCAATAAGTCATCGCTTGTACTAGTTTTAGACCCGTGGTGTCCGACTTTTAACACGTCTACATCCTTTATCAAACCAGTCTCTAATAATGCTTGCTCACCTTCGATATCGAGGTCTCCAGTCAATAAAAAAGAGACCTTTCCATACTGTAAAATATTGACCACAGACAAGGTGTTTAAGTCTGTTTTTTGTTCCTTCAACCACGCTTCCTGAAGTTCAATTTGATCCCATAACTGTGTTTCGGTAATTTCAGCCTCAAACAAGCCTTTTGGAGCACTCTCTACTCGAGTAATGAAGTTATACAAAAATAAATTGTCATCAATTTCGTACTGACTGTTATCACTAAGTAAATTTAACCGCATGCCCTCATTTTTTTCACTCAAGAGGAGCTCTCTAAAGGTATAAAAAACGTCAGTTTTTTTACCCAAATTGCCAATTGTCATTTCTTTAACAAAAAACTCTCTTAAGACGCTTCTAAATCCCCCAATGTGATCTTTATCTGCGTGTGTAGCAACTGCAATTTCAATCTCTCTATCCCAAAATGGTAAATACCTATCTAAACAATTTGAAACATCATTATTTGCCCCTGAATCAATTAATACTTGATTGAATCCTTTTTGAACTAAGATAGCATCTCCCTGTCCAACATCACAAAATATTACCCTGGTGTACTTGTCAGGCCAATCAAGTATTATCAAGAAGATCAAAATTATACTTGAGGTAATAAGTAGGAGAATTTTTCTTTTTATTTTTTTCATTAATACTATGTAATTTGTAATACAGCAAAAGAACAATTACCAGGTATAAAAACATTTTCCCCAGGCCAAAACTTATATCTGTCAAAAATAAAAAGTCTACTTGGCTAAAATAAGCGACTGCCTCTAGAAAAAAACTTGTAAGAAGCCACAAATAAAAAGATAAAACTTTAATCAAAGCATCCAGAGGAAAAATAGTTGAAACTAGAGCTAAAAAATAGAAAAAAACTCCCCCGAGTGTAATCAGAGGGGTTAGCCATAATAAAAACGTATTAGAAACTAATGATAATAAGCTAAGCTCAGAGAAATGAAATAAGATGATTGGCACAGTAAAAATTTGAGCAGATAAAGTAGTTTGAAAACTCTCTTTTACGATTGGCCATAATGAACTAATTGAAGAATCTTCAATCGCTGGATTAGTAACACCAAACAGCGGCATAAACAAAACAATACCTAAAGTCGCAAAAACAGAAAGTTGAAGAGAAATACTAAACATTAACAAAGGGTCAAATAACAAAATCATAAAAGAGGCCGTTGCTAAGGAATAAAGGTTGTGATAACTTCTAAAGCCCAGTAGAGCTCCACTCTTCTTGAGAAACATCATCAAGAATGCTCTTATAATTGAAATCGACAAATCTGTTAATAAAAAATACATCCCTACAATAACCAACCAGATAAGGAATGATTTAAACCGCCCAAAATGACGAGAAAAAAAATTAGCGATGATAGTGATCAAGCTAATGTTAAATCCTGAAGCTGCAACGACATGCAACATCCCTGTAACTTTAAGACCGTGATGTTGGGCGTCACCTATTTCTAGTATCTGTCCAAAAACCATATCTGTCATAAGCACATAGTTAGATTGTTCCAGATATCCCATAACTAAGTAGATCAATTTATCACGATAGCTTCCAAGTGACTTATTCACAACCACCATCCAAGCTATAACCGAATTAAGCAAGGTATTATTCTGGCTAATTTCCGCTACATTCAACCTTTTTTTATTTAAAAAGCTGCTATCAGACCCACTAATCAATCTGCCAACGAAAGCTATCGTTGATCCAGTTTGATATTCTAAGCAATTTTCAAGGCTAAACTGCCATTTTTGTTTATAAAACTGACAACTTTTGTTTTCCTCAACTACAATAACACTTAGCCTCACTCCCTCATTTTTAACGAACTTAACCCCAAAATTATATAAACCGACAAGTTGCGTTAATAGAAAGCAAACAAAAGCAATCAAAATATATTTTTTTAATCTCACCAACATCCTTTTTCTTATAAATATTATTGTTACTTTTACAATCCCATATCTTTAACAGTCACCCGAATTATAAATAAAGCACAATTTGCACACACCGACAACGCATGGATAACTAAGCATCTATAAAACTTAACAGCCGATAGCTAAATCCTTATAACTTAAGTTTATCCTTGTTGTTTTCAATAAGTGTTTTACTAACAACATTTTTATCCGTTAACTCATCAATAGATTGATAAGGTCTTTGTAATATTATTTCTAGGGCTCTTTTCTCACCCACGCCGTCTAATTCTTCTAGCTGTGATTGACTGGCATTATTAATAGAAATCAACTGATCATTACTTTGAGCTGTTTCTCCAATCAAAGAAACCAAACTCTCACCAGCAAATTTTATATAAACCTTCTCTTCATCTCTAAGCTTCTGAGCTAAATTCAACTCAGAAGCAACATATCCTTTATCTACATCTTTTGAAAAACCTTCAGCTTCCCTGACCAAATCACCTATCCTGCTCCCCTCCCCCACCTCATATGCGCCTGGTTTTTTTACTGCCCCAGATATTTCTACAATAATTACTTCTCGAGTAGACTCAACCATTGGACTCAAAACCACTTCTGTTTTTTTATTTGAGCTACTAGATATCAGCCATAGCCCAAAAAAAATACACCCAATACCTAAAAATAAAATAGAGCCCATCAACCACTCTCGCCATTTTCTTTTAAAATTTAGCTTAAATAATACCTCCTGATTAAACATAAAAGCATTTAATCAAAGAAACCTTTCACTAACCTTAAAACTTTTCCACATTCGGGTTTCGGGTTATTAAAATACACTCTCATGTTAATGTTCTTTCCCTCAAGACATACAAAAAGCAGCCCGTTAAGGCTGCTTAATTTAAGCTAATTAATCTTATCTAAACTACCAAATTAATAATCTTACCTGGCACATAGATCTCTTTTCTAATTTCTTTTCCTTCGAGCCACTTACTGACTTTCTCTAAAGACTTTGCCTGAGAAAGAATATCCTCCTTAGACATACCCTCTAATTCTTCCCTACTGACAACTAATTCTCCTCTAACTTTTCCATTCACCTGAATGGGGAGAATAACTTCGTCATCTTTTATTAAATTCTCATCATAGCTTGGCCAATTAGAAAGATGAACAGAATTATTGTTCACTTTATGCCACATTTCCTCTGTAATAAATGGGGCAAAAGGAGTAAGAATCTGAACAAATTTCATCTTATCTTCTCTACTTAATCCTCCACCGTTACTCTCCCAAAGATTAATCATCTCCATCATAGAAGAGATAGCTGTATTGAATTTTAGTTCTGGAATATCCTCTGAGACCTTCTTAATTGTCTTATGTAACTTAGAGACTGTCTTCTCATTAACCTCTTCATTACCGTCTCTCATCACAAGGTCATATACTCGACGTAGGAAACGATGAATACCAACAACAGATCTATCATCCCACGGCTTATCTGCATAAATAGGACCCATGAACATCTCATACACCCGGAGGGTATCAGCACCAAATTTATCGACCACATCATCGGGATTAATCACATTACCTTTACTCTTACTCATCTTCTTCCCATCTGGACCCAGGATCATCCCCTGATGTCTCATCTTCTTAAATGGCTCATCAAAGTCTAGATGACCTTCATCCCTAAGGAACTTAGTAAAGAATCTTGAGTAAAGTAAGTGTAAAACAATATGCTCAGGACCAATCATATAAAAATCAACCGGAGACCACTTGGATAACTGTTCTTTACTAGCAAAGATCTCTTCATTCTTAGTGTCAGTATATCTAAGGAAGTACCAGCTAGAGTCTACAAAAGTATCCATGGTGTCATACTCTGGAGTCCAACCTTTACCGTATAAATCTTCTACTCTCTGCTTAAACTCGACAGAAGACTTAAGTGGTGATTCACCAGTTGGCTTAAAGTCAACATCTGTAGGTAGCTTCCAAGGCAAATGTTCTTCCTTAACTGGATGTGGCTTTCCCTCTGGGTCATAAACAATAGGAATAGGTGCTCCCCAATATCTTTGACGGGAAATTAACCAATCTCTAAGGCGGTAGTTCTTGGTTATCTTCATCTCATCACTAAAGTCTCCAGGGATCTTCTTAATAGCTTCCTGAGAAGTCATGCCATTATAATCACCGGAATTAATCAACTTGCCATAAGCAGTCTCTTCTTCACTGTCAATTACTTGAACAATCTCTAAACCAAACTTCTCGGCGAATGCTCTATCTCTCTTATCATGAGCCGGAACACCCATCACAGCACCAGTACCATAGCCAGCTAAGACATAATCAGCTACCCAGACAGGAATTTCTTCTTCATTGACTGGATTAACTGCCTTGAGCCCAGTATCTACCCCAGTCTTATTTTTCTCACCAATCTTTCGCTCTTCTTCAGTTCTCTTTAAAGCTGTACTAACGTATTTACTGGTAGATCCTTTAAACTCTTCACTTTGATTTTTTTCTAAAGACATTTGAGTAAACTTTTCTGGAGAAAGAACAATAAAGCTCACTCCACTAATAGTATCTACTCTGGTAGTGAAACACTTAATAGTCTGATCAATACTCTTTAATGAGAAATCAATCTCAACCCCTTCACTACGACCAATCCAATTAATCTGTTGTTGCTTAGTTGGCTCTGGCCAATCAACATCTTTTAAGCCATCAATTAACTCATCTTGGTACTTGGTAATACCGAAATACCATTGCTTCATATCTTTTTGGACAACGGAGTGACCGCAACGTTCACAATGACCATCTATGACCTGCTCATTAGCCAAGACTGTTTGACAATCAGGGCACCAATTTACTTTACCAGTGGATTGGTAAGCTAAGTCTTTATTAAATAGTTGTAAGAAAATCCATTGAGTCCACTTATAGTAACTAGGCTGACAGGTGGCAATCTCATTCTCCCAGTCATAGGAGATACCGATTCTACGTAACTGCCTACCAAAGGTATCCATAGCACTCTTGGTAGTTTCTTCTGGAGGGGTACCTGTCTTGATAGCATAGTTCTCTGCAGGAAGACCAAAGGCATCCCACCCAACAGGAAAGAATACATCTTTACCATTCATCCGGCTATACCTAGCCAAGATATCAAGAGCTGTCTTACTCTCTACATGCCCTACATGAAGACCACTACCAGAGGGGTATGCAAAAGCAAACAACAAATAAAGCTTGTTGGAGACATCTCCCTTAGCACTATCTTGAAAAAGGTTATCCCCTTCCCAGACTTCTTGCCATTTCTTCTCTATCTCTTGACGGTTGTATAAGGTTTTTGACATATGTTCTTTAAGTTTATCCTCTTATTATAGTTTAAATTTTGTTACTTTTTTATTTAATTTGTCTTTATATCTTTTAGATATTAAAAAATCTCCCTCTTGGGGAGATCACTACATACTAAAATCTCCCACAAATTATTGGTTAAGGAGGAGAAAGTTAGTTATTGTTATCTGTTTCATATCTGAGATTAGTATAACACAGGTATTAGATGAGGAATTATTTTTTTATTACAACAAAAAATATTGACTTTTCGACTAAATTATCCTATAATTAAAGTCTATCTGATCCTTAAGTTGAGAATGGAAAACGCATGAATATGGACACCGGTTTTATTGGTTCACGCAAGTTAAGTCTAGTTGGAAGCGGAATTCTGGCTGTCTTTTGTCTAGTCCTTGGCTTAGTTCCATACATAGTTACTGGACCAACGGTTACTACAGAGACATCCTCTTCTCCCCTTCAACTGATTACAGTCTTTATTGTTGGCTGGGCGGCAATCTATTTTGCAGACCGCATCAACACCAACAAGAAGCATCTTGTTCAAAGTTAACAAAAGGAAAAATAGGATAAGCACATCATAAAAACCCTCATCAAACATAATGAGGGTTTTTTGTATCTACACCTACTAGCCACCACTCCCCTAAACACATATACTTAATATATGTCTGCCCATATACAGACTCTCCTACTAGCCATAACCCTTGGTCTTGTTTATTGGTGGTTACAAATACCAGCCTTATCCTTCTATTCTCTCCAAGTCTTTGCTATCTCAGTAGTTCTTTACTTTGTAGCCAAAAGAATCTCTAAAGCCAAAATTTGGCACATTGCCCCTACCGCTCAATCATTTGAAATGGTCTTAGCTACTTTTGCCTTTATGATGTTGATTGGATTCACCGGTAACTTTGAGTCAATTCTTTTCCCTCTAACTTATGTCCACCTCTTCTTCCTAGTCTTTTCTACTCACATTACTACTAGTATTGCTACAGCCTTACTCCTTATTGTCTTCCACTATGCTCTTGGTGGAGGTTCTATCTCTTTAGCTATATCTGAGAGTATCACTATCCTTGTCATGCTTGTTTTCTTTCTCTTTACTAAGCATCAATATAATGAAGTAATTAGGGAGAAAAAGATTATAGAAGGTGAAGAAAAAGCTTTATCTAATAGCCTGAACAAACAAAAGGAAATAACCAATCTCATCACAAAATTTGTTCAACCTAAATTAGCTCAGATAAAAGAGCTGAGTGTTCATGCTGACAAAAATAGAGATGCTATTATTGGCCAAATATTCATTGTCCAAATGGAGATTAGTAAATTTCTAGAGAAAAATAAGGATAACTAATGAAGTCAGCAAAAAAAGTCATCGGCCTCATCTCAGCTTCTGCCTTCTTACTCATGGCATCATATCCTGTGATAGCAGATAGGCTTGAGTCAGATTCATATGTTGTCACTTTTGGAAATTTTAATGTTACCTCAGGAGAAAAGAGCAGTGCTAGTTATAACGTCACAGATACAGTTGGCCAGGTGGCCAATGGGCCATATGGATCATACGGTGGTTCAACTTACTTTGTGGGAGGTGGATTCCAATACATTTACCAAATAGATGACTTTGCCTTCTCAATCTCTGACGTTAGTGTTGAACTTGGGGCAATTAACCCTGGAACACATAACTCTGCTACTCATGATCTAACTATCACTACCAGAGGCGCTGGAGGATATATCATCTATGCATATGAAGAACACCCTTTAAGACACCAGAACGGAACTACAGATGTTCCAGATACCACTTGTGATGGTGGAGCTTGCACCATCTCCTCTGCTGAAATTTGGTCAAACCAAAGTATTGCTGGTTTTGGCTACAACATGACTGGGAATGATATTCCTGCTGACTTTGTAGACTCTACTTACTTTAGGCCTTTTGCTGACGATGAATCAGCTGACGCAATGCAAATTGTCATGAGTTCATCAAATATTGCCAATGCAAGAACCTCAACAGTCACTTACAAAGCTGGTGTGCCTGGAACACAAGCATCTGGTAACTATAACACTAACATTCGCTTTGTGGCTGTGCCTGGATATTAAAGCTATGATTAAGAAACTATTAAAAACAACTATTATAACTACGATCGTCTCTTTATTGACCTTTATTGGAGCTAGCGATGTATCTGCCCAAGCTTCAACTATTAACCTTTCTATCTCTCCCCCTGTTACCTACATGTCTATCAAACCTGGAGAAGCTCAAACATATGAAATTCATGCAGAAAACCTAGGAGACTCTACTCTAGAAATTACCCCTAGCCTCTTAGACTTTGAAGCTGATGACCAAACAGGACAACCGATTGTCAAAGAAACTGGCACTTTTAAATACATTAAGATTAACGACGGTCTCTCTTCATTTGGAGAAAAGTTCTTACTAAAACCCAAGCAAAGAATCAGCGTCCCTGTCACCATAGATATTCCCAAAACTGGCCAGGAAGAAGAATATGCTATGACCATCTTCTTTGACTTTAGAAACCAAGACCTAGAACCAAAAAAGGATAGTCAGGCTAGAGTAGCAGGAACAGTTGGTTCTAACTTGATTCTCCTTGTCACCAGAAATAACTTAGACAGAGGAAACCTTATTGTTAAAAGTATTAAATCATTCCCTACTATTGATAGCTTTATGCCAATAAAATTCTCAGCCCTAGCAGAAAATATTGGTAAAAATGCTACACCAGCTAGTGGCAGTGCTACTATTACAAACTGGCAAAATAAAGAAATAGCCAAGTTTGACATTCACCCTGATATGATCCTCTCTGGAAGCTCCAGAGAACTTAGGGAGAAAGACTTTGTCTCAAATGAATTCAGGTATAAAAAACCTTTCTTGCTTGGGTTGTACAAAATAAAAATAGAACTTAATAAAAACACCTCTCCAGACTCTGAAACATTCGTCTTAAATAAGACTATTGTCGCCCTGCCTTTCTCGATTATCTTATTGCCACTGACAGGCTTTTTATTGTATTCTGGATATAGAGTTATTTTGAGGAAAACTAAGGTTTAAGAGAATCATAAAAGAATGCAATTAATTAAAATTGATAAAAGAGCATTATCTGTTCTATTAGTACCCATTATTTTTGTGGGTTTTAGTTTTTTAAATAGTGCTAAATCAGCTAGTTTAACCAGTGTTTCTGTTACCCTATCTAACCCTAGGCTTTCTTTCCATGGAGCTCTTGATGCCAGTAATGTAGTAGGAACTTCCCAAGTTACAATTGATACTGGATCTGGTAAACCTTCCCTTTCTACTGCTCAACTTCAAAATGGAGACACAGTCGCAATTGGTAATTCTGATAGCTTGGGTGTTTACACTATTAGTACCACCAGCCCTGCTAGTGAATTTACTCTCGGTAGTGTCCTATTAGCTGGGGACGCTGACGATGACGATGATGCTATCTCTACTCAATCAGCTACTCTAACTGTAAGATTTACAACTGCTACTGCTATTAACAATGGGAGATTTAGAATCCTAGTCCCAGCCCTAGCATCTGACTTAAACTCTGCAGACGGAATCCCTGATAGGGATCTTTATGACTTTACTAATGGAACTCCTACTGTTACATGTCCTACAGATATTTCTGGCTATGACTTTGTTGCCGGAACAGCCACTGCTTCTGCTATCACCATTTCTAGCGTAGACTATCACTCATTTGAATGTGCATATTCTGGTACTGGAGGAGTTGGCTCTCCTTTTGACGGTACTACTAATGATTATGTAACTATTGCCTCCCTTATTAACCCTGCCCCAGAGTCAGGTCATACTACTGGAACTGCAGACACTCAAAACATTGTTGTCCAACACCTTGATTCTAGCTTTAATGTAGATGACTCTACCGCAGTTGCTGTTGGAGTAATTGAGGCCGTTAAGGTTAGTGCTAGTGTCCCAGCTTCTATTTCTTTCTCAATTGCTGGAGTGGCTTCATCAACAAGCACCTGTGGAATCACTACTGATGTCACTACAACTGCTGCTGCTGTCCCTTTTGGAGAAGTATCTATCTCTGCTTTTAACGAAGCAGCCCAAACTTTAACTGTTACTACCAATGCCGTTAATGGCTATAGCGTCACTGCTATTGAAAATGATCAACTTGGAATAAATGGCGATACGTGCGCTGGAGATAATACTGGCACTTCATGTATCAGGGATTCCGCTGGAGATGACACTCTCATGAGTCATACGGCCTTTGATAACTGGGATTCTACTACTAATAAAGGTTTTGCCTACTCCATTCATAACTCTGACGCCAATACTGTTCCCTTTGAATACAACACCACAACAGGTAACTGTACCGGCGGTACTTACTGTGCCAAACAATTTGCGGACAGTGAAGACTCTCAAGCAGCTCAATCAATCTTTAGTAGTACTACTGTGGCAGACTCACAGAACATTAATGTCTGTTACAGACTGATACCTGATGTTATTACTGCTGCTGGAGATTATGAGAACTATCTGACATACACAGCGACAGCAACGTTTTAAAACGTAAAAATGAAAAAAAAGATACTGGTTCTAGGTTTAGTAATGATGGCAGGGTTAACCCTCCCCTCTCTTACAAAGGCTCAGACTGCCCCACCAGCTCAAACTCAAAGTGATTCTATCACTTTAACTGCTATGCCTCCTAGACTTGGCGATGATAATAGTCTCTTTGTATCACCAGGAGAAAAACTCCAAACAACTATTAAAGTCAGAAATAACTCAAACAAAGCTTTTACTATTAACACAGCTGTAGATGACTTTATCATTGATGAAGATGGTGAAACCCCAATCGCTATTACTGAAGATGTTGATTACCGCTGGAGTCTAGAGAATTGGCTCATCTTAGCTCCTGAATTTCAAACCTTACAACCTCGTCAGACAGGTATTATCAATGTCATTATTGATGTCCCAGAGGATGCCCTTCCAGGAGGTCATTATGCCATGGTTACCCATAAGCCAGTTGGACTTAATGGAGAAAAGTTTCAAGAAGAATCTGCCTCAAAAATTAGCCAAAGAGTGGGAACCTTAATGTATGTTCTTGTAGAGGGTCCTATCAATGAAGAAGCTTTTGTTAGAGACTTCTCAATGCCTAAATTCACTGAATATGGGCCAGTTCCTTTCTCTTTCTCTGTAGATAACCAGTCTGATATTCACATCAAACCAGACATTAGTATAGAAATTTATAATATCTTTGGTATTAAAGTTGATACCATTGTTTTAGAATCAAAAAATGTCTTCCCAATGATTAGTAGAAACTTTAATGATCAATGGGACCAGGTTTGGGGAACTGGATACTATAAGGCTAAGCTTGTAATGTCTTATGGCAGTGAAGGTGCCATCACCATTGCCAACACATCCTTCTGGCTCCTCCCTATTACTCTAGTTATTGCTGCCCTCATCGTTCTCCTCACCCTTGTTGTTATCTTCATTGCTACTAGAAGACACCTTCTACACAAAAATAGTGATGAGCAACAACGTATGCAAATGCTAGAAGAAAAAATCTCTAAACTTGAAAGTGAAAGACTTGAAAAATTTGATAACTAAATATGTGCCAAATAGAAATATATACTCCACTATCTCAAGGGTAAAAAAACTCCTCTTATTTGTACTTCTTTCAAGTACTTTCATATTTAGTCCAATTCTCTCCTTAGTCAAAGCTATTGAAGGCCCTGGCCCTTCATATGATCTTACTCCAAAAGTTACTCTTACTATAGTTGATAACATTGATCCCACGACACCGATTCTGATTTCTCCTACAGACAATAGTTATGTCACAACTGGGACACCTACTTTTGTCTGGGAAGAGTCTACTGATGATCGAGGTATTAGCAAATATCAATGGTATCTGAATGGCTCCTTAGTTTATGACAACCTCCCTACTGGAGACGCTGAAACTGATGACTATATTTATACTCATGACACTATAGATGGAGAATATGACTTACAACTCAAAGATGCCCTTAGCGATGGCACATATACCTGGAAGGTACGTGTATATGATATCAATGGGAACTTCTCTGACTCTGCAACTTGGACCTTTATTGTAGATACTCTAGCCCCTACGTTTGTCATCACTGACATTGGAGCTGTAGCAACTAGCATCTCAGCTCAGGACCCTTCTACTATTCCAACCTCCCCTATTGAACTAGAAGATAATGAACCCCTTATTGTAGCCACCGGAGAAGCTAACAGTACAGTAGATGTAACAGTTACGATCCCTGGGGACCCAACTCAAAACTACAGCACCACCATTGACTCTGAGGGTAATTGGGAACTTCAACTTGGTGTTTTTGAACGCGGTGACATTATTACCATGGACTTTATCATCACAGACCAGGCTGGACTTGTGAGTGTAATTAATGGAGTTGAGTTCTATATCAAAGAAATTATTATTGTTATTCCCCCTACTGCTACCCCTAGTGCGACACCTAGCCCCAGTCCTAGTCCCAGCCCGACTCCAGGGATTGTCCTAGCCCCAATCTTAATTGCTCCCGAAGACGGCACTAGTACTCCAATCACTACTCCTACTTTTGTCTGGGAACAACCTGATGGAGACAGTACAGTTACTAAATACCAACTTTTCTTAAATGATGAACTTAAATATGACAACATCCCTTTATCTGATCTAGAAACACAGGATTATATTTTTACTTATAACTCTATTTCTGGAGAATACCGGCTACAACTTAAAGATGAACTTGAATATGGTACTCACACCTGGAGAATCAAAGTATTTGATACAAATGATACTAGCTCAGAATCTGTTACATGGTTATTCACTATTGGGGTAATTCTACCAAGCCCTACTCCAGTTGTGCCATTTATTGAGATAGAAGTTACCCCACCTAGAGAAACTATCATTAACACCTTTCAAGAAATTAGCGAACTAATACCTGAACCAATTAAGGATCTTGTCGAGTTAATTCCTGATAATGTTATTGAAGCTGTTCAAGACTTGGCTCCAGTTTCTGCGGCAGTTGTTGCAACAGCTCTTCCAATAGCTAGTGCCTTTGCTATTGCTAGCCAATTTGGCGGAAACCTATCTTTCCAACTCTTCTTAAAATTACTTCAGTCTCTAGGTCTTATCCCTGTAGGCAAACCACAAGGAATTGTGTTCAATTCTGAAACATATGAACCCATTCCTTTTGCTCTTTTAACAATCCAATCGGAGAAATCGAACACAGTGCAGACTACAGAGACAGTTGTGACAGATGTCCATGGTGTATACCGTGGAATAAAGCTTGCCTTGGGTATGTATCACATTACAGTTACTCACCAAGACTATATCTTCCCTACAACTACCCCAAGGCCACCCTATGTTCAATTTAAAGACTACTATATGGGAGAGGTCTTCAAAGTAGAGTCAGAAAAACAAAAACAACTCTTCTTGATCCCAGTAGACCCTAAAGAATCAAAATTAGCCAAGAAATCATTCAAAACTAGATCTAGGATTTTCCTTTCTAGAATAGGACGTCTGACAAGACACCTCACTATTCCGCTCTTCTTTATTTCTGGCTTCCTTGCCATTCTCTTCCCATCTTTATGGAACAACGCTATCTTTGCTCTTTATGCCATTATGGTTTTACAAAAAGTAGTTGTATCATTTAAGAGACCAATCATCACTGGTGTTGTTGTAGACCAAGAGAAAAAACCTCTAGAAAATGCTGTCATCAGGATCGTTGCTCCAGAGACTAATGAATTAATTTCAGTGATTAATACCAATCAGTCTGGTAAATTCAAAATCTATGCCCCTAAGGGTATCTATCACATCGAAGTTAACCTCTCTGGTTATGTCTGGCAAGAACTTGCTGGAACAATGAGCTCATATCAAGTTGATGCTAGTACAAAAACACAGCACCTTCCAATCGTTATGCAATCGGCTCAAGACATTTATAAAGATCTCTTTGAGTAAAACTCTATTACAGCTATAAAAAATAAAAAGCTATGTATTTAACATTAATTACTTCCCTATTAAATAAAATAAAAGTTCTGGAATTCTCTTTGGAGACAAAAAGCTCTTAAAGCTCATATTTCCCTACCCTATTACTATTTACTTAAAGAATATAAAGAAGCTATTTAGGTGCTTAAAATAAGCTAGATTATCTAGCATGTGAGCTATCTTCAAACACTCTTACTAAGCTATTCTCCACTTTTGTTTAGTTTCCCGAAATGACTACCCTACTAAGACTATGTTTAACCACTCTAATCAACCTATTTAAGAACCACCTATTTTTTAGCACTAATATCATTGCATCTGCTAAGAAAATATCCCTAACCCAAGTTAGACAGTTGCCGAAGGTAAGGCGAAACAACACGCGTTTTACGAGCTCATTAAGTTACTTCTTAAAGCTCTTGGGTTGAACTCTTCCTAAGCCACAAAAACAAGATTTTTATCAACATAAGCTAGCTAAATAGCCTTAGAGGCTATTTTTACTCCCCAATCCTTAAAAAACAGTAAAATTAAATGTCTCATAACTATGAGGGCTTCTCTTTTTAGTCACCCTCTATAACTCGCTAATATTTTCAACATCATAAAAAAAGAAAACTATAGTAAATACTACCCAAAGTGAATAAATTATAAGATTTTCGCGTCATTTTCGCATATATATTTGTGTTATATTTACCGCATATTCCAGATTGACTATTAATGCACTATTGCAGATTTATCCCCGCACCATCTGGTGTTGGCATTACCGCACTCTCTCTTTCACACTTACAACGTTAACCAACTATATCAAAACACTCATTGATTTTGTTATTTTTTAAAAACCCGAATAAAGACTCTTGAGTTAAAATTAGTGCTTAAAATAATAGGCAAAACAGTACCGAAACAAACTCACTTGAGGTTAGCGGTGTATTATCTTTGTGTTCAAACCAAATTAGAAAAGCTCTTGAAGCTCTGACAAGAGCTCGTCACCAGACTTAGACTCGGGGTAATAGTGTCGAAGTAAACCCAAATCAAAACTTAGTAAATTAAGCAATCTATCAAAAGCCAAACAAACAGCCATATTATCCCTACCCTCTAAACCTTTTACCTTGTTTTTTTGCTTTAGCAATTGATAAACTTCTTTGCTTATACCAGAGTAACCACTTTTGAGGTCGCTTAATCCAAATACACTAGTGATCAGACTTCTTTCATCTCCAAACGACCACTCTGCCATACCCGTAACTAGAGCAGATCCCACATAAAGCTTCAAAAGAAGGTTGCTGATACTACTAGGAAGCTCTCCAGGATATAAATAAACCCCACGGGCAAGTTGCCCACAATGTTCATCAATTAAGAACTTCCTTAGATATCTAAACTGTTTGTCAGATTTTGGAGCAGTTAAAAAAACGATCATTGACCAATCACCCGACCAATCACTCATTAAATTAGAAAAAAGCGGAAATTGGGCTTTAAGTAAGCTTTCTCCATAACTAGTCAGACGGTAGACAACCTGATTATCCTTTTCTTCTCTGGAGATAAGGCTTTGATTTTTCAACAAATTAAGTAATGATCTAAAGCCACTATTTTTAAGTTCAGGTAAAAGCAATCGTAACTCATCAACACTCACCACTCTTTCAACCTCTTTATCTATTTGATAAAGCCATAATAGAACTTTTTTTGTTGTATGTTTCATGACACCGAATATCCCTATAATATATAGAGGTGACTCTACCGAATCTTGCAATATGCTCACCTATTATTAATACTTGCAACACCCCATTGCGTCAATCTTGTCCACAAATTCTTTACCCAAAGCACTACTAATATTAATCATTCAGGCTCTTTTTTGTGGATAAACAAAGTGCTTGTCTCAAGTATTTATTCTATTCACACCCCCTCTATTAAATATCTCTTCACAAAATACCACTTTTTTAAACAGATTAACATCTTCAAACAGTGTGGATTAGTTTTTGGACCCATTTTCTTTTTTAACCCTTGTTAAACTAACTATCACTAAAATGGAATATAGATCAGTGTTTTTTGTACCCAAGAAATTTAATATCTTTCTAAAAGAATTCCTGCATTGTTGATAACTAAATTTTTGCAGGTAGTTATCACCACTTTTTATACCTGCAATGCCTGAATAATAGCTTGACCCCCTACCTCAAGAACCGCTAATATGAATATACCAGCGAAAAACTGTCTAATGAACCTGGTTAGACACTCGCCAAAAAGAAAGAAACTCTGTAGCGAAATAACGCACACAAAACTACAGTTTTTTTCACAAAGCCATGCCTGCCTTAAACACAAATATCACTAGCACAAACGAAGACTTCTCATCTGCTCAGATTGAGGCTGCTTTACTCAACTTCTTAGATTCTCTTTCTAATCAGAACTGTTCTAACGCCACTATCAGAAACTACCGCTCAGATATCAGACAGTTCTACAAGCATGTCCAAATCGAAGAACTCAAAGAAATCTTTACAAAGAGTATCCTTGCAGACTTCATCTTTGCCCAAAAACAAAAAGGTCTTAAAGACTCTAGTGTTACCAGAAAGATAGCTAGTATCACTCAGTTTGCTCTCTGGTCTAAACAAGAAGGATTAATCTCTCAAGATGTCGCCTGGTTAACTCAAGCAACAATCGAGTCATTACTCAAAAAAACTCCTTTCACAGCCCCTAAAACTAACCTAGAGACCTCTCCTACTACTCCAATCAAATCAACAGTAACTACAATCACAAAAAGCCCAGCCTTCCTCAAGTTGTTTAACTCAAAGAAAACCCAAACAGAACAACCAAAAGAACCTGTGGTAGAAACAAAACAACCAAAAAAAGAAGTTGAAAAAGAAACAGTCGAAGAGAAAAAAATTTCCACTATCTTCTCTACCCCAATTAAACACAAAGCAAAGAAGGTCTCCCAGACAGCAAGTAACTTTATCCTCCCTTACTTAAACTTAGGACTTATTGTTCTCTTTTTTGTTGGCCTTGGCTTCTTAGGATATAACCAGCTTGTTACTGAAACTCCTGACACTCTAGCTTACCCAAGTTCCCCAGTCTCAGCTTCTAGAGTTCTTTCTTTCCAAGGTCGTTTAACAGATACAGCTCAGAACCCTATTACTACTTCTACTAGCATGGAATTCAAAATCTGGGACCAACTCACAGGTGGTACTGAAGGTACTTGTGATGGAACTAATGACTGTGAATATAAGACCAGTACTTGTAGTGTAACCCCTGATCAAGACGGAATCTTTAATGTCGGGATTGGTGATGACTGTGGAAGTGAGATCAACGAAGAAGTTTTTTCAGAGAATGCGGCGCTATGGTTAGAGGTTGTCATCGCTTCTGAAACTTTAACCCCAAGACAACCTGTTAGAACCGTCCCTTTTGCCATTAATTCAGAAACTGTGCAGGGTTACCCTATCTCAGCTAGTGAGGCAGCTACTGTAAATACATTATTAGTAATGGATGCTGGTGGATTTGTTACTTTAGGCGAAAATAGTCCTACTCTTCACTCAACTTCTGGCACATTTACTATCTCAGGTAGCGCTATCTCTCTCTCAAGCACTGGAGACCTACTCTTCTCTGATGATAATATTACAAACCTTCCTCTGACTGTTGCTGATACAGCTATAGATGCCGCATTAGGACAAGGTATCGTAGATGCTATTAATGATGTTTATGGCTTAACTATTGGAGGAGCTTTCTTTGATCAAACAAATAACCTTATCTACCCCACTGAATATTGGAATGATGAAATAGCTGTTGGAGGTAACTCTACAGCAAGTGCTGATATTAGATTAGCGGTTGATGGAGCTGCAGTCTTTAATGACCAAGGTAATGACGCTGATTTTAGAGTAGAAGGATCAGGCCAGGCTAATGCTTTATTTGTTCAAGGTAGTGATGGTTATGTTGGGATTGGTACAAATAGTCCCTCTAGAGAATTAGAGGTTATTGGTTCAAGTACTACTTATATAAAAATTGACTCACCAGCTGGAGCCTACTTGGAGTTAGACAGAGCTGCTAATACAAACTCAGCAGCAGTCGCATTTCAAACTGCAGGATCAAGTAGTGTTCATTTAGGCTTAGACAATGACAGCACAGAATTCTTTCATATTGGTGATGATAATGTTTTTACTAATAAATGGCTAACCATTGATACTACTACTGGTGGCGTCGGTATAGGCACCGTTACCCCGACTTCTACTCTTGATATTGCTGGTGCTAATGGTAGTAACTCTGCTCTTAATATAGATCAACTTAATAGTGGAGATATCTTAACCGCCTCTGCCTCAGGAGTAAGTAAATTTACTATAGATAACACTGGTAGCATTACTCTGATTGATGTAGTTGCTCATACTATTACAGATACCTCTGGTAACTTAGAATTAACCTCAAACAGCACTATAATCTCACTCAATGATAGCGTTAATATTGCAGGTAGCATTACTTCTTTAGACGGGGTTGCTCATACTATTACTGATACTACTGGAGACCTAGAACTAACTTCAAACAGCACTAACATATCTCTTAATGATAATGTCACCTTTGCTGGGACTACTACCTTAAACTCTGTAGCCTACACCTGGCCTGGTGCTGATGGTACAAATGGCCAGGTTCTCTCTACAGATGCTGGAGGTACTTTATCCTGGGCTACAGTCTTAACCGACACTCCTAGTATCGGTGCTTGGACACATGATGATCACTTTATCTATGCAGATGACTACTGGGCTGATGATCTCATTATCGGAGGTAACTCTACTGCAAGTGCGGATATCCAACTTTATGCAGATGGTAGTGCCGTCTTTAATGAGCAAGGCAGTGATGTGGACTTTAGAGTTGAAGGTGTTGGCCAAGCAAATGCCCTTTTTGTTCAAGGCAGTGATGGTTTTGTTGGAATTGGAACTAACTCTCCAAGCTCTTTACTAGAGGTAAGCGGGACAGGACCTGAGCTTACTAGGTTTACTGCAAATTCTACTACTGGCAGCCCAAAACTCAGTATTTTTCAAACAACAAGTGAAAGAGCTTACTTACAATACCAAGACGCAACTCTTACTGGAGGCTCAGAAGTCTTGCTTCTTGATAGTGATGACAATATTGTATTAGCCAGCAATAATACAGAAGCACTAAGAATTGATAGTTCTCAACAAGTAAATATAGGTGGAGATGCTACCCCTAACTCACTTTTCAATGTAGGTTCTACCTCTCAATTCCAAATAGATTCTACTGGTTCTATTATTGCTATTGATGGTATCGCCCACTCTATTTATGACGTAGCTGGGGATCTAGCTATTAACTCTGCTGGTGGTCAAATAGAAATATATGATCCTATTAATGTTGGAGGTGGAGCTGCTGCTCTATATAACTACTTTGGAACATCTACTGCTGGTAGTAGTGTTGGAGATAGTGCTCAAGATTTATACATCCAAGATGAGCTAGAGGTAGATGGAACTACTACTTTTGGTAATGTTACTTATACCTGGCCTGGAGCTGATGGCTCCACCGATGCTGCTCTTACTACTAATGGAGCTGGAACTCTTTCTTGGACAGATAGCTCTGCCCTAGGCGCTTGGACACATGATGACCACTTTATCTATGCTGATGACTACTGGCAAGACGACCTCATTATTGGTGGTAACTCTACTGCTTCTGCAGATATCCAGCTCTTATCTGATGGTTCTGCAATATTTAATGAGCAAGCTAGTGATGTGGACTTTAGAATTGAGGGTGTAGGAGAAGCTAATGCTCTCTTTGTCCAAGGTAGTGACGGCTTTGTTGGAATTGGTGAAGGAACTCCAGACCACCAACTGGATGTAGAAGGAAACATCGGTATCATCGCTGATGGATACCTAAACTGGGGTGACACTGATGGAACTGCAGGTTACGGTTTCAGAGACTCAAGTGGAACTTTACAATATAAGTATTCTAGTGGAGTTTGGACTGATGTTGGTATTGCAATTAATACTTATTGGCAATCAAATGCTGGAGCATTATCTCCAATCTCTCTAACTACAGACGTTAACCTTGGAGCTACAGCTACAGCCAGTGCCAAAATCTCTCTAGCTGGCTCTCTAACTAGAGGTATGTCCGCAGTAGTCATTAATCAAACTGAGAGCCAGGACATCCTTACCGCTAGTGCTTCTGGAGTTACTAAGTTTACAGTCCAAAATAATGGAAACCTTTCTCTGGAAAATGCCGAATACATTACAAATATTACAGATGACATACTCGTCTTTGGTGGTTCTGGAGGAACTTCAGACACTGACTTAAGTATAGATCTAGATGGCTCTAACCCAGTCCTCTACTCAACAGCTGGGCTAGGAATAGAGATCAATGACAGATTATATATTGGAACAAACAACCGATATTTCTATGATGAGGCTGGTCAACTTAGCTTCAGTGATGACCTAGGTATAGATGCTTCTTTAGCTGTAGGAACAGTTAACTCTACAGGTAATGTAGGAGAAATTATCACTTCTGGTAACATCATCCTCGATAACCAAAAAGAATTACAACTAAGAGAAGACTCTGGCAGTGGATCAAACTATACAGGATTTAAAGCACCTACTACTCTAGGTGGAGATCTTATTTACACCCTCCCTGCTGCAGACGGTGGAGTTGGCAATGTTCTCACCACAAATGGATCTGGTACTTTAAGCTGGAACGTAAAAAGTGCTTTCTGGCAGGAAAACGATGGAGCTCTTTCTCCTTCTTCTCTCACTACAGACATTAACCTTGGGGCTACAGCTACCAGCAGTGCCAAGATCTCTCTAGCTGGTTCCCTTACTAGAGGTATGGCTGCTTTGATTGTTAACCAAACTGAAAACCAAGACATCCTTACCGCTAGCTCCTCAGGTACAACTCAATTCAGAATTGATAATAGTGGTGACGTTGCTCTAGCTGCTGGAAACTATGTTAACTGGGGCACTGTTCTAGGCACAACAGGCTATGGTTTTAGAGACAGCGGTGGAACAGTTCAATTCAAAAATAGTGGTGGTGCCTGGGCAGACATCGGTGTTGGTGGTGGTAGCGGTGGATCAGACGTTGGTTATTGGGAACTATCTGCAGGTTCTATCTCTCCTTTCTTCCCTACTACTGATGTTAATTTTGGTGATAGTGCTTCAGCCTCTGCTAAGGTCTCTATCGCTGGTTCTCTGACTAGAGGTAGATCCGCTCTAATTGTTAACCAAACTGAAAACCAAGATATCTTTACTGCTAGCTCCTCTGGTAGCACTAAGTTTGTAATAGATAATGATGGTAATGTAGATATTACTGGAGATCTAGATGTTTCCAATCAAGGGGCTTTTGGTAATGCTGGAGCCATTATTGCAGGAGTAGGTCTAAATGTTGATTACTCATTTACAGATACTTCTGGAACTGCCTATACTGCTTACTTCAGAAACCAAGCTGATGCTGTTAGTGCTTCAACTACTAATCACTATAGTGCTTATGGAGAATCTCGTTTAGATACCACAAATGGAGCTAATACTCTTACAGGTACTTTTGGAGGATCTACTATTAGTGCCGCTGGGACAGTAGTCAATGCCAGAGGACTTTATGGAAATGCAGTAATAAGTAATGCTACTGCTGGTGTAGCTTCCAATCTTATCGGTGCAGAACTTTACACTGATGTTGAAGATGGTACTACCAATGCAGCCTATGGAGCATTCATTTATACCCCTCTTATCGACACTGGTAGTATTAATACTGCTGGATACGGTATCTATGTAGCAGATGCTACTGCCGGCTCTTATTCTTCCTATCCTACTGAATACGGAATTAGGATAGCTGCAATAGATAATGCTGCCACCAACAACTATGGTTTCTGGGGAGATGCTGGAGATTGGATTCTTGATGAAGATGGTGATGGCTCTGTTGGTGGAACAACAGGGGGGGGTGACATCTTCCTTGGAGAAGGCCAAGACTTAGCTCTTTATCATGATGGTACTAACTCATATATCACAAATAACACTGGAGACTTAGTAATTGCAGGCGTAGCTGGAAGTGACATCATCGTTAATGAAGCTGGAGCTAGCATAGACTTTAGAGTAGAAGGCTCAGGTCTTACTCATGCTCTCTTTGTCCAAGGTTCTAATGGCTATGTCGGTATCAATGAAGCTAGTCCAGATCATGCTTTTGATATCGGTGGCAACATGGGTCTAGCAGCAAGCAGTTACTTCCACTGGGGAGATACAGATGGTTCTGCTGGTTATGGTTTCAGAGACAGCACTGGGACTCTCCAATATAAAAATGATGGAGGTTCTTGGGTTGATATAGGAGTCGCAAATAATGTCCTCTGGCAACAAAATGATGGCGTTATCTCCCCTTCCTTCCTTACTGATGACATTAACCTTGGTAATGTAGCGACAGCTTCAGCCAAGATCTCCTTAGCTGGTTCTCTCGACAGAGGTAAAGCAGCGGTTATGATTAACCAGACTGAAGATCAAGATATCTTTACTGCTAGCTCCTCAGGTTTCACTAGATTTACTATCGACTACGGTGGAAATGCTACAACTTCTGGATCATTAGATATTAACGACCAGCTTAACTTAGGTAGCTTTGCTTCAGACCCTACTGCCATGGGTGATGGTTCTATCTACTACAACACTACAGATAACAGCGTTTACTTATACAACGGCTCCTCATGGGGTGCTCTCGGTGGTGGTGGTGGTTCATCAAACTGGCAGCTTAACGCCGGATCTCTCTCTCCTCTATCCACAGGTTATGAAATTAACTTAGGACATATCGCTACAGACTCAGCCAAGATTTCTCTTGCTGGTTCTCTAGACAGAGGTAAAGCGGCAGTCATAATTAACCAGACTGAAGCTCAAGATATCTTTACTGCTAGTTCTTCTGGCACTACCAGGCTCACTCTTAACAACAGTGGACAATTAAGCATTGGGGATATCACTCCAGACTCAAGTGCCCTATTAGAGGTAGCTGGAAATATTCAAATCAAGAATGGAGCTAATATTGGAGCAACAGATAGAAATGCGGGACTCCAACTTTGGAGTGACGAAGCTTTTGGTATGGAACTCCATTACGGACAATCAGGAAATAGTGCTGGCTGGGCTACTGCTCTTTATGGTCGTGCTGATGATGATACAGCTCTTAGATTAGGTTCTTATGCAACTGACTCAACAGACCAACAAGATTTTACAGAACTAATGACTATCATGAACTCTGGAAATATTGGTATCGGAGATGTTACTCCAGAAGGACTTCTTGATGTTGAAGGAGCTGCTAAAGGTCAGGCTTTGTTCCAACTTAATGAGATCGGTGATCAAGACATTATTGCTGCTAGTGTCGCTGGTAACACTAGATTTAGAGTAGATAGTAATGGTTACACTCATGCACAAAGATTTGCAGACTTATCAAATAGTGCTTATTACTTAGACCCTGCTGCTACAGGAATGTCTCTCAATACTGCTGGGGATGGTACTCTCGGTGGTGGTGAAATTTTCCTATATGATGCCAATACTTATGTCTCTGGTGATGGAACTGACCTTACTTTTAAAGACTCTTACTTAAGCTCAGAAATTGCCCTCTCAGAATCTGGTACTACTCAGCTTCATGCCGGTTTCACTATGAACTCTATTGTAGCTGCTCTAAATGAGTTAATGAATATTTCTCTTGGAGATAGTACTAACATTGCTCTAAACTCTTTTAGACAACAAGAACAAAATGACCTCCTCTACCAACTTTTAGAAGATGGTGTAGCCGATGAATTTGAAGGTTTAACTGGAATTGATGTTACTTCTTCATCTTACACATATGATGCCACCAATGACTACTTCTCAAGGGCTAACCCAACTAGTGATATTGTCCATAATTCACAGGCTCTCTTTGACACTGGAACTAATAAAGAAAATGTTGTTACTGCTGCCGCCCCCACCATTGAACTTGCGTACTCAGCTGAGAAAGGAGATGGCTCAGATGGGGACATTACTGTTTCTACAAGCAAAAACCTTAACTCAGATGTAATTGGAGCTGGAAGAATCTTTGCTGATGGTATTGCTTATAACATTAATGGTATTGCTACTAATGCGGTTTCTGCAATTAACACCCCTCATGGTATCGAAGTTGGTGACGAAGTACTACTTATAAATTTACAAGGAGATCCAAGTAGCTATAGTAGTGTTGGAGCATATGAATTCCTGACTGTCTCCTCCGTTTCTGGATTAAATATTGCCTTTAGCTCTAGTGTTACAAAAACTTATGGAGTTGGAGGAAACGCTAATCTTTCAGGTCAAGATATTATTATTCAACGTGTCCCTAACTATGGAGATGTTACGATTTCTTCTGGAGGAACCATAACTTCTGGAGAATGGGATAACTTAGCCACTTCACCGACCACACCAACCGGTACTGCTGGAGATCAGACTGGAATTATTGCTTTTAGATCATCTGGTAAGGTTGATGTTCAATCCGGAGGAAGTATTTCCGCCTCAGGTTTAGGTTTTAAAGGAGGAGTTGGAGATGCTACTACTGCTCAAGATTACACTGGTGGTTCTAACTCAAACGAAAATGACACCGCTACTACTACTCCTCTTGCTGAAGGTGGTGGTGGTGGTGGTGGTGTTTACTGTCATGGTGGTGGTGGTGGTGGTTATGGTACTGCTGGTACTGACGGTATCTATTCTGGGACAAGTTGTACTCAAACTGCAAATGCTGGAGGAACATTTGGAGATGCTAATCTTGGCACTATTTATCTTGGATCTGCCGGTGGTGGTGGTGCTGCTGGTTACAATTCTGGCTGGACTACTGATGGTGGTGATGGTGGTGATGGTGGTGGAATTATCTTTATCACAGCTAACGAGATTGATTCTTCAGCAGGAAGTATTTTAGCCAATGGAGACAATGGTGTTAATGGTGGCGCTGGATCAGATATCCCTCCTGGTGGTGGTGGTGGTGGTGCTGGTGGTTCTATTTATCTAAAAGCTGATGTTACTAATGTCTCTGGAACTATCACCTCAAGTGGTGGTACTGGTGGAACAACATATACATGTGGAAGAGCTGATGTCTGGTGTAATGGAGCTGATGTTGGTACTGGTGGTGCTGGTGGTGTTGGAATAATTAAAATTGACTCTGCTTCAAATACAGGAACTACTACCCCAACTTTTACAGCTGGTACTCTTGGATACTATGAAAACTACGGGATCTTTACTTCAGATGAATTAAACGCACCAAATACAATCTCTTTTGACGAATTTATCTGGACTGAAATTTTAAACACCTATGGTGAAGTTCAAGTTATGACAAGGTCTGGAGGAACTAATGACGCTACAGATGGCTCATGGGAAGCATGGAGACCTATTGTTACTAATACTAATGAATTAATTATCGATAATATGGATGTCCATGGTAATTTAACTGGATACACTCCAATTCAAATCAGAGAAAGAACTGAGACACAATTTGCAGCTGGAGATGAAAAAACTAGAGTAGTTGAAACTGGAGACTTAGATGGTCAAATTGATCTTGAAAGGTATATTGATAATGGAGATGGGGCTGATGGAGATATTACTGTTTCTACAAGTAAAAACCTTAACACAGATATTGTTGCAGGAGGTAGAAGCTATGCTGATGCTATTTCGTATACTGTTTCTTCGATCAGTTCAAACTCACTCGTGGCTTCAGCTACTGTTAATGGAATTGTAGCTGGTGATGAAGTGCTTCTCATTAACTTAGGCGGAGATGCTACAAACTATGACAATGTCGGAGAAAGTGAATTCCTTAAGGTTGATAGCGTTTCTGGAACAACTATAAACTTTGAAGAAGCTATCTCTAATGTTTATGGAGTTGGATCTAATGCTGATTTAACCGGTCAAAATATCATCGTCCAACGTGTTCCTCAATACTACAATGTTACTATTCAATCTGGTGGAACAATTACAGCTGATGATTGGGATGGAACTGATGGCGGTGTATTAGTCTTCCGTGCGGCAGGGACAGTAGATGTTCAGTCTGGTGGAAGTATTGATATGGATGGAAAAGGATACACAGGAGGAGCTGGAAGTGCCTCTGCTGGTGGAACTCAAGGTGAGGCTAAATCAGGAGCTGGGAGTGTTTCAACATCTCCTCACTCTGAAGGTGGTGGTGGTGGTGGTGCCGCTAATTGCCAAGGTGGCGGTGGTGGTGGCTACGGCTCTGCGGGTGGGATTGGTGTTAGACCTGGAACTAGTTGTGGACTTGGTTCTAATCAAGGTGCAACCTTTGGAGATGCTAATTTAGCCTCTATGAGCTTAGGTACTGGTGGTGGTGGAGGTGGTGTCGGATATAGCACAACAGGAGGGTGGATCTACTCTGGTGGCGCTGGTGGTGATGGTGGTGGAATTATCTATATTACTGCTAATGAAATTGATTCAGCCAGTGGAACAATTACTAGTGATGGTGGAAACGGAGGAAATGTTTCACTTCCAGGAGGCTCATCCCAAATTCCTGCTGGTGGTGGTGGTGGTGGAACTGGTGGTTCCATTTACTTATTAGCAGATACTTCAGATGTTTCAGGAACTGTCACATCAAGCGGTGGTGCTGGTGGAACTACATGGACTTGTGCTCGAGGTGATGCCTGGTGTAATTTAACTGATGTTGCCACTGGTGGAGCTGGTGGAGATGGAAGAATAAGAATCGATGCTAACAGAAACACTGGAACAACCTCCCCTACCCTGACAGATGGAACAAGCAATAATGACTATCACAGAAATGGTATTTTTACTTCAGATGAACTAGCTACAACAAATGCTTCAAGCTTTGACAATATGGAATGGGTAGAAAGCCTTGGTAACGTCGGAGAAATTCAAGTTCTTACTAGATCAGGAAACACCAGTGATTCTACAGATGGAACCTGGGAAGACTGGAAGCCTAATACCGGAGGTACTAATACCTTATCCATAGCAAATATGGATACTCACACTAACTGGACAGGCACAAATATGACTGTGGCAGAAGGAGATACTGCAAGGAATGTTAACTACTATGAAGATGAAGACGAAGCCACTGTCACAAACACTACTAAAATGTCCACTTCTACTCAAGACGGTTATGCAGAAAGAGACTTAGGGGGCGGCAGTGAAGTTGACCTTAGTAATTACGATTATGTTAGTTTCTGGATTAGATCTGACGTTACTTCAGATAAATTCACATTTAGTATGGGTGAAAATGCCGGAAATGAGTTAAGCGAAAAAGTAAACATTGATAATATTGATACCTGGCAAAAAGTTTATTGGGACATCTCAGATATTGCCGTTACAAACAGAAATGCTATTAGATACCTTAGAATTAACAATGATGAAATCCCAGCAGTTGTTTTCCACTTAGATAACATTGAGGCTGGCCGATTTATCCGTGACTACTCTGGTGAAGCTATCTCTAGTACTGTAAATAACTACATCCAATATAGAGCTATCTTAACTACTACAGATGTTACTGATGGTCCTACTCTAGAAGAAATTACCACAAACTATAAAACATCTGGAACAAATACCGTTGTTGCTGAAGGTGATGTAACAAGAGACCTCAACCTCTATGAAGATGAAGATGAAGGGACTGCCACAAATATTACTAAAATATCTTTTGCAGAAGAAAATGGCTATGTAAATAGAGACCTTGGAGGTGGCAGTGAAGTTGATTTAAGCCAATATGACTATGTTAGTTTCTGGATTAGATCTTCCGAAATTGGTAAAAAATTCCTCTTTGGCATGGGTGAAACTGGTTATGCAGAAGAGACAGAATATATTACTATAGATACCGCTGACACCTGGCAAAAAGTCTACTGGGATATTTCTGATATTACTGGAACATCTAGAGATGCTATTAGATACTTTAGACTCACTTATCTTGATACTAGTAGCGCTACTGTGTATTTAGATGATTTAGTTGCTGACTCTTATCTCACTGATGAAACCGGATCTATTATTAGTTCCTCAGCTAATGAATACATTCAATATAGACTTTTCCTTACAACAACTACTAATACAGTAACTCCAACCGTAACTTATACAAAAACAAGCTACACAGACCAGCTAGGACATACAGATGGATCTCAGTCAGACTTCGACACTGGAACAGATAAATTCCAATCTGAGAGTTCTACTTCAGGAACACTAAATATTTCAGCTAATACTCCTAATACTGGAACTGGTGCAGATGGGTCAATTAATGTCACAGCTACTACAGATATCAATACTGACGTGATTGCTAGTGGTAGAGCTTATGCTGATGGTGTGGTTTATAGTGCTTCAGCTATTAGCGGAGCTACTGTTACAACATCAGCTTCTCCAAACGGAATTATTGATGGAGACGAAGTCATTTTGATTAACCTTCAAGGTGCTGCTTCTCCAGGATATACCAATGTAGGTAACTATGAGTTCTTAACTGTCTCAAGTGTTAATGGAACAACACTAACCTTTACTTCAAGTATTGCTAATACTTATGGTGAAAGTACTAACTCTGACCTAAGTGGACAAAAAATAATCATCCAACGTGTCCCGCAATATAACAACGTTACAGTTGTAAGCGGTGGAACTCTTACAGCAACTGACTGGGCTGGAACTTCAGGAGGTGTCTTAATCTTTAGAGCAACTGGTGATGTCAGTATTGAAGGTGGTGGATTTATCACTATGGATGGAAAAGGATATCGTGGTGGAGCAGGAAGTGCTTCTGTCGGAGGAACTCAAGGAGAAACTACTCAGGGAACTGGAACTGCAAATACTGGATCTCCACTCCTTGAAGGTGGTGGTGGTGGTGGTGCTGGTGGCGGAGCAAATAATACCTGCCAAGGTGGTGGTGGCGCTAGTTATGTCACCGCTGGTGGTCAAGGTGTTAGACCTGGAACTAATTGTCTACTCTCTTCAAATGAATCTACAAATACTTATGGAAGTGCAGACTTAACTAAATTGTACTTAGGTTCAGCTGGTGGTGGTGGTGGTGCTGGTTACTCTGGAGGTTGGAATGACCTTGGTGAAGAGGGTGGTGACGGTGGTGGAATTATCTATATTGCTGCAAATGATATTGATGTTGAGGATGGAATTGGATCCGACGGAACTCTTTCTACAGACGGTAACCAAGGTGGGATTGTTCCAAACTATGGAGATATCCCTGCTGGTGGTGGTGGTGGTGGTGCAGGTGGTTCAATGTATCTAAAAGCTGACACTGTCTCTGTTCCTGTTAATACCACTGCTGGAGCTGGAGCTGGTGGAACTACATATACTTGTGGAAGAGGTGATGCCTGGTGTAATTTAACTGATGTTGCCACTGGTGGAATAGGAAGTGTCGGAAGAGTAAAAATTGATGCTAATACCATTACTGGAACTACTACCCCAACTTATACTGCTGGTACAAATAGCGGTAGCTATTACCCATTTGCTATATTTACTTCTGATGAAATAAATACAGCTGGAGCTACATCCTTTGACCTTCTTAGTTGGACAGAAAGCCTTGGTGGAGCCGGGGAGATACAGATGATGACAAGATCTGGAGCTACAGCAGACTCTACAGATGGAACTTGGGAAAGTTGGAAACCTCTTGACGCTACAAATGAAGCTGTTTTAAATAACGCAAATACACATGGTGACTGGGTTGGATATGCTCCTGAAGCTGTCATAGATGATACTAGAGCAGAGTTTGATGAAGTTAGCGTTGAAAAACATAGAGTTTCTAGTACCACTACTCCAACTCTTAAATTAGATAGATACATTGATGATGGAGATGGTTCAGATGGCTCTGTAACAATTTCCTCAACAGTAAGTATTAACACAGCCTTAATAGCTACTGGTAGAACTGGTCAGGCTGATGGAATTGCATACAAAATTGACGCCGCTACTGCTTCTGGAACAACTGTTGGAACCATTGAAACTGATGCTCCTAATGGATTAGCTGTTGGAGATGAAGTACTTCTAATTAATTTACAAGGTGGTTCTGGAGATGTTGCTGATGTTGGTAATTATGAATTCTTAAAAATTGCATCAATTTCTAATAATGACATTACTTTCAAAACATCAATTACAAATTCATATGATGGAGTTACTCCAGCTGATCAAAAAGTTGTTATTCAACGTGTCCCTCAATATACTGACGTTACTATTGCTAGTAGTGGAATATTAACTGCTAGTGATTGGGAAGCTCTTAGTACAACACCAACTGGCACAGCTGGATACTACACTGGTATTGTCGCCTTCCGTGCTACTGGAAAACTTGATGTTCAATTGAATGGTGGAATACATACTACTGGTCAAGGATATAGAGGTGGTGCTGGAGTTGTTGGAAGTACTTCTGCTGGATACCAAGGGGAATCAACTGCTGGAACTGGAACAAATACCCATACAGAGAATTTTGAAGGTGGTGGTGGTGGTGGTTCTGCTCCTTACTGTCAAGGTGGCGGTGGTGGTTCATATGGTACTGCTGGTGGAAATGGTGTCCAGCCTGGTACAAACTGTGGTACTGCTCAACCAAATGGTTCAGATACTCTCGTTGGTGATGATAATTTATCACAAATATTCCTTGGAGCTGGTGGTGGTGGTGGTTCTGGTGGATACTCAGGTGGATGGAATGATACTGGTGAAGCCGGAGGCGATGGTGGTGGTATTGTTTATATTGCTGCCCAAGAAATTGAAGTTGATACTCACCCAGTTTCTACCGATGGATATATAAATGCTACAGGAACTCAGGGTGGTATTGTTCCAAACTATGGAGATATACCTGCTGGTGGTGGTGGCGGTGGAGCCGGTGGCTCTATGTATCTACTTTCTGACACCAGTGATTTTTCAGGAGATGTTTCTGGTGCTGCCGGAACTGGTGGAACTACTTATCTTGGTGCTAGAGTTGATGCTTGGGGTAATACCGGTAGATATGGTACAGGTGGAGCTGGTGGAGATGGAAGACTCAGAGTTGATTCAAATAGGGTTGATGAAACAACAACTCCTACTTATGTTGATGGTATGACTAATCAACCTTTCTATGAATATGGTATTTATACTTCTAATGAACTCTCTACCAATGGAACAGCAGACTTTAAAAAGATTGAATGGATTGAAACATTAGCAGCTTATAACGATGTTCAAGTTTTAACTAGATCTGGAAACACAGCTGACGCTACTTCAGGAACTTGGGAAACATGGAAACCAAACACTGGAGGAACTAATGTCTTTGCCCTTGATGATATGAATACCCATACAAACTGGACAGGAACAAACCTTACCGTCGCTGAAGGTGATATAACTAGAGACAAAAACTTCTATGAGGATGAAGATGAAGCTACTGCTACAAACCTGACCAAATTCTCTACTTCAACCCTTAATGGCTATGCCGCTATGGACTTAGGTGGTGGTAGTGAAGTAGATCTTTCCTCTGCTAACTATGTCAGCTTTTGGATTAGAGGATCTAAATCAAACTCCAACTTCACTATAGGTATGGGAGAAGCTGCTGCTACAGAACAAACAGAAAACTTTACCGTTGAACTAGAAGACACCTGGCAGAAAGTCTACTGGGATATCTCAGATATTACTGGAACAGCAAGAGACTCTGTCAGATACTTCAGAATTACTTATACAGACGACTCCACTGGATCTGTAGACCTCTATCTTGACAACTTAGAAGGAAATGAATTCTTTACAACTGCAACAGGTACAGAAATTCAATCAACCGCTGATAACTATATTCAATATAGATTAATCTTCTCTACTACAAGCACAACTAGCTCCAACGATGACCCTGAAGTTCATGCTGTCCAGGCAAATTATGTCACCAACTCAGCGGTTTTATATTCTCAGGAAGGTGATGTAACAAGAAATATTGACTACTATGAAGATGAAGATGAACTTACAGCTGCAAATATAACTAGAGTAGTTTCTACCTCAACTTCGAGTGAAAAACACTATGTGGAATCTACAATATCTTCAACAGACTTAAGTAATTTTGACTATTTATCGTTCTGGATTAGAACTTCTGCAACAAGTACTGAAGTTCCAATGAGAATAGGTATCGGAGAAGCAGAAGGAGATGAGCAAACAATGGACTTTATTGTAGAAACACCTTTCCAATGGCAGAAAGTCTTCTTTGACCTTACCAATATTGCAGCGACAGACAAAGATGCTATTACAAAACTTAGAGTTACAAATTTAGGACCATATGTTAATGATATCTACATTGATGACTTTGCTGCTAATAAATATATATCTATCAGCGGCAGTACTATTCCTTCAACAGTAAATAGTTATCTTCAATATAGAGCAATTTTGAGTACTACAGACACAACTGAATTCCCATATCTTGACCAAGTATCTATTGCATACTCTGGTGTTTCTGATGTTGTTTCTAAAGACTATGTGGCTAACGTTCTTCCTAGGAGAGCTAACCTAATCTCTTGGGCTGATCATGGTACTGGAAGTGTTGCTTACTGGGCCTCTAGAGATGGTGGTACTACTTGGACATCAGTAACTATGACAGAACAAGCTACTGAATCTGGTGCAACAAAAATCTACTCAGGTTATGCAGACATAACTTCACAACCAGCTGGTACAGATATGAGATGGAAAGCTCAAATTTCTGGAAATGCTGTCCTCAAATCAATGGCCATGAGATGGGAATCTGGAGGAGGTGCTGACCTTGCTGAGTGGTATCCAACCAATGACCCAAGTCTTGCCCCTGCAGAAGTAATAAGTGCAGACACAACCTCAAGCCGATCTGCCTACATCAAGAGAAGTGATAAAGCCTATGACCCAACTGTCCTTGGTATTATCTCTACTGCTCCAGGTGTCCAGATTGGTGAAATGGCAGAAAATACCAAGCGTGTTGCCTTGGCTGGACGTGTCCCTGTCCTTATAGCTAGTGACTCTGCTGCCATCAAGACTGGTGACTTCCTTGTCTCCTCACACGTCCCTGGAAGAGCTATGAAAGCCCAAAAGACTGGCTACACTATTGGTAAAGCTCTAGAGGATTGGAACCCTGGTACAGACCAAGAAACGGTCATGACATTTGTAAACCTTGGCACTCACATTAATGAAGATGATATTGGTGGAATTGATAAATCATCTCTAGAAGATATCTTTGGGGAAGGCGCTGGAGACATCCTTGGAGCCTCAGACAGTGCCACATTAGATGAAGAAAACACAGCATCTGGTAGTGCTCAAACATCTGAAGCAACAGGTAGTGCTGAGGCTAGTGGTTCTGCTCTACTCTCAGCCACAGATTCAGCTGATCTAAACCAAGAAACACTGACTTCAAGATTAAGAAATATTGCCCAAGAGAGATTAGATGCCCTCTTTGCCTTCACTGGCCAAGAAGAATCAACAGACTCTGCTGACTTAGCTGACGCTCTAAATATCGTCACTGAGGATTCTATCGCTAAATCTCAATCAAGCTTACTGGAGGCTAGAGATAAGTTTGTAGACTATGGCTCAACAGTTGGTAATACTATTGGTGCTTCCACCCTCAATGCCTTTAACGGTCTTAACGCTGCTAGCGCCACAATCTATGGCAGACTAGTCGCCTCTAGCGTAGATGTCTACGGAAAACTAACTGCTGTATCTGGAGAGTTCATTGACCTCTTGGCTAGAAGAGTTGAAACAGGCGAGCTCGCTACAGAGATGATTAGCCCAATTTCAGACGGTGGCTCTATCCACTTTAAACTTGGAGCTAATGCTACTGCTTCAGGAAGAATCATAGTCGAGAATGCCTCTGGAAGTGCTGTCACCACCTTTGACGACAAAGGTAACATCAATACTCTTGGTGACTTAATCGCTCAAAATGTAATCACTAGTACTATTAGTGCTGACGTTGCTACCTTCACAGATGCTTCTATCTCTGGAGAACTTGATGCCACTAGCGCTAGAATTGACCAGCTAGAATCAAAACTAGCTCAAATCGAAGACTTAGATGCTCAAACAGCAGACATTGTAAATGCTACTATCTCTGGAACTCTCTTTGCCGCTGATATCAGCGAGTTTGGTGACAAAGTAGCTGCTGCGATTGAAGAACCTACTCTACTTGAAAAACTCCTTGGTACTGCTGATGCTACTAACACTGTAGAAACAATTGATAACTACTTTGCAAACCATGACACATTTGTTACAGAACTTGATACAACCAGTGTCACTAGACTTGGTATTGAAGATCTTACTCTTACCGCAGAAGACCTCGTCATTGATGCAACTGCAATCTTTGTTGATCAATACCTTGATGTAAATGGCTCTGCTTATATTGCTGAGAACTTAGGTCTTGGTCAAAGCTTAGTTATCTCTGACGCCATGTTCATCACTGCTGGCTCAATAGACTATGCCCCAACTGGTATTGATACCCCAACTCTAAACATTCAACCTTCTGGAAAAGGTATCCTTTCTCTCATGGCAGGGCTATTTACTCTAGATGAATCTGGAGCTGCAGATATAAATGGAGATCTAACAGTTGCTGGAGACCTTAAAGTTAATGACACTTTATTAACAAACATGATCGCAGCTAATGACTTCACTAATCCATTCCAAGTTCAACTAGCTACTATGTCTGGAGATGTCCTCGGAGAAGAGACTGTTCAAGAATCTAGATTTGAAATCCTTAACGAGCTAGGTATCGCAGTAGCTACAATCTCTGCTCAAGGTAAAGCTGACTTCTCATCAGGTATTGGTATAGGTAGTGAAACATTAGAAGCAACCGATTCTGCACAAATTGAGTCAGAAAAAACATCTGGTACTGCCACAATTAAGTCTGGTAATAGTGAAATAGTGATCAAGTCACCTATCGTTACCACCCAATCTCTTATCTACATCACACCTCTAGGTAGCACAAACAATAAGGTCTTATACGTCAAAGAACTCTCTAATGACAACCCAGATACTCCAGAGCTAGAGAGTGGCTTCAAGGTTGGCTTTGATACTAACACTACTGGAGACGTCAAGTTTAACTGGTGGATAGTTAATTAAAAACAAAAGAAATTGTTATCCCAAAGCTTAAAATTAGATAAATATACAAAATGTCTTCGTGGGTAACTTAAACTCGCCTTCTCCAGGCATACTCCTGTACTCAAAGCAGTAAAAAAACCACCTTGAGAAAGGTGGCTTAACTTTATTTTAAAACTAGCTAATCATTACAGACAAAATAAGCAGAAGAACTAGAGGTATATGTTTGCCCACAAGCAGTGGCACTTGCCTGAACATCGGCATCTGATACGTTACTTAAAGTAGTACCAATAACAAAAGTTTCATTATCTGTCCCTACTGTATAAGTAAAGGAAGCTGGTAACTCTTGCATATAAATAGTTGGCCCAGAACCTGCTGAAAAAGTTCCTCCCTCTGTACAAGCAGTATCACCACCTGTTCCACACCCATCTAATGACCCACTAGTTGAGTTAGGGTATTGTTGGTAGTCATTATAGTAAAGTCTCAAGGCAGTCTTTAATTGTCTTGCATTATTTTTTATCTTAGAATCAGCAGCCCGACCACGAACACCAACCAAGTTAGTGATCAAAAGTCCTGCTAGAGTTCCAATGATAGAAATAACAACAAGTAACTCGACTAGAGAAAAGCCACTTTGAGATTTATTATTTATTTTATTCATATGCTTAAAAAGCTACTAAACTTCTCCCTGTAGCAGGAGTAGTGTTACTACTAGAAATTCCATAGTTACAGTTTCCAGCCGCTCCACAAGCTAATCCAGAGTACTCAAGTTTATTCTCACTAACATCTTCCGCAATATCCTTATCTAAAGTATTCTCTAACCTAGCGTATATTTGATATGAAGTTCCATCTACAGAAGCATAGTAATAACTAGAGGTAGTTCTTGGGTCAGTTGGAATCTCAATCATATAAGTGGTTCCATTGGCATCTGCAAAGGTATCTCCCCAGGCACAAGTAGAACCACCAGAACAACCATTAATTAGGCCTCCAGTATCAGTAGGATATTGACCAACATCGTTATAATAAGTTTCAAGAGCGCTTCCTATTTGTGCGACGTCACTCTTTCTACTAGCATCTCTACCCTTGAGCTGAGATGACTGAAAACTACCTAGCCCAATAGCCGCCACAATAGCAATAATAACCATCACCACTAGAATTTCGATTAAAGTAAAACCAGCTTGAGATGTATTTTTTCTTTTCATTTTGATCTATTACTATTCTTTTAAATATATATTAGTATGTACAACGATTGGCTACGCTTGCACAAGAACTTTGACAATCTGATTCTGTAAATGTAATTGGACAGGTAAGAAGTAATGGGTGCCCTTCTGAAAACTGATTACAAATACCGCCACTATCACATGCGTAAACCCAGCCTGGACTTGGAGTGGGAATTGGAGAAGCCACTGCTCCACCACCATACAAACCAACGCCGACAGAAATTCCATAATTAAACTCTGCTCCAGCAGCAGCCCCACAACCCTCTATCCCACCACAACCCAACTTTTCAATCACAGGGTCAGTAACATTTTCTAAAACTGCATAGGCACGATAACCACCGCAGCCAGCTACTGGCTCATAAGCATAAGTTTCCCCAGACATTGGATCACAAGGAATTTCATTTAAATATGGTTGAAAAGTTCTATCTTCACAAACATCTAGAGTAGTATCAGGAGGATAACAATCATTGTCATTAAAATAATCTTCAAAGGCAACTTTAATATTCTCAAGATCTGCTTTCCTCCTAGAATCATTAGCTCTTACCCTTTGGTTTCCCACTGATACAAGAAAAACCAAGACCAAAACAGCAACAATTGCTACAGCAGCCAAGAGCTCAATCATTGTAAATCCGTTTTTTCTATATGGATAAGACATACTTTAAATATAGCAAAGAAAAAGCTTTCTAGTTAGCCTCTTTTTTTAGTGCAATAGTTTGTCTACTTTACATAGATGTACTAGATCTGATCTAATGAATTTAATATGAAAAAATTAATGCCTAAATTCTCTGTCTTTCCACTACTGATTTTATTACTGGTTTGGACAACAATAGGCATCCTTCCTATCTTTGATCAATCACTTGTTGCAGCCAAATTTATCTTTGTCTTAATTGCCTCACTCTTGATGTTAATTGGTTATCTAAGTAGTAGCTTCAAAAAAGGCGTATTCGGGTTTATCAAAAATCCACTAACTCTACCTACTAGTATCTTTGGAATTATTACTCTTATTTCTATCTTTGCTAACAATAGATACCCAGTAGAAAGTCTCTTTGGACTTGGTGGAGCTTTCTTAAGCTTCTCTCTTATTGTTTTCCTTGGAAGCAACTTAATCAAGAGTCAAGCTGCAAATAATAATAAGTTGATGGTTACTCTTGCTAGTCTAAGTGGTTTATTAGCGGTAACAACTGTTTTACAACACTTTGGTTACGGTCCATCTATACTATTTAATAAATTATTAGGAATGAACCTTCCTTCAAACATTTTATTTAACTTATCTGGGTCTATCTTAGTTGCTCTACAATTTACCCTCGTTGTAGCTATCGGTTTTGCTACCAAGGTCTTAATCACTAAGAAAGCAAAAAAATGGGAAAGCGCTACACTAGCTATTTCTGCTATTGCTTCACTCTTCTATGGTTGGTTCTTACTCCCAGGTAAAGTCACAAGTCCAATTATCTTAAGCCCTACCGCTTCTTGGTCTATTGCCATGTCTTCAATGACAAACCTTAAGAATGTCCTGGTAGGAATGGGCCCAAATAACTATGTTAAAGCCTTTAACCTATTCAAGCCTCAATGGATGAATAATACTCCAATCTGGAATATTCAATTCTCACAAGGTGCTAGTTTACCTATGACACTGATCGTAACACTAGGTATCTTTGGCCTTCTTGCTTGGTTATTACTTGCTTTCGCTTTAGTCAAACAAAGCAAAAAAATTAGCAATGCAACAAAACCTATTCACAGTATGTTAATTGCAACTTTATTACTGCAATTCTTCTTACCTGTGAATGTCGTTATGCTTACTTTCCAGGCTATCTTAATAGTCTTCTGGATTGCCAGTGAAAGAGATCGATTTCACTCTTATAGTTTAAATATCGGTGGGCTATTTTCAAAAGTAAAAGTATTAAAGACAAAAACTAAACTAATCTCTAGAGGTGTAATTGGTCTTATTACAATCTTTGCTATCGGTCTACTCTACCTTACACTACAGGCATCTTACTCAAGCTTCTTAATGTTTAGATCTTCAAAAGCTGCCACAGAAAATGACTATATTTCTTCTTACTCTTTGCAACAAGAGGCTATCAAATTAAACCCTTATCTTGATTCAAGCAGAAGAAAATACTCTATTACTAATATTGTTATTGCTGCTGCTATCTCTCAAAAAACAGACCTCACAAATGATGATAAAGAGAGGTTTGCAACACTAGTTCAACAATCTATTAGAGAAAGCAAAGCTGCTATCTTCCTAGATGGCAATGATGTTACAAACTGGCAAACACTTGCTCAAGTCTATCAAACTCTAATTGGAGTAGCTGATAACTCAGAAGAATGGACTATTCGGTCATACACAGATGCGATTAGACTAGCCCCTAGTAATCCTCAGTTGAGAGTTACCCTTGGCGGAGTCTTCTACAATGCCCGTGAATATGAAGAAGCTCTTAGATTTTTCGACCAGGCTGCTTCTCTAAAGCCAGACTATGCTAATGCATACTACAATGCAGCCAACACATTTAAAGTACTCAAAGAATTTGATGAGGCTAAGGTAGCCTACCAGAAGACACTCATCCTACTTCAACCAGATTCTGATGACTACCTAAGAGCAGCCGATGAACTTCAAGTTCTTGAAGAACTCGCTAAAGCTGAAATTGAAAAACAAGCTACTGGAGAAACAGATAGCATACCTGCAGAAGGTGTAACACCTATTGAAGACGTTACTCCAGAAGTAGAAGCTCCTCCAGAAGTAGCTCCAGCCCCAGAAGCTGTAATTGAAGAACCTATTGAAACACCAGCTACTCAAGCTGACGTCATGGAAACTCCAGCAGATACTATAGTTCAATAATATAAACTGAAATATAAAAAAGCTCCCTAGAAATAGGGAGTTTTTATTTTATAAATACTAAGTTGAGCTTAATCTACAAACTTCTCTAAAGCAGAACTCACTTCGTCAATATTATCTCCAGTATAACCACTGAAAATCAAAATCTCTTCTCCACCCTTTTTGAATATTTTTCTAATGGCTTCTTTAAGCTCATCACTATAAAGATCTGATTTATTAATTCCAACCAAATGTGGCTTATTTAATATCTCATCTCCATACTGATCTAACTCTCTTTTGAGAGTCTCTAACTCTTGCCAAAGAACATCAGCTTTTTGCTGATCAGTTCTAGACTTATCATAGATAACACTTTCATCTAAACTCAAAATATAAAGTAATACTTGGCAAGCTTCAACATGTCTTAAGAAAGAAAAACCCAATCCCTTTCCCTCACTAGCTCCTTCAACCAACCCGGGGATGTCCGCTATCACTAGCTCTTTACCAAATTTAGTCTCTAAAACACCCAAATGCGGTTCCAAAGTAGTAAAAGGATATGATCCAATCTTAGGATTTGCCTTAGTCACTTTGCTGACTAAGGTGGACTTACCTGCATTAGGAAATCCAACCAAACCAACATTGGCTAAAAGCTTTAATTCCGCTAAAATCACCCTTCTTTCTCCAATAGAACCATACTCAGCAATCAAAGGAGTTGTGTTCCTAGAATTCTTGAAAGCTATATTACCTCTACCCCCAAAACCTCCTTGGCAAACAACTACTTCTTGACCATGCTTTGTAATATCAATTAACTTCTCTTTTACAACTTCATTTACATTTACATTCTTCACTCTAAAATTAGTAGCTAGTACCTCTTCATCATAAATATGAGATAATTCTGCTGCTTCTCTAGACTTAGGGTTCTTTCCTTCTTCTTCAAGCTCAAATGACTCCATATTAATCTCAGACTTATTAAAAGATCTTAAATTAGGGAGGTGTTTTCTTCTTCTATGAGCTAACTCACTCTCTGCAATTACCCAGATAGTAGTACCGACAGGAACTTTGACATATTGAGGTTCAGAATCAGCTCCATGCATTTTCTTTTTACCACCACGTTCACCATGCTCGGCTTCAATCTTGGTAATACCAGCTAAGTGTTTAAGGGTAGCTGTATGAGAATCTCCCACAAGGATAATATCTCCACCATTACCACCATAGCCCCCATTAGGGCCACCTTTGGCAACATACTTCTCACGACGGAAGGAAACTTTTCCGTTTCCACCATTGCCAGCAATTAGTAGTAATTTAACTAAATCAATCATATTTTTTATTTAAGGAAGTTTCCTGGGTTTAACAAACCACTTCCAGTTCTAATTTCAAAATGTAAATGAGTACCAGTTGAACGACCAGTATTACCCATTTGCCCAACCACATCTCCTCTGTTAACTCTTTGTCCTGGCCTCACTTGAGAAACACTCATGTGAGCGTATAGAGTAACATATCCATTCCCATGGTCAATGATAACTCTATTACCATATCCAGAATTGTCTACCCATCCAGCAATCATTACAGTTCCAGAGTCAGCAGCAAGGATTGGACCTCCTCCACTACTAGCAATGTCAAATGCTTTGTGATAAAAGCTATAGCCCTGAGTAATTCTACCAGAGGCAGGCCAAACAAAATTTCCGGAACCTGATACAACACCAGCGTCTGCAGTGTAACTTACGTAAGCAGGCCTAACTGGAGCAGGAGCGTTCGGTTTTACTCCACCAGGAATCACCAAAAACTGTCCGGTTGCTAAAGAAAAAGTTTCATCATTCAAAAATTCGTTGAATGGATAATCAACAATTACCTGAACTTGAGTGTCATCTAAACCATATTTTTTACCTACAGAATAAATAGTTTCTCCTCTTTTTACTTTATGTCTAACTCCATCTACGGGTAGAATTGTTAATTCTTCTCCCGGCTTTATCTTTGATGATAAAGAGAGGTTATTTTCCCATAAAACGGTACTTGACCCTAGATCATAACGCGTTGAGATAGTCTCAATGGTTTCACCTTCTTGAACAATGTGAGTAGTCGCTTCACCACCACGATATTGCCTTACTTCTTCAGCTTGAAGAGTATAAAAGTCTGTTGTGAAGTCACTAGCCGCAGCTAATACTCCACCCGTTGCACCCTGATCTATTTTGTCCTCTTTCTCAAAGATTAAAGGACCAAAACTAATAACCAAAAACAGCAAACTGATTGTTCCAAAGTGAAGAAACGGTCTAGCATAGCGACCTCTCTTCTTATAGAGAATATCTACAAGGAAATCTTTTCCCACCTCAAAACGAGAGAAGAGTTTATACCCTCTTCTCCTCACATAATTCTTTAAAAAATTAACAAATTGAGGAATCTCTTTAAAAAACTTTGGTGCTTTAAAACGTATTGTGATTTGAGCCATGAGTTTACCTGTTAAGGTAATGTAAATTATACCAGAGCAAGTCACTCTCCATAGCCAACAATATCTTTATCCAGTTTTAAGAGAGGCTAAGAAGTCTTTATTTGTCTTACTTCTCTTCATTTGAGCGATCAAAGTCTTTGTTCTACCATCAGCATCAACCATATCCATCATTCTATGTAGAGTGATAATAGATTGATATGTGACTGGGTTGATAAGAAGATCATCTCTTCTAGTACCAGACTTTTGAACATTAATTGCAGGGTAAATTCTTCTCTCAGCCAATCTTCTATCTAAATGAACTTCTTGGTTACCAGTTCCTTTAAATTCTTCATATACAAGATCATCCATTCTTGAGCCAGTCTCAACAAGAGCTGTCCCAACAATAGTTAAACTTCCAGGAACTTCAAAGTTTCTAGCTGCACCAAAGAATTTTTTTGGTGGAAATAAGGCTGCTGGGTCAAACCCACCAGATAATGTTCTACCAGATGTTGGAATAGATAAGTTGTAAGCTCTAGCTAATCTTGTAATAGAGTCAAGTAAAATGACAACGTCATTACCCATCTCAACTAACCTCTTAGCTCTCTCTAGAGCTAACTCAGCTACTCTGGCTTGATCCTTTGCAGGTTCATCAAAGTTACTTGCTGCTGTTTCACCCTTACCTTTAGTAAGAGCATCAATATGTCTTCTGATGTCTGTAACTTCTTCTGGCCTTTCACCTACCAGGACAGCCATCATATGAGCTTCTGGATAGTTTCTAGCGATACCTGTAGCGATATCTTTCAATAAAGTCGTCTTACCAGCTTTAGGAGGAGAAACAATTAAACTTCTCTGCCCTTTACCAATAGGAGCAATAAGATCGATAATTCTAAGTGAAAGTGGTTCGTCCCCAATTTCTAAATTAAATTGGCTGTCTGGATAAACAGGAGTCAAACGTTTAAACTTAACTCTTTCTCCATTATTTCTCCACTCAGTCATTTCAATACCATTAACCTTCTCTACTTTAAGTAGTCCCCAATATCTTTCGTTTTCTTTTGGTTCTCTACCTGGTCCTTCTACAACATCACCTGGTCTTAACTTAAATCTTCTAATCTGCGAGTTAGAGATATAAATATCTCTCTCAGACTCTGAATATTCTGGACGCAATACACCGTGGCCATCTCTAGATAAGTCTAGAGTACCTTGTACATTGTGGGTAGGAACATCGTCCATTGATTTTCTTCTCATTCTAGGGCCTACATTAAGCGGCGTTACAGGAACTTTTTTGGTAGATTTTACCGGAGTTTTTGAAGTAGAAACTTTTTTTGGTACAGTTTCTTTTTTTTCTTCTTTTTTAGGTGTTTCCTCTTTTGTTGGAGGTGCACCAATAATTTTACTTAAATCGTTTGTCATATTTTTTGATAAATTTTCTGAAATACCTGTCTAGAGGTATGTAAATAATTAATTACTAATTTGAGATATATAAATTCACTTGTTGAAAAAAACTAATTTGTCGAAGTACAGGTACTATTATGACACCAAAGTAATAATATGTCAAAAGATCACTTGGGCTAAGATAAAGAAAAAGTCCCTGACAAAGTGCATGTCAGGGAACTTAATGTTAGATAGAAAGAGAGGTTGGGCGTATTACGCATAATACGCGATATTCCAATTAGTCCCCTTTTTATCGCCAAGTCTTTCTTGAGTGGCCTACTCAAGAAGGGTCAAGGCTCCAGCAAATTTTGAAGTAACTAGGTAGATCCATCGAAACTTCACTACAGAGTTAACATTCAAGCGCCCTACTATCATTGCTTTCTATCGTATTGAGATTTTAATCTATAAAGGCAATATTTGTCAATAAGAATGATCTACTTTGATTAAATAAATAAAAAAAGTGCTAAGTGGAAGCTCGACTGCCTGCCCAACTGTCGAACCTCCACATAACACTCTTAGTTTCTATATTTCTACCCAATGTATATCAGATAGATCTAGTTGCCACAGGTTAAATCTAAGCTTATTATAGATCCTAGATAAGCATAATAATTTATGCTGTAAGTTTCAAGAAAAGCATTGTTACTCGTGGCCTGTCCAGCGGTATTAATGCTTTTTTTGTTTGTGGGAGTCTTATTTAAGAATAAGACTCTTTTTTTACCTATACCCTCTACTAGGGTAATATTTCAAAGATCTTAGTCAAGTATAACTATGTTTTATAATTTGGTCAACCTATAATTTAAATACCTTCAAAAATCACTAGACCCATATATTTTATTAATAACAAAACCCAGGCTATGAAAAATAGTTATCCACATCATCATCGACCAGTGGATTACTTTAGAATAAGTTTTTTTCTACCAAAAGCTATTAATTCTTGTTCAAAAAGCTCTTTTCTCACCAATAAATATGGCTCATTGACCTCAACTCCTATATACTACTTATATGTCTGCAAAACATGTTTTACTTGAACTAAGAACCAGCCGTGACGCTGAGCATACCCCAGAAACGGCTGCTCAACTCTTTGCTACTCTACCCAAGCTTCATAATGGACTTTTTTATAAAATCCTTAACAGTGATGAGCACATTAGTTTCGAGATACTCTCTCTAAGCCAGACTATCTACTTCCTTGCCTATGTTCCTCAAAGACTAACTGAGTATGTTAAAAGTCTTTTACAAGCTAGTTATCCTGAGATCATTATCAACCCGCTTGATTTTGATCCAATTGACCATTTTGTAAATGCCTTTAGACATAAAGAAGAATTTAACTATGTTAATGATCAGAGCAAGTTTTTAAGTCTAGGTAACCTAAAACTTTCAAAACCCGATTACTTACCTCTCAAAGACTACAAAGACTTCACTAACATTGATCCCCTCTCAACAGTTCTATCTGTTCTTTCTAGAACTGGCCCTTTTGATAAGATTGGAATCCAAATTGTATTAAGCCATAGTAAAGACTCTTGGAAAAATAGCGGTCATTCTTTGATAGGAAAATCTTCAAAAACAGTCGGTAGTGAGTTATCTGATGTTTTGAGCCAATCTAAAAGTAGTCACCCTCAAAAAGAATTGATCCAAAAAAAACTAAAACAAACAGCCCTTAAATCCTCTATCCGCCTTGTTGTTAGCTCTAACACACAAGATAGAGCTGATATTATTCTAGAAAATCTTACAACTTCTTTTCAAGCTATTACTCAGTCGGAAAGCAATACTTTTAAACTTTGGAAAAGTGTCCTATTTAAGAAGTTCTTTATTGATGGTCTTAAAGAGAGGTCCTTTGGTTTCTCTAATAGCTTTCACTTAAGCCTAGATGAATTAGCCACTATCTATCACTTACCAAACAAAAGTCTCTCTACTATTCCTAATATTGCTTGGGGTAAAAATCTCCTTGGAGAACCCCCGGAGAATTTACCTATCGTTACAAGAGGAATGAACAAAAGAGAGAAAAAGGATATCAACCCTTTTGCAAGAGTTGTACACAAAAACCAAGAGGTTGTTTATGGTCTTAAGAAAGAAGATCGACGTCGCCACATGTACGTGATTGGTAAAACAGGAACTGGTAAATCTACTATGCTTGCCAATATGGCTATCAATGACCTCAAGAACGGTGAAGGTCTATGTGTCATTGACCCTCACGGAGACCTCGTTGAGACTCTTCTTGACTACATCCCATCAAATAGAATCAATGATGTTGTTTATTTTGATCCTGGGGATACTGAGAGAACTATCAAGCTTAACCTCTTTGAGGGAGAAAATGTTCAACACAGAGAATTAATTGCCTCAGGGATTATCTCTATTTTTCATAAGCTTTATTCATATTCATGGGGGCCAAGACTTGAGTATATTCTCAGAAACACTTTATTAACACTACTTCAAAGTAAAAATGCTAAATTATCAGATATTATTGAACTTTTAACTAATGAAAGATACAGAGATAGAGTTATAGAAAACTTAAATGATCCTATCCTCAAAGGTTTTTGGGTTGGTGAGTTTGCCAAGATGCAGCCAAGACAAATGACAGAAGCTATTGCTCCAATCTTAAACAAGATTGGTCAATTCGTTACCTCCCCTATCATTCGTAATGTGGTCAACTCTAGCAAGAGCTCATTTAGTATTGAAGAGATTATGGATAAGAGAAAAATTCTCCTGGTTAACCTATCACAAGGTAAGTTAGGTGAAGACAATGCCACACTCCTTGGGGCAATGCTTATCACCAAGATTCAGCTAGCCGCAATGGGTCGTGTTTATATTGAAGAGAAAGATCGTCAAGATTTCTTCCTTTATGTTGATGAGTTCCAAAACTTTGCTACAGAATCATTCAACAAAATTTTATCTGAGGCTAGAAAGTATCGTCTTAACCTTACCCTGGCCAACCAGTATATTGCTCAAATCCCAGAAGAAGTTCAAAAGGCTATCTTTGGTAATTGTGGAACAATGGCTAGCTTTGTCATGGGTTCTGATGACGCTGCTGTCTTTGCCAAGGAGTATGGAGATAAATATACTAGTGAAGATCTAGTCTCTCTTAGTAGACATCAAATTATTAACAAAATCTCCATTGATAATATTGTTTCTCAGCCCTTCCCCTCATTTACTCTCCCTCCTGCAAAGAGTAAGAACAATAACAAAGAAAAAGTGATTCGTGTCAGTCGTGAAAAATATGGAAAAGTTAAATAACTGATTTTATAAAAGCTTCAACTCACTGAGTACATCTTTAACTCGTTTATGAGTCTTCCTAGAAATAACTTTTGTGTATCCCAGTCTTTTTGCTTCTTTGATCCGCCTATCTAAGTAAGCCACATTCCTTACTTCTCCAAGAAGACCGACTTCTCCAATAAAAATGGTTTTTTGAGGTAATGATTTATTTTTGAGTGAACTAGCCATTGCTACAGCAAGTCCAAGATCAATAGAAGGTTCTTTAACTTTAATCCCACCAGCAATAGATAGGAACAAATCAGTAAAACCCAAAGGTAAACCGCAATGCTTTTCTAAGATAGCTGATAAAACTTGAATCCTAGAGAGCTCTACTCCTCTACCCACTCGACGTGGCATAGCTAATTGTGACTTTAAAACCAAAGCTTGTACTTCAACAAGAAGCGGTCTTGTTCCCTCCATCACACAAACAGTACTGCTTCCTGGAACTGACATATCTAAATGTTCTAAAAAAACTTGGCTTGGGTTAGATACTTCTTGAAGTCCATACTCATCTATTTTAAAAACCCCAACCTCGTCTGTAGCACCAAATCTATTTTTGATAGCACGAAGAATTCTCAGATCCCCAGTCCTATCCCCACTTAATTCTAAAACAGCATCTACGATATGTTCTAAAATCTTAGGCCCAGCGATGCTACCTTCTTTAGTGACATGACCAACTAAGAAAGTAGGAATATTAAGTTGCTTTACGGTAGTAGTAATTCTATCGGCTGATTCTCTAATCTGCCCAGCGGAACCAGCTGCTCCAGCCAAGTCATCAGTGCTTAAAGTCTGGATACTATCTACAATTATCAGGTATGGTTTCTCTTTTCTAATTATCTGACAAACCTCATCTACATCTGTAGAAGTCACAAAAACTGTCTTTTCTTTTATATTATTTAGTGAAGCTTTCCCAAACCTCTTCTTAGCACTATTTTGTTCATTATCAAGTATTCTACCTATTCTTAGACCAATTTGACTTGGACTCTCTTCTCCACTAATGTATAAAATTGGCCCAGTATCATTACTAGCTGCAAGATTAACTACAAGTTGTGTAAGAATTGTACTTTTACCAATTCCTGGTTCTCCACCAATTAGCATGACTGCTCCAGGAACTATTCCATTGTTATTTTTATCATCTGAGTTAAGAGTAGAACTTCCCAAAACACGATCAAACTCCCCTATCTTTGTAGAAATCCTCTTTTTATAGCCTTCTGAAGAGTCCACCTCTGAAAGTTTTACCAAAGTATTGCCAACTCTAAGCTTTTTTTTACTTGGACTACCTTTACCACTTTTTTCTACCACTTGTTCCACTAATGTATTCCAAGCTCCACAACTATCACATTGACCCTGCCATTTAGAATGGGAGTTCTCACAACTTTGACATACATATGATGAGGAAATTTTGGCCATGCTCATATCTTAACACTCTACTGTGTCTTTGTTACTAGAATCTAACAAGGAAAATTTTAAATATTAGTGATTAATCTCTATCTCTTTTGCTGTTCTTACTCCACCTAAGGCTACAACTACATCTTCATATGTTTTGAGGCTCCATTCTATGGCTTTCTTAGAGAATCCTGGTTTGTTAACTAACTCTTCTAGAGAATCAAATACTTTCTTTGCTTCTACCTCATCTATATTAAAATTTGAATTACCTTCTTTTACTGCACTAGCAGTATCAAAAGTTTGTCTTTCTGCAAGATTAATTAACGCTCCTTTTTCACTGTGTTTACCCATAAGAACCTGAATCCTCCAATGCCTATCTTTAGCCATATTTATCAGTGTGTCACTTTCTTCACCCCAGGCATATTTTGCAAAACCACAACCACTATGATGACTAGAGATATGGTTCACAATTTCTTCATCAGACATATTAGCAAAATCAAACCGTCCATGATCATCATCTATGTGGATTTGTAAACCAAAACCATTCTTCTTACTAGCTTCCTGAGTTAAATCAAAAGCTTCTTCCCTATCTATCTTAAGTATTTCCTCTAAAGCCCTTACAAACATTAAAGAAGCTCCTAAAAACTCTGGGCCTTCATCATAAGCAGCAAGCTTGCCTCTTTCCATAACAACCCAATTTTTTCCGTTCCAAGAAACCACAGCAATAGCTTCCCTTCCATCTACACATCTTGGGTAAACACTACTTTGTGGTACAAAATTGGAATTAGACATAAAAAAATATAACCTACTAATAGGTTTCAGTTTATCATAATCTAAAAAATGGAAAAATATTTAAAGTTTAACTAACCTTAAATCCGAGATTCTCTAAAACAGCTTTATTCTTTTGAGCGATTTCTTCACCTAGCGCACCTTCTTCTTCAAAGACAAATTGAAGTTTATAATCACCAGCAATCTTTTGGTAGAAGTCTACTTGCTCTTTAATAATTTTCTTTGCAACTTCTGGCTTCACTAAATGAACCCATTCTGCAGAGATAATATTTTGTCCTAAGTGGAAAGTCTGTTCTCCACCAGCAAGAGTAAATGCGATCTTAGTAGCAATGTGAATTTTTTGAGGTCTAACCATGTGACCTTTAATATCATGTTTTAAAACTTGAGGATCAGAAAAGGGAAGGAAACCTGCATAAAGAAGTTTTTCTTCATCTGCAACAGCTTCTATATGCTGTTGAGAACTTGCATTAGTTTGCTCCCAGGTAGAAAGCTCTAATTTTTCTTTAACCCAAGCGTTTTCTTCGTTTGAAGCAATTCTAAGGTCTTTACCAAAAAGTTTTTTGAGAGGTTTAACAACAGAAGAAAAGTTGGCCAATCTAAAACCAGCACCCACTACACCGAGTCGTGTTCCTTCATTAATTTGAACACCTTCATCTCCACATGTAATTACGTATGACATATTAAAATTCCTTCTCGAGTATTATATCATATACCAAGCTTTTTTTAAATATTAAGTATGTATAGAATCAAAAAAGACCTCTAAAAATTGTATTTAAAAACAATTCTACAGAGATCTTTTTTTACTTAATTTATAAGTTAATTTCTTATTCTTCTGAGACCATTGATTGGACAGCTCCAAGGTATGCTTGCATATCTTGTTCTACTTTCTCCCAATCTCCATTAGCTTCACGAATTGAATTAAAGAGTAATTCCATATCGATCAGCAATTGGTCATCAGTAACGATCATTCTTTGTTTTGCCATAATTAAAGTCCTTAAACTAACTAATTGTAGTGGTCTATTTATAACCCACAGGTACTGTAGTTGTCACTACACTTAAACTCATTCTTCTTTGTTTTGGTTCAACACTCTCGACAGAAACAGTTACTTCTTCACCTCTTTTGAAAACTTGGTCAGGAGTAATCTTACTTGCATGAATTAAACCATCAACACCAGGTTCAACATTAACAAAGATTCCAAAAGCTTCTACTCTAGAAACTGTACCGGTAAAGGTAGTTCCAACAGGATAACTTTCTTCTATCTTTTCCCATGGATCATCACTCATTTGTTTAAGTGAGAGATTTAACTTACCAGTCTTGTCATCAATGCCAAGAACCTTAACGCTAACTCTATCTCCTACTTTATGATAATCTTTTGGATTGTTTACTTTTTCCCATGAGATTTCACTAATGTGAATTAGACCTTCAACATGACCTACTTGATCATCTTTTTTGTCTGCCACTGGAACTTCAACTGTAACAAAAAGACCAAAAGGCATTACTCCAGATACAACTCCTTCGTATTTTTCACCTGTCTTCACTGATTCTAAAGCTTGATCTCTTTGAGCAAGTTCTTTAGCTTCACTGACGTGTCTTTCTGAGAAGATTAAACGGTTCTTTTCTTTATCAACTTCAATTGGAAGAACTAAAACAGTCTTTCCTTTTAAGTTTTTAATTTTACCCATGAATTGCTTACCAAACTGACTTGAAGGAACAAACCCTCTCATTGTGCCACATTCAACAATAAGTCCACCTTTATTTACTTCAACACCCTTAACTTCAAGAACTTTTGAGTTCTCTAAAGCATCTTCGAAGTATTCCCATTTGGAATCTACAGCTGCTTTCTTGAGTGAAAGTAAGATTTGACCTCTGTTATTTTCTGGAGAAAGAACTACAGCTTCAATTTCTTGACCTACTGCTAATTCTTTAATGTAATCTGCTGCAACATCAAATTCTTTTTCAATAACAATTCCTTCGGTTTTTGCACCGATATCAAGAGTCATCATTTTCTTATCTATTGCGGAAATCTTTCCTGAGATCACTTCTCCCTTTTTAGGAATAATAATTGTATCTCCCATTAATGCCATCAACTCCTCCATAGTTTGAGGTTTAGTTGTGGTGTCCTTTTTTTTGTCTGTGACCTTGGTGTCTACCTTGGTTTCACTAGTGTTTTGCTTGTCAGCCATATTAATAATATCCCTTTCTTAAAGAATGCAAACGAGTATATCACAGTTTAGGCCTGTTTACTCGAGTATTTCAAACTTGCCAGAACTATTTAGAATTTTATACATTTGAAGGAGCTTATTAGTCATTCCTTGCTCGCCCTCAAAGAGCCATACTCGAGGGTCAATCTGTTTTTTATTTGGTTTATCTTTGCCTTTTTTATTTCCTACCTGAGAATGCAAATAATCATCGTTCTTATCCATGTATTTTTTAATTGGATTTGTAAAAGACCATTGGGTATCTGTATCTATGTTAAATTTTACAATCCCATACTTTAAAGACTCTTTAATTTTCCCAGTACTAGATCCTGACCCTCCATGAAAAACAAGATTAAGTGGCTTGTTCTCTTTAGTCCTTAATTCTTTCTTAGCCAATTTTTGACAATCATCTAAAATTTCTGGCTTTAACTTAACCGAACCTGGTTTATATACCCCATGAACATTCCCAAAAGCAGCAGCAATATTAACACTACCTAATTTAGATAACTTTTCAAAAGCTTGGTAAACATTCTCTGGTTTTGAATAAAGATCTTCTTTATCTGCCTTACTATTATCCAAGCCATCCTCTTCCCCACCAGTTAAACCAATTTCTACTTCGAGAAGCATCTCTAACTCGTCTATTTTCTTCATATATTTAGAACTAATACTAAGGTTTTCCTTTAAAGAAAGCTGAGACAAATCAAGCATATGAGAACTAAATAACGGTTCTCCATATGAATCGTAATAATCTAGTCCTATATCAAGTAATCCGTCCACCCAGGATAATTTATCTTTAGAACAATGATCAGAGTGAATAATGACAGGGACTTCGTAAGCTTTAGCTAAAGCTTTTATATACATAGCAGCAGACGAAGCTCCAAGAATACTAGCCTGATAACTCTCATTTTCCAAATTCTTACCCGCAAAAAAAGCTGCACCAGAGTGAGAGAATTGAATAATAATTGGAGTTTTAGCTTGTTTAGCTGCTGAAAGCGCAGCATTGATTGTACTAGAGCTAGTGACATTAACCGCTGGGATAGCACAGTTATTTTCTTTACAAAAGTCAAATAACCTTATTAAGTCTTGCCCATAGATAAATCCTGATTTTATTTTATGTTTTGCCATGTCTTAAATATAGCAAAGTTTGAGGTCTTTAACTTCTGTTGTTTAAAATTATTGTAGTAGAAATATCTGGATTATGATCATGAATTACCTCTACTCTGCCACCCACTAACTTCATAATAGCTTCTTTTTTATCTAAATGAGCTGTATGAGAAGAAACAGCAAGAATATCTGGGTTAATAGATTTAACAAAGGCAAGGTGATCATCTTTGTTACTAAACTTCTCAGGTAAAACTATAACCTCATCAGCAATATTTTCAAACTCCATTCTCTTCAATCTCTCACTTTGAGAGTGAACAGGCCTCTTGTCTCCTTTAATTTCTTTAACTCTTTTATCTGACTCAATACCTACAATCAAATAATCTCCAAGTTTTTTTGCTTTCCTTAAAAAAACAAGATGTTCTTCATGAAGGAGATCAAATACCCCAGTGACTAAAACTTTTGTTTTCATTTTTTTCATTTAGATGAAAATGGTAAAGCTAATAATAAAGAGACTTCTTTTCTTGAAAAATAACCTTGTTCAACTAGCCACATTACTCTAGTTAAATCTTTCAACATTAACTCTTGAGACTTAACTAATAAAGGAAGATTATCGTTGTTTCCAACCAAGGGATTTGAAATATAAATCATTAAATCATTTACTTCTAAAAATGCCTTTAAAACCCCATAAGCTCTTAAAACTTCTAGTTTTTTCATTACTTCTCCTCTACCCGCTTTACCTTTCTTTCCTTCTTTCATCTCATCAAGAGCTTCTTTTGTGACTGGTTTCATCAAATATAAAAACTCTGTAGACTGATTTCTATTTAAAACTATTCTTTGTAATAATTCTCCTACATTTTGTCCAAACGAAGATCCTGAAGGAAAAGCTGGCGCAGTATCAGATAAATTAACAAAAGGATACATAACGTCATCTTCTTTACTCATAGCTAACTGAGCTCCTCCTTTGAGAGGACTTAATAATCCTCTATTTCCAGTAAGGTACATAACAATAGCTGCTCTTTGATTTCTTTGCCTTTGAATTTCTCTTATTTCCTCAACACTAGCTTTGTGTCTTGAAATTGGAAGTGTCTCGCCCATTGTATTAGCAACAGTATCTCTAAATTGTCCTACACCTTGATTAAAACCCTCTCTCATAACAATAAACTTGAGCAGAGTTTCTTCATCTTGTATAGCTGACCAAATAGCAGCCCCATCTAAATAATCTTTATGAGTTAATCCTCCTAATACCGGTAGCTTAGTGCCATCATGAACATCATCTGGCAAACTGTCCCAATTGCTTTGCCCTAGTACAGAAACTTGAACAGCCAATAAACCTAAAAATCTATCTGAGTTTTCTCGATATGTTCTTATTTCAGAATGTCTTTTGTAAGCATCAAACTCTGATGTTATAGTCATTTTAACTTTTTTTCACCTTATTAATTAATATCTGTTTCCATTGCTTAGAAATCTTACCATGAGTATCTCTTGGGTGGAAAAATGCTTTGTTTTTTTCAACTACTTCTCTGGTAATTCTGCTTTTCATATACAAATATTGAATAAAATAAAGAATATCATTTATATATCTAATAAAAAAGCTGTTTTTATCATTTTCTTTAAAATCTAAAGTTTTTTTCTTAACCTCAAAAACTCTAGAGCTATAAAAGTTAAATAAATAATTCTTTACCCAACTATTATCTTTTAAAAACTTTCTTTCAACGCCTCCCTTATCATAAACAAACTTAGCCTGACAAACTTCATAAGAGGTATAAACATTTCTTTTCTCTCTAGAAATAGAGACAGAATCATCTGTCATAAACATATTAAAACACCAGCTATTATCACGGTGATTTCCACTCCTCTCTCTCCTTTTCCCATAAAAACTAGCAATCATTATTATTAATGGTCTGGTTATCCAAAGAGTATTTTTAGAAGTAATAATTAGCCAATCAGTATCATCATTCTTTTTAGCATTAGAAACACTTAAAGACCCTGTCACTACTATTGCTTTAATAAATGGAATTAATTTTGCCTTACTAACCAAGCCATTAGCTTCTGTTAATTTTTCTTTAGAATATATTTCTCTTTTTAACCTTAGTCTAGATAAATCTTTCTCTACTACAGTATAGTATTTTCCAAACTTTTTTAAGATTTTTTTTTGGGTTAATTTTATTAGTGACTGCTCCACCTTTTGAAGAGTCACTTCTTTTTTTGTAATTAAACGCAACCAAACCTCTCTGCTAGTTAGCGGGAAAGAAAAAACATTAGAATAAGAAATAGATAGCAGAATAGCTTTATCAAGACCATTTAAGGACATGGAGGTATTGTAAATCTAAAAGAAAAAATACGAAACTCTAAAATATTATTGGATATTGTATTGTCTAAGTATTTGCTGAGAGCCAAGAGAGAGTGTCTCAACAACTTTTTCAATATTTTTATCATTAATAAGAGCATTCACAGCGTCTTGGTAATATTTAATAAGATTATCATTTAATCCTTTGTCATGAGTATAAGAGCTTAAATACCAACCTTGAGCATATGGAGCATCACGTAAAAATGGTGCAACTAAAGGATCATTTGCCAATGTGTCTGCTAGGTCTACACGAGAATAAATCTCACCAAAAGCTCTTGTCTTAGCCTGCTCATTATAAAGCTTCTGCATAACCTCTTTTGAAGAAAGATATTTTAATAATTCCCAAGACATATCTTTATTACTACTTTTACTACTTACGCCTTCTGCCCAGAAGCTAGCCCAAGTAACTTTTTTCTCTCCAAGAGTTGGTGTTGGAGCTATCGCAAAATCTAAGTTAGGATTAATTTCTAAAACTTCATGAGCTCTCCAGCTAGGAGCAATCATCATTGCAGCATCTCCTCTAGCAAAAGCTACAGTTGATGATGGCAACTTATCAGTCCACACTTGATCTTTAACTACAAAGTTTGTGTAAAAAATAAGAGCTTCTTGTGCTTCTTTTGAAGAAAGGTCTTTAGGATCTGCTCCATTTTGTAACATCAACAAAGCAATAAGGTCAGAGTAATGCTCGGTGGTAGAAGCGTTTCCTATTGCTAGCCCAGATCTTTTTATTTCTTTTCCTGATCTTATTGTTAATTTTGAAGCAAGAGTTTTTAACTCTGTCCAAGTTTTAGGAACTTCTTCCCCAGCAGTGTCTAAAACCTCCTTATTATAATAAAGAGCTAAGCCGTCATACATTAGTGGAATACCTACTATTTGACCACCCACTTGTAGCTGTTGTGAAGCTACAGGATAAAAAGTCTGTTGATATTCATCTGTAGACATTACTTTACTAGGAAGAGGAGCTAATTCATCTGTTAACATCGGTACCCATGAACCATGATATCTAAAGATATCTGGTCCATTGCCAGACGCAACTGCCGTTTGTAATCTTTGTCTGTAATCAACATGAGATTGTTTTTGATATACAACTTCGGCCCCTGGGTTTAATTCTTCAAAATCAGCAAAAACTTCTGCTAAAACTTCATTTGATTCCCATAATCCCCAATAAACTACTTGAGTTTTTTTGTCTGGAATAGTTTGCCTACCAGAAGTATCTTCAGCTGAGTCTTTTGTTGTTCCTGTGGTCTTTTTTGATGTTACTGAAGGGTTAACAGCAACAGAGTCTTGATTTGATGAATTAAAAAAAGCAAAAGCACCAACGGCAATCAGAAGTAATACAACTCCTCCAATAATAAAAGGCAAGAATTTCTTAATTGGACTACCTGCAGATGCAATTTTAGGTTCTTTTCCATTATTTTTTGCTGGATCTTCAGCTTTAACTGTTGCAGGGGCGGGTGGTCTTGCTCCACCAAGAGCTGGTGGTTTTGGTGGCTGAGGTAATCCTCCTGCTGGTTTAGGAGCAGTAGGTAAAACAGGCTTTGGAGGTCCTGTAGGAGCAGGTGGTTTAGCTAATCCGGTAGAAGATATTGGAGGCTTTGGTAATCCAGGGGTCTTTGGAGCCGGTGGTGAAGCTACTGACACAGTAGGAGGTGGTGTTATTTGGTTTGACGAAGATGGTGGTTGTGGTTTGGGCAGCGGAATGTCTGGCATAATACAAGAAAAGATGTCAGAATTAAGTATATCAGATGATTAGTTCAAAATTCCAACCAACAATTAAACAATCCAACTCTAAAGTAGTCTGGTTCTCATTTATTTCAGGAATACTACTTTTATTAGCTGGCCTTATTATTCTAATTTTTATTATTAATTCTCAAAAGGACATCTTTCCAAATAAAACTACTATTAATAGCATAGATATCTCTCTTCTCTCAAAACAGGAAGCAAAAACAAAAATAACCACTGCTTTAGGAGAAAAGGCTGATTTTTCACTTACTCTTGAGTTAAATGAGAGAAAAATAGCTTCTAATTCTAGTCAAATTGATTTTAAATACCTTATTGATGAAACAATAGATGATGTCTTTATCAAATCACATAATGATTTAACACTAAAGAAACCTCTAAAGCTCTTTGCCTCTCTATTTAATAATAAGGATTTTTCTTTAAGAAATGAATTTAATCATGAAAAAATAAAAGATATTGTTTCAGAATTTTCAGATAAAGTAGACCAAAAAGGGCATAAGCCATTTGCCTCACTTAATAAAACTAATAAAGCAAACTCTTTAAAAATTGATCCTGGAGAAATTGGTCTTGAAGTCAGCCAAAAAGACTTTAATAAAGAAATTATCAAAAACATAAACAATAAATTTGACTATTTGGATATTTCTTTTTCCCCTATCCCTCAAAAAACTCATCACGAGCTAAGCGAAGAAGAAGCTGTTAAAGCTCAAGAACGAGCCTCCTTATTTGTTGGACAAGAAATATATCTTATTAATAACGATTACAAAGATGTTAAATTGATAATTAATGATCAAGACCTTATTTCTCTACTCTCTTTCCCAGAAGGAGCAAAACAAGATGAAGTAGATATTGTCGTTAATAAATTAAACAAAAGTGTAGAAAGAGAAAGCCGTAACGCTATTTTTGATTACGAAGAAAATAAAAATGGAAACTTTATCGTTAATGAATTTATACCTCACTTAGACGGTTTAGAAATTGATAAAAAGGTTCTTCAAAATAAAATTAAAGCCTTTATTACTGCTACTGACGGCCTAATCAGTAGCCCTGAAGAAGTAAAGCCTACATATCTTGATCTTCCTTTAAAGATTGTTGAGCCAGATCTAACTTTAGATAAAACAAATGACCTAGGTATTAAAGAACTGATTGGCTTTGGTGATAGTGAATATGACCACTCAATCCCTAATAGAATCTGGAATGTCAGCCTTACTGCAGAAAAGATGAATAATATTCTTGTTGCTCCTGGAGAAGAAGTCAGTTTTAACAAAACCCTAGGTGAAGTATCTAGAAGAAACGGTTATAGATCTGCATATGTCATCAGTGGTGGGAAAACTGTTCTTGGTGATGGCGGTGGTGTTTGCCAAGTTAGTACTACCTACTTTAGAGCTGTTCTTAATGCTGGGCTTGAGGTAACAAAGAGAAAAGCACATTCATATAGAGTCAGTTATTATGAGCTTAACCAAAAACCAGGAATTGATGCCACTGTTTACTCTGGTGATGTTGACCTCAGGTTCCTCAATGATACCGGTAAACATATTTTAATTAGATCTAGCGCAGATTCCGATGAACTTTATATGAAAGTAGAAATATATGGTACTTCTGATGGTAGAACAACAGAGATTGTAGACCACGAAACTTGGGGCCAAAGAGGTGCTCCTGCCTCTGCCTACTACCCTACTACAGAGATACCAGCAGGAACTTTCAAACAAATTGACTGGGCTGTTTCTGGAATCAAAGCTTCATTTAAAAATGTTGTTAAAGATAAAGATGGAAAGCTAATTAGAGAAGAAGAATACTACTCTAATTATGTACCGTGGAGTGCTAAATATCTTCAAGGGATCTAATAGAAAGACGTCTATGAACGAATCAATACTTTGGAGCGCAAATATTCAGGGTGGCCCCCATAAAGGAAAAACTGTTGAAGTTACTAGAAGAAAGAGTTTAGTTAATTTAAGTCGTCAAAGTGATAATAAAGCAACCGCTTATATAATTCATGAAGATGGAAAAAGAGAAAAAATGGGTCAGATTTGTATAGGAGGAGAAGGAGAAAAAACTCCTCAAGTTATTAATGATGCAGTTTTGACAATGTTAAATAGTCGTAGAAACAAACACTCATAATTCTGACACCATTTTATTTTCTTTTTTAGTTATTTAAAAAACTGGTATAATTCCAGACATGGACTCTAAATATAATTACCAAAAATTCGAGCAAGAAATATATAAGATATGGGAAGATGGTAAATACTTCTCCCCTGATACTTATGACAACAAAGGTAATGATACTTTTTGTATTATGATGCCACCTCCAAATGCTAACGATCCTCTTCACATCGGTCATGCTATGTTTATCGCCCTTGAGGATATTATGATTCGTTTTAATAGAATGAAGGGAAAAGATACCCTTTGGCTACCGGGTACAGACCACGCTGGTATTGAAACTCAATTTGTCTTTGAAAAGAAACTAAAGAAGAAAAAACAAAGTCGTTTTGATTTTGATCGTGAGACTTTGTTTAAAATGATCTGGGACTATGTCCAAGAAAACTCAGAGGTTGCTACTGGGCAAATGAAAAAAATCGGAGCCAGTGCAGACTGGGATCGTTTTAAGTTCATGCTTGATCCTGAGATTGTGAAGATTGTTTTAGGTACTTTTTCTAAGTTACACAAAGAAGACTTAGTTTATAGAAGTATGAAGCTGGTGAACTACTGCACCAGATGTGGCACTAGTTACTCTGAGCTTGAAGTAGAACATGAAGATAAAAATGATCCTCTTTATACAATCCAATATGGCCCACTCCAAGTATCAACTGTCAGACCAGAGACAATATTTGGTGATGTAGCCCTTGCTGTCCACCCAGATGATAAGAGATATCAAAAGTATGTTGGTAAAAATATCAAAGCTTCTTTTCCCTGGGGAGAAGTAGAATTACCAGTTATTGCCGACGATTATGTAAAAATGGATTTTGGAACAGGTGTACTTAAAATTACTCCATATCATGATCCAAATGACTGGGAAGTTTGGCAACGCCATATTGGTGAAGTCCCCTCCCCTACTCAAGTAGTTAATACCTTTGGTAAGTTAATTAATGTTCCAAAAGAATTTAACAACTTAGGAGTTGTTAATGCTCGCAAAGAAGTTGTTAAACAACTCAATGATTCAAAGTTGATGATTGAAGAAAAAATGAACCCTCACTCGGTCGGGACTTGTTACAGATGTCATCGCATTATTGAACCATTACCGTTACCTCAATTCTTTATTAAAGTTAAACCTCTGGTAGAACCTATTCTAAAAGATCTTAAAGATGGTAAATTCAAAGTCCACGGAGCTGGACACGATAAGATTCTTAAACACTGGCTCGAAAACCTTAAAGACTGGAATATTTCACGTCAAATAGTCTGGGGAATCAGACTTCCTGTCTGGTATAACGTTAAAGATAATCCAGATATTCAGGTATTATTTGTCAATAAAGATAAAGAGACAATCAACGGGACTATTGGAGACTTGACTAAGGACTATTCACTAGAGGAAATAAAACAAGGCCTACAATCATTAAATGCTCCAGAGAGTGCTAAATTTATCATTAATGAATCAAAACCAACTGATGGATCATGGATTCAAGAGTCTGACACTTTTGACACCTGGTTCTCAAGTGCACAGTGGCCTTTTACTACACTACAATCTTCCAACCATAAAGATGACTTCTCACGCTTCTACCCTACTCAAGTTATGGAAACAGGCTATGACATTCTTCCTTTTTGGGTAATGAGAATGTTAATGATTGGTAAGTTTACTACAGGCAAGTTACCTTTCACTGATGTTTACCTACATGGACTTGTTCGTGATAATAAAGGTCAAAAAATGAGTAAAAGCAAAGGAAACGCTATTAATCCTCTTGAAATCATAGAAAAATACTCAGCAGATGCACTCAGAATGGCCTTAGTGATTAGATCTAGTGCTGGTCTGGATAAATCAGTGGCTGAAGGTGATTTTAAGGCCATGAGAAACTTTACCAATAAGATCTGGAATGCTGCCCGTTATGTTCACTTTAGTCTTGAAGAAGATGTAAAAGGTAATGAGAAAACTAATCAAGAATTTAAAGAGAAACTATTGAAGGTAGAAAAGGATGTTACCAAGCAACTCACAGACTTTAAATTAGGACTAGCTGCCGAGACTACTTATAATGAGTTTTGGCATTGGTATTGTGATATCTGTATTGAGAACACCAAAGAAGGCAATCTATCCTCTACTCTACTCAAAGAAGGATTAACTAAATTCTTACTCCTCCTCCATCCTTTTGTACCTTATGTAACAGAAGCCATCTGGTCTGAAGTGAAGAAAGACAACTCTAAGCCTTTAATTGCTCAGTCTTGGCCTTTATAATCATTCTTAATGAACAAGAGACGTTTGCTCTTACCATTTTTTGTACTTAAGTTATCTTTTGTTAACTTAGTTTTTTTCACTTCTATTTTAATTATACCGATACATAGACAAAAATTATTATTTTTCTCTAGTGTAACTTTAGTTTTATATCTTTTCTTTCTTGGTAAGCATATATTACCAAAGAAACCTCAACTCACCGATTCAATTAAGCTTATCAACGTGAAAAGTCAGCAAGGAGAGTTAATTACATTTAAGGACTTCTCAAAACTAAAGTTGTTTAAAAACAAACTAGTAGGATTAGATAAAATTAGCCCCAACAACAGAGATGTGCTAGTTAATCTTTCCCTCATTAGTTTCTATCAGAATGAGATAAAAAACCACAACTACCTCTGGAAAAAAGCTTTGGAAACCGATCCTAACAATCCCCTATTTAAGGTTAATTAAAAAGAACATAGGTCTATATAAAATAGTTATAGTGATTGAAAAATCATTAAGTTAATATATAATACAAATAACGGTCTTTTTAGCAAGGAAGCAGCCCATGTTCGAAGGTGTAACAGACAGACAGGGGTTTTTGTTAGTACTGGCTGGGATAGCTCTTCAATCTATCTTTACTGCCGTACTAATAGCAATTGGACTCCTTGAGTCTATACTCATCCAACAGGCTGGAACTGGACTAGCTGCTATATTAATAGCAGTTTTTCTAGCTTCAGACTAAAAGAACCAACAAAAAAGCGCCCATGTAAGACGGGCGCTTTTAATATTTAAAACTAAATTATTCAGTCTTTTAATCTCTTCTCCTCCACCCTCTTAAACCAATCTCCCTTTACCTTGAACCATTGATAAAACCATTAAATCAATGTTTTTTTTATTTTAATTAAGAAGCTCTTACTACTTTAAACTCATCTTTGTCTATGAAACAAAGCTTAAAAACTGATCCTAATAAACTCTTATTTAAAATTTAAGAAACACCAATTAGCTCAATATATAAAACTATAGGTTGACAGTTTTTAGTATTAATATTACAATTATTGTCTTGTGAAAATATAGTTGGGAGTCCAAAATGAATAGAGGCTTAGCCTTCTTAGGATTGATCGCAATGATCATCCTCTGGGCGTTATACGCTTACCTATCAATGGGTGGACAGCTTTAAGTTACAAGAGGAATTATGTTTAACATAATTAAAAACAAAAGAGCGCCCATGCAACACAGGCGCTCTTTTCTATTTTAAACTAAATTATTCAGTCTTTTCTTCCTTCTTTTCCTCTGCAGGAGCATCTTCTTTCTTCTCTTCTTCTCCACCCTCTTCATCAGTAGGTTCCTCTTCGATCTCTTCTACTTCTTCAGGTTCTTCTACTCTTTCTGCTTGAGCAATTGCTAATGCAATGTCTTCTTTTGTAGCTTCTTCAGGGAGGATAACTTCAATTTTACTTTCATCAATCTCGATATCAGCTAAAGTAATTGTTTGCCCAATTTCTGTTAATTGTTCTACATTTACTATAAAGTTTTCTGGTAAATCTGTAGGCAGAGCACTAACATCAATAGTGTCTTTTACCTTAATTAAAGCAGCCCCATCAACCTTAAACTCACCTTCAAATTCAACAGGAATTGAAGCTTCGACAGCTTCTTTTAATGAAACTTTTAAAAATACCACGTGAAACATTTCGCCTTGTACGGGGTCAAAATCAGCCTCTTTTATAAGCACAGGAATTTGTGATTTAGAGCCTTCTAAAGATAAATAAACCAAGCTACTTTCACCAGCTTTTTCATAGATTCTTTTTAGATCTAAGCTATCAGTAGAGCAGGGGATAGAGTCTTCTCCAGGAATATTAATATTACAAACAACCAAGCCTTGAGCTCTTAAAAGTTTGCTTTTCTTCCCAATAACGTCTCTTTTATTGACCTTTAAAATAAGTTTTTCTGATGTCATATATATTTCTTTTAAATTTAATAACAAGATGATCCTAAGGCAAAAGGGGAAAGAAGGCAAGGGTTAGCCTGGTTTTTACGTGAAAATTTTATTTAAAACTAACTCCAACAAAAGCATGATCTTCATCAAGATTATCAAAAATAATACTATTGCCTTGAACCTGTGCCTGCGGGGCAATTAGGGTAGGGGAGAGACTAGGATCATGATTAATTATAACTTGAGGCAAAACACCTTCAGTACCTGGTTGTTTTTGATTAAAGAAAACATATGAATGTGGTAAAGAGAACTCAATTGGAACTACATAGTTAATTTCTATATTTTTCTTTGTTTTTATTGGTGTTTCAATTAAAATTCCCGCAACTTTATTATTAGACTGATCAACAACTTTATACTTGTCTTCTTCGAGATCTTCTCCGTCTATCTTGATAGATAAAGATTTTATGTTTAAAGGCATAAATACTCTAAAATAAGCCTTATATCCGCCTTTTGGCCATGAGTTAGAGAAGGCGCTATTATTTAAAACTATATTTCTTGTGTGTTTGGCCATTGTTTCTTTTATTTCAATAACATGAGAATCTTCTCTGCTAGTATGAGAATTAGCCTTATTTACTCCCACATTAGATTCATTAATAATTAAAGAATCTACTTGGCAGGGGAGAGTGCTTAGCTGATTAGGACATTGAGGGTTAATTAACTCTCCAGACCATCCTAGTAGAGAAAAAGTCTGAGACAAATCTTCATTATTCATATAAATAGTCATTTGTTTTTCTTCTAGAGACTTTGATAAGGCAGTAAGAATGCCACCTGGATTTTCTTGACCCTTAGTAACCAAATCTCTAAGCAGATACTTCATTAAATTTGATTGATAATCTTCAACATCACTTGATTCAACTAACTTTATTTCAGAATGAAACTCAGATCTCTCAAAAATGTTTTTATCTGTGATAATTTCGTTATATTCTTCCATCTCTAGAGGGCCCATTTCTTTCAGGAGGTTCTTTAATACAAAAAGATTAATTCCAACAACTCCATCTATTTTTCTATTAGTTTCCTGCTCTAAAAACCAGCTGATTTGCTTACTAGAATTAGCAAAATCAGGATCCCAATTACTATCACGTAAATACCATTTATTTTCTCCTAAAAGCCTAATTATATCGTCTGGTGGAACAACAGACCCGCCTAGTTTTTTATCTAACTCATAACTACTAAAAACTTGAGAATCAACCAGCATGCCTTGGTCAACTGTCAGTAAGGCTACTGCTTGAATAAACCCTCCGGTAGGCCTTAGTTCTTGATTATTTTGAAAAACAACAGCATAAGTTTTTTTACCATCTTTGCCAAAAAGTAACTCAAAAATAGGAGAAAGCTGTTGATATGCAAGTAAAGAACTTTTTTGTGACTCTACATAAGAAATAAACTTAGTTATTTTTTCTTGTTTATCTTCTTGTGTTTGAGTATCTTTAAAGTCATTTAAACGGGATAAAAGCCTGGAAGCTGTCTCATTGTAGGCTTGAGCAGTTTTAGCCGGTTTTTGACTACTTAGAATGTCTTCTAAGAGGTCTTTTCCTAAGAATGAAGTTACTAAATCATCAACATCACTATTAAACTCCTTTTTATACTCATCATATTCAGAAATCTTTTGAGAAATTTCAATTAAGTTTCTAGAATCAATAAATACTTCTGGAGGTAAAAATTGCTCATACAAGTTTATTTGTTTTTCTAAGAAAGCAGAGCTTTGTTTTATTTTTGAATAATCTACCTCTGTTGAAGACTCTTCTTGAGAAAATTTAAAAAACAATTGGGTTAATTCCTTTTCTAAATTAGAAGTGGAAATTAAAAATAACCCCGTAAAAACAAGCATGGAAGTAGCAATTATTGTAAAAAGAGTTCCCATTCCAAACAAAAACTTCTTTTTCTTAGTTTTTTTCTTTATTTTCTTTGTTTCTTTAACAATATTCTTGACTAATTCTACCTTTTGATCCACTCGTTTTACCTTGAAAATTTTACCCAGCTTATCATCAACTGTTTCACTACTTTTAACTTCAATAGGCTTCTCAACAACTGGACTTGAAGATTCTGGCACTTCTAATCTAGGAATTAAAATAGCTTCTTCTTTTTTAATAATAGGAATATCAATAACTTCTTTTTTAGGCTCGCTTAAAACTCTTTGATGAAAATCTTGTTTTTCTCTGCTATTAGTAGTGTTTTTAAGACCAATACTCCTCACTGATTCCTCAAGTAGAGAAGGGAGTGCTTCTATTTCTGTCTCTGCCACTTCAAAACTAGCAAAACTCTTGTGAAGAGCTTTTTTTACATCTTTTTTTATTTGAATACTTTTGGATGGATTAAATAGGTTAGATAATCTTTTTATTTCACTAACCACAATCTCTGAGGAATGTTTTCTTCCCCTCACCAAAACTCTTTGCCTGGTAGGGGAAAGAGTTAATTTTTTAATTGATTTGAAAAAATTCTCTTCACTTTGTAAAAAAACCGTTAAATTTGGGTCTAAAAGAACCCCTTTGCTTATATTTTTTGTAACAAAGTTAAAAAATGGCCAGCTAGACTTTCCTTCAGGAACAACATCTTGACCAACAATTAAAGAGCTATGTGTAGAAAGATATGAATCTGACTCAATAGTAGAAACTAAGTTTATTACCAAAACATTAGTTTTATGTTTCAAACATGATAAGTTTTCCTTCAAATTCAAACCTTTTCCAACGACAATTATTTTATAAAATTTTTTAGATAAAATCTTTTTAAGGTCTTTTTGTGCTGATAAACTAATAGCAGTATCTACATCAAGACCTTGTCTCAATAAAAAGGCCTCGATTTTTCTTCTTAGACTAGTTTCCTCTCCTACAAGTAAAACTCTGGGTGATTCATCAGATAGTTGTGTAACAAGGCGTGTCGACATAAAACATAGCCCACTTTATGGGTTATCTTAATATTAGCCTAATTGAGACTCAAATTTTAGTGGATAAAAGTGTATTAAACTCTAGAGCTTTGCGCTGTCCATAGCTTGATTAGCCAAGAGATCTGCGACTTTGTTTTTCTCTCTTCTAACATGACTTAGTTTGTAGGGAAGGCTTATTTTGTCTAATTTTCCCCAAATTTGAAAGGCAAGTTCAGCTAAGTGGTCTTGCTTGATTTTCCAATTTTTGTTTATCTGCTCTACGACAAGTTTTGAGTCCATAAAAAGTTCTATCTTTTCTACTTCGTTTTCTTTAACAAAATTCTCTAACCAGAGGAGAGCGATTAACAGACCTTTATATTCAGCAACATTATTGGTTGTTTCTCCAATATATTCACTATGATCATGAATAATAAATTCATTACTATCCATAATATGAACACCAACGCCAGCAGTACCAGGATTACCCCTAGCTCCACCATCAGTAAAAATTTTGAGAAGTTTAAAATTTGCCATATAAAAAAGAGTATAACACTCTTCTAGTTGGCTTTTTTTCTAATAATTAATCTACGCTCAGCACCTTCACCCTCAGAATAACTTTCAAATCCTCCAAAACTTTCTTCTGAAGAAATTAAAGAGTGAATGTTATATCTTTCAAAAGAAGAGATAAAAGGGAAAACATATTCACCGTCTTCTTCTTCTAATCTTTCGCAGATTCCAGTTAATTTTTCTTTAATCTGTTCAATTCTATCTTCACGGTAATTGTTAATATTTAAAGAAATTCGTTTATCTTCCTTTTCTTTAGCAAAGATTAGTCTTAAGAGTCTTTGAATTGAGTTAATTATTTCTGCTTTATAACCAATAAAAAGACCTGTATCTTCTTCTGGAACAGTTAAATCAACGCTAAGTTCTTCATCTGTTTCTTCAATTTTAATTGTAAAGTCTTCTTCATTAAGACCTAGGTGTTGGACTAAGTTAGTCAAGTAGTTGTTAATTTTCATATTCTATTAATAATTTTTCTTTTTCTATTTTCAGTTCTTTATCTTACCCAAGAATCTCTTGGCGTAAAGGGTTAATCCACCTGGGCCTGATACAAAATATTGTTGGACAACACTAAATACAGTACTAGCTACCCAATAGAGAGCTAATCCTGATGGGAATTTAAGAGCAATAAAACCAGTCATAATAGGCATAACAAACATCATCTGTTTTTGCATGCTTTGAGCCATGTCAGCAGTATCTTCTTCTTTTTTATTAGCTTCCTTAACTTTCTTTAATTTAGAGTCATTAGGAACAACGTCTCTAACCTCAGCTCCAGGGGCTAACATTAATGAAAGGATAAATTGAGAACCAGCTGCTAAAACAGGCAATACAAACTTAGGATCAGGAAGACTTAAGTCCATCCAGAAGAAAGTAGTGCTTATTTCTATTCCTGAGATAGAAGTATCTCCAAGGAATGAGATTAATGCTCTATAAAGAAAAATTAAGACCGCTAATTGAGCTAACTGGGGGAGACATCCTGCTAAAGGATTAACGTTATATTTTTTATATAGTTCTAATTGTTTTTGTTGTAAAACTTTTTTATCTTTATGTTTCTTTTTCAACTTATCTAGTTCTGGTTTAAGAGTTTTTATCTTTTGTTGTGATTTTAGAGAGGGGAGGGTTACTGGTAAAAGGATTGATCTTAAGATGAAAGTCAAAGCAATGATTGAAATACCAAGGTCTCCTGTAGCTTTATAAAGCTCAACTAAAATTAAATTAAAAAATCCTGAAATATCTGGCATAAATGAAAATATTAATAACAAGTAATTACGCGTTTAAAACCACGCCATAACCCAAGAATTGTACCATGCTTTTTTACTTCTCTAAGAGTGTATTCGCTACAAGAAGGACTATGCTTACAATGTGAGGAATAACCAAAAACACTTACAAGTAGATTTATCTTAAAAGTAAGCAACAATTGATATAGTCTAATTATCTTAATAACCATTTTTTAAACTTGAAGTGTATTCCTAGTCATGCTAAATTTTTGGTAAGTAGAGATTTTTTCTCTATTTATTGTAGTTAATTATATACTGTCATCAAGGATAAACAGTGATTAAAAATTAAGAAAGGATCTAATATCATGAATGAGGAAACATCAAATATCTCTACAGCTGACAAGTTAAAACTTGCAAAAGCTGAAAGAGCGAAAGAAAGAGCTGAAAAAAGAGAGCCTAGAGCTGAAAAATCAGCAAAAAGACAATCTAGTGCACTAGAGGCTTTTAACAACGGTCTCAAAAGAATTAAAGAGCTAGCTGATAAAACTGTTGAAAGTGTTGCGGGTGCTCCAGAAGCGATTGCTAATGGGATTGATGACATCAAAGATTTTGTTGATGACAACCTTACTGAAGCAAGAGTCTGGATGGCTGATACAGACGACAAACTAGCAGAAGGTTTTAATGAAAAATCAAATAAACTTTTCGGTAGAATGGAAAGCTTTATTCAAAGAAAAAAATCTGAATTTGCTCAGGGACGAGCAGAAAAAGCCAAAGCCAAAGCAGAAAAAGCCAGAGAAAAAGCTGAAGCTGCTGTTGAAGCAAATAGAATTAAAGCAGAAGCAATTCTTCAAAAAGCTCAAGCTGAAATTGCTGCTCTTTATCAAGAAACTGGAGATAAAACTACCAATCTTGAACTTAAAGCCGTAGATTTTGACAAAAAAGCAACAGAAGCTACCCAAGAATCAGCTGACCTACAAGCTGACGCTGATGCAAGAAAAGCTAATGCTAAAACATTGGCCGGATTTAGAAAAAGATTTACTGGTTTTATTAAATCTGCTTAATATTATTGAAAGGACATTTAAATATGAACAAACAAGACTTACTTAACAACCTTAATTCTGAAGAGATGGACTCTGAAATAAAAGAAGCCGTTGCTCAGAAAATAAACTCTTATTCTGATGAACTTAGTAACTCAGACTTAAAAGAACTTGATTCTTTTTTAGCTGAATTACAAGTCGAAGAAGCTGAATCAGCTGTTCTTTTAGAAAAAATGGCTAAAGATGTTAACGACTTAATTAATGGAATGGATGACAATTATGATGAATATATAGCAAGCACAACCCAATCAATGAAAAATGGGCTTGAGTCAGCTAACACATTGGTTTCAGAATAAAAAGAACTATTAAAAAGACCGGGTTTAATAGCCCGGTTTTTTGATTCTTATTTTTAATTAATCTACTTAATCTTTTTTACTAGAAATTCAATTTCTTCCTCAAACCTATTCAAACTCTTTTCTTCATTCTTCTGAGTAATCTTTGTTTTTATATATAAGACTACATTTAAGCCTTCCAAGTTAGATAGATGAGGAATAAGAGCAGAACGCATTCTTCTCTTTATTTTGCTACGACCGGTTGCCTTAAAGACATTCTTTTTAGGAACAATAACAGTCGCTTTTACCTGATTATCATCTCTATTTTGATAATACAAAATAAATAGAGAAGAGTAGACTCTCTTTGCACTCGCAAAAAAATCTTCTCCTAAACGAGTTTCAAAACGATTTATTTTAGGGAACATGTAATTATTTAAACGCCTTTTCTGACAACTGTCAATTTTGTGCGTCCTTTAAGTCTTCTTCTCTTAAGAACAGCTCTACCCGCAGCAGTAGCTAACCTCTTGAGGAAGCCGTGCTTTCTCATTCTTTTTCTTTTTTTAGGGTTCCAAGTTCTTTGCATGATTGATTATTTAATTATTTTCTCAAGATATGAATTATATCATAGATTTATTAGATCATCTTTTATATTTATTGTGATAAATTGGGTATATATGCCTGAATTAAGTTTCTCCCAATACCAAGAATTAATGAAGCCTTTTTTTGATCTTATCAAAGGAATTGTTTCCATCATCGGTTATGAAACCAAAGATAAAGAAAGTGAGCTTAGTGAAACTCTTATTAACCAGATCTTTCTTTCTGTAATTATTATGCATATAAGTCAGAAGAATAAAGGAAAAGATCTCCCTAATTCCGAAGAACTCTCGACAAAAATAAAAGAAGGAAACAAAGAAAATCTTATAACTGAGTTAACTTCAGGTATTACCTCTGAGAACCTAACAAAATATTTAGCTGAGTCAACTACTTTAGTCATGACAAATTACTATTTTGAAGTAAAAGATAAAATAACACCAGAGAAGACAACTCAAATTCAAAAACTTTATCAAGATATTCAAGGAAGTTTATAAAATGAATGAAACAGAATCATCACAAGAACAATATCTAAACACAGACTCACTTTTTTCAATGAAAGAAGCTGAAATTATCTCTGGAATATTATCTGTGGCAGCTGCCACGATAGGACAAGCAGAGCTGGGCCCTTTAATGGGCCCATTAGCAGTAACTTTCCATGGTATTTTATTTGGAGGACTTAGAGCAGCAATTGAACATGGTGCAACATTCGAAGATTTAAAATCAGGAGAAAACTTAACTTATTTACTCAAAGAATCCATTAAAGCTGCTGCCTTGCCTTTTTTAACCACTGTTACTATAAATAATTTTGAATGGATAAATAGCACTTTAAACTTAACAGAAAATATTGACGAAATTGTATTAGCTATTTTAGGAATCACCGGAGGAGTAGCTGCTTTAGGAGCTGTAGGTTATGGAATAAAAAAAGCTGGGGAAGGATTAATAAGCTCTTTGACTAGACTTGCTTCTTCAATTAAAGAGGGGTCTGAAAACTTTATTAAAAACATGAGTGAATTAAGACCCGCTAATCCTTTTGACGGATTTCAAAGTGTAGCGGCAGAGGGAAATTTACAATCACCGGTTAAAATTCAAGATCCTAGAAAAAATGTTGAGAAATGGCAATTCCCGATTAAATTCAAAAAATTTTGGAAAAGGAATAGGTCTCAAGATGGAGAAGACTCTTAGCCATTTAACCTAAACGGCATCACTACATATTCATAAAAGTCGTTATCAACTTCTTTAAACATAACCGGTTTTAATTCATCATTCATTCCAAACCAGACTCTCTTTGGCTTTATATTCTTGAGAAAATCTTGAAGATACCTTGCATTAAATGAAACTTTTCCTTCACTACCATCAATCATCTTGACATCAATTTCACCTTCATAACTTCCTTTAGCTGAAGCATTGGCAATAATTTTTATTTTACTGTCCTTAAATTCAAAAGTTACAATATTTGAAACCTCCCTGGCAAAAACCATCGCTTGTTTAAGAACATTTTCAAACTCTTCACCATCAAATGTTCCAGTAACTTCAAACCCATTGGGAACAATCTTTTCAAATGGGGGATAGTTACCTTCAATCAGTCTGATAAATAATTCAACGTTTCCGATCTTAAAAAAGACTTGTTTTAACTCACTAGACACTTCAAAAAGAACTTTTTCTTGCGTTTGAAGATCAGATATCTTAACAATCTCATTAAAGGCTTTATTAGCTATTAGAAACTCTTTTTGATCTCCCATAGATCCATTAGCTAAATTAAGAACACTAAGCCTGAATCCATCAGTGCCGACTATTTTAAGACCATCTTCAGTTTTCCTAAATAGAAGCGTTGTCAGGATTAACCTAGCTTGGTCAAGTGAAGTACTAAATGAGACATACTTTTCAATTACTTTTAACTTTGAAGTCTCAAACTCGCTAGTAAGTTTGGGTAGAGTGGGGAAGTCTGGAAAATCATCACTTTGTTGACATTGAATATTTGTTTTACTTTTAGAAGACTTAACTTTAAGAGTTAAGTCATTTAAAGAAAGATCTAAATCTCCTTTACCTAAAGATTTAATAGTTTCTAAGAAAATCTTAGCTGGGATTGCTACTTTTCCTTCTTTTATAACTTCACCATACAAATCTGTTTTTATTCCAATGTTTAAATCTGTTGCAAATAGTGAGATCTGATTATCTTTAGCTTCTAAAAGTAAACATGACAATATTGGTAACTGAGGTTTTGTTGAAATTATTCTTATGAGTGTATTTAAAATTGATTCTAAATTTGATTGAGTTACTTTTATTTGCATATGAATGTTTGGTTTAAAGATATTATATATAATTAATAGAAGTAATAGTAATAGAACTGTGGACAATGTTTATAACATTAAAGTTATAGATCTGGTAGGAACGAAAACATGATGTTAATAATAAGCCAGAGAAGAATGTGGATAAAGAATGTATAACTTTTAAACAGTTATTAACATGTATTAACCTAATTCACAGTTACGGTTTTGTTTTGCACAAACATTAACAGAAAGTTAACACACTTATACATAAGTTGTTAACGTAGTTATCCACAAAATGTTAGTAACTAAGCGGGGAAGCTCTTTTTACCTTGAGATAGCACTAAGCGACATTTTTAGAGCAGATACATCTCTTTGCATTAAGTCATTGTTTAATAATTCTCTATTTATTTTCTTCTTGGCGTGTATAACCGTAGTGTGATCTCTACCAGAAAACCAGCGTCCAATTTCTACTAGAGGAATGTTAAGTTCTATGTCCATCAGATACATTGCAACATGACGCGCCGTTACAAGGTTTTTTACGCGCTTGTTCCCCTTAAGAGCTGTCTGCTTAACATGATAATGGTTGGAAACAGCCTTAATGATGTCTTGAGGGGTTACCTTTAGCTTTTTTGTGTAAGTAGTCTGTTCAGATTTTAATATTGTGTTTACAAGTTCTTCATTTATCTCTTTTTTTTGTAGTTCTACTGCAGATTTTAAAATTTTTATTACACCTTCAATCTTACGAGCTGAATCAACCCTTGAAGCAATTAATTGAGCTATATTCATTGGAACGATAAGATGTTGAGCATTGGCTTTAATAAGCAAAATAGCCGTTCTTAATTCAAAAGAAGGTTGTCCAATGTCTATTATTAATCCTGCTTCAAATCGAGACCTAATTCTTGCCTCAAGAAAGTTTATTTCGTGTGGAGGCCTATCTGAAGTAAGAATAATCTGAGCATTCTGTTGTGTTAGAGCATTAAAAGTATGAAAGAACTCTTCTTGAACAGCATTTTTACCAGCTATAAATTGAATATCGTCTATTAGAAGAACGTCTACTTTTCTGTACTTATTTTTAAATCTATTGGCTTTTTTTGTTCTAATGGCGTCAACAATTTCATTAGTGAAGTCTTCTCCAGTGCAGTAAATAATTTTTGTTTCAGGTTTGTTCTTTAAAATATTATTAGCAGTAGCATGCATTAGGTGAGTTTTTCCTACTCCAACGCCCCCATAAAGAAAGAGAGGATTATAAGCAGACCCAGGCTTTTGAGAAACAGCAGTAGCAGCAGCATGAGCCATTTCATTAGTTCCCGAAACAGCAAATTTTTCAAAAGTAAAATCTGGTCTTAAGTTAGCTTGTTTTGCAGCAACCTTAGCTTTATCTAAGGCCATGTTTTGAATGTTTTTTTCACCAAAAAGATCTTCGACTCTTGGTGAGGTTGGAGCTTGATTATCGCTTTGTTTGCTTAGTCCAAAAACATTTTCTTTAAGTTGTTGAAAAGATTTTGATTTAGGGGAATTGGTTATTTTTTGAGTGTGAGTTCTGGGAGCGGGTCCTTGGTTACTTTGAGAACTATTGGTGTGATTTAGTGTTTGAGAGATAGCTTCTGGGCCACTTGATCTAATTGGAGTTCCAATAAAAAATTCAAGAGAAGCTTTTCTACCTAAAAGATGAGTAAGAGCTTTTATTAATTGACCACCAAGGTTTTTTTTAAAATTGTTTGAATGAAAAGCCGTGGGACTTATAAAAGTACAACTAGCTTTATCGTTATCTATAAGCTCAATTTTTGAAAGAGGGTTGTTTAAAATCCATGTAGCAAAAACAGCTTCAGTAACTTCTGCTTTTAAATCTAAACACATTTGTTCCCAAATCTGCTTTACTTCAATGTCTGATAAATAAAAACGTTCACTCATCTTTTACTTCTATCTTGAAAATTATATGGGGGCAGTTTCAATATATTAGTTATACACAGACTTATTCACAATAGACAAGAAGAGAAAAGGCTTAACTTATGGGGATGGGGGTTTATAGTCGTCAATTGAGTACCTGACAAAATCCTTAGAATTACGTCCTTGAGCATTTGTTTTTTTAATTCTTTCAACCTCAGCTAAATTCTTTTTTTGTTCATCTGTTATTTCTGGTTCTTTTTTTTTCATAAAGCTTGGACGAGGAAGATCTTCTTCTTTCTTATTTTCTTCGCCATTTGTTACAGGGTTAGTTGGTTGTTGTTCTTTAATTTCTTTTGTTACTTCGGGTGCTACTTCTTTGGCCTCAGCTTCTTCAAAAAGCTTGTTTACATTAACCTTTTTACCTTCGATTAGTTTCTCTTGTTTTTGTTGTTGATTTCTTTTTCTGACAAGTTCTGCAGGATTTGTTGTAATAATCTCATGTTCATCATCACTAGCTACAACTCTCAAAGCAACGTGGTTTGTTCCAGCAAAAAAGATACCTTCACCAACATCAGCGGCCATTAAAAGTTGTCTTTCTCCTTCTGAAAGATAGAATGTCTCTGAAAGGACGGGGATAGCTGCTGTTGATTGTTTCATTAAAAATTGAATAGAAGCATTAGTCACAATAGCTCTTCCATAGTCATTATTAATAAAGTCCTCAACATCTTGAGTAATAGTTGTAATTCCTAAATAATATTTTCTAGCACGCTTAACCATTCCATGAATAAATGAGGCACTGTCTTTGTGTTTCATAAAGTACCAAGCTTCATCAATTACAAGAATTCTTTTTTTAAGATCTTTTTTCACTCTAGTCCAAATAAAGTCTAGAATAATAAACATAGCAACCGGTCTAAGTTCGTCAGACATTTCTTTTACAGAAAAGATTGTTAGCTGGTTTTGAATATTTAAATTAGAAGCCTGGTCAAAAATTCCTCTAAAAGAACCAGTAATATATTTTTCAAGTCTTGAAGCAAGGTCATCCGCTTCTGGTGTTTCCATACCAATTAAAGATTTATAAAGATCTTCCATTAAAGGAGGTTGGTTTGTTTGAGTTGCTGGATCTGGGGTAATGCCTTTGGCTTTATAAGAAGCAACTAAAGCCCTATCAAGCATAGCTTCTTGTGGTGAAGTCATTTCTCCAAGCATAACTTTGAGTAGTCCGTGAAGAGTAATAATTTTTTGTCCTAATTCATTTTCACCTTCTTCATAAAGGTTTGAAAGATCAAATGGGTTAATTTTTGTTGTCCCACCAAAAGTAAAGTTAATATATTCACCATCAAGGGTTTGAGATAACTCTTCATACTCATGTTCTGGGTCTAAAACAATTACTTCTGCGCCAAACATCATTTGTCTTAAAACCTCTAGTTTAACAGTGTAAGATTTACCTGCACCTGATTTGGCAAAAACAACCATATTTGCATTTTCCATTCTAAATCTATCAAAGATAACAAGAGAGTCATTGTGTTCATTTAGTCCATAAACAATTCCAGTATCCATTGTTAACTCTGAGGAAGTAAAAGGAAAAGTGGTCGCAAGAGAAGTAGTATCCATGTTGCGAGTAATCATGAGCTTATCTACACCCATTGGGAGGGTGGTCTTAAAACCTTCGTCCATTTGCAAAGTCGCTTTTTTAGAAATAATAAGAAGAGATCCTAGCGTTGATTGTAGTTTCTTAGTCATTATATCTAAAGTTTCAACGTCATCAGATTTTATAGTTATGTAGAGTCCGTATTGGTAAAATCTTTCGGCACCTTTAGCTAGTTGTTCTCTGATTACTCTAGCGTCATCAAGTTTAACTTCTGTATTAATATTGCTTATTTTTCCAGAACGAATATCCGATTGAATTTCCGCTTCCATTTCTGTGATTTTTCTTTTTAAGTTATCTAAAATTTCACTAGAATCAACTGGAAAGATAAACATTGAAACATCTAGCTGGTGAGGAAAGTTAATCAATGGGGATAACCAGTTAGCGGGGACTGTTCTAGGGTAACCTGCTACAAAGAGGGTTCTAGAATAGGTTGAGTTAATTTTTTGATAGGTAAAATCTACTTCTATGGCTTCTGGGGCAATAATGTCCTGAATGGTTACTAAGCCACGAGAAAACTCTTTAATTTTTTCTAAGTCCCTTTCTTCTGGGGTAGGTTCTGTAGTTGTTGTAGCTTTTTTGGATTTTAAAAAAGGCAGATTTAAATTTAAAGGCATCACCACTATTCTAGATTATTTTTGGCTATCAAAAAAGACCGATTATTAATAAACCGGCCTTTTTATTATTTTCTTATGTTAAATAGAAGGTTTAGGTTCACCTGGAGCCGTATCTACAACTGGAGTTGGAGATGGAATTGTTGCTTCAGGCATAGCTGGAGTTGGGTTAGGGGGTGTTGAAGTTACCTCTTTCACAACTGAATCTATTTCACTTTGAGAATTATCTGGACTGCTTGGAACCAAATTTGGGTTAGCAGCAGGTGCTCCAGAAGGAGCTGTTAAGTCTGGCATTGCAGCAGGTGCTGGTGGAACCGGACTAGGCGCTACAGGAACCACTGGGGTTGGGGTAGCTGGTGCTGGTGTTGTTACTGGGGCTGCTGGAGCAGCTCCAGGAGTGACTGGTGCGTCATTCATATTTCCTCCTCTACTTACACTGGCTTTTACCAGTGGGGTTGTATAACTATTTGTATCCGCAATTTGTTGGCCCTCCATAGCTTCAGGATTATAGCTTAAGTAAAAAAGCTGAATAATCTCTTGAGTTGTGAGTTGCCGAGCAATTAAGCCAATTCTTCCAAACTGACTCATTAGATGATCTCTCTTTGGGTCTAAGATCTCCTTTGCTTTATCCAATATAACAGATCTTTCTACAGAGGAAAGGTCTGGTTGTGATACCCCTGGGATAACTGTTGAAGGAGGGAGCAAACCCATCTCAAGAGCAGTGGCGGGAATTACAACATAAAACTTTTTATCTAAAACATTTCTTTCTTTAATAAGGTTTGCTACAAAAGCACGGTATTTTTTAATCCAATCTCTTTTTGTGTGTGAGGTTGCAACTTCAAGTTCATCATCTAGCAGATGAAGATATTTTGTAACATCTTTAGTTTGAGATTTAATAACAATCTCAATGGGGTAATTAAGTGAGTTTAAAAGTCCTGCATAAGAGTAAATAATGGCGTCTTGTTCTTCCTCAGCTAAAAGGCCAAAGTTCATGGCGTTAACAGTGATAATAAGAGCTGTTGCTCCATCTTTTAAAATTAATAAATCATTAACAACATCATGAATGTCTAAAAATTTTTGAGTAGTAGATTTTATTTCTTGAGCCGTATTCATCTTAGTTAAATATAACAATTTTAATTACTTCAGTCACTTCTGATCTTTATTCATTACTCCTAATTTCAATAGGATCAACAGGTTTTCCTTCTAAAGTAATTGTAAGAGGGGAGAATGTAAAACCACTTTTACTAATAGAAATATTGTATGTTCCATTTGGTAGTTGAGAGGTTACAAAAAATTGACCCAGAGCGTTGCTTCTTACAGCCGTAATAGGTCTGTTTCCCTCATCTCTTAAGGTAAGAGTAGCATTATTAATTAGATCGTTGTCTCTGGTTAAAGTCATTCCAACTAATTTATTTGGTTTAGATGGTTTTGTTGGGAAAGGAAGGTCTATATTATGAGTTGCTGAGGCTGGTTCATCACCTACGGTTTCAACATCTTCTGTGCTTGTGTCTGTTTCTACAAAGGTAGCCGCTTCTTGTTCTTCTTGAGTTTTTTGGTTTTGTTCAGCAACATCCCCTCCTATAGACTCTTGTTCTTTTTTATAGATTTCTTCTACATGAACTTTTTCTACTTCGGGAATTTTAATCTCAGCAGCAATTTCTTCTGTATTTATTTCCTTTTTAGCTAAAGGGTCATATTCTTGTGATTGTTTTTCTAGAACGATTTCTGTCTGTTCTAGGTCAAAGTTTATTGGCTCTGGATCTGGTTGAGGAGTAAGAATTAACTCTGGCTCTGGCTCTAGTTCCTCTTCTACACCAATGAGAGATCTTACCTGTACTTTCAAGTTTGGTTTTTGTTTCAGTTTTTCACTACGAGCATAGTTAATTTTTAAAGAATGATCATCAAAAATAGCAAGAAGTTGGCTAGACCTCTGTTTGTAAAGAACTTCTTCTTGATCAATATCTTGAATTGTTTTGACAGATTGAATATATTCGCTAATTCTTTCCCGTCTTTGGGGAGAGAGGTCTATTGTCTCTCTTTCATTTTTAAAATCAGGATCGCTTTTATAAGTAAAAGCTTCTGGGACTTTTGGTTTACGTCTCCAATAAAACTTTGTAGGTTTATATAGTATTCCAAAGAAAACCATAAACCAGTGGTCAAGAGGTCTTTCTTCAATTGGTAAAAAGGCTAAAGCCAAACCAAATGAAGCGCTAAAAAATATTAAAGACCACTTAACAGGAGCATAGAGGTTTGTTTTATAAAGAAAAAAAGCTAATACAAAGCCAAGTGCCACTTCAGCAAATTGCTTTAAAGTCATATTTCCTACAATATGAAACTTATACCCGGTGATATCTTGTGGGATTGCGTGTTCTTTCATTTTATATATCTATCTTAACAAAAATCTGACCCTCTGATCTATTAGCTAATTTAATTAGAGCCTTCTGGGCCGTGAGCTTCTAGAGAAAGAGCTTTTCCCCATGAAGATAAAAACTCTTTTTGATCAATTGGAGTGAAATACCATTTTTGTTCAACACTACCATCTTTAACATGAGCCATAATAACAAGACCTTGTGTTAAAAAAACGTTAGCTCTTAAAGAAATACCACTTTCTCTATCTGATAAAACTAAATCTGGTTTTCCAAACTCTTTAATATACTGAGAAAGATTGTGTGTGGAGTCATATTTAACAAATTCTTTAATAAATTGAACAGTGCCTTCTTTATCTGTCTCAACTTTATTTGGAATAGCTAAAAACTCTGACTGATATTTAATTTCAAACCCGTCTTTTGTTTCAACTGAATCTATTGGGACGCCCATTTTTTCTACTAATTGTTCATATTTTGAGTAACCGGGAGTGATTCCGTTCCAGGTATTTTCTTGAATTGGAATTTCTTCTGGAAGGATGTTTCTAATAATTAAACTAATAATAACGATTATAAAAGAAAGTGAAATAAAAATAGGAAGCCAATTTTCTTTTATTTTCGTTGAAAAATCTTTTTTTTGAATTGAATTAGAGGTTTTATTATTTTCTTGCATATTAGTTTCCTCCTCCATAAATATTAGTTTCTACCCATGAATATTCACGGGGGTGTTTTCCTGGAAAATCATATACAGATCTTCCCCCTGAATCGTTTCTAAAATTATAAAACCCGTAAACCTCATATAAAGCAACGGCTTCAGCAAAAGGTTCTCCAGCATAACAAGTGTATGGGTATGTAAAACAAGAGCCGCTCCAGATTGCTTGAAAATTGTTTCTCAAACCAGGATTTCTATAGTCCATTAAATGTCCAAGCTCATGAATAGTAGTATATGTTGCAGAGTTTTGACTTGTTACACCAAGGTCATAAATACCTATTTCATTAGCACTTAGAGCCCATCCACCATATTCACTACCAGAGATTCTATAAAACGTAATTGGTCCATCGCTACACATTAGACCCATGAAAGTAGTATTGTTTAAAACTCTTTGATAAGCATTTATAATTTTGTTTTTATCAGATTCAGTCCATTGAGCAGAACTAACCCCTCTAACAGTTGTGCCAGCATCTCCAAATTGGAAACAACCGAGTTCTGGGTCTCCAATAGTAACAACAGCGGAGTCTTGAGCAGATTCTGAAACAGTTTCTCCTTCATCTTCTACAAAAAAGTTTAAGGTGAAAGTATTATTCAAAGCAATATCTGTGCCAGAAACTCCTGGAAGAGTATATTCAATAGTTATTGGAGAAGAAATTTCTGTGTTTGGTTGTAGTTGTTGAGTAATCTGATCTTGATCAACTGAAAAACTAGAATTTCCTGCGTCTGATCCTAGTACACTTATCTCGTCAGTAGCTTGATCTACTATAATAATATAGCCTTCACTTGGAGAGATAGTAACAGAGTATGTTATATCTGAGGTTTCTCCATTTTCCATTGATGAAGGGTTTGCTGTTTTTTCTATTTGGACATATTTTGAAGAGGAGTCTTGTGAATAGTTCAGTGACTCTGGGAATCTTTGTAAAAAACTAGAGTGAATATTTGAAGTAATAATAATTCCTATTAAACCTACTCCAACTGTTGACGCTATAACCGTTTGAGCAGCTATTGTGGTGGTAGTGGAAATCTCTAAACCCAAAGAAGGAGCACTAGAGACACTAGGAGACCCACCTCCGACAATATTGCTTAATCCATCACCAATCCAGTTTCCAACACCACTTATACCGTTGCCTATCCAACCTCCCACATCACTAATTGTTCCACCAACTCCATTGAAAAAATCACCAATTCCTTTAATTGCTTGAAAAGGTCCTCCTAAATCAGTTCCAAGAGCATTTTCTAAGACATTTTGAAGCCCCCAACCAATATGAGAGCCAATTACTGCTCCCCATGGTCCACCTGTAAGATAGGTTCCTAAAAGACCTCCTATAAGTCCTCCCCAAGAGGTAGCCATAATATATGCGGTGTGCATTAATAGTGCTACGACTGGTCCAACAATTCCTATTGCTAAGTACTTTTTATACTTATCTGGGATTGGAAGAACCTTGATCATTGCTGCAACCGCAGTTCCGACACCAGGCACCATGCTAAGTGCAGCAGATCCCCCTGCTACAATTGCCTTATCCATTCCTTTTTTAAGCCACTTTTTCTTTCTACTTTGTTTTTTCTTTTTATCTATTTTTTTACCGCTTTTTTTAGCTTGCTTTTTCTCTTCTTGTTCAATAATTTTTCTTTGGTTATATATGGCCAAGTCACGAGCATTTTGATCTTCTAAGAACTCTTGTTCTTCTTTTGAGTACGCTTCCCAGATAGCTAAGTTAATAAGAATTTGCTTTTCATATTCTTTTTTAGCCAACTCGTCTAAGTTATCTTCAAAATCAATTATTTCATCTGCTTCAGCCTCTTCTTTGGTTAAAGCGTTATACATGGCTCTTCCACCACCTAAAGAACCACCTCTTTTACTTTGTTTTTTTAAGAAAGTAATTCCTTCATTAAATTCTTCTTTATCAAATTCTTGTGGATCATCAATTTTGTCATCAAGGTATAAAGAATTTCTGCTAGCTTCCATGTATTCAAGTAGAAGTTCTCTTAATTCAGCAAAAAAGGAAGGATCTTCTAGAAGTTTTTTATCAATGTCTGGAAATAAAGCTAGTAAATCATCATCTGATAAAGACTTAATATAGTCTTCTGGATTTGTTTGAGATAAAACAGATTGAGCTAATATATAGTGCAAAGTTTCATTAGTAGCAACTGCACCTACTTTTCTTTCAATTTCAACTAAAACATGCTGGCGATGAGCTTCATGAAATCTTTCTTCAATTATTGGGGTAAACCTAGAACCTCTTCTTTCTATAAATTGATAGCCATGTTCATTAATGAATCTAAGTAGCTGTATTTCTGTAAATAAAAGGGGGAGAGAATCAGGGTGTTCAAGAAGGTAGCTTCTAAGGAAGATTCTAATTTCAGCTAAACTTTTTCTTCTGTCTTGGTCATTTAAAATAATATCGTTAGGGAGTCCAAGATCTCTATATATTATTTCAAGAATTTGGTTTGAAGCTCCTTCTAAAATGTCATCAACTCTTTGATCAGGGTTTTCTAAATTAGGGTTAACAATGACAGCTGCTTCTTCTAGTGTCGTGACGCCTCTGAGGTCAATGGTGATGGCCTGAGGATTATGAATAATATAGTCGTTAATTTCCGTTTCTAGAGTTGGAGCAAATTCTATAATCCAAGCCTGTTCCATTCTTAAAAAGTCAGAATCTCCTCTTTGTTTGTTAATAAATACTTCTGGATCGTTTACAAATTCGGTAGGAGCAATTTCAAAAAGATCATTTTCAATTTTAGCCCTCATCATTTTGAGAAGATATTCAAAATGTGCTCTGTTAGCTCTGGTTATGTGGTGTTGAGCTAATTGTTCTTCTAAAAACTCTTGAGTAATTTTTTCAGAATAAGTCTCTACATAGATCATGAATCCATGTTCTTCTAAAAAAGCAATTCTTTGTCTTAAAGTTAGTGTTTTCCAGTAGCTGACTTTTTGTGAAGTTGTTAATTTACCCCATTCTTCTTTTTCTCCTGGGGGAATGTTTTCTTCTATAAAGACTAAGACTTGAGGGACAACTCCGGCTGTTATTTCAGGAAGATCTCCAGATTCTTCTGGAGGAGATAGTGTTCCTCTTAATATATCTATGGCTATTTGAAGGTTCTCTGTAGATCTGGCATCAAAATCAAATTTGCTTGTTAATTCTTTGACCAATTCTTCTATTAATCCCGTTAGTTCGTCATCGTTATAAATGTTCTCACCTTCTACTTTATTGCTCCAAGAGGTGTTTAGTCTATCTTTAATAACAGCTCTTAGGTTAACTGTAGAATCAATATTAATTTTAATTCTGCCAAGTAATACTTTTCTTACTTCATACCTATTTACTTTTTGGAGGTCTTCATCAATCTCATCAACTCGTTCAAAATAATACTCTTGATAAATAAAACCAATAAGTTTGCCGTTAATAATTTGATAAAGTCCATCAAAGTCTATTGCTTTTGCTTTTTCTCTTTTTTCTTCTGGCTCATCTGGTTCCCCTCCATCAGTATCATCATCTCCACTGCCACCACTTGGAGAAAGGGGGACATCTTTTTTTAGAGCCTTAATGGCTGCGTCAAATACTTCTATAAATTCTTTTAAATTTGTATCATCGGTGCTTAATTTTCCAGTAAGCTGATCACTGGTAATAAGGGTTTGTTCAAGGACGCTTCTTCCAGAAAAGAAAGGATAGCTTTTTGCTTCTAATCTATCTAAATCTTTTTTTTCTTTTGAATCTTTTGGATGTTTGTAGTTTTTATGGTGACGAACAGTCTCTTTAAATGCTCGGTGATATTCACTAAGAGCTTCCAGAGCATGTTCAATAGCGTAGAATTCTTTATCATATTCAGGGCCAAAAGAAGATCCATCTATAAGAAGTTCTCCTGCCTCTGTGGCAATAATGAGGTTTGTAAAAGCTTTAACACCTTTGTCTTTACCCCAGTTGTCTTCGAGATTTCCCTGTCTGAAGGAGTAACTGAGCTGGCTTATAAGAGAAGGTTTTATTTTTTCATCTTCCTCTGCTGTTTTCCCAAGAAGTGCTCCAGTTGCTACATCATGTAAAACACCAACAATCATGGTCTGGTAGCGTTCTGAAATTAAATTAGATGAGTTAGAGAACTCACCTTGGAGAAAAAAAGCGTTATAAGCTAGAGTACCTTCTTGAGTGGGAATATATATTCCAGAGTCTTTTATTTTTCTACCATCATAAAGTCTGTTGCTTATTCCTTTTAAAATATCTAGGAAGTCATGGGGGGAGATATTTCCCTCTTTACTATATTTCTCTTTGTCATAGAAAAGCTCAAAGTTGACCTGAGGAATTTTAGGGATAATCCCGGGTTCTAAGTAGCCTTTATTGACGAGACGATGATTGTTATGAAGTTTTTTAACAAACTCAATAACCTGTGTTAAAGATAGATCTTCTCGTAGTCGGTAATTAAACTTGTCAGCCATACAGACCTCATTATACTTCGCCGAAAGCTAAAACTCCATTTTGTTCTAATGTTAGTTTTTTAAGAATTTCTTCACAAGTTTTTATTGGGTTATTTGAATTTTTTAGGCTGTTAATAATGTTTTTTACAACGTTTGATTTTCCAGTAGATGAAGAGACTAAGTCTCCACTAATTAATTCCGTAATAGAAATAAAAGGTTTAAAAATAATGTTTTTAATTTGTTGTAGCTTTTCTTTGAGAAGTTTTGATTGGGTAGAGCCCACTCCTAGGTTATCAGTTAATTCCTCTTGAACTTGATCAACAGCCTCTTCTAAAAGTTGTTGCTCTAACTCAAAAACAAATTGATTGAAGTCAGCTTGATTCATCATAAAAGCAAAGCTATCAATCAAGGGAATATCACAAGGCCCCATAGCTACTCCTTCATCATTTATAAAACAGCCTTTGCCTTCAAGAAAATTAGCAGGAACCATCCAAGTCTCATTGTTTTCTAAAGTAATCTCGGTCATATTTTCTGATTTAATTTTTTCTAGTAACCCCTTTTTACCCTCTAGGGATAGAGAAAGAAATTCTGGTGAAGTGATTGATAGAAAACCTGTATTTAATCTCATTGCTTGCATTGCCAAGCTACCAGGAGTTCCCACAATACAATGAGCAACACTTGAAGCCCTCATAAGTGGTTGAAGAGGGTTTAGTTCTACCGATTTTTTTATTAGTTTTAGCTTATTTTCTTCTTTTTTTGTTAATTGATTTTGTTTGTTTTTTATAGAGAGTTGCCATCTTTCTAATATTTCTTCAATATTTAGTGCATATGGGGCAAAAGTTTCATTTTGTTCATAGTTTGTAGCATGTTCTTCTACCCATTTAAGAAAATGCTCTCTAACTATAGTAATTAGTTGGTCAAAATGGAGAATCGCAACGCTTGGTGATTGCTCTGATAATAACCAGAACTGTTCAAGTAACATTGCTAGGACTGTTTCTAGCTGCCTATTAAAGGCAACTTCATTAACCTGAGGTAAATCTTCTCTAGTAGTCATCCAAGCATCTTCATCTTGGTAAATAAATTCTTCTATTTGTGTAAACTCAACATGAGGAGAAAGAGTAATTGGAGTATCTATAATGTGATGGGATATTCTTTTATGTCCAATCTGATTATACCTTTGAGCATCATTCTTATTTAATAAAGGTTGATAAACTTCACCTGTTAATTGATCAATAAATTGTTTTTGTAGACCTCGTAGCTCTTTTTCTCTGGCATAACTAGTGTATTGAATGAGCTGAAAGTCATCTTCTCCCACTTTTACATAGACGTTCACAAAAACATAGTTTTCTGGTTTTAAACCAGGGTATCCTTCAGATTCTTCACCTCTGGGACTAATGATGATTAGTTTTTCTCCGATGTTGGTATTTTCATTAGCTAACCATTCTTCAACTGTCTGAGCAGCTTTTGTTTCTAACTTAGCTCTAGTAACCTCCATGCCTTGCTGTCCAAGAACTTGTTCGTGGTGTTTACAAATCTGGCTAGTGGGGATATGGTAAGCATTCATGATCCCTCTTTCTCCATAGGGATAGATCTTTTTATCTTTCAAACCAACATACTCATGAAGGAAAGTGACAATGTCCCAGGTTAAGCTTTGATGGGTAGTTTCCGGGTTTAAGTGTGCAAGATTTGAGAAATATGAAGCACTAGACCAAAGGATTGGGTCAGGTTTTTCTTTTGAGGTAATTTTTTCGTTGAAGGTTTTTAGTCGTTCAAAAAACATAGTTCGATGCTCGTCGGTATCACCTATATATAGATGACTATCTTCAAAGATCGGACTTTAACCGTTGCGGCACAGTGAAGGAATCACACCTTCTTCCATGAAGAATTTAATATTGTCTAAGAAAAATAGCAGGTTTTAAGAAGGTTGGGAACTATTAGTTTTATTCATATCTAAACTCATCTATATTATAGTTAATATGAAAAATTTTTTGTCCTTATCTTTAATATTATTTTCTGCAGTTCTTTTTTCTGCTTGTACTGCAAAACAACCTTCAACTACAGAGAGTGTTAAAACAAATACGACTGGGGCAGTTCCAGCCGCTGATCAAAAGTCGGGAACTACTACCAAGTACGGCACTATCACTGGGGCTGGTGGGAAGTTCTTCTTAACTGAAGCAGGGCAAACGCCAAAAGAAATAGAGTCTTATGCAGTAGATCTTTCAGCACACGTTGGAAAGACGGTTACAGTTACGGGACAATATAGTGGGGACACGCTATTTGTTGGTTCTATAAAATAATACTTTTTTACCTGGTATAATCTCAAATTACTGCCCTTAGATTGGTTTGTTAATGAGTAAACAAGAAGTTCTGAAAAGAGTTCTTAAAGAGTCTCCTAAGTTTTTATTTCCCTTATCTATATTAGCTGTTTCTTTATTAAATGTTTCTTTTCTTAAATCAGATAAAGGTTTTGATATTATTGATGAAGGTAGCTTTGACAAACTTAGCGATCCAGAGCAAAGGGTGGCTAGAAAACTTTTATCTTTAGGAATAAAAATTGGTTTTGAGTTAATTCATATTCGTTTAGATAATCCAGTTGAGGTAGCAGGAAAACACAAAAAAACAGGAAGACCTAAAACTAAAAGAATTACTACGCCTGACTTTAATTTTACTTTTAATGGTGTAACGTGTTATTTAGAAATAGGCTCAGGTAGGGCAACTTCTCATAAGAGAAGGCAATTTAAAGTAATGGAGAGAGCTGTTGATTTAGATAAGACTAACCAAATTTTATATGTTCAATTGTTTAAAGAAGATATAAACATAATGGAAGAGTGCGTTGAAACAATTGACGATTTGTTAGCGTTTCTTTATGAGCATGAATTGGCTATTTACACTCGGTAAATTGCTCTTTGCTTTTTATAACTTCGTGTTTTATAATAACGTCCTGTTCGGGAAACAGATTTCGCATTTAGACATCTTAGATAAATAAGATCCCTCAAATTTCAAAAGTAAATAAAATAAGTAAAACCTTGGGCCTGTAGCTCACATGGCTAGAGCGCCTGTTTTGCAAATAGGAGGTAAGGGGTTCGATCCCCCTCAGGTCCACAACTGTGGTTTTGGTGGCTAGTTACTAATCATCGGTTATAAAATACTGGTGATTATTAATTAGTCCCTAAAAAGACTATTTATTGCTCATTAAAAAGTGAAGAGAAAAAATGTCATTGACTAGCCAGTCAATGCAATTTCAACGAAAATATAATAATATTTTCTCGTAAAAAAGAAAAAATTAATTTTGTTATTTATGTGACTTAACGCAAATAGTGGATGCCTTGGCTTATCTAGCCGAAGAAGGACGCTTAGCCCGCGATAGTCTCTGGGGAGCTGGCAAAAAGCTTTGATCCAGAGGTGTCCGAATTGAAAAATCACGTATTGAGAAATCAATATGGCATCATAATTTATTATGATGGGGGAACCTTCTGAACTGAAATATCTAAGTAGGAAGAGGAAAAGAAAACGAAAGTGATTCTCTTAGTAAGCGACGAGCGAACAGGGAACAGTCCAAACCGTAATTTATTACGGGGTTGTAGGACCCCAATATTGTATGTCTAAAGTTAGTAGAACGCTGTGGAATAAGCGATCAAAGAGAGTGAAAATCTCGTATACAAAAACTAAAGACAACATAGGGTGTTCCTGAGTAGGTTGGGAGACGGCAAACTCCCTTCTGAATCCGGGGTGACCATACTCCAAGACTAAATACTAGATAAGACCGATAGTGAACGAGTACCGTGAGGGAAAGGTGAAAAGACGGGTTGAAGACCCCATGAAATAGCTTCTGAAACTATTTGCTAACAATCAGACAAAGCACATTTATTGTGT